>BNJU01001692.1_pt1 | contig 1538677 bp, 1612 predicted proteins | sample 8539281 | NCBI WGS metagenome assembly BNJU01 (sample SAMD00202456, study PRJDB9452) | human saliva metagenome | isolation source: human saliva | place: Japan
AAGAAAGTAATTATCCCTGTTTTATTGACGGGATTTCTCTTTTACTGGGGAACGAAAATATTTACGCAAAACGGAGAAACCAACTATTTTTTTATGTATGGCTGTTTTGCGGAGTTCCCTTCGGTATCAGAAGAATGTTTTTTATGGCTGATTCCGGTAAATCATGACTTTACCACAACGGTGGGAATATTTGCCGTAAATATCATAGCAGGCGGAATGATCGGCTTTGTTGTTCTTCTGTGGAAGCTGCTTGTCGCTGCATGCTATATCCCGCTTACGGCATACCAGCTGCTCACTGCCGGGAAAAATAGTAAGATAGATGTTCATGTTGAGAATTAAAGAGAAACGAGGTTTCTATGGATATAATAAGAGCGATTTTGGATGGGATCATGATGGCGGTCTATTTCAATGGACTGGCCGCCGTATTTATTTTAATTAACTCACGATACTTTTTCAGCAGTTACCCGAAGTCCATTCAACAGGCAGCGCCGAATCCTGCAACAAAAGAAGAAAAGAAAGCAGGTGCGAAAATTATGTGTTTTTTGCTTTTGCCGCTGTTTCTCTATGGAGCGGTCAGCGCCGTTTATGCGGGAACGAGCGATTTTTGGATGCTGTTCCTGTCCGGCTACATCAACTGGATGATCGTGAACTTTGGTGACCTGATTTTTCTTGACGGAGTGCTGTTCTCAAAGCAGAAAACTCGCGTTATGCTTCCGGGGACAGAAGATCACCCTGATTATGAAACAAAAAAATTGGATGCGAAAACTCGCTCTGCCGGAACATTTGTTTTTCTGGCCGTTTCTTATTGTGCCTCTTTATGCGCTTATACAGACAGGGCTTGCGCTTTTGATCCTGCATTTTGGCATTCTTACATTTTAGGAGTTGGAAAAGGAATTACCCATGAAATTAAGCCATATCATTTTAAAAGTCGAGCGGCTTGACCGCGCTGTGCAGGAATACAGGGAAAAGGGCTTTGCCGTTGAATACGGGAGAAAGAAAAATCCCATCAACGCATTGATCTACTTCTCAAACGGTCCCTATATCGAGCTTTTGGACGGAACGCGGATGCCCGGCGCAGCAAAGGTCGCCATGCGTTTCTTTGGGAAAGGCGTGCTCATTGACAGATTGCAGCGCCTTGACGACTGCGCCCCGGGCTATTGCGAACTTGCCCTTGAGAACTATAAAACCGACCTGAACAGAGAAATTGCTATTTTGCAAAAGCACGGAATTAAAAGCTGCAAGGCGCCCAGCCGCCGGGTAGATACCCACGGCAGAGATCTGCGCTTCCGCCTTGCTTTTCCGGAGGCTCTGGATGTCCCGTTCCTGATGACTTATTTTTCCGTTGATCCGAAGCCTGTAAATTTTGTCCATCCGAATGGGATCCGGGAGGTCGGCAAGGTCGTCTACGGCACCGATCCCTCCCGCTTTGCGGTGATCCAGGAGCTGTGCGACGATAAGCGGCTGGAGCTTACAGAGGGCGGCGGGATCCATGTAGAATTTATAAAATCGGATAAGGGCAATGTATGAGCAGGGTGATCGTCAAAAGTTCTGTATTCCCAGCCGGAGTAGAAGTAGTATGGGAAAAGCTGCAAAACCTTTCCTCCCTGCAATATGTCGCCGCACCCTTTGCAGCCTTTGAACCGGCGGACGGCAGGAACGATCTGATATGGAGCTGCGGAGAGATATTCCGGTTCCGCCTACGCCTGTTCGGGCTGCTTTCCTTTGGGATCCATACCATACGGATCGTGACCTTTGACCGCGAAACGCTTACGATCTATTCCAATGAGGGCAATCCCCATGTGCCGATATGGAACCATCGGATCAGCTTAAAGCCCTTAGGCAGCAACCATACGCAGTACAAGGACGAGGTGGAGATCGACGCCGGATGGAAAACAGCGTTCGTCTGCCTCTGGGCAAAGCTATTCTATACGCACCGGCAGAGGAAATGGAAAAAGCTGCTGAAATAAGAAGGTTACATATAGAAAGAGGATACAATGGAGACGAAAAGAGAAGAAATCATCCGCAAATGGTTTTCGATGTGGCTTTCAAAGGAGGATGGCGGAATTTTAGAACTGTTTTCTCTGAACGCAGTTTATATCGAAAGCTGGGGACCGGAATATCACGGAAGCGAAAAGATCAGGCACTGGTTTCAGGAATGGAATGAGCGCGGCAATGTCCTGAAATGGGAGATCCAGGGGTTCTTCCACAGCGGTGATCAAACGACGGTATGCTGGTTCTTTTCATGCAGGATGAAAGACGGCACGGAGCAGGCCTTTGACGGCATCTCGCTCATCACATGGGATATGAACGGAAAAATCGCAGAGCTTAAAGAGTACGGCTGCAATATAGAAAGATATGATCCCTATGCAGATGGCGAAAATCCCGTATTCAGAGATGAAAAATCGTTATGGTTCTAATAACAAAAAAACAGCGGACGCAGCGGCCACAAATCATGGCTGCCGCGTCCGTTTTTTCTTTGAACTTTTACTTGTGTTACGCAGTTAAACCTCATTTTTAAGGATTTAGGTATGAATCCCTACCATAAGCTGAAATGCTCCTAAAAGGCAAGAATATATAAGGCATTTGCACCCTCTATTTCGTAACAAGGCTCCGCTTTTTCCTCATGCGCTCCGCCGCCTTTTTTCTTGTGATTTTCTTTCTGCAATCGGGGCAATATTTCGCATTGTTGGATTTTGAAGCAAAGGGCGCTCCGCACACGGTGCAGCGGCGTTTTTCCTCCGGTGCGTAAAACTCTGCAAAAAGCTCTCTGTCAAGAGGAAGCACCGCATCTGAAAACCACCTGCAAAGAATGAAGCAGGAAATAAGCTGCGGACAATGGCAAGGCTCCCCACCATCAAGTAAAATGCAGTTTCCGTTATCAAAGTTGCAGCATTCTTTTTTTATAAGGCGATTGACACGCTTTACCTGCTTAGGTGAAAGCGGCTTTGATTTCCTCATATTTCATCATTTCAATATATTCTATAACTCCAAAAGACCTCATGGTTCGCTAGGATTTATGAGTCCTAATGAGAAAGAAAACAAATACCGGAGATAATAAAAATTTTGTTCAATTTTGTGTCTATTTACTTGACTACAGTCCATTTTGCGTTTATGAGGTGTTCATACTCGATATTGCCCTTGATAATTTCTTCATAGATTTTGTATGCGTCTTTCTCTTCCTTTCCTTTCTGCTCCAGTAAGGTGTTTTGCTCACTCAAAGGAGAGGGGTCAGGGGAAAGGATAGGAATGGAATCGGTATTTAATCCATCTTTATTTATTTCTTCTTTTCTTGATAGATCAGTTTTTGTATATCTTTATATAATTGCATTGGATTTTTCCGATGTCGGATTATCCGTTTTCGGTTTTTCCAATATCGGCTTATCCGATGTTGGATTTTCAATACCGGACTTTGCGGCTGTTCATAAATGGTGTAGGTAATAGCTGTCATTTTTCCTTTTTTATCTCTGCCTTGCGATCTTTTGATATATCCTGCTTTTTCAAGCTCCAAGACGGCTGTACGAATGGCGTCAATGCTTTCCTTGTTGATATGGGAAAGTCCTGCGAGGGTATAGTCCCAGTTTTCCGGAAGTGAAAGCATTTGAGAAAGTAAGCCTTTCGCCTTTAGGGTCAATTCTTTATTTCGCAGGTGGTGATTGCTCATGACGGTATAGCCCTTGTTTTTCTCTACTCTGAAAACTGCCATGATCTCTGCTCCTTTCATTTTTATTTGTTACGTAGTTAAAGGGCGATTTTGAAAGAAAAGGTATATTCCTCTTACTTTGTCAAAACCGCCCTCAAAAAGCCTTGTATTTCAAGCCTGTATATACCTCTACTTCGTAACATGGGCATGAAAAAAGCGGTGTTCTTATATTTCTTTTACAGAAGCAAAAAATCACCGCTTTTACGATTTCCTATTTAATTTTGATTCCCGCAACATACCTTTTGTATCTGTGGTAAAATACTTTTATCTGCAAGAGTTTTTACAGCACATCAAGGCTTTTTTTCCTCAAAAAGTAGTAAATTGGTAGTAAATTCAATCTGTTCTCTTGCAAATATCCTTGTATTTCAAGGGGTTTGAGGGTTAATTATTAAAGTTTAAAAGAAACACAAATCAAAAATAATATTTCATCAGAAATGTCGCTGCTATGGGAAGCGTAATCAATGAGATTAGCGTAGTCAAAGACACAACCTCCGCCAACCTGTTGCTTTTAATTCCCTGTTGCTCTGCTATTGCCGCCGGTACCACTGCTGCCGGAAATACGCTGGCAAAGACTATCACCAGTCTCACATTCACATCTAAAAATGAAAACTCTCGACTGCTAAAAAAACGTCAATATTGGAATTGCAAACATGGAAAATATATTTACCAAATTTATGTACTTATGCTTCAAAATCTCCATTATTTTACTTGAGCCCAACTGCACTCCGATTATTATCATGGATAGAGGAATTGTCATATCGCTAAGATATATTATCACCTCATTGACCATCTTAGGCGGTCTCCAGCTCAACACGAGACATACCACGCCGATTATTATTCCTATTATGCAGGGATTCAACATATCCTTTAGATTGCTCCTGAGATTAGCTTTTACGTCTTTTCTACCCATTTTCAACAGCAGCGGTACTACGCCGTAGAGGTAAAAACAGCTTATAACATTATGCATCACCATAAAATAGAAAATATCTTCTCCAAATATCGCTTTCGTAACCGGAAATCCCATAAATCCGTTGTTTACGCTTGTTATAGCGACTACATACAGTCCTGTCTCCTCTATTGGCTTAAATTTCAGAATCTTTACGATAATTATACTGAATACGGTAGCAACCACGAAAAACACCGCCGCTCCTATGACTACCTGAAATGTGGATTTCACAACCTGCGGCGATAATTCTTTCATATAAATTGACGATGCTGCCATGCAAGGTGCCGTTATGTACATCATTAAATTTATAAGATACTTTCTGGATTCATCAGGCAATATCTTTTTTCTATTAACTATGAACCCTAAAAGGACAAGGGAAAATATGGCTATAACCCTTCCAAATACTACTGCCATCCTTTAAACTACCTCTCTCATTTTTTTCACACTTCATATGTCCTCGCAAAGCCTCTTCAAATACTCGCTGTTAGTCATGGACTTTCGCCAATTTCTTTCTGCCTCTCACAACGAGTATAACTCCAACTATTGATGATATTGCACTGTGCAAAAACAGTAATCCGATAATCCACTTTCTCATCGTTCGCTCCTTTGTAACATGTCATAAATGTTAATTTGCTCAAACTCAACCAAGTTTCTTCATTTCAAGTACTAGTATACCATCTAAGCTCAATTTTGAAAAGACCGCAGGTTGTCATGCATATGAACACAATATAAAACGCACCGTTTCACCATTGTGAAACGATGCATTTGCTCGCTCATAAAATCTATCTTCGGCGATTATCCCTGTAAACGTTCAACTAAAGCCCAAATCGCTTTTGCGCTGTTGAAATTTTCGGGAATGATATCCGGTGCTGTAATCTCAACATCGAACTCATCGTTAATCTCTCCTACAATTTCCAAAATCGCAAAAGAATCCAAAAGTCCGTCATCGATCAGCGTTGTCGTATTTTCAAAATCAACATCCGGACTAACTTCTTCCAAAATTTCTAACAATCTTTCCATTTTTTTCTCCTTTTACCCATTCTACATTTTACCCTTAGTGCAATTCCCAACATCACACTAATAATTTAATTCGAAAGCCTCAACTCTATCTCTCATCATCTTCAGTCCCTTTTCCTTTTCATACAGAAATACCTTAGGTAAGTCTCTGCTCAGGAAAAGCGCTGCAGTTTCCGTCATTGAATACGCCCCCGAATTCTTAAACTCAAGTATATCCTGTAATTGCGGATTTGTCAAAGGCATTCCCTTGACCAAGTTATCATTTATAGTGCACAAAGAACCGCAAACATTGGCGTTATCAGAACCTCCCATATAAATTTCTCCATTGCTCTTCAACTGCCTGTACCAAGGTTTCTTCATTGCCATCATCTGACCGAAATAGTTCAGCTGATGAATCCCCCCGTCTACTATGCAAAAATCTATATCGCAATTATGTTTTTTATCTACTATAGAAGTGTAGTACCTGCCACACGATGCAACGATAAACCTCCCGATTTCCAGAGTTATCCTCCCCGAAAATTCCATTTCGCTCAACAGCTTTGAAAATTCCTCAAGCAGAATTACGTCTTCTCTTCTCGCATTCGCCTCGCTTTCTTCTTGAGACATTTCGGCTTCACCTTTTTAGCTTTCGGCTGGAAATATTCAAAGAAAAATCCCGTACCGAACTCCAGCTCTTCGGCTTCAAATTCATAATCTTCCTTCAGTTTTTTGATGAGGCTGTCACAATAATTGAGCTCTTCCTTGTAAATTTTTAAATTTTTTCTCTGCGTTCCTGAAAAATGCTGTATTCCTACGATATTGACACCTTTGTACTTCGCTCTGTCAGCGATTATCTCACACAGTTCAACCTCATCTATACCGAACTGATTTCCCGTTGTAATTCTCAATATCATATTTACCACGATATCGTTTTCAACGGCAGCATCATTGACTAAATGGAACTGATTCACAGACTCTGACGTATACAGGATATCATCTTTATACGCAGCTACTATTCTCTTGGTATCTACCGCTTCTTTATAAACGCCCGAAAGCACCACCTTTTTCATCGGAACTTCGGCTTTTTCGCATATTTTAAACTCTCCGGGTGAACAGACTTCATATCTGTCCACAACTTCATCTATATCTCCTACTACAAAAGGATTTGCTTTCATCGCATAGCATATTCCGATTTCTTCGCCCAGAGTATCCTTAATCATCTTCAATCTGTCTCTTAGAACGTCTAAATCGAATACATAGGCGGGAGTTCCCGTATTTTTCACTATCTCATCATAAGACGGTTTATATCCATTCATTTTCTCACCCTCTGTCTCTTTCGTTAGATTTATACTTCATGCCTCGGTGGAAAGACTTCCGTCATTTCTCCATAATAAAATCAAAATTCAATAAAAATTCTACACGTATTACAGCAATTCCGCTTCCGCCTCAGCTTCAATCATTTCCTTTAACTTACCTCTGTCTATTTTACCATTTTTGTTCAAAGGAAATCCACCTATTTGTATATACACATTCGGTAACATAAATACAGGTAAAGTCTTCTTCAATTCTCTGTGAAGGTCTTTTCTGCCAATTTCTCCTTCGTAGAACGCATGGATTTTATTGTTCTCAAATATGCAACAAACCCTTACGATCTCTTTTACTTTGTCTATAGCCGTTTCAACTTCTCCAAGCTCTATTCTATGTCCCATGTGCTTTATCTGGAAATCTTTTCTGGACGAAAAACACAACATTCTGTTATCATCATAAAAACCTAAATCTCCGGTTCTGTAGATTGTTTCCAAATACTTATCATTTAGAGGATTTTGGCAGAAAGCTCTTTCGGTCTGTTCTTTGTTGTTATAGTACCCCATGACAACTGCCGTTCCACTTACACAAATTTCACCAAGTCCGCTGTTAGGCTCTCTCTCTATCAATTTATTTTCTTCATCCAACAGAAAAACTCTCTCGTTTCTAAATGATTCTCCTATGGGAATAACCTGTCCCGGTTCATATTCTTTGTCAATCACATGGTATGTGCAGTTGCATGTTATCTCCGTAGGTCCATACAAGTTCACATATGTCACGTCCGGCAGATGATCCTTCCAAATGTTCAGATGTTTTATAGGCATCACTTCGCCGCTGAACATGACTTTTTTCAAATCAGTCGGAATTTTGTAATCGAAGCCTTTCAACGTACTTATTATACAAACCGCCGAAACTGCCCATATTATAGTGGATACTCTTCTTTCCACCATAAAGTCTAACAATGCTGCCGGCATTGAAAAATACTGTTTAGGTATGATCTGCATGGTCGCACCTTTTGAAATTGTCGAATAGATATCCTTCACCGATACATCAAATCCCAAGGTGCCTGATTTCCTATAATCTCATTTTCATCTATTTCAAAGGTTTCAGTAAAAACATCGATGAAATCTATTAAACTCCTGTGATTTACCACTACGCCTTTCGGAACTCCCGTGGAACCCGACGTGAAAATTCCATACAACGGATCCACATCGATATGCTCTTTTCTAACTCTTTCGATCACGTCTTCATCTACGTCGCCCTCAAGTTCCTCAAGCATTATTGTATTCCCTTGAAAGTCCAGTTTCTTCAAATCACGTTCGAATTCCGGTGACGATACTATGGTATTTACATCCAAGGTCCCCAGAATGTGATCCAATCTGGTTTTGGGTTGCTTCAAATCCATCATCACATAGAAACATCCTCCGTACAAAATTCCGAAGAACAGACTTATGGCATCTACGCCTTTTTCCATAAATACGGGAATAGGTGTATTCTTATCAAATCTCTTTCCCAAACTGCTTCCTATTGACTTTGCTCTAACCACCAGCTCAGAATATGTTATTTCTTTCTTAACGTCTGCAAATGCAACTTTATCAGGATACTTTTCGGCACTTCTTTCCAGGTATTCCAAAGCGTTATACATCTTTCATCCTCCAATCTCTACACTACCGGTTCACGGCGTCTTAGGCTCGGGTTTCTCTTTGTTTCCTTTCTTTTTAGGTGGGCTTTCACCGTTTTTCGATTCGTTTTCCTCTTTATCAGTTTTATCTTTTACCGGTGGGCTACCCTTTCCGGGCTTGACATTAGGATTTGCGTGGCTTTTCTTCTTCCTCGCCTTAGGCTGCGAAGTCTGAGGTAACTTCTGTCTCGGCTGTTTAGAATTATCCGGTTGCACAATTTCAGGTTTACCTTTTTTCTTCTTTCGTTCCTTCTCTAAGTCGGCTTGACGCTTTTTATTCATTATCTTGCCTTTTGTTTTCAGGAAGCTCTCATATTTTTTGATAGTTCCGTTAACTATGTGGTCGATAACTTCGTAGTTGTAGTGCATAGGGTAAGGTAACTCTTCGTCTATTTTCTCGGTTATCCACTTGTAAGTTTTTTCATAAACCTCTACGTTCTCTTTCCACAACTTCGTGTTTCTAGCATCCAAGTTGGATTTTATTCCCATCGGCTTTATCACCTTGTCATAGAAATAGTCCGTCATCTTTCTCTGTCCGTATACGTTCAGATGTCCCTTGTTGTAAAAATCATTCTTTACATCCAGACCTATCTGGTTTACTTCCTTTGTAAAATCGTACGTTTTAAATCCGTACTCCTTGCATATTTCAAGGGCTGTATTAACCCTTCTCTTTGCAAGTAAATCCTTTGGGTTTCTGCTGTCGTAGAATACCGGCATATTTACAAAAACTACATTTCTTATGTTCTCTCTCTTCAAATATTCCAGCAATCTGTAAAACTGCTTTTTAGTCTTAGGTTCCAGTGGAGACTTCTTGTTATACTTGTTCATATCCATGGCGTATTGCCGAGGAAAGGCGTCTCTATTTTTATTCGCCTGTCCTTCTATTCCGCTAATGGTCAACAATCTATTATCTCTTTCCGCCTTTAACTCTCTCTTGGTCATTTTATAGGAATCTTTAAACCTTATTATATTGGAATGATATTTCAAAATTTTATGTCTGTATGAAGATTTTTCACCTTCTACCAGCGTATCGATCCCTTCGTTTCTAACATCTGATTCCGGCATGTTATCCAGCCACATTCTCGTATACCCTTCAGCTACTGCACGTCCGTCATCGTACTGTGCGCCGTTTAATGAAATTACGTACAGTTTAGGATTCTGGGTTTTTCTGATGGCTTTTATCTGATTTTCCGGCAATCCCATATGTGCTCCTGCCGTAGCTATATTGTAACTGGTTATATCATGTTTCTTCCAAAGGTATTCCGGCGAAAATCCGGTATACATCTCACTGGCACCTATATAAGCCACGTCTATGGTATTTTTAGGCATGTTGAACAAGTTCTTAATTCTGACCTCATGAGAAGAATATTGATGAGCCGAAAATTTAGCGACTACAAATATAGCGAAACAAAACATTCCCAACATGACAAAAATCTCTATTAAGTTTTTCAGTTTTTTTGACTTCATATTTTGATACTCTCCTAGAATTGCACGTACGTAAACTGATTCTGATCAAATCCCGGGCCGTACATTCCAAGTCCGACTAACATTATAAATCCTATGAGATAAACTGCCCATCTTATTACGAAATTTCGATTTTCCAGAAAGGTCCTAACGTGGACTTTTTCCTGCATCAAATCTACTATGAACAATATAATGAGAACCGTCGGAATTACCATTATATCGTTAATTCCGATTTTCAGTTTTAAAAATTCCGCTACGTAATTGCCGGGAATATTGAATATGTTTAACGATTGCTTGAATATTACCCAAGCCTCGTGTAACCCCTCCGCTCTGAATATTATACATCCTACACATGTGAGCCAAAACGATCTCAGTATCTGCCACAAAATGAATATCTTGGAAGATGTATTTATATGTAACAGCTTGTTCATCCCGTCGAATATCGGCTTCATCATTCCACCCAGACCGACTACGAGACCGTAGTATACACCCCAGATGATGTAGTTCCAACTGGCTCCATGCCATATACCTATCAGCAAAAATACCAATACGTTCCCCATCGCTATGGGCAGAGTCTTTCCAAACGTGTCTCCACCATGTTTCTTGGCAAACTTGCTGAATTTTTTCATAGCCGATGTCAATGCGAACGGATAGAACACGTAGTCCTTCATCCATGCTCCCAGCGACATATGCCACCTGCGCCAGAATTCGGCGATGGTCCTGGAAAAATATGGTCTTTTGAAGTTTTCCGCCATTCTTATCCCCATGGTCTGAGCTATACCTCTCACTATATCCACTCCTCCTGAAAAGTCGGTATAGTCCTGAATCGCATACAGAAACACGCCAAACGCCACCAACGGCCCCGACATGTTGTTATGACCTGCGAAGACAGTGTCGACTACTATCCCCACTCTGTCGGCGATTACCATCTTTTTAAAATAACCCCAGGCTGCCAGCTGTATTCCGAATTTTATATTGCGCGGATCCATCTTTCTCTCTTCAAAGAGCTGACTCGACAACTCCTTAAATCTTCCTATCGGTCCCAAGAACATCTGCGGGAAGAACGACACAAAAAGAGCGACCTTTCCTAAATTTTTCTCCGCCTCAACTTTCTTCCAGTATACGTCTATCACATAGGACATCGTTTGGAATGTGTAAAATGATATTCCCAGCGGCAACAGCAACTTCAAATGCGGAACCGTCGTCGTCTGATGTAAAAACGGCTTCAACAGAGCGTTTATGTTATCTGCAAAGAAGTTATAGTACTTCAAAAATATCAATACTCCGAAGTTTACCACCAGAAGTCCGATTAAAACTCGTCTTCTTCTCTTCTTTGCCGTATCTTTTAGCTTTTTCTTTTCCTCTTTTGTCAGAATTTCTTTGCCTTCTGCAAGCATAGCCTTTTCTCTCTTGTGATTTTTGCCTATCATAAGAGCCGCTATATATGATGTCAACGTTGTCATCACTATAAACGGTATGAACTTTACACTGGCGAAAGCGTAGAAAAAATAGCTCGCTATCAACAAGAGTATCCATTGAAATCTCTTTGGTACCACGTAATACAACACTATTACCGATAACACAAAAACTCCAAAAGCTATGGTGTTAAAAGACATATTCAATCCTTTCAAAAAATAAAATTCCTCTTATACTTTTACCACATTTATCCGGGGTTTGTCTTTACAAAAATCTCCATTAAACATACAATTTTGTCACTTTTTCCCCTTGCATCGAACACGGCATGGTAAATCATCTCAAATTACCGTTCACCGCTAAAATATCTCTACATAAAAATCACATATCAACTCCGCTGTCACGGCAAGCAATTTTTGAAATTTTCATTAGAGTAATATATCACACAAGTATGAAACGAATATGAAATAACATAAAACCGTTTCCACAATAGTAAATATCATCGGATATTTACTATTGAAGCTGTGGTTTAGGTTTTTCTTTATCCTTTCCCTCATTAATCGTCTCGAAGGTCATTTTCTTTCTCCTGACAACAAGTCCCACCAATGCGTGCAAAACTACAGCACACACGATGGATATCAATATCACTATACTGTATATTCTTATATCATAAAGCTTGTATCCCATAAACTTGGCGGCTTTTCTTACGGTCACATGAGTCATATACAGCTCCAGTGAATACTCTCCAATTTTTGATAAAAAGCCTGTAAAACTTGTTCCATTTCAACAATTCCAATACCAAACAGCAAAGCAAAATCAGACTCAGCGCGAATACTCCGCTTATAATTCTCTTTGAATATTGAGAATACTTGATTAATAATGCAGATGCCCTCAATATCAGCCCTGTCAGTATTATTAAAACCGTAACCCACTTCTTCATATTGACACCTTGTATAATCATTTTGGCAAAACAGGCTCCCAATATGAAAATCGGAATTCTCGTGATTACTATCTCAAATTTCGCAAACAATGACGGATTTGCCATATTGAGTATGAAATTTCCTATTAAAACTATCACTATCAGAGTCAGCCCGTCTTCTACCGACTTTTGCCATCTCTCATTTTCCACTATTTTAAATTATCGGAAATAGAATATAGATTGCGACCATTGCTCCTACAAACCACAGAACTATCTCTTTTCTCGTAAATATGCTGATAAGAGAAAAATCTTCTATGAATCTGGCAAAACCCTTATCTTTGAGTACTAAATCCACTGTAACCCAATATGCTATTCCCACGGGAATATACGGAATTAAAAGGCGTTTCATCCTGTTCTTATAAAATGTACTCATCTTTCTATTTTTATGAAGCGAATAGAAAAGTCCCATTCCTGACAAGAACATAAATACTTCTACCCCTACGCTGTTAATCGTTTTCATGTACCAGAACTGGAAAAAAATTCTTTTTGCGATTATTTTGCTTTTATATGCTATATAAAAATCTTCTGTAAAGTGAAATATAATTATGCTGATAATAGCTAATCCGAACATCACATCTCTGTATTTGCTGATCAGTTTTAAATTCATTCATACCTCCTGTTCCACTTTATGCATTTTACATTAAATCTCAATATTTTTTTCAACTCATTATAGAGATTCTCTATGCCGATGAAATAATTTCTGCTGATGTATTAGTATTTCAACTCGAATTGTGGTAAACTCTATTGTAGTTTATATTTACAGAGTCGATTTTTTCTATAGTAAAACTCTGTAGCCAAACCATGTAAAAAGAGGAGATTCTATGGTATTCGTACTGAGAGTTGCGAGGATAATCTTAAATGCAATTTATATTATCTTCAAAATATTCCCCCAGAAAAAAATAAAGTTCTTTTTCTTAGACAACAATCTGATGATCCCACATTGGACATTTTGATGTTGCGTGATAAAATCAGAGAGCTTCATCCAAATTGCAAAACGGTCTTGATGTGCAAAAGCGTGCCCAAGTCTTTTTTCGGAAAAATCGGCTACTGTTTTTACATGTTGGGTCAGCTATTTCAACTGGCTACGTGTAAGGTCGTTATTTTAGACTCTTACTCCATAGTGAGCCTGATTAAAAACCCAAGACCTATGGTAGTGCAAATGTGGCACTCGATTGGCACTATGAAGAAATTCGGATACAGCACTATAGGCAAAAAAAGAAGGTCATTCCAGGACCATGGCTGATGCTATGAGAATGCATAAAAACTATGATTACATCCTCTGTGCCGGGAAGGGCTATGTGGATCATCTATGTCAGGGATTCGGTTATCCGAAGGAAAGCATCGTGGTTTTGCCTCTTCCCAGAGCAGAATACCTATTAGATCAAAAATTGCAGGCAGAAAAGAAATCGAAAATATTGCTGGCACATCCCAATCTATCTCGGGGAATAAATGTTCTATATGCCCCTACATATAGAAAAGACCCCTCGGAAGCTGAAAATTTTAAAAAAGCTGTTTCGAAACTTGAAGAAGCCTTTGCCCCGTATGCTGAAGACTTCAATTTGATTGTAAAAGCTCACCCTTTGGCTAACATATCGTCTAAATACGATAACTTTTCTACTGTGGATATGCTCAGTGTTGCTGATGTCATGATAAGCGATTACAGCTGCATGATTTACGAAGGCGCCATAATGAATATTCCAATTTATTTCTATCCTTACGATTTTAATGACTACATGAGAGAAAGAGATACCTACATATCCTACATGACGGACCTTCCGTCTGAACCCCATTTCGATGCACAAAGTCTGGTTTCGCATATTCTCCAGAATTCTTACGACATGGACGCTTTAAAAAACTTTAAGGATATGTATATTGATCTCTCTTCCGATACCATTACCGAAGACATCGTCAAACTGATAGAGCCTTATCTATCTTAGATGGAATTTTCAAATGAATTTAATCCTAATTGCGTATGTGGCTATCAAAACATACAAAAAACAGATGCTCAAATTTATCCGCATCTGTGCTTTCTCGACTATATATAGTTTTCGCCATAAAGTGAGATACCTGCTCGCAAGCGTCGTATCTGTATCCCCCTATCCTCTGAACGATTTCATCCGATCACTTATCATCGTCTATTTCATTCAGTCTAGGAAAATCCTGATTTCTTTCCTTACGTCTCTTTACCTTATATGCGACCAATACTATAACTCCCATGAGTATAATGCCTATGTATATTCCTTTTTTTCCAAATCTATTTTCATCTGTTCATCCTCTATCTGAATCTCTTTACATGAAGTCCACGGCAACTTTTACCGATCGGTTCAAATATTTCAAATTATACTATCATATATATTTTATCATTTAATAATTGTCTTTCAATATATTTTTATCCTTTATTTTCAGACCTTCCACATCTTTCTTGCGGATCATTGAACATCTGCAGTGCTATATCCAGCTTGCTATAATATCCGATAATTGATGCTCCGTTGTTTTTGTAATTTTAAATGGTCCTAACCTGCGATAAACGTTATTATCGTTCCGATGGAAATAAACGGTGCAAAGGGAATATACAACCCTTTATCAACGCTCGTTCTCTTTCTTTTACAGCACCATACAAATCCACCGAACACACCTGCAAGTACGGTCCCTATAGCCATTATGCCTAGAAGCTCTTCAAACTCAAATATCGTACCGAGAGCAAATATCAGCTTTATATCTCCACCACCAAAAGCGTTCTTGACGAAAAAGTTGAGGCATATGATAAATATCGGTATGATGCTTGCTGTCAGACATTTCAACGCAATTTCGTAAAATATGCTTTTGATGTTTATGAATGCTGATTCTGTTGAAAAACTGCCCGTCCAATTTTTCAAGACACAATTCACGCATATTAGGCTTATACCTATCATGCATACGAGCAAATTCATCCTGTCCTCTATAATTTTATGTTTTATATCTTCTATGCTGATTTTTACCAAGATTACTGTCAATGCAAAATACCCCGAGATATTTGACAGAATTAAGAGCAATTCACTGTTTATCTTCACCTATTATTATGCGAATTTTCCCTTCTCTCGATATACCGAATATGTCTTTATTTTCCCCCATGAGTTGCAGCAATCGTTTTACGCATTCTTCGGTTATTATCTCTCCGGAGCATACGAAAGGAATTCCCGGTGGATACGGGATTATTGCATCTTTGCTTATACAACCCATGGAATCTCTTAAATACACTTCCGCACTTTCACCTTCCGGACCTATGTACTCTCCGGGCTTGGGTATCGAGAAACCGTTATCAACGCTTATGCAATCGCTGTCTTCTACGGAGAATTTTATCATACTTTTCATCTCCTTTCCATCCTGTTTTATTCAATTGTTCATCAGACGTACTTTTTTTCGTCGCCACATGTCTCTTTTCGCTCATCAGCATCGATTTCAGACCTTCTTCGTCTAATGTCCATATCGCAAACAGAACTTTCACATGAATTGTAATCCACATTTTCTCTTAGTTTAATTTTTCTTCTCTCTTTTATGCTCCATACGATATCCTTTACGGCATCTAAAAGTTTGTCGTAGTCTTCTAGCGAGTTTCCGATTCCCGTCAGTGCCATCACTATATTTCCTGCAGCAAGCTCCACGTCTATTCCTCTATCAGTCAGCAATTTTTCAAAAGTACCGCCGTCAATTCCCATTTTCTCCAGCGACAAATTGATCTTCGTCCAGTCTAAGTTTTCATCTTCCACCACGGTAACTTCCGGAATTTTCGCCATCTGCTCATAGAATCTTTTTCACGTTATTTTTCCAGTCTGCAAAAACTTCATCTCCGTGTTTTTCTATTATATCAGCATTTATATCCAGCGAAAGCATCAATATGTACGATGGGCTTGTGCTCTGAACCAATTGTAATTTATCAAAGATATTCCTTTCGTCCACTCTGTCAGTCATCACATTCAACACGGCACTCTGCGTAAAACTGCTCAGAGTCTTGTGTGTGCTGTTTATTACGATGTCCGCACCGCTGCTCTCCGCAGATCTGGGATATGTGAGATACCGATAATTTCTACCGCCTCGTTCAATGTTTCTTTCACCTACAGAATCTTTTTTTAAATCGTCAACATAACCGTTTTTCTCAAAGAATTTTAAATGAGCTCCATGCGCTTGATCCACGATGAGGATTTTTCCATATCTGTGCACGACTTCCGCAATCTCCTCTACGTTAGAACATATTCCATAGTAGTTGGGGCTTGCTAAAATCACAGCGTAGATTTCATCTTTATCTCGAAAATCTTCCTCGAGAATTCTCCGCACATCTTCGGCTGTAATTTCTCCCATTACATGGAAAGTTTTATCATGTTTAGGCATTACATAAGTCGGTACGCACTTGGTCAAAACAGTTCCGCTGTAGACGGATTTATGACAATTTCTCGCTGCCAATATCTTTTTCCCCGTCGGAACACAAGCCATAATCGATGCCAAAATTCCGGCGGTGCTGCCGTCGATCAATAGAAACGTTTTTTTTGCACCGTATAACTCGGCATATTTATCTTCCAAATTTTTGATTATGCCTTTCGGCTTATGCAAATTGTCTGCACCTGCTATCTCGGTTATATCCATATTGACCAGGTTCTTCATCAATTCACCATATCCGTACATGTTAAATATGCCAAGGCCTTTATGCCCCGGCATATGAAACGACACTCTATTTGATTTGGAATGATTCAGCAAATACTCTTGTAAATTCATATGTCCCTCGCAAAGTCACGTTCAAATAAAAGCATTTCCCAATTGAATTGCATTTAGAATATTTCTCTCGATTTTTCAAACAGCTCCTTTTGATAATTTCTCAAAGCCATATTGCCATTTGAAATTCCTAAAATCTTTCGTTTTTCACACTGTCAAATTCTGCCATTACCTCCTCATTAGGTTCAGTCAACAAACTTACCACCACTATCGTAATAGAGGCTAAAATAAATCCCGGTATTATTTCGTAAATATCCCAGATTCCTCCTTTCAGCCAATACCAAAGGAAGTCTGCAATACCTCCTACAATCATCCCAACGCCTGCTCCCGCAAGGGTAGTTCTCCTCCAGAACAGTGCAAATATGAGCATCGGTCCGAAAGTGGCTCCAAAGCCTCCCCACGCAAATGCGACCAGTGCAAACACGGAACTTTCCGGATTCAAAGCCAAAACTATAGCTATTACGGAGATTATAACGACTGTAATTCTGGATATGTATACTATTTTCGGATCTTTTAAATCTTTTTTGAACAGCGTGGCATATATGTCCGTAGATACGGAAGATGCAGCTACCAAAAGTTGTGAGCTTGCTGTACTCATAATAGCTGCTAAAATAGCTGTCATAAGCACCCCAGAAATCACCTGATTGAACATCTTGTTTATCAATGCCATATATATGGTTTCTCCATCTGCCAGGTTTGGCATAAACGCTTTTCCTACTATTCCTATTACGATAGCTGCCGCCAGAGTTATGGTGACCCATCCCATAGCGATAACTCGTGATTTCTTAATCATATCAGGTGACTCTATAGCCATGAATCTGACCAATATGTGAGGCTGCCCAAAATATCCGAGTCCCCATCCCAGCGACGATGCCAGCAGCATGGTATTGATACTTCCGTTGCTTTAGGGAATAATCCTAAACTCTCAGGTGTCAAAGATGCGAGCCTTTCCTGTACTCCATCTATTCCGCCCATCTTTACGGTGGTGATAATCGGCACCACTATCAGAGCTACAAACATAGTTAATCCCATTATGGTATCCGTAATACAAACGGCGTTAAATCCTCCTAGGCTGGTATACGCCAAAATTATAACCGCACCGATCAAAAGACCCCAAACATAATCTATTCCGAAAATCGTATTGAACAATTTTCCGCCGGCAGCAAACTGTGCCGCTGTATAAACTAAGAAAAATATCACTATAAATATTCCGGATGTCACCCTTAAAATATGTCTTTTATCTTTGAATCTGTTTTCAAAAAAGTCGGGTAACGTAATTGAGTCTCCTGATTTCCTGGTATACTGCCTCAATCTCTTTGCTACGAACTTCCAATTGCAGTACGTTCCTATCCATAATCCTATAGCCGTCCAAATCGCTTCGGAAGTCCCTTGGTAAACAGCATATGCCGCCCCCGGTAAACCTATCAAAAGCCAGCCGCTCATATCCGATGCCTGTGCCGACATTGCCGTCACCCAGCTGCCCAATTTTCTGCCACCTAAAATATAGTCAGACAAATCGTCTGATTGATTATAGTTCTTTGCACCTATCCAGAGCATCAATCCTAGATACAGCACAAAAATTATTCCTATGGTTAACAAATATATCCCTCAATTCTAATTTAATATCATGGTTTTCAGATTATTTAACGTCATACCCTATATCTCTTTGGTAATTTTATCGATTCCCATGTAAGGTTTCAACACATCGGGAACTGTCACTGTTCCATCCGCCTGCTGGTAATTTTCCAAAATTGCCGCTACAGTTCTGCCTATGGCAAGTCCCGAACCATTCAAAGTATGCACGAATTCCGGCTTCGCCTTTTCCGATGGTCTAAATCTGATATTTGCTCTTCTGGCTTGATAGTCCTCAAAGTTTGAGCAAGAAGAAATCTCCACATATCTTCCGTAACTTGGCATCCAAACTTCTATATCGTATGTCTTTGCAGAGGAAAATCCTAAATCTCCACTGCTAAGAGCTACGACTCTATATGGAATCTCCAGCGCTTTCAGCACGCTTTCCGCCGCTTCGACAAGAGTTTCAAGTTCATCATAAGACGTTCTCGGTTCGACGAACTTCACCAATTCGACTTTGTTGAACTGGTGCTGTCTTATGAGGCCTCTTGTATCCCTTCCTGCGGAGCCTGCTTCCTTTCTCCAGCATGGGGTAAATCCCGTATAATATAGCGGCAGCTGATCCGCCTGTATTATTTCATTTGATTTCAAGTTAGTCAGAGGAACCTCTGCAGTAGGAATCATAAAAAATTCTCTATCGCTTATTTTAAACATATCATCCTCAAATTTCGGCAATTGTCCAGTTCCTATCATAGCATCTCTGTTTACCATGTACGGCACTAAAAATTCCGTAAATCCGTTTTTTTCAGTGTGAAGATTCAACATGAAATTCATCACGGACCTCTCGAGTCTGGCTCCCATGCCTTTGTAAACCGTAAATCTGGCACCTGCGATTTTCGCCGCACGTTCAAAGTCCAAAATTCCCAGATCAGTACCTATATCCCAATGAGCCTTTTCTTCAAAATCGAATTTCACGGGTTCTCCGATTTTTCTGATTTCAACGTTATCACTGTCATCTTTTCCTATCGGAACGCTCTCATGAGGCGTATTGGGTATTTCCAACATAGCCGCTTTGATTTTTGCTCTCCACCTCAGCGACTTCTCCATCCAACTCTTTTATTTTTATCTGAGAGACCCTTCAACATTTTCATCAATTCGTCGGTATCCTTGCCTTCTTTTTTCATTTTAGGGATTTCCTTAGGAGCTGTTCCCTGCTCATTTTTCATAGCTTCTACGATTCCCAAAAGCTCTCTTCTCCTCTTGTCCAAAGACGGAATCTCATCTATTCCGAAGCTTCCCTGTCCTCTCTTTTTCGATTGCTTTTTTAACTCCTGCAAAATCTTCTCTTATGCGTTTGACATCTAACATTTTTAAGTTCTCCAATCTCACTAAAATAAATTCTTCTTATAGTTGCTGTACATTTCGCTTAGAGTTTCCATTTTCTCCATCATCTCTATCTGCAGTTTTGACACCTGAGCGTATTCCTCTTCATCTATGGCGGAAATTATCCGGCTCAACAGAGAAGGTTTTTCCAATGAACTCTTTCCTATGGACTTCCTCAACTCGTTTATCTTTTTCCAATTGCGGTCATCGTATTCATTTCCGCTTGAATCATCGTGAAGTTTTACCGTATTTCTAATTATATCCATATTGCTCGGTACAATTCTGTCGTGAAGTTCCGTTTTCCACTGATTTACCAATGCAGTTTTATACGAAGCTATGGACTTTTCATCCATGACGTTACCGAACTTTAACACCTGAACCTTTTCAGGATGATTTACAAATGCCATCAAATTTTCCCACACCGTGACAGGTGTCTTGCCGAAATTTAACTCTCTCTCCTGTTCGCTGTACGCCTCATAGACGTTTCCTCGCTTCGATACATCCTATCTTTTTCCAAATAGAAATCTTCTTCTCCGACTTTTTTTGAAAGCGAGCGTTCCGCTTCCGCCGCAGTTTTCTCATTTTCTAGAACCGCAGTTATACCATCCAGCATTGCCATATATGCCATACCTATGACTAAATACGTATTGGACTTAGGACAAGGTCCTCTGAGCTCAAATCTCGTTGCCAAAGGATTACCTGCATCTCTTATCAATCCCAGCAACACCGTTCTGTTTCGGGAAGGAATGTTCGGTTCATGCCCTAATGATGTGACAACGCAAACCGGAGCTTCATATCCGGGTTTCAATCTGTTGAAAGAATCGTTATTGGAAGCTACAAATGGATTCACAGCCTCATAGTTCTTCATCAATCCCATAATTGCACCGAATCCGACGGGACTTGCGAATTCATTATTCATATCCGTATGACTGAACAAATTTACGATCTTTCCATTTTTCAACTTTGCAGCCAATCCCAAATGAGTATGTTCACCGCTGCCCGCTATTTTAGGCATAGGTTTTGCAGCGAATGTAACATCCAGTCCATGGACTCTGAACACGTCTCTAACCACATATTTCACCATGTTTTCATTATCTGCCGCCTGCATTGCCGAAGCGTACTTCCAATCTATTTCCAGCTGTTCCATTACCTGATCGTAATTTCCCGTACTGCTCATCTTAGCCTTGGCACCGCCTACTTCCTTGTGCCCCATCTCCATTTCAAATCCGTATTTATCCAGCATCATCAGGGACTTTTCCAGCGCCGACCTAACCGGACCTACCGTTCTTTTCCAATACTGCTCCTTCAATATTTGCGCCGTAGACAGCTCTTCCATGTCCCTCTGATCATCGGGAGTTTTCACCCAGAATTCCAATTCAGTTGCCGATGTCAACAGTATTTCCTCAATATCATCATAGGAGTCGATATCTATGTGATCGAATATATACCGATGCTCTTGTAACAATTTTAAAACCTGCTTTTTAAACGTATTGATTCCTCTTTGCAGTATCGCCCTGGAGCCTACCTGCTCCACGTTGTTATGAATCAAAAATGACGGTATTCTAAGTGTTCCTATAGGTAACTCTTCCGAATCCGAAGCCTTATAGACATTTATCAAATTGTGATCCACATACCAATTCACAGCAGGGTCGGGAACGATGTCAACCTTTGCGTTGTTCAGTTCGGCTATTTCAGGCAGTACCACGGAAGAGCCGTCAGTCTGCACACCTTTGCAAATCAAATCGTCATAATCCTTTAGAAATACCGATACCGGAATTTTTTCATCAGTATCATTCCCCATTATGTCAATTCCGACAAAAGAAACGAACTTCACCTCGGGATGTTCTTCAAAGATAGCTTTCAAGTCTTTTAAATTATGCTTATCCGGCGGAATGCAATAAAGCATTTTATCCAAATCAAAATTGAGCATTTTTCCTCCTGTTTTAAAGTCTATTAGCCGTGTTCACCACGGCTAATATTCAAAGTTATTTCAGTTTTTTCAAAGTCTCTTCCAGTTCTTTCATATATTTGCCATAATCTCCCCATTCGCCTTTCTTCTGAGCCTCTATGGCATTTTTATAAGCATCGTTGGCCTTCTTTATCAAGTCCTTTTGACTGTTGCCATCTCCATCAGGTGAAGACCCTGAAGGACGCTTCTTGCCGCTGCCTTGTCCGAAAAGTTTATCCAGAGCTTCTGACAATGTCTTTCTCGTAGGCGATTTTATCGCCGTATGCAACTATTACTCTCTTCACTTCCGGAATGGAAGATTCGGAAGCTTCCAAATATACAGGTTCCACATATAAAATGGAGTCTCCTATGGGAATAACGAACATATTCCCCCTGGAATATTTCGAACCGGAGCTGTTCCACAGTGAAAATTCCTTTGAAATTTCCGGATCCTGGTCTATTTGCGCCTCAATCTGTCTAGGTCCATATACCACTTTGTTCTTCGGCATCTTGTACAAAACCAGCTTACCGTAATTTTCCCCGTCATTTCTCGCCATCAAAAGACCTGTCATATTTTTCTTGTCCTTAGGCGTGTATGGAAGGGTGCTGACGAATTCCGCCTTGTTTTCACCCGGCAAATTCATTATATAGTAATTCGGGGTCATGGTTTTTTCTTCAGTGCCGTAAATTTCCTTCGCTATATCCCACAAGTCCTCGTTCTGGTAAAAAACTCTTACGTCATTCATGTGATACCTGCTGTAAACCTTTGCTTGGGTCGCAAACAATTCGCTCGGATACCTGATATGTTTCCTAATTCCTTCCGGCATCTTATCGAAATCCTTGAAAAGCTTAGGATATATCTTCTTAAATGTAGATGCCATAGGATCTTTGCTGTCCACAACGTAATAATCCACGTTTCCATTGTAAGCATCTATTACTACCTTTACCGAATTTCTTACGTAGTTGACATATTTTCCATTCACCTTAAACGGTTCCGAATAAGGATAATTCTTACTTGATGTATATGCGTCGATTATCCAGTACAACTTGCCGTTGTCCACAACCATGTAAGGCTCTTTGTCATACTCCAAATAAGGCATAATCTTTTTGACTCTTTCCTTTATGTTACGATTTATCAAAATCTTTGAATTGCTGTTTATATTGGATGATACCAAAAGTTTGAAGCTTTTTTCCTTGATTGCAAAAAGCAACCTGTTTATCATGTTCAGCTTGATGCCTCCCTTGCCGTTGTATCTGCTGTACTTATTGCTGTCACCATCAGGATAATCAAATTCATCTTCCTTTGTTCCGGTGACTGCGTAGTCGTTTGTCAATTCACCATAGTAAATCTGAGGTCTCTTCACTTGAACCTCGGGGGCGGAAGATTCCGAAGGTATATTTTTTTACGATCATAGATGGCTGTCCACTAGCCGTTACCGCATTTACTCTGGACAAAGTCACCCCATATCCATGAGTGTATTTCAAGTGTTTATTGAGCCATGTCTGATTTATTTTGCTTTCATCAATTTCTCTTGGCGACAAGAATGTCTGCGTATACTCGCCGTTGATATTATATCTGTCCACGTCGACATCGTTGAACTTGTAATACTGCCTTATGGACTGAGTCTGATTATAAAACTTTTCCGTCGGCATATAGTCGTTTATTCTTATATTGGAAATTGTTGGCTCATTTTTTACTATATCTTTCTTAGTCAAGTCGTTATTAGCCGGGAAGAACTTCGTATCGACATTTTCCAGTCCGTAAGCCTTCTGCGTATACTTAATATTTCTCTCCAAGTACTTGCTTTCCTTAGTAATTTCGTTAGGTGAAACGATAGTGGATTGAACTACCGCTGCTATCCCTTTGCTGGCACCTAATATTACCACCATAGCAATTGGTACCGCTAGAATCCATTTCAGCTTATGCCTCTTGATTCCCACGACGACTGATACTGCACCAATTATACCCAGTAAAGTGATAATCCTATACGTCCACAGCGTAACAGTCACGTCTGTATATCCTGCTCCGTAAACTGCTCCTCTATGTTGGTGTAGCAAATCAAATTGCTTTAGCAGAGCGTTTATGGAAATCATCACAAACAATGCTATTCCAACTGCTATCAGCTGCTTTGAGGCTATTGTGAACAGCTGTTTAACATTATTTCTACCGATTCTTATATTCTTTTTGCCGACTTCTTCGGAAAAAGTCGAAGACATAGTCTTAAACAAGTCCTCGAAAGGAGTTCCTCTGAATCTGTCCTTAAATTGCTTATTTTTCTTTCTCTTCTTTCCGATATCACCGTCGTTTACACCATTTGTCCCACTCTGTTCGCCCGTATCGCGAAAATCGTATGTCGCCGAATCAAACCTCTCTCTCTCTTCAAACCCATCGTTTTCCCTTTCAAACACTCCGGATGGTCTTGTGTTCATTAAAACGGCATAATATCCCAGTGTCAGCAGTATGAATACCAGCAATATTATTATCACCAGGATATTCAAATCCTTTAAGAAGTCCAGTTTAAATACATAGAATGAAATATCCAAATTGAATATCGGATCCTTTGTTCCAAACTTTGTATTGTTTACAAACTGCAACGCGCTAAACCACAGTTTCGACGTTACATACCAGGTTACTACAGCACCGAATATCGCTGCAAATCCCCATGAAATCCAATTGATCAATCTATTTGCTTCAAGTTTTTCGGATATTATATGTTCATAGTAGTTTTTTCTTATCAGCTTGAAATATATGTAAGCTGTAAAGGTTATAACTATAAAAGTAGGAACTCCTATTTTCAACTGTGTGAGCAGTTTTTTAAAGAATACACTTATGTATCCCAGCTCTCTGAACCATAAAAAGTCCGTTATGTATTCGACACCTGCAACTATCAGCAGAATTGCTGCTAAAATCACAATACCAGCTATTTTTGCTCTCTTGCTCACAGGTCGTTTTTTTTCATGCATTTTTGCATTCCGCATCACTAATCTCCAATTTCAACCTTATTCATACTTCCCGTCCGACAAAACCGTAATTTCACAAGTATTCTAAGCCTTGCTATCGTCACTCAACTTTACTCACTCCTGTGAAGACAAAATTGTCATCTTTCAGTGACAATTTATATATTTTTTTGACGGAATTGTTATCATTTATCTCATTTACCCACACGAAAAAATCGTCGCCAGCCTTTCTGATATCACCGATTTCCAGCTTTTTCACCTTTGTCTTCTCTTTCCCGCCTTTCAGAGCTTCAACCTCTTTGTAAAGGTCGCTGTCCTTTTCTATCATATCCAAAACGCTAACGTTGCTTTTTTTCCCATCTATGTAGGCGTTTTTAGCGGATTCAAATTCCATTATTCTCCCTACGACAGCTTTGTCATAACTGATGGATTCGCCATCGTTGTCTTTTCCATGTCAGCCCCGAAGTTATCTTCGATTTCGATATGTTTTCAAATGCGTCTTTATCGCTGTCTGAATATTTCAAATCACCGTTAAAAGCGACTTTTTCTAAACTTTTATTTATGTTTTTATCGCTGTTGGCTTTAATCAGCTCCGTCTTATCTATTGCCAGATCATCTTTTTTTTCATCGTTCTTGGCATTGCTATTTCCCTTGAATACAGCTGCTATTTTAGATGAAGCCGTGTCTATTTGTTTCGCAACGTAAGATGACGGTAAAAATACTCTCACCGCAAAGAGGATCAAAATCAAGAGAGTTATCATCGCCAATATCCAAAGAGCTATTTTACTCTTTCTTCCCATTCTGTGCCTGTCATCTGCTGCATCTTCAAAGAACTTTTCCGCGACTTTCTCCCTTTCCTTCTGTTTTTCTTTCTCCTTCTCGGGGTCTATGATGACCTGTGCTACGTTACCATCTTTTTCATTATTGCTTTTTACGATGTTCTCATTGCACTTTCGCTTTTTACCTCCGATTTGACATCGGTTTTCGGGGCTTTCTCATCTTCATACCCTTTATCATTATTGTCTTCAGTCTTCGTCCGTGACTCATCACTATCGACTTCTGTTACAGATATCTCCTCATCGTCATCTTTCAAAAACGACAAATCTCCATCTTCTTCCACTTCGTTCTGGATATCCTGCTCTATATTCTCTATAGTGAACACTTCCGTTTTCGTGTCGTATCCAGGAGTGTCGACGCTTTTTTCCATCGTTTCTTCCGATACGTTCGTTTCATTCGTCTCTTCTCCATGTTCTCTAGTGAATTCGATTGAATCTCCTCTTTTCACATCGGAACATTTTTCTGCCTCTATGTCGATTGTTTCAGCTTTACCTTCAACTATCTCACGACTTATTCCATCATCTTCCAAGCCTTCCGGTACTATATTTTTCCGCTCAAAATCATCTTCATCTTTTCCATCCGGTTTATCGCATGGAGTATTTAAAGGCTTTTCCCCATCGCTTTCCATTTCAATCCGAGCTGTTTCATCTTTGTCTTTAATTTCGCCTGAATTCGAAACTGAAGATTCAGGCTTGGCTGCCGGCAAATTATTTGTCCCTACTCCATGTTTTGCGGGAGTATCAAAAAACAATTCTCTGGCTCTGACCATCTCTTCCAACTGAGTTGTCGCATCTACATCAGTACCCAGCTCCACGTCCATGAATTTAGCTATGTCTTCTTCAAAGCCGCCTGCTTCAACATTTTTCTATTCTTTCATATTCTTTATCCAATAATTTCTGGAATTCTTCTTTCTTTCTATTGAAAGTGTAGAATTTATCTATTCGTTTTTTTATCCTGATCTATCTGAGCATTCTCAAGAGAGTTTGCTGCATCCTGTGCTATCTCGTCAAACAGGGATTTTACAGCAACCTTAGATTCTGAAGTTCCTTCACTCTCATCTACTGAAAAATCTGATATGGCATCAACTGTTTTCGCCACTTTCATATGCGATTCATCTCCGCATGCAGCTACTTCTCTCTCTGCCACAATCCTCTCTTTTCCGTCAGAAATAATAATTTCCTCTCCATCGTTTACTTCTATCGCTAAGCTGCTTCCCGGCTGCTCCACCTCCACAACGTTGTCATCCTTTAAAAAGTCCGGTTTGTTCTCTTCTGCCTTGGTATCTTCAAACACTTTTTGGTATTTCAAGTTACTCTTGGTGTTTTTTTATCTGTTGCTTTAGTTCCCTGAGAATGAATCCCATCTTCCGATTTATTTTTATCGTTCACGCTGACAAATCCTTGAACTTTTTCTTCATTTTGCTCTGTTCCGTCGATGACGGATTCTTCATCAGCTTCTCGCAGTTCTTTTTGCAGGAACATATCATCATTTCTCCAAGAGACAGTCATCTCTTCGTTTTTCTTGCATCTGTTGAATTCCTCAGTATTCCAATTCATTTCGGGCAATGCGATCCCCTTTTATCAGATATTTTTCCCATCGTTCTCATCTTTATTTCTCTTTATGAAACCGATATTTTCATCGGGTTTTTCGAATTCTTTTCTCAATTGTCTCTTCCTCTATGACTATTTTGTTTCCACAATTGCTACAAAAGTTTTCTTTTCCGGATAAAAATTGTCCACAATTCTTGCAGTACATAGTGCCTCCCACTAATCTCTAATAACGTTTTTCAAATCCTCTTCCGTGTACGTCTTGCCGCTTTTTCCTGTATTATATCTCAAGAAATTCGAACTTTCGTAAGACTGATTTTCGGTTTCTTTTAGCATTTTGTTGATTTCCGCCATAACATCTACTTCTGCATCCGTTACTTCGCCGTTATTCTCAAGTTTTTCATCAATATAATCCTGATGTCTCGCCTTCACATCACCCTTCGTCTGTTCTTCGTCACCATATTTCACCTCGTCGGATGAAATCAAATTCAACTGTTCAGCATCGCTTTTATCCTTTCGAATATCATCGTACATTTCATCGCTATGACTATCGCAGTGTATTTTATCGATATCTCTATGTTTTTTAACAGGAACTGCAGCTTCATCATATGATATACCTCTATCGTTGATATTTATATTGATATCTCTGATTACATCTCTTACGATTTTTCTGCATTGCTCACTTTCGTCTCTACGCTCAATTTCTTTTTTGAGAGATTCATTTTGTTCACTTGTCCTGTTGCAGATATCGTTTTCCTCTTCCGCTGTCAAGACACTTTTACCATATGCCAGTTTTTTATCTATAGATTTCAGTGCTCTGTTCTGTCGACTGCTCTTAACCAGCCATATGATGAATCCGACAACCAGAATAACGGCTATAACCACAACGCTGCAAGCAATTATTAAATCAACTCTGCTGATATTGAGTTTAAGCTCTATATTCCCCATATTTAATCCTCTCTTTTAAGTAATTTTTGCGTAGATAATTTCCTTACCATTATACTATATCACGGTATCCTTTGCAAATTTTTACCTCCGTTAATTTACTGATTTTTTACAGCATTTTACCTGTTTATTCCCTTCATTTTCTCTTTTTTATTTTGCTCTTTCACATATGTATTTTTCGCTTTCCCGTGTCGTCATTTACTTTTTGGAGAAAAATCCACCAAATGTATTGACATAAAATACCTATAATGGTAAACTTTTTAAAAGTGTTCACCTTGCACCATTAGCTCAGCTGGCAGAGCACCTGACTCTTAATCAGGGTGTCCGCGGTTCGAACCCGCGATGGTGTACTAATAGTAAAAAAACCGTTGAAACAGCTAGGGTTTCAACGGTTTTTTAGTTTTTACATTTCTCTAACTTCTACATTTTTAGCAGCCAAATTAGCCTTTATTTTTTTGTCTATTTTGTCTAAAAAGCGTGTACCTTTTTGTCTGCGAATTTATTTTTTTATAGCCAAAAATACTTTTTAGTATTTTTAAATTTTTAGTTAAATCTCTACATAAAAATAAGAATATGCCTATAATCGATTCTTTTTGGGGAATCCTGCCCTATTGATTTTTGCATAAATCTCACTTCTCTAACACTTGCTCAGAAACCTTACCGCAGATTTTCGAGCCTTTTTCTATTTTTTCGGATTCAACATCTTCCACAGCAGATGAGGGGATCCATCTTTTGTCAAACAAGGTCTGAACTGCTTCGATCATAATCCCACAAGCTTGTAAATCTCTTTCCTCCCGGATAACCTGAGCAAATATCATCTTCGTTTTTTCACGTACGGTTTTCACATCGACTCTATTAAACGACATTTGCATAAGACTTGCAGCGGACCAAGCACGGCAAAGAGAGTCTTCATCGCTGAGCATTTGTCTCGTTAAAATACCAATTTCTTCTGTTCCGCCTATCCAACCAAAGATGATTATAATCTTACGTCGCAAAATGTAGTCATTTGTATTTATCAGAGAAACGAGCATAGGAACAAACCTATCGCAAAAGTTCGAATAAAAATCTCTATGTTTAAATTGGGAAAGAATTTTCCCTAAGAGAAATGCAGTCAACACTCTTTGTTTTTCGTCTTCCACCGTGTCCATTTTTTCAAATAAGAACTCTATTCCTTGCCTTCCGTGCTCGCCGAAACTGCTCTCGAAATACAGGTTTCTATTTTCTTTCCAATCTTCACAAATAAGTTCATAATGGTAGCCTATTTCTTTGCAACCACCTAAATCAGCCGCAAATTTAATTCTTTTATCATCGGGAAAATTTTCTTTTGCCAAGTCAAAATACGCCTTTTGTAATTCCTCCTTGGTGAGGTTGGTACGGCGGATTTGTTCTGTCTCAAGTTCCCGTAAAACCATATCCCTTGACTCCTTCATCGATCTTATCTCCTTACAGATGAGTTAAAAGTTTTTAAATGTCTAAACAGCCTATGCCGTATCATATTACGAATTTCCTTTCCCGCTTTTGCTGTCCATCCATGATTTATTCACTATGATTCCTATACAAATGACCCACGACAGGAAATAAAACCAAAACATTATGGCTACAATAGTGGCAAGCGATCCGTATAACAGGTTGTAATTGGCAAATTTCCCTAAATAAATCTTATACACATATGTTACTAAAAGAATTCCTACAGATGCAAAAATGCTTCCCGGCACAACATCTCTATATTTGTATTTCACGCTGGGCAACGTAAAATACATGTAGCTGATGAGCGTAAAATATAAAACAATGGCTAAGGGCCATCTCAGAATCAGCCAAATCTTGGCGGTCGCCGCTTCCTTCCCGATGATCGACATCACAAAATTCACTATTACGTCTCCATACATCAGGACTATCAACGCAAACATGGCTATTATTATTGTGAGCAGCATGGTTCTAACCGCTCGAAATCTGTCTTTAATAAAATCTCTAACTCTTGGCTGTGGTATTCCGAACGTATAATTTGCGATGCGAATTAGGGAATATTGCCATTTTGAAGCAGACCATATGGCAACAAGTATAAATAGAATGCTCACCGCACCTCCATTTCTTCCGAGGACTATTTTACCGGCTTCCTTCCCGAAAGGCACCTTATGAAGATATTCCAATATCCATGCTATAGAGCTGCCCCACTTCCCCGGAAAAATCACATACAACCCCTGCGATATCAACATTAAAATCGGTACCAGAGAAAGTATCAAATAAAATGTCAGCTCCTCAGGTACTCCCTGATAGTAGGGCTTTCTTATTTGAGCAAAGCCTATTTTACACATTCTTAAAAGCCTTGTTTTCAATTTTCAACCTCTCTTTTTCTCCCTACATGTTTTTCCAGCATTTTTTCTCAGTTCTATCAAAGCATTGCCCCTGTGACTTATTTTATTTTTTTCTTCCAGAGAAAACGTTCCGAAAGTTCTGTCATATCCGTCCGGGATGAAGTACGGATCATAACCGAAGCCTTGATTGCCTTCTTTCTCCATGGCAATTCTGCCTGAAATTTCACCTCTTGCAACTAATTTCTTCCCCTCGGGATAAACCATCGTAATTACACTTACATATTTTGCTCCTCTTTTTTCTGCAGGAACTCCTTCCATGAGTTTGATCAATTTTTCATTGTTTTCCTCATCTGTGGCATTTTCCCCTGCAAATCTGGCACTGTACACTCCCCAGTGCATCGTTCAGATAGGCAACTTCCAACCCCGAATCGTCGGCAATGGTTATCTGTCCCGTCTTCTTCATGATCTCAAAAGCCTTCTTATATGAGTTTGCCTCAAAGGTTTCTCCGTCTTCTATCACTTCCACATCGCATAGCGACAAGTCATTCAGGGAAATAGCTTTCATTCCGAACTCGCTCAAGATCGGATTTATCTCTTCTACCTTATGCTCATTTCTGGTCGCTAAGATGACCTTCATTTTGTCTTTCATTTCACTCTCCGCCCATGTGTTTAAACTCTATCTTCTCCACAATTTCCTTTTGTCAAGCCTGCTCTTTCTTCGTGATTTCCTTCCGTAAAAACCGCTTCTACCGTTGAACATCCCTCCGTAACGCCCTCCTCGATTTCTTCGCCTTTTAACGATCAAAATGATGATTCCGATGATTATTGCAACAGGTATCAATATTATTCCCAGAAGCATTACGAAGATGTGATTCGGTTGCTTCAACAGCTTTATGGGATTCCAGCTGTCATCGATTATCTTTCGGTTATGAGTCTTTCCGTAATAGCTTGGAATTTCCTTATTTTTAAAATTGTCTATGTAAGTTGCCAAGGCATACCACTCTTTGATTTCGTTACCATTTTTATCGTATATTATGTGCTTGTTGAAATCTTTTATCACGTTGCCGTTTTTATCTTTCGGCTCAATGGACAGCAATCCGTGCGATTGATCTTTTACGTAACTCAGCATTTGACACGAGTACAATCCGCCAACCACGTGATACAACTTGTCGTTATCTATTTTACCTGTGGTATTTCCCTCTTTATCTATGAGTCTACCGTCTGTTACTCTGTTCAAAAACAGTCTGTTCCGATTTATAGTATATCCCAAACCGCTCATGTAGAGTCTCGCTTCATCCATTTTATCCGAAACCGTACCGTCGACTTCCGCCACCGCTTTAAGTTCCTTTCCCGTCAGATATACACTCACCAGCGGATATCCTACCTTTTCATCCTCTCCTATGCCCAGAGAACTTATATTGAACGCATCTGCTGCAGTGATTTTTCCTGTTCCCAGTGAACCTCTGATGACACCTGCCGGTACCAATGAAAGATCGTATTTAGGTTCATTTCCCTTTAAATTTTTATTGGCTATATCCAAGTAGCTGTCGGCGATCAGATTCCCAAGAGGATCCTCTCCCTGTTTTTGCCGAGACTATTCACATCGGTGAATTTATTCTCATTTTTCGCAAGGACGGTATTGGAAGAATATCCGTATTTTTTGAAAAAATCGTTATCTACATTTTTCTTAAATCTATCTACAACCTTTTGAATATCCTTATCTCCCTCAACGCTTTCATCCAATTTAATCAGTTCATATTTATCGATTCTATATCTTTTCCCCATCTTTTTTTCAAAACGATATGTCCTATGTTATGATTATATGACCACAAGATACAATATGCGTATTGCCGACAGTTTTAGCTTCTTTCAATTCCGTATGGCTGTGTCCGCTGACTATTAAATCTATATCCGGAACGCTCTTTGCTAATTCCACATCTTCAGATTTATCAAAATCCTTTTCATCGGTCCCTGAGTGACTTAAACACACGATTATATCGTATCCGCCGTTTTTCTTTATCTCCTTGACAATTTCCTTCGCTCTTGAAACAAAATCCTTGAACTTCAGCCCGGCAGCCGGTGCATTTTCTACGGCTTCTCTGCCTAAAACCCCGAATACAGCCATTTTAACACCATTTTTTTCTATTATGGAATAGTCGGCTACACCGTATTTATCCATCGATTTCTTCAAAACCTTTGCGTTCTCTGAAATCATTTTATTCTTATCTGCAAAGGACTTTTCCCAATCTATATTTCCTGCCACAAGAGATGGCATTTTTGTTCTTCCTTTATTATAATTTGCAGCTTCTTCAAACATTCTGCCAAGTCCTTTTGCCCTGTAATCAAACTCGTGGTTTCCCAGTGTAGTCGCATCGAAGCCTACCTCTGCCATAGTTTTAAGCTCGGATGCACGTTCCCTGAAAACAGTCTGGAAAGGTGTTCCCATGGCAAAATCTCCTGCATCTACCAGAAACGTTCCATTATATCTGTCTTCCGTGCGATCTTTCACGGTCTTAACTTTTGCCAATCCACCGCTTTCTCTCTCTTTTCCGTCTTTCACATTCCTTTCCACATCTATGTGACTATGCATATCGTGGGTAAAAAGAATTGAAACAGTCTTTTTCGATTCTCCCAATACTTTCTGGCTATTAAAAATGAATGCCGTCATCAGCAACACTGAAAATACAATTTTAATTTTTTTATTCATATAACTTCCTCTAACAATTTCAAGCATCAAAATTTAAAGCTATTATCATATTTCCTTTGATTTTACCACAATTATATTCTCATATCAACGAAAGGGCTCTCCCGGGATATATTTGTTCACTAAAAAAGAAGCTAATTCAGTTTTCTACTTACTCAGCTCCTCTATACGCTTCTTGCATTGCCACCAATGCCGGATTTTTCGCACTGAAAAAGCAGCACTACCTCTTGGTCATGCTGCTTTAAAATTAGTCCATTTTATATTTGTTCTTGAACTTTTCAACACGTCCACCGCGGTTGATGAACTTCTGTTGACCTGTAAAGAACGGATGACACGCTGAGCAAACATCAAGTTTCATTTCTTCATTAGTCGATTCAGTTACAAATGTGTTGCCACATGCACAAGTTACTTTACATTCCTTATATTCAGGATGGATTCCCTGTTTCATGTTTCACCTCTTTCCTGCTCAGGCATCGCCTTTGCATAGTTATTACCATTGCTATAACATTACAGCCAGATTATTATACCACAGCTTCATCTCATTTTCAAGGAATATATTTCATTCTCACCACACTCCGCTTCGATCTCTTACAGACCTCCTACAACAATTCCTAGAACATATACTGCCAATGTCACTCCACACAACACGTATCTTCCCATAGGTTCAAACCACTTGCCAATTCGCTTTTCCTTCCCCATTTGAGCATGGCTCCTGGCAAAGCCTTTTCCACAAATCCAGTAGATCATAACTGCCGCAAGCAAAGCTCCCAGAGGTATGATATATGCTGAAACTATATCCATCCATTTTGAAAGCACATCGCCCTGCTCTATGAACAACCCTACTATCAATCCTATGGTGAGAATAATTCCGACGGCTTTTGCTCTGCTCAATCCGAACCTGTTTTGCAATGCTTCAATAGGTGTTTCATACAGGTTCACCAGCGATGTAAATCCTGCAAACATAACTGCTACAAAAAAGATGATCGCCATTAACTGTCCCAGAGGCATCATTTTAAAAATGCTCGGCATGGTGATAAACATCAAAGGCGGTCCTGCCGCATGATCCACATTGAATGCGAACACTGCCGGAATTATCACCAAACCCGCTACCATGGCTGCGAGGGTATCAAAGAAAGCGACGTATTTTGCACTGGAAACTATATCTTCCTTTTCGCTCACATAGCTGCCGTATACCACTGTTCCCGAGCCTGCCAGGGACAACGAGAAGAAGGCTTGACCTAAGGCGTAGACCCATGTCATAGGTTTTTTCAAAACTGCCCAATTCGGATTGAATAGAAAATCGTATCCCTTTTCCGCTCCAGGCAGAAAATACACCCTTACGGCAAGTATCACAAACAACACGAAAAATGCCGGCATCATGAATTTATTGACTTTTTCAATTCCTTTTGATATTCCAAATACCATCAAGCAAAATGTAACTGCGATTACTATTATATGCCATTTAACTGCACCGAAACTTCCCACGATTTCTCCGAAGTACTGCCCGCTGTTTTCGGCATTCATCATGCTTCCGCTGAATGATCCGACGACGAATTTCAAAATCCAAGCCATTACGACGGTGTATCCCACCGCTATGGCCACAGCCCCTATCACCGGAATCATCCCCAGGATGCCTCCACCCTTGAGTCCTCGAATTTCCATAGCCTTTTTGAAAGCTCCCAAAGGTCCTGTTTTCATGGAACGACCCAAAGTTATCTCTCCAACTATCCCGCTTACTCCGAGCAACACGACAAATATGAAGTACGGTACCAAAAATGCAGCTCCGCCGTTTTCACCAACCTTGTAGGGAAATAGCCATATGTTGCCCATTCCAACTGCCGAACCTATACATGCAATTGTAAATCCCAACTTCGACGAAAAACCATCTCTCGCCTTGATCTTCTCCAAATTGTTTCCCATTTTTTTCACCTTCTCCAATATACTGCTATAACGTTGCGGTTTCTCCAAAAACAAAAATCGCCCGTCCTCAAACTAAGGACAAGCGTATGCCTGCGGTGCCACCTTAATTAACGGCATTGCCGTTCTCTCTGCAGAGTGCCATCACACTCCTTGCCCGTTACGTCGGCATCACGTCTCCACTACTGACGAGAATTCATCTCGTTTTCATTTCGCCCTCAAAGGCCCATTTGCTATCACTGACACTACCTAGCTCTCACCACCCCAGATTCGCTGTAAGCCGTTCTAATAACGTTATCCCCTTATCAACGGTTTGTATTTTGCACTATATGTTATCATCATTTCTTATCTTTGTCAATACCCAAATTGTTTATTTCCGCATTCACAGCTATGCTTCCCAGCCAGTTCTTCATAGCCGTCTCAAACATCGGAATATTCTCTCTTTGCAACTGATGTCCGCCGCCATCCAAAATCAGCATGGTGGCTCTGGGATAACATTCGTACATGTTCATAAAATCCCTATACCCCGTAACTATATCCTGTCTCCCCATTATAAACACGGCAGGTTTCATGAATTTCTCGTCTGCGATAATCTCATCGGGTTCAAATGACATGAGATAATTCTTAAGAAGTTTCCTAATAAAATTTCTCTGTATGGTAGGTGCCGCATCTCTTATATCCCTTCTATATCTGTCATAGGTCTTCTCGTTCACCACGGCAGCCGTTTCCATGAATTCCGACATTTCCCTGCGATTTTTCGCCATCATCTTTTCGGCAAAGTTGCAATCTATTATTCTCATATTCATCTCGGGAAGTTCTCTTTTAGTTCTGTCCGGAACTCCTACGGGACAAATCAATCCCAATCCCATAACCTTGTCCATCATCTTTGTCATTATTCCTCTGGATAAATATCCTCCATACGACTCACCGACCATTACGAAGTCCTCTCTGATCACTTGCCTCGCGAAATCCGTCATAACATCCAAAAGTCCATCTGAATTTGCCAGTTCCATTGGTAATTCAGACTTTCCTTGTCCCGGCAAGTCTACGTAAATCCTCTTGAAACTGCTGTTTATTCCGTTCATTTCATCGTTGTAGTCCTTTATGAAATTTCCGTTAAACAGTGGCTCCATGCAGTTTTCCATCAATCCCATATGGCATCCGAGCCCGTGAATCATCAAAATCGGAATTCCTTCTCCAATTTCTTTATAGTGTATCTTACCACCTCTATTTTCATAGTACATTCTGTATTTCTCCAAACTTTCTTTGACATTACTACGCAATTTTATATATGGCAAGCATCGAAATAGCACTGTCTATCATGAACGTTGTGCTTATGGAAGGAATGAATATGTATCCAAGCACATATACAACAATCTTGGCACATATGAATAATATAACGCTTTTTCTCACATTTCGAAAGAATTTTTTACAGTACGAGATGAAGGAGCCTACATGATCTAAACCGTTGTTCAAAAATAATAAATCGGCATTTTTTCTCACACCTCTTTTGTCAAATCCTCCCAAATCAAACCACACGTCAACACCCGATTCTCTCGATATTTTTTCAGCCAAATTTCCTTCCTTGAAAGATATCAACCCTGTCTTATCTCCGGGAGTTTTGCCTTCATTTATCTCTTTTATCACTTCTGCGTATTTAATGCTGATATTGCCATATTTTTTTATGCCTGCCGCCTTCCAGTTAGCATAGATTTCCCTTATTCCTTCTCTTTCGATGTACTTGAAAGCCATGTATCCGGCATATTTTCCGTTTATCGCCATATGGACCAGCTCGACATTATTCCCCTTCGGCAATTTTTTTATATTTATTAGAGACATCAGTCTATCGCTGCCGAAGCATACGAATTTATCCCTGAATTTTCCGGTTACTCCCTCTTCTTTTATATATTCAACTTTATCGATTAATCCTGTTCTTATGGCATCTTGCGGAGAAATCTTTTCATATTTTGCCAACTGCAAAAACGCTTTTTTCACAGCCGTTGCAATTGGATGATCTATTTCATTTTCAAGATGAGCTGCATACACTAACATCTCTTCCTTGCTGACAACTCCATCGCTGTGAATTTTAACAAGCTTATAAGCCCCGCCTAAATACATATCGTTGCTTTCAACTATGACTCTGTCCACGCATCCGGCGTTATTTCCCTGATCTAAATCTTTTGGAATTATTCCGTTTTTAGCATTTCTGATGATGAACTTTTTCATACCGACTTCGATGAAATCCGTCGCTATATCTACGTTTGCCAACAGCAGTGCAAAGCTACCCCAATACAAAGCGCTCTTGTATTCATATCCCATGAAAAAAATCCAAATTGAAATCAGAACAACTCCGAATATAACTGCGAAATACTTCGCCGCCGTTACTATCTTTTTCAATTTTAAAAACACTTCACTGCTGTTCACATCTACTCGTAAAATCCTGTCAACAACCTGTCCCATCAAGCTGTCTTTCTGTGTCGATATGGATTCTATCTGCACTTCCTCTCCGAGATTTATGCTTCCTGCAAATACGCTGTCTCCGCTTTTTACAGTTCTGGCATCGGAATTGCTCCCGCCCCCGATCAATACCTTTTCGTCCAGAATCGTCTTTCCTGCAAACACTATTCCGTCTGTTGGAATTCTCTGCCCTCTCTTTACCACGGTAACATTTCCTTTTTCCAGGTCTCGACATGAAAGCTCTCCCTCAATACCGTTTGTGAACACTGTAGTCTTTTCCGGTAAAATTCCCTTCATGCCGTCTATGGTTTCACAACATCTCTTTTTCAAAAGTTTCACTTGAGACTTTACGACTATTATCGCTGCTAGAATTACGATGCCCTTGCTGTAATATCCTTCAAACACCAGTACTAAACTCACCGCAAGGGTTATCAATACTCCGGCTATAAAATTTCTATTTTTGATTTCCGACGAAATTATAATCACAGTATTTACCGCTCCGATGCCGAATGCTAAAAAATATCCTATCATCGCAACATTTGTGCCGACCGGTGCAAACTCCGCAAAAGCTAAAATCAAAGTCATAATCACCACTTGTAACTCAAAAATAAAGTCCTTAATTCTCATTTGAATCCCTTCCTCAACTGAATGTCCGCTGAATTTTCTCCATGCTCTACAATTTTTCCTTTTGAACTCATGGCATTTTTATATTCTGTAATTCCCTTCCCCGTATTCGGCTTAAATTGTGAATAAATCAAATCAACACAGAATACGGAAAGTAATATCACGCATATTACAACACATACTTTCCCGGGTATCTTGCTGAATATTTTATCGAAAAACGGAGCTAGAATGTACACGAACGCCATTCCCCCTAAACCGAACAATATTAAGCCTTCCGCGCATACTCTTCCATTTATGTTGAGAAAATAACCTGAATAGTCCCACCATATAGTATGCTTTGTATACCACAGAAAGGTCCCCGTAAAATATTCTACAATACCGCATAGAATTACCGCTAAAAGAAACAACAATCCCGGTCTATTTCCATATCTTTTTAAAAGTAAAATAACTAAAACACCACCGCTTCCATATATCGGCAACCACGGTCCATGAAGCGTTCCTCTGTTGATAAATTCCCCTATCTCATAAACGTACATTCCAACTTCCCACAGCCAACCTATTATGCTGAAAGCAAAGAACATCAATATCATGGAAGTAGCACTGTAATGCTTCTTATAGTCAAATTTAATCCAATTTCTGCTGACTCTGGTTTCTAACGGATAGCTGTCTATATCATAGCTTCCTGCAACCATAGGACCATCTAAATTAACATCGAACATCAACTCGCTGTTTTCTATTTTTTTCTTTTTTGCTTTCTCTCGCAGAGCCAAGTAGAGTTCAGCCATCACCGTTTCTTCGTACGGTTTTATGAAGACCATTTCAAATACTCCGAATGTAAAGCTCCCTATAAAATACCATCCTATAAATGAAAAGTGCAATTAAAGGTCTTCCACTTCTCTCCGTGCATCATATCCTTGGACAATTTTATCGCATCTTTTGTGGATACGCCGGGATTTTCAGCTAGAATGTAGGGAACCATGTAATATGAATAATACTTTATTACTCCTCCTACAATTGTAAGTGCCCACAAAAGGGTATAAACCTGTCTGACGAACATGACCCACGCAACGTGAAGTCCTTTTTTCACGTACCATGGAAATAATATTCTCCCTATTTTGGTGTCTTTGTACCTTCTGGATTCTAAAATAAACCTGTTTTTTCCCACGAACAGCGGCAGCGCTATAAAAATATACACTAAAAGTAGCAATCCGGACGAAAAGAGCATTAAAATCCCCGTACTGATTCTGTTCTTTAACACAAGCTCGTTAAAAGATTCCATAATCCCTCTCGCAAAGGATCTGGAACCGATGACTCTGTTGTATACGTTAGCTAAAATTCCTTCTTTCGGCTTATAGTGTCTCTCAGCTATTTCATACAGCCTTTCTTTATCCTTATCGGCAAAAAGCACATCAAAAATTTCTCCCGAAGATTTCAACTCCAACCTGCTCCCCAAGGGTTGATATATGCCGGTTGTAGTTCTTATTATAGCTTGTTTCACCTTTTCCGTATCGGAACCGATATGAAGTTGTCTGAGACCTCCTGTGAGCAGAGCACATATTAAAATTATTCCCAATATGCGCCAATATGAATGGTGCATATTGTACATGCCTCTCTCTTTAAGATCTTTTCTGGTCCACATAAACTCTCTCTTCCTACACTCGTCCAACAACTATTTTTTAAAGTTTACGTTCAACATCATAATCTCGGCATCACTGCCTATTCTCATCTTAGGGCCCCAAATTCCAACGCCTGATGTTACAGCACTGGTCATATTACCTTTTTTTAAAATTCCGTACGGGTTCTCCCAAGGGATTTTTACCGTCAGATTTCCCGGAAATATCTGACCGTTATGAGTATGTCCGGACAGCGCCACATCCACTCCGCTTTCACTTGCCTTTTCCAGTTCTCTCGGCTGATGATCCACCATTATTATAGGCTTGCTCCTGTCGAATTCTTCTGTAAACTCGGAAACCTCTTTTCTCTTTTCTCCAAGTTTTTCAGTCATGGAATAATCCTTTCTGCCGAACAGGTAAAACTTCCCCTTTACGAGAAGACTTTTATCTTCCAGGAGCTTCACATTGCTTTCCTCTAAGAATTTCTTAAATTCAGGCTCTTCTTTGTACGGTTCTTTCCCTCTCAAAGTAAATCCGCTCAAAAGCGCTTCCGGAATGTCATGATTTCCCCATACCGCATAAACGCCGTATCTGGACTTAATACTTCTGAAAATCTTTTTAATCTTTTCCGGATTTCGCACCGCTCTGTATTCATTGTCGAATATATCTCCCGCTATTATGACGAGATCCGGATTTTGGCTGTTGATTTTGTCCACCATTTTCTGTATCTGCTTTTCACCTATGCTGTATCCTATGTGTGTATCTGCCACCAAGGCGATTTTCAGAGTTGATTTTTTCTCCGGCTTATCTTCTAAAACGAGTTTTTTATTTACGTCGATATCATATTTATTTATTTTTATGGTTCCGCTGTGAGCAAATCCATAGCTGCAAAGCATCATAACTGCCAGTACAACAGCTGTTCCTCCGTATTTCAGCCTGCGAATGTCGTACGGTTTCCCCCTCCAGAAGGTCAATTTCAGGCATATCCATAAAATGCCGTATATGAGAAGAGATACTATGCTGACCTCAAATATGCCCAGCCAGTAATTGCCCATAACTTTAAAGAAAACGTGCCACGGCTCGCTTTTAATCATAAACCCGAGCAACGGACTGAACATGAACACCACATACACGCTCCCTATTATAATCTTAGTCTTTCTCTTTTTGAAAACATCATGCCATGCTCCCAGATATTTTAACGTCCTGTTTAATACGATGTAATTTATCGTCAAATAAACAGGTATCAATATCAGTGCTATCATTTATTTTCCCCACTTTTCAATTATCTAAATCGGTCATTTGAACGTCATAAGTCGGTCTTATTTTTCAGTGAATTTCACCCACTCCGATTCATTAAAACCTGTAATTATCCTGTCACCGTTTATCAGTATCGGTCTCTTTACCAGCATTCCGTCCGTAGCTAAAAGAGCATATTTTTCATCATCCGACATGTGCTTCAATCTGTCTTTGAGGTTTAACTCTCTGTATTTCAACCCTGAGGTATTGAAAAACCTCTTTATGTCCAACTTCGATTTTTTATGCCATGTCCTGAGTTCGTCCTCTGTAGGATTTTCTTCTACGATATTTCTGAATTTATACGCAAATCCGTTATCTTTTCAACCACTGTTCAGCCTTCTTGCTCGTGCTGCACTTTGGGTACCCTATGAACATCATATCCATATTCTTTTTCTCCTATTCCGATTTCATTTTCGATATATTCCATCTCATTTTCTATATATGTTTTCATCGTCGATATATCCGCTTCAACTTTTCTTTTTTTATCCGTTCATTATTGCATCGCCTCGGATAATGCAGGAATTATCTGTTTCTTCCTGGATACTGTATCGGCGAGCATCAAACTGTCCTTTCCTTCGGTATTAAATGCTCTTCTCGCCATTTCTATGGCTCCTGAGCCCGCACACAAAAGTTCCGTGGATTCATCCAAGATATCTGTAAGCATCAGGAAAATCATATTCAACTCTCCTCTTTCGATATTCTTTTCCATGTATTCCTGCAGCTTTACTTTTAAATTATCCAGCTCCGCTCTGCTGACCGAAGAGACCTGACCTACTCCGTAAGCAATTTCTCCGGACTGAAACTTTTTATAATCCAAATTAAATATCTCATCGATTGACTTTGATGCAAAATCGCTGGCAGCACTGAACATGTCCATCGCATACTTCTCATATTCGATTTCCGCTGTTTGTGCCAGTTCCAGTACCGCCGCCTTGTCCACAGGAGTACAGGTCGGAGATTTGAACATCAACGTGTCGGACAATATTGCGGAACACATCAATCCTGCCATATCCTTCGGAATTTTAACGTTATTCTCCTTGAACAACTGATACACGATGGTGCAAGTACAACCGTATTGTCTGTTTCTATAAAAAATCGGATAAACTGTGTTGATATTCCCTATCTTGTGGTGATCGAGTATCTCAATCACCTGTGCTTCCATCATTCCTGTCACACCCTGTCTTCTCTCGTTGTGATCAACCATTATCACTTTTTTCTTCTGCGTGTTAACTATGTCATTTCTGGACAGCATTCCCAAAAGTCCTCCTTTTTCATCGATAACGGGAAAGTATCTGTGCTTTCCTTCCGCCACCACAGGCTTTATATCGACTATGAATTCATCCTCCTGAAACTTAATCAAATTTTTTGCGACCATATAACTTTCGATGGGTACGCTCTGGGAAATAATTCTCGAAACCGTGAATGTATCTTTTTCAGTCTTTATCAGCACGCATTTTTTTTTCTTTGCGAGAGCTATCAAACTTTCATCCACATCTGAGTTTAAACACAATATTAAACATCTCGCACCTCTCTCCATTGCAAGTTTTTGAATCTCCCTGTTGTCCGCCAATATCACTACGGAATTTTCATCTATCAGCTTGTCCACAGTGTTTGTGCTACTTCCGGCGACGACTACTCTACCCTCGATAGTCCTATTCTCCACTTCTCCGCAGATTACAGTTCCATCCAACACTTCCACCACATTTTCATACGGCGTTTTTTCCCTGACAAGAGCCATACTGTCACATGATTTGATAAAAGATTTCGTTATGTCTCCGAGAGAAATTATACCTATTACCCTATTCTTGCCATCGACAACAGGCAACGAACTTATATCCGCCTCTCCTAATATCCTCCAAGCTCTGCTTATCGGCTCATCTTTGTGAACCCCCTTTGTCTTCCTGTAGTCCGCATCTTTTATCTGACTTCTCAAATCGGTCAACAGCTTGGGTTCCTCAACATTGAAGTGCTCCAAAACGAATTTGGTTTCAGGACTTATTTCTCCCGCTCTCATGGGAAGGTATTCAAATTCTCCTATTCGATTTTTCAAATAGGCATACGACAAGGCAGAACAAATTGAATCTGTATCCGGATTTCTGTGACCTACTACATACACTTTATCTTTCATATATTTACACCCGTCCTTTATCTACCTTTCCAATACGTTTAAAAGCTGCGGCACTATTTGCTTCTTCCTTGAAACTACACCTTCCAAAAATACGCTGTCTCCTGTCACTTCCCTGTCGAAAGCGGATTCAACAAGCCCTCTTCCCGTGTCTCCACAGAAGATTAAATCGCTGCTATCTGTTGAAACATCAGTGATTAGCAGTCCCATCATATCCACCCCCGCACCTTTAAACTCGCTGTTCATATAAGGTCTGATTCTTTCTTTCAATTTTGCCACATCGCTGTCATTTGCAACCAAGACCTGTCCTATTCCGAATCCGAAGCCTCCGTGCGAAAACTTCTTGTAATCCTGATATAAAATTTCTTCATCACTTTTGTCCTCAAAATTCAGACTGGCATCTAACATTCCGTTCCATATATCTTCCAATTTCTGTCCCAGTATGTTCTCGAGTTTTTTCGCAGCCCTCACATCCTCATCCGTGCAAGTTGGCGATTTAAAAAACATCGTGTCCGACAAAATCGCTCCGCTCAATACGCCTGCAATATGCTTGGGAATTTCAATTCCGGCATCTTCAAACATCTGGCAAACTATAGTCCCCGTACATCCAACCTGTTTGCTGGTCACGTTTATCGGTCTGCTGGTCTCTATGGTGGACAGTTTGTGGTGGTCTACTATTTCCACCACTTCATGATCTGCCAATCCGAAAACCGCCTGAGTGCTTTCATTGTGATCAACCAGTGCAATTTTCTGGGAATTCACCTCTATGAGAGAAGCTTTATCCACCAATCCCCTGATTTTTCTATCATGGGTTATTACCGGGAATTCTCTCACTCTTTTTTCCAACATGATATTTTTAATGTCATCTACAAATTCATCCAGCACGAACTTGATAACATCTCTCTCATCTACCATGAAGGTTTCCACCGATATGCTCTGATTTATAAGCCTTGCTATTTCATATATATCGTTTTTTGACGATATAATTGTAACTCCGGTATCATTTGCCATATCAATTAGAGCTTCGTCCGGTTTTTGATCGTGACACAACACGATGGTTCCGACTTTTTTATTTATCAGATATTCTATTTTTTCCTTGCTGTAATCGGTGATAATAAAGCCATTTTCCTTTATCACTCTATCTGCCAGCGTTATATCGGCTGCCATTATATTCACCGAATTGATGCAGATCTTTTCGCTTTCCACTGCAGTCAGCTCATTTCCATCTATGGCATCCAAAAGGTTTTCTCTCCTGACGACAAATCTGTCTCCCTCCGCCTTATTTCTATCGCCCCTGCTGTCGCTGACATATGCGTTCGCAATATCCTTCAGCGTTATAAGACCTCTGATTTTATCGCTGTCATCCCTCACGATCAGAGTTTTTATACCCTGCTCATCCATGGTTTCCCATGCCCTCCTTATGGATATATCTCCACTGACGGTAAATGCCTCCTTTATTTTTAAATCTGAGACTCTGACTCTTATGTCTTTTACAACTTCCGGTTTTTCTACTCCGAACCTGTTCAGTACATAAGCGGTTTCATCGTTTGGTTCACCTGCAGCTCTAGGGATGTACTCCCCGTCTTCAACAAGTCCGAAATGCTTGGTGACATCGCATCTGTGTTCTTTCGCCATTTGATTTTTCAAATATGCCAATCCGATAGCCGAGCAAATCGAATCCGTGTCCGGGTTTTTATGCCCGTAAACATATATCTGACTCTTTTCCATTGTTCGCTTATTTCCTTTCCCATTACTGTTCTAATTTTTTCGGGATGAATCCAATTTCCGCACATCTTTCTTTTTCAAATTAGTTGTCTTCCATTATATCACAATATTATCGTTGCTCTACTATTATTCTCATATTTTTTTCATCTTTTTGTTTATACAGTATTTTTTTACGTTGTCATACCTGTATCTTCTCATAACCTGATTCATTGTTTTTAACGACACTTACCTATATCTCATCTGTTTTTCATCGATGATTTTACACATGTTTCCAAAATTCATCCGGTTATAAACCACCCATCTATCTCTGTGTTCTCATCCATAACATTTAAATTCGCTTCTTTACTTTTAATAAAAGCGTTAAGTTCGCATATGTGCTATACTCAGGTTTTATATGCATTTTTTTATATGATTTTTAACAACTCCTTTCGTCGGTTTTTATATGTTTTCAACATGCTTAATAGTTTTTTATCTATTTCTATTGAGGTTTATATACTTTTTTTAAATCAATTATTAGTTATAAATTTATTCAGTGATATAATGAACTCATAAACAGAATAAAAAGTGATGGGAGGGAAATTATTTATGATAACATTTTTTTATTTGTTTAGCTATTTTTGATTATTGGCTACTTTGTTTATGGCAGAGTCGTAGAAGGATTATTCCATCCTGACGACAAGCCAACTCCGGCCGTATTGCATCCGGACGGAGTTGACTACGTACCTATGAAAGAGTGGAAAGCATTTCTGATCCAGCTTTTGAATATCGCAGGTCTCGGACCTATATTCGGAGCTTTGGCCGGTGCGCTCTGGGGCCCTGTAGTGTTCCTCTGGATCGTTTTGGGAACAGTATTCGGCGGTGCTGTGCACGACTATGTGAGCGGTATGCTGTCAATCAGAAATGACGGTGCCAGCTTGGCGGAACTCGTAGGTAAGTATTTGGGAACCACCATAAAACACATTATGAGGGTGTTCTCGGTAATCTTGCTTGTAATGGTAGGTACCGTTTTCACGGTTGGTCCTGCGGGACTTCTGGCAAGACTTACTCCAAACATGTTAAACGTTACTTTCTGGACAGTTGTAGTTTTGATCTACTACTTCCTCGCAACACTGCTTCCTATTGATAAAATCATAGGCAGGATTTATCCGGTGTTCGGAATCTGTCTGGTTATCATGGCGCTTGGTATCGGCATCATGACAGTTGTTCGTAACGGTTCGCACCCTATGCAGGAACTGACTTTTGCCAACTTGCATCCAAAGGGAACTCCAATTTGGCCTATGATGTTCGTAACTGTTGCATGTGGAGCCATTTCAGGATTCCATGCGACTCAATCGCCGATGATCGCCAGAACTCTTACATCCGAGAGACAGGGCAGAAGAGTATTCTACGGAGCAATGGTTTCAGAAGGTATTATAGCTCTAATCTGGGCAGCTGCAGGTATTGCCTTCTACGGCGGTGTTAACGGCTTAGCCGGTGCAGGTGCAAACGCAGCCAACCTCGTATATGAGATGTCATTCTCATTGTTAGGTCCTGTAGGAGGTGTTCTCGCTATGATAGGCGTTATCGCTTGTCCTATTACTTCAGGAGACACAGCTCTGAGAAGTGCCAGACTTACTATTGCCGACTGGTTTAAACTCGATCAGGTTTCAATGAAGAACAGGCTCGTGTTAACTTTTCCTCTGCTGGCTATAGCATATGCGATTTCACTAGTTGACTACAGCATTGTATGGAGATACTTCGCGTGGTCAAACCAGACTCTGGCAGTGTTCACCCTATGGGCAGGTTCAGTGTTTATGGCTAAGAAGTTCGGTAAGGCAATCAGCTTTATCCTCGTCATCCCTGCTATGTTCATGTCCGCAGTGTGCTCTACTTACATCCTGTTTGCACCGGAAGGATTACATCTATCTGCAAATGTTGCATACCCTATCGGTCTCGCATTTGCAATAGTATGCTTCATAGTATTTGCAGTCAGGATCTTAGCCAAAGAGCACAATCTTGAAAATCCGGCATAGATTTTTGACTCACAGCCGGTTTGACAATTGCGTTTTTAAAATTATAGAAATTACTAACTCCCCCTTTACATAAGATGTTGAGGGGGAGTTTAGAGTTTAATCGAGAAAATGAGTTTTGTTTGAAAAATGTGTGGTATATTTTATTTACCATTACGATGGGAAAAATCTAAAATGATAAATAATATAAACGAAATGATGTAATAGAATTGGAAAGAGGTGTTAATATGAAATATGTGTGTCAAGTTTGTGGTTACGTCTACGACGAAGAAGTTGAGGGTGTGAACTGGGAAGACCTGGGAGATGACTATGAATGCCCTCTATGCGGGGTTGGAAAAGACGATTTTTGAACCGGAAGACTGATAAAAATTAACTATTCTAAAATCAAGGGAGAGTATTTTTTTCACACCTGCAGGCACAATACTATCGGTTGCGTGTCCGTCGGTATCGTCAGAAATGCTCTCTTTTCCTGTATCTTTATCTCTATCTATATAACAGTTAAACTCTCTATTATTTTTTTCACAGTATTCATTTTATGTGTTTTTATATGTTTGAATTTTAAAAAGAACTTTTTTTGTTTTTGCAATATTTTTTTCTACTGTCATAAAACAACGGCTAACACATATCAGATTTTTTTCCGATTTTAAACTTCCATTTCTATAGCTTTTCTTTCCTGAATCGCAACTATAAGCCCGTTTACAGCCTCGGATTATCCACAGCGCTCCATACTGCGAAATTAAGTCTTGCCTAACTTTTTGTTTCCCGTAGGGAAACTGATTGTTTTCTATCATGTGCATTTCTGATTTGGCTACAAAATTGATATAAAAAAATATAGCATTTAAAGGTAAAAAGTGGTATTATTATGGTGTTAGTTTGGTACAAATTCACGAAAGGAAGGTTTTATAAATGAGTCAACAGAGAAAGCATTTACACAGCATCCATGTTGCCCATCATAAAAACACTGACAAGTGCGAAACCAAGCGTATGCCTATTCCCGAGGAAGTTTGCATACCTATGGCGATGCACATAGGTGCACCTTGTAAACCTCTCGTTAAAAAAGGAGATTACGTCAAGGTCGGTCAGTTGATTGGAGACACTGATGCTTTTGTGAGTGCACCAATTCACTCGAGCGTATCCGGAACCGTCAAAAACATCGAAGAGCTTAGAAACGGTATGGGCGGATACGATCAGGGTATCGTTATTGAAACAGATGGTGAACAGGCTGTGGCTGAAGGTATCGAGCCCCCTAAGGCTGATACTTTGGAAGAGTTCGTAGCCGCAATTAGAAGAAGTGGTCTTGTAGGGTTGGGAGGTGCATCATTTCCAACTCACATCAAGTTTAACCCGCAAAACATTGATGAAGTCGACACTCTAATTGTAAATGCCGCAGAGTGTGAACCTTATATCACATCCGACCATAGGTTGATGCTGGAAGATACCCAGGATATTATAGATGGTATGAGGTTGGTTATGAAACACCTGAACCTGTCAAAAGGGTACATAGGTGTTGAAGGCAATAAGCCTGATGCCATTGAAAAATTAAAAAAACTCATTTCTGACGAAGGATTAACAGACAAAATAGAAGTGGTTACTCTTCAGACAACTTACCCGCAAGGGGCAGAGCGTGTAATGATTTATGAAATTACCGGCAAAACCATGAGAGCGGGAGTTTTGCCTGCGGCACTTGGCGTAATTCTGTCCAATGTTACTTCTATAGCATTTGTAGGTCAATACTTTAGAACAGGAATGCCTCTAATTGAAAAGAGAATGTCCGTCGACGGTTCTGCAGTAGCCGATCCGGGCAACATCATCGCCCCCATCGGAGCCAGAATCGCAGATGTTATCGAGTTCTGTGGCGGTTATAAAGCTCCTCCGAAAAAGATTCTAATGGGTGGTCCTATGATGGGTAGAGCTATCTTCTCAGATTCGCTTCCCGTTGTTAAAAACAACAATGCCATTTTGGCATTTGACGGTCCACAGGGATTGGTTCCGGAAGAAACAAGCTGTATAAACTGCGGTAGATGTCACTCTGCCTGTCCGTTCAACCTGCTTCCTACAGCACTCTCAGATGCTATGGAACAGAAGGACGCTGAAAAATTGGATCAGTTGGAAGTTATGCAGTGTATGGAATGCGGTAGCTGTGCCTATGTTTGTCCTGCAAGAAGACCTTTGGGCTTCAACAACAAACTCGGCAAAGCGATCTTAAAGGAGGCTCAGAGTAAATAATGGGAAAACAATATCATGATAATTTAATTGTATCGGCTTCACCTCATGCGGTGAACAACGAAGATACAAGGAGGATTATGTGTCTGGTTATGCTGGCTTTAGCTCCGGCATTCCTGGTTAACACATATGTCTTCGGACTTAGATCTGTTATTCTAACAGCAGTTTGCATAATTTCTTGCGTACTCTTGGAATATCTGTGGAACATGCTTATGAAAAAGCCTCAGACTGTTGGCGACTGTTCAGCAGCTCTCACAGGCCTTTTACTCGCTTACAACTTGCCGGCAAATCTTCCTTACTACATAGCCATAGTAGGTGCCGCAGTAGCGATTATCCTTGTAAAATGCCTATTTGGCGGAATAGGTAAAAACCTGTTCAACCCGGCAATCACTGCCAGAGTTGTTTTGCTGGTATCTTTTGCAACGCAGATGACCACATGGCCTGTTCCGAGAAACGCAGCGACCGACGCTTTGACAGGGCCTACGCCTCTTGGAATTCTAAAAGAAGGTGGAAATGGATCAATGCCTTCCAACCTCGACTTGTTCTTAGGTTTTACAGGCGGATCTCTAGGTGAAGTCAGTGCTGTTGCACTTTTAATCGGAGGACTATTCCTCATTTGGAAGAAAGTTATTTCGCCAATCACGCCGGTTTGCTTCATCGGGGCAGTAGCTATTATCGCTTTGATCGCCGGGCAAAATCCGATATTCCATGTGTGTGCGGGCGGTGTCATGTTAGGTGCCTTCTTCATGGCGACCGACTATGTCACAACTCCGCTGCTACCTTGGGGTAAGGTTATATTCGGTATAGGTTGCGGCGTTATAACGATGCTCGTGAGACTGTTCGGTTCATATCCCGAAGGCGTTTCATTTGCAATACTGCTCATGAATGTAACGACTCCTCTAATCGAAAGGGTAACCACAAACAGGTTGTTCAAGCCTAAGAAAAAGATAAAGAAAGGAGAAGCAGCTGATGAAAAGTAAGTTCTTTAAAGAAACAATAGCACCTTCTCTGGTTCTGGTGTTGATTTGCTTGGTAATTCCTTTTGCACTGGTTTTGACCAACAGTGTAACAAAACCTCAAATCGAGAAAATCGCAAAAGCAAATGCCGATAAAACCAGATCTCAAGTGCTGCCAACTGCCGACTCCTTCACAAAATATAAAGGGAAATTAAGTAACGGTGTAGTTGAATTTTACATTGCAAACAACAAATCCGGCGGAGTTGTAACCGCTCAAGGTAAATCATTTGGTGGTACTTTGACAGCTATGATAGGCATTGATAAAGACGGTGCTATCACAGGCGTGGAAGTTACAAACCATTCGGACACTCCGGGTCTTGGAACTAAGGCCATGACGAAGGAATACCTAAAAAAATACCAGAAAATAAAGGAGCTGAAAGGTGCAAAAATAAAAGATGAAAAGAGCGTAGACCACGTTGTAGGTGCTTCGATTTCCTCTAATGGAGTTTACACTGCCGTAAAAAATGCACTGGCTCAATTTAAAGATGCAGGAGGTATAAAATAATGGGAAAATTAAACATATTAACCAGGGGGATTATAAAGGAAAATCCCGTACTGGTACTTCTATTGGGAACTTGTCCTACTCTTGCAACTACCACAAGTGCTTTGAACGGTCTCGGAATGGGTGTCGCTGCAATGGCTGTACTGATATGCTCCAATGTAGTAATATCCATACTTAAAAACATAATTCCCGATACCGTAAGAATTCCGTGCTACATCGTAGTAATCGCAGGTTTCGTATCCGTTGTGCAGATGCTTTTAAAAGCGTACTTACCTGCTCTGGATGCATCACTGGGTTTGTTTATACCGTTGATCGTAGTAAACTGCATAATCTTGGGTAGGGCGGAGATGTTCGCCAACAAGAATTCAGTTATCGATTCCGCTCTTGACGGAATCGGCATGGGTGTAGGCTTCTCGTTGACGCTGACTGCAATGGGGTTGATAAGAGAGTTCTTTGGCAGCGGTACGCTGTTTGACATGCACATTTACGGCGGATCCATCTCACCGATGACAATCTTCATGCTGGCTCCGGGTGGATTCTTCGTATTCGCCATTCTGGTTGCCGCAGTAAATAAAATAAGCAACGGAAAAGCTATCAAGAAAAAGGAATTCGGCTGTGAAAGCTGTACCCTGTCCGAGTCTTGTGGCGTTGGAGAACAGGAGGGTAAAGCATAATGAAAGAATTATTGATGATAATGATGAGCGTTATCCTTGTAGACAACTTCGTATTGTCTAAGTTCTTGGGAATCTGTCCTTTTCTGGGAGTTTCCAAGAAACTGGATTCCGCAGTAGGCATGGGTGCTGCTGTAACATTCGTAATGGTAATCGCAACAGCCGTAACATGGCCGATCCAAATATACATATTGGACAAAAACGGCATTACATATCTACAGACAGTAGTGTTCATTCTGGTAATAGCTTCCCTAGTGCAATTGCTTGAAATGATTCTAAAGAAGTATATGCCTCCTCTATACAGGTCTCTTGGTGTTTATCTTCCTTTGATAACAACCAACTGTGCCGTGCTGGGGGTAACAATCCTAAATATAGATGAAAAATACACTTTTGTTCAGTCTATCTTCTCATCATTAGGTGCAGGTATCGGTTTCCCTATTGGCGCTCATTTTGTTTGCCGGTCTGAGAGGAAAACTTGAAAACAACGATAGCATTCCTGAATCTTTCAAGGGAATTCCTATCACGCTCGTTACTGCTTCAATTCTATCTCTGGCATTCATGGGATTCTCAGGAATGGTAGATGGAATATTCGCTTAGGATAAGGAGGTTTTAATATGAGTCTATTGCCTATTGCTCTAGTTGTAATCATAGGTTTAGTGTTTGGAATCATTCTTACCTTCGCTGCGAAAATCATGTACGTTCCGGTCGATGAAATCGTCGCGGAAGTACGTGAAGCGTTGCCCGGTGCCAACTGCGGTGCCTGTGGATATTCCGGATGTGACGGATACGCAGCAGCTTTTGGTGAGGACAGGTCTACTCCAGTGAATAAATGTCCCGTAGGAGGTCCGGATTTGGCTACCAAGCTGGGTGAAATTCTAGGTGTATCTGCAGATACTTCCGCTGCTCCTATTGCTGTGGTAAAATGTCAGGGAAACAGAGATCTCACAAATGATATCATGGAATACGGCAAGGAAATGACTTGTACTGCTGCCAGCCAGTTATTCGGTGGCGGTAAGGGTTGCAGTTCCGGTTGTCTGGGACTGGGAGATTGCGTGAGAGTATGTGACTTTGATGCGATTCACGTCGTAAACGGCGTTGCCATAGTCGACAGAGATAAATGCGTCGGTTGCGGAATGTGTGCAAAGGAATGTCCTAAGTTCATAATCGATATGATTACTTCTGCCGATAGAGTTACCGTTAAATGTAATTCTAATGACAAAGGTGCAAAAGTTATGAAAAACTGCAAGATCGGTTGCATCGGTTGTATGAAGTGCGAAAAGAAATGTCCATTTGATGCAATTCACGTAACTGACAGCCTTGCCAAAATCGATTACGACAAATGTAAGAACTGCGGGCTATGTGTAAAAGAGTGTCCTACAAAGGCAATTTACATGGTTCCGAAGGAAAAGAAGATCGCTGTCAGATCTTAAATTATGAAAATTGATATGAAGTTTTGATAAAATCCAATGTGATTTTAAACTGTGTTTTCAAAAGTATTAAACGCCGGTATAGCCTGTTGTTTCAGGTTATACCGGCGTTTTGTGTGCCGTAAGACATTTAACTTTTCACAAATTTATTTTATATTTTTCTCCTTGAAAAACAATTCCACTATGTCCAAGGACGCCACTGTCCTCTGGAATCCGTTTTCCATCTGTCACCAAAAATACGCGACATGCCGCTTTTATCTTCTTTTTTCCATCACTTCATCTCTCTGATCAATCCCGCTTTCACAAGATGTTTTTTGAAAATAGCCCTGAGCCAACATCGTTCCCAAGATGGCGGTAACAATTGTAGTAACCAAAGCCAACATCAGATACGGTCCGCTTATAAATTCAACTAAGCGGGACATGAATTCACCGTTGATACTGTTCCCTTCAGCAAGTTTTAGATAATAATCTTTCATGACAAGAAACGGAATATACGAACCGACAGCCGTACCCATCATTAAAATGCAATAGCCGATGACCTCTCGGGCATAACCCTTGTAATCTCCACTTCTCGCAATCAGCTCCGCAATAATTGAACTTACAACTACCGATGCAAGTATTGGCCAACCACTGCCCATAGCGAACATGACCAGCCCGAACAGTATTCCGAACAATATAATTGCACCAGTTTTAGGCGCTTTTGCCCTAAGCAACATGTATGCAGATGCTGCGAAGAAAGAACCTAATGCAACCCCAAAGGGTAGAGTGTAAATTGTCATGCTCATGACCATGATACATGCCATAAAGAGTATGATAAATATTACGGTAAAAATGCCAAGATTGATAAAATCACGGCCACTCAGTTTGGTGCTTGAAATAGTTTTGTTTTGATTCATTTGAAATCCTCCTCACTTTCTGTTTTTAATTTATCTTGATAAGGATATGATTCGCGTACAAACGAGATTCAGGAATTCATTGTCATGAGAGATCACGACAATAGCTTTTTTCCCTGAAAGTTCCTTCAACATCTTTGCCACGCGATTCATATTCTCAAAATCCAGCCCGCTCGTCGGTTCGTCAAAGAAGAGTATACGTGCAGGAGACAAAGCCGCCAGAGCCACACACAAACGTTGCTTTTGTCCGCCGGATAATGATAGTGGATGTCTGTTCCGAACACCGGTAAGTTCCAAAGAGGATAAAATCTTTTGCACATCCTCCGAGTCTGGGATTTCACCGGTAGCGGTAAGCACCATCTCTCCGACTACGCTGTCGCTGAACAGCTGATAATTCGGATCCTGCATTACAAGAAAAGAAACCTGTTTTTCTCATGGAAATATTCATCCGCTGTCCCTCTGAATAAATATCTCCGTTTTTTTCTTTCATAAGTCCACAGACCGTCCGTGCCAAGGTGGTTTTCCCGACGCCGTTTTCTCCGATTATCCCCACAATATCTCCATAGTCTAGTGAAATATTTACGTTTTTCAATACGGTCTTTCCTGCACGTTTAACCGAGAGATTTCTTATCTCCAATGCGGGAATTCTCGCCGTATAGTTTTCAGGAGAAGGCGAAATTTCAATATCCCGCAAGGTTCGCAGACCCATGCTGTTAAGAGTTTCCACAGGTGTATCGACAAGTCTATTCATATCGTAAAGCCCGGTCAATCTACCTTCACGAATCAATGCCACCTGATCTGCCACATCACGAAGATAATAAAGTCGATGTTCGGAAATCAGCAAAGTCTTTCCGCTATTCTTTAACTGCAAAAGCAGGTTTCGAAGTCTCAAAGTCGCAATCCTGTCCAAATTTGCAGACGGCTCGTCCAAAACATATATTTCGGGAGATAGAGCGTATATACTTCCAAACGCAATTTGCTGTTTCTCTCCTCCTGAAAGGGCAAAGATATCTCTCCCGCACAAATTCTCTAAATCGAGATTATTTACTGTCTCTTCATAACGACAGTGCATTTCTTCATATGAAATTCCGCAATTTTCCATGCCGAAGACAATTTCACTATCTGTATCCGTATTGAAAAACTGCGTTCTCGGATTTTGAAATACGGAACCGATTTTTGTCGCCAATTCGTGCGGTTCCAGTCCTGCAATATCCTCTCCATCTATTTTTATGGTTCCAGAGAGCTCTCCCGAATAAAAACTTGGAATCAACCCGTTTATAAGTCTTGTTATCGTTGTCTTTCCGCATCCTGAACTGCCCGAAAGCACTACGCATTTACCTCTGTCTACCTGAAGAGAAATATTTTCTAACGCTTTCGTTTCCATTTCTGCATAGCGAAAGCTCACATGTTCCAATTGAATCAATTTACCACCTCCCAACGATTGTCCGCAACAGCACAACAGAAATCAGCAAAAGTGTGAATATAACAGTTAAAAAAGTGTCCTTAACCGTTATGTTAAGTTTTATGAATGCCGTTCTAGGTGCAGGATTGTCCAATCCGCGAGTAATCGATGCTGCTGAAAGCTCCTCAGCAATAGTAGAGGCTCGAACTAAAAGCGGTGTGATAAATCCTTCAAATACCAGTCCGGGACGCCGTCTCAGATTTCGCCAAGAAAAGCCTATCCCTCTAAGTGACATGGCATCTCGCACATGAGAAATTTCTTCTTTTGCAGTAGGAAAGAACCGCATGGCAACTGCAAAAGTAATGATAAATGAACGAGGAATCCTTATTGCATAAAGACCTGTAACCATTTCACTGACCGGTGTCGTTCTCAAAAACGTTTGTCCATATAGCAGAATCGGCATGCACATTCTCATGCATAAAACAATCATTAACATCATATTGCTCAAAGTTACCGGTACATACTTTGAAAAAACGATAAATAAAAGCAAAAAAATGTAAAAAACAATAAATTTTATCGTCTTTTTTCTCTGTCCGATAAGAAAAGAAAGCAGGCATACAATGATGAAAACCATACTCCCATATATGATATCCTTTGCAAAAAACGCCACCACACCGATAAGCATCAACAAAAAGAATTTATAGCGTACGTCGAGTTTCAAACCTCACATCTCCCTTGAAATATTGGTATATTCATGCTAAAATCGTATTGGTTATACATACCTAATTAAAAAGTATAATATACACTAATTCCCTTGAGCAATAGAATATACGCGTATATGTCTTTTTCTCAAAAAGAAAAAAATGTCTGATAGAAAAAAATGAGGTGATATAATGATAAATATAATAAGTTCTATGTGCAATGACATGGGAATGGTAAAAAATAATGAAAACAATCCCTTCGGTTGCGGTTCCTTCTTTCAAGGAGACGGTTATACGACCAGGGATATTTCTGGTTTTCTCCCCACGGAGAGCATTTTGTGATCACAAAATGTGATTTTTTTATTTTCTAAAAGATACCGAACTCACAATGCCAAACGATTCGCTTTACATTTCCCTTCGTCTCGAGTATGCAAAGCACCTTCCTCCAGGCAAGATCATGGCTTACTTAGAGGAAAACGGCACACCTATAAACACTTTAATGCGGAGAGGGAGTCGGGTTGCTTACACTGAAGTTCTATATTCTCCGTCATTTTACAAAATGCATCTCGGAACTCTCTTCACGGCACAAAAAGCGAGTCCCCTGGAGATTTTGAAGAATATGGGCGGGGAGCACAATTGGTCAGCAGAAATTATGAACGTTCTAAAAAAAATATACGCATGTTCTCTAAGCGGAATGGCCGCAGAACTGTATTACACAGCAGGTGCTTATGCTCTGATGTCAGCGGTACTTGAAATGGGGAATGGAAGATTGCCTCAAAAAAGCACGGATTATGAAAGTATCGTTCATGTTATTCAGTACATCGATGATAATTTTTCGCACTCCATAAAATTGTCAGAGCTTTCCAGGTTAGCCAATATGAGTACGACAAAGCTGAAAAATTTATTCAGGCAATTTACAGGATGTACTATTACCGAATATATTTTGTCAAAAAAAACCGACTATGCTTCACACTTATTAGCCGATTCCGATTTATCCATAGAAGAACTCGCAAAGAAAGTGGGCTTCGACACTGTCTCCGGCTTTTCCACTTCATTTAAGAAACAAATGGGCATACCGCCATCAGAGTACAGAAGGCAAATTGAATTTAATTGTTTGAAGAATCCGTCGGAAGTTGAAAATCTGGTATTCGAAAGTGGCGATACTTAAAACACACTCTGACTTATATATTGATAAAAAATTAGAGTGTTGCGGGTTTAGTTGACAATATTGGGGGAAAGGAAATCCCCACCGCACACCGCGTTATTTACCCCCGCCATATTCCACAAGCTGCTTGATGATAAACTCATCGCAGCATCTTTCCACCGAGGCCTCTTGTCAAGTATCTTTTTATGTTTGTGGTCGATTTTTTTCATTGGTACTCAATTCCGTTTCAATGCGAAGAAAAAGCAGTAAACCCTTTGGTTTACCGCTTTTTCCACACTGTTCTGTTATAATTTTTTATTCAATTATTTGAATTATAAAAACCAGAATTTACAAATTGCTATCCAACCATAGTTTAAGTTGGTCAAAACTGTAGTCTCCCTTTAAGGCTATTCCATCTTTTATCGTTGAATTTCCACATTCTTTTTTATAATCTTCTATCATTCTCCCAAAACCGCCTCCACCGTGGGTGCAGAAGGGAATGATTGTCTTCCCACTTAAATCGACTGTTCTTAAAAACGACAACACAGGTGGAGCAAAGGTCTTTAGCCAGTTGGGAGATCCGATAAAAATCACCTCTGCATTTTCAATAGCTTCTGCTCCTTCCGTAAGATGAGGACAATACCCTTTTTCAATTTCTTCTCTCACTTCTTTCACAGCTGTATTATATGAAAATGAATAAGGTTTTTGCAGTTTCAACTCCCTCAACTCTCCGTCCGTAATCAATGCAATATCTTCTGCCAATCTCCTCGTTATTCCTGAATATGAATAATATACAACTAAAGGTCTCAATAAAATTACCTCCTCAATTTAATTTGCCAAGGATTCGGTATTATTATGCCGTTTTTAATCTAATGTTCTTGTGTCTTATATACCTTTTGCATCATCTGTTATAATTTGTTCTCTCCAGAGAAATCGGAGTCTGATTTAATAACACCCATATAACTGCAAGTTCACATAAACGCTCCGTTATGACCTCTTCATCGCCTTTTGTGCGGATGCTCGAAACCAGTTGTTTAGTTTCTTCCAATTCTTTCTCCGCAAGAGGAATCCCTGAAGCAAAATACTTCGGCAGAGCATTGAGCATATTTCGATAGTCTTTATCCCAGTTTACGCCGCCATTTCTGTATAGCTCATCCCGCACACGTCCCGTTATGCGTATAACTTCGCCCTGTACAGTCTTTGCCGCACCCCTTGAAGGAATCAGCATATCCCAAAGTTGATCATATTGCTCCTTCCAAGGACATTCTTTTACAATAATCGGAGAAACCCCATCATGAATCTTACGCTTTGGTGCGGGATTTACATCAAATAGTTCATATAGCTTATCAAGTCCCGCTTCAGTTTCAGCCAGGTAATCCTTGTTAAAGTTTTCTCTGTGAAATTCGAAATCCTTGCCGATCAGTTGAACTCTTTCAGCCATTTCAGGCGTTATTTCAGCACCTGCCTCTATTAACATTTCCGAAACCTCTGCTGCCTGTGCGATATTAATGTTTCTGCAAACAGCAAGAGTGCAATCCATAGGGGTTCGTCCCATGTCATTTTTTATATCAATATCCGCCCCTTTTTCCAGCAAAAATTTAACGGTAGCCGGGTGGAAAAACTCTGCCGCTGTATGCAAAGGTGTATTCCCGTAATTATCCGGTTTTTTTATATCTCCACCTAATTTGAACAGTAATTTCACAGTATCACTGCCCAAAGTTGCATGGGTGTACAATGGCGTGCGCCCATAATAGTTGACTGTATTTACATCTAAGCCCCGTTCTACGAGCCAGATAACCAGCTCTTCAGGAATATCTCCGTAATGAAGTGCTGTATTTAAACTGTATCTCCCGCTGTGGGCGGAAAGCTCACATTTTTCATAGACAGCTTTAAGATCTTCAACATCCCCTGCCTCTATCAGTTCATCAAAATTTTTAGGTAAGGTAACCCTCTTCTTCGCCATGATTCTTCTCCTTTTTTCAGTCATTATAAAATCAAAAATTAAAACTCAAACTCCTTGATTCTCTCAGTGCATCCGGCGGTTATTCGATACTCTTCGTTTGCACACATCTCGTCCGATGCTAAAGCAGATGCAAAATACGACTTCGGCACAACTTTACGCATCGCGACTTTGATCTGTATCTCAATTGAATTGCATAAGTTTCAGCCTACTTAAAATAATATAACTCATATATCCTATTACCAGCCCTGTTCCCATCCCCGTAAACAACAACACCGGAAAATAAAAAAATGTTTTCGTCGATGTGAGTATTATTGCTGCGACTATGAGCTGTCCTGTGTTATGGAGAACTCCTCCCGCCATACTCACTCCCAAAATGGAAAACTTCCCTGTTTTTTTCAAAAGTCCCATTCCGCTCAAACTCAATACACAACCGCCCATGGAATACAAGATTCCGAATGCACCTGTGAACAAAAATCCGACTAAAATTACTCTCAATACATTTATTCCAAGTGCCATTTTAAAATCCATCGAATACATTGCCACTACTATTACCAAATTTGCAATCCCTATTTTAAATCCCGGCAAAGTAACCCACGAAAAAGGAAAGACCGCTTCTATGTATGAAAATATCATCGCCAAAGCGATTAAAACCGCAGTATATCCCATTCTGGTGGTTCTTTTACCATCATGTATATTCACCTTCATGCTGTTCCTCCTGCTACCTATTGGGATATAGTATCGAATTTCTTCTTCTTCGATTTAATTTCAATAACGACTTTATTCGGCAAACAAATTATAGCCTTTGAACCATCATTTATAGTCCCCTGCCTTATGCAGTCCTGATTTGAGCAGTTAGCCCACACCATTCTCACCTTCCCATTTTCGATTTTAAAACGATTTATATGAGTTCCCCTTCTAATTTCAAACTCTTTATTTTCATTCAACGAATACGTGCCGTATAACTTTCCGTTGCTCGTAACAATAACTTGACTACTTCCCTATCCACTTTATAATTATTTATGTAGATTAGCGAGATTATTCCTGCAACGAGAAATATTATAGCGAGGATAATATCTCCTTTTTTAATTTTCATACTTGTTCACCGTTTATAACATTTAATCCATAATATCGAGGTAATCATGATTAAAAAAATACTAAAATCAATAGCCATATCTGCAATGGCACTAACAGTTATTATATCACATACAGCTTGTAAATCCAATGAAACTAATGAAACTGCCGGAGACCCGGTGTCAAAAACCGAGTTTCATTTAAATACATCTTGCACCATAGAAATTAGAAATATGGAGACGAGCAAAGCCAACGATGTTATCGCCAAAGCCTTCAAGGAATGTGAAAAATATGAAAACTTGTTGAGCAGAACCGTAGAGGGCAGCGATATATAAGATTAACCACAGCGACGGAAAGCCTGTTAAAGTTTCCGACGATGCTAAATATTTGATTGAAGAGAGCAAAAAAATCAGCGAACAAACGTCGGGAATCTTTGATTCTACCATAGGTAAGATTGAGGAATTGTGGAATTTCACCGGAGATAATCCCAAAGTTCCTCCGCAAGGGGATATTCAAAAAGCACTCACGCAAGTGGGCTATAAGAATGTAAAAGTTGACGGCAATACCGTAACACTGGAAAGCAAGCGTCCCTTCCTGGATCTCGGTGCCAGTGCCAAGGGGTACATCGCTGACAGACTTTATGATTTTTCTCAAGAAGGAAGGTGTCAAAAGCGCTATTATCAACCTCGGAGGAAACGTCGTTGCCATAGGCGGCAAGGAGGGAGATAAAGACTGGAAGATCGGCATTGAATCACCATACTCTAAAAAACAAAACGTGATTGGCGCAGTTTCCGTAAAGGATAAAACCATAGTAACCTCCGGAACCTACGAGCGATATTTCGAAGAAAAGGGTAAAAAGTATCACCATATTTTAGATCCGAAAACCGGATTTCCGAGAAATACAGACGTGCTGTCAGTTTCAATTATGGCTAAAAGCGGAAAATCCGTGACTTGCGATTTGTATTCTACAACATGTCTCCTTTTGGGAAAAGAGAAGGCTATCGAATTTATGAAAGATAAGAAAGGTTTTGAATACTGTATCGTTGATAACAACCAAAAAGATTACCAAGAGCCCGGGCTTTAACCTGAGTCAACAGAGCGAATGATAAGTGAAGATGTTTTAGATATATTGATAAAAGCCCCTTCTGGCGGAGTGGCTCAGACTGTAGAAAAAGCTCGAACCGACTTAACTCGGTTCGGGCTTTTTCTATATCTTAAAAGCATATTAAATATTGGCGATTTATGATGTGATATCATCATATCAATGTTTGTGTTTCAGTGATTACAAAAACGGGAAATGACTCTAGCAAATGTAAATAATCTCATTTGATTGCTCAGTTACTGATGGATATTTACTTAGGAAAATCGATTAACCTTATCTATTTTTCATTGACTTCCGTTGCAATCACACATGGTCTGACAAATATTATACTCATATCGATTATGATAATGTCATTCACATGGTGAGATGTTAACTAAAAAAAGCGGTTAAATATTGAACAAGTGTATTTGCAAGAGTGCCGATCGATTTTGCTACTAATTCATTTATTTTTGAGAAAAAAATTTGATATGCAGTAAAAATTATTGTAAAATTAGAATTGAATAACAAATCATAAAAATGGAATTTTTTTCGATTTTGTCAAAAGAAGTATGGAAACATCGGTTTTTATATCCTACACCGATAAAAATAAAATTAAATTTAATATTTTTAGTTTTTAATGTGTGCCATTGAAAAATAGACGTAAAGGAGAAGACATAAGGGAGGTTATCAATGAAAGCGTGCAGTTCAATGAGAAGATCTATATCCGCAAAGCATAGGTTTTTTTCTCATATTTTTATTTATGGCGGCATTTACAGCCGTGTTTTTTTGGAAAGAGATGCAGGTCAATGCACAACATGTATCTTTTGACATAGGAAAAAACAAGTTGGAATGCAATGATACATCTAAAGTGTATAACGTATATGGATCAACCGAAAAAAACCATATCAAAATAAAGGGAGGGACGGCACAAAGACCGATCATAGTAAATCTGAAAGATGGATTGAACATTGATTTGAGAAATAAAAGTGCCGCACCCATTGAGGTTACAAAAAACTCCTATGCAAAAATATACATTGGCAAGGGTGACTCCAATGCCAAGATTAACTTATATGGAGGTCATAAGTCAGGCATAGGAAAAAACTGGGGTTATGCAGGAATAAGTTGTCATGAAAAAAGCCATGTTTTGATTAGCGGTGACGGAACATTGAATGTTTACGGTGGAGGAGAAAAATATGGAGGTGCCGGAATAGGTGGTAACTATAACGACAATGTAAGAAACCTCACTATTGACGGGAATATGTCCATAAATGCCACCGGAGCGCACTCAGCACCGGGAATAGGCTCCGGCAGAGACGGCATTTTGTATGATTTAACTATAAACAATGGTAATATAACTGCCAGAGGTGGCGAAAATGCTCCCGGAATCGGAGCAGGAGAAGCTATAGGCGAGAGTGGAGGAGATTTACATAATTTAACTATAAATGGAGGTAATATCCAGGCTTACGGTGGCAAAGATGCTGCAGGCATAGGATGCAGTGACGGCGGAGATTTAAAAGGAACTATTGCCATAAATGGGGGTAATATTGAAGCCCGTGGGGGTAAATACGCTGCCGGTATAGGTGGCGGAAATGGCGGAAATATAACAAAAAAAGGTAAAATTAATATTCAATGTAAACAAGATAAGCCTATGGAAATTGTCGCAAGAGGCGGTACAAATAGTGCCGGCATAGGTGGCGGAAAAGATCAGTCATCCTGCGAAATAGTAATAAAAGGGCATCCCCGTAAAAGGGAACTTCTAAAAATTAGAGCCTTTGCATCATCAGCCGGTAATAGAATCAACGATGCTGCTGCAATTGGTTCCGGTCAGGACGATGCAGGTAATATAACCATAAAAGACGCGACTGTTTATGCCGATGCTCCGTATGCAGGAGCAGATATAGGAAGCGGTTCACTGAAAGGAAGGCCTGGTAAAATACACTCCATTACCATTGATAACAGCACAATAGCTGCACGGGGAAGTAACAAAATTGCGGCGGGTATAGGAGCCGGTCACGGCGGAAGTATTGATCGCATCAAAATCAGCAACAGTACATACAAGGGAAATAGTATAGGAACATCCATATATTCGAGTCCTGCTTTTAACTATAGAGCACATCGAATAAATGATATGAAGGAAATAACTATTGAGAACAGTAAAATTGAATGTGATCATGACATGATGTCGACTAATGATAGAGATGCTATAACATCCGGAGTTGCAGGGGTAGGAACCGGACCTTTCGGCAATATTGATTTAATACAAATTAAAAAGTCAACAGTCTTGGCAAAAGGTCATGGTACCGGCCCTGGTATTGGAGGTGGCGGTTGGGCTCCAACTAGATTGCTTCACAAGACTCATGGCGGTAATGCAAAAAAAATAATAATTGAGGAAAGTGATGTAACAGCCTTTGCAGGGGAAAAGAGGCGGTGGCGCCGGTATAGGAACCGGTCTGAATTGTGACGTTAACGAAATTGCCATAACAAAAAGTAATATCATAGCCAAGGCTCCTGCCAACGGTGAGGAGGGAGGTGCCGGAATAGGTTCAGGAAGAGCAGGAAGTGTTGGCACTATTAAGATAACAAATTGCCCGTCAGTTGAAGCTGTTGGAGGTCCACACTCCGCCGGTATTGGTTGTGGTGGTCATCATACACTGGTAACCACAATACTCACAACCAAATGCGGTCCAATAGTTTTGACTGCAAATAACCCTGACTACAAAGTTAAGGCATTTGGTGGAAACAAAGCTGCCGGTATAGGTACGGGATTAGGTGGAAAGTTTAAGGGTAAAACTAAAGATGGTAACAGCATCGTTATTGACGGATATAGCGTTGATGCTTCAGGCGGTTATGGCGGTGCAGGCATTGGAGGTGGAGCCAACGGCTCAGGTGGTCGAGGTGCAGACTCCAATTCTATACTTATAAAGGGAAAAGGTGTAATAAATGCTAATGGTGGCGAGGGAGCTGCTGGTATAGGTGGCGGACTAGGTGGATCAAGTAATAAAATCGTTATCGATATGGAAGGAGACAGATATAAAAATAAGGGAATTCTCCGCGCAAGAGGAGGGCTTGGAGCTGCAGGAATTGGAAGCGGTAGTGTAATTTATACAGATCGAACATTGTTTACTCCTGTAGGCAACTCTGCAGGAACAGTAAAAATCGCAGGAGGCTTTGTGGAGGCATTCGGTGGCAATAATAGACGTTCCGAAAAGAAAGATTGGAGGGTATATCTTGGCTCCGGTGCCGGTATAGGTGGCGGAAGTGGACATGGTACACTTTCAAAGTTTTATGTTACCGGAGGATATATTTCAGCTCATGCGGGAAATTCCGATGCAACAGATATAGGTCATGGTGGAGATCTTTACGGGATAGATAAGAGACTCAAGAAAGACGGCAAAATAGAAATCTCCGGAGGAACTGTATTATCAAATAAGATAAGTAATGAGGCGGATATAATCATTGATGGAGGCAGTGTTTCAGCTAATATCTTAAGAGCAAAAAATTCCATTAAAGAAAATGTGTATCGTGCTACTTTAACTCTTGCTGATCCGCCTAATAGGAGTGTTGAAATTTTCCCTCATAATCAATCAAAAGCCTACGGCACAAAAGATATTTATCCGGATAAAAAAGGTAAAATTTATCTGTATTTTCCTGTTTCAAAACCCATGAAAACAACAGTTGGAGTTGATAGAAACGGAGAAAAAAACTTTACCATGGAACTGTAACGAGCGATGGAAACGGTCTTTTGAAAATGTATGGAGAGAAAAACTTTAAAAAACCGGAAAACGAACCTTATGTGGGGGAAGATTTCACTCTTTCTGTAGATAAAGGAAATGATACTCTGAGGGATTGCAATTTTAAAGTAGTAGATGGAACAGATGCAGTTGAAATAATTGAGTCAGATTCACAAAATGCCTCAGTTAAACTCAAGGCTAAAGCTATTGGGAAATTTAAGATATCCGTTGAAATGAAAGCTGATCCCGCAAATGAAGTTTATTGGGGATACAATGCCAGTTATTCAGGAAGTGTATCAAGGCAGAAGGGAAAAATTTCATTTACTGAAAACCCTTCAAAGGTATATGACGGAGAAAAAGTTAAAAATCCAAAGGTAACTACGAACAGCGATGGAAAAGTTACATATAAGTATTCAACCCGTGACGGAAAGCCTCTGGATGATGCCCCTGTAAATGTGGGCAAATATAAGGTAACTGCAACTGTCGAGGGCACAAAGTATTATTCCGAGGCGACGGCATCCTTAGATTTTTCTATAGAACCGGCAAGCACTAACACTAGTCTGTCAGCAAAACAGGATGGCTCCAAGGCTACGATTAAAGCGGTAGTTAGCGGACTGTATGAAAAAAATGGTAAGGTAAGATTTGTTGTAAATAACAATACGGATACTGCAAAAGAGATACCTGTATCATTCAATAAAAACAGCGGACTGTACGAAGCGGAACTGAAAGCAGATACAGTTAGCAGCGGAGAGTACAAGATCACTGCAGAATTTATACCCGAAAACAACAACTATTTATCATCAAAAACTTCTGCTACCTACAATAAAGACAAGGTAGACAGAAGCATAAGCTGTAAGCCTTTACACGAAGCGAATTACAAAGACTCGGGATTTAAAATTGAACCGACAATTAAAGGTGGAGCTTCTACATCAAAAGATGTATGGAAATATGAGATAATAAAGGATAAGTTTACCGATTACGGCTTCCCATCTACCGTAACTATTGATAGTTCTGGTAATGTAAAGATTAATAATGCAGGCGTGGCTGTTGTAAAAATTACTCTGATAGATAAGAGTGGCGTATATAACAACGCTGAAACATATACGACAATAAAGGTTAAAAGAGCGCCTCTCAAAGTTTCAAGCTACGCATATGACAAAGATGGCAAAGAAATTACAGAGACATCTTACGGAAGCATATCCGATTTGAATTTCGGGCTGAAATACGATGGATTTGTGCGTAATGACGACCAAAACAACTTCACAAGAGGACATGGAAGTCTTGTGGCGAAAAGACTGTCAGATACAATAGAGGTAGGAAAATATAATATTCAAATAAACAGAAAAGGAACTCCTCTTCACACTGATAAACTTCATTTCAATAATCTTTTTGCTTCAAGGAATTATAAAATAGAACAGAAATTGGGAACGTTGAATGTGAATCCTCGTGGCATTACGGTAAAAGCAGATGATGTTAGTGGTATATATGGTGTTGAACCGAAATACACCTATTCCATAGAGGGACTTGCATCATTTGATGGTACGGAAAAAGCCATTGATGCCGGATCAAAGGTGTCATTGGATACTGAAAAGGCGAGAGGAACTTATGCACAGCTTGCTCCAGGTAAATATGAACATGTACTTATTCCACCTGATAAAGCAATGAAAAATTATAAAATTGTAAAAAGCCAAGCAGGTAATCTAAATATAGAATCTGCAGATTTCAATGATATTAGCAGATTTAAAGTTACAAACCCTGAATTTACAACCTATAATGGTAAAGAACAAAAGCAGAAGGTGACTGTCACAGATTTACATTCGAAATCATCAAATGGCGGAGGCACTAATGATGGTGTGGAATTAAAGGAAAATGTTGATTATGAGCTTGAATATATCGGAGATCTCAAAAATGTGGGACAGGTCAAGGTTGTAGTAAAGGGAATTGGAAAGTATAAGGGAAAAGTAGAGCGATTCTATCTCATAAAGAAAGCTCCCCTTGTGATCAACACACCTGATGCTGAAAAAGTCTACGACGGAAAGCCACTCACGGCTTTGGGGACTCTAAAAGGACTTATGCCCGGTGAAACTGCTGAAATCGTCATGTCAGGCAGCCAAACCGAGGTGGGCAGTTCCAAAAATACAGCCGGCGTTAACTGGAATGGCACTGCTAATTCCCAAAATTATGAAATAGAGGAAAGTTTTGGGACATTAACGGTACATAAAAAAGAGCCACCAGCTACTCCTGATGATCCGGGTAAGGATGATAATCCTAAGAACCCAGACAATGGACCGAGAACCCCTGATAATAGCTCAAAAGATCCCGGCGATAGTTCAAAAGGTCCCGGCAACAGTCCACAAAATAATAAAATTGCAAAAACCGGTGACATGTCTCGTGTTGCAGGCTATACGATAGATATGTTAATTGCGGTAATTATATTTGCAGCTGTGTTAATGGTGAGGAAAAAAACTTCCAAATAAGAAGATGTCTGCTTAAATATAAAAACATAGAATAAAAAAATAGAGACTATCAAGATTTTTCGCTAAATAGTCTTGATAAAGAAAACTGAAGGATGGAGTTGGGAATATTCTCAGCTCCATCCTTTAGACTTATAGTGTTATGTAATAATACATATAATCTATAAGCAGTGGGTTTATTTAGATAGCTTTTATCACATTTTTTGACAATCTCATAAGATTATATAATGCAATAAACTTTGTCAATCGATTTATATAGCAACATGCGATATAATCTCATCTCTGTCAGTTGATTAAACTTAAAAACCGGCAAACTGTTTCAATGAGCGGTTTCGCCGGTTTCACTTATACAACCCTCTTAGACATACCTAACGGTATGGCTTTTCTTTAACGTTCAAAATGATGGACCGGATAAATCACATCTTCCTCATCGGATACATTATGCAAAATCTCCTGTATGTCTTCGTCTAATTTCTAATTGACTGACTCTATTTCTTCTTTTGTCATACCTACGAGTTTTTCTATCCACATTCCTACAATATCTGAAAGTACGGAATCACAGATATATTCAGTTCCCTCATGAAAATATTTGCAGGAAAATACGGGCTCCCTTATGGCCGCCTGATAAAATCCCATTGCAAAATTCGCCAATTCACTCGGCTCAAAACTCAGTGCCAGCTCTTTTGCAATACCGCTTCGAATCTCATCCCAATCTCTATTCTCAGCCCTGTAACTTTCTCGCATCTTCATTACATATCTGGTGCAAAATGTATCTAACAGCTGCTTGTTTCTATAAAAATGCTTGCAGTTGAAATCGGAAATGCATCCTGCGTGAATTAAAAATGTCAACAGAGATTCCACGCTCTCTGCCACTCTCCCGACCTCTCCTTCGCTGCTGATAAACCCTATACTGCCATCTTCAAGAAAAACGTATTCACCCCCACTGCCATCCTGTGCAAACGCGTCGCATCCCATAGAATAAATTTCATGGTTATTGACAAACTGCAATGCTCGGACTTCCTCGTAGAAATAAATGTCACATTCGTGCATAAGCAGAGTATTCAACTGTTTATTTTTTTCTTATACGCTGCAAATTCATTTAACTCCTCCTCATCACTTTGCTGAGTTGCTCAATTCAGTGGCAAACTTTTCGACATCTATACTCAATTTTCCATCTATATCGTCTAAATGAATGACCGGCAAAGGGCTTTGTAAAATCAAATTCCCTTCATGCAATTTCTCCGGATATTTGTAGAACTGTTCTCCTTTTGGAAAATTATTTTTTATTTGCCATTCCTCAAAATCTTTTAAAAAGCACTTATGAGTCGGCAATGTAACCTTCTCAAACAGACTTTTGTCAAAAAATCTCACCAAGCGATATAAACCGTGTATTTCCGGTACAAAACACTTATCAATTTTTTTGAACAGGATATCCTTGCCTTTGATGTGCTTCACAAAGTTTTTGCAGACATTGGGTGATTCCGTATGCATCTTTTTTTGCAAGAAAACAGAAGAAGCGAACGTAGTATTCTGCTATTCCGGTGAGTTTTTTCTTTGTTAAGAAAGATTCAGCCTTGGACAGCGCCTCCTCCAATCTTTCATCATCTTTGTAATAGATTGAATGAAACAGATTAATTACGTTTTCAGTATAGAAAGTGCCTCTGAGCAACGGCAAGGTATTAGGAACAAATGACTCGCTCACCTCAAAATCGTTGCAGGCAAAACAAGTAAAAATTCCTTTTATAATGTTTCCCGTGTAAGCGGTTCCGCTATGTGTAATTCCTCCTCGCAGCAAACAAGTCCTGCCGGTTTGCCAAAGGGCATTGTTCAATCTCTCAAAGCTGTCTTCACAGAAAGCGAAATAATATCCAAAATATTGGATATTATTGAGAATGAGATCGACATATAATTTTGTTTTTAACGCATTGTCGGAAGAATCATTATATTTCTCCAAATGCTTTTCAAAAATCTCCTGATTGGACATTTCAAAGTCTTGCCAACTTTGCGGATGAAAATATTCCCCCCATTTCTGATAATAATCCTCTCTCATCTGTCTATATAACTTTACGTATTCTCTCACAATAAATCCCTATCCCCTTGATCAATATGCTATCCCACAGTACTCATAACTTTGCCGATGTAGTAAATCCCCCACATCACACCGCCTATGATCAACAGCAACAGCAATGAAGATAAGGCGACAGAAAAGGCTCCCTGCTTTGAATTCGTATCTCTGGCAAAACTGAAAATAATGACGATCAGCTTTAATGCAATGCTGGTTATAGCTATGATTCGTCCGTATCTGAAAACAATTCCAATCATTAAAAATCCAATTTGTGCACCTCCTATGCCTGCTGCAAAACCTACAACAAAGCACACGTACATAAATATATCCAATGCTACGGATCCCCACAATGCAAATTTTATCAATTTTTCATTTTTATTCATATTATCTACCATAATTGCAACTTTTCCCCTTTCGTGCTCGTCATGAAACGGAAAATCTTAAGTGCATCACAAAGGTTCTGTTGAGTTTGTCTGCAAAATACATATACACCTTCGTTTTGAACTTTAAGTTTTGGCACGTTTTAAGAGCCTCTTTAAAAAGCCCTGAACATCGATGAGTTCTGTCTGTGTTTCATTTGCGAATTCTTCCGGACTGTCTATACTAAAATACATTTGAGCATCGCTGTTACCGGTTTTTTTCACATATTTATTAGCAAGTTTTAAGCCTGCTGAATTTGTAGCGTCAAAAACCAGCTCTCCTTTAGGAATCATCTCATTCATTTTCTCAATCATGGAAAGTATCTTCTCTTTCGTAAAATATTGGTACACTCCTGAAACGACAATCATCGTCGGCAATGAAATATCTATCCCTTTTATCCAGTAAAGAGTGAACATATCTCCTGAAATCAACTTTTCATTTATTGCATTTCCAAGGACTTTCTCCCTTACATATATGACATTCGGCAAATCCACTTGATAGAAGTTCGCTTTATCGTTTCCTATGCGGTTATATGATGTTTCAAGTCCCGCTCCCAAAAATACCACATTACACAAACCGTTTTTCTCAAGGAATTTTTTTATCTTTTGGTCTATCGTATATTGCCTGCACACACTTGCCATATAGAAATATTCCGTAGTATTCTCATCTATATCGTTTGCCGGAATATATTTTTCTAAAGATAGAGCCTTTTCATCGTAGAAAAATTCCGGGAATTTCTTAGACGCATATATTCTCGCCGTCAGTGGAATATACAGAGTATCTTCAACACCTTTAAATACATTCTTTTCGTTCATGCTGTCTTCCTCACAAAATTATTCTGCCAAAGCAAATTTCTCAATCATGGCTAACAATACATCAACCCTTTCAAACTCCTCCTGTAATAAGTCATCATAATCTGTTTCAAGTTCTTCTCGTCTTTCATCAACCCATTTCAGATTCTTCTTTGACGAGACGTAGTCTCCATTTAAAAAATAATATTCTCCGAGAAAACAGTGAGCTTGAGCCACTGAAACCATATCATCTCCGATTTCAAGGACTTTCTTCATACTCTCCACCGCTTTTTCCGTTTCACCTCTCGACATCTGCAACGATGCCTTTGTCACATAAAGTTCTGCATTCATTTCACCGTCTCCAACAACTTCAATTTTCATATGGTTCATTACATATTGAGAGTGTCATTCAACTTCCATGCTCTCCGGCGTGACAATGTCTGAATGGTAGTTCTGCACGTGATCATAAGCGATTTTATGCCAGTCGTCTGTAACGCTGCCATCCTCGTTCATAAAGAAGGTGGAATTCATATAACGTTGTAGAATGTACTCGCTGGTCTTTTGATCAAATCCATTTCCTCGGCTGAAATCTATACCCCTACCGGTATTTTTTGCCATAACCGCCTCCAGAATGGGTAAGGTCAGCTCGTTGACCGGAACTTTCATATCAGGCATACTCCAAAATCCTCCCTTCTCCTTGGTGTAAAGGAGGAGGGAGCTCAAAGTCCCGTTGGATGCACATATAACCCTGCGAATATCCGAAAGTTTTACCTGATGTTTTGCTCCGATAAGTACGCCGTCTTTAAGCCTGATTCCTTTTTCTTTGAAGGAAAAAGCAACCTCTAAATCGAGAGCATCCAGATTGTCCGGAAATGCTTCTGTCAATTTATTCTCTGCAAAAGCAATCAAGACGGACTTAGTCTCCAGAACATTATGCCCCTGAATGGTATGTTCCGGTCTTGCGATGATATCCGTGTCAATTTCTCCGATGTTCTCTCTTTTTAAATTTAGGAAAGTCATCGAATAGTGTTGATTGGAGTTGCAATATCTGAGCAGAAAAATAGACCCCATATCTGCGAACTTTATATCGAAAGATTTTTTCCCATCTGCTGACACATATGTGATCCCCTCTTCATCAATACTCAGATTATATTTCTTTTGCACGCTGTAGTTAACCCTTGCATTTTTAAAAACTCTTTTCATTTCAACCTCTCCTATACGATTAATTGTTAATTTATTGTAACTCTAAGGCGTTTGCGACTCTTCTGTTAAATACCTTTTTAAGTTTCCATAATATTTTTTAGTATTTCCAGTTACAAGCTCCTAAAATTTACTTTTTCAATATTAAACTGTTACTATGTCTTATGAAATTTTATCACAAATTTATGGATATTTCTACCTCATCGCTCTGTGTATGCACCTTTCAAAGTGCTTTATCTTTTACCTCCGTCGTGGGCTCTGAGCAAACTCTTTGCAACTGCCGCCCCGCTGGAAAATGCGAACTGAATATTATATCCGCCCGTATCCCCGTCTACATCCAGGACTTCTCCTGCAAAATACATTCCCGACACTTTCCTGTGCTCCATGGTGTCTTTGTGTATATCATCTAAAGCGACACCTCCACAAGTCGCCATGGCAACATCAAATCCCCCATTTCCACTGACTGACACGATGTAATTTCGCAAATTTTCAAATATTTTTTCAATTTTTCTCTTTCCCAATTTTTCAACTGAACCGTTCATTTCATCACCTATGAATTGTACTATTGCAATTTGCAAAAACCCCCTCGGCAGGTTTGTCATCTCCACAAAATAATTTAGAGCTGATTTTTTTACACCTTCCGTTCTGATTTTTCCACCGCTTATGATATCCGAACAGCCGTTTAAAAAATCAATTTTTAGCTTGTCTCCTCGATCAACATAACGTGAAATATTTAAAATCGCCGGACCTGACAGATTTTTATGAGTGAACAAAAGATCGCCTATGCTCGTCGGTTTTTTACAGTCGGTTCTATTGTCTTTTTCCCTCTTTTCTATCTGTTCAATTTTCACATCTCTGATGGCAATTCCTGAAATTCCTGAGAATTTATAGTTTTCTACATATATCGGCACCAGGCTCTCTTTGATCGGTACAACTTCCAGTTCCGGAAAAGCTCTCTTCAAAATTTCCAACATGCCTCCATCAGATCCCGTTTTTCTATATGAAGCTCCTCCTGTTGCTATGACCAAATTTTTAGACGTGTATTCCCGTCCTTTATCATCTCTCACTGCGAACTTTCCATCCACCTTTTCAATGGAAATCACGTTGACTCCCACCGACATCTCAATACGGTTTTCTCTAATTTTCTCCACTAAAAAATCCCTTATATCCTGACTTTTCATGGTCTTTGGAAACACTTTTCCGTCATCTCTTTGTAGAGTTTTTATACCATTTGCTCGAAAGAATTCCACAGTCTTTAAATTATTGAAGTTGTAAAGAATTTTTCTTATATTCCTACCGTTTTCTCCATACTTATCCAAAAATTCTTTATATTTCCTCCATGGGTGAAATTGCATTGTCCTGCTCCCGACAACATCAGTTTGCTTCCAAAGTTCGATGTTTTTTTCTACCAGAAGGGTTCTTCCTCGATGCCGAGTATTCTTCAGGTTTGCTCCGCAGAAAAGACCCGCAGCTCCTCCACCGATTATTATATTTTTCATATGTTTGCATGCTTTCACTTCTCTCTATGTGTTATCTCCTTCTCAATTATATGTCTTTTTTTGCTACCATCGCAATGTTTATGTTATAATGTTCCCATGGAAAAATGGGATTTATTCCGTTATTCTTTTCGCAAAACGAGTAATTTTCAAGTAAAGGATTCAATTATGTTTAATTCACTGATAGATAGCGGTAAACCTCTCATGGAGAGTTTATCCAAATTCTTTGAAAACATGCCTGAAGTGAGCCGCTGGATCACTTCTATTTCCCGCTGGATCTTTGTGGCGTTGGCGATTTTCATATTGCTTCGAGCCATACGATCCCTGCTCTCCACAAAAACTCCAGTGGAGATATGGGCGTATTTCGTCTTGCCCGGTGGCATCGGAAAGCCCTTAACTCACTGGGAAAACGTCATCGGCAGATCCAAAAGTGCGGATATTAACATCGATGTTATGTCCGTTTCACGAAATCACGGAACACTTGTGAAAAAAGCCGATGATTCTTGGTATTACAATGACTTAGGTTCTACCGGGGGCTCATTTATCAACGGAGTTTTAGTCACCGAACCGACCAGAGTAGACATCGGCGATACTATTTCCCTCGGCGGCGTCGACTGCACCATCGCATCGACCAGTTTGCAAGAGGATAAATTCAATCACCAGGCACGTTCCAGAATTACCGGCAAATTTACACCGTGGAAATCCATTATCGCTCTGACTATTTTTCAGGCGCTGCTGATCATTCAGCTGATAATATCCAAAGGAGCGGATCTGCCTGTAACAGTGCCTATCGCAATCATTTTATTCAACGGGTTGATGTGGGGCTATTCCATCGGCACCAGGGTACTTGGAGCCACTTCGTTTGAAATTGAAAGCATCGCTTTTTTCCTGTCCACTCTCGGGCTTGCTGTAGTTGCAACGTCGGTTCCCAATGAGATGATGAAACAGCTTTTTACAATCATACTTGGAATGGGACTTTTTCTATTCCTGTGTTGGTACATGCGAGATTTGGATCGAGCTATGAAAAACTCGAAAAATTCTCGTAATTTGTAGCGTTCTATTGTTACTGTTCAATATTTTACTGGGCACTAACAAATATGGTGCCGTAAACTGGGTAAAGCTCGGGGGCTTCTCCGTACAACCTTCAGAACTCATTAAAATAGCTTACATTCTGGTGGGAGCTGCAACTTTAGACGAACTTTTCGAAAAAAAGAATCTGACGCTGTTCTTGGCGTTTTCGGTATTCTGTTTGGGCGGACTGGCTTTCATGGGAGATTTCGGTACAGCTTCCATATTCTTCATAGCATTTTTGGTAATTTCATTTCTGCGAAGCGGTGATTTTTCAAAGCTGATATTGGTTATAGCTGCTGCCGGTGCAGGTGGATTGATGATACTAAGATTCAAACCCTATATTTTGGGCAGATTCAGCACTTGGCTTCACGCTTGGGATTATCCCAATGCAGGTGGCTTTCAGCAAGTTCGCACCATGTCCGCAGGAGCCAGCGGTGGCCTGGTCGGACTGGGACCTGGTGAAGGCTGGCTGAAAAAAGTAGCCGCTGCCGATACAGACTTGGTCTTCGGCATACTGTGTGAAGAATGGGGTTTAATAATAGGCGTTCTCGCCATTTTATCCATTGTGACTTTGGGAATTTTCGCTGTACGATCCATAAAGGCAGGGAGATCGACGTTTTACACCATATGTGCATGCGCCTCTACTACCATGTTCATCTTCCAAACGATTTTGAACGTATTCGGTGCTGTCGACATATTGCCGCTGACCGGAATTACCTTCCCATTCGTGTCCAACGGCGGAACTTCCATGATCGCTTCCTGGGGACTTCTGGCATTCTTGAAGGCTGCTGATACCAGGGAAAACGCAAGTATTGCAGTTAAGCGATACAAAGTGAAAGGAGAAGAATATGAAAAAATTGCAGAGTAGAGCCATAATCTGTTTATTCTTCGCTGCCATCTTGATTTTAGGAACGGGATTTTATATTTTCAAATTCGTCAAAGACGGAAAACAATGGATTTCTTTTCCATCAAACAAGCACATATATCAAAACGGCAAATTATCCACCGGTACCATCAAGGACAGATCGGGTCGAGTCATAGTTTCCAATACAAAAAACGGAGAAACAAAATACATAGATAATGTGGGCATCAGAAATTCCTTGGTTCACACTATCGGTGATTCACAGGGAAATGTTGTAACAGGTGCAAACCGCATTTTCAGAGATAGGCTTGTCGGTTATAATCTAATCACGGGGACTTTTGCCTCTTCCGGTGAAGGGCGCACTCTCACCTTGACTGTAGACGGAGAGGTTTCCGCTGCAGCCAGAGCCGCATTGGGCAATCGTACCGGAACTGTCGGCGTTTACAATTACAAAACAGGGGAGATAATATGCATGGTCAGCTCTCCTAATTACGACCCTGCAAATCCGCCGAAACTCAAAGACAAGGATTCTTCGGGGACATTTATCAACAGATTGACTTCATCTAAAGTCGTTCCCGGCTCTATAATGAAATTGGTAACTTCCATGGCGGCTATTGAAAAGTTACCTAATATAAACAGCTATTCATATACCTGTACCGGTTCACATCAATATGGAAGGTATAAAAACGATAAGGTTACCGACCTGGCTGCTCACGGTAGACAAAACTTTGCCGGAGCCTTGGCAAATTCGTGTAACTGTGCATTTGGGGATATATCCAACAAGCTGGGAAAATCCACTTTGGAAGAATACGTAAAGAAATCCGGGCTGATGAACAGCTACGATGTTGACGGTATAAAGACAAAACCCAGCTCCTTTGAATTCGATAACAATCAACTGAATTTAGCATGGACCGGTATCGGTCAGAGTAAAGACCTCGTAAATCCTCTAGCCATGATGGTTTTTGTCGGTTCCATCGCCAATGGTGGACAGACCAAGACGCCTTATTTGCTATCAGATGTGTCAAGCCTAAAGGGCAATCCTCTATCTTATTCACCAAATCCTAAGGAGGTGAATATAATGTCCTCAGATACGGCTAACAAATTGAAGGCTCTGATGAAAAACAACGTCAACAGAACATATAAAAACAGTTCTTTTCCAAACTTGGATGTCTACGGAAAGTCCGGTACTGCAGAACACAAGAAAGGAGCTACTCCACACTCCTGGTTTACAGGTTTCATTTCCGATCCCGATCATCCGTATGCTTTTATAGTGCTGGTTGAAAATGGCGGATATGGAAATACTGCAGCTACGAAAGTTGCCAATCAAGTGCTTCAAAAAGCTGTTAAACTTAACAAATAAGTCGAGAGGCCAAAATTCAATATTTCGAATATTTCAGGTTCTTTCCAAAGACCATGGCAAAGCAAATGTCGCCATCTTTAGGCTCTTTGGAAGAGCCTTTTTGATTGTCGTAATTTTTTAAGAAATACCCCTCATCAATAAACTATTACTGTTACAGGTTATTGAGGGGGGTATTCTCTAGAAATATAAATCTCGCTTTTCCTGCCACCTATAAATTCATTTTATCCCCAAAATTTATCTTCTTTCTCTTGTTGTTCCGCAAAAGTCCAGACTTCCTGTATTTTACCGTCTTCTATTCTGAACAGGTCAATACCCGGATCATGTAGTTTTTCTCCATCTCTTTCAGCTAAAGAAACGACGCTGGCAGCAACAAAACAATCGTTGCTTGCCGCCCAATTCGTAATCACTCTAAACGTACCATCGCTTCTCTCGTCAAATTCTCCCAGACGCTCTCCCAATGCCTCTTTGCCTCTGACAGTTCCTGAAAGACAGCTTTCTCCTCCCATATGCCATACAATATCATCAGACATAGTTGCAAAGACAACTTCCAGGTTTCCTTTCGATAATCCTTCTGTGTAAGTTTCAAATACTTTCATAACTTCTTTTTTTCATTGCAGTTTCCTTTCAATTTTTTTCAAATATGATTTTTATTTTGCTATTATTATACTTTTTAAAGTCTTGATTTTAATAGTACGAACATTTACAATACATAGTATCTAATAAGATACTTTTAAGTTTTATTTAAGGAGTTTTTTTATGTCAACTATTTACGATCAATGTCCTTATGTTACTACACAAAAAGTTCTGCAAGGTAAATGGGCAATAGTCATTTTATATCACCTCAGCACAGGTACAAAGAGATTTAGCGAGCTTGAAAAAGCTATTCCCAACGTCACTCGAACTGTTTTAACGAGACAACTTCGCCAACTGGAACAAGATAAATTAGTCACAAGAAGAGTTTTTGCTGAAGTTCCTCCCCATGTCGAATATTCTCTGAGCGAATTAGGCGCCAAATTCCAGAAAGTTCTAAATGAAATAGAAATTTTTGGACTGGACTACATCGCCGAACTCAATAAATCAATACCGTGAACGAGGATTAAATCTCTTTATGAACGATTTAATTCGACTTATAACTTTAGAGTGGAAGGAATTTATGAATTTTGTCGAGCCTCTTTTTTTATTTATTGAGACTTTTATTTTTGAAAATTGAGCAATAAAAAAACAGCAAATCTCCTTGTGATTTACCGTTTCTCAAATTGTTATATGATTGATTTAAGCCAGTCAAATACTTCTCTTGCGAATTTTGATGTATCTAAATCTTTTGGAAGAACTAAAAGTTATTCTGTTGCATTCCTTCATGTAACTATTATTAAATATAATCAAAAAGGACCTTCACCTAAATCTTTATTCGTATAAAAATCCTTTTTCTTCCATAAGATCGAACATTTCTTTATTTTCGCCCAAAATAAATATCTGTTGTTTCATCTTCATATTCAATAACAAGATGAGGATTGCACCATATGAAAGATTGTTCTATCTCTTTACTGAACGCATCTTTGTTTTTTTCCATGTATATAAAATATAATCGACGCCGGTAATCAAATGACACCCTTACCTTCATTAACCGTAAACCGTAAAAATTTTTCCGATACTATATTCCAAATTCCAATTTGTTTCACTCAATATCCATAGCATTATAACATATTCTTATCAAGTTTTATAGCCATAACTCTTGCTTCTTACCATGTGTTATCTGCTTTATTGACATATTCATCTTCCGATGTTATTATTTAACTATATTATTAATTAACACTATTAAATATTTTGCTTGGGAGATCGCAATATGAATTATGATAAAGCTATAGATGAGATGCTATTTCTCACACATCGCTTACACAGCACAGCTCTGAAAGATGCCGTAAATTTACATCGCGGAGAGCTGGCGATTTTGGGTTATTTACACGATAAACAGAACATTGTCACACCTTCCGTCTTAAGCGATTTTATGAAGATTTCGACGGCAAGGGTAACCGCTTCCCTGAACAATCTCGAGAAAAAAGGCTTTATCACCAGGTGCCACAGCAAAGACGACAGGCGCAAAGTGAATGTTGCCATAACAGCTCTCGGCTCTGAAACCTTTGTGAAAATACAGGAAAACGTCAAGAATAATTATCGCCAACTCTTTAATATCTTGGGAGAAAACGATGTCAAAGAACTGATACGAATTCTCAAACGCATCTGCGACTCGACAGAATGGTAAACATTTTACAGCAATGGGCATATCCTCCGGTATTTCAGCAAATTTCCGGATATTGATTTACACTCACTTGTGAAATTGGAGCAAAGTTTATGATTAAAATATTATTGAAACAGATTAAGCAATACAAAAAACACACAGCATTATCGATTTTATTCACTGCTCTTGAAGTTATTATCGAGCTTTCAATCCCTCTTCTAATTGCCACGATAATAGATGAAGGGATTCTCTCATACGATATGAAGAACATATATATCTATGGAGCTGCCATGGTGGTACTGGCAGTATTCAGTCTGATTTCCGGTATCCTGTCGGGCAAGTTTGCAGCTACGGCTTCTTCAGGATTTTCCGCCAACATTAAAAATACCATGTATGAAAACATCCAGACCTTTTCTTTTTCCGATATAGATCACTTTACGACTCCAAGTCTCATAACCAGATTGACTACTGATGTGAGCAACGTGCAAACCTCTTTTCAGGTTATAATCCGACTTTTTATCAGAGCTCCTTTGAATCTCATAGTCGCACTTACCATGTCCATATTCATCAATCCTCATGTCGCCGTCGTATTCTGTGTCGCCGCAGTTCTGTTAGGTCTGGTTTTGGGTGTTATCATAAAAAAAGCGATGCCTCTCTTTACGGATGTATTCAAGCGCTACGATCTTCTCAACAACACGGTACAGGAAAATATTGTCGGTATAAGAGTGGTCAAATCTTTTGTTAGAGAGGGTTTTGAAGAAAATAAATTCGATAGAGCCATCATGTATATATACAAACTTTTCGTCAAGGCGGAGAGTATGGTTTCCATCGTGTATCCTGCTATGATGCTGGCGATACAAGGTTCTATAATCGCCATATCCTGGATAAGTGCCAAGATGATCACCTCCGGGAATATGACTACGGGAGAACTGACCAGCTTGTTCTCATATGCAACCAGCATTTTGATGGCTCTGCTTTTAATCTCTATCGTATTTGTGCTGGTCAGCATAAGCATCGCCAGTGCCAGACGGGTACACGAAGTTATAACTTGGAAAAGCACCCTATCAAATCCGGAAAATCCTGTTATGGAAATTCCTTCCGCCTCCATATCCTTTGAAGGCGTTTCTTTCTCATACTCCCACAAGGAGTGCCTGAAAAATGTTTTAACCGACGTGAACATCAGCATAAATCCCGGTGAGACTATTGGGATATTAGGTGGAACAGGCAGTTCTAAATCCAGCTTGGTAAATCTCATCCCACGGCTTTACGATGTTAACAGCGGCAGTGTAAAGTCGGCGGGATAGATGTTCGAAAATACGATTTGGAAACCCTGCGAGACGGGATTGCAGTGGTATTGCAAAAAAATCAGCTTTTTTCCGGAAGCATCTTGGATAATCTGAGATGGGGAAATGAAAATGCTTCCCTGGAAGATTGCATTGCGGTATGTAAAATTACCCAAGCTGACGGGTTTGTACAAAAATTTCCGGACAAGTACGACACCCATGTCGATCAGGGCGGCGCGAACCTTTCCGGTGGACAGCGTCAGAGGCTGTGCATCGCTCGTGCCTTGCTGAAAAATCCGAAAATCTTAATTTTAGATGACTCGACCAGTGCCGTCGACACCGCGACGGATTTGGCAATTAGGGAAGCTCTGAAAACTCAACTTCCCAATGTGACTAAACTGATCATCGCTCAGAGAATTTCCAGCATAATGTCTTCGGACAAGATCATCCTTTTGAATGATGGGCGAATTGAAGCATTTTCCACCCATGAGGATCTGATTGAATCCAACGAAATGTATCGTCTCATATATGAAACCCAGTTGCAGGAAGGAGGTGGCTTAGATGGCTAAAAGAAATAAAAAAATTCACAGATTAAATCCCAATGCCAAGAATCCTACTTTGGATTTCATCTCTTTCGTTTTGAAAGAATATCCTCTCAGGATATTCATAGTAATAGTCGCGATTGTCGTTTCTGCTCTTGCGACAATAAAAGGAACTCTGTTCATGAAAAATCTCGTTGACGACTATATCGTTCCCATGACTAAAGTTGCTGATCCCGACTTCGGTCCTCTTGCCATGGCTCTGTTTAAAATTACGCTGATATATCTTGCGGGAGCCTTATGCTCCTATGGATACAATGTGATGATGGTTTACGTGAGTCAGGGAACTATTAGACGCGTACGTCACAAACTTTTCAAACACATGGAATCTCTGCCCATCAGCTTCTTTGACAGGAATGGGACCGGAAATGTCATGTCAGTATACTCAAACGATACGGATACGTTGCGAGAATTTCTCACACATGGCTTTCCACAACTCCTGAGCAGTCTGTTTTCTGTAATCACCACTTTCGGAGCTATGGCAATGTTAAACGTGCCGCTAACTGTTTTATCCACTATAATGGTTGTAATTATGCTCTTTGTCACTAAAAAAACAGCCAAGCTGAGCAGCAAATACTTCATTCGAAGGCAGGAAAACATCGGAGAAATGAATTCATACATTGAGGAAATGACCAACGGGCAGAAGGTGATAAAGGTGTTTTCTCATGAAAATCAATCCATAGACGGGTTTAAAAAAATTAAACGAAGCTCTGAGAGAAAGCACGGAAAAAGCCAATACTTACGGGAATATATTGATGCCTATAATCATGCAAATCGGAAATATCAGCTACGTATTATGCGCTATAGTCGGGGGAATTCTTTCTTTGAACGGATATTTATCCCTGACAGTTGGTACCCTCGTATCTTTTATGACTTTAAACAGGAGTTTCAATCAGCCTTTTTCACAGATCGGTCAACAGCTTAACAGCGTGATTATGGCATCTGCCGGCGTTAAGCGAATTTACGCACTGTTAGGTGAGCATCCGGAGAAAAACAGCGGGCACATCGTTTTGACAAAAGTAAAAAAAGACGCCGATGGAAATTTCGTGGAAGTTCACGAAAATATAGAAAAGTCTCCTCAGAAGGGAGTTGTGTTGGCGTGGAAAAATGTTGAAAATGGGAACATTACATTCACAGAGGTACGTGGAGACATACTTTTTGAAGATGTGAGCTTTGGGTATGTCCAAGATGTTACAGTTTTACATGACATAAATATCTTCGCCCACACAGGGCAGAAAATAGCTCTGGTAGGTAGCACCGGTGCCGGAAAAACCACCATTACCAATTTGATAAACCGATTTTACGATATCCAAAACGGCAGCATCTTATACGATGGCATAAATATCAAGGATATTGAAAAGCCATCCCTCAGAAAGAGCCTGTCCATAGTTTTGCAGGACACCCATCTGTTCACCGGCAGCATTCTGGACAACATCAGATACGGCAGGCTTTGCGCCACCGACGAAGAGTGTGTTGAAGCCGCAAAACTCGCCAACGCCCACGGCTTTATCGAAATGCTTCCCGATGGCTACAACACCGTGATTGAATCAGACGGTGGCAACCTGTCCCAGGGTCAACAGCAGCTCCTGGCTATCGCCAGGGCGGCGGTAGCAAATCCTGCCGTTTTGATTTTAGATGAAGCGACTTCCAGCATTGATACCCACACCGAAAAACTTGTTCAATCGGGAATGGACAAACTCATGGAAAACAGGACAACCTTTGTCATAGCTCATAGGCTTTCTACCATAAAGAGTGCTGATTGCATCATGGTAATCGAAGGTGGCAGAATCATCGAACGCGGAAATCACGAAGAACTGTTGCAGAAACAGGGCAGGTATCATCAACTGTACACAGGCGCAACCACTTTATCTTAACAATCGGTATACAGTTCAGAATATACTACAAAAATAAAACTGAAACTCTGCTTCATCGTTTATGAACATATGGGAAGATACAAGAATGTAGTGAGCTGAAATCAACATGGATTTATACCGTGAAGCACCACATGAGATTTATCATTCTACTGAGTTGCATTTGACTTGACAATTCAAGATACTAAAAAACGACCAGATTTTTAGTATCCGATCGTTTTGTTTTCGAGGTCGCAATTTGTGACAGTAAATATTTGAATATTATCACACCTGTGCTTCAACAAAAGGTCCCTGATTCCAATATGATAGATGCCATACTCATTATATCTTCAATCACTAGGAATAATTTGCGTGTCATAATATATTTTTTGTTCTCATTATTTATCCCTCCATTGCTTGACTACGTACTCACCCATCATGATTCAATTTAATATCAATCTCAAATGATACCTGCTTTCTCAAAGTGCCTTTTAAGTATTTTGGTTGCAATTAATCCACCTATACAAGCAAGAATAACTGTTATCACTCCAAAGCCTACTACCCACGAAACTTTAAAATAAGTCAATGCTTCATTTATTTGCGTTTCACTCATTTTCCACTTTGTTGCTCTTTCTACAAATGATGCTGTTCCGAACAAAAGTATCGGCACGACCGTTCCTAAAAAATCAGATAGAGCAAATATCCCATATCCTGCAATTATTCTTCCTTTGTTTTCATAATTCCCAACAATGAAATCGCAAATAATCCCTCCTAAAATCGCAAATATTGCATGAGGAATATGTCCTCCGGACAAGGCAATAAGTCCTAAAAGTGTTCCTGATATGGTAAATACTCCTCTCTTCTTTATCTTTACGCCCATCAATAAATAACTTATTGCCGCCACCATAAACCCAACTCCCGAAGCGATAAATCCTCCAACTACTGTAGTCGCTAATGCAAATGCCACTGCCATATAAATGACAATGCTTATTGCATTAAAAATACCAATCGTTATAAAATCGCGACCATTTAATTTGTTTTTCATAAATAACCTCCCTAAATTTGTCTTTGTATTACGACAACACTTATAACGGCAAAAATACCGATTATCATTGCAATTAAGTCCATCACCTTGAATCTCAGTTCAACAATCGTTACTCTATTGTCCCCACTATCAAGCCCTCTTATCAGTGCTGAAGCTGAAAGTTCATCAGAAACTTTGATCATTCTCATCAAAAGAGGAACCAGCATACAGGCAGCATACTTTATGGGATTCCGAAGAACAAAAAATTTATTTTTTATCACCCCTCTTATTCTCATATTTTCTCTCAATGCTTTCAGTTCGTATCCCATCGTCGGTGCAAACCTTAACAAAACGCTAAATGGTATACTTATGCTTCTTGGAACTTTCATTCGGTTTAGTGCCTCAATCATTTCACTAATTTTTGTTGTCCTTGTTATATAAGCTCCAAACATAGCTATCAAAGTCATTCTTGACAAGAAAAATATCATCATATAAAGTGCAAATACAAGGTCATAATCACTTATTTTTACCATTCCATATTCCAAACCCAAAAGGAGTGAAAAAAATGCAAGAAAATAGAATGCCTTTTTATAAATTCTGCTATATATGTATAGCAGGAATGAAAACGACAATATTACAAAAAGCAGTATCGTATCACTGATAAAAAAGCTCACAAATCCGATAATGGGAAGAAGTGTAAGTTTTATTCTCGGATCAATTGTTCTTGCACTGTTCAAAATCAACCCCTCCCATCATTTTTTCTAAAATGAAAAATTTATTTTCTTCTGTCATTTCTATGCTTTCTTTAATGTTTGCATCTTCCATAACCCACACAGAGCTAACCGTATTTGTCAGAAATTCAAAATCATGACTGATGATTAAAGATGTTATTCCCCTATTCATTTGCCTTTTTATTAAGGTTGAAACCGCCATCATGGACTTTCTATCACAACCAGATGTCGGTTCATCATATAAAAATATTTTAGCATTTTTCATCATGCCACAGGCGATAGTAAGCCTTTTGCTTTTTTCACCCCTTGACAGGGCAAAGGGTGTTTTTGATATATTTTTCAAGTTCTAAATCCTTTAATATAGAAATTGCTTTATCTTTACTTTCTTCTTTTTCACACTTAGGTAAACCAAGTAACATTTCGTCAAGTACGCTTTCTGAAAACAACTGGTAGTCTGAGTCTTGAAATACAAAATATGACGCTTCCATTAGCTCCTTATTCCTTAAAAATTCATCTTTTCCATCTAAAAGCTTTCCTTCTTTCACTTTTTCTATTCCTGATATGATTCTTGCAAAAGTGGTTTTTCCTGTGCCATTCAATCCTATCATTCCAACTGATGAACCTGCATGTAGCTTAAAATCAAGGTCTTTCAAAATATATTCCTTTTGCTTATGCCTTGAGTGTTTTCGATAATAAAAGCTTAACCTCTCTCCTTTTAGAACTATTCCGTTATCTTTTTGGACTTCACTGCCTTGACATATTTTGCACTTGTTTAACTCAAGAAGTCGCAGACCATTTTCATCCCAATATTCCTCCGGCAATGTTAAAGTCTCTTCTCTGCTTATATCCCTTTGTATTTTTCCATCTTTTATCAAGATAAACCTATCAAAAAGTGGTTTTGCGTAATACAGACGATGTTCTATCAAAATAACCGTCGTTCCTGTTTCCTTTAATTTTTTCAAGACTCTATATAAGTCAAAAGTAGCTTTCATATCTAAATTGGCAGAAGGTTCATCCAATATCAATACCTTTGGTTTCATCGCATAGATACTTGCAATAGCTATTTTTTGTTTCTGCCCGCTTGATAATTCAAAAACTGATTTTTCTTTCAGTTCTTCAATGCCAAGATCCTTATATACTTTCTCAACTCTCTTTATTATTTCTTCCTTTGTTTTGCAAATTGTTTGGAGTCCAAATGCAATTTCTTCATCTGTAGTAGTGGTAAAAAATTGGCTTCTCGGATCTTGAAATACCGTTCCTACAAGATGTCCAATCTCATGTAACGGAATTTTACTCATATCTTTTCCATCAACATAGACTTTACCTCGTATTTTCCCATTGTAATAATGTGGAATAAGACCGTTAATAGTGCTTCCAAGTGTGCTTTTCCCGCTGCCACTTCTACCTGAAATTAAAACAAACTGACCTTCTTTGACTTCAAGATTTATATTATTAAGTGCTATTTCTCCATCTTCCCACCAGTAGGAGACATTCTCAAGCATTATCATGGCCATACCTCGTGCTGAGCTTTCCATAATTTTGCATAGAATCCCTCTCTTTCAAGAAGTTCTTCATGCTTTCCTTTTTCAAGTAGATTTCCTTTCTGAAATACCAGAATCTGATCGGCTCTCCTAATTGTTTTTAGATGATGAGCTATTACAAGTACAGTTCTATTCTTTGCAAGTTCTGTAATTGCATCCTGTATTAAAGATTCATTGACAGGATCAACATTGCTTGTCATTTCATCAAGAATTAAAATTGGTGCATCTTTTAGAAAAGCTCTTGCGATGGAAAGTCTTTGTCTTTGTCCACCTGATAATATTCCTCCATTCTCTCCAATATCCGTTTCATATCCTTTTGGCAAACTCATAATAAACTTATGAATCCTTGCCTTTTTTGCTGCTTCAACAATCTCTTCTTTTGTTGCTCCTTTTTTCCCCACTCGGATATTTTCCTCAATAGTGTTATCGAAAAGCTCCACATTTTGCATGACAATGCTGATACGGTCCAAGAGTTCATCATAAGGAATATCTCTTATGTCAATTCCTCCAAGCGAAATTTTACCTTTCTGTACATCGTAAAATCTTAACAGCAAGTTTGTTATAGTTGTTTTTCCGCTTCCGGACTCTCCTACCAGTGCTGTCATGGTCTTTTCTTCAATCTCGAAACTTAAATTTTCCATTTTAAACTCATCTTGTTCATAGGAAAAATCAATATTTTTAAAGGCTATATCATTGTTTTTCCGGAACAATTCCATCTACTTTGTCCGGTATAATATCTGCATATAAAATTCTTCCTAATCGCTGATAACTATCTACTGCGGAAACATAATACATATAATGTTGTTCCATAGATGCAAACGGTTTATAAAATTCCTTTGAGATGACAGCAAATATGATAAAATTAAATGCTTTCAGATATCCATTTATCACAAACACCACACCAAATATAAGAAGCAGTAAATATCCCATATCAAGTATAAAGCCGAATACAGATAATTGCTTTGCCTTAAATCTCGAAGCCTCTTGGCTTGTCTCTCCAAATTTCTTTATTCTTGCTGTCAGTTCACTATCTAAACTTTTATTATTAGAAAAACTCTTTAATACCGGTATTCCTCTAACATATTCAACAAATAAGCTCACCATATCTAAAAGAGCGGAGTTATTCTTGTTTTCAATCTTCTCTGACTTTTTAATTGTCATAATTAAAAACGCAAGAGCAACTGGAACGGATACCGCCATTATCAGTGTCAGCTTTATATCAATACTTGCAAGACCAATCAATACTACTGCCGCTATTAAAAAATCACCGAACATTCTTGACCACATATGTCCCACAACAAGGGACATATTATCAACATCCTTGTGAAGTATTGTATTTATTTCTCCCAGTCTTTCGTCGGTATAAAATCCCAAGCTGAATTTTTTAAGCTTGACGATCATTCGCTCTCTAATCTGTTGAACGATATCAAATCCTGCACTATGTTTTTTCATGTCTGCTACCATATTGCAAATACCTTTGAATACAACTAAAAGTGCAATAGCAATAAAATATTGGTATAATTCCTCTAAACTCGTTCCATCAAATATTCGAAACAAGATAAAAAAGACTGTAACAATCATAGCTATGGAGCTTAATCCGTAAAGAGCAAAGAATATACTTGACATAAGCAAATCTCGCTTGCCAGTTCTTGTGAGCAGTTTCAACATTTCTCTAAACATTTTCTGTTACCACCTCCATACACTGGAAATCCGCCTCGCTTTTTCCTCGTGGAAGACTTTCATCTTTCAAGTTCCATCTGTCTATCTTGTTCTGTGCTTCCACCATCTCACGATAGAAATCACATTTGCTCATAAGTTCATCATGCGTTCCTGTATCAAGAACCTCTCCCTTGTCCATAACAATAATTTGATCCGAATGTCTGATTGTATTTAGGCGATGAGCGATTGTAATAACTGTTTTGTCCTTGCTTAAATCATCGATTGCCTCGCCAATCAATCTTTCATTTTCGCTATCAACAGCTGCCATTGCTTCATCAAGAATCAAAATTGGAGCGTTTTTCAGCATCATTCTCGCAATAGAAATTCTTTGCTTTTCTCCACCGGACAACTTAACCCCCATCTCTCCAACTATCGTGTCATATCCATTTGATAGAGCAGAAATAAAATCATCACATCTTGCTTTTTTTCGCAGCTTCTATAATTTCCTCTTTTGTTGCTCCCTCTTTACCGATAGCTATGTTTTCGGCAATACTCAAATCAAAAAGAACAACTTCCTGCTGAACGCTACCGATAAGCTCTGAAATATTTTCCTGACTGTAATTCTTTATATCCTTTCCATTTATCTTTATTTGTCCGCTATCTGTATCCCAAAATCCCATTAGCATATTGGATACGGTAGTCTTGCCACAACCACTAGGCCCTACAAAGGCATTCAGGCTATTTTTCTTAAAAGTCAAATTGATATTTTTAAGCTCAAAGCTATCTTCTGCATACGCGAAATTCACATTTTTAAATTCTATATCTCCAAATTCTAAACCTTGTTCTGTCTTGTTCTTTGGAATCGGAACAGTTAAAACTTTCCCTATTTCTTTCAGGGCTTCCTTAAACACAATAGAAAAATGTTGTAAAGTAGCAGTCTTACTTATGGATGCAGTAAATGCATAGGACAGAATGATAGCAAGAATGAATTGCGGTGCTGTAATACTTCCGTAATGCAAAAATATGCTTCCCAGAATCATAACAATAACAACTCCAATTTCCATGAATATATCAATGAGTCCCATTGGAATCGTAATGGCTGTCATACTCTTTTTCACCCAATAAATGTATTCTCTTGCCGTCTTTAATGTTCTTTCACTAATTCCCTCTTCTTTTGCAAAAGCCTTGATCACAGAAATATTTTTTACATATTCCATAAGTTCTTCTCTCATCTTGCTTTCATGGTTGAAGTAGATAGCGAAATTTTTATTCATGGCTTTCTGTGAAAGAACCTTTACCAAATACATCAGCGGAATGCCTGCTATCATTCCAAGTGCAAGGCGTACATCTACAAAAATCATCGCAATAAAAATAATAATAGGGAAAAGTGTAACTGCCATTATTTCAGGCAAACCGTGAGCAAGATATACTTCCACTTGCTCCACATCGTGTTGGATTATATTGGTTAGCTCACCTGTATTATGTTCTTTTAAAAAAACCTAAACTTAATTTTTAGATGTGTTATTATATCCAGTCTAAGATTTGTCAATTTTTTTCATAAGCTCTTTCGTGGGCAATCTTTGTAGATAAATAGCAACATACTCCTTTTAGAATAAATGAAATGAGCATTGCAAGAAAAAAATATACTTGACTTTTTTCTACTGCGATATTTTTGTTCAATCAATGAACTTATTAGGTAGACGAGCAGCAATTGTGGTATTAAATCAAGTACTATTTTTCAATGTAATCAGTATATTTGATAAAATATTTCCGCCGACCACATTTTTTTGTAATTCCTTTTCCGTCATTACCAAATTCCTCCCTTCAATAATAAATTAAAATTCATTATTTGTTTTTTAAAGTAAGACTTTGCATAGATTTACAAAGTCTTTTGATTTTTATTGCAACGAATATTCAATTTTTACACGAATTATAATGATTCTACTCCGGTATAATAACATTTCGCCATTAGACTTAACATATGCTTAGCCCATTCTTCATTCTCATAATGTCTTGCTATTTCAAGAAGACCTTCTGTAAAATTATTTGCTAAGATATGTGCAAGCATCTTATCGTATTTTTCATTTGATTGCCTTTTAAGACCTTTTCTTATGTGCATTTCCATTTGACTGATAAGTTTTTGCTTTGCACTTTCATGTTTTGTTCCTGAACTTTTTATCCATGAGAATAATCAATTTTTTGCGATTCTGCAATAAGTTGTGAATATATTTTTCTCCCACTTGATCAAATCTATCATATGCCGAACCATTTTTTAAGGACTCCTCCTCATCAAATGCTGAAGAAAAATTTAAATATACAGAACCTACTATGCTATCGAACAGTTCCTCCTTATTTTTAAAGTAGAGGTATATAAGTGCAACTGTAATATTTGCTTCTTTTTGCAATATCTATTAACTTTGCACTTCTATAATCTTTTTCATAAAAAAATTTTTTTCTGCTGCTTCGAGTATTCTATTCCTAACTTCTTCTTTTAATACTTGTGGCATACATACCTCGCCTGCTTAATAATAAACTCTTGTTTTTGTTTAATAATAAATCTAAATTCATTTTTTGTCAAGTTTACTTAATTGTCTTTAAAAACTCCTGCGAATATCTTACGCTATCTAATTGTTAATTTGTTAGTTTTTATCACTATGAGAACTTCTACAATTTGGCGTAAATAGTTCTCTTTCAAAAAAATTATATTTTTCCTGCTCTGTCTGTTTCCTTTCCATATCTTCATATTGCTAGTTCAAATTTTTCATCTAAAAAAAAGAACCCTTGATTTTTCTCCTTTATCTGCCTGATTTGCAATTTTTTTCTGTGATATCATTAAGAAAAATGAAATGGCGGTTGCCCCACTTGTATGTCGGTTTTTTTACCGATAGGGGACTTGCCATTTTTTTCATGTATATAATTTTTTGTCGAGGCTTCTAGTCTTGTTTTATGTACATGCGTTTCTTATCTATTCCTATTTTTCCATTTACAACCCACTTATACTTATCTTTTTCACCTTTGATATAGCCATAAGGGGGATAACTTTCCGTATGCTCTCCCTTTCTCCTTTTGATTTAAACAGTGCTTCTTTTGCTTCTCTGCCATATAATCCGCTTTTTATAATTTGATGCACAAATACATTCCTAAATTTACACATAAATCACGAGAAAAAAATAACTCTATCGCATACCTCTTCTAAAAATTCCATATCATGAGAAATTATCAAGATCAGTTGCTTTTTTTCTTTTGAATTTTTTATATTCTCAGCAACCACTTTCATACTCGCATAATCTAATCCGCTTGTCGGCTCATCAAAAAAATAATAGATTCTTATTTGAAAGTAACGCAGATAGGATAACAACTCTCTGTTTCTGACCACCCGATAAAATGTGAGGATTCTTTTTCTTTAACCTGTCAATTTGCATATCTGCCATGCAAATATTTATTTTATTTTCCTCATCTATATCCGATGTCAAACATATTTCGTCGTAAACTGTATCCGTAAATAACTGATTGTTTATTTCTTGCATAACTAACAAGCTTTTTCTAATTCTCTCTTTAGAGCATAGCTTTCTATTATTTTTGTATATCGTCCCTGAAGATTGTTTTTCGAGACCGCAAACGATCTTTGCGAATGTGGACTTTCCTATCCCATTATTTCCAACTATCCCCACGATGGTTCCTTTTTCGAATTTTAAGCTGCCTATTTTAAAAATAGTCTGCTTTTTCTTTTTTATACAACAAATCATTTATTTCAATTCAATTGTATTGTGCAAGGAATTTGATTTACTTTTAAAGTTATCACTATGAAGTTCTGTATGCCTAAGCCCTGTTCTCAATCTTTCTTCTTCACTTAAATTTTGAATTTCTTCCATACTGTATTCTTTTGTGATCTTTCCATTTTCCAGATATATTGCTCTATCAGCTACACTTTTCAAATACCATAATCTATGCTCAGCAATTATTATTGTTTTACCTACCGCTTTCAATTTACCTATTGTATTTGAAAGTTCCTTCATAGAATCAATATCTAAACTGGAAGAAGGCTCATCAAAAACAAATATTTCCGGTTCTAAAGCGTACACACTGGCAATTGCTATTTTTTGTTTTTCTCCGCCCGAAAGCTCAAATATGTCTCTATTCATCAACGGTTCTATTTTTAGAGCTTCTTTAACCTTTTCAATTTTTTTATTTATCTTCGTTCTTTCTAATCCGTAATTTTCTAAGCCAAAAAGCAATTTCATCGGTAGTATTTGTTGTGTAAAACTGTGTCTTAGGGTTTTTGAAAAACAGAACCTACTTTTTTTCAGAAATTTTTATATCTCTGTTTCAAATGTATTCATACCGCATACTTCTACACTTCCATCTATCTCTCCATTACAAAATTCCGGAATGATTCCATTTATAGTTTTTAGCAGTGTGGATTTCCCACAACCACTTTTTCCCGCATAAAAGTACACATTCCCCCTTGTGAACAGATAAATTTATATTTTTCAGTATGTAGTCATCATCCACGCTGTATTTGAAACTTAAATTTTTAATTTCAATCATAGATGATACCCCCATAACCTCATAAAAATAACCATGCATATAACTGCTAATAATGATGTCAGTATCATATAATCGCCTATTTTCATTTTAATAATATGCCTGCTTGTCTTTATTACAGGAGCATCTAATCCTCTTACAATTGCAGATTGAGATAATTCATCCCCGATTTCTATAACACTTACAAATAATGGCACAAAAATATTCTATTGTTGTAACAGGTCTATGAAGCAAGTTATAAAAACTGAAGCTGATTCCCCTTGTTCTCATAGCCATATTTATATGTGACCACTCATCCCTAATAGTGGGAAAGCATCTAAATATAACTGAAATCATAATTAGAGCATCCTTTGGCAATCTCATTTTTTGTAATGTTGCAACCGCTAATGAGGAACTTGTTGAGCTTAAAATCCATTTTCCGATAATAATACATGGCAAAAACTTTCTAATAATTGCTACAACAAATAAAATCAAATTCACCAAAAAGTGAATCTCTAAATTGGCAATGATCGTTTCCACAGCAACGCTAAATGTAAAAACAAAATATATTTAAAAGATGATTTTACATATCCATTACTCATAATAACTATCAAACAAAGCAATGTTAAAAACTTTCATACAGTATACTGTTGCCAAGAAATATCAAAATATTTGCTCCAAGCAATAAGGCAATTTTTGTTCTGAGATCATATGTATGCCTCGGAACATTTTTTTTACCATTCATTACAAAACTCCTGCTTGCTCTAATTTTTTATTTAGCACTTTCTTTGTTAAATATGAACCAATCAAAGAGAATACAAATGTTCCAATAACCATGGTTGGTAACATCCAAAGTGGAGTTAAAGCTCTTACAGTATCACAAAAACTCTGATCCAACCCTCCATGCATTACACTCTTAAAAAATGCTTCTCTCATAATCCAAATAGGGATAAATCCTCCAAAGAGATTAAGCGAAAAGAATAAATGGCTTATAGCATTTTTCTTAAAATCTTCATAGTTGCCATTTTTTGCAATTAGTAAGGCTATAATTCCCGCCGGAATTGATACTAACGGTGCAATAGGAATATGTCCTGTCGCTACGAGGATAATACTCGGTAGAACTGAAGCGATAAAAATAGCTGTACTCGATTTTGTTTTTGCGAGAAGCATGTGATAGGTTGGCGCTGCAAATAAAGCAACCAACATAGGCATTAGCAAGAACAATACCGGTATAGGCATTGAAATAGCCCCTATTACAACATAAGTTACAAGATAGAGAGTAATCAGAACTCCCGCTGTGATAGCATTTTTTGATGATTTTTTCTTTGTTGACATAATTATCCTCCTAAATTTTAATTTAACATGTTAGCAATCTGCCAATGTTTTGATTTTTCTTGATAATCCCAAAGGGATTTATATATTCCCCCTAAAGATAACAATTCTTCGTGCTTGCCTTGCTCTACAACCTTACCCTTATCCAGAACAACAATTTTATTTGCTCCCACGACATTTTTCAGCTTGTGGGCCACTACTATAACCGTCTTATTTTTTATTAAATTGGAAATTGCAGCTTGAACAGCTACTTCATTATCAGGATCAAGGGATGCGGTAGCTTCATCAAGCAATATGATTGGCGCATCTTTCAATATAGCCCTTGCTATAGATATTCGCTGTCTTTCTCCTCCTGATAAAGTTGAACCTCCTTCTCCTATCATGGTTTCAAACCCATTTTCTTTCTTTACAATAAAATCATACGCCCCTGCCATTTTTTGCAGCTTTTATAATCTCCTCTTTACTTGCTGTTTCATTACCAAATTTGATGTTGTTATAAATGGTATCTCTAAAAAGATATACATCTTGAAATACAATCGAAAACTTTCTCATTACTTCTTCAGGTGAAACTTTTGAAATGTCAATATTCCCAATCTTTATATTGCCTTCTGTCAAATCATAAAATCGTGGTAAAAGTTTAATCAATGTGGATTTTTCCGGACCCTGAAAAATCCAACTAATGCAGTTAACTCATTTTCTTTTTATCTTTAGAGATACATCTTCAATTACATTTGTTTTTATCATAAGCGAACGAGACATTTGTGAGTTCTATATCATTTTGAGAATTCAATGTATCTTTTCCTTTCATAGGTTTCATTTCTAACAGCTTCAATATTCTTTCCCCTGAAATAGAAGCCATTTGTAACCCTGTATAATTTGTAAGCGCAAGATCTAAAGGATCGAATATTCTTGTCCCAACAAATAAAAACATAAGAAACGTTTCAATATCAAGACTTCCATCTAATATCAAATACGCTCCCACTAAACTCATCAATGGAAGTCCCACTCTTAAAAACCATCCCAGCTATTGTCGTTAAAGAGCCAATGCCTTTTTTCATTTTTTTGTATTCGTAGTTTTTACATGTTCAATATCACTGTCTATCTTTCTTAATGTATCTGTAATAAAGTTATAGGCCTTCAAAGTCTTTATATTATTCAAATATTCTTCCAAATCTTCTTGCTTTTTTTATCTTGGCTTCATCTGTTTTTGAAATGCATATTTTTTTGAAAACGATTCATTAACCTTAAAAAAACAGCATCGCAACAGGAAATCCTATTAAAGCTGCTATTCCCATTTTTTTATATCAATAATCAAAAAGAATATTCCACATAATAGTGCCACGAAAAATCGAACTGAAAAAAATTGTGGTAGCTGATGTGTTGTAGCGGTTTCAACCTTGGCAAAATCATTCATTAATGTGTCTAAAATTTCAGATGAACTTTTTACCAGAGATAAAACCTATTGGCAAACTTCTGATATGACTTGCAAGTCCAATTCTTCCTTCTGCTGTTCTTTGATAGCCAAGTTCATAGGTGTACTTGGTTGCCAGATTTTTCAAAGAATAATGTAATAAGAAAAACAATGCCATTACTCCAAAAATATTTCCACAAAATGCCTGTGTCTATATTTCCAACTTTACTTCCTACAAATAGATTTTTCCACAATTTTGGCTAATGCGATAAAAGGGTATTAAATTTGAAATTGAGGCTAAGATATTTAGAATAATAGACCTTAAAATATTTTTAGGTTTGCCTAAAGTAATATTATTTATCATCATGCCAACTCCCTTTCCTTATTCATTTTCCAAACATTTGCTTTTATCAAAAACATCAAACATTCTGTTATAAACTCCATTTGCCTCAATTAGACTTTCATGAGTGCCTTTTTTCAACAATATTCCCATCTGAAACAACTAAAATTTGATGTGCATTTTTGATCGTGCCAAGTCTGTGTGCAATCATTATTACCGTTTTTATTTTTTTACTAATTCTGATAATGCTTTTTTTGCGTAAGATATTCATTTTCAGCATCTGCATAACTTGTAGCTTCATCCAAAATTAAAACCGGTGCATCCTTTAGAATAGCTCTTGCTACTGCTATTCTTTGTTTTTCTCCGCCAGATAAATAAACTCCTTTTTCCTAAAATTGTTTCATATCCTTCTTCAAGATTCATAATAAAATCATGACATCTTGCTTTTTTAGAAAGCTTCAATTACATCTTCCTTTTTACAATCTTTTTTTGCCATAGCGATATTATTAAAAATCGTGTCTGAAATCAGATCATTGTCCTGAAAGACAAAAGAAATATTTTTCCATCAAACAATTAAATGTCATTTCTTTAATATCTATTCCACCGATTTTTTTATAGTTCCGTCCGTTGGTTCATAAAATCGTGAAATCAGCACCCCAATCGTTGATTTTTCCGGCTCCTGAAGGTCCAACTAAAAGCTGTAACTTCTCCTGTTTAGCTTTTAAAGTTTATGTTCTTTAGCACCTGATCCTTTTCATAGGCAAATCCCACATCTTCAAATTCAATATCATAATTTTTTTAATTCCCCTGAATACTCTCCTTCTACTATTTCCTTTTCTACGATAATATCCCAAACTCTCTGAATAACTTCTTCTAATAAGTTCATTCCTTCAGCAAAATCTCTGAGTTTTAAGCACGGAACACTAATAGCAGGTGCTGCAATCAAAAACAAAAATAAAAAGTAGTTATGATATCTATGTCATTATGATTTTTTTCACAATTAGATAAATCCCCATTGGCACTATAAAAGTGGCTACAGAAAGAATAAAAACTCTAAAGGATACAAACCCCGGTCTAATTTTGGCTGTCATTGAGCTTGTAAAATTTCTATACTTATTTGCTGCACTTTCAAAATTCTTAAAAGATTTATTTGCATTTCCAAAAATTTTTACTTCCGGCATCCCTTTTGACATATTCGCTTGTTGCAGAGTTGATATTATCAAGAATCTTAAAATTTTCATTCAGTCCTCCTGACTTGACAATTCTAACCATAATTGCAACTTGAATTGCTAATCCAATAGCAACAGTTCCAAGTGTTACAAAAGCTAATATAATATTCATTTTGAACATATATATTAGCATTACCAAAATGAGAACCAAAGGTTGAAACAAGATTTGGCAGTTGATGAGAAAAATATCCCTCAATTTGGTTCATATCCGAACCTAAAAATCTGTCTTATCTTAGCTTTGCTATTTCCTGTAAAAAAACCTAAAGGTAATGAACCAATATGCGATACTATTTTTTTCTTTAAACCGGCAATTAGCTTATACGAAAACTTATGGCATAAAATACTTCCGATATATGTAAAGATATATGCCATGATTACTGCTATAATTCCGTATAAAGAGTAAGTGATTATTATTGTATTCGAACTGTTTGTTGACAGTAGTATCTTGATAATATGGTATATAGCCACGATAGGAAAAATACTAAGAATCGTTCCGATACAAACAAAGAAAAATTCCCGCTATTAAACCTCCTTTTTTTCGTATCACTGTAGGCAACAATATCTCCTATAGACCTCTTTTTTTCTTTCATAAGCTAATCTCCTTTTCTTGCCGAACGAGTTCGTTCAATGCCCCTAAAACGAAGACAAGGAAAACAATTTTACATGCTTTCCTTGTTCCAATAGATTATCGTATTTACTTTTAAGTTTTATTATATCAGGTGAATATTTCACTGATAACATTAAACGCACACTCAGGACTATTCACCTCTTTTATTCCATTTATAGCATCACCATAGATTGTTCCGATTGCTCCATAAAGAATAAATGCAGCTATATTTCTCGCATTTTCTTCAGTAACACCTATGTGATTTTTTATCTTTTTCGTTTCAATTCCTTCGATAATGAAATCAGCATAAGCCTCTACAAAACGTCCAATATAATGTGTTAACTCCCAAAGTCTATATGAATTATCCGCTATAGACTTATCTGCTGAAAAATCGAACCTTTGTGCAAATTGACTTATGTCATTTATAATAAGCTCCCTCAATGTTTTTATCCTTACTTCATAATCTATTTCCTTGTTTTTTAAGATATCGACTTTCACTTTTAGTCTCTCTGAAAAGTAACATTCCATACAAGCTAAAAATATATCTTCTTTAGACTTAAAGTAATAATAAAACATCCCCGGAGCACCATTAACTTCTGAAAGAATGTCTCTTACTGAAACTTTTTCATATCCCCTCGACTCAAAAAGTTTAGTTGCTACTTCTATTAGTTCTCGCCTTCTCTCCTCCGGAGCTTTTGAAATTCTGTTTGCCAAATTATCACCACCAATCTTTTATTGACCGACACTCGTTCAATAACTATATATTAGCATAACCTAACTACAAAGTCAATCAACAATATGTTGTTGAACATCACTTACAAGTATTCCTACCCTTTTCAAAACCTTTAGTTTCTCCTGTTTCTCTAAGCATTATACGTTTTAATTTGTCTTGCACGGTTTCAGTTGCATTTTCATTAAAATGGACGGCAACCTCATAAGTTACTTTCCAATCTTCTTTATTGTCTTTGTTCCTGTGTTTTGTTCATTTTTATTTTCGTGAATATAGTTTCCCTCCTGTTTATTGTAATAAAAATGACGATTAGTGATTTTCTACAATCGTCATTTTTAAATATATATTAATTCTTTTTAATTATCAGAGTCTATTTCTTTAATCTTTTTCTCTATTTCTTCAATACTCGGTAAACTACTCTTGTATTCTGTTTCAAGTAATTTGCTAATCTCGTATTTGCTTATACCTATAGGCTGAAATATCTGTTCTAATGAATATTCGCAAACAACATCGTTTTTTTATCTTTTGCAAATCAGAAGTCCAATAGTCGCATTATCTCTATCAGTTTTTAATTCTCTATTTACAGCCGTTACATAGAAATTAAGTTGTCCTAAGTGTTCCGGCTTAAACTTTTCTGATTTCAGTTCTATAACAATGTAAGAATGAAGCTTCAAATTGTAGAAAAGCAAATCAATATAAAAATCATCTCCATTTATGTTTAAGTGATATTCTTTTTGCCTATGTAGGCAAATCCCTCGCCAAATTCAAGCAAGAAATCAGAAATCTTGTCAAGCAGTTATTTTTGTAATTCTCTCTCATCATATCCTTCACGAATTGTAAGAAAGTCAAAATTATATGGATCTTTTAATGTCTGTCTTGCAAGGTCTGATTGTAAAGCAGGCAACCTTTTTTCAAAATTTGTTATAGATTTTCCTTCTCTTCTATATAATCCGCTTTCCATTTGATGCATAAGTATATTTCTGCTCTCTGATTTTGGTTTTTTAGCATAAAAAATGATGACTTCTACACTTTGGCATAAAAAGTCATCTCAGCTCAAAAACTAATGTTTTTATATGATTTATTATTTTGTTGGTTTTCGATAAAGAGTCATTGCTATGTGTAAGCAATTCCAAGCATAAAAAGGATAAATATATCTTATGTGAATAACAGAATTTAGTGTTCCCACTATTTATCTCTCCATTACTTAGCTACATATTTTTTCCTCCTTAATAAATCTTTTATAAACTTTAAATGCCATCTTTTTGCATTTATCATTAGCAAATTTTATTTTTCCTAACTACGATAACAGCTAAACCAAATGACAAAACATCTGCCACTGGTTGAAGCAAATATATTCCAAATTCCCCAAAGATATTTGATAAAATGTATAATAACGGAATATAAAATATTCCTTGTCGTGAAATTGAAATTATTGATGCCCAAAAATATTGTCCAATATTTTTGCATTAGCATACTACTAATCGCAAAGTATCCTAAAAGTGGCAATGTAATACACTGCATACGCAGTATCTCAGAACCGACTAAAATAACTTCATTATCATTTGACATTGTTTTAATAAACAGTTCAGAAAAAACATATAACAAAATTGCAGCCATAATTAAAAATAAAGTACCTCCTACTACTGTAAATTTAAAAAGCCTTTTTAACTCTATCATATTGCTTTGCTCCGTAATTCATCGCACAGATAGGTTGAAACCCCTGCCCCCAGCCTATCATTATCATATATGCTAATGCTGCTATCCTTGAGCTTATTGTTAATGCTGCTATAACACCATCACCGTATTTTGCGGCTACAACATTCAGTAAAATTAAAGCGATACCTGTAATAGATTGTCTTGAAAAATTAGGCATTCCTCCTGCCAAAATATGATATACTCTATCTTTATTTATTCTTATTTTTTTAAATTAACAGCAATATTCCATTTTTTTCCCGATAAATTCGTTAATACTATGCACCCTGTAATTTGTCCTATCAATGTTGCATATCCGGCTCCAATAAAGCCGAATTTAAACACAAACATCAATACAGGATCCAGAACAATATTGACAGCCATTCCTATCAATAATCCTATCATTCCATCTTTCACATTCCCACAAAGTCTTAATTGATTGTAAAGCGTAATAGAATAAAGACCAAATGGAATGCTGATAATAATTACCTTTAGATACTCTACTGTAAAATTCAACAAGTTTTCAGAAGCGCTTCCACCTATAAATTTTGACAGCGGTAAAACAAAAAAGCATGATAAAATAGCTATTAAAATACCAATGACAATAGCAAAGAGAATTCCAATAGACGATATGATTTCTGCTTCCTTTTCTTCATTTTCTCCAATCTTTTTCGACATTATGTTTCCACTTCCATACCCAAACCAAAATCCAATAGCTTGAATAAAACTCATAAAGCTAAACACAATACCAATAGCAGCTGTCATGGATTTATTATTTAAAAATACCGACAAAAATGTATCAGTCAGATTATAAATTACCATGACGAGAATACCTATAATGGTAGGAATAGAAGTTTTCACTAATAATAGTAGAAGATCATCGTTTAAAATAGCCTTTCTTCTCAATTCTTTTTTTATTATTACTTGAGTTCATGCTACAACCCTCTAACCACACCTTTATTACCGTCTACTTGAATCATATCTCCATCTTTGTATTTTGTAGTTGCAAAGCCCACTCCAAGCACTGCCGGAATATTAAACTCTCTTGCAACAATTGCAGCATGGCTTAATGCCGCTCCCGTATCAGCCACAACTGCACTTGCCAGCTTAAATAATGGTGTCCACTCCGGGTCAGTGAGATGGCAAACTAAAATATCGCCTTTTTGCATCTTATAAAATTCCTTCGGACTATTTATTATGCACACTCTTCCGACTGCAATACCGGCACTTCCACTTGCCCCCTTTAGGACATCGTCATTTGTTTCAAAAATTAACAATTTTGATGCATCCCATACTTTTGTTGCTAGAGGAAATTTTTCATTTCTCCTATTTATTTTTTCCTTATCCAATTCATTTAGACTACCCCTATTCATCGCTTCCAAAAGTTCTGTATGAAACAGATTTGCAATTCCAACTTCATAATCTTCACCACCAAGAAGAATGTAGTTTATTCTTTTGACACATTGTCTTACATAATAAAATAATGTTTCCCACATATATTGGCTTTCTTCACGAACCACATAAAAAAATATCTGAAATATTCTATTTGTTTTTTCTATACCTTGGTATTGATTTCCATAAATTTCTTTTATCTTTATCATTAACTCGGAAAAAAATCTTTTCCCTTGCTTAATCTCATCACTATTTTCATCCATATTTAATATAGGTCTTAATATATTTATTAGCCTATCAGGATCCTCAATAAATGTTTTTGCAGATAAACAATAGCAATTATAATCAGATTTAAATCCGTTATCTCATAAACTTATCTGTTATATCTCTAAAGTCATCATAATTTTTCATATAATACTTTATAACTTTCTCCTGAAATAACAGCCCTTTTTTAAAAGCTTCGTTTTTTTCTTATTTCACAAGCCATTTCATAAATATCATTTGTCACTACTGATGTTTTTGTTATCCAAATTCAATAAAAAAATCAAATGATGAATAATTAGCATTTACTTTTTTTGATTATTTTAGTGAATTTTTTTATCGTTTTAAAACGGATGGGAATAAAGCGTATTTGAATCTATCGTAAGCCAATTTTTTTGCAAAAGAATATAGCTATCTTCCATAAATTTTTCACATTCCTCTAATGCCATGTTTTCAAAATTTAAATGCTTAATTTTTTTCTATTTTTAGACTCATATTTTTCATAAAATTGTTGCACTTATGAAAGCAACAATTAAAATCTTTCATATTTTTTAAAATCTTAAAAAAACTTAAATATATTTTTATTGATCCGCTTACCTGCGTCAGAAAAAGTTTGTATTCCATCGTCATCTATAATTGGATTTCTTGGTAAAACAATTCCGCCTTCTAATAAAAATATTAACTTTTTGATCATTGATTGCTGCCAGATAGTCAAAATCAAGCGCTCTATGTGCAAAAAGGCATTTTTTTCTAAAAATGACATCACTTCTCGTGTACTTTTATTGATTTTTTTACCCTTTGTATATTTTTTTGTACTGAATTATCTTCAGATATGTGGTTGGTAGAACTTTTCAATGTAGTAATAGCTCTTGCCTGTAAAATATATACTTCATCACCTTTAATTGCCCACTCAATATCCATTGGCATTTTATAATGCTTTTCAATCTTCAAACCAGAGTTTATTAGCTCTGATATTTCTCTATCATTTAATGCTCGTTTTTTTCGATCATTGTCATCTACCGTTACCTCTACCGTGTTTTTCTCTCCATATATAATCTGTGTTTCCTTGCATCCAATTGCTACTTCAATAATTTCTCCATTTTTGTCAACAATATAGCTATCTGCTGTAACTCTTCCGCTTACAACACTCTCTCCTAAACCATAACTCGCATTGATTTGCATCTCATTTTCTTTTTTACTTACTGGGTTTACAGTAAACAAAACACCTGCTTTTTCGCTTTCTACCATTTCCTGAATAACAACGGCAATTGAAACGGAGCTTTGATCATAACCTTGATGTAATCTATAGCTTACAGCTCTTTTACCCCATAAAGAAGCATAACAACTACACACCTTTTCTAATACATCATCTAAGCCTCGTACATTTAAATAAGTTTCCTGTTGCCCTGCAAAACTTGCATGTGGCAAATCTTCTGCTGTTGCAGATGAACGCACAGCAACTCTTACATTATCTCCAAGATTAAAATATTTTTCTCTTATTTCATTCTCAAGCAGTTTAGGAAATTTACCGGCCTTTATCTTTGTTCTAAAAATCATCAGCTGCATTTAATAGAGCTTTTTCATCATTCTCTGATTTTCTAATTTCATTTTTCAATAAAAAAATATCAATGCTATTTTTCCTTTAAAAAAATCTCTATAGTCATCTGCTGTAATTACAAATCCTCTTGGAACATTTATTTTTGCAGAGGTCATTTCTCCAAGATTGGCACCTTTCCCTCCGGCAATTAACACATCTTCCTTTTTTTATCTCATCAAAATTCAGTATCATAATAATCTCCCTTTTTAAACTATATTTCTACATACCTGCTAACAATACTCTCTATATAGATATGTAATACTTCCTCAAATGTATCTTCATTGAAATGAATATAATTTGAACATAGAACAAAACTGCCGACAAAAAGCATTGGATAATCCTTGCTTGTCCACAGTTTTTACTGCATTATTTTTGTACCAATAGTCTACTAACCTATCTACAAAATCTCCATAAAGATTTTTCTACTCTGTTTACTTTCTTTGAATCTTGACTTGCAAATATTTTTAAATGCCTCTTGATATATAGGCTGCGTTTTAATCTTCATGATAATATCTATGGCATACTTATAAATCACATCTGAAAGAAATTTTTTTCGGATTTGTTAATGAATTTGATAATTCTTTTTCTATGTCATTCAATTTCTGTATGGATCTATATGCTATTAAATCAATAATGAGAGATTCTTTGTCCTTCCAAAAATTATAGAAGCTCCCTTGAGCTATCCCTACTCTTTTTGTCAGTTCTGAAATACTAAGGATTTTTCCCTTTTTCATGAAAACAAATCAAGAGCCGTTTCCATAATATCTTCTTTTATTTTTAATCTTCTCTTCTTCTGTAAATGCTTTTTGCCATTTTAAGCCTCCAAATATTATAAACACTCCTATGAATTTTTTTATAATTTATTCATAGGTATCATAACACCAGTAATCATAAAAGTCAATGAATATTTTTTTATTTATATTCATTGACTTCTAAGATATATTATTTAATTAAAAAGGCTCTGCATTTTGCATACCAGTATGCCCGCTCTTTTCAAAAACCTTTAATTTCTCCTGATTCTTCTGCTCTCGCCTTGCTTTATACCTTTTCTCATATTCCTGTTGTGTTCCGCTTGCTTTACGCTTCAGATAATTTTGATATAGCTTATCTTTTCTCTCATTGTTTTTCGTTCTTCGTCCTCAAGTTTTAGCCGTTCTTCTTTGGATAATTCTTCTTTTTGGCGGTTCATAATTCCCGATAAAGTTAAAATATATTTCTATCTTTTGCTTTAATGTCTGACTGCCTTTTCTATCCCTTTCATGAATGATAATCTTCTCTACAAACTCATTGATCATTGTGTTTGTGAGTTCATCAAAGTTTTCATAACGATTGATAAGGGATATTCTTGTAATTACTTGTTCTGTGAACATACATCTTGCTTCCACAATCTGCACAATACACTAGTCTTGTTAGTGGGTGATATTCACCCCAACCGTCAGGACACCTTTTTACATTTCCTCATATTCTTTGGACATTATAAAAGGGTTCTCGGTCGATAGTCGGCTCGTGGGTGTTCTCAAAGATGAGCCAGTTATCTTCAGATACATATTTACTTTTCTTGTCTTTGAAATGCTTTCTTGTTTTAAAGTTAACCGTATGCCCTAAGTATTCTTGCTTTTTTAAGATACTTGCAATCGTGGAACTGCACCAACGATACGGATATTCAAACACTTTACTTTCATGTAGTCCATATCCCAATTTTTGCTGATGATAGACGGGTATGTCTATCTTGTCGGCTTCTAATACCCTTGCTATGGCATAGGGTCCTTTTCCGTCCATTGTAAGATTGAATACTCGTCTTACTATCTCTGCTGCTTTTTTTCATCTATAATCCTCTTATTTCTCCTTTGGCTTTGAATGTGGACTTGATTTTCCTTGAGGTATACCTTGCATACCATTCATTCATGATGTTTCGAAAAGGAGTGAAATCATCGTCTTTGTAAAAGCTGTCTACATTGTCATGGCAATAAGTCTAACTCCCTTTTGTCTTAAAATTTCCATGCATTGTCCAACTTTGAGGTAATTCTGCCAAGTCTTGACATATCTTTTACTACAATACAACCGATATTTCTCTGATTTACTCCATTCATCATTGCCATAAATCCCGGACGATCAAACTGTGTTTCGCTGATTCCGTCATCGGTAAAATGAATGATGTTCTCCAAATGATTTTTCTTTGCGTATTCTTCCAAAATTTTCTTCTGATTGACAATCGAATTGCTCTCGCCTTGTAGTTCATCATCTCGGCTTAACCTCTCATACAAAGCTGTTATTTTCTCATAATTTCTCACGATTACCTCCTTTCGCCCAAATTCTTCAATAAAAAAAGAATTAAGCAAAACACATTTCACTAAAAATAGTGATTAAGTATTCTCCTTAATTCCATTATTCCTCTCGCTACCTTTTATATCCTGTTTTCTCTCAGGTTCTGTCAAGTATCCTTTATACGACTATACGAATTTTTTATTCCTGAACAAATCTCTTTATTACGTATATCTGTGAAACCTTATATAGGTTCTGCCTTTTCGCGATTTATCGCCTATTTCAACTAAAACAGCCTTCCCTCTTCCTCTCAAAACCATTTTATCCCCTGCTTGTATCTGCCGGTCGACCTTTGAAAGCTCCAGGTTATTGCAAAACACGAGACCGTTTTTTATAGCTTCTGCGGCTTTGCTCCTGGAGATGTTGAACATGCTGGAAATGACGTTATCCGCCCGAGTTGATGCCACCGTATCCCATAAGTCGTCGTATTTTGCGTCGTAAATGGCAAGGGATTCCACAGGTACAATCTCCACGTTGACACTTGCTCTCCCGACTTTGCAAAAATTATTCAAAACAAAATCCAATATGCTCTCGCTCAATAGGATGTAGCCGTGATCTTCTCCCACGATTATATCGCCAATCTTTTCTCTCTTTATGCCCAAGGCCAATATGGAACCTAGAAAATCTCGATGAGAGAGTCGCCTCTCCCTGTTGTCATACGACACTTTAATAGCGCATATATCGTGAAAGTTGCCAGTTGATGCGTATTCTTGCATCAGATAACATCTAACTCTCTCTGCGCCTTCGTATCCACCAAAGAATCTGTAATCTATTCTGCCTTTTTGCCCTATGGCGTACCCCTTATTTTGCAACATCAGAAAATTTTCAACCACACTTCTCTGGTGCATGTCTAAAAACTGAGTTGCTTCCACGGTGTAATCGTTTTTCCACCTGTATATCATATCGTCAATTTTAGCTAATAAAATGCTATCTTCCTTATTCCGATCTCTCATCAGTATTTCACTTTCACTGTGGTATCCACCAGTTGTATAGCCGTAACTCCCGGAGTCATCTTGAATTCGTTACCGTTTTCATCTTTGAATATAGTCGGTGAATTTTCATCTTTTCTGCTCCATGTTCCCTTTACCATTTTGCCCTGAGTGAACATCAATGCCTCGCCTTGACTTATCATATTTATATCGAGTCTTTCCTTTTCTCCGCTATAGATTTTAAACGGAACCTTCTGAATTAAGATATTGGAACACTTAAAAGTCTCATTGTTATTTTCATCGATCAGCGGCTTTCCCTTTACATACTTGGTGTAAGTCTTGCTTTTTTCATCATATTTAAACGTGTTGTAAGCCCCATCCGCATAGTTAACCTGCAACTCTTTCACGTCGCTGCCTGAAACGGTGTCGCCTTCATCCAGCCACTTAAATCCTCTAACCGACTTTTTCACATTGTAATTCAACTTCTCCATGAATTTCAATATCGTTTCCTTCTTTACGTAGAAATTTCCCGGCAATCTCTTTAAATTCTTCTTTTCCTGATGAAAAGCGCTGAAATTTTCCGAAGCCGCAATTCTATCCACTCCGCTAGTCTTAAATCTGGCAAATGCTTGCGGACTGGTTCCGTTGTGAACGAAAACTGCATTGTATTCTCTAGCTATATCCAAAATGTACGGTCTGACACTTCTGACTGCTCCCATAGTTGTCAACTCATCTATCTTCCCGTAATATATGGGCTCGTATCTGCTTCCACCGCCTTCTATGGGCACTTCATACAAAATGTCCGCCTTGGAAATGCCTGCCTGAGGTCTGGATAAGTAACTGTCGTTATCCGTCGAAACCATAATAGGTCTATCCGGCAAGGTCTCTCCTTTCTTTAGCTCAATTCCCGTCAAGGGATTTATGTTCTTTTTCTTTGCTGCCTTATCAGGGGCTCTCCGTCTTCTTTCCCAAAAGTAAAAATCCCGCCACACAGCCGCATATTATTATGAGCATCACGATAATTCCAACGAATGCTTTCTTGTTCATAAATGACCTCCCATTGCAAAACTCCCGATTTTGCTTCAATAAAATTTTAATCTTTTCCAATTTAACAGAATTTCCCAATTCAAGAATTTCGGTACTATTATATCACAGAGAAGCCCTTTATAAAACTGCCTGTAAAAATCATCATTTATTCTCTATATCACCTTCTCCGTAATCAGTGCCGACAGCAGGGATAAAGAAAAAAACTTTACATCTTTGAAAAAAATCACCTAAAAAGTATTGTAAAAATCTATATAAGAGAATTTAATAGTTCAACTTATGTTACAGTGCAGTTGGAGCAGGTATTATCATGGGAGATTTTTTCTACAAAATTTTTATCAAGGATTACAAGAATATTGCTGATCCTACCGTTCGCCATAGGTACGGCATCTTTGCCGGCGTGTTGGGGATTTTTTTAAATATCATATTAGCTACGGTGAAGGTTTTCATAGGATTTATATCCGGCAGTCTCTCCGTATCCGCAGACGGTCTTAACAATCTTTCCGATGCTTCCTCTTCCGTAATCACTCTCATCGGATTTAGACTTTCTGCCAAACCCGATGATTACGAACATCCTTACGGACACGCTCGAATTGAGTATCTGACAGGTCTGATTTTGTCCGTCATAATCATCTTCGTCGGATTTTCATTGGGCAAAAGCTCCATAGACAAATTGATTTCACCTCAAACGTTGGAAATATCTATATTTACCATATTCGTAATGGTTCTGTCAATTCCGGTAAAAATATTCTCCGCCGTGTTGAACTACTCCATCGGCAAGAAGATTGCTTCCAACACTCTCATCGCAACGGCAGTGGACAGTAGAAACGACGTTATAGCAACCGTTGCAGTCGTTGTAGGCATGATTCTATCGTACAAATACCAAATAAATGTAGACGGTTTTATAGGACTTGTAGTATCATTATTTATAGTGTGGTCCGGAATCAGTCTGTGCAAGGAAACTGCGAGTCCTCTCATCGGCGAGAGACCGGATCCTGTTTTAGTCGATGAAATTGCGAAGATAATACTCTCTCACGAAGATGTTATCGGAATTCATGATCTAATGGTTCATAACTACGGTGCCGGTAAGATATTTGCATCAGCTCACATTGAAGTTGATGCCAGCAGAGATGTAATGGACAGTCATGAACTGGTCGACACCATTGAACAGGAAATTTCAAACAGGTTGGACATCCATTTTGTATCGCACATGGACCCTGTGGTGCTGGACGATGAGGACATAGATGCCATCAGTCAAGTAATTTCCAAAGTTATAAAGGATTTTCCGGAAGTTGGCAATCCTCACGACTTGAGATTCATAAACAGTCGAAACAGATCCAGAATCATATTTGATCTGGTTAAATCCCCGGGGGCGGATGTAGATGAAGAAAAAATTTCCCGTATGGTAAATACGGCATTGAGGGAACTGAATCCCAACTATCACGCTATAATCACCTTTGATAAGTCCTACACCAACTTGTAGCGGCTCATTCTCTACATCAGGACAAAACGACTATGGGCTTTAAGAAAAAATCGCCGAGTCACCCCCTAACCCGGGTTGATAATATTTTACAATTGTATGATACAGCTATTGCTATCACTAAGAAGGAGAAAAAAATGGTAAATTTTGATTTAATAGCAAAAGAAGATCCACAGATTGCAGATCTGATGAAACTGGAACTCAAAAGACAACAGCAACATCTGGAGCTGATTGCCAGCGAGAATATGGTTTCTGATGCAGTTATGGAAGCTATGGGAAGCCACGGTACTAACAAATATGCCGAAGGCTATCCCGGAAAGAGATACTACGGTGGATGTCAATATGTTGATGGCATTGAAACTTTGGCGATTGAGAGACTCAAAGAGCTTTCGGTGCGGATCACGCCAACGTACAGCCTCATTCGGGAGCTTCCGCTAACGCTGCGGTCTATCTGGCAGTGTTGCAACCGGGTGATAAAATTCTCGGTTTAGATCTGTCTCACGGCGGACATCTCACTCATGGTGCGAAGGTGAACTCTTCCGGCAAACTATATGAATCACATTTCTATGGGCTGGATCCGGAAACGGAGCTTATAGATTACGACCTGATGAGAGAAAAGGCTTTGGAAATAAAGCCGAAGCTAATAGTTTCAGGTGCCAGTGCCTATCCTCGAATTATCGATTTCAAAAAGATAAGAGAAATCTGCGATGAAGTCGGTGCTGTGATGTTGGTGGACATGGCTCACATTGCCGGACTCGTGGCAGCCGGGCTTCATCCGAATCCGGTAGAGTATGCCGATATTGTTACAAGCACTACTCACAAGACTCTCAGAGGTCCGAGAGGCGGTATAATTTTATGCAAGGAAGAATATGCAAAAAAAATTGACAGCGCCGTATTTCCAGGGATGCAAGGCGGTCCTCTGATGCACATAATTGCCGCTAAAGCCATCTGTTTCAAAGAAAGCTCTTGCACCGGAATTTAAGGAGTACCAGAAGCAAGTTATAGCCAACGCCAAAGCCATGGCTGAGAGATTTATAGAAAACGGTTTCAACATAATTTCAGGCGGTACCGATAATCATCTTATGCTGGTTGATGTTACCAATTTCGGAGTCAACGGCAAGGAGGTTCAAAACCTTCTGGATTCCGCCAATATCACTTTGAACAAAAATACCATTCCCAACGAAAAGCTGAGTCCTATGCTGACCAGCGGCGTCAGAATAGGTACGCCGTCCATAACTACTCGAGGCATGAAGAAAGAACAGTGCGTATACATTGCCGACCTGGTGACCGAGCTGATCAAGGGCGGCGAAGACAAAGTTGAAACCGTAAGGGATAAAGTTATAGCTTTATGTGAACAATTCCCTCTTTACTCAGGTAATCTCTAACAAATATTAATCATGTTATTCCAATAAAAATACCGACGTATTGAAAAATATATCGGTATTTTTATTGTGTAGATTTCACGACACAAATTGTGTGAAATTTATTTAAATGTATGTTTAGAGGCTATCTCATCTCGTTTTCAACGTCCTCATTGCGTTAAGTATTGCCAAAATCGCAACCCCGACATCGGCAAATACCGCTTCCCACAGCTCTATGTTCCCCATGCTTCCCAGAACCAAGAACAACGCCTTGACTCCGAGAGCGAATGCAATGTTCTGATGAACTATACCCATGGTTTTTCTTGCAATTTTCACCGCTTTACCAATCTTTGAAAGATCGTCTTTCATTATCACCAAATCGGCAGCTTCGATAGCCGCATCGCTGCCTATGCCACCCATGGCGATGCCCACATCGGCTCTGGTCAATACAGGGGCATCGTTAATTCCATCTCCTACGTAGCCGATAGTATGTTTGCCTTCCCTGTGGCTTATGATCTCATCTAATTTTTCTACTTTATCCTTCGGTAGAAGCTCTGAATATACCTTGCCGACTTTTAGATCCCGCGCAATCTTCTCTGCGATTTGTTTTCTGTCTCCGGTCAACATTATCGTATTTTTTACGCCGATTTCTCCAAGTTCTCTCATCAAATCAACTGCTTCCGCTCTCACTTCATCGGAAATTTCGATATATCCTAAATACTTCGCTGTTCTATTTTCGTCCGTTTTCTGAGCGACGTATACGACAGTTCCGGCAGAATCCACTGAATCCACATCCACTTTATTGTCTGCCATGAGTTGCATATTTCCAACGCAGACTTCCGATTGATCTATTTTGGCAACTACACCCTTTCCGCTTACTTCATTTACATCACTGACTCTGTTCTTATCTATTTCTCTACCCCATTCATTTTTCAAGGATATTGAAATCGGGTGGTTTGAATAGCTTTCCGCAACAGCTGCCAATTCCAATATTTTTTTTCTCTGATTTTCATCATCGTTATCGATGGCACTGTACACGTTGGATACCTTGAATACACCCTTTGTCAACGTACCTGTTTTATCAAAGACCACGGTGTTCATCTTCGCTATAGCTTCTATGTAATTGCCTCCCTTTATGAGAATTCCTTCCTTGGCAGCACCGCCGATTCCGCCGAACAATCCCAGCGGCACGGATATTACCAAGGCGCAAGGACAGGATATTACCAGCAAAGTGCATGCTCTCTTTATCCACATTCCCAGCGGTATATCACTCCCTGCTAAAGGCGGTACAAACGCCAATAAAACCGCTCCTATCACTACCACAGGCGTATAGTATTTTGCAAATTTCGTAATGAAATTCTCAGCCTTCGCTTTTTTTACTGCTGGCGTTTTCAACGAGTTCCAGTATTTTTAGACGCCGTCGATTCATCGAATTCCTTTGTAGTTCTGATTTCCAGAAGCCCGTTTTTGATTTATGTATCCGCTCAGGATTTCATCTCCTTCGCCTACTTGCCTGGGAACCGACTCACCGGTCAGTGCCGACGTATCCAAAAAACTGCTTCCCCTTACGACTACTCCGTCTAAAGGAACTTTTTCCCCCGCCTTCACCTGAATTATGCTACCGACTTCCACATCGTCCGGGTCGACGATTTCAACCTGTCCATCGACAATCAAGTTGGCATAATCCGGCCTTATATTCATCAATTCATAAATGGATGTTCTGGATTTTCCGACTGCGTAACTTTGGAAAAGCTCTCCAACCTGATAAAGCAACATCACCATTACGCCTTCCTTGAATTCTCGTATATAGAAAGCTCCCAGAGTCGCTATGGTCATCAGGAAATTTTCATCGAACACCTGTCCCCTCGTTATGTTTTTCAACGACCTTATGATTACATCGTAGCCCACAAGCAAATATGATGCCAGCAGCAATCCGAAAGTCACATACTGATTGACATCGACAAACAAGCCCAACAGCAACAACACGGCAGACGCAAATATCCGCCACAAAATAATTCTTTGTTTCTTATTCATATTCTTCAACATATTTTTCTCCAAGCTAACTCTCTTGCTATTTCATCCTTACTGATAAGTTCTCTCGTATTTGTTCCCGCTTCCCCTTTTAACGATTTTATGCTATTATCTCATATACGGGGAAAACATTCGATTTTCTGCTGAGATAAATCGAATGTTTTCAAAGTTTTGAACTCATCATGAGTTCCTATGATCTGACAATTTTACAATCCGGTTCAATCTTTTTACAAGTCTTTTCGATTTCATTCAAGATTTCCTCAAATCTGACATCATCTGCATCCAGCTTTAACTTCTGCGTCATAAAGCTTACGGTAGCCTTGTTCACTCCGTTAATCTTATTAGCTGCATCTTCCATTTTAGCTGCGCAGTTTGCACAATCTAAATCTATCAATTTGAATGTCTTTTTCATCTCCACACCTCCATATTTTTTTCGGCAGTTTTTATTTTTAATATTTGAGCAGTTGTTCAACTGTATCTTTATTATATATGAACGGATATTCAAATGTCAAGACATATATCAAACTTTTTATCTTTTTTTCTTATGAATACATCAGACGCCATAACTTCATACATATTTTTTTCATACACAGTTTTTCAAGGTAGCATTTAGAATTTCTCTTCCGTCGTAAAAAAATAACCCCTGATTATTCTCATATGTTCCCTACCTCAAATTGGCAATTTACCCCTTTAATATTGCTTAAGTGTATTTATTGCTGTATAATTATACCATATCATCGTATCGATTTACACTCTCAAATACATGAAACTGTGTAAATGATTTGATGACGTTTAGATATGTTTTTACGTAAAGAAAGGACTGCTGTAATGAGAGAAACAAAGATTGATACACAACCGATACACAAGGAACTCGCCGACGAAGTTCTAAAAACTTTGCCACAAATGGATAACATATTAGAACTGGCTGATTTCTTCAAAGTTATGGGTGACGGAACAAGGTTGCAAATTCTCATTGCCCTCATTCAGAACGAGTTTTGCGTGAGCGATTTATCGTATATTTTGGATATGTCTCCTTCAGCCATTTCCCACCAGCTAAAGGCGTTGAAAGTCGCCAAGCTGATTAAATCTCGCAGAGACGGAAGAAAGATGTTCTACAGCCTGGACGATGATCATATCAAGGATATTTTAGACGATTCCATGGTTCACGTTTTAGACTGTGAATAGAACTCTACTCAACACGTTTTCGTTTTTAAGAGACTTCAACGGAATTTATGAATTTATTCTCTCAGAATTTTTCATGCCTATATAACTTTAAAACACAAGTTATATAGGCATTTTACATATTGACAACAGCCTTTACACTGTCTTTCATTTCAATATTATTTTATATTTTACTCAATTATGCCCACGAGCGAAAACGGTAATTATAGGCACTTTAGACATGTCTACACCCATACTTTCACATTCAACTCCGCACTTCACCGAATTTCTACTTCACATACACCTTAGGCAATCTCTGTCCGAAGGCACACAGGATTTCATAGTTTATCGTTCCGGTAGCTTCCGCTATGTCGTCTGCCGAAATCTCATTGATACCGTCGCTGCCCATGATGATAACCTCGTCTCCAATCTTCACATCAGGTACATCCGTTAAATCTATCATGCACTGGTCCATGCAGATATTTCCCGCAATAGGTGCAAATTTACCATTTACAATCACCTTGCCCTCACCGGAAAACGGTCTGGGATATCCGTCGGCATATCCTATAGCTATAGTTCCGATTAGGGACTCTCTTGTCGCTGTGAACTTGCTTCCGTAACCACATGAAAATCCGGTAGGAACTCTCTTCAAGTGAAGGATATTCGCTTTAATAGACATTACAGGTTTTATATTCAACTGTTCTTTATCCACTTGGTCGGACGGATAACATCCGTACAATATTATTCCTGGTCTGACGCCATCGAAATGTGCGAAAGGCATTTCCATTATCGCGGCGCTGTTTGCAATGCTCTTAAACAAAATTTCAACGCCTGCATCATTTAATTTTCGCTCAAAATCCTCATATAACTTCACCTGCACCTCTGAAAAACTCTTGTCCTTTTCATCAGCCCTGGCAAAGTGAGAGAGCAACCCTTTAACTGAAAAATTAGATAGTTTTTCCATTTTTTTAATATCGCCGATTGCCCTTTCATCATCGGGCAAATATCCTATTCTGCCCATTCCCGTGTCAACCGCCACGAATCCTCTGACTTCCACTCCGTTGTTTTTTGCTTCGTCCGAGAATGCCTTTGCATTTTCCCACGAATTCACCGTAGGTGTGATATTGTACTGCACGATTGTATCCGCATAAATATCGGGAGTTAATCCGAGCATGATTATTTCCTCCATAGCACCGGCTTCTCTCAATGCAATACACTCCTGCAAAGTCGCTACCGCAAAGCTCTTCACTCCGTTTTCTCTGAGGACTTCCGCCATTTTTACGGCTCCATGCCCATAGCCATCCGCCTTCAGAACCCCGATTATTTCCTTATCTTCTCCCACTTTTTTCTTTATTTGTTTTATATTATAATCAGCATTAGTAAGATTGATTTCAGCCCAAACCGACCCTAATTGCCTCTTTATACATCATTATCTCCTCATTCTCAAAATTTCATTTCTCATTATACCATATATTTTTTTCGTATTTGTTGAAATGACAATTTTTAAATTGTATTTTTATGCAACAGCTACTGAATTATTTTTCCGATATCTCGTCGACAAATGCAGATTGACAGCTCATACCGTCTTCTCAATTTCTATATAAACTTCTCAGCAATTCTATCTCTCTTTTGTATCCATCCGGCTCGTTGGGCGTTTCCAAAATAAAAGGCAAATCCCTCAAATGAGAATTGTTGATAATCTGCCGAAATGTTTCAATTCCGAGGAAGCCTTCACCAATTTTAGCATGTCTGTCCTTTCCTGATCCCATTCCATTCACGGAGTCGTTTAAGTGCATCGCCTTTATATAGCTGAGTCCCACCTTGTTATCAAATTCCTCCAGGACAGAATCCAATTCTTCCTTTATGTTGTATCCTCCATCGCTTATGTGGCAACTGTCCAGACACACTCCTATCTTATCTTTCAGTTCAACTCTCTTTATTATTTCCGCCAGTTCATCAAAGGTTTTTCCCACTTCACTGCCTTTGCCTGCCATGGATTCGAGCAAGACAACCGTGCTCTGCTCCGGTTTCAATATTTTATTCAGCAAGTCTGAAATCAGCTCTATCCCCTTTTCCACCCCCTGTCCCGTATGAGAGCCGGGATGAAAATTATAGTAATTATTCGGCGTATATTCCATTCTTTCCAAATCTTCTGCCATAGCTTTAAAGGCAAACTCCCGGACTTTTTCATCTTTTGAACACGGATTTAGAGTATACGGTGCATGAGCGACCAATTTGGCGAAGTTCTCCCTTTCATAAATTTCTAAAAAACTTCTGATATCTTCCTCATCAATGGCCTTAGCTTTGCCTCCTCGAGGATTTCTGGTGAAGAAGGCAAAGGTGTTGGCTCCGATTCTGAGTGCTTCCTTCGCCATGTTTACGTATCCTTTCGATATGGATAAGTGACATCCTATATTTAACATAACTCCTCCTGTCCCACGATTATTCTTCGTCATTTTATACATTATACATTTTTTTCTTTTTATCAATCTACTGTTACATAAATATTCACAGCATATAATTTATTTTCACGGTATGCAGTCCATGCCGTTGTAACAATTTTGCAGAGTTCTCCCGGTTGATATCCTCCGCTGTCACCTTTATGCACCACCTCTGTTTTATCTCCGTTATCTATCCTCTTCGTTTTGTGCCTCCTGTTGTTACACCTGCATCTTTATTGTATAATTTACTGAGATTGAGAGGAATTGAAATGTCTGTGATAAATTACGTATACATACTTGAGTGTTCTGACAACACTCTCTATACCAGCTGGACTACCGACTTAAAAAAACGAATCTCTGCTCACAATTCAGGTAAGGGTGCAAAATACACAAAGAGCAGATTACCTGTAAAGTTAGTATATTTTGAATCTTTTTCTGTGGAAGATTTAAAAAGAACACCCACGGATTTCGGCTGCACGGATCCTGCGGTAAGATGTAAAAAAAGCCGCCACCGCAAGAGAATATGCCATTAAAAAACTTTCAAAAAAAGAAAAGCTGAAACTGATGTCAGGATTTAAACTACCTGAAGATTTTCGGTGATTCCCCTGCGAGCTTCCGAGGCTTGTCTTAAAAGTGCAAAGTCCGATACATATTTCGAGTCTTCTCTTGTCTTTCGCTCAAATCACCATATAACGCGACTCTTTCCTCAACCATCCTCAACATCTCATCATTTTGTTTTTTTCTTTCACAAACATCAAAAAATCTCATTGTCAATCAGCTTTGCCAATGAGATAATTCAACAGTTCAACTCGCTTCATACGGATCTTTATTTTTCTGCAAATTGGGAATAACTTCTATTCAGGAAACTGATCATCGAAAACTTTAAAAATACTCCGACTCCAACAAATATCACCACTAGAACATACTTTATCGGTTTGCTGAAAATATATGCAAAAGGCGTAAACATCATCGCAATCAAAATCAGCACTATAAAAATCTTAGTTCTCTTAATCGCTTTCTTGCTACCGGTGTCATCTTTTCCCCTAGCTTTAATTTGGTACAAAGATTCTATCAGCAAAAAGTATATCCCAAGCATTACCAAATCCGACAAGTACTTGAAAAACATTCCTTGTATGGACGTAAAGCCTATTATTCCAAATAATCTATACTCTTTGAACATAAAAAAACTGCCGCCGATCAACAAAATTTCTCCTGCGATTGACAGATAAAGTCCAATTTTATATCTTTTTATCTAAATTTTGCATTTTATACATTGAAAAAAACATATTAAGAGCCAACTTATAAAATGCAATGCCAAATTTGCCAGCAGCACTGTTGCAATGGTTTTAAAAGCACCAGCCAAATCTATTAAAGCTGTCGATGTCGCCATCACAACGAGCTCCCAATATTGCAAAATTTATATTTTTTTAAATAAATTTTTACTTTTTACTCATTATAACCTCCATTTTTTTATATTATTGCACAGCATCGACAATTTTTCAAATATCTTTTTAACCTTTATATCCGCTTTGTAAATTTTTTTATGCCTTATTTGAGTACTTGTAATATTGTTGTTGACTTTTTCTCCACGTTGTTGTATCGTTAATAAGCGATATGCTTTCAGTCTTAAATTATGACTATAACTCCATCGGTAAATCGGTAAAAATCGTATGATAAAATTGCATATAAAAACGATTTTTATATGGTTCTTATATAAGTCTGTCGATCATAGTCGGAAAGTTTCGTCTCGGAAAAAAATACAATTTATTCCGATATTTTAAAATTAGTTATATATCAGTCGGTGCAGCTCTTACCGCTGATTTTCACAATTGCAAAACAGGAGATTTCATTGAATATAATAAAGTCAAATTCAGATTTTATGCACCACGTCGTACAAGCATTCATCAAAGAGCATCATGTGGCGGCAGACTGCACTTTGGGGAATGGGAATGATACCCTGTGGCTGCTGCAATCCGGTTTACAAAAGATTTATGCCTTTGACATTCAAAAGGAGGCTATAGATATATCCAAGAGTCTTATAAACAGTGTATTGCCTCAGAGAATCGGCGATGTAAACTTCATCTTGGACAGCCATGAGAATATTGATAGGTATCTCGAAAATGTCGACATTATCATTTTTAACTTGGGATATCTGCCTGGAGGAGACAAATCCGTTACAACTGTGACAAGCTCTTCCCTTACGGCTATTTCAAAAGCTTTAAAAATGCTCAATATCGATGGAATTTGTGCCATTACGGCGTATAGCGGTCACAGCGAAGGCATGAAAGAAAAAGGTGCAATTATGGAGTATCTGAGCCATTTAGATTCCTCCATCTTTCATGTTACACATCTAAACCTTTTAAACCAGCACAACTGTCCGCCGGAGTTGATTTTCATCACCAGAAAAAAACTCGATTTATAAGTATTCCCCACCGTTTTATGGAAAGGTTGCTCTCACCGATACTTTAACTCACTGCAAAATTAAGGAGAAATAATATGCGAATTCGTAGAGATAGCGATAATATGTTGGAAGAAGAAATAATGCTTTTGGCGAAGGTATCCGATGCCCTCGCTCACCCTGTCCGAATTAAAATATTTCAGTTCATAATGAAAAACAATGCGACTTTAACATTGGTCTGCAACAAGGATGTAGTCGCAAATTTTGATTACGCCCAAGCAACAATATCACAACATTTAAAAACTCTGATCAAATCCGGGTTGGTAGAAGTTCAGAAAAAGGATAAGTTTTCATACTATTTTGTAAACATAGGATTGCATAACAAGTATGTGCAAGTGGTTCAGAAATTTATAAGACAATAAGTTTTATTCATATGAGCTCCTATCTCATAATCCGCACAAATCGTTGGTTCTATAAGATCATCTCAATTTACCTGAAATGATTTCACTGAGAAAAATTTCATATTTTCTGTGTTGCTTTATCCTTATCTGTGTATAATCAACCTAGACACGTTGAAGATGTGGTTTACAATTGTTAATACAGGAGGAAATTATTATGGAAACTAGACAAGAAACAACATTTATGGGCAACCCTATGACCCTTTTGGGACACAAAGTGAAAGTTGGAGAAAAAGCTCCAAAATTCGTAGCATTGAAGGAAGATTTAACGCCTTTCACCTTGGAAGAAGCTCCCGGAAAGGTGAAATTGATCAGTGTTGTTCCATCAGTTGATACAGGAGTTTGCGAACTTCAAACCATCAGATTTAACAAAGAAGCGGGTGAGTTAAAAGACGTTGCGATAATTACGATCAGCGTAGATCTGCCGTTTGCCGTAGGTAGATTCTGTGCTGCAAAGAACATCGATAATGCTGTTGTAGTTTCAGACTACAACAAACACTCTTTCGGTTTAGGATATGGATTTCTGATCGACGAACTTCAGTTGTTAAACAGAGGTATCGTCGTAATAGACAAGGATAATGTGATCAGATACGTTGAGTATGTGAATGAGAATACAGATCATCCTGATTATGACAAAGCTTTAGAAGTTGTAAAATCCCTAATATAGCTCATCGAAATATTTTAAAACGCTGACCGCAATGAAGTTTTTCATTGCGGTCAGCGTTTCTATTTTCTGTATCGATTATTTCAAAAAGTAAAAATGATTTAAAGGGCCTTTTCCCCCTCCCAAGTCAAGACCTGATTTCAAGGCTCCTTCCAGATATGTCTTGCTTTTCCTTATACTGTCTTTTATAGAGTATCCTTTTGCCAGGCAAGCGCTGATAGCTGAAGATAACGTGCAGCCTGTGCCGTGATTGTTCGGATTATCTATTCTTTTGCCGTAAAACCATGTAATTTCTCCGTTTTCACACAAACAGTCATGAGCATCTCTCAAACTATGCCCACCCTTTATCAAAACCGCACATCCATATTCTCTGCTCATCTTCTCCGCAGCATCTTCCATATCATCCCTGTTGTGAATTTTCATCCCCGTCAAAATCTCTCCTTCAGGGATGTTTGGCGTCACCAGGTCCGCCACGGAAAGCAGCTGCGCCCGCAAAGCCTCTACGGCATCTTCCCTTATCAGTCCTGCACCGGAAGTCGCCACCATGACAGGGTCAACCACTATGTTCTTCGCATCATGCTCCCTCAATTTCTCTGCGATTTTACATATCAATTTATCCGATGATACCATGCCTATTTTCACGCTGTCGGGATAGATGTCCGTGAAAACCGCATCTATCTGTTTCCCCAGAAAATCCGCATTCACTTCCATTATTCCCATGACTCCTCGGGTATTTTGTGCCGTCAAAGCCGTAATCGCACTCATAGCATAGACTCCCATAGCCGACATAGTTTTAATATCCGCCTGAATCCCCGCACCGCCACCGGAATCGCTCCCGGCGATAGTCAAAGCTGTCTTCATCTTTTCCTCCTAAAAATCTCGCAATTTTTCCTTGAGCTCCATCGTTGCTCTTTTAATATCATTTTGTCCATAAATTGCACTTATCAAAGCGACTCCCTTGGCGCCCATGCCTTTTAGCCTATCTATGTTTTCCTTGGTTATACCGCCGATAGCTACAACGGGAATTTTTACAACCCTGCAAATCTCCTCAAAAACCTTCAAATCTATGGTTTCTGCGTCCTCCTTGGAGTCCGTAGGAAAAACCGCTCCTACTCCCAGGTAATCCGCACCCTGCTCTTCCGCTAAAAGAGCTTGCTCTACTGTCTGTGCCGATACTCCCATAATTTTTTCATCACCTATTAGAGCTCTGACCTCTTCGGCACTCATATCGTCCTGTCCGATGTGAACACCGTCAACATCGCTTTTGATAGCAACTTCCACATTATCATTGACCACCAAGGGAACTTTAAACTCTTCACAGACTTCTTTCAGCTTCAAAGTTTCTTCTAAAAACTCTCCGTCATCCAGATGTTTCTCTCTGATTTGTAAAAACGTAACTCCTCCTTCCAAGGATTTTCTGACGTCTTCCTCCAAGGATCTCCCGCATAACCAGGTTCTGTCCGTTACCCCGTATAAAAGCAACGTATTTTCATCGAAAGTCCTTTTATCTGATTTCATATTTCGCTCCCTCGTTTAATTTTTTTCGCATGTCATATTGAAAACTTCATCGAACAATTTAATTTTATATGCTAAATTTCCCTCTCCCTTCAAGAGTTTTTCATATGCCAACTCTCCACAAAGTCCCATGGTACAAACCGCTGCAACACAAGACTCCAGAGGATTTTTCCTATCAGCTCCCAGAAAAGCTCCCAGCATGGCGCTGAGCATACATCCTGTGCCGGATATTTTACTCAGCATTTCATGTCCGTTTTTCACGATAAATGCTCGCATTCCGTCTGTCACTATGTCAATTCTTCCGGTTATAACTATTACTCCGTCGATCTCCCGTGCGAAGGATTTTGCAAACTCAATTATTCCATCCAGGTTTCCATCCGTTACTTCGTCTCCCATATAGGCATCAACTCCCCTGGTGTTCCCGCCTGTTTTCAGAGATTTAATTTCGGATATATTCCCTCTGATCGCAGAGATTTTCACATCTCTCATAATTGTTTTCGCAGCCTCTGTCCTATACTGCGAGGCTCCCACTCCGACCGGATCGAAAATGACAGGATGTCCCAATTCATTGGATTTTTTCCCAGCTGCAATCATGGAGGGAATCGTTTGATGGTTCAAAGTGCCTATGTTCATATTCAATGCACAGCAAATGGAAGTTATCTCTGAAACTTCATTTATATCGTCTGCCATAATGGGAGATCCTCCACATGCGATGAGCATATTTGCACAATCGTTAACTGTAACGTAATTTGTAATACTGTGAACCAGCGGTTTTGTCTTTCTGACTTTTTCCAAAATTTCACCCGGATTTGTAGCCATATTTTTCTCCTCTACTCGATCTTCATGGTCTTAATTATACCACAGTTGTACATCCATATTTTTTTCGGACATAGAATTAAATATCAAAAATTAAAATTTTACATTTATGTTGTAATTACAACATACAATTTCTAAAATAAGGTGTAAAAATGTTGGCATAAGTTAAATATGAAATAAATTAAATGAAGAGGAGATGAAGATTATGATTACTAAAAAAATATTATTATGGGACAGTTGATTAAGCAGGAACCTAAAGACTTATGAAATCTTGACAGGATTTGGAATGCACTGCCTGGGATGTCCGTCTTCTCAGATGGAAAAGTTTGGAAGATGCCTGCATGGTACACGGAATTGACGTAGACAAAGTTTTTGGAAAAATTGAATGAAAAGTAAAAATTGTTTGTGAACGAATATCGAAATGTGATTTGTAATAAGGAGGGATCGACATGAGTTTATTTTTAGGACCTATACATAAGATTTTGTTTGGAAAAAAATCAAATTTCAAGAAGATTTATATAATTTTTCTAATAGCCAGAGCCATGGATCAAAACCCCGACAGTCAGTTGGATGAATACATATTTGAAAACTGCCAACACCTGCCTGCAGGAGAGCTGGAGGACGTAGTCGACACTACAAATATCCACGGTTCTCTGCAGTCCATGATCGTAATAGTTGAGAAAAAGTTGGCATTTACCGTCAACGAAATTGTGAAGCACAATCTGCTTCCATGGGCTGAAATAGTGAGACTTTCAGGAAGATACGGAGAGTTGAACGCTTTTCCGCCGAATACTTCTCTGGAAGAAGCTTATCCGCTTATCGCAGGTAAAATTCTCAACGGTATGCCTTGCGACAGAGTGGAAGAAATCGTAGATAAAAGCGATGATCGCATCCTGTGGAAGGACAGAATTGACATCCACGGTCAGTATTGGACCGATTTGGGCTTGGATGTGGACAAATTCTATGAAATCAGAACCAGTGTTATCAAAGGCTTGCTTTCCGAAACTCGTCTTGAATACACTTCACCTGAAAAATTCACGTTTGAACTGAAAAAGAAATAGACGATTTAAGTTAAAAGGAGTTAAAAGATGTACGGAATAGAAATTTTAGTCGATGAACATGAACATATTTTAGATTTAATCTCGTGTATAAAAGCAAAGCTGTTATGAAATTTTTAAAAAGGCAAGGAAGTAGATACCGATCTATTCCGTGGATATATTGATTTTGCCAGGAATTACGCAGACAGATTGCACCATGGCAAGGAAGAGCTGATACTCTTCAGAATTATGGTCGATGAATTGGGAGCAGTTGCCGATAAACTGATAAACCACGGCATGCTGATAGAGCACGACTACGGCAGGCTCTATTTGACCAAGCTGGATGAGGCTCTGGACGAGTACGATGAAACCCAGGATGACATTGTAAAACTTGACATTATTGCCAATGCAATGGGTTACGGTAATCATCTGACCCGTCATATTGAAAAGGAGAACAGCGTAGTCTACACTTTTGCCGAAAGACAGCTGAACTCGGATTTGTTAAACCGAGTAGACGATGAAACAAAAACCTTTGAAACCGAAGCGGAAAGCGAAAAAAATGCATATCTGGAGTGGTTGGACAAGGTAAAATCTCAAGTGTTAAATTAACAACTAAACCATATCTCAAAAATCCCGACACTGCAAGAGTGTCGGGATTTTAATTAACCTTATTTTACGCTACATTTTCAATAGCTCTCACATCAATCTGTCAATTTACCTTTTAATTTTTTGAACTTGAACAGCGCCAAAATCACCACCACTGACAGCAATGCTGCAATCACTCCATCCAACACTATTTCTTCCACATCCAGTAACGTGTATAGCAATATTAACATCACCAATGCAATTATTCCTAAAAGGGTTATAATAACAGGCAATACTCTACCTGCCCTGGTAATCAATTGGTTGACGCTTTGCCAATGAGTGATCACGTGATTGTAGTCATATATCGTCCACAACAGCGCCAGAGCTCCGTTGAATATCAAAAATGTCACAACACCTGCAACTATTGCTATCGGATTCATTTCCATAAACAATCCGAACACCAGCAATGTTATAGATGGTAATACGCTTTGAATAACTACGGAAGTCAAATATTTCATGTTTATGTACGATTTACGACTTAAAGGCAGACTCTTTATGTACTCATACATGGTTCCGTCCAGAGAAATCAACATAGCTGAAATTGAGTTTCCCGCATTTCCGATCACCGCAACGATCGTTCCCATGATCATCATAAAGCTGACACCATGCTGTTGCAAGAAGAAATTGACAACAGGATGTTGCAAATTGCCTATCTGCGGGAGCACTACTATTACGGGCATGAGTATAGGGACTAACAGCTGCGCTATCAACGTACCGTTTTTCAAAAGAGACATGTTGTGTTTTAGCATTATTTTAAACGGCGGTCTTATTTTTGTCGGCACTGAAATTCCATCCGATTTCATCAGCTTCGCTTTGCTCTTTTCCTCCTTGAGCTTCGCCTTCTCATCCTGTCCGTCAAATCTTCCCTGCTGTATTCTCCTGATATTTTTATACAGACCTTTTATTCCTATCTTGGTCAGTATTAAATATGTAATAGCTATTATCGCTACAGCAACACCGACGAATATCAGTTCTCCGTAAGGCTCTATCAACAAACTTGAAATCGGCAAGTCCGATACTCCCACCAATCCGAAATACGATTGATTTATGGAATCTCTCGTATAATCTTGTATCAAAATTATCAAACCAATGTTTGCTGCCATAGCTATCACTGTCAAAATTACGATAATCTTAGTCCTCAGCTTTGTCAGCAAACTGGTCTTTGCCATAAGCAACATGAGTCCTATGTTCAGACATATTGTAAAGGCTGAAAACAATATGAAATTGACAAGTCCCATCAGTATCGCTACCAAAAGATTGCTTCCCATATCATAGAAAAACTTCGTAAAGAGAGGTATTACCATCACTGAAAGTTGTGCGCTGGTTATTCCCACAACGCTCAGCTTAGATAAAAACACGGTTTTAGAGCTTATGGGCAAGGACATGTAGCTATCCGCATCGTTGCTCTCATAAAACACATTGAAAAACAATGTGAAATTGTTCACCAGGTTCATCAGTGTTATAATTCCGAGCAAGCTGTCGAGAAACGATGGCATAGCAAAAAAATTCGTCCCGTAGAACATAGCTCCGTACAATACTAAAATCACAACCGTTCCTATCATATAATTTCTCAAAATCAGCGGAGATATCGCTCTCTCTCTGTTCTGGAATTTTTTCCTGCCGGTTACATTTGACGAAGTCATGGGATTGGCATACAATAAGTTTATCCAAAACATATGAGCAAAAGCTGACTTTCTTTTCAAAGTCCCTTGTTTTGTACCGTTTTTATTTTCCATAAACCTCTCCTATCTCTCTATTTCTGATCCGACGTTTCTTCATGCTCGTATGCATCTATACTTTTTCTGGCACTGTTCATACCCTGTCCTCCATCATCAGCCATTTCCAAATATATTTCTTCCAGGGATTTTTCGCTGTTGCTCGCCTTTAATTCTTCTACTGTTCCAACAAAAATAAGCTCTCCCTTTTTCAGAATGCCTATTCTGTCGAAAAGCTTTTCCGCAACTTCCAGCACATGGGTGGAAAACAGTACGGTTTTGTCGCTTTTTGCATGATCTCGCATGAGTTCTTTCAGATTGAACGACGACTGAGGATCGAGTCCTGTCATGGGTTCGTCCAAAATCCACACGTCCGGTTTTGAAAGCAATGCACCTATTACAAAAGTCTTCTGTCTCATACCGTGTGAGAAGGACTTTATCAATTTCCATTTATTCTCAGCCATATCGAAAATCTTGCAAAGTTCATCAATTCGCTGTTCTCTGATGGCGGGATCCATGCCGAATATATCTCCTATGAATCTCCAGTACTCAATCGCCTGCATTTCAAGGAACATATCCGGTGAGTCGGCAACGTATCCGATCTGCCTCTTTATTTCCAATCTATGAGTTTTCAAATCTTTTCCATCAATGAAAATGTCTCCACTCGTAGGTTCCAAAATGCTTACCAACGCTTTAATCGCAGTCGATTTGCCTGCGCCGTTGTGACCTATAAGCCCGAAGATCTCTCCCCTGTTTATTTCCAAGTCCACATTGTTCAGCGCCTTATTAGTTCCGTACATGTGAGTTAAATTACTGATTTTGATCATGTGTTATCCCCTTTCTTCAATAACTTTTTTTTCAAACTGTTATTCTCTCTTCTTCTCGATAGGATTATGGTATGCAGATTTCAGCTGTGTAAGTTACGCACGAGAATAACTTTTTTATAATTATACACCTTTACTATAAAAGTGTACATATAAATGTTACGATCTTCCAAATAAATTGTCGACATCTGCAATTCATCGTCATCCCATAAAAATGACGATTACCTATCGATAGAAATACATGTACCGATGAAGCAACCGCCATTTTACGCAGATATATTGCTATGTCTAACCATTCATTTGAAAACACGCAACCACCACGGTTAATATAATTTGGAAAGCACTTTTTCAATTTATTTTCCGTCTTCTTGCCGTATCATACATTTTAAAGTCTTCAGCCACGTTCTGATTTGAATTGATTCCTCCAGTTTCCTCTCCTGAATCAACTTCTCAATTCCTGAGAATAATTTTTAATATCTACTGAGTCTTTATCTTCTGTTAAGCGCCTTATCCCCGCAAAAGCCGATCCCGACATGTTATGCCATACGCTGAATATTGCTCCCGGAAGTGTAGCCAGAGGATTTGCTGCAAAATTTATAGCCGCCAAGGATATGGCAAGTCCGCTGTTTTGCATCGCAACTTCTATTGCCACGGCAGTAACCTTCTCATATCTCATCTTAAACAGTTTTGCCAGGCTAAAGCCCAGAAGCAATCCCAATAGATTGTGTAACACCACTATTATCAGAACTGAAAATCCGCTGGTCAGTATTTTCTCGGAGTTCGCTGCCATTATTCCCGCAATTAAAGTTACGATTGCCACAGAGGAAATCAGAGGTAACACAGATGAGATTTTTTCCATGCTCTTTCCGCCGAAATGATTTGCTGCTATTCCCAAAAGCACTGGAATTAAAATAATCGTTATAACTGTTTTCAGCATGGCTACAAAAGATACCTCAACCCACGTTCCCGCCAGAATGTACACCAATGCCGGTGTAAAAAGCGGTGCCAACAATGTTGAAGTTATAGTCATACCCACTGATAACGCCACATCTCCCTTTGCTATATGTGTTATCACATTGCTGGCAGTTCCACCCGGACAACAACCCACCAGTATTACTCCAAGTGCCAAATCTGCTTCCAACCGAAATACCGTAGCTAATAACCAAGCCAGCACAGGCATTATGGTGTATTGTGCAAAGCAACCTACCAGCATCTCTTTCGGTCTTATAAAAATCTTTTTAAAATCCGAAGTTTTTATGGTGGTTCCCATTCCGAACATGGCAATCCCCAGCAAAAGTGCAGTGTGCCTTAATATCCACTTGAAATATTCCGGATTAAAGAAAGCGATGGCGGAAAATACAATGATCACAGCCCAAATGTATTTCGTTATCACTTTGCTGATTTTATTTAAAATATTCATATTTTACTCCCATTTATTCTAAAAGTATAGCCTCTGTTGTAACTGACAGTTTCATATTCTATGTGCATTTTATACGTGAAACATGAAATTGTCTAAGAGCCTTGCTTTATCAAAGTTTACCGCCATAGCGACCAGAACTGATTCATCGATGCGGTCTACCGGCTGCAAGGTGTTTAAGTCTACAACTTCCAAATAATCTATTTCGGCTAAAGGTTCACTTTCTATGACTTCTTTCATATAATCCTTGAGTTCCTGAGCAATCATCCCCTTTTTTATCTTGGATTTTCCCAACTCTACGGACTTTGAAAGGCATTTCGCTGCTTTTCTTTCCTGTTCATTCAAATACGCATTTCTAGATGACATGGCGAGCCCGTCGGCTTCTCTGACTATAGGACAACCTACGACTTCTACGTCGAAATTCAAATCTTTCACCATCTTTCTTATTATGAGCAGTTGCTGGGCATCCTTTTCTCCAAAATATGCTCTATCCGCTTTTGTTATATTGAAAAGCTTCGTTACAACAGTGCAGACTCCCCTGAAATGAACCGGTCTGCTCTTTCCACATAGCCACTGCGATAAAAGGTCAATATTTACAAATGCGAGGGGATTGTCATACATTTCCTGTGGTTGAGGGCAAAACATCAGATCTGCACCTAAACTTTCACATAATTTACAGTCAGCATCCAAGTCTCTGGGATAGCTGTTCAAGTCTTCGTTTTTTCCAAACTGTGTCGGATTTACAAAATTCGAAACTATTACCACATCGTTTTCCTCTGCAGCTTTTTTTACTAAACTGCCATGTCCTCGGTGCAAATAGCCCATGGTAGGAACCAATCCTATGGATTTCCCTTGACTTTTCCACTGAGACACGGCTTCTCTAACCTGATCAATACGGGTCGCTGTTTTCATATCTGCCTCCGTTAAATATTACATATCTTCCAATTTACCGTGCTTTTCATAATTAGTTATTCGAACAGCCCTGTTGTTTTCATCCACGAAAACGACTTTCGGCTTATGCTGTTTCGCCTCTTTTTCATCGCATACGGCGTAACTCATAATTATGATTTTATCTCCTACCGACACACATCTGGCAGCTGCTCCGTTGAGACAGATTGTTCCGCTGCCCGATTCTCCTGCTATGGTGTACGTTTCAAACCTTTGACCGTTGTCAATATCCACGATTTGGACTTTTTGGTACTCGTAAATTCCCGCTGCTTCCAGTAAGTCCGTATCCACAGTTATGCTTCCGACGTAATTCAGTTCCGCCTGAGTCACGTTAGCTCTGTGGATTTTTCCGTGTAGCATTTCTAAATTCATTTTTCATCTTCCTCCTTGCGAAAAATTAAATAAGCTGAATTAAGTAATAAAAAAACCGTTTCTCCACATAAAAATATGAAGATTCGGTTATCAAATCAGTGTTATATCGGAGTCTTATTTGCCGTCAATATAAGCTCTTTCATATTGTTTAGTGGTTATACAGTTGAAGTACAGTTTTCTTTTGAAATACTGTCTTCCAGTAACATTATATAAGCTCTCCCGACATAAGTCAAATTCAATTTTCAATTTCTATCATCTCTATCACGATAATTTTAACCCGGTGTTTTCAGTAGATTACGTACCGCTAATTTCGTACAATCAGCTTATGGTATCCCTGACTTTTCTTCTCTACAATAGAATTATCTACATAAGTTTAAACCTCAATGCTGTATGGGAAGCGGTTTTCCGACTCTATGACATTAACTGTTAATAACGGACAGTATATGTCTTTCCTTGGGAATTCCAACGCATTTACGCCATCTTCACGCATAAAGAAAGAGAGGCTGGACATCGACATTGGCTTTTTCCAATAGCCATGCTGCCCAAAACCTCACGTGTTAAGCCGTTTAATTTAAAAGCATTACAGTTTACCCACTAAATCCAATCCCGGTTTCAGTGTCACAGCACCGGGTGTCCATCTAGCCGGACAAACCTGGTCGCCATGTTCTGCTACGAACTGTGCCGCCTGAACCTTTCTCAAAAGTTCTTGTGCATTTCTGCCGATGCCGTTAGCATTGACTTCATACAAGACCACTTCATTTTCAGGGTTCAAAACGAAAGTTCCTCTGAGCGCCTGACCGTCATCTTCTATCAGCACTTCAAACTGCTTTGATAAATTGAATGCTCTGTCTGAAATCATCGGATACTCAACTTTTTTAATAGTGTCTGAAGCATCCCACCAAGCCTTGTGAACAAACTCCGAGTCTGTCGATACTGAGTAAACTTCGCAGTCGGCTTTCTTAAATTCTCCATATAAGGTTGCCAAATCTTGAAGCTCTGTCGGACAGACGAAAGTGAAATCTCCCGGATAGAAGAACAACACTGTCCATTTACCCTCTAAATCCTTTTCTGTAACGTCTATAAGGGCTCCGTTGTGAAACGCCGGCACCTTAAATTCTTCAATCTTCTTTCCTATCAAGCTCATTTTTCTACCTCCTGTTATTCTGATACTCATAATCTTGTTTAAGTTTATTTCGAAAGTTCGGTTCGATTTAATTTGTTAGTCCAGTCTAATATTCCCTTTTTTTGATTTTTTTAAACATACAAATAAAAAATGACCGAATATCTGCCTATTCAGTCCGAAATAAAATCCACATTTCATCTATTTATGATAAGGTTCTCCTCTGGAAATTTTAAATGCCCTGTAAATTTGCTCCAGCAAAATCATCCTTATCATCTGATGTGTGAACGTCATCTTTGAAAAGCAAAGCCTGTGATTACTCCTCTGCAAAACAACTTCGCTCAAACCGTTGGAACCACCTATCACAAAGGTTAAATTGCTGATACCTTTCAAAGCCAACTCATCTATTTTCTGCGACATTTTCTCGCTGCTCAACATCTCGCCTTTTAAATCCAGCGATATTACGTAGTCTTTTCCCCCTATTTTATCAAGGATGGACTTGCCTTCCTTTTCCATATCATCCCTGCCGTCTTCCTTGAGTTCCACCACGGAAACTTGTGCATATGGCTTCAACCGTTTCAAATATTCATCGCACCCTTCCTGCAGGAATTTCTCCTTTAATTTTCCTATGCACACTATATTTATCTGCAATTCAGGCTCCTTTTTTCTATTCTCATCACTTTATTTTTTTCCTACTGATTAAATTCTCGACTATACTTTATATACTTTGCTGACCGTGTCCTGCCTGACCACGTCCAAATGGATACTGTCCATGGAAAGCAACCCTCGCTCTTCCAAATTGCTCTTGGTTGCCAGAATTGCCATCTCAGGAGTGTTGTTATCCTTGCTCAAGTGGGCGAGAAGCACTGTGGTCTTTGCGGATTCCTCTAAAACTTGATTCTTGTACTCTATTATGTTTCCGATACACTGGGCTGCAGCTTTATTGGATAGGTGACCATAGTCGCTTAATATTCTCTTCTTTACCTCATACGGGTAGTCGCAAACTTCGAGTATATTTTCTTCATGGTTTGATTCCAACACCAAGAGATGTGAATTTTTTATTTCATCGAAAATATCCCTACATATGTGCCCTGTATCCGTTACAATGCTCAGCTTTCTACCGTTGTATTCAAATGAATAGCCCACCGGCTCTACGGCATCGTGATGTATCTTTATGGGGAGGATTTTCACTTCGTCTATCGAAAATTCTTCCATAGTAACTATCGGGCTGTACCTAGAATCCAGGCTATCGTCTTTGAGTCGCTTTGATTTAACCGCTTCCCAAGTGCTCTCGTTGGCATATACCAAAGCATCGCTGCTTTTCTTGCATACCATTGAAACGCTCTTTACGTGATCTATATGCTCATGGGTTAAAAGCAGTCCCTTCACCTCGTCGGGGCTTTTTCCGACTTCAGATAACCCTTGAAAGATTTTTTTCCCGCTTATTCCCGCATCTATTAAAATAGTTGTATCATCTGTCCATACCAAATAGCAGTTTCCTCTGCTACCGCTGGATAAGGAACAAAATCTTAAACTCATATATTTTATATACCTTAATTCCTTTCGTTTCTCGTATTTCAATCTCCTTACCGGAGCGTATATCCGGTTTACCGGTTGACCTCTACTTACAATGAAAGTTTTCTCCTCCTCGCCCATAGATGCTGTGTTTTTTTCATAAAGAAACCTCGTTTTCGCCATCTTTACGAAGCCTTTCATACATTCTCGCAATCACAGGTAAAAATGTAAAATCCTTTTGAAATTACGTGCTTTCACTTGGATTTTTTCCCAAAAATTCATCATAAATTACCGATTAAGTATATCATTTTAGCCGATATTTGTAAAATTTAATACATTTAATCTCGCCTCGTGGAACATACTTCCCATATTGTGATATAATTACTTGCAAATATAATAGTTGAGGAGATCTTATGAACAGAAATTTAAACGTACTGGAAATTCATACCGATGGCGCATGTTCCGGCAATCAGAACGATGAAAACGTCGGAGGATGGGGTGCAATTTTTAAAATACAACAGCAATGAAAAAGGAACTTTTCGGCGGGGAGGTTAACACTACCAACAACCGCATGGAGTTGATGGCTCTTTTAAGGGCATTTCAAGCCATAAACAAGCCAGGTCAAAACATAGTTGTCTTTTCAGACAGCGCATATCTGGTGAGATGTTTCAATGAGAAGTGGTATGAGAAATGGCTGCAAAACGGCTGGAAGAACACTGCTAAAAAACCTGTGGAAAACAAGGACCTATGGGAGCAACTACTGCCATTTTTAGCGGTTCACACGATTGAATTCAACAAGGTGAAAGGACACGTCAATCTCAATTCAAAATCGACTAACTTCGAAAAACACTTTGAAAAGTTCATAGCTGCCAACGGCACGAAATTTTCCTATGAAGACTTCATCCATGCAACGGAAATGAACAACAGAGCCGATGCTCTGGCAAACATGGGGATTGACCTTGTCCGATCAGGTATGTAATTTCGTCTTCGTGAGTTTTGTCCTGTCGTTAGCAAGCATCTAAACGTTGAATAGTCTGTGAATATTCATGGTTTACATTTAATTTTCTTTGTGTTAGAATACATTTATATTACAGAAAGGGCACATTGAAATGTTTTTAACGAATTTATCAGTTGAAAAAAACTTTTTAAATACTATTACGTAGCTTTACTTTTTAAACAAATGAGTAGAGAGTATTTTGCTACAAAAGGATTAGTGTGTTTGACAAATTGCCTATATCTCCACAGTGAAATTCTCTCTGTGGAGTTTTTTTAATTTATGAGGAGTTTTTATGATTATTGTTTTAAAGGAAAATAGGGACCAAAAAGGCCCTTGACGATTTGAGAGATTGGCTGAGAAGCCTGGATTTGGAAATTCACTATTCTCAAGGCACTTCCACAACTCTCATAGGACTTGTGGGAGACACTTCCGAGCTGGATTTAGATGTGATCAAATCCTTGGATATAGTTCAGAATGCCATTAGGATTCAAGATCCGTACAAAATTGCCAATCGCAAATTCCACAGCGAAGATACCGTTGTAGATGTGGGTGGCTTCAAGGTGGGGGGGGTGGCAACTTCCAAATTATTGCCGGTCCTTGTTCCATCGAATCCGATATTCAGTTAAATGCTATTGCCCGAAAGGTCAAGGAATACGGTGCTGCCATTCTACGCGGAGGAGCGTTTAAACCGAGAACTTCGCCTTATTCATTTCAGGGTATGGGGAAAGCCGGCATCTCTCTTTTGCTGGAAGCGAAGAAAAACACCGGTATGCCCATAGTTTCAGAAATTACCGAAGTGTCTCAAATAGATCTGTTTGAGGACATAGATCTAATTCAGGTAGGTGCCAGAAATATGCAGAATTTCGAGCTTTTAAAGGAGCTTGGAACATCTAAGAAACCTATCCTGCTAAAGCGCGGACCTGCTTCGACTATGGAAGAGCTTTTAATGAGCGCCGAGTACATAATGAAGGAAGGCAATTCCAATATAATCCTGTGTGAAAGAGGTATAAAGACCTTTGAACAATATACGAAGAACACCTTGGACATCAGTGCAGTGCCGGTTCTAAAATCCAGAACTCATCTACCTGTTATCGTGGATCCGAGCCACGGCACAGGCAAGCGAGATTTGGTGCTGCCAATGGCGTTGGCAGCCACGGCGGCAGGTGCCGACGGTCTGATTGTGGAGGTCCACAATCAGCCACATCTCGCCTTGTGTGACGGTCCTCAATCCATATTGCCTGATACTTTCAAGGAATTAGTCGAAAAAGTAAGCGCCATTAGGGCTTTGAATCTATAGCCGAATCTGACGGAACGAACAATATGAAAGAATTATCTATTTTTACCATCCCCGATGACGTTTCCGATGAGTACTCCTTATACGTCGGGAACATAGACTCGGATAAAATAATAAAAATAATAGAAACGAAAACACCTAAAGCCGATAAAGTTTGCATCATATGTGATGATAATATTTCTTCGCTTTATTTCAACTCCCTTCGAGATGAGCTCGTTGCGGATAACAAAGAGGATTTCCAAGGTTTTTATTTCGATATCGCCCAACGATTATTCGAAAACAGCTTTGAGGTGATAATATGCACCCTGCCCCATGGCGATGAAAATAAATCCCTTGAAAATTCTCAATACATTCTATCTCTACTGGAAGAAAACGACTTTACCAGAGATGATTTAATCATTTCCGTAGGCGGTGGCATGATCGGAGATATATCCGGATTTTCCGCGTCGATATACAAGAGAGGGATTAACGTAATTCACCTTCCCACGACGCTGTTATCCATGATAGACAGCTGTATCGGCGGTAAAACTGCTATAAATTTCGGAAATTCCAAAAATTCCGTCGGAACGTTTTACAACCCTTGCCACGTGGCAGTATCACCTATTTTTCTTGATACGCTTCCTGAAAAAGAACTGTTGTCGGGTCTGGGAGAAGCTGTGAAATATTCCATCATAGAAAAGTTTTACATGGTTCAAAGTTTCCATGAAAGCTTTGATCAATTTGAAGTGGAAGACTCAATATTTAATGTGATCCGGAAGCTATTGTGCAAAAAAATTGCCCACAGCGATGTTATCAATTTAATCTATAGATGCCTGAGAATTAAAAAGTTCTTTGTGGAAAAGGATCCTTTCGATCTCTCCATTAGAAAATTCTTAAATTTAGGACACACCATAGGGCATTGCATAGAAACTTTATCCGATTATGAAGTCCCCCACGGGAAAGCCGTGTTGATGGGAATATCTCATATGCTCAAAGTTTCTCTAAAAGGGAATTTAATTTCTGAAAATTTTGCAAGTCGCTATTTTGATTTGATAAATACTATCGGTATTTCCGGAAATTTTCAGTATTCCATTTCTCAAATATGCAGTCAAATATGCAAAGATAAAAAGGTATCCCATGGAGAAATTCCTCTAATCTTGCCTTGCGAAGCCTGTGGCGTCCAAGAAGTCGCCATCTCGCTGGATGATGTGCATGAATTTTTATCGGTATGATTCGTGAATTTTTATACAGGTATTTCTATGAAAATGAAGATTGAAAACAGGAGTATTTTATCCGGTGTCGTGGATTCGATTCCGAGTAAATCATACTCTCACAGATATTTGATAGGATCGGCTCTGGCTCATGAAGCCTCGGTGGAAAATGAATCATTTGATGACGATTTTCTCGGAAATGGGCTTTCAAAAGAGACCTTCTCCGAGGATGTTCTGGCGACCTATGAATGCCTTTCTAAATTATTGAATATTATTCATCATAAGAGAACCGTCGCTGAAATTCCGACATTCCAATGCAATAACAGCGGAAGCACTCTGAGAATTCTCGCACCGATTTTAATGGTTTTCTTTGAAAAGGTACGCTTTGTATGCGGCAAACAACTTATAAGTAGAAATATTCCGGCTTCCATGGAACCTTTAAAGATCTTTGGCGTGAACTGTTATTCGGATGAAGATTTCTTGAGAAATTCCATTGTTCTGGATGGGAATTTAAAATCCGGTGAAATACATCTTGATGATGCTCCTACATCTCAGGTCGTATCCGGACTTTTAATGGCATTGCCCCTCTTGAAAAAGAACAGTTGCATCACAATATCCGAGGACTTTCCGTCGATGCCTTACGTAGATATGACGCTGAATACACTGAAAGATTTTTGGAGTGAATATAGAAAAAAACTCATCCGGAAAATGATGAAAAATCAATTAAATTTAATATATGTGAAATCAAAAATACAAGACCGTACAAAACATATCAAATCGCATTGAAAATGACTGGTCGAACAGCGCTTTTTGGATAGTTGCCAATTTCATCTACGATTATTCGGAGACGACTGATATAGATCTCACAAAGAGCTCTTACTGTGAAAGTTGCTCAATTATCCCATAAAGGTCTGCAACTTAAACAGCGACTCACTGCAAGGAGACAGAGAAATTTTAAACATTCTTTGGGATTTCAAGCGTTCATCAAACTCCGTTACGTCGATTGATTGCAGCAACATTCCCGACGTATTTCCCGTATTGGCGTTGGCAAGCGGAGTCTTAAAAGACAGTGTAACCGAATTTACAAATTTAGAAAGGCTCTCTCTAAAGGAGAGCAATCGGATCGAATCGACAGTGAGTTTATTGAACTCTTTGGATATTAAAAACCGCTTGTCGGAACATAAACTTAAAGTTTACGGCAGCGCTCTCTTAAAAAATGGCATTATGTCGAAATTAGATGCAATCGTTGATAATGCTTGTGAAATAAATACATACGGCGATCACAGAATTGCTATGACGGCGGGAATTGCTTCAATATTTTCAAACAGACCTCTGATTCTGAGCGATTATGTTTGCGTAAAAAAATCCTATCCCGGATTTTGGAAAGATTTTAAAAAGTTAGGAGGCAAGTGTGATAAGATCCAGCTTCGGTAAAAACATACACATTGACATATCCGGTGGAAGTCATGAAAAATCCATATTTGTGGAAATTTGGGGACTTCCTGCCAACCTGAAAATATCTATGGAATCCGTCCGAGGCATTTTAGATGAAAGACGCAGCAAATCCGATGGAATTTCCACAACGAGAGTTGAAGACGATCTACCTTTGGTTTGGTCTCCGCTCACCGGAAAATATGTGAGCGTGTCAAATATACATACTGCGGAGAATTTCCCCATTATCGCTAAATTTAACAACAACAATTTCAATTCTGCGGAATATGATTCGGATTTTCCAAGACCTGGTCACTGCGACCTGCCCGCAAAGATGAAATACGGTAACGAAGTGAATTTAAGCGGCGGCGGTCCCTTTTCAGGGAGGATGACCGTTGCCCTGTGTTTTACCGGTGCTGTGGCAATGGAAATATTAAAGTCAAAGGGCATAGATATAGGAGGGCAAGTGCTGTCCGTGGGCAACGAGAAAAATACTCCAATATCTCTTGAAAATCCACATTCATCGCCAATTAGCGATATAATGATTTCCGAGGCTGCAAAAGCCAAGAGCGACGATGATTCCGTAGGTGGAACACTGGAAGTCTTTGCTGAGGGACTGCCTCTGGGACTGGGCGGTCCGTTATTTGATAATCTGGAAAGCGAAATTTCATCTTGTGTATTTTCGATACCCGCTGTAAAAGGAATTGAATTCGGTGCGGGATTTAAAAGTTCACAAATGACCGGCAGCAAGTTCAACGATCCCATTTTGAGAATTGAACCCACCGATCACCTCGGATACAAAATGGTAACATCAAAAAATGACAGCGGCGGTATTTTAGGCGGCTTATCCACAGGAATGCCTCTCACTCTGAGAGTCGCAATAAAGCCTACACCTACCATTTCCTCACCGCAGAAGACAATAGATTTCAAAACAGGTAAAAATATCGAACACACTTTTCATGGAAGACACGACGCCTGCATAGTTCCGAGAGCTTTACCTTGTGTGAAATCCACTCTTGCACTGTGCCTGCTGGATAAACTTATCGAACGGGACTTATACCATAAAACTCACGAAGTTCTTCCTGAAGGCTCTCTGGGTAGAGTTGTCGGTGATTTGCCGAAATGGTTGAAACCTTCCAAAAACAAATATGCTTTTATGGGCTTGTCTTCCCTGAGAAGCCAAGTTTTAGCCACAGACCAGAAAATTCAAAATTTGCTGGAGGAAAGGCTGATTCTTACCGACTTGATCGGCGAAATAAAAAAAGAATCATCTCTGGACATATTTGATGAGGATAGAGAACGAACGGTCCTCTCTCATCTGGACATAAAATGGCACGATGTTTTCAGGCACATAATGACAATCAGTAGAGCGGAACAGGCAAACTGTAATAAAGAGTTGTTCGGATTGGTGGGCAGCCATCTATCCCACAGTTATTCAAAAATTCACGAAAGTTTCGGAGAATATAAGTACCACTTAATTGAAGTCGACTCTGAAAATTTTGAAAAATTCATTATGGATGCTGATTTTACGGGGTTAAACCTGACCTTCCCATATAAAGAAGCGGTGATGGCATACCTACATCCCACTTCTGTTGCAAAGAAAATAGGAGCAGCCAATACGGTATTTTTTTAATTCCAAAGGCAAGCTCGTCGGAACAAACACCGACTACGACGGATTTTGCCACCTCGTAAACATTCATGGTGTGAAATTAAGAGGCAAGAAGATTTTAATTCTCGGAAACGGCGGTGCCGGCAAGGCTGTTCAACATGCGGTGTTAAGCTATTCTCCAAGGAGTGTTGCAGTCGCTACGAGGCAAAATCTCAATGAGATAGAAAAAATCAAAAAAATCTCATATATGAACTATGGTGATTTAACTGATGAATATGACGTGATTATTAACACTACGATTTTGGGCAACTCCCCCGATGTGAACCGCTCCCCTGTCAACTTGAAGGATTTCGGCAAGTGCAAAGCCGCCATAGATATAATTTACAATCCTTTTATGACAGAGTTTCTTCTCAGGGGAAAACTGCTGGGGAAAAAAGTTGTAGGAGGTTTGACCATGCTCGTCGGTCAAGCCATATCCGCATCGAACTATTTTATTGCATCTGCGGAAGGTATAGACTTTTCCAAGGAGCTTGCATTTCCCGATTTCCTGTTGGAAAACATGATTAAATGCAGTGTGGCGAATATTCTCCACGATACCTTGGATATTGTCATCGTAGGCATGTCCGGTGCAGGAAAGACGACCATCGGCAGGGAACTTGCCAAGAGGTTGAATATGCCGTTCATCGATATCGACGAAGAAATTGAAAAAAATTCAGAAAAGTCTATTCGAGAATATTTCGCTGCCGGTGAAGAAGATTCCTTTAGAAAGTTGGAGGCTGCTGCTGTGTATAAAATTTTCTCCATTGCAGATGATCTCTCCTCTAAAATCCCGAGGGTTATCGCAACAGGCGGAGGCACTATATCTTCTATGGAAAACATTAAGTTAATTTCTAAAAATAGCTTAATCATATATTTGGATCGAGATTTGAATCTGATAAAGGCAAAAGATAATCCCATTTACGAAAATATCTCTAAAAGAAAGCTTTTATGATATGCGAAATCCTATATATTCCGAGATTTCACACATTCACATAAAGCATAAAAATTCGGTGAAATCAACTCTAAATAAAATTGTAAGCGAGGTGGAAAGCTATTATGAAAAAGATTATTTCAACTAAAAATGCTCCCGACGCTATAGGTCCATATTCACAAGGGATTGAAGCCGGCGGTTTTGTATTTACTTCGGGTCAACTGGGATTGGTTCCGGAAACCGGCGAATTTGCCGGTAACGATGTCAAAAGTCAAGCAGTTCAAGCTTTTGAGAATCTTCGAGAGATTCTCAAAGCATCAGATTGCACTTTGGATGATGTGGTGAAAACCACTTGCTTTCTGAAAAATATGGACGATTTTGTCATTGTAAATGAAGTCTATACGCGATTTCTATCCGGCGAAAACTATCCGGCAAGATCCGCTGTCGAAGTTGCAGCTCTGCCAAAGGGCGGTCTCGTGGAAATCGAAGCTATAGCTATGAAAAAATAGGAAGTTAAACACAGTATTAAATTTAGGAGGACTTATATGAAAATTTTAATTCCGGATAATGTTAGCACGAAAACCAATGTTTTCGACATTTTAAAGGAGCGAGGTTTCATCGAGCAGTGCACTCACGAGGATGAGATCAGGGATATGCTGGGAAACGAGAAGATTAAATTCTACATAGGCTTTGACCCGACAGCCGACAGCCTTCACATAGGGCATTTCATGCAGATTATAATAATGCTTTACATGCAAAAGTTCGGTCATACCCCGGTTGTTTTAACCGGTGGCGGTACGGGGATGGTAGGCGATCCTTCCGGCAGAACCGATATGCGCCAATTCATGACACCTGAAACCGTTCAGGCAAACTGCGATGCCTTCACCAAGCTCTTTGAAAAATACATGGATTTCGATGAAGATTACAAGTTTACCGGAGAAAATTACGGCGTGAAAAACTCTGCAAACAAGGAAGTCTCTCCGGGAAAAGCCATCTCTTTGAACAATGCCACCTGGCTTTTAGATATTAACTACATCAACTTCATCAGAGATATAGGAAGGCATTTCTCCGTTAACACGATGCTCCGAGCTGACTGCTACAAACAGCGTCTGGAAGAAGGATTGACCTTCCTCGAAATGAACTACATGCTCATGCAATCATACGATTTCATGGTTATGGCAAGGGATATAGACGTTAGAATGCAGTTTGGAGGCAACGATCAGTGGTCCAACCTGCTGGGCGGAGTCGAACTTTGCAGAAGGGAACTGGGAAAACAGGTTTACGCCATGACCTTCACTTTGCTGACCAACAGCGAAGGTAAAAAAATGGGTAAAACTCAATCCGGTGCATTGTGGCTCGACGAAAATAAGACTTCTCCTTTTGAATTCTTCCAATATTGGAGAAATGTCGCCGATGCAGACGTTGAAAAATGTTTGAAGATGCTCACATTTCTACCTCTCGATGAGATTGCCGCTCTAGTAGACGTCGAGGGTTCTGAGATCAATAAGGCAAAAGAAGTTTTGGCTTTTGAAATAACGAAGCTGGTTCACGGTGAAGATGCTGCTAAAAAGGCTCTTGACGGTTCTCGTGCCGCATTCCAAGGTACCGGAGACATGTCCAATATACCTCACACAAAGTTAGATAAATCCTTATTTGAAGGAGACGGTATGGGAGTCATCGCTTTGCTGAAGGAGTTGACTTTGATAAAGTCCAACTCCGAGGGACTCAGATTGATTGATCAGGGCGGAGTTAAAATAAACGAAGTGAAGATTTCCAGCGGAAAACACAGTATCGCTTTGTCCGACTTTAAAGATGGAAAGCTCCTGGTTCAAAAGGGGAAAAAGGTATTCCATATGGCTGAAATCTAATTGAAACTCTATTTCGGTCGAAACTCTATCTCAACGGAATATCCGATAGAATTTTAAGAATTTGAAGAAAAGTACAACTTGTAACGACAATGCTCTTCTGTTTGCAGAAAGGAATAGAATCCATATGTGTAAAAATTGTCATAGCATAACGCTACTATTCAATGAGGCACAAAAAAATCCTGACAAAAATTATACTTCCGTATTAAATTTTCTATCTGATCTGGAAAGCAAAAATAAAATCGAGCTATTTGCCGGTGATTGTCAACTACAAGAAGCTCTTGACGTATTCTATTCTGAGCGGCATTATACTGTGTGTCACTATTTGAGATGTACGCAGTGTGGTCAAATATTCTTTCTGGGAGCTTGCATTCGAGGGACTCCCATTTACAGGCTGATAGATGATATCGAGAGCGAAAATATTTCGAATAAAATATGGGGAAAGGTGGGGAGTAAATACGATAGCTGAATATTGAAATTTCTACCCGTCCCGACGAGGACAGGGCGGTGCACAGTAGATTTTCCCCTGACACAAAATGTTTTATATTCGCTTTATACTTCATCCATCAATTACGCAAAAGCAAAATATCCGACTTGCAGGTGTGCGGTCGGATATTTTTTAATCTACAAATCCATTATATTAAATACTTCGTCTACAGTCTCTTGCATCTCATCATATTCTATAGCTCCAAATCCCAAAAATCAACACGGGATATCGGTACATATTTTTGTCGGTCATATTTCTTTATTCCGTAAATCAAAATTTTTATTTTTATGCAGGTTTTCTATTATCTCTTTTTCTTCTCGGTCCGTGTCCAATTCCACCAACAGATAGAGTCCCATATCCTCTCCTAAAATCCTTCTGACTTTCGGTTTCAATTTCAGTATCTCCACCATTTTTTCACGCTTTTTTCTATAGTGATTTCTTGATTTGTTTATATGCTTGGCGTATAAATTTTCATCTAAAAATACTCTGAGAAATTCTTGATGCACATTGCCCACCGGGCAGATTAAAAAGGGGAGCCGTTTCTTGTATCTCTCCAATAGTTCATTAGGCAATACCATGAAACTTATTCTCGTCCCCGGTGAAATGGTGTTTGAGAACGAACCCATATATATGATTCTATCCTTATTATCCATGGACTTTAAAGTGAAGTTTTCCCTGACCAAATACTTTAAGTCACCGTCGTAATCATCTTCTATTACGTACTTTTCCCTCGATTTTTCTACCCAATTCAAGACTTGCTTCTTTCTGTCTTCACACATCCTGCATCCTGTTGGGAACTGATGCACAGAGGTGAGCACCTGTACGGAAATGTTAGTCTTATCCAAAAAACTCACATCGATACCGTTTTCATCAATGGGCACATCCACATATGCCAGGCTGTTCATTTCAAGCAGAGCCGGTATGATATCATATCCCACCGCTTCCAAGCCGAAAACCGCATTTTTATCTATCAACCGGATTATTATTTGATATAAATACTCCATCCCTGAGCTTATCACTATATTGTCTGGACTCGTCTTTATCTGTTTATACTTTGCAAGATACGCCGAAATGCTTTCTCTCAATGCCGGCATACCCTGCGGCTCTGAATGACACATGAGCTTTTCATTTTTCTCATTCAGAATGTCCCTGTAAATTCGCTGTACGCTTCTGAGGGGAAACAATCCTGTATCAATGGCGCTATGGGATAAATTCATTCTGAAATTCTGCGAATCCGTAAAAGTTCTTCTCTGGAAATCTGTACCTTTCCTATCGTGGTACAGATTGTAAATCTTCTCTACAAAATATCCACTTTTCTTCTTCGCCCTTATAAATCCCTCGGCTTCCAACTCCTCCAGAGCTTGTATAACCGTGTTCTTACTGATTCCTTCCTCGGTTGCCAGTTGACGAATGGAAGGAATTTTTTCGTCTTCCCTATACTTCCCCCTTTCTATGCTGTTTTTTATCTTCTCATACAAAGCTATGTACTTCGGCTTATTTCTTTTTATCTGTACCCTCAAAATATTTTTTTATTTTGTAACTTTTATATATACAATTTTATTATATCATCATTTTGATAAAATGTGAGGAGGCAGTTATGAAAAAAATTTAGATTTAGAAAAGTTATTGGAAACATTAAAAGGTGGTGTCATTATGGATGTGACCACTCCTGAACAGGCTAAAATAGCCGAAGAAGCCGGAGCAGTCAGCGTAATGGCCCTTGAAAGAGTTCCTGCGGACATTAGGGCTGCAGGCGGTGTTTCGCGCATGAGCGACCCAGAAATGATAAAGAAAATCATGGAAGCGGTAGATATTCCTGTCATGGCAAAAGTTCGTATCGGACATTTTGTGGAAGCACAGATTTTGGAAGCGATCGACATCGACTTCATCGATGAAAGCGAGGTTCTATCGCCTGCTGATAACCAATTCCATATAGATAAGAGAAAATTTAAAGCTCCATTTGTTTGCGGTGCCAGAAATCTCGGAGAAGCCCTCAGAAGAATTGAAGAAGGTGCCATGATGATCAGGACAAAAGGCGAGGCGGGCACCGGAGATGTGGTTCAAGCTGTAAGCCATCTGCGCATGATCAACGGGGAAATAAACGAAGTTAAAGCCATGCGAGAGGATGAGCTTTTCAATCACGCCAAAGAGCTGGGCGTTTCATATGATCTGTTGAAATACGTCCACGATAACGGCAGACTTCCTGTTCCTAATTTCTCAGCCGGCGGCGTTGCCACTCCTGCGGATGCTGCATTGATGCGTCAGCTTGGAGCCGACGGAGTTTTCGTAGGAAGCGGTATTTTCAAAAGCGGCGACCCGAAAGTTAGAGCCAAGAGAATTGTGGAAGCCGTAAAACATTTCGACAATCCTAAAAAAGTAGCTGAAGCCCAGACCGGTCTCGGCGAAGCGATGGTAGGCATCAACGAAGATGAAATCGAAATCATAATGGCTAACAGATAAGCCATCTATACCTTTTGTTACTACGCTAAAAATATATGCAAGAGTCACAGACTTATATGCAAAATGCCATAGCACAGGGAGTTAGTTTCTCGTGCTATGGCATTTTGTATTGTAAAACAGTTTTTGTATCGACTTACCCTGTTTGAGGCATGTGAATGCTTTCCTGTCTTCATAGGTAATGAGGGATTTTTCGGTTCCATGAGTATCTGATTATCTTCCCGTCACTAACTTCTTGCATATGCTGTCATCAATCTATCGAATACAATTGCAAATTTGCCGGGAATCTCTCTTGTGCCTTTCTGCAAATCACCCGCTCTTCAAAGATGAAATTCCTCGTATAAGCATGTAAATCCCCCATATGCTCAATAGTATAAGCGCTACTCCTGCAATTCCGATTATCACTTTCGCCCATAGATGTCTTTGTGCCTGCTCAATAATAAAAACGACAAAAGATAAAATTGAAAGAATATATCCTCCAGATATTCCCACCAGCCAGATAATCGGCACAGCATGCATCAATGCTCCGGGCTTTCTGTCCCCTGCAAGATGTCTTGTCATAGCAAAATATGCCAAGACAGCTACAAATAGACACAATGAACTGATGATATATAAATATTTATGCATATGGTTTCTATGAAAAAATATCATTATCATCAAGAGAATTATCATGCCTAAAAGGTATGTATAATCTAAATGTGATATGGTTATCCGTCATGACTTACTCCTCTATTATCTAACATCTGTTTTAGTATGTATTTACGTATTTTCTGTACGGTTACTTCGATTCATCTCTTGCAATTTCGCCGAAAAGTTCAAATGTTATCATATTATTCCGTTCGTCTAAACGAACACATGGATAGCATTCATTCTCTGTAATTTCTTCTCGATTTATCCATCCGTTTGATATAAGGTGTTAAATCCTTCCTGCAAACTCATATTTGAACAGTAAATATGCAAAAAACAAAAAAATAAATATGAGCATAGCGACTATGGATATGAAGATAGACTTGCCTGTTCGCTTTCGTGCATTAAACAGGGCTACGAGCAAAGGTGTAACCATAGAAGTGCCGAGGAGTGTGAACCCGGAACCGAATCTTCGCACCATATAAAACAAGAAAATTACTGCACCGAATATGGGGATAACATATCTTAAAATTTCATGAAATTCCAGCTTGCTCGTTCTCGTCTGCTCATTTACAACTTCTTCCATCAAGGTCTTTTCACCTGAAACAGTCCGTTTCATATAAATGTATGTTCCCAATCCGATTGCAAAAAACGCAATTCCCATGAAGGAGAGTATTCCTATGTAAGCCCACATTCCCATCTACAAATTTCCCTCTCTGTTCTATATGCAGCATTTCTTTTTCTATAAATCGCGTGCATCATTTCTCTCATATTGTATCACTTTAAATTGCTGCTATCAAGATATTATCATTTTTCTCTTAAGTAATACTTGAACTACGTCCGACAGATATGACGACCTTTTTCTGTTGCGAAAAGTTCTCAACGGAAACTAAGCCTGTGAGATACTCGACTTTATTTCGCATTTGCCACTTTCGGTGCTCTCCTATTTTAATCTCTCTCTCATATACATTTCTATCTCACTCTCGGTGAGCTTTCTTACCTGAGTATTGGGATATTCGACATATTCTTTCACCGCAAATTCAGGCGCCATTTTCTTGCAGCGTTTTCCCTTGTTCTTCTTCAAATATACTGCAAGCTCCTCGTTGTCGGCAAATATCTTATAGGACTTTCTTCCCTTTTCACTTTCTATTTCGTATATGCCGCACGACTTTTTATTCGTATAATCCGCTGTCCTCAAATACAATTTTGCAATTTCCAACGTTTTAAACGGAAAGTTCCAACGTTGCAATTCTCGATTTGGATCTTTCTCGATGCAAATGCACCTTCCACAGGTTCCACATATGTACTGCGTGTGGTTTTCCAGACACTCTAACGGATTTAATAATGGAGTTTTTCTACTTTCGTCCACATAACATTCTCTGCACATTTTTCACACCTCCGTTTGCCAACTTATCTTCTATTTAACATATTTTCCACATTATATCACTTTTTATTTCAACTTCTCCAGTTGTTCACAATAAGGTTTATCCCTTTGATCTCCACGCAAAGACAGCAGACCCTAAAATCCTGCCGTCTGATTTAATTCCATTTATTTGCACAGTCTGTAGATTGCTTCCGCATATATTTTAGTCATCGCAATTAAACTGTCTATTTTAATATATTCGTTTTTCTGATGTGCCAATTCTTCCTCTCCCGGGAAGATTCCTCCATAGGCCACAAAGTTTTTCATTGCACGAGAGTAAGTCCCCCCACCGATTATCTTAGGCTTGGCTTCAAAATCTCCGGTAGCCTCCTTATACACTTTCATGAAGGTCTGAATTAGCGGAGAATCTTCGGGAACATGGATTGGAGCCATATGCTTTTCCCTTATTATTCCCATGGCTTTCCCCCGTATGGTCTCAGCTACTGCTCCATGAACGTCTTCATCGGTTTTAGTTACGGGATAGCGGGTGTTTACAGTTAACTTTACGGCGTCCTGAGTCATATCTATCACACCCACATTGACCGTAGTTTTACCTGAAACCTCGTCTTCTACTCCCATCAATCCCAACCTTTCGCCATTCAAATCAAATCCTATGTGTTCATTATAGAATTTGATGAAATCCCCTACGTCATCGTTGTCAAAGGGAATTTTATTTAGAAGCTGCATAATTACAGATATGGCGTTGAGCCCCTTCTCCGGCGTAGAACCGTGAGCAGAAATCCCCTTGGCGGTGATTTCCAGGCTCTGCCCGACTCCCCTAGCCTGGAGTTCAAAGCCCTCCGAGCTCGCCAGGCTTTGGACCTGCTCACGGATCCATTGGTAGTCTTCCTTGTTTTTTGAGTTGATTACGGCTCTGGCATAGTCTGCCACCATGTTGGAAGCACTTCCCCCTTTGAAGCTTTTCAGGGAAATGCCTTTTGATTGTGTCTTGCCGAATTTCTGTGCCAGAGAAAATGTCAAGACACCTTTTTCTCCGTTGACCACGGGAAAATCCGCATCGGGTGTGAAGCCGAAATCCGGAGCATCGACTTTGGAAAGATAGTAGTCCATTCCGCTCCACTTGGTCTCTTCATCGAGCCCCAAAATTATTTCGACGTTCTTGCTCAACTTTATCCCTAAATCTTTTAGACACTTCAAAGCGAAGTACGAAGCTATTGTAGGCCCCTTATCGTCGGCTGTACCTCTTCCGTACATTTTTCCATCTACGATATCTCCGCCGAAAGGCTCATAATCCCAAAACTTCCCTGCAGGAACCACGTCTATATGACAGAGAATTCCCATGGTTTCATCCCTTTCTGACGTTTTCTTCCTGTCCCATCGGATATTTCCTCCGTAATTATCCGCATTTAACGTTTTAAATCCGTCTTTTTCCGCCATATCCAGCATGAACGAAAACGCCCGATGAACATTTTCACCAAATGGCATATCTCCCTCAGCTTCGCCTGCTATGCTTTCGATTTTTATAAAATCGGATAGAGTGGAAATTATATCATCTCTTTTATCTTCCACAGCAGACTTTATAATCTCTGCAATTTCTTCATCAGACTTGTCTGCAAACTCATTATCAATATTTAACTCAGCCTCTGAATTCCGATTCTTGTCTTCACTCATTTTTTTCTCCTAGAACGCAACTGCTTCCACATACTGAACGTCTTCAGGCAACGCTTCCTTCATAACATTTTCCACGACTCCTTTTAAAGTCATCTGAGCTCCCGGACAACCTGAACACGCACCCTGCAACTTTACAACCACCGTCTTTTTATCTTTAATATACTCGACAAACTCGATATCTCCACCATCTCTTTGCAAAAACGGTCTGATCTGATCTAAAATCGCCTTGATATTATTTATTGTTTCTCCCATGATAATCCTCCTATTCTCAATGGTTTTACTAATTTAATTTCATTACGTAAAATGCCCTTTTATATTTTTATACATCTGAGCATTTTTCAAATTGAATATTTTCATCTTCATACGAATTGAAAATTCCGTTTCATATTTCTTCACACTTCGTATTTTTTACACCTTTTTCCGGCTTTTTAATCAAAGCATTAGTTTAAATTTTGACTTTAATTCTCCAAATGCCTAATAAATTCATCTATTTTTATCCAAAACATCCCGTGATTTTTTTCCATTTGATTCAGCTGATTTCTAAAAATGCTGCTATCCTTCATTCCCTTTGTGTACCATGCGATGTGCTTTCTCATCTCCTTTACAGCTCTGGCTTCTCCTTTCGCCTCGACCGACAGCTGGAGATGCTTTTTCATCATCGCCGCCTTTTCTTGTAAAGATACTTCTCGTGGATATTCAGGATTTCTATCATCTCTATATCCTCGTTTGTAAATTTTCAGGCATTGACTGAAGATCCAAGGGTTTCCCAGCATTCCTCTGCCAATCATCACCATATCGCAACCTGTGAACTCCATCATTTTCACGGCATCCTCACCGGAAAAGACATCTCCGTTTCCGATGACCGGAATTTTCACCGTTTCCTTTACCTCTTTTATGGCTTGCCAGTCAGCTTTTCCCGAATAGTATTGTTCCCTGGTTCTCCCATGAACGGTAATTGCCGAAGCCCCTGCATTTTCGATTATTTTAGCCACTTCTAAGCAGTTCTTGCTCCTATCATTCCAGCCTGTCCTTATTTTTACAGTGACGGGCTTTGTCGATGCTTCCACTACCGCACTCACGATATCGTAAATCTTTCGTGGAGTTTTCAAAAGTGCCGAACCCTCACCGTTTTTAACTATTTTAGGAACCGGACAACCCATATTTATATCCAATATGGCATTCTCCCCATAATTCAACCTTTTAGCCGTTTCTGCCATAATCTCCGCATCTGAACCGAATATCTGATATGCGACCGGCTTCTCTTCCTCTGTTATCTTCAACAGTTCCTCCGTATTTTTATTGTTATATATCAATCCCTTGCCACTTATCATCTCGGAATACACCAATGCCGCTCCCATGGCTCTGTTCAACCTTCTCATGACGCTGTCGGTAACTCCGGCGAGCGGTGCTGAAAGAAAAGGTCCATCCAGCTTAATTCCTCCTATTTCACTCAAAATTCATTCCCCATTTCAACATGTATTAGATTACAAATTCCATCGTTATTCATCTCGTGATAATATTTTACCCCTTTACCTAAAAACTAAGTAAAGGGGGAATTCTCATTTGTGTTTTCTGTCTTTATTTTTATCGTATATAATTCTCAGACCTTCCAAGGTCAACATTTTATCTACTATATCTATTTGGTCAACTCCCTCTGAAATTAAAGTAGCCAATCCTCCTGTGGCTATTACCTTGATTTCTTCGGGAGGTTCTCCCATTTTTTCAAGTTCTACTTTCATCTTGCGAATTATGAAATCCACCATTCCCATATGTCCGTAAACCAGCCCCGACTGCATCGATTGTATCGTATTTTTGCAGATGACAGTCTTTGGAACATCCAATTCCACCTTGGGAAGTTTCGATGTCTTGCTGAAGAGTGCTTCACTGGAAATCTTCAGACCCGGTGCGATGGCTCCGCCCAGATATTCCGCCTTATCTGTAACCGCACAAAAGGTTGTCGCTGTCCCAAAATCTATTAAAATCAACGGCCCTTTGTACTTTGTATATGCCGCTACGGCATTTACAATCCTGTCCGAACCCACCTGTTTAGGATTGTCATATCTTATTATCAATCCGGTTTTTACGCCTGACTCTATCACTATAGCCTTTCTGTTAAAATACTTCGTCGCCAAATGCTGCAAAGTATATAAAACTGATGGAACCACTGTTGCTATAATTATATCCTTGACATTTTTCACATCTAAGTTTGAATGATCGAATAACTGATTTATAAGCATCCCGTACTCGTCCGCGCTCTTTCTCGGATCCGTTTCCAATCTCCAATTTTCGATTAACTTGCCCTCTTTAAAAACGCCGAGTACGATGTTCGTATTACCAACATCAAATGCTAAAAGCATATTTTCTCCTCTCTAAAAACCTTACCAATCCCATTCAGTTCATAGTTTCAAGTCTGTGTAATGCCAATGCCGTACTGATTCCGGGAACCACTCTATATGCGGTAATTTCAACTCCCAACAATTCGTTTATCCTCTTCATCCTGTACTGAACCGTGTTGGTGTGAACATCGAGAATTTCCGCCGTTTTTCCGCTGTTCATGCCCGCATCCAAGATGAACGTTTCCAAAGTTCTGAGAAGCTCTCTGCCCTTTGCGCTGTTTTCTTCATCAAATACATCTAAAAGTTTAGTGTAATTTCTCTTCAAAAAAACCGCCTTCATTTCTGATGTGGATGCAATTTCTTATCAATGACAGATCGTATTTTGAGAAGTTGCTCTTATGCGGGAACACCACTTTAGCGAGCCCGTGAGTCTCCTCGATGAGCCTGAATCCGTCAGCTGCACCTTCGATTCCGTTTATTCCCGTAACGTGAAAGATTTTTCCATGATAAGATTCATCTAAAACATCGAATGTTTTAACCGCATTGTTGTTCTTCTTGTGACCCAGAAGTATTCCTGTAGTTTCATCATTATCTCTTGTTTTCAGGGCTTTTATTCCCTTTTTCTCACAATACTCATTCCACTTATCCCTGGTGTCCTGCTCCAAAAGACCGACGCATAAAAACACGCTAGCCACACTTGATTCGTCAATTTTCGCATCATCTTTAATGGCGAATGCTTTGTTTATGTTCCCTCTTCTCAAAGCTCTGATGAACTCCGCTTCGTCATCTTTTTTAGGAGTGTATTTCCACATTCCCATCGCCATAGTTATGATATTTCCCAACTTTATTATCTCGTCTTTGGAGTACATATCTTTGTTATCCGCAATCAACATGTAATAGTCCGATCCCTCTATGTTGGTATATATCCAGTATGTAGCCAGGCCGTCAACTTCTATCATCGTACATAACAGCTTCTTCTTTTCAACATAACCCTTTCTCGCAAACATGATCGCTGCTTCCACGGTGGTATCTGATTTTGTTTCTACTGCCAAAACAGGATTGAAATCGCTGCTCATGAGAACAACCTGAAACTCGTTTAACTCTGCAGCTGTCCTCAATGCACTGACAAAATCGGGATATTTCTCGAAGTTGATCATGTGAAATGCGACGTCTGTAAGAAGTGAAGGTTTTGCCTCATTCACTGAACCGTAATACAAGATGTGAGATACTTCTTCCAAGATTTCATAAGTTTGAATTCTTCTTTCTGCATTTAACGCAATCAAAACGACTCCCAGCTTCTCACAGATATCGACTAACCTTTCATCCACCTTGCCCAGAATGTCGCCTATTCTATGCAACACCAAAACCGACATTCCGCAAAGCACCGATCTTTCAATCATCTTGCACTGCTCCTCAACATCATTTCTGGTTCCGAAAAATGCTGTAACGATCATTACATTTTTTTCTTCATAGGTTGCATCAATATCTTCTGCTGTCACTTCTTCTAAGACCGTCACCTTCTTAATTATCGAATTTAATCTCTTTTTTCCTGCTAATATTTCCGCACCCTCAAATGCATGCAACTTTAAGCACTCTTTAATTGTTATTTTCATCTCGTCTTCCTACATCTTCCTCCAAGCTATGACAACTCGTTATCCTCTCGATTGTCTTCCCTGTCATTCTCTAAATTTTCTAAATCTTCTTCACAACTTTCCATGTCTTCACCATCTGCGTCTTCGTCCGGTTCGCTATGGTCCGAGTCGATATTTTCATCTTCAACCGTTTGATCTTTATCAGCTTTAGTCAATGCCTTACTCTCATTGTCTTTTGCTAACTGATCGGCAGTTATTTCTCCTGTATACAATTTTTCAAATTCTTCGCCGCTGATAGTTTCCAGTTTCATCAGAGCATTGGCAACTTCCAACAATTTATCCATGTGTTCTGTCAAAATCGCAGTAGCATGCTCGTAGCTGCTGTGAATAATTTCCTTAACTTCCGCATCTATTTCGTTTGAAGTTTCTTCCGAGAAGTCGTTCTTAGTTCCGAAATCCCTTCCTATGAACACCTCTTCTCCTGAACTGTAGTTGACAGGTCCGAGTTTTTCGCTAAATCCATACTTAGTAACCATATCCCTTGCTATAGTTGTAGCTCTTTGAATATCGTTGCTGGCTCCCGTTGAAATATCTTTTAAAACGAGACTTTCCGCAACTCTTCCTCCCAGCAAGTGTACTATCTGTTCTTCCATATCGACTTTTGTAGTGTAGAATCGTTCTTCCGTCGGAAGAATCATGGTAAAACCGCCGGCTCTTCCTCTCGGCACTATCGTTATCTGGTGTACAGGATCTGTTTCCGGCAAGGATCTTGCCACGACTGCGTGTCCTGATTCGTGAACTGCCGTAAGCCATCTTTCCTTTTCGCTTATAACTCTGCTCTTCTTCTGCGGTCCGGCTATAACCTTTGTAATAGCCTCTTCAATATCTTCCATGCTGATGGCTTTGCTGTTTTTTCTGATTGAAAGCAATGCCGCTTCATTTAACATATTCTCTATGTCAGCCGGTGTAAATCCCGGCGTTCTGCGTGCCAATACTTCCGCGTTGACATCTTCTTCCAACGGCTTGTTTCTGCTGTGAATTTTAAATATTTCTTCTCTCGCCTTTATATCCGGTATCCCTACTACCACCTGTCTGTCGAATCTGCCCGGTCTGAGCAATGCCGGATCTAAGATGTCAGGTCTGTTTGTAGCTGCCAATACGATAATTCCCGAATTTTCCATAAATCCGTCCATCTCAACCAACAGCTGATTTAATGTCTGCTCTCTCTCATCGTGACCGCCGCCCATACCGGCACCTCTTTTTCTGCCTACGGCATCGATTTCATCTATGAATATGATACACGGCGCATGCTTCTTGGCTTGCTCAAACAAGTCTCTAACTCTTGAAGCTCCTACGCCTACGAACATCTCAACAAAATCCGAACCTGAAATGGTAAAAAACGGCACTCCCGCCTCACCTGCTGCAGCTTTTGATAAATAGGTTTTTCCCGTTCCCGGAGGTCCTACCAAAAGTATTCCCTTTGGTATTCTCGCTCCTATCGATGCGTACTTTTGCGGTCGTCTCAAGAAGTCGACAACTTCTTCCAACTCCTCTTTTTCCTCGTCCAGACCTGCCACATCATCAAATGTGATTTTTTTACCTGACGGATTCTGCATTTTCGCCTTGCTCTTTCCAAAGCTCATAGCCTTTCCGCCACCTTGCTGTCTCATTATCATCATCCAGAAGAATATCAAGGCACCCATCATTATCAATGTTGGAATGATGGATATTATCCAAGATTCTTTCTCAGGTTTGGCATTTTTTACAGTTATCTTATTCTTTAGACTCTGCTTGTCCAAGTATTCCGTATGCAATCTGTTCACGTCCATGGCGCTGTGAGCATACGTGTGAACTTTTTTCCCGTTATCTTTAAGTATCCCTGTTATCTCCAGTTCTTTGAAGGTTATTTCCTTCAGTTCTTCCTTGGAGATGTGCTCTACAATTTTCGAATAGCTCACCTCAGATACCTTGTCGCTGGATTCCTTTCCATAGAAAAGAACAAGTCCCGACACTAAAATTAGAATTAAAAAATATACTCCGAATCCTTTAAATGCTTTCTTCAATTCATCTCTCCTTTAAGAATTTTTGCATCTTTATTTAAGATGCCTATCAAATCGTAATTTTTAACACAAAATCCCCTGTATTTCAAGCAAAATAATATGTTTCGTGCTATTATCTAGGGTAAATTCACAATTTTTTCTACGCCTGCATCGATCGTCGGCAATCCATAGGATTTCATCCGCAATACAGACCAAGTCTATGCAGTCTCTCTCCTGTCTCGGCACTTTCATATCCACCAGAAAAATCTTGAAGTTTCTTCCTGCCGGCAATTCCATTCAGCCTTATGTAATCTCCGCTTTTTCTATTTCTCAGCTCTATCTCTCGAAAATCTTCCGATATAGCATACTTTTGCTTCAGTTTTTCCAAATCGAAGACTGCGTACTGAACTTTGTGTTTTCCTGACAAATTATTTTTATGTAATCCTCACATTTTTCTATGGAAGAAAATCTCTCTTCTTCAAAAAATTTTTTTCATTCTTCACCCTTTTTATACATGTTAATCTGCCATAGGCTACTTCCAATGTAAATCCGTCGGGCAAGGTCAACTCCTTGGGTCTATTTTCAATTTTGATAATCTCCAGCGCTTGGGCTATATGTCCTCTTAAAACGTCTTTGTTCAATCCGATCTTTCTGAAAGCTTTGAGTAGAACCCTATGCACTATGGCACTATGGTAATTCCACAGCTCTCTTTGGATGAAAACTATGCTCTTTTCGGCATATTTCAAGTTTTCTTCCAGCAAAACTCTCCCGTACGCCTTATCCGCCTCTGCCCACATATACTCTTTGTCTATTTTAGCATTCTCTCCCAAGCTGAAAAGAGTCTTATTCACGTCTGTATTGAACATTTCATTTATGCAGGGAATCAATTTCAGCCGTATTTTATTTCTCGTATATACATCCTTTTGATTGGTCTCATCCATTCTCGGATTCAATCGCTTTTCTTCGCAGTACTCTTCGATACGATTTCTCGATATGTTCAACATCGGTCTGATTACGTTGCTGCCCACGGCGTTTTTGCTTTTGTATTCGATGCCTGCAATTCCGTCAACACCGCTTCCTCGAAGAATCCTAAACAGTATGGTTTCACTCTGATCCCACATATTGTGAGCGACTGCCACTTTTATCTGCTCCCTGCGATATGAATTTTCACAGCCCTTTTCCGTGTATAGATTTTCTATTTCGTTGAAAAATTCGTATCTCGCCAATCTGCCTGCCTCTTCACCGGATATTTTCATATCCAGAGCCATCTTGGGGCAATCGACTTCTTTTACGAAGGTTTTTATGTTGTACTTCTCTCCTATGCTTCGGACGAACTCCATATCCTTCCTGCCTTCTGCAATGCGGAAATTGTGACTTACATGGGCAAATACCAATTCAAACTTCATTCTATCTTTCAAGTTATATAAAACGTCCATGAGGCACATGGAATCCGGACCTCCGGAGAGTCCCAGTATTACAAGATCTCCGGGATCTATTAAACTGTGTTTCTCAATGTTTTTTTTGATGATGTCCTTTAACATGATTTTAACTTTCCTCTATGTTGAAAAATCGCTCGGCATTTTTGCAAGTTTGCTCTGCTACCTGCTCATAATCCATCCCTTTTATAAGTGCTATCCTTCTGGCTGTGTGTTCCACATAGGGCGACATATTCCTCCTGCCGCGTAACGGCTCAGGCGTCAGGTACGGTGCATCGGTTTCTATCAATAAATTCTCTATTCCGATTTTTTCCACTACCTTCGGTGTCTTCTTGTTGTTTTTATATGTTACGGGACCTGCGATGGATATGGTTGCTCCCAGCCTCACATATTGTTCTGCCAATTCCGGACTGCCGCTGTAACAGTGCAACAATACTCTCGCATCGCTGCTTCCGTCGGGTTTTTGGTGAGAAGTACCCCTTTCTCTCATCGGAAAAAGCACCTTCTTCCTTGAGGATTTCCAAGGTTCTGTTGTCGGCTTCCCTGCTGTGAATGACTATCGGCAACCTGAGTTCATTGGCGAGTTTTATCTGTTCTCTAAACCAGTACTCCTGGACATCCCTAGGTGAATGATCATAGTGAAAATCCAGTCCGATTTCGCCAATAGCCACGACTTTCTCTTTCTTTGCGAGGCTTTTTATCATCATCAGTGTCATCTCGTCCATATGCCTTGTTTCATGAGGGTGAAATCCCACCGCAGCATAGCACCAAGGATATTTTTTTGCATGTTCCGTAGCCATCTGTGAAGTCGCCAAATCGCACCCGATGTCAACTACTGTTTTCACATCTGAATTTTCAATGGCTGCTATGACTTGCGCCCTTTCTTCATCGCTGTACATCTCGCTGTTTATATGGGTATGGGAATCAAATAACATATCTCCTCCTTCTGTATCACATCATCGTTTATTCTGCTTTTTTCATTATACCATCTATTGCTCAAATTCAACGGAAATTATCTTATGTGAATATTTTGTTATTTTTTCTTTTAATCTTTTAGTTATTTACAATTGAGTTTTACAAAAATGATGTGAATACATCATAACACATAAAAAAATGCTGTAACAACTTCATCGATCCGGCAGCATTTCTGCAATGATAAGAGCAATTTGTTCCTCTTGAAATCTGCATTAAAAATTGCTCCACGATTTGTAAAAATGCAAAGCTAAACCCCGAAGTAAAGTCTTCGCTCCTACTTCGGGGTTCTGTTCATATGACATTTGCACATTTAGTCCTATTTAAACAAAATTTCTAAGTCGTTTCTTATTTTTTTCAGTATTCTCATATATACCAAAAAATCCCTCTATTTCGTTTCGTTCTTCATGCGTTAGCTGATCGCATTCAATGGCTCCCTTCTCATATAGTTTCCAGTTCCACCATGACAAATCTCCGAAAGCTATCCAAGTTCGCCTAATTTTTTTACAATATTCGGATGGCGTTTTTTTGAAGGTTTTTCATAGCCTTTGCAGGGTTTTTAAACTCTCTGTATATATGTATTTCTCTCCACCTACGGTCAAATACCTCGTATCTATTTCTTCGTATCCATTTCTCATTACGATTTTTAGCTTTTTGTCACATTGAGCCTTGCAATTTTGCTCTCTATTATATTTTCGTACACAGAATAAAATAAAATTCCAATTAAAAGCTATGAGTATTACAATGAATATCTTTGTCTTTCTTTCCATGATTATTCTCCGTACCACATAATGATCAACCTTTTTATTTTTTTCTCATTTTTTTATGTAAAAGCACTAATTTTTTTATAAAAGTTGTAAATAAAATATGATTATGGTTAATTCTATCAAACCAATAATGATTGTGTCAAGTATTGGATACATCGTTCTTTGAATTTATAGCTTTCGACTCACCTCGTCCTCTTCTAATCTGCCATACTTCCATAGAATGCTTGGATACAATTTTTATCTCTTTTTTCAATCAGCATCCTTTTTACTACAAGCAAATGTGCATTTCTAACACTTATCAAGGAACCCGTTTCTTGCATTTTCTTCTGTATCATCTCTTTCATCAAAGCCGTCATATGGTGCTTTCGGATCACGAACTTTTGGCTTTCGCCTTAATGCATTACAAATTTCATCTGTATGGGCAAAGGCAAAGTCCATATCATCAGTCCAGCCGGTATGTCCTGTGATAATCTTTAAATTGAGGTTCCTTTTTCTAAGTATTTCTTCCAATTTTTTAAGTGATTTCATTTGCAAATTTCTATCTTCCGCAAGAGTATTTAAAAATGCATAACCACCATCTGCTCCTAGCCAAATTGTATCTCCTGTAAATAAATATTCATCATCAATCAAATATACAAGATGTCCCCAGGTATGTCCCGGCACGAGAAATGCTTCTACCTTAATATTTTCAATATAGAACTCTTGACCTTCATCGATTAAAACTTTTTTGTTATCAATGTGTACTCGAGGTAATTTATATAATCCCCAAAAGACTTTACGTCGTTTACGATGTTCCAAATATTCATTTTTCAATTCTTCCAATATATATCGTTGATTCGCTGAATAATCCATCACTACCTTTTTCAATGGCTCCGACATGATCCGTATCTTGGTGAGTAATTAAAATATCTTTTATATCTTTCGGATTGATATTAAGCCACCGCATTTTTTCCGCAAGTCTGTCATAGTTATATCCCGCATCAATCATAATGGTATAACCATCTTTTGTATAGAAGTAGATATTAGCTACATATTCTCTTACACAGCTCACTCTTTTGTCAATAAAACCGGTATTTAAAGGTTTAAATATTTCTTTTCCTCGAAAGGCAAAAAGACATAAATCTTACTTGAAATTTTGAATCCTTTTTTGACATAACGTCTCACCTTTATTTCTTTCCGGCCGCTCTATGCTAAATAAACATGCATCGACAATAAATATATTATACCAACGAGATGCTAAAAAAGAGGTATTTGTCGCTATAACTAATAGAACAGGCAACGGATATGATGATGTTTTGATTCTATCAAAAACAGCTCCTTTTTCTTCATCAGGATATTTACTTGCTCATTTACATTTCATTATTTTGATTTTTCGTAATTTTTCTATAAAATTGTATCACACCGGGTTTTTATGTATCTATATATTCCACACTATCAGTACAAGCTATATCTGCTGTAAATGCATTCTTTTTATGCTATTCTACAGATTTCAACGCTTCCAGCATATTGACATTTTTCAGTTTTCGATTTACGACAAATCCCAATGCAACGATTATAACTGTCACGATTACTGTCGGCACTATGTAGCTTATAGCACCTTCTTGCGGATTGAACATGACCTCTTCCGGAGGAACCGCCGTTATTATGTAGTGGTGTAACCATCCACCGAATAAAAATCCGACTAAGATTCCAATAATTGACAGAATTGAAGTTTCCTTGTAAATGTACATGGTGACTTCTTTATTAAAAAATCCAAGCACCTTTATCGTCGACAGTTCCCTAATTCTTTCAGCCACGTTTATATTGGTCAGATTGCTGATAATTACCACGGTTAGAAGCGTTGCCGTAACGATTAAAATAATCATTATTTTATTGAGGGATAACACTATCGTATGAATCTGATTTTCCAGGCTGATATTCTGAACGATTCCCTTTACACCTTCCTGCTTCATAAAATCCGATGCGACATTTCTGATATTCTCTTGGTCTTTATCCTTTAGAGATATCAGACTTCCGTTATTTTTATATTTTGTATTGAAAGTTTTCTCGTATGATCCCTTTGACATAAATGCGAAATGCCCCAAGTACATTTCACATATTCCCTGGACCTTGATTTTATGATCGTTTCCCTTGCTGTCTTTAACATCAATTTCATCTCCAACCTTTGCCTTTATCAATTTTGCAAATCTTTCGGATATTACCGCACCACCTTTGTCTAACGCAATTTTTTCTCCGGTCTTTCTATCCCTGAGATTTATATAATCATCGAATTTCTCATGGTCGGAAGGCACTATAAGCTTTATTTTCTGGGCATCTTTATTTGCACCTGCAACCTTTGTGATTTCTTCAAAGTGAACGTTTTTATGCGTTTGTATCCTCACATCGTCCTGAAGCTTTTTGTTTATTTTATCGATTGTATCATCTTTTGCGCTATCTTCATTTGCTATTATCAAATCGTATTTTATTATGTTTTGGAATTGTGCATCGCCGATTCCCTGTATTGAATGTTGTACTCCAAATCCCGCAAAGAGCAACGCAACTCCGCCGCATACACCAAAGATTGTCATCAACATTCTCTGCTTATACCTAAAGATATTCCTGGCTGTCACCTTTTTTGTAAAGGACATTTTGTTCCATATAAATCCTATCCTTTCAAGGAATATCTTTGAACCTTTCGCAGGAGGTTTTGGCAATAAAAGCTGTGATGCCTTTTCTTTAAGCTCCTTCTTTGCAACTAAATACGCCGGCACCACGGCACTTATGAATCCCAGAACAAATGCTATTATAGTTATCTTAGGGTAAAACGACAACTTAATCATAGGAAGTTCAACTTTTGTAGCGTACGTATTATGAACTATCAGAGGTAACAACGTATGTCCCATCAACACGCCTATCGTCGTCCCTATCATGCTGGATAAGAGACCATAAATGGTAAATTTCTTTATGATATCCCTGTTGCTGTATCCCAACGCCTTAAGCGTTCCAGCATTTATCCTCTCTTCATCCACAAATCTGGACATAGTCGTAGATGTTACCAGAGCTGCCACCAAATATAAAAATATTGGAAATATCCCTGATAGAGAATCCACGATCTCTGCTATGGAAGTGTATAGTCTATATCCTTCAGATCCCAGCATTTCTCTTCTGGAATACACATCGTACACGGGTTCTTCCAAACTGTCTAATTTTTCTCTCGCTTCCTTTAGCCGACTTTCACCATTCTCTGCGAGTTCCATCTTTTTCTTATCCAGCAAAGTCAAATTTTTGAAGTATTCGCTTTTACTTTCAGCTAAAATCTTTTCACCGTTTTCCAGCTGTTCATAGATTTTCATTTTTTTATCAGCAAGCTGTTTTTTACCCTCTGCAAGTCGAGCCTTGCTGTCAGTCAATTTTACCTTGCCAGCGGCTATTTTCCTATATCCATCGTCTAATAACAATCTACTGTTGTCAAGCTGCTTTTTACCTTCTGCAAGCTCTCTTTTGCCTTGATCAATTAACAATTCTTTCTGCTTTATAGTCTGCTTTTTTTCATCTATTTGGAGTTTTCCCTTTTTGTATATATCGTTTATAAACTTGTGATACTGATTTTCAACTCCTGCCAACTGCATTTTTATTTTTTTTAGCTGTTCTTTCAGTTCTTGTTTTTTTATGTGTGTCGAGATTGTCGCCATCAAGCAGTTTTTCTATTTCAGATTTTTTTATATTCCAACGCTTTGATAGAGTTTTCATAGTCTTTCTTACCCTTTTCCAGAGCATCCTCTTTCTCTTTTATTTCCTTCTTAGCATTGATCAATTGAGCTTCGCCCTGCTGAAGTGCTCTCTTCTTTTTTTCATATTGAGCTACTCCCTCCCTGTATCGCTCTTCATTTTCATCCAGCATTCTTTTGTTTCTCTCAAGCTCTCTTCTTCCTGAAGCCAACTTCTCGTATCCTGCTCTTATCTCAGTTTCTTTTTCTTTAAATGTTCTATCTGCCTCCGCTCGCTTGCTTATGAGTTCCTGTTCCCCTGTATTTATTTTAATTTTCGCTTGTGATAATCTGTTTTCAGCTTCCGCAATTTTCTCCTTTGCTTCTGCTAATTTAATTTCGCCTTTTCTTATTTTTTCGCTGTATTTTTTTCCTTTATGGAAGCCAACCTCTGTTCAGGCTGCTTCTTCAAAAATGCCTTCCAAGTTTTTTTCTTGTGTTTTTCTATTAAGTTCGTATATTTTTTTCGTGTATGGATCTACTTTTTTTCGTATCCTTAAACGTTATTCTCCCTATCATGTACACATCGGAATCAAACGCATCCTTTGTAACTACTGCAACTCCGTTCAGTTCACCGGTTCCTGCATTTGTGCTTCCCATGTTCGTATTAGCTATTATCTCCGGTGTCCTTATAAATCCGACTACCTTGAACTTGTCCCTTTTTATAGATTTTTCTCCGGAAATTGCTGGTTTTTCGTATATGTTTAGAGTATCTCCAATATCATAATCATCCTTATACTGATTTGAGATTGCAATCTCATCTTCTCTCTCCGGTAATCGCCCTTGCAATACATCCGCCTGTGATATATCATCATTTTTGGAGAACACTCTCATGCTGGTGTGAGAATCCTCAATGATCACATCCTTAATATATCCAAACTCTATTTTATCTATTCCTTCGGCTTTTTTTATTTCCTCAATATCATCTCCATCCAATCCGTACTCGGAAATTATGGAAACATCTGTCAACTTTTTTTTTGCAAAGTAGTCATCAGCCGTATTCCTCATATCCGGTCCAATGACCTTCAATCCCACCAATGCAAAAGATCCCAACATCATCAGACACATGATCGCAAAGAATCTACCTTTGAATGTTTAATCGATTCTTTGATGTTCCTATTCAATGCTCTCTTATCCATCAAGTCACCTACCATTCAATATCTGCAATATTTGCGGGATTGTCATTTATTTCTATGCCCTTTACCCTTGCATCATGCATGTGGATTACCCTATCCGCAATTTTTGCCAAAGCTCCATTATGCGTAACGATGATGACGGTTGCCCCTTTTTTTCTACACATATCTTGCAATATCTGCAATACATGCTTTCCCGTATTATAATCCAATGCACCTGTCGGCTCATCACAGAGTAAGATTTTCGGATTTTTAGCAACCGCTCTAGCTATGGCAACTCTCTGCTGTTCACCTCCGGAAAGCTGTGCCGGAAAGTTTTCCATTCTTTTTTCCAACCCTACATCCTTTAAAATCTGTTCCGGATCCATGGCATCCTCCACTATTTCAGACGCCAATTCCACATTCTCCTTCGCAGTCAGATTCGATACCAAATTATAAAACTGAAATACGAAACCTACATCGTACCTTCTGTACTTTGTCAGTTCAATTTCGCTCAAATTGGATATATTCTTGCCATCGATTATGACTTCTCCTTCGTCATTTGTGTCCATACCTCCTAAGATGTTCAACATGGTCGATTTTCCCGCCCCGGAAGAACCCAAAATTATGGCGAGCTCTCCTTTTTCTATTTCAAAATTTATGTTGTTGTTCGCAATTATTTCAACTTCTCCGGTCTTATACCTTTTATAGCTGTTTTTCACCTGTATATAACTCATATTGACTTGCCTCCCGATTTCATATATATTTATATTGAAAATAGACATTGTGTTCATTCACTCTGATATTATATAACACAATTTAATTTTTACAATGTACAGAATTGAACATAGTGTTGATTTTATAATATATTTTCGAATAATTATTGAAAACATTGATAATATATCGGGAGAATAAACTATGGATATGGGAAAAAAGCACAATACAATAAAGACAAAAGAAAAAATTAAATCCGCCTTCACTGAACTGATTATGGAAAAGGGATTCAACAATCTATCGGTTGTAGACATATCTGAAAGAGCCGGCATAAACAGAGGAACTTTTTATCTTCATTACACGGATAAATACAATTTGCTGGAAACCTTGGAAACCACCATTATTCAGAATCTCAATGAAATTTTGCGAATTTCCGAGCTTTCAAACAGCAATTATCATAAATTTGTGTTTCCACATGACAAGATATGCGATGCCCTGAATTATATAAAGTCGGATTTTGCCTTCATTAAGGCTATTTCGACACCAAACGGAGATCCTAAGTTCAGCATACGTGTAAAACAACTCCTGTATAGAAATCTAAATCTCAACATCAAGCACCATACCTTTTTCAATATTGGTCCACATATAGATTACTCCAAGGAGATTTTAGTATCTTCCGTAGCTTCCATAATAATGTTGTGGATTTCCAGGAACGGTAAAGATACTCCTGAAAGCATTGCCACGTTAATTGAAAAAGTCAGTGATATATCACCTCAAATCCTGGCATTGTGATTTTTGCGATATGTGTATTATAAATTAACGTTAATGCTGACATATAAATAAAAAGAGCCGAAACCACAATCCGGTTTCAGCTTCTTTATTTATATAGAATTATTCAAGTAAGCTATTTTTATTATTGGTTAACCAATGCCGCAACTTTCTCTTTAGTTTGAGGGTTAACTTCTTTTTCTAACAGGTTGACCGTTTTTCAAAAACGATCAGCGTAGGAATCGTCATAACTCCATACTGCTGTGCAATTTCCATGTCGTCGTCAATATTCACCTTAAAAACTTTCTGCCCCGGATTTTTCTTCCGCAAAGGCTTCCACCTGTGGCATCAGCATCTGACAAGGCGTACACCAATCCGCATAAAAATCCACTAAAAACCTTTTTCATTGCTTTTCCAATACTTCTTTTGAGAAGTTCTCCTTACTCAATTTAGTTAACATAACTGCCTCCTATTTAAATTTTAATTTTTTTCTTTCTTTGCTCATTCAAATTTTTTTCATTTCTTATTTCATATGGCTCCTTTATACCACTTTTTTGATAAATGTTAAACTAATTTCTTTTTAAAAGTGACTTTTATGTGATATACTTATTCTATATTTACCCTCGTAGCTCAGGGGATAGAGCGTCGGTTTCCTAAACCGTGCGTCGGATGTTCGAATCATCTCGGGGGTGCCATTATCATCCATTGGTGTATTTCCAATGGATTTTTTATTTATCCGTCATCTGATTGAGACATATCTCTCTTCTATATCAAGAAGTTCTCTATCACCTGATTGTCATAATTGAAGTTTTTCTATTTTAAGATAGCTGGCTGCACTTCTTATAAAGGCTTCCATTGGCATCATTCCTATGAGCTCTGTTGAATAAATTTCAACACCATACTTTTTGCATTCCCGTTTTATCCTTTCCATAACATCAAATATGGAAGTTTCTCTATAATCTGTTAAATTCATCGAAACCTGTGCTAAATTTCTATCGGCGATGTATATGCCGATGGCTTTTACACTCTTCATTCCTCCGCCGGACTCCCTTATGTCTTTGCTTATTTGCTTTGCAATTTCAACATCTGATGTATTCAGCAACACATTGTATGCGATCAAAGGATTTCTCGCCCCTAAAATCAATGCTCCAGCACTTTCGTGTTTGATGTTTTTTTCCGAAAATCCGGATACCATTTTTCATCTTTTAATTTCTCATCTAAATTCTCAAATTCCCCTCTGCGAATTACTTCCAATCGAGCTCTTTCAGGGGTCTTTGACGATTTCTCATATAGATACACCGGCACTGCCAGCTCACTTGCCACTTTCTCACCTATGCGTTTGCTTATTTCTATGCATTCCTCCATAGAAATGTTTTTTATAGGCACTATAGGCATCACGTCTACGGCACCCATTCTCGGATGTTCCCCTTTGTGTTTTCTCAAATCTATCAGCTTCAATGCCTTTTTCATCAATCGAAAACTGGCTTCTTCCACTGCTTTCGGACTTCCGATGTATGAAATCACGCTGCGATTGTGATCTTTATCAGAGCTGTAATTCATAAGTATACATCCCTCGGTATTTCTCACTTCATCCACAATGCTTTCTACGATTTCTCTATTCCTTCCCTCGCTGATATTAGGGATACTTTCTACAATTTTATCTTCCAAAGATCTATCTGACATCTCTTCTCCATTTATATCAAAACCTGCTTTTCAATTTAAAAAATATCTCTACAGCCTCGGAACTGCTATTTCTAAAAAATCTCTCCTACGATTTTTTGAAACATCTACTATGAGATTATCCGCCATGCTCAGAAATTTTTCCGCTTCTTTCCCGTTTTGTAAAAATTTCGCATTAATTTTGACGTTTAAAGACGTACTCTTACAGCTCGCTTCAAACATTATCGCAGCTGATATAAGATCGCTTATGGCCATCTTGTTCGTTTTAAATAATATCTCCCTTATATATCCTACTCCTGATTTACACAGCTCCATAGTATAAATTGGCGACATGATAGCATTGATTGTTGCTTCGTTTATAGCTTTTTCTCTTGCTTTTTTTTCATCCTCGGTATCCTTTGGAAGTCTGTATGCCTCTAAAAAGCCGTTATATGCTTCGATGTCCTTATCTGCAGCCTTCAGACATTCCTGATACAATCTTTCATTTTTCGCTTTTTCTTTAATTAAAAATTCCTGATGCTGTTCATATCCCTTTTTGCCTATGGTAAGTTCTATGACCATCAAATTCAAAGCTACACCCTGCATAGCTGTAATCGCACTAACACTTCCTCCTCCCGGAGTTGCAGACTTTGATTTTAATTTTTCCAAATAGCTCTTTATATCATTATTTAAAATCGTCACTTTCTTTTTCCTTTCAATTCTATGATACCAATATACGTATCCTTTTTTTATATGATACATATTCTGTGATAAGGTTTAAAAATCGCCAAATTTCAAACTCCTTATCAGATAATCCGATGCAATCGAACCGATGTTTCACGTGAAACATCAAATAGGCTATGCATTTTTAAGCACGTCTATAATTCTTTCCAGCTCATCTTTGTTGTAGCACTCAATTTGGATTACGTTATTTTTTCCGGTAATATCGATGATGACTTTTTGTACCTAGGGCTTCCTTCAATTCTCTCTCCACCAGCAGCAAATCTGAACTTTTAGGGCTTCGCTTTGCAGGTTTTCCCCTTTTTCTGTTCTTTTTTTCCTTCATAAAATCTTCTATTCCACGCACCGAAATGCTCTCTTCCACGATTTTATTTGCCAGTCCTATTTGCTTCTCCTCGTCATCTATGGCCACTAAAATTTTTCCGTGTCCGGATGATATTCTCCCGTCGACAATCATCTCTCTTATCGGTTTCGGGAGCTTTAAGAGCCTTAAACTGTTCGTTATATACGGTCTGCTCTTTCCTATGCTTTTTGATACCTCTTCCTGGGTGAGATTGAAAGTTTCAATCATATTTTTAATGCCTTCGGCTTCCTCTATAGGACTTAAGTCTTCTCTTTGCATGTTCTCTATTATCGCAAAGAGCATGTTTTGTTCTTTAGTAAGTTCCCTTACAACCGCTGGAATTTCTGCAAGCCCCGCCTTTCTCGCGGCCCTCCATCTTCTCTCTCCCGCAACGATTTCGTAGCCCGTGCCCGATTTCATTACAATTATCGGCTGAATCACTCCATGCTCCCTAATCGACTCTGCCAATTCATCAATTTTCTCTTCGTTAAATACTTTTCTCGGCTGATTTTCATTTCTCTTGATATCATTCAACGAAATCCTGATCAACCCGTCTATTTCCCTGTCTCCGCTGATGTTATCCACAGAAACATCCGTATTTATAATTAAAGAATCCAGCCCTCTTCCAAGGCCGCCTTTTCTCATTGTCATTCGGATTCCTCCTCAACTCCTAAAAATTCATCTGCAAACTCTCTGTAAGCCTCTGCCCCCTTCGATTTCGGATCATATTCTATTATAGGCAATCCATAGCTCGGTGCCTCGGCTAACCTGACATTTCTGGGAATAACAGTCTTATAGACTTTTTCCCTGAAATACTTCTTCACTTCCTCAACAACTTGAACGGACAAATTCGTTCTTCCGTCGAACATACTCAATATTACTCCTTGAACGTATAATTTTTCGTTCAAATTTTTCCTTACTATTTCAATGGTATTCATGAGTTGTGCAACCCCTTCCAATGCATAAAATTCACATTGAATAGGTATCAGAACGGAGTCGACTGCCGTCAGAGAGTTAATGGTCAACAGTCCCAAAGATGGTGGACAATCTATAAAAATAAAATCATATTTTTCTTTGACTTGATTCAACGCCTTCTTTAGTCTTTTCTCTCTTCCTCTTATTATCGCCAGTTCCACTTCCGCTCCCGACAAACTTACGTTAGCCGGAATTATATCCAAGTTATCTACTCCTGTTTTCAATATGACATCTTCTGCGTTTATATCATCTTCAATCATGAGATCATATGACGATTTCTTTAGGGCTTTTTTCTCGATACCAAGACCGCTTGTAGTATTTCCTTGAGGATCTATATCCAAAACCAAAATTTTCTTTCCCTTCTTAGCAAGACAGGCTGCAAGGTTAATATTCGTAGTGGTTTTTCCAACTCCACCTTTCTGATTGAATATAGCTATCGCTTTTCCCATACATTCCTCCTTTAATCAATTGTATTCGCATCTTCATTATATACCATAGAAGCTCTGTTGTATATACTTTATACAAATAAAAGAATATGTAATGTTTCACGTGAAACATTACATATTCTATACTAAGGGTTTCTTGACCGGAATCCCTGATTTTTCTAGGATATATACTGTTTGTATTTTCAATTTTCTCAATTATTATGAGTTTATGTGCAGTTTCTGAGTTTTTTGTCTCAACAATTCTTTTAACCTTTCCTCCTAACATGGCTACTGCTTTTTCAGACTGTTGTAATTCCTTTTCAAATGCTGGTCCTTTGTAGCTGATAAAATAACCTTTTATCTTTATCAGAGGAAGACACAATTCGCTTAACGAGGTAAGGTTCGCCACCGCACGTGAAACACATAAATCAAACTGCTCTCTGTACATCGCATCTCTGCCCAAATCTTCCGCTCTGTTGTGGACGGTTTTCACATTTTTTATTTCCAGTTTCATACACAGTTCATCGACAATTTTTAATCTTTTTTTTTAAGGAATCAAGTAGGGTGAACTCCTTTTCGGGATAGCATATTGCCAGCGGAATTCCCGGGAATCCGCCGCCTGTACCAACATCGATTATATGTTCTGCTTCCAAGAATTCATTTTCGGAGCAAATCGACAACGAATCAATATAGTGTTTTTTCACGAAATCGTTCTCATTTAGAATATTTGTCAAGTTCACCTTGTCATTCCACAACAATACACCATTCATATATCCCAGCAGAGTTTCTATTTTCTCATCTACGCAGTTTACTTTTAACCCGTTCAGCTGTCTTCTTAAAATTACTTTTAAATTTTCGCATTCCAAATTTCTTTTAGACATTCTCTCTCCTGCATTTTTCCAAATATATCAGCAATACGTTTATATCTGCCGGAGAAACTCCCGAGATACGTGAAGCCTGACCTATCGACATGGGTCTGATCGCATCCAACTTTTGTCTCGCTTCTATTCTCAATCCGTCTATTTCCAAATAGTTGATCCCCTCCGGTATCTGCTTTTTTTCCAGCCTTTTAAACCTCTCTATCTGAGCTAACTGCTTTCCGATATATCCCTCGTATTTAATTTGCACTTCCAACTGAGTAATTTCATGCTGAGCCAGTTTCGGCATTTCATCATCTACTCTTTCCAGTGAGCTGTAAGTCAGTTCGGGACGTTTTAACAGCTCAAATAGAGAGATTTTATTCTTTAAAGGTGAAGTGTTCATCTCTTCGAGATATTCCTTCACATCTCCCGGATAAACTTCCTTATTTTTCAATCTCTCTATTTCATCTTTAATTTTTTCCTGCTTCGCCATAAACTTATCGTATCTTTCCTTTGAAGCCAGCCCCAGCTTGTATGAAAGCTCCGTAAGTCTTATGTCTGCATTATCCTGTCTCAATATCAATCTGTATTCCGCCCTGCTGGTCATTATTCGATAAGGCTCGTTTGTGCCTTTTATTACCAAATCATCAATCAAAACGCCTATATATCCCTGACTTCTATCGATTATAAAAGGTTCTTTTCCTTCTATCTTCAAGACGGCATTTATTCCAGCCATAAGCCCCTGTGCAGCTGCTTCTTCATAACCCGAACTGCCGTTTATCTGTCCTGCGAAAAACAGATTTTCAATTTTTCTAGACTCCAAGTTCATCTTTAAAGTTAACGGATTTACAGAATCGTATTCAATAGCATAAGCAGGTCTAGTAATAACCAGATTTTCAAGCCCCGGAATAGTTCTGTAAAATGCTTCCTGCACATCTTCCGGCAACGATGAGCTCATCCCCTGAACATACATCTCATCTGTGCTCAAGCCTTCAGGCTCTATAAAAGTCTGATGTCTCTCCTTATCGCTGAATCTGTTTACCTTATCTTCTATGGAAGGACAATATCTGGGACCTATTCCCTCTATCTCTCCGCCGAAAAGCGCCGATCTGTTAAAATTATTTCTGATTATCTCATGAGTTTTTTCATTGGTGTAAGTCAACCAGCAGGAAACTTGATTCTTTTCAAGATGGTCGTTCAGAAAAGAAAACGGAACGATCTCCTCATCTCCAATCTCCTCCTGCATATTTTCATAATTCAGAGAAGATGCTAATACTCTAGCCGGAGTACCCGTTTTAAACCTTCGCATTTCTATGCCGTGTTTCTTCAAACTTTCTGCGAGTTTCAGCGACGGTGCTAAACCGTTTGGACCGCTCGTAAAAGACGACTCTCCAATGAATATCTTACCGTTTAAAAAAGTCCCCGTAGCAATTATTACAGCCTTTGCCTTATACACGGCATTGGTTACGCTCACTACGCCGACAATGCTATTTTCTTCGACGATCAAGTCCACTATTTCCATCTGCCTCAACGTCAAATTTTCCGTTCTTTCAATGGTTTTCTTCATCTCCCTATGATATTCTTCCTTATCGGCTTGACATCTCAGAGAATGTACTGCCGGTCCCTTTCTCGTGTTGAGCATCTTGCTCTGTATGAAAGTTTTATCGATATTGATTGCCATTTCTCCGCCCAAGGCATCGATTTCTCTGACTAAATGACCCTTGCCCGTACCTCCTATGGAAGGATTGCACGGCATCATGGCTATGGATTCCAAATTTATAGCTGCAAGCAAGGTTTTTTTGCCCATCCTGGCACTTGCGAGAGCCGCCTCACATCCTGCGTGACCTGCTCCCACCACAATAACATCGTATTTTTCCCATTTCGTAGTTCATATTTTTTTCCTTACTCTATAAAATTATTTCCCCAGACAAAATCTGCTGAAAACCTCATTTAAAAATATCATCTCCGACTTCTTCGCCTAAAATCGCTCCTAAATCATCATAAGTATTTTTAACGTCGATTTCAATAAACTCCAACGGCTGATTGGACTCGATGGATTTCAACGAATCTTCCAGAAAAGCAGACGCATCTCTCAACAAATTCAGATGCCTTGCATTTGTTACAATTAAGCTGTTATCCTGCTTCAAATTCCCTTTATATACCATTTTTTCGATAATATCCTTTAATTCTTCAACTCCCTGCCCTGTTTCCATGGAAGTATCTAAAAAAGTTTTATCTCCCAAAATTTCCTTAATCCTGTCCGTTTCGATTTTTCTATCCATGTCCGATTTATTCAGCAACACCAAAACATTTTTATTTGCAACTCTGTTCATGATGCTGTAATCCTCATCTGTAATCACATCTCCGGAGTTCAATAAAAACAAAATCAAATCCGCATCGTTAAAGGTTTCCTTGCTCTTTTCAATTCCGATTTTCTCAATTTTATCATCAGTTTCACGTATCCCCGCTGTATCGATTAAGATTACCGGAATATTTCTAATCATCATATTTTCCTGAATCACATCTCTCGTAGTTCCTGGAATATCCGTAACGATAGCCCTGTTCTCCATCAGAAGCCTATTCATCAAACTGCTTTTTCCAACATTCGGTTTTCCGATAATTGCAATCTTTATGCCATCTTTCAGTATTCTTCCCGTGTCGGAAGTACTTATTAGATAGTCTATATCTTCTTTTTATTTTTAAATATTTTTTTCTTAAATTTTCATATAATATCTCTTCAATGTCCTCATCGGGGTAATCTATATTGACTGTTATATCTACCAATATATCGACTAATTTTTGCCTTATTTCCGAAATATTTTTTCCAAAACTTCCATCTAACTGAGAAAGTGCAACATCATACCCTGATGAACTGCTGGCTTTAATCAAATCTATTACGGCTTCCGCCTGAGATAGGTTAATTTCCATTTAAAAACGCCCTCTTCGTAAATTCTCCTTTTTCCGCCAACGATGCACCTTCTTTCAAGGTTATATCCAAAATTTTTCTGAGAGCCATCATGCTGCCGTGACAATTTATTTCGACGACATCTTCACCCGTATAAGTGTGGGGCGCTTTCATATATGCCACTAAAACTTCATCAACTGTCCTGCCATCCTTAGGATCTCTTATATGACCATACGTGAGCTTTCTATTCTCCACCTTATCAATATTGTCGAAAATATCGCTCAATATTTCATATGATCTGCTGCCGCTCATTCTTACTATCCCAATTCCACCTTCTCCGTAAGCCGTTGAAATAGCCGAAATAGTATCGTTCATATCTTACCTCATATAATTTAAAAGCCCGTGAAATCACGGGCAAATTCTATTTTAACTCAATTACAATCCTTCTGTAAGGATCCTCACCCTCACTTCTGGTCAAAACTTTATCATTTCCTTGTAATGCAGAATGAATAATCATTCTTTCATAAGGATTCATAGGTTCAAGTTTTATATTTCTACCTGTCCTAACCACTTTATCCGCCAATTTATGAGCCAATTTTTCGAGGGTCTTTTCTCTCTTAAGTCGATAATTCTCAGCATCCAAAACCACCCTGATGTACTCGCTTTTATTTTTGTTAACTACGAGACTGGTCAAATACTGTATAGCATCCAGCGTCTGTCCACGTTTTCCTATTATAGTTCCCGCATCTTTTCCCGATATGTTAACATTTATTTCCAAATCCTTTACATTGACCTTAAAATCTAAAGATATTCCCATTTTTGCAGTAGTTTCCTGCAAGAATTCGAGGACCAGTTTAACGTCTTCATCTTCTACACCGTCTCCGGTAATTTCAACAGTGGAACTGTTATTTAGCTCATTTCCATCTGTTTTACTTTCTACCGCATTTTCTGAACCGATCTTCGAATTGACTTTACCGTCATCGTTAGATTCTTCCATTTTATATTCAGTCATCTTTGAAATTTCGGATTCTTTTTTTTCAATTACTTCAACTCTCACTAGTGCTAATTTTGAGCCTATACCCAGAAAGCCCTTTGAAGGCTCTTCTAAAACGGTAACCTTTACATCATCTTCGGAAACTTTGAGTTCCTGTAATGCAAGTTTTTTTCGCGGTTTCAATATCTTTTTCCCCATTTTTCTGAAAAAACCATCATCTATTTCCTTTCCTTCCCTTGCTTCTCTCCAATTCCGCCTTCTTTCTCAATTTATTTATGTGTAAATTAAAGAAAATTTGTAGAAATTGACCAAAGAACCAATATATTGACAGCCCTGCCGGATAACTTCTTCCCAATAGAACTATCATCATAGGGAACACGTACTTAGTCGCTTTCATCATTCCACCCATCTCAGACATCTGAGGTGTACTCTGCTGAGATATGGAAAAAGAAATATATGTTGCTATACCTGCCAATATAGGTAAAATCCACTTATCCGGATGACTCAAGTCAGCCATCCATAAAAACGATTCATGAGAAGCTATCAAAATAGTGTTGTCCTTTATATATGACAACGGATCTCTTAACAATGCAAATAAAGCGAATAAAATAGGCGTCTGTATGAGTACAGGCAAGCAACCTCCCGCAGGATTTACTCCTTCCTGTTTATACAATTCCTGAATTTTAATATTCATCGTCTCTTTGTCATTTGCGTACTTCTGTCTAATTTGCTTGATTTTACCGCTTATCGCAGAAGCTCCTATCGTCGATTTCATCTGTTTTATGTAAAGCGGGTAAAGACAAACTTTCACTATTGTAGTGAGTATTATGAGAGAAATTCCATAGTTACCTATTATGTTATGCAATGCAACAAGTAAATAACCAAGAGGTTTTTGCAAATATTCCTATTATTGTGTTCATTTATTCCTCCATTTTTTTAAGGCACCGGATCGTGACCTCCCGGATTAAAAAGGATGACATTTCAATATCCTTTTTAATTCCTAAATAACTACCCTTAAAAAACCATACTTTCTCAATGCCTGTATAAAGTACTGAGAGCATGTAGGGTAAAATCTGCAATTTTTAGGTAAAAATGGAGATATTAACTTCTGATATATCTTTATAAAAAAATATCAATATGTACTTCAATATATCACCTTCCACCCTTACTATCTATTGTTTTCCTTTTTATTATTGCAGTCCTTTTAAGTGCTGATAACATCGATCTTTCAACATCACGGCACTTTTTATTATCAATCGTATTTCTTGCGATAAAAATTATGTCATATCCATCAAGGTTCATATCCTTTAAATTTCTGAAACCTTCTTTCATAAGACGTCTCGCTCTATTTCTTTTTAACTGCATTTCCAACTTTTTGCTTGCCAAAAATGCCAATCTGCAGCTTCCTGTATCATTTTTTTTATAAAAAACAACAACGTATCTATCTCCTACAGATTTTCCCTTATTGTAGACTAAACTGAAATTTTTCTTACCGCTCAATACTTCTCTGATAACCATAACATCTCGTCACACAACTAAGCTGTAAGCGATTTTTCTTCCTCTTGCTCTTCTTCTCTTCAGGATGTTTCTTCCGTTTTTAGTCTTCATTCTCTTTCTGAAACCATGTTCCTTTTTTTCTCTGTCTTCTCTTCGGTTGATAAGTCATCTTCATTTTTAGTATACCTCCATAATTAAATCTAAATATAAATTATTTTTATGTCTCAATCTAAATTACAATTTGAGTACATAGCCTTTAAATTATACTTTTAAACGCTTATAAAAGTCAATGTTTTTTTAGGCATATTATGCTCATTATATCTATTATTTTTTTGATACATGTGTATGGCATTTAAATTTTATCAATATATTGTATACCTGTTAATATTGTCAACAACTTTATCCACAGTTTGTGGATAACTTTTACTTTTTCCACATTTTTAAATTTTATTTTTACTCCTTGCTTGTGGATAACTTTGCTGTTATTATATTTATACAGCCTTATTTTTCTATTACTTTCGGTAAAAATTTCAACTCAATATATTGTATTGAAAAATTCAGCTAAATTTATTTGAGAGGACATTGCTAGATGAATAATTACAGACAATTTTTGGGAAGATTCTTTAATACTTCTAAAGAGAATATGAATCAGATAGCCTTCAGAACGTGGTTTTCAAGGTTGACTTCAAAGAATTTGATGAAAAATACCGATACTTTATATCTATACTATTACAAAGAGATAGCAAAAGAACAAATTTTAGAGAGATATCTAAAGCTGCTTTCCGAATCTTTGGAAGCGGTTTTCGATAAAAAAGTAAGGATAAATTTCATCGACGGATCCGGTGGGAATGTTGGTGAATCTCTCGTAGAAGAAGTGCCTGTTTCGACTACATCAACTGTAAACGAAATATTTGATGAAGAAAATAATCAGCACGAGAAATACTTTCGAAAACTTTGTCGTAGGTCCGAATAACGAATACGCTCATGCAGCGTCTCTTGCAGTAGCTGAAAATCCGGCAACCGTAAATTATAATCCGCTGTATCTATATAGCGAACCGGGGCTCGGAAAAACTCATCTGATGCATTCCATAGCACTTTACATACTGAAAAACAGTAAAAATAAAAAAATTCTCTACGTTACTAGTGAAATGTTCACAAATGAATTCATAAGTGCCACAAAAAACAATAAAATTGATGAATTTAGAAACAAATACAGATCTATGGATATATTATTGCTTGATGATGTACAGTTTTTCGCCAAGAAAGCCCAAACTCAAGAGGAGGTTTTCAACACATTCAATGCCCTACACGATAACAATAAGCAGATTGTTCTGTCAAGTGACAGACCTCCCAGCGAACTTGAAATATCTCAGAGGTTAAAGCAGAGATTCGGTTGGAAAATAATAGCTGAAATAAAAAAACCTGAATACGAAACCAGATTGGCTATACTCGAAAAAAAAGCTGAAGAAGCGGGTTTGGAATTAACTGCAGATCTAAAAAGCGTGCTGAATATGATAGCGAGCGGAGTTGACGGAAGCGTTAGAATTTTAGAAAGCACTTTTACAAATATACTCAATATCTCACAATTCATGGGAACGGACATAACTCCCGAATTGGTTAGAGAAAGAGCTAATTATCTTTTTAAAGATGCAAATACAAGCATTGATGTTGAGGGAATAAAGAAAATAGTGTGCGAATACTACGGTATTTCTACGAGAGATATAGAAAGTAAAAAAAGATCTCGTGACATTGCATATCCAAGACAAATAGCAGTTTTTCCTTTCCAGGGAACTGACTGATTTATCATTTCCGAGCATCGGAGAGTATTTTTGGAGGAAGGGATCACACCACTATGATGCATGCATACAACAAGATAAATGAAGAACTTCAAAATAATGAAAGTACAAAAACACAATGTAAACGAACTGATAAACAAAATTAAAATCTAAAAAAATATACTGATTGCTGTTGAAAGTGTGGATAACTTTTAAAAAGTTATTAACAGCTTTTTCCACATACAATACTTATTGAAATTTCAATATATGTGAACAGTTTTTCCACATTATCAACAGAACATAATAGTACTAATAATAAAATATAATAAAAAAATGAGCAAAACGAGGAGATTTAATTATGAAATTTTACTGTAATCAGCAAGAATTGAACAGAGCGTTGAACATAGTTTCGAAAAGCCATTACGGTTAGAACTACTATACCTGTTTTTAAAAGGAATACTTATAATAGCAGAAGATAACCATTTGATTTTGAGAGCGTCCGATTTGGATATGAGCATAGAGACAAAAATAGATGCTGTTGTTGAAGAGAACGGTAATGTAGTTGCAAATTCCAAGTTGTTTGTGGAAATAATAAGGAAGCTCCCAAACGGAAATATCTATATGGAAAAAGTGGGAGAAAACAACGTAAATATTAAAACTGACAGCAGTGAATTTCAAATTGTAGGACAGTCCGGTGAAAAATTTTTCCTGTTATGAACATAGTAGAAGAAAAATGCCAATAAACTTTCAATAGAAAAAGAAATACTGAAAAAAATATGATCAGGAGAACTAATTTTTTTCTGCCAGCATCGATGAGAGTAAAGGAGTTCTAGTCGGAGAGTTAATAGAGATAAATCAAAAATGATATAAGAATGATATCCGTAGATGGATTTAGAATTTCGGTTTACAAGGAAGATATGAAAAACGAGAATTTAAACGATATCATAATTCATGCGAAAACGCTTTCAGAAGTGTTGAAATTGTTATCCGAATCAGATATCGATGAAGATGTGGAATTGATAATAGGGCTCTAAAAGAGGCTTTTGATACTTTTGGATAAAACAAAAAGTTTCAATAAGACTAATGGAAGGCGAATTCATAAAGTATAAAGATATTTTGCCTAAAGATTGCAACACGAGGATGAAGGTTGATAGAAAATTTCTGATGCAGTCAATAGAAAGAGCTTCTCTGATGGCTAAAGAAGGAAAGAACAATTTGATTAAGTGCACCATAGATGGAAATCTGTTAACTATAAATTCGAGATCTGATGAAGGTTCCGTGAAAGAAGAGTTGATAGTTAAAAAAAGAGGGCGATAATATTGAAATAGGGATTCAATTCAAAAATACATATTGGACGTTCTCAAGGTCTTGGATGACGAAGAAATCAGCATAGAATTTAAAAATTCTCTGGCGCCTTGTTCAATAAAAACCTGTAAAAGGCGATAATTATGAGTATTTGATACTGCCTGTGAGAATTCCTTAAAAATGAGGTTAAAGAAAAAAATTATCATAGGCGTGAAATAAAATTTTAATACTATAAAAAAATAAAATATATTGGAATTTTTATAAAATGTATATCAAGAATATAAAATTGGAAAATTATAGAAATTATCATAGCGCATATATCGAATTCGACAGAGGAGTTAACATTGTTCTGGGGGATAATGCACAGGGTAAAACCAATTTACTCGAATCGATATATGTTCTTTCTATGGGAAAAATCTTTCAGAACTTCAAAAAGATAGGGAGCTGATCAAATTTAACAGTGAATTTTTCAAGGATAAGAGCGGAATATGTGAAAGATGACTACGATCTGTTTATGGAAATAGCATACGGATTAAACGGAAGAAAAAGCTGTAAATTTAGATGGTGAAAAACCTCAAAAAAATATCAAAAGCTTATGGATAATATAATAACAGTTATATTCTCTCCGGAAGATCTTTCAATAATAAAAGATGAGCCTTCAAAGAGAAGAAATTTTATAGATAGAGAATTATCTCAGTTAAAACCCATATATTTTAACTATCTTTCAAAAATATAAGAGAGTTTTGACAAATAAGAATAAGTATTTAAAGGAAAAAAATATAAGAAGAAATGTCGTTGATGTTTTTAATGAACAGCTTGTAGAATACGGAAGTAAAATAATTGAATACAGGATAGATTTTATAGATAGATTGGAAAAGATAAGTAGAGAAATTCACAGGGATATAACAAATAAAAAAAGAAGAAATAAAAAGTAATATATAAGTCCGATGTTCAAATAGATTATGAATATTTATACAGTGAAAAAAATGTAATTGCGATATCGGAAATAAAAAAATATGTTAAGTAAAAATAAACGAAAAAAATATTACGAAATTTTAAAGGGAACAATAGATGAGGATATTATGAGGAGAAGCTCCACAAGAGGACCTCACAAGGATGATTTAGCAGTTTTGATAAATGGAATAGATGCGAGAAAAATTCGGATCTCAGGGTCAGCAGCGAACGGCTTCCTTATCGCTGAAATTGGCGGAAATACAGCTGATCAGAGAAGAAAAAAATGAAAATCCCATACTTTTTATTGGACGATGTCATGAGCGAGCTGGACTATGAAAGGCAGAGATACCTAGTAAATTCCATAAAAGATATTCAAATTTTTCTGACGACTACGGATATAAATAAAAAGAGTCATGGACAATTTGCCCAAGGGAAAGACTATATACATAAACAATGGGTTGGTAAAGTGAAAAATGCCATGACTAAAAAGTGAATTTTGATGTAAAAAAATTGAAAATATTGAAAATTTGTTTTTAGTTCAATGATTATTATATAACTTAATTATATCATACATTTATTTTTAAAAAAAGTATTTTTTTATTAAGGTTATTTTTGTTATACTAATCACAAGTTAGAACTTTTATTTAGGAGGTGACTTATGTTTAAGAATTGTATATCAAAAATAAGTTTTTATCATTTATGTTAGTGTTATCGATGTTATTAACTTCTGGTATTAGGTTGGTTTGAACTTGACATTTGTAATCATTATACTTTAAGTTCTAGAGGAATTACTCCTAGATATGTAGAAGCTTACAGTTCATCATCAGCTCTTATATCTGTTAGTCATGGTTCTGTGCATCAACCAAAAACGATATGCCAAAAAGGTCAAACAGTATCCTCAAATTGTGCATTTAAGATCACAGTTGGTCTAGGTAAAGCGGGTATATATACTAGGAATTTTTAAAATGTATAATTACATTAAATGTTCTGATATAGATACTCGTGACAGAGAAGTAAAAAGTCGTTCAATTTTTGGAGAGGGAATGGTTATAATGTCTTTCCTGGCACTATTGATAAGTTTAATTGTTAGATTTATAATTGCATTTGTAATTTTTATATTATTGTACAAGTATTTTTAAAAAAACAAGTTCTAACTTCTACAAAATCACGGTCACCCGTTTAATGGGTGGTTTGTTGTTTTTATTTAGAAATATAAAACTTGCTTCAAAAACATTAGTTAAGTTCTTTGGTAAACTAATTTATTATACTGACCTATCCATATGATTTGTTGTACACAGTAAATCATATGGATTTTTGTTTTAAAAGGGTTGATTTTAAAACAAAATCAACGGTGTATCACACTGCTGAAATTTGATAAAAAAAGAAAAAAGTGGTATAATGAAAGGCACGTTAAAGTATGTAAATGATGGAGAAATTAATGGCTAAGGAAGTGAAAAATCATAATTATGGTGCTGATCAAATTCAGGTACTGGAAGGGTTGGAAGCAGTTAGAGTAAGACCCGGAATGTACATCGGTTCAACCGGTGAAAAAGGATTGCACCACTTAGTTTATGAAATAGTTGACAACAGCGTAGATGAATCGCTTGCAGGTTACTGTAAAAACATAGATGTAGTAATAGAAGAAGACAATTCGATTATGGTTCAGGATGACGGCAGAGGAATGCCTGTGGACATGCATCCGAAAGAAAAAATACCCGCGGTGGAAGTTATTCACACAGTTCTTCACGCAGGAGGAAAGTTCGGCGGAGGAGGATATAAGGTTTCCGGAGGGCTTCACGGTGTTGGTGCTTCTGTGGTAAACGCTCTTTCCACCAGGATGGAGGTAGAAGTAAAGAGAGACGGAAACGTTTACGGCTTATCTTTTGAAAAGGGAAAAACCGTTGAAAAACTTCACGTAATTGGAAGTACCAGCAAGACGGGTTCAAAGACCAGATTTTGGCCCGATCCGGAGATATTTGAAGAAACCGTTTACGACTATGAAACCTTGGAACATAGACTCAGAGAAATGGCATTTCTCAACAAGGGTATAAAAATAACTCTGGAAGATAGAAGAGAGGGAAGAAAAGTCAAAAAAGAATTTCATTATGAAGGCGGTATCAAAGAATTCGTAGCATATATGAATTCCAACAAGGAACCCGTTCACAATGAAATAGTATACTTTGAAGCCCATGGAAGCGATAAAAACGGAAAAGGAGATATGGAAATTGAAATCGCATTCCAGTACGTAGACAGATATTCGGAATTGATAACATCCTATGCAAATAATATAAATACAGTAGACGGAGGATATCACCTATCCGGATTCAAGTCGGCATTGACGAGAGTTTTCAACGATTATGCCAAGAAAAATAAACTGTTGAAAGACAACGATCCGGCTCTGTCAGGCGACGATGTGAGAGAAGGAATTACTGCAGTTGTGTCTGTAAAGTTGACAAATCCGCAATTTGAGGGGCAGACCAAAGGTAAGCTGGGAAACAGCGAAATGAGAGGTTTTGTAGAATCAAATACAACAGAGCACGTTTCGGCATTTTTACAGGAAAATCCAAATCAGGCAAAAGCCATAATAAATAAGGCTATTCAGGCATCCAGAGCCAGGGAAGCAGCCAGAAAAGCGAGAGATATAATCAGAAAAAACAACGTGTTGGAAGGTTTTTCGCTACCGGGTAAATTGTCAGATTGTCAGGAAAAAGATCCTGCTCTATCAGAAATTTTCCTAGTTGAGGGTGATTCTGCGGGAGGCTCTGCAAAACAGGGCAGAGATAGAAAAAGACAGGCTGTTTTACCGTTGAGAGGTAAGATTTTAAATGTTGAAAAAGCCAGACTGGACAAAATTTTGAACAGCGATGAAATAAAGAACATGATAACGGCTTTCGGCTGTAATATAGGAGATGATTTCGATATAGAAAAACTCAGATATCATAAGATAATAATAATGACCGATGCCGACGTCGACGGAGCGCATATCAGAACGCTTCTGTTGACATTCTTCTACAGATACATGAAGCCTCTGGTAGAAGGCGGATACGTTTACGCTGCACAGCCACCGCTGTTCCAGGTTAAAAAAGGAAATGAGGTACACTATACCTATTCTGACAGAGAGCAGGAAAAGCTTCTCGCCGAACTTTCGGAAAAACCGGGTAAAGTCAATATACAGAGATATAAGGGTTTGGGTGAAATGGATTATCATCAGTTGTGGGAAACCACTATGGATTACAATACCAGAACGCTGATACAGATAACTTTAGAAGACGTCACAATGGCAGATGAAATATTCACTACTCTGATGGGAGATAAAGTTCCACCTAGAAAGAAATTTATCGAAGATAATGCAAAATACGTAAAGAATTTAGATGTTTAAGGATGGTATGAAATGAGCAATATGATGCAAGAAGACAGCAAGATGATACAGCATGAAATTCATAGTGAAATGAAAAATCTTATATAGATTATGCTATGAGTGTAATTGTTGGAAGAGCCTTGCCGGATGTAAGAGACGGTTTGAAACCGGTTCACAGAAGGATTCTTTACGGTATGAGTCAATTGGGTGTAACGCTGATAAGCCTTTTAAAAAATCTGCGCGTATAGTCGGTGACGTAATGGGTAAATATCACCCTCACGGAGACTCGGCTATTTACGATGCAATGGTTAGAATGGCACAGGATTTTTCGACCAGATATATGCTGGTAGACGGTCACGGAAACTTCGGTTCAATAGATGGAGACGGTGCTGCGGCAATGCGTTATACCGAAGCGAGAATGACTCCGTTCGCTCTGCAGATGCTCAGAGATATAGAAAAGGAAACGGTTGATTTCGTACCGAATTTCGACGAGGAAGAAAAGGAACCGTCGGTTTTACCCGCAAAAATTCCGAACTTACTGGTAAACGGTTCAAACGGTATAGCAGTCGGGATGGCTACATCTATTCCACCGCATAATTTGGGGGAAGTAATAGATGCAGCCTGTTTTATGATTGAAAACGAAGAAGCGACTGTAGAAGATTTGATCGAAATAGTAAAAGGACCTGATTTTCCTACAGGTGCGATGATTTTAGGCAAAAATAACCACAAGGAAGCGTATAGAACCGGTCAGGGAAAAGTAACCGTAAGATCGAAAACTGAAATAGAAGAAACCAATAAAGGCAGAATGCAAATCGTAGTCAGCGAAATTCCTTTTCAGGTGAACAAGGCGAGGTTGATTGAAAAGATAGCAATGCTGGTAAAAGATAAGAAAATAGACGGAATTTCAACTATCAGAGACGAGTCCAGCAGACATGGAATGAGAATAGTGATAGAGTTAAAGAGAGATGCAAATCCGCAGATTATATTGAACAGATTGTACAAGCATACACAGCTTCAGGATACTTACAGCATGATCATGATAGCTTTGGTCGAAGGACAACCGAGGGTGTTAAACTTATATGAAATCATAAGTGAATTTTTAAAACACCAGAAAAATGTCATGACTCGCAGAACTCAGTACGATTTGAATAAAGCTGAAGCGAGGGCTCACATACTGGAAGGTTTGAGAATAGCCTTGGATAACATAGACGAGATAATAAAGATAATAAGATCTTCTTACAGCGATGCCAAAACTAGGCTTATGGAAACCTTTGACTTGTCCGAAATACAGGCGCAGGCGATTTTGGATATGAGATTGGCAAGATTGCAAGGGTTGGAAAGAGAAAAAATCGAAAACGAATACAACGAATTGATGGAAAAGATAACTTATTACAACGCACTTCTCTCTGATGAGAAGATGCTGATGGGCGTAGTAAGAGATGAGATGATGGAAATCAAGGAAAAGTATTCAGATGAAAGAAGGACCAAGATAGTAGCAGACAGCACGGAAATCGACGAGGAAGATTTGATAGAAAAGGAAAACGTTGCAGTGACTTTGACTCATCTGGGCTATTTGAAGAGGATTCCGGCTGATACCTATAAGACTCAGAAAAGAGGAGGTAAAGGCATCACAGGTCTTACGACGAGAGAAAACGATTTTGTTACGGACTTGATAATGACGTCCACACACGATTATTTGATGTTCTTTACAAATTTCGGTAAAGTGTATAAAATCAAGGCTTACGAAATACCTGAAGCTACCAGAACAGCAAAAGGTACACCTGCCGTGAACTTCTTGAATCTCCTTCAGAGGGAGAGAATCAATGCGGTGATGCCGATTGAAAACTTCACAGAAGATGCATTCCTGTTGGGAGTTACCAAGAAGGGAACCATCAAGAAAACATCCATATCCGAATTTGAGACAAACAGGAAAAACGGTCTAATCGCCATAAACTTGAGAGATGGAGATGAGCTGATAGACATAAAGGAAACTTCAGGAAATGATGATATAATAATCGTTACTAAACACGGAAAGAGCATAAGGTTCAGCGAAAAAGACGTAAGGGCTACGGGAAGAGCAGCCATGGGTGTAAGGGCGTTGAAATTAGGCGAAGGAGATGAAGTTATTTCAATGTGCCTTGTCAACGAAGAAGATAAGCTCTTAGTCGTTACGCAGAATGGATTTGGGAAGAGAACTCCTGTGAAGGATTACAAGAAACAGGAAAGAGGCGGAAAGGGAATATTGACCTACGATAAGTCTAAATTCTCAAAGACAGGAGAACTCGTAGGAGCGGTTACAGTAGAAGAAGATGATGAAGTGCTGTTGATAAATTCCGATGGAATAATAATAAGAATCGAAGCCAATGACGTCTCAGAATTCGGCAGAGCGACCCAAGGGGTAAAAATTATGAAAGTGGAAGAAGATGCAAATATAATATCGATGACGAAAGTCATAAAGGAAGATAGTGAGAAAGAAACGGATTGAGGGGAAGTTATGACAAATAATATAAGCGTTACAATTAAATGTGCACCTGAATATATAAGGGTGTGCAACAGCGTTGCCGTGTCGGCGGCCAGTGTGGCAGGATTGGATATCGAGGCCATGGACGAAGTGGGTATAGCGGTAATCGAAGGCTGTAAAATAATATCTTGCCACGACAGCGACTGTTGGTGTAACGAATATAAGATGGATATTGAAATTAGTGAAAAACAATTTTCAATTGCCATAGCTGCTACCGGAGAATATGAGCTTGAAAGTGCAGGAAAATTTGCGAGCAATGTCCTCAAGAGGGAGATTTAGGTATAGCGGTAATGAATACTATTATGGATAAGGTGACACTGGAACTAGATGAAAATAATAAAAAAAGGTTGATTATGATTAAAAATATTTAGCCTATCAAAAGGTAGAATTATGCAAAATAAGGAATTATTCAAGGAGTATTACAGTACGAGGGACCGAGAACTAAGGAATAAACTCGTAGAAGATCATCTATATATGGTGGATATTTTAATAAAAAAATATCTTGGAAAGGGTGTCGATTACGACGATTTATATCAGGTCGGTGCCATGGCACTCATTTCCGCAGTCGAAAGGTTCAATCCAGAAAAAGGGTTTGAGTTCAGCAGTTTTGCCACGCCGACCATCCTGGGAGAAATAAAAAAATATTTCAGAGATAAGGGTTGGAGCGTAAAGGTTCCAAGACATATGAAAGAGCTTTCATCGTCCATGCCCAGAGTGAAGGAAGAATTGACCATAGAGTTGGGCAGAACACCTACGGTTGCAGAGATAGCCGAAAAGATGGGAGAAAAAGAAGAAACCATTGTCAGAGCCATTGAGAGCAGTGCAGCATACGGTACCCTCTCGCTGAATCAGACCTTTGACGATAACGGTGATGAAGGAAGTACGGCGATGTTTGAGAAGTACACGGCACAAGAAGAAAAAGGGTTTGAGGATATCGAGAACTTTGAGATAATAAGCAAAGTTCTAAAGAATTTAAACGGAACGTACAAGTATATTTTTAAAAAGAGATTTGTGGAAGAGAAATCTCAAAGTGAAATAGCAAAAGATTTAGGCGTTTCACAGATGACCATATCGAGAGCCGAAAAGAAAATACTGAAGCAATTTAATCAAGAATTCACCAATTGATGGCTTTGGAATGTTTTTATAGGAAGATACAGGTCTTGAAGAGGTTGAGTTTACATGTTTTATGATGTGTACAAACTCGTTTCATTCCACTTTGGGCGAAAAATAATAGCAGATAAATTGTTTAGGAGGTTTTTATGAGCAGGGTTTTTTCGGGAGTTCAACCCACAGGAAACATTCATTTAGGGAATTATCTCGGTGCTTTGAAGCAATTTGTAGAGTTACAGGAAGAGCACGAGTGCATATATTGCATCGTGGATTTGCATGCAATTACGGTACCGCAAGATCCCGAGGAGCTGAGAGAGCACATTTTAGATGTCGCAGCTCTGTATTTGGCTGTCGGTGTGGATCCTGAGAAAAGCATAGTATTTGTTCAATCGAAAGTGTCCGGTCATGCGGAACTGGGTTGGCTTTTGACATGTTCTTCATATACGGGAGAGCTGTCCAGAATGACTCAGTTCAAGGACAAGGGAAAAGGTAGAGAATCCGTTCCCACAGGTTTGTTCACATATCCTGTTTTGATGGCTGCCGACATTTTGTTGTACGATACGGAAGTAGTACCCGTCGGCATAGACCAAAAACAACACATTGAATTGACCAGAGATCTATGCAACAGGGTTAATAATAAGTACGGTCATACCTTCATACTTCCCGAAGGAAGATATTTAAAAGAAGGTGCCAAGATTATGGCATTAGACGATCCTACAAAAAAAATGAGCAAGAGTGCAGAGAACGAGCTCAGCAGAATTTCGCTGTTAGATGACGATAGAAAAATCAAGAAGGCTATTATGAGAGCTACAACCGATTCGGACGGAGTTGTAAAATTCGATGTGGAAAATAAGCCGGGAATCAGCAATCTCATGAATATTTACACCGCCTTTTCCGATTTATCCATAGGGCAAATCGAGGAGAAATACAAGGGAAAAGGCTATGGAGATTTCAAGAAGGATTTAGTCGAAATCGTAATCGACGGATTGAAGCCTTTTAAAGAGAGATTCGAAGAGATCAGAAATTCGCAAGAACTTGTGCGAATATTGGAAGACGGTGAAAAGAGAGCAAATGAAATAGCTGAAAAAGTTCTCGACAGAGTAAAAGATAATTTTGGCATAGGGTACTGAAATTTATGTGTCATTAGCTTGTGAATTGGTTAAAAGATCATGTTTTAAAATAAACCGTTTAACATTGAAATAAAGTCTGTAAAAATTTATGGATTGCAAATGTATGGAAGAAGTGAAACATTCAGTTGGCAATGCTCATATATAAAGATTTTTTTAAAATAGAATTACGATAACTGAAAATCCTGCAACTTTGCTAAAGTTACAGGATTTTTAGTATCATTAAATTTTACTATGTCAAATTATAAAAAAATATTCATTGTTCATATTTCTCTTAGATTGATTGAAGATATGCCATTATTGGCTCATGTAATACGCAATGAGCAAAACAGCTATTACGAAGGCTGATAGTGCCAATATTTTCAAAGGCGAACCGGAATTTTTTCCGTAATTAGTACTGTTATGGTTATAGTTGTTGCGGTCAGTGGATCGGATTTTGTTGTCATAGTCATATGAACGCTGCCTGCTATCGTAATTGCTGTAGCCGATATGCTCTGTATTGGAAGTACCATCATTCTTAACTCCACTATGTTTACTGATTCTTTCAGCACGCTTAGAATTAATCCTGATAAGTGCGAAAGGATGATTTCCGCTTAACAATCTGTCATAAAACTCATTGAGCTCGAAAAAGTCTTCTTCTGTGGAAATAACGTCGTTATTCGCATGAGCAATTTGATTTCTGATATATCTCAAATGCTTCAGCATGCGATAATCTCGTTCCCATGAAGGGACATATCGCCTTTCCGAAGCAGGAGTTTTATCCATCTGGTCGATGTATTCAGAAATCCCGGAATCGGAACTCAGCATATCGCCACAGAACTTATCCACATCCTTATACTTATCAAAAAATTCCATATCCAGACGATCCATAATTATTACCTCTCAAACCGTTTAATAAAATTAAATTTTGATCTAATTCTCGGAATGTCTCTGTAATTCAAGGACACCGCTGTGAATTATATCGTAGACTTTCTTGGAAAGGTGCTTTTCCTCTTCCCTTGAAAGATTTTTAGTCTCGGTAGGAGGATGAATTTTTATCTTGACAAGACCTTTTTGCAATCGTCCCTTTTCTTCAAATATTCTCCAAGTACCGTCCAAGGAAATAGGTATGATGGGAACACCGGGTTTTGTAGCTATTTTCATAGCGCCGGCTTTAAACTCTCCCATGTCGGGGCACTGGCTGCGCTTCCCCTTCGGGGAAGATCAACAGGGAGAAGCCGTCGTTGATAAACGAAATGCCCTTTGAAATTGCCTTCAGCCCTTCTCTGGCGTTATCTCTGTTTATCATAACACTTCTGATTCGATTGATCCAGCTGCCGTACAAAGGAACCCTGTCCAGTTTATCTTTAGCTATGAATCCGAATTGAATAGTATCTAAAACGGCGCAGAGAGCTACTATGTCGGCAAAACTCTGATGATTGGACATATACACCACAGGTCCGTTTTTTGGAAGATTTTCGCTTCCTAGAAGCTCCAAATCCATGCCTATGCTTTTGGATAGAGACTTTCCCCATGTGCTGGTAGCCTTTAGTATATATTCTTTTTCACGTTCCAAGTCTCCGGCAACTTTGGCTTTTTCTATCTCCTTCTTAAATTGTGTAAGCTGAGGCAAGTTACCGTAGGCTTTAAAAAATGTCGGTATATTAGCAAAAATTTTCATATTTCTACCCCTCTTTTACGATTTTATTGCGTTTTTCATGAAAGGTCCGCTGATAAAGACTTGAATGATGAATTTCAGACGCATGTCCGCTTATTTAAAATTATTCATGGACGTTTCTTCTCCATCTGATGAAGTTTTCATTTCATCGGGCATCTTTACAACTTCCGCTTCGATGACTTCCAGAGAATCTAATTTCCTGTCGAACTTTTCACTCCATTTGGCATGTTCCTTTTTATGAGGATAAAAGAACATCGCAATCAGGCTCATGGAAGCGGTTCCCATGAATATTCCGGCGAACACATCAGACGGATGGTGAACTCCGACGTAAACTCTGCTCAATCCTATTACAAGTGCGAGAAGGGTGAGAAGAATTGCGTAAATCCAAGCTTTTTTCTTATCATCCATAGTTTTCACCAAAATGTACCCTATCAGGACAAATACAGCTATTGCCGTAGTCGTATGTCCGCTGGGAAAGGAATAGCCTTTTACGGAAATCAGCATATTTGAAGAGTCGGGTCTGGGCCTATGCATCAGATGCTTTACGATTTTATTGGCAACGCTGGAAAGTATGGCGACCAACGTAACGGGTATGCCGAAAGTCTTCCGAGTTTTATCGAAAGCTAAAAGCAAAAGGCATATTATGACGATGGACTGCCAATTGCCGATATATGTAATTCCTTCCATCAAAGTATTTAAGCCGCCGCCTCTCAAGCCTTGAATAGCCCCGCTGTAAAAGGTATCGAAGTATACGGCATTGCCGTAAAAGACCACCGTTGCGACGGCGATTACCATGATTACAGAGCCTTCAAAAATCCATAATTTGTAGTTGAACATATTATTACTCCATTTTAAAATTTCTGTTGCACGATGGGATTTCTCACTGATAATGCACATATTGTAACTGATAATATGCATGTTGCATATGAAACATTCGTACAGAAATATTCGCGATATAAGACGTAAAGTCTCAAAACGCATAGGCATCACATGAAAAGAGGTGAGAGCCTGAAAGATTGTCTTTGTGAACTTTCATAAACGCCATAGCAAATATCAAATATACGGAATGTTTTTCAGCGAAATCATCGTCCGATAGACTATATTATACACTTTTGCAGGTCTTTGGACAAGGAGACCTTTTAATTGCTGCTATGCTATCGACATAAAAACGGAGCTCCCTTCGGAACTCCGCAATTTGCCTGCGCAATAAATATAATCTCGCGAAAATTATCTCTTTGAGAACTGAGATGCTTTTCTCGCCTTTTTAAGACCGTATTTCTTTCTTTCCTTCATTCTCGCATCTCTTGTCAAGAAACCGGCAGCCTTCAGAGGAGCTCTGTATGCTTCTCTATCAGCTTCGCATAAAGCTCTCGCAATGCCGTGTCTCAACGCTCCTGCTTGACCTGTGTATCCGCCACCGGTTACGGTAGCGATAACATCAAACTTGCCTTCGCAACCGGCAATCTCGAAAGGTCTTTTAACTTCTCTTTTTACGATTTCCAGTGCGATATAGTCATCTAACGGTTTTTTATTAACAGTGATGTTGCCAGTGCCAGGGACTAGTCTAACTCTTGCAACTGAAGATTTTCTTCTGCCTGTTCCTCTAAATTGAACTTTTGCCATTTGTTATACCTCCCCTTAAAATTCCCAAACTGCAGGTTTTTGTGCGTCGTGACCGTGTTCAGGTCCGGCGTAAACCTTCAGCTTCTTATACATCTGTCTGCCCAGTTTGCCGTTTGGCATCATGCCTTTAACAGCGTGTCTAACAATTTCTGTCGGGTGTTTTTCCATAAGCTGTTCGAAAGTCATCTCTCTAAGACCACCCGGATACCCGGTGTGTCTCTTGTAGATCTTTTCTTTTCTCTTCTTGCCTGTTACCGCAACTTTTTCAGCATTGATAACGATTACATAATCTCCGCAGTCTACGTGGGGAGTATATGTAGGCTTTTTCTTTCCTCTCAAGATAGCAGCTACTTCCGATGCTAAACGACCTAGAGTTTTGTTCTCCGCGTCGATAACATACCATTTACGCTCTACTTCATGAGGCTTTGCAATAAATGATTTCATTTTGTTTCCTTTCCTCCTACTAAGATGGTCGACCATCCCTTTCGGATCCGCTTACTGGGATTTGTAAAATCTGTTTCAGCGATTACTAAATTAACTTAGCTGTGAATTCACGGACGCTTCCATCCTAAATCCACGCCTATACATTGTACATTCTTATCAAAAAGTCAATTAAAATTATTTGAATTGAGAGAATTGCAAAGTTTTATGAATTTGCAGGAGATATTTAATAGCAGATAATTTATATTTTTCTACTCTTTTAAAATATCTTGATTGTATGTGTATGCCAGTTTTAAAACTTTTGGAAGCATTGCAACCAGTATGACGAGAGTATATAACCCCACTGCCTGCAAGCTACCTGCGAATTCCAAAGTCTCCGTTATTTTATAATTTAAAATCGTACTCAGTATAAGTCCGCCTATAACGCCGGTCCCCACATATATGAGCAGTTGATAGAGTATTATCATCGCAATACGCCTTGGAACATAGCCTAATGTGTGCAATGTGGAATAGTTGTTTCGCCTGTCTTCCAGAATGTTGTTCATCGTGTTAATCCAGCCGATGGTTACGATGATCACAAGCCCATATAACGTTATGAAAAACATACCGAATCGCTCTTTTCCACCATTGTAAAGCTTAGACAGTTCTTCATCTTGCGTCGACCACTTTATGTAGTGATATTTGTTTTTTAAGGAGGCGAGAGTCTTGTTGATTTGTTTCATATTCCCTTTTGCATAGATGGCGTCAAAATGGCCGAGATCTTCATCGGTATACTCCTCGTTGTCTGCATCTATAATAACATCACTCCAAGTGAAGTTGGACGATTTAAAAATCTCCCGAACTGTAAACTTTTTATCGCCCAGCATTAATTTATCATTTTCCTTGAGGTTATGTTTTTTAGCGAAAGTGTCGCTAATAGCTGTTTCATTTTTCTCGAACCTATTATGTAAGAACTTAAACTTGTTCAATCCATTTAAATCACCCAATTGAAAATTTATACGAGATCCGTCACTATTACTAATCGATTGTATGCCATACATAACAGCTATATCCACATTTTCCGTTTTTTTTAGCCGATCTATAATCTTATCCGTTTCTCTTTTCTTTAGAGGTTCAGAGCTATCTATGGTTATCAAAATATCCGATTTGTATTTCTGCTTTATGTAGTCCGCTCCGTTTTTGTCCACGGTTTTTACAAAAGTGTTGCCTGACAAGAATAAAACGATCAACAAAGAGACTGAAAGAATGATCCGTTTATTTTCTGAAAGTTTGTTCCCTATCAGTTTCAGCGATAAATTCAGATCTCTAAAAGACAATGCCCTTCTTTTTCGCATTTTTTCTTTTCCGTTTTTCTCACCGTATAATCCGTTTATGATTTCGATGGGCATTACATTGGAGTATTTATTTGCACTAAATAAAACCGATTTTCTTATAATCACCATTAGAATTATCACGATTGCTATCGATATTGTAACGTAAAAATGATGTTTTCCGTTTATTTTCATTCCCCATACTTTACGTAGAAACTCTAAACCGAAGTTATAGAATAAAAAAATGCCGATACAAGCCCTAACACGCTACCTGCAATGGTCAGAAAATTGACTTGATTCTTGATTATGGCTTTTATCTGAGCTTTGTCGGCTCCCATTGCTCGTAATATCGCCATATCTCTATGGCTTTTTTTGAGCAATATTTGAAACGTACTCGTAATAAATAAGATTGTAACAGTCATAATCGAAATTACTATAACAGATAATATTATGATAAAAGACAGCAAATTTTTCTATATTCTTCGCTGCGAATATCAATAGCGGCACCGGCACTTTTCATATTTGCAAAGGACTGAGGATATGTGATAATTGAATTTAAAGCGAAGTTGAACATAACGACGATAGCGAATACGACGAGCATTATGCTGATCATGCTCGTTGCGGACAAAAATCTGTTGTTTTTAATTTGTTCAAAGGATAAATTATTGAGGTTTTTCATGAGACTCCTATTGCTCCAAAGTTTTTAATAAATCTAAAATATTAGCTACGTTATTTGCATCCGCTTCAACACGATATTCCTCTTTTATCTGACCGTTGTGCAAAAAAACCACTCTATCAGCGCAGGATGCAACTTTGGCATCGTGGGTGACCACGATTATACTTTGGTTTAACTCTTTGTTTAAATCGGTCAATATATCCAGAATTTCAGCAGTCGTAACCACATCGAGGGCTCCTGTGGGTTCATCTGCCAGGAGTATTCTGGGATTGCCGATTAAAGCCCTGGCAATTGCCACCCTCTGCTGTTGTCCGCCTGACAGCTTGCCGGGCTTGTTGTCTAATTTTGAAGAAATACCCATCAGCCGAGCCATTTTCTCCACCTTTTCATTTATGGTTTCAAATTTCTCTTTTTTTATGTGAAGAGGAATTTCAATGTTGTCTCGCACGGTTAGATCTCCTATGAGATTGAACCGTTGAAATATAAAGCCGATATTCTTCTCCCTATATTCAGTTATCTGCGGTTCTTTAAATATTATGGGGTTTGTGCTTTCGTTCAGATAAACTTCTCCATCATCAGGTCGCTCCAACCCGCCTAAAATATGTAAAAGAGTGCTTTTTCCGGAGCCGCTGCTGCCCATTATGGCGAGAATCTCACCTTCTGTTAACGTTAAATTTACGTCCTTCAGAGCTTCTACGACTGCATCACCTGTCTTATATGTTTTTTCAATGTTTTTAGTCTCAATGATATTCATTACTTCCCCTTTAATTAATGTTAATATTTTGATATAATGAGGCCTGTTTTGTGTATAGCCTTTTATATAATCCGTCTTTTTCATTAATTCACTATGTGTGCCATCTTCGACAATTTCTCCTTGATCCATAGATATAATCCTGTTGCAATATTTAATTACCCGTAGGCGAAATCGAACTTACAATTCTTTTCCATTTAATTCTAATAGTAACTCATAAACTTTTTCAATAAAAAAATTATTGTTTTATCCCATGAATAATTGTTATACAATACAGAGAATGATTTATTTGAGCCAAAATTTGCAACTAAAAAGAGAGCATCTGCTCCCTTCTCTAAAACATAGCATTTGTATTTAGTTTCTGTTTAAACATATAACTTTATTTGCAGTGACCCCCCTGGAGGAGGTGCAATATGGTTACATTCAATCGCCTCGCTTGTAATTTAAAAATGCTTTAATCAACCCCAACCGATAAAATTCCATATAGTTTCTGTGTTTCCCATTTATCGAACACATTAACCATAATTATTTTTCACTTTTTAATAGATCTCTGATTTCTTTCAGCAGTTCTTCCTTGCTGTCAACAGGTGCAGCCTCTTCTTCCGGCGATTCTTTTGAAAGTTTATCCTTTGCGGTATTTATTGCCTTTATGAACATGAATATAGCAAATGCGGTAATTAGAAAATCAAATACAACTGAATGAAATTACCGTATTTTATATTGTTCCACATAAGGCTTGTAAAATCGACTTTTTCCCGGCAGTATCAAGGCTATCAACGGCATGATGATATCGTTTACCAAGGAACTGATAATCTTACCAAACGCAGCACCTATGATTACACCTACTGCCAAATCCAAGACATTGCCTCTAAATGCAAATTTTTTTAAATTCTTTTTAACATAAATATTCCTCTCCTTCTATCTGTTACTCTCACATAATTTTTTTAATTTTTTTCTTCCCTTAGGGATTGCTGCAGAATTTCAAAAATTTATCAGTAAAAATAATATCTGAAAATATCCATTTTGCAGTTTGGACAAGTATACCATATTATATCATTTTTGTATAATCTCTCAGCCATTTTTTTTCATTGTCGTCTAAAAATGGACTGATTTTTCTGAATACTTCTGCATGATACGTGTTGAGCCACTTTTTTTCATCTTCATTCATATCCTCGATCAATATTTGCTTCGTATCGATAGGAATCCATGTCAACGGTTCGAATTTCATAAACTTTCCGAATTGGTTTTCCATATCTTCCACAACAACCATCTCATTTTCGATTCTGATTCCGAAGTTATTTTCAAAATATACTCCCGGTTCGTTTGAAACGACCATTCCTTTTCTGAACTGTTCCATATCATTAAGCCCCGGAACGGCTCTCCATCGGATACCGACAGGATTTTCGTGAACGTTTAGAATATACCCTACTCCATGTCCTGTTCCGTGCTTGTAATCCATGTTCAGATCCCATAAAATACCCCTTGCCAGTATGTCTAGATTTTTTCCGTTGCAGCCTTTCAAAAATTTTGATTTACTCAGCCTTATCATAGCTCGCAACACGGCTGTATAGCACTTTTTCTCTTCTGCTGTGAGCTGTCCGAGAGGAAGTGTTCTGGTAACGTCGGTGGTACCGTCTCTATAATGACCTCCGCTGTCTACCAGTATCATACTGCGATTTTCGAGTTTTTTGGAGTTGCTCACAGGCGGATGATAGTGCACAATTGCCCCGTTTTCTCTATATGCCGCAATGGTTTCAAAACTCTCCTCTATGAAGCCATCCTGTTGCATCCTGAACTCGTGAAGTTTCATGGAAGCACCGTATTCATCGATATCTTCTCCTTCTTTTACGGAATTTTGAATCCATCTTATGAATTTAGTTACAGCGATGGCATCTTTTAAGTGTGCATTTTCGTTGTTTTTAAGCTCTGTTTCATTTTTGCACGCTTTCCACAAAACCACAGGAGACACTTCGTTTTGCACTTTTATATTTCTCGGAAGTTTTGCGTATAGCGCGGAATTCAAAATATTTGCATCCAATGATATGGTATTGTACCCTTCTCCCAGCACATCATCTAATTTTTCAGCAAATTCATAGACTCTATCGTATGGGAAGACCTTAATCGCATTTCTCGAAAAATCCTCTAAGAGCTCATCTGTCAACTTATTTTGATCTACAAACAGATAGCCGTCGGTTTTTGTCAGTATCAAATAAGACAGGACCACAGGGAAAAACTCAACATCTCTGCCTCTCATATTCAAAAGCCAGGCGATATCGTCCAATGCGGAGAATATATATCCACCTAACTCATTAGCTTTCATCTCATCTCTGAGCCTTTTCAGCTTTTGATCAATGGTTTCTCCTGTAATGGTTTTCGGCAACTTCCATGCCTTGTCTTTCGGTAAAGCGGGTCTATCTGACCATACGCTGCCAACCAAGTCCAAATCCACTTTTATTTTTGACCTTTTTTCACTGGCAATTTTCTCAAACTCCTGAAACATGGCAGTATTGACAACTCTTCCGTCAAAAGCCAGCGTATCGTTGGCATTCAGATTTTCACGTAAATATTCTTCAATAGTCGGAACACCCTTTTCTCCCATTTCCATTTTATCTATGCCGCTTCCGACGAGCTCCTTTTCCGCCTGTAAAAAATATCTGCCGTCAACCCATAGTTTTTGCCTCATACATACCGATTAGAAGAGTGCCTTCCGAACCGGTAAATCCCGACATATACTCTCGGGCTTTAAAATAGCTGCCCACTGCCTCTGTCTGATGAAAATCCGAAGTAGGTATCAAATAAAAGCGTATTTGGTTGTCTGTCATCAGTTTTCTGAGTTTTTTTATCCTTTCATGAACTTTTTCATTTATCATATTTTTTTACTCCTCTCTGTACAGATTTTCGTCGAACGTGCTGTCAATTCAGCAGTTACTCTAAATTTCACAAAAGGCCATATCACAAAGATATGACCTTCTTTTGCGGTTATTATTTTATCTTCTTCAATCGAGCTTCCATGTCTTTGACTTCCTTGACCAGCGTAGCAGGCACTCTGTCGCCAAATTTGTTATAAAGCTCCTCTATGCTCTTTATATCATCCAGCCAATATTCCTTTTCTACATTCAATATGCTCTGCAGAGTTTTCTCATCTATGTCACAATCCTCAATGTCTATGTCTTCAGCTTTAGGTAACAATCCTATTTCCGTTTCCTCACAGCCGATTCTATCTTGAGCTCTTTTCAGTATCCATTCCAAAACTCTCAGATTATCGCCGAATCCCGGCCATATGAAATTGCCGTTTTCATCAGTTCTAAACCAGTTTACATTGAAAATTTTAGGAGGATTTGTCAGTTTCTGTCCCATATCCAGCCAGTGCTGCCAGTAGTCAGCCATGTTGTAGCCGCAGAAAGGCAACATTGCCATAGGGTCTCTTCTCACCACTCCGACCTGTCCTGAGGCCGCAGCAGTGGTTTCTGAAGCCATTATCGAACCGACGAAGACTCCGTGGTTCCAGTCCCTTGACTGATATACGAGAGGTGCTGTTTTCGCCCTTCTGCCACCGAATATTATAGCGGAAATCGGAACGCCTTCCGGTTTTCCGAAAGCTTTCGAAATGCAAGGACAGTTAACTGCCGGAGATGAAAACCTTGAATTGGGATGAGCAAGGGGCTCGTTGCCCTTATCGCTTCCATTTCTCTCCTGTCCCGTCCAATCTATTATATTCTCCGGAATATCCTTGCTCAGCTTTTCCCACCAAACCGTATTATCGTCCGTGTTGAGAGCAACGTTGGTGAATATGGTATTTTTCATAGTTGCAGTCAATGCGTTGGGATTTGACTTTGCATTGGTTCCCGGAGCGACTCCGAAAAATCCGTTTTCGGGATTTGTCGCCCATAGCCTGCCGTCTTGGCCGATTCTAAGCCAAGCGATATCGTCTCCGACACAGGATATCTTCCAACCGCGTTTCCTGTAAACTTCCGGAGGAATCAACATCGCCAAATTGGTTTTTCCGCAAGCAGACGGAAATGCTGCCGCAACATAGTGTTTTTCACCCTGTGGATTTTCAACACCCAATATAAGCATATGCTCTGCCAACCAACCCTGTTTTTGACCTAGATATGAAGCGATTCGCAGCGCCAGACACTTTTTGCCCAGTAAAACATTTCCGCCATATCCGGAATTTATGGACATTATGGTGTTTTCCTCAGGGAAGTGAACTATGTAACGCTCCTCCGGATTTAGATCCGACTTTGCATGCAATCCTTTAGTGAACTCGCCTTTACTGCCTATGGCGTCTAAAACTTTAACACCGATTCTAGTCATTATATTCATGTTTAGCACGACGTAAATCGAGTCGGTAATTTCTATGCCGTACTTGGCAAATGGAGATCCGATAGCACCCATAGAGAAGGGAATCACGTACATGGTTCGTCCCTTCATGGAACCCTTGAAAAGTTTTTTCAGCTTTTCGTGCATTTCTCTTGGATCCATCCAGTTGTTTGTGGGACCCGCATTGTCCTTTTGTTCGCTGCATATGAAAGTTCTGCCTTCAATTCTCGCAACGTCATGTGTAGCACTTCGGTGCAGGTAACATCCCGGCAATTTTTCCGTATTCAGCTGATGCAGCTCACCTGTTTTCATAGCTTCTTTTCTGAGTTGCTCAAGCTGAGTTTCATCTCCGGTAATCCACATAATGCTGTCGGGTTGAGTCAGTTCAGCCACTTCACTCACCCAATCAAGAAGTTCCTCATTGTCCGTCAAATCGTTCGTTAAAGGATTCTCCTTAATCTCATTGCTATTCACTTTTACGCCCTCCTTATTTCGTTCCGTAAAGTCTATCGCCTGCATCTCCAAGCCCCGGCAATATATAGGCATTTTCATCTAATTTCTCATCTTTTGCAGCTATCAGTATATCTATGTCGGGATGTGCTTTTGACAAGGTTTCAATCCCTTCCGGAGCTGCGATTAAGCACATAAAAGTGATATCCTTGCCCCCCTTTTCTTTCACCAAGCTCACTGCATCGACTGCCGATCCTCCGGTGGCAAGCATAGGATCCATTACGAATATCTTCCTTTTCTCGATATCATGAGGCATCTTGCAATAATACTCCACCGGTTTATGAGTTTCAGGATCTCTATAAAGCCCTACATGTCCAACTTTTGCATTGGGAATCAATGAAAGCATTCCGTCCACCATACCTAAACCTGCTCGCAAAATGGGAACGATGGCAACGTCCTCACCATCTAATAAATTGACATCCGTATTACACATTGGAGTTTCGACGTGAACCTTTTTAAGAGGTAAATCCCTGGTAGCTTCATATCCCATGAGCATACCGATTTCCTTTGCCAAATCTCTAAAATCCTTAGTAGTAGTCTCCTTTAATCGTAAAAGAGCTGTTTTATGTTGAATTAACGGATGATCGAATACGTATATTCTACTCACTTTGCCCCTCCTTATTTATCAAGCAAATCGACGCGTTTTTGGTGTCTGCCACCTTCAAACTCAGTATTTAAAAAAGCATCTACAATTTGTAGTGCCACAGTGATTTCAGTAAGCCTGCCACCTAGAGCCAATACGTTGGCATCGTTGTGCTTCCTGGCTAATTCCGCCATTTCAACAGAAGTACAAAGCCCGCATCTGACACCTTTAACCTTGTTTGCAGCAATGGAGATACCGATACCGCTTCCACATATCACGATACCTTTCTCCGCTTTTTTCCTCGCGACAGCCCCACCACATGACTTTCCGTAAATCGGATAATCTACCGACTCGGTGCTATCCGTTCCAAGATCCATAACATCGTGATCCATGGCTTGCAAATAACCTAAAATAATCATCTTCATCTCATAGCCGGCATGATCGCTGGCAATTGCAATTTTCATTTCCTCTCCTCACTTTAATTTTATTTATATGGGAAGGGTGTCATTTTCACCCCGAGAATCTATTTTTTGTCCAACCTGTTCTTCGGTCAAGTTTATGATGTTATATCCCGCCGATTTCATCATTCTGTTCATGACGGCAAAACCCAATCCGACGTCGCTTACGCCACAGGCGAGTATAACATCGATCTTTTCTTCATCCATACGTCTCAGATCCTTGAAAAACCTCTTTGAAATTTCCAAATTGCTCTGACATCCATAGTTTATTACTCCTACTTTTTTTCCCTGCTTCTGAAAGATTTCTTTCCTCTTCTCGATTTCTTTGCATACGATGTCGTAATCACCTATGAACAGCAGCATGTCCGCTTTGGGTGCGTAATGTTTATACTTCATCCCCGGAGCCATAGGAACCACATCCTCTTCGAGATTTTGGCTCATCGATTTTTTTTTGACAGATACATCGGACGATGTATCAGAAACTCCTATTCTATCTATAATATCACTTGTGCTGAGCAAACTCTCGTGGAATTTTACAGGCTCATTCAGTGTTCTCTCCACATCTTCCTTTGTTATCGCACCGGGTCTGAGAATGGTTACAGTTTCTCCTAGAGTAGAAATGATTGTAGATTCAATTCCTACTTGGCAATCTCCACCGTCTAAAATTGCATTTATTTTACCGTTCATATCTTCCAGCACATGTTTTGCCGTAGTTGGACTGGGTCTGCCGGAAGTGTTTGCACTGGGAGCTGCAATAGGGGTTCCTGCTGATTTTATCAACAACCTTGCCATATCGCAATTAGGCATTCTAATGCCGACTGTATCTAATCCACCTGTAGTTTTTTTAGGAACTATATCTCTTGCCTTCAAGATGAGAGTCATCGGCCCCGGCCAAAAAGCTTTCATCAATTTTTTTGCTTTTTCATCGACTTCAAGTGCTATACTCTCTATTTCATCAATTTCACTGATATGTAAAATTAAAGGATTATCACCGGGTCTGCCTTTTGCCGCAAATATCTTTGAAACGGCATTTTCATTTAATCCGTCAGCACCGAGCCCGTAGACCGTTTCCGTTGGAAATGCGACAAGTCCACCTTTAGAGATAATCTCTCCCGCTTTTTTTATATCATTTTCATCATCACTTAAAAAAACTGTTTTCATTTTTACCGATATTTTAAAATCATTACCTTGCGAAATCATAAAGGGGAGTCACATCAGAAGTTCTTCATCTTTTCAGCCTGATCCGTAGTGATTAAGCCATCTATGATTTCGTCCAAATCGCCGTCTAAAAACGCATCAAGTTTATATAGAGTAACTCCGGTTCTGTGATCGGATACTCTGCCCTGTGGAAAGTTATAGGTTCTGATACGTTCGGATCTGTCCCCTGAACCTACCTGGCTTTCCTCTGTTGAGAGATTTCATCAGTCTGCTCTCGTATCATGACATCGTAAAGTCTTGCAGCAAGGACTTTAAATGCTTTTTCTTTATTTTTGATTTGAGATTTTTCATCCTGACAAGTTACTACGGTCCCCGTCGGTATGTGTGTCAGTCTAACCGCCGAATCGGTAGTATTTACAGACTGTCCGCCGTTTCCAGAAGATCTGTATACATCGACTCTGACATCGTTTGGATTTAAGTTCACCTCAACTTCGTCCACTTCCGGTAATACGGCGACGGTAGCTGCAGACGTATGAACTCTACCGGATGATTCCGTTTCCGGAACTCTTTGTACTCTATGCGCACCGGATTCGTATTTCAGCCTTGAGTAGGCACCTTTTCCTTTTATGAGCAATACAGCTTCTTTAATACCTCCGATACCTGTTTCATTCATCTCCATGAGTTCCGTTTTCCAGCCACGGCGTTCTGCATATCTTGAATACATTCTGAATAGATCCGCTCCGAATAAGGCTGCTTCATCACCGCCGGTTCCTGCTCTGATTTCCAGTATTACATTTTTTTCATCATTAGGATCTTTTGGCAACAATAAAACCTTCAGTTCTTCTTCCAAAGGTTCTACTTTATCTTCCATTTCCGATAATTCCAGTTTGGCAAGCTCTCTCAGCTCTTCATCAGAGCTACTTTCATTTAAAAGTTCCTTGCTTTCTGCAATGGATTTTTTTACTTGTTGGTATTCTTGAAATTTTTTGACTATAGGCTCGAGTTCACTCAACTCCTTTGCATACTTCTGCCATTTTTGACTGGTCGGCAATAATTTGCGGATCTGAGACCTTTTTCAGTCAAAGCATTATATTTATCTGAAATAAATGACAGTTTATCAAACATTTTTTTATCTCCTTAATCGCTTTATTTCTAACAACTTATTGTAACATATATATCCATATCTTGGCAATGCTGCAAAAGCCTGGAAATGCGAAAAAAGTGAAAGTTTAACATATGCGGTACATCTGTAAGAAATGAGCATGGACATAAATGTGTACATAAAAAAAGAACCTGAATGATGTCCAACGGTGATGAAACACAACATATGATGATAGGTTCTTTAAAATGGCGATACATGAACATTTTTATACATAACGAAATTCCCTACACACTTTCGTGATAGGGAATTTCAGTAAATTAAACTAAGTTAGTTAAATTAATCTTCTGAAGCTCGCTCCTGTCCATAGAGGCACAGTTGTAACAGACTGACCAGGCTTAGGTGCATGAGTAACCATACCATTACCGGCATATATGCCTACATGACCCGGCATCACTACTAAATCTCCAGGTTTAGCTTCGCTTCTTGAAACAGGTCTGCCATATCTGGCTTGAGCTGCCGAACTGTGTGGCAGACTAATTCCGAATTTTCTGAAAACATAGCTTGTAAATCCTGAACAATCAAAGCCTGCCGGTGTAGAGCCGCCATATACATATGGGACACCGTGGAATGACTTAGCATATTCTGAAATGCTGCCGCTTCTCGCTGAATCATAAGCGTAAGAAACATGATTCGCTCTGCTTTTTGAGACACTTGACGCTTTAGATGTATTTTTTTATTATTTGAATTCTTTTTCTTTCTTAACTTCCGCCTTCGGTTCCTTTGTACCGACAAGTACAACTTCTTTCTTAGGTTCGGCTTTTAACTTTAGATGTATAAATTTCAGATTTTACAACCTTGCCGTTTACCATAGTCTCTTTGCTCGTAACCAATTTTGAACCGTTAACACCTTCGGTTTCGATTTTTCTCTCACCTTTTTCAAGGGAATCGGTTTCGATTTCTTTTGTTTCATAAGGAATCGTTTCTGACTTCACTACGGGCTGTTCAACATGAACTTTGAAAATTGGATTCTTACCGGAATTCTTTTCTAGGATAGTCTTTGTAGCTTCAACCGAATTCAACACCTTTACGTTTTCGCCTGTGATATATTCTTTCTTTTCAATTGTTATAGCCGGATTAACTATTGCTGTGGTTTCCATGCTTGACTTACCATAAGCCTGTTTAACATTCTCCACTGCCTGTTCAGCTTCCGCTTTTGATTCAACAACTGCGATCTGCTTTCCGCCGGCTTTAATTACATGTGGTTGTGCTTCACCTGCACTTGCTGCATATGCAACTCCTGTGGCTACATCGTAGAAAACGAATGAGCCTATTACAAATGCAACTGCTCCTATACAAATTATTTCTTTAGTCTTCTTCTTTAAATTTTTCACTTTGCCATAAGCATTTTTAACTCTGCTCATAGCGTTTTTCGTATCAAAGTTTAACATAAACATCTCCTTTACGTTGACTATGATACTACTATATAAAATTTAATTCAATATTTGTGAAGAGGCTTTCACAAAAAAAATATAATTTCCTTTCAATTCCCACGGTTATCACATATTTATGTGTAATAAATGTGAAATGTCAGCGTATTTAAGACTTGAATCAAGGAGGTTGAATCGCAATTAGGCGTTCTTCATAAATACGGTTTTACCTGTCTCAAAAGATTTGACCACATCTATTACTCGCTGGTTTTCAGAGCCTCTGTATTTCAATTTCAGATTTTTCTCGGCAAGGATGAAAGGTCCGTCTATGAGGACGTCAAGACACTCGATTATACGCCTTTTTTTCGGATTTTTTATAGCTTCTTCAAATATATCTCCCGTCCATAACCAGATGCTTTTCTCCGGCATCTCTTTTTTTATTCTGCTCAAAAGGCGAAATAGGCTATCGTCCATTAGCTGTTCCAAAGGTTCTCCACCTAAAATGCTGACACCTGTAACTTGCGGCTTTGCCACTTTCTCTATGAATTCTTCTTCATCCTTTTCCGTCCAAAGAGTTCCATGTTGAAAATCTTGCAGCTCTTCGTTGAAACAGCCGTTGCAGTTATGTGAACATCCGGATACGAATATAGTAACCCTGATACCCGGTCCGTTGGCAACATCTAAGGCTCTTATGGTGCTGAATTTCATAAGCAATCCTCTCTAAGTTAAACATAAAAACACCTTTTCCACTATGAGCGAGCTGACTTTTATAACTTCGACAACAGTTTTTAAGGTGCTTTCATATTTAAATTTTTACTTCTATTTTTAAAAAAATAGGTCCCATCGTATAATAACTATATATGATCTAAACTCTTTTCAGACTGACATAGTCTTGATCATATGATTTAAATAATTGGACGTTAAACGCCGGCGAGTAGATTACACTTTTTACAAGTGCAATACTCTCTCTTTGATTTCTTGCGTTCTGCCCTTGTTCCAAAAATTCGTTCCTATGTATCCACAAGTACGACGCATTACTTGCATTTCGTTTCTGTCGCTATTTCCACAGTTTGGACAATGCCATTCCAAATTATCATCTACCTCTATTTCTCCAGTGAAACCGCATTTATAACAAATATCCGGTTTGGTATTGATTTCCGCATATTGAATGTTGTGATATATGAAGTTGATAATCTGTTCTACCGCTTCCAAATTTTTTGTCATATCGGGAACTTCTACGTATGATATACATCCTCCGGTTGAAATTTCATGGAATTGAGATTCAAATGACAACTTGCTGAAAGCATCTATTTCCTCTCTTACATTTACGTGATATGAGTTGGTGTAATACAGCCTGTCTGTAACGTTTGGAATTTCACCGAATCTGGCTCTGTCCAATCTGCAGAATCTGTACACCAGCGACTCTGCAGGAGTTGCATAAACGCTGAAGCCCAATCCTGTTTCATGTTTCCAACCGGCACAGGCATCTTGCATATGCTTCATCACATCGATTGCAAACTTTTCGCCCTCAGGGGTTGTGTGGCTCACGCCCAGCATGGCTTGAACCATTTCATAAACGCCTACGTAGCCCAACGATAGCGTAGAATATCCGTCTTGAAGGAGTTTGTCTATCTTCTCGCCTTTTTCAAGTCTTGCAATTGCACCGTGTTGCCAGTGAATCGGTGAAACATCTGAAAGATTTCCCAACAGCATTCTGTGCCTACACAATAAAGCTTCTTTGCACAAAGACAATCGCTGATCTAAAATCTTCCAGAATTTTCCCATTTTGCCTTCAGCCATAATTGCTATCTGAGGAAGATTTAAAGAAACTACGCCCTGGTTAAATCTTCCATACCATTTATAGTTACCTTCTTCATCTTTATATGGAGAGAGATGCGAGCGACACCCCATAGGAGGGAATGTACATCCTTCGTAGTTCTTTCTCATCATCTTTGCACTCTGATAGTCCGGAACCAATCTCTTTGCAGTACACTCTGCTGCCAGTTTGGTTATATAATCGTATTTTCCGCCTTCCAAACAGTTGTGTTCGTCCAATAGGTAAACGAGTTTTGGAAATGCTTCGCCTACGTTTTGCCCTCTGTAGTTTTTCATACCCTCCAATCGCTGCTTGATCATCTCTTCACAGATAAGAGCCATTTCTCTCTCATAAGGGCTGCCTTCTTCGATTTCAAGATATATAGTCGCAAACGGCGCCTGTCCGTTAGTCGTCATAAGAGTGGAAAGCTGGTATCTTATAGTCTGAACACCATCCTTAAGTTCTTTTAGCGTCATATCTTCTGCCAATTCTTCCGCCAGCTTTTCATCCTCGTATTTCTCATAGAAGAATTTAAAAAATTTATCTCGAGTCTTTCTCAAGTACGGTGCCAGGTGTTTGACTGTAATGCTCTGTCCTCCGTACTGGTTGCTGGCAACCTGTGCCATTATCTGAGTTGTAACCGTACACGCAGTAGAAAAGGATTTAGGCGATTCCACCATCTTTTCATTTATCACAGTACCGTGTCCCAGCATGTCTTCAATATTGATGAGACAACAGTTGAATAGAGGTTGAATGGTATAATCCATATCGTGCCAGTGTATCGAGCCTTCATCGTGAGCCTGCACTATGTGAGGCGGAATCAATTTCCTTCTGGCAATATCCTTGGAAACTTCCCCCGCAATTAAATCTCTTTGAGTTGAGCATATAACGGCATTTTTATTGGAATTTTCCATCATTACATCTTCGTTGGCTTTCTTCATAAGCTCTAAAATGGAATCGTCCGTGGTGTTGACCTGTCTCTTAAACTGCTGAACAGCCCTGTATCCCTCGTAAGCTCTCGCCGTTTCCATGTGGTTGTAATGCATCAATCTGTCATAAACGAGACCCTCTATCATATATATAGTAGGATTTTCTTCCTTTTCAGAGAAATGTTTTTCACAATCTCTCGCAACTGCTGCCGCAATGTCCTCATCGTAAATGCCGCTGCCGTATTTCATAGCTTTTTCTACTGCCGCTTTTATCTTGCTCCTGTCAAATGTTGCGGTTTCACCGTCTCTCTTAATTACATACATTTTCCTCTCCCCTAAATCGTTCATTTCATCTTCCAATCTATTTATCATACACTGTTTCATGCATATTTATTCACACATATATAGATGCATTTTATCCGAAAATATAAAACTATACGGTTATTATGCTATTTTATGCAAAACCATATTTATACAATATATTATTTATTATTTCAACATTACCCCTATATATTGTGTTTTGCCTATTTAGTATATAATATTTCCTCTATATTTTTCAATAGTCAATTCCAATATTTTTGTTTTTTGTTGAACTGCGTAATTTACATGAGAAGCTTCGGTGTAGGAGCAACTATTTTAACCTATATGTGCCAAACCGCATTTTGAAAGAAAAAAGACAATACAAATGAAAGGTTTACCTGAAAGCGACGGAAGAGCTGAAACTGCATAAAAAAATGATATGACGGAATTTGCATTCCTACATACCACTTTTCTCGAAATTAACGGAATTTTGTGTTTTGTTCACGATAGTTTCCGACAGTGCAACAGATCCCATTGTTATTCAGGTGAGCATCAATTTTGACTTCATTTCAGCAGTTCTATTTAAGAATTTCTCCGTCGTAAAGTTCTCTGCCTTTGGCTAAAAAGGAACTGTACTTGGCACGGTAACCGCCTATGAATTTAGGTCTTGTACGAGCAGCCGTAACATTGGCTTTACCGATTTTTTTAGTGGAAATTCTGATAGGGACAGCGACTTTTTTCAGATGCATACCTATGAACGTGTCACCGATATCCATACCGGCATCCGCTTTGATTTCTTCCAATACTACGGGGTCTTCAAACCTCTCGTAACATATAGTTGCAAAGGAACCGCCTGCATGAATTTGCGGAACCGCGTTTACGATTTCAACATCGTCTCCCACAGCCTTCCTTTCAATTACAATCGCCCTGTTCAGATGCTCACAACATTGAGCTGCAAGAAAGATATTTCTGTCATCCAGTTCTTTTTTTATGGCATCAAAGACATCCGTCGCTTCATCCATATTTGAACGTTTGCCAATCTGTTCTCCGATGATTTCACTGGTCGAACATCCTACTACGAATATCTTTCCCGCCCTTAAATGTGCTTCTTCCAGCACCTCAACAACGGCATTTTTTGCTTCTTCTTTAACCTCTTTGCTCATAACCTTTAACCTTTCATACGATCTGTACGTTGAACAACTTACATACTCCAGCTGTCCAGATATTCCCTTTGTCGGTCAGTCAGCTTATCGATTTCTATTCCCCAAGCCTCCAGTCTTTTTTCAGCTATCGTCTGATCGATTTCTTTAGGAACCTGTATAACTTTACCTCTTTTCAGATCATCTTTATTTTCCTTGATATACAATGCGCTCAACGCCTGAACGGCAAAACTCAAGTCCATAATTTCAGCAGGATGTCCGTCTGCCGCGGCGATGTTTACGAGTCTGCCTTCTCCGATCACATTTATCCATTTGCCGTTATTCATTTCATAACCGGTTATATTTTTTCTCTGTTCTCGTTTAGAAGTTGCCGTTTTTTCGAGAGCTTCCATATCGATTTCCACATTGAAATGCCCTGCATTAGCCAAAATGGCTCCGGATTTCATATTGGATATGTGTTCGGTAGTTATAGTGTCTCGGCATCCCGTAGCCGTAACGAAGAAATCCCCTCTTACGGCAGCTTTCATCATGGTCATAACTTCAAAGCCGTCCATCTTGGCTTCCATAGCCTTTATAGGATCTATTTCCGTCACTATCACCTTGGCTCCAAGGCCTGCGGCTCTCATGGCGATACCTCTTGAACACCATCCGTATCCTGCTACAACTACGGTTTTACCGGCGACAACCAAATTGGTATTTCTCATTATGCTGTCCCACACTGACTGCCCTGTTCCGTATCTGTTATCAAACAGGTGCTTACAATCTGCATCGTTTACCGCAATCATCGGAAAGTTCAGGACTTTATCCTTTTCCATAGCTTTGAGCCTTATTATTCCCGTGGTGGTTTCCTCGCAGCCTCCCCAGACATTTCGGCAAGGTCAGGTCTCTGCTTGTGAAGGACCGATACCAAGTCGCCTCCATCGTCTATGATGATGTTAGGCTTTTGTTGAAGGCACATCTCGATGTGTTTCATGTATTCTCTTTCACTGGCTCCGTGCACTGCAAAAACGCTGATTCCACTATCAGCCAGAGCCGCAGCAACGTCATCCTGAGTGCTCAATACATTGCTTCCCGTTGCTGAAAGTACAGCTCCGCCTGCGACTAACACCTTGCACAGATATGCCGTTTTCGCTTCCATGTGAATCGACAGGGAAATTTTGATGTTTTCAAAGGGTTTGGTCTTTTCAAATTCCTTTTCCAGCTGTGATAACACAGGCATATTATTCTTTACCCATTGTATTTTACGATGACCGTCGGGTGCCAGTTTTATGTCTTTAACTTCATAGTTCATAATATTCTCCATCTGAAGTTCCTATAGATTTTAATTTCAAATTCGTTATCTATTCAACAGTTACCGATTTTGCCAAATTTTTAGGCTTATCTACGTTGGTTCCTCTCCGTTTGGCAACATAATAAGCAAATAGTTGAAGAGGCACCACCGTCAGCAGCGGTGTGATTTCATCCGCACAATCCGGAATGAATATGACTTCATCTGCTTTGGATTGAATAGCATTTTGACTTTTCTTTGCAATTCCGACAACTCTCGCACCTCTGGTCTTGACTTCTTCTATGTTTGAAAGCATCTTTTCAAACAGAAAATCCTGAGATGCTAAGGCGAAAATCAAAGTGTCGTCTTCCACAAGTGCAATGGTGCCGTGTTTCAGTTCACCGGCTGTAATTGCCAGAGAGTTTATATAGGAAACTTCTTTCAACTTTAAAGAACCTTCGTACGAAACGCAGGAGTCCAGGCCTCTGCCTATGAAAAATATGTCGTTTCGGTTGTAAAATATATTAGCTAAAGTTTCCACTTCTCCTTTTCGATCGAGTACAGCCTGCAATTTTTCCGGAGTCGATTTGAGTTCAGAAATAATTTTGTTGTAGTATTCGTCGCTTATGGACCCTTTCACTTCACCCATATAAAGTGCCAAAATATACATGCACATCAGCTGAGTTGTGTATGCTTTTGTGGAAGCAACCGATATTTCGGGTCCCGCCCAAGTATAGAACACATCGTCGGATTCTCTTGCAACGGAACTGCCAACGACGTTTACCACTGACAAAACTCTGGCCCCTTTTCTCTTTCCTTCTCTCAGAGCTTCCAGAGTATCAAGGGTTTCGCCGGATTGGCTAATTGCGATGAGCAGAGTTTTATCATCTACCAGAGGGTCTCTGTATCTGAATTCGGATGCCACATCCACTTCTACCGGAATTTTTGCTATTTTTTCAATTAGGTATTTACCGACCAGCCCTGCAAAGTAGGCGGTTCCGCAAGCAACTATATACACTTTGTCAAATTGATTTATCTCTTCTTTTGAAAGTGATATGCCATCTATTTTAATCCTGTCGTTTTCATCTAAACGCCTGTTCAGCGTTTCTCCGATAACTTCAGGTTGCTCGTGAATTTCCTTTATCATGAAATGTTCGTATCCGCTTTTTTCAGCTGCATCCGCATCCCAATTAACATGGTACACATCCCTTTTTATTTCGTTACCGTCCTTGTCATAAATCTTTATATCATCTTTGGTTAAGACTAGGGTTTCATTATTTTCTATCAGATAAATCTCTCTGACGTATTTCAATAGAGCGGGAATGTCGGATGCTATGAAATTACAACCTTTTCCGATACCTGCCACAAGAGGGGCGTCTTTTCTCACCGCCACGATTTTATCAGGTTCGTCGTGTGCAATTACGGCTATCGCATATGCACCTCTCAACTTTTTTACCGCCTTGTTCACCGCTTTATGCAAGTCCCCCTTGTAGTATACGGATATTAACTGTGCAATGACTTCCGAGTCCGTTTCAGATGCGAATTTTACTCCGAACTCCCCTATCAGCCAGTCTTTAATCTCAGCATAGTTTTCTATGATTCCGTTGTGAACTATGGCTATTTCGCCGTCTTGACTCAGGTGAGGGTGTGCATTTACAGTGGCAGGAACCCCGTGAGTTGCCCATCTGGTATGTCCTATGCCTGCTTGCCGTCAAATTCCACATCTCGGGTGATTTTTTCCAAGTTTTCAATGCCGCCTACGTGTTTTCTGACTTCAATCCTATCTTTCATGTTTATGGCTATCCCTGCAGAATCATAGCCTCTGTATTCCATGCTTTTCAGCCCGTTCAGTATAACCTCCTTGGCATTTTGATTGCCGATAAAACCCACTATTCCACACATAAATATATCTCCTTATCCGAATTTCTTTGTCAACAACAAAGCTAGTTCCTCGGCGAGCTTCGTTATTTCACCAATGTCATCTCCTTCTATCATGACTCTGACCAGAGGTTCCGTTCCGGATGGTCTGATCAATAATCTGCCTCGTCCTTCCAAGCGTTTCTCCGTTTTTTGAAAAATCGCTTGCATTTCTCTGTCGTTTTCATATTTCAATTTATTTTTACTGTCAACTCTCGCATTTTTTAAAACTTGAGGGTATATTTTGATTTCGTCTGATACTTCCGAAGCGGTTTTCCCGGATTTTATGACGGCTCCTGCCACCTGAATTCCGGCTAGAATGCCGTCGCCCGTAGTCGAATAGCTTCTGAATATTATATGACCTGACTGCTCTCCGCCGAGAAGGCTTCCCGTCTTTAACATATCTTCCAAAACGTATCTGTCACCTACATTGGTGCTCCGCGTTTCACATCCAAGTTCTCTAATATATTTATGAAAACCCAAGTTGCTCATGAGAGTTCCCGTTACGACGCCGTTGCCCAGACTGCCTTCATCCTTCAGCATCTTGGCACAAATGCAAATGAGCTTATCTCCGTCGATAATTCTCCCTTTTTCGTCGACGGCAATCAACCTGTCCGCATCTCCGTCGAAAGCCAGTCCCATAAAAAGCTCCTTCACTGATTACCTTTTTCCTGCAATTTTCTCGGTTGAGTCGAACCGCAGTTCAAGTTTATATTGACTCCGTTTGGTGAATTCCCTATGGATATCACCTTTGCACCCAATCTTTCAAATACTTTTGGAGCAACGTCAAAAGCGGCACCGTTGGCACAATCCAGTATTATTTTTTTCTGTTTTTAAAATTATAATCCGCCTTGCTGACAAGGTAGTTCACATACACTTCCAATCCGCCTTTATCCGCTTCTCTCACTCTGCCGACCTGGTCGTGAGTCACGTGATTGTTGGTATCTATATGCCGCAGAATTATATCTTCAATAGCTTCTTCAATTTCATCGTCCAGTTTAAACCCCTGATTGTTAAAAAACTTAATTCCGTTGTATTCATAAGGGTTATGTGAAGCAGAGATGACTATTCCGGCATCAGCATCGTAGTGTCTCACGAGGTATGCAACTGCAGGAGTCGGTAAAATTCCGACTTTTATCACATCTCCACCAACTGCCAGGATACCCGCTGAAATCGCATTTTCGAGCAAATCTCCCGACCTTCTCGTATCCATTCCCACGACGAAAACAGGGCGCTCATTCCGTTCTTGACTCAGCACTGTCGCTCCTGCTTTCCCTAAATCAAAAGCCAGCTCAGGAGTCAGTTCGAGATTTGCAATTCCTCTCACTCCATCTGTCCCAAATAATCTTGCCATTTGTAATCCTCAATTCATCATCTTTATATTCATATAATCACGCATCACAGATTTAAGAACCTTTCCGTTTGGAGAAAAGGGTAATCTTGTACAGGATGCAAGTGATTTATATTCATTTTACATTTATCGTAAGCGTCTTAGGTCTTATCTCCACAGTGTACTCATCGTCTTTGTTGGTGTATAGGGTCACCGTGTTGCTTCCTCTTTTGAAATTTCTGCCGTCGCCGTAGAGTTTAATGTCCGATTTTTCCAAATCTACCTTGCCGTTATTTTTGCTTCTCACTACGACGGTTATCTCTCCGCGACCTTTGTTCAGACTCAGATTTTCGTCTAAATTTTCAATGTTGACGTCGCTTATATCGAATTTAAAAGTTTTGGCGTTGTTCCGTTTAATCGTCACATTCAAAAACGGCTCCTCACTACCTTCTTTTATTTTAACACCTTCAGGCAATCTCAATACCATTTTTATCTTCGTGGATTCCCTGATTTTACTTATGTCGATATCTTCGCTTTCGACTTCAGTTATACCTTTTATGGTGCCGGCAGGACCCTGAATATCTATTTTTTCAGGTGACTTGATGCTGTCCAGCTGGTATTTATCGTCTATGCTGCCCTTGGTCTTCGCATTTAATTTAACTGTCTTGTAGGCTTCCAATCTCACGGTTATGTTTATCTCATCGCTTGCAACCGAAACGAAGTCGACTACGTTGCCGCTTTTATCCACCGGTACCAGCTTGGCTGAAACTTCCGTATCCTTTTCCGTTACTTTGCTCGTATCCACCAGAGCTCTGACGCTTACGACTCTTGCAACGTTTTTTTTAGTTCCGTATATTTTCACCTTTTCAGGATCCGGTTTCGATTTTACCAAGACTGTTTTTCAGGCAAGCTCTCCTTTTCGTGAACCTCTATATTTCTTTCAGCAGTGACCAAGTTTCCTATTTCGACGGTAACCTTGTCTTCCGATTTGCTTTCCAGTCGTGTGTTCTTGGGAACTTCCACATCTACGTTTACATTGTTCTTTCCCTTAAATCTGGAATAAACGTCGACGGTGGCTTTTATATCGCTCCCTTTTGCACTGTTCAGTGCGGCTCTACCGCCTTTCAGCGTTACGTCAATTTTTCCCGGTTCTATTTTTTCCACAGCATAGCCGGATTCAATTAAGCTGTTTTGGTTTACTATGGAAATTTTGACGTCGGAAAATTTTTTCATACTGTTGATTTCAATTTTTCCCGTAACGTATATCCAAAGAGCCAAAGCTGCAACAAAGGCTATTAGAATATTAACCTTCTTATTTCGGAGCATTTTTTGATCCTCCTATCTTCTTCACTACACCTCTGATTCCTTTTACTATATCGTCTTCATTATTGAAATATCCATCTAGCAATATCTTTCTTAAGCCGTCTTTATCCAGAAATCTGTTCAACTTACCGTCCTTGGCAACGGATATTATTCCTGTTTCCTCCGAAACTATTATGGATATTGCATCCGAATGTTCGGTTATTCCTATGCCAGCCCTATGTCTAGTTCCCAGGGAAGATGGTAGATTGGAATTTTGAGTCAGAGGCAAAACGCAACCTGCACTGTGCATTCTCTCCCCTCTTATGATTACTGCACCGTCGTGCAGAGGGGCACCTTCGTAGAAGATGTTACCGATGAGTTCTTCCGATATTTCCGCATCGATTTTTGTTCCCGTTTCGCATATATCCGTTAAAGCGGTTTCTCTTTCGATGATTATGAGTGCGCCTGTCCTGGAATTGCTCAAACCATCCACTGAATCGACGAATTTATTTGCCAAATCTTCCGCTTTATTCTTGTCCAGCTGGGAAAATTTAGTTTTTAAAATGTTGCTCCTGCCGAGGGATTCCAAACCTCTTCTCAGTTCGGGTTGAAATACCACTACCAAGGCGATTACTCCGACAGCCAGGCTGCTTTTCAAAAGCCAGTTTAAAGTATACAGGTGCAGTAGATCGGATAGCGCTGTCGCACCCAAAATCACGAGTAACCCTTTTACCAGCTGTTCCGCCCGGCTCTGCCGTATAAAGCCCAGTATCTTGTAAACCACAAATGCTACGACAAGGATGTCGATAAAGTCATTTATTCCTATTCCCGAAATTATATTGCTAAAAAAATTTTTCATCTTCTCCACTTACTATATAGCTATTTAGCCGACCTTGATGGCCGGCTATAAATGTTTTCAATCTCTATTAAATATCTTTTTTTTGTCACTGAGACCACATGCAATCCGACGGAATGACATTATTTTTCCGTTTCAATCAGACCGTATCCGCCATCTCTACGTTTGTACACCACATTTATCATCCCCGTTTTATCGTTGGTGAACACGTAGAAGTTATGGTCTACAAGTTCCATTTCCATAACTGCATCTTCGATGGAAATAGGTTGAGGTTTGACGGATTTTCTCTTTTCAAAGAAGATTTCGTCAATCTCTTTTTCACCGGAGTACAGCTTGTCAAGTTCTTTAAATCTGATGCTGTCGTGATCTTTGTACTTCTTTTCGAGTTTTCCTTTAAATTTATGTATTTGAGATAACAGTTTATTTATTGCCTTATCTATGCAAACGTCGATGCTCTCTCCGGCACTTTTCGGCTCTAAATACTTGTTTTTCCCGATCTCACAGTAATTTCCAGCTTTTTCATCATTTTTTTCTTTTGAACAGAACGACGGAAGTATCAACTTGTCCGTGGAAATATTTTTCGAGTTTTTCCAGTTTTTTCTCGATTCGTACTTTCTGTTCTTCCTTAAGAGTTTCCTTAGAGAAATTTCTACTGCTAATTACCACTTTCATAATCAGCCCTCCTTTCAATGTAAATGCTGTCAAACTAAGCATATTTTTAATAGCCTAATTATACCATTTGCCCTGTTTATATACAATAGCTGTTTGACTGACCTGGTCTTTGCCCCCACACCTGCCTTAATCCGAATTTCTCGGAGGACTTACATCTAAACTACGCCATGATCACTGCCGCCTCGCGTACAGCTTACGTGGGACCTTTTGCCCGTAGCTGGCCTGGCCTTTCAACCACAGACTCAAACAGCCATTATAAACGATTTAACATATGGATTAACCTGCAAACACCAATGTATTGACTCTATTTGCTCCATTTTCCGTCAGAACCTTACTGCACTGATTGATAGTTGCTCCGGTAGTCAATATATCGTCTATCAAAAGCACATTTTTTGATTCCAGCGGATACATTCTTTTCGATTTTACATTTATTTCAAAGGCATTTTCGATGTTGACTCTTCTTTGCCATCTATCTAATTCCTTCATATGTATTGTATCACATTTTCGAAGCAAATACTCACAATATGGCATTTCTGTTATTTTACTTATCTCTTTCGCCAAGAGATCGCTTTGATTGAATCCTCTGATGTTCAACCTCTTTTTATGGACGGGAACAGATGTTATGATATCAAAAGAGATTTTCTCCTTCCGAAGCTTATCCGCCATCATGCGTGCTATCCCTTTGCTGAGATACGTATTACCGCGGATTTTGAAATCCGATATGAGAGTTCGTTCCAACAATCCGTAGCCCGTGGTTACATAGCCGCGATGAAAAAATCTTCTCTCGCTCATGCAGTCGGGACACAGTGGATATCTGTGGTTAAATCTTAAAGGCTTGCCACACTTTTCACACGTTTCACCGAAGATCCAATCCATTTTTCCCATGCACTTATCACACAATCCATATTCGCTTTGCATACCGTCCAAGAAGCTGCCACAAAAGCTGCAGTATATGTTTTGTGCCATTAGATATTCAACGAAATTTTCAAATTTTAAAAGGTTTTTCAAAAACTCATATGCATTTTTTTATGCGAGTGGCAAGATATGAATTTCTGTTTTTAATATTGTTGTTTTCTATCATTTTCTGCAAGGCAGACGGATTGCCCACCATGACTACACCGGATTTTCCCCTTGTTACTCCGGTGTACAGCAGATTTCTCGTTCCGAGCATTTCAGGAATTCTCATAACAGGCATGACCACGATGGGAAATTCGCTGCCTTGACTTTTGTGAATTGTCATGGCATATGCCAAACTGAGTTCCTCCAACTGTTCCATATCGTAGTTCACGTATTTATCCCCATCGAACACTACTGACATTTTACCATTGTGCAGGTCGATATTTTCCACATATCCGATATCTCCGTTGAAAACACCTTCTCCTGTCGCAATGGAACTTTTGCACACCCACTTCATATCGTAGTTATTTTTGATTTGCATAACCTTATCACCTATAAAGTAAGTATAGTCTCCCTTTTTCAATGCCGGTTCGCCGTTTTTATGCGCCCGTCCATTCAGTGCCTTTTGCAGATGTTGATTCAATGATATGCTTCCGAGCCTTCCTTTTTTCATAGGAGTCAACACTTGAATATCCATAATTTTATTTTCTACTTTGAAAAATTTCTCCAATCTCCCATCGCACAGATTTATTATTTCGGACAAGGCGTCCTTTTCGTTTAGCCGTCTGCCGAAGAAAAAATCGTTGCACTTATTTGATATATCAGGAAGTTCTCCCATATTGATTTTATGAGCATTTACTACGATAGCACTCTCCTCGGCCTGTCTGAAAATTTCCTTCAATTCGTAGCACGGAACCGCTTTGCTGTCTATTATGTCCCTTAAAACGTTACCCACATTTACAGATGGAAGTTGGTTTACATCGCCTACAAATATCAATTTAGTCCCCAATGATACGGCTTTCAGTAAGTGTTCCAACAAAATCAAATCTAACATGGAAGCTTCATCTACGATGATCACATCGTATTTTAACGGATTGGTCTCATTTCTTTCAAAATACATCACATCTCGATTTGCAGAGTAGTTGTACTCCAAGAGCCTGTGTATCGTCATCGCTTCTTCGCCGGTAGTTTCACTGATTCGCTTGGCAGCTCTTCCCGTAGGTGCTGTCAATGCCAATGTCGAACCCTCGGATTTTATGATGTTTATGATACCTCGTATTATGGTAGTTTTACCTGTTCCGGGACCACCGGTTACTACGGAAACACCGCTTCTTAAACTTTCTTTTATTCCATTTTTCTGTTCGTCCGAAAATTCTATGCCATACTCGGATTCGGTATGTCTTATGAGATTATCCACACCGAACCCCGTTTCCATGTTTTTAGATTGTAAAAGTTCCACTATTTTCGCGGCGGAATATTCTTCGGACTCATAGAATTTCATCAAATACACTCGATTTTCCTCGATTTTTATTTCTCCGTTTATGCCCAGAACATATATTGCTTCTTCAACTTTTTCTCGAGGCACCGTTATCAGATTGCTGCAGTCTGATATTACGCTTTCATATTTTTCAAAGCAATGACCGTCTCGGCTTCTCAGGGTTAAGTAGTGCTTGATTCCACTCTGCACTCTCAGAGGGTTGTCTTTTTCAATTCCTATTTTTTCGGCTATTTCATCGGCTTTTTTAAATCCGACTCCCGTGATGTCGGAAATGAGAGTATAAGGGTTTTCTAAAATTACGTCAGCCGCAATGCTACCGTACTCCCTGTATAATCTGCCTATGATCTTATCGCCGAGATTGAATTTTTGAAGCTTCATATAGACTTCCGCCATTTCAAGCTCCTGTGAAACTGCTTCTGCTATGCTGTTCATCGTAGCATTTCCAATACCTGAAATTTCAAGTAACCTCTCGGATTGGTTCTTAATTATATCCAGAGTTTTATCACCGAATCTGTCGACTATTTCAGCAGCTTTCTTCTCACCGACCCCCTTTATAATACCTGATGATAAAAACAACTTTATACCTTCTGTGGAGTTGGGAATATGCACGGATGCCGTATGAAATGAGTATTGTTCGCCATATTTCTCATTGTACACAAAATCTCCGTTGAGAGTATAGAGTTTGTCCAGTTGTGCATCTACCAAGTTACCTACTGCTACGGTTTCATCATCGGCGGTCACCAATACACCTACTAAAAATCCGTCTTCTTTAGGTCCGAAGATGAATTTTGTGAATTTACCCGTCAAAGTGAGTTCGGAATTGAAATCATCTGGGATTTTCACGTGTTCGCTGCGGATATCATCGCGTTCTTCCTCCGATTGATCAACCTGACCTATTAAATTGTTATCTGATTTTTTTACTTTTTTCACTGGTAACTTCCGTTCAAATTTTCAAATGGTCTATCTAAATTTGTTCAATCGTTTATTCTGCCTAATTTTTCTTTTAAGAGAGCTTTTGCCATACGCCCTCGCCATATACAACAAAATCTCTCTTCGGTTTTTAAAAGGATTTCTGTGGACATCTAAGAGCAGACAATTCAGAATTTCACCTACTTCTTTGCCGTCGATGCCAAGCTCCGTCCGAATGTCGTTGCCGTCTACCGCCAAATCTTCCGGTACAATGGGCTCATTTTTTTTCTCAATGTTTTCGATCATGTTCAACCTTTTGGTTGTTCTTTCGGAGGATTTGCAGAATATCACGTTTCTATCATGTGCAACTTCAGCCAAGAAACGATAACGCTCAATACCCACATCTGCGATAAATCTCTTTAGATTCACCGGCTTTGTAATAGACTCCACAGCAGCCATACCGGTTATTACATCCATCATGCGATTTCTGGTCGTTTTGTCGTACTGCATCTTGTCCAAGGTTTTCATAGCGGTATCTTTATCCAACAAGCTGTAGAACAGCCCTAATCTCCTTTTTCGTACGGGAGGTGTCTTGTCAATTTTTTTTACCATTTCGAGGAATAACGCTTTTTTTACGGAAAAGAAATTGTCTACACTTTCTCCCGCTATAACTTTCAATACTCCTGTTCCCTTCATAATTTCAATGGCGGTTCCGACGGATATTCCCCCCATCATTCTCGAGAACTCTTCTCTGATGCGGTGTATGCTGAGGTTGTTCAAAGAGTTGCAGTTTTTTCCGATGGCTTCATATAACGAGGCTTCAGGATGGAAGCCCTTTTCCGCAATCAGCATTAAAGCTCTCAAAATCCTGACAGGGTCTTCCTTAATTCTTTCATCAGCATCTCCTACGCATCTCACTATTTTATCTTTAATGTCCTTTCTGCCATTGAAGGGGTCAACTATTCCAAGCGTGTTGTTGTATGCCATAGCGTTGACAGTGAAGTCTCTCCTGTTCAAATCTTCATGTATGGTGTCTGTGAATTCAAATCGCACAGGTGTCCCTTTTTCGTCATGTGTATGCTCTCTCCTGAACGTCGCTATGTCGACTACAGGAGCGATTTCATCATGAGATGACTTTGTAAAATACAATCTCATCACACCCAGAGTCTCGTTTAAAACCTCAGCATTTGGGAAGATCTTCAATATTTCATCGGGTTTCGCCTTCGTCGCCAGATCCCAGTCGACGGGTTGGAATCCCATCAACCTGTCACGCAGACTTCCGCCTACGACGAATGTTTGAAATCCCATATGGTTCAGTTTATCTATTACCTTATCGACTTCTTTAGGGAATTTGATCATAGGTTGTTCTCTCTTATTTCTCCGTTTTTCTATAGATCTTACGATTGTCCAAAGATCTGATTCTCTCACTGAAACTTCCCGGTTCGGTTCTGTTTAAAACCTCTTCCATATCGTACATTCTCGCATCGATAACATCCAAATAATGTAAAATTTCAGCTTCCGGAAACATGGGTCTGACAGGCGAACCGAATTCCGGCTCATAGTGATGAGACAGCACCATGTGTTCGAGCATTACGGCTTTCTCCCTGTCTATTCCCAAATCAGCCATATCTTTTTCCAGCTCGCGAACACCCAATACGAGGTGTCCCAGCAGATTTCCTTCAAAAGAATATTCGTTGGCAACTCCAAGTTCGTTGGAACAAATTTCGTTGAGTTTTTCCATGTCGTGCATTATAACGCCGGTCAACAGCAGACTTCTATCCAGAATTTCATATACTTGGCATAATTTGTCTCCTGTGATCAGCATTCTCTTCATGTGGTATAGCAATCCGCCGAGAACAGAATGATGATTTCTGGTTGCTGCCGGATAATACAGCAGTCTGTCTCTTTCTTTAATCAGCCGATTCTTGCACAATGTTCGCAGTCTTTCATCTGTGAAGGAGTCGGCGGTATCGCATATGAACTTGTACATATCTTCCGGATCTTCCGGTGCGGTTCTGATGAAATCACTAATTTTCATATGGTCGTTGGGTATTGATTTTTCTGATTTTAGTAATGCTCAGCTGTTTTGAACCGTTCCATTCTCCAACAGAAGCTCTCAATTTGATTATATCTCCCTCATCTATGCTTTTCAGGACATCTAAATCATCGCCAATTTCCCATTTTTTGCACGATACTTCGCCGGTCTTGTCACCGACGGTCATATCCAGATATTCTTTTCCGTTCTTGCCCACTTTAAACGCTATGCTCTTTACCAAGAAAAAGTCCTGGACAACAGCCTGACTTTTTATTTGATCTATATAAGTGCTCTTCATATCTTTCCTTCCTCTATCCTCATAAATATCCCATGTTTTATTCGCATCGATCTGATGTATATTAACAATTTTTCAAAATATATCGATACTTTCCCACACTTCAATTATATCTAAAAAAATCGTTTTAATCCCTCCTTAATTATATCCTACCACCTTGATTTTTTTCAACTGTATCAATAATTTGTAACATGAGAGAAACTCATGTTTTATCGATGCGTATTTCCATTTTCTTTAAGTCGCTTTATTCATTTTTGCATTTAGATCAACTACACGAAACAGTTATTGTATTTTTCGCTGAAATCGCCTTTGAACTCTTTGACACGATAATCGGTGCTATGGTATTATTCTGTTAAAAAGGATCGAAATTTTATCGGCGATGCAAGGGATTATATAAGCTCATTTAGCAGGGCTTGTCTTCACAACTTCGGCTCTGCTCATCGTGTCAATATTCCCTTTTTAATACAGGAGGCGGCTATGATAAAAAATGATTTTAACTATTTGAGAACGAGTTGTTGTTCTCTATCCCTGGGCAAAGCAAATGTCACGCGTAATGTGGAAGAGATATTGAAAGCTGTAAAAGCGGCTGTTGAGAACGGAGTATCGCTGTTGGTTTTACCCCCTATGGCGATTACTTCACCGTTTTGTGGCAATTTGTTTTTTCAAAACCATCTGTACAATATGCAGTATGCCGGCATAAAGAGCATAGCTGATGCCACGAGGGATAAAGATATAACTGTAATGCTGAATTACTATGAAAAATCCGGTGGAAAGTACATAAATTCGCTCTGTGTAATTCAGAATGGCAAAATTTCCGATTCGATTTCGATAAGGGACTTTGATGCAGATTTGTCGGAATATTTTGTGGATAGCGACCATAACCGCTGTCACAAAAGCAGATTTATAGATTTTGATAGGGATATATCCATAGGCATGAATGACGATTGCGATATTCAGGTAATTTTTGATACTGCACCATATAAAATCGGCAAAAAAGATTATTATGAATCCCTTGCTAAAATAAAGTCCGGAGAGAACTGCAACGTGATCTTGTTCTCGGGAAGCGATGGAATTTTAATCATAGCAGGTGCCGGAGAGATTCTGTCATCAGCTTATCCTTTCGATGAGAATGCGGACGACAATGGCAGAAAGATTGTTTACGATGTCGATTTGGACTTGACAGCTTACAAGAAAGCTAAGAACCGAGCTATGAAACCTACAGAAAGCTACAACGATATAGAAATTTTGCAGCTGGCGTTCCCCGATGGGGATAAATTATACCGAAAAATTTCGCAATCTCCGTTTCTGCCCGATTCACAGGAAAAATCGTACAGGAATTGCGAAGAAATATTCAATATACAGGTTCAGAAATTGGCTGAACGAATTGCATACACCAACTCTAAAACCAGCGTTTTAGGCATTTCCGGAGGACTTGATTCAACCCTTGCACTGTTGACTACAGTCTACGCCCATGATAAATTGGGAAAGCCTTTAACCGATGTAATAGCAATTACCATGCCGGGGTTTGGTACAACGGACAGAACATACCAAAACGCACTGCAGATGATGAACTCTCTTGGAGTTACCAGTCGGGAAATATCCATAGTGAATGCTGTAAAGCAGCACTTTTCCGATATCGATCATCCTGCGGACGTGCACGATATAACCTATGAAAATGCTCAGGCCAGAGAAAGAACACAAATTTTGATGGACGTTGCAAATAGAGAAAGAGGAATTGTAATAGGTACCGGTGATTTGAGTGAAATAGCTTTGGGGTGGTGCACTTACAACGGAGATCACATGTCGATGTACGGTTCTAACGCAGGGGTTCCGAAAACGGTTATCCAGGAAGTCATACGATGGTTTGCAGAGGAGAAAATCTCTAAATCCGAGTTCATACAAGATTCTAAAGTTTTGAAAAAGGCACTTCTGGATATTTTATCCACACCGATTTCTCCGGAGCTATTGCCACCCGACTCTCAGGGAAATATGAATCAGAAGACGGAAGACAAGGTCGGACCTTATGCTTTACATGATTTCTTTATATATCATACGATTAGAAACGGTGCGACTCCGCGAAAAGTATTGTTCTTGGCAAAAATTGCTTTCGACGGAATTTTTGACGAAGACACCATAAGAAAGTGGCTTAAAATTTTCTATAAGAGATTTTTCGGACAGCAGTTCAAGAGAACCTGCTCTCCCGACAGTACAGCTGTAGGCAGTGTGGATTTATCCAATGCAAATTGGACCATGGCGAGCGATACCTTTGGTGATGAGTGGATAGATGAGATGGAATGAAGACTTAGCCGATTCACACATATAATTTGTACATGTTTCACATATATGATTTCCACATATAAAGTTGTGAAATACATGTGAGGTAAATGAACACAATTATAATTTTTACATGGTAGAAGCGCATCTCCTGCAGAGATGCGCTTTTTTTAAGTTTCAACGTTTTACTCTGTACAGAACTTTCAGATTTTTTTCTAGCGATTTCTGTCGATTTTTCAATATTTTATCCCCTATGGCTTTTTCACATTCCAGTTGAATGTGTTTGCAATTTTGTTTTAAATAAACTACAATTATTATAAGAATGAAACAAGATAACCGATTTAATTGTTGACTCAAGACATTTGTTTAAAGAAAGGAGGATGTTTATGGGTTTTATAAAAGCATTTACAGGAGCATTGGGGGAACCTTTGCAGATCAATGGAAGGACTTCTATGCACCGGAGCCGGACGTTCCGGGAACAGCTGCGATCTTTCAGGCGGTTCCTTATGGGCAGAACAACGGCAGAGGAGAGAATACGAAAGGCAATAAAAACGTTATAACCAACGGATCGAACATTTTAGTTCCCGAAGGTACAGCGTTGATAACTTTTGAAAACGGTGCAATTACCGGATTCGTTGCAGAACCGGGAGGTTTTATATATCACTCAGACGATCCGAATTCTCAGTCGTTTTTCGCAAGCGAAAAAAACGGTGCATCTTTTTTGAGAAATACGTGGGAAAAAGTTTAAATTCGGTGGAAGAGCAGGTGCACAACAATTGGCGTTCTATGTGAATTTAAAAGAAATTCCAAACAACAGATTCGGTACGCAATCGGAGATATATTGGGATGATGCCTTTTTCGGCAGTCAGGTAGGCGCAGTTACGAGAGGGACTTACTCACTGCGAATTGTGGATCCCATACTGTTTGTAAAAGGTTTTGTTCCCGCACAGTATCTGCAACCGGATGCACCTGTATTCGATTTTGCGGATATGGACAACGACGCCGGATCGCAGCTTTTCAATGAAGTTGTATCATCGTTGTCGGCAGCATTTTCAAATTACACAAACGATCCTTCAAAAGGGAATAGAATGAGCAGAATTCAGGGAGATCAGTTGGGATTTGCACAGTCGCTTTCAACAGCTGTTGAAGATGCGTATCAATGGAGATCGGGTCGTGGTTTGGAAATCATAAAAACCGCAATTTTAGCAATCGAATATGATGAAGATACAAAGCAGTTGATGAAAGACGTAAAGAGAGCCGATGCTCTGTCAGGAGCTCGTGGAAACTCGTTTATGCAGCAATCGGTCGCCAGAGGTATACAAGCTGCCGGAGAAACAGGTGGAGGCACAGGAATGGCATTCATGGGTATGGGCATGGGTGCTGCCGGAAATATTATGGGTGGTATGCAACAGCCTGACCAACCGAGTTCATACAATCCGAACTTCGGACAACAGCCTCAAAATAATCAGAATACACCTGAACAATCGGCTCAAAATCAAGGCGCGGATCCGACTACTAAGTTGATAGAAATGAAAAAACTCCTCGATGCGGGAGTCATCACTCAGGAAGAATTTGATAAACTTAAAGCTCAGATTTTAGGACTTTGATTGTTATACATACGCAGTGACTTTTTATATTTTTTAATAATTTTCTTGAGGTACGCATATGACGAAAAAAAATGACAGCATAAATTTTGATAAACTCAGCATAGATCCTGATGCACCCGTAATTTCTCCGGAAGCCGCTAAAGGTGATCTGTTTACAAATTTATCGGGAGAAAATCCGCAGAGCGATGATACTTCTGCGGATACCGTAATCATCGATTTCAATGAAGGAGAGAAAAACGGACAGGAGAAGTGTCCTATGTGCGGAGCTACCGATATCGCTCTGAACGTCAACAGCGGCAAACTTCGTTGTAATTTCTGTAGACATGAATTTTCACCCGTCGGGGTGGCAAATACCGTGGATGATGTGGAGAATCTCACCGGTAAAGTCATAGGTGCAGGTGCTCAAAGAATTCAGGCGAATACTGAAGATATATTGACACTGAAGTGTACCGGGTGTGGTGCTGAGGTGGTAATAGACACTGCAGAATCGGCACAGGCGAGATGTCACTGGTGCAGAAACACATTGTCAGTCAATGAAAAGATTCCAAACGGGGCTATTCCGGATGTGGTTTTGCCATTTTCAGTGAAACAGGACGAGGCAAGAGATGCCATAGAGGCATTTGTTAAGAAGCGAAGATTCTTTGCAAACGGCAAGTTTAAAAAGGAATTTTCGACTGAAAATGTGATGGGAGTGTACTTCCCGTACATGCTGGTCGATATAAACGCTCACGGAGATTTTTCAGGACAGGGAGAACACTTGGTTTCATCCTACACCGTAGGTTCCGACGACAACAGAGAAAGGCGATACGATGCGGATCTCTACAATGTAAGAAGAACATTTGACATCGCTATAGACGATCTTTCCATAGAGTCCAGCTCTGAAAGACTTGACAATTCTTCTAAGAGTCAGACGAATAACATAATAAACTCAATTATGCCATTTGACACTGAAAATTGCGTAAAGTGGAATGCAAATTACATAAAGGGATTCACTTCTGAAAAGAGAGATGTGGATATAGAACATCTCGATAACATAGTTATGACTCAGGCAAAAGACGTGGCAAAATTCAGCATCAATGACACCGTGAAAAATTATGATAGGGGCGTCAGATGGGATGATCAGAGTCTCATAGTCAAGGGGCAACAATGGATTGCCGCATATCTGCCGGTTTGGCTATACAGCTATCATGAAAAGAAGAGCGGTGATAAGAGCATACTTCACTATGTTGCCGTCAATGCCAGAACTAAGGAAACTATGGGTAGCATACCTGTAAATATGGCGAAGTTGTTTATGATTTCAGCGATAGTCGAAATAATCGGTGCATTGATAATGGTACTGACTTTTGACTATACCGAATCGTATCTGAAGTATGGTCTGTTGTTGCCTGGTATAGCTTTCTTTGCCATAATATACGGTCACTACAGAAATCGAGGAGCGAGGCACACCTATGAGACGGAAACCAACTGCAAGATTTCCAATTTGGAAACCTATGATCAACTGGTTCGGCGGCTCAGAGGACTTAGAAATTCGACTATGGACGGCGCCAACAACAATGTTGTAAGCGGTGCAAGTACGAGCAGCATTCTCGACAGCATAGGAAGCATAACGGATTTTGACAAGTCGAGTTCTGACAGGCGAATTTATCAAGAATGTAAGTGATAAATTTAAAAAATGATTTAAAGAGGATTATTTTCGACTTAATCGGTTTATTTCAATTAAGTCAAGCGGGCTGTGAAATGATCATCTGAACGAAGATGACATATCACAGCTCTTTTGTATCATATGAAACAGGGAGATATGACGACGTTGTGCGTAAAATATAATAATTATATACTCTCAATTTCTATTATTGTTTTTAATAATAAATCGATAGATATTATAGAAATTTTCTAATCTTAGTGCTATACTTTTTTTATGAAATATTGGGTTATCTGGGAGGTAAAAATATGAAACTTGTATATGCTGGAAAAACCAAAGATGTGTACTTACAAGACGATGGGAACTATCTTTTACAATTTAAAGATACCGTTACAGGGGAGAACGGCGTGTTTGATCCGGGTGCCAATACGGTAGGTCTTTCCATCGCCGGGATGGGCAAAATCTGCGTAAAATTGACTGATTTTTTCTTTGACAAAGTTGCAAAGGAAGGATATCCGACTCACTATATCAGTGCTGACGTTGAAAAGGCTCAGATGGTAGTAAAGCCGGCGAAACTGTTCGGAAAGGGTCTTGAAGTCATCTGCAGAACGAAAGCTGTAGGGAGTTTTTTCAGAAGATACGGAGATTATTGCACTGAAGGGCAGGAGTTAAATTATTTTGTAGAAGTAACTTTAAAGGACAACGAACGTGAAGATCCGCCAATTACTAAAGATGCTCTCGATACTCTGGGGATATTGTCTGCCGACAGATACGAAGAACTGAAGAGCTTGACGCAAAATATAACGAAAATTGTAGAAAGAGAATTGAAAAACAAAGGGCTCGACCTTTACGACATCAAGTTTGAATTCGGCATAATCGATGGAAAAGTAGCACTTGTCGATGAGATTTCAGGTGGAAATATGAGAGTTTACAGAGATGGAGAATACGTTCAACCTGTCCATCTGCCGGGATACCTTTTCGGGTGACGACACATATTTAACAGCTGATTTGACTCTATAATTTTACAAATTGACAAAAATATGAACTGTGATATACTAGTGTTATATCAGTACAAAAACAGGGGAGCTTGTGATAGCGGGCTGAGAGGAAGTAAGACAACTTCGACCCTTTACCTGATGCGGATAATGCCGCCGTAGGAAGTCAGAGTTGATTTTTTCGGAGATATCGTATCAGGTATCTCCGTTTTTACTTTGTTAAGAGGGTTTAACAGCTTATGCAGATGTTGTAAATATACTGTGAATTGCATAGGTTACACAATATAAATTCGAGGAGGTTTCATGGTAGTAATAAATGGACAGAATGTAAAAGATGTCACGGGTATCTCCGTTTTGGAAGTCCTGAATAAATCCGGCTATAATACCAATCACATCGCTGTGGAGTTAAATGAAAAAATACTTCCCAAAAGTAGATATGGAGACACTCTACTTTGTGATGGTGATAAGCTGGAAATCGTAAACTTTGTCGGAGGTGGTTGATTTTGAGAAGGACGACTGATAAAGGTGCAGAGAACATTTTAAAAATACCCAAATTCTCAGAGACGAACAACATTCCTTCCAGAGAAGCGATGCAGAAGGCTTTGGAGGATAGAATTGGAAAATCTCTGATGGAAAAGTTTTCTCGGGGGGTTGTTGCCATATGCGGTCTCGGCGGTCTCGGCTCAAATATAGCCATATCCCTGGCGAGATCAGGTGTCGGGAAGCTGATTTTGGTGGACTTTGACAGAGTTGATATGGGCAATTTAAACAGGCAGCAATACAAGGTATCACAACTTGGCATGGAAAAGCCGACAGCGCTTTTTGAGAATCTCAGGGAGATTGCTCCATACGTGGAAATCGAAGCCCATTGCACGAAACTGGGTGAAGCCAACTTTTCATCCATACTGTCATCGGCCCAAGTCATCTGCGAAGCCTTCGATGTGCCGGAAGATAAGAGTAAATTGGCGAATTTCGTGCTGGAAAACCTCCGTGATAAAGTATTGATTTCAAGCTCAGGCATGGCGGGAATCGATTCGGCAAACAAGATTAAAACCAGAAAGATAGCTGAAAATTTTTACATTTGTGGAGACGGCGTAAGCGATGTAGATATTCACGGAACTTTGTTTGCACCGAGGGTTATGTTGTGTGCAGCTCACCAAAGCCATCTGGCATTGCAGGTGATTGCAGGTCAGGTCAATTTAGATTGAAATCCGACAATTTGCAGAAATTAATGCAACGATGAAAATTCCTGCTGACAGTTATGAGCAATTTTAAATATGCGAAAGGAGATATCCGAAATGAGAGAAAATGATAAGTTAGTCCTAGGCGGTCATGAGTTTAAATCCAGATTTATCTTAGGCTCGGGTAAATATTCACTGAACTTAATTGAATCAGCCATTCGAGATGCCGGTGCCGAGATCATCACCTTGGCAGTCAGGCGTGCCAACACAAAGGAAAATGAAAACATTCTGGATCATATTCCAAAAGGAGTCACGTTGCTGCCTAATACATCCGGAGCCAGAAACTGGCAGGAAGCCGTTAGAATTGCCCATTTGGCAAGAGAACTGGGCTGTGGCAATTTCGTTAAAATTGAAATCATGAGAGATTCAAAGTACTTGCTACCTGATAATTACGAGACCGTTAAAGCGACGGAAGTTCTCGCAGGTGACGGATTCATCGTTTTACCGTATATGTACCCCGATTTAAATGTAGCCAGAGATTTGGTCAATGCAGGTGCGGCGGCAGTCATGCCTCTGGGATCTCCTATCGGTTCCAACAGAGGGCTTGCGACAAAGGATTTTATAAAGATCTTAGTCGACGAAATCGAACTTCCGATTATCGTAGATGCGGGAATCGGACGACCTTCCCAGGCTTGTGAAGCTATGGAGATGGGAGTCGCTGCCGTTATGGCTAATACTGCCCTTGCAACTGCCGGAAACTTGCCGCTCATGGCTAAAGCCTTCCGACAGAGCATTGAAGCCGGCAGAAACGCTTATCTTTCGGGGCTTGGTAGAGTTTTAATGAGAGGTGCGGCTGCCTCCGATCCCCTGACAGGGTTCTTACGCGACTAGGAGGGAATCATGGAAAATAGATTTTTAATCGATGCGAAACATCTGTCTGAAGCGACTTTAAAAAAGAAATCTGAGATAGAAAATAATCCTTCTGCCAGAAGAGATCACAGGGAGTACTTTCCGGATATGGAAAAAATAGACTCTACCGTATGCGAAGATGTAATATCGCAAATGAATGCTTATGATTATTGCCAATACGCTGCGAAAGATGTCATGGCGGCACTGGAACACGAAATTTGTACCATTGAAGATTTTAAAGCTCTTCTGTCCCCCGCAGCGGAGCCGTTTTTGGAGAAAATGGCTCAGAAAGCCAGATTGGAAACGAGCAAACACTTCGGAAATACAGTATACGTATTCACACCTATTTACATAGCGAATTACTGTGAAAATTACTGCGTTTATTGTGGATTCAACTGTTATAACAACATAAATCGAATGAAGCTGGACATGGAACAGATAGAAAAAGAGATGAGGATAATCGCTGACAGCGGCATGGAGGAAATTCTGATTTTAACCGGTGAAAGCCGTTCTATGAGCAGTGTTGAGTACATTGGGGAAGCTTGTAAACTAGCAGGAAAGTATTTCAAGATGGTGGGACTTGAGATTTACCCTGTGAATTCAGAAGAATACGAGTATCTCCACAAGTGCGGTGCCGACTATGTAACGGTTTTTCAGGAAACTTACGATATAGACAAGTATGAAACATTGCACTTGAGGGGGCACAAACGCATCTGGCAATATCGATTCGAGGCTCAAGAACGAGCTTTGATGGGAGGAATGAGAGGAGTGGCATTTGCTGCGCTGCTGGGGCTTTCCGATTTCAGGAAGGACGCTTTTGCAACGGCATTGCACGCATGTTATCTGCAGAGAAAATATCCTCATGCTGAAATATCCCTATCCTGCCCAAGACTTCGACCTATTATAAATAACGACAAAATAAATCCTCTGGATGTTGGCGAAAGACAGCTTTGCCAGGTTATATGCGCTTATCGCATCTTTCTGCCCTTTTCCGGAATTACGGTATCTTCCAGGGAAGGAGTTTCATTTAGAAACGGCATAATGAAAATAGCTGCTACAAAGGTTTCGGCAGGGGTTTCCACAGGCATAGGGGACCATGAAGACAAATACAGAGGAAAGGACGCAGGTGAAGATTCAGGCGATGAACAATTTGAAATCGACGACGCTCGCAGCTTCGAGGAGATGTACGACGACATTTCAAAAGATGGATTACAACCTGTTTTAAACGATTACCTATATGTTTGACATGTCGAAGATAATATGCGTTACTAATAGAAAACTGTGCATTGACGATTTTGAAACCAGGCTGGATGCGATTGCGAAATTGAAGCCGGCATCCATCATTTTTGAGAGAAAAGGATTTATCTGCGAAAGACTATTTTCAACTGGCGACAAAAGCGTTAAAAATATGTGAAAAACGGTGTAACGCTCATTCCTCACAACTTTGTCGATACCGCTAAACAGTTGAATTCCAGGGGCTTGCATATGCCGCTGGAGAAACTTAAGGAAATGTCAGCTTTGGACAGAAGGAGTTTCTCAATTTTGGGGGCTTCATGTCACAATTTGTCAGAGGTACGTGAAGCTGAAAAGCTGGGGTGCACATATGTGATCTTGGGTCACATATTTCAAAACCGCCTGCAAGGCGGACTTACCTCAAGGGGATAGATTTTTAAGGGAGGTGTGCGAGAATACCGATTTACCTGTTTTCGCCATAGGTGGAATAACTCCGGAGAATATCTACGAAGTTATGGATAACGGCGCCGGAGGAGCTTGCATTATGAGCGGCTTTATGAATTGCAGCGACGTGAAAGGATATATAGAGCGTTTTTCACACAACTTAAAATTATAATTTTATGCCGATTTTATGGCTCGAATATCAAAAATAAAAGCGACATTCCGAAAGTATCTTCAGTGGTCGAATTTATACTTAGTGCTGAAAATACTCTAAAATGTCGCTTTTATTTATCATCAGTTTATTTTTTCAGAATTTGCGCTACGGCTTCCTGCAACGCAGGAACGACTTCCGCCTCAAACCAAGGATTTTTCTTTTGCCAACGGAAATTTAATGGACTCGGATGTACGATGGGAAAATAACTAGGCAGATATTCCCTGTAATTTCGCACTGTTTCCGTTAAATTTTTCTCAGCTCTCTTTCCCAGGTAGTACTTTATAGAATAAGCTCCGATGAGTATTGTCAGCCTGATTTGCGGCATCAGCGACAGGAGCTCACCGTGATATTCTTGAGCGATGAACTTTCTGGGTGGAAGATCGCCTGTCTTACCCTTTCCCGGAAAGTAAAAATCCATCGGCATAATGGCTACACTGTCTGAATAAAATGTATCTCTATCGATGCCGAGCCACTGAATCAGCTTTTCTCCGGACTTATCGTTAAAGGGAATTCGAGTACTCTCAACTTTCTTCCCGGGGGCTTGTCCCACGATGAGAATACGCGCTTTGGGATCAGCTTGAAAAATAGGTGGAATTCCACGTTCCGTATAGATCTTATTTCGTGGATCATTTTCGAGTTTACGAATAAACTCATCGATATTTGTATTTTTTTCCATAGTTAACACTCCATTGAATGAGATGTGTCGGTCTGAATATCCATTGTTTAAACTACTGAACGCATATCAAGATTTCATCTCATGAGAGATTATAATTCAATTCCGTCCAATTTTTTTCCGACCATACTGGTGAAAGAGATTTCAGGATTTTTAATCGTATAGATTTCAAAGATTCCATCTCCTACAGCATATCCCATTTTCTGCAGCATCGGCATAGCTGCAAAAGCTGCCTTTTGGCTGTCTTCGCTGGTTATGAACTCCGCTTCACATTTTATTCTCAAAGTGTTAAACTTTTCATCGAGGGCACAGATTTCCATTTTGGGATTTTTCATAAGCTGTTTGTACATATTCTTTCTTTTGTCGGAATAAAACGCCAATCCGCCGTTGTACTCCATTACAAAACCTATAGGTCTAACGTGAGGCTGTCCGCCATCTTCTGTTGCTGCATAATAAACTTTAGCATTCTTCAAAAACTCTATAACTTTCATGATAATTCTCCTTTCGGTGCATCTGCAATGTGGATTCACAAGTTACTTGTTGATATAATGATATCAATACAGTAAACTTTTAACAAGTACTTAAATAAAAAATCCTTAGTATGAAAGTTGACGAATTATCGACGGAGATATATTTTAACCGAAACAGCAAAGATTCCTTCCAAGATAAGCTGTTAAAAGTAGTAAAACGGAGTGAGAAGAGTAAAGTAAAATAGACGGCTTTCGCAACTGCATTTTCCTATCTATTTTTGTGAAAGACATGAAGCAAGCGGGTAATTTGAAGGTAGAAAAAAAGCTTTAAAAATGCTATAATATGCTGCGAAGATTGACATTGGAGTATATTATACTTTTGTCGGAATTGTATTCTTCTGCTGAGGATTATGATGTATAAAGATGTCATTTATTGGGGACAAGATATATTACTGAAGGTTGATGAGATAAAAAAAATATGTTCGATTATAAAATACTTTATTACTTTTTATGCTATATTTTGATTTTTTGTACTTGGTAGCATTTTAATAGTAAGATTTTTCACGGTTGATGAGTTATTTGTTTTTTCCAATGACTATCATACGGAACATTTTTGGTGAGCTGGAGCCTTTAATAAAAAAATTAAAAAAATAAAAAAATTGGCTTGGATAGTGAGTTTTCTTGTGCCGATTCCTATTGCTGTTGGATTGTATTTTATAAGATTTGCAAATATCGGAGGCTTCTTCTGGTATCTTTCACTCTACACTGAACCGAAGACAGCATTTTATACTTTAGGTTCCATATATTTTGTGGAAGCTCTCCTATTTTTTTAGTCATTACATTGGAAGAAAAAAACAGCAAGAAAAAAATATAAGAGCAAAAGGAGATTGATATTAGCAGTTCTATTTTATGCAGTTCTCATTATCGGCTTGTTTATGATTTTAATCAAATATACGCTTAAATTTTAGGAATAATCCCATGGGAGATACTATGAGATTGCTCAGTCTAATTCTCGCACATAAATTTATGGAGCAGTTAACGGAAAGAGTTAAAACTCACAGATGAGAAATATATAGTAAAACTTCGCAAGACAGTAACTCAAATGGGTTCACTGTTTTTTTTATTTCAAAGGTCGTAGGATTTTATGTCCTGTAGAAAACTTTATGTCAGAGACATGGGTAAAGGGAAAGTCTCCACTTTAGCAGGGAAAACGGTAAGTTCTCTGCGACCATCGATTCTATCGCAGTTGGTCATTTATCACTTTCCTGCTCTTCATACCGAAATTCCTTCGGCATCTTCTCGTGCTTTTTTAAATGGACGGTAATTTTATATATGTATTTCTCGGCAATTTGGCTGACTTTCCTATTCCTCTTATGAATCCATCCAAATTCGCTGTAAACAGTCGGATCCAACGGTATGTATTTAATATCCTTTCTGTCTTCACTGTTGAAGCCCTGAGCTTTGTAAACATCCAAAGTGAAGGCATCGGTCTGCCGGATTACTTCCTTTAAGTGATCGACACCGCTTATAGTGATATTCTCTTTTATTCTGTTTTTTTTCGGCAGGATATTTTCATATACGATGTCCGCTTCTTCCTGGTAGTATCCTACAAAGGGAAACTTGGTCAGATGTTCTATTTTAATCTTATCGACATTCAATCTATAAAACGGATTTTTCTTTTCCTATGACCGCACAGATGACCTTCTTTGCTATTTGATGATAATCCAGACCTAATCTCTTCATATTTCTCATATGTACAGCCTTGTTCGCCAGGGGAAATCTCAGCAAACCCACTTCGGTTTCACCGGAAAACACGTGTTGAATAGTATCGGAAGAAGAGCAGTCCTGTATGTTAAACTTCGCCTTCTGTTTGTGGTATTTCTTGTAAAGCTCAATGAATATATCTTTTCCTATGATGGTGTAATTGTTGGATACGGACAAGATTTCTTCACCTTGGGTATCGGAGATTGCAGTTTTTTTCATATCTTCAATCTGTTCACAGATGTTTTTTCCCTGATTATAAACCTCGACACCTTTGGGTGTAAGGCTTACTCCCTTTGAATCTCGCTCTATAAGCTGACAGCCCAATTCTTCTTCGAATTTTTTTAGAGAAGTGCTGAGAGTGGACTGTGCCATATGCATTTTCATGGCAGCCTTGCTGATAGATCCGAAATCTATCACTTTTTATAAATTGTTCCAACTGTTCTAATTTCATTTTCGATCCTCCGTTTTATTTTAGATTTCGCAAGTTAATTTTTTTCAAATCAAGATATTTATCGATGTTTTATAAAAAAATCCTTTTTGTTTATTTATCCGAAAAATGGCTGTATTACAACGCTTTGTCGGGGAATTATCAGCATATCAGTTTTTATGATAGCATTATATCAATTATTACTATAACACAAAGCTACAAAGTATTCTATACTATAGTTGAAAAATAGTTTTTGTTCAACTAAATACAATTCTCTTGAGGGGAATGAATACCCTAATAAGTTCCCTCCTAAATATTAGCGAACATATATTCTCTTTATTGATAAATATTTTACATAAACTGCAAAAAGGACCGACGTTTTAGCTCATCGTCGGTCCTTTTTGTTTTTGTCTTTGTAAATTTATTTCCATAATTCAGTGAAAGGATTCTTTATTTCTTTTTAGTTTTTTTCATGCGGTTTGTAAAGCCTTGTGAAAATTTGAAAACAGTTGAAAGATTCAGCTATTTCTAATCTTTTAAAGTGACTATGTATTTTTCAAGCAGTTCCACAGGTTTATAGCTCAATTTAGCCTTTCTAAGCCCCGGCAATCCCATGTCTTCTTCTCTGTTTACCAAGGTTATGTGTTCGGGCAAATGCTTGCAGTATTCCGCATTTATAGCTTGATAAATTCCTCGGTAGTCGGTATTTCCCTTTTCTATATGGACCACAGCCATATTTTCATTCATGACGCTTCCCACGCTCAGAGCTTCTATTTTTCCGTCGATGTATATGACTCCACCCTGATAGCCTCCTTCGTCCACATGCTCGAAAACATTTCTCATAGCGCGTTCTTCCATCATTAAAAGTTCCATTTCATGAGGTGGAATGTCTTTTTTCGCATTGAATTCCTTTATGAAAACCATGGCATCATCTGCCATATCCTTAGTCATTTTCTCGTATTTATAAGCATAGTGGTTATTGAAAAAGTTCAGGTGATTTTTCTTGCTGTGTAGACTTCTGCCCCTCAAATTTATGAGATCCTCTTTTCTGTAGATATAATCGTAGTTCGCCCTGTCATCCTCTACAATCAGCCTATCTCCAAAGGCATCTTCCAAATGTGTCAGAACACTTTTCGGCACCAGTCTCATGGAGAAGGGTTGCCCGTTTTCTTCAAATCTTTCCTTTGCCATCAATACGGTTTTTTTCAGTTCGTCGGCATGATAAGTTCCGTCCTCTGTCAGCGGAGCATCCATAAAGGGCAAGATTATGTCTTCTTCCAACTCTAAATGGCTGGTACCGCAGATGCATACGTATTTACCCAATTTTTTTCCCAGCTGAACAAATTTATATCTCTCCACATATAAAGAGAAGAGAAAGTTAACCCGGAAGTTTTTATATCTGAATCCTTTCAAATATTTTTTTCGAGGGAATCTCTGTTTTCCAGGGTCACTTGATTTTTAAAAATATACATATACTCCTTGATTTACCTTCTTTCAAAAATTCATCTATTTTATTATCTTTGAAATCTGTTTGAACTCGTCAGATCCGGCACCACCCAAACACTCAAATAAAATCGATTCGTACGTGGCAACTTTTACACCTTCGCTAAACATTCTTTCAATAGCGACTTTTTTATCTATTTTCGCTCGGGAAGATGTGCAATCTTCGACTATGTAGACCTCATACCCTTCGTCTAAAAGGTCCATAGCCGTCTGCAGAACGCAGATATGAGTTTCCATCCCTGTCAGCACCACTCTTTTTCTTCCTGTGGATTTAAGAGCTTGCATGAACTCGGAATTTTTTACGCAACTGAAAGAAGTCTTATCTATATAGCTGAAATCTTTTATAGCAGCTTTCACGTCTTCGTCAGTCATTCCCAGTCCTTTCGTATACTGCTGTGTAACAAGTATCGGAACATCTAAGACTCCCAGAGATTTAAAAAATTTAATAGCCCTCTGTTTCATGAATTCACCGTTGTGAACGGCACTCATCAGTGAACCTTGCATATCCAAGCTGACTGCAACAATTTCTTTCTTATTGAATAATTTCTTCATTTCATTCATCTATTTCGCCTCCTCAGACAAACTTTACTTCGATTTCATATTTTAAAAAATATAGTCGTTCCGACACTTTATCTCTGCTCATAGCAATTCTACAGCAAAAGTTCATAGTTGAATATATAACTGCAAAACTTCAGTTACACCCTAAGCCGGACAATCCACGGATTTTATGACCTCTGTCAGCAAGTCAAGTTCTTCACATCCGTTGCGTCGGTGAAGACCGGTGTAATAGCAATATATCCATTGTCTACTGCTTCCACGTCATTATCAATCGATTCATGATCTTCCTTAGGTATGGCTCGCTGAGTGCCACCGTAAAATACTTCTATCACTTCACCTGTGCCTTCGCCTATATCTTTCGGTTCAAACCAATTCACATATTCTCTTATGCCCAGCTTTGTCACTTTAAAACCTTTGATTTTTTCCGCAGAAACATCAGGCACATTTATATTCAGGAAGAATTTCGGATTTTCAATCCAATCTCTCTTCAGTGTCAGTGCCATATTTTTTGCAATTTCAGCAGCATGTTTGAAATCCGTCGGAGCACTTCCGTCCAAAGAGACAGCCATACCCATAACTCCGTTTAAGATACCTTCTCTAGCCGCTCCGCAAGTTCCGCTGTATATTACATCTTCTCCAAGATTTCCACCGTGATTTATGCCGGATACCACCAGGTCTATTTTGATTTTAAATCTATTCAGCAAAGCCAGTCCCATTTTAGTACAGTCCGCCGGATTTCCTGAAAGGCTGAATGCCATTTTTGTACCGGGAATATTCTTTTTTACGAATTTTAATTTTTTTCTCATGGTAAGGCTGTGACTCGAACCGCTTCTCTGCGAGTCAGGAGCAATCACATACACTTGACCTATTTGAGCTAAAGGCTCAATTAGAGCATTTAGCCCATCCGCATGTATTCCGTCGTCGTTTACAACTAATATGTTCATATGATCTCTTCAAATACCTTTCCTATTTTTTCATGGATTACAAGATTTGCCCTGCTGTCATAAGGGGTTTCATCTCTATTTATCAAGATGAGATTTTTCCCTTTGAAGTAGCTAATTAAGCCTGCTGCCGGGTACACCACCAGTGAAGTTCCCCCCACGATGAGAGTGTCAGCTGCGGAAATCTCGCGTATTCCGTTGGTGATTTGATAGTCGTCGAGGGCTTCTTCAAACAGCACTACATCGGGTTTTACGGTACTGCCGCATTTCTCACATTTCGGTACAGTTCCGGTGCAGTGGTCATCGTCCATTATATATGCCAAATCGTATTTTGCATCACATTGCATACATGAGTTCCTGAGTATGCTTCCGTGAAGTTCATAGACGTTTTTGCTACCTGCCAACTGATGCAGCCCGTCTATATTCTGAGTTATCACTGCTGATAATTTGCCATTCTCTTCCAGTTTTGCCAAACCGAGATGGGCTTTGTTGGGCTTTGCATTGTTGTAAATTAAATTTTTTTCTTGTAGTAATCAAAAATATCTCTTCATTTCGCATAAAAAAACTGTGTGACAAAATTTCTTCCGGTGAATATCCGTACTCCTGCTTGGCTTTGTATAAGCCCTGTTCCGATCTGAAATCGGGAATTCCGCTTTCCGTTGACACACCTGCACCGCCGAAGAAGACCACACGACCGTCACCCTTTAATATCTCACTTAATTTTTTTCAATTTGTTCCATTGTTTTCTGTTCCATAATGTATTCATTATATCACAAATTGGCTTTTAAAGCGATTATGAAAAAGGGGAGGCTTTATGTACTACGCATTTTTAACGAGATTGGTTGTGAATAATTTTTTTATTTTTTTAGAACATGAAAAAGACAGATAAAATGATAAATATTCCTCTTTTCTTTTAAATTCTAATTAAAGTTTTATATTTTTAAATTTATCACGTAACGCTTTCACTGATAATTATTAAGAGTGCATTCACGAGTCCGTGAGCTATCGCCAGTGAGGTTAAAGATATCCTTACATCCCTTCTCAAGGCGGCAAGGATAAATCCGAATATGGTTGATAGAATTACAGTTGGAAGACCGAATTTTATATGGACTACAGCAAATAGTGCCGATGACAAAAATCCCTAAATTACCGGTTGTTGCAGCACTTATTTCCCTTAGAAGAAATCCTCTGAATGAAATTTCTTCCGTAGCACTCGACTATGCAGATTTGAAAAAAAATAGCATGTATAAAAATTGTGGGATTCCCATATGGATTTTTCATTGAGAAAACACTGAATCCTGATATGAAAATAAATACAAAAATAAAATTACAAATATCAATATTCCGATTATTATATTTTTTTAATGAAATTTTTAATGGAAAATTCCGCTCTATATTGTTTGATACTCTCTCTACTGAATATATGTGTAACCCCCAGAATGGCAAAATAGCACATATACTGATATATGCGCAATCGATCCATCGGAATTGTCTTATCCAGAATAATCCTTTGACCCAGAAAAAATATTCCTATAATTGAAACTGCGTATATCAAAATTATAATCCATCGCTTTTTGTTGCTCATCGGTCAATATCCTTTCTTTCCACATTCGTTCAGTCGCATTTATTCCGTGGGACCTCATTATAACATAGCTTACCGAATATGCGTTTTTTATCAGATCATACCCTTTGCATAAATATAAAATAACAGTTCACGGAAATATTTTACGCGAACTGTTATAGAATTCATCAGTGTTTAAAAGGGGCTATAGCACTATCAAAATATTTTAAATCTAATATATGCCAGATTTTACATTTAATTTTCAGCTGTCTATATAGCACTGACGTATTCAAAAAGATTTCTTGCAGGAGTTTTTGTAAGAGCCATAGCGAGAATTTTCGCAAGAACCACTCCAACTCCAAATTGGATGCAGTTCATTGGAATTGAACTCAATGGAACTATGAAGTTCCCTGAAATGATACTCGCATATAAGTAATATCCGGCTACCATGAAAAGCCCCGATATTATCATAGAACTCACTTCCATAATCTGTAAGCCGATCTTTGAAAATCCCTTTTTTATAGCATAGTCTATGCACAGTCCCATCACTACCGCCATCAATCCTTTTATAACCAGAGTAATCGGAGCGTATGAAGCATAGCCCGCAAATAAATCTGCCAACGCCGAACCGATACCGGCAGCAGCGGCTCCCCACTTCCAACCTAACAGAAGCACGGAGAAGAATATCATGCAATCACCTAAATGTATGTATCCGTTTGTAGCCGGAACAGGAACCCTGATTATCATGGTCATAACGACCACCAATGCCATCATGAGTCCCGTGGTGACAACTCTTTCGTTTAATGATCTTTTATTCGTCATACAAACACCTCCAACCTCAGTAACTGTTGACCTCAATATGTTTGCAATAGCAGAGTCGAAATTCTCATCATTTTGTGCGTTTGACTGCAAAGAACTTCTCACATTTGAATTTACAAAGTTTCCATTTTTGACTGCCAACTGCATTTTTCATTTGGATCACACTTTTTCTATTGTTAGTATATCTCAAAAATGATATTATCTAAATATACAAAATTTAAAAATTTTTATATATACACTTTGCATATAAAACCGAAGGAAAGTTATTTGAACAGGAGAAAATTTTTGAAAGCTATAATTCCAAATTTAATTGAAAATTCACAGATTCCATTGTATATACAACTGTATGAACATATAAAATCCGCCATCTTATCCAAAGAAATTGCATTTGGAGAAAAATTACCTTCTCTGAGAAATCTGTCTACAGATTTAGGAGTGAGTGTGACTACGGTCGATTTGGCGTACTCTCAGTTGATGGTAGAGGGATACATTTACAGCAAACCTCAAAGCGGTTACTACGTTGCGAATTCTTTGAATCCGCTATACGCTATGAACGATGTGGTGCCTTCCGATGTGTTTGCGACTTCTTTTGACGAAACACCGCCACACGATGTCTTACAGCGCTTCAGCGACAGTTCGCTGAGGTTTAAAGTAGATACAAGCTGTTTTGACTTTAATAAGTGGAAAAAGTGCATAAATAAAGTCCTGACAAATTGTTCGCACATGCTGCTTTCCGAATCGGACTCACAGGGAGAATCGGCTTTGAGATATGAGATTGCCAAGTATCTGTATTCTTTCAGAGGGGTTTCATGTAGTCCCGATCAAGTGATTATTTCCGCCGGGACGCAGCAGACTTCGCAACATCTATCCAGAGTTTTGCAGGATCTCGACATATATACCGTTGCAACGGAGACACCGGGATATGCTCCCGTGACTCAAATTTTCAGGAACAACAGGTTCAGTATCTTTGAAATACCTGTATTGGATGACGGTATAGAAATTGAAAAATTACCTGTGAACATACCTTCCGCAGTTTATGTAAATCCGTCCAATCAGTTTCCGACAGGATCGGTGATGCCCATTGGTCGCAGATACGACCTGTTGGCATGGGCGGAGAAGAATGACAGCTACATAATCGAAGATGATTATGACAGCGAACTCAGATATTTCGGCAGACCGATACCGGCTCTAAAAAGTTTGGACCATAGCAATAGAGTAATTTATCTCGGATCTTTTTCATCCACGTTATTCCCCGCCATAAAGATAAGCTATATGGTATTGCCGGAAAAACCGCTGGAAAAGTATGTAGAGAGTAAAGACTCGTATTCGCAGACGTGTTCCAAGACTGAACAATTAGCACTTTCTCTGTATATGGCTGAAGGCAAATACATGTCGGGAATAAAAAAGCTTCGCAGATTGTATTCTCAGAAATTAAATGCGGTAATCTCTCAAATGAAGAAAACAGCTGACGATTTCATTACAATCCACAACACGTATTCGGGAATAACAGTTTCATTAAAAGTCAATACTGGAAAATCAGCGGCAATACTGTCGGCGGAAGCGGAGTCGCTGGGGTTAAATGTAATTGAGAGTCCGGCAGTAAAAACAGATGATTTAAAAATCAAAGATATGATTTTTACTATAATCAGATTCCTTTGACGGAGATTTCAGACAGCGTAAAACAGTTGACAAATCTGTGGAGAGAATAGACATTTTAAGTTGGATCACTTGAATATTCGTACAAAAAACATCTGATTATAACCTGTCACAATTCTAAGAACAGTCATATCGGATGTTTTGTTTCGGTTTATTTACAATTTATTCATTCTCATTTTCATAAAGCGTATTTTAAAAAATCATTTTCAGACGGAATTCGGCGATAGGACAATTACATCCTTTTATTTCTTCATTTCTCCCCTGGCAGAAATATAACATATACAGCACAGGAGGAGGCATGCCGATATTGCGACAACACCTTCGCTATTCAGGGTAAAACCGGGATATACAGGAAATATCGAGCCTGCTACCAAGCCCAGAATTATAAAGTACATCGCTTGTGGAAAGACGTCCAATGCGATTTTTATTCCTTTAAAGCCTATTGCCAATCCTATCAGGACTCCGATGCCGGTCAGGCATATTACGGGGAAATTGAACTTGGCAATGCTCTCCATGACTGTTGTATACGTACCGATGAGGAGCATTACAAGAGAGCCGCTTATTCCCGGAATGATCATTGCAATTGACCCTAAAATCCCGGAAAAAATCAAAATCAGTGCCATTTTAATATCTATGCTTTGGAAAGCACTGCTCTGCGCAATAAGCTCTCCCTTATTGATAAAGCTCATCACCACCATGGACAAAAATGCTACGACGCCCAATAATACGTTAAATGGCTTTATGGCACCATCAGAACTTTTACAGTGGTAAAAAATTAACGGTAGACTGCCTATGATCAAACCTATGAAGGAGAATCCCAAAATCATCGGATGATTTTCTCTGAGAGGAATTATAACCTTGCTCAGACCGACGATACCCACGACCATTCCCAATGAGAAAACCGCTAAAAATCTCTTGTGCCGTCTCCAGTTGCTTATGCTCACGGCTTCTAAAATTTTATCGTACATATTGAGTATAACAGCCATAGTTCCGCCGCTTACCCCCGGTATGGCATTGGAAATTCCAATCAATATACCACATAAAAAAATTTTAATATCGCCCATAAATAAATCCTCTAAATTTACAATATTCGCTTCATATTTACATTCGATTAGCCTTTTTCAGACTTGATTTTCGGATTTCACCAATATAACCATAAGTTCGGCTGTTATTTTGAAAATTTCATGCGATGAAAGAATATTCTAAAAAAATTATTTTAATTTTTGTTAAATATTTTTCTAACGATAATATTGCATACTTTTTGAAAAAAATATGTTAAATTATATTTGTAATTATATGCTAAAGATATGTTTTTAGTAAAAGCGATTTTTGTGATTGCACTATCTAGACTCATGTCGCTGGCCAAACAATCCGTTGTAGTGCCAAGCGATAGCCTTCTTCAGCAGATTACGTGAACAAAACTATTTTTTACTTTTTAAAGGACACCTTTTGAGGTGTCCTTTAATTTTAACTTCATATAATTGCTATCTTATTCGCTTCTTCAGCTCGGTGACAGCTCTTTCCAACTGATTGCTGCCATCTCCGATGGCCTTTACTTCAATATCAGGATTTACTCCTACTTTGTGCAATCTTCTTCCTTTAGGCGTATAATACTCTGAAACCGTCAATTTGATTCCTGATCCGTCCTTTAGATCTATAATCTGCTGAACTATGCCCTTCCCATACGATTTCTCGCCTATTATAGGACCCTTTTTATAATCCTGTATAGCACCTGCAAAGATTTCTGAAGCACTGGCACTGTATCCGTTTATCAGCACAGCCATAGGTTTTGTAAACTTGTGTGCTTCATCGGAATTCCAAGTATTGATATGTCCATATTTATCTTTTGTATAGACGATTTTTCCCCCTGGTAATATGCTGTCCAGAATTTGTGCTGTGGATTTAATCACGCCACCCGGATTATTTCTCAAATCTACAATGAGGGCTTTCATTCCCCGTTTTTCCAACTCTGCTACAGCCTTTTGATATTGATTGAACGTTTCAGCTGTGAACTCGGAAATCTTTATATACCCGATTCTGTTACTCAGCATTTTATACGACACGCTTTCTATTACAATATCTTTTCTGACCAGGGTTTTTTCGAAGGTCTTTCCGGTTTTACTCCTATAGAGTTTTAAGGTTACCTTGGTATCTTTATCCCCTTTTATTTCTCCGGAAATATCCTGCAACTTTCTGCCGTTGACACTTTTACCGTTTACCTCTAAAAGCTCATCTCCATCTTCTATTCCCCCCTGTCGTGCCGGGGAATTTTCGTAGGTTCTCATGACTTTAACTTTGCCATCTTCCAATCTGAAGACAGCACCTATACCGTAAAAATGCCCGGAAGTGGCTTCTTTTAACGCTCTGTATTCCTCCGCACTGTAATATTCGGAATAAGGATCTCCCAGCCCCATCACGTATCCCTTGTACATGCCTGAGTTGAGATTATTTCTTTTAACTTCATCTCCATAGAGATATCTCTGCTTAATGATATCCTTGATCTCATTGAATTTGCTGTCAGTGTTCGCACCCGTGATGTTTCCCTGAACGACAGTTGAGAACAACAGAGTTATTATGATGATAGTGATCAACGATCCGAATAAAAATCCTTTGAAAAAGTCGTTTTTACTCTTTATGAATTTTTTTTGAGAGTCCTCATCTGTATCCTGTTCTTCAAAGCCTTCGTCAAAATTTTCTTCGAGGTTTTCATCGAAATTCCCTTCGAAATCTTCGCTGTCAAATGTTTTATTTTCAAGGTTTTCATCTTCGAAGTTTCTCTTTTCAAAACTATCATTCCCCGATGGGTTTTCATTACTGCGAAAGGCACCGCTTTCCGTATTCGATTTTTTAGCATCGTCAGCTGAAGATGCAGACATTTCATTGTCTGTTGATCTTGTAATTTCGTCTCTTTCCATCCCAGTTTTCCTTCCTGCTCTTCGTTTATAATTCATCATTGCAAATTTTTACAATGAAAATGACATTTCATTCCTCATATATATTTTACAACATTTTGACATCATTTAACAGTAACAATTGTGTAATGTGAAGATTGACAAACTTACATACTGGTTTCAAATTGATTTTTTCATCAAGCGTGATTTTTTCCATATCGAAAACTCTCTTTCATAAAGTGCTGTCGCAAAAACACGCTCGCATTTTTCGTAGCTGCGGTAATCAGCCTTGAAACCTTGTTCATTTTCAACTGAAAGAGGGCGATAGACGTTCGATGAACAACATATCTTGGCATATCTTAAAATTCGTTTATATCGTAAGGAGTAGCTTGGTATACGTAGTAGTTCAGCCAATTTCCAAACAGCAAGCTGGCATGACCTCTCCACTTCATGACTATTTCCTTTTCGGGATTGTCGTCTTTGAAATAGTTGGCGGGGAGGTCAATATCAACTCCCTTTTCAACATCCCTGAAATATTCCTGTGCCAGGGTTTCCTTATCGTATTCGTGATGTCCCATGATGTATATCTCTCTGCCGTTGTCCGTTGCGATGATGTGAGGTCCGACTTCATCAGACTCAGCTAAGATTCTAAGTTCCGATCTTTTCAGTATTTCTTTCCTGGAAACCTCAGTATTTCTGCTGTGTGGAGCATAGAAAACATCGTCAAAACCTCTCATCAGAGGGCTGTTTTTACGGACGACACTCTGTTCATAAACTCCAAAGATCTTTTTATCCAGAACGTTTTTATCAATGCCGTGATGATAGTATAGCCCCGCTTGAGCACCCCAGCATATGAACATTCTGCTGTATACATTTTTTTTGCTGTAGTCCAAAAGCTCAGTCAGTTCGTTCCAATAGTCAACATCCTCGAATTTATAAAATTCCACGGGAGCTCCTGTGATTATCATTCCGTCGAATCTTTGTTTTTTTATCTCGTCGAGGGTTTTTATAGAAATTGTCCAAATGATCATCGGAGACATTTTGTGCACGATGGCTCTCCATTCTAACTAGGGTTATGTTCACTTGGAGAGGTGAATTTGACAACATTCTTAAAAACTGAGTTTCCGTTGCAAGTTTTGTCGGCATCAGATTTACTATGGCAATTTCAAGAGGTCTGATATCCTGGGTTTCGGCTCTGCCTTCTTTCATCGTGAAGATATTCTCCTCTTTCAGTTTATCTCTCGCCGGCAATCCGTTAGGTATTATTACTGGCATATTATCCTTCTCTCTCGTTTTCTATTTTAATTTTTCAAAGCATTTTTAAAGTCTGCTTCAATATCCTCGTAGTTCTCACAGCCTACTGACAACCTTATCATTTCAGGTCTGACACCTGCCTTGATCTGATCTTCTTCGCTCAGTTGCCTGTGAGTTGTGCTCGCCGGATGCAATACGCTCGTCCTGATATCGCCGACGTGAGTTACGAGGCTGGCTAATTCAAGATTGCCTAAAACTTGGGCAGCTCTTTTGCTTCCACCCTTCACTCCAAAGGTTAAAACTCCGCCACGACCCTTAGGCATATATTTTTGTCCCGCTTCATAAGATTTACTGCTCTTCAACCCCGGATAATTCACCCATTCAACTTCCGGATGATCTTCCAGAAAGCGAGCGATTTTCAAAGCGTTTTCACTATGTCTTTCCATTCTTAGATGGAGGGTATCCAAGCCTTGAATATTTAAAAAAGCATTTTGAGGAGCCATTGTGAATCCCAAATCTCTCAGAATATGCACTCTGTATTTTACGGCAAATGCAGCATCTCCAAAAGTTTCATAAAACTTCAATCCGTGATAGCTTTCATTGGGTTCTACCAAGCCCGGATATTTATCTTTATGCTCTTCCCAGTTGAAATTTCCACCATCGACCATTATTCCGCCCATGGAAGTGGCATGTCCGTCTATCCACTTTGTAGCACTGTTTACAACGATATTTGCACCGTGTTCAATAGGTCTGCACAAATATGGCGAAGCGAGGGTATTGTCAACTATGAGAGGTGATTTTGCAAAATCAGCCAACAACCTGAATTTTTCAAAGTCCAAAACTTCCATTCCGGGATTGCTCAACGTTTCTGCAAATACAGCTTTGGTATTAGGTTTGATTGCTTTTTTCAGCTCTTCAAGAGAATTGTTTTGATCTATGAAAGTAACCTCTATATCCTGTGCCGGAAGAGTAACCTTAAATTGGTTAAACGTTCCGCCATAAATTGAGGATGAACTCACTATGTGATCCCCCTTTTGGCATATATTTAAAATAGTGCTGTCAATTGTGGCACTTCCGGAAGCAGCCGCAACTCCGGCGACACCACCTTCTAAAGATGCCATCTTATCTTCAAAAATTCCTACTGTCGGATTTCCGATTCTGGAATAGAAAAATCCGGCTTCTTTCAAATCAAATAAATCCGCCATATCTGCACCGTCATAATACCTATAAGTAGTACTTTGAGCGATGGCAGGCACCTGCGGTTCTCCTTTTTTCGCTCTATATCCGCCGTGTATGCAGTTGGTTTCGATATTGTATTTTTTCATCTCATCACCTCTAATCTTTCTGTAAAAGCTGAAACAATCTACTGTTCTCGCAGAAACTCAACAGTTCTTCTAATGCCTTCTATTAGGGAATATTTCGGTTTCCAGCCTAATTTCTTCAATTTATCACTGTTTAAAACACCTAATGTGAAAGGAGCACTTCCGTTATTTGATTTGCTTTTGGGAATCTCAAATTTCAACTGCAGATTTTTTTCAGGATATGCTTTCACCATAGCTTCCGCCAGGCCCTTTATGGATACAGTATCCGCTTCGCTGGAGATGTTGTAAACCGTCTCTGTGCCGTTGAGCAATATGTAAAATAGAGCCGCAACTGCATCGCCTACATAAGTATATGTTCTAATGGCGGAACCGTCGCTTTTCAAAACGATATCTTCATCGTTTACAAGATTTCTCAGAAAATCCGCTTGAACTCGTCCGTCGTCCAAAGACATACCGGGACCGAAAGTATGAGCAAGCCGAGCGATTTTAGCATCTATTCCATATTGAGCGCTATAACATGCACACATGGTTTCCGCCACTTTTTTTCCCTCGGGATAGCAGGACCTGGCATCCAGAGGATCCACAAATCCATAGGTTTCTTCGGTAAATATCTTTTGATTTTCATATGGCTGTCCGTAAATCTCTCGGGAAGATATGAACAGATAGCCCTTGCCGCTGCCCCTTTTAGCAGCTTCCAAAGTGTAATAGGTTCCTATGGCGTTTGCCGCAACTGTTCCGACGGGATCATCTTTCATAATCTTCGGACTTGCCGGACTGGCAGTATGGATTACAAAATCGAAAGGAACATCACAATCTACCGGTTGGATGACACTTTGAACTATAATATTCACCTTTTTTCTAAATTCCGGAGGAATTCTGTTTTCACCTCTGACCAAAACGTAGATATTCATATCAAATGATTTCTCCTCGTTTAACACTATCAGAGTTTTCATCATATAGCTTCCCAACATTCCACCTGCACCGGTGATTAAAACATTGGATTTTCTGAGTTTATCCCAGTTTATATCCTGTTTCAGTATGTTATCTATATCTTCTCTCAAAACTCCCATATCAGTATTCTCCTTTATTCCAAATTTTTAGTCTATTATATTTTATCGCCATCTAAACAGTTCATATAATTTTTGATGGCTGTACATATATGTCTGTATAAGTTATATAAAAATTGTAAGTATATCCTTTAATTATAGTCTATGTTGATTTTTGTTATCAATATATTTTTCCATTGAAATTCCATTGATTTTACAAATTATCTAATTTCTGATCAGAACCGCAACATTACAATTATTCATATGACAGGAATAAGTATATTTTTGCAAACAAACTCCGGCAGGGATGCGAACAAATTTCTAAAATCTTATGATTTATAGTTCCGATATCGCCTGCCGGAGCCTGTGTAAAATTAGCACTGTCTTATATAATTGTATGTCGTAATTCAATCGTTTTCAGCTTTATGATTATTTTTTTATCTCTTGAGTTTATGTATATCCAAGACAATACGGAGACTGCAAAGAGAATTGTGAAATTAGTAAAGAAATAACTCATGTCCGACATAATCCAAATATATGCATTTCCTATGAACGGAATTATGATGCTGCAAAACCAGTAAAAATACAACTATTATGATGTTTATCGCTAGATTTTTGTATTTCATGATTTTGTAAATTAAAAACACACCCACTGATATAAATACAGCGACGAGCACATTTGATAAAACATCCAGAGATATAAGCGATCATATCAGCGTTCATATTCGCAATTTTTAGATGCATTTTTGTTCAACTGTTTTAGTATATAACAAATAAACGGATTTAGAATTACAAAGACAGCTAAAAGATATTAAATATCTACTCAAATTGCTCTTATTTTTTTCATGTCAATCCCTCCTTTTATTTTTATATCTCATTTTCCTAATACTACCACTATGTGTACGCCTGCACAAGACTACAGTTTCAGCAAAAAAATGTGATATACTGAAAGGGTGGGGGATTTTTGTGCTAAAGTATCCAGCCTTTATCTGCGGCTTTTTTAGAAGCCTCGGTTCTGTTTTTGCATTCCAATTTATTTAATATATTTGATATGTAATTTCTAACGGTGCCCTCTGATAGGTGCAACCTTTCGGAAATATCTCTATTGGAATTTCCCGTGCTTATCATTTTTAAAATTTCCTTTTCGTGTTCAGTCAACGGATTTTTGTTTGTAAATATGTTTTCCATCAATTCAGGAGAATACTCCTTTTCTCCTGTCAGAACTTTATGAATTGTCCCCATCAAGTCAGATATTGACCTGTCCTTGAGCACATAAGCATCCACATCGTTATTTAAAGCCATTTCAAAGTATCCACTTCTTTTGAAAGTGGTCATGATGATGACCTTGACATCTCCTATTTCTTTTTCTTGCTCTGACCCACTTCAGTACTTCTAAGCCATTTTTTTCGGGCATTTCTATATCTAAAATCGCCACATCAAAATTATCATTTCTCATCAGAGATATAGCTTCTTCACCATTTGCAGCAGGTGTGACTTCGTCCACTTCATCTTCCATTTGCAGCAGCCGGCATAAGGCATCCCTCAGCATGCTCTGGTCTTCTGCAACTAATACCTTCATGTTTCTCCTCCGAATTCCAACTTTTTCAATTTTTCCTCTTTCTCCATATTTTCTATTCTCAGCGACGCTTTTATCTTTGTAGGATTTTTTTGATGGATTATTTTAATTTCTCCATTTCTTAAAGAAACCCTCTCCCTGAGACTCATCAATTCCTCTCCTGTTATTTTACTGAAACCGACACCGTCATCTTCAATTATTATGTGAATTTTCTTATCATGTTTTATTTTATCCGTCGACAGGATAATTTTTACGTTTTTTGCATTACTATGCTTTTATGATGTTGTTTACACCTTCCTGTAAGATCATGGACACTTGTCCCTGGATTGTGGAGCTGTAATTATCCAAGTCGTCATTTATCGACATACTGTGCGAAATCCCTGCACCATCTAAGACATCTCCTATATTTTTCAACACATCAGATACTGTTCTGAATCTCAAATCTGTGACTATAGCTCTAGTCTCCGCCATGGATTTTTTAGATATTTCTGCGATGTCAGAAAGTTCTTTCTCAGCTTCTTTGATATTGCCTCTTTCTATCAATTTTACAGCTAATTCCGATTTTACCTTTAGGGTCACAAATATGTGCCCCAGCGTATCGTGTAAGTCCCTGGATATTCTGTTCCTTTCATTTTCTGCAAGAAGTGCGTTTATGTATGCATTATGTCTCAGCCTCTCATTTTTTATTTCATCCAATTCTTTGACTTTTCGCTGTATGAAAAACGTGCCGAAACACAGAGTATAGAAAATCAATATAGATACTTTATCAGGATATTTGCTTAAAAATATTATGTAGAACAAACATGAGTTGATGACCACAAAAAATGAGATAAACCTCACTGATATCAGTTTGTCGTTGAATTTCCAAATCATGATATTAGTGGGATAAAACATAAATAATATGTTTGGAGGTGCCACATATAGGGTCAAATAACTTATGTAGGCCAGCAAGCATATCCAAGCGATTGCTAAAATCTGCTTTTTCCGTGAACCAGATATACGTATGAAAGTATCCCACCGATTGTAAGCCATAGTACATAAAACTTATATATGCCTGCAATAATTCCGTAGATTGGAAACACAAAAAAATATCAGTGAAATATAAAATGGCAATATTTCTCGTTTAAATTTTTCTTTTTCCAATTTATCGTACATTCTATACCTTTCCATAAAATCTCAAAGATTATAGCTTAATATCACAAATTCAAGTTTGCTTATCGTTTTTATTCTACCACAACATATTAATATGAAAAACCATCTTCAGTGCGATGTCGGCAGCTGAAGACGGCGTTCGTAAGGGATGATGAATGATTACTTGACTTCCTGATTTTTTCTAACCGCTGCAATTATGATTGCAAATAAAGCCGAGTATGCAAGCATCATACCTATGGATGTAAACGACACGGTTTTATTTTCCACATACTTATTCACCACGTTCATCAGATGGTATGTCGGAGTTGCTTTCGCGATGTGTTGCATCCATTGCGGAAATAGCTTCACCGGAACCCAAAGACCTCCGACAATAGCCAATCCGAAGTACAACAGATTTGACACGGCCGATATGGCTTGCTCTGAATTGATCAGGCTGATCGCCATACCCAGTATCAGAAACATAAGGCTGCCCAACACTATGGTTGCACTGGTTATAACCCATTCTTTTACCGGCATAGTAACGTCTTTCACATATGCACCCACCACGAAGCAAGCTATTATTCCCATCAGATAATATGCGATCATTCGCAAGAATTTCACCACGTAATATCTGAAAAGCCCCACCGGGGATCTACGTATAATCTGTATCCACTGGTTTGTTTTGTCTTCCAACATCATGAACGGACATGTGAAAAGACCCACGCCTATAACAGACATAGCTGCCATGTTAAACATTATTTGCTTTACAAATTCTCTCTGTTGCTCCGCCGTTCCCCCTATGTCGTAAACGGATGAAAACAATAAGAAAAACGCTGTCGGTATGCCTACTGTCATCATCACGGTAAATAAGTTTCTTTTAGTAAAGATCAGTTCTACTTTTATTAACGGTTTATATGTATTCATCTAAAAGACTCCTCTCACATTATTTTTTCCTTCTTTTCTTTGCTGTACCATCATCGCTTTCTCTTTCATCATATTTTTCCCGTGCTCATGAACAAACTGGTTAAAAGAGTTCTGTTTGAAACTTCCAAATCTTTTGAAAGTCGCTCCGTTTTTCCTGGAGAATTTTTCCAAACCTTCTCTCCGTCCTTCGTCGTAAATTCTATACAGTCTCTTTGTATTTTCAAATCGTATACATCCGGTATCTTTTCGACTGCGGATTTTAATTTGGTCGGTAGCGTAAAGTATTTTTCCGGTTCTTCCGCTCTCATAGCATGGGCAGTGGTGTCTTTTAACAGATGTCCCTTATCTAAAACGAAGATTCTTTCCGCCGTATGCTCCACTTCTTCGATGTAGTGGGAAGAATACAGTATCGTTACACCATCGTTTTTCAGCTTTTCAACTATCTCCCAAAACCTCTGTCTCGTAGATGTATCCATGCCTGCTGTGGGTTCATCTAAAATCAGAAATTCAGGTTTTCCTATCAAGGTTAAAATGAACATTAGCAACCTTCTTTGACCACCAGACAATTTGTCAGCGAATTGATTTTTCTGATCATCTGTAAATCTTAAATATTCGTTTATTTCTTCTATACTGAGAGAATCTTGATATATGTTTCGAAAGAAGTCGATTAACTCTTTTACTTTGATTCTCTTGGGTACGGCATTGATTTGTGCCAGAACTGCAACTTTTTCTTTAAGTTTGACTTCGCCCGGTCGTTTGCCCAGAACTTCAACTTCGCCCTTCGTCGGAAATTTCTCGCCTATGAGCACATCCATAAGTGTGGTTTTTCCTGCCCCGTTAGGTCCGATCAGTGCAACACAATCTCCTTTGTATATATCAAAACTTATATCTTCCAATATAGTCTTGCTTTTGATCTGCTTTTTTAAGCCTTTCACTTTGACTAAGCTTTCCATTTTTCTCCTCCATTAAGTCACTATATATGATTTAATTATATACGTTTTTATCGTATAATATCAGTTGGATATTGTCATAACATAAAGTGACAAATGTCACTTTACCATATAAATAAAAAAGGCTGTACTTACAGCCTAAAACACTCAAACAACTATTTATTTCGCCTTCTCTTTTCAGGCATTTCATTTGCATTAAAACCAAATGCATCCTGCGTTTCCCTGTAGTTTATCATAGCTCTGAAAACATACAGGTCTTCAGGTGTCGTAACTTTTATATTTCCTCTGTTACCCAATAAAATAGCTACCTCATTTCCTATGCTTCGCATAAGAGTACAGCTATCGACGATTCCCTCATAGCGAGGATTTATCTCCCTGATTTTGCTGTGTGCTTCTAAAATATCATCTATGTAGAAGCATTGTGGGGCCTGTGCAGTGTAGAAATTATCTCTTTTTGGAACATCCTCTACAATTTCACCGTTATGGCTGACTACAGGGGTTTCAAAAAGCTCTGTACAGGTAATTGCAGACCCCTTGTCTTTAACCAACGCTATGGCATTTGTGATGATGTCTTCTGTTATACAAGGTCTGACACCGTCGTGAATCAAAACTATATCGTCTTTGCCCGAGTTCTTTTTTGCGGCTTTTAAGGCATTTAAAATGGAATCTTGACCGGTTTCACCGCCCGGGACGATTTCCGCCACTTTTTTAATCCAGTACCTATCGAGCATTTTTTTCAGTTTATTTATATATTCAGCCTTGCAAGCTATGTAAATCTCGTCTATATCGTTGTGATCTTCAAAGATATCCAAGGTGTGAATTATAATCGGCTTGCCGTTCACTTCCAAAAACTGTTTCGGAATTCCCGCACCCATTCTAACTCCGCTTCCGCCTGCAAAAATTATTCCTATATTCTTTCCCATATGATCTTGCGAGTAGGATTTCTACTCGATTACCTCCTTTTTCAAAAGAATTTCATCTATAGCTTTATCTGCGCCGTCACCGGTGTAATGTCCAAAGTTTTCCTTTGCAAATTCTTTTATCTTCTCTTCCTCAAAATCTTCATCTTTCAGAGCTTGCAAAAACTCTTCGAAATTTTCTACCACTTTGCCGGGGGCATGTTGTTTAACTCCTCTGTGGACACCCCTGGTAAGCTCATAAAATTCTCTGTCGTAAGTGTAGAATATGACAGGTTTTTCCAATAAGGCATAGTCATAATAGTTTGATGAGTAATCCGTAACGAGCAAGTCAGTGACATAGTATAGCTTGTTTTATATCCTGATAATCCCAGAAATCAAAAATTTTTATCTTGGTATTCTTCAGGGATTTCGAAACCGTTGTCGATAAAGGGATGAAGTTTTATGACGAATATCCACTTATCGCCGCAGAACTTATATATTTCATCCAAATCTATTTTATCCAGGTCATAATATGCATTTTTTTGACCGGATCCCCTAAATGTCGGAGCGAATAAAATCACTTTTTTATCTATGAAATCGGGATATTGTTTATAAAATTCCTTTTTGAAGTCTGCTATATTCTTTTCATCTAAGAATCCGTCCAGCCTCGCCATACCTACGGGTAAAAATGCCTCTTTCTCAATTCCGAACACTTCTTCATATACTTTTATGAGATTTTCAGAGCCGGTTATCGCATAGTCGTACGCCTTATGACAAGATGTCGGAAACGGAGATCCTGTCTTGCCGAACCTCGAAAAGCCGACAGACTTAAATCCTTCTCCCGCATGCCAAACCTGAATCAATTTGGTTTTGTCTTTCAGCTTGAAAAAACCGAATATGGGAGCGTAATCGTCTATGAAAATATAATTGCTTCGCGCAATTAGAAATACCGTTTTTATCCAGCTTAACACGCTCTGTCTGGCACCTACAGATTTTCGTGCATGGACTTTTATTTTAAATTCACCGTCTAAATTTCGTTCATACAATCTGTCGTGAATTGTTTTCAAATTACCCCATATGAAATCTTTTGTCTCAGACATGAACAGTATTCTCTTTCCGTTCTTGGGAGTTGTAGAGGACACTGCGATGTAGAATGCTCTGATCAGACCTATTACTATCAGCTTATAGAAATTTTTAAGTTTTCCTTTGCTGCTTCGGGCTTCCTGAATGTATTTACGCTTTCTCCATTTCCTGTTTTCCACCAGAAATCTGCTGTTGAAATACAACTCGAGATTTTCACCTCGAAAGTTTCTCAAATCAAAGGACATGACGTATGCGTATTTGTCTTTCCCGTGCGGAAATACCCTGGAGTATTCCCCTAAATCATATGCGATGTCCTTTGTAACGGTTGTAACTGCAATGCTTTCCGGCATTTGTGCGATAATTCTCCATTTTCCGTTATCCAGAAATTCTCGATTAGCCACCGCCGATATATTTATCGAAAAATAGTATTTTCCATTTTCATACCTGTCATAATCTATGTTGTAACTTTCCTTAATCTCAAATTCATAATCCGGTTCCACCGCAGGGTCGAACATCTCTTCGACGGTTACTCCCGCCTCTTTAGCTTCCATTTGTTGTAAATTCAGCCTTTTAAATCTGCTGAAAGCAAATGAAACTTCCCCTCGATATTCCGTTTCTATCTCAATATTTAAAAATATTCGTTCCCACTGAATCTTTACAATTTTAAATTCAACATCTCTATTCCAAATCATATGTTATCTCCAACCAAATCAATGAACATATTCCCCTCATTCAAATCATCTTAAATTTCATCATAGCACATTGCCGCCTATTTCTGTTATATTATTGAAAATACTCACTTATATCTACAGATTTTCTTAGGATATCAGGGTGCAAATGCCTTGATTTTATTCAAGAATTGTCTAGCCAGCCAAGTGCCTCTGTTCGATTCTGAGTAATCGACTATTTTCCGCTCTTGAAAAAGCACTTTTACCGTTATAAAAAACGCTTTGCCACGGCATCTATTTCGCCATTTCTATTTTTCAGAGAACTTTGAAGATACAACCATAATATATTCCGGTAGGTCTTCCTGAAAAGCATTCTGCCACAAGTCGCCCAGCGTTCCTCTCGTCGCAAATCTGCCTTTGCTTCCGAGCGTTTTAATGTCATTTGGACTTCCTATAACTATTTCTCTCCTATTGAGTGCAACATCTTCAGTATCGCTGACAGTACGTATGCTTCCTTTTTGAATCCTGACGTTATCTTTGCTTGCCAGAACTCCGATGACCATTTCTTCCAACGATTTTACCGTCGATTTTGAATTGTTTCTGATTTTCTTGTTTCGCTTTTTTCTGACTTTTTTTCTGCTGTTCTCCGCTTTCTCCGACTCTGTATCCACATTGGATTTCACGGGGTTTCCATTGACGATTTCTATTTTTTTCCCTGCAAAATCTCGAATTCCGTTACTCAGGTTGCTGTCGGAAAAGACTTCTCTGTTTAGGAGGCTCAGCGTGCCTATAATTTTAAATTTCTTACCGTCATTTATCAGCTTTATTCCATCTGAAACCTTTAGTATAGCCACATCTATTTCGCCGCTATCCAATTTCTCACCTATGCTGTCCAGACTGGCATTTCCTTTTAGAGAAGTATCTTTCGGATCTTCTTTGAACAACTTGGAATCATTATTTCCGTAGTACTCAGCCGATATGGTTTTGGTTATCTTCACTTCTTCATTTTTGGAATCTATGGATTTTTGCCTGCTTTTTCCCAGCATCCACAATCCGAATACGCACGCTGCAATTAAAACAACAATTGCAATTTTCACATAAGGTTTTCTTTTAACTCCACGTGTGAATACAGCCATACTTTCTCCCTCACTTTATGTGTAACAAATATAATTCAAGCACGATTTTTTTAGTTCTCAACAAAACTGTTCCCGGTTTATACAAACTGTCGGGTCTGTTAGTTCTCACCTATAAGTTCAACTTTCAATCCGGCTTCTCTCAGCATTCCTCTGGACATCTCATCCGGATATCCACGCCTTATCACGATGCGAGATATCCCTGCATTTATTATCATCTTGGCACAAATTATACAGGGCTGATGAGTTATGTATATGGTAGCACCTTCTATGCTCTGTCCCAACGTAGCGGCCTGTATTATGGCATTTTGCTCTGCATGTAAAGCTCTGCAAAGTTCATGCCTTTCTCCGGATGGGATTTCAAGTTTCTCTCTCAAACATCCCCCCAGTTCTTCGCAATGTGGCAATCCCTTCGGAGCGCCGTTATATCCCGTTGCTATTATGTGTTTTTCTTTCACGATAATGGCTCCCACCTGTCTTCTCAGACATGTAGATCTTTGGGCTGTGAGTTCTGCCATTTGCATGAAATATTCATCCCAACTAGGTCTATTCATGGTTTTCTCCCAATTCTATCGAAATCGCATCCGTCGCATTTCAGTATCATGATCAATCTAAACAACCCGCCATTTGTGTGGAGGGATACACGGAAATATCAAAACCTGTTTACAGCTCATGGAAAATTTCCTTCAAGTAAAGACCTTGCGGCGGTGCCGTATGACCTGCTAAAGTTCTGTCTCTGCTGTCGATGGCTCGCCGTATATCCTCCGGCTCCATCTTGCCCAAACCGACTTCTACCATTGTTCCCACAATATTCCTGACCATTTTGTATAAAAATCCGTCTCCGTTTATTTCAACCACAATTTTTTCATCATCGAAATGCTGGGATAAAACCTTTCGATCCCCTTTAATGAATTCTTGCGGCGTTTCCATATCTTCCGTAAATACATTCAGGAAGTTTATCGTTCTGACGGTGGTATTCACCTCTTCGCCGCCTGCCGCCTGAAAACATCTAAAATCTCTTGTTCCGACAATATATTTTCCACATTCTTTCATAGCGTCCGAATTCAATTTTCTGTCGACGAAGTAGGCTCTGTATCTAAAAATCGGATTTCTAAATTTCGTATTGATTATTTCATATCTGTAGGTTTTATTCAATGTGTTGCCGATGCTGTGAAATCCCATGGGAACTTCTTTCGCTTCCAAAATTTGGACAGCAGGATTCAGCAGATTGTTGGCGGCTCTTGGAATATTTGCCACAGGTATGGAGAATTCGCCTTTGAAGTTCGCCACCTGACCCAGACTGTGTACACCTTTATCTGTCCTGCTGGTGCCGACAATCCGGATAGGTTTGGCACACAGTATGCTGATAACTCTTTCGATTTCTCCTTGTACAGTTAAAAGATTCGGTTGCCTCTGCCAACCGTGAAATGAACTTCCATCATAAGCAATTTTCAACAATACATTTTTCATTATCACTATCTCAGCCTATATTTCTATAACTTTATTGTCTTTAGACTCTCTGTACAATGTGAACTTCCTACCTATCGCCTGCACAAATTCGGCTGCCAATTCATCAGCCAACTGATTTGCAACTGCTTTCGGATCCAGTTCCGAACCGTCTTGTATTTTAACCTTGACCAATTCCCTGGTTTCAAAGCCTATTTCAAGTTCTCTTTTTATGTTTTCAGTAAGTCCCGATTTTCCGATAAAAACCGTGGGGGTAATGTCATGTGCCAATTTTTTCAGCGCGCTTCGCTGTTTTCCTGTTAACATATGTTCTTTCCTTATATCTGTAGTCTGAATTTAATATAGACGATTGCAATTAGACGATTACAATCGTTTTGATAAATTTGTCCATACATATTTCAACGGACTATTTTTTTACTTTAAAGCTGCTCTTCAACCCTACGATTTTATTAAAAATTTTATTATCATCTGTAGTCAGTTCGCTGTCTGCGATGTAATATCCGTGTCTGAAGAACTGATATCTGTCTCCGGCTTTTGCGTTCGTAATGGACGGTTCCGCATAGCCAACAGTTCATAAAGCGAATTTTCATTGAAAACTTCTTCGCCCTGATCATTTTCAACGAAAAGATAATCGTAGTTTCTAATTGTGACAGGCACAGCAGTCTTCGCATCTACCCAGTGGATTGTGCCCTTTACCTTTCTGCCCTCAAAACCGCTTCTACTTCTCGTTTCAGGGTCATAAGTGCACAGGAGTTCCTTCACATTGCCGTTTTCATCTTTAACCACTTCTCGGCAAGTGATGAAATAAGCGCCTTTAAATCTGACTTCATTACCGGGAAAGAGCCTGAAATATTTTTTTACGGGAACTTCCATGAAATCATCACCATCTATCCAAAGCTCTCTGCTGAACGGCACTGTCCTGTTTCCCAAGGCTTCGTTGTTCCTGTTGTTTTCCATTTCCATGTATTCGGTTTTATCCTCCGGGTAATTGGTAATAATAACCTTAATAGGATTTTCAACTACGTTTACAGATGAAACTTTACCCTGCAGCTCATCCCTGATACAGTGCTCCAAAAGAGAGATATCCACTGTGGAATTCGCCTTGGATACTCCGATTTTATCACAGAAATTTCTGATTGCCTCAGGAGTGTATCCTCTTCTTCTAATCCCCGCAATAGTAGGCATCCTAGGATCATCCCAACCGGTCACAACGCCCTCGTCTACGAGTTTTTTCAAATGTCTTTTGGACATGATGGTGTTGGTCAGATTCAACCTTGCAAATTCTATCTGCTGCGGCGGAGTCTTCCAACTGCCGACTTCTTTCAACACCCAGTTGTAAAACGGTCGCTGATCCTCAAATTCCAGAGTGCAGATGGAATGAGTTATCCCTTCAATGGCATCTTCTATGGGGTGTGCAAATGTGTACATAGGGTAGATGCACCAGGTATCACCGGTATTGTGATGACTGTTATGAGAAATTCTATATATAACAGGGTCTCTCATATTGATATTAGGTGAAGACATGTCGATTTTAGCTCTGAGCACCTTCGCTCCGTTTTCATACTTTCCATCCTTCATCTCTTCAAAAAGCCTTAAGTTTTCTTCAACTCTTCTATCCCTGTAAGGGCTGTTTTTACCCGGAGAAGTCAGAGTGCCTCTCAAATTTCTGATTTCATCCTGACTCAAATCATCAACATATGCCTTCCCTTTTTTTATCAAAATTACAGCACTGTCGTACATCTTTTCAAAATAGTCAGATGCCCACAATCTTTCATCCCACTGGAAGCCCAGCCATTTGACATCCTCCTCAATGCTCTTTACGTACTCCACATCTTCCTTGACCGGATTCGTGTCGTCATATCTCAAATTGCATTTCCCATTGTACTTTATTGCCGTTGAAAAATTCAAGCATATGGACTTTGCATGTCCTATGTGTAAATATCCGTTCGGTTCCGGCGGGAAACGAGTATACACCTTATCTCCATACTTCCCATTTTTTTCAAATCTTCATCTATTATGTTATGGATAAAATTCGTGCTTTTATTTTTCTTCAGACATAAGTAACCTCCAATATATATTTTCAATATCCCATTATATCATATTTTATTGATTTTTCCAATTTTTACGGTTTTGTGAATATGCGAACTTCTGGAGATATATGTTTACGAATCGCACACGTAAAAACAGCAAATCAAAATGATTTGCCGCTTGCATAGTTTAATGTGTGTATTCATCAGTTTGCACACCGGTTTTTTACTGACTTAAGATGATTTCCACCGTATATGTGAGAGTGTTCAATAGACGATATCGTCCAAGATATCCAGAAGTTGAGCGATGGTAACACCGTAGTTTGTAATGGGAACTTCCTTTTCAACCGCCTTGTCGACTCTGCTCATCATATATTTTCGGTTGAACATACACGCTCCACAGTGAATTATTAAATCGTATTCCTCTAAGTTCTCCGTAAAATCATTTCCCGATACAACGTCGATTTTCAAGCCGCTTCCGAAACGCTTTTTAAGCATGTTGGGAATCTTAACCCTGCCTATATCCTCTTCCAGAGGGGCATGGGTACAGGCTTCCGCAATTAAAATCTTCGAGTTTTCCGTCAGGGAATCTATGGCTTTTGCACCCCGTATAAACTCTCTTATATCACCCTTAAATGCAGAAAACAACACGGAGAACGATGTCAGTTTGACTCTCGGGGTAATCTTGTCGCGAATATCCTTAACGGTTTTAAAGCACTGACTGTCAGTTATTATCAGTTCTGCAACATCGGAAACCAATGTCAACGTTTTTTCTGCGTTGTCCAAAGTAGTTGAAACTGCAATGCACTTCCTATCGAGCAGTTCTCGAATAGTCTGTACCTGAGGTAGGATCAGCCTTCCTTTTGGCGCCTGTATATCTTGAGGCATGACTAAAACAACTACGCTCTCTCTGCTAATCAAATCCCGTAAGATGCTTTCTCGTTTTATATCTTCCGTTACAGCATCACCTATTTTCAGCCTTATTTCTTTTAGTGCATCTCTATCATCACGACCGTTGACAACTATCGGAATCGCTCCGAATCGAGTTTTTATCGACTTCTCAAGGGAAGTTCTATCTTTCTCATCTCCTTTGCTGATAACGTAAATTGTAGGAATGTTTTTCGCTTTTAACTTTTCCGCCCATTTCGTTTCTATGGACAGATCTTTTTCCTCATCGAAGAGCAATATGGCGACATCGGTCTCGTCTATAACGTCCAAAGTCCTGTTTTCTCTGGCTGAACCCAGTTCCGTGTCATCGTTAAAACCCGCAGTATCGATAAAAACCACAGGACCGGCAGGATGGAATTCCATGGATTTATAAACGGGGTCGGTAGTCGTTCCCTCCACATCTGAAACTATGGAAATTGCCTGATTAGTCAACGCATTTATCAGAGAGCTTTTTCCGCTGTTGGTTCTGCCGAATATTCCGATGTGCACTCGATTTCCTCTAGTTGTGCCATTCATCATCCACCTCTTTTAAAATCTGAAATCTCTATCGCCATCCTTGATATTGCCCACATAGTCCTTTGTGATCTTTTTTATTTTCTCATTTGGAATCATATTCATCCTCTCGGCAATCAACGCTTCTCCTTTGGCCTTGGTCTCGGGAGTTGCATAGTCTTCCAAGAATTCGGTGAGAGTCATCAAGGCGTTCGGCTGACAGATATTGGCAATCTGTCCGGACTTAACAAGACTCATAAATCTATCTCCTGTTCTGCCCTCACGATAACACGCAGTACAGAAAGAAGGTACATAACCTATATCTATGAGCCAGTCCACCACTTCGCCTAAAGTTCTGTTATCGGCAACATCAAACTGCTGGCTATTTTCTTCTTCCGATTCTTCGTTTACGTAGCCGCCGACGCTGGTTTTGGAACCGCCTGAAATCTGTGTTATACCGATTTCAAGAGCTTCTCTTCTCATCTTTTGACTTTCTCTTGTGGACATGATCATTCCCGTATAAGGAACGGCGATTCTCAGAATCGCAATAATTCTCTTGAACACATCATCAGGCACACCGTTGTCAAAATCGCCCGGGTCTATGTCGTCCGCAGGTCTTATTCTGGGCACCGAGATAGTGTGGGGTCCAACTCCGAAAGTATCCTCCAAGTGCTTGGCGTGCATCAAGATCCCCACAAAATCGTATTTGTAGTTTTCCAATCCGTACAGCACTCCGCAGCCCACGTCGTCGATACCTGCTTCCATAGCCCTATCCATGGCTTCCGTATGATAAGCATAATCGCTTTTAGGACCTATGGGATGCAATTTCTCATAGCTTTCCTTGTTGTAAGTTTCCTGAAAAAGAATGTAAGTTCCTATTCCGGCATCGTGAAGTTTTTTATAGTCTTCCACGGTGGTCGCCGCAATGTTGACATTTACCCTTCGAATCGCACCGTTCTTATGCTTGATATCGTATATGGTATTTATACTCTCCAGGATATACTCGATAGGGTTCATTTGCGGATCCTCTCCGGACTCTAAAGCGAGCCTCTTATGTCCCATATCCTGCAGTGCGATTACTTCCTGCCTGATTTCTTCTTGAGTCAGCTTCTTCCTGGTGATATGTCTATTTTCTCCGTGGTAAGGACAGTACACACAACCGTTCACACAGTAATTGGATAGGTATAAAGGTGCGAACATGACTATTCTGTTTCCGTAGAATCTCTCCTTTACTTCCTTGGCAATGGAGAATATTTCATTTATTATCTCTTCATTTTCACACTCCAACAAGAGCATGGCCTGAGTGAAATCAAGACCTTTAGCCTCTTTCGCCTCTTCCAAACGCTTCTGATCAACTCTATGTTATCTTTATTCTCCTCCGCATACTTGAGAGTTCTCTTAATTTCTTCATCGGAGATGAATTCCTCAGCTTTTTTACTTCTGCTATTGTATCCACCCATAACATTTCCTCCATTCATAGGGGTATTCTCCCTATTGATCTAATCATTTCTTCCAGTTCCATTCTCTCCTTTGCAATATCGGTCTCGCTTGAGGCCGCCGGATATATTTCGTATGCATCTTTATATTTTTTGGGATTTACTTTTCTCATAATTACATTGGCTCCACAGTCGAAAGTTCTTTTTATCTCTTCGTCATCTAAAACGCCCACGGCTGTGGTTACCGGCAGATTGGCTTTGGGCAACAACAGCCTGGCGATTGCAACACATCTTTTCGTCATTTCCGGGCTGCCGTTTTCACTGCCGCCAAGCTCCGTGTCAGGATGTGAAATATACGGTCCTATACCCGCCATATGACAGTGAATCTTTTCCAAAAACAACAAATCATCTGCCAATGATTCGATACTCTGTCCGGGGATGCCCACCATGAATCCGCTTCCCGTTTCATAACCGAGCTCTTTCAAATCCTGCAGGACTTTCGCTCGTTCCTGAAAATTATGACCGGGATGCAAAGCCTCATACAGATTCTCGTCGGATGTTTCATGTCTCAGCAGGAATCTGTCAGCACCTGCATTTTTAAGTCTGAAGAGAACATCTCGTCGAAGTTCGCCGGCACTCAAAGTGACTGCTACATCTTTATCTACACCCTTTATATATCTTATGACTTTTTCCAAAATTGTCCCATCGGCGAACACAGGGTCTTCTCCTCCCTGCAACACTATGGTTTTATATCCTGCTGCAATGGCATCATCGACAACCTCAACCATGTCTTCAAAAGACATTCTGTATCTGACTGCATTGGGATTTTCTCTGTTCAAACCGCAATATTTGCAAGGCATTACGCAATAGCTGCTGAACTCTATGATCGCTCTGATGAAAACTACGTCGCCTTTTTCTCTTTTTCTGACTGCATCAGCTTTTTGATATATTTTTGAAAGTTTGCACTTTTCAGCGCATTAACGATATCTGCCCTATTCATTCACACTTCCTAAATGACAAAACTGTTAAATAAGCTACAGGAGTCTGCACTTCATGTAATTCTTGCACAAGCTTATGGAAAGTACAAAGTCCCGACCTACATCTATTTTTATACATTTTTTTACCTAATTCACTCACATTATTTCAAGTTGCATTAATTTTTTTATGTGTTTTTACGCGGAAGACAATTTCTCTGCTATTGTCTATTTTTCACACATCCCTTTGACTACTCTATCTCTTCCGGACAGATCTTTCGTAATTTCAATATCTGTAAAGTTGCCGGAACTCTTCAGCATCTCGGCAACTGAGATTCCCTGATCGCAACCGATTTCAAACAGAAGATATCCCTTTTTTCTTCAGATGATTCGGTGCGAGTTCGACAATTCTTCTGTAGAATTCCAAACCGTCAGTTCCGCCGTCCAATGCCAATACGGGATCGTAATTTTTAACTTCCGCATCTAAAGTTGGAATCACATCTCTTTTTATGTAAGGAGGATTTGAAACTATCATATCAAAAGTCTTAATTTTTTTGTTGTCAAAGAGATTGGATTTTAAAATATCAGGTTTCACGTGATTCAACTGCGCATTTTTCTGCTGTCAAAGCCAGGGCATCATCGCTGATATCCACAGAAGTCAATTTTACGGATTTTTTTTCATTCTCTCCCAGTTTGCACAGCGTGATACCGATTATGCCTGAGCCGCAACACAGATCTAAAATTTTATTTTTATGTCCTAAAAGTTTTGCAGCCTCACTTACGACGGCTTCTGTATCCATTCTCGGGATCAGCACGTTTTTTCTCACTTTAAACGGATAGCCCATGAACTCGGTTTCACCCATGATAAGTTGCAGAGGTTCTCTTTTGCAACGCCTCTCTACAATTGAAAAATAGCTTTCCATTTCTCCGTCACCTGCAGGTTTTGACCATCTTTGAAAAAACTTGACTCTATCGATTTTTTTCATGTGACAATATATCATTTCCGCTTCGCCTTTGGCATTGGCAATACCGGACTCTTTCAACTGCTTTTCCGCCAAGTTCACTACATCGGAAATCAGTAGCTTCATATTTTAACCTCCTTGAATTTCAATTTGATATGCAGTATTCCAGGCTACATCTTTCCCGTCATCATCAGTAGCTCTCTGTTATTTTTCGTTCTTTCTATACCGTCGATTATTTTTTCTGTAACTTCTGTACTGTTGCTATTTGAAATATCTTTTCTTATCTGCCAAACTGCCATCAGCTCCTCTTGATTCATCAGCAGATCTTCTCTCCTGGTTCCGGATTTATTTATATCGATGGCAGGGAATATCCTTCTTTCCGATAGATTTCTGTCCAGGTGTATTTCCATATTTCCGGTACCTTTGAACTCCTCGAAAATGACATCATCCATTCTGCTGCCCGTGTCCACCAACGCTGTCGCCAAAATCGTTATGCTCCCGCCTTCTTCCAGGTTTCTCGCCGCTCCAAAGAATTTTTTAGGATTGAAAAGCGATGCCGGATCCAGACCGCCGGACAAGGTTTTACCCGAAGGGGGCATGGATAGATTGTACGCTCTTGCAAGCCTCGTGATGCTGTCCAAGAGAATAACTACGTCTTTACCTTGTTCTGCCAATCTCTTTACTTCGTGCGAGGACCATCTCCGCGACTTTAATATGGTGACTGGGCTCTTCATCAAAGGTCGAATAGATAACTTCGTTATCGTTTTTTTAAAGACCTTTTTCATATCCGTAACTTCCTCAGGTCTTTCGTCTATCAGCAGAACTATGAGTTCCGCATCGGGATAGTTTTTTTCAATGGAAATCGCTATATTTTTTTCAACAGCACAGTCTTTTCCTGCTTTAGGCTTTTGCCACTATGAGACCTCTCTGTCCGAAACCCACAGGTGCTATCAGATCTATAAATCGCAACGCTGTTACTCTACCGTTTTCCAGCACTATTCTCCTGTCAGGATATACAGGTGTCAGCTTGTCGAAATTCTTTCTGTGCTTTGCCTTCTCAGGACTGTCCCCGTTGACCTCCTTCACTTGCAAAAGACCACCGAAACGTTCACCGTCGCGAGGTTCCCGAGCGATGCCCTTCACTTTATCTCCCGTCTTCAGATTAAATCTCCTGATTTGGCTGTTTGCAACGTAAATATCATCTTCTCCGGTGAGGAAATTATCAAATCTCAAAAACCGAATCCATTTTTCTGAAATTTCCAAGATTCCCTCAACTTCTTTTTTATTTTCGTATTTATCTTCCCAGCTTTGCTGGTTTGTCTCCGCTTGTGGATTCTGCAGAGACTCTTCTCCTACTGAAACCGAATCATCGATTTTAATATTTTTTTCACTCATATAACTCTCCATCATTTCGTTTAATTGTTCCTTATATTCATAAATTTACATTTAAGTGATTTTATTTTTCATAGTTTTAACCGTATATCTCTATTATATACTTTTCCGACGGTTAATTAAACACCACAGTCATACTATTTGCATATTTTTTCCCGTTCGACGAGCAATGCTCACGTTAAATCGCATATTTGCAAGTTTGTCTTTAAGTTTTAAATCAGAGTTCATACAAAAGTTAAAGAAATGCCCTACTCGCATCGCAATTCATGTTGAAAAATCCATCTCTTCCTTTTTATAATACTTATTATATCGTATTATATCTCTCAAGAGAATGATAACAAGGAGTAAAAAATGAACAATCTGACTAAAAATAGGCAAAAGTCGTTGCGCATGGTGGAGCTGGCTCTTTTGGGCGGAATAGTTGTGGTAATGGCATTCGTACCATTTCTGGGCTACATTCCTTTGGGATTTACCCGTGCAACCATAATCCATGTGCCCGTTATCATAGGTTCCTTAATTCTAGGACCGAGAAATGGAGCAGCACTGGGATTTTTATTCGGTCTTACAAGCCTTGTAAACAACACTGTGAATCCTACAGCCACATCGTTTGTCTTTTCACCATTCTATTCCGTTGGGGAATTTCAGGGAGGCATCGGAAGTCTAATCATATGTTTCGTACCACGCATCCTCGTCGGAATAGTTCCCTATTATATATTTAAGCTAATCATTGGAAATGGAAATAAACCGTCTCGGTTTAGATCTTCATCTGCACTGGTTTCCTGCGGTATCGCAGGAGCTCTGACCAATACGCTGTTGGTTATGAACTTAATTTTCGTATTTTTCAGCCGAAACTATGCAACGGTGAACAAAGTTGCAGTAGATAGCGTCTATAAGTTCATTGCCGGCATAATCGCCGTAAACGGTATTCCGGAAGCGATTGTCGCAGGGGTGATAGTTTTAGCTCTTGGGAAGAGTCTTTTGAGAAATCAGATAATTCGACCGGGCAGAAGAGATACTTAATAGTCCGATACCCAAAGATTATGTCAATTTTGTTTAAGCACAACACAGCTCTTTGCGAGCAGGTTTAATCTGATTGCAAAGAGCTGTTCTATTATTTTATCATTCTCCGACTATATCATCGTATGTCAAGCTGCCTTTGATTTCATTTATCAAATCTCTATCATAAGGATTTTCAAGAGTTATGTAGCTGTATATGCTGCCGGTCATCAAGAAGTAATAAGCCAATTGACCCATGTTAAAGGCATCCGATTTAGGAATGGCAATTCTAATATCTCCTTCCCAGGAAGTTCTCTTAAAGAGCTCTTTATAAAAATCATCCCCTATTATGTCTATATCTTTTGCAGTCCATCTGTTTTGTGCATCATCGACGATTTCGTCCAACATCTCACTGCTGTCCATGGTATTTTCGCTGTCTATTTCCGTTATTATAATTCTGTCTTTATTTTCTCTCAGGAATTCACTTCTGGACTTGAAATCTCTCGGTTTATTATAAGGCATCACCAGTAAGCTGTTTTGCTTTTTGCTGCCCGCTTCCATGAATAAGTTGGCTATCCATATGGACAATGCTCTGAAGCTGTCTTTTGAAAAACTGATGAATTCAGTACTTCTACCGCTCTCATTGAGCAGTTTTCTCATTACCGCATAATGACCTCCGTCTATGTCCCAAAAAGGATCTGTTGCCATAACTTCCGCGCCTGAAAGAAATCTCTCTATATTTATGCCGGCAATGGCCAGTATCAGTAGGCTTGCAGGACTCAAAATGCTAAAATTCCCGACAAAGTTTTCAGATAAATTGAAAATTCCGCTGCCGCTTTCTCTGGCGATTTTCTTTAAATTGCTTTCGCTGCTCCCCGTCAAAACCATAATTCTCTTTGCTGCAATTTCCTTACCATATCGATTTTCCATATATTGTTTTATGTACTTGTATGCGACTATGGTTTCCAAAGTTTCTCCGCTCTTGGATATGACGCAGACGTTAACCTCGTAATGTTTCATTCTCTCAACGGTTTTCCCAAGTTCGTCAGAGCTTATGCTCTCCCCGACAAATTCCATTTCCGGTGCCGTTTTGCTCTTGTCTTTAGTTGCTTCGACAATTCCTTTTATGCCTTGGCAATCACCACCGTTTCCGATAACGACAAACAGTCCGCAACTATCCTGAGCTGCAAGAGCCGTCATCATTATTTCATCGATTTGCTCCTTGCTGATCTGCATGGGGACTTTTACCCATTCGCTTCTGATGTCTTCATTTGACCAAAGAGTATCCAAGCTGCTCTCAATCTGATCGTTGTACTGTGACAAAATAGCCTTTTCAGGTACTACTCTTGATAAATCGATTTTTACATTCATATCCTCACCTCCTGCTCTGTTGATTACTTAGCTATAGCTCAATATCATTTTAACAATTTTAAAGAATTTTATCCACCTTATAGGTGATTAAATACATTTTTGTCGACGACATCAAAACGGCAATACGGATCGTTTGCATGGTGTGTAGCGACATCAGGCGGGTTAGGGGTATATTGGTAAACGGGAAAAAAATTCAGCTACATGTGAAACAGCACTTTTATTAAAGTCATGGATAATGGAACTGTAGCCATAGATAAAACCGTCACAAAGAACAATATCTTGCTTGCCAACTCGTGACTTTGTCCCTCTTGTTCAGCCAACATAGGAACCGTTGCCGCTGTTGGTAAACATGCACCTAAAATCATTATTATTTTCATCTCGTCACTGATGGGCAGAAAGTATACGGCAACCGTAGCGAACAGGGGCATCAATATCAGCTTGGATATGGAAGATTCCCATATTATGTGGTTGTTGATCATTTCTAAAATGTGGCTTTCAGCCAAAGTTGAACCTATGAAAATCATTGCCATGGGAGTAGCTGCATTTCCTATATATTGCAGATATGTTCCCACGGGATTATCCAGTGAAATTCCGCCGAAACACAGTGCCAGACCGACGAACATAGCCAGTATGTTTGGATTCAATAAGAGCATTACAATATTTTTAACTATGGATTTTACCGTCACATTATTCTTGTTTTTTTCATTTCTATGGAGAACTTTCATAGTATGAGTAAAAAACATGACGTTCATGGCGGAGTTTTGAGCCATCATAAAAAGAAGTCCTTTTGGAACCGAGAAGGGAAAGAGCAATTGGGAAGCCCATAAAGCCGTTGTTGGGATAAACCATCGACAGCTCTGCCACATTACTGACTCGGCTCGGAAACCTTCTGATTTGGGCATAGAACTTCATGATGAGAGCAAACGCCATCATCACTATAACCGTGATCAACATCATCCATATGAACTCGCAAAAATATTTTTTTCTGTCCATCTTCATTCTTCCTATATTGTAAGCCAACATACAGGGATAGGCACAATAAACGATGAGCTTATTCAAGCTGTTATTCATTTCCTTTTTTTATAAAGTTTATTTTTCGCATCAAGTATCCCGTTAATATCATGGCAATAATTACAAAAATTGACCGTACATTTTTCTCCTCTTCTTCATTTACTGAATTATTTTTTTCGATATTTTTTTCCACAGGAGTTAAAATCGTGTTCAATGTTTTCTCCTATGTAAAATATTTAATAGCCATTTCCTATGAAATGGCTATTTGGCAATAATCTATTTGAAATACAAATTATTTGTTGAATATTCCGGCTCACAGTTATGTCAATACCTAAGTTTCCCAGCAATTGTTCATCTTTGTCATTTAATATCGCCGTACAATGAGCAACGCATCCTCTGAGCTCTCTGAGTTTGGGCACGACCTCCGCAGCTTTCGGATTGCTGCTGGCCGATACTGTTAGCGCATTCAAAACCTCTTCCGTATTTAGACTGACTTTGTCCTGTCTCAGAATATCACATTTCAGCCTCTGGATTCTCTCTATCACATCCGGTGAAATCAGATGAACACTGTCATCAACTCCTGCCAGAACTTTTACAGAGTTTAAAAATCGCCGCAGCCGAAGCAGCCATCAGATCGGAGCTTCTGCCTGTAACAATTTCTCCGTTTGGAAGTTCAACTGCAACTACTACCTCGTTTTTCATTGTAATTTTCCTTGCTCTTTCTAGTATTTAGATATTCCCTTGCCGCAATGACAACTTTTCTATCACTTATTTTCACGCCGACTTCTTCCATCAATAGAGTCACTCTTTCAACGGAGGCTTCGTCCAATTTCCCCTTTTTATAGTCGCATTGGGCTATCAATGCTCGTCTTATGATCTCCTGGCAAGATGCTTCTCTGCAGATTTCATCGTCTTCTATTCCGAATCCGACCATGTTTACACCCATATCCGTCGGAGAATTGTATTCGCATTCGCCTCCGGTAATCTTCTCGATTATCCTCTTAACGATGGGAAAGACTTCTAAATCCCTGTTATAGTTGATGGCCGTCTCGCCATAGGCATCCAGATGAAACGAGTCTATCATATTAACGTCCTTAAGATCCGCCGTAGCCGCTTCGTATGCGACATTTACCGGATGCTTTAGGGGAAGATTCCATACGGGAAAAGTTTCAAATTTCGCATATCTTGCTTTTCTGCCCATTTTATTTTCATGGTATAACTGGGAAAGGCATGTAGCCAATTTTCCGCTGCCACCACCCGGACCTGTCACAACGCAGAGAGGTTTTGTGGTTTCTATGTAAGGATTCGCTCCATAACCTTCATCGCTTACGATTACTTCAACATCGGTAGGGTATCCCTTTGTGAATTTATGCTTGTACGTTCTTATCCCTCTGAGCTCCAATTTATTTATGAAAATATCTACAGCCGGATTCTCCTCATACCTAGTTACTACTACGCTGTTAATCGATAACCCGTACTTTCTGAAAGTATCTATGAGTCTCAAAACTTCCAAATCATAGGTTATACCGAAATCCTGCCGCGTCTTGTTGGTAACTATATCGCCTGCGTATATGCATATTATAACTTCCGCCTGATCGCTGAGTTTTTGCAAAAGCTTTATTTTGGCGTTTTCATCAAACCCCGGCAACACTCTCATCGCATGCTTGTCGTGAACCAGCTTACCACCGAATTCCAGATAGAGTTTTTCTCCGTTTCCCTTTTTTATTCTTTCCAGTATGTGCTTAGACTGTAAATCTATGTATTTATCCGGATCAAATCCTCTCTTTTTCAAATTATCCACCTCTCCCTTTCACGTTTTTATATACGAAACTACCAAATCAAGTAGATGCCATATCCCAGAGTTGTCACTACCATAAGTCCTGCAATAAACAATGCAACTGTCCTAACCCATTTCCTGTTTGTTCCCATCTTTTTCTCCTATATCATTCGTCGATATTCTTCAAAATTTCAATATTTAACTTGCTTCTCCCGCTTCCTATACCCTTCAGACTGACGTCGTAGTCGATTTCAATTTTTCCGTCTCCGTTTTCATTTAAATTGTTCACCAACTGATTGGTAAAAATCTCCATTGGAAAACCGCCTACGGAAGTGTTGTAATTGGTATCGTATCGCTTGCCCTGTTCAAAGACCAAGGAAGTAGTGGTCCCGTCGTCGAGAGTTTTCATGACTTTCACCGACTCTTCATCTGCACGTATTCGAGTTTTCTCATTGCCGCTTCCATCGCCCAAGTCCTCGTACAACAGATACAGTACATCGTTTTTTCTATACAAGCTTCCTTCTGAAATCACCTCGATTTGATTTTTATCCTCATCGTCATACGCTTGTGTACCTACTATCTTTATCATTACTTTTTTCATTGTCAATATCCTCATTTCAAGCTTTTCGTTACAGTCTTCTTTTCTCGCCCGCTTGTCAAAAATCATATTATATCATAACACGATTACATTCGGTTTTCAGCTATCGTTTTTTATTCATACGAAAATTGTGGAATTTCTGCCGGAATATTTCGTATTTCGGTGGAATTCCGATTTAAGCAACACAGGCTTACATAGCCATTATGCTTTATGAATCAATCCTTTTATTACATCTAAGGTCTTTGCCTTGATTTTTTCTATTTTTGCATCGGCTATATTCAATCCTGCACCTCGGGCGGAGAAGTATATTTTCAACTTAGGTTCCGTGCCGGAGGGTCTTATTATAACCGAGACGCCCTCGCAACTTTCAAATTCCAGAATATTGGATTCAGGCAATCCCCTGAATTTTTCCATTGCAGCCCTCTCGTTATCCGAACTGCCGTATGCTCTTTTAGTCAAATAATCGTACGCCATATCCAATTCCAGAGTTTCGGCATAAACCGATATGTTTTCTCTCAGTTCACTCATGCTGTTTTCAATGATTTTCTTGCCTTTTATTCCTTCCAGATCATAACCGGCATTTTCCTCTTTAAAATATCCGTACTCATCGTATATTTCTTTCAAGGCTTCTTCTAAAGTCTTGCCGCGTTTTTTCCACCATGAAGTTACGATGCAGATAAGCACAGCTGCCGAAATACCGTCTTTATCTCTTATTAAATTATTTGTGAGATATCCGTTTCCTTCTTCAAAGGCAAAGAGAAATTTCTTCGGCGACTTATCCATGGCATTTCCCATGAATTTAAATCCTATGAGAGTCTTTTTCTATTTCTATGTCATTGGCTTTTTGCTATTTCATCTACAATCTTGGTTGAAACTATGCTCTTATAGAGTCGCCTTCTCTTGCCTAAAACATCTTTTTGACGCTTTCTCATTTCACATAGAAAATGAAATATTAAAATGCCGATCTCGTTTCCCGACAAACGCCTGTTTCGAGTAAACACTCCCGCCCTATCGCAGTCAGGATCCGTTGCAACTACAATATCGCATTGATTTTCTTCGAGTTTATTTCTGCCTAACTCATATACCTGATCCAATTCGGGATTGGGATTTGGACACGTAGAAAATTTTCCGTCTATTATCATCTGCTCATCCACGGAGATCAACTTTTCCAATCCGATTTTTTCCAAAGCGCTTATGACAGGTCTTTTTCCTGTTCCGTTCAAAGGTGTGTACACCACCGCCAGGTTTAACTTGTCGTCCACGATATTCATATTTTGAAAATATCTTATGACATCATCTACGTATCGCTTTTCAATGGTGCCGTCAAGCCATTGTATTTCAACAGGATTTTCGGTGATATTATCACCTTCGCTCCTTACATCTCTAAACTCATATTCAAAATATGCGATTTTATCTATCTTTTCTAAAATTGCCTGTGCCGATTCTTCTAAAATTTGACAGCCTCTGTTGTCATACACCTTGTATCCGTTGTATTTTTTGTTGTTGTGACTCGCTGTGATCATAATGCCCAAATCAGCATCCAGTTGTCTGATTCCATATGATAAAACGGATACTGCGGTGCATTCATCGAATATCAGGGGAATAATTCCATACTGTGCGAATACTTCTGCCGTTTTTTGAGCAAACTCTCTGGAATACAGCCTTCCGTCATAGGATATCAAGACTTTCAAGCGTTTTCCCGTCTCGATTATATTTTCCCTTTCATATAGGTAGTCGACTACACCCCTGGTAACTCTGCTGATAACGACCTCGTTCATTCTGTTGGTGCCGACGCCCATCACTCCTCTGAGGCCGGACGTACCGAACTCCAAGTCCTTGTGAAAGGCTTCTCTTATGACATCTTCACTGGTCATCTTTTCAAGATGTGCTTTTAAATTATCATTATCCTGTGAGTTTTCAAGCCATCTTCGATATTCTTCCATATGTTTTTTTTCTCTAACCATATCAATCACCACAATCTGCCGTATTCTTTTCTACGTTCTGATTCTTAGAATAAGTTTTTAAAATCAACCTTGCAAATATTAAATGTCGTCATGAATAAATTCGCTTTATATTATACCAAATTCCCACCGAATAGTAGTAGTTGTATATTATATAGAACTTAATGTTTCACAAAATTACTCACCCAAATTTATATTTTTTTCATTTTTATAACCATAACTCGCCGCATTTGCTTCCTCTTTTTCTCAGAAAGGATTTAAGCATTAGGCAAGTCTCACAGTTGCTTTACAACAAAATACACGCCATAGAGCCATTGCTTCAATATGACGTGAATAATTTTATTTACTGCATCTTATTTCATCTATTCACTGAAACCGGTTACAATTTTTTCTCTCAATAAACGAGTGTGTCTTCTGGCAATATCTCCGGCTCTCGTAGAATCTTTTTTAGAAATCGCCTCGAATAACATAGTATGTTCCTCAACTATATTTTCGTGGTTTTCAAATTTTTCGTAATATACATACCTGAATCTCAAAACTTTTTCATCTAACTTTTCCATCAACTCCATCAGAGTCTTGTTCCCGGTTCCCATTATTACGATTTTATGAAATTCCGCATCCCAAAATACAGTCTTTCCTATCTCTCCAAGCTCCAAGGCTTTCTTATACTGGTCCTTTGCATATTGTAAGTCTCTCAGGACTGCTTCATCGGCTCTTGCAGCGGCGTAGTAAGCTGCCATTCCATCGATCTCTTCCCTGACTTCCAGAACATCGATCAGCTCGCCCAAAGATACATCTTTTACATATGCACCTCTATTCGGTCTTATATCCACAAGCCCGTCGTGTGCCAAAAGTTTAATTGCATCTCTTACAGGTGTTCTGCTGGCACCTTTTTCCTTTGAAAGCATAACTTCCATCAACCTGGTTCCCGGAGAAAGCTCGCCTTTTAGAATTTCTTCCTTTAATTCTTCATAAATTGCCCTTCTCAAAGGTTTTTGACTGTAAATATTCTTGTCCATAATTTTACACCATTGTCCTTGTTTTATAAGTTTCTACGTTAATACTTTTCATAACTAAATATCCGTCTTTCAATGCGGACATTCTATTAGCAATACCTACGATAGTCGGGCCACTTCCACTCATAGTAACAATGCTCTCAGGGCAAACTTCCTTCATTTTTTCTTTTGTTTTTCTCACGGAACTATAGTTGTTTAAAGTGTATTCCTCCAAGACATTTACGGCATTTTTCCCTATTTCTGCCATATCTCTCTTTTCAATCGCCTCAATCATCTTTCGATTATCAGGCCTGTTGTGGATTTCATCCAACTTTAATCCACCGTATACTTCCGCGGTCGGAACGCTTATAGACGGTTTGCTCAACAAAACAAACCCTATAAACGGTTTAATGGGCTTCAAATCAGTACCTGTTCCCGTAGCAAATGCCGCTGCTGTTGCCATTTTATCATGTACGATAGATTTTCCGAGCATAGTATTTGCTTTTGCCTGATTCATCAGGCAAAACGGAACATCCGATCCCAATTCTGCACCTATTTCGCATAACTCCTTTAGACTCATTTTCAAATTCCACAGTTTATTCAATCCGTGCAGTACTGCTGCACCGTTACTGCTGCCGCCTGCCAGGCCTGCCGCCACAGGAATTCTCTTCTTTATATCTATTTTAAGAGTACCTGTGAAAGCAGCATTTAACAGTCCCTTATTGTAAGCTCTTTTAAAAATAGCTTCTGCCGCTTGGTACGCCAGGTTTCTGCGATCGTTGGGAATATAAAACTTATTTGTGTTAACTTTAATTTTCACGTTTTCAGATAATCGGTTTTCTTCCACCTTATGAACACCGTCAGGACTTTCTCCGCATCCGACGATTTTGTGGAAATGATCTGATTCGTCGTAATCCTCATCAAACCAGCGTATCAATACATCATCAAATAAATGTATCTGTTGCATAATCATCTCTACTTGATGATATCCGTTTGGATACTTCCCTATTACATCCAATGTTAAATTTATTTTGGCATACGCTCTAAGTCTTATTCTCTCCATAGGATTTTTCCTGTTTAAAATTTAATACATGTATATTCTAACACAAAAAGGGCGTGATTTCGCCCTTTCTGTGTAAATTTATCAAAAATTATTTTTTTCTTTTTACCCTTTCCTTTTTTAGCTGCCTTGATTTTCGCTTGTATCATAGCGTTCTTGGCGTTTCTGGCTCTTACTTTTTCCACGTACTTTGAACCGAAATCGCCTGCATTTTTCGGATGACTCACCTTGAATAGGCGCGATCGGATTTCAGGAACTTCTTCGTAGTCATCTTCATCTTCCGCTCCCAATTTAGAAACTTCTTTTTCCTTTTTCTTTTTCTCGGCTGCAACTACATCTTCAACTGATTTACCTGTCTTTTTAGCTACTTTATAAGGATTTACTTTTTCAGTTTTCTTCTTTTCGTCGGCTTCTTTGTCTTTTTTCATCGCTCTGGAAGAAGCGAATACCATACCTACTACCATCAGTGCCATCATACCCATTGAGATCTTCATCGTAGTGCTGGGATTTACGGTTTCGAATGTAACCGAATGATCCTTGCTCAGTTCTGTCCCCCCGGCGGATTTAAATCCTTTTTCTATGACGAGCTTGTAGTTTGATAGAGGTTTAATCGTAATAGCTTTTCCCTTTTTATCCTTGCTCTTTGCCAGTACCAAAGCGACCTTTTTATCTTTCGGATTAAACAGAACGATGGTTTCTATTTCCTTTCCATCTGAGTCGATTATCTTACATTTTTTTGCATTCTCTTTTTCGTTATCTTTGCTGTACACTTCTTCATTGAAGAACACCTTTACTCCCATATTTTCCAGAGGAACTCCGGTTTCTTTATCTTTAGGAGAAGTTGAAGTAACTCCAAAGTCCGCTGCATTTGCAATCGGTGCTGCAACCATAATTAACATTATCAAACTAAACAGAATTGCTCCAATTCTTCTCATCCTTTATTCCTCCGATTTTCGATTCTAATTTTTTTAAAAAAGTCCACCAGCAACTGTCTGCACTCTTTTTCCATAATTCCGTATTCAACTGTCACCCGATGATTCAATCGACGTTCATTTAAAAGATTGTACACGGAGCCGCAAGCTCCGCTTTTGGCATCCATAGTACCTATAATCACTCTGGAAATTCTGCTCAAAACCAATGCCCCCGCACACATAGTACAGGGTTCGCACGTGACATACATCTCACAACCGTAGAGTCTGCTGTATCCCAACTTTTGTGTGGCACCTTCTATTGCTATCATCTCTGCGTGTCTTGTCCCGTTATGCTCCGTTTCCACTAAATTATGGCCTTTTCCTATTATTTCACCGTCTTTGACTATGACTGCGCCTATGGGAACTTCTCCCATTCTCGCAGCCCTTTCGGCCTCTTTAACAGCTTCCATCATATATTTTCTATACATCGTATTATGTTATCATATTTATTTTTATTTTTCAAGTAATATACGCTAAAACAGCCATCGAGCGTCATAGCAAGTCTAAAGTGGTTGCTCACCGTTTTTAATGAGTTTGTATTATAAGTTACAGCTGAGCGGTTTCAGATTTTTATTCGCACATAAACTCAACAGGTAAGAATTTCTTACCTGTTGATAAAGCTATAGACTATTTATTTTGTTTTCTTCTGACAAACAACATCATAATCATCAAAATTACAGTTCCCAGCGATATTGCACTGAACAGAATAATCTGACTGTCGTCACCTGTCTTAGGCGGTTCTTTCGGGGTCTTCGGTTTCTTAGGAGTATCCTGAGTGTTGGTAATTTCAAATCCCTTCTCCTGATCTCCCGTTATCTTTGCAGTATATCCCAAGACCTTGTTTTCATCTATGGCATACTTTATTTCTTCTCCTGTCTTTTCATCGTATTTTGGAAGATTCTCGAAAGTGTGCTTCCATCCATTGCTCTTGCTCAGTTTCGCTTCACCGATTTTCTTTCCATCCGCATAGAGATTTACGGTTACACTCTCAAGTTCTTTTCCAATCCACTTCTTCACAACGGGTATCTTTATCTTTTCAACGTTAGTGTTCTTGATTTTAAAGCCGTCATTTGCGTTTCCTGTAATGTCTGTATCGTAGTTTTCAACAGCATCTTCTTTTACAGTGTACTTTATTTCGCTTCCGTCAGGATTGTACTTTGGTAGATTCTCAAACTCGTGCTTCCAGTTGTTTGCTTTACTTAGCTCTACTTTCTGCTTTTCAACTCCATCAGCATAAAGTCTAACTGTAACCTTGCTCTGCTTAGGTCCGACCCATGTCTTTTCTACAGGAACTTTAACCTTTTCATTGTTTGAGTTTTTGATCTTAAAGCCGTCATTTGCATTTCCTGTAATATCCGTGTCATAATTGACAACAGCATCTTCTTTTACAGTGTAGTTTATTAAACTTCCATCGGTTCGGTACTTTGGAAGATTCTTAAACTCATGCTTCCAGTTATTGGCTTCACTCAGTTCTATGTTTTCTTTTTCCACACCGTCCGCAAAGAGTCTAACTGTCGCTTTACTCTGCTTAGGTCCAATCCACGTCTTTTCTACTGGTACTTTAACCTTTTCGTTATTTGAGTTTTTAATCTTAAAGCCGTCATTTGCGTTTCCTGTAATGTCTGTATCGTAGTTTGCTACTTTATCTTCTTTTACAGTGTACTTTATTTCGCTTCCGTCGGCATTGTACTTTGGTAGATCCTTAAATTCGTATTTCCAGTTATTGGCTTCGCTCAGCTCCACGTTTTCTTTTTCTTTTCCATCAGCAAGAAGTCTCACAGTAACCTTGCTCTGCTTAGGTCCAACCCAAGTCTTTTCAACAGGAACCTTAACTTTCTCGGTATTCTTATTGGTTACGGTAAAGCCTGTATCTGTATCCCCTGTAACTGTGCTATCATAGTTTGCCATAGGTTCTTCTTTTATTGTGAATTCCCTTTTCTTGCCGTTTTCATACTTTTCAATGTTTTTAAACTCATGTTTCCAGTCATTCGCCTCACTCAAGACTGCCGAATCTATTTTTTTTCCGTTTGCATAAAGATTCACAGTTGCAGATTTGCCTTTTTTACCAATCCACGCCTTTGTTACGGAAATTGATATTTTCTCCGTAATAGTATTGGTGATGGTAAAGCCGGCTTTCATGCTTCCCGCTATAGTTGTTAAGTAACCTCCGATCGTTTCTTCCTTTACCGTGTAGACGATTTCATGACCGTCTTTATCATCGTATTTCGGAAGGTCTTTAAATTCACCTTTCCACTGTGAAACTTCATTTAAAGTAATCTGTTTATCTGTTTCCTTGCCGTCTGCAACGAGTTTAACTGTTATTTTATCCTTTTTGGCTCCAACCCATTTTTTCTCCACGGGAATTTTAATTTTCTCCGTATTTGTATTGGTTATGGTATAACCAGTCTGTTGAGTGCCTTCTGTTTTACTCACATAGTTTTCAGGAACGTCTTCTTTGATCGTATATTTTATTTCCGTTCCATCCGTCTTGTACTGCCTTAGATTGTCAAAAGTGTGTTTCCAGCCGTTAGCTTTGCTTAAAACGACTTTCTGACCGGTATCAACATTATCTGCGTAAAGACGCATAGTTACAGAACTCGCTTCAGGTCCGATCCATTTTTTATCTACAGATACTTTAGTTTTTATCGGATTATCTTTTTATTGTTTTTGATGACAGCTTGTCCGTCTTTTTACGGAGACAACAATCTCATCTTCGTTCAGTTTAAAACCTTTTGGAGCCTTGATTTCTTTGATTTTATAATCACCTGCGACGAGTTTTTCAGTGATAGCTTCACCTTTTGAATCGGTCTTTAGGATGTACTCTTTTCCATCTGAAATTCTAGTAATCTTGAACTCCGCGTTTTCCAACTTGGTTTGCTCATTTTCAGAGTCTACCTTGATTATTTTTATTTTGTTAGCCAATTCTCCGCCTGCAGTTCCACCTGCTGTAGAATCTTTAAAAGTGTATACGAACTCCCTGTTTTCTCCGTCAAATTTCAGATTAGCTTATTTTTAAGAGCTGTTCCTGGTGTATACGTAGTCACATATACAAGGCGATACTGCTTCTTACCTACATTTCCTAAATTTATAGTAAATGATTTATTGTCGGCACTTAAATTGAGCTTACCGTTTAAATCCACAGTGCTAATTTCTCTTACAACATCTCCGTATTCATTGTACTCAACTTCTTTCAAAACGAAAGAATCTTTTACGAATGTTTCATTTCCGGTCATTTCATCGGAAATAACACAGTTTTTCATATCGGATTTTCTGTGATTGATCGTTGAATACCACTTTACCTTATTTACAGGATGTCCATTCTCATTGACACGTTCTCCCCATTTTGCCAGAACGTGATCCTTTGGAAGCCCGACTTTTGTAACTTTTATATCTTTGGTGATTTTTTCACCCTTTACGGAAATCTCAAAGGTATTCTTTTCGTTATTTTTTATTTTTGATCTCTCAAATAAAGCTCCCAGATATATGGTTCCCTTAACATTATATTTGTTGTCGATATTCTTGTTAAATTTAACTCGAATCGTTCCGCCGGCATTATTTTTTGTACCGGGTGTAACGTGTGCATGTGCGATGACATTCCCTTGTGAGTCCGTTAAGTCAAAGTCGGTTTTTGAAAATTCGGGTGGAAAACGCATGTTGTCAGGTAGTTTGATGTCGAAATAATCTCCCTCATGCAAGACCGCATGCTGATCCTTGACTTTCCAATCCATTGCAAGATGGAATGAATCATTCGTGTTGATTTCCGTAACCGTTGTGCCCTTAGGACTTTCAATGTGAAAATCCGTAATTGTCGCATCAACCTCTTTGCCCGTTCCCTGTGCATTTGCAGGGGTACCGAATCCTTGGAACAATGAGCTCAGGCTCAATACCATGGCAAGCACTATTCCAAGCCACTTTCTTCTATTCATATTTACCTCTCCTTTAAGTATCAATCGGTCTGCTAAAATGTACCTGTCACAAAACGCAGACTCTTTATTTTGCGACATATCTGCAACTGTTACGACGAACAGCTGCTACACATAAGTAGAAGTCTACTTACGAAATCATATAGGGGATTTTATCATATTTGCTATAAAAAGTCCATTTAATTTATCACTTTCATGATTTTTCATCCGTTCCGTTCAGTTCTGCAGAGTACCGATTATATATCAGGTACAGTCCTATCATTAAACTGATGGCATTTGTAAAATATTATGATAGAATATATATTACTCGGACTGAGGCTTTAATGTAATCTTATTTTTTTATTATTGTGCGTACTGCATAGGAGGTAATATGATTTTTAGATGTAGCGATTGTCGTCGTATTTTTATTAGCAGCATATGGAGGATATAAAGCAGGGCTTTTATCTTCGATTCTAAACATATTTAAATGGGTTTTAGCAGGAGTTTTTGCATCTTTACTGACTTCACCGACAAAAACATTTTTAATGAAGAATACGAGTATATATGACAATTTAATTCCCAAAGAGGACGTTTCGACTTTTTACGCCTGAAAAATAGCGCACGGTTTATCGTCGAACCGATTTCGCAGGTTATTTTTTCAGCGTTGGTATTCTTTGTTCTCTTTATGATTTTCAGCATAATTTTAAGTTTATTTGCAAAGCGGCTCCATCCGACCGGGCGAGGACCTTTAAGTTTGGCAAACAAACTGATGGGACTCTTATTCGGAAGCATCAAAGGTATAATCGGAATCTGTATTTTTAGTTTCAGTTATGTTACCGCTTGCTGATATATTCTTTCACAGCTTTGCACCTATATTAAAATCTAATTTGGAGAGCTCTCATATCGCAAAAGTACATATATGACAGCAAGCCTCTGTGGACCCTGTCGGCATATCTGATTAGATGATTGAAATTGATATAAAAGAAAGACCGGAATGCTCCGGTCTTTCTTTTTAATTATATTAAAATTTTTTTAAAAAGGATTCATATCACACTTAATTTACTTAATGCAAATGATTTTTGTTCGTGATTGGTATCACAGCCTGACGAACCGCATCCGCCACAGCCGCTGCTGCAATCACAGCTGGCACTTTTTACCAGCTCTCTTCCTCTTAATCATATTAGCTATAATAGCCACAACTATGAAGCCTATTACAGCTGCTATTATTATAGTTCCCATAATAATTACCTATCTTTCCTCAATTCATTTTTATTAGGTCTGAACAGTAGGAATATGAAACATGCAACTATCACACAGGCGACTATCAGCCACGCTGAGAATTTAGCTCCTGTGAACAGACGACCGAATTGGTACACACACAGTGAAACGACGTACGCTAGAATTGTCTGATAACCTAAAGCGAACCATGTCCACTTCGCACTGTTCATCTCTCTTTTTATTGCACCGATTGCCGCAAAACAAGGCGCACACAACAAGTTAAACACTAGGAACGAGTAAGCCGCAAGCGGTGTAAATGCTTCTCGCATGTTGGTCCAAATCTGCCAACCGTTTTCGGCAACTTCTTCTCCTGCGAACAATACCCCAAACGTACTTACAACGTTTTCCTTTGCCACAAGACCGGTCACGGCAGCTACGGCAGCCTTCCAATCTCCCCAGCCCAGAGGATTGAACAGCCACGCAATTCCGTTACCGATTTTAGCCAATATGCTGTCGTTTAGACTTTCAACCATTCCGAACTTGCCATCTGTAAATCCGAAATTTGAACCGAACCAAATGAATATTGTTGCTAGCAGGATTACTGTTCCCGCTTTCTTTATGAAAGACCAGCCCCTTTCCCACATGGATCTCAGAACATTACCTACTGTAGGCCAGTGATATGCGGGAAGTTCCATTACGAACGGAGCAGCTTCTCCGGAGAACATTCTCGTCTTTTTCAAAATTATACCGGATATTACAATGGCGGCTATGCCGACAAAATATGCCGATGGAGCAACCAAGGATGACCCTTTGAAGAATGCTCCCGTAATAAGAGCTATAACCGGAAGCTTCGCACCGCAAGGCATGAAGCTTGTGGTCATGATGGTCATTCTTCTGTCTCTCTCGTTTTCGATAGTTCTCGAAGCCATTATTCCGGGTACACTGCATCCTGTACCGATTAACATAGGGATGAAAGACTTACCGGATAGACCGAATTTTCTGAAAATCCTGTCCATTACGAAGGCAACTCTCGCCATGTATCCGCATCCTTCTAAGAATGCAAGGAACAAGAACAATACCAACATCTGAGGTAAGAATCCGAGAACAGCTCCAACCCCGCCAATGATACCTTCCAGGATGAGACCCTGTAACCAATCAGCAGCTTTTGCTTTTTCCAGCCAACCTTTAACCGTATCGGGAATACTTCTAAAGTATGTGCCAAACTCCGCCGGATCAGGTTCTTCAACCTTAGACGCCTTTTGATAGTCGGCAAAGCTCACTTTTTCGGTTTTGTCAATTTCACCTTTTTCGGTTCTGAATTCGGCAGTTGCAACTAGGGATTTCGCCTTTTCGAGGTCTGCGGCTTTCTCTAAATCCAGACCTTTCTCCTTTGCGGCTTCCTCAAAGGCTTCTTTCCTTGTAGTAGCCTCCTCAAAGTCGCCCTTGGCTTCCTCGTACTTTGCGGAGCCCTTACCGAAGAGGAACCATCCGTCTTTGAACAGGTTGTCGTTCACCCAGTCGGTACAAGCGGTACCCACAGTTGAGATGGATACGTAGTAAACGATGTACATTACCGCTATAAAAATCGGAAGTCCCAACCATCTATTGGTAACAACTTTATCGATTTTATCAGAAGTTGTAAGTGCTCTCTTTTTATTTTTAGTGTAGCAATGACCGATTATAGACGAAATGTAATCGTACCTGCCACCTGTTATGATACTTTCAGAATCATCATCTAAAGCCTTTTCGCAATCCGTGATTACCTTTTCAACACCTGCGATGGCAGCTTTATCAAGACCCAATTTTTCTTGTATTTTTTCATCTCGTTCAAACAGCTTTAAAGCAAACCACTTTTTCTCTGCATCTGAAAAATTTCCGGGAACGCTATTTGAAATTTCTGCAATCGCATTCTCAACACGATCTTCAAATCTGTGCTTTGCTTCCATGATTTTTTTGCCGTTGGCGATTTCCACAATCTTGTCTGAAACTTCGGAGATGCCTTGATTTTTCAACGCTGAAATCTCAACGATCGGACAACCCAACTCCTTTGAAAGCACGTCGGTGTTGATAACGTCTCCATTCCTCTTAACCAAGTCCATCATGTTGATGGCGATGACAACGGGAATTCCCAATTCCACCAACTGCGTTGTAAGATATAGGTTACGCTCCAAGTTTGAACCGTCTATGATGTTCAGAATTGCATCCGGCTTTTTCATCTATAAGAAAAATTTCTGGCTACAACTTCTTCCAACGTGTAAGGTGATAGGGAATATATTCCCGGCAAGTCGACAATTCTGACGTCTTTGTGTTTCTTTAGTTTCCCTTCTTTTTTTTCAACTGTAACGCCCGGCCAGTTACCAACGAATTGGTTCGCACCTGTCAGAGCGTTGAATAGCGTGGTTTTACCTGTGTTCGGGTTCCCCGCTAATGCGATTTTTTTATACTCATTTCTAACCCCTTCTCTAAACTTTAACTACATTTTAAATATAATTTCGTAAATTCTCAGTTCAGATCTAATTGATCTCCGCTGAATAATTTCATGAATTTAAGTTTCTTCATGCCATCGACAATGTTTCACCAGTTTCATTTCACTCACTTCGTGTTCAGTCACAATCGTTTCAGGCAAAATCTGCATTGTCGATTATTCAACCTCAATCATAGCAGCATCGTCTTTTCTGATAGAAAGCTGGTAACCCCTCACAGTTACTTCGATAGGATCCCCCAAAGGTGCAACCTTAACGACTTTTTATTTCAACTCCCTTGGTGATCCCCATATCCATAATTCTACGTTTTACCGGACCGCCTCCATTCACCTTAGTAACGACTGCACTATTGCCAATCTTTACGTCTCTCAAAGTACGCATATTGAAAAATACCTCCCATTTTCATTACAATCATATCATTATCTTATTGGCCATATCCTTGCCAATAGCAACTCTCACACCTTTTACTACGACGATCAAGTCACCATTCACCTCGGATAGAACCTTTACTTTCGCTCCTTGAACAAAGCCTAAGTTTTCCAGGTGTTTTCTCGTTTCAGTTTTACCTGTTATGCGAGCGACTTCAACTTCTGAACCCTCGCTTACCATGCTTAAAGGCATATTTTCTCTCCTTCTTCAATAAATTTCATACGCCAGAAACAGGCTGTTTTCTATTTGTTTCTAACACTTTTATGTTAGCAAAGACTAATGTTATTGTCAACTGTAACTTGAAACTTTTTACAATTTGTGTTATGATGTAGGTCTAGTTAAATGTGCTGGTTTTATGCGGTTATCTGTACTTTTTCCTCTTTTTTCAAAAGTTGGTTTAAAAAAAAGAACATTTGCACATTTTATATCAATGGATGTGTTTACACTTGAGTTATACATAAAGACAAGTTATATTGTGCTAATCGATAAGATTAACTGACTGTGAAGGGGTGAAGATTATGAAGATTAAAGAATCCGGTGAAAATTATTTGGAAGCGATATTGGTTTTGAGCAATAATAATGATCATGTGAGAGCTGTGGATATCTGCAACTATTTCGGATTTTCCAGACCTACCGTTTCAGCTGCCATCAAACAATACAAGGCTGAGGGTTTCATAAATGTAGATGAAAACAACTTTATCACTCTTACTGACGACGGTCTTGCCATTGCCAAGAAAATTTACGAGAAACACCAGGTGATTGCTAAAATCCTGATGTCAGTAGGTGTAAAAGATGAAACTGCATACGCGGACGCCTGTAAAATTGAGCACGATCTGAGCGACGAAAGTTTTTACGCACTGAAAAGACATTTTTCGTTTAAATAACAAACCGTTAAACCGAGTATTAAAATGCGACCATTGACTTTATGCGAGTGAAGTCAATGGTTTTTAAATGCCTGGGAATATGTTGAGATAGTACTTCTTTATATTTTTATGAAAATCTCCTTCATCCATATAGATAGAAATGATAGAAATACACCTAAAAAAATTTTTTTCCTACTATCATATAGTTAGCTATAGCTTACCATGAGATGAATTATTTAGAATTATCTTTCGAAAATTATTTATCTAAAAATATATTGAGTTGAGTTGCGAAAAGTTTTTGAATTCGCTTTTGGCAGGAATTGCGATATAAATAAGAGAACTGAACACTAAATTCCCAGATGTTCAGTTCTTTAATAATATATAAACTTGTAAGCTGCAATTTCCCAATAGCGGTTAGTAAATCATTCTGTCGTACTTAAAATTTCTTTCTTGCTTTCAACCTGGCTGACCTTCATCTTCTTGATATCGTCTTCCTTTATCCCCTTTTCGTTTAAGAGCAGCGTTTCAGGCCCTAAAAATTCAGTGTTCAGAATCTTACCGTTGAGGTTTACCTTGCTGTACTCGGTGAAGTTCTTGCCCTTAATATAGTATTTATCACCGATTTTTACGATTTTTTCAAGAGTTATATCCTCGATTCCCATTCTGGTATTGAGCTTTTTCCACGGATTTTTTCCATCGTAGATATATCTCTTCCCATACAGCATATCGTACTGCAAGTCATGCAAATTCTGCAGATAATTTTTATCCTTTTGATGATTTTGATGATATGTTGTCAAGGTCCCGTTATGAATTCCAAGCCTTTTCAAAAGTTCCGCTCCGATTTGATAACAATACAAATCCTTATCCTGTTTTTTTCCATCTTGAAGTTACTCCAGATGAAGTAGTCAGTCTGGTAAGTATTTCTGCCGTCTTTCAGATTATCGTCGGTCAAATTGTCCAGAGCCGGCAAGTGATCTCCATACATGACGACGACGGTATCCTCGTTTAACTTTTTCATTTCGTCTATAAACGCCTTGACAAATGTATCCATCTCGTGAATTTGATTTACGTAATATTCGTACTGCCATTTCAGTGATTCGTTGGGAGCCTTTGTCACTTTTAATTTAGGTCGCAAGATGACTTTTTCTGTCGGATACTTACCATGCCCTTGAACTGAAATCGCATAAACGTAGTCAGGTTCTTTGGTCGACTTCAATGCGTTCTTAACCTGATCGATTAAAACCATGTCCTTTGCCCAGTTTTTAGGAGTTCGCCCTACGTTGTTCATATATTCTACAGAAGTGAACGTATCATATCCTAAATTTGGAAAAACTCTATTTCTGCCATAGAATACACCTCTGTGATTGTGTATAGCATGGGTCTTATATCCGATTTGTTTTAAGTTATAAGGAATGGACTCGGCGGTGGTCTTCAGCATTATGTTTTTGTAAGGATATTCTCCTGGCCCGAAAAACTTCACGCTCATTCCCGTCATGCTTTCAAATTCGGTATTCGCAGTTCCTGCACCCATGGCAGGCACGGTAATCCTGCCGGAAGAAGTCTCCTTGTATAGTTTTCTCAAGTTTGGAATAGGATCTTCCGAGAATTTCATTCCCTTTACAGTAAGAGGGTCCATGAGCGATTCGAGCTGAATAAATATTATATTAGGCTTCCTTTTACCAACGATGCCTTTAGTCTTTCCGACGGTGGTCTTCAGTTCCTTTTCAGTAAAGGCACTCTTTATGTTTTGCGCATTATACTTGACCGGTTTGCTCACACCTGTGTTCAACCAAGTATTGATGAAACAATATGCAAATCCGTTGTCCCTGTATCCATAGGCGAGATTTGGGAAGAAAGTGTCCACAGCTTTGGCTTTTATCAGAGCTCCTGAAACTCCGAAGGTCATGGCAATAATGACGATTATTCCCAAAATATCCTTTTTGAAATCTATGCCCGTTTCTTTTTTAGGAGCTTTTTTCCACAGCAATACTATACCTACGACGAGTATTATGCCTCCGGCAATCAACATTGCTATTTGCATCTTGGTCATGTAGTTTGTGGCAAGAGACAATCCGTCCTTCAGAGACTGCAAGTCGTATATGGTAAACGGGGTCATTCTGTTTGCTAAAATTATTCCGTTGGCAATTCCCAAGCCGAGCCAAATGGCACTGACCATGGTGAACATGAAAATTCTTCTCCTGAACAATGCTACAATTGACATAGTTGCAAGTATTATAAGAGTGTTGTAAAAAAACACTATGGGACTCTTTACTAAAAAAATGAGACTCCCTAAAACTCCATGTCTCGCACACGCCTCTATTGTGAAGTTTATCAAAAACGATAAAATTACAGACAGCCATATGGTATGACTTGCAATTTTTGCAGCAATACTTTAACCTTTTTCAATATTTCTCTCCTTATTTTGACAGGTGAAGATGGCGTTGCTAATTCGGGCAAACTCTTCTATAGAGAGTGTTTCCGCTCTTCTTTTTCTGTCTATTTCCAAATCATCCAAAATTCTTCCCAATAGCTCCTTTTCCATGAGTAATCCTGAGGATAGGGAATTATGTATGGTCTTTCTCCTCTGAGAAAATCCGCTTTTCACTGCTTTAAAAAACAGTTTATCATCTATCACTTTAACGGGAGGGCTCTTCCTCACGTCCAATCTCAAAACTGCCGAATCCACTTTAGGCCTGGGAACGAACACGTCCTTTGACACGTTTGCGATCCTATGCACGGTGCAGTAGTATTGTACCGCTACTGAAATTGCGCCCCTGTCTTTGGAATGTTCATCGGCTTCTATTCTGTCCGCCACTTCTTTTTGCATCATGACGGTTATGCCGGATACGTCGACCTTTTCTTCAAGGAATTTCATAACTATTGGCGTAGTTATATAATATGGCAAATTCCCTACTATTTTAGCATTTCTGAGAGGCGTATTCACCTTGCTCTTTACGCTTTCTATGAGGGAGTTCACATCTACCTTCAAAATGTCTTCGTTGACTATTTCCACATTATCAAAGTCACTCAATGTATCTTGCAAAACGGGAATCAGCCTTTTGTCTATTTCTATCGCCATTACATATCCTGCCCTCTGTGCCAATTCTTTTGTGATGACACCTACTCCGGGGCCTACTTCTATGACCAGGTCGTCATGGCAGATATTTGATTGATCTATTATCTTGTCTATTGTGTTTTTATCCGTGAGAAAATTTTGCCCCAAACTTTTGGACAGGGAAAACCCATAGTCCTTTTTTATATCGCCTATTACTTTCGGCGAGTACAGTTTCATATTGCAACTCCTCGTAAATTTCTGTTTTTTCGCTATGTGATTGATAGCGCAATTCAAATAACCGTTGAAAACGACATTGGAATTTTGACGTTTTCTACATGGCATCTATTTTCTTTAAAGCCTCGCTAAATTCTCGCCTATCTATTTTAAATCCGTTTAATTTGTGGACAAATCCGGCACCGTTAGCATATCCTATTCCCAGAATCCTTCCCAGTTTCTGTCTTCGTTCTTTGCTTTTTTCATCGCCTATCAACGAGTGTTCAGTCAGCTCTTGGGAAGTGTACGGCTCTGTCAAACTATCGATTTCACAGCTGCAATCGCACAGAGAGGCTCTGGCTTTTTTCAAGGCACTCACTATATCCTGAGGCTGTGCGTTTTCAATTCCCACATTTTTTCCGCTCACGGCATCAAGCCTGCTCACATAAGCATTTTTCGCTTTTGGAAACTTCTCAAATAGCCTTTTTCTGATTTTCTCGCCTGCAAAGTCGGGATCGGTAAGAATTATGATGCCTATGGTGTTATATGCTTTTTCGATGGCTTCAAATGTGGACTTTGATATTCCGAACCCATGAGTTTCAATGGTGTGACAGTCCACTCCTCTCTTTACAGCCGCTGTGTCATCTCTGCCTTCGACGATTACAGCTTCCTTTATTTTTAGTTTACAGCTTTTCATATCCGTCATAACCTTTATGAACCTTATTTCTTTTCGTCTTTTCCATTCGGAATACTGTAGATAATTTCGCCGGGCAGAACTAGCTTCAGGTCTTCTCTCGCTTTCTTCTCGACGTATTCCAGACTGTTTACATTCTCTGACTCTTTTTTGTATTCTTTTTTCTGTTCCAACAATTTGGTTTGTTCGTTGCGAAGTTTAATCCTCTCCACGTTGAGAGAAATTATCTTGTATATTGAAACTCCGAAAACAACTACGAGAATGGCGGCAATGATAAGCAGTCTGATGCGATTTCTGACAATCTTTTTTTCTTTCTTCGTGCAGTCATAGGTGCAGAAGCCTTTTTTCTCTTTCTCGTTTTTCGCTCTCTGGCTTCTTCCAAGCTGATTACTTTACCGCTCAATTGCCGATCCCTCCCCTCTGTTTTAAATTATCTTCAATCCATACATTATATCATAGATTTGTATATTATTAAAAAAATTCTGCATACCTTTATCTATTTTTAATTTTTGAATAGTATTTTCACATTTTTCATAGATTGAATCGCAAATAATTTCTCAATAGTCAAATTTATTCGCAATACGAAATTCGTGTTGAAATTTTCTGCGACTTATTATAAATTGTTTTCTTTTAGAATGGTTATTGCCGATTTCAGCACATTTTTATGCAATTTATGTATTATATAAGCCGACACTGTCAACACGGTTACTATGACGAATAGGATGCTTATGATAATGCTTCCCACAGGTAGTATATAGCCCGTAAGAGAGCTTATTTCCAAACCGTTGTACGGAATTATCAAGAACAGCAGAGCAGCTAGGACACCGTATATTATACCTTTTGCTCCGATGAATGCATTTTCCAGGACTATGGTTTTGATGATATCCTTATCCGTAGCACCTATGGAAATCAGACTTACAAACTCTACTCTTTTGATTTGCATATTCGAGGACAGCGTATTGAATATGTTGGCGATTGTGACGATGGACATGAGCAATATGAAGCCGTAAGAAAAAACCCTGATTACGACCAGAGCTCTGTTTACGTCTTCTCTGTCCTTGTAAATGTTCGTCAATCCGTCTTCTGTCAAGTCGCTGTTTTTGATGGCACTCTGAATATCGCTGTAAGTTTCTTTCGGATTGCTGGACTTAAAAAAGATTTCTTTTGTAAAATCCCTTTCCAACGATTTCCCGAAAACCGCCTTAGCCGAGGAATACGATGTAACGATAGTCGGTTGACCAACACCTTCTCTGGATACCATAGGCCTTTTAGACGTATAGCCGGAGAATCTGATGATAACTTTTTCTCCGTTGATTTTACCTGTCATATACGCTGGTTTATTTTCTCCTGAGAACAGATTGTGGCTTTCGACTCTTCCCGTTTTTTTGTTGTACATGAGGATTTTTGTTATGCCTACGCTATCTAATACTTTTGCCTTTTTATCAGAGCCTCGATTACCGTTGCTTTCTATGATTTTATCGTCTATGACATCATCTCCATGCGGTGTATGTGCATTGTCGCTTATATTGTTATCGCGGAGATATTTTCTATAACTTTCATCATCTAGGACCTGAACATTGTAAGTCAGAGGGAAGTCCTCCACATCGACCTTGATTATTCCCTGATAATTATACCCTCTGCTGATTATATTTCTGACATCTTTAAACTTGTTGTACACATCGTTTATACTGTGCTCCGCACCTTTCACGCTGTAAGAGATATCGTAATCGCCGCTGTTGCCCAGCATATCTCTGGAAAAACCCTGAACGTATGTCATTATTCCACTGCTGGCGATAAAGATGAAAAGGGTAAACGATATAGATGCTATTGTAGTTTTATAGTGGCGTTTGTTTTTTGAGAAACTCTTATATGCCAATCTGCCGGTGATGCCGACTTTATCAGCTATGCGATTGAACAGCTTAGGCTCTCTGTTGAGAAATCTTCCCCTATGCTTTTCATGGGTTGTCCTGTGTGTATCTCTTCCTTGTAGTATGGAAAGATGCTGGACAAATTGACCACTATTATAGATATTATCGCTGCGAAAATTATTATATCCCATCGCAGTTGAAGGGTCATATGAATATCGGTGTTTGGCGATATGAGCTTTGTTACCTCATCTCCAAACAGATATATCAAGCCTTGCACGCCGACGAGACCGAACAATACTCCTGTAGGAATTCCGATTACCGAAAAAAAAGCGCTTTCGTACACGGGAATCATCCTTCGTTGCTTGAATGTGGCTCCTGTGGATTCCATTACGTTATAGGCCAATTTTCTCTCTCTCAGGGAAATGGCAAACGTATTGTACATCAGCATCCAGCCACCTATGGAAACCAAAATAAGAATGCCTATAGTTATGAGTCCTATTCCACCGAAATTGCCGGAGGTTTCAAAGTTGGCTAAAGAGATCAGCTCTTTGTTATGTTCAACGACATGCCCCGCTTTTCTCAGTGCTTTTTCAATTTTACCGATTTCGTGCGTTCCGGCGGGACCGAACAACAGGGTATCCGTCTTTTGATATTCCACATTGCTCTTCGTTATCATGAAGTCCTGATTCTGTCCTCCTATGCTCAGCTTGTGAGATTTTATAATTCCTGAAATGGTGAATTGTCTGTATTGTACATCCTGGTTCGTACCGATTAAATCCCGTATATGTGCGGAGTCCTGCCCCCATTGTTCCAAAGTTTTTTTAGATTTTTCTTCCTTTTTTTCATTTCCGCTTGAACTGTTGTAGTTGCTTTCATATCCATCTCTTTTTTTCTCTTTTTTCAAAATCGATTGGCTATATACCCCAAAAGTAATTTTATCGCCTACTTTGTATCCTCCTGCCAACTTATCCAAAACCACTTTCGAAAGTGCAATTTCCCCCTCATTTTGTGGAGCTCTACCTTCCTGATAGGATACGTTGACCATTTTATTTGCATTTTCATCCGGAGATGCCAGTTTTATCAACTCAACGCCACCGTTTCCCGGAACTGTTATATATCCCAGGTTTTTAATAATACCGTAATCTTTTTTGGAAAAATTTTGATTTTTCAATTCATCCTTTTCCACACCCTCGGTTGCCAGTTTCCAACTGCCGTAGTTACTGCTGGAAACCTCTCTGAAAAACCTTTGAAATATTTCCGAAGTAACCAGTGTCCCCGTGATTAAGCTAACAGAAATAACTATGCCAACTAACGTTGCCATAGCTCGCTTCTTGCTTTTTACCAGCGTTTTAATTGCGACTTTAAAGAACACATTTCTCATCTGACTGCTTCTTCCCTGACAATTTTACCGTCATCTATGTATATTATCCTGTCCGCCTGCAGTGCAATTTCTTCGTCGTGAGTTATGATGACCACAGTCTGTCTGTACTTTTTGTTTGAGAATTTGAAAAGTTCTATTATATCCTGAGAATTTTTACTGTCCAAGTTACCGGTCGGTTCATCTGCAAGGATTATTGCAGGAGCGTTTATCAAGGCTCTACCGATGGAGATTCTCTGCTGTTGTCCGCCGCTCAACTTGTCCGGCATCGACTTTTTCTTGTCTGAGAGGTGCAGAGTTTCAAGGATTTGATCGACTCTTTCATCATTCGGTTTCTTACTGTCCAAATCCATCGGCAGCCTGATGTTTTCTTCTACGTTCAGCACGGAGATCAGACTGTAGAACTGATATACGATGCCTATATTTCTCCTTCGAAATATAGCCCTTTCTTCTCTGGACATTCCGTATATATCGATATCATCTATGTATACGGTACCTTTGGTCGGTTCTTCAACGCCGCCTATTATGTGCATAAGAGTGGATTTCCCGCTGCCGGAAGGTCCCATTATTGCTACCAATTCACCTCTTTTAACAGAGAAACTGACGTTTTTCAATGCTTCAACGGCATTGTCTCCCGTACCGTAAGTCTTATATAGATTTTCTGCTCTCAATACTTCCATGTTCTATACCTTTGTAAAATTTAATAGTGAATCTTGAACCCTTATCTCTGTTGTTTTCAGCCTTTATGCTGCCGTTTTGCTGCTGTATGATCATCTTTGACAGCGCCAGACCTATCCCTATGCTGGAGTCATCGCTATCTTTTCCTCTGTAAAACCTCTGAAATATATTCGGTAAATCTTCGGGTAGAATCCCATTTCCAGTGTCCGTTATAACCAGTTTCGTATATATCGGATTTTCTTCTGCGACAACTTTAATTTTTCCGTTTTCACCGGTGTGTTCCATACAGTTTTTGACTATGTTGGAAATCGCCTCAGTCGCCCAGTTTAAATCTCCCTTGATGGTTTCGTCACCTCTGGATATGAACTCGAATGTCTGATTTTTATCTCCAACGGAATCAGAATACCCTCTACTGCATTGCCTACCACATCCGAAATATACACGGGATCCTTTTTCATGTGTACGGTGCCGGCATCTATTTTAGATATTTTTAAAAGTGCTGAAATCAACCAGTCAATGCGCTGAATATGACTGGTTATATTTCTCAAGTACTTCATTTTTTCATCTTCCGAAATCCCTCTTTTCTGCAATAGAGAAATCTGGATGTTTATGCTGGTCAAAGGCGTTCTCAACTGATGCGAAATATCCGCCATGGAATCCATCAAATATATTTTTTCCTTTTGCAGGAGATATGCACCTTCTCGCAATTTTATGGACATTTTTCGAATTTCATCGCTCAGGACTGCCAGCTCGCCCTCCTGATTATTATCCAAAACTGTAAAATCATCGCTGTACAACATGTTTTCGATTTCCTGAGTCAATTTCGAAATGTTATTGCGTCGAACTCTAAGCATAAAAAGCCATGCTGCTGAAAACATCAGCGACACTAACAGGGTGAATGCCCCCATTGCCCAGTCCATCAAGAATCCTGTGATAGTTAAAAATATACCCAGGATGACGTTTACGGCTAGAGTTATTCTGTTTATCTTGCTTTGCAAAAGTCCCATTTAGTCACCAACTTTGTATCCCAATCCTCTTATGGTCTTAATAATTTTAGGATTCTGGGGATCGTCTTCTATCTTTTCCCTCAGCCTTTTTATATACACGGTCAGAGTGTTGTCATTTACGAAATCCCCTGCGATATCCCATATCTCTTCCAGAAGTTTATTCCTGGAAAGCACAACGCCTTTATTGTTTAAAAACACCAACAGCATCCTGTACTCCAACACCGACAGGAATATTTCCGTATCGCCTTTGAATATGGTGCCCTTTAAGCTATCGACTTTCAGATCACCTATTTCGATTATGGACTTTGTCTTGTCGTTTCTGCGGAGGACGTTCTTTATTCTGGACACCAATTCCCTCGGTCTGAAAGGTTTTGTTATATAATCCTCCGCTCCCATGTCAAGACCTGTTACAACGCTGGCTTCATCATCGTATGCCGTGATGAAAATTATAGGTACGTCTTTGTTTCTATTAGTAGCTATATTTGCTCTCGCAGCGGAACAAATCGCATAACCGCTGCCGTCCGGCAGAGAGATGTCCAAGAGTATCATATCGAATTTTTCTTCATCGATATAGTCCAGAGCCTGGGATTGCCTATTTGCTGATATCACTTCAAATCCTTCCGCGGTCAAGAGTTCTTTTAGACTCTCTATTATATTTAAATCATCCTCAACCAGTAATATTTTCGTCATGTTTGTTACCTCTTAAATTCTTTTCTAAATTTGATATTCAAGTTGCAATCTGTCGCAGCCGTCATAATCTATTGCGCTATATTCAGCTTCTCACTGAAGGCCATTGCGACTTTATCAGTTCTAAAATTTCATAAAGTTGCAGTACAACTCATCTTCTTAATTTTACCAAAAATTTCGCTTTTGACTAATTTTACGTAAATTCTTCAACCTATATATTACATTATTTTTAATACTATAAATCTTTCTATCTTGTAATATTTACATGGACATTGCCAAATGATAATATTTTTAAAAGGTTATTTTTATGGAAAATTGCGGCGGCATTTGCTATAATTTCATTATAGAATTCAAATATCTTAAATTTTTCGATATGAGTTTGGAGGTCATCATGGAAAAATAAATTTGATTCTGATGTGGATAATTCAACAGTTTTTCAGAGGAATTGCCTCCGATGGGACAGTTGCGAAAAAAATTTGAAGTAGGATATAGCGACGTCGATAAGAATCTGAGGCTCAGACCGTATACAGCATTGGACTTTTGTCAGAATACAGCGGTATTTCACAGCGACTTGGCAGGCTTTGATTTGGATTATTTTATAGAAAATGAAAGAGCTTGGATTATAAAAGGTTGGTGCGCATCTTTTGATCACCTTCCGGGAGAAGGAACATCGGTCAAGGTATCGACTTGGACAGCTCCATATAAAAGATTACAAGCATCCAGGTCTTTTTGTGCGGAGGATGAAAATGGCAATAAGCTCTTTGAAGCGGCGAGCAGATGGTTTTTAATGAATTCCAAGAGACGCAGACCTACAAAAATATCCGATGAATTTTTCGGGGCCTATATTCCATCTGAAAAGCCGATGTTATTTCCCGACTTCGACTATGAAATTCATTCTCCTATGGGCTATAATTTCATCAGTACTGCAGGCATCAGAGTAACTATGAGAGATATAGACATGAACGATCATGTGAACAATATTTCCTATGTAATCTGGGGAATGGATGCACTGCCGGATGAAGTCCATGACAGCATGTGTGTAAAGCATATAGAAACGGTATACTTGCACGAAGCAACTAAAGATGACGATGTTTTCATCGATGTTTATTGCAAGGACAGCGATGTTGAGCCTTCTTTGAAAGATTACTTATCCATAATAAGGAGAAAGGACGATGAGGAGCATATCTTCGTTTCTGTAAAATTTACGGTAAAAGACAATTTTAAATGATTTTTTCAACAGACTTTTATAAAACAGCTGAAGCGTTTCGATGGGCTTCAGCTGTTTCGATATCAATTTTAATTTATCAACTTGTATTGGGTATTGGCGTTTATCCTTTGGTTCGATGGGTAGAAGCATTTATTCATCTTCTACAGACAGAGTCGCTCGCAGCTCCTTTTCCCTTTCCAAAAAGCACCTGCACTGGCTTCCGTCGTCTAGGAACAAGTTGTCTTTACAGAGCCGACACTTATACCTGATCTCCATATAGTCAACGGGAATGTTATTTTTATGCAAAAGAGAGTTTATACTTTCTCTGATTTTCTCGTTCTCCTTACGAATCAGTTCAATCTTTTTGTTTCTCTCTTGCGAATCACCTGAAACACTTGCGAGTTCCATGATATTTTTACGACTTCTCTCACGCAATTTAGCGATTTCCGGGATTTTTGTTCTCTATTTCGACAATTCTTTCTTTGGCTGCTTCTTCTTCATCTTCTCGCAATTTTTCCACGTATTCAACGATTTGTTTCCTCGATACTGTCTGTCCATTTTGACTTTCTGAGGAAGTCCCTTTTTTCTCTGCTAAATCTCCCAGTATGATTTTATCTACATATTTTATGTTGGGATTTGAGATTCCGGCTGTTTTACCACAGGCTTCAACCATGGTACCGACGGCAACTCCCAGCTCCATCCAATTATCCATGATCTGACGTTCCGCTTCCGACGGCATTCTGGAAAATCCCAAAGCTCGCATGATTCTCTTGTAAACATGGAATCTCTGATCGTACTTAGAAATTTCCTTTTCCACATCTTCCTCAGTTCTGTATCCGCTGTGCACCCAATCCTGGATGACTTTTCGTATGTATTCTACGCTTTTCTTATCTCTATCATATGAGTATTTAAATCCGTATGCGACTATTTCCGAAGAAGCGTTCATATGAAGAACAAAGTCGGCTATCAACTCACGTTCTTTGTGGTTCAGCGGCCTGCTGACAATATTTTCGACACGACTGAACAGATTTAAGAGATCCCTGTCGATCAGAGGGTGAAATTCATCTGCCGATGTCTGCTTTTCAGCTTTATCAACAATATCTTTGCCGCAATTATTGGAATTCCCGGATTCTCTGCTGATTTGATGAGCGCATTCACAATCGTGATTATCACCGTAAACTCTCTCTTTAAGGTTTAAAAACTCTATTCCCGATTCGCTACGCCTTACCACTTTCTTTTTTATCCAATATCTCCACGCTTCCAAAACGACCGAAAGATCTACACCCAAGGACTGAGCTAAATCTTCATCGGAAATGTCCATGCCTATTTCCGCATACATCAAGCCCATTAAAAAAACTTTGATCTGCTCTCCCGTAGCCGATACTAAATGCTCATTTATAAATATGTTCTCAACCTGCGTATCGAACATATATACATTCCTTATTTTTTCTCTCTTCATATCTCTCTTATACTTTGCGTTCTGGTTCTACGTTTATTCTTCTCGTGTTTTACACTTCTTTTGCGATCTGAGGTCACTTTATGGGAAGGCAGTGATATTCCGCTATCTCTGCAAATTGACAAATTTTGTAAATCTGCTCTGCCATCCGACTTCCACAGTTCCGATAGGTCCGTTTCTGTGTTTTGCGACGATAACCTCGCAAATATTAGGCTTTTCCGTATCTTCGTTATATACCTCATCCCTGTATAAAAACAGGATTACATCCGCATCCTGTTCTATAGCTCCTGACTCTCTCAAATCCGACATCAACGGTCTCTTGTTATCTCTAGCTTCGACTTTTCTCGAAAGCTGAGAAAGGACTATGACAGGACATTCCATCTCTCTAGCTAAAAGTTTCATTCCTCGGGACAGATTGCTGACCTGCTGTTGTCTGCTCTCGATGTTTTCTTCCACCATCAGCTGCAGATAGTCCAAAATAATTAAATCCAGACCCTTGTCGTTTTTTACCCTGCGGCACTTATTTTTTATCTCCATCATTTTCAGACCCGGAGTGTCGTCTATCAGGATATTTCCTTCCCCCAGGCTGTTTACGGCTCCGGCGAGGGAAATCCAGTCATCATCGGTTATATCTCCTGAAGACATCTTCTGAGATTCTATTCGAGATTCCATCGATAAAAGCCTCTGTCCCAGCTGTTCTTTTGACATTTCCAGACTGAATATTAGGACTGTCGCTTTTTCTCGCAATGCGGCATGTAGGGCTACGTTCAGGCTGAATGCCGTTTTTCCCATGGAAGGTCTTGCAGCTAAGACGATCATATCGGATTTTTTGAAACCCGACAGCTTTTTATCCAAATCTATGAGACCGCTTGGAACTCCGACCACGCCGCCTTTCTGTTGCGATCGCTCCTCTATTTGTCGCAGGTTTATGGCGAGAATGTCAGCCAGCTCGGCAACTTCATTGCTCTGCTTTTCCTTTGCTATGTCGAAAACTCTCTTCTCGGCGAAGTCCAAGACTTCCCTGGGGTCTTCCGCCTGTCTGAAGCTCTTGTCCGATATGCTCGCGGCTGTATCTATGAGTCTTCGCAAAATCGCTTTTTCAGAGATTATCTGTGCATATTCTTTCGCATTATAAACGGAAGGCGTTTCTTCCGTCAACTCCATGACGTAGGTTCTGCCGCCTACTACTTCCAAAGTGTTCCTTCGTTTCAACTCTTCAGATACGGTCAAACTGTCCACCGGTTGATTTTTTCCGTGAAGCGTTGCTATGCTCTGAAAAATTTCCCGATGTGCCTTGTTGTAGAAATCTTCTCCAATCAAAGCGTCTAAAATGTCAATCAAAGCCTCTTTGCTGATCATTGCAGCACCTAATACGGACTTTTCAGCCTCCAGACTGTGGGGAGGGACCTTTCCAATTTTTTTATCCATTGTAAAATTCTCTCTTGCTAAACTGCATGCTCTAAACCTGCGGCGAAATCTCGCAGATCGTCCTGCTAAATCTCTTTTACGTCCACTTTTAAATTGCTGTTGACTTCCGGATGCAGCTTGATGATCACTTCTTTCAATCCGGTTTCCTTTATAGGGTTGTCCAAGTGGATTTTTCTTTTTTTGTCTATATCTACATCAAACTGATCTTTCAATGCCGCTGATATATCAGCTGAAGTTATGGAGCCGAACAACCTTCCGCTCTCACCTGCTTTTATGGAGATTTTTACAGTTGCGGATGCCAATTTTTCTGAAAGCTCTTCGGCGGCTTTTTTGTTCGCCGCTTCCTCAGCCAATCTAATCTCTTTTTGATGCTCCAAGTTCTTCAAATTACCCGCAGTCGCTTCCTTTGCGAGTCCTTTTGGAAACAGCATGTTTCTGGCAAATCCGTCGCTCACTTTCACCACATCTCCTGCCTTGCCTTTTCCTTTAACATCAGCTAACAATATTACTTTCATTTCACTTATCCTCCATGATTTCCTTCAGTTTTGCGATAACTTCCAATGGCGACTGATCCGTCTGAGCCCCTGCAGCGTTGAGATGTCCCCCACCCTGGAATTTTTCCATAATGATGTGGACATTCAATTCGCCCACGGATCTGGCACTGATCACAGTCTTGCCTCTGTGGTTCACACCTATGGCAAATGCACCTCTAATTCCTCTGATGGTCAGCAACTCGTCTGCAACGATGGAGCAGATCATCTGAGTATTGGGACTTTCTCCCCTGCATAGGGAGTAAGCTATGCCGTTTTCGTTGAATTCAGCATTGGCTATGCCGTATATCCTGTCCATAAACAGCTGTTTGTCAACCTGAAACAATTTTTTTACATTTGACAGATCCGCACCTGCTCTCCTCAGCCAGCCCGCAGCTTCAAAAGTTCTCACGCCGGTCTTTGTTGAAAATTTATTGGTGTCCACAAAAATCCCTGCTAAAAGGCCCTCAGCTTCAAGTTTGCTGACTTCCTTTCGATCCATCGTATACTGCAATATCTCAGTGACGAGTTCACAAGTCGATGACGCATATGGTTCCATGTACACCAATGTAGGATTTTCGACGACTTCTTCCCCTTTTTCTGTGATGGTCTATGACGACTTTTTTGACGTTGTCGCCAAGCAGTTCCGGACATTCGGTTATGCTCGGTTTATGGGTGTCAACAACGACTACGAGGGTGTTATCATCGATGATTTCCATCGCTTTTTTTCTGGATAGTATATCATACTGCCCGGATTTTTTTGCTTCGCTGTACAGTAAATCCAGTGCCTCGCCGTAATTCTCCAAAACGATATACGTATCCTTGTTGAAAAATCGGCCGATTCTGCTGATTCCCATCGCCGCTCCGAAAGCATCCATATCAGGGTTTTTATGCCCCATTATCATGACTTTAGAAGCCGTTTTCACAAGTTGCTTAAAAGCGTGAGCAATCATTCTGGATTTTCCTTTATTACTTTTTTCAACGGTTTGCGCTTTACCACCAAAATATGACAGCACATCCCTGTCTTTTACTACAGCCTGATCGCCACCACGCCCCAAAGCCAGCTCCAATGCCTGATCGGCGAACTTGCCGTTTTCTTCGTGATTTTTGCCGTTTAAGCCTACGCCGATAGATAATGTGATAGGAAAATCCATTCCCGAATCGATATTTCGAATTTGATCCAGAATTAAAAATCTGCTCTCCATTTGCTCCATGCATTTTTCCTGACTGAAAACTATGCAATAAACGCTATCCTTATACCTGGTGACAGCACCTTCAACTTCGTTGCCCCAAGTTCGGATGATCTTATCTATCTGAGAAACCATCGCCATATTCTTATCCCCATATGAGCCGCCTTGCAATTCGTCAAAATTGTCAATGTTCACCACGCATATGCACGATTTTTCGTTCTCGTATTTTCGCTCCATCGTTTTCTCATGAGTAATATCTATAAAAATAGAGCAAAAGTCCGTCTTCCATGTTCTCGCCCAGAGCTTTGGGAAGTATTTTAAAAAAACTTTATCGTTTCTGTCGATTTCAATATGTATGCCTTTTTTTCAACGGCATCCTTCAGCTGGCTGCATTTAATTCTAGCCATAGGCAAAAATATCCCTCCTCTTATGTCGTCGTATAAAAACACCTCACCGATGAGGGAATTGGCACTTTCAATTTTTTTCCGTCTTTATCCAATTTCATAGCCGGAACGGGTATCATATTTTCTATTTCCATAAAATTATTATCAAAAGCCATAATAAAATCCTCTTTTTCAATATTCTATTATTTTTTTAGATGTATTTTTGTGATAATTTATCTCTCATTTTGAATCCTATGCTAAATATTCCGATTATCAACAGTGCCTGATGCCCGTATGGAATGAAGATCAAACCTATGCCTATTATTTGCTGATATATTCTCTCTTTGCCGGCTCTTGCCGCTAGGGAATTTATAACATAAGCCGCACCTTCTAAAATTATTAGAATTCTGAGCAAGACATTTATGTTGACCGCAATGTTGAGAAGTATGTGATTCTTGTAGATACCTCCCAAGACCCTCGGAATTATGTATATAATGGCAAATTTGATAAATTGAGTATAGTCGAGTTTGAATTCTCTCAATGTGTATTTACCTTGATGCTGTCTGAATAACAGCAGGCGTATGAGGTTGTATTCCGCTACGGATATGAGTGCAACCCATAGAAATACCATCGCCGGAAATATTGAGGAAATTTCTTTAAAGGTGTCCTTTAGACTGAGTGTGGCGAAAGTGTCGGACGAATTTGCAGATCGAAGGCAAATCTCGCTTCTTTATTTTCCAATATGAACTTTACGATTTCATTCATTTTGCTCTCTATGAAGCTGTAAAGATTCGGTCCTACAAAATCCATGTATGCGATAATCGCAAATATCACAGTTGCCGTCGACACTATGGAAAGGGATATTATTCTCTTTTCTTCTACTCTGATTTTTCTGGTTTTACCCACGTTCAGCGTTGTAAATACCGTAACTGCCGGCAGCAGCAACGCAGCTGTTATCGCCATAGTTAACAAAGTTGTCATATTCATTAAAATTCTTCTCTCCCATTCAAGTACTTAGTAGTATATTATAACATATCTGATATATAAAATGTTATCTCAAAACAAAAAGACTCACAATAACCTCTATTGCAAGTCTTTTAAATTGTAAGTCTTAAAATTCAGTCCGAGTTATCAGTCAGCCTGGTATGGCAACAGTGCCACGATTCTGGCTCTCTTGATCGCTCTTGTGATCTCCCTTTGGTGAACTGCACAAGTTCCTGTAACTCTCTTAGGTAAAATTTTACCTCTTTCCGTAATGTGTTTTTTTAGAGTTTCAACATCCTTGTAGTCTATCGCCTTGTGTTCATCACTGCAAAACTGGCATACTTTTTTCTTTCTAAAGCCGCCACGCCTTTTATCCATCATGGTTTTCCCCTTTCTTTCAGCAAAATTTAGAATGGTATTTCCTCATCTTCCAGAGCTTCAAACCCGTTCGGTATACCGTCGTTAGAAGTATTCCCACCTGTTTCTGTGGTCCTTCTATCTCCCCATTCCAAAAATTCCACTCTGTCGGCAATTACATCTGTAGTATAGACTTTATTGCCATCCTTATTTACATAACTTCCTGTTTGAATACGCCCCTGTACGCCTACTAAACGCCCTTTAACCAAGTACCTTTCCACGTTTTCAGCCTGTTTTCCGAACACTACAATATTTATGAAGTCCGCTGTGTTTCCGTCTTCTCTATTGCCGTATCTTTGCCTGTCTACTGCAAGTGAAAACCTCGCGATGGCGAGTTGTGCTTCCGTGTACCTTACCTCAGGGTCTCTTGTAAGTCTTCCTATTAAAACAACGCTATTCATACTAGACCTCCTACTTTTTCGTCTTTCTTTATGATCATGTGTCTCATAACATTCTCAGAAATCTTAAGTCTCCTGTCTAGTTCTTTTTGGAAGTTCCGGAGAAGCTGTAAATTCAATTACTGCGTAATATCCTTCTCTCTTCTTCTGAATCGGATAAGCCAGTTTTCTGGTTCCCCAAACATCTACATTGGATACTTCGCCATCCTGTGCAATGATGCCTTTGACAGCTTCAATTGTACTTTCTTTCTGAGCTTCTTCCAATGCTGCGTCCAAAATTACCATAACTTCGTACTTTAACATTTTTTCACCTCCCTGTGGACTAATTGGCATCGATTTCGCTATCGATGCAGAGATTTAACTTTAAAAATATGGTTTCTATCCATATCCTATATATTATACTCACTTTTTGAATTCAGTCAAGGATTTTGCCATAATTTTTGTGGATATTCTCCGCGCTGCTTCAGTTGTTCCACCGCTTTTTTCACAGTTTCTTTATCTTCTCTGTAAGTTACTCCGTGCCATTTATCGCCGGAATCCAGACACAGACAAGTCGCTTTTCCGGATTTGATGAGATCGTCAGTGACCTCGGGTATGAGATATTCATCTTTCATGGGATCCCCTTCCAAAGCCCTGTCTAAAAATGTCGGAAATCTGATTGCGAGTTCATCCATAATGTCCTCGGTGTAACCCCAGAAATTCATTGAGACTTTAGTGTCGTCATCTAAGGGATATTCTTTCCCATCGAGTTCAAAAATAATTTTCTCACCTTTTCTCTCTATATTATGCCTTTCAACGATATGTTCCAGGTATCCTCTGTGGTCAACATCGCAAATACCCCTGGAAACCGTTCCATTTTCCGAAATCGTATTCTTTATCTCATAGGCAACCATTGAGAACGGAAGAACTTTTCTATCATCTGTACCTATCTCAGAAAGGAATTCATACATTTCTTTAAAGGCCTCTTTGCCGTAATAATCATCTGCATTTATCACAGCAAACGGTGAATTTATCACGTTTCTGGCAGTCATGATGGCATGCCCCGTTCCCCAAGGTTTCTTTCTGCCGTGCAATTGCTCATAACCGGGAGGCAAATCGTCTATCCTTTGAAATACGTACTCTATTTCTAAATACCTTCCTGCTCCGTCATCCAATATATCTTTAAAGTCATTTAAATTTTTCCTCTTTGATTATGAAAACCGCTTTTTAAATCCGGCTTTCCACGCATCGTACAATGAAAAATCTAAAATGATTTCGCCCTCATCTGTAATCTTATCTATCTGTTTCAACCCACCGTATCGTGAGCCCATTCCTGCTGCCATAACCAGCAAAATCGGTTCTGCCATATAGCGTTACCTCCTTATCCTCTGATATATTACTATATTTTTTTAAAATCCGTGCAAATTTAAAGATTAGGTTTTTTTAACAAGAGTTTATTTATTAGCTTTTTAATGATAGAATGTATGTGGTAAAAGTGATTTGTTTGAAATATATGGAGGTGAATTATGATTGTAGATGGAAGGGCAGTTGAGGTATCTGCTGTCATGCAGGTTGCACATTTAATGGCTCTGGCAGCCAGAACTGCTCCAAAGGGTAGAGGTGCTGATCACATTGAAACCGTAGTTGTTTCCGGAGAAGACCTGCAGCAATTAGGCGAAGATGTTATATCGTATGGAGAAGAGACCGGTCAGCCGTTGTATGTTAGAGACGGCAACTGTCTGCAGAAATGTCAAGCTCTTTTGATTATAGGGGTCAAAAATGTCCCGATGGGGCTTAAAAATTGCGGTTTCTGTGGATTTTCAACCTGTGGAGACTGTGCTGAGATAGGAGGTATGTGCGCTATAAGACAGGCCGATTTGGGGATTGCAGTGGGGTCCGCCGCATCTGTTGCAGCTGATCACAGAACGGATACCAGAGTTTTATTTTCAGTTGGGAAAAAGGCTATAGACTTTGATATGTTCGGGAACAGCTTGGTGAAAAATGCATATGCTCTGGGACTTTCCTCATCCGGCAAGAATCCTTTCTTCGACAGACCCGACATATGGCAGAGCATGAAATAACTTTTTGAAAACTTTAATTGGAACTTTAGGCAATACTTCGAAAACATCTGATTTTTTTCGAAGTATTTTTTATTTTTGACAAATTTATTCCGTGGTTATATATGTATAAAACGGTATTGTTATTCGCTGACATTTTGCTAAACAGTGTTTGGCGAATTCCCCGGCAGTGTTTTGATGAGCTAAAGATGAGTTAAAATTGAGAAAAATGTAATTCAACACACATCTGATGCCGTATCCATGGATTGTCCTGTTTTACCTATGTGTTCATATTTATTCATAGATATGACATGTATATTTATTTTCTGCCGCTTCGCACGATAAAGAATACTATGCTAAACCGTGAAAATGTGATATTCTATTGATTGTAAAATGCTCGTCTATTAATGCTTGACGATGTGTTTTGGAATAGAAATTTATGATTTTTTCATAAGACAACAGTAGGTTATGATTTGGAGAGGAGAAAATATGAAAAAGTAGGTAAAAAACTTGCAGTGCTTTTCATGGCTTTTGTTGTTGCCATCAGCACGGCTCCATCTATGAGCGTATTTTCCGCATCAAATGACAATGCTCCGGCGGGAAGCATTAAAAGAGATGTGAACAGTATGGCAAAGGATGAAAAAGAGAATGCAGCTGAGAGCAAGGATGCTGTGAAAAAGGCTGCGGCGGATACTTCAAAGCCTAAGCCGAGGGCAGGCAGGGCAAAGAGAGAGGTGTCCGGTACGGGGATTTGGATTAACGAGGATCAATCTAAAATCTACAATACATTGAAGGAAGCTGCAGAAAAGGCGAAGGCGGGAGATACAATCCACGTTAAAGGAGATTTTTCCGGGAATACAGCTGTTGCCAAAAATGCGGTTATCAACAAGGCTGTTACGTTGAATATCGCCGGAAATACGACTTTCAAAGGCGATGGAAGCAACGGAATAACGTTGTCCGACGGTGCGAAGATAAAAGCCGAGAAAAACACTTTGACGATGAGCGGATTTGATACCGCCATATCTGTGAAAAAGAATTCTGCCGTAAACGACGGCAAGTATATTCTGGACGGCAATAAAATGGGATTTAATCTTATTGACGATGGTAAGATTGAGGGTACAGCCAGAGACAATCTCACTATATCGGCGAAAAACAGCAAAGGTCGTGGATTTACTTATACTGCAAAATCGAGATTTATAAAATGTACTGTAAATGTAGAAGTCCCTGCTCAAAATAGCGAGCAATATTCAGGAATTTACATGGAAGATGCATCTTTGACTACGAAGGGTGTTTGGTACTACTTTAATCCTGATAATGGCAGAGGCGGAATAAATCTGGATCATTCGGATTTCTATGTTTACAAGGCTACCGGTTCAACAGCCTATAGACAAGTTATGGCAATTTTCGATAATTCAGAAATTAAAAACGGTTCTACCTTGACCGGTGACGGTTCACGTATAACTTTATCTGCAAAGATGACGGTCAAAGATTCAAAGGTCACAATAAAAAACAGCAGTGACGGCGGTTTAAATATAAACTATAAACCTGGAGAGGCGATATTTGAGAATTCAACTCTTGAGACAACCAATATGAAGTATACGCCTTCATACGGAACAGGGCAAAGCGACGGACCTTGTCACTTGACTTTCAAGGGAGATTCTGTCGTAAATACCGATGCGAAAGATAAAACAGCCGATAACGGAGGTGCAAACCGTGGAACAGGAAGCACATATGTAGTGACGGGTGGTTCATTCCTTCTTGCGTATGATCCATCGTACAATTACAATGTTACAACTCCTACCAACGGAGCTGACAACGGCGACGAATTTTTGACTTTATTCACATTGAAGGACAGCTCAATTAACGAACTGAATCCTATAAATAAAAATGGCAATACGTATGCGTACAGCGTGAAAAGTCCTTCAAAAGATGGGAAAAAACACGTGTGGACACCTGCTGCAAAAGTCACTTTCGACTTAAATAATAACGACGCGACTTTCGAAGACGGTAAGACCGATCAGAAATCTGCAAAAACCATTCGTGGATACAGGTTGGATGACGTCGAGGGAAATGAAAAACCGGGAGTCCCTAAAGATAAGAACAACGTTAAGTTTCTGGGATGGTTCTACAAGGACGCCAACGGACAGGAACACGAGTTTAAATGGGATGAAAAGCTGACTGCAGATTTAAACGTCTATGCGAAGTGGGATTCCAAGAGGATTATCTACCACAACGGCGAAGGCAAAAACTATATTTTCTCCGTTGATAAAAACAAGACTGAGGCGACAGTGTTCGGATTTGATGAAATCGTGAAGAAAGACGATACTTTTTCAGTTCCTGGTAAGAAGTTCAAATACTGGACCGATGACGCCGCCGGCAATGGTAAGAGATATAGTGCTGGGGATTTATTGAAGTTCTCAGGAAACGAAAACATAGATCTGTATGCTCAATACGATCAGGAAGAATACAAAGTATCCTTCTCAGCTAATGGAGGAACCTTTGCTGCCGATTCCATATTCAAAACTAGAAGCGATGTATTCACCATTGAAAAGGATGCCAACGGCGGAGAAGTTGCCGTTTTGAAAAAGACAGCAAAATACGGCAATAAGCTCAGAAGTCTTCTAAACGGAATGAGTCACAACGATTTAAAACCTGATACAAAGTCTTCAAAGCCGGGATATCTGTTGAAGGATTCATACAACTGGGCGACTTCACCAAGCGGCAACGGATATGTGAGATTTGACGATCACAAGTCATGGCTATGGAATGTAGACGGAGCGAATCCTGAAATAACAAAGGATACAACTTATTATCAAGTTTGGAAAGAAGATCCTAAAGTTCAAAAGATAAAGCAGGATTCCACCATCAAAGGGGATATTTGGAGCAAATCCCGTGAAGACAGCAGTAAGACGCACATTCTGTACGGAGATAAGAAATTCAGCATAACAGGAGACTTGGATACTTCAGACATAAAAGCGCAGATGAAGAAAATAGAGGATATCTTCAATAAACATGAAGGTGATTTTGATAAGATATCCTTAACTGAGGCTAAATCTACCTTTACAGCTACTATTACAGTACCTGACGGTATAAAGATACCTAAAAATCCCGATGTGAAAGTTTCAGGATTGGGAGATGCTTTTGAGATGGTTGACACGAAGGTTGCAGGACAGAAGATAATCGTTACATTCAAATTGAAATCGGGAATGACAGATTACAAGAAACTGAAAGATGCCGTATCTTCCGTAGGCGTAGATGGAACATCTCTCATTTCGGCTACAATTTCAGGATTTGAACTTGATGATAAAAAGGTTACGAACGGGCAAAAGCTCACTGTGAGAGGAGAAGTGAAAGGGGATTTCTCTGCAGTAGCAAAGGACAATACTTCCGTTAAGAGCTTCAATTTCAACTGGACCGCTGAACAATCCGACAAGGGCAAGGATGTGGAAGCCAAGGACAACACTTCAATTCAGCACACTTTCATAGTTTCAAAACCTATACAGTTGACTTTAGGTGGAGACTTGCTGGTGAAAAAAAGGCAACGAGAAGTTCAATACGGAACACGATGCAATCTATCCGGCTGATGAGGAAGATTCTCTGACTTTCAACGGTAGATTAAACGTTTCTTCCATAAAGAGACAAATAGAAGATTTGAAGAACGGTTATGGCGGAAATGCGGATAAAATAACGACAGAAAACGTAAAAAGTGAATTTACCGCAACGTTGACATTGCCAAAAGATATGAATTCACCGGAAGATGTCGTTGCAAAATTGACGGACAACAATCTTTTCGAAGTTAAGAAGGTTGAAAAAAATGGAAATAAGATTACGGTGAACATGGGACTGAAGAAGTCTTACGCCAAGTTCAAGGACCTTTACGACGATGTAAAATCCGTATCAGATGAGTTGGGCCTTGAAATACCGAACATCACGTTAAACCAACGTTGACGGGAATAAAAAGCTAACTGTCGTAGGGGAGTTAAAAGGAACCTTCGTAGGAGAAGCAACTGCAGAAAGCGGGAAGACGAAGCCATTCAATTACCAGTGGACAGCTGAGCAGACTGACGAAGGAAAGGACTTCATCATAAGGAATGAGGTTGGAAATAAAACGATTCAGCTGACAGTTAAAACCCCTGAGAGAATCAAGTTTCAAGAACCTCTTCTGGGAGATTTACTGGTTGGAAACAATACGGAACACGATGGAGTTCATTATGTTAAAGCCGGTGATAAGCTCACATATACAGGCAGACTGGACGTTTCTCCAATCGTCAAAAAAATAGACGACATGAAAAATAGATATGCCGGAAATGCGGATAAAATCACGACAAAGGATATAGAGAGCACATTTGTCGCCACCTTAACTATTCCTGAGGGACTGAATATACCGGATAATGTTGAAGCCACTTTGACTGACAACAATCTGTTTAAAATTGTTGAAGTTAAAAGACAAGGCAGAAAAATTACCGTAAAGATGTCATTGAAAAAAGATTACAGCAAGTTCATGGATCTGTACAACGATGTCAAGGGAGTACCTGGTAAGTTGGATGTAACTCTATCGGAAGTTACCGTGGATAAGAGCCTATCAAACGGTCAAAAGCTTACAACAGCAGGTACCGTGGAAGGAACGTTCAAAGGAAAAGCGTTTACGGAAAGCGGAACCGTGCAAAAGTACGACTTCTCTTGGACAGGAGAACAGGAGCCGAGTGGATTGGACTTCTTCCTCAGAAATGCTTCAAGTGAAGATAAGAAAAAAATTCAGTATACTGTTGTAGTGATAAATCCTATGGATCTAACCCTTGAGGGAGATATTTTAATCGGTAACGATACCGAACACGATGCAATATTCAAGGCAAAACAGAGACAGTCTCTGACATATACTGGAAGATTGGATGTGCGTCCTATAAAAGCTCACATTAAAAATCTTAAGGCACATTACGGCGGAAATTCCGATAAGATAAAGTTAAATGGCGTTTCAAGTACATTCAAGGCCGTGATGACTTTCGATAAAGGTTTGGATATTCCGGAAAATCCGAAACTTACATTGACCGACAACAATTTATTTGAAATCAAAAAGATCGAAAAATCAGGTCAAAGTGTAACGGTTACCATGGCTCTAAAGAAAAATTACTCCAAATTCTCAGAGCTTTATAAAGACGTTACAGAGGTTCCCGATGATTTGGATTTGAACATCGAAAACGTAACTGTAAATAAGAATGTAAAAGTCGGAACCAAGCTGAAGACTGTAGGTGATGTGAACGGAATGTTCACAGGCGAAGCAGTGACTGAATCCGGGAATTATCAGCACTTTGATTTTTAACTGGAAAACCCAGCAATCCGAGGCGGGAAAAAGATTTCACTTTGAGAAATGAACCTGATAACAAAACAATTCAGTTCACTTTGGAAGTAGTCAGCAGTAAAACGCCTACTCCGGATCCGGGTGATAAGCCGAGTGATAAACCTAAGAAACCTGATAATAAACCCGATAAACCTGCAAAGAAACCTGATGTTAAAAAACCTAAAACGGGAGATGAAAGCAATATTTCAATTTATGCAGGATTCATGGGAATCTCTCTGTTGGCTTTGGCGTTTGTAATCAGAAGAAAACTGAATAAATAGAAACGATATCCGATAGAATTTAAGAGCGGTATTTGCCGTATAATATGAGATGATTACGCATGCCATCTTATGAATTCTATCATATTGAAAACCCGTGATGGTAAGATATTAGTTACGCATTACGGGTTTTTCTTTGTAAAGATTTTATAATTTATAGCAAAATCGCTCTACAGATCTGTCAAATCCAGCTTGTCGAATTCGATCAAAAAACTTCTCAATAAATTTTTAATCGCTGTAACGCCTCCGACATCGTCGGATTCGATGTTCAGCGGTAAAATAGGGTCATGAAGAGATTTTCTGAGCAATGCCCAACCGTTACCGGATCCCTGATCGAAATTTATTCGGACACCTTCATAATTGGGAGTCTCAAGAGAAAGTCCATCATCCTCTTTCAGGTTTGTCCACTCCAACAGACGGGATAGCACGGTGTCGCCGTAGCTCGAAAAATCGTCGACATTTATAGCGATGCGGATCTCTTCAGCTTCTGCGGGAGCTTTTAAGTCTTTAATCAGAGATGATATGCTTTTCCCCGAACCGTGCAGTTTAGCAGCTTCGATAATGATTTTTACAGCGGTATATGCACCGTCGTCCAAAAAATAATTTTCCTTGAAAGCACCGTGCCCCGACGTTTCCATAGCCAGCTGACTGTCTATTCCGTCGGCGTTGAGTTGCCGGGACTTATCTATCACATTCTTGTACCCCCTTTTAAATCGCAGGTGTTTTAAACCTAATCTTCCTTCTATGAAATCCGTCAGATGAGTCGATGTCACGGAATCGGTAACTATAGTCGTTCCGGGGAAACCCTTTGCCAACATGCTTGAAGCTAGAGCAATTAGAGAATTTCGCGAAATAGAGTTACCGTTTCTATCAACGGCAGACGATCTGTCCACATCCGTATCGAAGATTATTCCTAAGTCCGCATTGTTTTTAAGTACGGCATCTGAAATCGATTCCATAGCATTTTTATTTTCGGGATTCGGTTCGTGATTCGGAAAAGTCCCATCAGGTTCTAAAAACTGGCTTCCGGATATGTCCGCACCGAGAGGTTTCAGGACATTGTGCGGGAAGAATCCGCCGCTGCCGTTTCCGGCATCCACTAAAATTTTCATATTTTCAAGAGGTTTTGTACCATTGCCCACACCGCTTACTATGAGTTCTCTGAGATGTTTCGCATATCGCTCCATCAAGTTCGATTCTGTGATCAGTGAAGGATCGAATTTCCTCGTAGATTCCATTTCGGAATTTCGCAGCGTACATGAGATTTCCAGAATATCGGAAATATCTTTCTTGCTCAAACCACCCTTTCGAGTAAAGAATTTAAAACCGTTTCTATTTAACGGTAGATGAGAAGCGGTAATCATTATGGCACCATCTGCCGAAAATTCATCGAATACAGTAGACATGAACATGGCAGGGGTGGAAGCGAGGCCGCAGTCCAATACACAAATGCCCAGAGAAGCAAAAGTTCCTGAAGAATATTTCTTTAAAGAGGGCCCTGTCAGACGTGAGTCCATGCCGATTGCGATTTTTCATTTCGGAAAAAGTTTTATTCACATTGATTTTTTTAACCATTCAGCAAAGGCTGTAGCGATTTTTTTACAGCTTCGATTTTACCTAGATTCACGTCTTCTCCGCCGGGGATTTTTAAAGCTACACCCCTGATGTCACTACCATTTTGCAATTTTTTTATTGTCATAACAGCTCCTTTGCATTATAATAAACGTATTACAATATTATATTATAATGTGATAAAAAAATAAAGAGATGTTATAATTCATCTATTGTAGGCATAGATACCGATAGGAGTCGATGCAAATTTGTTTATTGAAAGTTATCAGATAATTTACGAACTTATTCGGGAAAGCTCAATGTAGTTTCACAGCTTTATGCGATAGCATGATGCCGGAGGGGCGATGTCATCGTTTAAAGAGGAGAGGAAAAGTAAATTTGCAAGGTAACTTTGATTTTAAGTTATTGGAAGTTAGAGGAGAGGTTTATGGCAAATTTTTTAAAGCACCTTAATGAAGACTACTTAAATGTCATCAACGATTTTATGTACGGGAAATTCCTTATTTTCCTTTTGATTTTGTGTGGTCTGTATTTCACAATCAGGACCAAGGGATTGCAAATAAGACTATTTCCGGAATCGATTAGATGCGTGAAGGAAAAAGGTGAAGAAGGTAAGATATCATCTTTTCAGGCGCTTATGGTAGCGACTGCATCTAGAGTTGGTACAGGAAACATCGCAGGAGTAACTACGGCTGTAGTGCTTGGCGGAGCAGGGTCAATTTTCTGGATGTGGGTTATGGCAATAATCGGAGGAGCATCTGCGTTTATTGAATCCACATTGGCACAGGTGTACAAGGAAAAAGATGGAGACACCTATAAAGGTGGTCCTGCTTACTACATTCAAAGAGCATTGAAAATGAGATGGTTGGGTATAATATTCGCAATCTTTTTAATCGCAACCTTCGGCTTCGGCTTCAACGGATTGCAGTCTTTTACCATTGCTTCAGCATTCCAAGTTTACATAAACGACTTTGCGAATACGTCGGCACCGTATGTGATCGGAGGATTATTGGCACTGTTTGCTGCAGTTATGTTCTTTGGGGGAGCGAAGGTAATCAGCAGAATTTCATCCATATTGGTTCCCATCATGGCAGCTTTATATATTTTAGTAGGATTGGTGATTTTCTTTATGAACTTGGATAAAGTTCCGACTGCATTTAAATCAATATTCCAGTCAGCTTTTGACTTTAAGGCGATTTTCGGCGGCTTTGCAGGTTCTTGTATGGTATTTGGAATCAAAAGAGGATTGTTCTCCAATGAAGCGGGAATGGGTTCAGCTCCAAATGCGGCGGCGACAGCCCACGTTTCTCATCCGGCTAAACAGGGGTTGGTACAAGTGCTGTCAGTGTTTATAGATACCATAGTAATCTGTACGACAACAGCGTTTATAGTACTGTTGGCAGGACCTTTAGGGGCTGTAGGTGCAGATGGGGAACTTCTAAACGGAATTCCGTTCGTACAGGAAGCTCTAAGAGGTCAGTTTGGCGCCGTAGGAATTCATTTCGTAACGGTTTGTATAGTGCTGTTTGCAGCGACTTCGATTATAGGAAACTTCTACTATGTGGAAATCAACATCAAATACATAAGTCAGAACAAGATATTCATGAATATTATGAAGATCTTTGCAGTTGCGGTTGTATTTACAGGTGCAATTGTAAACATGCAGACTGCGTGGAACATGGCGGACATCATAATGGGTTGTATGGCAATAATTAACATCATCGCTATCGTGCTTCTCGGCAAGAGAGCGTTGCTGGTTGCAAAGGATTACGAACTGCAGAAAAAAAGCAGGCAAAAATCCGGTGTTCAAAGCCGCAGACGTGGGAATTACAGATACGGATTACTGGAAGTAGTTTTGGAAAAATTTATGGTACAGTAAAACAATATCAAATAAAAATGGCATGCCTCTTTTGTCGGACGAACTTGGCAAAAGGGGTGTTCCATTAAATGAGTATATTTTTTTGAATATTAAAAAAACGTTAAATATTTAGAAAGATAAATTAAAGTTGAGGAAGAGATGTATGTCTGTAAACATTGAAAAAATTATTCAACTGCAAAAAAGGTTGAATGTAATATTTCCACAGCTGTATTTTGATTTTCTATGCGAAATAGAAGACGGCGATGTTTTTGAAGTCGAGGGCTCGGGAATATGCATTTATTCTTGCTCTGATTTGGAGGAAAGAAATCAAACGTATCAAATAAATGAATTTGAGCCTAATTATTTTTTTGATTGGGCAAGATGGAGATTTGGGGTATTTTGTTAAAACAGACTCTCCGGACGATAATTCCATATTTTCAAATGATTTGGGAGCATTGGGTTCGTTGGAAATGAAAAAAGAAGCGAACGATATTTTTGATTTTGCAAAAGGGATACTACTAATAGATAGGTAATTGTGAAATTTGTATTGGTGAAGAGAAAATGATTATTGAATGGATAGAAAGAAAAACGAAAACGCAATTGTAAGGTATATTTTTGAAAGTGACAGTTTTCAGATAAAGGACTGTTTTGTAGCTCCGGTTCATTTAATTCCCGAAGAAATATACGATGATCAAGAATTTGATTTTTTTATGTTGAAACGCAATACGATATCTATATGCTTCGCATCGTAAATAGCGGAGATAAATGCGGGACGGTTCATCCGGCAAAAGTTAATGGCATTATATATATTGTGTGTCATCTACCTATTAGAAAAAAATACCATAATTACATCTATTCAAAAATATTAAAGAAATTGGAAGAATATGGTTTTCCAAATTTAAAAAAATCCAAAATGCAAAATCACATTTCCAATAGAGTGACAAAGCAGATGACAAAAATAAGAGAATATGATAAAATAAGCCACAACATAAGAACTCAAGGAACGATAACTCCTTGGATTTATTATTTATTAAATTGCTGTATTACATCAAAAATATAATGCCCATATATTCAAATCCTGTCTGAATACCACTGGTCTTCCCCTTCAAAGCCATAATATTTTTCATCAACCAACCATTTGTCGTCGATTAATTTGAGAACGAATTTGTGTTTCATATCGATAGCTGCTTTATTATAGCGGATAGTAATAGCAGCCATATCTTCTTTTGACATAGTGAATTCTAACGAAAATTCGTCACTGTTCAGGTAGAAATACTCACTCGGATTCTCATATTTCAGCGCGTATCCATTTGAAATCAGTTTTTTGCTGACTTTTCCTTCAATAATGCGCTTAAAGCTATTTTCATATTCGGTCATAAGCTCTTCCCATTTCGGGTGAATTTGGTTGGAAGGAATATTCAGCACAGTTTTTTCAGCGTTCATTTCACGGTTACGCTTGAAAACTTCCTCTTCAAGAGAAGTCAATTCCTTTAATAATTCAAGCAGAGATTGTATCATTTTACTTGCCATCGGTTGATATTTTGCAGGGGTGCTTTTTAGAGTTACATTCATTTTCGTTCTCCTATACAACTTGTAATCTATTCCACATAATCTACATTTCTATATCTGCCGGAAACAAATCCTGAAATATAAATCTGTGGTATATTCCATTCGCCGGGCAAATAAATCGCACATTCAACTTCATCTCCCGTATAATTTTTTTGCTACAAACACATACCGTCCCATTGATTCATTGTTTGAAATCCTTTCAATATTCGCAGTATTTGTTTTTTCAAAAAAACGCTGAACTCATTCCAGATAATATCTACATCGCTTATTGATAATTCAATTTTTTTGAACGATATTCCAATCCGACCTTACATCTCTTTTTTTCTGCCGGTTTCGTCAGGCTGACAAGTTTTTACAGTTCCCTTATTATATATCCAGTCCACATTTTTTTAATGCATCGACTTTATCAGACAAGATTTCTTTGAATTCGCTAATGTTTTTCCACAAAATACCTATCTGCAACTTCAAAAAAATACATAAATTCTCCATTTTAATTTCCTCTCTAAGATAATAAACTCACTTCCATATTCGCAAAAATGAAAAATGAAATAACAGTAAAAAAATAGATGCCACAATGGTCATGGTTATGAATCCTTTTAGAAAACCGATGAAATGAAACTTATAATTCTTGTTGCCTTCATAATTTTTCTGTTTTGGGCAATACAAAAATATTTGAGTGACAGAAGACAGATAAATAACCAATCAACAATTACTAAATCGATTATATTCCAAATTATGCATATAATCCACAAGTGAATAAATATTTTTCCAAAAAGTATAACTCCTGTCCTTTATATGCTGAGATTGCAAATGCAATCAATAAGCCAAAAAGAAAAATGAAGCGACAGTTGCAAAAAGGCCAGCCCTTGCATTCTATGTTTTTTTGACGGGATTGATATATTGGCAGCCTTTCTTACATCCTTTGGATAATCGTGTTCAATGGTAAAGGGGAATGCTCTGACGGATATAGATACCATAATCATCCAAAGCACTGACCAAATAATAGCCTCTATCAATATTACTTTAATATCCAATACATATCTCCTTTTTATAATCTGAATTTACTCATTTTAAGGTTTCATAAAATTGAAGTTTCAAAATACGCTAAACATCTAATATTCCTTCCAAATGTATTTTTCCGGATTACACCACCCGCATATATAATCCAACATATCTGCAAACCAATCTTTGGATAACCCTTCCTGTAGACTGGTGTAATGTTCAAAAAATGCGTTATATACTCGCTCTTGGGGAACAGCTGAATCATGTATTCTAACTAAAATATCATATCCCTGCTTACAATAGTCGTAATAATTCGCCTCTGTAACTGCGGTCGAAAGTTGTTTTATTTGAGTAAATGACTTTTCGAAATCATCCATTGTGCCCACCTCTGAATCTAATTTGTTTCATTTAATATTTACGATATTATAGACCGGTTAAAGCTCTTCTGATATATCGGTGATTTTGAAATATCCTTTGATTTCATAAAAATCTGTCAGAGCTAAGATATCGAAAGGATAATAAATTTCGGGGAATCGGAGGGTTTTCAAAAAAGAAGGGATAATTTAAGAACGAAGAAAATATCGAGTATACGATAAAGGCGCTAATTGAAAAACCATTAGCGTCTTTTTAAATGCGAAAGTCGAAAGTGAAAATTGAGCAACAAATTTACTTCGTGGAAAGATTTTCACAATCGCTGGTGTTGACCAGCATCATATTGTACTGTTTCAGTTGTTTCACATCTTCTTTGGAAACAGCCATTATGTTGTTGAACACTTCGTCTTCTTCCAAGATATATCTGGATACGATGACCTTGATCGACATCGGAGAAAAAAAAGGGGGATTGCTGACTCCGACGAAAAGTCCCATCGCAGGCAGTCCTCTTGCCATAGGATTTGTCAGTGTTAAAAAGACTCTCTTGGCCTTGTTTACCTGATTTATCAGGGTAGCATAGGAAGTTGTGTCATAGACGTTGAAAGTTCCTTTAAAAACGTTATCGCAGTTGGCATAATCGCTGAAATTGCTGACGCCTTTGTACAGGGTAGCGTTAGCTGAGTTGCTGCTCGGGCTTCGCTGGGACAACACCAACAGCGAACGAACTATTTTTTTAAATCTTCCATCGTAGAAATAGACGTAAAAATTCGAGCAGTTGAAATAACTGTTTCGAAGGGAGAGAGTTTTGTTCACTCTCGGTGATTTGTAATTTATGAGATAATCGATTTCAACTTCCAAGGCTTCCGCAATTTCCAAAATAGTATCTATGTCCATGGATATGGAGCCGTTTTTCGTATTTTTGACAGAGTAGCCTTGCTCTTGTTTATTATCTTTGAAAAATTCTTCTATAGTGTACCCTTTTTTTCTTTCGAAGATTTCTTATTCTATGTCCTATGTGCATTGATATTTTTGCTCATTTATGCCCCCTGTAAATAATGCGTTCTAAATACATATCCTATAATCCTATGATATATCAAAGTGTGAAATTATGCAAATAAAAGTTTCATTAAAAAGGGAAAATTTTATATAAATGCGATATAAAAAAATATAAAAACATAAAAAAATACTCAAAAAAATGCAAAAAAACATATTAAAAAAATACTATAATTTTTAAAAAAAGATGTATTTAATAGAAATGTTTTATTTTTGGTGTTTCAAAACCAATATTATAAAATAGAAGTATAAATTATAGTATCTTAAATAAATGTATTATTGAAAAGGATGTGAGTCAAATTGGCAAAAGGAAAATTAACCATCAGAGCTGACAGGTGCAAAGGGTGTGAACTTTGCGTGTCCGTATGTCCAAAGAAAATACTTGCTTTGGAAGAAGTTAAGGTAAACAAAAAAGGATATCACAACGTTTACCTTGTAAATCCCGACGAATGTATAGCTTGCGGTAGCTGTGCATTGATGTGTCCGGATGGAATTATTAACGTATATAAGGAGGAAGTGTAAAATGGGCGAAAAACAGCTGATGAAAGGTAACGAAGCATTTGCAACAGCAGCAATAAATGCTGGATGTAGATATTATTTCGGTTACCCTATAACCCCGCAGAACGAAGTACCTGAATTCATGTCAAGAGAACTGGCTAAGCACGGTGGAGCGTTTATTCAAGCAGAGAGTGAGCTTGGAGCAGTAAATATGGCGTACGGTGCAGCAGCAGCAGGTGGAAGAGTGTTGCTTTCTTCATCTTCTCCCGGCATTGCACTTATGCAGGAATCGATTTCACTGTTGGCATCGGTAGAACTGCCAATAGTTATTATCAACGTAATGAGAGGTGGTCCCGGTATCGGATCAATACAACCGTCACAGGCTGACTACGATCAGGTAACTATCGGGGGAGGAAACGGAGACTATAAGACTATCGTATATGCTCCAAGTTCAATACAGGAAGCATGCGACATGATTGCAAAGGCTTTTGACGTTGCAGAAGAATACAGAAACCCTGTTATCGTTTGTGCCGACGGTATGATCGGACAGATGATGGAACCTGTAGCTTTACCGAACCCTGTAGAAGCAGTTATGGGCGATGACATTAGAAAAGCTAAGCCGTGGGCATTGACAGGTCACAGAGGCGAAAGAGAAAGACATGCTATGAACTCCGTATGGTTGCAGCAGGATCTTTTGGAAGATTATATAGATGCTTACTGGCCAAAATTTGAAAAGGCGCAAGAAGAACTCCCTGAGTGGGAAGAATACATGGTTGACGATGCAGAAGTAGTATACGTGGCTTATGGTTCAACTTCCAGAATCGTAAAGGAAGCTGTGGGAGCTTTGAGAGCTGAGGGCTTGAAGATCGGTTTGATCAGACCTAAGACTCTATGGCCGTTCCCTGATAAGGCTTTTGAAAAAGTTGGAAGTCAGATTAAACACGTAATTTCTGTTGAATTGTCAAAGAGCGGTCAGCTTAGAAGAGACGTTAGACTGGCTGTTGAAGGTAGAGCACCTGTTTCTTTGATTAACAGATACGGCGGAATGTTATTGGATCCGGCTGAAGTTATTGAAAGAACTAAGAAAATTTTGGAGGTGAAGTAAGTGAAGACGGTTTTTGAATATACTGAAGGTATGCGTGAGAAAGAGATGCATTACTGTCCCGGTTGCACTCACGGTATCGCTCACAGATTGATAATGGAAGTACTAGATGAAAAAGGTCAATTGGGGAACACTATCGGTGCATCACCGGTTGGTTGTTCTATCGTAGCTCACCAATATATGAACGTTGATATGTTGGAATCTCCTCACGGAAGAGCTCCTGCGGTTGCATCAGGAATCAAGAGAGTTCATCCGGAGGCATATGTGTTCACTTACCAGGGTGACGGAGATTTGGCTTCAATCGGTACAAGTGAAATCATTCACGCTGCGGAAAGAGGAGAACACTTCTCTACTTTCTTTATAAATAACGCAATATACGGAATGACCGGTGGTCAGATGGCGCCTACTACTTTGGTTGGTCAGAAGGCTACAACTTGCGTTGAAGGTAGAACGGTAAAACAGGCAGGATTCCCATTGAGAATGTCGGAAATCATATCACAAATTGACGGAGCAGTGTATGTTGAGAGAGTAACCATATCTACTCCGGGAGATGTTAGGAAGGCTAAAAAAGCCATTCAGAGAGCTTTTGAAATTCAAGAAAAAGGCTTGGGATTCTCATTTGTTGAAATTCTTTCAACTTGTCCTACAAACTGGGGTATGTCACCTGTAGATTCAATTAAGTGGCTAAGAGAAAATATGATTCCTTATTACCCGGTTAAGAAGTTTAAAGATGTTGAGGAGGTATAAGGGAAATGAGCAATGACGTTAAGAAAATTTTTATCGCCGGATTCGGTGGACAAGGGGTATTGTTAATCGGTCAGATGTTGTCATATGCGGCAATGTATGAAGATAAAGAAGTAACTTGGATGCCTTCTTACGGTCCGGAAATGCGAGGAGGTACAGCTAACTGTACCGTTTGTATCGGCAGCGAACCGATTGCTTCGCCTTACATTACGGATGCATTTGACGTTTTAATCGTAATGAACAGTCCTTCTTTAGTGAAGTTTGAAAGTCAGTTGAAGCCGGGTGGAGATTTGTTCATCAACACTTCCATCGTCGATGTGGAACCTACCAGAACAGACGTTAACATTCATAGAGTTGACTGTAACGAGCTTGCAATAGAAAAGGTCGGCAATGGCAAGACTGCCAACATGGTTATGCTGGGAGCTATTATCAGACAGGCCAAGGTAGTTGATTTAAACACTATGAACAAGGTATTCGAAAAGGTATTGACAGGTAAAAAGGCAAAACTTATCCCATCAAACTTGGAAGCATTGAGCGCATGGGAAATTGGAGCTTAGAATGAAACGCATAAGGATTATAACAGGTCATTACGGAAGCGGCAAAAGCGAGCTTTCGGTTAATATGGTAATGGAGCTTAGAAAACAGTTCGATAAAGTGGCAATTGTCGATCTGGATATTGCTAATCCCTATTTCAGAAGTAGGGAGAGGCAGAGAACCATGGAGGAAAAGGGAATAAAAGTTTTCCACAATTCTTTCGGTTACGATATTACCCAGGATTTACCGGCGTTGTCTGCGGCTATTAAAGCCCCTCTTGAAGATAAGGAGTTTATGACTGTCGTAGATGCAGGAGGAGACGATTCCGGAGCAAGGGTGTTGCATCAGTTTAAAAAATATTTTTTAGATGATGACTGTGAAATGCTCTTTGTGATAAACGGAAATAGATCTGAAACTTCCACAGTTGACGGATGTATTGATCATATGAATAGAATTATGGCAGAAACTGGGCTCGAAATAAAAGGTATACTAAATAATACACACCTATTGTCAGAAACTTCAGTTAATGATATTATTAAAGGAGTAGAGCTTTGTAAAGACGTATCAGCAAAAACAGGAATTCCGTTTGTAGAGTCTTATTGCGATGAGAGAATGCTCGCAAAGATGGATCCTGAGGCGCTGGTAGGATTGAAGATCAAGCCGATCAGTTTGTTTCTAAGGCCATCATGGCTTCAATATTAATTAATAACTTATGAAAGGTAGGAAAATCAAATGGTTAAATTCGCTTCAAGAATGGATAATTTAAAGGCATCTGAAATCAGAGAAATCCTTAAATTAACTCAACAGCCGGAAATTATTTCTTTTGCAGGTGGACTTCCTGCTCCGGAACTGTTCCCGGTGGAAGAAATGGCTAAGGCTTCCCAGGAAGTACTGAAAGAAAGCGGTAGACAGGCACTTCAGTATTCGACTACAGAAGGATACTTACCGTTGAGAGAGTTCATCGCTAACAGAATGTCGGAAAAGAACAACATTAAGACTACACCTGATAACATTCTCGTTACAAGTGGTTCTCAGCAAGGTCTTGATTTTTCAGGAAGAGTGTTCCTGGACGAAGGAGACATCGTTCTTTTGGAAAGTCCGTCATACTTGGGAGCTATCAATGCTTTCAAAGCTAACCAGCCTAGATTTATCGAAATCCCGACAGATGATGACGGTATGATCATGGAAGAACTTGAAAAAGTTCTCGAAAAGGAAGACAGAGTAAAGATGATTTACGTAATTCCTGATTTCCAGAATCCGTCAGGCAGAACATGGACTTTGGAAAGACGTAAAAAGTTTATGGAAATCATCAACAAGTACGAAATTCCGACTATTGAAGACAATCCGTACGGCGAATTGAGATACGAAGGCGAAGCACTTCCGGCTCTCAAGGCTCTGGATGAAAAAGGTCTTGTAGTTTTCCTAGGATCTTTCTCAAAGATATTAGCGCCGGGATACAGATTGGGTTGGGTTTGTGCCGAAGGAGAAATCCTTGAAAAGTACAACTTTATTGCACAGGCTTCCACATTGCAGGCTTCTACAATCGGTCAGATGGAAACTGCCAAATTCTTGGAAATGTTCGACTTGGATAAACATGTTGACAAGATCAAGGAAGTTTATGGCAAGAGAAGAGAGTTGATGTTGAAGACTATGAAGGAAGAGTTCCCACCGGAAGTTAAATTTACTCATCCTACAGGTGGCTTGTTCACTTGGGTTATCTTACCTGAATACATCAATGCCGATGAAATGGCTCTTGAATGTATAGCGGAAAAGGTAGCCTATGTACCGGGCGGCAGTTTCTTCCCTAACGGCGGAAACAAGAATACTTTCAGAATGAACTACTCAGGTATGCCTGATGAAAGAATCATCGAAGGTGTTAAGAGAATTGCAAAGGTTATTAAAAAGAACCTTAAATAGTTCGAAAAGAACAACATATAATTTCATTTAGTAACTGAAATTAAATAAAAAAAGCTCAATAAGTAGAGAAGGTTTCGGCTTTCTCTATTTTTTTGCCGTTTCGAGAGGTTATGGCACGTAACAGATAATAATAAAAAACTCGCTAAATGCATAGCGAGAACATATTGTAAATTGCAGGTAAATCTGAGGCTGTTAAAGAGAGTATACTCTCGTAATCTCCGTCTAAAACCAATTTCTGATGGTGAGTCTGTGCTTGCAAACCGGACAGGTAACGTTGAATTTACCACGCTTTCTTGGAAATCGAAGGGTGGTACCGCAATATTGGCATTCGTGATATGCGTGGGTTTGTGATTCCATGATTTTGCGTTTCATAACGCTGGACTTAGGTAGAAAAAATGATAAAAATCGGATGAATACATCGTTTTCTTTCTTCCTCTGAACCTTGTTCTTAGAGATGAGTCTGAAAACGGCTAACACCAACAGGAGCAAATTTATCCTGTAAATCAACACCGAATGGTACATGAAGTTGAATCCGGAAAGCAACAGATACAAAACAAAGAATAGATAGAACAATCCATCTACACCGTTTCTGTCCTTCATGAGATTTTTTAAAAATAGTACTTTAAATTCATTTTTTTCACCTCAAAAAAATCGTTATATGATGTTACATATGTTTATTGTACTTCATTTTATGGACAATGTAAACTGATTTAGTGTATAATCAAAGGCATAGGAAGGAATTTGTAAATGAGGATTTTGATTTTCAGCGACACTCACAGAGCTATGCGAAAGCCTTTTGAAATTGTCAGAAAGATAGAGCAATCCAAAAGGATAAATCTGTTCGTTCACCTGGGAGATTGCGTGGAAGACGGTATTGAAATAGGCGAGAGATTTGAATTGCCTACGATAGTTTTAAGGGGGAATAACGACTTTATTTTGAAATCCGACGTGGACAATTCGAAATGCACACCGGGAAGATACGGAAATATTGCCGGTTTCAACGGAGGAGAAGACTTTGTAGTATGGGAAGATAAAGACGGTTCAGCCAAAATTATAGACACATCGGCGGGAAAAATCTATTTGACCCACGGACATCGTGAAAATGTCAGCCTGACAGTTAATAATATGGTTTATAAAATGGAAGAGAAAGGATGTCTTGCGGGAATTTTCGGACACACTCACATGGCGATGAAGGAGGTTTTCGGTGACTTCTTGTTGGTGAATCCGGGCAGCATATCAAAACCTAGAGATGATGTAAACGGTTCATATGCTATAATGGATATAGAAGGTGATGCTATCGATGTTGAAATTTTAAGACTTGGAAACGATGGTAAACGACGTGGGGGATACGTTCGAAATTTGATAAATTACAGTGACAGATTTTGAGATTTGGTAAATTGCAGAGGCAGATCTTGAAAGAGAATGGAAAATCAAAGGTATCATAGGAGAATTTGATGAAAATAAAATTTGAAAGCAAGTATATAAAAATAGGTGTTATGGCATTTCTGGTCATTGCGGCGTCGATTACGCTATTTTTTATATTCTACAGAATAGATAGGTTTTCAGGAGTTATATCTACAGTTATAGGTATATTGGGACCGTTCATATACGGTTTGGTGATGGCGTATTTGCTTTGCCCTGTATACAATGTAACATTTAGGAATCTCATGAAGCTGGGATTGTTTAAAAACAGGAAAGCGAACAAGGGTATCGTAATGGCAAAGGTGGTGTCATCGTTGACGTCCATAATAGTCATGCTCGCCATAATAGCGGGACTTTTGTGGATGGTATTGCCGGGACTGGTCGAGAGCGTGGGCGGTATAATTAGAATGCTTCCGGAAAAGATAAACTCTCTGGCGAAATGGGGCATAAAGACAATTCACGATATGCCGGATAAATCGGGACCGATGGCGGGATTCATGGAGAAAGCCATGGCTTCGCTCCAGGATTGGGCACAGCATTCAATACTTCCAAAGTCGGAATATTTGATTCAAGGTGTTTCTAACAGCATATTGGGGCTGGTATCCGGTTTGAAAAATTTTGCAGTGGGAATAATCATATGCGTATTTTTCCTGAACAGTAAGGACATATTCGCAGCACAGTGCAGAAAACTGATATTTGCTACTATGAAAGAAGAAAAAGCGTTTAAGTTCATGTACGGTGCCAGATATGTCAACAGAACGTTCGGGCAGTTTATAAGCGGAAAGTTAATCGACTCTTTGATCATAGGTATCATATGTTTCATCGGCATGAGCATATTCAATTGGCCGTACAAGATGCTCGTAAGTGTTATAGTTGGCGTTACAAATATAATACCTTTCTTCGGACCTTTCATCGGGGCGATACCGTCAGCACTTCTGATCTTTATGGTAGATCCTCTGACGAGCTTGTATTTTTTGATATTCGTTTTGGCGTTGCAACAGTTTGACGGAAATATACTGGGACCTAAAATTTTAGGTGGCAGTACGGGATTGCCGTCATTTTGGGTCATGTTCGCCATACTGGTCGGTGGAGGATTGTTCGGTTTTGTGGGAATGATCATAGGAATACCTGTATTCGCGTGCATATATGCTTATACGGCTTACAGCGTCAATAAAAAACTTGAGAAGAAGCAGCTGTCTACGGATTTAGGTGTCTATAAGGACCTGGGGCTGATGATTGACGAGAAAATCGATGCTATTGTGGCGAAGGAAAGAGAAGAGTATTTGGAGAAGAAGAAAAATTCCGGCAGAAACAGGAAAAGAACTTCCGTGTCAAATGATGAAAACGGAGAAATGCCGGATGAAAAGAAAGATTTAACCAACGAAGAAATGGTTCAGGAACTGGAAGATGAAGTCAATAAAATAGTCCATGAGGATGAAAGCGTAAAATGACGGGGAAATTAGAGGAAGATATGAAGCGACTGGAAGAGAAGCTATGCGATATTGTAAAAAAAGAAAACGTAATTCTGAACAAGGATATGTCAAAGGAAGTATCTTTTAAAGTCGGTGGAATGGCAGATGCGTTCGTCGTTCCGGAGAATTTGAATGAGCTTTGCAATATCATAAAGCTTTTGAGAGAAGAGGACATAGAATATTTTGTCATGGGTAACGGATCCAACTTCATAATCACAGATAAAGGATATCACGGTGTAATAGTGAAGATTTCACCGAAATATTTCGGTGAAATAAAGATGATAAAGTTTGATGATGAATGTGAAATCGAAGTCGAAGCAGGTATCTTGATGAGTACGTTGTCAAGAGAGCTGGTAAAGGAGAGCGTTGCGGGATTTGAATTCGCCAGCGGAATTCCCGGGACCATAGGCGGAGCCGTATTTATGAATGCAGGGGCCTATGGTGGAGAAATGCAGGATATAGTGCAGAGCGTAAAGGTCATAGATGAGCGAGGGGACACGAAAGTGATATCGGCATCGGAAATGGAGTTTTCATACAGAAACAGCAGGCTGCAAAGGACGAAAGAAATTGTGATTTCGGTGAAAATGCTTCTCAAGAGAGGAAATAGGGAAGAAATAAAGAGAAAAATCGCACAGCTGACAAAGAAGAGAAATGAAAAACAGCCTGTGAACTTTCCAAGTGCGGGCAGCTTTTTTAAACGTCCTGCAGGATACTATGCCGGAACGCTGATCCAGGAGGCGGGTCTTAAAGGAATGACAGTGGGAAGAGCACAGGTGTCTGAGCTGCACGGTGGATTTATAATAAATTTAGGCGGAGCCACGGCGACGGACGTTCTCAAGTTGAGAGACATATGCAAGGATGAAGTCATGAAGAAATTCGGAGTGAAATTGGAAACTGAAATTAGGATTTTGGGGGATGAGTAAAATGAAATCGGAGAATGAAAATGAGGTATAAATTGCTTTATGACCTTCACACCCATACCACTTTTTCCCATGGAAAGGGCAGCATAGAAGACAATGTGAAAGTAGCGATTGAAAAAGGACTGAAAGCCATTGCCATAACAGATCACGGACCTGGGCATTTGACCTATGGCATAAAGAGAGAAGCTATCCCGATTATGAGAAAGCAAATCGATTTGCTTTCAAAAAAGTACCCGGAAATAAAAATATACCTGGGTGTTGAAGCGAACATCATCGACAATGGAAATTATTTAGATGTTTATTCTCATGAGTTTAGAGATTTCGATATAGTGCTGGCAGGCTATCATTTTGGTATTAAAAACGGATATACAGCTTCCAATTGGACCTTTAATCACGGTATTGGCAGAACGGGAAAGAGAAGAGAGGCACTTGCGAACAGAAATACGGAGATGATCATAAACGCTATCGAGAAAAACGACATAAAAATACTGACTCATCCGGGAGATAAGGCACCGGTAAACATGGATCAAATAGCGAGAGCATGTGCTGTCAATGATGTTCTGATGGAAATAAACGCACGCCATAAGCATATGAACGTAGCGGAAATAAGAATTGCTTCTAAGGAAGCTGTGAGATTTATAATAAACAGCGATGCACATGTTCCCGACAAGGTAGGAACTTTTGAAGAGTCGGTGGAGCAGGCTCTAGAAGCGGGGTTGGATATGAACAGAATCATCAATATCAGGAAAGTTTAGCAGGTTGATATGAATCTCGGATTCGGACTTCTCAATTTATTAGTTCCAGAATTTGAGTAACAGATGGGAAGCATCAATAGAAATTTCAAAGGATGCACGGTGAATCATATGGAGTTTAGCGTGGGTTGTAAGGCAGGTGAATTATGGAAATCGTAATAATTACAGGTTTATCGGGTGCTGGTAAATCACAAGCTGTAAAGGGATTGGAAGACCAGGGATATTACTGCATAGACAATATGCCACTCGGAATGATGAAGAATTTCTTGGAGTTGGCATTGAAAAAGGAAACTTCTCCGGAAAAAATCGCATTCGTAGTCGATGTTCGAGGTGCAAAGTTTGAAATAAACATCAGCGAGGGTATTAGAACGCTTCAGAGCGAAGGGATAAGTCCGAAGATTATCTTTTTGGAAGCCAGCAGCGAAATTTTAGTTCGCAGATTCAGCGAGAGCAGACGTGTTCATCCCGTAACGGGCAATTCTCCTACCATAAGCGATATCGAAAACGAGAGAAAAATTTTGAGAGAAGTACGTGATTTGGCTGATTTCGTCATAGATACATCAAACATGAAAGGAAACAGCCTGAACAGGGAAATCAGAAATTTGCTCAGCAAGAAAAATGATGAAAACGTTTTTGTAGTGAATATTACATCTTTTGGATACAAGCATGGATTGCCGCTGCTGTCAGATGTCGTTATGGATATGAGATTTATTCCCAATCCGTACTACGTAAAAACTCTAAAACATGCTACGGGGAACAACAAGAAAGTCAGACAGTACGTTATGAAATTCAGTGAAACCCAAGACTTCATAGAGGAGTTTACAAAGATGATGAACAAGATGATTCCATGCTACAAAAGAGAAGGAAAATATCATATAAATATTTCATTCGGTTGCACCGGCGGACAACACCGTTCCGTGGCAGTCGCAAATGAAGTGGCTGAGATTTTTATACGACAAGGAAAGCAAGTAACTCTAAATCACAGAGATATAAAAAAGAAATAGGCGAGAGGAGGAAGATGTCATTTAACAGCGAAATTAAAAATGAGCTTTCCAGACTTGAGTGGAATAAAAAATGCTGTATGCTGGCGGAAATCTCAGGATTCATTCGAATCTGCGGAAGCATAGCCCTCACAGGAGGCGGAAAATTCAAAATCGTATTAAAGACGGACAACCCTGCTATTGCGAGAAGGTTTAAGCAACTTATAAAAGAGTACTTCAGCGTAGAAACTTCTCTGGAAGTCGGCGAAGGCTCGGGCATAAAGAAGAGAAAAAGCTATTTTGTTGTGATAAATCCGGAAGATAGAAGCGAAGAGATTCTGAGAGAGTCGGGAATTTTGATGATTCGTGAAGGGATGAATTTCATAAGCGACGGAATATATGGAGATTTAATCAAGAAAAAAATGTTGTAAAAAAGCATTTCTGCGAGGGCTGTTTTTAGGTTCGGGAGTGATTACAAATCCGGAGAAAAATTACCATTTTGAAATTGTCAGCAGTACGGAAGTCCTTGCGAAAGACATCGTAAGGATGATGAACAGCTTCAGAGATATAAAGAGCAAGATGACCAAAAGGCGTAAAGAGTACGTTGTGTACCTGAAAGATTCGGAACAGATATCAGACGTGATGGCTATTATGGGCGTTACGACAGGACTGTTCACGTATGAGGACATCAGAATTAAAAAGGACATAAAAAAATAGGGCAAACAGGATAAATAACTGCGATCAGGCAAATATAGACAAAGCTGTTGCAGCCTCGGAAAAGCATATAAGAGCCATAAGAATAATAGATGAAAAAATGGGGATAGAGCATTTGCCGGAAAAGCTGAGGGTGGTAGCAGAAACGAGAATGCAAAATCCACATGTGAGCCTGGCAGAACTGGGTGAGCTTTTAGATCCGCAGCTATCGAAGTCGGGAATAAATAAGAGATTGATGAAAATTGATGAAATTGCATGTAAGCTGGTTTCTGAATGAATTTGAAAAAAATTATTTTGAGGTTATATGCGGAAGACTGAGCGTCTTCCATTTTTGTAACGTCGAATTTGTAAACGCATAGATATTCAATATTTCAGATATGATGACGGGAGTTTTAAAATATGGGAATCAAAAAGTTTGAAACACGAAACTATCTCGGAGAAAAACTTGGAAGAAGAGGTCTGGTATTCGACGAAAAGGATATGAAAAAGGCTTTGATAGAACATAATTACTTTCACCTTTTCAGCGGTATAGAGTCATTGTTGTTGGAATCCTATGAGCCGAAGAGGTATGAAGACGTCAAATTGAGGGATTTCTTTAATATATACAATTTCGATAAGGAGATGACTTCTATAGTTTTAGGACACTTGAACTACATAGAAGAGAGGCTAAAGGCATCCATTTCATATCATTTTTGCAAGAGATACTGCTATAACGTGAACAATACGATGCAATACACCAACAAGAATAATTTTATGAATCCTGCCAACGGAGACAAAAATTCAAATACATACTGTCCTTATCACGATAATTATCCTTTTGTAAATGCGCAAAACAAGGCGATTTATCACGGTTTCAGCAAATTTATTTTAACGGCACCGTTCTTTCTCAGCAATCTGATCGACAACAACGACAACATCGATATAAGATATTATAGAGATGAAAAATACAATCCACCGGACGGTGTAGCCGTTTACAGGAGCAAGAATCAGATATACGACAGAAATGTGGCAGTTCCGTTTTGGGTAGCTATTGAAACCTTGACCTTCGGAGAGCTTTTGAGAGTGATGCATTATCTGAAAAACGATGTCATGGAAGATGTCATGAGAGATTTTAGATTAAAACTATCCAAGAGAGAAGTCTTTCTGAACATGATGGACTTTTTCCTCTGTCTCAGAAACAGCTGTGCTCATAATTCCCTTGTCAGCAATTTCAGCACCTCATCGAAATATAGGATTAATTCCCTTTTGGTTGCGACGTTTAAATTGAATCCGAGGAATGCGGGACATCAGTATTCGGTATTGCGACTTTACGATGTTGTGAAAATGCTCAGCTATTTGTAGATGTATCGGATCTGAAAGAGCCTATAAAGAATATAAAGGTTGCCAATATAGCCAGCATGGGGACTATAAAAGGAGAGAAGATAAACGGCAGGCTGTTTGAACGCATGGGATGTGAAGACTATGCAAAGTGGGATGAACTCACAGATGGAGTCGAGTACGTTTTATAAATTAACAGGTTTTGCAACGTAATTTCAAAGATAGGAATTTTAAAGATATTTTCAATACGCTGGCAGATTAAATGGGAGAAGAAGACTATGTCAAAGCAGATGGAAAATGCAAAGAAACTTTACATCCGAGGGATTCAAGATGGTGAAATAAAGGAAGTGGATGAAAATTATATGGGAAAAACTTACACTCAACATAGCACGGGAGTGCCGGATGAAAAGGAAGGTTTTGCGAAGTTTTTTGAAGATTTTTTCAAGAGATACCCGAAGAGAAAGATGAATATAGTGAGAGCCATTGAAGATGGAAATTTTGTATTTTTACAAGTTCATCAATACTTGAATGAAGGCGAAGCGCAGTGGATTACTGCTGATATTTTCAAGTCTGATGAAAATGGAAGAATTATAGAACATTGGGATGTGATTGATGAGTATCCTAAGGAAATCGGAAAGGTCGATCCCATATATGGAGAATTTACTATAACCGATTTGGAGAGGACAGAGGAGAACAAAAAGATAATCAGAAGATTTTTAGTCGATATTTTGCAGAATAAGGATTATGATATCTTTAATGAGTACGTTTCCAATAATTTAATACAGCACAATCAAAAAAATTGAACAAGGTGGAACTGCATATCTAAAGTATTTGCAAGAGAATGAGGTTATATATGATTTTGTTTTCAAGGTTATAGGTCAAGGGAATTACGTGGTAGCATATTCCAAGGGTATTATTGGAAAACAAGAATATGCTGTGTTCGATATTTACAGGTTGGAAAATAGAAAAATCGTAGAACATTGGGATAATAAGGAAGTTATGCCTGATAAATACGACCTGACTAATCTGGGAAAATTTTAGGATTTGAACTTCGGTATTCACATGGGAAAGAAGATAAATTTTCTCAGTCGCTCCATAGTATGGAGCAAAGGATTGAAAGCTGTCAATGTGGGATAACGAGGGAGTAAATTCGGTGCAGATTCACATCTGTGGATTTGAACAGGAGAAATTATGAAGCCATTCGAAAATTTTAATTGGGATAATTTTTGGGAAGATAGCGATTATGCTACAGAAGAATATGTCGGCAAGAAACCTACGGATGAAGAAGTATCAGATATTGAGAAAGAGCTGGGCTACAAATTGCCACAGTCATATATAGAGCTTATTGAAAATCACAACGGAGGAATTCCACGTTATAATATTTTCTGGGATGATAACGTGTGTGTCAACATTACGGGAATCTACGGTATCGACAAGTCGAAAAGGTGCTCCGTTTGTGGTGAATTTGGTAATGAACTCTGGTTAAATGAATGGGGGTATCCTGACATAGGAGTAGCCATAGCCGATACCATATCAGGAGGCCACGACATGATCTTTCTGGACTATAGTGAGTGCGGTGCGAATGGTGAACCTAAAGTGACCTTGATAGACTAGGAAGATGATTATGAAAGTTATACATTAGCGGATACCTTTGAAGAATTTATAGCCGGGCTCACAACTGATGATGCGGAAATGGACGAGAGTGAATTTAAGCAGCTAGGCGAAGATGAACAGCTGGCTACTATACGGAAAATTCAACATTTATGCGGATATGAACCAATGGTTCGGTTGCTCAATAATGTAGGTAGTGAAAATTTGAGCGACCAGTTGCTGGGTGAGCTGGCAAAGGCATACAACAATACAGGAAGAGAGAGGGAAGCCATAAAAGTATTGGAATTGGTAGAAGAAGAACATAGAGATGCAATGTGGTATTGTCGATGTGGCTTTTCCCATGGGATGTTGTCACAGAAGATGGATTACGCCCGTACAACAGAAGTGCAAGATGCACTTAAAATGCTTGAAAAATCAATAAAAATGGCTGAAAAAGCCGAAAATGATAATGAAATAACTTGGTGTATAGAGATAATTGAGAACATCCTCAATATATCTCCTGAGAAATTAAAACATAAATATCCGTTCATAGGAAGGCACTATTTATCCGAACCACAGTCTAAAACAGTTGATGAGAACCCAACGATACAGCTTCAAAAGAAAATATACAGAGAGTTCACTGCGGACGATTTGAAAAACATAGATGGCATTTGGGAGGTAAGTGAGCCGCTGATGTGGGTCATAGAAGTATTCGGTTCGTACGATGAATATTTGAATTCAGTCGAACCGTTTTCGTTGGAGCAACGGTATTTAAATGCGATAATATGGTATTTTTCCGATGTTGGCACAGGAGGGCATCGCAAATTTTTAGCGAGTTCAACAGGGATGCTATGAAAAGATGCTTTAGAAGGGCTTAAACTGTTCCACATGAGCGATCATGCTGAAAATTTACAAGAATTAGTGGACTTTCTAGGTGGAAGTATTTCCTTTGATCGGCGTGAACGCGATGATCTAATAGACCAATTTGGAGATGATGTATCATTTGATACCGTGCTGTGCAGATTGGATAACTTCGTAAATCAACATGAATGGGAAGAGCCTTTGACAAGATACATAAGGACAAATCCGGATCAGTTTATTTTTCAGTGGTATTATTATGAATAAATTAAAAAAATGAAGAGAGATAAAGGGAATGTCATATCGTTAAAGAGAGGGAAATAGAGATGGCAAGACTCAGTTTAATAGGATTGCTCGCTTTTTTTGCAATCGCATGCTTTGGTATCGGTTTTGGACTGTACCGATGTGGAAAGCGAATCATGGTCAATGGCAAACCGCTGCTGGATCAGCCGGTAAATGAACAGACGCGAACTGATAAAATGGGAATCGGAGAATTTGCAGTATACGGTTCTATGATAATTATCACAAGCCTGCTGGCATTTTCACTGATGAAGCGAGGCGGAAGCGGAAACTTTATTCTGGTCAGATTTGTTGTCGTGCCACCTGTCATGGCGCTTTTTAATGCAAGAAAGCGCACCGGTAAAGCTATGCTTGCATTCGTAGTCGCTTTTATGTTCGCATTGTTTTTCATGATAGCATATGCCATCGTTGGACTTCCTCAAAAAGCTCCTACATTGACTATCAACGGTACAAAAATCGTGGTAGCAGAAACGACAGTCGGTTCTGTTATGAAGAAGGGATTTGACATTTATGTCAAAGAGAATGATCGGCCGAGAACAGATTATAAGAGGCTTCTTTCTTCAGGCAGTTTTAAGAAATACCCAGGGGATAGAAGCATATTGGTAAAAAAAGGATTTAGACGAAATGATTCTGCGGTGGAATATTCATCGTATCTCCTGGTGAAAGATGGCGTCGTTGTGGGAAGCATTGGAGTGTACGGTCATAAAACCGAGGATGTTGCATTAGAAGAGTGTAAAATAATTCATTTCAGACTCGATAGAGGTTGTATCGATGCTGCTAAAGCAAATTCAATTTCATACAGATTCAACGGAATCGATTTGCTCGCTTCTTTGAATCCCGAGGCTATACGAAAGACATTCGGAAAGAAATTATGGTCAGAGCCGAGTAACACGGCTAATGAGACTTCGCGCTACTACGGAATTAAATGGACGACGGGCAGCAATCATTTATTTTGGAATGAATACTATTCATATATCAATTTCGATGAGAGGAGCAATATGACTTCCTTTGAGCTTAATAGCGAAATAGCAAGAGACGAATAAATGCTTAAGAGATTATTATAAAACTGCGACCACAGACGTATTCGCACATCTCTTATAGAGAAAACAGGTATAATTTCCCGGGCGTTTCTCTGCCGGAAGAGCCATGGTATAAAGTGCAGACGGGACTGTTCATGATGTTACGATATAATTCATCAGAAAGTTGAAACTGTTTGTGATTTCATGATACAATCTATATAAATAAAGCCAGAGACAGACTAGAATGTAACGATACGAAAGGACTATAGATATGAGTTACGATTTGATGGTTTTTGAGAGAACTAAAGCACCAACAGCGAAAAAAGATTTTATGGAGTGGTATGAAAAACAAGTTGAATGGAGTGAAGATCATGATTACCAGACGATAAGCGTGGCTTCTTCAGCGCTACAAAACTGGTTTATGGAAATGAAAGAAACATTTCCGCCGATGAATGGAGAATATGCACCGGACAGCCAACTTCTGGATGAAGACGAAGATTTAGAAAATAGATTAGTAGATTACGGCATCGGCACAGATGTAATATATGCTGCATTCCCATGGTCATTAGCAGATGAAGCTTATGAAGTCACCCGCAACCTAGCCCGAAAGCACAACGTCGGATTTTTTGATGTAAGCGGTGATGGTGATATTATCCTGCCGGATGGCACTGTGGTCCTATGATATGGTGTCTGGCTCTTAGATAACGGCATTAATTGTTAGTAGATAGAATAATACCCATAAAAGTCGGATGAAAAAAGCGAAACATTTGTGATAGGAAAAATTGTGGGAATATTTTTTCTAAGAAGTGTTGATTACCGAAATAAAAAGTGGTATAATTAAATTAACAAATGAAGAGCTCTAAGAGCACTAAGCGATGGAGGCATTGCTTTCGAAGGGAACCTCGGCAGATGACCGGGGTTTTTTGGTTGTATGAAATTCTTACGTGCCGAAATATGGTATAATTAAATGGTTATATAAAGAGAAGTGTAAATTGTGATATTGAATTCATTTATCGTTACGGTATGTATTTTAACGGAAGTGTAATGTAGAGTTTAAAAACAGAGCATGTTGCGTTGATTATCAGATAAAATTCAATAGAAGCATATCGAAATGTACAAAATCGAAAATATGGATGAAATTTGGAGAAACAAGTGACAGAAAATAAGAGAAATAGTGAAAGTGTAGATATACCGCTTTTTATGAGGTGCGAAATAGTTGAGACTACCATTGTAGACATAAGCCATCAGGGGAAGGGAATCGGCAAAAATAAACGGATTTCCAATATTTATCGACGGAGGAGTCATAGACGATAAAGTCAAAATAGAAATAACCAAAGTAAAGAAGAATTTTGCCTTTGGGAAGCTCATGGAAGTGTTGGAAAAATCCGAATTTAGGATAAAACCTGCGTGTGAAATCAGCCAAGTGTGCGGTGGCTGTGATTTTATGGAAACGAGGTATGACAAAGCAGCTGGAAATAAAAAGAAAAATTTCGTAAAAAGAATTCCATTATGAGAATAGGTGGATTTGCGGAAGGGGATTTTTAAGTTTAACAGCATTGTAGGATTGCCCTAAAGGCGATGAACTTTATTACAGGAATAAAGCCACGCTGGAGATTAGCACAGGCGGAAACAGGTTGAAAAAAGGCGGAACGATAGAAAATTTGGAAGAAGTGAAAATCGGCTTCAAAGCACGTGGAACTCACAAAGTGGTTCATTGTGACAAATGTTATATCCAGCATCCCGTAGTATCTGCAGTTATTAAAGCTACAAAAAACTTTATGGATGAAGATAATATCTCAGCTTGGGATGAAAAATGGGCTCAAGGGCTTATGCGACACATGATCGTCAGAGTTTCGGAGTCTTCCAAAGAAGTAATGGTCATATTCATAATCAACGGAAAGGGAATTCCCAACGGCGAAAAGCTGATTTCAATAATGGATGAAGCCGTTTATGCCGAAGGATACTTCCTGGAGAGCGTATGTGTCAGCACGAAAAAAGACAAGGTGAAAAATGCAGAACTTTACGGCAAAAAAGTCGAAGTATATGCGGGAAAACCGGTGATTCACGATGAGATGATGGGCATGAACTTTGAAGTTTCCCCGAGGAGTTTTTACCAGGTAAATCCTAAAATGACAGAGAAGCTGTACAGCAAGGTCAAAGAGCTTGTAGGCGCAACCGAGAATGATGTGATTTTGGATTTGTATTGTGGAGTGGGAAGTATTGGGATTTGCTGTGCCACGAGTGCGAAATACATTTTGGGTATTGAGAGAGTTCACGATGCCATAGTGGATGCAAATAGAAACGCTGTTATAAACAATTTGGTAAACATCAGGTTTTTGGAGGGAAAAGCCGAGGAAGTTCTACCAATGCTGGCTGCAGGCTATGGTGATTCGGATCTGGTGAAGCTGGTTCAAAATGCCAACACGGTAATTTTAGATCCGCCGAGGGCAGGCTGTGAAAAGTCTCTGATAGACAGCGTCTTGAAAGTATCCCCGGAGAAAATAGTCTATGTTAGCTGCGACCCTGCAACCTTGGCACGCGACCTGAAGATCTTCGCAGAAAATGGATATGAACTTGTGGAAGTGAGCCTATTTGACATGTTCCCATGGAGCGTTCATGTGGAAGTAATCACGTTGCTTTCCAAACTAGATTCAAAGAAATATATTAGTGTGGAACTTCCGATGGATGGTATGGATTTAACAAGTGCTGAAAGTAAGGCAACATATAAACAAATTCAAAACTATGTTTTGGAAAAGTTTGGGTTTAAGGTGTCTACTCTGTACATTGCACAAGTTAAGAAAAAGCATGGTTTAGATGTTAGTGAACACTATAATATTTCAAAAAATGTGAAACAGAAAATACCACAGTGTCCAATTGAAAAGGAAGAAGCCATTTTGGATGCGTTGAAGTATTTTTAAGATGTTGTAGTATTATACTAAATATATGTTTAAGTTGAGGAGAAAATAATGAATACTAATGTATTGAATAAATTATCCTTTTACTGTTCTGAAAATGAGAATCAATTTTTGACAGAAAAAAAGCGCTAGAATTAAACCTTTAGACATTTTAAAGCATCTGGTTGCATTTTTCCAATGCAGAGGGTGGACAATTAGTGATAGGGATTGAAGACGATGGTATGATTACGGGCTTTTAATTATGAAGGTGCTCATTCGATTGATGAGTATAGAAATATATTTCTAACTGAATTAAAAAGAAACTCCAATAAATCCCCAATTTAATATTTTTAGATGTAAAAAATAATAAAAGGTATTGATGATAAGATATTGGTCATATCTGTAGATGTTTCTACAGATAGAGTTATAAAAATCTTATAATGGAAAAGTTTTTCTTCGACAAAAATGATAAATCTATAGAATTAAATTTTTGAGCAGATTCTTCAATTACAGTATGATAGAGGACAAAAGGTATTTTGAGGATGAAGTTGTTCAATTATCAAGCATAGATGATATAGATGATGGACTAATAGATGATTATAAGAAAATTTTTGAATATAGATGAACTTTCTAGCGAAGAAGTGTTGAAAGCTAGAAATTTAATGATTAATGGAAAACTGACTAATGCAGGGGCTTTTTGCTATTTGGGAAAAAAACCCTTCTAAATTTTTACCACAGGCAAGACTAAGAGTTATTAAATATAGTGGAATGTATCAAAAAGGTTGGTACAGAAATAAATATAATTAAGGAAAAAAACATTTGATAAAGCGATACCTAACATTATTAGAGAAGCAAGAGAATTTATCAATACGCAACTAAGAGATTTTTCAATATTTAGATAAAGATGGAAAATTTAAAAATAATGCCAGAGTATCCAGAATTTGCATGGTTTGAGGGAATAGTCAATGCTTTGACTCACCGAAATTATGCAATCCGAGGGGAGCATATTAAGGTGTTAATATTTGATGATAGGCTAGAAATACTTAGTCCCGGGTTACTACCTAATATTGTAACCGTAGAAAATATTCTAAATCAAAGATATTCAAGGAATCCAAGAATTGCAAGAACTTTATGTGAATTTGGATGGGTAAAAAGAAATGAATGAGGGCGTTAAGAGAATATATTCTGAAATGGAAAAAGTTGTTTCTAAAGAAGCCTAAATATGCAGAACCTAACAGTAGTGTTTTACTAGTTTTAGAAAAATAATATTTTTAAATAGAAGTATCAGAACAATAGATAGAATTAAAGGCAAAATTTCTGAGGAGGTGTTTGATAAACTAAGTCAAGATGAAAAAAACTATTATACATTTTATGTATAATAGTGGACAAAAAATAACTACAAAAATGGCAACAGAACTTATTGCAAAAGGTTCAACATTTTGTAGGAAGTTACTTAAAAATCTTGCTGATAAAGATTTATTAGAGTGGCATGGTACTTCGCAAAACGATCGTACACAATACTATACTCTAAAATTCTAATTTAAGAAGAACGCAGAAGAGTTGAGAAGAACGCAGAAGAGTTGAGAAGAACGCAGAAGAGTTGAGAAGAATGCAGAAGAGTTGAGAAGAACGCAGAAGAGTTGAGAAGAACGCAGAAGAGTTGAGAAGAATGCAGAAGAGTTGAGAAGAATGCAGAAGAGTTGAGAAGAACGCAGAAGAGTTGAGAAGAATGCAGAAGAGTTGAGAAGAACGCAGAAGAGTTGAGAAGAACGCAGAAGAGTTGAGAAGAACGCAGAAGAGTTGAGAAGAACGCAGAAGAGTTGAGAATATAGGTTTGGACAATAATGAGCAAGTTGAGACGCTAGTTCTTCTGTCAAAAACAAAGGCTTAAAATTGCACAAAAGACTTGAAATAAAGGGATTCCTAGTAAGCGAGTAATTTATAGGAATCTCTTTTTCTGTATTATGACAATACTTCTGACTACTGGAAAATAGGGAATTGTGATAACAGAACTACTTTTTTGCTTGGCGTAATAACAGGACTATTGTCAAAAGCAGTTTTTATATGTGCGTGACTATAGAAATGTTGATATTATCATAGCTGTTGAAGTTAATGTAATATAAAATGATTAAAGAGAGGTGGCTTGAGGATTTTGGATTCAAAAGTAGGACAGAAATATAATGTTGATTGTCAGAATAAGAAATTAATTATTTATATAGCTGAAAAGTGTTAAGAATTGCATAGAGAAAGTACAGCAAGAAAACAGAGAACTAACACAGGTCAAGAAGAATGAGTTAGACCCATAAAAGTGTGCTGAAATATGGTATAATTGAAAAAAATATAGGGATGATAAGTAGGATTAGAATTAAAGTTAGACTTATAAAAAAAGGGATAAAATATACTATAATGATTATTTAGAAAAGAGGAATAATTTTGGGATTTTTTTAATCGTAGCTTTGAGTTTTGGATTTGTTGCATTACTGCTTTTTTATTGATGATCTATATCTATTTGAGAATTGCAATAGCTGTAGGAACGGGAACAGATTTGCCCAGATGGATTTATATGATTGGATCAAGCCTTAGAGGAAGATTCAGTAGCGTTCAATTTGATGATATCACTGATTCGACAGCATTAAAAGAGGCTACCTTATTTATTTTTTTAATTTTATTTTTGGTAAATATTATTGTTTTTCGGTGTAGTATATTACAGAACACATCACTTTTCAAAAGCGCTTTATACATGTTTGAAGGCTGAGTTTGCTATTGCTATTGTGGTACTAATACTGAGTCTTGTTATTAAACTGATTTTGACATTACTTAATCGCTCAAACAAACCGATGTATTTTTATTCTTCATCAAATGCTGTAATGGCTACCTTGGTTTTCGCATGTTTTTTCTTCATGTTCTTCATATCTTTGACCGGATTTCCGTCAAAACCAATCGAAGTTCAAGTAGATAAAACGAATGTCATTATTGGGGAAACAAAGGTATCTGAGCTTTTGTCGGAAGGGTTCACCTTTTATGAAAAGACAGCTGATAGTGAGATTGTAAATCAACGTAATGATCATTTTTATTACGGCAAGCTTTTAGAAATCTTTAGAAACGGGAAGTCCTATGGTTTTATGAGTGTTACTCCTACAGAGAAAGATTCGGATAGCTTAAAGAACTGTGTTATAACATATTATGAGATTGCCGCTGACAGTAAGCAATTATCGAAGGTTACATTCAATCATATAGATTTATCTCATCTTACAATCCAAGATTTTTAGAACTAAGAATATAAAGGATATTTTTTTGTTAAATCCTGTAGATTCTGAAGAAATAAAAAGATACTCTTTTTATTCTTACGATGCAAAACCGCAGGTTATGAACTGTGGAAAAAGATATAGAATCGAAGCTAATTTTAATGAGAATGGAACTGCATATCGTTACGGTGTAAGAGTACAACACGCAAAATGGGAGTAAACTTCATAGTATAAAAGATTGAATAAAAACTACAATTACAGGACTTCAAAGAAACAGAAACAGTAAGGCTGATTCATTTGTGGGTAGCAGTAAGATTCTTCTTATCTCTTTCGACAAAGCCCTTAAAAATCAGATTTTCGATAATCCCTGCCCTTGTTGCAGGTGTTCCAAGTCCTTTTCTTTCCACCTCTACACCTTTTTCTAAAGCACCATTTCCTGCAATCTCGATAGATTTTAAGAGCGTATCTTAGATGATGCAGTTGCTGAGGTAATTATAAAGATAGTAAGCAATACTAAATTTGCTTCTATGATGCAAGAAAAATCAACATGAAGGTGGATACTTCTGAAATAGAAAAAGAAACAGATAATTTAGATGTTGATGATAAGCATTATAAGCGAATAAAACAGGACTTAGACGATAGACTTTATCGTATGTATGACAAAATTGAAGAATTAGAATCGTTGTTAATTGATGCAAAAGCAAAGAAACAGACTATTGAAGCTGAAAAACTGATAGGAGATAATATATATAAGGTTCGGATTTATTTTGATAAACTCTACAATGTGATGAATGAGTTTATTAACTAGGTTATAAATGGTATAATAAAGATATGAATTTAAAAGTTTTTTAGTTTCTATAAAGTGCTGAGATATTACATAGATATATGATTTGAATATATTGAAAGAAGGGCTGATGTGAACCACAAGAATATAAAAAAGAATGCGAAGAGCTATGGGCAAAAATAAATATTATGTGCTAAGCAAATCGCATAAAGTATACTTAGAAATAAGAGAGTATTTGAAAGAAAAAAAGAAGTTGATATTTTATTTATTAATGAAAGCATACAAAAAGTAAAAGTATATGAAAGAAAGTAAAAAAAGATTTTTAGTAATGCTATTCTTCATTTATGGGGATATTTCAAAAACAGGCAACTGAGATGGAAAAAAACAAGGATTATTTAACATACTGGAAGAATATATGGGAGGAAAAAAATAATCAGAGATCATTAATTGAATATATCAAAAATTTTACTCAAGAAATACCCAAACAAGTATTTACAGGAATCTACTTTACTAACAGGAGAATATGATGAGACTATGGCATGAACAAATTATTCATCTATTGCCTAAAAACCAGCTTCTTGGTCAACACAGAGAATGTTGTGCGCTTAGGGAAATGGATGGAAAAAGAAGCATAAAACAGTAGATTATGTATTTTTTTATATTCTCCGTACTACTTATTTATTTATCATTCATTAGTTATGGATGAAATGGAAAAAAGAGGATATAAGGTTTCTATAGAATGGAGAGATAAGAATTATAGGGGAAAGAAAGCAGAAAATTACTATAATCTTGAAGAAAAAAATTATAGATAGCCCAATTTACAAAAGAGCATGATAATGAATATTTAGTTGAGTGTATAGAAAAACTTGCGAAAAAAAGGTATTAAATTAGAACTATAAAAAATTTTTGATCGTTTTTACTACTACAACTCATTGTCCCAAAAAGGGAGACATGAGCCAATGAATCTTGTATAGAAAAAAATAATGATAGAGAATGTAGAGGATGTTAGATAAGATGTTAAAAGGAAATCAAAGTCTTATTTAAGGTGAAGGATAAGACAAAGTTTCTAAAGCAGAACATTTCCTATCTTGCAGTTTTCTATGTTGGTAATATCTTTTCGCATCATGTAAGCTGAAAGTGTTAGAAGCTGCATAGAGAAATTACTACAAGAAAAACAGAGAACTAACACAGATGAAAAAAAGAATGAGTTAGAGCTATAAATAGAAGTTGAAATAGAGTATAATAATGATAATTGTTGAATGAAATCAAGTAGAAGTTGTTGAAGATGAAACAATCTGGTAGGATGATAGTCTTTGATAATAGATGAAAATGCTAATTTTCAAAAGGGAAAGGATAAGAGAGACAGGGGAAATATGGGTTTAGAATTTTTTTACAAGAGGAACCAAAACTTATCTTGACATATCCTCATAAGTCTAAATTTAATAGGATAGGCTTTTTCATCCATGGTAGTATTATCTTTTATTGTTATGTGGATACTGAATCATCTTATGAGTTATCATACTGATTTTTCAGGTAAAATGATTATGGCAATTAGTGCTGATTGTCGCTCCGCTCATTGTATGGTTTATGGGGTATTATCTCTTCATAAATGGAGTGAAATTAGAAATTTATGAAAACAATGTTGTTAAATACTATACTTATGGAAGTAGAGGACGGAGTGTATTACATTTTAAATTTAAACTTGAAGATATAGAACAAATAAAAATGAAGAATCGTCCATTTCATTGTCTCAAGATGACCATAAAAATTAGGAATCCCATTTTTTTATGGTTTGCATGAGAAGAAACTAAATAAGCTGATGAATGTAAGTATCATCATAGATAGAAAAATCGGATTTTTTTATGCAACAGATAGAACAATTTCACAGAAAACAAATTAATGAGTCAATTTAGCAAGTACAATTATTATCTGAAAAATTTTCAGTTCGTCTAATTGAATATATAGTAGTTTGAGAAACGGTAAATCAATAATCAAGGTTTACTGTTTTTCTTTACTCAAACTTCAAGAGAAAAAGCATCCATAAATATAAAAATTGTTAGGAGATAATATATATGTGACAAAAATAAAAAAATAGAAAGCCATCTGGTAAATAAGTTTAGCACAAACAAAATTATCAGAGAAAGGCTTTTCATGAAAAAATAAAGTATAACAGAAGAAATGAAATTTCGGAAGAAGGTTGTAGAATATGCAATAAAACATAACAATAATGCAAAAACAGCAAGAAGATATAAAACAAGTAGACAACAAGTGCAAAGATGGCGAAAAAAATATGACGGTACATTGCAGTCATTAGCAAACAAATCCAGGTGTCCCCATAGCATCCAAACCAGCATACGGAAAAGGAAATAGAGCTTTTGAGCAAGAAATATGGGCACCACAAGCATGAGGGATTAGGACAAGTATGCAGAAAATGCAAAGATAGCGGATATAAGCGTAGCTATGAGTCGATGTGCAAACAACTAAAGAAGCTGAGAAGTTATGAAAAACAGGAAAAAATAAGATATCCAAAGAGCAGATATGAGCCATTAAAAGGTACATATCCAGGAGCGTTTGTACAGATAGATGTAAAATATGTACCGCTTGAATGTATAGGGTTTAAAAAGTAGTTACCAAAGATATTATCAAATAACAGCAATAAATCTATATAGCAGAAAAAGAGTTTTAAAAGTTAGTAAAAGAAAACAGTACATATGAAATATCAAAGATGCTGGTAAGACTTGAGAATGACTTCAGATTTAAGATAAAACAATACAGACAGACAACGGAAGAGAGTTTTTGTAATGATAGAGAGCAAAAAGAAGTCATTGTTTTAGAAAAGAGTTATAGAGAGCAAAAGAAGTCATAAAATAGATAACGAACTATTTTTATAGCAGAAGGAGATTTAAAAGTGAAGAAGAGATATACAAATCATTTAAAAAGGTATAGTGCAAGAACAAATAATATAGCAAGAAGGGTATTAGGCTTTTAAAAACACCAAATGAATATGGTAGAGAATTATTTTTAATGGAGTAGCTTAGACTTAAGCCGGATGGGTTTTGTCACAAATGTTTGACAATCATAGATATCATTTTGATAAATTTACTTTTGTCATATTGCAAAATAATGAATGATATGATACACTGATAACAGTGTTATCAGGAATAGGGAGGGTGAAGTCTTTTTGATTAGAAGTAGTTTTGACGATACTCATACCAAAAATACTGGACTGTGGGAAAAAAGCACTTCCTTAAGAATGGATTTGAAAAAAAGCCAGTTTAAGAGATATATGTAAAGATGCTGGCGTAACTACAGGAGCTTTTTATAGACATTTTAATGATAAAAATGAATTGTTTGAGGCAATTGTTTCCCCGGTAGCAAATAAGATAATAGATAATTTTGTTAAGTATGAAAAATCTCAATTAATGGTATTAGAACAAAAACAGAATGAAAAAGTTGCAGAAGTTCATGTAGATGGTACGATAGAAACTGCAATGTTTTCTTTTTGATAATAAAGAAATTTATGCTTTAATAATTTATGGTTCCTTTGGATCATCATATGAAAACTTTCTTGAAAAATTAACGGAAATGGAAGACAACACAAGAATAAAAATGCAAGAGATTTATTCCGAGTCAGATGATTCACAGGAACACATTAGTAACAAAGGATTTCATATAATTAACCATTCTCATTTCTTAGCACTTACTGAAGCTGTTTTACATTCGGAAAACAAGGAGGAGTTAATTGATAACGTAAAACTGGTATCACGGTTTTTTTCAGGAGGTTGGCAGACCATTAGAGGATATTAAGTAAGTAAGATTTTTTTTGCGCAATAGATAACACTGTTATCAAAGGTATAAATAATACTTCATATTCAATCTAAATAAAATTAAGGAGGGAATATAAGATGAATAATGAAAAAAACAAAAATAAGTTAAAAATGAGGGATATTATTACGTTGTCTATATTTAATATAGCAATGATCGTAATAATGCTTGCTACGAAAATGTGCACCATGATGTTAACAACACCTGCATTTGACTATTTATTTTATGTAGGAATTATGGGTTTGCTTTGCGGACCTGTATTTGTAGTGATGTCAAACAAGGTACCTAAAAGGGGTACATATTTAGTTACTGGAATATTCGGTGGACTATTCATAACTGTAATGGGATCTCCATGGTTTTTGCCGGTGATGATTGCGGTGGGTATCATATGTGAAGTAGTTATGATTGGAGAAGATACTTATAAAAAGCCTAAAAGAAATGGTATTGCATATTCAATATACTGGGCGTTATATGCTCTTGGTAGCGCAATTCCTATGTTTTTCTTCAAGGAGCAGTATTTAGATAGTTTAAAAGCAAGCTATACGGATGAAGGTATTAAGACTTTAGTCAGATTTTATGGCTCGTTGGATATGCTTTTGTTGATTGCTGCAATAACAATTATATTATCTGCCGTCGGATTTATAGTGGGACAAAAACTTTTAAAAAAACACATGAAAAAGGCAAAGCTGATATAAATGAGAAAATTAGATAATAGAACATATATTATCTTATTAGCAGTATCAACAATATTTTGGTTTTTATTTAATAAAAATTATCAAATACATTTAAGCGTTGCATTAAATATGACCCTTTTAATATATATAAGAGAATACAAAAAGGCTATCAAATTTGTTATTGCATACTTTGCTATTATTCTATTGGCAAGTTTGTTTTGCAGGTAAGATAGCCTTAATGTATATCATTTTGAATATGTTAGCTCGAAGCATTCCGCTGGTAATGCTGGTTACATGTATAGTTGTGGGCAATTCTAGTGAACTTATGTCAAGTTTACAGAAATTAAGAATTCCTAAATCCATTATCGTAATGATTTGCATCATGATAAGATTTTTCCCTGTTTTAAGTAAGGAGAACATATATATTCGAAATGGTATGAAAGCGAGGGGAGTATTTGGCAGCTGGAAAGATTACATTAAACATCCCTTTTTGGCATACGAGTGTTCCATAGTTCCGTTAATAATTCGATGCATAAAGTTGTCAGACGAACTTGGAGCTACGGCAGAGCTAAGAGGATTAAATGCGGATAAGGGTAGAACCTGCATATATGAGGTGAGCTTTGGTCTAAAAGATATATTTGCACTTATTATGTATGGAGCTGCGATAGGATTAATATATTTTGGAGCATAAATATGGCGATGATAGACTTTCAAAATGTATATTTTTCTTATAAGGATGGAGAGCTAACTACAAAAGATATTAGCTTTTTCAATAAATTCGGGAGAATGTGTCATTCTTTGTGGGAGATCAGGCTCTGGAAAGAGCACGATTTTACGTACAGTGAGTGGATTAGCTCCCGTTTTTTTATGAGGGTTTTTGCAAGGAAAAAAATTGAGGTAGATAGGCAAATTCCGGCTGAATTGGAATCAGAGAATCATGCTAAATTGTTTGGCGTTGTTTTTCAAGATCCAAGAAGCCAATTTTTTATGAATACAGTTCAAGATGAAATTTGTTTTGCAGCAGAAAATATTGGAGTTCCGCCAAAGAAAATAAAAAGAAATGCTCCATGAAGTTTCAAATTTTGTTGGAATTGAAGGTTTACTTTCGAGAAGTATAGATGAATTATCTAGTGGTCAGAAACAAAAAGTTGCAATTGCATCTTCTTTAATATTACAACCAAAGGTGCTGATTTTGGACGAACCAACATCCAACTTAGATGCCCAGGGAGCTAAGACGTTAGTAGAAATAATAAAAATTAAAGGCAGAGGAATAGCTATTATCATAAGTGAACATAGATTTGACGTATTTAAAGAAGCCGCAGATAGATTTTTGTATATCGATAGAGGCAAGTTAAATAAAATTTGGACAAGAGAAGAATTTGAAAATCTTAGTGATGAAAAATTATCAAGTCTCGGATTAAGACCCAAAATGGTGGTAAAAAAATTCAAATATTCACGTAAAAACTGATAAGGACTTACTGTTAGACATTCATTCGTTGTCATTCCACTATAAAAAAACAAGAGAAGGAATTGATAACATAAATTTGCAACTATATAGAGGGGAAGTTGTTTCACTATTAGGGAATAATGGAGCAGGAAAGACCACATTATGCAAAGTTATCAGTGGACTTCTAAAAGAAAATTCAGGAACCATTGAGTATAAGGGTAAAATATCAAACTGTAATTTGAGAAATAAATTTTTGCTATTTTTGTTATGCAAGATGCGGATTATCAACTGTATTCAGATTCTGTTGCAGGAGAAATAGTATTTGGTAAGAAAGTGACAGAAAAAAATTAAAACAAGATTTAATGGAAAGCTTAAATGCTTTTTAAATTGATGGCGCTGAAAGATAGGCACTCGGCTTCTTTGTCAGGTGGAGAAAAACAAAGAGTTACATTGGCAGCGGCATATTGTTCAGATGTGGATATTTACATATTAGATGAACCGACGAGCGGAATGGATGGAGACGGGCTACGTGCAATTATAAAGTGGGTAAAGCTCCTCGCTGAAAAAGGGAAAATAGTCATCATTATTACACATGATTTGCTTCTAGCTGAAGCAACGAGCAATAAATTTATTTACTTAGAAGAGGGCGAACAGGTAAGAGAGATGGAAATATGATATAACCATAATTAAAAATTATGTACAGCAAAATTCCAGTCAATTTTTCTGTATTGTTCACTATTTTTGAATGCATTAGCCAGTTTAATATCGTAAAGATTTCTTGTGAGAATTATTATTGAGTTAATCAGCGATAGTTGGAGCTGTCATCGCAGATTTTTATACAATGAATCGATGAAGCTATAAAAGCGATATAAAAAAATATCCTAAAAATGGTATAATAAATTTGTTTATTTAAGTAATTCTAGAATTAGAATATGGATGGTATTACTTTTGTCGTATATGGCATTAGATGTATTTATAGTATTGCGTCGCATAAATGTGGGAGGGCAGGAACAAGGTATATATGAGTGATTCAAAATAACTGTTGTTAAACAACTTTAAAAAAAGAAAGATGAAATCAATGAAGAAGAAAAAGATTATTGAAGTTATTACAAAAATTTTAAAAGCAATTCACTTAAAAATATGAAGAAATTATGGATTGTGTTGACAAGTCGGAAGTTGATGATTTGAGTGATCTGTTTGAATGTGTCGAAAAATCATTAGAATACAACGGCTTTGGGAGCATTGATGAGTATGGAGCAGCATGTAATTTCCGTCCACAATATGAGTATTCTCAATTATCTATATATGAATATGATAATCATAGTGGTTTTGCTGTTGACTACCAAATGACTTCTGACTCGGAGTTAGTGGACTTAACACTACAACTGGAATTTTTATATACAAAGAGCGGACTTGAAATAGTATTTGTAGGCATTGACCCGGCTTAATAATTTCGGTTTATCGATTGTATGCCATTTTACAATATATTTAACTGTGGGAAAAAGAGATATGTAGTGACAAAACTTTTTGGGAAGATTTGTCAAGGACATAAACAAAATTTTTTTGATAAATTTATATCTTCTCTGTTTCTCTCTTGATTAGCTTTAGTATTTTATCCTTGTATGTTTCCCCTGTACCTTGCTTGAAATGTAGGTTTACGGTGTATTTTGTTTTTCCAATATCCATTATTAACTGTTTATGTTGTGGTTCTTTTATTACTCTTTTTTCTTCTTCCATGTGTCCTCCTTTCCGTTTTTAAGCAAAGAAAAAACAGCAAACCTTTTTGATTTACTGCTTTCGTGTTAGCTTTTATTGAATTGTTAGTTTAGCAAGCTAAAAATATCCTACTTGCAATACTCTTTTTATTTTATCGGCATATTCAGTCAAAAGATTCTTTGAATAAATTTTTCATTTCTTGAATTTCTGACTTCTTTCCAAAGAATAGAAGCTACTTTTAATTTGTTTGAGTAGTTGCAACTATTTTCGTCTGCACAGAAATCCTTTTAAAAATTGATTCCATTGACAAACCGAATTATCATACTTTGCATAATCTGATTTCCATAATAAACTTTTTAGCATATCTTGAATTGTAAAACTCAAATCATTTTTCTCTTTTTACTTTTTCTCCAAACTGTTGCCATATCAGCAGTAAATTTAAATGGTGAGATACCTGTTAAAAACAGCGAAATATTCTCTGAACTTTGCATTAAAAGAAAAACCACATTCAAGTAATGGTGTATCTAAAGTAATATTTTCCACTTGCTTCTTTTTCATTTTTTATTGATGATTTTTTTAATCAAATTGCCCTTAAAGTATTGCTCAATAATATAATTGAGTTCCTGTTTTGTGCCTCTATATTCTAATCCTAATGACTTGCATATCTGTGAAAGTTCTTCACGATACCAATAGTATTTAGTAAATTCATCAAACGATGTAATTTTGTCAAACTCAGGTCTACTTTCCATCAATATTTTATCTCCTCAAAAACCAATTTACTTTTTCATCTCTAAATAATGGTGTTTCACTCTCTTTGTAAGGATTGTAGTTGTTACAATTACAACCAAACTCTTTCAACGCTTTTTATCTTATTATCGGCTGTCCAAACAATCAAAAGAGATACCGTCAAATTCTTCAACTTTCCCTCATTCATTTTTATTTTTTTGAAGTGCCATTCTACAATAGTTTGATTATCCTTATGAAAAAAATTGCTTTATATCCCACGCAAGAACTTTTTCCTCTTGTATTCCACTCATTAAACCAATGCTTTACTGTTTGCCAATTTTTCATACTTAGGACACCAACTCTCAATATAAATCACATCATCCAAAAATATCATCTATTCCTAAGTCTTGTTGTGTAAGCCACATATCAAAACCATAAACGAATGATTTTTCTCTTTCATCCATGAATTTAAGCACCTCCAAAATCAAATACTCGTTTAATATTATACCATTTTTCGCTTGATTTTATAGGTCTAACTCGTTCCATTTTACCTGTGTTAGTTGCTTTTGAATGTTCCTGTAACTGTTCAATACAAGTCTTAACTTTTTCAGCCTGTTCTACTTCCTCTCGTATCTCTAATATTTGACTATATAGGCTATTTTTCTCTTTCTTCAAAGTGGTAAGTTCCGATTTCCATTTGGATATATTTAAGGTCTTACTTTCCCCTAAATGCTCTTTGAGATGTTTCCTTGCACTTTCAAATAGAATAAGCTCCGCCGTATGCTCATTATAAAAATCTTCCTGTTTTATTTTTCTTTAACTTTACATAGGCTTTGTAGATGTCCTTGTACTTCAAATATTTTTCTGACTGGTCGATGAGTTGTGTTTTTTCATCAATCTTTTTCTCGGTATCTTTTAAGGCTCTTGTGGTCTTATAATTCTTATCTCTTAGGGTAACTATATTTTCTTTAAGCTCAGATAATGAAGTGATATTTTTTTCTTTGAGTAATTGATAACTCTCAATATATTTTCTCTAAATCTGCATTATTGTTATCTGCATTTTTTTACGGATAAGATTTTTCAAAGATTGATTGCAAAATTTTTCTTTGGGTGGAAGGGTGGACTTTTGTATTTTTGATTTTCTGCTTTTTTTCTTCTTTTCCAATTCCCCTTATCCAATTTAACAATGCTTTTATTCTTCTTGAAATTTCTCTTAAAATCATATTTTGATGTTTGATTTCTCGATTGATATTTCCTCTGTCGGTGGCTATGCCTTTCTTTCTCCATTTGACTTGCTGATACGCCTAAATGAATGGTCGGTATTTGTTCTATGCCCTGTCTTTGATAAGAACGATGGTCTACTTTTTCCTGTATGCTATTTTCTTCAAGATATTTGTTTGTAATATCTGCCCATGTTTTTCGCCACTGCTCTGCTTTGCCTTGTTCGTTCCAATCGGTTGTATTTATTTTCCTTGTTTTATAATTGCCGTTTTTTGAGTTTTACTTTTTCTCCGTTTTTCATCAAGGATATATTCCTTTTTTGATTTTGCTCCCCATGTTTTATCTTTGTTTAATGGTCGCATGGTAAGTAAGATATGACAATGAGGGTTTCCCTCATTTTTATCGTGCAATGCAATGTCGGCACACATACCGACTTTTACAAAATTTTCTTTTACATACTCCCTAACAAGTTCTATCTGTTTTTTTCGATTTAGTTCTTTGGGTAGTGCAATTTCTATTTCTCTTGCAAGCTGTGAGTTTTTACTTTTTTCTATTTTCTCAACACTATTCCATAATTTTCCTCTATCTGAAAATTCTTGTGGTGCGTTTTGTGGCAATAGGATTTCTGTATGTGCTATTCCGCCTTTTCTTGTAAAGTCATGAACTATTCCGTCATACTCGTTTTTTATCTTTTCGCCACTTCGATAGGCGGAAGCTGCTACTGCACTTTTGCCTTTTCCTCTTGAAATAATCTTTATACTAAGATGATATATAGCCATAAGAAAAACCTCCTCTCTTTTTTGATGTGGGTACGGTGGCGATGATAAAGACTTACTAAAAAAATCGGATTGTTTTTATCCGATTTCTTTTTGGAAGTACACAAGGGGTAGGAAATTTATTTCCGTAGGGGAGTGTAGATCCCCTGTATCAGCATAGCTGATATGCTCTCTGCAAGAGCCTTCGAGAACGCACACACCCTTTAGGGTGTATAAGTGCGCCCTTGTAAACAAGGGACTATTCCTCTGTGTTCATTTCTTCCTCTTGTGTTTCTATAATTTTGTTTTCGATTTGTTCTCGCTTTTCTATGATTTTTAGAATTTTTTGATTAACTGCTTCTTTGATATTTTGGGAATGTGATTAGCTGATAAAATTCGTCTTTGCTAAAATCCTTGCTTTCTGTAAAGATACTTTCAAAGACTGCTCCTTTTTCATAAAGCCTTTTATCTCTCTTTTTTCTTTCTTCCTGTTTCTGCTGACTGATGAGTTTTTTTCTCTTGTTTTGTAACTGCTTAATTTCTTCTTCTGCCATTAAAATTTTTTCATCTATGTTTTTCATTTTCTTTGTCCTTTCTTCTAAAATCTGAGCAACAAAAAAACAGTAAACCATTTTTGATTTACTGTTTCTGTGTTAGTCTTTTTCTAAACTTTGATTGTTTATTTCATTTATAATTGTATGATTTTTATTGGCTATATCTTCTACAAATCGCTTATCGTGTTCCACAAATATAAGTGTAGGCTTTGCTTCTTTTTATGATTTCCTCAATCTGTATTCTTGATATTACATCTATATAATTCAGTGGTTCGTCCCAAACAAATATATGAGCTGGCTTTTGATAAACTTACAGCAATTAAAACTTTCTTTTTTTGTCCATCGCTATAGTTCTTCATATCCATTTCAAATAATTCTCTTGAAAAATCTACTTTTCTAAGAATTGTTTTTACACAATGTTTCATCAACATCTTGCTTATGAATATACTCATTTAGGCTACCTGTTAAATCAGATGTATCTTGAGGAATATACGATATTTTTTTCAAATTACTTGCTAATTTTATATCACCTGTATACTCGTGATTTAAACCCTAATAAAAATTTTTAATCAAGGTCGACTTTTCCACTTCCATTACTACCATATATAGCTACTATATCGCCTTGTTTTTATCTCAAAGCTTAGGTTATTTAATATCTGTCTTTTCTCCATAGTATGATGATAAACTCACCAACCGATATTAGAGGATTTTTGTGATGATGTAATGGATGCAATAATAGACTTTCCTTTGTTTCAATATCTTTTAGTAAACTCTGTTTTTCTTCTATTGCCTTGTTTTGTCTATTCTCCAAATTCTTAGATTTTTTTCATCATCTTGGCTGATTGATGACCTATATGTCCTTTGTCTGGTTTTTACACCTGATACTTTCACACCATTTTTAGTATTTTTCAATTTTATCAGACCAAATTTGACTTTGCCTTGCAGCCTCTTTTTAATCGTTTAATATCTTTTCTTAATCTCTCATTTTGACTAATTTCAAATTGGTCTTTCATCACTTTGTTTTCATACCATGATGTAAAATTTCCCGATTGGACATCAATAGAATTCCTGTTAATAGAAATAACATGATTGATACAACCATCTAAAAAAATCTCTATCATGAGATATAAGCAAAAAAATCCTTTTTTTACTTTTTCAGATATTCACTTACAATTTTTTTCTTCCGTCCATATCTAAATGGTTTGTTGGTTCATCAATAAGTAAAAAGCCATCTTCTCTTGTAAACAAAAATAGCTAAAAAGGATTTTTGTTTGTTCTCCTTTAGAAAGCGTTTCAAACTCTCTGTAAACAAGGTTCTCATCTACATTTAGCAAATTAAGTTCTCTAAATAATTTCCATTCTTCCTCATCTGATATTAGTTCTTTATATAACTCAATTCCCTAATTTTGAAGTATCGCTTATATTTGGTGGAAATTTAATAAATTCAACATCCTTGCTTATTTTTACCTTGATAAAGTTTCTTGATTTAAAAGTAACTTAAATAGAGTTGATTTACCAATTCCATTTCTTCCTATCAATCCCTATTTTTCCAGTTTGTATCAAAGGAAAACGATACATTTTTCAAATATAGGTTTTACATATCCATAATATGAGAAAAGTGAGGTTTTCAATTTTAATTGCCGACATAAAAACACCCCCTCACAATCCTATTTTTGTTTAATATTATACCATTTTTTTAAGCCATTTTTTTCTATATCAGCTTTCTGTGGTACTTGACAGTTGCCTATAAAGTTAAAGTAAACATCAACTTGTTGTTTTCTGTCTTTCCCTTTTCTTCCTCCTGTTGCTTCATGGACTACTACTTTTTCTATATACTCATTTATCATTGGTACTGTCAGTTCCTCAATGTCTGTATACTTTTTCTATCATCTTTAGGAATTTATCGGTATCAACTTTTCTCTGATGGTAGCTTTCTATTTCTTGCTCAAAAATACTGTATTTGTTTTTCTAAGTCTTGTTGCTCCGTATCATAGATATTAAATAATCTATCAAAAGTGTTTTTACAGGAATTTTTCCCAAGTGCATGGTCTTCATATAGTTTTGTAATAAGGGTTGTCAGTTCTTCATTTCTTGATGACAGTTTTTCTAACTTTTCTTTATCTCCTTGATACTTTTCTTCTCTTTTTTCATCAGATAACTTGTTCATCACTTTTAGAAATTCTTGCTTCTCCTCTTTTGCAAAATCTGTGATTTCTTTGATTGATTTTTAAGAGAATTTCATTCACTGTTTTTACTTTTGATGTAGTGCATACTGCAAGTGCCTTTTCTGTGTCTGTAATGTTGACATACAAAAGAGTAATCACTATCGTATTTCTTTTCTTTATGTTCTGCCGGCTCTCTATAACTTAACTTTCCTCCACAATCTGCACATATTAATAGTCCTGTAAATGGGTGGGAGGTTGTACCATACTTTGGACTTCTTCTTACTGTTTTTCTTAGCCTTTGAGCATTATTCCATGTTTCTTCATCAATGATGGCTTCATGAGTGTTCTTGAAGATAATGAGTTCATCTTCTTTTGCCTTTCTTCTTTTCTTGGTTTTGTAATCAAGGCATATTGTTTTACCAAGTACAGTATGTCCCATATATTCTCTTTTTTCTAAAATATAACCTACTGTGGTCGGTGTCCAAAAATACGGGTCTTCTATTCCTCTTTTCTTTGAGCTATGATTATTTTCGGGGTGATGTATTTCTGCATAGGCTGACGGAATAAGGATTTTATCTTTGGTTAGTATATCTGCTATCTGTGTTACTCCATATCCCTCTATTACAAGCCTGTAAATGCGTTTTACAACCTTTGCACTCTCTTTATCGACAAGTAGCTCCTGTTTGTTCTTTGGGTTTCTAAAATAGCCGTATGGAACGCTTGGCGATACTCTTTTGCCTTCTTCCATTCTTGCTCTGAAGATAGATTGTATTTTTCTTGAGGTATCCCTTGCATACCATTCGTTCATAATGTTTAAAAATGGGGTAAAGTCGCTTTCTGCTTGTTTCTCACTGTCTATTCCGTTATTGATAGCGATAAATCTTACTCCCTTTTCTTTGAAAAGTATTTCAGTGTAAAAGCCTACTTTGAGGTAATCTCTGCCAAACCTACTCATATCTTTTACTATCACAGTAGATACTTTGTTTTCTTCTACTGCTTTTATCATCTTTTGAAATCCCTCTCTATCAAAGGTTGTTCCGCTTACTCCATCATCAGTATAGTGATAAATATTTATAAAGCCGTTTCTTTTGGCATAGCTTTCAAGTAGCTGCTTTTGATTGGTGATGGAATTACTTTCTCCTTGCATTTCATCATCACGACTTAAACGCTCATAAAGGGCTGTTTGTCCTGTTCCTTTCATATTTGACATGAGAATTACCTCCTTTCCAAGTTCTTATTATTTTCTCTGTCCCTAAGAGGTTAATCCTTTTGGAACTTTTACGAGACGCTTGACAAACTGAGAGGAAAGAGTTATATTTATAGATGTTAGCTAACACTGTATTCAAAAAGGAAGGATATATGCCGAGAGACAAAACTGCAAATCATATAAAAATTATGGCTGCAGCGAAAGATGAATTTATGGACTTTGGCTTTGAAAAGTCTTCTATGCGAGGTATTAGCAAACGTTGTGGTATAACTGCTGCGGGGATATATCGACATTGTGTAGACAAAGAGGACCTATTTCATCAGATTGTCTTTCCTGCAGTGGAGCGAATCAATCATTGGTTAGATGCACATACTACGCGTTATGTAGATGCAGTAAGCAATGGAGAGCACATTCAATGGCGTGACTCTGAAATAGATATGATGCGTGAGATAATTTACCCCAATATGGAGGAGTACCATTTATTGTTGGCAAAGTCACAGGGTAGCAAATACGAGAATTTTATCCATGATCTTACAGAGCGACAGCAAGATGAGCTCTTAAAATATATGCCAATGCTAAAAAAACAAGGATATGCCGTCTGGGAGATAACCCCGAAAGAATTGCATCTTCTCCTTTCGGCTTATACAACAGCTTTATTTGAACCGGCTGTACATAATTATAGTCTGGAAGAAGCTTTACGTTACATAAGGACAGTGGAGGCCTTTTTTCTACCCGGGTGGAAGAAGTTGTTTGGATTTTAATAACATGAGACAATTGAATAACGATATAAGTTTTTACATCGCCTATCTTCGATTTTGAGGATAGGCGATGTGTCTAGATATGGGTTAGTTAACACTAATGATAGTCTGTTAACTAAAATACAGCGAGGAGGATTATTTATGGAGAAAAAACAGAGGAGCTCTTCTCCGATAATGTGGGCATTGAAGCAGACAGGAGAGCATAGAGGACGGTATGTCGTTAGTGTAGTTTTTGCAGTGGTGGGTGTAGCTTTTTCCCTTGCACCGTATTTTGTCATTGTCGACATCGTAAATGGTCTGATGAACGGCAATAAAGAATTTTCATATTACTTCATACGTTGTATGATTATTGCTGCTCTTTGGTTTGGTCGTATACTATTTCACGCGCTGAGTACAGCCACAAGTCATAGAGCAACGTTTGCAGTTCTCGGTGAAATTAGAAAATGCTGTACGGAAAAGCTGACGAGAATGCCCCTGGGTGCGGTGTTGGAACAAAGTTCCGGGGCACTTAAGAATACGTTAATTGAACGCATCGACAGCATTGAAACCACATTGGCACATATTGTTCCTGAATTCACTGCGAATCTATTGATTCCAATTATTATTCTGGTTTATATCTTTATCATAGATTGGCGTATGGGATTGGCATCACTTGCGACCGTACCGGTGGGACTAGTTTGTTATGTCATTATGATGACTGGCAGTGACAAATTCTATAAACGCACGATCACAGCTACGAAAGCACTAAATGATACTGCAGTTGAGTATATCGGTGGAATTCAAGTCATAAAAGTTTTCGGAAAGACTAAAAGCTCTTACGATCGTTTTGTGCATGATGCCTATGAAGCCGCTCACAGCTATATTGACTGGTTGCGCGCCAGTATTTTTCCGCTTACATTTGCAATGGTAATCATGCCTGCAACGATGATTTCGGTTCTTCCAATTGGCGGATTGTTGGTGAAAGAAAGCGCTCTTTCATCGCAGGATTTTGTAACGATTATTATTCTGTCTGTTGGCATCATATCACCGCTCATAACGTTGATGAGTTATTCGGACGATTTTCGGACAATGGGAACCATTTTCAGTGAAGTGCAAAGCATTATGTACGCTCAAGAAATGGAGCGTCCCATCGATGGTGAAATACCAGAGAAAAATAGCCTGAAGTTACAGGATATTCATTTCTCATATAAAGATAAGGAAGTGCTTCATGGTATTTCTCTGGAAATTCCGGAGGGTAGCTTTATTGCACTGGTAGGTCCTTCCGGGAGCGGTAAAAGCACGATTGCTCGTTTAATTGCTTCCCTATGGGATGTGGGAAGTGGGAAAATTTTGTTGGGAGATATAGATATTCGCAAAATTCCACAGGAAGCATATTCAGATAAAGTCGCATTTGTCTCTCAGGACAATTATCTGTTCAACATGACAGTTCGGGAAAATATACGCATTGGGCGAGCAAATGCAACTGATGATGAAATTGAGGAAGTAGCGAGAAAAAGCGGTTGTCATGAATTCATTATGGAGCTGGAGAATGGATACGATACCCTTGTAGGGTCTTCCGGAGGGCATTTGTCCGGTGGTGAGCGACAGCGCATTTCCATTGCGAGGGCAATGTTGAAGGCTGCCCCCATCGTTATTTTGGATGAGGCAACTGCATACACGGATCCTGAGAATGAGGCTCTCATTCAGAAATCAATATCTAAGTTGGCAAAAGGCAAGACGCGTATTGTGATTGCACATAGACTGTCTACAGTCACCTCAGCTGATTGCATTTATGTAATCAAAGATGGTGTAGTTAATGACAGTGGAACACATGAAGAGCTACTCTCTCATCAAGGGCTCTATGAGGCGATGTGGAAAGCACATATGGAGGTGAAGAATTATGCTTAAAGTCATTAGAAAATTTTTTTCATTTTTGTGGCGAGGAAAATCGACGGAAATTCATCAACTCAATTTGGCTTAGTGTTTTTCAGGCAGTTTTTGAGGCATTAAAAATTCCTGCGATTGCAATAATGATTCGGGCACTGATGAGGGGAAATGTAGAAACAGGGGATATTCTTATATCCTTAGGAATCATGTTGATTAGCATTTTGGGTGCCGGACTGATAAAATCGAAGGCGATTATGCTCCAAACTGAAGGAGGATACGACACATGTGCTAAAAAACGTGTAGAAATTGCAGAACACATGCGTTATCTGCCGATGGGATATTTTAACGCAAATAGTCTTGGACAGATTACATCCGTTACGACCAATGTAATGGAAAATCTTCAGAATATAGCAACACGCGTGGTCATGCTCGTATGCGAAGGCTTGCTTACAACATCGATTATCATAATAATGTTGGTTTTATTTGACTGGAGGATAGCAATTGTTCTGCTGTGCGGTTTTATACTTTTTCTTCTGGCAAACAGTCGGCTACAGATTGCTGCCGGAAAGTTGGCAGGAAAAAAGATTTACGCAGATGAAACGTTGGTAGAAAAAACGCTGGAATATCTACATGGCATGACCGAAGTCAAAGCCTATCATTTGACAGGGATAAAGAGCAAGGAGTTGAATGATGCCATCTCAGAAAACGTCAAGATAAATACAAACATGGAAGTGGCACTGATTCCGCGCATGTCATTGCAGAGTTTTATTGCAAAACTCACAGGTGTAGCAATGGTAGCCTTTTCATGTGCATTCTATTGTATGGGAAGCATGGATGGATTGATTGCTGTTGTCATGGTGATCTCTGCATTTATCATTTATGCCAGTTTGGAAACAGCAGGACAATACTCTGCACTTCTTCGTGTTGTGGATATCAGCGTCGATCGGGCACAAGAAATTTTAGATACACCACAGATGGATATATCCGGAGAAAATATCAAACCGACAGAACATGATATTGATGCTCAGGATATAACATTCTCATACGAGAAACGCAAGATCATTGATGGAGTATCATTGAATATTCCTGAAAAAACCACAACGGCGATTGTTGGACCTTCCGGAGGCGGAAAAACCACATTGGTGAATTTGCTTGCACGGTTTTGGGATGTCGATAGGGGAAGTATTATGATCGGTGGTCGAAATGTAAAAGATTATGATATGGATTCATTGATGGCTAATTTTAGTTTTGTATTTCAAACCGTTTATTTATTTCACGATACCATCGCTAACAATATCCGGTTTGGTCAACCTGATGCTCCAATGGAAGATGTGATCGCTTCGGCAAAAAAGGCATGCTGTCATGAATTTATTTCGGCACTTCCCGATGGATATGACACTATAGTCGGTGAAGGTGGTGCTAGTCTGTCAGGTGGTGAAAAACAGCGTATTTCTATTGCCCGTGCCATGATGAAAGATGCACCTGTAATATTTTTGGATGAGGCTACAGCTAACGTAGACCCGGAAAATGAAAATGAGTTGATGCGTGCTATTCAGGCACTGACTGCTGAAAAGACGGTTATTATGATTGCTCATAGGTTAAAAAAACTGTAGAGAAGGCAGATCAGATTATTGTAGTAGATCACGGCAGGATCGTTCAGCAGGGTACGCATGCCGAATTAATGGAACAGGGTGGTCTTTACAGTAAATTTATCGATGAGCGGCGTGAAGCTGCAAGCTGGAAAGTAAAAAAATAATTTTAGGGAGGAATGTTCAATGAAAAACGAAAACAAACTGAAAGGTCGTGACCTGATTAATATCGGCGTCTTTGGCGCAATCTATTTTGTTATTTTATTTGCAGTTGCCATGTTGGGAATGATTCCTATCTTTCTTCCTCTTCTTTCAGTGCTGGTCCCCATTGTAGGAGGTATTCCTTTTATGCTTTTCTTAACGAAGGTAAAAAAAATCGGAATGATCTTTATCATGGCTATGATTATGGGTATACTGATGCTGCTTACCGGTATGGGGCCATGGCCTCTGCTTACCTGTGCTATCGCAGGTGGACTTGCAGAGATTAGCTTGAGTAGGGGGGGATATAAAAGTATCAAAAGAGCGATTCTATCATGTGGCTTGTTCAGCATGTGGATTTTTGGGAACTATCTGCCATTATTTACAGACTACGAGGGCTATTTTGCACAGAGAGCAGATTATGGTCAGGCATACATTGATGCTGTTTCAAAACTCATGCCAATCTGGATAGCTCCTATATTGTTGATAGCTTGCTTCGTTTGCGGAATACTTGGGGGTTTCCTTGGACAAACGCTTTTGAAAAAGCATTTTCAGAAGGCTGGTATTGCTTGATGGCTTATTCATCTGAACTATCTCAAGAAAAAAGGCGTAGTTTTCTCGATCCGAGAACAAAGCTCGCTATAATCTGCATTTTAGCTATTTTTGTCATGGGAGGTCTTGGTGGACATCAAATGAAGTCGGTTAAAATATTTTTATCAACTATTCCGTTTTTCTTGCTTCTTGTAGAGAGACAGTGGCAGAGGTTTGGAAGGGGAATTATGATGTTGCTAATAGGATATGGATTACCTATAGTTATGCCATATTTACCAAAAATCATGAATTTCATCGCTTTAATGTGTGGAGGAATCCTAACTCGTTTTGTGGTTACGGTAGTTATGGGCGAATACTTAGTTGGAACGACTTCTGTCAGTGAATTTATTGCCGCTATGGAGAAAATTCACATGCCTCAAGCAATCACCATTCCAATGTCGGTGATGTTTAGGATGTTTCCGACTATTGGGGCAGAATGGAAATCGATCAGACGTGCAATGGGTATGCGAGGAATACGATTAAGGGGAATAAGATCTGGAGAAATTTTGGAATATCAAATGGTTCCCATGATAACTTCAAGCGTTCGTATTGGAGAAGAACTGTCAGCTGCGGCATTAATCCGTGGGTTAGGTGCTCCGGTAAAGCGTACTAATATTTGTCATATTGGATTTCAAATACAGGATTGGATATTACTGACCTTATGTGTTTCTGTTGTTTTAATTTGGATTCTGAAATTTTGCGGGGTAACATTATGATAAAACTAAAAAATATCAGTTTTCGCTATGGTTCTGAAAATACCATTAGCAAATATGCAGAATGTTTGAGAAATATTAACCTGACAGCAAAAACAGGAGAATTAATTCTCTTGACAGGAGCGTCAGGGTGCGGAAAAACAACGATGTTGAGACTGATAAATGGGTTAATTCCACAGTTTTATCAGGGAGAAGTCATAGGTGAGATATTTATTGATGGTGAAAGTATCAATGAATATGAGCTATACGATACCGCACTTATAACAGGAACTGTTTTTCAGAACCCCAGAACACAATTCTATAATGTTGATACTACAGGAGAACTTGCATTCGGGTGTGAAAATCGCGGTTTGTCAAAACATGAAATATACGCTAGAATAGACAGCACAGTTGCACGTTTTCACATGGAGGCCCTGATGGATCGTAATATTTTTCGATTATCTGATGGCGAAAAACAAAAAATCGCATGTGCTTCCGTGGATATAGCTGATCCTAAAATTATATTGCTTGATGAGCCGTCAGCAAATCTGGACTATGATGCAACATTGATGCTCAGGGAACTTATTTTGCGCTGGAAGGCAGAAGGGAAAACGATTATTATTGCAGAGCATAGGCTTGCATATCTGTGGGACATTATTGATCGTATGGTAATTCTAAGAAACGGAGAGATTACCAGAGAGTTTACGAAAACCGAGAAAGAGATGCTCACACAAAATGAAATGCAGAAGATGGGACTCCGTACAATTGTGATGGAATCTCCTGCAGACATTCAGATGGAACCTTTTCAAGATGGAGACAGCCCAATTACTTTGCGAGATTTTTACTTTGCTCATCGTGGTGAAAAGAAAAATATTGTGAATATTCCAATATTGCAAATTGCTGCCGGGCATATTACGGCAATCGTAGGGACCAATGGTGCGGGAAAAACCAGCTTTCTCAATTGCCTGTGCGGACTGGAGAAGCATTGCAAAGGAGTTTTGGAATATAAAGGAGAGACATACGACAGGAGAGCGAGAAAAAAGCTTTGTTTTATGGTTATGCAGGACACAGGAAATCAGCTTTTTACTGAAAGTGTGCTGGATGAAGTACTAATCAGTCTGAAAAAGGAAAATGGAGACGAAAAGGAAAAGGCGATGGAAATTTTAAGAAGTCTAGATCTAGATAGCTTCGTCGATCGACACCCGCAGAGTCTTTCAGGAGGGCAGAAACAGCGGCTTGCTATTGCATGTGCCCTTGCATCAGGACGGGAAATTCTTCTCTTTGACGAACCTACCAGCGGACTTGATCATGCACATATGAAAGAAACGGCAAAATTGATGAGAAAAATTTGCACAATGGGCACAACAATTCTTGTTGTGACTCATGATAGCGAGTTGATTCGCGAATGCTGTACGAGGAGTATAAGCATATAGAATGAAGGGATATTTTTGAATTGATAGGAGAAAACTCATAGGTGATAGGAATTTATTTAAGTGGAACTGGAAATACGAAACACTGTGTTGAGAAGTTGGTGTGCTTAATAGACGATACCGCAAAATGTGTTCCCTTGGAATATCCACCAATTGTACACATATTAGAAAAGCAGGAAACGATTATTTTAGGTTATCCAACACAATTTTCTAATGCTCCTTTCATGGTACGCGATTTTATTAAGAAAAATAACTCATTGTGGAAAGGTAAAAAAGTGTTCTGTATCAATACAATGGGACTTTTCAGCGGTGACGGAGCGGGGTGTGCAGCAAGAATTCTAAAAAAGTATGGTGCAGAAATCCTTGGAGGTCTGCAAATAAAGATGCCTGATTCTGTTTGTGATAATAAGTTGCTTAAGAAAGATATTGAAGAAAACAGACAAATTGTTAAAAATGCGGATATGCGTATTGAACAAGTGGCAGAACAAATCAGGCGGGGAAAATACCCACAGGAAGGATTATCTTTCATAGCTCATATCAAGGGATTATTTGGGCAAAGATTATGGTTTTACCATAAGACGAGGGGATATACGGATAAGCTAAAAATAAGTGATGCATGTATTGGTTGTGGTTTATGTAGTAAAGAATGTCCAATGGAAAATATACAAATGAAGGATGAGAAGGCAGTTTCAGGAAATCGATGTACAATGTGTTACCGATGTATAAGTTTGTGTCCTCAGAAAGCGATAACACTACTGGGAGATCAGGTGATGGAACAATGCCGATACGAAAAAAATATATGATTCATATTTTAAATGACATTGACGTATTTTTTTAAAGGTTGGATATGCAGTCGGTGTGGTCGTAGGACTACATCGGCTCTTTTACATATAGGATTTATTTGTATCAGGAGGTAGTGTTGATGCATTGACAAGAGGGAATAAAATAGTATTTCAAGACTTTAACCTTATACATTACAACACGGAAATTTTTGAATTTCACTTGACAAAACGAAAATAAGAATATAACATATAACTAAGTAATATAACTAAGTAATATACGGAGTGCAAATTGGGAACAAATAAAATTACAAAGCGCGAAGAAATTGTGACGAAACAATTGTTGCTTGAAAGTGCAGAGAAATTTTTTCTTGAATATGGCTATCAGGCGGCACCGCTTCGGAAGATTGCATCAGAGGCAGGGTTTACACATGGAGCATTGTATGGATATTTCAGTTCAAAAGAAGAACTCTTTTATGCTCTTACCGATCCTATGGTGGAGCAGCTGACAGATATCCTTGATAAGATCAGAAATAAAATGGAGACTCTTCCAAAAGAGAAACAATTGAATGGAATGGGTGATATTTACTATCCAAACATTCCGAACATCGTGGATATTCTCATTTCAGATCGCAATGCTGTAAAATTGATTGTCGATTGTGCGAAAGGAACGAAATATGAAGGGTTTCTTGATAACATAGCAATGCGAAATGCAGAGAGCATTAGAATAGCCGCAGAGAATGTGGAAGGTAAAACTGTAAACTCTATTGAAGGACAGACTATGGAAGTCCTCATGGATGGATATATCAGAACGCTTTTTAGACTCATCCTTTCAAATAAGAAAAGAGAAACTATTATACAGTGTATGGAAATGATTGGCAAAATATATGAGAAGGGCATAATAGCACTTATGGAGGAAGATGTTGAAGATGAACCGAGATAATTTTAAAACCGGGTAAAATTCAGAAGAGATTGTGCGATTAAGAGGGACGGCATTGGGAAGGAGATGTAGTTATGGTAGTATATGAAATTCCACAGGATTCCAAGAAATGGATTAAAAATCAACTGAGTAAAAAATATTCTTCTGATGAGGCGGAAGCAAAGTATCAGGAAATTCTTGAAACTTATGAAAAATTTTCCAATGAGACTCCAAGTATTGGGGGAAAAGACAATCCAATGTCAAAAAACTTTTATGGAGCTTTGTCTGCTTTTGCTTATTATGAGTGCATGAATTGCGATATGTCTCCGGATGAAATTATGGATATGTGCTTTGGAATGATGATTGGAGACAAGAAGGGAGGGCAACTTTCCAAGTTTAATCTCAACAATAAATTGGTACAAAAAATTTTTCACGGGCTTTTTAGACTCAGAGCGAAAAAACTGAACAGACATAAGAAAGACGGATCATGGAATAACACGTGGGGGATGGAAGTAAATCCTCTTAATCACAGAGAAGGAATCAGCATTCATCTGGTGGGATGTCCTATTGCAGATTTTGCAGAAAAAAATGGATATAGCCAACTTATGCCTTATTTTTGCGAAACCGACAAGGCTGTTATCGAGCATTTTGGAGGTACTCTTTATAGAGAACATACAGTTACAGATGGATACGAAGATTGTGATTACTGGATTAAGAATCGAGGTGAATAATCATAGAATATGAGCTAGAGATCGCAATAAATAATATCAAAAGAGAAGTCATCTATTAAATCGTGGATACTTCTCTTTTTTTAAGCGAAGAAATGGACATAAAACATCTATGGTTCAAACCAAAAGAGAAATACTTATCAGGATATGAAACTCTATATTTAATAGAACTTGATTAAAATACAGGGGCATATTAAAATACTGGTGAAGATGTTGTTTAAATGGAAATTATTAGAAGAGAAAAAAATGAACTTTATAGAAGAAGCTTTGAATAATTGCCACAATGGAGAAGACTTTGTTGCAGCGATGACCGATATATATAATCATTTTGAAATTAGAGAAATCTTGGATGATTACCATGATTGGATCAGAAATATTATTACAATTATTGACTACGATACAGATTTGCAGATGGAAGGATTAGACTTTAAATCGTATGACAGCCAAATTAAAGCATTAAAAAAATATAGGTTTGTTTTGAGGAAGCAGAGGCACTATCTCTACTAAATGAGAATTCATCTGATAAAGACATAGAACGTTGTTATCAAAAAGCTTGCTCTTAATAATAATTATGATGAATTTTTGGAATAGAGTATATTTGTATGCAGAACGTAATTTGAAAGGCCTGTAGGAAAATTAAAAGGTTTTTGAGAAGAATAGAGAATTTAGCCTGATAAAATTGGTTCTATCACCTGAGAAAAATAGATTTGATAATGTCAAATGAGATGATAGTTACGTTTTTGTTTAGGCGGTTATATTTTAGGAGATGGCATTGTGGGCTTATTTAATGTATACTTAATATGTTAAATTGTAAATTGAGAAGTCGCTTCGGAAAGCAGAAGCAATACGGACGGAAATCTAACTGAATTTCTAAAGTAGATAGAGCGTAGTTATTAAAGGAGCTGATTATAGAAAAAAATTTACAGATGAAGTTTGTATTTTTTTAAGGCGATAGTCAGTGTGAGATAATATTTTGTAATTAAATATAGATAGGGGAAATTTGTTGATTCGGAGGATAATATGAAAACCTATAGATTTACATCAGGAACGTCGAAATCGGATATGATAATGGGGTTAGGGATTCCGGCAGCTATTGTAATCCCCATGTTGATAACTTATTTAATATTGTTTTATTCGGGGGTTGGTGTATTTGCAGAATATAAATCATTAGCATTTTTAGTGCTTTTACCGGGGCTATTTATTACATATCTTCTCATAAAGAAAATGCTAAAGAGCATAAAAAAGGACTATGTGGTTAAACTTGACGGTGTAAATATTGAAGTTTTTGAGAATGGAAGAGAAGTTGTATCAGGACAGGTATCGTATTGTGAAATCAAAGAAGCTCATGATAAATTGGTAAGAGTAGATATGTATTCTGATGCTGATAAAATATCGTTTAGAGCCAGGCCTAAAGAATATAAAGCGATAACCGGATTTACATCCTTCAATCCCTTTGGAACGAGCAGCTTGACGGACATGGACAATTTGTTGGCATTGGGTATGGAAATAGAGAGTGTTGTTGAAGATAGGAAGTAATGAAATTTGGACACAAGAAACATCATAGATATCGCAAAAAGCCGGTTAAGAATGAGATTTGATGGTGCATCCTAAATTTTGATGAGATGGGGTTAGCAATTAAATTGCAGCTAAGTGGTAGCAGAGTGTAGCTCTTTATTAAACTATAAGAAATGTATAGTATATAAGAAAAATTTTTGGATATTTAGTTTGCTATAATTAGTTTTTAGGAGGAGAATGAAAGAGAATTCAAATACTGTGAACAATACAAATATAGATGGAGTAGTGTTGCAGATGAATGTAGATGAAGAAACAGAATGTAGATTTTCATCACATGTAGAAAATGCGATTGTTTTGGCCAATGATGAATTGACAGAAATTGAAGAAACTATTAACTCTATAAAAGGATTAAAACCGGAATGTGATAAGTTAGATTATATATTAGCGGTAAGTTCTGGCGCACTGTGTGGTATTATCGATATATTTTTAGTTGGAAAACCCGGAAAATCTAAACTGGGACATGCGACTGATGAGTGGTGTGAGAGCAGAATATATGATTTTGCTAAGTTATGTGGGTGGAAGCCAAAAGATGAAACAAAAAATAAAGTTGCTTCAGCCAAACGTTACATAGAGAAAAAGTTTAAAGTTCCATATGATCAAACAGGTATAGGAGATGCAGCAAAGGATGTGTTTGGATTAAGTACTACCAATCATCATTTCAAATCGTTAGGACACAATCCTACCTTGTTAGGTCTATTTTTTTCAATACTCAACCAGTTTACAAACACATCGAGTTTTGTAACAAATGGAGAACTGATATCATTACAAGAGGCAGATGATAAATTTGAGTTGAAGGAAATACTGTTATAGGCAAAATAATAAGTGGGTTTGTAAATTGGTTTGGACATTTACTTTCTGATGTATCAGGTTCATCAGGAAGTAAGGGACGTGGTACGGGTGTTCCTGCTACATTTTGACATGGGCAAATGATATAATAGTAATCAAGAGAAAACTGAAAAATAGAACCAAAAAGAATTTGATAAAAATTTAAATGAACTCGCTCTGAAAAATATACAAAAAGGATTTGATGCACGTTTTCAAGCAGCACAAAGCAATTCCAGTCTTCATTAATGAAGTGATAGTGCGATTGATGTACTCGGTGAGGAGAGTGATTAAATACTATTCCAATACGAAAAAAAGAAGACAGAAGTTTTAAATCGCTATGGATAGAGTGCAATCCGTTTGCAAAATTCGACAGTCAAAAGAATGTTGACTGTAGCACATGGAACGTTCTGTTTGCTGGACATAGGTGATGCAACTGTTCATAGTCTTATTGAAGGAAAAGGAACCATTGAACTTGATGAATTTTTTTGAGATTAAATGTAGCTGGGATTGGGCGTTTGACTGTTTCGCTTTATGGCGAAGCGCGAAGGGAAATTATATATTTACAGAAAAAGAATGAAGTAGAATATACAGTAAAGAAAAAAACATCTTGTCGAAAGTTATATAGAGGGTTTGAAAATACTTTCTGAAGTTTATGATGACAGAAAGTTGATAAATTTTATTAAAGATTTAAAAAGACAGCGAATTATATATAACAGCTTTTTGATAAGACGGTAGACCTTGCAAAAACGTTCAGTTCCAGATAACAAGATTTTGAAAAAAATAAAGATGAAGTAGATGAATATTTTGGAGGCAGAAATTAAAAATGAAAAAAAGCGAAGACAGTCTAAATTTAAAAATGATTCAACAGGAATTAGTTGAAACTATCAGAAATACCAATAAATACATAAACATATTAGGAGAAAAAAACTTCAGCTATTCATAAAGCAATTTCTGAGCTTCAAAATAGAGTAGATGATATTAGAAACATCCCATCTAGTGATTTAATAAAGTTACAAGAATTAAAAAGAAGTCCGTGTTGAATGGGAAAATCAAGTCGATAAAATTGAAAAAGATTTTTAAGATGTCAGTAGGTAAACATGCAGGAACAGGAGTTGCCGGAGCTGGTGCAGGGGTTGCTGTTGCAACATTGGGACCGACAGTAGCTATGGGTATAGCGACTACCTTTGGAGTTGCATCCACAGGGAACAGCTATTTCCACACTATCGGGAGCGGCTGCCACAAATGCAGCATTAGCTTGGTTAGGTGGAGGGGCATTAGCTGCAGGTGGTGGTGGAACAGTAGCAGGACAAGCTCTTTTAGCACTGGCTGGTCCAATTGGATGGGCAATAGCAGGAATTACAATTGTGGGAAGTGGTCTGTTATTTTGGAGAACTAAAAGCAATAAAGATAAGCTCGAAAATAATTTTTCTTTGATTGGAAAGAGAGACATTAACAAATATAAACTGGCAATAGTCGAATTAAAAGAGCGAATTGATAGGATAGAAGATGAAATGGATATATTAGGATCTGCAATTAAAGAAATATCAACCTTTGGAACTGATTATAATAAAATGACAGAGAGACAGCAGTATGAATTAGGAGCATATGTAAATCTGATGAATTCTTCTACACAACTATTGGTAAATCCCATAATGGGGTTGCAACCTAACATAACCGAAGATGATTTTAACAATTATGCTACAAGTAAGAATATATCTGAAGAAATAAAAAGACAAAAATGATAATAGTTTCTCTTTCGAATATGTTATTTGAAATAGAATTGGATCAAAATGAGCAGAAACTGATATGGAAATCGCTTAAAAAGAGATAAAAAAATTTTTACACTCGATGAATATTACCAAGAAAAAAATTCCCTTTAGAAATAATGAAATCAGTTGAGGGAGTATTGGACTATAAGAAACAGTGATGTTATCACTTCTTGAGAGAGACAGAACAAAGTTCAAAAAAATTCCAGAAGAAATCGTATAAGGTAAAGCATCAAAAACTAACGAAAGGAAACGAAATTGATTTTAACTGAAAGACAAATAAAATATGGCTTTGACTATTACCACAAAGATGAATCGCATCCAAGATGCATTGTTGAGGTATCGGAGTATGACGGTGAAAATTCGTTGATAATAAATTGCACCCAACTAGGTGACAGTTTCACACCCCAGTACAAAACCGCAAAAGAGAAAAAACGCGTTTTAAAGGAGTGGTGCGATTTTCTATCCGGTAACACGACGGCATTTACGGAATTGTCCTTTGCAACGAGGATGCCACAAGAGTTATTCGATGCTGTTTGTTCTCAGAAAAACCTCAAAAAGTTGCATATAAAATGGGGTGTGTACGATGACCTTTCCAAGATTGAAAACCTGCAAAAACTTGAGTATTTATCTATAGGTTCAGGTGCAAGCGTTAAAAGTATAGAGCCTATCACATACTTAAAAAAATTAGTAGCTTTATCGGTGGAAAATTTTCAAAAAATTGATGATTACAGTCCGTTTGCCCAACTTAAAAATTTAGAAAGCCTGTCCATTGAAGGAAACGGGCTTGCACCTAAATATATTCATGTAAAATCTTTGGAATTTTTAAAGGATATGAACCAGTTGAGATTTTTCAGGTTTCTGACGGCACGGCTAAAAAGCAAAGATTATACTCCTGTTTTGAGCCTTGAAAATATTGAGCATTTAACCTTGAGACCCTGCAGAGAAGTAAAAAGCACTGTATGATGACATCGTAAAATTGTCTAACTTGAAATATGGTTTGCTAAAAGACAAGCCCGAGCTCTATAAAAAAATAGTAAAATATAAATTATAAATCGAGACAATATGAATTGCCTCACAAGAGGAATCCGATACCGAGTTGGTTATGACACTATCACCGGTATTTTTATTTGCAATTCATAATTCATAGCTTGACAAAAATTCTAAAGTAGTAGAATCCTCTTACAGACTATATAGTCGGTAAGAGGAGGGGCATATGGAAGGCAAAAGATTGAGTAAGGAAAAAAGGAGAGAGCAGATCAAAGGAATTGCTCTGAAACTCTTTATAGACAATGGATATTCAAAGACTACTATGGATGAAATTGTACAGGCAGTCGGTATATCTAAAGGGGGAATGTACCATCATTTTTCAAATAAAGAAGAAATTTTTGGAGCTTTTTGAAAGACGGCAACGAATATAGGAAGAACCTTGTAGTGGAGTATATGAGAGAAAATTCTCAGAGCAGAAACGAAAAAAATTGTAGAGATGTTGCTGGATAAAATCCTGGATAAAAAAATCAATATAAGGATTTATATACTGTATTCCTCATGGAAATTCAAAGCAATGAAAAGTTTAAACGATTATTTAAAAAAATATATGATGAAGGTATTGAGGATTTCATAGAATTTTGTAAAAAAGAAGGGCTGGAAGAGTATGTGTCAATAAGCAATTATGAGTTTACTCTTTTGATGAACAGCTTGTATATAGGGCTTTATCTGTTTGATGATTTTGAAATGTCGAAACTGAAAGAAATGCTCAAAACTATGTTTGAGGCTTATTTAAATAATATTTAATGGTTGCAAGTGCTTTAAACAGACGTGATTTTTGAATAGTTATTCATATGCTAGGTCAGTGACAAGATGAGCATATTACACGGCAGACTATTTGAAATATCCATATCAAAAAGTGTATTCCGTTGGGAATTGAATGTATAACATCACAAATGAATGCATATGGTGACCTCACTAGATTTAAATATCGTATGCAGGAAAATATTTTTACTTGAGTCTAAAAGATGTGTAGAAATTTTTAGGAGAGAAACAAAGATTATGAATAGAGAAAAAGAAATGATACTGAAGGACAATTTATGGAAGGTTTGCTATAGGCTTTCCTTACCGGCTATTATCGCTATGATTTTTATATGGATTAAACGTAATTTTCGATGGAGTATTTGTAGGTAGACTGGTAGGAGAAACAGCATTTGCCGGAATATCCATAGTCTATCCTCTCACCCAGCTTAGCTTGGGATTAGGTTCGCTGGTAGGTGTAGGGGCAGGATCTTACCTCAGTATTTTTACTTGGAGAAAATGATAGAGAAACTCAAGGTAAAATTCTTGGTAATGCAAACTTAATTTCAGTAATAGTTACAGTGATTATAATGATTGTCGGATTTGTATTTATGACACCTTTACTCAAAGCAATCGGAGCTGAGGGAGAGGTTTTGTCTTATGCGACAACTTATTTTAAAATTACATTGATAGGGAGTATATTTTGGATCGTAGGTCTCGCGTACAATATGATAGTAAGAGCTGAGGGAAAGATGAAAACCGCTGCCGTTATGATGGGAATAGGTCTTGTAGTAAATATCATATCAAATTATGTATTGATGAAGATTTTCAATATGGGCGTTGCAGGAGCTGCGTGGGGTACCAATATAGGTATGTTTGTTTATGCACTGTTATTTATAATATATTGCAAGAGAGGGAAGGCAAGTTTCAAGACAAATGTATTTTCCGTAAAGGCAGACAGAGACATAATCAAAAAAATTGTTTCTTTGGGAATGCCATCGCTCATCATGAGCATTATGGGAATAATACAAGGAGTGATCATTCTAAGAGCATTGAGAGCTTACGGAAGTGAACTGGACATAACTTTTTACGGAGCGGTATTCAGAATATTCAATTTCTCACTCACACCTATTTATGGACTCATGAGAGCATTGCAACCCGTTGCAGGGATAAATTACGGAGCGGAAAAATATGAGAGAAGTATAAAATCGTTTAAAATATTTTCTTTTGTATCATTGATTATCATGTTACCGTTTTGGCTTTTATCCATGATTGATCCGAACCTCGTTTTAGGAAGTATGTTGCCACAGGTAACTTTGATTCAGAGTATATTTTCAGTTTTAGAATATTCATGTCAATTGCACCGCTGCTTTCTGTTACTATGACAGCCATGACTTTCTGGCCGTCAATAAAAAAGGCGGCTCCGGCAATGGTCATAGGACTTGGAAGACAGTTGTTTCTGTACATTCCACTCATGATCATATTGCCGAGAATTTTCGGAATACAGTCAATATATATAGGGTCATTTGCTATAGATGTTCTGCTTTCAGTAATTGTAATATTGATGCTTTCAAGGAATTTCAAAGAGCTGAGAGAGCTGAAAGCGGTAAGAGAGACATGATATTATCCGATAGTATCTGAAGAGGACACTTTGACGCTATAAAAAATCGAGATGAGAATAAAATCTCAGCAAAGAGATATGAGAGTTAACAATGCCGAAGTCAATTTCACACCGACTTCGGTATTTTTTAACGAAAGATCAGAAAAACCGATTATTCCCATAGACATTGGAACAGCTAACCACGTCAAGAATAAAATCAATCGAAGGAACTATTAAATTCAGCCACTGATATGATCCGCCATAACTCAGTACATCATATAATACATCATCAGGACTTGTTTTTTTGAGATTATATAGTATAATAAGTAGTATAAATCATACAAATCATACTATAAGGAGGTGAATCATCGTGAAAACACCGAAAGGTAAATATGCTTGGACAGCTACAGTTGGGGAAAAAGGTCAGATAGTAATACCGAAACAGGCACGGGAAGTATTTAATATCAAATCCGGTGATACGATTTTGCTCCTTGGCGATGAAAAACGAGGTATTGCCATACCGCCAAAGGGAGCATTTGCGCACTTGATGGAAGTCGCTTTTGAAGAGAAGGAGGATGAATGATATGGAATATATTCTGGAAGTAAATAACCTTACAAAAATTTATCCGGCTTTTGAACTAAAACCTGTCAGCTTCCATATCAAGGCAGGGGAAGTTATGGGATTTATAGGCAGAAATGGTGCAGGCAAGACAACAACTCTTAAATCTATTCTGAATCTCGTACATCCCGATGCAGGGAGCGTTCGCATTCTCGGAATGGATTATTTGGATAATGAGGATGAAATTAAACAGCAGATCGGCTATGCAGTAGGTGGAATCAATTACTATAAAAGGGAAAAGTTAAAAGAGATTGTAGCCATCACCCGTATTTTCTATGACAATTGGGATGATGAGGCGTATCGCCATTACCTTGACGCATTTAAGCTTGATGAAAATAAGAAGATCATGGAACTTTCCGAGGGGATGAAAGTAAAGTTCTACCTGACTTTAGCTCTTTCTCACAATGCGAAACTTCTAATTTTAGATGAGCCGACAAGTGGACTCGACCCGGTGTCCAGAGATGAAATGAATGAAATTTTCCGAAAACTTGCTGAAAAAGGTGTAGCAATTTTATTTTCTACGCATATTACCAGTGATTTGGAGAAATGTGCAGATACTATCACCTATATCAAAAATGGAGAATTGCTTTTATCTGCGAAAAAGGAAGACTTTATACGATATTATACAAAAGAAATGGATGGTGCACCTACACTTGAAGATATCATGGTGCATATTGAAAGAGAAGAGGTGAAGCTGTGATGAAAAAAACTTCTTTACAAGGAAATGAAGCTGTCGGCAAATCCGTTGAGCTATTGGTTTATCGCCTTTTTCGACTATGACGATGATCCCGAGATATCCTATTCTTGTCGGCTCATTTTTTATCTGTCTAGGAATTTTCTATACTTACCAGCAGATTAGGGAATACGATGATATCACATACACGGTTATGTTGCCGGTGAAGAAAAAGGATGTTGTTACAGCTAAATATCTATTCGTTTTATTCATTGAATTTATAGCTTTTATCTTATGTGCATTGATAACGATCATCAGGATGAGCTCTTTAGGAAATGCCGCTCCTTATGTCACAAATCCGTTGATGAATGCAAATGCAGCGTATCTCGGATATGTAATGATTGTATTTGCAGTATTTAACAGCATTTTTCTCGCAGGCTTTTTCAAGACGGCTTATAAGATTGGTAAACCTTTCTTAATATTCTGTATAGCCGATCTGATAGTGGTAGCCATAGGTGAGATTTACATAAGATTCCCGACCTGGAAAGTTTAAATGATCCTTCAAATTTAAACATATCGCAGATTGTCATATTTATAGTTGGTGTCGCCGTGTTCATACTATGTACGTGGTTGTCGTACCGTAAATCTATAAAGGATTTTGAAGAAATTGATTTGTAAACAAAAACGTTGAAGATAATGACAATGTGTCAATAAGGTTGTCTGCATATCGTTTCGGATGGCATTCATATCAAAATAGCATTTAAAGATATATCAGTAGGATATCTGCTCGAAAATAAATCGACGAATTGCTGCAAAACTTCATAAAATAGCGTTACAATAAAGTGTGCAACAATATAATTTTATGGAGGTCATAATGTGAGAGATATGCCAAAAAGTAGAGCTGATAGAAGGGTTTTCAACTCCTAAAGTTTATTTTGATTGCCTGACGTATATTCAATCGCTAGTGGATAGCGGTGATTTTGTATTTGAGGCAAAAGATTGTAAAACGGATGAAGTACAGGATGAATGCGGACACTGGATCGATGACATCATAAGTCATGTGATAAGATGTAAAAATTGTGGACAGTGCTTTTCTAGCACCGCTATCACATACAGAGGCGATGGAAGCTTCAGAAAAGGTAGATAGGTGAAACTGATATGCTGAGTCAAATTACTCGGCTTGAATATGGTTCCATAAAAGACAAGCCTGAAATATACAAATAATAGGCGGAGACAAACAACAACGAGGGGTTATTGTAAGAGTCGTAAAAAAACATAGGGATGTTGCAGAGTAGACGATTCTATTCTGTGACATCACTTTTATTATGTATGGGGATGATTCGTTTGCAAAGTGAAGAATATGAGGCATAAAGATGAGTAAGTTCAATAAATTTATGGAAAGTCGGAAAAACATTCTCGGATTTATCCGCTGTAATCAACATGATTTGTTCAGAAATAAATCGTCTAATTACTATAAAACCTAACAAAATGATGTTATAATTGGATAAAAGAACAGAGACAGGAGAAAAGAAACATGGTGAAAACAGTTTATGACTTTATCGTAAAGGACAGGCAGGGCAAAAGCGTCAGCTTATCGGAATATGAGGGCAAGGTGCTGCTTATCGTAAATACGGCTACCGGCTGTGGCTTCACACCGCATTACGGAGACCTTGAAGCGATGTATGAGAAATTCAGAGGTCAAGGATTTGAAATTCTCGACTTTCCGTGCAATCAATTTGCCAACCAGGCTCCGGGCAGCGATGATGAAATTCATCAGTTTTGTACGCTGAAATACGCCACAGAATTCCCACAGTTCAAGAAAATTGAAGTCAACGGAGAGCAGGCGGAGCCCCTTTATGAATTTCTTGCAGCCGAAAAGCCATTCCAAGGATTCGGCAAGGGATTGAAAAAGGCGGCGCTAAGCAAATTTGCAAATATGAACAACAAGAAATATGGAGATAAAGCCTATATCAAATCGAATTTTACGAAATTTCTCATTGATCGCCAGGGTCGCGTCATTGCACGTTTTGAGCCTACTGTCGACATGGAAAAAGTCAGAGAGGCAGTTGAGAAGGCTCTTTAATGCAACTGCATTGTGACATAGGGAATCAATAAAATTTTTTTATCCCAATTAGGTGGCTTATGAATAAAGGAAGAAGTGCTTGCTTTATGGGATGGAAAAGGTTGGCAGAATAATATCGGAGAAGTATACTGGTGAAGTTTGATGGTGATTTTAAAAGGAATTCAGAGAATATTTACGAGATTTATTAGAAATTAAACTTGGATAACACATCGACCGGTTCAGGGAGCAAAGCTAATAATGATTGATAAGATTAGGCAGATTGAAAAAAATATATGCGAGAACTTTGAAGAATGGGGATTGGATGATCCTGTGGAGGAAGGATATCTGGAGGAATATGAGTCGATATCCGGTGCTACAGATGCTGACATAATGTCATTTGAGAATACTTTTGGGATTGACTTGCCGAAAGATTTTAAAAAGCTCTATAAATACAAGGACGGCAGCAGGTTTATGTGTGTTTTGCCCTGCGTTATAGGAAGTAGCGAGATGTCGTTTTGCCTGATGAGCTTGAGAGAAATAGAGAACACAAAAAAGTATTTTCAAAATAGAAATGCTCTGCTGTCGGATTTTCCTGAGTATTTTTCAAGTCAAAATATAGATGAAATGCGAGATGAAAGGATAAAACCGTATCTGTTTAACAAGAGATGGATTCCCTTTGCACAATACTGCGACAGCTGTTATCTCATGCTTGACTTCGACCCTGATACGGAAGGACAAACGGGACAGATAATCTGTTATATACACGATCCGGATGAGATTAAATACGTGGCACGGGATATTACAGAACTGATTGAAAAGATATTTGAGGAAATTTAACGGTTTATAAGAGGTGTAATGAGAATATAGAATAATATGTCAGCGACATATTTACATATTTTTTGCACAGGTAATTGGGAGAAAAAATGGCAGTAGACGGAGTGAAAATTATAGACAGCGATGACGGATATGACATATACAATTCAATAGTTGAGAGGTATAAGGACGGTGAAAATGCAGACAAAATAATTGAGGATATTTTGACCGAGGAAGACAATTTTTGCACAGATGATTTCTACAGAGAAATCTACTGGACTGCGGTTGCTTATTCTCTGTGGAAGATAGGTCATCTTCCAGACGATATAAGAGATAGAGCGTTGGAGATCATCGAAAAAGGAGCAGATGAATTTTGGCTTGAAATCGACAGCAAAGCGCTGTCTCAGAGGCAGAAGGTGCTGGATAAGTTAGCCGCACAGCTGCAGAGTGAAAATCCCAAACCTATTAAAGTTCCCAAGTCGAGGGTAAAACGCAAGCCGTATTTTCAAAAGGGAGATGTCCTCGCTGTGAAATTTAAAAATCAATACGGTGTTATATTCGTTTCAGAAGTAGATCAAACACCGAGGAAGATAGAATATCATTTAGCTTGTACCCGTTTATTACAAAAAAAGAAACCAAATATGGACGATTTTCTGAATAGTCAAATTGCCTGCAGTAAACATGGTACAAAGTATTGGATCGATACGGATCGCTGGTTTAATCATAAGGATTTGGGGATGTTGGTGGATAATCTTGAAAAGATAGGTAAAGTCGAACTAGAAGATTGCCTTTTGGGAGTATTGTCACCTGCCCACACTCTCGATGACATTTACGACGAAATCACAGAGAATATTGAAAGTTTTTCTAATACGTTGAATGATACCTACTGCATTATAAAGAGTATTAACTCTGAAGAGTATTGAAGTCATTGAACATATTAAGACCTGAGAAAAAGGTTTATGTAATGCGAAGGGGCAGGACAGGTCCTTGTCGGACGGGGAGAAATCGATGGAAATCAATGGTTGGAAGTATGATTATGAAAGCTTAGACGGTTGGGATGCTCGTGATAAAATTACCAATTTGAACAGCTTGCTCCATGGAAGTTTCTGGTCAAGGTTGATGACTACCAAAAAACAGAGAGTTATGCGGCGAATACAATTGTAAATCTTGAGGATTTAGTTTGGCTACCGTTTTTTATCTAGAAAACTACGAAAAATGGAGAAAGTAAATGGAATCATTAGCATATGTATAAACGTATAGCTTAGAGTAAGAAAAAGAGGGTGGATATGATGAGCGGCAGAACATACATAATATTTGATGATGTGTTACGAGATAAAACACTGATTCCATATTGTGATAAATGCGTTGGTGCAATAGAAAAAGGCGATATGAGAGTATCGAAAACACGAGCAAAGGCGGGATATCCGTCATACCCATGCTTTCGAATTGATGGTAAAGAAATTTTGGTGGAAGCGGTTTTGGAGTACTATTTATTCAGGTTACAGAGGTCGGGATTTATCAGCAAAGATGCAGAAGAATTCACGGATAAAATGAGGATTTTATGCGGTTGGCACTGGGGAATTGATAGAACATCGCAAAGATGGATAGAAAGAGTTATAAGAAATCCGTTTTTCCACGATGTAAACGACAGTGAGTTTGACCATAAATGGGTGCTGAGAAATGAAGATGCAGGATATGCTTTATCAGAAGAGCATTTTAAATATGCATGTTATTTGGCTGTGTGCTTTACAAAGCACGGACATAGCTGGGATAAAAAATTTTCAGAAGAAATATTTTCGTTTGTAACGGCACTGGGGAGTTCATTGCCGGCACAGATAAAGAAAAATGGAAGTGGTGATCTTCCGAAAGAGATTTCACAACACAAAACCGACGACTGTTCATGTGTTGCAAATGATGCATTTGCAACAATAAAAATATCTGTGAAAAAAGAATGTGAGGAAAGCTATCGGCAAGTTATGGATTACCTCTGTCGTCTGCTTGAGTTCGGTTTTCCAAAGAGTTATTCCATTGAATTTAGAAGTTCTAATAAGAGTTATCTTCCCATAAAGAAACTACCTAAAAAAGGAATAAACCAGTTATTTGCCAATGCCATGCTATATCCCAATTTATACGACAGAATTGAAAAATATGCACGACTGGCTATGAAAGAATTTGAATGGTATAATAACCTGAAAGATGAATTTTGTGCAATGCCAGGAACTTTTGCCGTGTTCGGTTTAGGGTCTGATAGATGAGAAATATCATCAGCTTGCGAGGGATTACCTGTCGATTTGCGATGGAGAACACCAAAAGCTTGCAAGGAAATTTCGTATTGGCATATATCGAAAAATATGGATTCACTGCAAAAGGGCTGGAGTTATATAGACTATGTGAAGAAAACATACAGCACCTTCCGACAGCGTTGGTATCATTGTACAGCAGAAAGAAATTTTAGCTGACAGAAGAAATGTCATTATAGAGAAACACGGATTTTAGAAGAGTAGAAACTATGAAAGAGAAAATTTTAATCGGAAAAAATGAATTTACATTGGGTACCGATGGCGATTATGTCGGAGTGATGGACATTTGGGGAAAGATACGAAAGTCTTTCTGGATATTAAAGAGGACCAGGATGGAGTAATAGATACAGTTGTGGAAAAGATTCGCTGGCTAAATTATAACAGAGATAAGGTGATCGATGTTTTCATGGAAGACAATTATCAGTATGTGGATGTCATCAACGATATGATTGAAAAAGGCACTTTCCGGGCATATGCACCGATTTCCGAGAATGATTTTAGGGAGGCTCTTGTTATCGACAACGTGTGCATATTCATAAGAGGAAGAAATAGTGAATTCACCCTCGATTTATATGCGCAACCGGACTATTTATTAGGTCATCTGGGCAACATGGAAATTGACAGTCGATATGAAGTCGAATTCGGTGGACTCAACGGATAACCGGTTAACCGGATATAGAAGTTATCTTTTGATGAACAATGAAAACATGATGATGACACGGCTGAAAGGGAAGGCGTAGATAAATGATGCACATAGAAAATAAATATTGGAACAATTATATCGGTGACAGTGATGACAGCTTGACGTTGGTCGAATATCTTGCAGATAAACAATCGGTTAAGATTTCTCTTGAAGAGATATTTTTTGATCTGAAATTGGATAAATTAAATGGAAATTTCAGGCGTTGTGACGAGCCGATTACGACAATTTTAAAAAATGCCGAATCTGAGGGGGATGATTACCGTGTTGAATTCTACTTCCCGATAAATATAATCGTCGACATTGCAGCCATATTACTTGAGTGTAAAGTCAGTGGGAAAGTCGATTTATGCGATTTGTTCGGAGATGGATTGGAAACACCTGTTCAGAGTATTTCTATCGTTGAGACACAGAAAGAAAAGAAGATGCTCAAAGATGTACTAACGGATTTTGTTGTAAATCCCCTCGAATATGATTTAAGCCGGATGTGCCCAAAAGATGATATGCTGCAGATGGCAGGAATATGTGAGAACTTGCGAAAAGAACTCTTTGGGTGATATATATAAGGTGCAAACAGGTCTCAAGTTGAAGGAGGACAGAATTGCCTGTGAAGCGGATGAGGAGGTCTAGGAAGAGCGTGCTTTATTATTTGAATCCCATAGATGAACATGTAGTCGGTTGGATCGGTGGCAACGCACCCGATTGGTTTGATAACGATGCAGCTTTTGCAGAATTATCGGAGAATGAATATGGATTTTACTGTTGCTTTAAAATTCCCGGCATGGAAGATATGATATCAATCTTCGTGCCTGAAGATTTTGACGTGCGCATAGATGAAAATATATATCCGGATTGTTCCGTAAAAGCGATTCGTCATCCTCGTTGTGGGGAAAGTTGTTGTGGTACTTATAGATTGAAAACAACTGAGATTAACAGAGTGAATATATCTACCGTTCCATTGGGAGACCGGGGAGAGATTCCGTTTATAACCATAGGAGAGGATGTAGATTATGTACAGGATGAAGAATATTATTGGAACCATTTAATACGTGACGGTTACAGGGTATATGGAGTCATTGATGAGTATGCGTATGGACCGGTAGATGAAAGGATGAAAATGATAAAAGGAAACGCTCCGTTTTGTAACGGATGTGTTTATCTATATAGAGATGATAACGATGAAATTATCGTCGGCTTTTGGCAGTACAGCTGATGGATTATAACAGTCAATGGAAAGATATTGGTCAGTGAAATACTTGCGAAAAGGCGATGGCATCATATGGAGGCCATACGGAACCTGTTATGGATCGATTATTTAAACTACAAGATACGAGAATTTTACGAAGTGAGATTGGTTAAGTGGAGTAGATGAGTAGAGATTGAAAGGGGGATGAAATGCAATTTATAGCAGATACACGGGGCAATAAGTTGATAGTAATCAAGTGGGATAACAAGTCAACTGAGTATTTAAAGATGAACGGATTTGTTTTTCAAGACACGGTTAAGTTAGACGTTCATTCTCCGGTCGCCTACGTCAAAGAATTCGAAAGTGATACTGAATTGAAAAAGGGCATGGATTTATTGTTGAAATCCCACTGGGGAGTGACCTTTTTATAAATCCATTTTCTAAACTCAGGATTTAGCTACTTTGTACACCGGTTGAAATACTTCATTAAATATTATGTAAAAAAAGAAAGGGTGAATCGATGAATAAATTGAGAAAAAATACTTTGGTTACTGTCAAAGAAGGAGTAACGGATGACTACCCATTTTACGACGATCTTCCACTTATATACATAGGTGAGATAGCAAGTATGCCGGAACACGGGATTTTCGTAGGTAGATCAGGTAAATGCTATTCAGGGTACCATATTTGGAACTTTCGTGAGCTGAGTGAAGAAGAGATACAACATTTCGTTTGACAGTTAATTTGATAATAAAATTGTAAAACTTCAATGAAAGAGCACAAAAATGTCGCTCATAGTGATAATGGAATGATTGCATATATCTAGTTAAATGTAAAGGGAGAATAAAATGAACCAATATCTTGAAGAATACCTGATAAAGGATGGTCCTCTTTGCGGGTATCTGTTTCAATGCCTTCACTGTGGCAAATATCACATTTGGGTAGATGCAGATTGATTTGGGAGAGTGCAATACAGTCTGAAGACAGAAAAAGTATGAGCAATGAATGGAATAGAAATTTGAGGAGGATATATGTCAGCTAAATATACACTACTGAAAGTAATAGCAAAGATATTGCGTTTGCAAAATATGATGAAGAAACCTTATAGTCAGCTTCAGAAGAAATTCAAAACTCAAACTGCATATCCTGTTATACCTGAGTGCATAGAAGAAGATTTGGACTTTAGTACGTTTAAAGTAGGTGTAAATCCTGTTCTTCACATAAAGCACAAAGCACCTGCAGAGCAAGTTTGCATTTATCTAATCGGTGGAGGAATGTTAAAATATCCTAAAAAAGATGAAGTCAAAGAGCAGATAAAGCTCGCCAGGCTCACGGGCAGAGATATGGTGCTGCCGTATTACCCACTGGTGCCTGACAACAGCATTTTAGATGTTTATGAAATGCTTTATCAGCTGTACAAAAAGCTCATTGAGGAATATGAACATGAAAATATTGCTATTGCAGGAGGCTCTTCCGGTGGGAATTTGGCATTGGGTCTGATTTCATATATCAACGAAAAGGGAGAAGGAATTCCTATGCCGGGCAAGATATACGCAGCTTCGCCGGGAACCATGATCTACACGGAAGAAGAAAAGCGAAAGGCTAAAATCTTGGATGGAAGAGATCTGGTTATGAGCATTATCGCTCTTGAAAATATCCAGGCAGGAATGGAAAATGGACGAGAAGTGCCTGAATACATGCGCTACTTGCAAAGGGGAGATTATACGGGATTGAAAGAGGCGTATCTGATTTTTGGCGGTGATGAAGTCTTTTCAGCTGCCGCCGATACCATAGCAGAGCAGATGAGAAAATTCGGTGTAGATGTCAGGTTGGAAATAGGAGAAGGCATGTACCACATGTATTCCATGATGCCATTAGTGCCTGAAGCTAAAAAGGCGTATCAGGATATGATAGAATATTTGAAGATTTAAATGAATTGTCATCAACGGGATGGCTGGGATCAGAAAGGTTATTATAGAAATGGATGATTTCAGAGAAAAAGATTATAAAGTTTTTGAGATGTTTGACAAGAACTGGGCAGTTGTTACAGCCGGTACGATGGACAATTTCAACGGATGCACAGTTAGCTGGGGTAGCATGGGAAACATATGGGGCAGTATGGGAAAGAGCCGTCCTATCATCACCGTGTACGTGCATCCTGCACGCTATACCAGTGAATTTTTAGATGACAGTGATACATTTACAGTCAACTTCTTCCCCGAAAAATATAGAAAGGCTCTCGTCTATATTGGCTCCAATTCGGGAAGGGATGGAGAAAAGACAGCAGCGTCAGGATTGACTCCGAAAGCAATAGGAGAAAGCGTGACGTATGAAGAAGCAAATCTGGCATTTTTGTGTAAGAAACTTTATCAGAATCAGTTTTCCAAGGAAAATTTGCATTGTGATATTCGTCAGTATTACGCATCGTTTCCGGAAATGTTTCCGGATTTTAACGGTGGATGGCAACCGCACATCGTTTTTATGGGTGAAATAGTGGAAGTCGAAGATAGGCGATAGATAAACCTTATGGCAAGCATTGAAAGGAAGCGTCTTATGAATGCAAAATTAAAGAAAATTTCGGAATGGACGGCACGAGGAATAAAAATAGGGATGCGTGGATATCAATATGCCCCTATAAATTCGAAAAATCACTTCGCCAGAGGAAGAGATGAGTTTGTCATTTGGTGTGAGAGAGATGAAGGAGATTTCACCCAAGGAATACTTTTGGGCAAGGGGCGAAGAATGTGCATTCATACCTTTTCCGGAAGCAGAGAAAGGTTGGAATAATCCTGTTTTGATAGATAGCGATTCAGATGTTTTGGTTATAGATGGAAATGGGGAAAAAGTGTGGAGCATATCTTCTCCGAAGAACGCTCCGTGCGAAGTGAAATGTGAAAATTGGTGTCTTGCAAACAGCATTACAGAGATTTCTACAAGTGGGGAAAATGGGAGTTATCCGGTTATTTGTCGCGTGGATGGAGAGGTCTATGCAGCAAACAGCTTTACCTTTTTTAATTATCATGCTGAGACATGCACGTTGCAGTGGAAACCGCAGCTCCATTACGTTTTTTCAGACGAAAAAATAAAAGAGCGATTTCAAAGAGCCCTAGATGAGGTTAATGGTGAACATCATAAAATGGCGTTTAGATATTCCTATCCTCAAATAGGAAGTATTATGATAAAAGACTGTTCAATTTACGCATTTTTAGAGGCAAATATTATAAATCCGTGCACTTTATCTCAATTTAAGTATTATTGGTACGTGGAGATTACTGAAGACGGTGTATACAAAAGAAAAATTTGGGGAAGAGAGAGACTGGAAAAGTTGCCGGGAAAACAGGGAATGAGAGGAAAATTCAGTGCAGACAAAGAATACCTGATACTATCTCCTGTTTTTAAGACTGATGAGTGGAAAGGAAAGCAAAAATTGCTGAGATTGTCAGACGGAGAATTGATTAACGTTACCCTACCCAGAGGTTATTCTAAATTCAGAGTGATGGACGTAAGGGAAGACCGTGTATTTATCAGCGATGAGGTGAATAGGATAGCTGTTTGTGAAATGGCTCAGTGATGCCATATCAGGATTAGAGATATTTCATCTCCACCAACATCGAAAATTCTGTTATAATGATATCATATTAAAGTTTGGATTGAGGTTTGACATTTTAGGGATTACAGGAGAGATATAATGGCGGCCAAATATGATTTTGAAACTCTGAGTCAGGCGCTTGACATGATGAAATCAGACGATCCGGAAGGAAGAAGAAAAGGGGAAAAAGTGCTGAGACAAGCGGCGTGTTTGGAACTTGGAACGAAAAATACCGTACCGGTGAGGGAGTGGTTTATTTCACATACGAAGGAACTTATGGAGGCTATAACTTCCGAAAAAGATGCGAAGTTGTTGTGGGGATACATATACATGTTGCAGGCGTTTTGTCAGAGATATATTCAAGAGGCATATTTGGTGTGCGATTCGGAGAAATTCATTTTGGATGGGCGAACTGCAGCATTTAAAATACAGGCGTGGAAAACGGTGAATAGCTTTTTAAGCAGTTCAAATTTGAGCGTGTTGCAGGCGGCAGGTTCATTTATATGGATATACGGTGACAGCAGAGCGTGGGATATTTTTGCGAAAGTCTTGGATAAGAAGAGAGATAAATTGACACTTTCACACATCTCTATTGCCATAGGCGGATGTCGTCGTTGTTTGATCGAGGGTGGAGAACTCAAGGATATTTATAATAATACAGTGACTATGGATAAACTCATCGAAAGCGAACAGGCAAGAAAATTGCTGAAAAAATTCACTGACATAATGGAAAAGACGTCGACTGCAAAGAGATTATGTGCAGTTACCATAGACAATCTGAGGGAAATAATGTCGGTATTGTAAATATTTTTAAAAATGTAATGATAAAATATGCAAGGAGAAAAGTTATGGATAAAATGTTATACTTAGCCATACTGCTCGTGCTTGGCGTTTTCTTTATGAAAAAAATGGTGAAGCCGCCGGTGGGACCATCATATAGATTAAAATCAATTTTTTTCACCAAGACAAAGGAAGAAGTCTCGGAAGCGACGTCTTTGGGAAAACTGATTTTCACATCCAGAGGAAAGAGAAAGATACTTTTACCGACGGAGAAAGATCTGTGGACCGAGATCAATCTGTTTGAGAACGGTATCGTTCTAAAGAAAAACAGAAAGGAAAAGACGATATTCTTCAGTGAAATACGCGCTATTGAACCGTTCTTAGTGAACTCTCTATTTGTAAAAGGAAAATATTTCGGATATGAGGTGAAATTGAGGAGCAACGAAAAAATAAAGCTGAAAAGTTGTGATTTATGGGATTTAGATGTGTTCATTGAAAAATTATGCGAACTGTTTCCACCGGAGACCGGTAGAGCCGCAATTATGGAAATCAAGTAGTGTATGGATATGAGTCAAAATTATCAATTATATATTGTGTCTGAAGAGAGGGGATTACATTGAAAAATAAACAGCTTCCAGTATATGGAGTAGGGCCGGCATATGTGATAATTATTTTGGCAATTACAGCAATCGGAATCTATCTTTCTGTCGGAGGAACTATTCCGACGATAAGAATTAAATGGTTATCATGTATATTTGCAATCTTGGGAATAGCTTTCATACTTTTAGGCATATCGATGTGGCTTAGGGCAGTGATATTCTCTAAAATAGATTTGTACATTAAAAATAATCAATTGATGACAACAGGCATCTATGGCAACGTGAGAAATCCTATATACAGTGCATTTATGTTCATCTGTACAGGAGCAATAGTTTTGTATTCAAACGTTTTACTGTTACCGCTTCCGTTGATATACTGGGGACTTATGACAGTTATGATGAAACGTACCGAGGAAAAGTGGCTATATGATGCATTTGGAGAAGAATATGTGCAGTATTGCAAAGATGTAAATAGATGCATACCGTGGTTTAAATGTGAAAAATAAAAAAACGAAGTTTATTTTGAAAGGCAGCGCAAAGGAGAAAAATTATGGGAATGATAGCAAATTATCAGCTGGTAAATGAAAACGAATTGGAGAGAATGAGAGAGCTTGTTGAAGGAGGCAAAGCGAGCGACTTGATGGGTTACATTGAAACTTTGCAGGAAAAAGAGGAAACGGAAATATTGGATATCGATAAAATGTGGGATGTGATGCACTTCATTTTCACAGGGATAGATTCCATGAACCCCATAGATGATAATCCTCTAAGTGAAGCTGTAGTGGGACAGCATGTGATTGGAGAAGAGGACTTCATATCGGTAACAGAGTCTCAGAGAGCAGGCGTTATCGTGGAAGCTTTGGAGAATTTTGATATTGACACAGCATTGGCGAACTTCTCCATGGAGGAGTGTAAAAATGCCGAGTTATATCCGGATATTTGGGATTATGAAGATGAAGCCGACGACATCAAAGAGGAGATAAAAGACTATTACGATGAATTTATTAAGCTCTATAAGACGGCGGTAAAAGGTAATATGTCGGTTGTAGTAACGATCTATTGATTTTTCAGCTATCAGGAAACTGCAAACGGACAGGTTCTTCGATATCTTAAACTGGAAAATACGGAGTTAAGCGAAATGAAAACGGTGAAATTTCCATCTAACCTGTATTGCAAAAATGCGACGCAGATAGGATTTTGTTTTGAAAAAGACTAATATAGCAGTCTCTAAAAATGGAATAATTGAGCGAATAATCAAATATCTTTTAGAAAATACTGGCGACTTCTAAAAAAATATGATATAACTTCTTACGTGATTGGTTGAAAATCACGTAAAGAGGTTGTAAAAAAATGTTGACATTTGTAGAGAGTCATAATGAAAATATAATAGGTTGATTGAGAGCAAATATGCATATCAGTAGGTGATGTGTGTTTTTGCTCGTTTTTTATTTGAGTTGTTTGTAGTGATAGAGAGGTGTATGAATTATGAAAAAAACAATTAAAAAAACCATGAGCATGGCAGTTGCTATGATGATGGTGGTTGGAGTATTTGTTAGTGCAACATTTGCATTTGCAGCTAACGAAAATGTCTCCAGCCGGTATGATAAAGTTAATGGGAAAATTCGAGGAACAGTCAACTTGTCAAAGGTGGTAAAATCAGATGGCAGAGAAGTTGTAAAAAAAGGGAAACTACACTATGAAGGGACTGTTGAAGGTAGAGTGGAAGTCAGAGATTTGTTTGAGGGAGCATACGATAAGTATCTCACAAGCTTTAAAGGAAAGAAAACTCTATTAGGAAGGGCGTATGAAAATTTAGTAATGTTTGACAAAGGAGGGAATTTTCCCACTGCTAAATACACTGTTCGCTTCCCTAGAAACTTCAAAGTGAATGTAAATTCAATCGATGTTTCAGCAAATACGAGAACCATTAGCAAGATAACAAAGACATATAACTCAGCTGATAATTCTGTCACATTTGTTTTTTATTTAGGTAACTGGAACGATTATAGAGAATTTTTGAACTATATGAAAAGAAAAAAAGGAACTGAGGGTCATGAAATAAAAAAATAAAAAAATGCCGTATTCTGTTGAAATAAAAGGATCAATCAGTAAAGAATCTAGGTAGAATATCAGCGGAAGGTAAGTGTGAGTTATTTTATAAAAAAATTGTTTTTCGAAAAGAAAATAGTAGATATTTCAGCTGAGAAAAATAGATTTTTGATATTACGCGTTAGAGAGGTGCAGGAGATGAAAAAAATATTTGAGTTTATTATTGGCAATTATACTGGTAACAGCAACATCTGTTGGAACTGTATTTGCAGATAGCAATCTTGAGGGTATGCCCTGACTCATTGAAAAAAATATTGTTAAAGACAATTACTGGGCAGAGCTGGAATACAAAAGTAAAAAAATGCTATTCCCAAATACTTGATGACACCGGAAAAGAGTTCACTAGATGGAATTAGTTTTTCAGCAAATGATGGATCTGATTACCCGAGTACAGGAATACGTACAGATCGACTCAGTTTATTTCCAATGTTACCACGAGAAAATAATTTCGATAATACAGAGATGTGGACACAGATTTTACACTGCACTGGCGGAAGACCCTTCTAAAGCAAATGGACAACCTGCGATAAACATGGATGTAGTAAAGGCATTTAATTTCGATTTTAAAAAGAGTTTCTTAGATACCAATGATTTGTACGTTTATGGGGATATTTCAGTAAATGGTAATACACAGCATGATAAGGTGGCAACTTTGACAAGAGGACAAAGGGTAGAACTGAAGTTTAGCCTGGATATGTCTAAAATGAAGAAGGTTTTGAATACATATCTTATGGCTCAGAGCGGAAGCCAGAATCACTCCGATCCACAAACATCATGGGACACTCCGAGTAATTCAGCTTGGAAAAAAGATCATGCAGATTCTGATGCGGAGCTAGTGTTCGTTATGGACTTACCAAAGGGAGTGAAAGTTGATTCCAGCAGTAAGTTCACCATGGAAGGACTGCCGGGATTTGATATCAGCCATGAGATAAAAGTCAGAGATTGATAGTGCATGTTCGCAAAGCGAAGAGAAGCACAGAAAAATCGTTGAAGAAGATATATGAGAGAATAAATAAGTTGGACAAAGTATCGCTTGGCATTTCCAATCTACAAATCACAAAGGAAACACCGGTAGGTGAGAACTTAAAGATTACAGGATATGCATATGGAGCATATGATTTAGCAAGTGGAACTAATGCAGATGTCATAAACACCAGGGACATGAGCAAGAAGAAGGCTGACGATATTATATACAGAGGTTATTGGATTTTTGCAGCGAAGCAAGATGATGCGGGATGCGACAGTACAGCGGATGCCAATAAACCGAATTTAATATCTTACACGTTTAAAGTGAATAAGCCTGCTGAAAGCACAGTTACATTCGTTAGCGAAGGAAAGCAGTATGCAACTGCCAAGGTAGAAACCGGCAAGTCCATCGACAACGATAGTTTAACAGATTAGTCAATGCCGGCAGATCCGACAAAGAAAGGCTATACGTTTAAAGAGTGGAACACGAGGGAAGACGGAACCGGTACAGCATTTACGGGAAAAACAGTTGTAAGCGAAGATGTGACAGTGTATGCGATTTACAGTAAAGACGCTCAAGGGGAAAAGGATAAACCTAAAGATAAGCCTAAGGATAAAAAGAAAGGTAAATTGCCGAAGACCGGAGATGAAGCCAGCTTATCGTTGTATTTGACGTTATTGGGATTGGCAGGTCTGACCGGAGGAGCTGTCTTGATTAGAAGAAGAAAAGAAAAAAATAGAGCAATTGCAAAGTTCAAATGAGATAGTTGATCGAAACATATTGACCTTTACAGATGGGATTCCCATCTGTAAAGGTCAATATGTTGTATGAATTTCTTGAAAAACTCCAATTTACATCTGTAGCTGGAAACTGAACCTATGCATGAGCGAACTGTTTGCCGCACAGTTGAAGGGTAGCTTTACAGAGCCGGTATGAAATATAGTTGGTTTTGTTACTTAATAATCGTGATTAAAATTCAAGTAAAAAGTAAAGAAAAGCAGATATATGTCTTGACAAAAATTAAATTTAAATTTATCATTAAGCTGTAAATTTATTTTAGAAGGAAAAAGAAGGGAAACGTGCAAGTATTAAAGGCGGAAGTTAAGAATAAAAATTCTTGTGGCATCTGAAAAAAATTTTTTTATAAAAAGATTATCGAAGTGCAAAATTAGCAGAGATTGCAGAGGAAGCCGGAATTCCGGTAGCATTGATATATTCGTATTTTTAAAAATAAACAGACGTTGTTTGATGAAACTGTGCAGCCGGCATATCACAGCTTTTATTTTTATTTTTTTCAAGGAAGAAGAATCGTTGAGATGCAATTCGGTTCCAAAAATCCGATAAAGTGGGAGAGCAGTATGTTCATCAGTTGATTAAGAATAGGAAAAAAACTGATAATTTTAATGGATAAAAGTGTAGGAACAAAAGCACGAGAAGGCAAAGAGCGAGATGGTAAAAGCAGATTCAAAAACATATTGAAATGCGTTTGGAAAGTCAGGCCAAAGAAAAGTATGATCCCATGTTGTCTCATATTTTAGCCAGCAATTTCGCAGAGGGATTGCTGGAAATTGCCAGACACTACAAAAGTGAAAGCTGGGCTAGGGATATGCTGAAGTTAATGGCACAGTACTATTTCATGGGAGTTCAATCTCTGTAGTAGGTAATATTCAGGGCTGATAATGTGGGAATTTACCAATTGCTGAGTGTAAAACCAAGCGATACGGATATGCAAACAGGTAGTTAGCGATAAAAGTTTCAAATAAAACAGTACCTCTATGAGAGTTGATTTCATAAAGGTGCTGTTTTTTTATTGAATTATAACGGTTTCTGAATTCGCCAGGAATATTCGAGTATGGCGATTTCACGCTTCGCACATCCTGATAATTCCTTTATAAACGTGGTTTTCCCACATCCAAAAAAACGGATATTATTGGAACCTTTATCAGTCTGCAATTTTAACGACGGGTTTAATCAGATATCAGCGGGCTTGCCTCTCATCAGGAAAAGAGCCTCTTCTATATGTTCAAAGCCGTTGAAGATATGAGTCGATAGAGGAGACAGATCCAATTTGCCTGAAGATGCCAGTGCTGCCAGCTTTTCCATGTGCAGTCTGCCCCCGGAGTTAATCCGCCGTTGATTTGTTTGTGTCCATTCCGACTCCCCATTCTATACGAGGAATTTCGATGCTGTCGCCGGAACCGAGGTAGTGTACATTTCTATTTTCATAGCGAGAACAATTTTGCATATAGTCGAAGAATCTACATGGTAGAAGAGAGCGATTAAAAGAGAAATTCACGTTCAAATTTTGAATATATGTTATAATACATTCAAAGGAGTCATTTGAGTAAAATTGAGATTTAGCAGATGGGAAAGTCATATGGAGACCTTACGTAAAAACAATTTGGTAGTGGGAATTTTATGTGCCTTGTGCTGTGAGATAATCTACGGAATGAGCTACATATTCACAAAGCAGGCTACAAAGGTGACTAGTGGATTCGCACTTTTGGGATGGAGATTTTTGATAGCTTTTGTGATAATGACATTTCTGGTTTTACTAGGCATTGTAAAAGTAAATTTAAAAGAAAAGAGTCTAAAGCCGATTTTTATCGTAGCCGTATTCAGCCCGGGAATATATTTTTATCGGAGAAACCGTCGGGATAAGTCATACAACGGCTTCGGAAAGCGGTATCCTCTTGGCATGTATTCCCATAGCTTCCCTGGTGGGATCCACCGTCATTCTCAGAGAGAAACCCGGCAAATGGCAGATTGTAGGAATTTTTATCACTCTCATGGGAGTAATAACTACAGTGATTGCAGTAGGGGCATCATCTAGTTTTTCACCGACAGGATATTTGTTCTTATTTATAGCTGTGATTTCATATGCGCTTTACAGCGTTTTTGTTGAAAGAGCAAAGGGATATACGGGTGCAGAGATTACTTATATGATGTTGGTTGTCGGAGCAATTATCTTTGTAATATCAGCTTGTATAGATGGTTATGGAAGAAGTAACATCAAAGAACTCATCTGCCTGCCTTTTCAAAGCACCGAATTCCTCATTGCCATCTTATATCAGGGAATAGGATGTTCAATTTTAGCGTTCTTTTTGTCCAATGTAGCAATATCCAAGATAGGAGTCAATCGCACGGCATCGTTTATAGGCGTTGCGACAGTCGTTTCAATCTTTTCAGGGAAGTTGTTGCTTAGAGAAAAACTGTCTTTACATCAGATCATAGGAGCGGGAATAATATTGTGTGGAGTGTACATTGCGAACATTAAAATTGCGAAAAAATAGATAAAATGGTAAATGTCGACGGGAGAGGAAAGATGAAAAAAATGACACCTATATATTTGATTGTCTCGCTAATCATATTTATCATTCACATCATAATGAGCATAATTGGGAAAATCCACATATTTCACGTAATTATATCGCCAATGCTATTTACGGTAACCATATCAGTTGTGTATTTTTCTTTTCGCAGTGCAATTTCGAGAGAGGATTTTTCAATTATTGCAGGCGGTACAAAATGCAAAGACAAGAAAATCGAAAAAGAAATTCTGATAAAAAAATATAGAAGTTTTGGTATTGTAGGAATTATATGTTAGTTGATATTTTTCGCGTCGTATTTTTTGGAAGATAAAATGCCGATTAGCATTGTGCTACTTATGACATACGTCACTTCAATAGGGATTATAAATGTTGTAGTTGACAGAAAAGTAAAGAAAATGAGAATAGACAGGATGTGAATGTGCAGTATGGATCAGCGTCGGTTGACAATTTGACAATTGTGTAGTGAAATTATAGCATGAGAGTATAGTAGACTAAATTGAGGATTTAAATACACTCAGATAATTTTGATGTTAGATGGATGTTTGTAATTTTAAACTATCTGTACGATGGGAGGCTGTTTAAGTGTATTCTGTTACTAAACGTATTAGTATGGTAAAACAACCATATGGAGGATATCTAAATAAAAAGCAATTTGATGTTAATACTATAGATGATGGAGAGATATTGAATGAAGTAGAAAATATTCATGCTTCATTAATTGGTCTTGTGGTTGATTATTTGACACGCTTTATGATGGGAACACCCGTAAAAGAGGCTTTCGGAATTTCGTTACAGGGAGCATTGTATCTTGATTTGTTTTTTTATAATACAAGTGGCAAAAAAGGAGTGGCTTTAAGAAATGCTAAAAAACTACTAGCAGACATAAATGGTCTTGATTATAAATCTGTTAGTAATGCGTGTAAATTGGTTGGTTACGATGTTTGTTTCAGAGCGGGTATAAAGGGTTATAAACCAGTAGAAGGAATTAATCCCGACAGTGATACCATTGAAAACATTGTGATTATGCTTAAACGAAGTCTAGCATTTTGGAGAGAATATGGTCCTATTACAAAAGTTGGATTTACTTTTGAGGGAGGTTATACAGATATAGTATCATCAGGAGATGGAGATTATTTAACAAATGATACACTGTGGGATTTTAAAGTATCAAAAGGGGAACTGAGAAGTAAAGATACATTACAGTTGCTAATGTACTATATTATGGGGTACCACTCAATACATCCGAAATTTAAGAAAATAGAAAAGTTGAGGGATATTTAATCCGAGAAAAAAATAAGGTTTATATAGCCAATATATCTTTAATTAATCCTGAAACAATTGAAAAAGTATCTAAGGATATTATTGGATATAAGTAAAGGGTCGGCTTGTTGCGAAAAAGAGAAGTCTTTAGATATTGACAAGTAGTGAAAAAGTGTATTATCCACAGTTATGGAGCAAATGTTATCAACAGCGATAACAAAATGATAAAATTAGTTCATATAGGCGGGATGATGTGGATAAACCAAAGAATCAAAAAGAAGAGTAAACACGACAACAAATGATATCTAAACAAAATTGATTAGTGATTGTAGAGTGGAAGTATTGAGAAAAGGAGTTTTAGAAAAAGAATTATGACACCAGATATGAGAGTAGATAAGTGGTTTAGAAAGATTCCGGAAGCGAGACAATTAGATTTAGCGACGAGAATTAGCATATGTAAAAAGGTTACAAATATAATGATAGTTGCATTTGTTCTCATTTTGATTTTTAGAATTTGTAGTCGCATTTTCAATCACAGATGGAGAAATTTTCAATATTATGGCAGAGAAAAATAAACTTGGTGGTCAGAGCCAGGAGGAGACATAAACTGAGAAACTTAGTGGTTGCTTCTGTGGTTGTAGTGGGACCGTTTTTAATTCTTCCCATAATATTTACTCAAATACTAAAACGAGTATTGGTAGCGAGAGAAGTTAGAAATATATTGACAAATCGCTGGAGTTAGCATATGAAGATTACGGAAAAAAACTATTTGAATTACAGGATGAAAAAAATATGGAGACTTTCAGTGTAAGCTGACTCCAGGAATAGATAGGGATCGGATTATAGGAGTGAGAGTTCCCATTCTCAGAAAATTAGCTAAATCGTATATTAACGATGATGAATGTGAGGAATTTTTAAACAGCCTTCCACACAGGTATTATGATGAAAATATGCTTCACGGAATTTTAATATCTGAGATAAAGGATTTTGACAGGTGTGTCGAAGAGTTGGAGAAATTTTTACCATTTGTGGATAATTGGGCAGTATGCGATACGACAGCTCCAAAGGTGTTCAGACGCAACAGGGAGAAATTGATGAAATACATTGAAATGGTCAAGTTCAAAAGAAGCGTACACCTGTAGATTCGCCATTGAAATGCTCATGACTCACTTTTTGGACGACGATTTTAGAGAGGCATACTTGGAGATTCCCGCAGAGATTATATCGGAAGAATATTACGTGAACATGATGGTGGCATGGTTCTTCGCAACGGCTTTGGCAAAACAGTGGGATGCGACAATCCCGTATATTGAAGAAAATCGTCTGGGACAGTGGGTACACAACAAGACGATTCAGAAGGCGAGAGAAAGCTACAGGATTACAGAGGAGCAAAAAGAATATCTAAAATCCTTGAAAAAATAGTTAACTGAAATTGAATGAAGGGGTACATCCTATGGAAATCAGTGGAGTGTTGGAAAAACAAAGAGAGTATTTTTATGGAAATAACACAAAGCCTTATGAAAATCGTCTATCGGCGTTAAAATCGTTAAAAGACAGTATGCTCCGTCATGAGGAGGAGATACTGAATGCGCTGAGAGATGATTTGAACAAGTCGAAATACGAGGGATATATGACTGAGCTCGGACTGTGCATCCAGGAAGTGAGTTATGCGATTAAACACATTAAAAAATGGATGAAGCCGGTTAGGAAATCCGTGGGAGTCAACGCTTTACCGGGCAGAGCTTACGAGATATCCGAGCCATATGGGATAGCCCTTATCATGTCGCCGTGGAACTATCCTTTCTCCTTGAGCATATTACCGTTGATTGGAGCAGTTGCTGCAGGCAATTGCGTAGTGATAAAACCTTCGGAGATGGCATCAAACGTTGCGGATATAGTTGAAAAAATTGTTGAAAAGGCATTTTTACCGGAACATGTGTGCGTCATAAAAGGGGATGTTGATATCAGTGAGAAGTTGCTGGAAGAAAGATTTGATTACATATTTTTTACAGGCAATACAGTCGTCGGAAAACGTATAATGGAGAAGGCGGCAAAGAATCTCACCCCTGTAACATTGGAACTGGGTGGGAAGAGCCCGTGTATAGTTTTAGAGGATGCGGATTTGGATGAAAGCAGTAAAAATATAGCTTTCGGAAAGATTTTGAACAGCGGACAGACCTGTGTTGCACCGGATTACGTGCTGGTTGACCATAAGATCAAGGATGCCTTTTGTGAGAAGCTTGCAGTACAATTTAAAAAGATGCTTCCGGACGGGGTGGAAGCTGAGTCATACCCTAAGATGGTAAATGAAAGACACTTTGACAGAGTAATCGACCTTTTAAAGGACGGAACTGTGTATTGCGGAGGTAGATTCAGCAGAGAAAAGCTTAAAATAGAACCGACTATGCTGGTAGATGTCAGTTTGGATTCAAAAGTCATGACGGATGAAATTTTTGGACCTATATTACCGATCATCTCATATGAATCTTTGGATTGTGCGGAAAAATTCGTGAAAAGCAGAGAAAAACCTTTGGCATTATATATATTTACATCGAAGAAAGAAAATGCAAAGAGAATCATCGAAAATATTTCCTTCGGCGGTGGATGCGTAAACGATACCATATCTCATATAACCTGCAAAGGCCTTGGATTTGGAGGAGTCGGTAGCAGCGGAATGGGAGCATATCATGGGAAATACTCCTTTGATGCGTTCAGCCATAAGAAGAGCATCTATAAAAAATCCGGACTGTTTGAATTCAAGTTGAGATATGCCCCATACGATAAGGGAATTCAAAAACTCAAATTTCTCATTAAGTAGCCTTGCAATAAAAAGTTATGGAAAAAAATACACGATAAAATGTTACTATTGTGTTAGATATAACTAACCGAATTAAGAATAACGGTTAAAAAGATGTTATTTGCTGTTGGAAGATATTGATATGCTTCCATGGAAAGCCGGCACGGATTGAGAAAATCCATCAGATGATGCATCATTGAGAAAAGTGAGATTTATTAGAAATACAAAATTGAAAAAGAATACAGTGCAGGAAACGTTGATAATTCCGTTATACGGGAGAAAGATATGCTCGGAAAAATTCCCCGACATGTTTCTGGATGAGGACGCAGAAAATCTTTGTAATGTGTTGGATTATGATTTTGAATCTCAAGAAAAATTTGTAAATTCAAAGATAGGGATGTTTGGAGCTATGGAAGTTGCTCAAAGACATTTAGATCTCATTTGGGAAATAGAAGATTATCTGAAAGCACATCCTAAAGCGGCAGTTGTAAATCTCGGTTTGCGGATTGGACGGAACTTTTAAAAAGGTAGATAACGGGCAGTGCAGGGGATACAATATCGATTTACCGGATATAATCGAAATCAGAAATCAGATATTGCCGGCAGGTGAAAGAGAAGAAAACATAGGATGTGACTTAAACGATGAGACGTGGATGGATTTTATCGATGATGAGGACGGTGCGGTATTCTTTGCGGCAGGAGTATTTTATTATTTTGAAACGGACAAATTGCAAAAGATTATTTCTAAAATGGCGAGAAGATTCAAAAATGGAGTAGTAGTATTCGATGCATGCAATAAAAAGGCACTAAGATGATGACTAAAAAAAGTGGCTTAAAGACGCAGGTATTACAGATATCGGAGAGCTTTTCCACATGGAGGATGAAGCAGAACTGAATGAATGGAGCAATGACTTCAAATCGATAACGGCAAAGAGCTATATGAGAGGATATAACGATATATACAAGGATGTAGGGCTCTTTTTCAAATTTATGATAAAAAAATATGCGATAATTACGTAAAAATGAAAATAGTTAAAATTCAGTTTAAATAGGAGAGAGTGGTATGAAGGCCGATTATAAAAATTGGGTGCCAAAAGGGTTGATAGTGGCAGTTGTGTGTGGAGCGGTTCTATCGTTGGCATTAGGCGTTTTTATTGGGATTTATGACAACGGTTTAAATGAAGTTTTGAAGGACGTTATGTTCATAGTTTTAATCGTAATAGCTATCGTTTTGCTGATTTTATCAATTTGGCTTATAAACCTTTACAGAGCGTTTTCATACGATGGAAACAGGCAGATGTCGAGGCAAATTATAGAAGGAATCGCAGAACACATAAACTTGAGCGAAGGCGAACTTGGGCTTGACGTGGGTTGTGGAAGCGGTGCACTGACCATAGCTTGTGCAAAGAGAAATCCTGAGGGCAAAATGATAGGAATTGACAGATGGGGCAAGGATTACAGTTCATTCAGCCAGCTTTTATGCGAGAGAAATGCTGAAGCGGAAAATGTTGTAAATGTGGAATTCAAGAAGGATAACGCTCTAAAGTTGGATTTCTCCGATGAAACTTTTGATGCGGTCACCAGCAATTACGTATATCACAACATTTCAGGTGTCGACAAGAAAGATCTGTTGATGGAAACTTTGCGGACTTTGAAAAAAGGTGGCACTTTTGCAATTCACGACATAATGTCGGAACGAAGATATGGGAATATGAAAGAATTTGTTGAGAAACTCAGGGAAATGGGTTATGAAGAAGTCGATTTAATCGATACCAGTCACGGAAAGTTCATGTCGAGAAGAGAGGCGAAATGGCTCAGATTGACGGATTCTACGATTCTATTCGGCAAGAAATAAATAAGTTGGAGGAGACAAGCCATGGGAATATTCAGAAAATATGTAAATCAGACTAGAAAACCTGAGGGATTCATGGGGAAGATGATGATCAAGGGCATGAATGTCGGGCATTCAAAAGTTGCGGATTGGGGGATTTCGCATTTACAGAGCATGGAACCGAAGGCTATACTGGAGATAGGATGCGGAGGAGGCAGAAATGTCGCCGAACTTCTCAAAAATATCCGAACGCAAAAGTTACGGCTGTAGATTATTCTCCCCTTTCAGTAGAAAAAACAGAGGAAGTCAATGCGGAAATGATAAAATCAGACAGATGCACGGTAAAAGAGGCGGATGTTTCAAACCTGAATATGGGAGAGAAAATATTCGATTTGGCTACGGCATTTGAGACCATCTACTTTTGGCCGGGATTGGAAAAATGCTTCGCAGAAGTATATGATGTGCTCGTGGATGGCGGATGTTTCATGATTGTAAACGAGTCGGACGGAATGGATAAAAGTGGTTTGAAATTTGAACAAATAATCGACGGAATGACGACTTATACGGCGGATAAAATTGAAGCTGCGCTGAAAATTGCGGGCTTTACAGAGATAGTCACGGATCATCACTGCGAAAAACCGTGGATTACAGTGATGGCGAAAAAATAGGAGAGTTCACAGTTGGACTTGTTTCACTTTTGACTAAATCTAAAGAGTCTCACCTATTGCGTTGTTGACGAAGAAGCAGCAAAATCGAAATCGGTAAGATGCCAAAATCATCAGTATTTTTCAGCACGGAAAACGCAAGGTGACATGAGATAGAGATAGAGAGAAAGGGGGAGTTACTGGAGATTAGAACTTTGGTAAAATGAGAATGTTTAAGACAACAGTTAAAATTGGCGGAATGGCGTGTGGAATGTGCGAAGCACACATGAACGAAGTCATAAGGAAGTTGGTGCCGAATGCGAAAAAAGTCACTTCGTCCCACAGCAAAGGAGAAAGTACGTTTATTTCAGAAGAAAAAATAGATATGGAAAAGATGAGAGAGGCCATAGAAGAAACGGGATACCATTTTATTTCTATGGAATCTGAACCGTACGAAAAGAAAAGGTGGTTTGGCAAGAGATGAGCCTGAAAGTCGTGTGGGGCTGTTGATCCCGTTTATAGGAACTTCCGCCGGAGCAGGCTGTGTTTTCTTCATGAAGAGAAATTTGAGCACAGCAGTTCAGAGAGCTTTGACAGGATTTGCAGCCGGCGTCATGGTTGCGGCATCTGTTTGGAGTCTTATAATCCCTGCCATAGAACAGACTAAAGCGATGGGCAGATGGGCATTTGTACCTGCGGTAATCGGGTTTTGGATAGGTATTTTATTCCTGTTACTCTTAGATACTCTGATACCTCATTTGCACATAAATGAAGAAAAAGCGGAAGGACCTAAAAGCGGGCTTCCACGAACTACTATGATGGTCTTGGCAGTTACTCTACACAATATTCCCGAGGGAATGGCTGTGGGGATAGTATATGCGGGACTCATAGCCGGTTCAGCCGAAATTACCGCCGGAGGGGCGTTGGCGCTGGCTCTGGGAATAGCAATTCAGAACTTTCCGGAGGGAGCCATTATTTCCATGCCCATTCATGCGGAAGGAATGACGAAAAAGAAAGCTTTTATAGGAGGCGTTTTATCCGGAGCGGTTGAGCCCGTATTTGGAGGGATAACGATCTTGATAGCCGGTATGGTAATCCCGGCTATGCCGTATTTTCTCTCGTTTGCTGCAGGAGCGATGATATACGTCGTAGTAGAAGAGTTGATTCCCAGCATGTACGTTGGAGAACACTCAAATGTAGGAGTGATATCTTTCGCCTTTGGATTTACGGTGATGATGGCATTGGATGTCGCCTTGGGTTAGACGTCGAACGATGGAAGAAATGGTAGTTTTTCATCATCATAAAATAAAGTTACGGATACATTTCTGCAATAAACCATATGGATGCATGTAAAGAATAAAGCCGATGAATATAGAGACGTAACCGTAATTTTTGGATCTTTGTATTCATGAATTTTCACCTTGAAAAACAGCAAGTGGAAGCCACGAAAAATAGCGAATTTTTATAATAAATTAACTGGAAAAATTCGAATTATATGTTATAATCTAACTAAATACGAGAGATTTATAGTATTTAAGCTAAGTTGTGAAAGGAGAATGTCGTGTTGGAGCATATAGTTATGTGGCAGATGAACGATGACTTGGAAAATGTGGAAATCGTTAAAAATCTCATAAAAGAGAGGGTAGAAGCATTGGATGGAGTCGTGCCGGATGTCAGAAAAATTGAAGTTATGAAAGATATGGCGGAAAACCAGCACTCACGATATAGCTATATTCGTACACGTTGAAGATGAGAAAGCCCTGGAGAGATATTTAAGGGCATGAAGCACATGTCGAAGTATCGGAGAAATTTATTAAACCCTACACAAAAATAGAGTTTGTATAGATTTTTAAAATTAAGCCCAGTGGAAACAGGTTTTACAATCAGTAATTGCTGTGGACTATGACGAGTAGTTTTCGTTGCAGTTTGCGACGTAATTAAGTGATGTCGACGGAATCAGCCTGTGGATTCGGCAGAATTTTGATATTGAAAGACATCGAAATAGGATAGAGCGACAATACACATATGGAGGGAATGCTTGTACGAAAAAGTATTTCAAATATAACAAGGCAATTTTAGAGAGGTTACCTTGTTTTATTGTGAAAAAATAAGGTGCTTTCATCTTCAATTGCACGGAAATAATGGATAGTAACGGAGGAAAAATGCAAGTTTTAAAAGAGGCGATTCGAAATAAAATATTACAGGCAGCGGAGGAAGTTTTTTACGCTAAAGATTACAGAAGTGCTAGACTGGTTGATATAGCGAAAAAAGCGGGAGTTCCTGTAGCTTTGATATATACGTATTTCAAAAATAAAGAGGAACTTTTTGGAGAGATTGTGATGACGATATATGCGAAGATAATAAGGAACATAAATGAGATAGAATACGTCGGAGAAATGGGAAGCGATAATTTCAATAGAATAGGTAAGTTGCAGATGTCGGAGCTTTTGTTGGAGCATAAAAAATTGGTTATACTGATGGACAAAGCGGCAGGAACGAAATTTGTGGACAGCAGAGTGGACATAACCAAGAGACTGCAAAAACCATAAAGAAAAAAATTGAAGGATATTCAGAAAATAAATACGATGAATCCTTATATTACTTAATATCGTGCACATTCATAGAAGGGGTTTTGGAAATAGCAAGAGGTTATAGGAATGCAAGTGGGCTAAAAATATGATGAGCTTGTTGATGCAGTGCCATTTTTTTAGGTGTACAGTCGCTGTAGTTTATCGTGTGAATCCGGAATTTACTTTTTGTTAATATGGAAAAGATTTCACTAATGATGAAAAAAATCACTTTCTAAAAATTCCATTACGAATTGGTAATTTGTAGAAAGAATCATCAGAAGAACAAACCAAACAGCAATATTCCGCATGTTGAATTTATGAGATGAAAAAAAGAATATTAGGTGTAGATGAGGGAAGAAAAGAAACACTGGTTTATCCGGGCTTAGGGGCAGTATGCGTATGAATAATGCTTTTCCATTTGAAAAAAATAATATTATGTAGTAAAATGAACCATAAGTTTTTTTATATGGAGGAGAGTTATGAAAAAGTTAAAAAAATATTCTATTGCCGGTAGCCATGATTCTTGTTGTGGTCTTATCAACATCTTGCGGTAAAGGTTCTGATGCTACAAAAACTTTTGAAAAGGAACAAAAATGGTATCAAAACGACTGTGACTTTTACGTATATTGAAAAAGAAGACAAAGTTATAAAAGCAAAAAAATGAAGTGGTTGGTGAATACATAAAATTACCGGAGAAAAACTAAAGAGCAGGTTAAAAAGCATATTGGATCCTATTGTTAAAAAATATCAAGGAATTAAGGGAATAAAAATATACCGTCGATTATAAAGACGATAGATATATAGAAAACATTGAAATTGATTTCCAGAACCTCGATTACGAAAAAGCGAAAACAGTTTTTGGAAATAACTTCAAAGATCCTTCAAAAACAAAGATCAGTATGAAGCAGACACAAGAAAGAGTGACAAAACAGGGAGTTTTAAAGAGCGAAAATAATAATTTTTAGAACAGGGAGCAGTACAATTTATAACACTTGAGCCGATGAGAAAGGGTCAATGAGAGATCATTGGATCCTTTTTGTTGCACTTGGTATAAATTCAAAAGGAGAAAAAGAGAATAGGCAGTATAATAAAATAATAGATTGAATTAAAGTGACGGTAGTGTGAATTGGCATAAAGTCGCTATGAAATATTTGACAATGCTTTCAAAAATAATATAATATTGAATGAGAGTTTAATTTTTTTATAGTAAAGCTTTAGCATACGGCGTGGGAAGGGCGTTTAATATTGAATTAAAATTCGACATTGAGCTTGCTGATCGGGCAGTATGTGCAAAAATTTATTTAATATTTAAAGGAGTTATTATGCATAAGAGAAAGAGACTGGCATCGCTCATCGTAGTATTTGCTATGATATTGCAGATGTTCTCGGGGTTTAACACCTCATCCAATGCGAAGGAAGTTGGCGGAGTTGTGAAGAAAGCGACTTTAACTCATTCAGATGGGTCGAGTTTAGATGGACTGCACCAGTACAGTACCATGCAGTTAAACGTCGATTTTGAGTTGCCGAACAATTCGGTAAAGAAAGATGATACGACTACTATTGAACTTCCGGAAGAGTTGAGACTACTGGAAGATCAGACGTTCGATATCAAAACGCCCGATAAAAAACATGTCATTGCTAAAGTTGTAGCTGACAAGAATACAGGAAAGCTTAAGGTCACATATACCGACTATCCTGAGAAGTACTCTGATGTCAAAGGGAAATTATATGTTGGGGTCGGTGTCGATTCGACTAAAATAAAGAAAGAGGGAAAAATTCAGCTGAAGCTCAAGGTAAACGGTGAAGTGAAGATCATCGGAGACTACGATTACCAAAAAGTAGGAGATGATAAGAATGAACAATTTACCAAATACGGATGGCAGACCAGTCCCAAGGGAACTGAACTACAGTATAGACTTAGGGTTAATAGTAAAGCTGAAAATTTTAATAATGTAGTAGTTGGAGATGAATTGAAGTCCAACGGACTGGAGTACGATAAAGGATCATTTAAAATTTATAAAGGAAAGTGGAAATTTAAAGACAAAAATACTGTATTGGAAGGTCAAACCGATGTAACGGAACAATATAAATCAAAAATTAAATTTACTCCAGGAAACAGAGGATTTTCCATAGACTTCGGAGATATCAATAACGGCGAGGGATATAAGATTGCATACTCTGCAAGAGTAACTAAATATCAACCGCAAAATGGAGAAAAAGTTAAAAATGCGGCGTGGATGAAATCCGGTAAGATAGTCGTTCGTGAAGTAGAACGAGATGTCGCATATCAGTTTGCCAACGGTGTCGGAGAAGGCTATCAATTCGGTATAAAGATAAAGAAAGTCAATGAAGACGGACAAGGACTCGCAGGAGCTAAATTCAAAGTAGTGAGAGATGCTACGGGAGAAGTTGTCGGTACGATAACTACAGATAACCAGGGTTATGGAAGCATAAAAGGATTGCTGAAGGACAATTATACCTTGACAGAAACGGAGGCTCCTAAGGGCTATGAGAAGTCAAATCAGGAAATAAAGGTTAAAGTAAGCGATTTTGACGGTGGAACAAAAGAAGCGTTTAAACAAGTAGTAAATAAAAAGACTGAAAGAACCTACGTCGAAGGAAGAAAAATCTGGAAAGACGGAGATGACCAGGACGGCATCAGACCTAAGGAAATAGAAGTTATACTATATGCCAATGGCGATCCTATACAAAATAAAACTGTAAAACCTGATGCCAAGGGAGATTGGAACTATAAGTTTGACGATCTTCCAAAGTACGATAATCAGGGAAAACTCATAAACTATACGGTAAAAGAAGAACCTGTTCAGGGTTATACGACGACATACGAAAAGACATACTGCGGATATAATATCACCAATGAACACAAACCTGAAACAGTAGAGGTTAAAGGGGATAAAAAGTGGCTTGATGATAACGACAAAGATAAGAAAAGACCCAATGAAATCACTATAGGACTTTACGCAGATCACGTCAAGATAAAGGAAACAAAAGCGACAAAGGCAAATAACTGGGAATTTAAATTTGAAAACCTTCCAAAATACAAGAAGGGCAAGAAAATAGAATACACAGTAAAAGAAGAACCTGTAGAAGGATATACATCATCTATTAAGAAAATCTCAGATAATGTATATCAGATACTAAATACAATAACAGGAAAAATATCTATTCCTGTCAACAAAACATGGGTAGGACCAAAGCAGAGCAAGGCAGTGGTAAAGCTGTTTGCCAACGGAGTAGAAAAACAGAGAGTAGAGCTAAATGAGGCAAATAACTGGTCACATACTTTCTCTAATCTTCCAAAGTATGACGATCAAGGAAAGAAAATCGCATATACTCTAAAGGAAGAGCCTATACAAAACTACGACAGCAATATTACGGGAAGCGCTGAAAGCGGATTTACAGTAAAGAACACAAACAATGAGAAGGTTAAAGTTCCTGTAGAAAAGACGTGGGTTGGACCAAAGCAAAAGTCTGTTACAGTAAGACTATTTGCAGATGGAGTAGAAAAACAACACGTAGAGCTAAGTGCGGCAAACAACTGGAAGCACGAGTTTACGAATCTGCCAAAATACAACGATAACGGAACTTTAATAAAGTACACTGTAAAGGAAGATAAGATTGCAGGATACAACACGGAAATTACAGGTGATGCAAACAGCGGATATAAGATTAAAAACGTTAACGTTGAAAAAACTCAAATCCCTGTGGAAAAGACTTGGGTTGGACCAAAGACAAACAAGGTAACAGTAAGGCTATTTGCAGATGGCGTGGAGAAACAACACGTAGAGCTAAGTGCAGCAAACAACTGGAAACATACTTTTAAGGATCTACCAAAGTACAATGCAGACGGAAGCGAAATAAAGTACACTGTAAAGGGAAGATAAAGTAGCAAACTACGACACAGACATTACAGGAAACGCAAAAGACGGCTTTAAGATCAAAAACTCAAACAACGAAAAGGTAAAAGGTACCTGTAGAAAAAGACATGGGTAGGGACCAAAAGCAAAAAAGCAAGGTAACAGTTAGACTATTTGCAGACGGCGTAGAAAAGCAGAGAGTAGAGCTTAGCGAAGCAAACAACTGGAAACATGAGTTTAAGGATCTACCAAAGTATAGAGCTGATGGAAGCCTAATAAACTATACAGTAAAAGAAGATGCTGTAGCAAACTACGATACAGACATTACAGGAAATGCAAAAGACGGCTTTAAGATTAAGAACTCAAACAACGAAAAGGTGAAGGTTCCAGTAGAAAAGACATGGGTAGGACCAAAGCAAAGCAAGGTAACAGTTAGACTATTTGCAGATGGAGTAGAAAAGCAGAGAGTAGAGCTTAGCGAAGCAAACAACTGGAAACATGAGTTTAAGGATCTACCAAAGTACAATGCAGATGGAAGTGAAATAAAGTACACTGTAAAAGAAGATAAAGTAGCAAACTACGATACAGATATTACAGGAAACGCAAAAGACGGCTTTAAGATCAAAAACTCAAACAACGAAAAGGTGAAAGTACCTGTTGAAAAGACTTGGGTTGGACCAAAGCAAAGCAAGGTAACAGTAAGGCTATTTGCAGACGGAGTAGAAAAACAACACGTTGAGCTTAGCGCAGCAAACGGCTGGAAGCACGAGTTTAAGGATCTACCAAAGTACAATGCAGATGGAAGCGAAATAAAATACACTGTAAAAGAAGATAAAGTAGCAAACTACGATACAGATATTACAGGAAACGCAAAAGACGGCTTTAAGATTAAAAACTCAAACAACGAAAAGGTAAAGGTACCAGTTGAAAAGACTTGGGTTGGACCAAAGCAAAGCAAGGTTACAGTTAGACTATTTGCTGACGGCGTAGAAAAGCAGAAGGTAGAACTTAGCGAAGCAAACGGCTGGAAGCACGAGTTTAAGGATCTACCAAAGTACAATGCAGATGGAAGCGAAATAAAGTATACAGTAAAGGAAGATAAAGTAGCAAACTACGATACAGATATTACAGGAAATGCAAAAGACGGTTTTAAGATTAAGAATACCAATGTTGAGAAAACGAAGATTTCAGTAAATAAGACTTGGGTTGGACCAAAGGCTGATAAGGCAGTTATAAAGCTTTTAGCCGATGGTGTAGAAAAGGAAAGAGTTACATTGAGTGAAGCCAATAATTGGAAGCACACATTTGAAAAATCTACCAAAATATGACTCAAAGACAGGAAAAGAAATCAAGTATGAAGTAAAGGAAGAGCCGATTAAAAACTACAGAAGTGAGATTACAGGAAATGTAAAAGATGGCTTTACAGTAAAAAACACCAATGTGGAAAAAGTAAAAATACCTGTTGTGAAGAAGTGGGTTGGAAAAGAACTTGATAGTGTGACTATAAATCTATATGCGAATGGAAAGAAAATAGATGAAGTGAAACTAAGCAAGAGCAACGGATGGAAGCACACATTTGAAAACCTTCCAAAATATGACTTAAAAACAGGAAAAGAAATCAAGTACACTATAGATGAAAACAAGGTTACAGGATATAAGACAGAGATAACAGGAGATGCGACAAAAAGATTTACTGTAATAAATAAAGAGATTCCACCGGCAAAGACCGGAGATGACAGCAGTAACGGCATATATGGCGGATTGATGGGACTTGCATTGGCAGGAATCCTCGGTGCGAGATATGTCGGTAGAAGAAGAAAAGAGATGTAATAAATAGAATTTATGTTGTATCGATTTAAAAAAATTTGAAGTCTGTGATGGATTTAATCCAATTCATTTTGACCTACATGAAGAGTTTTTAGTGTAGTAGTATTTTTCTTCATGGAATCCCCATACGAGTTACGTATGGGGGATTTTTATCTACATTTCAACAGATTGTTATTGGTTGAGAACAGGCTTCTGAATGCTTAAATTATTTGACAAAAGTTCATCATTTTTTTATAATAGATTAGGTTAGCAAAAGCCTAACAAATAAGGTGTTTTATTATATATGAGAGGAGATTATGGCATGGCTGCCAAAAATTTTTTAGCGAATAATTCAAAGGGAAAGAGGAATAAATTCATATTTATTCTGATAGCCATAATATTGGCTGGATTGCTTGTATATGCCGTCAATGAAAAATTGTCGGACAGCAAGAGAAACAATTCTGACGGATCGAACGGAAAAAGCGAAAACAAGATCGAGCAGGATGTGAAAGAAGAGAAGAACAGTACTTCGGAATCCGATGCAAAAGGCGTTTTTGACGGTAATTCAAACGATATTTTGGACAACTATAGGGAGAGTGAAGAATGCGAGATCTGGAAACTTTAAATCGTCAAACTTCACTTCGAGTAAAATCGGAGAAAACCTGTCTCAACGTAAAAAATCAAATTATGAAAAGGGTGGGAAAGGCGATGTAAAAAATGGAGGACACAATGGCGGAACCGGTGTGGACGGCTCGTATGACAAAGACAGGCCCAATGTTTCACCGAAGCCTGATCCGAAGTTGCCGGGCAAAGATGAAAAGACTAAAAAATCAGAACTATATCTTTTCAAAAACAACTGGAACAAGTTCTCGTTATTCATATATGAAAAGGGAGAAAACGAAAATTTAGAAGCGGTTAAAGCTAAAGTATTCGCTCTGGCAGGAGGAAATAAAGGTAAGGATATTTTTTTCGGAGAGGTATTTCAGAATTCCGACAAGGTGTTGATTGCAGCTCCGGCAGGAACGATAGATAAGAGTAAACTGTCTCAGTGGAATAAGGAATTTCCTAAGGAAAAAGCGGGAATTTACGCTTCAGATGAGAATAACACTCTAAAGGTTGTCGATGAAAACAAGGATAGAGCGGGCAACAGAAACGATGAAAATCCAAAACATAAAATGATTCTATTTGCGGGGAAACAGGTATCGGAAAAGCCGTTTACGGCAAGATACCTGATAGGTATGCCAAATAACGAATGTCATTTTGGCGTGGCTGCGCTAAAAGATACCAAGGTGATTGCAGGTATCAACTTTAAGTCGACAGGAACGAAACTAGCCGCAGGATCCAACAGTTCGGCAATTTCTCTGTCCAGAGAGGACTTGGATCTGGATATAGAATACAATACGTTCACTTTTGATGGTCAAGCGAGTCCCATGTCAAAAGCTGTTACAGCATACAGTGCCAACGGCAGAGTGACTATCACAAATAATCTGTTCACCGGCAAAAATAAAGACGTTATGAAGAGTTCTCAGAGTTATTCGATGATTCATTTTATGAGTCGCTCGGAGAGAGAAGCTCAGATAAAGATTATCGATAACAGATTCAAGGATATTGCCAGTTCTGCAGTAAATATTTCGACGGAAAAAAACGAAGATATAGAGATAACCGGAAATAAAATAGATGGAGTGAACGATGATGGAATTAACATTTCAATTTTTCCAAAAGATTATCCTCACAGAAACAAAATACGATTAAAGGATAATGAAATAAAAAAACTACGGTTTAGGTGCATACGAAGGATATAGCCAAGGCGGAGCAGGAAAGTTAGCTCCGTCAAATGACAATGAGTCAGGGGATATCCATGTCGTACGTCATGCCGACGTTCGGAGCGTATGTAAACGATACATGGGTGTCATCCGATAAGGAATTGTCGGACTTATTGATTAAAAATAACAACATAATGGAAAAGGCGAAAAATGATAAAAATAATAACGTGGTCGATTCCAAGGAGGTTTTAGTAGGTCAAAAGGACCGATTTATCAATACGAAAAAGAGAATAAATGAGAACAGATACGGCAATGCAAATCATTTCTTTGTAATTACAAAGAATGAAAACGGTACGGTAACCTATGGACAAAACTCCGATGAACCGACTGAGAACATTACAGTCGGAGGATTGTTGATTACGGGAAAAGGAAGCGGTGTCGTAAATCTGCCGCCAACGCTTCACATAAAGGGAGACCTGATCGTAGATCTGCCTAACGGTTCAGTGAGCAACCATGCGGTAGTGTCAGGAAAGACTGAGATTAAAGCGCAGTCGGAGATTAAAAACGATGCGGTGTTCAGCCTTTTGACAAAGGAGTTCGTGAGAAAGGAAGCACCGAAAGACGGGGTCAAAATATCCATAAGCAACATTAAAGATGACAGAGGAGAAAAGGTAGAACCGACCAAGAGCAAGTTGGACGATCTGTCCGTATTTGTAAACGGTAAGAAGCTGAAGACCGGAGAATTTTCCGTGGATGAAGATAAAGATATCGTTACAATTTCAAGGGACGTTGCAAATGCATGGGAGAGAAATGCGAAAGTTGTAATCAAATTCAAAGATGGCAGCAACGGTGTCAGCCCAGTATCTTCCGATGAACTCAATGTGAACGTCATAGACAAGAGCAATGCGATATTTGAGTTTGATTCAAAGACCTTCACGCATTTCAATCCGGAAAACAAAACGATAACGATCAAAGTGAAGAACATAACCGATAAGTTCGGAAACAAAGTTGAGGCGAGCAAGACGAAATTGAAAGCGTCGTTTAGCAGATATGGAGTTAAAGTTGCCGACACTTTCCTGGAAGTCGATGATAAAACGGATGAAATAAAATTGAAACCGGAACTTTTAGCTTCAATTCCGGCAAGCAGTTATGAAAATGGAGAAAATCAAAACATCGGAACTCCTGTAACGTATACTGTGGAAATTTCAGACGATGAAAACGGAATCGGCAAGATAAGCCAAGATGTTCAGTTCAACGTCAGAGATAAAAGCTCAGCTAATTTTGAATTTGAGAAGGGACTGACATTTACTCAGGGAGAAGCCCCGAAGGGAGGCATCAAACTGTTTGTACGAGATATTTTCGACTCTGCAGGAACCAAGGTGCCACCGAGCAAATCCAGGCTGAAAGACAACATAAATATAGAGCCGTTTCCTGTTAAAAGAGATGATACCGTCGATTCGGAGATAATTGTCGTAAGGGATAAAGACGGAAATTACGTAAAGGAAATTTTCAATCCCAAATACATAAAGATAAATGATGATGAAGATTCCATAACCTTTACCAAGGAATACCTGGATAAGATGAAGACTCAAAATGACGGTTCGACTGAGTCGGGAATGAAGATATTCACATTTAAGTATTTTGATGAAAAGGCGAAAGTGGATATGAGATCGAAAAAAGTTGCTCTCTACATCAAGAAGAGGGAGAAGGAGAGAAGCAGCAATACGGAAATCGATTTCAAAGAAAATACGTTGAAAATCCATGATGATAAGATTGTCAATAACGGGTTTAAAATCGATAAACAGACTATGGTTGCACAAGTTCTACAACATGTTATAAAGAAAAATCCGAGACAGCAGGTGCTGGTTCTAAACGGTGACGGCAAGGAAAAGCACAGCTACGATTGTGTAAATCAGGGAGATAAACTCGTCGTGATCGCAGAGGACAGCAAGACGAGGCGAGAATACTCTCTGGTCGTTGCCGATGAAGGTAAGCCGGATTTGATTAAGTCCGTCAAAAGAGAGAACATCAGATCATATGATCAGGGTAAATTCCTCGTGAAGCAACATATTAAAGTTGACGAGCTGAAGAACTCCATCATACCGATGGACGGTGTTAAAATTTCCGTAATAGGAAACAAGGGGAAAAATCAGTATGAAGTTTCAGAAGATGCCACAGTATCGACGGACCACTGCATAAAGGCGGAAATAGAAGGAAAGGAATACTATTGGAACATCAGATTGTTCGCTGCAAAGGCGAAAACAAGGGCATTACTGATCGGAAACAACGACTATGCAGGAACTAAAATGGATTTGGTAGGACCGCCAAATGACTTGAGAATGATGGAAAGCGTGTTTAAGGGAAACAGAATCTCAGGCGAAAAAACCGACGTAGCAGTTTACAAAAATCTGAAAAAGAGAGAGCTTATAAACGCCATTCATCAGACATTCCAAGGTGCAACGGATGAAGACACATCATACTTTTATTACAGTGGGCATGGAAATAACATTAAAAACATTTCATATCTCTGTACGATAGATGATAAGACGCTGCCGGACGGAACCTTTGACCCTACAGGATGGATCAGCGTCGATGAGTTAAAAAGCGGAATTGGATAAGATTCCGGGTAAGAAAATCCTGATTTTAGACTGCTGTAATGCCGGCGGGTTCATAGGAAAGAAATTCGTGGATGAAACTTCTTCCGCGACTAAAAATCCGGGAGTTGCAGGAAAAACCATAACATCTGATAATTCTAAAGCGTTCAACAACAGCGTGAGAAGAACGTTTGAGAGCAAGCCGGAGGAAAATGCCAAGGCGAATTATCTGACAGGAAACGAATACAAAGTTTTAACGGCAAGTTCTGCAAACGAATACAGCTATGAGGATAAGAAGGAAGGCATAGGAAAGTTTACCAAGATGTTTGCCATTGCAGCCGGATTGGAGAACAATCAGATGAAGGGAGACGTCAACGGAGATAAGAAGCTGTCTCTAAACGAAGCATACGAATATTTGATGAAAAATGTCGAATCGACTTCACATATCCAGGTTTTCCCTTACAGAGATGAAACCACAATGGTTGAAAATGTGAATATATCGACTCTGAGCAGTGAAACGAGAGTTGAGAGTAAAATGTACAATGTCAACGTCAGAAAGAATAAGTTCGGAAAGTACTATGGCAGTATTACCGCAAAAAACGGAAATATCATAGAAAGCGAACAGACAGTCGAACAGTTTATCGGAAAGTTTAAGAAGCTGCATCCTAAGCAGGAAATAAGCGTTCAAAATGAAAGAAATACTGTAATGGATGCTAAGGACAAACTCGGTGAGGGATTGAGATACTTGGTAGTTGTAGCGGAAAATGGAGATGTCAGCAGGTATTCTTTCTCAGCTAAGAGACCGAGCGGTACAGGTGGAAATGTTGCGATTTCTTCAAGGGATGATGCAATAGAGATCAATGTTCACATAAAAGGCTATCAGGCTGACCAAAAAAATATGACGGTGAGAGAGTTTATCAGCAAAATAAAAAGGCGATGAAAGACAGATTTTAGAAGTTTATCCGAAAGGAAAAGGAAACGTTGCCAGAAAGGATAATGAAAAAGTTCAATCTCTTGACTATCTGCTGGTTACAGCTCCTGACGGAACCACAAAGCAGAAGTATAATATTACTCTGATGATGGCAGATAGCGACATCAAACCGGATTTTGGGGGAAAATTCAAAATAGAAGGAAATAAAATTAAAAGTGGCAGCGTCAAATTGACGAAAAACACCACAGTGGGAGAAATTGACCGTGCAATCGTAAACAGAGCAGAGCTTCAAAGAATGATTGATCCTATGGGAAGCGGAGTTTTCAAAGCAGGTGACAGCGGGCCATGGGCGAGACCAAAGAGGGCGGATGAAAAACTGGCTAAAGGAGATATTTTCAAATTGAAACCGATTCAATGGAACAAGCCGGCAGTACAGTTTGTATTCGAACTGGAAGATGATTCTATACCCGGAAGTGAAACGCTCGGAAGTGGAAATGCCGATGAAGTCAGAATTCCGAAATGGCAGTGGCAGTATAAAATCCAAGGAGATAAAATAATAGACGACGGAGATACTCTCGGTGCTGATAAAAAAATACGAAGATATTACCAAATGTTTAAGTAATTTAGCTGATTATACGAAATTTGAATACTTGGATGACAACGGAACTGTTAAGTCAGGAAAAAGATCCTATCATGAACGGTGGTAGAATAAGGTTTTTTTAACGGAAGTAAATACATTGAATATATTTTGAAATTCAGTGAAGGTGGAGGTTTAATCGTTCCGCCTGCCATATCCGGTCCGTAGACGGTACAGACATCCGCAGAGGATTGAATAAAAACACCTGATTGAAATGTGTCGAATCTGAAAATTCATGCTGAAAGCAGATTTTTTTCACAGTATGAGCATATATGACCTCGAAAAGATAAACTTTTGAGGTCATATTATTTTGTCAAAAAAATTTATAAAAACGACTGAAATCATATCACAAATATGCCATGTTCGTCAGAACATATTCCCTTGATACAGAGAAGGTATGAGTGAAGAAGTTGTAAATTATACGAGAATAAAACTTTTAAGAGTCTTGCATATAAAAATATGATATAATATCAAAAGGCGAATATGTGTCGGAAAACATGGATATCTAAAGGTGTTCATATTGACGAAACATTTAAATAATAAGGATTCGAGGGTACATTGAGAGAAGAAGACGGAGGAAGAAGATGATTAGGTATACGGAGAAACAAAAATCTGAAATACTGTATTACATATGCATGAATTTTGGTCAAATAGACGAGGTTTACACCATAAACGGATTCGATGATATAGAGTTGGAAATGGCAGTTATAAATCCCACAGATGAAAGAGATTTTTATACGGTGGTAACTGTAGGTTTTGGGGCACATGCCATGAATGTTCCCGATGATGTGGAAGGCAATGAGCAGCTGAGGAGATGTGAATTGGTTATAACCTTGCCAAAGGATTGGATGATAGACTCTATGAATAGAGAGTCCTATTGGCCGATGGGATACATGCAGGATATAGTGAGAATGGTAATAAATGAAAATTCGTGGATCGGACCCATGCATACCGTGGATTTCGGAGAAGAAGTACCTGATTCAAATATGAGATTTTCCGGAGTTTTAATAATACCTCCTAATCTTTTATATTCAAAGATATTCATAGAAGATGACTTCATAAATCAGGATCTGCAGGATGTGAATATGTATTACGTGTATCCGCTTTACAGGGAAGAATTGGATTTAAAAGTGAGACTTGGAGGATATGCTCTATACGAGAGAATTATAAAGCTGATAGACGAAGCGATGCCTATTGACAGAAACAGAATCAGCGTCGGAGAGAGATATAAAAAGAAGCACTTTAAGACCAGCGATGAAATCACATCGATAAACTATTCGGGTCCAAACGGATGTCTTGTTACAGACAGCATAATGGTAGACGGGAATAAAGTCGGATACTGCTATAGGGAAGAACCGGAAGAGCAGGAATTCTGGGATTCAGGATGGAGATTCGTTTCGGAAAAAGAAAGTAGGGAAGAGCTAAATGACAAGAGCAAAATCAACATTTGCAGCTGAATGAAGTGGTTGCTATTGATGAGGAAGTAGAAATTCTTTTGGACAGTCCGTATCAAAGCGTTTACCAAAGAGATGAAAATGGAATGTTTCGGTCTTTAGAGCAAAAAAATGAAAACTATAATTTGAGGAGTGTAGACAAATATCAAGGAGATTATGAAATAGTCGAAGATGGAATGATTCACATGGATACGGTCCTATGCAAGCACATAGATGTTCCCGAAATAAACGGGTTGAGTCACATTGCAACTTTTATCATATGGGCGATGAAAAACGGATTGCTGTCTGAGAAGTTTATGGAAGAGAATAAAGAGATCTTACAAGAGGTCGCAAAAAAACGGAACGAAGGCTCCCTTGAGAGAGTATTTGTACAGCAATTTTGATGCACAATTGAGAGATGTATTCTTTTCCGAAAAAGGACTTAGATTTGTTGGATATTACTATAATAACGATAGATTTACAACGCCTTACACTAGGAACATTGACGAGTATGCCATGAAGATCTTCGGAGAAGAGAGATATAGATCGGACGAGTTTAAAAACGAAGCATACGTATTTTTGGAGTACGATGAGGAATACTATAACGGCGTTGAGGAATATATCGATAAAACGTACAATCACTGGAATGAAAATATCTATTCTCGAAGCCTTGAACCTGTAATGAGAGAGGAAGAAATTGAAAAGATAAGCGTATTTCTGGATGGAGATGAAGGTTATTTTTGGAAAATGACAGATTATTTGGACGCTTTGGGCAGAGAACTGGTAGATACAGGCGTATTCACCAACGAAGAAATATTCAGCGACTTGGAATATTCCCTGTGGTTGCTTTTTGCAGTCATCAATATGGGAGTATATGACTATATGCAATGGGTCAGAAGAGTTGTGGCAATAGCGGAGCCCAATGCTAAAGGCTCAGGCAAATGGTTCTATAGGTATGCAGTGCTTTTAACCAATGTAGGCGAATTGGAAGAAGCGTTGGAATACGCCAAACGAGGAGTCAAAGAGGAGCCGGAATATCCGTGGGGATGGTTGCATTTAGCTAAGTTACAAGCGCATTTCGGTGAAAAAGAAAGTGCGTTGAAATCCTTAGAACAGGGAGAATGTTTAGTGGAGTATGATGAAGCACATGAATTTAGAACGTTGAGAGAGGATATTCTAAAAGATGCTACTATCGAGAAAATGATGTTCCATTTGATCAGTGAAGAAGATGATAAAAATATAAATTCGTTGAAATGTGCAGAAGACTTTGCAGAAAATGAAGCTGCAAAAGAGCAGTATGAAAAAACAAAATATTTGACTATTGATGAAGAGGGAATGGAAGAGAGGAGATATATTTTCAACGATGCGAGTTTAAGGACAGGAGACACTTTTGTATGCTTGACAAAGATTTTGAAAGAAACCGAAAAAGAATGTTATTTATACATCAGAAATGTGAATCCGCAGTACTTCTCTAAAATGGACAAGGAAGTTCTGCAGTTTTTAGCGAATATCATGGAAGACAGTCAATGGGCGATTAGAACTTTATCCGATGGTCACAGGTATTATTTGGAAGGGATTGTAACAAATTCGTGGTTCAGAACAGGGGTGGTGTTCAGAAGAGATGACGGTATTGAAGTTATGATTGAATTGACAGAAGAAAGGCAAGATTTCAGCGAAGAAATAAAACTGGAAGAGATTGATTTGAGAATTGCTATGAAGGTGAGAGAGATATTGGAGGAAAAGGAGAATATAAAGCAATAGAAACTGCGTTTTCCGCATTTCCAACCTGTAACAGCAAAGGGGTTTTGAACAGGAGATAACATTGAAAAGCAATGGTGTTGTGCAAGGATTTAGAAATCAGTTAGCACAAAGTATGAGAGCTTATAAAAACAATTGCGTAAAATAATAATCCATATATTTTATTATAGTTATTTGCAATACACCTTATATTTACATTGTAAAAATCAATAAGATTTATTATAATTAGTTGCGTAATATGAAAAAGATGAATTTGTATAAGTTAAGGAGATGTACATGGAAAGATTAGTTGGTACTGTATCAAGAGGAATGAGAGCACCGATCATAAGAGAAGGTGACGATTTGGAACAAATAGTTACAGATGTGATACTAGAAGGTGAAAAAGCCGGAGAATATAGAATAAACCATAAGGATATCGTTGCGATTACAGAGTCTATCGTCGCAAGAGTTCAGGGGAATTATGCAACAATAGACCAAATAGCAGCCGATGTTAGAAATAAATTTGACGGAGAGGAAATAGGCGTAATATTTCCAATATTGAGCAGAAACAGGTTTGCGATATGCTTGAGAGGTATTGCCAGGGGAACAAAAAAAGTGGTTTTGATGCTCAGCTATCCAAGTGATGAAGTGGGAAATCATCTGCTGGACTGGACTCTGTTGGATGAAGTCGGTTTGAATCCGTACGTAGATGTGATAAGCCATAGAGAATTTGAAGAGAAGTTCGGCAAGTCAAAGCACCCGTTTACTGGTATGGACTATGTTTCATACTATAAGGGAATCATTGAAGAGGAAGGCGCAGAAGCGGAAATAATTTTTGCCAACAATCCTAAAGCCATTTTGGATTATACCGAAAATGTGTTACAGTGCGATATTCACACTAGAGAAAGGACGAAAAAGCTGTTAAAAGATGCAGGAGCTAAAAGGGTGTTCGGAATGGATGATATCCTGAGTGAAAGTATAGACGGCAGCGGATACAACACTAAGTACGGACTGTTGGGTTCCAACAAGGCTACAGAAAATACGGTGAAACTGTTTCCCAACGACTGCACCGAATTCGTATGTAAAATACAGAAGAGAATCAAGGAGAAAACAGGAAAATCGGTAGAGGTGATGGTCTATGGTGACGGTGCGTTTAAGGATCCTGTGGGAAAGATATGGGAATTGGCAGATCCGGTCGTTTCACCGGGTTATACTCCGGGGTTGGAAGGAACACCTAATGAAGTGAAGATCAAATATCTGGCAGACAATGATTTTGCAGACTTAAACGGCGAAGAGCTTAAAGATGCCATTTCAAAGTATATTAGAGAAAAAGACGAAAAAAATGAAAACTTGGGAGATAACATGGTTGCTCAGGGAACTACACCCAGGAGGCTTACGGATTTAATCGGTTCCCTTTGTGATTTGACATCGGGTTCCGGGGATAAGGGAACTCCCATAGTATTTATTCAAGGATATTTTCGATAATTATACCAAATAGAATAAACGAGGAAATTTGCAACTATATGGCGCAGAATGTTGCGAAAAGAGGCAACAAAAAGAAATAAAAAATCTCTCTTATAAGATGGATGATATCCATAAGAGAGATTTTTTGGTTGTTTGCATATTTTTGAGTTGAAAAAATCTCTATTTTTTTGTCAACTCTCGCAGGTATTTCACTACGCTGTTGCCGGCGGTTGCACCGTCATAGACGGCTTTTGATACTTGCAATAACCCTCCGGTACAGTCGCCACATGCAAAAATTCCCGGAATATTTGTCGCCATATTTTCATCTACGACGATTTTGTTGCTATCTGTGGCTATGCCTACCTTTCTGGCTAAATCGGTGCTGCTGGCAGATCCTTGCGCAATGAACAGCCCGGAAATAGTCATAGAGGATGAATCGTCAAAAACTACAGTTGACAAAGCCATAGGTGAGCCGTCAAGATGAGAAATCTTTCTTTCATCTACTTTGATTTCTGAAGGAAATTCAACCTCAGGAGAGGTACCGTCAGTCAGAACGGTAACTGAACCTGCAATCGGCAGCAACGCCTGAGCTTCGTGTAGAGCGTATTTTCCGCTGCCCAGAACGGCGACATCCTTTCCCCTGTGGAAAAAACCGTCGCACACTGCACAGTAGCTGACACCGAGTCCTTCAAAGTCGGCAATTCCTTTGATTCTCGGAACTTTTCTGGATGTTCCTGTCGCTATGATCAGAGCATCGGCGGAAAACTCTTCATCAGCAGTCAAAACCTTAAATTTACCATCAAAATTTATGCTGACCACTTCCTTGGAAACGATGTCGGCACCCAACTTTCTGACCTGAGAAACTCCTAAATCGTGGAGTTCTTTCCCGGGTAGAGGAGTCGCCAATCCGTAGTAATTTTCAATAGCATGTGCTTTTTCCAAAGCCCCGTACCCCTTTGAAATAACAGTTGTATCAATATTTCCTCTCAGGGCATATAGAGCGGCAGAAGCTCCCGCCGGTCCGTCCCCGATAATAATTAGTTTCGTCATATGCACCTCCAATTCTTTCATTATGGTTATATTATACACCAATTTTGTGTCAATATATCTTTTGTGAGTAGAAATTTTAATCGGTTTAGTATATACTTTACATAGTGAAAAACAGCACCTTATCGTTCGCACGGAGGCGTTACGCAACAGAAGCGTCAAAGGAGCGGAGAGATAAGTGGATTCTGATGAAAATAGCATGAAGCAGCGGTAAAAAATCTCGTGGTGGATAGAATGGAAAAGAGGAACGGATGGGTTTATTTGGAAATGAAACTTTAGGAATAATTGGCGGAATGGGACCATTGGCAACGGACATGTTTTTTAATATGGTAATCTCAAAGACGGATGGCGATAAGGATCAGGACCATATAGATATGATCATTTTAAATCATGCATCCATGCCCGACAGAACGCAGGCGATAAAATCGGGGGATTTACGAGAAATACAGGGGAAATTGCTCCAGGATGCCAAATTTTTAGAAAATGCGGGAGCTGCTCGAATTGCAGTACCGTGTAATACTTCACATTATATACTCATGGAGATACAAAAAAACGTGAACATTCCAATAATGAGCATGATAGATATGGCGGTGAACAAAGTTGAAAAGGATATCCGCAAGAAGGAGTTCAATGATAGTCACGAGATGAAAGTGGGAATTATGGCAACGGATGGGACTGTGGAAATGGGACTTTACCAGAAAGCGTTGAGTCAGAAGGGATTTCAGTGGGTGATTCCGGACAGAGATGTCCAAAGCAGGGTTATGGGAATAATTTACGATAACATAAAAAAAGGAATAGAAGTTTCCGATGGAGAGTTCGCCGTAATAGATGATTTTTTCAGAAAATCCGGTTGTAGAAAGGTTATATTGGCTTGTACGGAGCTGTCAGTTTATAAGATGCAGAAGGGTTTGGATGACTACTATGTGGATGCTATGGAGGCATTGGCTGAGGAGGTAATTTTGAGCTTCGGAAAGAAGATCAGAGATGAGAAACAGTGCATGTGAAGATGATAAATAATGTTTGTGCGACGGAATAAAAGACGCAAGAGATGGAAATTGTAAAAAAATGAGGACAGAGCAGTCATGTGGATCATCTGATCATCGAATGTGAATTCGAACTGGATTGCTGTAAATCGATAGGAGAATATGCGAGGTAGAGGATGGAAAATAAATTATCGCAGATGTTGTTGCCTGAATTGAAACTGAACAGAGAAAAATTGGAAAAAAGATATCCCGAGAGGGACTTAAAGGAGAGTGCTAAAGTCACGAGACTCGGTCCGAGCCCTACCGGCTTTATTCATTTAGGTAACTTGTATGGTGCCTTCGTGGATGAAAGACTGGCAGCGCAGAGCGATGGAATTTTTTATTTGCGAATTGAAGACACCGATGATAAGAGATTTGTCGATGGAGCTGTAGATGCTGTCATCGATACTTTGGGATATTTTGATATCAACTTTTATGAAGGAGTGACGAAAATAGGAGAAAACGGTGAATATGGTCCATATTATCAAAGTCAGCGAGGAGAAATTTACCGGGTATTCGCAAAGGAATTGCTGGATAGAAATTTGGCATACCCGTGTTTTATGAGTGAGGATGAAATAGCACAAATCAGGGAAAGACAGCTTGCAGAGAAGAGAACTCCCGGAATATATGGAGAATACTCAAAGTACAGAAATATAACATTTGAAGAAGCAGAAGAGCTTATTAAAAAGGGGATGCCTTATGTGATCAGATTGAAGTCGAGCGGATCGTATGGAGAAGATGCCGAGTTGATAACAGTTGATGATGCAATAAGGGGAAAGCTCACCATGCCTGAAAATTTTCAAGATGCTGTGATATTGAAAAGCAACGGAATTCCGACATACCATTTCGCTCATGTGGTGGATGATCACTTGATGAGAACCACTCACGTAGTGAGAGGAGAGGAGTGGCTTTCAACTTTGCCAATTCATGTGGAACTGTTTGAAAAGTTGGGATTTGAGCTTCCGACGTACTGTCATACTGCACAGCTTATGAAAATTGATGAAAACGGGAACAAGAGGAAGCTGTCAAAGAGAAAGGATCCGGAATTGTCTTTGGATTATTACAAGGAAGTAGGATATCACAAGGAAGCCGTAAAGGAATATCTTTTGACCATCTTGAATTCGAATTTCGAAGAGTGGCGAATTGCAAATCCTGATACCGATTGGAGAGAATTTGAGTTTTCCATGAGCAAGATGTCAACTTCGGGAACGCTATTTGATATAAACAAATTAAATGACGTTTCAAAGGACGTTCTGGTAAAAATAAGCGGTGAGGACCTTTATCCGTTCTTAACAGGATGGGCAACGGATTACAGAGAGGATATGGCACGCATTTTGCAAAAAAACAAGGAGTATGTCGTAAATATTTTGGATTTGGACAGACAGGGAAAAAAACCGAGAAAGGACTTTATCAGCGCCGGTCAAATTCTGGATAACATAAGCTACTTCTTTGACGAATGCTTTAAGATATTGGAGAGCATGCCCGAGGAAGTTCCACCGGAAGATGTCCGTGAAATTTTAGAAAGATACAAGGAAACTTACGACGAACATGATGACCAAAGTCAATGGTTTGAGAAGATTAGAACTATAGCGGGAGCTTTGGGCTACGCCTTGAAACCGAAAGATTATAAGAAAAATCCAGATGAATATAAGGGCACGTAGGCTATGTCAGCACCGTCATCAGAATCGCCTTGGTCGGCAGAAGTCAGTCTCCGGATCTTTGGGGGATTCAACAGATTTTAGGCACTGAAAAGGTGATGAACAGAATAGAGGGATATTTGAAAAAGAGCTGATCTTCGATTGAAATTTTAAGTTGATATTGAAAATTGCAAGAGGATTTTCTGATATATGTAAAACCACGCATCCGGAATACAAAGCGAGAGGTTGAAAAGTTGTTGCCGTATATTCCGTACGATGCGTGGGTTTTTACTAAGGTTGTTTATTTAATGAGATTATTTCTTGTTACCTATTTACTTAGCTGATGAAGTTTCTTACCTTTTAATTCCAAAACAACATCTGCGGCACTGGCAAGTTGAGGGCTGTGGGTAACAACGATAACGCATTTGTTGCGCTCCTTGGCTGAACTCTTCAGGATGTTTATGATATCCATAGCGGTGTTCTCGTCAAGGTTACCCGTAGGCTCATCTGCCAGAATGATAGGGGCCTCTGAAACCAGAGCTCTGGCAATAGCAACACGCTGTTGCTGACCCCCTGAAAGTTTTAATACGTTTCTGGTAATCTGCTTTCCTTCAAGCCCCAACTGCATGAGGATGTCTTTGGAAGCATCTTTATTTACTAGTTTTAAATTCTCTAAAGGCGTTAAATAGTCTATCAAATTGTAGTTCTGAAAAACCAGAGAAACGTGTTTGCTTCTATGATGGCTATATCCTGACTTGGCGATATCCTCATTATCGAAGAGAACGCTTCCCTTGGTAGGTACATCAAGTCCTGCCAACAGAGATAGAAAAGTGGACTTGCCGGAACCGGATTTTCCGATGACCGCATAGAATTTACCGCTTTCAAACTCTATGTTCAAATCTTTTAACACCTTTCTTTAGAACTGTTATAGCTGTAATTTACATTATTCATCTTCAAAATTGTCATTTCTTTCAAATCCCCCTTAACTCATATTAGTTAATATTTCCTTAGGCTTCTTATGCAAGATAATCAGAGAAGTTCCTATAACTGAAAGCCCTATAATCACCAATAAAATGCCGTAAGTTGAAAACATGTTCACGATATCAAGTCTCGGAACAACATTCTTAAATACGTTTTCCGTTCCTACTTCAGAGGCACTGCTTACAATTCCTTTGAATATGAAAACGGAGGTCAGTTTCCCCAAGAGTATGGAAACTATATAGCTTCCTACGGAAATCATGATGACTTCCAAAATGAACTGTCCGATTATCTTCAGCTTCGAAATACCAATGGACAGCAGTATTCCAATCTCGTATATTCTCTCCCTGAGCCAGAAGATTAAAACCAGTGATAATATCACTATGCTTCCTATGATAATCCCTAAAGTCATAACATCTATGATATTTCCAAAGCTTTTGAGAGAAGTTGAAATGCTGTCAAAGGCCTTGCTGTTTTTCGTAAGAGATAACTTGCTAAAATCAACAGAAGTTTTCTTTACATTTTCTATGACCTTGTCTATGTCTTTGGGATTTGATACCAAGAATGTTGAGGCAGTAATCTTATAATCATTCTCACTATACCCCATAGCGTTTTGACTTGACTTGTAATCGGTAAAAACGGTATTTTCCGTCGCATCCGAAGTCAGACCTCTGTTTGTTTCACTTTTTCTTCCGGAAAAAATTCCGACGATTTCCAATTCCACATCTTTGCCTGATACGACGTTGCCCTGGCTGGGACCGTTGCCGGAAGAGTTTCCGCCGTTGATGGAGATCCCTTTGATTTTCAATTTATCTCCTACTTTTAGACCGTTTGCCTTTGCCAACTCTTCGTGAATGATAGTTTTTCCTGAATCTTTATCGGTAAGACCTCTGCCTTTTTCAATTCTGAAAATTCCACTCGTGAAATCATTCTCAAGTGAGGTGTTCGTAGAACCTTTCAGAGAAACCAGGTTTGAGAGCCTTTTATCCGGATTGTTAATTTGAACTTTCTGCTCAACCTTTACGACTTTTTTGTTAACCAGACTGCCCAAGGCATCATATCTATAATTGTGATTCTTTATGCCGGAAGTTTTCTGAATATCCTTCACGTTATTTAATAGAAATGGACTCTGCTTATCCTTGCTTGTTACTGAAAATCCTGCATTTGACGTCTCATATATTTTCTGTGCCATATCTCTGGTAGTACTCTTTATAGAATAACTGCTGAGTAGAGCCGTTGAGATTAAAGTCAGAATGAAAAACAATATGATCGTTTTTACTTTCTTTCTAGAGATGCAAAACCATGCTCTTTTAGTAATCGACATACATCAATATGCTCCTTCCTGTTTTTTAATTGTCTATCGGTAGTTTAATATAGCAATGTGAAATGAGTATGAAACAAAGCAAATGAAAATAAAAAAATGCAAATAAATTGAAAAACCTTGAAAAAAACACCCGTTATTAGGAATGTATGACGGAAGTGCACATGGAGTTTGAATGTGAAATGAGATGTGTATATAAATGAATGTTTTTATGAATCAGTTGATGACGAATGACAAGCGTAAAGATAAAAAATAGGAAAAGTGAAAAAAGAAATCTTTTTTCGGAGATAACGGAAATGAAATAGTTGTAAAAGAAGTGGACATGCAATGAGAGGAAGACTATATATTACATAATAAGGAAGGAAATTCCCATATTGTAGGGTCAAAGGTTGACTAGACCGGATGGCTGACTGTGACAATACGCCATTTGGTTATGTAGGATGGAAAAAGTTATGAAATTCAGGTAATTTAGAGATATAAAATGAAACAGCCGAAATTCTAGGGGGATGAAATTATGAGAAAGATAATTATAGATATCGTGATTATAAATAAATATTTCGATGTTAAATATAAGTAATTTTTTTAGGGGGACCGAATGGATAAAGTTAAATTGACGGATGTGACTATATCTCTTGTCGCAACACTGTATTTTTCAAGAGCTAATTAAGAGTTATTATAATCTTGGCGGAACTAATATATTGAGGGAGATTCTTGTATTGAGAGAATTCCATTTATAATTTCATTTGTGTGGATATGTATTGTTGTAATAAAAAGAATAAGTTATCTTCGAAAAATATATAACGAAAAACAGCAGGAAGATAAATAGTTCAATAAGGTGAGTTGAAAAATAGGGTTACTAATCACAGTAGCTCTATTTTTTTATTTGCATGACAACGGCACTTGGCAGTTTGAAGTTATCGATATAAATCATTTTTAATTTCATATATATTTCACATATGACGGTTATACTGTACTAGAATTTTTGGAAACGAGGTGAAAAATATGTCGATGTTTAAAAAAACGCAGTCACGTATGTGTTGCGTAAAAAAGTAAAAACTTTAATAATATTTTGTGTTTTGCTTTGCATGTCAACTATGACATTGAGCGGGGTGGCTGTAAAAAAAGCTACGGATAACGCAGCTAAAGAAACTTTTAAGACTATAAACAGCAGCTTCTCAATGCAGATTAACAGACGAGTAAATCAGGGAACACCTAGAGGCTCCGGAAATATAAAAGGTAGCGATATAGAAAAGATCAGCAAGACCGAAGGGATTTCTGGATATGTGAAGAGAATGGGTGTAATTGCTGATGTGGTGAACCACAATCTGATAGAGCTGACAGGTGAAAATGCAGGTCAAATAAGCGAAGATAGAAAACAGAAGTTCGGTAAAGCTGCCATAGTGACAGGTATAAATGATTCTTCCAAAGATGATAGGTTTGTAGCAGAAACTTTTACGTTGAAAAAGGGAAGACATCTGAAAAACTCAGATGAAAACAAAGCGTTGGTTCATGAAGAATTTGCAAAGAAAAATAATCTGAAAATAGGCGATAAGTTCAAACTTAAGTCGAATCCATATGATGCTGACAATGTAAACAAGGCGAATGAAACCGTTGAAGTGGAAATCGTAGGATTCTTTGGCGGAAAGAATAAAGCCGGAGTTACATATCCGCAGGAACTGTATGAGAACTACATTTTGACAGACATTTCCACTACGAGAAAACTGTATAATTACAATAAGGACAATGAAATCTATCAGGATGCGACTTTTCTTTGTTAAGGGTGGTGAAAAGCCTGGAAAAAGGTGATGGAAAGAGTACAGAAACTTCCTATAGATTGGCAGCAGTATCAGCTGTTAAAGAGCAGCAACAACTTCCCTGTATTGCAACAATCCATAGATGCGATATACGGAGTTGCGGATAAATTGTTCATAGGATCTTTGATATTCAGCGGATTAGTTCTGACTTTAATCTTGTTCTTGTGGATAAACGGCAGGAGAAAAGAAATCGGAATACTGTTGTCCATAGGAGTGAAGAAATCGAAGATATTCGGACAATTTTTAATAGAAATATTGCTGGTCAGCGTATTCGGATTTATCGGATCGTTTTATCTGGGTAAATTTGCCGGTAAATTTGTCGGAAAGACAGTGCTGTCACAAGTTGCCAGTTCTCTGGGTAAGTCGCTATCATCCGATGCCAAGGGTCAAAATATCGGTGGCGGTGCGGATGCAGACGGCTTTAACAAGATGATAACAGAGCTGGATGTGAACGTCAGTCCGAGCGACATGAAATGGGTAGTCATAATGGGTATTGCAGTAATAGTTATCGCAGTAGGTATCGCTTCATACAAACTGATCACTAAGCATCCTAAGGAACTGCTTTCTGACATAGATTAATTATGCTCGTAGCACTAAGTTTAATATAAACCGAAATTGGTAGAAGGTATGAAACGTATCTTCTACCTTTTTCTTTGTACGACAATTTGACTTTGCACAAAATGTAAAAGTGAGTGTAGATGTAAATTTTAAGGGTTTTACAATAATTGTGGGAAAAGCGACAATAAATGTGATAAAATGTACTTGACCAAAGGAGATTGTGGCGAAGAAAGAGGAAGAGGATGAATATATTTATTGTAGAAGATGATAGGACAATAAGAGATGGCATTGTAGAGTTTTTTTCAGTGAAATGGGGTATAACGTCTTTCAGGCTCAAGATGGAGAAGAGGCGCTGAAGATCTTTGAGGAAAATGAAATAGATCTCATGATTTTGGACATAATGATGCCTAAAAAAGACGGGTTTGAAGTGTTGCAGGAGATAAGGAAGAGCAGCAATGTTCCCGTTTTGATTTTAAGTGCCGTGGAAGATGAAAAATCCCAAATCAAGAGTTTTGACTTGATGGTTGACGGATATGTCAATAAGCCGTTTTCGTTGCCGGTTTTATCAAAGAGAGTGGAGGCTTTGTTAAAGCGACATTACGGAAATTACAATCTGTGGAAGTATAAGGATGCAGTAGTAAATTTTTCCAGTTATCAGGCGACATATAAAGGCATAGATGCCGATGTAAAACCGAAAGAAGTGGATATTTTGAAGCTTCTGTTGGAAAATGAAAACAAAGTGCTCAGCCGTGAGCAAATATTGGACAATGTCTGGTATGACAGCGATGAAGCGCCTTACGACAGAGTCGTAGATGTTTATATTAAAAACTTGAGAAAAAAACTGAAGTTGGATTGTATAGTTACAGTTAAAAACGTGGGGTATAAATTGACGCTAAAATGAAGAATTTGAAAATATTTCCAAAGACATTTTTATACACTTTTACCATATTGGGAAGTATAGTATTGATCGCTCACGTGCTGATATATTTTCTGTTTCCGGTATTCTATCTGGACGACAAAAAGCAGGAATTAAGTTCTAAAGCTAATATGATAGTGGAAAGCATCAGCAGAGTTAATGAGTCGTCGGTAGAGTCCGTGCTGAGCGTATACGCCAAGAACAACAAGGTTACGGCATTTCTGAAAAAAGGGGAAACATCGGAAGTTGTCAAGCTGGGTGACGATGTCAATATAGATAAGGACAGCACAAATAATTCCATAATAATAGAAGATCGAAAGGCGGAAACAAAAGATGGTAAAGTGGTGACATTTCAGGTTATTTCGGGAACCGAAACGGTAAAGGAAGCAACTAAGGTCACTCTGCAATTTCTACCGTACACCTTGATGACGACCATTTTGTTTTCAATAGTATTTTCATATTTTTATTCAAAAAAGTTGGTCAAGCCGTTAATTGAAATTGCAGAAACTACGAAGAAGATGCAGAACTTGGATAGAGATGCGAGGTTCAAGGTTCGCAGTACCGATGAAATAGGAGAAGTGGGAGTTCGAATAAACCGCGTATACGAGCAACTTTTGAGCGTAATCGATGATTTGGAAGAGAAAAATAAGAACATGATCAGAATGGAAAAAATGAAAGTTGACTTTCTGAGGAGTGCTTCTCATGAACTGAAAACTCCTTTAGCAGGACTTAGAATCATCTTGGAGAATATGGAATACAACGTTGGCAAATACAAAGATAGAGATAAATATCTGGCAGAAAGCATAGATGTCGTGGATCACATGACGGAAATCGTTATGGAAATCTTAAAGTTGTCCAAGTTACAGGAGTGGAGCAGCTCGAATGAAGAGATATTCATAGGGGATGAGATAGATAGAGTCTTAGAAAAATACATGGCTTTAGCCGCAAATAAGGATATTTCCATAAGCGAGAATATTGACAATATAAAAATAAAAATGGGTAGAGCGGTATTTGGGAAGGCGATGTCAAATTTAATAGGAAATGCAGTAAAATACACTGCGGAAAGGATGCATAAGGATTTACACCGAAGATAATCATCTGATAATCGAAAACACGTGTGAGCCGTTATCCGAGGAGGAAATTTCCAAGGCTTTTGAGATTTTCTACCATGGAAACAGTGAAAGTCAGTGCACACATCAGGGTAACGGATTGGGGCTTTACATAGTGAAAAACATCATGGAAAATTACGGATTCGGATACAGTTTTGAAGCATATGAAAGAACGGAAGATGATAAAATACATATGAAAAATGGCAACGATGGGGAAAAAGAACATGTAAATTATGACGAAACAGCAGAGAGAGGAATGAGATTCACCATAGAATTTTAACGAAATAAGGAAAACGCATTGCGAGTTATCGCTGAATTATGGGAACAGTACGGAGCATAGGAAATATATCCCGAAAATTTGTTTCAAAAAATGCAGTACCCCGTTCACAAACATCTATCAATTTGTGAACGGGGTGTTTATTTTATATGGCAATGTTTGCAATGGGTGAATTTCGCATGCAAAGGCATAATTTCTAAAGTTCCCTGTGTATGTCTGACATCATATCGTCTATAGCTTGCATCTGTTCTGCACAACGTCTCAGTTTTTTCGAAGCCTCTTCGCTGATTGGGGTACCTTGTCGCTTGTATCTCAGTTCGTGTTCCAAGCTTGCCCAGGTATCCATTACCACTGTTCGTATTTGGATTTCCACTGGAACGTGTTCTACTCTGTCAGAGAGAAAAACCGGAACTGTGACTAATAGATGAAGACTTCTATAGCCACTTTCCTTTGGATTCTTTATGTAATCCGCTTCACTCAAAAACTTAATATCATCTTGGCTCAAAAGCATTCCTCTAATTCTATAAATATCTTCTGCATATTTGCAAATCACCCTTATTCCGGCAATGTCGGAAATCTTCATAAAAGCTTTTTCCTCACCATCCAGACCTCTGCGCATAATTTTTTCTAAAATGCTCTTGACCGACTTAACTCTGGATTCCATGTGATGTATGGGATTGTAATCGTGATTCACTTGAAATTCATCATCTAAGATTTCCAATTTTGTGCTGATTTCTTTAATTGCAGCATGATAGACATTTCTGACAGCGAGAAAATCTTGTGCTTCCGAAGCAAAAGCCTTGTACTCATCGGAAATGGTGGCGATGTCAATTCTCAAATCGTCATTTCTTTCTATAATCATCTTTCATCCTCCTAAAGTTTAGGTAGAGACAAACATTCTCCATATATTATTATAATGTAAAGAGTGCTTATTAACAAATAAAAATCCTCGTAACACCATAAAACGTTCATAAAAAAAAGATTTTTGTATAGAATAAAAACTATAAAAAAACGTTGTAATTTAAAAATTTAATATAGATTAAAAAGTTGTGAAAATCACAAAAAGACAGGTGCATTTGTGTTATGATATACCCATAGTTTAAAAAAACTTTTGCAGACATATGGAGAGAAATTATGGTTAGGAGATTATTTGTTGAAAAAAAATCGGGATTTGATGTTGAAGCACAAGGTCTTTTTGAAGATATAAGGACTAATTTACATGTGAAAAATGTAAAAGCGGTTAGAATCTTGAACAGATATGACATAGATGGAATAAGCGATGAAGTTTTTCAATCAAACTGAATATGCAGTTTTTGCAGAACCGCCTATAGATAATACTTTTTTAGAAGAGTTGCCTGAGGATGTGGTATCTGCGATTTTTTTTGCTGTCGAACTGTTGCCCGGACAGTTTGATCAGAGAGCGGATTCGGCGGAAACCTGCATTAAACTCATAATGCCTCATGCAAATCCCGTCGTCAAATTTGCAAAGGTGATAGCGATTTACGGAGACATTTCGGCTGAAGACTTGAAAAAAATCAAGGCATATTGCATAAATCCGGTAGATAGCAGGGGAAGCATCTTTAGAAAAGTTGGATGATTTGGAAGAAGTAAGTCCAGAGCCGGAAGATGTGGAGATAATCGACGGATTTGTAGATATGACGGAAAGTCAGCTCGATGAGTTTAGAGATGACAGAGAATTGGCTATGACCAGAGAAGATCTGTATGCCGTCTGTGAATATTTCAAAGAAGTCGAAGGGAGAAATCCTAGTATTACAGAATTGAAAGTGATCGATACGTACTGGTCCGATCACTGCAGACATACGACGTTCAATACGAAGATTGAGGGAATCACCTTTCAGGACAGCCCATATGGGAAAGTCGTCAAGGAAGCGTACGATGAATATAAGGCTATGAGAGACTTCGTTTATGAAGGGAGAGAGAAGGACGAGTCGTTGATGGATATAGCGTGCATTGGAGCGAAATACTTAAAAAAAATGGGAAAGTTGGACGATTTGGATGAGTCAGATGAAATAAACGCCTGCTCTATAAAAGTCAAGGCAGTCGTAAACGGCTCAGAAGAGGATTGGTTAGTCATGTTCAAAAATGAAACACACAATCATCCTACGGAAATTGAACCCTTCGGAGGAGCTGCGACGTGTTTGGGAGGAGCTATCAGAGATCCGCTTTCAGGTAGAGCCTATGTATATCAAGCTATGAGAGTGACCGGAGCAGGGGATCCGAGAACTCCTGTAGAGGAAACCTTGGAAGGGGAAACTTCCTCAGATAAAAATAACCAGAGAAGCGGCAGCAGGATATTCTTCTTACGGTAATCAGATCGGATTGGCGACAGGACTCGTAGATGAAATTTATGATAAAAATTACGTAGCGAAGAGAATGGAAGTAGGGGCTGTAATAGGAGCGACTCCGGCTTCCCACGTGATTAGAGAAAAGCCGGTAGCGGGAGATATTGTAATTTTGCTAGGCGGAAAAACGGGAAGAGACGGATGTGGAGGAGCGACAGGTTCATCAAAGGAACACACCAAAGATTCCATGGATCGGTGTGGAGCGGAAGTTCAGAAGGGCAATCCGCTGGTAGAAAGAAATATCCAGAGGCTGTTCAGAAGGAGAGAGGTTGCAACGCTGATTAAAAAGTGTAACGATTTCGGTGCAGGTGGAGTGTCCGTGGCTATCGGGGAACTTTCTGATGGACTGGATATAAATTTGGATTTGGTACAGAAAAAAATACAACGGATTGGATGGTACAGAGCTGGCAATTTCGGAATCCCAGGAGAGGATGGCTGTAGTAGTCGCTCATGAAAACGTTGAAAAATTCCGGGCGTTTGCAAGGGAAGAAAATTTGGAGGCGACAGCAGTCGCAAAGGTGACAGATGACAACAGAGTGAAAATGCGTTGGAGAGGAAAGACGATTTTAGATATTTCAAGGGGATTTTTAGATACTAATGGGGCGAAGCAGCAGGTTAAACTGAGGGTTACAGATGAAAATCTCGAAAAAGCTGTGTTTAGATTGGAAGATTATTTTCAGGCATTGGAAAATCTGAATTGCTGTTCCAAAAAGGGATTGATAGAGAGATTCGATAGCACCATTGGTGGAAATACCGTTATCATGCCGTTAGGCGGAAAGTATCAGCTCTCTCCGGCGATTGGGATGGCAGCAAAGTTGCCTGTAGTAGAAGGTGAGACGGATACGGCGACTGTGATGACTTATGGATATGATCCGGATATTGCAAAATATTCACCTTTCCACGGAGCAATGTACGCAGTGATAGATTCTGTTACAAAGGTGGTGGCTATGGGAGGGCGACTGGAGAAAATCAGATTATCCTTCCAGGAATATTTTTTGAAAAACTTACAGATGAATCTTCCTGGGGCAAAGCCTTTTGCAGCTCTCCTGGGAGCATTGAAAGTCCAAAGAGAACTTGAAATTCCGGCTATAGGTGGCAAAGGATTCCATGTCAGGAACCTTTATGGATATCAACGTGCCTCCGGCATTGATTTCTTTCGCGGTAGAGGCGATGGATGCAGGCAACGTAATCAGTACGGAATTCAAAAGAGCGAACTCCAAGATAATTATTTTACCGGCAAAATACGATGAAAACGGTATTATCGATTTTGATGCATATAAGAAAAATATGGATACCGTAAGTAAATTGACGGAAGAGAAAATGATTTTATCAGCGAATATCATTGGAAAAGGTGGAATATTTGTAAGTCTGGTCAAAATGGCAGTTGGAAATAAAATCGGGGCGGATGTTAAAAATCTGCCGAAAGATATGCTTTTCTCAGCGAATTACGGTGGAGTTATATTGGAAGTCGCAGATGATAAATCGGTAGATATGTTGAAAAAAATCGACGGAATCGAAGTTGGAAATACCATTGAGGAAGAGAAGATATACATTTCCGATTTGAATAAAACCGATGAATTTGACATTGATGAACTGATAGACGTCTGGATGAAACCGCTGGAAGATGTGTTTCCGACTGAGACTGTTGATGAAAAAAATATGAAGGATAATGCAAAAAAGGTTGCGACATATGAAAAATGCAATGATATACCTACTTTGTCATATGAAAAGAGGTACGATATAGAGCCGAAGGAAAAGGTCGATGTACCTAAGGTGGTGATACCATTATTCCCGGGGACCAACTGCGAGGTTGATTCGGCGCGAGCATTCCGAAGAGCGGGTGCAGATGTCGATATACATCTAATTAGAAATGTGGACAGCGATGCACTGGAAGAGTCTATAAGAGGTTTGGCACAGAAGATCAGAGAATCGAATATAATAATGATACCGGGTGGATTTTCAGGGGGAGACGAACCGGACGGTTCTGCGAAGTTTATAACAGCAGTATTCAGAAATCCCGTGGTCAGAGGAGCTGTAACTGATTTAATTGAGAACAGAGACGGATTGATAATTGGCATTTGTAACGGCTTTCAGGCACTTATAAAATTGGGACTGGTGCCTTTTGGAAAAATTATGGACGCAGATGAGAACAGTCCGACTCTCAGCTACAACAAAATCGGAAGACATATGTCAGGTCTCGTTAAGACCAGGGTGGCATCGGTTAAATCGCCGTGGATGGCAAATGCCGATGTGGGAGATGTTTTAGAAGTACCCGTTTCTCACGGGGAAGGAAGATTTATATGCAATCGAGAGTTGTTACGTGAGCTTGCGGAAGACGGGCAAATTTTGACTCAATATGTAGATTTCAACGGAAAGGCTTCAATGGATACGGAACACAATCCGAATTTCTCCATTTGGGCAGTTGAGGGCATAACTTCCAAAGATGGCAGAATTTTAGGAAAGATGGGACATTCTGAAAGGATTGGAAAGAATGTATACAAAAACGTTTCAGGAGAAAAAAATTTGAAGTTGTTTGAATCGGCCGTAGAATATTTTAGAAAAAAGTAGGTTGTGAGATATAAAGGAAGAGAAAGTGAGCATTTAGATGAAAGTTGGAGTAATAATGGGCAGTCAGTCTGACTGGCAAGTGGTGAAAAAAGCGGTTAAAGTGCTAAAAGATTTTAATGTAGAAGTTGAAGCCAGGGTGATTTCAGCACACAGAACACCGAGGATAGCGGAGGAATTTGCTAAAAATGCGGAAGTTAATGGATTTGATGTAATTATTGCTGCAGCGGGTAAAGCGGCACACCTAGCAGGAGTCATGGCGGGAAATACCCATCTTCCCATCATTGGAGTTCCCATGAAAACCGGCGATTTGGGAGGTATGGACTCTTTGCTGAGCACAGTGCAGATGCCTTCCGGAGTTCCTGTAGCAACCGTGGCGGTAGGCGGTGCAGAAAATGCAGCATTGCTTTCAATACAAATGCTGGGTATAAAATATCCGGAATTAAAGGAAAAAATCAAGGAGTATAGGAGAAGACAGGAGAAAGAGGTTATAGAGGCAGATCAGACTCTTGAATATTGAAAAATTATGACGGTGAAAACAGAGAAAAAATCACAAATTACCATATAGAAAAGCGGGGCATGGAGGAGTATTATGGGAATCACTTATAAAGATGCGGGAGTTGATACAAAAGAGGGAGAGAGAGCAGTTTCCCTCATGAAGGAGCATGTGAAAAGGACATTCGATAGGAACGTTTTGACAGGGCTAGGTGGCTTTGGAGGACTGTTTAAATTGCCTGTAAAGGATATGAAGGAACCTGTTTTAGTCAGTGGAACCGACGGGGTTGGAACCAAATTGAAAATAGCTTTTTTGATGGACAAACACGATACGGTAGGGATTGACTGCGTGGCAATGTGTATTAACGATATACTGTGTCAAGGAGCAACTCCTCTATTCTTTCTTGACTACATCGCAACAGGAAGAGTTAGAGCGGAGAATATTGCGGAAATCGTAAAAGGCATCTCAGAAGGATGTCTGCAAGGATCAAGTGCTTTGATAGGAGGAGAGACGGCTGAAATGCCGGGATTTTATCGAGAGGGAGAATATGATATTGCAGGATTTTCCGTGGGAATCGCGGATAGAGAAAAGATAATTACAGGTAATGAAATAAAAGCGGGCGATGTAATCATAGGATTGCCGTCAAGTGGACTTCACAGCAATGGATATTCTCTGGTCAGAAAAATTATCTTGGATGAGAAAAAGATGTGTATGGGAGATTTTATAGGCGATCTTGGAGAAACTCTAGGGGAAGCTTTGTTAAGACCTACTAAAATTTATGCGAAACATTGCAAAATAGCCGGTGAAACATGTAATATAAAAGGAATAGTTCACATTACCGGAGGTGGATTTTATGAAAATATCCCCAGAATTCTGCCTGAAAATATCGAAGTGAAAATTGATAAGAGTTCATGGGAGAGGCATAAAATTTTCAATTTTCTACAGAAAGTCGGTAATATTGCCGAAGAGGAAATGTTCAAAACTTTTAACATGGGCATTGGAATGATGTTTTTTGTAGATGAAAGAGATGTGGAAAAACTCATCAAAACCCTGAATCAAAAAGGTGAAAAAGCGTATGTTATAGGGAAAGCGATAGAAGCTAAAACAGATGAAAAGGTGAAGCTGATATGAAAAAGAAAGTCAGGATATCGGTTTTGGTATCAGGAGGAGGTTCAAATCTTCAGAGCTTGATAGATACGTATAAAGATAGCGAGACTTGTGAAATCGTACAGGTCATATCGTCAAAAGCCGGAGTTTACGCCCTGGAAAGAGGAAAGGCTCATGGAATTCCGGGATTTATAGCGGACAGGGAAACATATCCCGATATGAGGATGAGAATGGCTAAAATTTTGGAACTGATGGAGAGAAAGGATACGGATTTAGTTGTGCTTGCAGGATATCTGGACATACTGTCAAAGGAAGTGGTCGATAGATATAGAAATAGAATCATAAATATACACCCGTCATTGTTGCCTAAGTTCGGTGGCAAGGATTGTTATGGAATGAAAGTTCATGAAAAGGTCTTACAGGCAGGTGAAAAAGTCAGCGGTGCTACAGTTCACTTAGTCGACGAAGGCATAGATACAGGCGAGATAATCTTACAAAAGAAAGTTGAAGTTTTGGAAGATGACACACCTGAAAAAAATTAGCGGAGAGGGTTTTAAAGGTGGAACACGAAATATTGCCGAAAGCCGTTGAAATGATAGTTAATTCTCAGTTTAAAAATGCTGAATAGAGGTTGAAAATGGGTGGAGTATTTGGAGTTGTATCTCAAAGTGACTGCGTTGCGGATGTGTTTTTCGGGACGGACTATCACTCTCATCTGGGTACGAAAAACGGAGGGATGTGCCTCTTGGGAGAGCGAGGCTTTATGCGACAAATTCACAGCATAGCAGAAAGTCCTTTTAGAAGCAGATTTAGAGATGATTTGTCGAACTTCAGAGGAAATTTCGGCATCGGAGCCATTTCCGACGGAGATCCGCAGCCCCTTACAGTGAGAAATAAGTTTGGACATTGGGCGATAACCACAGTTGGAAGGATAAATAACAAAGAAGAACTGGTAGGAGAACTCATAAGAGAGGGCAACGACCATTTTATGACTAAAAGTAGTGGCGACATAAATAATACAGAGTTAATTGCAGCTCTGGTTTCGACGGGAGATGATTTGGTAGAGGGAATTGTAAACGCCCAAAATCGAATAGACGGATCGGTCACATTGCTGATTTTAACCCGTGAAGGGATGTATGCCGCTAGAGATAAATTCGGCAGAACCCCGCTGATATTGGGAAAGAAGGACGGTGCTTACTGTGCTGCGTCGGAAAGTTTTGCGTTTATAAATATAGGATATGAGTACGAGAGAGAATTGGGAGCGGGAGAAATCGCATTTTTACAACCGACGGAGGAGAAAATTTTGCGAAGACCTCTGGAGAAAATGAAAATTTGCACTTTTTTATGGAGCTATTTCGGGTACACAACTTCCACTTATGAAGGTAAAAAAACGTCGAGATGATGAGAAATAAAAATGGAGAATTTTTAGCGATGGCAGACGATGATACGAAAGTTGACTACGTAGCAGGAGTCCCGGATTCGGGAACGGCTCACGCTCTGGGATATGCGAATAAATCGCAGATACCTTACGCCAGACCTTTGATAAAATACACTCCGACATGGTCCAGGAGCTTCATGCCGACAGACCAGAAGTTGCGAAATCAGGTGGCGCAGATGAAGTTGATTCCGGTCTTTCAGCTGATAAAAAATAAAAAATTCGTTTTGATAGATGACTCCATAGTCAGGGGTACACAGCTTTCGGAAACGGTGTCATATCTGATTGAAAACGGTGCGAAAGAAATTCATGTGAGATCGGCATCACCGCCTATCATGTTTCCGTGTAAATATCTGAATTTTTCCAGGACGGTGAGTTCGATGGAACTGATAACACATCGAGTTATTAAGAGCTTAGAGGGACGAGAAGAAAACTGGGAAATACCCGACGAAGTGATGAATAGATACAAAGATGAAAATACAGCGGAATACCGCAATATGGTTGAAGAGATTCGACGAGAGATGGATTTTAACAGTCTGAAATTTCAAAAGTTGAGTAAACTTTTAGAAGCTACGGAAGTGGATAGCTGCAAACTTTGCACGTATTGTTGGAATGGAGAAGAGTAAAATGAGAGCTTTAATAAGTGTGTCGGACAAAACAGGTGTCGTTGAATTTGCAAGAGGCTTGGAAAGGCTAAACTGGGAGATAATTTCGACGGGCGGAACGTTAAAATTGCTCAATGACAACGGAGTAAAGGCTAAATCCGTAACGGAGGTGACTGAATTTCCGGAGTGTTTAGACGGTCGTGTAAAGACCCTGCATCCCAAAATTCACGGAGGAATTTTGAATATAAGAGATAACGATGATCACAGAGACCAGATAAATCGTTTAGGCATAGAGAGCATAGATATGGTCGTAGTTAATCTTTATCCGTTTAAGAACACTGTAATGAAGAGAAATTGTTCATTGGAGGAGGCTATAGAAAATATAGATATAGGCGGACCTGCAATGCTCAGATCGGCAGCGAAAAACCACAGATATACATTGCCTATTTGCGATATTATCGATTACGATATGATACTGCAGCTGTTGGATGAAAAGGGTGAGGTGGACTATAGGACGAGATATAAGCTGGCTTTGAAAGCGTTTAATCACACAGCGGCATATGACGGAACCATTGCATCTTATTTGATGGATAGAGATGAGGAATTGAGCAGAATTGAAAATTATCCTGAACAGTTCACAATGACTTTCGAAAAAATTCAGACCTTGAGATATGGTGAAAATCCTCACCAGCAGGGAGTATACTATAAGGACGTGTTTCCCCAGGAGGATGCTCTGATAAATGCGAAAAAAATTCATGGAAAAGAGCTGTCATTTAACAATATAAACGACTTACAAGGAGCAGTGGCTTGTCTGAGGGAGTTTTCGGGAATTGCGGTAGTGGCGGTCAAACACTCGAATCCTTGCGGCATCGGCGTAGGAAGCAGCATATTGGAAGCATATGAGAAGGCATACAGTTGTGATCCGACATCGATTTTTGGCGGAGTCGTAGCTTGCAACAGAGCTGTAGATGGGAAGACGGCGGAGAAGATGAACGAAATTTTTCTGGAAATTATCATAGCTCCGCAGTTTACAGATGAAGCGCTCGCAATTTTAACGAAGAAGAAAAATTTGAGGCTTATGACTTTGAAAGAGTTGGATACCGGTTATGAAAAGATGAAAGAAAGCCGGGACAGGAAGGTGGATATTAAGAGAGTTGATGGGGGAATATTGATTCAGGATGTGGATGATACTCTGATAAATAAAATGGATGTCGTAACGAAAAAAGAACCGACTGGCAGGGAATTGTCGGATATGAAAATTGCCATGAAAGCGGTTAAACATACGAGAAGTAACGGAATAGTCATAGTCAAGGACGGTATGACTATCGGAATCGGACCGGGGCAGACCAATAGGATTTGGGCATTGAAGAACGCAATTAAACAATCTGAATTTTCAACAGAAGGTGCTGTTGTGGCATCGGATGCATTCTTTCCGTTTGACGATTGTGTCACAGCTTGCGGAGAAGCAGGCATATCGGCGATAATCCAACCGGGAGGATCCGTTAGAGATGAGGATAGTATCAGGAAAGCCGATGAGTTGGGCATAGCCATGGTGTTCACCGGACAGAGACATTTCAAGCATTAGAATTGAATTTTCACAAATCTTAGATTTGTAGAAAATTCAATTCACAGAGCGAAAGCGAAGTGAGTTAGATACAAATCTTGGGTTTGCGAAAAATTCAATTCACAGAGTGAAAGCGAAGTGAGTAAGACACAAATCTTGGATTTGTAGAAAATTCAATTCACAGAGCGAAAGCGAAGTGAGTTAGATACAAATCTTGGGTTTGCGAAAAATACAATTCACAGAGCGAAAGCGAAGTGAGTTAGATACAAATCTTGGATTTGTAGAAAATTCAATGTAAAAATTTCAAAAAGATATAGAGATATACGGTATAACAGAAACCTTTAGGAAGAGAGAATCATGAGAATAGCAGTAATCGGAAGCGGTGGCAGAGAACACGCCATAATATGGAAGTTGAGAGAAAATGAAAATATAAAAGAAATTTATGCTTTACCAGGTAATGCCGGAATTGGACAAGTTGCCCGATGTGTAGACATATCGGTGGAAGATATATCGGGAATTTGTGAATTCTCAAAGAGAAACAATATCGACATGGTTGTGGTGGGACCGGAGGTACCGCTTGCTATGGGACTCGTTGATGAACTCGAAAGGGCTGGAATCAGAGCTTTCGGTCCTAACAGAAAGTGTGCGGAGCTGGAGGCGAGCAAAGCATTCACAAAGGCATTTCTGAAACGTCACAAAATCCCAACAGCGGAGTATAGAGAGTATACGGATATTGATACGATTACAAATGACATTGGGATTTTCGGATTTCCGATGGTAATAAAGGCTGACGGTCTGGCTGCCGGAAAAGGCGTAGTCATTGCAGAGACGGAAGAAGAGGCAAAAAACGCCATCAGAGACATGATGGAAGAGAAGATATTCGGTGATGCCGGAAATAAAATAGTGGTTGAGGAATGCTTAGTCGGAATCGAAGCCTCATGTCTTTGTTTTGTCGATGAAAATACAATTATTCCTATGGCATCAGCACAGGATTATAAAAGGGTTTTCGATGGAGACAGAGGTTTGAACACAGGAGGGATGGGGACATATTCACCATCATTGATGTGGAATGACAATATTGAGAAACAGGTTATGGAAACTATTTTAAAACCGACGCTGCAAGGGTTTAAAAAGGATGGACTGAATTTTAAAGGAGTGCTGTTTGTAGGATTGATGTTAACGGATAACGGTCCGAAGGTAATCGAATTCAACAATCGTTTTGGAGACCCGGAAACTCAATCCGTACTGCCTAGACTGGAGAGCGATTTATACGACATTTTCGATGCTGTCATAGATAACAAGCTGAGCGAAATCGATATCAGGTGGAAAGACGAAAAAGCGATTTGTGTGGTAATGGCATCGGGAGGATATCCTGAAAAATACGAGAAGGGACTTGAAATTTTCGGACTCGATAATATCGATAATGACGTGATACTATTTCATGCAGGAACAAGATTGAATGATGAAGGCAAAATTGTCACCAACGGAGGCAGAGTCCTTTGCGTAACAGCACTTGCACCGTCTCATGAAAAAGCAAGAGCCAAGGTCTATGCCAATATAGGCAGAATAGAATTTAAGAACGCTCATTACAGAAAAGATATAGGATTGATAGTTTCTAAGTGATTTGATATGATATAACCGAGCAGATAAATTTGAGAAGGAGGTTGAGGGATGTTAAAAGAGAAAATATCAAAATTATTGGTAGAGCAGGTGAACAAGGAATTCTTCTCGGCATATTTATACTTGTCTTTTGCCAATTTCTATGAGGAAGCGGGATTGGACGGATTTGCAAACTGGTATAGAATTCAGGCTATGGAAGAAAGGGATCACGCTATTATGTTCATGGACTACGTCCATGATAACGATGGAACGATTCAGTTTGAAGCCGTTGGAAAACCTGATTCAAAGTTGAAAAATTTAATCGATCCGTTAAAAGCTGCTCTTCAACACGAAAAGTATATAACTGCTTCAATCAACGCCATTTACGATGAAGCGGCACAGAGCAAGGATTACAGAACCATGCAATTCCTGGACTGGTTCGTTATGGAGCAGAGAGAAGAAGAGAAAACGGCAAGTGATCTTGTCACCAAGTTTGAGCTTTTCGGAAGCGATGCAAAGAATTTGTACTCTTTAAATGAAGAATTAAAGACGAGAGTTTATACAGCACCTGCAAACAATAATTAGCAACAAGTGATGAGATAGGACGTAAAGTTGACTGCGGTGAGAGAATTTAAAGCCAAAGGGAGAAATTCCATCAAGAATAAACTGAAGACTCTATGCATAATAGTTGTTTTGTAAACTTTTGCAATTGAAGTGATAAAATAATTTATCAACATTGTGTAGGTAGTAGGTTTATTTCGTTTGCCTATTGGAAGCTATATCTATAATCCGGCTGTTGAGAGAATATTAGAGGATACCGGCGGAGAGGTGGGTACATGGGTACAGATTAACGGAATTTGTAGAGATAGACTATTCAATGATGGCCATATTTATGTCTGAAAGACAATCCTGAAAAGAGGACAATGAGCTGCCTAAATGGCAGTAATTGCATGATGAAAGGGAATGGTATAAAGTACTTCATGCTAATGTTGTCGTCTATAGGCTGATAGATGTTGTTATTTGCAATAGTCGGTTTTGTGGCGACAATATTCTCAGAGCACGCTCTCAAAGGAGTGAATTTGATCATAGGCATAGGTTTCACATTTTGATGTGTACTCCCTTGAGAAATATGAAAAATTCTCAAGGGAACTTTTGCTTTGACATCAAAATAAGTTTAATATTATAGCATTTGACTATTAGGCTGTAAAAATTATATCAAAAATTAATAAATGCATAATATCGTTGAAATTGCAATGGAAATAGGATATAATCTAATGTCTGAAAGACAATTTTGAGTAGAAAGTTTATAGGAGGTTCTAGGTGGAGAGGTTATTTAAATTAAAAGAGCATAATACCGATGTCAGAACGGAAATTACTGCCGGTATTACCACGTTCTTATCTATGGTGTACATACTTGCGGTAAACCCTAACATTTTAAGCGCTGCGGGTATGAATCCAAGTGCGGTGTTTACAGCAACTGCAGTTTCAGGTGCAATTGCTACATTGTTCATGGCATTTTTAGCGAACTATCCCGTAGCGTTGGCATCAGGAATGGGGTTGAATGCATATTTTTCATATACGGTCTGTGCAGAGCTTGCAAAAGCGGGAATACAGGATCCTTGGAAAGTTGCATTGGCAGCGATATTCGTGGAAGGTGTGGTATTCATACTTCTTTCATTGGTAAAATTCAGAGAAACTTTAGTAAATAACGTTCCAAAGAATTTAAAGCTGGGAATCACGGCAGGCATAGGTCTGTTTATTTCAATTGTGGGTCTTAAAGGTGCAGGTATAATTGTGGCAAGTCCTGCGACAATATTGGAATTAGGAAATATGAAGAGCCCTCAAGTCATTTTGGCATTGTTCGGATTTTTGGCAATTGCCGTTCTCAGCCACTTCAGAGTAAGGGGTGCGATTTTATGGGGGATTTTAATGACTTGGGTTTTAGGTATGATCGCCCAGTCAACCGGATGGTACGTTGTAAATCCGCAAGTAGGAGCGAATTCTCTATTTCCCAACTTCTCAAGCGGAATAATTCCTAATATGCCGCACATGTTCGCTTTGGACTTCTCATATATAACAGGTCATATAGTGGATTTTGCAATAATTGTGTTTTCATTCCTATTCGTCGATTTGTTTGATACGGTAGGGACTCTAATAGGTGTAGCGTCAAAAGCGAACTTACTCGATGAAAAAGGTCATCTGCCGAAAGTTGGAGGGGCTCTGATGTCGGATGCTTTGGGAACTATAGTAGGCGCTCTGATGGGAACTTCAACTGTAACTTCATATGTTGAATCCAGTGCCGGTGTTGCACAGGGCGGTAGAACAGGGCTTACTGCAGTTACAGTGGCAGTGCTATTTTTGGCTTCGTTGTTCCTATCTCCGATATTCTTGGCAATACCGGGCTTTGCTACTACGCCGGCCCTTTTGTATGTGGGCTTTTTAATGCTCAGTGCAGTAAAGGAAATGGACTTTGGCGATGGAGACATGGCTTCTGCAATCGGCGGATTTTTAGCTATTATCATGATGCCTTTTACATATTCTATTGCAAGTGGTATAATGTTTGGTGTGCTTGCTTACGTCATCATCAAAATAGCGACAGGTAAGATAAAGGACATTCACATGGTGATGGCAATTTCGGCGGTGCTGTTCCTAATTAAAATACTGCTTATGATATTCAAGGGATAATTAAGGGGATAAAAATGCATTATAAGATGAATATTGCAGGACTCGACAGAGAGTTAAAGTTGTTTCCTGTAAATGAAAATTTACAAATTGCAGCTTTTGTAATTTTGAGTGATGTGGAGATTACTCAAGCGGCCGCGAGAGAACTTTTAGCGAAAGCTCCGGAATTTGACATACTGATGACCGCAGAGGCGAAAAGTATACCTCTCATATACGAGATGGCGAAGCAATCGGGAATGAACAACTACATCGTAGCCAGAAAAGGTCTGAAAGTATACATGGAAAATCCCATTTCAGATAAGGTGGACTCAATTACAACGCAGCACACTCAGACTTTGTATTTGGGTCAGAATGAAAAAGATTTGATAAAGGGAAAGAGAGTGCTTATTGTAGATGATGTTATAAGTACGGGAGAGTCCCTAAAGGCGCTCGAGAGATTGGTTGCCAAGGCGGAAGGAATTGTTGCAGGTAAAATGGCTATTTTAGGCGAAGGAGATGCAATCGGTAGAGATGATATAATCGTCTTGAATCAGCTGCCGGTATTCGATAAGAACGGCAATATAATCAGATAATGTAAATCTGAAAAATCAAAGAACGTAATATATGTTTACACCTGCTATCTCAATGTTTGAGATAGCAGGTGTTTTTACGGTCATATTCAAATGAGAAAGTGTTTGATATTGACACATTATATTATAGGCTTTATAAATTAAAAAAAGCAAGAAAAGATGTTGTTATTATTCAAGAGGTGGAATATAATATAAAAACGATATTGGAGAAAAGGATATGCTGTAGAGTTTGTTCCTTTAGGGATCATTGTTGATTCTTATAGAAAGAAGGTCAATTATAAATCAGAAAACGCTTAAAATATTAGGATGGATAGCGACATGCACCGCTATGCTCATGTATATATCATATTTTCCACATATAATTGGTAACATACATGGAAATAAAAGTAGTTTCTTACAACCGATGGTTGCGACAATAAATTGCATTTTATGGGTTAGCTATGGGCTTTTTCAAAGAGAAAAAGATTGGCCTTTCGTGGTAGCTAATTTACTCGGCGTAATATTTGGAGCTTTCGCTACAATTACTGATTCCTAGAAAGTTTAGGAAACTCAGTCTACTTTATTACTATAAAACTAGTTATTAAAAACTGTAGAAATAGTTCTTTAAGTAGTACAGACATTATGTGTCTTTTTTTCATAAATATAAATAGTCCAAATTGTAGGGTAAATATCGACATTTAAAATTGAGATTTATTTTTTACAATGAGTTGCGAATAAAATCAAATACGGGAGATAATAATTATGAATGCATTTATTTTAGTGGCAATAAAATTATTAATTGATTTTTGGCTTTGATAACCATAATAAAACATATCAGGGAAGGGGAATTTATCTCCATCATCTGCCAGTGATCAAGTACAAAATTATGTGCTGGGAGGTATTATTGGAGGTGTGATTTACAACAATAATGTTAGAATATTGGACTACATTGGTATCTTGTGCATATGGTGTATCCTGGTATTGACTTTAAAAATGGATAAAAAAAGCATAATGTGAGAGCAAAGCAGTTGATAGATGGTAAAGCATTAATAATTATTGATAATGGCAAAATTAACATTGGTAATTGTAAAAAAGTTGGTTTATCTGCCCATGATGTATCTTTTAAACTTCGAACAAATAATGTTTACTCAGTAAAGGAAGTAAAAAGAGCTGTGGTGGAGCAAAATGGTCAATTGATTATTATACAGCATGGAGAAGAAAATCCAAAGTTTCCACTGATAACAGATGGGCATTTTCAAACGGATATTTTAGCAGTAATTGGCAAAGATGAACAATGGCTCTTAAAAGAGATGGAGAAACAGGGATTGAGTAAATACAGTGAGGTCTTTTTGGGAGAATATGTTGATGGTAAACTTATGTTTACAGCTTATCGTTAAATTCAAAGTCTTGATGCGAATTCAAAGCGAGTGAAAACACCTGTAATCTCAAAGCTTGAGATAGGGGGTGTTTTTTAGTGGGAAAAGTTTTGACGATTTTTTATCGGAGAGCTCTTGTTATATATAACTAACTGATGTATAATCGATAATAGCATTATCAATAATAGAATTATTGATAATCGCATTAGAAATATATTTTTGCTTAATGGAGGAATATGCATGGCTAATAAAAATCATGAATTGGATAAACCTATAATTGAAGCTGCTAAGGCGGAATTTTTTTGAAAAATGGGTTTCAATCTACATCGATCAATAATATAGCAGAAAGAGCAGGGGTTACAACCGGAGCTATATATACGAGATATAAGGGAAAAAGATGAACTTTTTCATAGCTTGATTAAAGATTTTTTTACAAAGTTTGAATAGTGAAAAGAGAAGATAATGGAGAAGCATATAGAGAGTATTGTGCGGATAAAAATTTTGATAATTTTTTTAAACAGCATAGAGAAGGAAATTTCTGGACATATAGATATTCTATTTGAATATTATGATGAGTGCAAACTTTTGTTATGTTGCAGTAAAGGCAGCTCAACCGAGACGCTGTTCGGTGAAATGATGAAAAACAAGGTATCTGAAACGAAAGCATTTATCAAAAAAATATTGCTTCGGATATCAGTGAGATGAAGTTGGATTTTTGTGGAATTGTTGATGAATCAGCAGTTTAACGTATACTCTTTAATAATCGAAAAAGGATATAGCAAAGATGAGACCATCGAATACATAAAATTGTTAGGTGAGTTTATTGGAGCAGGTTGGGAAAAGATTTTGAAAGATTTTTATAAAAATAAGGATTGAACTCATGTGCGAACTGTATGAGATGTATGAAAATATTTTAGAGTTTAAAATTGATTTTTTTCTTATGAATTAAATAGAAAAAAAGCGTTGAATAATGTGACGGGTAGCATATCAAGAGGGAAATGCGTAGTTCTCTGTGGGGAAAGTGGCTCCGGGAAATCGACATTGCTCAAATGTTTAAACCATTTGATTCCTGAGTTTTATGAAGGAGTATTTGACGGGAACATATCAGTAAATGCCGAGGATATAGGGAAGAAAAATATTGGAGAAGTCGGTGAGATGATTTCATCGGTCTTTCAGGATCCGAGAAGCCAATTTTTTACGATGGAAAGTGAGACGGAAGTTGCCTTTGGACTTGAAAATAAAGGGCTACCTCCAGAAGCAATAAGGAAGAGGACAAAAGAAGCTTTTTCAAAATTCGGATTGGAATATTTGGAGCATAGAGAAGTATTTAAACTTTCCAGCGGAGAACGGCAGCTGATAGCAATTATGGCGTCATGGGCTATGGACACAGATATTATTTTACTGGATGAACCGACTGCAAATTTAGATTATTTGGCAATAGAAAAGCTGCGAGAGATTCTGTTGCTGCTTAAAGAAGAAGGAAAAACTTTGATAATAAGCGAACATAGGCTGTATTATCTCCGTGAGCTGGCAGATGAATTTTGGCTCATGAAAGATGGAGCTATACACAAAAAATATGAGCGAAATAAATTTTTGACACTGTCTAAAGAGGAATTGAATAGTTTGTCCTTAAGAGTCGCCGATTTGAGGCAGATACAAATACAAGAAGAACTGATTGATATAGGAAAGGATAAATTGGAAATAAGGAAATTGTCTTTTGGATATAAGAAACAAAAGATTTTAAAGGATTTATCCTTAACGGCTTATTCAGGAGAGGTTAACTGTTTCATCGGGAAGAACGGTTCCGGCAAAACAACTCTGGGAAAATGCATATCAGGATTATTTAGGTCTCAAAGTGGAAGCATACTCCTAAATGGAGAAGAGGTGTCATATAAGGAATTATCGCAAAAAAGTCTGTTTATCATGCAGGAAGCCGAATTTCAATTTTTCACAAATTCAGTATTGTTGGAACTGAAATATGGTGCAAATCCATCGAAACATGTGGAAATAGAGCCGCTGCTTAAGCGATTTAATATGTGGGAGCACAGGAATAGACATCCTTTTTCTCTCTCCGGAGGACAAATGCAGAAATTGACTTTAATGATGGCATATCTTTCAGATAAGCAAGTAATTGTTTTAGATGAACCGACATCGGGAATGGACAGAAAGAGTTTGGATACCATAGTAGAACTGATAAGGGATATGAAGAAACAAAAGATAGTGCTGGTCATAAGCCACGATTTAGAATTCATAGCTGCAGTTTCAAATAAATGCTTAGAGATCGGTGATGGCTTCATACAACAGATTTGTGAGATGAACAGCAATGAAAGCATAGAAAATATTGCGGAGATATTTGAGATAGACCGTTGTGCAAATAGGATGACTTCAGAAAAAGTTAAAAGGATTCCGGATCCGAGAACAAATCTGATGTTCGCACTCCTCTGCATGATCGCAGTGGGAATAGATGACAAGCGACTGATTTTTGAATATAATCTGATGGCACTTCTGTTTTCAATTGTAAATAGAAGATATAAAAGTTTCACAGCAGCTTTGATAACAATGGGCGTTATTTATGGAATGGAAATCATACTTCCTTGTGGAATCACCACGTTTATGGCAAATTTATTACCTAGATTTATCCTTTTATTTTTGCTGTTTCCCATCGTTCTCGGAGGTCGTGGAGCGACAAATATGCTTGCAGGATTGAGAAAAATCGGAGTTCCTGAAAGAATATTATTGATTTTTTCCGTTTCGTTCAGATTTTTTCCGGTACTTCAAAATGACTTTAATTTGTCGAGACAGGTTCTTAAAAACAGGGGAAACAGTAAGTATAAAAATGTGGTACAAAAAAAGATCGCATACGTGGAAGCGCTTATTGTTTCCTTGGTCTTCAGAGTTATAAGAATCGGGGAAACATTGTCAGCGTCAGCCGAAACAAGGGGAATAGGATTAAAACATAAGAAAACCTCATATATCTCTCTACGGTTTAACCCTATGGGATTATATATTGATGATAGGTATGATTTCAATCTTGATAATAAATATTTTTTTAAAAAAAATAGGGAGGATTAAAGATGAACAAAAGCAGATTAAAAGTTAAGGATATTATCACAGTAACATTGTTGTCATTGTGCAACATTTTGATATTTGCATTAGGGACGCTCATGTATGTAACACCGATTACCATACTTCTGACTCCTGTACTCTATTCATTGTTGCAAGGTATAGTTTTCTTTGTTATTGGCGTAAAGGTGCAAAAAAAGGGGGCATTTTTCATATATTCTCTAATTCAAGGTGTCATAGCCTTCTATCCGCCATATATACTGATGTTCATAATTTCAGGGATAATAGCTGAATTGCTGTTATACAAAAATGGTTACGGAAATTTGAAATACATCGGAATCGGTTATGTAATTCAGCAAGCCTTGGCATCTATAGGAAGCGTAATTTATCCATATACTATAGCTTTGAACAAAACCTTGGGAAGTATGAACGAAAAAGAATTGGTGTCTAAGATTACCAGGGCAGGTAAGATGATTTCCTCTTGGGGATCGCTTATTTTATTCATTTTGGTTATAGTATCCGCGATTATAGGTGCTTACATAGGAAGTAAAGTCGTAAGGAAACATATTTTGGCAAAGCAGGCTCAATCATAGGAAGTCATGAAAAAAGAGAAAGAGCTGCTCCGTGGAAATTTAAGTGAGGCTGTCTGAATTAAAAAAACGGCAAGTTGAAAGCCATAGCCTACAACTTGCCGAAATAATTACATATGAATTTTGCAACTGTGAAATTTTTGCTGCAAATAATACCTTCTATGGTATTTGAGTAATATTTGTTTGATCGACGCGATCAATCGTAATAAGTGACTTTATAACAGCGTAAAAAACTTCTTTTAAAACTCCCCTTCATCATCAAAACAATATTCCATATCACCACTATTCCAAATATACATAATAGTTGATACAGGATTTTTTCCCTCTTGCCAAAGCCAACCTGTGTAAGTGATAGTGTTGCCAAAATATCCTTCGGTGATAATCTCAAATTCTGAATTGTGGTATTTATCCATAAACTCCTTCATACTTATAGCCTTGCCATTGAAATATCCTTCACCTAATATTTTATTAAAAATTAAAACACTACATAAATCTAAATCACAACCATGAAAACAGATTTCGCTCAGATAGGCTTTTTCTTCATTGCTTGTATATTGAAAATAGTTTGTGAACTTTCAATGTCAATATTTTATTATGCAATTTTTATTTCATGTATTCTACTATCATGAAGACTGAAAGGAATATTACTATTTTTGTCATATTTAATTTTTGTAATTTCTCTTCATTATCAACCTCTATTAAAAATTTGAATTTGTACAGTTAAATACATATTTTGTTTGCATCATGAATTGGTGGAACAATAAATAAGCAAACATCTATCTTCATATTATCTCAAGTTGTAATGCCTTCTATTTAAGTTAATAGATATATCAATTCAAAGAATGTGTTCGCAGGATACTAACCCTTCAGTAAGCGTACCTTGACAACGTTTTTATGAGAAATTATAGAATCTAATTCATTCTGAGTTAGATTGTCATTTTCTATGTCTATGAGAATTGATTTATGATGATTATTGGATTGAACTGACATGTTCAAAATTTTAATTGATGCCTCTTTCAATAAATTGACGATTTCATCAGAAGAGGTTTCTGCATCGGATTTTGCCAATATGGAAATTCTCTGCTTCCCCGCGGGTATCACACCGAGATTGCAGGAAGGAAAGTTAACCGAATTGGTTATGTTGCCGTTTTCGATATAGTCCATGAGCTGTAACACAGCCATAGTAGCACAATTATCTTCAGCTTCCTTTGTGGAAGCCCCAAGGTGAGGTATTAAAACTATATTGTCTTTGCCTACAGTGTTGTCGTTGGGAAAATCGCTGATGTATTTGGCGACTTTACCCGCTTCAATAGCGGATAACAAATCCTCTTCGTCTACCAGCTTATCCCTTGAGAAATTTAAGAGAATTGTCCCTTGTTTCATCTTGTCAAAAAGCTTCTTATTGACCATCTTAGCCGTCTTATCCGTCGCAGGCATATGCATGGTGACAAAATCGCTTTGACCGAGGAGGACATTTAAATCATCCGTTACCGTAATACAGCTTGAGAGAGATAAGGCGGATTTTACACCGAAGAAAGGATCGTATCCTACCACGTTCATACCAAGATTGACAGCAGCGTTGGCAACTAATGCACCTATGGAACCCAGTCCGATGACTCCCAGAGTTTTCCCCATAATCTCGCTGCCGGCGAACTGTCCCTTGCCCTTTTCGACTTCTTTAGAGACATTTTCAGAAAGCTCTGCAGCCCAGTTCATAGCGTAATTCAAATTTCTGGCACCGATGAGCATTCCCGCAATAACCAGCTCCTTCACCGCATTGGCATTAGCACCGGGGGTATTGAAAACTACGATTCCGTTTTCAGCACACCTATCCAGAGGTATATTGTTAACTCCGGCACCCGCCCTTGCAATACCTAAAAGTTCATTTGAAAATTCCATCTCATGTAAATTTTGACTTCTCAGAAGTATTCCTACAGCCTGATCGACATCTTTGGAAATTTCATATTTATCATTTAATCTAGCCAATCCAACAGGTGAAATTTTGTTAAGAGTAGATATTTTGTACATTTGATCCTCCTTAAATTCTTCTACTGTATAAAGTATATCACTTTCAGAAAAGGGAGTAAAGAAGCGGAATTTAAAGCGTAGATTGCGAAGAGTCAAAAGAGATTTCAAAGGTGAATTGCTCTAGAGCGCAAACAAAATTCGGGATCCGTATGGATTTATGATGGATTGTCAAAAAAGGATACCGCACTCTGTAGCGATAGTGTAAAATAATTGAGGAGTGTTTAAAGGAGATAAAATCAAGAAACCGGCACTTTGGGGATTTCGTCGAGCAAAAATTTCACAACAAAACTTGACACTATTCCATGCAGCCTGTGACTTGACAAAGATCTCAATATAATATAATATTGAATGAGAATTAACTTTTTATTGAAAACCTTTAGCATTTTTTTACAAAGGCATAAAACTAATGTTGAATTGTTGTTTGACATTAGTTTTGTCGTTTGTATAGGGTGCAAAAAGGTGATTTGTTTTTATTTAATATTTAAAGGAGTGAGTATGTACAAGAGAAAGAGAGTGGCATCGCTCATCATAGTATTCGCTATGATATTGCAGATGTTCTCGACGTTTAGCACAACAGCGAATGCTAAAGATATCGGAGGGATAATAACGAAAGCATCTCTAAAGACGTCTCAGGGAGATAGTGTAGATCATCTTGATCAATTTAGCATAGTGCAATTAGATTTAGAATTTGCATTGCCTAATGGAAAAGTGGAAAAAGGCGATAAGACGGTAATCAAGATTCCACCACAGCTTAGATTATTGGAGAATCAGTCTTTTGATGTAAAGACCCCTGATGGACAGACGATTGCAAAAGCTGATATAGATGCGAAGGCAAAGACTATTACATTGACTTATACGGAATATCCTAAAAACCATTCAGATGTTCGAGGCAAACTTTTTGTCGGTGTAGGTGTTGATACGAGCGTATTAAAACAAGAGGGAAAAGTCGAATTGAAAATTGAGGTAAACGGTGAAACCAAGATTATAGGAAAACCGGATTACAAAATTGTGGGAGACAACCCAAATGAACAGTTTGCGAAGTACGCTTGGCAGACCAGTCCTAACGGAACTGAACTACAGTACAGACTTAGGGTTAATAGTAAAGCTGAAAAATTTTAAGAATGTAGTAGTTGAGATGAATTGAAGTCCAACGGACTGGAGTACGATAAAGGATCATTTAAAAATTTATAAAGGAAAGTGGAAATTTAAAGACAAAAATTTTTGTATTGGAAGGTCAAACCGATGTAACGGAACAATATAAATCAAAAATTAAATTTACTCCAGGAAACAGAGGATTTTCCATAGACTTCGGAGATATCAATAACGGCGAGGGATATAAAGTTGCGTACTCAGCAAGAGTAACTAAATATCAGCCACAAAATGGAGAGAAAGTTTATAACAATGCATGGATGAAGTCAAATGACAAATATATCAGAAAGACAGAACAATTCATAGCATATCAGTTTGCAGGCGGTAGCGGAGAAGGATATAATTTTTCAATCAGAATATTCAAAAAGAACGAAAATGGACAAGGACTTGAAGGTGCAGAGTTTAAGGTTGTCAGAGATGTATCCGGAGATGTTGTCGGAACTATAAAAACAGATAGTCATGGCTATGGGCATATAGACGGATTATTAAAGGATAACTATACAATAATAGAAACCAATCCCCCTAAGGGATATGCAAAATCAAATGAAGTAATTAAAGTATCTCCAAGTGATTTTTAAAATTAAAGGGAATTGAGGCTTTTAAAGAATTTGTAAATAAAAAAATAGAAAAAAACATATGTCGAAGGAAGAAAAATCTGGAAAGACGGAGATGACCAGGACGGCATCAGACCGAAGGAAATAAAGATTGCCTTGTACGCCAACGATAAAAAATAAAAGAAAAAGACAGTAAAGCCGAACAATGACGGTAACTGGAACTACAAATTTGATGACTTAGACAAATATGACGATGGCGGAAAAACTCATAAACTACACGGTAAAAAGAAGAACCTGTTCAGGGATATACGACGACATACGAAAAAGACATACTGCGGATATAATATCACCAACGAACACAAACCTGAAACAGTAGAGGTTAAAGGGGATAAAAAGTGAGCTTGATGATAACGACAAAGATAAGAAAAGACCCAATGAAATCACTATAGGTCTTTACGCAGATCACGTCAAGATACAGGAAACAAAAAGCAACAAAAAGCAAATAACTGGGAATTTAAATTTGAAAACCTTCCAAAATACAAGAAGGGCAAGAAAATAGAATACACAGTAAAAGAAGAACCTGTAGAAGGATACACATCATCTATTAAGAAAATCTCAGATAATGTATATCAGATACTAAATACCATAACAGGAAAAATATCTATTCCTGTCAACAAAACATGGGTAGGACCAAAGCAGAACAAGGCAGTAGTAAAGCTTTTAGCTAACGGAGTAGAAAAACAGAGAGTAGAGCTAAATGAGGCAAATAATTGGTCACATACTTTCTCTAATCTTCCAAAGTATGACGATCAAGGAAAGAAGATCGCATATACTCTAAAGGAAGAGCCTGTACAAAACTACGACAGCAATATTACGGGAAGCGCTGAAAGCGGATTTACGGTAAAGAACACAAACAACGAAAAGGTGAAAGTTCCGGTTGAAAAGACGTGGGTAGGACCAAAGCAAAACAAGGTAACAGTAAGGCTTTATGCAGATGGAGTAGAAAAACAACACGTAGAGCTAAAGTGCGGCAAACAACTGGAAGCACGAGTTTACGAATCTGCCAAAAATACAACGATAACGGAACTTTAATAAAGTACACTGTAAAGGAAGATAAGATTGCAGGATACAACACGGAAATTACAGGTGATGCAAACAGCGGATATAAGATTAAAAACGTTAACGTTGAAAAAACTCAAATCCCTGTGGAAAAGACTTGGGTTGGACCAAAGACAAACAAGGTAACAGTAAGGCTATTTGCAGATGGCGTGGAGAAACAACACGTAGAGCTAAGTGCAGCAAACAACTGGAAACATACTTTTAAGGATCTACCAAAGTACAATGCAGACGGAAGCGAAATAAAGTACACTGTAAAGGAAGATAAAGTAGCAAACTACGACACAGACATTACAGGAAACGCAAAAGACGGCTTTAAGATCAAAAACTCAAACAACGAAAAGGTAAAGGTACCTGTAGAAAAGACATGGGTAGGACCAAAGCAAAGCAAGGTAACAGTTAGACTATTTGCAGACGGCGTAGAAAAGCAGAGAGTAGAGCTTAGCGAAGCAAACAACTGGAAACATGAGTTTAAGGATCTACCAAAGTATAGAGCTGATGGAAGCCTAATAAACTATACAGTAAAAGAAGATGCTGTAGCAAACTATGATACAGACATTACAGGAAACGCAAAAGACGGCTTTAAGATCAAAAACTCAAACAATGAAAAGGTTAAAGTACCAGTAGAAAAGACATGGGTAGGACCAAAGCAAAGTAAGGTTACAGTTAGACTATTTGCAGATGGAGTAGAAAAGCAGAGAGTAGAGCTTAGCGAAGCAAACAACTGGAAACATGAGTTTAAGGATCTACCAAAGTACAATGCAGATGGAAGTGAAATAAAGTACACTGTAAAAGAAGATAAAGTAGCAAACTACGATACAGATATTACAGGAAACGCAAAAAGACGGCTTTTAAGATCAAAAACTCAAACAACGAAAAGGTAAAGGTTCCTGTAGAAAAGACATGGGTTGGACCAAAGCAAAGCAAGGTTACAGTTAGACTATTTGCAGATGGGAAAGAAAAGCAAAGCGTAGAGCTAAGTGCAGCAAATAACTGGAAGCACGAGTTTAAGGATCTACCAAAGTACAATGCAGACGGAAGCGAAATAAAGTACACTGTAAAGGAAGATAAAGTAGCAAACTACGATACAGATATTACAGGAAACGCAAAAGACGGCTTTAAGATCAAAAACTCAAATAACGAAAAGGTAAAGGTACCAGTAGAAAAGACATGGGTTGGACCAAAGCAAAGCAAGGTAACAGTTAGACTATTTGCAGACGGCGTGGAGAAACAACACGTTGATCTAAGTGCAGCAAACAACTGGAAGCATATATTTAAGGATTTACCAAAGTATAACGATAACGGAAGCGAAATAAAGTATACTGTAAAGGAAGATAAAGTAGCAAACTACGATACAGACATTACAGGAAATGCAAAAGACGGCTTTAAGATTAAAAACTCAAATAACGAAAAGGTAAAGGTACCTGTAGAAAAGACATGGGTTGGACCAAAGCAAAGCAAGGTAACAGTTAGACTATTTGCAGACGGCGTAGAAAAGCAGAGAGTAGAGCTTAGCGAAGCAAATAACTGGAAGCATGAGTTTAAGGATCTACCAAAGTATAGAGCTGATGGAAGCTTAATAAACTATACAGTAAAAGAAGATGCTGTAGCAAACTATGATACAGATATTACAGGAAACGCAAAAGACGGCTTTAAGATCAAGAACTCAAACAACGAAAAGGTAAAGGTACCTGTAGAAAAGACGTGGGTAGGACCAAAGCAAAGTAAGGTTACAGTTAGACTATTTGCTGACGGAGTAGAAAAGCAGAAAGTAGAGCTAAGTGCAGCAAACAACTGGAAGCACGAGTTTAAGGATCTACCAAAATACAATGCAGATGGAAGCGAAATAAAGTACACAGTAAAAGAAGATGCTGTAGCAAACTACGATACAGATATTACAGGAAACGCAAAAGACGGCTTTAAGATTAAAAACTCAAACAATGAAAAGGTTAAAGTGCCTGTAGAAAAGACATGGGTTGGACCAAAGCAAAGTAAGGTTACAGTTAGACTATTTGCAGATGGAGTAGAAAAGCAGAAAGTAGAGCTAAGTGCGGCAAACAACTGGAAGCATGAGTTTAAGGATCTACCAAAGTACAATGCAGATGGAAGCCTAATAAACTACACAGTAAAGGAAGATAAAGTAGCAAACTACGATACAGATATTACAGGAAACGCAAAAGACGGCTTTAAGATCAAAAACTCAAATAACGAAAAGGTAAAAGTACCAGTTGAAAAGACGTGGGTAGGACCAAAGCAAAAGTCTGTTACAGTAAGACTATTTGCAGACGGCGTAGAAAAGCAGAAAGTAGAGCTAAGTGCAGCAAACAACTGGAAATATGAGTTTAAGGATCTACCAAAGTACAATGCAGATGGAAGCGAAATAAAGTACACTGTAAAGGAAGATAAAGTAGCAAACTACGATACAGATATTACAGGAAACGCAAAAGACGGCTTTAAGATTAAAAACTCAAATAACGAAAAGGTTAAAGTGCCTGTAGAAAAGACATGGGTAGGACCAAAGCAAAGCAAGGTTACAGTTAGACTATTTGCAGATGGAGTTGAAAAGCAGAGAGTAGAGCTTAGCGAAGCAAACAACTGGAAACATGAGTTTAAGGATCTACCAAAGTACAATGCAGATGGAAGTGAAATAAAGTACACTGTAAAGGAAGATAAAGTAGCAAACTACGATACAGATATTACAGGAAACGCGAAAGACGGCTTTAAGATTAAGAATACTAATGTTGAGAAAACGAAGATTTCAGTAAATAAGACGTGGGTTGGACCAAAAGCTGATAAGGCGGTTATAAAGCTTTTAGCCGATGGTGTAGAAAAGGAAAGAGTTACATTGAGTGAAGCCAATAATTGGAAGCACACATTTGAAAATCTGCCAAAATATGACTCAAAAACAGGAAAAGAAATCAAGTATGAAATAAAGGAAGAGCCGATTAAAAACTACAGAAGTGAGATTACAGGAAACGCAAAAAGATGGCTTTACAGTAAAAACACCAATGTGGAAAAAGTAAAAATACCTGTTGTGAAGAAGTGGATTGGAAAAGAACTTGATAGTGTGACTATAAATCTATATGCGAATGGAAAGAAAATAGATGAAGTGAAATTAAGCAAGAGCAACGGATGGAAGCACACATTTGAAAAACTTCCAAAATATGACTTAAAAACAGGAAAAGAAATCAAGTACACTATAGATGAAAACAAGGTTACAGGATATAAGACAGAGATAACAGGAGATGCGACAAAAGGATTTACTGTAATAAATAAAGAGATTCCACCGGCAAAGACCGGAGATGACAGCAGTAACGGCATATATGGCGGATTGATGGGACTTGCATTGGCAGGAATCCTCGGTGCAGGATATGTCGGCAGAAGAAGAAAAGAAATGTAATAATATAAGATAATTATATTGAGTGAGCTTTTATATCAAATTATAAAATTAGCACCGAGATAGAATGATAAATATACTAGGGAACTGTTCAGTTTTGAACAGTTTCTTTAGTATATGGAATATTTTTTAAATACACAGACCAAAGATTAAATGATATCACATATGTAAGAGAATGATTAGAAACAAAGTGAAGTATTAACATATAGTGACCCTTCATAAAAATTGACTACAGTGCGTTAAATTGATATAATCAAAAGATAAACATTGAAACGAGGAGGAAATAACAATGTATAACAGAGTGTTTAATTTTTCAGCAGGACCATCGGTGCTACCTGTAGAAGTGATAGAGAAAGTTCAGTCTGAGTTGCTCAATTATCAGGGTAGCGGACAGTCCATAATGGAAATGTCTCATAGATCAAAAGAGTTTGTAAAAGTGATGGAAGATGCGGAAAAAGATTTGAGAGAAATTTTGGAAATTCCGGACAATTACAAGGTTTTATTCCTTCAAGGCGGAGCTACTTTGCAATTTGCAATGGTGCCTATCAATCTTCTCAGGAATTCTAAAAAGGCAGACTATATAGTTGCCGGGACCTGGGGGAAAAAAGCGGCTAAAGAGGCAGAGAAATTTGGAGATATCAAGGTTGTAGCTTCTTCGCAAGACGATACTTTTACGTATATTCCTAAGGTTTCAAAAGATGAAATAAGACCTGATGCAGATTATGTTCACATCACATATAACAATACCGTTTACGGTACCCACTACAATGAAGACGTGGATTTTGGAGACGTAACTTTAGTAGCGGATATGTCATCGTGCATATTGTCTGAAAAAGTTGATGTGAGCAAGTTCGGACTGATTTACGCAGGAGCTCAGAAAAACATAGGACCTGCAGGTATGACGCTGGTCATCATAAGGGAAGATTTAATCGGGTTTGCACCTGAAAACACGCCGACTTACCTTAACTATCAAATACATGCTGATAACGATTCCGCTTACAACACGCCACCGTGCTTCCCCATATATGTCGCAGGAGAAGTTTTCAAAAAGATCAAGAGAGAAGGTGGAATTGAGCCTATTGAGAAAAACAATGTAGAAAAGGCTGCGAAGCTGTACGAGCACATAGATAACAGCAAATTGTACAGCTGCCCTGGTTGCTGTAGAAGACAGATCTTTGATGAACGTGGTATTCGTTACGGGGAATGCGGATTTGGATAAAAATTTCGTGGCACAGGCTAGAGAAAAAAAGGTCTTGTGAACTTGGCAGGTCACAGGAGCATTGGAGGAATGCGAGCATCAATTTACAATGCAATGCCTATGGAAGGCGTAGATAAGTTAATAGAATTTATGAAGGAATTTGAAGATGCCAACCTTTAGAGGCTTAACGGCTCAAAAGAAGTACGGCAAATAAAACGAGGGAAATTATGAAGTATTTTGTTTTAGTTCCTGATGGAGCGGGAGATGAAAAAAATAGAGGAACTGGGAGATAAGACACCACTTGATGTTGCAAATATGCCAACTGTAACGGAGTTGGCTCAAAAGGGGAAAGTCGGAAGTGTGAAAACTGTACCCGACGGGATTGCTCCGGGAAGCGATGCTGCCAATTTGTCAGTTATGGGATACGATCCGAAAGTATATCTGACGGGAAGATCACCTTTAGAAGCAGCCAGCATAGGTATAGACATGAAGGATACCGACGTGTCTTTCAGAGTGAACATAATAACGGTCAGCGACAGAGGAGAGCCGGAAACGGCTTATGAAGATTTAGAAATTGTGGACCACAGTTCCGGAGATATAACGACAGAAGAAGCGGATGTGCTCATCAGAGATGTTGCTAAAAAACTGTCTGAAAACCCAAAATACAGCAGTGTGAAGTTCTATACGGGAGTTAGTTATAGGCATTGCATGATAATGGAAAATGGCAGCGTGAGCGGGAAGTTTACGCCACCGCACGATGTGCTGGGACAAATAACCGGAGAGCATTTGCCAAAGGGCGACAACAGTGACTTGATTTTGAGCATCATGAAGGAGAGTTACGAAATTTTGAAAAATCATCCTGTAAATTTAGCAAGGATTGAAAAAGGATTGAGACCGGGCAATACCATGTGGATTTGGGGTCAAGGCAAGAAGCCGGCTCTGAGCAATTTTACTGAAAAGTATCATATAACGGGCAGTGCAATCAGTGCCGTTGATCTCATCAAGGGTATAGCTCTTTGTGCAGGGCTCGACAGCATCGATGTTGAAGGGGCTACCGGCAACTTGCATACTAACTACACGGGAAAAGCCAACGCAGCTATAGAGGAGTTTAAAAAAGGAAAAGACTTCGTATACATGCACGTGGAAGCTCCGGATGAGTGTGGTCATCAGGGAGATGTCGAGGGCAAGGTAAAGTGTCTTGAAGATATCGACGAAAAGGTATTGAAGCCAGTTGTCGAATATTTAAAGAGCACAGGAGAACCTTTTAAAGTTTTGGTCGTACCGGACCATAAGACCCCGATTTATCTTAGAACACATACATCTGTGCCGGTTCCGTATGTGATTTACCGGAGCGATGATGAGAGGTCGGTTGATGAAAGCAGGGAATTCACAGAAGATTCCGGACAGACCGGTGAATACTTTGCCAACGGATACCAACTTGCGGACTATTTTTTCGGAAAATAGTTGAATATATCGGGTATAAAGTTAATTTTAGCATGAGATTACAACACAAAAAGCGTCTTTGATGAGACGCTTTTTGCATATTGAAAACCAGAATAAAAAGCCCAATAATTTTAACATTTATTCTAGAAATAATACATTTCGTTATTCGTGTCGGTGTGAATCGCAGTCTTCATGGTGACAGCTATGTCCTTCACCATGATCGTGGTCGTGATCGTGATGGCTGCATTCAGTATTCGGATTATATTGCAAAGACCCTGAAAGATAGCTTTTTACGGCTTCATCCACGCTGCCGGTAACTCCGGGGAATAGATTGATGCCGACTTCTGATAGTGCATTTCGTGCACCCGCTCCTATGTTTCCGCAAATTAGAACTTCCACCTCTGAAGCACGTAGAAAACCTGCGAGGGCACCATGACCGGAACCGTTGGTATCGATGATTTTGGATGAGACAATGTCTCCGTCTGCTATATCATAAATCTTAAATTGTTCTGTTTTTCCGAAGTGTTGTCCGATTAACTCCCGTTCATATGTAACTGCGATTCTCATAATGTTTTCTCCTTTTTCACTGATTGTGCTACTTGCCGGTATGGAATCGATGTGATAAGACCCGCCTGTAATGCGAAGTCGCTTTCCATTTATAATAGCATCTGCAATTTTGAAGCGAGCGTTTTCATAAATTCCCGCAACGGTTCCTCGGGATACTCCCATGGCAGATGCACATTCTGCTTGTGTCATCTTTTCATAGTCTATTAAACGAATAGTTTCAAATTCATCAAGCATGAATACAATTGTTTCAGAATTTCCCGATTCATCAGGAGAGAAGCTCCAGATGTTGGGATATTTGCATATTTTCCTGCATCTTTTGGGCCTTGGCATGGCGATTCCTTTCTGACATATGTCAATAACTTAGACTAAGTATAACATTGTTTTTGACATATGTCAAATATCCATGCCTTGTAGAAAGTGTAAAGTTGTTGTGGAATTTTTTGTTGACGTAATTTCCAACGTGCTGGTTTCTCGATTTTATTTCCTTTAAAAACTCCACAATTATTTTACACTATCTGTCCTGTGATATATTTCTTAGAAAAAACACAGTGAAAATGGTATAATATTGGCAGATATCTAGAACTGCAAATTGGCAGTTACGGGAGAATTGGGCCCGTGATGTATGCGAAGAAGAGGAAATAGGAGTATTATTTGACAAAACAAAGGTAAATACTCTGATTTATTTCTTTTGGCGATGGCAGAGAATTAAATTCCGGTTATGGATGGAATGCGAGGAGGACACTGTGGGAACTTGGAATGCAACAATTTTTGGAAACGATGCTTCATGTGATACTAAGGATGAATTTTTTACGAGGTACAATCGCGGGGAGGAGCCAAGGGATATGAAAGATGATTTGCTTTCTGAAATAGATGGTGACGATAGATTTAACGTGATGTTCAGTCTGGCACACTGCATGTGGGAAGTGGGTATGTTAGATGATGATTTTCTCAGTGAAGTTGAGGCAGCGATTCAAAGTGAAAAAGATTTAGCCTTAGCCGAGGAGTTGGGTGCCGATGAAAAATTCCTGCGTCAAAGAAGAGCACATCTCGCAAAATTTTTGGGCAAAATAAGCGTCAAAAGGGCAAAACCTAAGAAGAGAGTGGCGCCACCTGTTCCGGTTGAAAGCAAATATATGAACGGAGCCATTATGGCATTTCAATATGATGACAGTACGTGGGGAGCATTGATTGCGGTAGACAGCCAATTTTTCGATAAGGAAACCTATTATGCCTATCTTCAAACTACAGTGAAAATAGAGGATAAGCCTACGGTGGATGATGTGCGCAAATCCCATATCATCGATGCCAGTTTTCATAACAGAGAGTATAATTCATTGCCCCTTCGTTCGCCACAATTATATTATTCATTTGTCAATTGTATTTGCGGCTATTTGAATAAGACTGAAACGAAGAGATTTGAATCTTACAACGATGATTTCTTTGAAATAATTGGGTATTTATCCGATTGGGGGAGATGCTCGAGTGGAACTGCAGATGTTTTCGAGTACTGCAAAAAAACAGCCGATGAGTTCGCTGACATGGCGAGGGAAATATTGACGACGAGACTTCATGAAAATCCAGACGCACATACGGAAATGACCGTTGAAGAAATAGATAAAGAGTTTATTGACCGCCAAAATTCATATGCCTAACCAATTCCTATTTTAGGATAAATCGAGATATGCACATCTGTTGGTAAATGGAATGGCGGTAGTTGATGCTATGGCTAAGCAACAGCCGAAGGATGGAAGAATAAACGGAACGAATCCTCAAATAGAAATGTTTTGTTGACTGCTCACAGGGTAACAATAACTACACTATACTAAAATAAACGAGAGAAAATCAAATGATAACTCGATTAAAATAAATGTGATTATGAGCAATACAAAAGTCTGATGCAAGAGAGAAGAGGAGTATGATGGCAAATAAAATTCGAGGAGAAATTAAGGAATACGACATAATTGTAGTGGGAACCGGAGCAGGGAACATCGTCCTTGAGCACGCCATGGAAGCCGGGTTAAAGGCGGCACAGGTGGAAAAGGGAAAGTTCGGCGGAACTTGCCTGACCAGAGGCTGTATTCCTACCAAGGTGATGGTAACTGCCACAGAGATGCTGAGAGAATTTAAAGAAGCTGATAAAATCGGCGTTAAAGCGGACAACATACACCTTGACTGGAAGGTGTTGTCAGAGAGAGTATGGAATAAAATAGATGAGAGCAAAGGATTGGAGAAGTTCTATCTGAGACAAAAAAATCTGGATGTTTATCGAGGAGTGGCTTCTTTCATAGATAATAAGACGATGGAAGTGGAGCTGAGCGAAGGGACAAAACAATTGATTTCCGCCGATAAGATTATTTTAAATGTAGGTGGTAGAACGAGAATTCCGGAAGTAGACGGACTTGAAGAGGCGGGATATGTGACCAGTGAAACCTTCTTCGGCGAAAAAAATATCCAAAAGAACCGTACAGATCGTTGGGAGTAATCGGCGGAGGCCCTATAGGAACTGAATTTGCAAGCACCTTTTCGGCTTTGGGCACAGAAGTGAAGATAATACAGAGAAATGTCAGGCTGGTTCCCAAGGAAGATGAAGAGATTTCAGCAGCGGTGTTGGAACATATGAAGCACAACGGGATAGAAGTATTTTTAAATAAGGCAATGAAATCTGTAAGAGTGGAAAACGGCAAAAAAACCATTACCATCGCAGATAAAACCACTCAAAAACTCACAGAAGTAGCTGTAGATGAGATTCTAATAGCTTCCGGAGTCGTTTCCAATGGAGATTTGCTGAATCTTGAGAACACGGATATAAAGGTGGACAAAAACGGATGGATAATGACCAACGAATTTTTAGAAACGTCCGTTGAAGGAATCTGGGCAGTAGGTGATATAAACGGCAGACAGCAGTTCAGACACAAGGCGAACTATGAAGCCGATATTGTCAGTCATAATCTATTTGTCGCTCAGAGCGAAGAAGAGTTCAGATGGGCGGAATACAATTTGGTGCCGGCGGTCACTTTCTGTTACCCGGAAGTGGCACACATCGGGCTCACTGAAAAAGAAGCTGTAGAACGAGGTTATGAGATTCAAGCGGGAGTTAATAACTACTATGATACTGCAAAGGGGTATGCGTTGGGATATGAACCGGGAGATGCTCTCAAAGCGTTTTTTAAGGTTATAGTAGATAAAAATAACGGTAGGATTTTAGGTGCTCATGGAATTGGAAAGGACGCTTCCATAATGATTCAGCCTTACTTGAATTTAATGAATGCAGGTAAACATAGACTTGAACCGATAAATGAAGAAATCGGAAGTGAAAGGACAAAGAGATTGAGAAGGGAAGGCTTGAAGAGAAAATTGAAACCGCACAGCTTTGATACCGTGAGGGAGACCATGGTGCCTCATCCGACTCTGGCTGAAATTCCCATTTGGACCAAGTACTATATGAAAGATAAGTAGAACTGTTTCATAATCTGTGCTTTACGCATATTTATAAATACCGTGTATGACTATGCGAATGCGAGAAAGTGAATACGATCAAATAAAAAGTAAAAAAAGTAAAAATAGTTAAATATAGATGCATTTCATGCCATAGGAGAATATGACACGGGGCATTGAAGTAAAAAGACGGCAAAGGATGTTTAAGCTGGTTCCGGAGCCGTCTTTTTATTGAAGATCATGCACAGAGATTTACAACGGAGAATATACTTGGTGAATATGTAATTTTTACTTGTAATATGATATACTTTTTTTAATCGAGGGAAAGTTTATTGTGCAAGTGGAGAAGGCATTGTGAATGGAATGAGAGATAGATATATTGGAGAAAATGCAACAAGAAAGAATAGAACAATCGCAATGATAATTTTAATCATATTCTTTGTGATGGAGATTTTTTTAATATTTCAATAGAAAAAAAGTGCGAGGCGCTGCGGAAACACCTGTTATAGATAGCAGCAGTTTGGCAGTGGAGGATATAAAAACTAATAGCATAGTGTTCAGAAAAAAAATGCCGGTGAAGGAATAAAAACTTAAAAAGTTGGTTGCTATAATTGGAGCGTTGACGCTTTACGAACGAGGAGAATTGGGAAATGATAGCGATAAAGTCGCTGATTTAATAGAAAAATTTGAACACTTCTCACATGGACTACTTCATGAAGAAAATATATAAAAAGCAATGGAGAATTCGTGAAAGCCATGAATAAAACCGTTGGAAAATTAGGGTGTAAGGACACATCGATACAGAGCATTGACGGAAGCAAAGATAAGGATAGAACGTCCGTTGCGGATTTGAGCATGATCCTGGGCAAGGCGATTGATATCGGCTATAGAAATAAGATGAAGTTCAACGATAAGATTGAAAAGTTACTCAGTGATAAAGGTAAAGGTGAAAGTTTTTCAAAAGATGGAAAAAAGATTAGAAAACAAAGGGAAAAAGATGAAATTATCGGTATGAAATTATTCTCTTCCAAAGAAAAAGACAGGGTGTATACAGCTGTGTTGGGGAAGAAAAACGACAATATTTTCGTAGCGATCAGCTACGGGGCAGCTGATGAAAAATCCGGTACAGATGATGGAGTCAACAGTTTGAGCTACTTCATGAGCATATACAGGACTTTTAAAGTCGTGGCGAAAGGAGAAAAGGTAGGAAAAGTCAAGATAAAGGGCGGTAGGAGCAGCTATTGTAAAGTTGTGGCAAAGGAAGATCTGTACGTAACGCTGCCACGAGAGGGAGAGGATTCTCTGGTAAAGACCAAATTAGAAATTTTAAAGGAGATGAAAGCGCCCGTAAAAAAAGGCAAGGTAATAGGAAAATTAAAAGCGTTGGAAGCAGGTGAGGTGACTGCTCAGGTTGAGGTTACAACAGGTGAAGATGTCGTGACGGGCGGACCTTGGAGTAAAATCGGTATATCCGACTATATGATGGCAATTGGAAGTGCAGTGATAATACTCGTATTGATAATATACATTTCCATAAACCGCAAAAAAAGAAAAAAAGAGGATGAGAATAGAGGAAATCAAGAGAAGGAGAAGAGAGGAAGAAGCCAGGAGAATTGCCATAGAAAGGGAAGAGAAACGCAGAAGGAACTGGCCTTATTAAAGGTGCAATATGTTTGATATAAAGGAAAATTTAAAAAAATTGCCCGACAGCCCGGGAGTCTATCTTCACAAGGATAAAATGAATAACATAATATACGTCGGAAAAGCCGTGTCATTGAAGAAGAGAGTCAGTCAGTATTTTCAAAACAGCCGTTCAAAAGATTCGAAAGTTCGTGCTATGGTCGAGCACATCGATGAGTTTGAATATATAAAGTGTGGCAGCGAAATGGAAGCCCTGATATTGGAAAATAATCTCATAAAGAAATATAAACCCAAGTACAACATATTGCTGAGAGATGACAAAACTTATCCGTACATAAAGATAACTAATGAAAAATGGCCCAGAATTGAAAAGACCAGGAGAGTGGTTAAGGATGGAAGCAGTTACTTCGGACCATATACGGATGTCGGTGCAGTCAATTCCATCGTGGATTTGATAAGCAAAGTATATAAGCTGAAAAAATGCACTTCGAGAAATTTCCCTCCGGGATTTAGACCATGTTTGAACTACCACATAAATCAGTGCAACGGAATGTGCGTTAACAGGGAAAACAAAGCTGATTATATGAAGAGAATCGAGCAGACAAAAACTTTTTTAAAGGGAAACTCCATGGATTTGGTCGGGTTTTTACGTGAAGAAATGAACAGGGCTTCCTGCGAAATGCAGTATGAAAAAGCGGCGATTTACAGGGACTACATCATAAGTGCAAAGGCGTTGATGGAGAAGCAGAGAGTCGTTTTGAGTCAGGATAAAGACCTGGATGTGATTTTAGCCAACGGAAAGGGAGAGGTTGTAGTATTTACCGTAATAGACGGCAAATTATCGGGAAGAGAAATATTTGAGATAAGAGACAGAGATGAAGATGAGCAGAATGTCATCAGTGCATTTATAAAGCAGCATTACGGTGAAAAAAGCAAAGGCCCCGGTGAGATATTGGTGAAGAATCGGATTGCAGAACAGAATTTGATCGAAGAATTTCTTTCGCAAAATTTGGGCTGGAAAAAGTGAAGATTACAGTTCCTGCCAGGGGCGAAAAAAAAGCTCTTATGGAAATGGTAAAAAATGACATGCTGGAAATGGTGAAAACCAGACAGGCGAGAGATGAAAATAGGGACAACAGACGATCCAATATAAGAAAGCAATTGAGCGATTTGATTGAAAAATCGAAAATTGATAACAATCGCCAAGGGTATGACATAGACTATGTGCAAGATGTCGTCGATGAAGAAACCGGAGAAATTGTGGAACTGTTCAAGGGAGAAGACGATGCTTTTAGGGTGGAATGTTACGATATTTCCAATACCAACGGAGTGGATAATGTAGGAGCCATGGTAGTCTTTGATGAATTGGCAAAAAACAGAAAGGCATACAGAAAATTTAAAATTAAATCCATAACCGGTGCAGATGACTACGGTTCTATAGCGGAAGTGTTGAAGCGTAGAATGGAAAGAGGACTTAGCGGAGATGTGGGATTTTTACCGCTACCGAATTTGATTCTAATCGATGGAGGTAAGGGGCATGTGGAAGTTGCTGCGAAAGTCGTTGGAGCATACGATTTGAACATTTCAATAGTAGGATTGGCAAAGGATGACAGTCATAGAACACAACGGTTGGTTTACAAAGATAGAACGGGAGAATTCGTGGAAGAACCCCTTAAAGACAGGACCTTATTATTTTCATATATGGGAAACATTCAGGAAGAAGTTCATAGGTTCGCAATAGAATTTCATAGGAGTCTGAGAGATAAAAAAGTTGTAAAATCTCAATTGGATGAAATACCAGGTATCGGCGAGAAGAAGAGAAACAATCTTCTGATGTTCTTCGGCAATATGGATGAAATTAAGGATGCTTCTATAGACCGACTTCAGGGAGTCAGAGGAATAAGCAAAAAGGGATGCACAAAACATCAGAGACTATTTCGATAAAAAGATGAAAATAAGTGATAAATTTGCAGATTAAGGGTCAAACTTTTAAACTTGCTATTGTAAAAAAAGTCGAATTGCTGATATAGTTAGAATATGCAAAGAGAATACTAAAAGAAAAATAAAGTGGAGGATATAGATATGGCTAAAGACAGTCTGGAGAATGCAATGGAATACATGGAAGAACACGAAGAGGATACCATCGTTTTGGAATTTGACGACCCTGAAAGTGAAGGTGGCGTAGTTGAAGTGGAATGTGATATAATCGGGGTGTTCGATGCTGAATACAACGGAGCCACAAAGGAGTACATAGCGCTTTCGCCGGTTGAAAACAGGGAAAAAGAGGAGTATGACGTTTGGTTGTTCGGCTACGTTGAAAACAGCGATGATGCGGAATATCCGTACGACATTATCGATATAGCAGATGATGCGGAATTGGAATTCGCTATTAAGGAATTCGATTCTCTGATGGATGAATTGGAGAAAGAGCACAAACACTAATAGAAATTTGTGTAAATCATATACTTACTCTAAATGCTGATCATTAGAATCGGCAGTTTCGGAAATACCGGAGTTGTTGACGATAATATGAGTCATTTGATATCGACCCCTCGGTGAGACTGACAGTTTGACGGGTGGAGTCGATATTTTTGTTAAATTTTTTTAGTGACAGATGCGGAAGATTTTTTATGGTAGTTCAAAATATCTAAAGTTTAATTTTCGAAGGCATCGTGATATAATCATTAGGAGAGCAGAGGAGAGATACTATGAAAATCGGAATATCTGAAAAGGATAAGAGCATACTGGAGCTAATTCGTGAAAACAAAATAAAGGTAAAATTTACACCGATGATGGCAGCTGTAAACGGAAAGATAACTTCGTTGAACGCCAAGATAAATTCAGGGCGATTGTGTGGAAGTGTTCGATGTGAGATCAAATGTTGGAATTGCAAGTTATCAGGAAGGACTCGTTCTCGTGTATTTGACAGCTGTTAAAAATCTGTTCGGAAATGTTCTCGTCGGAATAAACAATTCCCTGAATAAGGGGTTTTACACAAAACCGGATAAAAGTATAGAGCTGAATGAAGAGAATATAGAGAGAATACGAATTGAAATGGATAAGTTAATAAGGGCAGACTTTCCTTTCAAAGAAAAAAGGATGAGGAAAGACGAATATATAGATCTTTTATCCATGTATGGCAGCGGAAATAAGGCGAAAGAGAAATTTTTGGAGAACATACGTATGGACGACAGCAAAATAGCGTATATAAAGCAGTTTAGAGACGATGAAGAGGCTTCTGACAGAAATTGCTACATGCTTTCATATATGGATTTACCGCCGAGTACGAGATATGTTGATAAGTTTCAACTGATGAGATATAAGGGAGGTTTGCTGTTGAGATTTCCATATCAGGCAAATCCCGATGAAATTCCGAGATTGGATGATGAAAAGCGAATATACGAGGCTTTTGTGGAGAACACGAGATGGCAAAAAATAATGGGAATCGCAGGAGTTTCCGATTTAAATGAGAAAATAGAAAGCGGTGGAATCAGCGAAGTGATTCAAATCAGCGAGACCTTCCAAGAAAAGAAATTAGTTGAAATAACGAAGGAAGTAAGAGCTAAAAAGAAGAAGATAGTGCTGATTGCAGGTCCTTCGTCTTCAGGGAAGACCACCTTTGCAAAGAGACTCATGATTCATTTGAAAACGGAAGAACTCGATTCCATATACATCGGAACAGATGATTATTTCATAGATAGAGATGATATGGTAGTGGATGAGAAGGGTGAAAAGAACTTCGAAGATTTAGAAGCCATAGACTTGCAGCTGTTCAACGATCAGTTAAAGAAGATGATTGCAGGAAAAGAGGTTGATATTCCAAGATTTGACTTCATAACAGGTAAAAAGGTTTTTGGAGAGCGGGTGATGAAGGTTAAGGAAAATCAGATCATGGTCATCGAGGGTATTCACGGATTAAACCCCGATTTGATTTGGGAAGTGGATGAAAAGGATATATTTAAAATTTACATAAGTCCTATTGCGAGTTTAAGCCTGGATTTGCACCATAGAATAGCGACATCGGATATAAGGCTCATAAGGAGAATGGTCAGAGATTTTAATACTCGTGGCAAAAGCTGTTATGACACGCTGTCTACATGGTATAAAGTCAGAAAAGGTGAAGATAAAAATATCTTCCCATACAGCAATTGCTGCGATGCATTCTTTAACACATTTCTGATATATGAAATTCCATTATTGAAGAAATCGGCAATGAAAATTTTAGACGGAATAGATAAAGAATCCGTTTATGCAGCGGAAAGAGAGGATACTTTCGATGTTGGAAAAGTTCGATGATGGTAATTATCTGGAAGAAGTTCCGAGAAATTCCATCGTCAGAGAATTTGTTGGAGGAAGTGTGTTTGAATAGATGAGCAAATAAAAAGGGACCGTTTTTGTACCGACCGTCAAAAGTTAGAGTAAAAAATCTAATGATTGAAGGTCGGTATTTTTATGTTCGAATATTCTTTTAATTTAAACCGTAGAACTAACCGTCATTGCCGTTGAGCCTTTCCTGCAGCTTTTCTTTATTGATGCGCAACTCTCGCTTTCTCGCCCATCTGACTATAAACAGCTGAATCATACTGGCTATAGGTACTGCCAATATCATTCCTAAAATTCCGAAATAATAGCCGAACACTATTACCGCAAGGAGAACGAACATAGCTCTGAGCCCCGTTGAAGAACCGACGATTTTAGGATATAACAAGTTTGCATCGATCTGTTGCACGATGAATATTGCAATGACTGCAGCTATACCTTTCCATATGCCGTCTGTAAAGAATCCCACGGCGAATGCCGGGATCATTCCGATGAAAGGTCCAAAATATGGAATAACGTTTGTGATGCCGGCAAAGATCCCGAGAAATAATGCAAATTCAACCTTAGCGATAGAAAGGGCTGTAACGCATAAAACACCGACGATGGTAGCATCCAAAAAAACGCCCCGCACAAATCTCGAGGTTATTGTATTTAATTCAGATAGCGTTTCCCTGATGGACACATGTTTGTTCGGAAAACACAGATACAGAATTTTATTCCACAGATCGAGAAAGAACTCTTTATCAGCGATGAGGTATATGCTTATGATAATTCCAATGAAGAAGTTAAAAATCACCGATCCCAGACCGGTTACCGTAGAAAGTATCGTGCCTGCATTAAAGGTGCTTGAAATCCACTTTAGAAACCATTTGGCAGCTCCTTGAAGCTGTTCGGAAAACGCTCCATCAGGGAAGCTGAGAAATGAGAACTTTCAGCTTTTCCTGATAGGAAGCGATAGTGTTTAACAGGGATTTTCCAAGTTGGCTGAAGCTGTCAAAAACGAGCTTTCCGTTGATGAGAGAAGCAAATCCGTAAAGAATGGAAATCACTGCCAAAAAAATTATCGAATAGGTGATGAATATGCTTATGAAACGACTTTTTGTCGGACCTGAGATCCTCTCCGGTCTACGCTTGTCCTTCGGTAAAAAATTCCTGAGAATTTTTTTGTCGATTAGATTTACCAGAGGATTTAACATATACGCTAAAACGAGACCTATCCACAATGGAGATAGGGGCCCTTATTATGCTGGAAAAGAAACCTGAGATGACGCGTGCAACCTTTTCATAATCCTTCACTATAAAAAATGCAACATACAGCATAGTAGCAGTGAGAATTATGAAAAAGCTGATTTTGACCAGAAATCTATCTTTTAGGAACTCCTTATATTGCTTCTTCATAAATTACCTCCATTTGAAATATTATATATTAAATGAGAAAATACGGCAACACCATATAGAGTAATTGCAGAACAACATCAGCTATATGAACATATGTACAGTTGAATAAAGAGTAAAATATGTGAAAAAATTGACAACAAATCGGTTATAAAGTAGAATGAAGAGAATCGACGTAGTGATAACGAACAGGTGGTTTTTTAGTTTAGGCTGTGTGTCGAAGGTTAAATTTACCGCGTAAAAGAGACGGTTTAGAGGCCGCAATCGGCAATAAACAGATGGAACCGATGTAAAGCAATGCAAAGGAGAAAATATGAAACAAAATGGGATTAGGTCATTGACAGCGATGATATTAGCTGTATTTATGGCAGTCGGACTCGTTTGTGGCGATGCCCGGGTGTTCGCAAAAGACGAAGATACTCTCGTGTACGGAGTAAACGATCAATACAGACTGGATGTTCTCATTGAGAAAGCGACTAAAGAGGGTAAGAAGAAAATAGTAATGCAGGCAGATGCGGACTATACTAGTGATATCAACATAACGCCAAATTACGTAAGTTGGAAAGGTCAAGATTGGAGAGACAAGCCTGCAAAGAGATTTATAACCAACAGCACAGAGACTTTTGTAACCTTTAAATCGGGAGTTAACATAGAAGTTGAAAATATAGATTTTCTGAAAAAAGGGAGACCTTATGAGAAAGGGACGAAAGTCGTAATTGAAAGAGGTGCGACGGTTCATTTCAAAAATGCAAAATTTGACAACACGGTGGTAAACAACGGTAGTGCAACCTTTGAGAACTGTGTATTTGCCACGGGAGAGATTGAGAATAACGGCAAAGCGATATACAAGGGTACGACGAAAGAACCGAAAAATATAGCAAAGCCGAAAACTATGGATAAATACGAACCTCTGACGTTTAAGCCGGCTCACGATAGATTTAACGATGTGATGGTAGGCAAATATCGAAAACAATTTAACTGGGTTAGAGTTTCTGGCTCGGAGAGTAAGATTGCAAAAATTTCAGCAAAAGTGAAAGAATCCGATACAGGACTTGAGGCATCGTGGGAAAGGAATTCTTTGTCAGTTTACGGAAATCCCCGAAGAGATGGCGAATTCACTGTTGAGTTGAGAGGAGAAACTCTAAATTATAACAATGAAAAAGATGTAGCGATAAAAGAATTTAAAATAAGAGTGGTAAAAGGTGTTGACAAGGACGTTTACGAATTTGATGAAACCGTGAGAAAAAACTTTTGATCAGGCGATTAAAGATGCGGAGAAGCAGGGCAAAAGAAAAAAATAGATCAATCCAGAAGTGCGATAACCGGTGATGTGGATATCACACCGCAATTCACCCATTGGTACGGAACGGACGGAGCTAAAAATCCTAAGAGAAACGATATAGGTTATGGAAAAAACACGGTGGTTACTTTCAAAAAGGGCGTGAACATAACTGTAAAAGACATCGACTTCATAAAGAGGGGAAATACAGGTGCGAAAGCGGTAATAGAAGATGGTGCAAAGGTTAAGTTTATAAATTGCAGATTTGATGATCGCGTGGTAAATAACGGAACGGCGGAGTTCGACAATTGCACTTTTAAGACAGGTGATATTGAAAACAACGGTTTTGCGGATTATAAAAATATGAAAGAACCCAAGAATATAGGTGTTGCAAAGCAAAAGCCACAGCCGAAGCCTGAACCGCAGCCGAAACCGGAGCCACAGCCGAAGCCTGAACCGCAGCCGAAAAATCCTGACAACTCACAGGAGAAGGACGGAGAAAAGAATAAAAACAAACAAAGAGAAACCGACTCGAATATTAAAAACAAAAAAGCAAATACATCGGATGAAAAAAATGGCAGTATGGCAAAATCAAAAGTACAAAAAGCTGAAAGCGGGAACAAGGGGACAAAGACCGGTGATGACAGGAGCATCACAAAGGAAGTAATAATACTGTCCGTTGCGGCAATATGCATTTTGATATTGATAATAGGAAGAATAGTGAGAAAGAGGAAAAAGTGAACACGGGATGGCCTATCATTGAAAAATGAAAGGTGAAAAGTCCGAAAAAACACATAAAAAGCACAGAATGTTGCCGAATCTATGCGTTTGATATAGCATATATAATATACTGAGTTACTGACAAATACAGCTTCCAAAAGATGATGAAAGGAAATTTTCGCAAATAGTAGTGAGACTTTTTGATTTAGAACATCGAAACGAAGTTGTATTTGCTATTTTCAATAGAGTTTTACTTTAGAATATGTTAGAATAAAGCCATGAGTAAAAAAATTTGTAATAATAGACGGAAACAGTTTAATAAATAGGGCTTATTTTGGAATCAAGCCACCGATGATAACAAAGGAAGGATTGCATACTACAGGTGTGTACGGCTTCCTTAATATGCTGGCAAAATTTAAAAAGGAGTATAAGCCGGGATTTATCGGAGTAACCTTTGATGTGAAAGCACCTACGTTCAGACATGAAGCGTACAAAGAGTACAAAGCGGGCAGAAAGCCGATGGATAACGAATTGGCGATGCAGATGCCGATTTTTAAAGGACGTATTATCAGCCATGAACGTAAAAATGCTTGAAATAGCGGGATTTGAAGCGGATGACTTGTTGGGAACCATGTCAAAACTTGCGGAGGAAGCAGGATATATGCCGATAATCGTAACGGGAGATAAAGATGCTTTGCAGTTGGCAAGTGATAAAACAACAGTTGACATAGTGAAAACAGGAGGGAAAAATTCAAAAAAATATACGAGGGAAGTCTTTGAGGAAGAATATGGATTTACACCTACTGAGTTCATAGATTACAAGGCAATTTTGGGTGACTCGTCGGATAACATACCCGGGGTAAAAGGAATAGGCGAAAAAGGTGCATCTCAGCTCATCCGAGAGTACGGGAGCATCGAGAATATATATGACAAAATAGATGAAATTCCTGTCAAATTCAAGAAAAAGCTCGAGGCTGATGAACTTTCTGCAAGGATGAGTAAGAGCCTTGCGACAATAAATCGCCAAGTGCCGATGGAATTTGAAATTTCAGAGTATGAAGTCAAAGAACCTGATTATACCAAGCTCATACCTATTTACAGGAAACTTGAGTTTAAAAGTTTTCTAAGCAAGATCGATGTCAGCTTATATACGGATGCGAAAATTGATTTGAAGGAATACAAAACCGTGTTGGTGCAGGATGAGATACGGAAAGAAGAGTTTTTACAAGCTGTTAAAGATGCGAAGAAAATCGGAATTAAAACTGTAGATTCAGATGCTGACGAAAAATTGAAGCGAAATAATCCGTTGGTAGGTTTTTTCATTGAAAATACAGTTTTTGGCGTATTTAGAGACGATGAAGCAACGTATGAAGCATTTGAAATCATAACCGGTGAGAACAAAAGAAATTTTCGGTCATCAAATAAAGTGCGAGCTGATAGCGATAATGAATAAATTTGAAAGCGAGCCGAGGGAAAATGAAAGAATAAAGAGCAATTTTAACTTTAACATCATATTTGATACTGCCGTTTCTCAATACTTGATAAACTCCAGTGCAAATGATTACAGCATCTATGGAATAGGAAAAGACGATTACAATTTAAACTTGGATCTCGAAAGAGAAGAAGGGCAGCTAGGGTTTTTAGTCGATAGCGACTTTGTAAAAAGACCTCGAAAAACCTTTCGAGACAATTTTCTCTGATAGAGCATTTGACGGAAAACGACAGAGATGCATTGGAGAAAGCCGAGCTGACCGAATTGTTCTACAATTTGGAGATTCCATTGATTGAAGTGATGGCATTTATGGAATACATAGGAGTGCAGGTCGATAGAAAGACTCTGAAAAATATCGGGAACACGATAGAAACCAGAATAGATTATTTATCGGGAGAGATATACGCTATCGCAGGCGAAGAGTTCAACATAAAATCGCCGTCACAGCTTGGCGTGATCCTATTTGAAAAAATGAGATTGACTCCGGGAAAGAAAACTAAAACGGGATATTCCACCAATGCCGAAATACTTGAAAAAATTAGAGGAGAAAGTCCTATAATAGACAAGATTATGGAGTATAGGAAATTGACCAAACTGAAAGGGACATATGTGGACGGTTTGATTCCTCTGATACGAAAAGACGGCAGGATTCATTCTCACTTCAATCAAACGGTGACAACGACCGGTAGAATTTCCAGTTCCAATCCAAACATGCAAAACATTCCCATCAGAGATGAATTTGGAAAGTTGATCAGGGAAGCCTTTGTAGCGAGAGCAGGAAGCACGTTGGTGGGGGCTGATTACTCGCAAATAGAGCTTAGGGTTTTGGCACATATGAGTGGAGATGAGGCTTTAATTGAATCATTTAATGAAGGAGAAGACATTCACAAATCGACGGCAGCCAGAGTTATGGGAATAAATATCGATGACGTCACACCGATTCAGAGAAGCAATGCAAAAGCCATAAACTTCGGAGTGATTTACGGAATGGGGGCTTTTAGTCTGAGTGAAGATCTGGATATCTCTTGGAAAGAAGCTGAGAAATACATTGACGATTATTTCGACAAACACGGGAAAGTCAAGGAGTTTATGGATGAACAAATCAGATTTTGCAGAGAAAACCACTTTGTAAAAACCATATTGGGCAGAAAGAGATACATCAAGGAAATCGATGCAAAGAACTTCATGGTTAGAAAAGCGGGAGAACGTCTGGCGATGAACACCCCTATACAGGGAAGTGCAGCCGACATAATAAAACTTGCCATGATAAAGGTTTACGAAAAATTGAAAAAAATGAAATCGAACTTGATATTGCAAGTGCATGATGAACTGATTATAGAAACTCACATGAGCGAATTGGACGAAGTGAAATCGATTTTAAAGAAGTCTATGGAAGAGGCTATAGCCCTGAAAGTTCAGTTGAGCGTAGATGTTAACGAAGGGAAAAACTGGTTGCAGCTGAAATGATTTAAAGGGGAGATGAGTGATGAAAATCATCGGAATCACAGGAGGCATCGGAAGCGGCAAGAGTACGATTTCAAACTACCTGACGAAAAAAGGATTCAAAATAATCGATGCCGATAAAATAGCTAAAAATCTCCTGGACATAGGTGAAGAAGCATATTTTAAAGCGGTGGAGTACTTTGGAACGGAAATATTGAACCCGGATAAAACTGTCGACAGAAAGAAACTCGGCAGCATCGTATTTGCCTCACGGGAAAAGAGAAAGATTCTCAACGAAATAACCCACGGTCTGGTTAAAAAGAGGGTTCTGAGTGAAATTGCAGCAAATGAAGCTACACAAAAAAAGTAATTTTTTTAGATGTTCCGCTGATGTTCGAAGTTGGAATGGACGAGCTCTGTGAAGAAGTTTGGTTAGTGGTGGCAGATGAGAGAGTGAAGATACTGAGATTACAGAAGCGAGACGAAATAACAAAAGATGAGATTATCGCAAAGTTCAGAAGTCAAATGCCTGATGAAGAAAAGATAAAACGCGCTGACTTTGTCATAGATAACTCGGGAAATGAGGAGGCACTTTATCTACAGTTAGATAAATTACTGAAAAAGTATGAGAAAAAGGAAAGGAATTAGAGGCTTAAAGAAGAAAGTCGGTAAATTCAGTTTAAAAGGCGGGTTGAGCAGAATAAGCCGGAGACAGGGGGTAACATATCTGATTGTTGCTCTCGGGGTTATGATGATATTGGGAATAGCTTTTAGAGGATATTTAAAAAACGACGATGTTGAGGATGTCATAGGACAATATAAAATCACCAAAAATCCACAGAATAAAGCTGCGCTGGGGATTTCACCGGTAAAGACGTTTAACCCGTTGGTTTCAAAAGATGAAGACACATATTATCTCAGCAAGATCATATATAGCAGCCTGTTTACTTTTGATGAAAATATGACGCCAAAGGAAGACTTGGTGGAGAGCTACCGTTTCTCCGGTAGGACAGTCAAAATCACTGTAAAAAATGCGCAGTGGGAGGATGGCAGAAGCGTTTCTGCAGATGATGTAGCCTTTACGCTGAAGGCTATAAAGAGCATTGGAGACAATGGACCGTATGGAAGCGTAGCTAAAAAGATAAAGCGAATTTCCTACGGAAGCGGCGGTGACAGGACGTTTACAGTTCATTTTAATTCCGGATATGATATGTCTTTAGCATATTTACATTTTCCAATTTTACCGAAGCACAAATACAGCGGAGTGGATGCGTTAAAGCGAGATACCGAAAACTTCGTGCCATGGAGCAGCGGACTGTATCATTGCAGTACGTATGACGAATTGAAGGGAATGAAGCTGACTGTAAACGACAAGTATTACGGAGTGAAAGCAAAGAGCAACATAGATGTGAAAATTGTGAAAAATGGAGGAAGCAAAGATAATCTGGTTGCATCAGGGAATATATCGGCACTGGTGGACAAATCGCCGGAAAGGGCGGGAAACATTCACAAGAGAGGTATAAAAATCCACAACTTTAGAAGTAACAATGTGGAATTTATCGGATTTAACACAAAGGATGCTGCCGTCAAAAGTGTGGAAATGAGAAAGGCGATTGCGTATTGCACCGATATTGAAAGCATAATTGAAGAGAATTATTATAATTCTGCAAAGGGAAGCAGAAGCATATATCCGCACGATTACATGAACAGTCCAAATCAACTGGAGTATTCGTTCAGTAAAGATAGGGCAAACGATGTGTTGAAAAAAGCCGGATACTCGGATAAAAACAGCAGTGGAAGCATAGAGGATAAAGACGGTAATAAGGTCACTTTGAAAATTTTGGTGGAGAAGGACAAGGAACGGCGAGTAAAAACAGCGGAAAGAATAAGCAAGGCATTAAAGGAAATAGGGATCAATTCCGAGATAGTGAGTGTGAAAAGAGATGTGTTCCTGTCTAAATTAAGAGCGAGGGACTACTCAATTTACATAGGTGGGCTGAGTTTGGACGGAGCTATGGATATGAGCAGCATATTGAAAAGCGATGGAGAAAATAACTTTACGGGATATTCAAACAGAAAAGTTGATGGTCTGTTAGATGAGCTCATGAGTGGAAAAACCGTAGATGAGAGCAGGAAGGTTTTAGACGAACTGAAAAAAAATATACATGAAGACTTGCCATACTATTGCATTTGCTACCCTACTTATGGTATCGTAAAGGCACCGGTGTTTAATGGTGAATTGAAGTCTAATTTTACGAATCCGTATAACGGAGCGGAAACATGGTACTCCAATTATGAAAAGAGAGTGGAGACCCCTAAGGAATAGGATTCAATTTTGCGAGAAGTGTAGAGATTGTGAACAGAGTAAGGAAATACGGCGTTTTTCACATCATCTCAAGATTTTATTTTCTCGGGGGCATCAGATATCGGGAGAGGTTTATTAAAATTTAATTCTACAGTGAATCCTAACCGAGATGGGGATGGATATGGTAGAACAGCCGGCGTATACCGGCTTATGCGACCGTGGTGGAATCGGCAGACACGCTGTCTTGAGGGGGCAGTGAGGCAACTCGTATGGGTTCAAATCCCATCGGTCGCACCACAAATATAATCGAGAAGCTCTGAAATTTACAGAGCTTTTATTATGTATGACGAATGTGTTGAAAAATTTAGCAGGAGGATTTTATGTTGAGGAGTATGACAGGCTACGGCAAAGCTGAAAAGGAATTCGCCAATCGAAATGTGTCCGTAGAAATTAAATCGGTAAATCACAGATACTGTGATATAAGTGTCAGGACCAGCAGAAAGTATTCATTTTTAGAAGAACACATAAAATCCAAAGTGAGAAAGAAAGTGAGGAGAGGGAAAATAGAAATCGGCTTGACGTTGGAATCGTCCAAAGAACCTGATTTCGACGTTAAAATCAACGACAGTCTCCTGAAAGAATACATTGAGAATTTTTAAGTACATAGAAGATGAGTTTGCAATTCAATCCGATGTGAGCATTTCGGACGTCCTGAGCATGCCGGAAGTGATAATCGTATCAGCAAAACCGGAGAACGAAAGTGAAATTTTGATGCAGGTGGAGGAATGCCTCGAGGAAGCGGTTGAAAAATTCAATCAAATGCGGGAAAAAGAGGGTGCAAGCATGGAAAGAGATATCCTAAATAGAAAGGAAATCGTAGCCAGGCATCTGAATAAAATGAAGAAAAAAGTAGAAAACAGCCAGGAAACTTATATGAAAATGCTCAGAGAGAGAATAGGAGAGTTGCTGAAGGATATCGTCGAGATACCCGAGGAGAAAGTTCTTACAGAAGCGGCATTTTGGGCGGACAAAGCCAATATCACGGAAGAGATTGTAAGAATGGAAAGCCACTTGATACAGCTGGAAGACATAGTCAACGGCGAGGAGATACAGGGCAGAAAGCTGGATTTCTTAATTCAGGAAATAAACAGAGAAACCAATACAATAGGTTCAAAAGTAAGCAATTTGGATATAACGAAAGGCGTAATAGAAATCAAAAGTGAGATTGAAAAAATCAGAGAACAGATACAGAATGTGGAGTGAAGCGGAAGCTATCCGGTTCATTTTACAGTCGCATGAAAAGCGTACTGGAAAAAGAGCCGCTAAAAGTGATATAATCGAAAAACTACAATACATTGAAGGAGAAAATATGTGTAGAGGAAAATTATTGGTCATTTCCGGACCTTCGGGAGCCGGAAAAGGAACCGTTTGTAAAAGATTGCTTGAGGACTTGGATAACTTGCGATTTTCTGTTTCAATGACTACCAGAAGTCCGAGAAAAGGCGAAGTGGAAGGAAAAAATTATTATTTTGTAAGCCGAGAAGAATTTGAAAAAGGGATAAAATCGGATAGTTTTTTAGAATATGCCAGGGTGTTTGATAATTATTACGGAACGCCGAAAGAGATGGTCATGGAGGCCTTGAACGATGGAATAGACGTGGTTTTGGAAATCGACACCCAAGGAGCTTTGCAAGTTAAAGAGCGATTTGAAGAGGCTATTTTAATATTCATACTGCCACCTTCCATGAAAGAATTGAGAAATAGAATCGTAAATAGAGCTACGGAAGATGAGGATAAAATCGCAAAGAGATTGGGTGAAGCCATAGGTGAGATAAGGAGTTCAACCGAATACGACTACATCGTTTTGAACGATGATTTGGAGATTGCATTAAATCACGTAAAATCTATAATAACGGCGGAACACCTGAAATTGACAGATGATAAAGCTATTGAGAAAATAATTAAAAACTTTGAGGAGGAAATTTGATGCTATACCCATCTATAAATGAAATCAGAAAAAAAGCAAATAGCAGATATACCTTGGTTGTTTTGGCAGCGAAGAGGGCAAGAGAAATCGTAGACGGAATGCCGTCTTTCATAGAAAATGAAGATGTTGCAAAAAAACAACCGGTGTCCATAGCAGCAGAAGAAATAGCAGAAGACTACATAACTTACAGTGAGGGAAAAGGACAAAACCTCGAAAAGTAGATAAGGAGATGTATGTAAACGACAGGCGATGAATGTGATCACGATGCGATGCAGAACAGCTTTCGAAAGGACATTTTGAGGTTAAATGCGCCTTGCTTTAGGCATTATTTTTTTGTCCCGACCCGAGAAAGGGAGAGAAGAATGTTATATTTTAAAAAAGAAGGTGAATTGCATAGAGTTCGTGAGGCAGAAGTGATTTATATTCAGCAGCTTAAACGGGATGTTGTGTTTTCTACTGAAAAAGGGGAGTATTCAGTTAAAAACTACAAAATAGCAGGAGTGGAGAACAAGCTGAAAGAAAATTTTTTTAAATGTCATAGCTATATGATAGTGAACACGGCGAAAATTGATATAGTCAGGCCCGGGGAAGTGGTATTCGAAAACGGATCTACCGTGGGTATGTGCAGAGCAGCTTCCGATCGCATCAGAAAGGAATTGAAGACACAAAACGTTCTTCATTGAGAATAGGACAGCGAAGGGGATATGTTCGCAAACTGCAGGTTACAGATTTGAAAATTAAATGTCGATTGATAAATCGGGAGAGAGTTTGATAAATCATTTGAACATTAAATCGGCAACCTGTGGAAAATTTGCTTGAAAATTCATTTAGGGTATAGTATCATATAACGTGGTGTAAACTTTAGACACCAACACTAAATAAGCACGCCATCGTTACAAAGTGGGCGGTGCCGAAAAGGCTCTCGCTTTGGAATACAGTGGCGGAAGGGAAAACCGAGGAGGAAAAAATGTCAGTAATTTCAATGAAACAGCTTTTAGAAGCAGGTGTTCATTTCGGACATCAAACGAGGAGATGGAACCCTAAAATGGCTCCATACATTTTTACAGAGAGAAATGGAATCTACATTATAGATTTGCAAAAAACTGTAAAGAAGATTGAGGAAGCGTATGCGTTCCTAAAGGAAGTTGCAGCGGAAGGAAAATCTATTTTATTCATAGGGACTAAGAAGCAGGCACAGGGTGCAATAAAAGAAGAAGCGCTCAGAGCGGGTATGTACTATGTAAATCAGAGATGGTTAGGTGGAATGTTGACCAACTGGAAGACTATTTCACAGAGGATTCAAAGATTGAACGACATCAAAGAGATGCAGGAGAACGGCACTTTTGAAAAGTTGAGCAAGAGAGAAATTTTGACTTTGGAAAGAGAGCTGGATAGATTAGAAAAATTCTTGGGAGGCATCAAAGAGATGAAAGAGATGCCGGGTGCTATCGTGGTAATCGATCCTAAGAAGGAAAAGATTGCGGTTAAAGAAGCTAGAATACTGGGAATTCCTATTGTGGGTACGGTTGATACGAACTGCGATCCGGATGATGTGGATTATGTAATTCCGGGAAATGACGATGCTATCAGAGCTGTAAAGCTGATTTCAGGAATTTTAGCAGATGCGATTATTGAAGGAAGACAGGGAGAGAGTTTCGATGATTCTGAACCGGTAGTTTCAGAGGAAAGTGAGGAAGAATAATGGCAGTAACAGCAGCATTAGTAAAAGAGTTAAGAGAAATCACAGGTGCTGGTATGATGGATTGCAAAAAGGCTTTGGTAGAGTCCGATGCCGACATCGAAAGGGCCATTGAAATTTTGAGAGAAAAAGGACTCTCCAAGGCGGCTAAAAAATCAGATAGAATTGCTGCTATGGGATTGGTTAGAATCGCTTATTCGGAAGGTGGCAAGAGTGCGGCGTTGGTAGAGGTGAATTCAGAAACCGATTTCGTAGCGAAGAATGAGGATTTCATAAATTTCGTAGAAAGAATTGCTGAGATCACTCTGGAAAACGACGTAAAAGATGTTGAAACACTCAAGGAAGCAAAATACAGCGATGAAAATGCGGTAGGCGAAGAGCTAACTGCTAAAATTGCTAAAATTGGCGAAAACTTGAACATTAGAAGGTTTGAAAAATTTAATCAGGATGGAGTGGTATACACAGGATATATTCATACGAATGGAATGATCGGTGTTGTGATTGGTCTTGAAACGGCTGCAACTGCGGAAGAGGTTGCTGTATTGGGTAAGGATATAGCGATGCAGGTTGCTTCCATGAATCCTAAGTTCCTGGACAGAAGCTTTGTGGATCCTGAATATATCGCACATGAAAAGGAAATTTTGAGACATCAGGTTCTAAACGAAGGAAAGCCGGAAAATATGGTGGATAGAATTGTTGACGGCAAAATCGAAAAAGAGCTTAGAGAAGTTTGTCTGATGAGTCAAAAGTTCGTTAAAAACGGAGAGTTGACAGTTGCTCAGTACGTTGACCAGGTTGCAAAGGAAATTGGAAAAGACGTGAAGGTTGCTTCTATGGCGAGATACGAAGTAGGCGAAGGTATCGAAAAGAAGGAAGAGAACTTTGCCGAGGAAGTGGCAGCACAGATGAAGAAGTAATTTGAAAATATCAAAGAAAAATATTAAAATGGCGGGAGATTGAAGAGAATCTCTCGCCATTTTTGTGCGAAGATATCATTACAACGATTTGATGAGAAAGTAAATAAATGTGAACTTTTGAGAGAAAAGTTATAAAGGCAGGGGAAAGCGGTATTGACATTGAACGTGAAGGGAATGTATGATATTTTTCAGACGGAAGGCATATGGTTGAAATAATGATGCAGATAGAAGAAAACTCAAAGAAAATTGGAAATTGAGGAGATTCGGGTATGAAGTTGTTGATATACGGTGCAGGAGTAATCGGTTGTCTATACGGAATTTTATTCGCCAAGGCGGGATATGATACGACGGTTTATGCCAGAGGTGAAAGGCTGAAAGTTTTGAAAAAACACGGGCTACAATATGAAGACAACGGTGAAGTGCATACAGCTGAGATTGGAATCGTTGATAAATTAGATAAATGCGATAAATATGATTTCATATTCTTAACCGTAAGAGAAAATCAAGTTTATGATGCGTTGAAAGAATTGGATGCCAATGAAAGCTCGACAATTGTAACGATGGTCAACACCGTAGAACCGTATAAAAACTTGGGCAGAGCTTTTGTCCGAGAAAGAAGATAATTCCTGCATTTCCGGGTGCGGGCGGGAGTTTTGAAAATGGGGTTTTAAAGGCAAAACTCACACCTAAAATCATTCAACCTACGACGTTTGGCAAAAATAGGAGAAGATGGAACGGGTCAACTCTCCAACTATCAAACATTTTCAAAGAATCGAAAATACCATCTAAAATTGCGAAAGATATGCACTGTTGGCAGATATGCCACGTGGCGATGGTGGTTCCGGTTGCAGATGCTTACTATGAAGCACAAAAACCTGATGAAGTTTGGAAAGAGAAGGATGTTATGATGAAGATCGCAAGGCAAATGAAGCTGAATTTTCAAACTCTTCATGGAAAAGGTGTATCAATTTTACCCTGGAAATTGAATTTTCTTAGACTTTTGCCTACATGGATATTGAGGAAATTGCTCGCAGCAGTTTTCAAGAGCGATTTTGGTGATATGTTCATGTATCGACATGCGATGAAAGCTGTCGATGAAATGCGAGAACTGCATCTGAAGCTATATGAATATTTGAACATGTAGTGCTGTATGTTGAGATTGCATCTGAGCAGAATTTTGGCAAACAGGAAAACACCAGGGAGAGTGTGACGTTGAAGCTGAAACAGATTGCATAAAATAGCATTTTATTAAAGTATAATGCTGAAAAAAATATTATCTGAATAGAAAAATCAATTCAAAAAAAGTGTTGATTTATAGTTTTATATAAGATATAATATAAAGGCTTGCAAAATGCGAAGAAGTGAAAAAGTTGCTGAGCTATCAGGTAATTTTTCATGGAGAATGGTCCCCGCCGGACGGGGGCGAGGGATTCCCTCTTTTTGCTTGTGCAAACAAATGGAAAAACACGGCATGTGTAAAGAACAAAAAAATCTTGTATGAGCGTAAAAGCTTGGAAATCCTTGTACGGAGAATAGCGAAAACAGTACAAAATTAGGAGGAAAAAATGAGCGAACTACAAAAAATAAGAATTAAGCTGAGAGCTTATGACCACGCGCTTTTGGATCAGAGTGCAGCGAAAATTGTAGAAACTGCAAAGAGGACAGGAGCAGAGGTTTCAGGCCCGATTCCATTGCCGACTGAAAAGGAAGTGATTACAATCTTGAGAGCGGTTCACAAGTATAAAGACAGCAGAGAACAGTTTGAACAGAGAACTCACAAGAGATTGATTGACATTTCTGCAGCTACAGCAAGGACGACAGATGCTTTAACAAAGCTGGATCTACCTGCCGGAGTTGACATTGAAATAAAGCTATAAAAAGATAGCATTGATAAAATGAGCGAAAGCTCACTTAGTACGATTGACGAATTTGAACTTGTGAAATGACTTTCGCAGCAAGGTGGATGTGCGATACGATGGGATAATTTTTCAATCCGCTGTAAGAATTAGGAGGAATTAAACAAATGAAAACACTATTGGGAAAGAAAGTCGGAATGACTCAGATTTTCACAGAAGACGGTGTAGTAGTTCCCGTAACTGTTATCGAAGCAGGTCCTGAAGTTGTAACACAGATTAAGACTGTTGAAACAGATGGATATAGTGCGGTACAGGTAGCTTTTGGGGACACAAAACCACACAGAGTTAACAAACCGTTGACAGGACACTTTGAAAAAGCAGGTGTGGAAGTGAAAAAACATTTAGCTGAATTCACAGTTGAAGAAGGTGAAACTTACGAACTAGGTCAGGTAATCACAGTTGCCGACTTCGAAGAAGGAATAAAAGTCGATGTTACAGGAACATCAAAAGGTAAGGGAACACAGGGTAACATCAAGAGACACGGTCACCACAGGGGACCTATGAGCCATGGTTCAAAGCATAAGAGACTTGCTGGCGCACTGGCAGGTGCTTCATATCCGGGAAGAGTGTTCAAGGGAAACAAAGGACCGGGAAGAATGGGTCGTGACACTGTAACTGTACAGAATATCGACTTGGTGAAAGTTATTGCTGATAGAAATCTACTCCTTGTAAAGGGTGCGATTCCGGGAGCTAAAGGTAGCTTGGTGAGAGTTCGTCCTGCGATCAAGAAGAGGAATAAGTAGGAATCTTAGGAAAGGAGGAGAACAATGGCAGAAGTAAAAGTGCTTAATATGGCTGGAACCGATGCGGGTACTATTGAACTTAACGAGAAAGTATTCGGTATCGAGCCGAATCAAAATGCGGTGCATGCAGTAGTAAAAAACTACTTGGCAAATAGAAGACAAGGTACGCAGTCTGCAAAGACTAGAGGAGACGTTAGAGGCGGCGGCAGAAAACCTTTCAGACAGAAGGGAACAGGTCGTCACAGACAGGGATCGACAACGGATCCGTCTCAAATAGGAGGTGGTGTGGTATTTGCACCGAAGCCTAGAAGTTATAGATATACATTGCCTAAGAAACTTAGAAGACTTGCAATGCTTTCAGCATTATCTTCCAAAGTTAAGGAAAATGAAATCATAGTTTTAGACCAGCTCACAATGAGCGAACCTAAGACAAAGGAAATGATCAAGGTGTTGGGAAATGTGAACGCGGGAAGAAAAGCGTTGATAGTAATGGCTGAAAAAGATGAAAACGTAATCAGATCGGCAGCCAATATTCCGGGTGTGAGAACTGCACTGGTATCTACGATGAACGTTTATGAAATCATAAACCACACTAACTTCATCGTCACAAAGGAAGCGGTCAAGAAAATTGAGGAGGTGTATTCATAATGAGAACGTCATATGATGTAATACTAAAACCTGTAATTTCGGAAACATCTATGGCAGATGCGCAGGTGAAAAAATACACTTTTAAAGTTGCGGTAGATGCAAACAAAACTGAAGTGAAAAATGCAATTGAAGAAATTTTTGATGTTGAAGTTAAAAAGGTCAATATCATGAACATCAAAGGTAAGTTAAAGAGAATGGGAAGAACAGCCGGATATACAGCAGCTTCTAAGAAGGCGATAGTGACTCTTACTGCTGACAGTAAAGAAATCGAATTCTTCCAAAGTTTATAATAGGAGGCAGTAAAAATGGGAATCAAAAAATACAATCCGACTACTCCTGGTTTAAGAGGAATGACAACTTCAACTTTTGAAGAAATCACCAAAAGCACACCTGAAAAGTCACTTACGGTAACTCTTAAAAAACACTCTGGAAGAAACTCTAGAGGTAAGATTACAGTTAGACACAGAGGTGGCGGCTACAGACCTAAATATAGAATAATCGACTTTAAAAGAACGAAAGATGGAGTGCCAGGAAAAGTTTCAGCTATCGAATACGATCCGAACAGAAGTGCAAACATTGCTTTGATCGTTTATGCGGACGGTGAAAAGAGATATATAATTGCGCCACAGGGATTAAAGGTGGGACAGCTAATCGAATCAGGTAAGGATGCGGATATCAAAGTGGGAAATGCTTTGCCTTTGGCGAACATTCCTGTCGGCACGATGATTCACAACGTTGAATTGAAGCCGGGAAAAGGTGCACAGCTGGTCAGATCTGCAGGTAATGGAGCCCAGTTGATGGCGAAGGAAGGCAGCTACGCTCAGGTTAGACTGCCATCCGGAGAAGTGAGAAAAATCAGAATTGAATGTAGAGCAACTGTCGGCGAAGTGGGGAACTCGGATCATGGCAACATCAACATCGGTAAGGCAGGTAGGAAGAGACACATGGGTATCAGACCTACAGTGAGAGGTTCCGTGATGAACCCTAACGACCATCCTCATGGCGGTGGCGAAGGTAAAGCCGGTATCGGTAGAGTCAGTCCGGTTACACCTTGGGGTAAGCCGGCTCTCGGATACAAGACTAGAAAGAAAAAGAAAGACTCTGACAAATACATTGTAAAGCGCAGAGGTGAAAAATAGGGAAAGGAGCAATAGATAATGGGTAGATCACTTAAAAAAGGCCCTTTCGTAAATGCAAAGCTTCTAAAAGCAATCGAAGAGATGAATGCAAAAAACGAAAAGAAGGTTATTAAAACATGGTCAAGACCATCTACAATTTTTCCACAGATGGTGGGTCATACTATAGCGGTACACGATGGCAGAAAACATGTGCCGGTGTATATCACAGAAGACATGGTAGGACACAGACTTGGAGAATTTGCTCCAACAAGATCTTACAGAGGTCATGCAGCAGATAAGAAATCGAGATAGTAAAGGAGATAGATGAAAAATGGAAGCAAAAGCGATTGCAAAAAGTGTAAGAATGTCTCCTATTAAACTGAAGCCGGTTGCCAGCTTGGTTAGAGGTAAGAATTTAGCGGAGGCATTGACAATTTTAAGATTTACACCGGGAAAAGGTGCTGAATTATTCGAAAAAGTGGTTAAATCAGCGGCGGCGAATGCTGAGAACAACTTTAATATGAACGTTGACGACCTGTATGTTGCAGAGATTTACGCACACCAAGGTCCTACGATGAAGAGATGGAGAGCAGGCTCTCAGGGCAGAGCTTCCATCATCTTGAAGAGAACAAGCCACATAGGTGTGACTCTAAAGGAAAGAAATTCAGAAAAGGAGGTTCAGTAAATGGGTCAGAAAGTAAGTCCACACGGCTTAAGAGTTGGGGTCATTAAAGACTGGGGCTCCAAATGGTATGCAGGAAAAAATGATTTTGCGGATTTCTTGATAGAAGATCAGCAGATCAGAAAATTTGTGAAGAAAAAACTATATGCAGCCGGAATTTCAAAGGTAGTTGTTGAAAGATCGGGAGAAAATAAAGTAAAGGTTATAATTTCAACCGGTAGACCGGGGATGGTAATCGGTCGTGCAGGAGATGGAATCGATCAGTTGAAGGCCGACTTGGTGAAATTGACAAATAAGACAGTTGATATTGATATCAGAGAAGTGAGAAGATCCGAATTGGACTCTCAGTTGACAGCGGAAAGCATAGCACAGGCTCTCGAAAAGAGAATAGCTTTCAGAAGAGCTATGAAACAGGCTATCGGCAGAACCATGAAAGCCAATGCAAAGGGAATTAAGGTTTTGGTATCCGGAAGACTGGGCGGTGCTGAAATTGCCAGAAGTGAATCGTATAGCGAAGGAAATGTACCGTTGCACACATTGAGAGCCGATATCGATTACGGTTTTGCGGAAGCTGATACAACTTACGGTAAGATAGGCGTTAAGGTTTGGATAAACCATGGCGAAATCCTGGACAAGGGATTGCAGAGCGTTGTTCGTGAAGAAAAACAGGATAGGAAAGACGGAAAGCGAAAGAACAACAAGAGAAGAGACGGAGACAGGAGACCGAGAAGAAATCCTAAGGATTTCAAAGATGAAATTCCAAAGGCTGTAAATCCGAGAAAGAGAAATACGCCGAAAGTTGAAGCGGTAGAGCCGGAAACGGAGGCTCCACAGGTTGAAACGCAAGCAGTTGAAACAACCGAAGAATAGACTAAAAAAGGAGGATACTAGCCATGTTAATGCCAAAGCGCGTTAAACGTAGAAGAGTCCACAGAGGTAGAATGACCGGTAAGGCTACAAGGGGAAATAAGGTTTCTCACGGTCAGTACGGACTGGTTTCGCTGGAACCAGCTTGGATTACTTCCAATCAGATCGAAGCTGCCAGAGTAGCTATGACAAGATCTATTAAAAGGGGCGGAAAAGTATATATTAAAATTTTCCCACATAAATCAGTGACAAAAGAAACCTGCTGAAGTAAGAATGGGTTCCGGTAAAGGGGCACCTGAATACTGGGTGGCAGTTGTTAAACCGGGCAGAGTTATGTTTGAAATTGAAGGTGTTACAGAAGAACAGGCGAGAGAAGCTATGAGACTTGCTTCGCACAAGTTACCTGTTAAGTGTAAATTTGCCATCAGAGAAGACGCAGAAAAGGGTGGTGAAGCATAATGGAACTAAACAAGATAAGAGAAATGTCTGATAAGGAACTGAATGCTGAACTGATTAAACTTAAGAAGGATCTTTTTAACTTAAGATTTCAACATGTTACAGGTCAGCTTGAGAACCCTGTCAAATTAAGAGAAATTAAAAAAGATATTGCGAGAGTTAAAAACTATTATCAGAGAAAAAGAGTTGACAGCTCAGGCTGAATAAGAAAGGAGGATGTGATTATGGCAGTTGAAAGAAATAGAAGAAAAACGAGAATCGGTATCGTCGTAAGCGATAAAATGGATAAGACGGTTACAGTTGCTTTGGAAGACTTCGTAAGACATTCTCTTTACGGTAAGGCTGTAAAGACGACTAAAAAGGTCAAAGCTCACGATGAGAACAACGAATGTAATATCGGAGATAAAGTTAGAATTATGGAAACAAGACCTCTATCAAAAGATAAGAGATGGAGACTTGTGAACATCGTAGAAAAGGTTAAATAAGGAGGCACCGAATATGATTCAGACAGAAACCAGACTTAAAGTCGCTGATAACTCCGGTGCGAAAGAACTGTTATGTATCCGTATTCTAGGCGGTACCAGCCGTAGATATGCAAATATCGGAGACGTAATCGTTTGTGCCGTAAAAGAAGCTTCTCCGGGCGGAATGGTCAAGAAAGGTGATGTAGTGAGAGCCGTTGTCGTAAGGACTAAAAAAGGCGCCAGAAGAGATGACGGTAGCTACGTTAAGTTCGACCAAAATGCTGCGGTAGTTATCAAGGAAGATAAAAACCCGGTAGGTACACGTATATTTGGACCTGTTGCAAGAGAGCTTAGAGACAGAAACTATATGAAGATAGTGTCGTTGGCACCGGAAGTATTATAGGAGGTCTAACAGGATGCGAATTAAAAAAGGAGATACGGTAATAGTAATTGCCGGAAAAGATAAAGGCAAAAAAGGCGAAGTTATCAAAGCTATGCCTAAAGAGAACAGAGTGATTGTGGAAGGTATCAACATTCAGACAAAGCATCAGAAACAGACCAGAACTGCTGCTTCTGAAATCAAGCATCAGGAAGGTCCGATTCACGTATCAAACGTGATGATTTATGATGATAAGGCGAAAGCCAGAACCAGAGTCGGTTACGAGATGAATGGGGATAAAAAAGTGAGAGTTGCCAAGAAGAGCGGCAACGCAATAGATTAGGGAAAGGAGGAGTCGAGTTGACAAGTAGATTAAAGGAAACATATAAAAATGACGTATTCAAGGCTCTTGTTGATAAGTTCAACTACGCAAATCCTATGGAAGTGCCTAAGTTGGAAAAGATTACGATCAACATCGGTCTTGGAGAAGCTAAGGACAATGCGAAACTGATGGAAACTGCAGTGAAAGAACTCGGTGTTATCTCAGGGCAGAGACCGGTAGTTACAAGAGCGAAGAAATCCATCGCAAACTTTAAAGTTAGACAGGGCATGCCTGTGGGGAACAAAGGTTACTTTAAGAGGCGAAAAACATGTATACTTTTGCTGATAAGTTCTTCAACATCGCTCTTCCGAGAGTGAGAGACTTTAAAGGCGTTAGCAAAAATTCTTTTGACGGTAGAGGAAACTACTCTATGGGAATTAAAGAACAGCTCATATTCCCTGAAATCAGCTATGATCAAGTTGATTTGATCAAAGGTATGAACATCGTGTTTACAACTACAGCAAAGACAGACGAAGAAGCGTTAGAACTTCTAAAACTTCTCGGAATGCCGTTTGAAAAATAGGAGGGAATTATGGCTAAGAAAGCGTTGAAAGTAAAACAGCTTAGAAAGCCTAAGTACTCTACAAGGGCTTACACAAGATGCAGATTGTGCGGCAGACCACATTCTGTGTTGAAAAAATATGGCATATGCCGTATTTGCTTTAGAGAACTTGCTTACAAAGGTGAGATACCCGGCGTTAAAAAAGCGAGTTGGTAGTTATTTTATTTACTAAGTTGCCAAAGGCAAAACTGGTAGAGGAAGGAGATAAACTGTATGACAATGACAGATCCAATAGCAGATATGCTGACAAGAATCAGAAATGCCAATATAGTTGGTCACAAATCAGTTGATATTCCGGGTTCGAAGATTAAGAAATCCATCGCCGAAATATTGATGGAAGAAGGCTACATAAATGGATTTGAATTTATAGAAGATGACAAGCAGGGACTCATCAAAATAGAGATGAAATACGGTCCCGCTGGTGAGAAAGTTATTAACGGAATTAAAAAGATTTCTAAACCGGGCTTAAAGGTATATGCAAAGGCTGCTGAAGTGCCGAGAGTTTTAGGCGGACTGGGCATCGCTATCGTTTCAACATCAAAAGGTGTAATAAGCGACAAAAAAGCTAGAGAGTTAGGCGTTGGTGGAGAAGTAATCTGTTATGTTTGGTAGTGGGAGGTAAGGAAAATGTCAAGAATAGGACTAAAACCTGTTAATCTTCCTGCTGGTGTAGATGTCAAGGTCGAAGGCAACACAGTTGTTGTTAAAGGACCTAAAGGACAGCTGCAAGAACAGATAAGTGACAGATTGACAGTTGAAATTAAAGAAGGTGTTATCAGCGTATCGAGGGCATCAGATGCCAAAAGCGATAGAGCTCAACACGGTTTGGCGAGAACTTTGATCGCCAACATGGTAGTCGGTGTAACCGACGGTTACGAAAAGAAATTGGAACTGGTAGGGGTAGGTTACAAAGCAGAGAAAAAGGGCAAGAAATTGGTTTTGAGCTTGGGTCTATCTCACCCTGTTGAAATGGAAGATCCGGAAGGGATTTCAACAGAAGTTCCATCTGCAACTGAAGTGGTCGTAAAGGGAATTGACAAGGCTTATGTGGGAAACTACGCTTCCAACATCAGAGCGTTGAGAAAACCTGAACCTTATAAGGGAAAAGGTATCAGATATGCAGGTGAGAAAGTTCGCAGAAAAGAAGGTAAGGCCGGAGTTAAAGGCGAGTAGGGAAAGGAGTAAAAAAGCATGGCTAAAAATACGAGAGCTAATAGACGTGTTGCAAGACACGAAAGAGTTAGAAAAGATGTTCATGGCACTCCTGAAAGACCTAGATTATGCGTTTTTAGAAGTAATAAAAACATTTTTGCTCAGGTTGTCGATGACGTGAACGGAGTGACATTGGCAGCAGCATCCACTCTTGAAAAGGAACTTGAAATCGCAAACGGCGGTAACAAGGAGGCTGCAAAAAAATAGGAGAAGTTGTTGCAAAGAGAGCGCTGGAGAAGGGTATCGAAACAGTAGCCTTCGATAGAGGTGGATTCTTATATCACGGTAGAGTTAAAGAATTGGCTGATGGCGCACGTGAAGCCGGACTAAGGTTCTAACGGAGGTAGAGAATGAGAAATACAATCGATGCATCCAAGCTAGACTTAAAAGAGACTATCGTTAATATCAGACGTGTTGCTAAGACTGTTAAAGGTGGTAGAAACATGAGATTCAGCGTAACCATCGTAGTAGGAGACGGAAATGGTCACGTAGGCGTCGGTCTCGGCAAAGCTCAGGAAATACCTGAAGCGGTGAGAAAAGCTACGGAAGATGCTAAAAAGAATTTAATATATGTTCCAACTGTTGGAACTACAATTCCACACAGAAACGTAGGCGTTTTCGGTGCAGGTAGAGTTTTAATAATGCCGGCGGCAGAAGGTACCGGTGTAATTGCCGGATCATCTGTGAGAACGGTGCTGGAGCTAGCAGGTATAAAAAGACGTGAGAGCGAAATCCATCGGCTCAAACAACACTGCCAACATGGCATATGCTGCTATCGAAGGTCTAAAGAATATGATGACGGTGGAGAAAGTCAGCAAGCTGAGAGGAAAAACTAAGGAAGAAATTTTAGGATAGGAGGAAGAATGATGGCTAATAAAGTAAAAATAACTTTGACAAAGAGCTTAATCGGAGCTTCTCCTAGACAGAGAAAAGTTGTAGAAGCTTTAGGATTGAGAAAGATGCACCAATCAGTAGAACTAGTGGATAGTCCGGTAACTAGAGGTGCTGTAAACAAGGTTCCGCATCTTCTTACTTTAGAAGAAATTTGAGAAAGGGAGGTGGAACTAAATGAGACTTCATGAATTAAAAGCAGTTCCGGGAGCGACTAGGGCTCCTAAGAGAAAAGGTCGCGGTACGGCTACCGGTCAAGGTAAAACAGCCGGTAGAGGTATGAACGGACAGAATTCAAGATCCGGTGGCGGAGTGAGACCGGGATTCGAAGGTGGACAGATGCCACTATACAGAAGAATTCCAAAGAGGGGATTCACAAACATCTGGAGAAAAGAATATGAAATCGTTAATGTAGAAACATTAAACAGATTTGATAATGGAACGGAAGTTACACCTGAGCTGTTGATTGCAGAAGGCATAGTGAAACAGGTTAAGGACGGAATCAAAATTCTGGGAAATGGAAAATTGGAAAAGAATTTGACTGTTCAGGCTCAGAAGTTCACTAAATCTGCTTTGGAAAAAATTGAGGCTGCAGGAGGAAAGGCACAGGTGATCTAATGAGAGGATTGGAGACACTGGCTAAAGCATGGAAAGCTCCGGACCTCAGGAGAAAGATTGTCTTTACTCTTCTGATGCTGGTGGTTTTCAGAGTAGGATCTAACATCCCTGTACCGGGAATAGACAGAGCTATTTTAAAGCAAACCTTTGAAAACGGCGGAAACGGTCTAATCGACCTGTTCAACTTATTTTCCGGTGGTGCTTTCTCAAATATGACTATATTTGCATTGAGCATTACACCTTATATCACAGCTTCCATCATAATACAGCTGTTGACCATAGCCGTTCCTTCCCTTGAAGCGATGGCGAAGGAAGGACTGGAAGGAAGAAAGAAGATTTCGAGGATTACCAGGTATTTAACAGTAGTGCTTGCGATAATTCAAGCCGTAGGAGTTTCTCTCGGAATGTTCAGAGGAGCTTTGATAAATAAGGGAGCGTTCTCGGTAATCGTGGTAGTGCTGGTGCTCACTGCGGGAACTACATTCCTGATGTGGTTGGGAGAACAGATCAATGAAAGCGGTATAGGAAACGGTATATCACTCATAATCTTCGCCGGAATCGTCGCCAGAATTCCGACGGGGCTTCACAAGGTATGGCTGAAAGTACAGGAAGGAACTATTAGCTATGTGACACTCGCTCTGTTTGTAGTGTTTACAGTAGTGGTTGTTGTAGGAATAATAGAAATACAGCAAGGACATAGAAGGATTCCGGTTCAGTATGCAAAGAGAGTGGTAGGAAGAAAGATGTACGGAGGACAGGCGACGCACATTCCTCTAAAAGTAAACCAGGCGGGAGTTATTCCGGTAATATTTGCTTTATCAATTCTTCAGTTCCCCCTAACGATTACGTACTTTACAGGAAAGAATTCGCCGTTTGCTCTTTGGGTAGCTAAATGGTTGTCACCTGTAGGGTCACCGGGCGTATGGCTATACGCGACACTGAATATATTGTTGATAATATTCTTCACTTATTTCTACACAGCAGTTTCTTTCAATCCGTCGGAGGTAGCTGATCAGATGAAGGCGAACGGCGGGTTTATTCCGGGAATCAGACCGGGAAGAACTACGGTAGAATATTTGAATAGAGTTATGACAAGGATTACTTTTGTTGGGGCATTATTCCTGGCAGCAGTAGCAACTCTACCTACAATATTGACACAGCTGACTCCGATAGATGTATCTTTTGGAGGAACTTCACTGCTCATCGTAGTAGGTGTTGCCCTTGACAGTATGAAGCAACTTGAGCAGCAGATGGTGATGAGAAATTACCAGGGTTTTCTCAAGTAAGGAGGCACAATGAATTTAATTTTACTTGGGCCACCGGGTGCAGGCAAAGGTACACAGGCGGCTAAAATAATTGAAAAATACGGTATTCCACACATTTCCACAGGAGATATTTTCAGAAAGAATATTTCAGAGGGAACAAGGCTTGGAAAGAAGGCGAAGGAATACATGGACAAGGGAGAACTTGTCCCCGATAGTCTGGTAATAGAAATAGCGACAGACAGACTGTTGCAAGATGATTGTCAAAAAGGGTTTTTGTTAGATGGATTTCCAAGAACTGTCGAACAGGCAGTTGCGTTGGATGCTTTTCTGAGAGAGCATGGACGAAAAATTGACCATGTGATAGACATACAGGTCGATAAGGAAGAATTGATGACCAGACTAATTGGTAGGCGAGTGTGCGGCTCATGCGGAGCGACTTATCACGTAACCAACATGCCGCCGGCTCATGAGGGCGTTTGCGATAAATGCCATGGAAAGCTTGTACAGAGAGCGGATGATACCGCTGAAACTGTCGGAAACAGAATCGAAGTATACGAAAGACAGACAAAGCCATTATTGGATTATTATGACAAATTAGGAAACATTGCTCATCTGAACGGATTGGTTGGTCTTGATAACCTGTTTAATCAAATTGTAGCCATTTTAGGAGAATGATTATGATTATAATTAAGTCCAAACATGAAATCGATATTATGAGAGAGGCAGCGAAGGTTACGGGGGAAATACTGAGAAATCTAAAGGATTTCATAAAGCCGGGTATGTCGACTATGAAAATAGATGACTACATTGAAAACTTTATTACGAAACGTGGTATGAAGCCCGCGTTTAAAGGTTTGTACGGTTTTTCCAGGAAGTGCTTGTATTTCCGTCAACGAGGAAATCGTACACGGAATTCCTTCCAAGAAGCGAATACTGAAGGAAGGCGACATAGTGAGCGTCGACACGGGAACTATCTGGAAAGGTTACAACAGCGATGCTGCCAGAACTTATGGAGTGGGGCATATCAGCGATGAAGCTGAAAGTCTGATAAAGACCACAAAGGAAAGTTTCTTCGCAGGGCTGGAATTTTGTAAAGTGGGATTCAGATTGTCGGACATATCTCATGCCATACAGACCAGAGCAGAGGCAGGCGGATTAGGTGTGATTCGTGAATATGTCGGTCACGGCATAGGTAGAAATATGCACGAAGATCCTCAGATACCCAATTTTGGAAAACCGGGAAAGGGACCCAGATTGGTCGAAGGAATGGTTTTTGCAATAGAGCCTATGACCAGCCTTGGCGACTATGAAACGAGACAACTGGATGATGGCTGGACGGTAATTACTGCAGACGGAAGTCTTGCAGCACATTACGAAAATACATTGGTCATCACCGATGGAGAACCGGAACTGCTAACTTTATAAAAGAGGTGTAATATTATGGCGAAAAAAGATGTTATTGAAGCTGAAGGCGTTGTTGTAGATGCCCAGCCGAATGCAATGTTTGTGGTTAAACTTGAAACAGGGCATGAAGTGCTTGCCCACGTTTCAGGCAAAATAAGAATGAACTTCATCAGAATTCTTCCGGGAGATAAGGTAAAAGTTGAGCTTTCACCTTACGATTTGACAAGAGGAAGAATAACGTGGAGAGATAAATAGGAGATTGAGATGAAAGTAAGAGCATCCGTAAAACCTATCTGTGAAAAGTGCAAGATCATTAAGAGAAAAGGAAAAGTGATGGTAATTTGCGAAAATCCTAAGCACAAGCAGACACAGGGTTAAGATTTTAATAATTTTTAAAGTTAATTTATTTATACATCCTGTTTATATTACGCCCCGGAGGCTGCGTGACGGAAGATGGGAAGAGGAGGAAAATATGGCTCGTATAGCCGGAGTTGACTTGCCGAGAGATAAGAGGATAGATATCGGTCTGACTTATATCTACGGAATCGGCAGAAAGACAGCTAAAATTATTCTTGAAAAAGCAGGAATAGATCCAAGCATCAGAGTTAAGGATCTTTCCGAAGAAGAAGCAGGTAAGATTAGACACATCATCGATGCGGAATACGATGTGGAAGGTGATTTGAGAAGAGAAGTATCTCTAAACATTAAAAGACTTATGGAAATAGGTTGCTACAGAGGTATCAGACACAGAAGAGGTCTACCTGTAAGAGGTCAAAAGACAAAGACAAATGCGAGAACTCGTAAGGGTCCTAAAAAGACAGTAGGAAGAAAGAAGAAGTAAAGGAGGTAGAGAGATATGGCTAAAGCTGTAAAAAAAGCAGTAAGAAAAAAGAGAAAAGAGCGCAAAAATATTGAAAAAGGCCAAGCACACATTCAGTCTACCTTTAACAATACTCTTGTAACTCTGACAGATATGAGCGGAAATGCACTTTCATGGTCAAGTGCGGGTTCTTTAGGATTTAAAGGCTCAAAGAAATCGACTCCGTTTGCAGCACAGATGGCAGCGGAAGAAGCTGCTAAAGGTGCTATGGAACATGGTTTAAAAACAGTTGAAGTATATGTGAAAGGGCCGGGAGCTGGTAGAGAAGCTGCCATTAGAGCTCTTCAGGTTGCAGGTTTGAATATAACTCTGATTAAGGATATCACACCGATTCCACATAACGGTTGTAGACCACCTAAGAAGAGAAGAGTATAACGAAAGGAGGAGAGTATAAATGGCAGTAAACAGAGATCCTATTTTGAAAAGATGCAGATCGTTACAGATAGATCCGTCTCATTTAGGAATATTTAAAGAATCCAAGAGAAATACACAGCGAAACAACAGAAAAATGAGTGAATACGGCTTGCAGCTTCGTGAGAAACAGAGAGCGAAATTCATTTACGGTATTTTGGAAAAAGCAGTTCAGAAATACATTTGAAAAAGCATCAAAGAAGAAAGGTATCACCGGTGAAAATCTTCTCATAATGTTGGAAGAAAGACTCGATAATGTCGTGTACAGATTGGGTCTCAGCACGACGAGAAGAGAGGCAAGACAATTGGTCGTACACCGTCACTTTACGGTTAACGGCAAAATTGTAAATATCCCTTCATATCAGGTAAAGCCGGGTGATGTTATAAAGGTGAGGGAAAAGAGTCAGTCTTCTCCTAAATTTAAGGAAATTAAGGAAATGCAAGTGGGAGTCCCTGCTTGGTTGAGTATTGATAGAGAGAAACTGGAAGGAAAGGTTTTGGCAGATCCAACAAGAGAAGAAATTGATACTCCTATCGAGGAACACTTGATCGTTGAATTGTACTCTAAGTAATTTCTCATGATTGCTTAGAATGAAAGGAGGGTTTTAGATGATTGAAATGGAAAAGCCAAGGATCGAGATAGTGTCGGATCCGAGTGATAGAACTTATGGCAAATTTGTAGTAGAGCCGTTGGAAAGAGGATATGGGATTACTGTTGGCAACAGCCTCAGGAGAATTCTGATCAATTCTCTGCCCGGAGCTGCGGTGACTTCCATTAAAATCGATGGTGTCCTTCATGAATTTTTCAACAATTCCGGGTGTAAAGGAAGACGTTACAGAAATTATTTTGAACCTGAAGAGACTGGCTGTAAAATTGGACGGAATGGAAGAGGCTATGACGGCGTTTATCAACGTTAACGGTCCGGCTGAAGTTACGGCAAAAGACATCATCGGAGGATCGGAAATTGAAATTTTCAACCCGGATTTGCATATTGCAACTCTCGAAGAAGGTGCGAATCTGTTTATGGATTTGACCATTTCTAAAGGTAGAGGATACGTTTCTGCAGAGCAAAATAAGACTGAGGATACACCTATTGCGGTAATTCCAATCGATTCTATTTATACACCTGTTAAAAAAGTAAACTTTACAGTTGAAAATACAAGAGTAGGACAGATTACCGACTACGATAAACTGATCTTGGAAGTTTGGACCGATGGTTCGATTCGTCCGGATGAAGGTGTTGCAATCGGTGCGAAGATAATGCAGGAGCACTTAAACCTGTTTATAAATCTGGCTGAAGACACTAATAACTTCGAAATAATGGTGGAAAAAGAAGAAGATCAGACAGAGATGAACTTGGAGAAGAGTATTGACGAGTTGGAGTTATCCGTTCGTTCATATAACTGTTTGAAGAGAGCACAGATAAACACGGTAGGTGATCTGACTCAGAAATCGGAAGATGATATGATGAAAATCAGAAATCTCGGCAAGAAGTCTTTAGACGAAGTCAGGATTAAACTTGCTGAATTGGGTCTCGGATTTCGTGAGATCGACGAATAATTGAAAGGAGAAGCAATATGCCAGGACATAGAAAACTAGGTAGGCCTTCAGCTCATAGAAAGTCAATGCTTAGAAATCTCGTAACCGATTTGTTTAGAGAGGAGAGGATTTCTACAACAGTGCACAGAGCTAAGGAAGCCGGAAAAGAAGCTGAAAAGCTGATTACTCTAGCTAAACGTGGAGATTTACATGCGAGAAGACAAGTTTTAGCGTATCTTTACGATGAAGATGTAGTTACAAAAGCTGTTCGATGAAATTGCACCGAAATACGCTGAGAGAAACGGCGGCTATACGAGAGTATTGAAGCTGGGACCGAGACAGGGCGACAATGCGGAAGTAGCATTTTTAGAACTTGTTTAATCGAAATAAATATGATCAAATACGCGAGCCGAAAGGCTCGTTTTTTTATAGTTGTCCCCAGATTCCTTTATTTGAGGATTTTTATGAAATATATCTTAGAAATAATTTATTATTAAAATCATAGTAAAAGTTTTTTATTATAGATGAAGACTAATTTTGAGAAGAGATGGGTGTTTGTATGCCTAGTTTTATTCCACAAGCATAGCAGGTGGTTTTTTTATTTCGCATCCTTTGCGTGCTGAACAAGTTAAAGTCATAATAAAAAGACCCATAAACGGGTCTTTTTCTATGGTGCGTCATTAGGGATTCGAACCCCAGACCTTTGCATTCGTAGTGCACTACTCTATCCAGCTGAGCTAATGACGCAAGCGTATCACAAGGACTATTATACAGTGAAAATATAGGCTTGTCAAAGAAAATATCATATATAAACTTAAAAACCATATAAAATAACCCCTGCAACTTTATCGCAGGGTTATCTTATATTTTTAGGTAAATTATAACTAATTATTCAGATTCGCTACCTTCAATTTCAGCCGGCAGCATTTCATTCAGCTTCGGACCAGGAATTATCATCCCGATAACCAGTGCTATCAGAGTAGGAATCAACCAGTTGAAGCCATAAGCATCAAGGGGCAGTTTATGGATAAACGCAAGAGATTCCTTTAGGGAGCCGAAAGTGTCTCCAAGCACTGTTATAGCGCTAACGACTAAAGCTGCAATCGCAGCTAGTTTGTAAGCCCACTGCTTGTTGATAAATCTTCTGAACAGAGTTACAACCAGCAACAACACTACGATTGGGTATACCAAAAGCAGAATAGGAACTGCTATCTTGAGGATAGTAGCCAGACCCAAGTTACAGATAAATGCAGAGAATACGCATACTGCAATTACCATGTGGGAATATTTCAATTTACCCTTGCTTAGCTTGTGGAAGTATTCGGCAGTAGCTGAAGTAAGTCCGATAGCTGTAGTCAGACAAGCCAGAGCTACGACGATCCCCAATACAATCACACCGGCTTTACCCATTAGGGCGTCTGTAATGTTGATTACAAGTTGAGCTTGGTTAAAATCAGGGCTTCCTACTAGACTCTTCCAAAGAGTACCTGTAGTTGCACCAAGGTAAGCTAGACCGCCGTATACGATGAACAGCAGTATGCCTGCAACGACGCTGGCTTTAATAGTCATGGAAGTGCTGTCTTTTCTGGAAGTGTATCCCTTTGCATATACTGCGGAAATTACGATAATTGCAAAGAACAACGATGCCATACCGTCCATTGTCTGGTAACCGTTTAATATACCGTATTGAACGGTCTGAGTTCCAGGAAGCGGATCGCTGATTGAACCCTTTGGAGCTACAAAACCGATGACAATCATAATCAGCAAAGCAACTACGAGTACCGGAGTTAGACCTTACCTACGATATCTACTACTCTGGTTGGCTTAATAGTCAAAGCTAGAACTATTAGGAAGAACACTACAGAGAATATAGGCAAAGCTAATTTGTTATCAGCAGCGATGTTGAAAACAGGAGCCAGACCTAGTCCGTAAGTAACAGTTGCCGTTCTCGGAATAGCGATTCCGGGTCCTATACAGAGGATTACGGCAGTTGCCAGAATTGTTGAAGGAGTTTTTCCGATAACCCCTGTAACATTTTCGATTCTTCCGTTTGCTTTTACCATTGAAAGCATACCTATAACCGCCAGACCTGCGTCAGCGATGAAGAAACATAGGAATCCGATAAACCAGTCCGGGCCTGAACGAACACCGATGTCAGGTGGGAAAATTAGATTCCCTGCGCCAAAGAACATCGCAAATAATGCAAGTCCTATAAATACGAAATCAGAGGCGCTTCTTTTTTGTAAATTGTTGCTCATATAACACTCTCCTTACTTTTTGTTGGACGATCTCCATATTTTCAGATCTTTTGCAGCGGAGATCAATCCTTCTCGATGATCCGGATGAGCAAGAGAAATCAGCTTTTCAGCTCTTTCCCACGTAGTTAGACCAGCGAGATTTGCAATACCGTACTCAGTAACTAAAATAAAGCTCTGGCTTCGTGGATCCGTAACGATATCACCGTTGAAAGTAGGAGCGAACCTGGATTTCAAGTTCCCCTGTTTATCAACAAAAGATGAAGTCATACAGATAAAGCTCTTTCCACCTTTAGAATCAAAAGCACCTGTTAGGAAGTCAAGTTGACCGCCTGTACCGCTAATGTGTCTAGTGCCAGCACTTTCTGCGCATATCTGACCGAACAAGTCGACGGATATGCAGTTATTTATAGAAACAAAGTTGTCTATTTGGGATATTACTCCGGGAGCATTTACATAGCTTATCGGAGCGGAAATCAGACCGGGGTTTTCAGTACACCAGTCGTACAACTCCTCAGAACCTAGAGCAAATCCAAATATTCCTCTGTTTTTATCGATTGTCTTACGAGCGTTGGTAATTTTACCGGCTTTGTACATATCTAAGTATGAGTCTACCAGAAGTTCAGTGTGGATACCTAAATCCTTCAAATCGGATTTTGCAATCATCTGCCCCACAGCATTGGGCATTCCACCTATGCCAAGCTGAATTACGGAGCCGTCAGTCATCTGCTCAACTATGGACTTGGCGATAATTTCGTCAATTTCCGTAGATGGAGCAGTTCCCATAGTTGCAAGGGGCTCGTGATCGCCTTCAACGACGTAATCAACTTGTGAAATGTGTATGCACTCGTCAGAGTGACCGTAAACTTTAGGAAGATTTTCGTTAACTTCCAAAATTACTATATCAGCCTTGTCTAAGACCGCCTTACAGCTTGAAGTGTTCAGCGAAAAGTTGAAGTAACCGTGCTTATCCATCGGGGCAACAGCCATCATAGCCACGTTGACCGTCAGATATCTGGTATAGTACTCACCTAGATTTCTGAACACCATAGGGATGAAGTTGCAAAGCCCTCTATCCACCAACTTTCGCTCATAACCGCCGCAGTGCCAAGAATTGTAAGTGAAAACTTCTCTGTTAGGATCACATTCCACTGCTGCAATGGGTTGCAATGTCAGATAACCACGAATTTTAATGTCTTCAAGTTCATCTTTTCTAGCCGCTAATGCCTTATCCAATAATGTTGGAAAAGCAAGAGCAACGTTGTAATCAATCCAATCACCGCTCTTTACAACTTTGACAGCTTCCTCGGGTGTTTTCAATTTCGCCTTGTACTCTTTAAAAAAATCCATAAAAATTATTCATGTGCCGAATGTAAACGATAACTCGTTTAGCGAGCACTTTCTCCTTTCTATACTGCCTGTAAAAACAATAGCTTCGGCGATGCCACGAAGCCGTGACATATAGTCCCGATGACATCGCCGACTATTGGAATATACTTTTCACAAGGATGATTGAACAGATTTCAAGCATCGGGATTGTGACTAAACTATATCTTCAAGCTGACTATTTATTTTGGTCAGCCAGGTTTTTATAAAATTCATATCTTTCCTTAGAAGCGATTTCAGCTTCTGAGAACAGCATTTCCGCATTTTCAGGGAAAGTTATATCCAGAGCAGAGTATCTGACTTCTCCTCTTAGGAAAGTTGTAAAGTCTTTGTTAGGCTCTTTGGAGTCGAGATGTAGAACCTTTTCCTTCGGATCCCATCTGTACAGTATCCAGTAACCGGCATCGACAGCAGCTTTCATTTCGGCTTGAGCGTTGTTCATACCTGTCTTGATACCGTGGGAGATACATGGAGCATAGCATACGATTAGAGAAGGTCCCTTGTGGGCTTCCGCTTCTTTGATAGCTTTCATCAGTTGCGCCGGATTTGCACCCATAGCACATTGTGCGACGTATACGTTATCGTATGTCATCATGAGTCTGCCCAGGTCTTTCTTCTGAGTTGTCTTACCGGCAGCCTGGAACTGAGCCACGGCACCGATAGGAGTAGCCTTTGAGGATTGACCGCCGGTGTTGGAATAAACTTCCGTATCTACGATTAGAACGTTGACATCTTCGCCCATTGCAAATACGTGATCTAAACCGCCGTAACCGATATCGTATGCCCAACCGTCACCACCGTACATCCACATTGTCTTCTTGGATAGATGATTTTTCTTGTCCAGTATTGTATCGATTAGCGTTTTGGCTTCGCCTGTCAGAGTTGATTCTTCCAAAATTTTGATGAGTTCTTCTGAAGCGATGGCGGAAGCATCCAGATTGTCATAAGTTTCAATCCACTTTGCAATGGCGAGAGCTTCCCTGCTATCGTCGGAAATCAGCTTTGCCAGAGCATCTATATCCATTTTTACATTCTCTCTCTGATGTTTAACCGCAAGGCACATGCCGTAAGAGAATTCCGCGTTGTTTTCAAATAGTGAGTTGGACCAAGCAACACCTTTACCCGCCTTGCTTTCGCAATACGGAATGCTCGGCATCGCAGCCCCCCAAGCCTGTGTACAACCTGTAGCATTTGCAAAGTACATCTTTTCACCAAATAGCTGAGTGAGAAGTTTCGCGTAAGCTGTTTCTCCACATCCCGCACAAGCTCCCGAGAATTCGAGAAGCGGCTGGAAGAACTGAGAACCTTTGACGGAGTATTTGTCAACATCCTTGGTCTTTTCAGTGATGCTCATAGCGTAATTCCAATTATCCTGAGTCATATCAGTTTCGGCTACAGGAGTCATCTTGATAGCTTTTCCACCCTTTGGACAAGTAGCTACGCAAACTCCACAGCTGGTACAGTCGTGAGTGGAAACCTTGATTGAGTACTTGTAATCTTCAAATCCTTTTCCCTTTGCATCTGCAACGGTGAAGCTTTCCGGTTTGTTTTTAACCTCGTCTTCATCCAGTAGGAAAGGTCTGATGACAGCATGCGGACAAACGTAGGCACATTGGTTGCACTGAATACATTCCGCAGGATCCCATACCGGAACCGATGTAGCGATGTTCCTCTTTTCAAATCTTGAAGTTCCGAGAGGCATTACACCGTCACGAGAAGCCATAAAAGTGCTTACAGGCAAGTCATCACCTTTCTGCGCATTGATAGGCCTCAAGATATCTGAAATGAAATCCGGCACGCTGTCGCCGGCACCTTGCACGTCGTCAGCGACGTTCTTCCAAGCTTCCGGAACGTCTACCTTGATTGGAGCATTGATACCCGCATCTACAGCTTCCATGTTCATGTTTACAACTTTTTCACCCTTCTTGCCGAAAGTTTTCTTAACAGCTTCCTTCATGTGGAACACGGCATCTTCAACAGGAATTACCTTTGACAGATTGAAGAACGCAGCCTGTAATACCATGTTGGATCTGTTTCCGAGACCGATTGCCTGTGAAACTTTATTAGCGTCTACGATGTAGAAGTTAATGTTGTTGTTTGCAATGTATCTTTTCACTTCAGCAGGAAGGTTTGCATTCAAATCTTCAACCGACCATTGACAATTCAGCAAGAACGTGCCATTCGGTTTCAGTTCGGAAATTATGTCGTATTGAGTCAAGTAGCTTTGATTGTGACAAGCTATAAAATCAGCTCTTTTTACCAAATATGTTGAACGAATCGGATTATCGCCAAATCTCAAGTGAGACTTAGTGATACCGAATGATTTTTTCGTATCATATTCAAAGTAAGCCTGACAGTATTTATCTGTTTGATCGCCTATGATCTTGATTGAGTTCTTGTTTGCACCAACCGTACCGTCGGAACCCAGTCCCCAGAACTTACAACTGATCGTGCTCGGATCTTCCACCTGGAAGTCTTTGTCAAGCTCCAATGACATGTGTGTTACATCATCCACGATACCGATTGTGAAATGGTTTTTAGGTTCATCAAGCTTTAGATTATCAAATACGGCTTTGATGCAAGCAGGATCTGTATCCTTTGAAGAAAGACCGTATCTGCCGCCTACGATAATCGGTTTTTCACCTGTAACTTCGTTGTAAGCGGAACATATGTCTTCATACAGAGGATCACCGATTGAACCGGCTTCTTTCAACCTGTCCAGTGCAGCGATTTTCTTTACGCTTGCAGGAATTACATCGAGCAAGTGCTTAACTGAAAAAGGTCTGTATAAGAAAACTTGAACCAGACCGACTTTTTCGCCGTCAGCGTTTAGCCTGTCAACAACTTCCTGTGCAGTTTCACAAGCTGATCCCATAGCGACGATAACTCTATCGGCATCCACAGCTCCGTAGTAGTTGAACGGATGATATTCACGACCTACCAATTTGCTTATTTCAGCCATGTATCCTTCGACTATGTCAGCTAAAGCGGCATAATCCTGATTGTTGGCTTCTCTAACTTGGAAGTAAATATCAGGGTTTTGCACTGTGCTTCGCAGAGATGGAGATTCAGGGTTCATAGCACCCTTTTTCCATGCGTGAAGCGCATCGTAGTCAACTAATTTTGCAAGATCGGAATATTCCAACGCCTCGACTTTTTGAATTTCGTGAGAAGTTCTGAATCCGTCAAACCAGTGCAGAAAAGGAATTCTCGACTTGATAGCTGATAAGTGAGCTACGCCGGCAAGATCCATTACCTGTTGAACGCTTCCGGAACAAAGCATGGCAAAGCCTGTGTTGCGACATCCCATTACATCGGAGTGATCTCCGAAAATTGAGAACGCATGAGTGCCGACAGTTCTCGATGCTACGTGTAAAACTCCTGGGTGTCTTTGCCCTGAAATTCTGTGCAGTGTCGGAATCATCAGCATCAAACCTTGCGATGCTGTGTAAGTTGTTGATAGAGCACCTGATTCCAAAGCTCCGTGAACGGCACCTGCCGCACCGGCTTCAGATTGCATCTCTACAAGTCTTACTCTTTGTCCAAAGATATTTTTTACTCCCTTGGCAGACCATTCATCGGTTTTTTCTGCCATAGGGGAAGATGGAGTGATAGGATAAATCCCGGCAACTTCTGTAAATGCGTAAGCAATATAAGCAGCCGCCTCATTTCCATCGACGATTTTTACGATTTTACTCATTGTTTAGCCTCCAATTTTATCAAACATAACTATTTTTACTATATATATGAAAAAGAAATGACTTTTCATATAGGACTAGTTTATAGCAGCAGAGAAATTATGACAATCGAGTAAAGGTTTATTTAAAAGAAAAAAATAATATATTATGTTTCTTTTTAAATAGAAAAAAACAGACGAAAAACAGAGGAAATATGGAGAATACGCAGGAGTTGTATTGAATATAAAGAACATAGTATATTTTTTTATGAAAAAAATCGCCGTAAAAAAACGCATTCATCAACTGAGGAAAAAAATGCTGGAATTCAAAAGGATATATTTAAAAATATCATCTTGAATGTCAAATGAAAACCAGGTGAATTTTTTACATGTACAATTTGTGTAGAGAGCGTGATGGAAAAAGAGATGAAATGTGAATGAAAAAAATATTTTACATAATTTTACGCGCACTGCTTGACTTTAGCTAAAAAAAGTGATATAGTATAAACGCGTTAAAGAAAAATGGATGAATAATCCACTTGACAGAACGGTATAAACAGTATGCAGATTAGAAACTTTGGAAATTTGAAAAGGATTTAGTTTAGAGAAGGGAGTTAGTAAGATGAGAAAGAACATTAAAGGAATTGTAAAAAAAATCGGAGCTGCGACGCTGTGCGGAACATTGATTCTTGGCGCTGTTTCAATGACCGGTTGCGGCAGTAAGGAAGTTGCGAAGGATTATAAAAAGCAGACCGCGAAAGAAGGGAAGCTGGTAGTGGGACTGGATGACACGTTTGCCCCTATGGGATTCAGGGATAAAGACGGCAATTTGATCGGATTTGATATTGACTTGGCAAAGGAAGTTGGGAAGAAACTCGGAATGGAAGTAGAGTTTAAAACCCATTTCGTGGGATGCAAAAGATTTGGAGCTGAAGTCTCAAGAAAATAGACTGCATATGGAATGGAATGTCGGTAACTCCTGAGAGAAAGGAAAAATGTCGTTGTCAAAGAAGTATTTGGATAACAAAATCATATTGATGACTTCCAAAGGCAAGAAAATCGATATAAAAAGCGACGGCGATTTAAAAAAATATAAAATAGGAACGCAGGCAGATTCCGCAGCACTGGAAACTCTAAAGAAAAATAAGGAATACGACAGTTTCAAGGATAAAGTTACAGAATATCCGGATTACGATAAAAGCTCTATTAGCTCTGAAGGGTGGGAAAATAGATGTAATCGCCATAGATCAGGTGCTGGGCGAATATAAGAATAAGAATTTGAAAGGAGAATTGGCAACTCTTGATTTTTCCTTAGGTGATGATGCTTATGCCATCGGATTTAGAAAAGGAGACACAGCTTTGAGAGATAAGGTCAACGAAGCGTTGGAAACTCTTGTAAAAAGAGGGAAAAGCTGAAGAGATAAGCAAGAAGTGGTTCAATAAGAACATAGTGATTCTAAAAGATAATTGATCATAAAAACATAAAACTCACAAAGTGGCTGTTTAAAAGCAGCCATTTTATGATATAATGATAAATCGAAATCGCACAACTACGATGATTGATGAAAAGACGATGAATAGCAGAGCTATTTGATATGAACTTACCTTAGAGAAAGGAAGAAACATGGAACATATTTTACAGTACTACCCGCTCATACTGAAAGGATTGCTGACTACCATAGAAGTGTTTTTATTGACGCTGATATTTTCAATCCCTTTAGGATTGCCGATAGCTTTGGGAGAAGAAAGTAAATTTAAACCTTTGGCATTTATATGCAAAGCGTATGTTTTCATATTCAGAGGAACACCTTTGGTATTGCAACTTATGTTCTTTTACTTTTTCCCGTCAATAGTGTTGAATGTACAGATAGATGCTGTAACGACGGCGATTGTAACCTTCATACTCAATTACGCAGCGTATTTTGCAGAAATTTACAGAGGAGGAATGAAGAGCATCGACAATGGGCAATATGAGGCAGCAAAGGCGTTGGGACTATCCGGTAGACAGACGCTGTTCGGCATAGTCATACCTCAGACTATGAGAGTTATATTGCCACCTGTATTTAATGAAGTTATAACACTGGTAAAGGACACGGCTTTGGTGATGGTAATCGGTGCAGGAGATCTGATGAAGGCTACGAACAGTGTGGTAAATACGACTTCAAGAATAAGTCCGCTAATGATAGCGGCGGTGATATACCTGCTGATGACCTTTGTTTTGACATTAGGAGCGAATTCTCTTGAAAAGTATTTCGGCAAATATGACAGAAAGGGAGAATGATCATGAGCAATATCTTGGAGATGAAAAATATAATAAAGAGTTTTGGAGAGTTCCATGCGGTTAACGGAGTTGATTTTTCTCTCACAAAAGGGGAAATAGTGGCGATTATAGGACCTTCCGGGTCGGGCAAGAGCTCTCTGTTGAAATGTATTAACGGACTTGTGGAAAAAAGCAGTGGAGAGGTAATTTTAAATGGGACTACCGGCATGGTATTTCAACATTTCAATTTATTTCCTCACATGACATGTTTAAAAAATGTGATGTACGCACCTGTAAAAGTGAAAAAAATGAACGAGAAAGAAGCTGAAAAAGATGCGAGGCGACTTTTAAAGATGGTGGGGTTGCTGGATAAGGCGGATGAATATCCGAACAATTTGTCGGGAGGGCAGAAGCAGAGAGTTGCCATAGCAAGAGCTCTGGCTATGCATCCGGATATAATGCTGTTTGATGAAGCTACATCGGCATTGGATCCCGAAATCACAGGTGAAGTTTTGGAAGTTATGAAAGATCTCGCCAAAAACAAAATGACGATGGTGGTCGTAACCCATGAAATGGGATTTGCCCGGGAAGTTGCAGATAGAGTGATTTTTATGGATCATGGCAAGATAGTTGAAGAAGGCAGCCCGAAGGAAATTTTTGAAAATCCGCACAGTCAAAGGTTAAAGGACTTTTTAGGTGTGGTATTGAGAACGTAGTCAAATTCCTTGAAGTGATCAGCATTAAATCGTAAAAATACGTTCGTCTACAAATTCGGATTTGCTAAGGGACAATGTTAAGTTTTTGTGGAGTTTTGCTTGACAGTTTAGCAATATCAGTATATACTGATACGAGTAACGGAATAGAAATTATCAAGGAGCTTTACAAGAGGCTCTAATTTTGAGTTGATGGAGGATAAATATGAGAGTGAAAGTAACATTGGCATGTGGGGAGTGCAAACAGAGGAATTACAATACCGTAAAAAATAAGAAGAACAATCCCGATCGTGTTGAATTCAGCAAGTACTGCCCGTTCTGCAAGAAGCACACACTGCACAAGGAAACTAAGTAGTGTCGGAAGTTTTATCAGTAGTTGAGAAGTTAGGTGGAGCATATGGCAAAGCAAACAGAACTGCGTAAAAGAGCGCAACAAATAAGTAATGGCAGAAAGAAAGAGAGGCAGAGTTTCAGAAGTTATCTGAAAGGTGTCAGACTTGAAATGAAAAAGGTCGTATGGCCGACCAAGAAGGAACTTGGAGCATATACCGTGACGGTAATTGCAACTTGTCTCATATTTTCACTTGCATTTTGGGTAATTGATACAGGCTTCCTTGTAGCTTTGAAGAACTTGTTGGGAATAAAAATTTGATGGGGTTTGAATATGTCTGAAATTAGAGAAAAGGCACCTTTGTCTGAAGAAGGTTTGAGAGGTGACGGAACACCCAGATGGTACGTTATCCATACTTATTCCGGACACGAGAACAAGGTTAAAATCAACATAGAGAAACTCGTTGAAAACAGAGGAATGGAAGATTTGATCTTGGAAGTAGCCATACCGACAGAGGAGAAGGCTGAATTGAAAGACGGAAAAATGGTGTTGAAAACCAGAAAGCTGTTTCCGGGATATGTGATAGTAAAGATGATAATTACCAATGAGTCATGGTATCTTGTGAGAAATACACAAGGTGTAACAGGCTTTGTAGGTAACGGATTGAACCCGACGCCGCTGTCTGTGGATGATGTCAGGCGTATGGGTATCGAGAAGATTACCATTGACTTGGATTTGAAACCGGGAGATCAGATAAAGGTTATAAACGGACCTTTTGAAGGAATGGTCGGAGAGGTTGAAGAGGTCAACGAAGAGAAGATGACAGTAAGGGCAAAGATTTCCATGTTTAGTCGTGAGACTCCGGTGGAACTAGAATTTGCACAAATAGATAAAATTTAATAGGAAAGGAGACAGAAATGGCTAAAAAAATCGAAGGATTTATTAAGCTACAGATTCCTGCAGGCGGGGCTACTCCGGCACCACCGGTTGGTCCGGCACTTGGTCAAAAGGGCGTCAATATCATGGACTTTGTAAGCAGTTCAACGCGAGAACACAGGATCAGCAAGGGATGATAATTCCGGTTGTAATCACGGTGTACGCTGACAGATCGTTTACGTTTGTTTTAAAAACGCCACCGGCAGCAGTGCTTCTAAAGAAAGCGGCTAATATCAAATCAGGTTCAGGCGAGCCGAACAAGACGAAGGTCGCTACTATCAAGAGAGCACAGGCGCAGGAAATTGCGGAGCTGAAAATGAAAGATTTGAATGCGGGAAGCATTGAGGCTGCAACAGATATGATTTGTGGAACAGCAAGAAGTATGGGAATCGTTGTAGAAGATTAGTTAAGTGGGAGAGAAATCGCAAGTACCACAGGAGGTAGATTATGCCTAAAAGAGGTAAGAAGTATTTGGAAGCAGTATCAAAATTTGACAGAACGATGCTTTTTGATGCTGACAAGGCACTTGAAACAGTAGTTGCAAGTGCGAGTGCAAAATTTGATGAGAGCGTAGAGGTTCACATTAAATTAGGTGTAGACGGAAGACACGCAGACCAGCAGGTCAGAGGTGCAATCGTACTGCCGCACGGAACAGGTAAGACAAAGAAAGTGCTAGTATTTGCAAAAGGTCCTAAAGCAGCAGAGGCTGAAGCAGCCGGAGCTGACTACGTGGGAGCTGAAGAATTGGCACAAAAAATTCAAAGCGAAAACTGGTTCGATTTCGATGTAATCGTTGCAACACCTGATATGATGGGCGTTGTAGGTAGATTAGGTAAAGTGTTGGGACCTAAAGGGTCTTATGCCGAATCCGAAATCAGGAACAGTGACAATGGACTTGGAAAAGGCGTTAGCTGAAATCAAGGCAGGTAAGGTTGAATACAGATTGGATAAAGCGAATATTATTCATACTGCAATCGGCAAAGTTTCATTTGGAGCAGAGAAGTTAACTGAAAACTTCAATACTTTGATGGAAGCAATCAACAAGGCGAGACCTGCAGCAGCTAAGGGTCAGTATCTGAGAAGCGTAACAGTAGCTTCGACTATGGGTCCGGGAGTAAAGGTTAACCCTGCAAAAATAGGTTAGGTTTGCTCGAAAATTAAATATGAAAATAAACCGTAGACAGCGGGTGTGAAAACTTAATTTCCGCCGAGGTACGATATAAAGAGTAATCTCGCGGTTTTTTAACAGGCGAGATTTTTTATGTAGTACCCAAAACGACAACATGTCAGAAAGGAGAAAAAATGAGCGAAATCAAAAAAGCACAGCAAGCAAAACAAGTGATTATCGATGAAATCAAGGAAAAGCTGTCAAGGGCTAAGTCCGCAGTTGTCATCGACTACATCGGAATCAATGTAGAGCAAGCTGACAAGATGAGAAAAGAGCTTAGAGAAGCAGATGTGGATTACACTGTTTACAAAAATACTCTTTTCAAGAGAGCCATTGAAGGAACTGAATTTGAACCTCTGGGAGAAGTTTTAGAAGGACCGAGTGCATTTGCGCTTTCCTATGAGGACGTAACAGCTCCTGCAAGAGTTTTAAATAAGTCGATTAAAGAATTTAGCAAAATGGAATTTAAGGCAGCGGTAGTGGAAGGTACCTTCTACGACGCGAAGGGTGTGCAAGCTCTTGCAAATATTCCGGGCAGAGACGAGCTTTATCGCTAAGTTCATGGGCAGCATTCAGTCGCCTGTATCTAAAGCTGTTAGAACATTTGCAGCAATTAGAGATGCAAAAACTGAATAAGAAGATGAGAGACAATTTGTATTTGGAATTTGAAAATATCGAAAAGGAGATAAGAAAATGAATAAAGATCAAATCATTGAAGCGATAAAAAATATGACAGTGCTTGAACTGAACGAATTGGTAGAAGCGTGTGAAGCGGAATTCGGAGTATCGGCAGCAGCTCCTGTAGCAGTTGCAGCAGCAGGCGAAGCAGCAGGTGAAGAGCAGAGCGAATTCGATGTAGTTTTGAAAGAAGTTGGCGGCGAAAAGATTAAGGTGATCAAAGTAGTTAGAGAAATAACAGGCTTAGGCTTGAAAGAAGCTAAGGAAATGGTAGACGGAGCTCCTTCAACTCTTAAGGAAGGTGTTGAAAAAGCGGAAGCTGATGCGATTAAAGCCCAGTTGGAAGAAGTTGGAGCAACAGTTGAACTTAAATAGTCAAGTTAACTAAATAAAGCCGACGATTTAGGCAAATTGAAGAATCAGAGAAATTTTTCTCTGATTCTTTTTTTGCCTGCATATCACTATTGTCCGATTGTTGACATATAAGTAACAATAGTATAGAATACGCATTATAAGATTAAAGTTATAATAAAAGAAATAAATATAGGTTAAAAAGGAGTTTGTGTGAATAAAATACAGGTTAAAAATCTCAGCAAAGAGATAAAGGGGAAATATATATTAAATAATATAAATTTATCCTTTGAGCGGGGAAAAGATTTACGGATTATATGGCAGAAACGGTTCGGGTAAGACTATGTTGTTGAGAGCATTGGCAGGGCTGTTGATTCCGACAGAAGGCGAAATTGACATGGATGGAAAGATTTTGCATAAAGATATGGACTTTCCCGAAAATGTTGGGATTATTATTGAGAATACATCCCTATTGCCACAATTTGACGGGTTTACAAATTTAAAGCAACTGGGCAAGATACGAAATGTTGCGACAGATGAAGATATTGATAATGCATTGGACACGGTAGGATTAAAAGGTGAAAATAAAAAAAGGTTAAAGCCTATTCTCTCGGTATGAGACAAAGATTATCAATAGCACAGGCGATTTTTGAAAAACCTGAGTTACTTTTATTAGACGAGCCTACGAATGCCCTTGACGAAAATTATATAAATAAAGTAAGGGAAATTTTACTGAAAGAAAAAGATAGAGGAGCAATTGTAATTATTGCCAGCCACAACAAAGATGATCTAAGAATTCTCGCCGATGAAATCATATCGATGAGCGATGGCAAGGCTAAGATGATGGAAAGAGAAGTATAGAGCTATTCAGCCCAAAAATCAGGGTATCAATTTGAATACCTATAGGAGAATTTATGAACAAAACACTACTTAAGAGAGTCATAAAAAGGAACTATCTGATATTAAATATGATAGAAAAAAAGAAAATCGCTATATGTTTAATAATTTTTATTCCAATTTTGGATGTCATTATCGGAATGATAAGTCATTACGGGAGATTTTTTACAGAATTTGAATCGTATGGGACAAAAGATGGAATATTGAATTTGTTGGAGATGGCACATAGACCGAAATATTCATATTTTTTGACGGGAAAGACTCAAGGTCATATAGCACAAATACTTCTGATATGGTTACTTCCAATATATATGCTTTTTAGCATGCGGAGATAAAAAAAGTAGGAGAAGAAAAAGTCGGATACAGTGTGTTGTTGAGCACCAGAACGAGCGTAAAAATCATATTTAAGGGAAAACTTATAAATGGTTTTATAGTCGGATTTTCTACCGTTTTTTTATCAGTATGATTATAAATTGTGTATTGTGCCATATAGTATTTTTTTAAGGGCAAAAGAAGATGGAAATATTGAAAAACTTAGCTCAGTACATGGGAAGTATTTTTAAAGCCACAGTTAATCATCCGTATTTGGTGTATCTAATTTATATATTATTGTTCTCCGTATTGGCAGGGCTTTGTATGGTAATGTGTATCTCTATAAGTTATATTTTTAAAGATTATAAGATTCTCTACGGAATATCTATAGGAATCTGGTTATATAATATAATGCACAAATACACTTTAGTTAATATCGTGCAACCGTATATAGAATATGGTTTCAAGTATATGGCAATCAGTTTTACTATTTTTTTATCCATGGTAATCGTCAGCGTGGTAGCAGGTTATTTTGTAGGGATTAGGCGGGAAGTTATACAATAGTGCTGTTTTTACATAGGCAGAAAGATATTCAAAAAGAAGGATATATTTCTTTAAATTGTGATATACGGATCTTAATGCAAAGCTCTCAAAGCGTGAAAGGAATGAGAAATGGAAAGACTTGCCATAACAAGAGGAAAAGAAGGATACTCATTTATATTTTTCTTGGCAGCACAGGTAATCTTTATGATATTGCAAGGGGTGAGCGGAATAGATGGTGGCGGAGTAGCTACCTTTTTTGGTGTCCACCTGAGAGCGAGAATCATGGATCACGTTTTATTGATAGCTCAATTTCTAAATATGTCGTTATATATGTTGGGATCGGCATCAAATTATCTGGAAGGATATGGAGTTTATGAGATAACCAGAATTTGCAAAAAAAACAAATTGGCGAGAATTGTCAATTTTATAATACTGAAAAAATTAGTGGCATATGAGGCAATAAAAATTATAATGCTGTTGGTTTTGATGAGAGCTACTGGAACGGGAAGGGTTGCTGTTGAAGCGAAATCTTTGATTTATTCTGTTTTACTGAGTATTTTAATAGATTATTTATTTATCACGATTCAGATGATAATTGAAGTAATTTTAGACAGCAGAATTGGTGCCATGACAATCTCAATCGTATATGTGGCATTGTTGATGATACCGTCGGTTGCAGGAATGAGAAGGGCAAGTCCACTGTGTTTCTTGCCGCTTATACCTAATTTACCAATGATAGCGAGAGTGGATACTCAAAGCATTTGGTACATTACACTCCCGTTTGTAATAGTGTTGACTATCATATCATGGATTATATTCATAAAAGTCATAAAAAGGAAAGATTTAATATGAGGGTGAGCTTAAATAGGGGAAAAGCTGTATTTTGGCTTTTAGTTATAGGTTTTTTTGCGTTCAGAGGAACTTTAATCTATCCGTTTATTGGAAGAACAACAGATGTGTCAGCTATTATACTGAAGGCACAGTCACTGGATTTTGGAAATATTAAAATCATGATTTCCATAAATGTTTTTCTGTGCTGTGCAGGACTTTATGTGGATACAATGAAGATAGCGCCTGAGATCATCGTCAGAAGAGGCAGAAAAAGTTACTTGAACGGATGCTATTTGCTGGCAATTAAAAACGCACTGATCTTTTCAGTAATTATGAATGCTTTTACATTGGTTGAATTTCAAAAAATACTGGGAAAATCTCCGCTGAGAGATGCATTGTATATAGAACCTATGGTTTTATATTTCATAACAACAACGTTGCTGCTTTTAATTTTTGTTTTTACATTTGTAGCAGTTCTGGCAGGAACGGGAAAAAGGCAGATTGCCATAGTGACAAGTATGATGATATGGATAACGCTTGGAATGTGCGGATTTGTTCTAAATAAAAAAGCCATAAATCCTATGTGGTATGCATTTGGGAATTCGAAGGTATTAGGTGATTGGATAGAAAAAACATTCCATTGGAATAACTATATTTTATGTACGGCATATCAGATAGCGATTTTGCTCTTACTGTATGTTATCGGACATATGGCATTTAGAAATAAAGATGTGTTGTAGAGAGTTGCTTAATACCTAAATGAGATGTGAGGTTTGTTTGACATCAAAATGTATACCATGCTAAACTTATAAGCATCTGATAAAGCTAAAAAATCTAAACAATAACAGAACGGAGAGGAAAAGTATGGGAGTAATGGATTTGCTGAAAAAGGTGGCAACGGGAGCTACAGATGAAGAAAACAGAAAAAAATAAGGAGAAGATGAGAAAACTTTTTAATGAGTGTGTGTCCGGAGGAGATGCGTATAAGTTGGTTTATTGTCATATGGAAAACTTCACCAATGCGGTTATTGTGGAAGTGACAAAACACAGCAACTTCATCGTCGGATATAAAAAAGGAGAAGTGGTAGTGATTCAGGTGGATCCAAATCTTGACCAACATGGAGAGGCGATGTTTTTCAACAAGGCGAACGGTTCGGTCATTAGAGCTTCACTGGGTTACTGCATGGCATCAAACGATAAAGTATCATGTCAGTTTGTGCCTATCACATATGAACCAGGCATAGGAAGAAAGGCGAAATATTCAGTTTCCATCACTCAGTCATCATCGGAAGTTGCAGAATTCAGGAAATTCTTTAAGGAAGGTTTATAATCAGTTCGAGGATTTGAGTTAAATGAAATCGACAAAAGAGTATATGTCGACGAGCTCTCAGTTGTTTACAGCTGGGAGTTTTTGTTAAATTCGAATAAAACATACGAGAATACTAAAAGGAAGATCAAATAAGGGAGTAGCTTAGAGTTGAACCGGATGGTTTTTGTCACAAATGTTTGACAATCATAGAAATCATAGACTATCATGTGTAGATTGTATGTTGACTTGTTGCCGAAAATATGATATTATATTAGACTGCAATAAGTAGATATTTTGAAGTGTATAAGGAGTGATGAATATGCCAAAACCAATTCGATTAGGCAAGAACGAGCGTCAAACTTTCTCTAAAATTAGCGAAGTTGCCCAGATGCCTAACTTAATTCAAATCCAAACAAAATCATATGATTGGTTTATAAAAGAGGGCTTGAAAGAAGTATTTGAAGATATTTCACCAATTCAGGATTACTCAGGGAATTTAGTCTTGGAATTTGTAGACTACTATTTAAGCGAACCTCCTAAATACGATCAAGAAACTTGCAAGGAGAGAGATGCTACGTATGCAGCTCCTCTGAAAGTCAAAGTAAGACTTATAACAACAGATAAAGGAGAAGTAAAAGAACAGGAAGTCTTCATGGGAGACTTCCCTTTAATGACAAAACAGGGAACCTTTATATATAACGGTGCGGAGAGAGTAATCGTAACACAGTTGGTTAGATCTCCCGGACCATATTATAGTAAGGAAATTGATAAATCGGGCAGGTCTCTCTTCTCAACTACGGTGATTCCCAACAGAGGAGCCTGGCTTGAGTATGAGACTGATACCAATGAAATAATTTCCGTGAGAGTGGATAGAACCAGAAAGCAGCCAATTACGGTATTGCTCAAGGCGATGGATTTATTCATACCTGCCGACAGAGCCAGATTCGGTTCTCTAGAAGGTGTAAGCCTGGCTTCCGAAGAGGATATCATCAATTTGTTTGGAGAAGATGAAAGACTCTTAAAATCACTGGAAAAAGATACTACCATAACACCGGTGGAAGCATTGCAGGAAATATACAAAAAGCTGCGACCCGGCGAACCGCCTACGGAAGAAAGTGCGAAAGCGTTAATAGGTTCATTATTTTTTGATTCCAAGCGATATGATGTTTCAAAGGTTGGAAGATACAAATACAATAAGAAGCTGGGCATCGGAAGCAGGCTGGAAGATGTTGCAGTTGCAGAGGACGTAATAAATCCAAATACAGGGGAAATCATGGCAGAAGAAGGTCAGATAATCTCACTGGAATTGGGTAAGGAAATAGAAAATGCGGGAGTCAATACAGTTCTCGTATACAGAGATGAAAATAGAGAACATACGGCTAAGGTAATAGGAAACAACTTCGTTTCACCAGCAGGATATTTAGACTTTGATTACAGCGACCTCAGGTTGCCTGAAAAAGTGTATTATCCGGTTTTAATGAGCATCTTGGAAGAATATCAAGAGGAAGAAGACATAAGAGCTGCTATTATCGAAAGGAAGAAAGACTTGTCGCCAAAGCATATCGTCATAGACGACATAATTGCCAGCGTAAGTTATATTTTGAACCTGCCTTATGGAATAGGAAAGATAGACGACATAGATCATCTCGGAAACAGAAGGTTGAGAACAGTCGGCGAACTGTTGCAAAATCAGTTTAGAATAGGTCTTTCCAGAATGGAGAGGGCAGTGAAAGAGAGAATGACAATTCAGGATATATCAGCCACAACCCCACAGGCTTTGATAAACATCAGACCTGTAACTGCGGCGATTAAGGAATTTTTCGGAAGTTCACAGCTGTCACAGTTCATGGATCAAAACAATCCGTTGGCGGAATTGACCCACAAGCGTAGATTGTCGGCGCTGGGACCGGGAGGATTATCCAGAGAGAGAGCCGGATTTGAAGTCAGAGATGTACATTATTCTCACTACGGCAGAATGTGCCCAATTGAGACCCCCGAAGGTCCTAATATCGGGCTTATCGGTTCTTTGACGACCTATGGAATAATCAATGAACACGGATTCATTGAAACGCCTTACAGACTGGTTAAAAACGGTGTAGTAACGGATAAAATAGAATATCTATCGGCAGATGACGAAGAGAGAATGATCGTAGCTCAAGCCAATGAGCCGTTGGACTCGAAGGGGCAGTTTGTGAATAAGAAAGTAGCCGCCAGAGGAGAAGCGGGGGAAATCGACTTGGTACCTAGAGAAAAGGTAGATTACATGGACGTGTCGCCTAAGCAGGTAGTTTCAGTAGCTACTGCGATGATTCCCTTCTTGGAAAACGACGATGCCAACAGAGCGTTGATGGGTGCCAACATGCAACGTCAGGCAGTGCCTTTGTTGGTAGCGGAAGCACCTATTGTAGGAACAGGTATGGAATACAGAGCGGCAAAAGACTCGGGAGTAGTAGTGATTGCCGAAATTCAGGTACCGTGGAATACGTAGATGCAAAATGCATCAAGATAAGAAGAGACGATAACGGTACCATTGACGAATACAAACTTTTGAAATTCAAAAGATCAAATCAGGGAACTTGCATACATCAAAAGGCCATCGTGTTTGCAGGGGAACACATTGAAGCGGATGAAGTGATTGCAGACGGTCCTTCCACAGATAACGGTGAGGTCGCTTTAGGAAAGAACCTGCTCATCGGATTTATGACATGGGAAGGATATAACTATGAAGATGCTATAATTTTAAATGAAAGATTGATAATGGACGATGTGTTGACATCGTTGCATATAGAGGAATATGAGATCGAAGCAAGGCAGACGAAATTGGGACCTGAAGAGATCACCAGAGATATTCCTAATATAGGAGAAGAAGCCAGGAGAAACCTGGATGAAGAAGGTATTATCAGAATAGGTGCGGAAGTCACTTCAAACGATATTCTGGTAGGTAAAACAACTCCTAAGGGAGAAACTGAACTGAAACCGGAAGAAAAGCTGCTTTTATCCATCTTCAGCGAAAAAGCGAAAGATGTTAGAGATGCATCTTTGAAAATGCCACATGGAGCTTCCGGGATCGTTGTGGATGTTAAAGAATTGAGCAGAGATGAAAAAGATGAATTGCCACCGGGAGTTGAAAAAGTCGTGAGGTGTTACGTAGCGACTAAGAGAAAGATCTCAGTCGGGGACAAAATGGCGGGACGTCACGGTAACAAGGGGGTAATTTCACGCATTTTACCTGAGGAAGATATGCCGTTTATGGAAAATGGAGAACCTTTGCAGGTGATGCTCAACCCGTTAGGCGTGCCTTCACGTATGAACGTCGGACAGGTGCTTGAAGTCCATCTCGGTTTGGCGGCGAAGACTAAGGGTTGGCACATTGCTACCCCAGTATTCGACGGTGCTAAGGAAAGCGATATCAGAGAAATGCTGAAGGAATGCGGTTACAGCGAGACAGGAAAGCTGCTGTTGAGAGACGGAAGAACAGGAGAATACTTCGACAATCCGGTTACGGTCGGATACATGTATATGTTGAAACTGCATCATTTAGTAGATGACAAGATACATGCAAGATCCACAGGTCCATACTCGTTGGTAACTCAGCAGCCTCTTGGGGGGAAAGCTCAGTTCGGAGGACAGAGATTCGGAGAAATGGAAGTTTGGGCTTTGGAAGCATACGGTGCGTCTCATACGCTGCAGGAAATTTTAACCGTGAAATCGGACGACATCGCAGGTAGAGTGGAAACTTATGAAGCGATTATTTCAGGGAAAAATTTACCTGTTCCGGGCATTCCGGAATCCTTCAAGGTTCTCATAAAGGAAATGCAGAGCTTAGGTTTGGATATAAAAGTTTTGACCGAAGATAACGAAGAAGTCAATTTTAAAAAATCTTCATATCAAAACAATACAAACATCAAGAAGATTGAAAATATAATGGGAATGGAAGCTGTTGTCGGAGATGAAGACAGAGGGGCTTATCACGAAGTGGAAGAAACAGAGAAATAACGGGAGGAAGATATGCGTAAAATCAACAAATGAATTTAAAAATTTCAAGTCGTTACAAATATCCTTAGCCTCCACTGAAAAAAATCAGAGAATGGTCTTTTGGAGAAGTAAAAGAGCCTGAAACGATCAACTACAGGACTTTGAAGCCTGAACCGGACGGACTCTTTTGCGAAAAGATCTTCGGACCGGAGAAAGATAACGAATGTTATTGCGGAAAGTACAAGAAAACCAGGTTTGAGGGAATAGTGTGTGACAAGTGCGGAGTGGAAATAACAACTTCGAAGGTTAGACGTGAAAGAATGGGACATATCGAGCTTGCCGCACCTGTATCGCACATTTGGTATTTCAAAGGGATTCCTTCCAGGATGGGACTGATTTTGGATATGACTCCGAGAAGTTTGGAAAGAATTCTATACTTTGCGGACTACGTCGTGATAGAGCCGGGCAAGTCAGGTTATAAAGAAAGAGATATAATAACTGAAGAGCAGTATAAGGCTGCTAAAGAGGATTGCGAAGGATTCGTAGGTGGAATAGGAGCAGAGGCGATAAGGGAGCTTTTAGCTAAAATCGATTTGGAAGCACTGTCAAAAGAGCTCAGGGAAACCTCAAAGAATGCCACAGGTCAAAAGAGAGTAAAGCTGGTGAGAAGACTTGAAGTCGTTGAAGCCTTTAGGAACTCAGGAAACAGACCTGAATGGATGGTGCTGGAAGTAGTACCTGTAATTCCACCAAATTTAAGACCCATGGTTCAGCTGGACGGTGGCAGATTTGCAGCATCCGACCTGAACGAACTTTACAGAAGGGTTATAAATAGAAATAAGAGACTGAAAAAACTCCTCGAAATCGGGGCACCGGACGTAATCATCAAAAATGAAAAGAGAATGTTGCAGGAAGCGGTAGATGCTTTGATAGACAACGGCAGAAGAGGCAGACCGGTTACAGGACCGGGAACCAGACCATTGAAATCCTTATCCGATATGTTGAAAGGTAAGCAGGGTAGATTCAGACAGAATCTGTTGGGTAAGCGTGTTGATTACTCAGGTCGTTCGGTTATCGTAGTAGGACCGGAATTGAGGTTCTGGCAGTGTGGATTGCCGAAGAAAATGGCACTGGAGCTGTTTAAACCTTTTATAATCGGCAGATTAAAAACCAAGGGATTGACTGAAAATACGAAACAGGCAAAGAAGATGATAGAAAAGGGCGATTCTCTGGTATGGGATATTCTGGATGAGGTTATCAAGGAACATCCTATTATGCTGAACCGTGCGCCTACTCTTCACAGACTGGGAATACAAGCCTTTGAACCGGTATTGGTAGAGGGAAAAGCGATCAAACTTCACCCACTCGTTTGTACGGCATTCAATGCTGACTTTGATGGAGACCAGATGGCTGTACACGTGCCTCTTTCAGTGGAAGCACAGGCGGAAGCCAGGTTTTTGATGCTTTCGGTCAACAACATCCTCGCACCTAAAGACGGATCTCCTATAACGACTCCGACACAGGACATGATTTTAGGAAGTTACTATCTGACTCATGACGGATCAGAGGATAAGATGTCCGTGGATGTCAAGGGATCGGGCAAGATGTTCTCGGATATGGATGAGATGATAATGGCTTATCAGAGCGGAGAAGTGGGAATTCATGCCAAGGTGAGCGTTAGAATGTACAAGGACGATGAAGATAAAAGGGGAAAACTGGTGGAATCCACAGTGGGCAGATTCATATTCAACCAGAAAATTCCTCAAGATTTGGGATTTGTACCGGATAGGAACAAGGATCCGTATTCTCTGGAAGTCGACTTCCTGTGCGACAAGAAGAAGCTGGGATTGATTATCGACAAGTGCTACAGAAGACACGGAAATACCAAAACCGCAATTATGCTGGATGCCATCAAGGATATGGGATTCCATTATTCTACCAAGGGAGCCATCACGATAAGTATTGCAGATATGGAAATCCCTGAAAACAAGGGAGAAATACTGGAAAATGCTCAAAAATCCGTGGATCAGTTGGAAGATTTCTACAAGAGAGGTCTGTTGTCCAACCGGGAAAGATACGAGAGAGTGTGTGAGGTCTGGGCAAAGACGACAGATGATGTTGCAGATTCTCTGATGGAATCTTTGGGAAGCCTGAACAACCTGTACATCATGGCGAATTCAGGTGCCAGAGGTTCTAAAAAACAAATTTCTCAGGTAGGCGGCATGCGTGGACTGATGGCTAATGCAACCGGTAAGACCATTGAAATTCCAATTAAAGCAAACTTTAGAGAAGGACTTTCCGTATTGGAATACTTCATATCGTCAAACGGAGCTAGAAAAGGTCTGGCGGATACGGCGCTTAGAACCGCCGATTCGGGCTACTTGACCAGAAGATTGGTTGACGTTTCCCATAATGTCATTGTCAGAGAAGAGGACTGCGGAAGCACGGAAGGTATAGAAATCAGAGCTTTCACAGACGGAAAAGAACTCATTGAGCCTCTAAAACAGAGAATTGTAGGTAGAACTTCACTGGAAGACATCGTCGATCCCAACACAGGAGAACTTATCGTGGCTGCAAATGATGAAATTACGGAATCCATGGCAGATGCAATAGATGAAGCCGGTATAGAAGCTGTGAAGATCAGATTTGTAATGACATGTCAGAGCAAAGTCGGGGTTTGTGCCAAGTGTTATGGCAGAAACCTGGCGACAGGCGAATCCGTCAACATAGGCGAATCCGTAGGTATTACTGCCGCACAGTCTATAGGTGAGCCTGGTACGCAGTTGACTATGAGAACTTTCCATTCAGGCGGTGTAGCAGGTGCCGACATTACTCACGGTCTGCCTAGAGTTGAAGAGCTGTTCGAAGCGAGAAATCCTAAGGGGCTCGCGGAGATATGCGAGAACGACGGCGAGGTGATATCCATCCTTCCTACAAGTGATAACAAGACAGAAGTAATCGTCAGAGGTGAAGAAGGAGAGATGGTTTACACGGTTCCTTACGGTGCCAGGTTGAACGTGTCGGAGGGGGATTATCTGAACGCAGGAGACGGTATAACTAAGGGTCCTTTGAATCCTCATGACATGCTCAGGTTGAAAGGCACGGAAGGAGTATACGATTACTTGTTGAAGGAAGTTCAGAGAGTGTACAAATTACAAGGTGTGGATATCAATGATAAGCATGTTGAAGTCATCATCAGCCAAATGCTTTCCAAGTTTAAAATTGAAGATGCAGGTGATACGGACTTGATTTTAGGCGGTTTGTACAACAAGTTTGAAATAATGGAAGCAAACGAGAGAGCTGAGGCAATCGGTGGACAACCTGCAAAGGGAGTCAGACAACTGTTGGGGATAACAAAGGCTTCGCTTACGACAAACTCATTCCTGTCAGCGGCGTCATTCCAGGAGACCACAAAGGTTTTAACCGATGCGGCGATTAAAGGAAAAACTGATACGTTGAGCGGATTGAAGGAAAATGTCATCATCGGTAAATTGATACCAGCAGGTACAGGACTGGATATTTATAAAAATATTGAAGTTGAATATGGAGAAAAAGCAAAAGAAACTCATGACTGGATCGAAAACATGACCATTGTTGACGAGGAGAAGGAGGACGTTTCAAAAATTGACTTTGACTCCGTGGTGGTAGTATCCGACGAAGGCATTGAGTACAAGGAATAGAACGTAGACGGGAGAGGTAAAATAAAGTTGATTATGAGAGCATATTCTGACGGATATGTTCTCTTTTTTAGTTAAAATGAGAGGGATGAATTAAGAGGAATATTTGAAAATGCCTACGTGTTAAGCTGACAGTATAAATATGCATTTTATTTAAACAAAACTCTTGACAATCGAAAAACTAAATTGTTAGGATTAACTAACATAAGATGAATGCAACAGTGTTTGATATAGGTGTTACATTGAGCTCAACACCTGAACGTTATAGCAGTATTATAAGGAGATAGGAATAACATGAGAAAATTACTTAAAGGAGGATCAGCCATCATATTGGCGTTTTTGATGGCGATTCAGTTTATTCAATACGATATGGTTCACGCCGGAACTTCAGCAGATGATGGCGATTACACGCAAACGAAAGCGGTTAATCAAAGAGAAGAAACAAAAGCGAAGATAACTGATAATTCAGTCGTGAAGGCTCCAAAACGAGCATCTGCACTTTCAGCCAAAGACGAAGTGACGATACCCGACAAAAATTTGAAGGAAGCGATTGTATTTCAACTTTCAAAGCAAGGTATAAAAGTCAAAGATGGTAAAATCACAAAAGAGATGATGGAGAAGATGAGCGGCTTGGATAATGACCTGAATTTCACCCAACAGATGGCTGGAAAGGGAGTCAAGAACTTGGATGGACTCCAGTATGCGACCAATATAACTCGTCTGCATCTCGGTTACAACGAGGTGACTGACTTGAGTCCGCTAAAAGGGTTGAAGAAGTTGCAGTCCTTGAAACTGGATGACAACTACATCAAGAATGTCTCTCCGCTAAGCAGCTTGACAGAATTGAAGAAGCTAAACCTGAGTCAGAACGAGATTCTGGATGCCAGACCTATTGCAGATCTGCGTAAACTTGAAGAATTGAATATGTACGGAAACAGAAAACTTACGAGCATTGCAGGATTTGACAAGTTGACAGATTTAAAGAAGTTGAATCTGGGTAGATGTATAGGCATTACCGATATTTCACCTTTGGCAAGTTCTACCAAGCTGGAAGAGTTGTATTTCTACAATAACAAAGTTGAAGATATAAGTAAGCTTTCCAAGTTGACAAATCTAAAGGTTCTTTCGTTTTACGCTAACAGGGTTAAGGATATTTCTTCCTTGAAGGATATGAAAAACTTGAAAGTGTTGGATGCTCACAGCAACAAAATTCAAGATATATCACCGATAAAAGAACTGAAAAATCTTCAAGAACTGTATATTCAGCAAAACCAAATCGCTGATGTCAAACCTCTGAGCGGATTGGCAAAGTTGAAGACGCTTTACATGCATGTCAATAAAGTTACGGATATTTCAATGCTCGGAACTTTGACAGAGCTTGAATCCTTTAATGCCAGCGGAAACAAAGTTATCAATATCGATGTAATCAAGAATTTTAAGGATCTGGACGATCTTGTACTGGACAATTGCGGAATTAAAGATATCAGCGTGTTGAAGAATAACACGAATCTCGTTGAGCTTTCATTGCAGAGAAATGAAATTTCAGATATTTCCGCTCTGTCTTCCATGCCTAAGCTGAAGGAGCTGAAGTTGGGTTCAAATCACATATGCGACCTTACTCCTCTGGGAAAAATCAAACATACAATTGAATTTGAAGCCAGAGATCAGACGATTACAAGAGAAGCGTTTGGAAAGACCGTTCCAAATCCGGTGCGCGACATGCAGGGAAAACCGTTGAAATTTAACGAGGGTTCAAAATCAGAAATTAAAAATGTGGACGGCAAGCTCGAATTCATTAAATTTGACCAAAAGAAGATAGGAGATAAAGCAGAGGCGACGTGGACTTTGGCGAGAGAATTTTTCAGGAAAAGTCGTCTATACATTTGCAAATAAACCTGAACTCAAAATTACGACCGAGGGGGATATAAACGCAGGAAATCAAGTTAAAGTGAAATCAGATGCGGTTTATTATACTAAAGGACGTTCTATAGGTGCGGCTTATAGGCTTTTACAGCTTCACAAAGAACATTTCATATCGGTTGCGGTCGACGGGAAATTGTTGAAGGCGGAAGATTATGATGTAAAGGAAGGCAGTATAGTTGTGAACCTTAAAAAGACATTCATAGATACATTGAAACCGGGAGAACACAAAGTTACAATTAATACCACGGAGGGCTCTGCAACGGGAATTTTACAGATACAGACGGCAAAATCGCCTGAAGTGAATAATAATGGCAGCAATGATAACGTTGATAAGGCTAAAACGCCGGGTAATAAAAATGCAGGTGTACACAAAGCCAAATCCAGCAGAAAAGGTCGACATATTCCTAAAACAGGAGACTTCAACATGATGACAGAATGGATTATGTTATTTCTATTGGCAGGAACTGCCGTTACAGCAGTTCGTCTTTCAGGAAAGAAGAAATAGAGCAGCGTGCGTGGGGAGGAACGATATCCACATCCACGATGGAGAAAATCCTTGACAATCAAAAAATAAACTGTTAGGATAAACTAATAAAGAGCGAGTGCAACAGTACAGGACACCTTGGAAATGATATGACCGTGACTCGCATTTCTTGAGTCCCGTTTGGGGAAGTTTATCATTGTACTTTGTAACACGAGTTGTTTGACAGATTGATTACTCTGTCAAGGAGGAAGAGAGAGGTATAGATATGTTGAAGATTAAGATTTCCAAGAAATTTTCAGGAAGAGCAAAAAAAGGATTCGTAGCGTGTATGATAGGTCTGCTCATAACCTCTGCCGCCGCATTTGCAGTTCAGGGCGGACAGATTGCAAAGGATGGCACTTACACAGGAGAAGGCGATGGATCTAGACCGAAATATCATACTAAAGCGACGATTGTAGTTGAAAAAGGTGTAATCAAAGATTTAATTAATGTTGAAGGGAAAAATGCCAAAAATTATAAGAGCGTTACAGCCAAATTCAAATCTAGCATAGTTGGTCAGAAGGCGACTTATGAAAACATAGATGCAGTAAGTAAGGCGACGACAAAAAAATATGTTTTTTCGTTGAAAAATGCGGTGTTGGATGCGTTGAAAAAGGCACCGGAAGCGACACCTGCACCTCCGGTAAAGCCAAATGATCCGAAGAAACCTGAAAATGCCGGTAAAGTTGAGAAAAAGGAAAAACCGACAAACGATGAGATGAAAAAACAAAAGAAGGAGAACAAAGATGCTGTGAAAAATAAAAAAAGGCAGCAAAATCACCTGAGACATCAGATGAAAGCAATTTGTTAATCGCCGGCGGTATACTATTGCTGTCCGGTGCAGGAGTTATAGCGACTTCCAGGAGAAAAAAAGAAAAGTAAGATGACGATTCGCATTTACTAACCGGAAACAGCGATTTGAGAGATAGCTGTAGCGAGTCATCTCATACGATATATGAATATATATTATAAATTAAGATACTATAAAAAGCAGAAATGAAATTGAGAAGTACATTGTCATGTCGTAGTGATGATGTACTTCTATTTTTGACGGGATGGAAGATAAAAATGAATGATAAGAGCTGTGACCGATGAAATATATTGCGCAGTTGATTGAATATAATGTTGAAATAGAGCGATTGACAAAGATAAATTGAGAGTATATATTAGTTGTAACTAACTTAAGCGAGAGGAGATTATTTATGAAAAAGAAAAAAAATACTTGCGATTGCCATTGGGGGAATTATGAGTGTATCTGTTGTTTTACCCGGCATTTCAACGATACATAAAATGAATGTAAACAGCGGATTTACGGTAAATGCCAATGAAAGTGAAGAAATAAACTTCGAGTATGTCAAAAAGCACAGCAAAGAACAGTCATTTTACAACAGCAACAAAGGGGGCAACTTTAAAATCTACGTCTCAACTTTGCATGTGGATCCACTCAACAAAGTGAAAGAAGTTGCAATTTATGGGAAATTGGAGATTCCTCTGATGTCGCAGGATATCGGTGTTTCAGAATTTGACGGCAAATTGGGATTGGGAGACGAAAATTTCATCAAGTATAATGGAGCCATTAAGTCGTTTTTAATTTGGGCACCTGAAGATAAGAACGGGAAGTACGATAAACAAATATTTAAACACGACGGGAATATATTTGTCAGAGGTGATAGTATAACGCTGACCCTCGGTGGAGAAGAGTATACATTGAAAGTACCGGATAAACCTATGACAATCGATGGCAGTTTTTTAGAAAATGCTGTAACTGAGCACTGGGGTAATTATATGGCAGCGGTAAATGCAGGACTTGAGATAAAAAAAGACACTAAAGACGCTTATCTTAAGAAGAATGATGAGGCGAGAAGCTTACTTGAGAAAATAAATAAAGGCGATGTCGACATAACTCAGGAACAAGTTGAAAAAAATGAGAAAAGAACTCAATGAAGCCTTTTGGAAATATGATACCTGGAACCATTTGACAGAAGCGGTATTGAAAAAGCAACTTAAAATTGCAGATGAAATGTTGGATAAAAACGGCAAGAACGGAAAAAGATATACGAAAGAAACCTATTATTCACTGTTGGATGCTTACAGCGTAGGTAAGGATTTGATATCCAGAGAAGATTTGAAGGGTATTGTAACCAGCAAAGAGGGAGAACCGATTAAAACTCATAGAGATTTTAGGAAAGCGGAACAGGATTTAATAGACAAAATTAAAAACTTGAAAATGGAATCTTACGTTCAAACAGATGTGTCAGATCTGGAAGAAGCATATTACAATGCTGTTGAAAAATGCCAAAAGAAGGATTCGGATATGCAGAACCGTCGAGAACTGAATTCTATGACACGCTGGACAAAATCGATAAAATGCTCAAAATAGACAAAAATTTATGCAGATAGAGCTGAGATTGACAGAGCAAAGGAGGAACTTGAAAAGGCTGTTGGAGATTTGCAGGAAGTCAAATTGGATATGTCGGCAAAATTCAACGTACATGTTAAATATATGCACAAAATGAAAGATGCGGTTTCTCCGTTGATAAAGGAATATTTTAAAGACGAAAACGGAAAGGACATTGAAAGCACCTTTGAAGCAGTACAGGGCCAAGAGGTGAGAATTCCTTTGAATTCTCCGATAATAAAGAAATTTAAGGGATATCATCCGTCTACATTCCACTATGAATCCGATGATACAACGCTTAAACTCGTTCGAGTTATAAAGACTAAAGATGGAAGGCAGCATGTTGTATTCAGAGCAAATGCGAAGAACATGACAGCAGGAGCTTCACTTGGAATTTTCTATGAAGATGGAGAAATCGCTCCTCCGGCTCAAAATGATCCGTTGAAGCCCAATGCGAGAACTGAAGAGGATGACAATTATAAGATTGCAAAGAATATCAAAACCGGCGATTTGTCAAAGAAAAAAGATGAAAAGAGAAATGTTGCAAAACTGCCTGAGACCGGAGATAACGACGATGTGATGGCTGCCTGCGGTGCATTGATGTTAGCAGGATTGGGTGTTGTAGTTGCGATTAGAAGAAAACCGAAAGAGTAGATGTCTACTTAATGTCTTAGAATTTGATATAATAGTGTAAAAGGTATAAGCGCAATGGTTGTATTGACTGAACAGATTGATATTCCGGCACCGTTTGAGAAGCTGTGTCAGTGGGCTGACAATTTTGAAGATGAGTTCGTCAAGTGGAGTCCATACCATCTTGAGTGTCAGCTTTTCGACGGCGGAGTGAACAGAGGAGATAGAGTAAGATTTTATGAAATCGTAATGGGTCTCGACTACGACGTGACAGGGACTATAATACATGCGGAAAGGGATTCAAATCATTTTATATTTAAATTTGAAAGCGATAAAAAGACGGCGATCATAACATTTGAAGGTTTGCGAACGGCAGAGGGCTGTCGTTTTTCTCACACCGAAGCATTTGGGATACAGACGCCGATCATCGGTCCGATTTTAAATTTCCTGATTTTTAAAGTGTTCTATAGAAAGAAGGCCGATTGGAAACTCATTCGTGATGATATGATTCTCGATAATCATCTTTTGTCGGACATTTTAACAAAGGGTGAGTATCCGAAACGAATCTCTCCTGAGGATTTGAGAAATTCCGATAAAAAAATTTAAGTAACATGAGAAATGCTCATTCAATAGCTACTTCAGAGACGGCAACAATAGCTGCTTGGAGATGCTGTTATTCAGTTGTATTGAAGAGGATTAAAGCTGTTATACTACAGTGCAAGGCTGTTTTGCCAAAGGTTGTTGACGCAAAGAGAAATTGATTTAAATATGGGCAAAATTCACTATATCACGATATATCGCTCATAAGAACCGGAAAAGAGGGGGAACATGTTTTTACAAGTAAAAAGTTTGACTAAGTATTATGGAGAAGGGGATAATAGGGTTAAAGTTTTAGACTCCATTTCGTTTGACATTGAAAAAGGTAAAATTTGCACGCTTTTAGGACCTTCCGGCTCGGGAAAATCGACGCTTTTAAATGCAGTTGGGGGACTTGAGAAAATTGATGGAGGAGAGATTGTAATAGACGGAGAGAATATTGCCGCAATGAAGGATAAGCAAGTAGGTGAGTATAGAAGGAATCATCTCGGATTTGTATTTCAGTTTTACAACTTGATTCCGGATCTGAGCGTGAGGGAAAATATTGAAGTAGGTGCAGCTATCTGTTCGGATACGCTGAATTTAAAGGAGCTGATAGATGCATTGGGGCTCACGGAGCATCAGGACAAACTCCCAAATCAGCTTTCGGGAGGACAGCAACAGAGATGTGCTATAGGTAGAGCGTTGATAAAGAAACCGAATCTTCTGGTATGCGATGAACCGACCGGTGCTCTTGATTATAAAACTTCAAAGGAAATATTAAGTTTGATAAGCAAGATAAATAAAGAATATGGAACTACAATAATCATCGCTACACACAATGAAGCAATTTCAGCTATTGCACATAGGACTATCAGACTCAGAGACGGCAAAATTCATAAGGACACAGTCAACAGCAACGTCATTGATGCAGCTCTGATAGAATGGTAGAAAGAGGTGCGATATGAGGATTTTATTTAAGAGAGTTCTACGTGGCATCAAAACGCATTTTGGGAGAAATCTGGTGTTGTTTTTGCTTTTAGCTACTATGATATCTGTAACATCAGGATTTCTCGTAGCTTCAGACAGCACTGCCGGTAGAAACAACAATCTCATGACGAACGGGAAAGTGGAAGATGGGCAGTTCACATTGACGCTTCCTATGAGCAAGGATATAGAAAGTAAACTAGAAAAAGAGCCTATCAATTTTGAGAAAATGTACAGAGTCGATGTAAAAATCGATGATGATAAGACGATTAGACTTTATTCAAATCGCAGCAAGATAAATCTTCCAATAATAAGGGAGGGAAGATTGGCAAAATCTGACGATGAGATAGCTTTTGAATATGGTGTTTGCACAATCTGAGAAATATAAAATCGGTAAGTACATCGACGTTGACGGAAAGTATTTTGCCGATAACAAATCGCGGCGTCTAAAAATTGTCGGATACTACGTGAGTCCGGATTATAACGCATCATTTGAAAAAAATAACGATTTTATATTTGACAACATCAACTTCGGCATAGGCCTCGTATCTGAAAGTCTGGCTAAAAAATTCAGTAAAAACAAAGTGAAGTATCAAGTGTCGTACAGATTCAACGACCCGAAGTTGAGAAGTGAATACAGCAAAACCATCGGAGAGAGGAAGCTGGAAATTTCAAAATCGGATCGAGAACGAAAGGAAGAATTAGAAAAAGACATATACAGGGACGCGAGAAGCGAAAAGACTTTAATGGAGGCTCTGAGGAGTGAAGAAAATAAATCGATATCATATATGATGGACGATATGGGCGGAGATCGCCCTATGATGATGGTAATTTCCGTCATGATGATAATGCTGATCGCATTTTTGTTTGCAGTTGCATCCGCAAGCGGTATTCAGGAAGAATCTGAAATAATCGGAACTTTGCTCGCAAGCGGATACAGAAAGAGAGAGATACTCGCATACTACATGATGACACCTGTTTTAGTGACTTTCGTTGCAGCTGTTTGCGGGAATATTTTGGGTTATACGTATTTCGCAAAAATTTATTCAGGCATGTATTACAGGAGTTTTAACCTGCCCGAATTCAAGTCTGTATTTAACAGCGAGGCACTGATAATTACAACTGTAATGCCGATCGTCGTAATGCTTCTGATAAACTATCTGTATCTCGTTAGAAAATTGAAACACAGTCCTATGGAGTTTTTAAGACACGCTTTATCCAAGAAAAAGAAGAGAAAAAACAGAAATTTAAAAGTGGGTGGTTTTTTTAATAGGTTCAGGCTTAGAGTGATAATCAGCAGCATTGGAGATTATCTGGTGATGATAGTAGGCATATTCCTGATTTCGATGCTGATTTATTATGGATTTGCCGTGGGACCTACTCTCGATAGATTCGAAAATATAAGTTCGGAAGGGCTTGTCAGCAAATATCAGTATATTCTCAAGACACCGGTGGAGTTGAATTCCCAAAAGGATGTAGATCTGATAATAGCAAAGAAAAAGAGGCTGAAACAAGCTGTCGATCGAGGGATTGTAAAGGCTGACGATAAAACCGAGACATTTCTTAAAGCCGAAAATCCTAAGGCGAATACCGAGAAAACCATAAATCAGGCGGAAAAAATGACTGTGTCGGCAGGAGATGTGTATATGAAAATCAGGAAAAGCTATGAGGAAGTCTCAATTTTCGGAATTTCTAAAGACAGCAGATATTTTAAAGATTTGAAATTGTCAAAAGATGATGACGGTGTCGTGGTGAGTCATGGATTGGCAAAAAAAGCTCAAAAGAAAATAGGCGATACTTTGACTATAAAAAACAAGGTTACAGGAAAGAAACAAAAATATAAAATTGTTGATATTTATCGGTATGAACCGGCTTTAACAGCGTTTTTTTCAAGAGAAAAAGCAAACGACGTCATAGATGAGAAAGAAGACTATTTCAATGCTTATCTGAGCGATGAGAAACTTCATATAGACGATATGTACGTGGCTACGGTGGTTGATAAAACATCCGTCTCGGAAGTTACCAAGACTTTGAAAAATATAATGGGGCCGATGCTCGATATATTCCTGTATTCGTCTTTGATATTCTTTTTTGCTTTCATGTTTTTGCTTACAAAAACGGTTATCAACAAGAGCAGACTTTCAATAGCATATTTGAAAATCCTGGGCTATAGAAACAGAGAAATCAATTTGATATACATAAGACCGAACACGATAATTTTGCTTTTGACATTTTTAATCGGATGGCCTATCCACAAGAAACTGATGGATTGGATATCTTTTGTGGCATTCAGCAAATTCGCAGGATATTTCGAAATGGAAATCACCAACATCATGTTTCTAAAGGCCTTCGGTGCAGCCATTTTAGTCTACATAATCGTCTGCCTCAGCCAAATGTACAGGATTTCAAAGATGAACTACGGCGAAGCGCTCAAAAATAGAGAATAGACGTTTGAATGAACTTAGGAGAACCGTAAGAGTTTCAGATTTATAGCGTAATTCACTCGATAAGTATGACAGTGTAAAAATATTAAAACTGCGATAAAACAGCAATTTTAGCCGTTGACACTCCATAGTTGCTATGGTAAAATATATAAGGTTTAGGCTGTCTACAGCCTGAATGTTCAAAAATAGTTGTTTCCAAGCGTTGCTTTGGAAATGGAGAAAGGAGACAAGAATGCCTACAATTAACCAATTAGTACGTCAAGGTAGAACTTCCAGCGTGAAGAAGTCCACAGCACCTGCTTTGAACAAGGGAATGAACTCTCTGAAAAGACAGGCGACTGATACGAATTCACCGCAGAAGAGAGGCGTATGCACATCAGTGAAGACGGTTACACCTAAGAAGCCTAATTCAGCGCTTAGAAAGGTAGCGAGAGTACGTCTGACTAACGGTATTGAAGTTACAGCATACATTCCGGGTATAGGACACAACCTACAGGAACACAGCGTTGTACTTATCAGAGGCGGAAGAGTAAAAGACCTTCCGGGCGTGAGATATCACATCGTCAGAGGAACACTTGATACTGCAGGTGTAGCGAACAGAGCTCAATCGCGTTCAAAATACGGGGCGAAGAGACCTAAGAAATAAGTTAGCATCGGTAAATTTGTAGTGCCCTTGATATAGATTATCGAGCGCCGCGCCTAAAGACAGATTGACGGCTTTAAGGCGAGTACCGAATGCGTATAAATGCAAGGAGGGAAGAGACGTGCCAAGAAAAGGAAACGTACCAAAGCGTGAAGTTCTTCCTGATCCGGTATATGGAAGCGTTGTTGTAGCAAAGCTGATCAACAGCATTATGCTGGACGGGAAAAAAAGGAACAGCCCAGGCAATCGTATATGATGCGTTTGAGAAAATCAATCAGACGACTGGAGAAGACGCTTTAGAAGTGTTTGAAAAAGCAATAAACAACATTATGCCTGTACTTGAAGTAAAGGCGAGAAGAGTAGGTGGTGCAAACTACCAGGTTCCGGTGGAAGTTAGACCTGACAGAAGACAGACTTTAGCACTTAGATGGCTTACAAAGTACACTAGAGCCAGAGGTGAGAAAACCATGAGCGATAAACTTGCAAAGGAACTCATCGATGCTTCAAACAACACGGGAGCATCAGTTAAGAAGAAAGAAGATACACACAAGATGGCAGAAGCCAACAAGGCGTTTGCTCATTACAGGTGGTAATAAAACAGCAGATAGGAGGATGTAGAATGGGTAGACAGTTTTTCTAGAGAAAACTAGAAACATCGGTATCATGGCTCACATAGATGCCGGAAAAACAACAACAACGGAGAGAATTCTGTTCTATACGGGCAGAACTCATAAAATCGGAGAAACTCATGACGGCGGTGCCACAATGGACTGGATGGAACAGGAACAGGAACGTGGTATCACGATTACATCTGCTGCGACAACTGCTCAGTGGAGAGATTGTAGAATTAACATTATAGATACACCGGGACACGTAGACTTCACAGTGGAAGTTGAAAGATCCTTGAGAGTGCTTGACGGTGCAGTGACTGTACTGGATGCGAAGTCAGGTGTGGAACCGCAGACTGAAACAGTGTGGAGACAGGCTGAGAAGTATGGAGTACCTAGAATGATTTCGTCAATAAAATGGACGTGCTAGGTGCAAATTACTACAAGGTTATAGATAATGTGAAAGACAGATTGAGAGCTAACGTAGTTCCAATCCAGTTACCTATTGGTGCAGAAGATACTTTCGTAGGTATTGTAGATCTGATCGCTATGAAGGCGGAAATTTACAAGGATGACCTGGGAAAAGAATTTGAAGTAGTGGATATACCGGCTGATATGGCTGAAACAGCTCAGGAATGGAGAGAAAAGTTAATTGAATCCGTTGCTGAAACAGATGAGGAATTGATGATGAAATTTTTGGAAGGCGAAGAGCTGACCAGAGATGAAATCATTGCGACGATTAGAAAACAGACGATTAAAGGCGAAATGATACCTATGACTTGCGGTTCAGCGTACAAGAACAAGGGTGTTCAGATGATGCTTGATGCGATTGTAGATTTCATGCCGTCACCTTTGGACATTCCGGCCATAAAGGGTGTCATTCCTTCAACGGAGGAAGAAGCTGAAAGACCTGCGGATGACAAAGGACCTTTCGCAGCTTTGGCATTTAAGATTATGGCTGACCCGTATGTGGGTAAATTGGCATTTTTCAGAGTTTATTCAGGAAGCATTGAAGCAGGTTCTTACGTGTATAACTCAACTAAGGGTCACAAGGAGAGAATCGGTAGAATTTTACAGATGCACGCCAATGACAGAAAGGAAATCGAAAGGGTTTATGCAGGAGATATCGCTGCTGCCGTAGGTTTGAAAAATACTACGACCGGAGATACTCTATGCGATGAAAAGAATGAAATCATTTTGGAATCTATGGATTTCCCTGAACCGGTAATCGAAATTGCCATCGAACCTAAGACGAAGGCAGGACAGGAAAAAATGGGTATGTCTTTGGCAAAACTCGCCGAAGAAGATCCGACTTTCAGGACATATACCAACGAAGAAACAGGGCAGACCATCATTGCAGGCATGGGCGAACTGCACTTGGAAATCATCGTGGACAGATTGCTCAGAGAATTTAAGGTTGAAGCGAATGTCGGTAAGCCGCAGGTATCTTACAAAGAGACTATTACAGGCGAAGCTGACGTCGACAACAAATATGCCAAGCAGTCCGGTGGTAGAGGTCAGTACGGTCACGTTAAGATCAAAATATATCCTAGAGAAGCCGGAAGCGGATTTGAGTTTAAAAACTCCATTGTCGGTGGTGCAATTCCAAAGGAATACATTCCGAAAATCGAGGAAGGTATCAAGGAATCTATGGAAACAGGTCCGTTGGCAGGATATCAGGTAGTAGACGTCGGAGTTGAACTTTATGACGGTTCTTATCACGAAGTCGATTCATCCGAAATGGCATTTAAAATCGCCGGTTCCATGGCATTCAGGGAAGCTGCAAAAAAGGCGAGCCCGGTATTGCTGGAACCTATCTTCAAAGTTGAGGTAATCGTTCCGGAAGAATATATGGGAGATGTTATAGGTGACATTTCCGGTAGGAGAGGAAGAATCGAAGGTTCTGATATGGATAACGGTGCAGTTACGGTCAGAGCGATGGTTCCGCTATCTGAAATGTTCGGATATGCGACAGACTTGAGATCCAGAACACAGGGTAGAGGTAACTATTCAATGCAGTTCTCACATTATGAAAAGTTACCGGACAGCTTAGTGGAAAAGATAAATAAATAGTTTTTAAATAAAATTACAAAAAGGGATAATTTTAAGGAGTTTAAAAATGGCAAAACAGAAATTTGAAAGAAATAAACCCCATGTGAACATAGGGACAATAGGACACGTAGACCACGGAAAGACAACGTTGACAGCAGCGATAACAACAACGTTGCAGCAAAGATACGGCCTAGGAGAAAAAGTAGCATTTGACCAGATTGATAAAGCCCCTGAAGAGAAGGAAAGAGGAATAACAATCGCAACAGCTCACGTAGAATATGAAACGCCAAACAGACACTACGCTCACGTAGACTGTCCGGGACACGCCGACTATGTAAAGAACATGATTACAGGAGCAGCCCAGATGGACGGAGCAATCATGGTAGTAGCGGCAACAGACGGACCTATGCCGCAGACAAGAGAGCACATTCTTTGTCAAGACAGGTAGGAGTACCGTACATCGTAGTGTTCTTAAACAAATGCGATATGGTTGACGATGAAGAGTTGCTTGACTTAGTGGAAATGGAAGTTAGAGAACTGCTAAGCGAATATGACTTCCCGGGAGATGATACACCGATCATAAGAGGATCAGCTCTAAAGGCACTTGAAGATCCGTCAAGCGAATGGGGAGATAAGATAGTAGAACTGTTTGAAGAAATAGATAAGTACATTCCTGAGCCTAAGAGAGATAACGACAAGCCGTTCTTGATGCCGGTAGAAGATGTGTTCTCAATAACAGGAAGAGGAACAGTAGCGACAGGAAGAGTTGAAAGAGGAGTTCTAAAAGTAGGAGAAGAAGTAGAGCTTGTGGGGCTATCCGATGAAAAGAGAAAGATCACGGTAACAGGAATAGAAATGTTCAGAAAGCTTTTGGATGATGCTCAGACAGGAGATAATATCGGAGCGTTGCTAAGAGGTGTTCAAAGGGATGAAATCAAAAAGAGGACAGGTACTTGCAGCACCGGGAACAATACAGCCGCATACGAAGTTCAAGGGAGAAGTATACGTACTTAAGAAAGAAGAAGGTGGAAGACATACGCCGTTCTTCAACGGATACAGACCGCAGTTTTATTTTAGAACGACAGACGTAACAGGAGACTTACAGTTACCTGAAGGTGTGGAAATGTGTATGCCTGGAGATAACATCACGATGGAAATTACGCTGATAACGCAGATAGCAATAGAAGAAGGATTGAGATTTGCTATAAGAGAAGGTGGAAGAACAGTAGGTTCAGGTGTTGTTACTGAAATTATTGAATAATAGGCAATTGAGATAACGAAATAGAGACTTGAATAAGATTCAACGACCGGAAATGGAATGGGATGCTTGGCAATATGAATCGCCGAGTTATCCCATTTATTTTATAAATATCCGATAAATTTTGTAACGAGATGAAGAAAGAGAGGAAGTTATATGGCGGACAGAATGACGAACAAGAACAGAAAAATATTTGTCACTATTGTGACGACGATCCTCGCAATGGTCAGTATGATACCTTTTTCAAAGGCGTTTGCAGGCAGTGGAAATGTGTTAGGAGTACCGTTCAGCTTGTCAATAAACAGCAATAAGACGGCTCAGCAAACATTGCCGGGACAATCCATACAATCATACACGAATTTCGATAATGGAGATAAAACCAGACAAGCCATTGTAAATGCACCGGTTTCCAAGAACGGAAAATTCGATTTTAGCGCAACATTTTCAATGAAGCAGAGTGCATACATAAGGATTTTATTTACGTCACTGCAGCTTTGGCCACATTTGGCGAAGCCGTCTGAAGGTGATATAAACTCTATGGCTGCAGCAAAGGACCCCGGAAAGAATATAAAATCATATGTGGATTTAGTGGTTGAAGTAGATGAAAGGATAACTCCGGCATCGGAGATTTCGGCATATTTTGATTCTCACACGTGGAGACCTACCCACGTATTTGATAAAGATTATAATCTGCTCAAAGACGTTAAAAATTCATATGAGAAGGGTAAGACTAAGAAATCGTTCACTTTTCCATCCAACGGAAAAACGAAATACATAGTTAGAGTTGTTCCGATTGCAGGAGAATCATTTACAAATGAACAACTGGACAAACCTATGTCTTTCGGCTTTGATGGACCGAACAATACGAACTTCACCGTTTCAGATGCGGTAGCAAATAAAATTGCAGCTGAAAGAAGAAATATGACGGAAGACGAGAAGAAGGAAGAGAAGACATTGCTGGATAAGACTAGAGGTCTTACCGAACAGGAAATACAAAAAGATTAAAAAAATACAATTTATTTAGCTACGGTTATATTCAGGAAAAAGTAACCGGTACAGCTAGGGGCTTAAACCCTGCCGTACAACGTATCAAACACGGTTCCACCGGCGGGAATTGCGGTAACTTATGCAAATCCATCAGTTACATTCATGAGAAACTACGATAAAAATGATACGGAAAAAAATTGCGACAGTCTATGCAGAATACGACAAGAGCATAAACGGCGATGCTCTTACAGACCAGAAAATGCCGAAAGAACCGACGAGAGAAGGATATGAATTCCTCGGTTGGAATGAAGATAAAAATACTACTACAGGAGATAAAGAAGCCATCGGAAATGAAAAGTTGACGGGCAACAAAACAGTTTATGCTATTTGGAAGAAAAAAGCTGAGTACAAAGTTGAATACGAATTCTTTACGAATTCAGGTCAGCCGATTCCCGAAGAGGTGAAGAAAAGACTTCCAAAAACTGAGACCGGAAAACACGATGGTGATAAAGTTAAACCGGCGGATATTGCGGAAAAATCCTACATAGATCCGAAGACCAATCGAGAATGGATCTTTGCCGGTTGGGATGCAACTGAAAAGACTGTAAACGGGAAAGATGTTAAATTTATAGGAACTTGGAATTATAAGAGCACATTGGTAGATGTCACATATAAATTCAAGAGTGGAACTGCAGGAAAGCAACTTCCACAGGAGATAGAGAAACTGAAACCTAAAGATGAAGTATCGTACAAAGGCAGAACGGCAATACCTACAGACCCGGCTGAAAAAACTTATGCGGCTAACGACGGCACGTGGAACTTCAAAGGTTGGGATAAGCAAAGTGTACAAGTAGGTACGGAGAACGTAGTTTTCACAGGAACTTGGGAATTCACCCCTAAGGCAACCAAGAAGTACGACGTGAACTACAAGTTTGTAGCCAAGGGAACTACGAAGGAATTGCCGGATAACGTGAAAACTCTGTTGCCGCCGCACAGGAAAGTTGCAGACGGCACAACCGTAAAAGCAAGCTCATTTATTGCGAAAAAAGTGACAGATGTAGACAATGACGGTGTATGGTCCTTTGAAGGCTGGGACAAAGAAGAACAGACGGTGAATGGAGCGGATATCACCTTTGTGGGAACATGGACATTTAAGGCAAAGACATATGAAGCATTCCACAAATTTGAATCCCTAACTAAGGGCAAGAAGCTGCCGGCAGACGTTCTGAAAAGACTTCCGGCAGATAAAAAGAATATCGTACACAAAGAAGTTGTGATGCCGGGCGATATGGATAAGAGCGATGTCAAAGACGGAAACGGCATGTGGACATTCAAAGGCTGGACTCCTGAAAAGGCGACAGTGAACAAAGACGATGTTTACTTTACAGGTAGATGGGAATACAAGGAGAATCAGGTTAATCCACCGAAAAAGACGTTTAAAGTAGTACACAAATTTGTGAGCGGTACTAAGGGAATGGATCTTGATGAGAAAATCATGAAGAGACTTCCGGGAAACCAGACTGTTGAAGATGGAAAAACGGCAATGCCTGGTGACTTTAACAAGGAAAAGATAAAGACTGAAAAAGGTGTATGGAGCTTTGAAGGCTGGGATGCGGACAGCAAGAAAGTATCAGGTTCGGATGTAACTTTCACAGGAGTTTGGAAGTTTACAGAAAATAAGAAGCCTGAAAACGACCCTAAGAAGCCGGGACAAAAGCCTGAGAACAAGCCTGGTGAAGACGGAAACAAACCGGAAGGAAAGACTCCTGACAAGAAGAAACCGGAAGGAAAGAAGCCACCTAAGACAGGAGATAACTCAAGTCTTGAGCTGATGCTTGCAGTGTTGATGGTATCGGGAGCGGGATTTGCAGGATTTGCAAACAGAAGAAGAAAAATAAATAGATAATTTAAATCCGATATAAACTATACCGACTGACGAGAAATTATATGAAAAGTTTAATTCTCGAAGTCGGTATTTTTGTGGATAAATTCAAATTCATATATTACTGTGAACATTATTAAAAAAATTTGTTTAGGCTGAAAGAATGGGGGTAAAAAGCAATGTAGTTACCTTGGCTATGCTAAAGGTGTAAAATATTACTAGACAGTAGATGTGGTTTTGGAGGAACAAAAAAATGAGTAAAATAGTAGTAGTAGGAGCTAACCATGCAGGGAACAGCTGCAATTAACACAATGCTGGACAATTACAGCGGAAATGAAGTTGTAGTACTTGAAAGAAATTTCAATACGAGCTTTTTAGGATGCGGTATGGCTTTGTGGATTGGAGATCAGATTCAAGGCGGCGGTGAAGGATTGTTCTACAGCAGCCCCGAACAACTGAGAGAAAAAGGAGCCAAGGTCAGCATTAACACAGAAGTTGAAAAAAATAGACTTCGATAAAAAAATTATCTATTACTCAAATAAAGAAGACGGAAAAGTGGAAGAAAGTTATGACAAGTTGATATTGGCAACAGGGTCATTGCCGATTATTCCGCCAATTCCGGGCAGAGAATTGGAAAACGTTCAACAGGTAAAACTTTATCAGGACGCTCAAGCGGTTATTGAAAAGTTGGAGCTGGGTGGAATTAACCACGTTACAGTGGTGGGTTCAGGATACATAGGAGTAGAGCTTGCGGAAGCATTCAAGAGAAAAGGCAAGGAAGTTGCATTGCTCGATATAGCTGACGGATGTCTGACAGGATATTACGATCCGGAATTTTCGAATTTGATGAAGCAAAACTTAATCGATAACGGAATTGATTGCAAGTTCGGTCAAGCTTTTGGAAGAAATTAAGGGAGATAAGAAAGTTGAGGCGGTTAAGACTTCAAACGAAGAATTTGCTACCGATATGGTGATCCTATGCGTTGGATTCAGACCGAATACCGAGCTTGGAAAGGGCAAGCTGGAACAGTTCAAAAACGGTGCTTACATAGTTAATAAAAAACAGGAAACAAGCGTTAAAGACGTGTATGCAATCGGAGATTGTGCTACGGTTTACGATAATGCAGTAGATGGTATCAACTACATCGCTCTTGCGACAAATGCGGTAAGATCAGGCATTATTGCAGCACATAACGCATGTGGAACCGCAATTGAATCCATCGGAGTTCAGGGCTCAAACGGTATATCGATATACGGATTGCATCTGATTTCAACTGGTTTGACTGCGGAAAAGGCGGCTAAATTCGGATATGAAGTCGAAACAACTTCATTTGAAGACAATCAGAGACCTGAATTTATGAAAGAGAACGATATAGTGAAAATCAAAATTGTCTACGACAAGAAGAGCAGAAGAGTATTGGGTATGCAATGCGCTTCAAGATATGATATGTCTATGGTGAACCATATGTTCTCATTGGCCATTCAGGAGCATGTGACAATTGACAGAATAGCGCTATTGGACATTTTCTTCTTGCCACATTTCAACAAGCCGTACAACTACATTACAATGGCGGCGTTAACTGCAAAAATAAGACATAATTAAATTGTATAACATGTAATTATTAATAAAAAAAATAGGTAGAAAGGGTACTGACCACCGAAAGTTAGATTAAAAATCTGATGATCGGAGGTCGGTATTTTTATTGCAGCAGTGTCAGGCACGGATAATCTATGATATAATACTTGTGGTTGAATAAAAACAACAAGTACGTATATGGGAGAAAAATTGTAAATGTTTGGAAGAAAGTCGACTAAGAAAAAAATAATAGAATTATCAATGAAAAATTTCAGGAATCTGTTTAATGAAATAATATATGTAAAGCCGGATCGAAAAAAACAAGGAAACATCTCAGAGAAATGTTGAATTTCATGGGTAAGGGAGATGGATTTTTGGCATATGGATTCATAGATGATGACAGCGGATTTAACTTCAGGTTGCTCTGCTCCGCCAGCGTTAAAAATGGAATGATGACTATGGGTAAGTTTGACGATACGGGATTTTTAGCAGTGCACAGAAGAGTATTGGATCACTGTGAGTTCATGGTAATCGATAATTTTCAAGTGGACACATCACATCTCTCTAAAGAGATAAAGATGATAAATAAGACTTACAGCTGTGTGGACCCCAAAATTCAGAAAATAAGAGAGAAAAAGATTATGGACGAGTTTAGGAGCAGAGAACACCCTGATGACATAAGAGTGGACTTGTACAACGACCAAATCGGAGTGGAATTGGTATGGGTGAGATGTTGTGACAGCTCAGGTCAAGATTTTACAGGAAGGCTGATAAATGAGCCATACAAGAATTTTGGTGTACATAAGGGAGACATGATAGAATTTTCCATAGTGAGAAGCGAGGGTGAACTTGTAAGCATAGGAGTTATATAAAATTCGACTGTTCAGGAAATAGTAAAGTCGGCAAAAGTAGAGCGATGTCAGCATGCTTTTATCAGTGAAAGCGGGAGAACATCGCTTTTTATATGCCATAACGCAAATTTTGATTTTTACTTTTTGCATAGAAACGGAGAATCGCTTGAATTTCAAAAGTAATGTGCAGTCAGAAAGATATTTAGAAAAAAATCTAAATACTTCTTGACTTTTTTTATTTTGGTAGAGTTAATATCTATTTAGATAGAATTCTAAATTATTATTTGACAATTATTTAAACGGATATGAAGAGGTAGTTAAATGGGAATGAACGATACTATAAAGGCAATTTCCGATCCTGTTCGCAGGGATATTCTAGAAATGCTCAGATCGTCACGAAAATCGGCAGGAGAGATTGCAAAAGAATTTGAACTGACCGATGCAACGGTGTCATATCACTTAAGACAGCTGAAAAAAGCTGATCTGATCACAGCTGAAAAGGATAAAAATTTTATATACTACAGTCTAAATGCATCGGTTTTTGAAGATGTGTTAATGTGGATATACAGTTTCAAAGCGTGAAAGAAGGAGGATAACTATTCATGACAGCCGTTCATGCAAAGATCATGGCAATGTGAAAATCAACTGATGAATACAGCTGGAAATCATGCACTCATCGAGCACATAATCGAAAGGAGAGAAAATATGAAGGGAAAAAGTGAAAAAATGAAAGAAATCGTAATTATGGAAGAGGAATACCAAGAAAATAACCCGGAACATATCGACAGGATGTTGAAGAAGAATAGTACGCTGATATCTGCTGTAATAGTAACGTTATTACCTATGGCATTGGGAATATATTACTACGATAATCTCCCAGATCAGGTAGCAATCCATTTTTCATTTGGAGGAAATCCAAACAGCTATATGAGTAAAATGTTTGGCATATTGATACCGCCGGCAGTCATGGCTATTGTGGAAATCGCCATATTCAGAACGAGAAAAATATCGCGAAAAAAAGGGCGAGGCGGGGTTAACCTAAAAGGAATGCACCTGATGCTTTGGCTTATAGCATTGATGTCTGTATTTGTTAATGCCAGCATAATATACTACAACTTGGGGATAAAAATGGATATTGTAAAAATCGGTTGCATATTGTGCGGCATAGTCCTTACAGCATTGGGGAATTATATACCAAAGGAGAGTTTCTTCCCGAAGGAATATATGAGCCTACCTAAAAGTTTGAAAGGCAGCGAAAGAAAAATTAGGAATGCACTTGGAAGGACGCTGGTAATAGTAGGACTTTTGAGCATTGTATTTGCTTTTATAAACGGAAAAATCGCAGGTTGTATCCTGATTTGTTCGGGAGTGCTGATAATTGCTGAATTGATTTATTTCATGGTGATTAACAAGAAGATGAGAGAATATGAGAAATAAGGATAGCAGCATGTTACCTGGTTTTATACGATATGATGTAGATGTGAAATGCAAATTGGCTTCGAATAGAGGTGTGCATATTCATAACTTGCACAGGAGAAAGAGATGATAGAGAGGGTGCGATTATGGCAATTGAAAAAGTTAGAGAATATTTCAAAAAAATGGGGATTGAAAATAGAATCATGGAGTTTGAAGTATCCAGTGCTACGGTAAAGGAGGCCGCCGAGGCAATCGGATCGGAATCGGGAGAAATAGCTAAGAGCATAGGATTTTTGGTGGATGGCAAGCCTGTTTTGATCGTTGCAAGGGGAGATACCAAAGTGAACAGCGGAAAATTTAAAAAGGAGTTTTCACAGAAACCTAAAATGATACCCGCAGATTTGGCAGAGGAGTATATCGGTCATCAGGTTGGTGGAGTATGTCCTTTTGCAGTAAAGGAAGATGTTAAAATCTATTTGGATGAATCATTGAAGAAGTACGAATTTGTGTATCCGGCTTGTGGAAGCAGTAATAGTGCCATAAAGTGCAGTATCGAAGAATTGGAAAAATATTCTAAGCATGAGAAATGGATAGATGTATGCAAGGATATGGAATGAATCGAATAAAATGTGGGGAACAGATTATACAGCGATTGTGTTCGTAGATTTTATTGAAGATGTTCACATTCAAATACGGCATAAAAAATGAACCGCATATGGACGCAAATGCTCGAATAAAATAAAAAGCAGTGAGCGACTACAATTTTCATTCGATTTACCGGTTATCTGGCAGATTGGATGAATCACACAATGTAGAGTTCACTGCTTTTTTATAGTTAATTTTTCGAATTTCAGTTATTTTCAGTCAGGTATTCATGAATCCCTCTGGCACCGGCTCTACCGGCTTCCATAGCCAATATTACAGTCGCTGCACCGGTAACGGCATCACCGCCTGCGAACACTCCCGGTCTGCTGGTCTTTCCGGTGTCTTCCGTTGCGGTTATGCAACCCCGCTTGTTGGTTTCCAAACCGTCAGTTGTGTTTTTAATAAGAGGATTTGGAGAAGTTCCGAGAGACATGATTACAGTATTGCAATCTATTACGTATTCGCTGCCGGGAATTTCAACAGGGCGACGACGACCGCTTTCATCAGGTTCTCCAAGTTCCATTTTAACGACTTTCATGCCTTTTACCCAGCCGTTTTCATCGGCGATAATTTCTTTCGGATTGGTGAGCAGGTTGAAAATTATCCCTTCTTCTTTGGCGTGGTGAACTTCTTCTTCTCTGGCTGGCAGTTCGGCCTCGCTACGTCTATATACGACATGAACCTCAGAACCAAGCCTTAGAGCAGTTCTGGCAGCATCCATAGCAACGTTACCACCGCCTACGACGCAGACTATTTTGCCGCTTTCGATAGGTGTATGATAATCGGTTTTGAATGCTTTCATGAGATTGTTTCTGGTTAGAAACTCGTTGGCTGAAAACACGCCGTTGGAATTTTCACCGGGTATTCCCATGAATGAAGGAAGTCCTGCACCCGATCCGATGAACACGGCATCGAAGCCCTCTTCGTTCATGAGCTCATCTATGGTCAAAGTTTTTCCTATTATTACATTGGTTTCAATTTTGACACCTAATTTTTTTACATTTTCAATTTCGGGAATGACCACATCGTCTTTTGGGAGACGAAACTCGGGAATTCCATACAATAGAACTCCTCCCGGTTCGTGTAATGCTTCAAATATGGTGACATCGTAGCCGAGTTTTGCCAAGTCGCCGGCACACGTCAAACCGGCAGGTCCGGAACCTATTACGGCGACGTGTTTATTCAGTTTTTCGGCGGTAACTTTCGGTACAATTCCGTTTTCCCTCGCCCAGTCTGCGACAAAGCGCTCGAGTTTTCCAATGGAAACAGGCTCACCTTTATAACCTCTTATGCAGACTCCTTCACACTGGGTTTCCTGCGGACATACACGTCCGCATACTGCAGGCAATGCGCTGGACTCAGCGATTATTTCCGCAGCTTTTTCAAAATTTTCAGAAGAAATTTCCTGAATAAATGCAGGAATATCAATTGAAACAGGACAGCCGACTATGCACTTGGCATTTTTGCAATTCAAACATCTGCCGGCTTCTAAAACAGCCTCTTCCTTTGTGTACCCGTAGCAAACTTCGCCGAAGTTTGTAGCTCTCACCTTTGGTTCTTGTTCAGATACAGGAATTTTTTTAAACATATCCATTATTTATCACCTCCACAATATCCGCAACCGCCATGGTGGGTATCACCTTCGAGAATTTTTAACATTTCACGACCCTCAGCCGTTTTGTAAATTTGCTGTCTTTTCATAGCTTCATCAAAATCTATTAAATGTCCGTCGAATTCAGGACCGTCAACGCAGGCGAATTTGATTTCATCGCCGACTGTGAGCCTGCAGGCACCACACATTCCGGTGCCGTCGACCATGATGGGGTTCATACTTGCAACAGTGGGAATTCCAAGTTCTTTTGTCAGATTGCACACGAATTTCATCATGATCATAGGACCTATGGTCACACACAGGTCGTACTTCTTTCCTTGTTCTGTTACAAGTTGTTTTATCACATCTGTAACAAGACCTTTTTGACCGATGGAACCGTCATCAGTAGCGATGTATAAGTTGTCTGAAACGGCTTCCATCTCTTCTCTTAAAATCAGTAAGTCCGCATTTCTGGCACCAATTACGGAATCGCAGGCAATGCCATGCTCATGGAGCCATTTCACTTGAGGATACACAGGAGCGATGCCAAGCCCTCCGCCAACGAATAGAATTTTCTTGTCTTTTAAAGTTTCAGGGTCCTCGATCACAAGCTCGCTGGGATTGCCCAGGGGACCCACAAAATCCGCATAATAGTCACCTTCGTTATATCTTCCAAACAGCTCTGTGCTGAAGCCCACCGTCTGAAAAACAATAGTTACCGTTCCGGCATCCCTATTGTAGTCGCAAACGGTGAGAGGTATTCTTTCTCCTTTTTCATTTGCTTTGACAATTACAAACTCGCCGGGCAGGCACTTTTTGGCAACTCGTTTCGCCTCAATGTCCATCAGGATAACTTTATCGGAAAGTTGACGTTTCTTCACTATTTTAAACATCACTCATCATCCTCCTAAATTACTATTAAACTCAATAACATTACAAACATATCAACATTTCATATAGCTGATTTACCTCAAGTAGTATTATATAGTATTTTTAATGGAAAAATCAATAAGAGCAAGAGCAATATCGTCTGAAAAAATGTACATTATTTTGTAAAGTTTTGCATTGCGTATGTGAGTATGTGTGAATGGTACAGTCGATTTTGAGAGTCGCTTGAGAAGATTTGAACGCCGTGGAGTGCGAGGTGGAATAGCAGAGGGAAGAACGTTGAGATAAAGATATTTTTCTAGCTAAGGAAAAAGAGAAAAAGCGAAGATATTGAGATGTGAGTTATGTGAAGTTTTGTGAAATATTGAAAAATTAAATTTTAAAAGTAAATGAATTGGGTAGAATATTAGGTATGAATTTGAAAATTCAGGAGATGTTTGAATTTTTATAAAAAGAATTTCCTGTGAAAGTTTTAGAAGTTTTAAAGAAAAAAATTTTTGAGAGATTGAATAAAAATTTTATAGAAAGTATAATAACTCCTAATACGATTATAATCGAAAATGCATATTAGAGATAGGTTATGAATTTTGAGAGGTTAAAAATAATTGAATTAAAGGTAAACGCAGTAATGATTTGGAGGTAATATGGCATTTGACACGAGTAATTTTTTTATTTTTTCAGTATTTATAGCCGGGTTAATTTCTTTTTTTTCACCATGCATACTACCGGTGATGCCGGTATACGTGGGGCTGTTGTCCGATGATGTAGGAAATAAAAACGTAAGCATATTCGGATTTAAAATATATACAAAACCGGTAATTAGAACCTTTTTATTTGTTGTGGGACTCTCCGTAGTGTTTGTGATTTTAGGCTTCGGAGCAGGAAGTTTGGGCAGCATAGTGAATAGCAAATGGCTGGGTATAGCCATGGGAACTATAGTGATAATTCTGGGCTTGCATCAAGGCGAGTTCATAAATATAAAGTTTGCACAGAGAAGTTTGAAGATAGATATGCAGACGGATAATAAAAAAGGGTATCTGGGAGCATTTCTTCTCGGAATGGGATTCAGCTTCGGATGGACACCGTGTATAGGTCCTGTGTTGACTTCGGTAATAGCTATTTCCGCATCAGGAAACGGCATGTACGGGCTGACTTTGATGGCGGTGTATTCCCTGGGGATGGCAATACCGTTCTTGCTGATTTCGGCAATGTCTTCTCTGGCATTGAAACATTTGGGCAAAATCAGAAAGCATATGATGACGATTAAAAAAGTGGGAGGAATAATCATTATTTTAATGGGAGTATTGCTCATTATGAAATATTTGAACTTATTCAACGGCATTATCTAAGTAGAACTTAAATTTAAAGATATTTTGATAGTGAAAGTATATTTGAAAGATATGTGGAAATGGAGAAATGGAAGTATTATGAAGAAAAAGTATTGAGTATAATTATGATGTTGTTGGTAGCGGTCACTGCTACGGCATGTGGAAGCACCGATTCTAAGAGCTCGGCGAGCAAGAGCAGCAAAACGTCAAAGAAGAGTTCGGAGAGCTCGGATAAGTTGGAAGCACCGCATTTCACTTTGAAAGGGATTGACGGCAAGGAGTACGATCTGTCGAAATACAAGGGCAAGAAGGTGTACATCAAATTTTGGGCTTCATGGTGCCAGCCGTGTTTAAAATCGTTGCCACATACTGAGAAACTGGCAAAAGAAGAAAAGGGATTCGTCACTCTGACAGTAGTGGCACCGGGATTTGGCGGTGAAAAACCGTTGGATCAGTTCAAATCGTGGTATGCAAAGCAAGGTTATAAGCATATGCCGGTCCTTTTAGATGAAGGGGGAAAGATTACAGCGAGATATAATGTGAGATCTTATCCTACAAACGCCTTTGTGAACAGCAAAGGAGAGCTGCACGAGATGATTCCCGGAGCTATGACGGAAGAACAGATTAAAGACGTGATGAAAGACGTAAAATAATTGATGATACGGCAGTTGTCAACATAATTCGCAAAGATGCGGAGCATGCGAATTTCAACCTTACAGCTATATTTACAGCTGTATGAATTCAAAGTATAAAATCCAATGAAATGTGCAATTAGTGTGTTTCATTGGATTTTTCGTGATTTTACATAAATATTACTAATGGCGACAATAAATGTATTAAAACTATTACGACAATTTAAAAAAAGTACTTTGTATGATAAAATAGGTAAGGTTGTCAATGGCTAATGATTATTTCGGCGTGGGATATGATTACTTGGTGAAGCAGTTTATGCCGATGGAGTGATGCATGCCAAAATAGCGGATACATTTCCGACAAAATTAGCTTTGTATTACAAAAAGTAACATTATAAAGGTTTTGAATTCAAGTGTTTGCGGGTATACATGTAAGTGATTGCATACATATAATTTTAAATTATGATGTGAAATAAATCGAAAGTTTACGAGTTATGAGTAAATCGACTCATGATTTAAGCTAGTTACAAATGTTGTTATAGGAGGATTTAATGGAAAAAAAGAGGAGTTTAAAGCCGATACTCATCGGTATAATCATTCTGGTGCTCACTGCCGGAATCGTTTATGCGGTGATGTCGACAGGCGGTTCGAAGAAAACTGAGAAGGCTAAACCGAAACTCAGAATTCTGAAACGAGCACAAAGGATACGGAACTGAAAGACGGTGAGTATGAGGGCACTGCAAAAGGATATGGTGGAGATATAACTGTAAAGGTGACTATCAAAGACGGTAAAATATCGGACATAAAGGTAGTATCGCAGAATGAGACACCGGGATATTATGAAAACGGTGTAAAAGTTTTGGATAAGATCATAAAGGCAAACAGTACAGAAGTCGACTCCATTGCAGGAGCCACAGTCACATCCGACGCTCTGAAGTTAGCCGTGCAGAGAGCATTGGTGAAGGCAGGTGCGAAGGAAAGCGACACTGCAAAGAAAATTGAAGAGCACAAGAATAACATCTTGAATGCTGAGAGAAAAGCGAGAGCCAGAAGAGGCGGTGGCGGTCTCATTGCCGGAATCGGTGGCGGTGGAAGAGGGTACTTCCCTAAAAACAGCAAGTTCAGAGATGGAACATACACAGGTACTTCAAGAGGATATAACGGTCCGATCAAAGTTTCCGTTACAATCAGAAACGGGAAAATTGCCAGTGTCAGCATTCTGAATCATCATGAAGATTACCCGTACTTCGGTTGGGCGAAGAGAGTGTTGAACAGAATTATAGGCACCGATTCCGCTAACGTAAATACGGTGTCAGGTGCAACGTACTCCAGCAGAGGAATAATCAATGCTATAAATAACGCGTTGAGCAAGGCTGTATACACACCTGATGAAGTCGGAAAAGGCAAGGGCAATAACCACGGCGGTTCAACAAAACCTGGTAACAAAGACCAAGATGATGAAGATGACAATGCGAACAAACCGAACAAACCGAGCACTCCGGAAGAAAAGACCGAGCTGGAAAAGATCAAAGAAGCTACAAACAAGATGATTGCGGCATTGACAAGAAAAGGACAGCTGAAAGAAGGAACTTTTGACGGAGAAGGCGGCGGTTTCAATACCACAAAGGGTAATATTAAGACGAAGACTACAATCGCAGACAATAAGATTAAGGATATTACCGTAGCTGACGGAGATGACTACGCGGATGATATTACGGGATATAGAAGTAAGGCTATAAGAGTGCTTCCTTTCTTGAAGGACGAAAAGAACGGCAGAGAAAATATAGCTGTTATGAAGCTGTATAGGGATTATGTTGAGAAAATTCAGAAGGCCAAAGATCAAAAAGCTACAGCTGAAAAGTTAATCGGCAAGAAGCACGCAGATCTCATATACAATTATGCAAATGTAGAGCATGTATCAAGAGGTGTTAAGTCGTATTTCTCACAGGAACACGGTAAGAAGGATATGTTTGATGCCGTAACAGGTGCGACAGTAAGTGCCGGCGGTATCGGAAGATCAGTTGACAACGCAGTTGAAAAGTCTGAAAACGATGCGAAGACAGGAAATACCATAACTGCAATAGAAGTTGTAGAACCGGCTGATTCTGTGAACCCTTACACCAAGAAGATCATGTTGAGGGCAAACTCAAAGAAGCCGTTAGATTTGAGCGAACTCAAAGTGGCTTTGAGAAAAGAAGACGGCAGCGAAATAAAAGTCGCATATGCAGACTTCGACAAATACGGCATAGAGATCAAGGATAAGCAGACCGGTGAGAAACTCACCCACGGAATGGATATATCCAAATTTGCCGCAAAGGGTGCCATGACTGCGGTTATAAGCCATAAGGAATCAAAGAGAACCGTTGAAATGGCAATTTGGTTCGGAGCGTACAGCAAAGACTATGTCAAGGAAATGGAATACAGCCTGGACGACGGCAAGACTTGGAAGAAAGTTGAAAATCCGATACTATCCGATGAGAATAAAAATAACATCGCAGATAGACAGACTGTGAAATTACCTAAGAGCTATCTGGGCAAAAATATAAAATTCAGAACTAAGACAATCAGTGGTGCAATCTACAATTACGAAAGTAAAGAAGGTATGCAGTACAAAAAAATTAAGTTCGATTGCGTAACCGAATCATATAAGGACAACGCCAATGTGGGCTTTGCTCTGTTTATAACTTTCGAGGAAGATAAGAGCGCACCTAAGCCACCTACACCGGGCGGAGAAGAAGCAGGTGAAGGAGATATAGGTGTAACTATGCCGGCAGGCGGCGTTCTAAACCATCAAAAGATTGCGGATATTCCTGTTACAGCGGGCTCAGGCGTGACCTTGGAATCTGCGGAAGGACTTCCGAACGGATTAAAGTTGGAAGGAAACAAAATAACAGGAACTCCTGAAATAGCTGATAGCGAATTTACAGACGAAGTACAGAAGACTTACAAAGTAAAAATCAAAGGTAAGAAGGGTGGAAAGACGATCTTTAAAACTGTAGACCTTTTGGCACTTCAGGACAAGGATAGAGACGGAATCAGTGCGAATGATGAAGGTGTTAAAGGAGATAATGCATTTACGCCTCAACTTACCACATTGTTCATTACTAAAAAGCTAAATGATCCGGCACCGACTTTGGATGATTACAAGGCGTTGGTTAAAAACCTACCTAAAGACGGTTCTGTAACTGTTGAAGTGGAAAAATCCGCCGAATATGAGCGTAAAGAAAAAAACTATATTGTTACGTTGAAATTTAAGTCAACTCATGTAGATGGAATTGGTGTAAAAAGGATTAGCGTGAAAGTAGATTAGTTATACTTGCTAAATTATAATCGATAAATATTATTATGATATAACGCCTTGTTTTTTTCTACAAGGCGTTATCGTTTTAGGAATGAGAAAAGGGGGAGATTGATGAATCTTATTGTAGGGTTGTTAATTACTACGATATTCTACTATTTGACAGCAAATCTGATCAAAAAGTACAGTGTCGGATTTTATATCGGATTCTATGTGGTAATCGTACTCATGGTACTGTTGTACAGCAAGGGATATTATCAGGAGCTGCCGGAAGGTGGAAAGTTCTTTGCGGATTTATTCCAAAGAGGGGTAATATCCACGTCGACGTTTATAATAGTAATGTATCTGGGTACGGTTACAAAGCATAACGGATTTTCCAGAAGACTCATGCAAGTCAGAGGAGAAATATCAATTATCGGATGTCTGATGGCATTGACACATAATATCTTATTTGGAATAACATACTTTGTTGCGTTTTTCAAAAATCCGGAGTTTATGAACATACAGACCAAGATAGCTACGATATTAACTCTAATTCTAATAGCTTTGATGATACCGCTTTTCATAACATCGTTTAAAGGTGTTAGAAAGAAGATGAACGGCAAGACTTGGAAGAACGTGCAAAGGCTGGCATATCCTTTCTTCTTCCTGATCTACGTTCACGTGATGGTATTGTTCTCACTCGATGTGGAAAAACATAAGATATCCATAATTGCCTACACTTTGGTTTATGTGGCTTACGCAGTGCTCAGATTGAGGAAGTACGCTATGACTAAGGCGAAGAAAAAGCAAGCACTTGAGAGAGCAAAGTCTTAGAAAACGGAGACAAACGAAGATATAGTTAAATGATAAATAGCATCCTATGGCACAGAATAAATGTCGTAGGATGTTTTTTCGATTTTGAGAAGTTCAGAGAAAGAGCTGAAATCCCTTGCAAAAATGTAAAATTCTTCACGACAACATAAATGCATACAAAAATAAAACATTAGTGATATAATAAATATGGCTCAAATAGCCGTAGAAGGAATGTATGATGCAGAGCATCGATAAAAAGATGATACAGAGTGATATTTAAACGATTGAGGAAGGTAAAATGAAGTTGAAGGATAAGAAAATTATCGTGGGAATAACCGGCGGAATTGCGGCATACAAGGCGTGCGACGTAATCAGCAAACTGAGAAAACTCGGAGCGGAAATCGAAGTTATCATGACAGAGAATGCCGAAGAGTTTATCACACCGCTTACAGTGCAGACAGTGAGCAACAACATGGTTTATACGGAAATGTTTGAGACGGCAAGAACTTGGGAAGTTGAACATATTGAGCTCGCCAAAAGAGCGGATCTGTTTTTAATCCTTCCGGCGACAGCGAATTTTATCGGAAAGATAGCAAACGGCATAGCGGATGACATGCTTACGACGACGGTTATGGCGACTAAGGCTGACGTTTTAATAGCACCTGCCATGAACACCAACATGTACGATAACGAAATAGTTCAGGAAAATATGGAAAAACTTAGAAGTAGAGGATATAAATTCATTTCACCGCAAAGTGGAATTTTGGCGTGTGGCGATGAAGGAATAGGTAAATTGGCTTCTGTCGAAAGCATAGTATCGAGAGTTGAGCAGTATTTTGAACATGATGAAAATGGCAGAAAGGGAGATTTGGAGGGAATGAAAATCATCGTTACGGCAGGACCGACCGTCGAGGCGATAGATCCGGTCAGATACATAACCAATAAGTCTACAGGCAAGATGGGGTATTCCATAGCGAAGCAAGCTGTTCTGAGAGGGGCGGACGTGACTCTAATCACCGGTGAAACGCACATAACCCTTCCTGAGGGCTTGAGCAAAGTGGTCAAAATCAAAAGTGCCTGCGATCTGCACGAAGCGATGATGAAGAACCTGGATGAGAACCAGGTTGTGATTCAGAGTGCAGCTGTGGCAGATTACAGACCGAGAGATTATCATGAACATAAGATTAAAAAATCCGACGATGATTTGACAATTGTCTTGGAGAGAAACAAAGATGTGGCTCATGAAATCGGCAAGGTGAAGGGTGACAGAATATTGGTGGGATTCGCTGCAGAAACCGACGATGTAGAGGCAAATGCAAAGAGAAAAATCGAAAAGAAGAATTTGGATTTCATAGTATTGAACGATTTGACAAAGCAGGGAGCAGGTTTCGGAGTTGAGACAAACATCGTGAAGATAATAGATAGGAGTGGAGAGATGCAGGAATATCCGAAACTTTCCAAGACGGAAGTCGGAGACATAATTCTGGATAAGGTTTTAGCAATGGCTGAAAAGAGATAGATTCGGTCGGCATATTAGTCGCAGCCGAAGAGTTGGATTTTTTTAGCGTAGCGGCTTTACGGTTGCTACGCTATTTTTATGTAGCGGAGAGGTTGAGCCGGTGATTTTCCTCATATAAAAATAGCGCTGCCCGACAGGCAGCACTATTTTCATATCAAGAGTTATTCTACTCTTTAACTATGGTAATCGGTAATTTCAGACGGTAGATGGTATAACCTTTGAACTGAAATTACAGCTTGGTAGGTAATTTTATTAGGGTTTTTAGGATCCGAACCGAAAGCGTCATCCGAAACCTTTGGAGTACCGACGATTTTACCGTCCTTGTAAGTTAATCCAGGAGGTAAATTCGCAATACCCAGAACCTTTGCTTCCGAATCGATTTTTTCTATTTCAATAGGTTTGATTTCCTTGTTATTGACAAATTCGGATTCCGATTTCACCTTGATTAGCTTAGTTTCTTCAATAGTCTTTCCGTTGATTATTTCACCTTTAAATTTGATGTGAAGCACGTAACTCAAATTGCTGTTGTTCTTGTAGTCGGCATCATTTCTGAAATAACTTATTTCCTTACCGATTTCACTGACTTCATGCTTTCTTTGAGTATATGTGTACTTGTTTCTTTCACAGATGTAACTCTGATTTTCACTTCCTTGCCGTAGTCGGAAAGAGGAAGATCGAGAGTCTGATCATCGGCGATATTCTGGCTGTCAGCCCATTTCCCATCTTCAGAGAATCGGATTTCACAGGAACCCAAGTTTTGCCGTCATCTACGCTATACTCTAAACCGGTCAGATAGTCATCTGAATAGTCGCCCACCAAAATGGATAATTCGGCGTGTCTGCCCGAAGGGGTATGCTTAACTACGGCTACCATACCGCCATTGTCGGTATATGGTTTCAGAGACATTCCATCTTTGATTTCCTTGCCCGTATCCCTGTCGTATAAGGTAATCTTGTTCTTAGCGAAATCAGCATAATCTATTTCTTTTGAAGAACCGTCCTTATTTTTCAAAGCGATTTTCACATTTTTTAAATTCAACGGCAGATCTTTATTCGCTTTCAATTCGTGATTGCCGGTGAAGTGATTTTTGTTAGTAGGTTTTAATATTTCTAAGGAAGATACCGAATTACCGGTCTTGTAGTCGTCATTAGACAACTTGGCGGCATCGTAAACGGATTTTGCCATACCGTTGGCACTTACTGTTGCACCTGAAACCGAATCAAATAATTTCTGCTCTTCCAACTGCTCACTCATATATTTTTTCAAGACTTTGCACACCATATCGGTTACAAATGATGAACCTTGAGTTTTTTTGAGGCCTTTAAGAGGCTCTGCATAGCGCTTTCCTACGAGAGAAACAGCTGTTTCATACATGTTATCGGATGAATAAATCTTGTCCAGATAGATTCCGAAAACTTTCATCGTAGCGAGGGCTTTCATGCCGTTATTTCCTTTTAATATAGGTAGAATTCCATCAGCCATAGGTTTGTAGCCCGGATCATCACCGTATATCGGGAATGTGATATCCTCTATTTTGTTGTTTTTAAAAGTAACCTCGGATTTTATCACGATAGACTCCTGATATCCGGAACTCTGTCCGACGAATTTTCCATCTAGAAACTTTCCGTCTAAAGTGTATTTTTTCATCAATTCTCTGGCATTATCATTAACTTTCTTCATCTCGTCCTTTTCGACAGCAGGTGGAGGTGTATCTTTACCTCCTTTGTTGTCATCAGGCTTGCCACCGCCCTTGTTGTCGTCTGGTTTTTTGCCGCCGTTACCGGAATTATCGTGACCGCCATCAGCTACGCTGTCGTCGCCGCCCTTTGTAACTGCCTTGGAAACAGCATCGTTAATAGCTGAAATCAGACCGCGGCTGGAGTATGTTGCACCTGATACGGTGTCAACATTGGCATTTGTACGATTTACCACGCTTCTCAAAATTGATTTAGCCCAAGAAAAATATGGATTATCCTCTGAGTGGCTGAGAACTCTGACACCGGCAATTTTACCGTTTTTAATTGTAACAGCTACTTTTATCGGACCTCTATATCCTATTCCTCTACCTGTAAATACTCCGTCTCTGAGATAACTTCCTCTCGGAATTCTCGCAATTCCACCGGTAGAATTTTCAGAGCCGCCTCTCATATGTCTTCTCAATCCTTTGCTGCGTCCATATCTTCCGGCAACAGAATTACCCGAATTGTCGCCTTTAGATATTTTAGAAGAAGAGTTTTTCAGCTGATCCGCCACGGTGTTTTCATCTGCACCGGCTTTTATTAAAGCTTTGCTGACTGCTGATTTCAAAGCATTTGATGTTATAGTAGCTCCGGATACGGCATCTACATCGAAAGTATTATTCTTGATCATAGTATCTAAGATAGCACTTGCCGCCTTGAAATATTCAGGGGTCTCGTTATGAGATACAACCTTGATATCGGCGATTTTACCGTCTTTTATTGTAACTCTAACTGTCAACTCCCCACCATATCCTTTGGCGCTGCCTTCATACTCACCGTCTTTCAACTTCTTATCGGAGTTGTTAGCAGTGTCTTCAGTCTTAGTGCTTGATGTTTCGGATTTAGGCTTTGAATCGCCTTTCCCTTTTGAAAATATGCCGAAAACAATACCCGCAGTTGCAAGTATGACGACAACTGCGATAAGTATCGGCTTGGTGTAAGATTTTTTATCCATTACGTCTCCTATCATGAAATAATTCAATAACTCTCTATCACAATTGTATTACAAATCAAATTAGTTAGCAAGACCTAACAAACGAGTCGGAAGCTTGAGAAGAAAGGAGAGCATTGCGAATATAGAAAAAATCAATAAATTGAAATTGCGGTTAAAAAAGGAAAAAGATTGAGAATATAGCAGATTAACGCCGTTTTATATTTATAGTTTGCGGTGCCCTGTGAAAGAATTATTATTCATCATTATTGATAAATATAATATGTGAAATTTTTGGTGTACGTCAGCAAGGAGATTTAAAATCAGTGCCGATACAAATGTGACAAAGGAGTTATAGAAAAATGTAAAGTATACTTTACAAACGAGTATAAAAAGTGATATCATATCTGTAAAGTTAACTTTACATTTGAAATATTATAATCATGACAAGGAGATCGAGGTGAAAAATAAACTTGAAGAGTTGAGAAGGTATGCAGGCATAACTCAGGAAGAGTTTGCAAAAGAAAAATGAAAGTGTCCAGACAGACGATCAGCGCATTGGAAAAGGGAAGATACAATCCGTCTATTATTTTTTAGCATTTAAAATTGCAAAATATTTTGAGATGGCTATAGAGGATGTATTTGTTTATGAGGAGGAAGAAGATGAAAAATAACAAAGTTTGGTACATAGGATATTTAATTTCCGTCGTTAGCTTGATAATAAGCTTTGCGGGAAATCATAGAAAATCCGCGTTTATAGCACTGGTAATTTTTGCGGCAGTTACTTTTGCGTAACACATATTATGGTTGTACACAATAAGATGTTGCTAAAAAATGAAGAATATAAAATTGCCGTAAATGATGAGAGAACTGAGAAAATAAAAGATAAGATAGGAACGACCACGAGCTATATCATGATGATGTTCATAGTAATATCCGCAGTTGTATTTCTGTACTTGGAATACTATGTTCCCGCAATATTTATGATATTTATAATTTTTCTTGATTCCAATTATAATGCTGGTGTTGGGTATGATTTATGAAAAGAAATTTTAGAGCGGTTCAATTGCAGGCTCAATGCGAGAGAAACATAAATTGCAGTCAAACCTCTATTTGCTGAAAACCGACTAGAATTCACATCAAATGAAATTAAATTGTTCAATTGGACAATTTTGTGGTATCATACGAGATATGAAAAAGATAGTGAGTTTAATCCCGTTAGGGGAAGATTTAATTGAGAAAATCAAGGCTCGAACGAAAGGATTTGAGTTGGTTATCTATCCTCATAAAGACTATAGGTCGGAAGATTTGGCAGATGCCGAAATCATTCTAGGGTGGTCGTCAAAGGTTAAGGAGGCTTTGAAAATAGAGGATAATCAGATTAAATGGATTCAAATCTGGTACGCAGGAGTGGATAGAATGCCGTTGGAGTTTTTGGAGCAAAAGAATGTGTTGTTGACCAATGCCAGCGGAGCCAATGCTCCATCCATCGCTCAGCAGGTTATGGGAATGCTCTTGTGCGATGTTCGCAGCTTAGATGAGAATTTGCTGAATCAAAGAGAGAGCAATTGGGATATTCCAAAGCGATTAACTGAGGTGACGGAGAAGAATATGCTGATTTTAGGCACGGGAAACATAGCAAAGGCAATTTGCAAATATGCGACAGCTTTTGATATGAACATTTATGGCGTAAATAGAACCGACAGGCAAGTTGACGGCTTCAAAGAAGTGTATGATTTTAATCGCTTGGAGAAAGTGTTGAAAAACTTTGATTACGTCGTGAACACCCTTCCGCTGACTGATGAAACCGAGGGTATGGTGGGTAAAACAGTCTTTGACAGTATGAGAAAAGATGCATACTATGTAAGCGTGGGCAGAGGAGGTACAACTGTAGAAGGAGAACTGATAGATGCCTTGGACAATGATAAAATCGCCGGAGCGTTTTTAGATGTGTTTGCCGTGGAGCCGTTGCCGGCAGAGAGCCCTCTTTGGAAACATTCCAAAGTCATGCTTTCTCCACATACTTCCGGAATTACGGATTACTATAATGAACGCATAATAAACAGTTTTTTGAGAAATTTTGAATGTTACAGGGATGGAAAAGATATAGAGGAAAATTTGGTCGATTACAAAAGACAGTACTAGGAAATCCAAGTCGATTACGAAAGAAAAAGACCGGCTTTCAGATGTCAGTTTGGACATATCTGAAAGCCGGCCTTCTTTGGGTATGTAACTTATTCACAATATCCTATACGGATAAATTTCATATCGATTATAAAATAACATCACCCGATTTATTCTCACCGGCGGTTAGAAATCCACTTCCGTGCCGTCATATATAGCTCTGAACAGCCTTTCCATCTGCTCAGGAGTAATCGGTCTAGGATTGCTTCCCGTACATGCGTCATCAACTGCCAACTGAGATATAAGGGTTATTTTTTCATCGAACTCGGCTTTTGGAATACCGAATTCCTTTAAAGTCGCAGGGATAGAGAGAGCTTTGTTGAATTCTCTGATCTTATCGATTAACGCATCTTTCAACGCTTTGTTATCATCTCCCTTCAGACCGACAAATCTGGCTATATCGGCATATCTCTTAAGTGCTGTTTCATCCTTCGCATTGTATGAAATTACCGAAGGAAGGTACATCGCGTTGGCACAACCGTGAACTATGTGATCGCCTTCAAAAGCGGCACCGGTCTTATGAGCCATGGAGTGGGTGATTCCCAGTAAAGCATTGGAAAACGCCTGTCCTGCTAAACATTGAGCATAATGCATCTGTTCTCTTGCAGACATATCACCCTTGTAAGAGTCGAGCAGATATTCGAATACCATTTGAATAGCACGCAGAGCCAACGGATCGGTAAACGGACCGTTAACTGTCGATACGTACGCTTCAATGGCGTGAGTCAAGGCATCCATTCCTGTATAAGCGACCAGTTTTGGAGGCATGGTTTCAGCCAATTCGGGATCTACAATTGCCACATCGGGAGTTATCTCAAAGTCCGCCAGAGGATATTTTATACCTTTCGAGTAATCCGTAATTACGGAAAAAGCAGTAACTTCCGTAGCTGTTCCTGAAGTAGATGGAATTGCTACAAAATACGCTTTATTTCTGAGCTTAGGAAAGTTGAAAGGAATACATAAATCCTCGAAAGTAACTTCCGGATGTTCGTAAAATGCCCACATGGCTTTCGCTGCATCTATAGGAGATCCGCCACCCATGGATATGATTACATCCGGCTGGAACTCTTCCATCAGTTTGGCACCTCTCATTACGGTTTCAACTGACGGATCGGCTTCAACCCCTTCGAAAAGCCTAACTTCAATACCGGCTTCGTTCAGATAATTCACAGCTTTGTCTAAAAACCCGAAACGTTTCATCGAACCGCCACCGACAACTAAAACAGCCTTTTTACCCGTTAATTTCTTCAACTGTTCTAAAGACCCTTTACCGAAATAAAGATCTCTTGGGACTGTATATCTCATCATAACATTCGCCTCCTTTTGTACACTGAATACATGTCTTGTCAATGAAGAAAACAAACAGTTTCTTCTTTAATTGCATTATATATGGACAGAGATTAAAAATCAATAAAAATCGTTAAAAATATGACACTAAAATATAAACTTTTCTATAAATCTCATGAAAAAAATGTATGTGAGAAGGAGTTTTTGTATTTCTGCAATAAATTTTGATAGATGATATACAAATAAATGAAGGGATTGAAAAAGGGAGTATTTATTTGATTTTATGGATTATAGAAGTGATGACCTTTATGAAAGAACCCATCATCAATAGAGCCAGAGCTATGGCACCGGCGATGAAAAATGTGGTCTGTGCAGTTGCAGCCGCCTTATCGTAATTTGAATTGATGAGTTCTCTCATGGTGTAGTACATTCCGGCACCGGGAACTAAGGGCAGAATTCCGGGGATTATGAATACTATTGCGGATTCTTTGAATTTTCTCGAAGAAAAGTCGCTCAGCAGTGCGACCAGGCAAGAGGCGATAAAAGCCGACATGGCTTTTGTCGAACCTGTTGCCAAGAGATATTGATAAGTTGTCCAACCCAGCCCGCCTACTATGGACGCTGCTACTATACTGCGTCTGGGACAGTTGATAATCAGGCAAAACCCCACACATGATAAGGCGCCTACTATAAAGGAAAAAAGAAGATTCATCAGAAAATACCTCCTATGTACAACCAGAGTTTCAACACCAGACCGGCACCCAGTGCCAACGCTATGGCTATGGCAAACGCTTCGGTCAACCTGGCGACGCCCGATAGCATGTCTCCTGTGAGGAAATCTCGTAAGGCATTGGTTATGGCAGCCCCGGGAACGAACAGCATGAGAGTTCCTATTATTATGAAGTCGGCATTGTCTGCAAGGTGCAGATAAGTCGATAAAAGTGCGAGAAATGTCGCTACCCCGCAACAGAAAAAATCGACTATGAAATAACTGATCTTATATTTACCGAGAAAAATCGAGCATAGATAAGAGATGATGCCGACAAAAATTCCCACTACAGCATCTTTCAAGGTCCCGCCAAAAAGAAGGCAGAACAATGAACTCGCCAGTGCAGCTCCGAAAAGTTGAATGGGCAACTTAAACGGTTTCAAGTTTTCAATTTTATCAGCCTCAATCAAGGCATCGTCCAAGGATATTTTCCCTCTTACAAAATTTCGGGATAGTGCATTTATATGGGATATTTTATCCAAGTCGGTGCAGCGATATTTGATGGCTTTTATGAAGGTTTTCACCTCGCTGTTATCTCCCTCGGAACCTATGGACGCGAAGATTCCGGTAGGTGTCGCAAAGACTTCCACGTGTTTGATGTTGCAGGCACCGCAAATCCGAGTGATAATTTCTTCCACCCTATATATCTCGCCACCGTTTTTCATCATTATTTCTCCGGCTTTTACTGCGAGGAGAAAGCCTTTTTGTTGCATGTTTGTAATCATAATTAAAGTATAGCATAAATGGCGAAAATTTGGGAAAAGTTTTAGAAAAATGATATTTGGAAAAATTTTACGGATAAGGGGACGAAATCGGTGGACTTTTGTGACGGAAATGTTAGAATCATCGTAATAACTGCGAGTAGTTTTTTACTCTCGGTCAGCAACTGTTTATCATAGCATTTGCATGTATGTCATGAAATAAAAAGTCTGCGTTTTGTGACAGGTATATTTCAGCAGACAGAGGAATACTTAAAGGAGAGGAAATATGAAAAGGAGAAAGTGGCTCGGGATGCTGCTTGCCGTGATGATGACTTTAGGCTCATTGTTATACGGCTTTGATGCACCGGTAAACGCACAGGGAACGGGAAAGGAAGTCGATGCGAAGATAACCAAATTCACTATTCTCGACAGCGATAAAAAGGAAATTAACAAAATGTATGCTTCGAATTCTTTCTATCTGAGCATGGATTGGGATGCAAGTGCACATGGGGGTAATTTGCATAAGGGAGATTACTTTAAGATAAAACTACCTGAACAAATGATTTTTCCGGCAGATTCTAAGTATGTAGACTTTGATTTGTATGCTCCGGATGGACATACCGTAATTGCAAAGGCACATGTAACTCCAAACCCTAGCGGTGGTGGAGAGGTGAAGATAACATTCACAGATTATGTTGAAAATAAACATGGCGTAAACGGTTCCATGTTCATGGCAGCCAGATTCAATGAGTCAAAAGTAAAGACTGGAGAAAAATACGTTTCAAGTTGAAGTGAATGGGAAGATTACAAGCAAGACCATTGAAATTGGCAAAGTTGATGATATTAAAGACGAAGTCTTGACAAAGTGGGGATATGGACAGGAATCCGAGCCGAATGTCGCAGTTTGGGAAGGTCGTATAAACCACGAGGGAGCAACTTTGCATAACGTCGAAATATCCGATACTCTGGGAGACTCGGGTCAGACGTTTATTGAAGGAAGTTTTTCACTAAAAAGTGAAATTCGATAAAAAGGAACAATAATTGAAAAATAGAGGATGTAAATCTAAATGACAAACTTACTTTTTTCACCGGACAAAAATCTTATACGATAAAACTGGGAAATGTGAACGGTGATCAGTACTTTTTTGACTATAAAACAACATATGCGAAGGGAACGACTCTCAAAAACAAGATACAGTTGAAATCCACTGAAAAGTCAGCGGAATTTATAGCTCTTATAAATCATCCGAGTCAGGCGGTTCGGGTGTAGGAGAGTTGGCTAACAAGATAAAAATAATAAAGGTGGACTCTGAAAACGAGCAAACTAAGCTTGAAAATGCGGAGTTTAAGATCACAAGCGTTGCTGATGGAAAAGGAATACGTTGTAAAAACTAATTCCGATGGTGAAGCAATCAGTGAGAAGCTTCCTGCAGGAAACTATAAGATCAAGGAAATCAACCCGCCGAAGGGTTTTAAATTGAATGAAGAAGAGATTACCGTTACAGTAAAAGACGGTGAAGCGGTTATTAAAACCATAAAGAATGAACCTATAAAAGTTTCCGTATCGGTAAATAAGAAATGGATTGGTAAGGCAGCCGATTCTGTAACTATGCATCTGTATGCAGATGATGTCGATACGGGAAAAAAGGTGGTTCTGAATGAAGCTAACAGCTGGAAACACACTTTTGATAATCTGAGAGGATACAAAGCCGATGGAACTAAAATAAAGTACACTGTCAAGGAAGACGTTCCACAGAACTACGAAAGTAAAACGGAAGGTTCTCAGGAAGACGGTTACACTATAACCAATACGAATACGAAAAAAGTCAAAATTCCGGTGGAGAAGATGTGGGTAGGACCTAAGCAGAGTAAGGTAACCGTAAGATTGTTCGCAGACGGCGTAGAAAAGGAGAATGTTGAGCTGAGTGAAGCCAATAACTGGAAACATGAGTTTAAAGATCTTCAAAAATACAGAGCTGACGGAAGTTTGATAGAATATACGGTAAAAGAAGATGCCGTTTCCGATTATGACACGGATATTACAGGAAATGCAAAAGACGGCTTTAAAATCAAGAATACGAATACGGAAAAAGTCAAAATTCCTGTAGAAAAGACATGGGTAGGACCTAAGCAGAGTAAAGCGACAGTTAGACTCTTTGCGGACGGTGTGGAAAAAGAAAACGTAGAACTGAGTGAAGCCAACAACTGGAAACATGAGTTTAAAGATCTTCAAAAATACAGAGATGACGGAAGTCTAATAAACTACACTGTAAAAGAAGATGCTGTTGTCAATTACGACACGGATATTGCAGGAAATGCAAATGACGGCTTTAAGATTAAAAACTCAAATAATGAAAAGGTTAAAGTCCCTGTTGAAAAGACTTGGGTCGGACCAAAACAGAGCAAGGTCACAGTTAGACTGTTTGCTGATGGAGTAGAAAAGCAGAAAGTAGAGCTAAGTGAAGCAAACAACTGGAAGCACGAGTTTGAGAACTTACCTAAGTACAATTCTGACGGAAGCGAAATAAAGTACACTGTAAAAGAAGATGCTGTTGAAAAACTACGATACAGATATTACGGGAAATGCAAATGACGGCTTTAAGATCAAAAACTCAAATAACGAAAAAGGTTAAAGTTCCTGTTGAAAAAGACTTGGGTTGGACCTAAGACAAGCAAAGTTACTGTGAGACTTCTTGCTGATGGAAAAGAAAAAGAAAACGCAGAACTTAGCGAGGCGAACAACTGGAAGCACGAGTTTGAGAACTTACCAAAGTACAATGCCGACGGAAGCGAAATAAAGTACACTGTAAAAGAAGATGCTGTTGTCAATTACGACACGGATATTGCAGGCAATGCAAATGACGGCTTTAAAATCAAGAACACTAACGTTGAAAAAATAAAGATACCTGTCGTGAAGAAGTGGATCGGAAAAGAACTTGAGAGTGTAACCGTAAATCTCTATGCGGATGGAAAGAAAATCGGTGAAGCGAAACTGAGCAAGAGCAATGGATGGAAGCACACTTTCGAGAATCTTCCAAAATATGATGAAAAGACAGGAGAAGAAATAAAGTATGCCATAGATGAAAATGAGGTCTTGGGATATACTGCAAAGATAACGGGAGATCAGGAGAAGGGATTTGAAATTACCAACACTCAGGATACTCCTAAGAAACCGAAGACCCCGAAAGAGCCGCCTAAGACAGGTGACGATAGAAATGCCGGAGTGTATGGTGGTTTGATAGGGCTTGCATTGGTAGGTATTCTGGGTGCAAGGCGTGCAAACAGAAGAAGAAAAGAAATGTAATAATTCATCTCGCAATCTATGTCGGTTGGAGAACATTTGAGTTTGAGAATTTATTGAATTAAATACATTGAACCGTCCAAGTTTTGGACGGTTCTTTTTAATGTATGAATTTCACAGGAAAAAAATCATGTGCTGATTTTAGAATGATGGCGATAAAACATTTCTATTGACAACGCCATGAATGGATTATCATGACAACCGAAAAAGTGACGAGACTAAGGATAAAAAAACAATGTTGAACGGAAATTTAATTGACAATGAACCGGTCGTATATTACTATATTATGTTAGTAATACCTAATAAAATAAAGGAGGGAAATTGAAAAGGAGATTAAAGAGCTTTGTATTATCAATGACATTGATATTTACATTGGTTTTTTTCCACTTTGAACATTCCGGTAATGGCAGGAGAACAACACTCTATTGACATAACAGGAAGTACAGGAAACGGTATATTCGGATGTTCATTGAAGGTGAAGACCATGGAACAGCTGAAAAAGATTAAGGAAATAAAGGTAAATGGTGAATCGTTTACAAAAGTTTCAAAATAAAAAGCGATTTAAAATCGGGTAAAAATATATGTTATCTGAAACCGATCCGGATATCTTTTTATCAGCCGTAAAAATAACGATAAGATCGAGATGACAACGGATACGGAAAAAGTGACGGTAACGGTTAAAAATGCCAATGCGTTTGGAAATATGCACGATTCCAAGAGCATAGTGTATTCGAAATTGGATGCCGGTGGAGGTGGAAATGTAACGCCGCCTAAAACCCAATGCGGGAAATGAAAATACTCCTGATTTGGAGATTGCATCGTCAGCGTTGAACTTCAGCTATCATCAGTTGATATTGAATTTTTAAGAAACCGGGATGGCTGAAAAAAATTAAGGAAGTCAAAGTCAATGGGGAAAATTATACGAAAAAAGATTCACCGTTGACTCCGGGAGACGGATTTGGAAAGTTTTTCTATATAGATTCAGCGAACAATAAAATATATTTGACAAATACCGGTATAAGCAACGGTAGCAGAGTTGAACTCATTACAGATAAGGGAACGACTTCTTTCACCGCTCAACACATGGGATTGTTGGGAAGTTCGGGAAACAACTACAAGGACGTGAAATTTGAACCTAAAAACGGTGGAAACGACTTTTCGATTAAAGTTTTCAAAAAAAATCAAAACGGCAAAGGACTTGCAGGAGCAGAATTTGATGTAGTCAAAAATGCTTCAGGGGATGTTGTCGGCAAAATAACTACCGATGCCGACGGAAACGGACATGTAGCCAATCTTGCAAAGGACAATTACACGTTGAGAGAGACCAAAGCTCCACGAGGATATGTGAAGTCCGAACAGGGAATCGAGGTCAAAAAGAGCGACTTTAAAGATGCGACAAAAGAAGCGTTCAAAGAAGTGGAAAATAAAAAGGAAAAAACCTCAATATCAGGAGATAAGAAATGGAACGACGGAGATAACCAAGACGGTATCAGGCCTGATGAAATTGAAGTCAAGCTTTTGGCGAACGGTGCTCCTATACAAAATCAAACTTTGAAACCGGATCCGACAGGAAAGTGGAGTTACAAGTTCGATGATTTAGATAAGTATGATAACGATGGGAATCTGATAAACTACACCGTGGAAGAGGATGAAATCCAAGGATATACAGCTTCTATGAAAAAACAGCCACAGGATATGACATAATAAATGAACACAAACCGGAAACAGTTGATGTTAAGGGAGATAAAAAGTGGCTTGACGACAACGACAAAGATAAGAAGAGACCTGATGAAATCACCGTAGGTCTTTATGTGGACAACACAAAGATACAGGAAACAAAAGCGACAAAGGCAAATAACTGGGAATTTAAATTTGAAAACCTTCCAAAATACAAGAAGGGTAAGAAAATAGAATACACAGTAAAGGAAGAACCTGTAGAAGGATACACATCATCTATTAAGAAAGTTTCAGATAACGTATATCAGATAGTGAATACTATCACAGGCAAAGTGTCTATTCCTGTCAACAAGACATGGATCGGACCAAAAGGAGAGAAAGCGGTAGTAAAGCTGTTTGCCAATGGAGTAGAAAAAGAAAAAGCGGAGTTAACTGCGGGAAACAACTGGTCACATACATTTGCAAATTTAGATAAATACGATGATCAAGGAAAGAAAATCGCATATACCCTAAAGGAAGAACCTGTTCAAAACTACGACAGTGAAATTACGGGAAGTGCTGAAAGCGGATTTACGGTAAAGAACACGAATAACGAGAAAATTAAGATTCCTGTGGAGAAGGCATGGGTCGGACCTAAACTTGAAAAGATAAGAGTTAACTTGCTTGCAGACGGCGTTGTGAAAGAACATGCAGAACTGAGCGAAGCAAACGGTTGGAAACACGAGTTTAAAGACTTACCCTAAGTATAAGCCGGACGGTAGCAAAATAGAATATAAAATACAGGAAATCGATGAGCCTAACTACGACAGCGAGATTACGGGAAATGTAGAGGACGGGTTCAAAATCAAGAACACGAATAATGAGAAAATCAAGATTCCTGTGGAGAAGACATGGGTCGGACCTAAACTTGAAAAGGTAAGAGTTAACTTGCTTGCAGACGGCGTTGTGAAAGAACATGCAGAACTGAGCGAAGCAAACGGTTGGAAACACGAGTTTAAAGACTTACCTAAGTATAAGCCGGACGGCAGCAAAATAGAATACTAAAATACAGGAAATCGATGAGCCTAACTATGACAGCGAAATTACGGGAAATGCAGAGGACGGGTTTAAAATTAAGAACACGAATAATGAAAAAATCAATGTTCCCGTAGAGAAGAAGTGGATAGGCAAAGAAGCGGATTTAGTTAAGGTGAATTTACTTGCAGACGGCAAAGACACCGGAAAGAGTGTAACGTTAGATAAAGCATCTCGATGGAAAGGTGAATTCAAAAACCTTCCTAAGTACGATGATAAAGACGGACATGAAATTGCATACACTGTGAAAGAAAATAAGATTGAAGGATATGTATCAAATGTTTCAGGAAATGCGAAAGACGGTTTTGTCATAACGAATACCATCACGGGAAAAACATCCGTTTCAGTGGAAAAAAGATGGGTTGGAAATCCTGCGAAGAGAGTTACGGTCAACTTGCTTTGCCGATGGCAAAATGATAGACAGCAAGAAGATAACAAAGGATGACGGCTGGAAATGCACTTTTGAAAACTTGGATAAATACAAGGATGGCAAGGAGATCAGATATGAGATCACAGAGGACGAGGTAGCCGGATATACAGCAAGTATAAAAGGAGATGCTGAAAGCGGGTTTGTAATTACCAACACTCAGGACACTCCGAAGGAGCCGAAGAAGCCAAATGATCCTCCTAAGACCGGAGATGACAGCGGTGCCGGCGTGTACGGCAGCTTAATGGGACTGGCATTGGTAGGAATCTTCAGTGCGAGATATGTAAACAAAAGAAGGAAAGAAATGTAATAACACGGCGATTAAATTTGAAATTGACGTCGGATAAAACTCGTTTAAATTTACAAATTCTTTGAATTAAGCATGTGAAGAACCGTTCAAATGATGAACGGTTCTTTTAATTTGAAAGTTTCACAGCGAACATTTTAGAAGAAATTTACATCGATTCTTTTCCGGTGACAATTCGATTTCTCCTTTGGAAAATACAAGTGATATTGAAAAGATCCGCATTTTAAGGGAAATATGAAATCATGAGAAGAAAAGCGATGAAAAAAATAAGCTTTTACAAGATGATAGTTATAAAGAGTAGAATGTAGATTTTCTCTGATTGTGAAAAATGTTAAAAATTCATAATTATCGCAATGAAAGGTGAGAGAGTTATCATTTAGCAAAAATCCGAGGGGAAATTTTAAAAAAAGTCCTCTCGGGTTTTTACTTATATGAATTTCACTAAAAATTTTTAAATATAAAATCGCAATTCAATTTTGACAGAGGACAATAAGTATGGTATCATATACATACGGATTCGGTTAGGTATGACGTAAGAAAAGCTAGTTTAAATATTTAGCGGAAAGAGATTGACAATGCTAGGTCAAAGAGACATAATCATTAGACAGACAGACAGACGACAGACAGACAGACAGACAGACAGACAGACAGACAGACAGACAGACAGACAGACAGAGTCTGGTTTTTGTAGTTCAAAAATAAATATATTTTTATAAGGAGATAACATAGGTAGTGCGTAATAAAGACTATTTTACGTGCTATCTTTTTATATTATCAAAATCGGATAAAATTTCTGACAGATAGGAGCTGATAAAATTGGAAGTTGAGAGACATATTGATATGGAATTTTCAATTTGACTTTATGTAAATGAATAACATTTCATTTACGTTGCAATTGAAAAGAGTATTTAGATTAAAGTGTAGAGGTAATGTAGAAGTATAGATGAATATGGAATATAAAACAGTTTATATCAATGTCACAAAAATTTTTAGGGAGGAAAGCATAATGAGAAAGAAAATCATTAAAAAGGTTGTAGCAATACTGACCGTGGTCACGTTGCTCATACCTAATGCAACTCAGGCTTATGCCGCAGATCCCGTCAGAGGAGTGCAAACGAATGTAGATAGCTCCGGATTGGACAAAGCGGTAGAAGATGCTAAAAAAGCAGGTGTCCAAGTGACGCAAGGAAATACGGAGGACAAAGGTACCGTAGATTCCAAGGCGGCAGCAGATGCTAAAAGGGCAGAGATCACCGCAGACTATGAACGTCAGATACGGGAATTAAATGAAGCCAGAGCTAAATTGGACGATTACAACGCTAAGAAAGCTGAGTACGACAAGAAAAAGAAACAGTATGACAAAGATCTAGCTCAATATGAGATTGACAAGAAGAAGTATGAGAAAGCTCTAGAAGAGTTAGAAAAACACAAACATGATGATGGCTGTTTGAAAAATCCGACTGGACAGCCGCTGTTTTTTGAATCAGAACCTGATGCGGTTTTGAATGTACCATCATGGAAAGAACTTAAGCAAGGGGAGTTTTATAACTATGCGTTAGCGTTGAATTATTTGAATGGTAGTGACAACGCGACAAAGACCAAAAGGGAGATTGCTTATAATCACCTTAAGAGTTTTGATGATAAGCCTGATGGCAATGTGAAAAGAGTAACTTTAAAGAAAGATCAGACATTAGTTGCAACATACACTAACCTGAAGAGATCCTACATGAACGGCAAGAAAATTTCCAAAATCGAGTACAGATATACTCTAAAGAGCACAGGTAACTTGGGTGGAAATGAAGTACCGGCGTTTTTGTATTCTGATCCGACCATTACGCTGAGATACTGGTCCTTCTTTAGCAATATAAAGATAAATATGGAAGTCAGGATGTATGACGATCAAGGTAAGGAAATAGATACAAAAGATGCGCTCCTTGACTTTCAATCGTTAAACAGAGGGCATGGATACGGGCAGTTCAATGGGAAAGATGCGATTGAAAAAGTATCGTATCACACGGGAACACCTCTTGAAATTAACGGGTCATCAGTGAAGGCACATGGTAGCGAGCTGTATGCAGACGGTTCCAATTATACTAAAAAAAGACGGTTCAAAGTATGAATCCGAGCAGTGGGATTCAGATAAATCTCCGTTGAATTGGTACGGGGCGATAGTAGGAAAACAGACCAAGTCAAATATTAATTTTGATATAGAATCCAACCACTGCGTTAATGTATGGTTTGCTTTCGACAGCAAAGTTAAGCCAAAGGATATACCACTCAAACCGACACCGCCGGTGCCGCCGGTAGAACCTAAAAAACCGGATACAAAGGTAACATATCACTACAGCGTGTTTTATGTAAAATCTAAAGTAGAGAAAAAAGTATACGATGCTCAAGGACAAGACATAAACGAGAAAGCTGTTAAAAAGAATTCGGTAGTAGACTTTACGTTAAATGCTTCAGATTTTCCAAAAGGTCATGAAGATATAAACTCTTTGGTGTTTAAAGATACTCTGCCTGAGGACTATGCTTTAGACTTAGATAAAACAAAGGCGAAAAGCCCGGATTACGATGTGAGTTATGACCAAAACACAAGGCTTTTGACGTTTACAGCAAAAGCGAGTCTTCTTGCTGAAATAAATAAAGATAAGACAAAGGAAGCTAAAGTTCCTTCCCCAATGATCACAGGAAAAGTGACAAAAGAAGGAAAGACATACGAAAATAAGTTTGAACTTAAAATAAACAACACATATAAAGTGGAGTCAAATCCGGTTAGAGTGTATACACCGACAGAACCTGTAAAGAAGGTATTTAAAGAAGGTGATACGACTACCAATATAGACGGTAAGAGAGTAGAAGCAGGTCAAGTTTTAGAATATGCAATTACCTACAAAAATACAACAGGTAAGAAGGTAACGGCAACTATAACAGATAGGATTCCTGAATTTACAGAATTTGTATCGGCAGATAACGGTGGCGTGAACAACAACGGAACTATTACCTGGACAAAGGAAGTAGAAAAAGATAAGAGCCTAACCGTTACATTCAAAGTAAGAGTAAAAAAAGATGTAAACGGAGAAGTTCTAAAGAACAAAGCTAAGGTAAATGACGGTAAAAACGATTACGACACTAACGAAGTAACAAATCCAACATCTACAAAGCCAAAGAAGGAAGTATTTAAGGAAAATACAAATATAAATATAGATGGCAAGAGGGTAGAGCCGGGACAAGTACTGACTTATGCAATTACCTATAAAAATACAACAGGAGAAAAGGTAACGGCAAAGATAACAGATAAGATACCGGCACACACAAGTTTTGTATCGGCGGAAAACGGCGGTGTGAACAATAACGGAACAGTAACGTGGAATGTACCTGTAGAAAAGGATAAGAGCGTTACGGTAAGATTCAATGTAAAAAGTAGATGAAAAGGTAAATGGCAACACAATAAAAATGATGCCAAGGTTTTTGATGGCAAAAATGAGTATACGACAAATGAAGTAACAAATCCAACGCCGACAGGACCGAAAAAAGAAGTATTTAAAACAGGAACAACTACAAACATCGACGGTAAGAGAGTAGAAGCAGGTCAAATTTTAGATTATGCGATTACCTACAAAAACACCACAGGAGAAAAGGTAACAGCAACAATCACAGATAAGATTCCTGAGTTTACGGAGTTTGTATCGGCAGAAGATGGCGGTACAAATAATAACGGAACAGTTACCTGGACAAAGGAAGTAGAAAAGGATAAGAGCGTTACTGTTAGATTTAAAGTAAAAGTTAAAGCTGATGTAAACGGAGAGCTTCTAAAGAACAAGGCTAAGGTAAATGACGGCAAAAACAATTACGATACTAATGAAGTAACAAATCCGACTCCAACTAAGCCTAAGAAAGAAGTATTCAAATCAGGAACAACTACAAACATAGACGGTAAGAGAGTGGAAGCTGGAGAAGTTTTAGATTATGCAATTACCTACAAAAACACGACAGGTGAGAAGGTAACAGCGACTATTACAGATAAGATCCCTGAATACACAGAGTTCGTATCAGCAGAAGATGGTGGTGTGAACAACAACGGAGTTATTACCTGGACAAAGGAAGTTGAAAAAGATAACAGCATTACTGTTACATTTAAGGTAAGAGTAAAGAAAGATGTAAATGGCGAAGTTCTAAAGAACAAAGCTAAGGTAAATGACGGTAAAAACGAATATGACACTAATGAAGTAACAAATCCAACTCCAACAAAACCTAAGAAAGAAGTGTTCAAATCAGGAACTCAGACAAATATAGATGGTAAGAGAGTGGAAGCTGGAGAAGTTTTAGATTATGCAATTACCTATAAAAACACCACAGGAGAAAAGGTAACAGCAACTATTACAGATAAGATTCCGCAGTTTACAGAATTTGTATCAGCAGAAGATGGCGGTACAAACAATAACGGAACTATTACCTGGACAAAGGAAGTAGAAAAAGGATAAGAGCGTTACTGTTAGATTTAAAGTAAAAGTTAAAGCTGATGTAAACGGAGAGCTTCTAAAGAACAAGGCTAAGGTAAATGACGGCAAAAACGAATATGACACTAACGAGGTGACAAATCCGACGCCAACAAAACCGAAAAAAGAAGTCTTTAAGAGTGGTACAACAACTAACATCGACGGTAAGAGAGTAGAGCCGGGAGATGAGCTTACATATAAAATAACTTACACAAATACAACAGGAGATAATGTAAAAGCAACTATAACAGATAAGCTGCCTGACTTTACAGAATTTGTATCAGCAGAAGATGGCGGAAGTCATTCTAATGGAATAGTAAAATGGACTAAGGATGTTGACAAGGGGAAAGAGCATTACAGTCACATTTAAAGTAAGAGTTAAAAAAGATGTAAATGGAGAGATTATAAAGAACAAAGCCAAGGTAAATGACGGCAAAAACGATTATGATACTAATGAAGTAACTAACCCAACGCCGACAGGACCTAAAAAGGATGTCTTTAAATCAGGAACTACAATAAGCATTGATGGCAAGAGAGTAGAAGCAGGGCAAGAACTTACATACGCAATAGACTATAAAAATACCACAGGAAAAGATGTAGATGTAACAATATCCGATACAATTCCTGCACATACAAAATTCGTATCAGCAGATAACGGAGGCAGAGAAATAGGCGGAGTAGTTGTATGGAGTTTGAAGGTAAAAAGCGGAAAGAGCGTTAGAGTAACCTTTAATGTTAAAGTAGATGAAAAGGTAAATGGCGAGATCATAAAGAACAAAGCCAAGGTATTTGATGGTAAAAACAATTACGATACTAACGAAGTTACAAATCCAACTCCAACAAAGCCTAAGAAGGAAGTGTTTAAGAGTGGTACAACTACTAATATAGATGGCAAGAGAGTGGAAGCAGGAGAGGAACTTACATATTCTATTACCTATAAAAACACGACAGGTGAGAAGGTAACAGCAACAATCAAGGATAAGATTCCTGAATACACAGAGTTTGTATCAGCAGATAATGGCGGAACAAACAACAACGGAACTATTACCTGGACAAAAGAAGTAGAAAAAGATAAGAGCTTAACTGTTACATTTAAGGTAAGAGTAAAGAAAGATGTAAACGGAGAGCTTCTAAAGAACAAAGCCAAGGTAAATGACGGTAAAAACGATTATGACACTAATGAAGTTACAAATCCAACGCCGACAAAACCTAAGAAGGAAGTCTTTAAGAGTGGTACAACAACTAACATCGACGGCAAGAGAGTAGAAGCAGGAGAGGAACTTACATATTCTATTACCTACAAAAACACAACAGGTGAGAAGGTAACAGCAACTATAAAGGATAAGATTCCGCAGTTTACAGAATTTGTATCAGCAGATAACGGCGGAACCTTTAAGGATGGAACTATTACCTGGACAAAGGAAGTTGAAAAGGATAAGAGTCTAACTGTTACATTTAAGGTAAGAGTTAAAAAAGATGTAAACGGAGAGGTTCTAAAGAACAAAGCCAAGGTAAATGACGGTAAAAACGATTATGACACTAATGAAGTAACAAATCCAACTCCAACAAAACCGAAAAAGGAAGTGTTCAAATCAGGAACAACTACTAATATAGATGGCAAGAGAGTAGAAGCAGGAGAGGAACTTACATATTCTATTACCTATAAAAACACCACAGGCGAAAAGGTAACAGCAACTATAACAGATAAGATTCCGCAGTTTACAGAATTTGTATCAGCAGATAACGGTGGTGTGAACAACAACGGAACTATTACTTGGACAAAAGAAGTTGAAAAAGATAAGAGCCTAACAGTTACATTTAAGGTTAAAGTTAAAAAAAGATGTAAACGGAGAGGTTCTAAAGAACAAAAGCTAAGGTAAATGATGGTAAAAACGATTATGACACTAATGAAGTAACAAATCCAACGCCAACTAAGCCTAAGAAAGAAGTCTTTAAGAGTGGTACAACTACCAATATAGATGGCAAGAGAGTAGAAGCAGGGGAGGAACTTACATATTCTATTACCTATAAAAACACCACAGGCGAAAAGGTAACAGCAACTATAACAGATAAGATTCCACAGTTTACAGAATTTGTATCAGCAGATAACGGCGGTGTTAACAACAACGGAACTATTACCTGGACAAAGGAAGTAGAAAAAGATAAGAGCCTAACTGTTACATTTAAAGTTAAAGTTAAAGCCGATGTAAATGGCGAAGTTTTAAAGAATAAAGCCAAGGTAAATGACGGTAAAAACGATTATGACACTAATGAAGTTACAAATCCGACTCCAACTAAGCCTAAGAAGGAAGTGTTCAAATCAGGAACAACTACTAATATAGATGGCAAGAGAGTAGAAGCAGGAGAGGAACTTACATATTCTATTACCTACAAAAACACTACAGGCGAGAAGGTAACAGCAACAATAAAGGATAAGATTCCGCAGTTTACAGAATTTGTATCAGCAGATAACGGCGGAACCTTTAAGGATGGAACAGTTACATGGGTTAAGGAAGTTGAAAAAGATAAGAGCCTAACTGTTACATTTAAGGTTAAAGTTAAAAAAGATGTAAATGGCGAAGTTTTTAAAGAATAAAGCCAAGGTAAATGACGGTAAAAACGATTATGACACTAATGAAGTAACAAATCCGACTCCAACAAAACCGAAAAAGGAAGTGTTCAAATCAGGAACTCAGACAAATATCGACGGCAAGAGAGTAGAAGCAGGTCAGGAACTTACATATTCTATTACCTATAAAAAAACAGCACAGGTGAAAAGGTAACAGTAACTATAACAGATAAGATTCCGCAGTTTACAGAATTTGTATCAGCAGATAACGGCGGAACCTTTAAGGATGGAACTATTACCTGGACAAAGGAAGTAGAAAAAGATAAGAGCCTAACTGTTACATTTAAGGTTAAAGTTAAAAAAGATGTAAATGGCGAAGTTTTAAAGAACAAAGCCAAGGTAAATGACGGTAAAAACGATTATGACACTAATGAAGTGACAAATCCAACTCCAACTAAGCCTAAGAAGGAAGTGTTCAAATCAGGAACTCAGACAAATATCGACGGCAAGAGAGTAGAAGCAGGAGAGGAACTTACATATTCTATTACCTACAAAAACACAACAGGTGAGAAGGTAACAGCAACTATAACAGATAAGATTCCGCAGTTTACGGAATTTGTATCTGCAGATAACGGCGGAAGCTTTAAGGACGGAACAGTTACTTGGGTTAAGGAAGTTGAAAAAGACAAAAGCCTAACAGTTACATTTAAGGTAAGAGTTAAAAAAGATGTAAACGGAGAGATTCTAAAGAACAAAGCTAAGGTAAATGACGGTAAAAACGATTATGACACTAATGAAGTTACAAATCCAACGCCGACAAAACCTAAGAAAGAAGTGTTCAAATCAGGAACTCAGACAAACATCGATGGTAAGAGAGTAGAAGCAGGTCAGATTTTAGACTATGCAATTACCTACAAAAACACCACAGATGATGATGTAGATGCGACTATTAAAGATAGGATTCCTGCACATACAAAGTTTGTATCAGCAGAAGATGGCGGAATATTTAAAGATGGAACCGTTACATGGACTAAGCGCGTAGCAAAGGGTCAGAGCGTTACTGTGAGATTTAAAGTTAAAGTGGACTCTGATGTAAACGGCGAGATCATAAAGAACAAAGCTAAGGTAAATGACGGTAAAAACGATTATGACACTAATGAAGTGACAAATCCAACACCGACAAAACCGAAAAAAGAGGTCTTCAAAGGTACAAGCAAAACAAACATCGACGGAAAGTTGGTAAAAGCGGGAGAAGAGCTGACTTACAAGATAACCTACAAAAACACCACAGGTGAAAAGGTAACAGCAACAATCAAGGATAAGATTCCGCAGTTTACGGAATTTGTATCAGCAGATAACGGTGGAACCTTTAAGGATGGAACAGTTACTTGGGTTAAGGAAGTAGAAAAAGACAAGAGCCTAACTGTTACATTTAAGGTAAAAGTTAAAAAAGATGTAAATGGAGAGATCATAAAGAACAAAGCTAAGGTAAATGACGGCAAAAACGATTATGACACTAACGAAGTGACAAATCCGACGCCGACAAAACCGAAAAAGGAAGTCTTTAAGAGCGGAACAACTACAAACATCGACGGTAAGAAGGTAAAAGCGGGAGAAGAATTAACTTACAAGATAACCTACAAAAATACCACAGGAAAAGAAGCTGATGTAACCATAACAGATAAAGTTCCAAAGTATACGAAGTTCATATCTGCAGATAACGGCGGAGTATATAAAGGAGGAGTTATAAAGTGGAGAAAGACATTAAAAGAAGGTGAAAGCTGGACAGTGAGCTTCAAGGTAAAGGTTGATGAAAAGGTTAGTGGTGAAGTGATTAAAAACGTAGCCAAGGTAAGAGACGGAGAAAATGAGTTTACAACAAACGAGGTAACAAATCCGACACCTGTAAAACCTAAGAAACCGAAGACAGGAGATGATACCAATATGATGATGTTATTTATGCTTCTTTTTGGGATCCTTTTGGAGCTGCAGTGCCTGTAGCAAGACGTAGAAGGAAGAACAAGTAGTGTAGATACAAGATCAGGTATCTGAATAGACAAGCTAACTCACTTTTAAGTAGTTTTTAAATGAAAAATCCCGGGATGAACTTATAATGTTCATCTTGGGATTTTTCTTGTGGTTGAAAATAGAGTTGTTAAATCAGAGTCAAAACAGGTCGATATAAATTTGGACAGATGCTGCCATACATAATGCCTATATACAGGATTTTTGTCGTAAACTATAATTTTTATGATATAATAAATAAGCTAATTTTATTAAGTGGGAAATGAGAATCAGAGAGAAATAATTAGAGGTTGATATGGCGGAAGGCATTAGGATAAATAAATACATCGCTCAGAAAGGAATCACCAGCAGGAGAAAAGCGGATGACTTGGTATCCAATGGAAATGTGAAGATAAATGGGATTACGATAAGAGAATTAGGATACAGAGTTATGCCCGGTGATTTGGTAGAAGTAAATGGAGCGACTTTGACCGGAATGGGAAAAAAGGTATATATAGCTTTAAATAAACCCTTGGGATATGTTACGACGGTAAAAGATCAGTACGATCGACCGACGGTAATGGATATAGTGACCGATATCAATGAGAGGCTGTTTCCCGTGGGCAGACTCGATTACAATACTACGGGGTTGCTCATACTGACAAATGACGGAGATCTGGCATACAGACTGACCCATCCGAGGCACGAAATAGTCAAAACTTATAGAGCATTGGTTTCAGGATATCTGTCAGATGGAAAAATTGCTAAATTGAGAAAAGGAGTCGACATAGGTGGATTCGTTACCTCGGAAGCTGATGTGAAACTAATCAGGCAGATGAAGAACAGCACTTTGGTGGAAATAGGTATAAGAGAGGGGAAAAACAGACAGATCAGAAAGATGTTCAGAGCAGTCGGATGCCCCGTACAGCAGCTGGAGAGAACAGCTATTGGAAATATAAAGCTTGGCAGGCTATTACAGGGACATTACAGGAAATTAAAAGGCGATGAAATAGAATATATTCAAAAATTGCTGAAAGGAAAATCACAGGTGAATTTTCAATTATGAGATTTAAATCCGGTGAAGAGAAGCTTTAGTAAAGAGAATGTGAGAAGGAATATGACAAATCATAACAGAGCAGTTGAAAATGAAAATAAAAGCGCACAAAATATCGACGAAAAAAATAAAAAAATGAGCCGGAGAGCGGAGAAAGTTGCGTGAGAACACCTGATGTTCAAAGCAGGAAAAAGAGAACTTTATATGGCATTGTAGCCGTTCTCAGCCTGATAGTATTTTTTTATCAGCATGTTGCCATTGGCAGTTGCAAAGATCAACGTAGGGTGTTGTAATACCTGCTGTGGGAAGTATTTTACTGGCGGTATACTGCTTTGCTGTCGCTGAAATTTCCGCTGGAAAACATTCCATGGAAGCAGGAGATGAGCGAGGAATATTTGCAGAGAATAAAAGATGCCAGTGAAAAGCAGAGAACTCGGAAAACGAAATTCAGAAAAAGCATAATTTTGGGAATCAAAAAGAGGAGTTGGAAGAGTTTGACAAGAGCGAGGAAAATTACGTTCCGGGCATGCTCATGAGTAGAGAAAAACGAGTCCTGATCGACAGAGCTGTATGGACGCTGGTCGCAATTGCAGTGTTTATGACAGGTGTAATATCGTATATGATGTTAAACGGGTACACCAAGTTTGAAGGCAAATACAGAGGACAGACAGTGGTCGTTTTGGGTGCCAAGGTCAACGGAAATAAACCGTCACAGAGTCTCAGATACAGGTTGGATGGAAGCATTAAAATATTGAAGGCACACAAGGATGCGAAATGCATAGTTTCAGGAGGACAGGGCAAGGGTGAAACTGTGGCGGAAGCTGATGTTATGAGAGAATATCTCTTGAAAAATGGTATTGAAAGAGATAGAATTTTCATTGAGAACAAATCGAAAAATACCAGACAGAATATAGAGTTTTCAAAGGAATTGGCAAAGAAGAACAATCTGAGTCAAAAGTTTATAGTGGTCACAGACAAGTATCATCTTTACAGAGCGAGTACTTACTGCAAGGTTCTGGGAATAGAGTTTTACGGATACGGAGTTAAAACCAGGAAAGACCTTGTCATATCATACTGGACAAGAGAGATGATGGCTGTATTTTATGAGCTCATTTTAGGATAGAGTTAAAGTTTATATGTCTAGGGGAGGTAAATGTGAAAGAAGAGAAGCAAATTATTCAAGTTGAGGAAAAGGTCCCTTTGTTAAAGGGCATTCCGTTGAGCATACAGCACACCTTTGCCATGTTCAGCGCATCGGTGCTGGTACCGTGGTTATTCGGAATAAATCCTGCCATAGTACTTCTCATGAACGGAATCGGAACGCTGATATTCATATTCATGACGAAGGGAAAATCACCTGCATATCTAGGTTCAAGCTTTGCGTTTTTATCGCCGACATTTTTAATTTTAGCCGATAAAAATCTGGGATATCAATATGCCCTCGGAGGATTTGTTATAACGGGACTGATCTTTATCTTCGTCGCTGTAGTGATAAAATTTGTCGGAACAAAATGGATAAATATCGTGTTGCCGCCGGCAGCTATGGGACCTATCGTAGCATTGATAGGTCTTGAGTTGGCAGGAACGGCTGCGAGCAATGGAGGACTCATAATAAAGGAAGGATATGACAAAATAAATCCCAAGTTTGTAGCGGTGTTTGCGGTTACACTGGCAGTTGCCGTGTTCGGACAGGTGATTTTCAGAGGATTCGCCGCAGCCATTGCGATTTTAATAGCCATAATAGCAGGATATATCGTAGCGATATCCATGAACATAGTGGATTTTTCACCGGTGGAGACGGCAAAATTGTTTGCGGTTCCGAATTTCATGGTTCCCAAGTTCAGCATAGAAGCTGTTTTAATCATAATACCGGCATCCTTAGTAGTCATATCCGAGCACATAGGGCATCAGGTTGTAACCAGTGAAATAGTGGGAAGGGATTTGATAAAAGATCCCGGTTTACACAGATCTCTGGGTGCGGACGGAGTTTCAACGGTTTTATCAGGTCTTTGCGGTTCAGTTCCAACTACCACTTACGGTGAGAATATCGGCGTTATGGCTGTGACTAAGGTGTACAGCGTATGGATCATAGGCGGAGCTGCCATATGCTCCATAATATTAGCGTGGATAGGTAAGGCATCGGCTTTAATTCAGACTATCCCGGCACCTGTGATGGGAGGAATAAGTTTTCTGCTGTACGGAATGATTGCGGCGTCAGGTTTGAGACTTTTAGTAGATGAGAAAGTGGACTATGCCAGACCGAGAAATTTGGCACTGACAGCGGTTATATTCGTAGTTGGGCTATCCGGTGCGTTCATACAGATTGGCAGCGTGAAATTGACAGGAATGGCACTTGCCACTGTGGTCGGTGTAGTTCTGGGATGCATATTCGCCTTGATAGATAAATTGGGGTTGGCAAATGATGTGGAGAAAGATTCCGATAAATAGACAACGGAAGTAAGATAAATAGGTAATCGAAGTAAGATGAATGGTTGACCGGAACGATATAAAGCCGAGAAAAATGAAGTCGGGATGCACGATTGATATGTATCTGTCAGGTATACAGTGACATGTCAGTGCGTCCCGGCTTTTGTATATATCTGTAGCATGGATAACTGAAAGAGATAATTTTTTTAAGTAAAATGAAAAAAATGAGATAATCGATAAGAGAATGGTAACAATACAGCTGTAAAGATAAAATATGAGGCTAAAAACTTTTATTTTTTAGCCGATTTATAGTATACTAGATAGGTTAATAAGGAGGAATGAAACACATGGAAGATCATATATGGTCCATATGTATGATAGTAATATTATTGATTATGTCAGCGTATTTTTCAGCCACCGAGACAGCGTTCACATCGCTGAACAGAATCAAGTTGAAAAATATTGCAAGCGACGGGAACAATAAGGCTAAAAGAGTTTTGGAGCTGTCTGAAAACTACGATAAACTCTTGACCACGATTCTCATCGGAAACAACATAGTAAACATCATGATGACTGCTGTTTCAACGGTGCTTTTCATAGAGCTTTACGGTCAATACGGAGCCAGCATATCCACAGCGGTGATAACGGTGATAGTACTTATATTCGGAGAAATATCACCCAAGAGCTTGGCAAAAGAAAGCCCCGAAAAGTTTGCGATGCTGGTCGGTCGCAGCATAAAAATCTGCATGGTGATACTGACACCTCTGAACTATATTTTCGCAAAGTGGAAGGGAATCCTTGCAAAGGTGTTCAAGGTAGGAAGTGAAAACACTATCACGGAAGATGAGATAAAGACCATAGTGGAAGAGGCGGAAGTCGTAGGCGGTATAGAAGCGGAGCAAAGCGAACTGATACAGAACGCCATAGAATTTAACGAATTGACTGCGGAAGAGGTGATGACGCCTCACGTGGACATAGAAGCCATAGATATAACCATGGGTGAGTACGAAGTTGCTGAAATATTCAAAAAAACAGGATATTCCAGATTGCCCGTATACGAGGATGACTTGGATAAAATTCTCGGAGTCTTAAATCAAAAGGATTTTCACAACTATATCATAGGAAGTAACAAAACCATTTCAGATTTTGTAAAGCCTGTGGCGTTTGTGGCAGGGACGATGAAAATTGCGACACTTCTCAAAAAATTACAGGCTATGAAAGCCCACATTGCGATAGTCGTAAACGAGTACGGCGGAACGGAGGGCCTGGTCACCATGGAAGACATCATAGAAGAGTTGGTCGGAGACATTTTCGACGAACACGATGCGATAATGTCTCAGGAGGTCACGTTGTTGCAGAACGGAAGTTACAGAGTTATGTGCAACGCAAATGCCGCAAAGATATTCGATTACTTCGGAATAGACCAGGAGCCGGAAGCCAATACCATAAATGGATGGGTGGTGTTGCAGCTGGACAAATTGCCCGAAAAGGAGATGTGTTTGAAGCGCAATACGGAAACAAGCATATGAAAGTTAAAGTCACCAAGGCGACAGCCAGAAAGGCGATTGAAATAAATTTGAAGATTACGGAAGTTGAAGAACGCGAAGAAGAATAAAGGGAGGAAGACCTCGACCGAAATCTTGTAAAGAGCGAAATTAACTTAAGAACGATAACCGGATGTAGGAAAGGAATTATACAATGGGACTGATGGAAAAAATCTTTGGGGATTTAAATGTCAAGGAAGTTAAGAAAATTGAAAAGATTGTTGATAAAATTGAAGCTCTGGACGAAGAAATGCAGGCTTTGAGCGATGAAGAGCTACAGGAAAAGACTCCGGAGCTGAGAGAAAGGTTGGCTGACGGAGCCACGTTGGACGACATATTGCCGCAGGCATTTGCAGTGTGCAGAGAAGCTGCTTTCAGAACTTTGGGAATGAAGCATTTCAGAGTACAGCTAATAGGGGGAGTAGTATTACACCAGGGCAGGATCTCCGAAATGAAAACGGGAGAAGGTAAAACCTTAGTGGCAACTTTGCCGGCATATTTGAATGCACTTGAGGGAAAAGGCGTTCACGTCGTAACGGTAAATGATTACCTGGCGAAGAGAGACTGTGAAACCATGGGAAAATGTTATAAATTTTTAGGTTTGACAGTAGGCTGTGTGGTTCACGGAATCTCGGAAGAGGAGAGAAGAGAGGCATACAGAGCGGATATCACATACGGAACTAACAACGAGTACGGCTTTGATTACCTGAGAGATAACATGGTAACATATCAGGAAGAGATGACTCAGAGAGAATTGAACTTCGCCATAGTCGACGAGGTTGACTCCATTCTGATAGATGAAGCCAGAACGCCGCTCATCATTTCAGGTAGAGGAGATGATTCTACGGAGCTGTACAAGATTGCCGATCGATTTATCAGAACTTTGCAGATAGAAGAAGACTACACCTATGAAGAGAAAGACAAGCAGGTTATGCTCACCGAAGACGGGATTCAAAAGTGCGAAGAGTATTTTAAAATAGATAACTTTGCGGATCCTGAGAACATGGAAATAAATCATCACGTGATGCAGGCGTTGAAGGCGCACGTGGTCATGCACAAAAACATAGACTATATAATAAAAGAAGGTGAAATAGTAATCGTAGACGAATTTACAGGTCGTCTCATGTTCGGAAGAAGGTATAGCGACGGGCTTCATCAGGCTATTGAATCCAAGGAAGGGCTGACAGTCAGGGCTGAATCGAAGACGCTGGCAACTATTACGCTGCAGAACTATTTCAGAATGTATCAAAAACTTTCAGGAATGACAGGTACGGCAAAGACCGAGGAAGACGAGTTCAGAGATATCTACAACATGGACGTAGTTGTGATTCCAACTAATAAGCCCGTCATAAGGGAAGATAGGCAAGATGCGATTTATACCACAGAAAAAGGAAAATTCAAAGCCATTGCCGAGAGGGTAATCGCAGCTCACAGCAAGGGACAGCCTGTTTTGGTAGGTACGATTTCAATTGAAAATTCCGAATTGATAGCAGATATGCTGAGAAAAAGAGGCGTGAGAAATTTAAATATTTTGAATGCGAAGAATCATGAAAAAGAGGCTGAAATAATAGCACAGGCAGGTAGAGAAGGTGCTGTTACAATAGCTACCAACATGGCAGGTAGAGGTACCGACATAATCTTGGGCGGTAACCCTGAGTTCGAGGCGAAGAAAGAGATGATGAAACAGGGTTTTTCTGCCGAGATGATAGCGGATGCATCGGCTTTAACTCCTACGAAAGACGAAGAAATTTTAGCAGCCAGAGAGACTTTCGATAAACTGCACAAACATTTTAAGAGAGAGAGAGCTGAAGAGCAAAAGAGGGTTATCGAAGCAGGTGGTCTATATATCATAGGTACTGAAAGACACGAATCCAGAAGAATCGACAATCAGCTGAGAGGTCGTTCGGGCAGACAAGGTGACCCGGGTGAAACCATTTTCTGCATAGCTATGGAAGACGAGCTGTTGAGATTGTTCGGTGGAGAAAGAATGATGGCGATCGTACAGAGAATGGGCATTGAAGAAGACGAGGCCATCCAGACGAGAATGATTACGAGATCAATTGAAAATGCTCAGAAAAAAGTTGAAGGAAAGAACTTTGGAATAAGAAAATACGTATTACAGTACGACAATGTAATGAACAAGCAGAGAGAAATCATCTATGGAGAAAGAAAGAAGGTTCTCCTCGGGGAAAACTTGAGAGATTACATTGAAAATATGACGGATGAGCTGATCGAAAACATAATCACGCCGATTACGTTGGACAGCAAGTATCCCGAAGAATGGGATTTTGATGTGATGGTCAGAAATTTGAGGCAGATTTCAGCCAGATTCGGTGGAATAGATACGAGTAAAGAGTCTCTTGCAAATATGGACGGCGAAAACTTGGTGAAGGCTGTTCAGGAAAAATTCTATGAAATTTACAATGACCACGAGGCTGAAATCGGTGAGGACAGAATGAGAGAGCTGGAACGCATGATTCTTTTAAAGGTTGTGGACAGCAAGTGGATGGATCACATAGACGCTATGGAACAGCTCAAGAGCGGTATAGGACTCAGAGGAATAGGACAGCAGGATCCGGCTGCGGCATATGCCAAAGAAGGATTCGATATGTTCGACGAGATGATCGCATCTATCAAGGAAGATACAGTTAAATTCTGCTACAATGTAACTTTGGATACCAGTTCGGAAAGAAAAGATGTGATAGGTAAAGGCGAAGAGAAAAAAGAAGACGTTTCGGATATTGAAAGGGAATTCATGACCGAGCAGATGGGAATGTCCGTACATGCTGTGGAAGAGTACGAAGAAGAGGAGCAGAAGAGAGAGCCGATTCAAAGGGAACATCCGAAAGTCGGAAGAAATGATCCGTGTCCATGTGGAAGCGGAAAAAAAGTATAAACATTGTCATGGAAGGTAAAAAGATATCAGTTGAGGTTAAAATGTTCAATATAGAAGAAATAAAAAGGATCGATAAATCAGTATAAAGATATTCTGTCGGAAATCGGAGACTCTCTTTGACCCGGCAGGCTTACAAAAGGAAAGTCAGACTCTGGAAGCAAAGACCATGGAGCCTGACTTCTGGTCGGATAACGCCAAAGCTCAGGAAATCCTGAGGCGGAAGAAGTTTGTGGACGATAGGATTTCCGCCTTTGCAGGCTTGCAAAAGGCCATGGAAAATTTGGAATTTTCCATGGAGCTTTGGGAGATGGAGCCGGATGGGGAAGTGGAAGCTGAGATTTCGGAGCAATGGGATAAATTCACAAAAGATGTGGAGAATTTTAAAATAGAGACATTGCTCGACGGCGAATATGACGGAAACAATGCCATATTGTCAGTTCATGCAGGCTCGGGAGGAACGGATGCACAGGATTGGGCGGAAATGCTGTATAGAATGTACAGCAGATATGGAGAAAAAAAGGGATACAAAGTAAAACTGCTGGATATACAGGAGGACACGGAAGGTGGAATAAAATCAGCGACGCTTCTATTTCAAGGATTGAATGCTTACGGGTATTTGAAAAACGAAAAGGGAGTTCACAGAGTGGTTAGAATTTCTCCTTTCGACTCTTCAGGCAGAAGGCATACTTCCTTTGCTTCCATAGATGTGATGCCGGAAATAGAGGACGATTTGGAAGTTGAAATAGATTCGGATAATTTGAGAATAGATACGTTCAGATCCAGCGGAGCCGGTGGACAACATGTAAATACTACGGATTCAGCAATCAGAATAACCCATATTCCGACCAATATCGTCGTATCCTGTCAAAATGAGAGATCTCAACACCAAAACAGGGAAATGGCGATGAAAATGCTGATTTCGAAATTGGTAGAACTGAAAGAGCAGGAGCATCAGGACAACATTAAAAATCTACAGGGAGACTACTCACAGATAACGTGGGGAAGTCAGATCAGATCATATGTATTTCATCCTTACACCATGGTAAAAGACCATAGAACGGGAGCAGAAGTTGGAAATGTGGACAAGGTGATGGACGGAGACTTGGATTATTTCATAAATGAAAAACTGAAACAGAGGTAATGATGGATATTTTAAAAAAGTTAGCGGAAGAATTTAAGATAAGGGAAAGTCAGGTAGAAGCAACAGTAGGCTTGATAGACGAAGGCAATACCATTCCCTTTATCGCCAGATATAGAAAAGAAGTTACAGGGGCGTTGAGCGATGAAGTGCTCAGGGAACTGGGACAGAGATTGGAATATCTGAGAAATCTGCAAACTAGAAAAGAAGAAGTTGTAAGGCTCATAATGGAGCAGGAAAAATTGACACCTGAACTCGAAGATGAAATCAATGCGGCGGAAACTCTGCAAAGGGTGGAAGATTTATATAAACCTTACAAGAAAAAAAGAAGGCTACGAGAGCTTCCAAGGCGAGGGAAAAAGGCCTCGGAGATTTTGGAGATGCCATTATAAATCAGCTTGTAACAGAGGAGAGCATAGAAGAATTTGCCGAGAAGTTTATAAATTCAGAGCTGGGAGTGGAGACGACAGATGATGCCATTGCAGGAGCTATGGATATAGCGGCGGAATACGTGTCTGACAACGCCGATATAATCACAGAAATCAGAGAATTTGCAGCATCCAAGGGGGTTGTCAAAGTAGAGGGTACAAATGCGGAAGAAAAGTCAGTGTATGAGATGTACTACCAATATGAAGAAGCCGTATCTAAAATCCCAAACCACAGAATATTGGCGATTAACCGAGGAGAAAAAGAGAAATTTTTAAAGGTGAAAATCGCTTTAGATGCGCAGCAGGCAGAAGATATAATCATAAAAAATGCCGATGTCAACGAAAAATCCGCATTTTATGGAGCTTTCATAGAAGCCATAAAAGACAGCCATAAGAGGCTTATATATCCTTCCGTGGAGAGAGAAATCAGAAATATGTTGACAGAGAGGGCAGAGGAAGAGGCGGTGAAAGTATTTGCAAAAAATACGGAAAATCTGTTGATGGCACCGGGAGTCAAACATGCCAGAATAATTTCCATAGACCCCGGATACAGAACTGGATGCAAGGTGGCAGTCCTGGATGAAACGGGCAAACTGCTGGCTTATACGACTATATATCCGACAAAACCGAGAGAGGATGTAAAGGGAACGGAAAAAGTTCTGGAAAAGCTGTGTGAAAAATACGATATTAACATCATCGTAATAGGAAACGGAACTGCCAGCAGGGAGACTGAAGAAGTGGTTTCAAACTTCATCAAGAAAAGTGGCAGAAACTTGAAATACACCATAGTAAACGAGGCGGGAGCTTCGGTTTATTCCGCTTCAAAGCTGGCAAGCGAAGAGTATCCAGATTTGGACGTTACAACGAGAGGAGCCATGTCCTTGGGGCGCAGGTTGCAAGATCCTTTGGCTGAACTTGTAAAAATTCCGACAAAGAGCATAGGAGTGGGGCAGTATCAGCACGATATAAACCAGAAAAACTTGGAAAACGCATTGGAAGATGTAGTCGAAAGATGCGTTAATCGAGTCGGAGTTGACTTGAACACCGCATCGCCGTCTCTTTTGGGATATATTGCGGGTATAAACTCTTCCATAGCGAAAAACATAGTGAATTTTAGAGAAGAAATCAGGGAAATTTACCGATAGAAATCAACTCAAGAAAGTGCCTAAGCTGGGACCTAAAGCCTTCAATCAATGTGCGGGATTCATGCGCATAGAGGAGGGGAAAAATCCATTGGACTCGACTGCTGTACATCCGGAATCATACGATATTACAAACCGCATGTTACAAGTACTGGGAATAGATTTAAAGAGGCTAGGAGAACTGGAAGCCAAGGATTTGGACGAAGCTATTTTGAGGGAATTTGCACCTGCAAAGAAATTGAAACACACGGAAATAAAGAGTTTCAAGGACTTGAAAAATGCGGTAAAAAATCAAAATGATACAAAGGAACTGGAAAAGGCTGTCGAGAATATGGCAAAGAGTCTCGACGTGGGAGAATTTACCATGAAAGATATCGTCGGTGAAATTAAGAAGAAGGGCAAGGACTATGTGGAAGATGCTCCGGACGTGGTATTCAGAGCCGATGTAACCACTTTTGACGATTTGAAAATCGGAATGGAAATGACGGGGACGGTTAGAAATGTAGTCGATTTCGGAGCCTTTGTGGATATAGGTTTGAAGAACGACGGATTGGTGCACATTTCTCAGATCAGCGACAGATTTATAAAGCACCCGATGGATGCTGTAAGCGTAGGCGATGTGGTAAAGGTGCAGATTATAGACTTGGATAACGAAAAAGCAGAAGATAGGATTGACTATGAAAATCCGAAAGGAAAAGAACAGATAGAATTTCACAAGCAGCTGCCCCGGCGATATGGTTGCTTGTGAGTATAAATTTGAAAAAAGAGGAAAAATTATGATAAAAGCTGTATTATTTGATTTCGACGGAACGCTGATGGATACGCAGAAGGCTATTGAAGAAACTTGGAAACATATATTTAAAGAAATCAGGAATATCGATGTGGATGAAGAGACGTTGAAAAGTAGCTATGGTGAGCCGCTGAGAACTTCCTTGGAGAAATTCTTTCCGGATATCCCTCTCGATGAAGCCGTTAAGATTTTTAAGGGATATCAAAAAGATATGGACGAGGAGATGTTCAAACTTTTTGACGGAATGGAAGAGACTGTAAAGGAGCTGCAGAAGAGAGATGTAAAGATGGCTCTGGTCACTTCAAGGGGAGCGAAATCATCCGATAGAGGGTTGAGTTTAAACGGAATCAGAGATGCTTTTGAAATACTGATAACCGCTGATAAAACGACGGAACACAAACCTAACCCGCTGCCTGTATTACTGGCTCTGGAGGAACTGGGTGTAACCAAATCGGAAGCGATAATGGTGGGAGATACGCAGTTTGATCTCATTGCAGCCAGAAGAGCGGGAGTGAAATCCGTTCTGGTTTCATGGGCGGAAATCAACGATGAGAATTTAGCAAAAAGGAATACGCCCCCGATTACATAATAGACAGGGGTATGGAAATATTGGATATAATCGACGGCAATTACGGTAAATGAGTAAAATATCTGTGAGATAAGTGTCGGTGATAAATTATATTTTAGCAGATTGATCTTCATAAGAGGTTGGTATGGCGACTATTTTTTACAGCAGAGAAGATGTAAATCAAAGTAAATTTATATTTGATGTCATCAGAGAACGAAATTCGAAAAAATTGCATAGAACCATAATTTTAGCACCCAAACAATTTACGTTTCAAATTGAGAGGGATGCTTTTCGCTATATGGGAAATTCGGCTGTAATGGCAATTGACGTGATGGGTTTCCAAAGGCTTGGCAACCAAATTGTGAAGAGTGCAGGCGGAGACGTTGAAAAGATAGGTGTAGCCGGCAGAAAAATGATTGTTTCGAAAATAGTGAGATCTGTAAGAGATGATTTCAGAGCGTTTAGAGAAGTTGCGGACAACGAAGATTTTTTACAGATGTTATGCGACGGAATGGCGGATTTAAAAAGGCAGAACACCTCTTCAGAAGATTTGAATGAAGTTTTGAACAAATTGGAAGCAACATCTGCGCTGAGGGAAAAGGTGAGAGATTTATCCATCGTGTTCGGTGAATATTCCAAATACTTGGAGGGCAAGTATTTGGACGGCGAAGACTTCATGGAGCTCTACAACAGGAGAATAAAAGATGCGAAATTCATCAGAGAAACCGATATTTGGATATACGGTTTTGATTTATTCGATGAAAAGATGTTCGATACTGTTGCGGAGCTGGAAGAGTATGCAGCATCCCTGAACATAGTTCTCACATATGACAAAGTAAAGGCGAAGAAGAGCTGTTTAAATTGGGGCAGGAGACCATCACAAAATTTAAAAATCTTCTCAAAAATTGCCAAGAGGTGAAAATCGAGGAATTTATTGAATCGAGAGCGAAGAGCATCGGAAATGAAAAAGAAGCAGACCGGTTTAAGGAATCGTATAAGATAAACTCTCAGAGAGAAATTCACGCTATTGAGAAAAACCTCTATAAATTACCGTTGGAGTCTTCGCCGGGTAACGGAGGCATAGATATCTTTCAGTGTGCCAATCAGTACTACGAAGCTGTAAATGCAGCTGCTTATGTTAAAAAAATCATAAGGGAAAAGGGGTACAGATACAGGGATATAGTTATCATAAACAACGAAATTGAAACTCTCGGCGAAATGTACAAGAGAGTATTTCGAGATTACGGCATAGACTTGTTCTTAGACGAAACCAAGAGTTTGAGGCAAAATACGGTTATGACTTATCTGAAAGGTGTTATCGGAGGAATTGAAGACGGCTTTTCAAATGAAAACCTCATGGAGATACTGAACTCTGAATTCTTTGAAGAAATGGAAGACGAAATAAACGATTTGGAGATATATTCCAGAAATTATCTATTTAAATCATCGGATTGGGAAGAGAAATTTACGAAGGGAAAAAAACTCATACGAAGAAGATGAAATTGAGAAGTTCAATCTGCTCAGGACCATGCTCGTCGTGCCGTTGATAAACCTGAAAAAGGCTCTGGAAGAAGAAAGAGTGGTGGAGAAGAAGATAAGCGTTCTGTGGAATTTTTTATAGAAAGAATTTAAAATTCGCAGCAGGATAAAGAAACTGAATATAAAGGATGTCGATGGAAATTTCGACGATTTGGAAACGGCACAGGAAAACGCTCAAGTGTGGAATAAGGTTGTAGATGTGCTCAATCAGATGTTGGATATTTTAGGAGATGAAGATATGGAAAATGAAGAGTTTTGCCATATCTTGACACAGGGGCTTGACACCGTGGAGGTGGGAGTGATCCCGCCTACGAGCGATTGCCTGATTTTAAGCGATATGAGGAGGATGAAAAAGGGCATTACAAATGTGACCTTAATCGTCAACGGCGTAGACGGAATACTTCCTTCGGATGGGAGAGAAAATGGAATTTACATCTGATGAAACTGAAATTCTAAAGGATGCGGGAATTCATGTAACTGTGCCGATTCAGAGCGTATCTGCAGAAGAGAAGATCAACATCTATCGAAATATTTCAAAAACGACGGATGAGCTGTATTTGAGTTATGCCATTTCAAATCAGAGCGGAGAAAAATTGGAACCGTCTATGATAATGGAAGCGATCAGGGAAATTTTACCCGACGTTGAGGTGCAAAAAGATTGGATTTCACAGGGCAAAATAACTGAAATCATAGGCGGAAAGGAAATTACAAAAGAACTCCTCATAGAGGAGATAATTAAGATAATAAAAGGGTCGACGAAGATGGATGAAACTGAGCGGTCACAGTTTCTAAAGGCGTTGTTTAAATGGCACTTCAATGAAGATGCACAGGTGACGGAAATTTTAGATAGGGGAATTTTGGAAGAGCGGATTTTGAGAATACCCAAGGAGTTGGCGGGAAAGCTATATCTCAACGATGAGAGCGGAGTATTGAATCTAAGCCCTTCACGATTGGAACTTTTCGGGAAATGCCCATTTGCCCACTTCATGTCATATGGGATCAGACCTGAAATAGAGAAAGTTTACAAGGTGGAATCGTCGGATTTAGGAAGCATATATCACTATTGCATGAAGCACTTTGTGGACAGAATATTTGACGATGCCGACCAATTGAGCATCGAAAACATCCGGCGTAAAGATGATGTATACCCACATATTGACGAGATTTTGGAGGCTCTCTACGAAGAATATAACGAGGGAATTCTGAGGGACGGCAGGGAAGAAGAATATAGAAAAGAACGAATTAGAGAAGTTTGCGCCGACTCTATTTTCGAGGTTGCAAAGCAACTTCAAGAAGAGTCTTTAAAGGATATTCTGTGCGAGGTTAATTTCGGCAGAGGAAAGAAAATTCCGGAGATAAAGATTGAAAAGAAAGCGGATACTGATGGAAATCCCGATAGAAGTTTCGACGGTGATACTTCACCTTGCAGAGAAATTTGTATAAGCGGTCAAATAGACAGGTTGGATATAGACGAGTTAGGATACGGAAAGGTTGTTGACTATAAGTCAGGCAACGAGAAATTCCTTTTGGAAGAAGCGGAAGCCGGTATAAAGTTACAGCTTTTCATATATCTGATGGCGACTGCGGGATACAAAATGAAGGGTTTGGGAAATGTCAAACCGAAGGGAGCTTTTTACTTCGGTATAAAGGAGAATTTGACTGATTTAGATGGAAATAAAAACAGTTATAAACTGGATGGATTTATAAAAAGATGAAGAAGAGAAAATTAACAGAGATGTCTACATTACCGGCGATAGACATGTTTTTGAGGCTGAACGGTTTGAGACGGTAATGGATATGATAGGTGATAAAATTCGGAACATGGCACTGGCAATAGAAGAGGGAGAGATAAAAATTGAACCTAAAAAAGTAGGTTTAAAGGAAAGCTGTGAGTTTTGCAGCTACAGAGGCATATGCAGATTCGACTTGTCAATTGAGGGATGTAATTACAAGGGTTTTAAGTGATTTTGCGATGCGAGCTTTTGACATCTTTAGGATAAATACCCTTGTATTTCTTAAAACACGCGCTGAACTTGCTATGAGAAGAATATCCGACCGCTTCCGCAATATCCTGTATTTTGAGTGAGGAATTCAGCAGGAGAATTTCAGCCATATTCATTCTTTTCCTCTGGGTGTATTCAGTGATGGTAAATTGATATTTTCGTTTAAACAGCTTTTTCAGTTTGGTACCGCTCATCATGGCAATTTTCTCCAAGGTTTTCTGAGATATGGATATGGCATAATGGTCGTCAATATAATTGGCGACGTTTTCCAATGCGCTGTTATCATCTGAGGAGATGTCGGCATCATCATTGCTCAAAAATGAGTTTATGGTTATGCTGAGCCATTCTTTTGCCTTAGATTCAAAGAATATTTCAGCGGCAGGCGAGGTCATTTTACAGTTGAGAATATCTTTTGCTATTCTTTCCAGAGATTTGTTTGTTACGGAATAGGCATTCAAAAATAAAGTCTCATAGCTGATGCTTCCTTTTTTGGAAGTCGGCAGATATTTTTTCAGCATGGATTCATTAAAATTTATACCTATACCTAAATACGGAGAGTTTTGATGGAGTATGAATCTGTAATTTTTACGGTTTTTTGTATTGACAAAATAAAGTGAATGGGGAGATAAATTCTGATATGGATTAAAACTTTCCCCGTTGGCAGTAATTAAATAAGATGAATAAAAGGTATAATAATCATCCAATCCGGCAAAGCTTGTATGGATGATTTCTTTTTTTATAAAGGCATCGTGAATGTCAATTGTAAAATTTTCACCCTGATAAAACCAGTATGTGCCATCGGCTTCATCAGTTTGAAATCGAAAAAGTATGCCCAACCTCACAGTATTTTTCATCGTTCAGTACACTCATCAGCAGAAAAGTAATTTTTGACAAAATCATAGTAATTTTTCATAACTGTGCTTTCCTCATTTCACCTAAATTCTCGTACGCATATACATCACGAAAAAGTATATGTTATAGCATTTATCCCGAATAGACATTATTCCGAATAGACATTGTTAAGACAGCCTTATTGTTTAGTCTGAATATATATTATATAATTTTATTATAGCAAAAATCAAAAAAATATAAACAATTAAATCGATATGTAAACTTAAAAATGAATAGCTGTTTTCAGTCTAAATGGGTTATTTATTTGAACGGCATTCAGAAAAAGGAGGGGGGAGATCCATTGAAAGAGAAGAAAAAGAAGAAATCAATCTTAAAGAGACTGATGCCTTACGGAGGTAAGAAGAGAGGTTTACTATATGTAGCGATGGTTCTATCGGCGATATCGGGAGTTGCAGTATTGATGCCCATGGTTTTCATTCATAGAATTGTGCGAAATTTAATTTTAAGCGGAACGGCAGACCTTACATTCATAAAAGAAAATTCCATTTACGCTGTCATTTTTGCGGGAGTGGGATTGTTCATGTACATCTTGGCGCTCATAGTATCTCATATTTTCGCATTCAATGTCGAGGATAACATAATCAAAACTTCCGTGAGAAAATTAATAGGAAAACCTCTCGGATACTTTGATGGAAGAGAGAGTGGGCAGATTAGAAATGCCATTGTGTCGGGGGCAGGAGAAACTCATTCATTTTTGGCACATCAGCTTCCTGATATGGCTATGACGATCATATCGCCCATAGTGCTGCTGGTCTTTTTCTTTATATTCGATTGGAAATTAGGGCTGGCGAGTATGATTCCTATGATCATTGGAATGGCTCTCATGTCATTTATGATAACAGCCACAAGTAAAAATCTAAAAGATGAATACTATACACAACTTTGCAAATTTGTCATCTCAAACAGTTGAGTACGTGAGAGGGATTCCGGTGGTTAAAACATTTGCTCAGAGCGTTGAAAGCTTTCATAGGCTGTATTCTCTCATCGTAAAAATAAAGGAAGTTGTTCTCAAGCTCACAATGAGTTATACCAACAAGATGTCTTGGTTCGAAGTTGTTTCAACATCGACGGCATTTTTCCTGGTTCCCGTCGCATTGCTTCTCATAAAATTTAACGGTAACGTGACCTCGGTAGTTGCAAATTCAGTCATATATTTTTTAATCGGACCGACTTTTGCTATTTTTATCATGAGGACGGCGACTATTTCTCAATACAGTTATTTTGCAGAACTCGCTTTGGACAAAATAGAAAATATACTGGACTATGAGGATTTTACCTATGGGGATAAAATCGGTGATGGAACGGGAATTGAATTCAAGAAAGTTTCCTTTTCTTATGATAAAGAAAAAAAGTGTTGGATAATATATCTTTTAAAGTAAATAAAGGTGAAAGGGTGGCTTTAGTCGGTTCATCAGGTGGAGGAAAAACTACTGTAGCAAGACTTGCAGCGAGATTTTATGATGCTGATGATGGAGAGATTCTAATCGGAGGATTAAATATCAAAGCGTATAAAAAGAGGCTTTTGATGAATAAGATTGCTTTCGTTTTCCAAAACTCCAAGCTATTTAAAATGAATTTAAGGGATAATCTTTTAATCGGAAAACAGGATGCTACCGGTGAAGAAATAAACAAAAGCCTTGGAGTCTTCCGGGTCCAAAGAAATAGTGGACTCTTTGAAAGATGGTTTGGATACGGTTTACGGTACTAAAGGGACATATTTTTCAGGAGGAGAAGCCCAAAGACTTTCCATAGCGAGAGCATTTTTAAAAGATGCGGATATAATAATTTTAGACGAGGCTACAGCATTTGCAGACCCTGAAAATGAGCATATCATTCAGGAGTCGTTCAAGAAATTATCTAAGGATAAGACGACGCTTATGATTGCTCACAGGTTGTCGACAGTTGTGGATGCAGATAGGATAATAGTCATTGACAAGGGTAAGATTGTCGAAGAAGGAAAACATTCAGATCTGGTAGATAAAGGCGGACACTATAAAAAGCTTTGGGATGAGTATCAAAAAGCAGTTGAATGGAAGATAGGAGGTTAAAATGGTTTCTTATTTTGTAAGAAGATATGCAATGTCGGAAAAGGGAGCAAAGAATCTGAAGAAGGCTATTTTTTCTCACACATTTGTAAATTTGACAAAATTATTTGCACCGGTGATCGCCTTTACGTTTTTGTTTCAGTATATAGGACTATTGAAGGGAATTGAAAGCATAAACCTATCATTTACCGGCTATGTAGCGATTATTGCGGTTATGATGATCGTGATGTTCATAGTTGCCAGGTGGGACTATATCAGGCTGTATACCAACGTATACAGCGAAAGTGCAAACTCCAGAATAGAGATAGCCAACAGACTTAAAAAGTTGCCGCTTTCGTACTTTGGAAAGAGAGATTTGACAGATCTTGCAGAAACGATGATGAATGACATGACGCTGTATGAAACCATTTTCTCACATGCAGTTCCCCATATATATTCAACGGTTATATCGACGGCTATCATTTCCATAATGATTATCATATATAATTGGAAATTGGCAATTGCAACACTTTGGGTAATTCCGGTAGCTCTTTTAATAGCGTTTTTATCAAAGAAGAAACAGAAGAATGTCAGCCGGCGTTGGATGAAGAAAAACAGAGCAGTTTTCGATGATTTACAAGAGAAAATCGAGCAGATAGAACAGATAAAATCATACAATCTGGAGGATAGAGAGTTTGATGATTTCGTTACGAAGTTAGATGCTTCCACCAAGGAAAAAACCAAGGGTGAAGTCGTATCCGGAGTATCTGTTGGAATAGCGACTGCAATTTTGAAACTTGGAATTGTAAGCGTGGCTATCGTAGGTGCAAACATGCTCGCAGCAGGACAGATAGATACGTTTGTGTACATAGCTTTTTTGATACTGGTAGTGAGCATCTATCTACCTATTGAAGGCATAGTCACATTTATGGCGATGATCGTCATGATGGATACTGTTGTTGAAAGGATAAAAGAAATAAAAACCATGCCTGTTCAAGATGGTGAAAATCAAATGAACATTGAGAACTACAACATAGAATTTCAAGATGTGTACTTTGGATATGATGACCATTCGGTTATAAACGGAGTTAGTTTTACGGCGAAACAAGGAGAAATTACAGCTTTGATCGGTTCCAGCGGCAGGGGAAAACAACGTTGACAAAACTTGCGGCGAGGTTCTGGGACATTGAAAGAGGAAAAATTCTAATCGGTGGTGAAGATATAAGCAAGATTGACCCCGAAACGCTCTTAGAAAATTTTTCAATTGTATTCCAAGATGTTGTTCTCTTTAATTCAAGCATAAAAGACAATATCAAAATCGGGAAAAAAGACGCTACAGATGACGAGATTATGCAAGCAGCTAAAATCGCAAGATGTTGCGATTTTATAGATAAAATGCCTGAGGGCATTGACACCGTAATAGGTGAAAACGGGCAGAGGTTGTCCGGCGGTGAACGTCAGAGAATATCCATAGCCAGGGCGGTTTTAAAGGATGCCCCAATCATACTCCTGGATGAAGCTACGGCTTCACTGGACGTTGAAAATGAAAGTCTTATTCAACAAGCGCTATCTGAGCTTATAAAAGAAAAAACGGTAATCGTCATCGCACACAGGCTTAGAACGATTAGAAATGCGGATAAAATTGTCCTGCTGAACAACGGTAAAGTGGAAGCGTGCGGTACGGACGAGGAACTTCAACGAAATTCAAAATTTTATCAGGAGATGTTGGAAAAATCCCATTCATAATTAAAAGACAGCTTAGCAAATATGCAGTGAACATGGATGAGAGCAACGAGGAAAGATAGTTACTGAAAAAGGTAGCTATCTTTTTTGTATGAGTTTGTGTGAGAAAATGACGAGTGAAATCGCATTTGACAATTTGAAAAATCGCGTAGAATTTTATTTCATTTGACAATTGACGCTCAAAAGTTGTTCGGACGATATTAACATATTGGAAAGGATTGAGTATTATTGGAAATATAATAGAGCCTTTACTGTAGAAAATATGTTATACTGTATGATAGAAAATGAGATGACAGTATGGAAAACATTGAACACAAATGCATGACAATCGGGTTTAATGCATTGATAAACACTGTCTGATGGGTGAAATGAGAAAGAAAAAGAGGTATGTGATTATGAGAGAATTAAAAGAGGGAAAGAAGTGTTTATCAGTGGATGAAAGAGTGACCTTAGCTTTGGAAAACAAAGAAGTTAAGGGATACAATTGTGCCCAGGCGGTGGTGTGTGCTTTTAAGGATAAATACGATTTGCCGGAAAGCGTATTGTTCAGGGTCAGTGAAGGTTTCGGATTAGGCATGGGTGCCGAATCGGTTTGTGGAGCGGTTACGGCTATGAGCATATTGACAGGGCTTGAGAACAGCGACAGTAAATTATCGGAAAGCGAAACGAAGAAAAAATCAAGAGAGTTTTCTGCGGCATGCTTTGCAGATTTTAAGAAAAAAAACAGCTCAGTTGAATGTTTTGAGCTGAGAGGAGAAGATGACGGAGTAGTTTTGAGAAGTTGTTTGGGATGTATAGAAGATGCGGTGAGAATATTTGATAAAAAAACTTCTACCCGATAAGATTGCGATATAACCGGAGTGAAACGGTGCAATTTGCAAGATTCATAGATAGAAAGAGAGAACTCAATGAACAGCGTGAAATACAAAGAAAGTCTGTATGAAGTCAGAGATGTGGAAAATCTCAGAGAACTCATAGACGGAAGCGTTGAAAGGTTTAGCCAAAGACCGGCGTTCATGGTAAAGGATAAAACGAAGGGAAAATTTGTTTCAATAAGCTACAAGAAAATGCAGGAAGATATTAGAAGTCTCGGCACGAGTCTCATAAATTTGGGATTGCGAGGCAGGAAGATAGCTGTTATAGGTGAGAACAGCTATTATTGGGCCATCTCATATTTTGCTATTGCAAACGGAGTTGGAGTCGTAGTTCCCATCGACAGGGAACTGAAAGAAAAGGAAGTCGCAAATCTGCTTAAAAGAGCGGAGGTATCGGCAGTCATATACTCAAAGAAGATGAAAAAGGTTATGGATGAAGTCCTGGAAGACAGGGAGTTGAGAAAGACTTTAACTTATCCTATACAGATGGACTTGAGCGATGATGAAGATGGTAGAATATCCCTGCGCAGGCTGTTGAGTCACGGCATGGATTTGCTCGACAACGGTGACAGGAAGTATTTGGATGTTGAAGTGGACAGCGATGCATTGGCTGTGCTATTGTTTACATCAGGGACTACGGGTCTTGCAAAGGGTGTTATGTTGAGCCATAGAAACATCGTATCCAACACGGTCAATATGTCAAAATACGTCAAAATAATAGATGGAGGAGTAGGGCTTTCGGTGTTGCCTATGCACCATACATATGAAATGACTTGCCACGTAATAACGGGATTGTATCAGGGAATGTCGATTGCAATTTGCGAAGGGTTGAAATATATTCAAAAAAATCTGGTGGAAGCACAAGTGAATGTCATGCTGGCAGTACCGTTGATATTTGAGATGATGCACAAGAAAATCCTCAGCAAGGCGAAGGAGTCGGGCAAGGATAAAACGCTCAGGAGAATGATGAACATTTCACGCAAGTTTAAACTCTATAACAAAGGAAATATAACCAGAAGACTTTTCTCAAATGTTCACAATGTGACAGGCGGGAAAATTTCTCAGTTTATAGCCGGAGGAGCTGCTATAAATCCACAGGTAATCGAAGACTACGAAGCTATGGGATTTCCGATATTTCAAGGATACGGTATGACGGAATGTTCCCCCATAATAGCAGTTAACAAAGATAGATATAGCAAAGCGGCAGCAGCGGGATTGCCGTTGCCGGGGACCGAAGTGAAAATATACAATCCGGATGAAAAGGGCATCGGAGAGATTATATGTAGAGGACCGTCGGTGATGCTGGGATACTATCGCGATGACGATGCAACCAGAGAGGCGCTGAGAAACGGCTGGCTACATACGGGAGATTATGGATATTTCGACCAAGATGGATTCCTGTACGTGTCGGGAAGAAAGAAAAGTGTAATAATTACAAAAACGGCAAGAACATCTTTCCGGAAGAAGTGGAGTTCTATCTGACCGAGAGTGAATATATAGAGGAAGCGTTGGTTCACGGAATAGACGGATTGAGAAACGATGATGTGATTATAAAAGCGGAAATATTCCCGAATTATCCGTTATTTGAAAACGAAAAATCCTGAGGTTTCCGAAGATTATATAGAAGAAAAAAATAGGAGAGATTATCGAAAAAGATAAATGATACAGTTCCTAAGTACAAGAGGATTAAACGATACTACATCAGAAAAAAACGGAATTTGAAAAAGACGACGACTAAAAAAATTAAAAGATATCTTGACACCAATTTAAACGAGGGAGAGCGGCTATGAAAAATATGGAGACTTCAAACTATGAAGACAGATTTGCAAAAGAGCTTTTAGAGGCTGAAAGAAGTGTAGAGGGAATAAAAGACGATAAAAGATCTTATGTGAAGTATAAGGATGCCAGACCTTTGGTGAACATAAAGCACATGGTGGAAAGCAGCTGTGAACTATACAAAGACAGAGTCGCATTTCATGAAAAATTCCGAAAGACTAAGGGATATGAGAAGATACTGTTCAAAGATCTGTTGGAAATGTACAATGAGTTCGGTACAGGGCTTTTAAAGTTGGGATTGAAAGGTAAAAAAATAGCTATCATAGGCAGCAATTCATCCAGGTGGGCAATTTCATATTTAGCTGTAGTTTGCGGAGTTGGCGTGGTAGTACCCATAGACAAAGAGCTGCCCGAAAAGAAAATAGAAGACATCGTAAGGAAAGCGGAAGTCTCCGCCATAATATACGAAGATAAATACGAAGAAATTTTTAAGAAAATGAGAGGAAAAGACGATAATTGTCTAAAAACTCTCATAAATATGACAAAAGATGGCAGAGACGACGATATAATAGGCTTTGGAGAGGTTATAAACCTGGGGATTAAAGGATTAAATGAGGGAGACAGAGAATTTTTAGATGCGGAAATAGATAGAGATGAAATGAGCATATTGCTGTTTACTTCCGGTACCACGGGAAATCCGAAAGGTGTAATGCTATCCCATAAGAACATAGTTGAGGATATAATGGCGGCACCAACTATATTAAAGGTAACGGTAGATGATATTTTCTTCTCCGTCCTGCCTATGCATCACACCTATGAATGTACTTGCGGTATGCTTTTGCCGATTTACAAAGGTGCTTCCGTGGCGTATTGTGAAGGTCTGAAATACATCGCAAAGAACTTGCAGGAAGTGAGGCCGACGATGTTTCTGGGAGTGCCTGCAATATTTGAAAAACTCTATAAGAAAATATGGCAAAACGTCAGAAAAAAAGGCAAGGAAAACACATTAAAGAAGATTGTAAAGATCAATAACAAAACCAAAAAGGTCGGAATAAATTTAGGAAAGATATTTTTCAAGGATATCCTGAATGTCTTCGGCGGCAGAATGAGAATCATGATAAGCGGCGGTGCAGCCATAGATCCGAGTGTAATTGATGGAATCAGAGACTTCGGTATAAATGTGGTTCAGGGGTACGGGTTGACCGAGTGTGCTCCTCTTGCGGCGTTAAACCCCGACACAGCACCGGTTTCATCTTCCATAGGAGTCGCTTTTCCAAATATGGAACTGAGAGTGCTGGATGAAGATGAGAAGGGGATAGGAGAGCTCTGTGTAAAAGGTCCCAATGTTATGTTGGGATACTACGAAATGCCGGAGGAAACGGCGGAGGCCGTAGTCGACGGATGGTTCAGAACAGGTGATCTGGGATATATCGATGAAAACGGATACGCCTATATCACAGGCAGGAGAAAGAATTTAATAATAACTAAAAATGGTGAAAACGTTTCTCCGGAAGAGCTGGAATACGAAATCAATCTGTCCCCACTTGTGCTGGAATCTATGGTGTATCAGGATGAAGCTGCAAACAAGGAAGATACGCTAATTGCGGCATCTATTGTCGTGGATTGGGAATATATCGATGAGTTCCACAGCGACATAAAGGACGACGATGACGAGATTATAAAAATGATGTGGGAAATCGTAGATCGAATAAACGAAGCTCATCCGGTCTACATGAAGATAAGAAAGATAAATTTTAAGAAAGAAGAACTGCTAAAGAATACGACGAATAAAAATAATCAGGTTTGCAGAGGAAAATAAATTATGAATTGCCCTAAAGTAGTTTTAGATACGCAGAAATTGAGGAAAAACATCAGATGTATCAAGGGGATTTGCCACAGTGAAAACGTCAGTTTGGCGGGCGTGGTAAAAGGTGCTAACGGAATTGAAAAAGTGAATGAAATCTTCATAGAAGAGGGCGTTGAGATAATATCGTCTTCTCGAATAAGCCATATTAGGAAAGTTAGACAAATCGGAAAAGCCATGGGGAAAACCAATTTTGAAACAATGCTCATCAGGATTCCCATGAAGACCGAAATTGATGAGGTAGTTTCCTTTTGTGACATTTCTCTGAACAGCGAAATAGAGATTCTCAGGGAGTTGAATCGTGAAGCGGAGAAGGTTGGGCTTGTGCACAAAGTCATCATAATGTTTGACTTGGGAGATTTGAGAGAAGGCTTTTTTGAAGAAAAAGAGGGTATAAGCTGCGCTATGGAGGTGGAACATAGTCTAAAAAACTTGGAATTATTGGGAATAGGCACCAATTTGGGATGTTACGGAGCTATAAAGGTAACCGAAGACAAAATGCTCGACTTGATAGCCATTGCAGAAGAGATAGAGGAGAAGATAGGAAGGAAGTTGAAATTCTTAAGCGGTGGCGGAACTACGGCGTTACCGTTATTGCTCGATGGGACCATGCCCGATAGAATCAACTTGCTGAGAATAGGCGAAGCTATGTTGTTGACACGAGATTTAAAAGAAGATTGGGGACATATATTGAAAGACTGTTCGCAAGATGCATTTACTCTGCACATGGAAGTGATTGAAATAAAAAATAAGGAGACGTATCCTATCGGAGAAATAGCCTTGGACGGCTTCGGTCAGAAACATACATACGAGGACCGGGGAGTGAGAAGGCGAGCTTTGCTGGCCGGTGGAAAAGTGGACTATGGATTGCCCGAAATGCTCATTCCCGTCGAAAAAGGAGTTTCTATTGTAGGTGCTTCCAGCGACCATACGATAATAGATGTGGAAGACATGGAAAGGGAACTTAAAATCGGTGATGTATTGGAGTTTCAGTTGACGTATGCAACCCTGGTGTACAGCACGGGAAGTGCCGATGTCGGGTTGGAGATTATTTAGATGTGTATGGTATGTGAGATAAAACCGTAAAAACAGCCGTCGGATTGACAAGAAGACTTAAATTCTATATAATCATCAGATACGCATAGAAAAAATGAGAGAATATAAAAATGTTTTCGAGTGAAACTGCTTTTGAAGATATTGAACATATTGAAGTGGAGGAATTGACATATGACAGAAGAAGTACTGTTAACCAAGGAAGGTCTGGAAAAGATAAAGGAAGAATATGACAGGCATGTATCCGTGACCAGAGCGGAAGTTGCAGAGAGAATAAAAGAAGCGAGAAGTTTCGGAGACCTATCGGAAAATGCCGAGTACGATGCAGCTAAGCAGGAACAGGCTGAGCTGGAAGAGAGAATCAACAAACTTGAATCCATGATGAGAAACGCCAAAATCATCGATGAAGATTCGTCGGTTGAGGGCATTGTGAATATTGGGAACACAGTTATCGTGAAGGAAAAGGGCAGCAAGGAAAAAGTGAAATTCCAAATAGTGGGAGCTACGGAGGCGGATCCGTTTGAGGGAAAAATATCGAATGAATCAGCAGTTGGAAAGGCTTTGATCGGCAACAAGAAAGGTGATACAGTTGAAGTTGAAGTAATCGACGGTAAGATAACGTACAAGATTATGGAAATCGTCAGTTAGGTCTATTTATTTGAAAGTGAAGAGGTAGTGAAGTTAAGATGAAAAATGAAAATCTAGATGCAAACCGGATAGAAGCGGAAGAAGTGGCGGAGGAGATAACAGAATCAGAATTGAATGAGCAGAGGCAGATCAGGAGAGAAGCTGAAAAAAACTGCAGGAAGCAGGTAGAGATCCATTTGCCGTGGAAACGTGGAATATAGATGCGTACAGTCAACCTATTAAGGATGATTTCGAAAATATGGAAGAAAAACAAGTATCTGTCGCAGGTCGTATAATGGCGAAAAGAGATATGGGTAAAGCGTCTTTTATAGATATCCAAGATAGAGAAGGCAGAATTCAAGTTTATGTGAGACAGGATGCCATAACTCCTGAAGAGTATAAATGGTTTAAAGCGTACGATATCGGAGATATTTTGGGCGTCGTAGGTACCGTTTTTAAAACCAGGCACGGGGAAATATCGGTTAAGGCATCGGAAGTTAAACTTTTGAGTAAGTCGTTGCAGGTTTTACCCAACAAATGGCAAGGGCTCAGCAACACGGATTTGAGATACAGACAGAGATATGTCGACTTGATAATGAACAAAGACGTGAGAGACACATTCTACAAGAGAGCGACTATAATCAAGGAAATAAAGCGAGTGTTGGAGGAAGATTTCGGATATCTGGAAGTGGATACTCCTATTCTGACAACCATTGCCGGCGGTGCCAATGCGAGACCGTTTAACACGTATCACAACACGCTGGACTTGGATATGAAACTTAGGATTTCCAACGAACTGTTCCTAAAGAGACTCGTAGTAGGCGGATTTGACAGGGTTTATGAAATGGGCAAGATGTTCAGAAATGAAGGGATGGACAGAAACCATAATCCTGAATTCACTTCCATGGAATGTTACATGGCTTACGGCGATATGGAAGATACCATGCACGTTTTGGAACAGATAGTGTCAAAGGCGGCTATTAAGCTAACGGCAGCACAAAGGTCATTTATGGCGACAAGGAATTTGACGTCGCACCACCCTGGAATAGAATAGATATGGCTGATGCTGTAAAGCAGATTACAGGGGTGGATTTTGCCGTGCTGAATACGGATGAAGAAGCTCGAGCTGCAGCGGTTAAATACGGCATGGAAGAGGAAGAAGTAGCCGGATGGACCAGAGGTAAGATTTTGGCTGAAATGTTTGAAACCTACTGCGAAGATGTACCGGGGTTTTTAGATGGACCGGTATTTGTCACAGGGCATCCGGTTGAAATTTCCCCGCTGGCAAAGAGAGATTCAAAGGATCCCAGAATTACGAGGAGATTTGAGGCTTATATGAACGGATGGGAGATTGCTAACGCTTTTTCCGAGTTGAACGATCCCATAGATCAATACGAACGATTCAAAGAACAGCAGGCACAGTTGGATGGTGGCATCGATGATGAAGCACATCCAATGGACGAAGACTTCGTGAATGCATTGGAAGTGGGACTTCCTCCGACAGGAGGTCTTGGAATCGGCATAGATAGAGTCATCATGTTGATCACAAATGCAGCTTCAATCAGAGATGTAATACTGTTCCCGACAATGAAACCGCTGGATAAGTAACGTTTGAGGATAAATCGAAAATCAGATTATATGCTCGTTTCCGAAAGGAAACGAGCTTTTTTATGTATAAAGCCTCTTGTGGTACGTACCATTTAAATTGGCTTCCTTGCCATTGCGGATTATATAGATTGAGAAAGACTGCAATATAATCAGATGGCAAGAACTCGTAGTTTGAAAAATCGAATAAATTTATTTTAATTGCATAAGCAAAGTATAAGGTGAATAAAACCAATCCCGTTATAGGAGATATCAAGAGAATGTGATATGTAGACAGTGGCTTTATCGCTTTATATGAAGTAAAAATGTGAAACCGGAACAGATGTGATAAAACAAAATACAGTTTTTCTTGTAATTCCACCCCACTGATGATATAATATCTATCGTCAGTGGAACAAGTTGGCTTCAGAAGAGAAAGGAGGAACGATGGGATTTGATCCTAAGCAGGATGCTTTACAGAAAGAAGAAACCAATAGGCGGATACTTGATGCGGGTTTCTGCATATTTTCCGAAAAGAGCATAGACAAAGTTTCTATGGCAAATGTTGCGAACAAAGCGGGCATAGGAATAGCAACCCTATACAGATATTATCGAACTAAGCCCGAGCTTGTTGTCGCCGTCGGAACCCATGTATGGAGCAACTTCATAAGAGACTATACGCCTATCAGAAATGATGACAAGATGACTGCTGTGGAAGAACTTGAATTTTTTCTCGATTCATTTCTTGAACTGTATAAAAACCATAAAAAGCTGCTTTGCTTCAATCAGTTTTTTAACATTTATATCAGAAATGAAGCAGTTCCCAAAAAGGCTTTGAATTCGTATAATGAGATGGTTGACAAACTCGCAATACGTTTTCATAGAATTTATGTTAAAGGAGAGAACGACAAAACGCTGTGCACGGAAATGAGCGAGAAGGCGATGTTTTTATCTATCGTACATCTCATGCTTGCTGCTGTCACAAGGTATGCGATTGGACTTGTTTACGAAAAGGACAGCGAGTCGTATAAGGAGCTCATTTTACTTAAGAATATGATTATGCGTGAGTTCAGTCAAAAAAATAAATAAAGTATTAAGGAGGATTTTAAGATGGAAAATGAAATGAAAATTGAAAGAGAAAAGTTGCTCATAGAGAAGGCGTTTATCTTTTCTTTTCCGCTGGTTCTGATGGATATCACAAAGGACGTCAGCACAAACACGATAGAACCTGTTAAATCAAAATCTCCGATCAATCAGTTTCTTCATGCGAAAGATCTTGCGACATCGGAGTTCAGACAGGTTGTTACACCAAATGTCGATACTCTGTATTCGCAGATTTTTTTCGATTTAAAGGATGATGCACTTGTGATTAAAAAGCCGCAAGCCGATAGGTATCTGATGTTTCAGATAATGGATGCGTGGTCAAATACCGTAGCGACTTTAGGAACCGGCGGGGATACGGACGAAGAAAGAACCTACATACTCACAGGGCCCGCTTTTACGGGAGAAATTCCCGAAGGCATGAAGAGAATAGAGATTCCCACTTCTATCGGATGGCTTATCGGAAGGACAATCTGCTATGGTCCTGAGGATATTGCGAACATCTATAAATTACAAAATGCGATGGAAACAAAAACGTTATCTGTTTGGCTTACAGGTGGCGAAATGCCTAAAGGTACCTATGATCCGGATAAAGAGGGTATTCCGATTATGCTTGCGATGAAGTTGTCTCCAAATGCTTATTTCGAGAGGGTGAACAGATTGTTAAACGACAATCCGGCATATCCGGAGGACGGTGAATTGCTCAGTGAACTCGCTGAATTAGGAATAGGTGCCGGATGCTGTTTTAACTCTTCTCTTTCACCTGTGGATTTGGAAAAATTTTGGCAGGAAATGAAAAATAGCCTTCTTCCAAAGCTGATTGAGGAAACATCCTGCTTTATGGTGAGAAACGGTAACTTTAAATTTTACGGAGAACCGATAAGTCGTTTCGGTACGCAATACGGATATCGCTGTCTCGTTGCGATTGCGGGCTTCGGTGCCAATCCCGTAGATGTCGCCGTTTACCTTAAAGCAGAAGAAGATGACAAAGGTGAAAAGCTGGATGCCAAAAACAGATACTTGTTACATTTCAATGCCGATGGACTTCCACCTGTGGAAAAACATGGATTTTGGTCGATAACCGCATACGGAGATGATGATTTTTTGATTTCAAACCCAATCGAACGTTATGCTATAAGCAATCGAAACGACTTCAGGTTAAACGACGATAATTCCCTGGACTTGATTCTTCAAACTGAGGAACCGAATGAAAATAGAGAAAACTGGTTACCTGTAGGCGAGAGAGGATTTCATCTTTATCTTAGAATATATAGACCCGGTAACAGCGTGTTAAACGGAACGTGGAAAGCACCTAAAATAACAAAAATCGACTAAACTATAAATAAAGCTGAACAAAAGTCTATATCATAGAATTGAATCACAGAAATCAGCTGTCAGAAAAATATTAACAGGAGAAAAATATTATGAGAATTGAAAGAAAACCTTCGAGCAGGACCCGTTGTTCGTGTGCAACGGCGAGTACGGCTAAAGCTAATCGAACCTGGTATTCTTTACTTAACTTTGGAGATGAACATGAGAAAGAGTGTGCGCTGAGAGGTCTGATTGAATCTCCGGACGGACTCGTCATTAAGCGCGATGACGGAGAAGTGGTGTGGGATCTCGAAAATTTCGATTTTGTCAAGGATAAGGAAGCACCGGATACGGTAAATCCGAGTCTATGGAGACATACTCAACTTAACGCCTATGCGGGGCTTTTTGAAGTGTGCGACGGTATATATCAAGTACGTGGGTATGATATGGCAAATGCTACTTTCATTAAAACGGATCACGGCTGGATAATTTTTGATGTCTTGATGTGCAAGGAGAATATGGAAGCAGCTATGACACTCATGGAAAAGCATTTCGGAAAACTCGACATAAAGGCAATTCTTTACAGTCATTCTCATATAGATCACTACGGCGGAATTATGGGTGCAGTGAAGGCTGAACAGGTAGCAGATGCAGAACTCAGCTTGGAAGAACAGCTCGCTTCCGGTAAGATTCTGATATTAGCGCCCGAAGGTTTCTTGAAACACGCTGTGAGTGAAAATATTTACTGCGGACCTGCTATGGGACGAAGAGCTCAATATCAGTATGGATCTCCTATGAAAGCCGGTGAAAAAGACCGTATGGCAATAGGTATAGGACTCGGTCAGTCCACAGGGACAGTCGGTCTTCTGGCACCTACAATAGAGATTAAGAGCAATGATACTTTGATTATAGACGGGCTTGAAATCCGCTTTCATCTGACCCCTGGAACGGAAGCGCCGGTGGAAATGAACGCATATTTCCCTAAGTATAAAGGTCTTTGGATGGCTGAAAATTGCACGGGAACCATGCATAATATATATACTCTCAGAGGTGCCGAAGTGCGTGATGCTGAGGCGTGGGCACATTTCATACTGGAAGCTGAGTATCTTTTTGGAGATGAGACCGATGTAGTTTTCCAATCTCACAACTGGCCACACTGGGGAAAAGAAACAATAAAGGAATATATGCGGGATACGGCTGCGGTTTATCAATATATAAATAATCAAACGCTGCATTATATCAATCAGGGAATGACATCTGCTGAAATTTCAAGGAGTTTAAAGCTTCCGGACAGGCTTAACAAAGTGTGGTATTGCCGTCAATATTATGGCACGCTAAGCCACAATGTAAAGGCTGTTTATCAGCGTTATATGGGTTGGTACGATGCCAATCCGGTCAATCTTAATCCGCTTACGCCTGAAGATACCGCAAGAAAATGGATTTCATACTTGGGCGATTTAGAAAGGGTTCTGAGCAAGGCTAAGGAGGATTTCGACAGAGGAGAATACCAATGGGTAGCTCAGCTCACAAAGGAAATTGTGTTTGCCAAACCGGATTTTCAGGAAGCAAGAGATCTTTGTGCAATGGCACTTGAACAACTCGGCTATCAATCTGAGAGCGGTCCGTGGCGCTGTGCATATCTCATGGGAGCGTGGGAGCTTTTTGACGGAAATCAGGCACACAAAGAAGGAACCGCAAAAGGCTATGAAGTAATGATGATGGGTATGACAACGGAAATGATGCTGTCATACATAGATATTATGACGGATTCCATGGCGGCACAAGACGATAATTTTACTCTCAATCTGAAAATTACCGATGCCAACGAAGAGTTTCTTGCGATTAGAAGAGACGGTATTCTTCTCGTCTATAAGGGTGAAGCAAAAAGCAGGGCGGACTGTTCCATCAGTCTGAAACGCATTCAGTTCCTGTCGCTTATATTTGGGAAAAAAGAAGTGATGGATCAGATTGTCATAACGGGAGATAGGACGGTACCGTTGCGTCTTTTAAAATATATGTCGCCGATAGTAAGAACATTCAACATAATAGAACCATGAGGTGAAAATAACAGTGCTTAAGAAGAAAAAAAGAGGTGCAGTTACCTTCCTCAAAACTGCAAATACCATAACAATATCGATTATCATCCTTGCAACAGCGACAGCAAGAATGGGAGAAACTTCACTTTTTCGCAGGGTGCTCTTTACCTTTCATATGCCTATCTTCTTTCTGCTGTGCGGTCTTGCACTAGTTACGCATAAGGGCAAAGGAGAAAACGGATGGTGTGATTTTTTGCGTAAAATGGCTCTTTCATTTATATTTCCTTACTTTTTATGGTCACTGATCTATTCGAATTTTTCGTATAGAAACTTAATTTGGTTACTGTATGGTTCTTATGAAGCATTGATCAGGGCCGGTACACTTCCTATATTGTGGTTTTTTCCTTGCATGTTTGCAGCCAGAATTATATTAGAGGGAGTTATTTCTCTTTCTTCGAGTTTTGATTCCGTAAAGAGATTTGCTTTGCCGTTGCTTGCTGTATTTTTATTTCTGGTGGGCATCCTCCTTCCAAAACTTGGAAATCTTTCCTATCCTTGGTGCATTAACATAGCTTTTACAGTAGCGGGTTTCATGTTGTTGGGATACTCTATGAAGCCTTTGATTGAAAAAGTGGCAAAAAATCCGGTGTGTACAGTCTTGATATTCGTACTTTCGGCAACCGTATTCATGGCGGGGAGCGTGCTGAGGGCAGAGAGGCTTGAAATGGTTTTGCTGAGAAGTGGAGATTACGGCGATATAGTTTGGTTCTTTGTAAATTCATTATCGGGTTGTCTGCTCATACTTAGCATTTCGTCTCTTATCAGCCGTAATTGGAAAAAACACGGACCGGTAATAAATGAGCAAAACGAAGAGGGAATTAACCGTGTCACCATGGGAATTTTAGTAATTCATATGCCGCTTTTGCAACAGGTGGTTTTACCGCTCCTTGGACTCATTCCTTTTACTATACCGAAAATGCTGATTTTTCTGGTGGGCATGGTTGTGACAAAGTTTATTTCGGGATATCTTATTAAAGTACTCGCCCGATATGTGCCACAGCTCTTCGGCATTTTTCCTGACAGACAGAAGACAATGATAAATGCTGAAGACATCTGAGGGTTAAGTTTCGGCACAAAAGATTACGGGGAAGAAAAAATAAGAATCCAATACCTAACACAAGGGTGGTGATTGCGTTAAAAACATTCACAATAACTTGACACTATCATGAATTTTACACCAGTTGAAATATTGTTCTCAAAGACTTATAATACAACTGGATAGCGAAATATAGGACAGTAAAAGGAGGGTGTTTATGAATTCAATTATTATATATTATTCCCGTTCAGGCAACACTGAAAAAATAGCGAAACGACTTCAATCGGATTTGAAAAATATTCCGGCGATTAAAATTGAGCCGGAGGAAGCCTATGGAAATTATATTAAATCATGTATTCGCGTTGTGAAAGAAAATCGAAAAAAAGTGACACCTAAATTTACAACGCCTATTCCGGATTTGCACGAGTACGACACGGTTTTCATCGGATTTCCCATATGGGCACAGGATATTCCTAAATTCGTTCAAGATTTTATCAGACAATGTGATACCAAAGGAAAGACGGTTATTCCTTTCGCTACTTATGGAATGAGCGGTATCAGCAGGGCAAAAAAGACGCTTAATATTTTATTTGATGGATCGCAAATTAAATTGCCTTTTGGCAGTGGACGCTTTTAAAAAGGAAATTATGGAGAATGGTTAGCTGAAATTGAAAAAAACTGTAATTGAAACTGTAATAGTTTATTTTTGTAACTATTTCGAGATGATATGGAGTTTTTTTCTTGAAAAATTTATCTTTTGAAAAAAATTTATCATGTATAAATAAAAAGAAGCTGATTAAATGTATAGTTCAGTTTTATTTCGCTCATAAAAAAACAGGGCAGTTCGTGATGGGCTGCCTATTTTTTTATAGAGTAGAGCTCGACAATATAGCCGATTTGATAGTGGAAAAAAATGAATTTAAAATGATACAATATTGAATATGATATATATATGAAACTTGGAGCTTAGGGGAAGATAATCATTATTCTCTAAGCAGGCAAATGGGGTTAGTAGCGATAAAGAGTTGATTCACAATGTCTGCAATGAATTACTTACAACGTGTGATTGCAGCAAAATACATTTTATGAAAGAAGGTGAAAAAGGACCATGTTAAAGGAACATAAAGGTAAGGTGTCGGCATCTGTTATATTCGCAATAATAGGGGTTGGACTTGGCGTAATACCCTACTTTTCAGTAGCGTCTATAATCAATAATCTCGTTGAGAAAAATACGGGAATCAGTAATTATGTACCGTATATTTTAGCTGTGCTCGTAGGATTTCTGGGAAGCATATTATTCCATGAGATATCAACTATCATGTCACATAATCTGGCTTATAGGATTATTGAGGATAGAAGAAAATTATTGGCGGATAAATTGAGCAGAATTTCCATGGGAGAAGTTGAAAAGAAAAGTAGTGGACAGTGGTCGCAGTTTATGGTGGAAACTCTCGATAAAATGGAAAAACCCATTGCACACGTTATTCCGGAGGTAATTGCCAATATTCTCATTCCTATCGTACTGGTTGTAATCATTTTTATTCTCGATTGGAGAATAGGAATAGCCAATTTACTCACTGTACCATTGGGATTCCTGTTTTCCATGTTGATGATGCGAGATTACGAAAAAAAATCTAAAAGGTATCAGGATGCATCCAAAGCCATGAATACGACTATGGTTGAATATGTCAACGGAATTAAAGTGATCAAGGCGTTCAATAAATCTGCATCATCCTTCGGAAAATTTAAAGAAACGGTGAATGAGAATAAAAGAGCCATGCTTGATTGGTATTTGAGTGTGTGTTTTTCCATGACTGCAGGCATGGAAACCATTCCTGCAACGATGATTTTTGTTTTACCGACTTCTCTGTACTTATTCATGAAAGGAAGTATTGAAATAGGAGTTCTCGTTATGTGCATACTGTTATCCTATGCGTCATATAAACCGCTGATAAAGGCGATGAGCCATATGGAGACAATAGCAAACATAAAAGTCATATTGGGAGAAATAAAAACAGTGATGGAGATTCCTGATTTAGAAAGAGGAACGGAAATAAAAAGCGTAGGTTCTCATGATTTGGAATTTAAAAATGTAACATTTGCATACGATGGATCCAACGACGTATTAAATGGGATTTCATTTAAAGCAGCTGAGAATCAGTTGACTGCAATTGTCGGAGATTCAGGTGGCGGAAAGTCTACTATCGCAAAGCTGATTGCCGGATTTTGGAATGTCGGTAGCGGAGAAATTTTAATAGGAAAAAACAATATCAACGACATGCCGCTAAAACAGAATATGGAGCTTGTTACCTACGTATCTCAAGAAAATTTTCTTTTCAACAAAACAGTACTGGAAAATTTGAAAATGGCAAAAGAAGATGCAACTATGGACGAAATTCAAAAAGCGTGTGAAAAGGCGAGTTGTCATGATTTTATAATGAGTCTTCCTAACGGATATGAAACCGTCGTTGGAGAAGGAGGAGCAAACCTTTCGAGCGGAGAGAAACAGAGAATTGCTATTGCCAGAAGTTTTCTTAAAAATAGCCCGATTGTATTGCTGGATGAGGCAACTGCATATTCAGATCCCGATAACGAGGCTGTTATTCAAGAGTCTATCGGAAACCTTATTAAAAATAAGACTGTGATTATGATAGCTCACAGACTGGCTACAATTGTAAATGCGAATAAGGTTGTTGTTGTGGACAGAGGGAAGATTATTGAACAAGGCAATCATAAAGAACTGCTTGAGCTGAATGGAAAATACAAAGACATGTGGGATGTATACACAGAGTCCAAGGAAATTGAGGTGATCTAAAGTGAGAGAGTTGATAAAAACCTTATACGAAGTTTCAGGTTCATATTCAAAAAAAATAACGAAAATGCTAATTTTTGATATATTTAAGGGAATATTCGAAGGCGTCGCTTTAGGTGCAATTTTATTTTGTTTAATCAAAATTTGTGAAAATGTCTTTAATGGACAGCCGGTTTTAATGAAGGATGTATATGTTGTATTCGCTATCGCAGCTGCCAGCATGATAGGAAAAATCATATTCGGATATCTGGCTGACAGGAACAAATATATTGCTTCATATAGCTTGGGGGCTGAAAACAGATTATATATAGGTGATCGTTTGAAAAATGTGAACATGGGATATTTCAGTTCCAATTCATTAGGAGATGTAGCAGGTGGCTTGTCAACCGTCATAGGCGATCTCGAAACCATGGGAGTTTTTATTATTGAACAAATGCTTGTAGGTACGATACAAACGCTTATTATGGTTGCTTTCGTAATGCCTTATGATTTTGTAACGGCGGTAATCATATTGTTGACTTTGATTGCGGGAATCTCAGTTAATATGATTACACAGAGAAAGACGGATCGATTAACTGAGAGGTTATTAGGGCTTAAATTGGATTTAAGTTCAAAAATGCTCGAGTACGTAAGGGGAATAGGAATAACTAAGGCATTTGGAAAAGATAAAAATACGGTTAAGGAATTAAATGAAAGCATTACAAAGAGTCGTAAAGGGTTCTTGGATGTAGAAAAAATCTTGGTTCCGACACAATTCATGTTTCTGCTGGTGTTTAAAATCGGAATATGCGTGATAATTCTAAGTTCACTTATGAGATATTTTTCAGGAAACGTTGAGGTCACTAAAGCAATCATACTGATTGTTATGAGCTTCGTGGTTTTTTCCGGATTTGAGTTGGCAGGAAGTATGCAAAAATATTAAGGGAGTTGCTGTACAAAAATCTCAACAGCGTTCTCAATTTGAGAAATTTACCTGTAATTGAAGAGGGAGAAAAAACTGAGATAGATAAGGCGGAAATTTCAATGGAAAATATTTCGTTTTCATATGATGAGGCGGAACTGTTCAACAATTTAAGTATGACGGTGCCTGAAGGAAAAACCACTGCCCTTGTCGGATTTTTCCGGAAGTGGCAAAACAACGCTATGCAATCTGATGGCTAGATTTTGGGATGTGAATTCAGGAGATGTGAATGTTGGAAGTACAAATATAAAGGAATATAAGTACGATGAACTTCTGTCAAATTTTAGCTTTGTTTTCCAGGATGTATATCTCTTTGATGATACTGTGAGAAATAATATCAAATTTGGTAATCCCAATGCGACGGATGAAGAGATGATGGAAATTGCAAAAGAAAGCTCAGTGTCATGATTTTTATCATGAAGTTACCTCAAGGATATGATACGATCTTACAGGAAGGAGGCTCCAACTTGTCCGGAGGAGAACGCCAAAGGATTTCCATTGCCAGAGCTATGCTGAAACGCAGCAAATTTGTTATTCTGGACGAAGCGACTTCAAGTGTGGACCCTGAAAATGAAAAGCAGTTGTTGATGGCTTTAAAGAGTCTGTTAAAAGACAAAACGACAATTATAATAGCGCATAAACTTTCAACTGTAAAGAATGCAGATCAGATAATCGTTTTGAAAAACGGGGCTATAGAACAGATAGGAAGACATGATGTGCTTGCATCCGAACAAGGTATATACAAGGATTTCATCGAAACCAGGAAACAATCTGAAAGATGGGAAATTTAAATCAAAAGGAGCAGTGATGGCAGATCATAACGAAAGATTCATACAGACGGCGCAAATTGATGAGATACCTTGGCATAGAATCACTACAACTTACGTAAGAGCCACAGATTTTCCTAAGTATTTTGATGTGCTGTGGCAGATGAGTGATATGAAAGAGGTGGACAAAGCTGGGAGAGAAATAGAAATTAACATAGAACACCAGTCAACCTTATGGCATGTAACTCCCTTTGCCATGATTTTCCTTGTGAGGATATTTAAAAAAGCCGTGGAAAAAATGGAGAATAGTTCGATTGCAACTTATCTGGAAGAGCAATTATTGGAGCTTTTTATTGAAATTGCAGAGGCAATTTGCGGTGTAGAAGCACTGGAGCATGAAGAAGCGCTGCCGAATTTTTCCGACATGCTCAATGAAGAGTATTTGTGGTCGGAGGAATATGATGAGGAAATAGATGCATTGAGATATGAAGAGGAGGATGTGTTCCCGGGAAATCTATTTTACAGCTTTTACTATTATTCACATCAGGTGCTTCTGCAGTGCAAGCCGATGTTTGAGAAGATGGATAGCGACAGGGCAAGGGTGCTTTGCGAGAAGATATAGGTGGTGGTAATACAATAAAAAAACGTGGCGATGACTAGAGTCGTCGCTTTTTTTATTGCAGTGGAATTTATCTATAAAAAAATCGCAGCACAAATCCTAAATAGGAAAATATTTACTTATATTAAATGATATAATATTTAATATGATAAAGAGAAAAAGGTATTTATAGGGGAATGAAAATGGAAATTTTTGAAAGAGCAAGACGCAATGTCGATACCGGAAGTGTAGTTATATATTTCTGCATTAAAAATGACAGAGAAACTGTACCGATAAAATTTAATTTGGGAAACCACAGTAAAGAAAAAATTCGTGAAATAGTTCTTGAGGTTCTGAAGAAATGCGAAAAATACAGCATAGAGAAATACAATCCTATCGGAGCGATTTCAAATACGCTGGAAAAAACTACGATAGAAGAATTTGATATGGTGCAAGAGCTAATAGACAGCCTGGAAAAACCCGGAGTCAGCGATGATATAACGGCGGAAAACGTGAACTTTGTCATATATGAATTTAGAACCATGAAAGGCATCAGTTATTTCATGAGAAGATATACGAAGCTCCAAATTTTTAAAAAGGGATTCTTGGGAAGGCTGATGGATGACAAATTTGAAAAGTTAGATGCGTCAAAGCTATTAGGCATAGATGCAACTGTCGATATCATAGTAGATGGTCGCGATATTTAATAATTCAGCATACAGCCTTTGAGCGAATATTTGATCTGGACAGAGAATTTGTTGAGGCTGCGAAAGAAGTTTTGAGCAACCCGAAATTGGATGAAAAAATTGAGGGATTCAAACAGCTTAAAGAGGATTTACTGGATAACGGAAGTTATGTAAAAAGAGTGTCGAAGCTTAAAAACAGAAAAAATGCAATGGTATTTTTGGATGCTCCTGAGAATACCAAAAAGGCAATTGACGAATTTAGATTAAATATACCGATAAGTCCTTCAAATAAATACGTGTACACGGGAAAGTCACAACTGGGAGAGTTTATAAATTTGATGCAAGATGCTTATTACAAGACGATAATTGGGGGAGAGAAAGGAACCGACGAAAGGAGGTAACGACGTGAATAGAGCATTTAGAATAGGATTATTCTTATCGTCATACACACCTGTCGCAATAATGATCTTTCTCAACGATATTAAAGAGTTTTCGTTAGAACAAGTCGGCATAACCCTTCACAAAAATACGGTTTTTTGGAGTGTATTGACAGGTATTTTTGTAGTGAGCTTGCTGATGTTGGTTTTATGGTTGATAAGGATGGATAGAAACGCAGGAAATCAGATTAAGTTATACGAGATTTATGATATAAAAAGTAATGATGGCGAGGTTTTGAGCTATTTTGTGACGTTTGTAATTCCAATTTTATCTCTGAAGGTCGATTCAGCGCCGTCGATAGTGATGAACGTTATGATTATTGCGTTAGTGGGAATTTATTTCGTGCAAAATAACGTATTGCATTTCAATCCATTGCTGCTGTTGGCAGGGTACCACATATATTCAGACAGTGCCGATCACATTATAATATCGAGATGCGATAAGTACACAATTAAAAATAAAGGGTTGAAAGCAGATCAGTTTGGAAGCAGCAATATTTTTTATATAAAGAAACCTAAACCGTAGATTGAACTGGGACTTTGATAGTGGATATGATTTGAAATAACAGTTAATTGGCATATTATATTTACTGCGTAAAATCGAAATGATAGTATTTGTAATTGAATTGTGACTTATTTTTTTAGTATAATATAGTATGGAAGTGATTAGAATTTAATAACAATATTCACATGGAGACATATAAATAAAAATGATTTACTTCTGCTCTCATTTACAAATTGGGTAAGGGTGGATTTAAGAGCAAATAATAACTCGAAGAATTGAGGTGGCACATATGGAAAGAGATCCGTTTAAAGAATATCTGAAGGAATCGGAACCGAATATAAAACTTACGCATGGAAAACAGCAATAGGTCTGCAGGAAGTGGATGGACTTAAGCCATCCGAATATTTGATTGAAACTGCCGCTAAAAACATAGAAGGTAAAAATTACATTCGCAGAAGCAAAGGACCTCATAGATAGTTATTATAGAGAAAGACCTGTGGATTCGACAGATGAAAAAGATGTGGAGGAGGCTGATAAAGTATCTTTGCGCATCGCAGAGATCTTGTCCGAAAAGGGATTTTCATTTACACCGAATGAATATATATCCATTCATAGAAAGTTGTTTTATGATATTTATTCCTATGCGGGGGTGATAAGAGATTACAATTTTACAAAGAGAGAGTGGGTTCTTGATGGAGATACGGTGATATACGGTAACGCTTCTGAACTTGATGCGACATTGGAGTATGATATGGATCAAGAAAGAAAATTCAGCTATAGCAACTTATCTATGGATGAAATTATTCATCACCTTGCAATTTTCGTAGCAAGATTGTGGCAAATACATATTTTTGGAGAAGGAAATACGAGAACAACGGCAGTGTTTTTTATTAAGTATTTAAGGACGCTTGGATTTTCGGCTACAAATGATATTTTTGCAGAAAATTCATGGTATTTTAGAAATGCTCTAGTCCGTGCCAATTACAATAATTTGCAAAAGGGCATTCATGAAACGACAGAATATTTGGAAAAATTCCTCAGAAATTTACTTTTTAAATGAGAAAAATGAGCTAAATAACAGGAACTTACATATAGGTAGACGGTGAAAGCAGCCAGTCGGATTTCAACTTTTTAAAATTTGATTATTCCCTTAAATCGAACATTATTTTAATGGAATCATTTACAAATAAGGGAATGTGAGATTCCGGTTGCATGTAAATCGTAAAAATTAAAAAAATCGATAAGAAATAAATATAAAACTCCCTTTCAGCGGACGATAATCCGTTGAGAGGGAGTTTAGATTTTGCTATTTATTCGCTATCTAATTTTTACTGAAATCACTTTTGTAATTAGACAAATTTAAATCCTAGATTGATAGTTCCTCCATCTTCACCAGGGAATTTTTGGAAGAGATTCGAATAAAAAGTATTAGTAGTCTCGTCACCTTGGATTCAAGTTCTTCACCGTTTTTGTTATATACCTTAACTTTTAAATCTTTGAGTTTACCGGTGTATTTTTTAGGTATTTCAATTTGAGTAAAGCTGGCATATCCGCTGAAGCTTGCCGGCATCGTAACATCCTTTATTTTAGTATCGCCGTCAAATATTGAAACCTTGGCAGGTGTCTGATTAGCAGCAGGATTTTCATTCTTAGGATTTACTTTTATATCGAATGAATGAGTAATCGTTTCACTGCCGTTCTTGATAGAGATGTTTATAGTTTTCAGACCGTTGTTAGTCTTAGCATCTTCTTCGGTAAATTTATAGCCGGCATCAGGAGATGATGTGAAGCCCAGCTTTTTACATTCTTCCCAGCTACCTATGCTTACATTATTTCCACTTTGTCTTGTAGCGTAAATGTAGATTTTTGAAAGATCTAAAGTTTCGCCAACTGTGTATTCACGCTTCATATTTTCAGGGTAAAGGCGGAATCTCGTAATAGGAGAGTTGTCTTCGCCCTGTTCGACCTTAACACTGTAGTAACTGTATTTCCACGCATCATAGCCATTGCCGACAGGAACTATACGAAGATCGAATTCCCATACCTTAAGTTCGTTATTGTACGTACCTTCTCTCAAAAGATCGTTGCCGGAATAAATTTCCATCTTTTTAACTTTTTTGATAGCTTTAAAGTCGTAACGGAAGTTTTTATCGTTTAGGTTAATTTCCTGTGTTGAGTTATCTTCATATGTAACTACGATTTTTGTAGCTGTGCGATATTTGGCAATTTTCTGCACCTGTGCGCTGGCAGGAATATCAACCATAGATCCGGCATTTTTAAAGTGTATCAGGAAGTGTTTACCGACTTCCGGAAGCTGTGAACCGTGTTGCGGACTTACGGTTATATCGTATTCATGCAACTTGTCATATGAAACTTCCTTTGAAGTGCCGTCGCTGAAGTGAATTTTTATCACTGTATCTGAAAGGTCTAAAGTTGAACCTGTCTGTCTAGGGTTAGGTTTTTTCACGAATTCAAGATAAGATATCTTCTGTTCCATTCTATCTCTCTTGAATTTCTTTGAACGTTCAACAGCGTTTTTCATAGCGCTTAGCTGGCTTTTTGCAGTTTCAGTCGCAGTGCTGACAGTATCGTACATTTCGCCCTTACGGTCTTTAAGCTGTTTTTCAAAACCGTCTATGCTCCCCTGTTTTACAGTAGCCTTGAATATGTTAAATCCTCTGGTTTTCCATTCAGGGTCTTCCTGGTAAACAACGTTTTCAGCTTCTGTTATCTTGCCGTTCTTAACTGTGATACGAACTACATCAGGACCGTTTGCAGAATAATAAAAGGCTTCGGAACCCGTTCCGTACCACGTACCGTCAGCAAGACCTTCTTCCTGAACCGGTGGGTTAGGATTCGGCTTCGGTTCAGGCTTTGGCTTCGGCAAATCCGGCTTTGGATTTGGTTTCGGCATTTCAGGTTGAGGCTTTGGAACACTAGGGGTAGGTTTGTGTGTATTACCCGGAACCCTCGGGGGACTGTGCCCTGGTGCTGTTCTCCTCTTGTTGGAAGCCCTTTTGCCTGTCTTGTTGCTGCCTGTAAGCATTCCCGGATTCTTACCTGAATTGCTTGTTCCTACTTTAGACTTTTCATTGTCATCGTTGTTGTTAGAATTTGCATCTTGCTTTTCATCCGATTTATCTTTATCTGAATCGTTGCTGGAATCAGACGACGTATCAGACGATTTCGTGTCGGAACTTTTCGTTTCACTGCTTGGATTAGAGCTAGCCTGTTTATCTGAATTGCTAGAATAATAAGCGTAAGCCGCGGCACCGACAAGAGCAATAGCGATAACAATTGAAATGAGTATTTTCTTCTTGCCCATCATGTCACTCTCCTTACTTATTTGTAACTGATTTATAACTAAAAACTTGTAAATGGAATTCAATGTCGTGAGTAATAGATGAAAACCATTCAAATATAATTAAATAGCTTATACAAACATTTCAGTTTTGCAAAGCTAATTCCAGATAATTATAATAAAAAAACAGTTATATGGCAAGAAAAATCCATCAAAAAAATATTGTTCTTTTTTTAGTTAAATTTTGAGAGTATGACTGCAATACAGCGTGTTAACTGAATAATCATTCAAATTTGAACGTGTGATAGAATTTTGAAAAGCTGAAGAAAATATATTAGCCACGTTGACTTGTGACCGGCAATAGCTATGGCTGTTTGAGAAAAAGTCGAAACAGAACGATATTTGTGTATAAGAATTGCAAAAAGATAGGAAAAAGTCAATTGGATGGTAAATGTCATGCCATTACGCAAGATAAAGAAACAGGTAGAGATACGTGAAATAAAGGAAAAGAAGACTTGAGAAAGAACATTGACAGAAAGAATCAGTCGCATACGACAATTTGACGGAAGTGAAAACAGTTGAAAACTGTAATTTAAAATGGTAGAATATTCGTATTGTATTTAAAGCGTGAACACTGCAGAATGGAGTGTTTTGAAATAAAATTTAGATAAGAGGCGATATGATGATTATTAAAATTAGAGAAATTTTTAAAAAGCCCGGATGAGCTGGCAAATGGAAGAGTTGTTTTACAAGGATGGGTTAGAACTAACAGAAATTCGAATAAATTCGGATTTTTGGAAGTCAACGACGGAACTTTTTCAAGTCGGTTCAAGTTGTTTACGAAACGGATAAAATCGATAATTTCGACATTATAGCTAAAAGTCCCATCGCTACGGCACTGCAAATAGAGGGAACATTGATTTTGACACCCGATGCAAAGCAACCGTTTGAAATTAAGGCTGAAAGAATTGAAATTCTTGCGGAGTCAAGTTCCGATTATCCGTTGCAGAAAAAGAGGCACTCCTTGGAATATCTGAGAGAAATTGCCCACCTGCGTCCCAGGAGCAATACCTTTGCAGCGGTGTTCAGAGTGAGATCGCTGGTTGCACACGCAATACACAGATTCTTCCAAGATAGAGGATTTGTGTACGTTCACACTCCTATTATCACCGGCAGCGATGCGGAAGGTGCGGGAGAAATGTTCAGAGTAACCACGTTAGATATGGAAAAGCCGCCTATGAAAGACGGCAAGGTTGACTTCACGCAGGATTTCTTCGGCAAGGAAGCAGGTTTGACTGTGTCGGGACAGCTGGAAGGTGAAATTTTCGCATTGGCTTTCAGAGATATCTATACCTTCGGACCGACCTTTAGAGCGGAGAATTCCAATACGGCAAGACATGCTTCAGAGTTTTGGATGGTTGAACCGGAGATGTCATTTTGTGATTTAGTCGGAAATATGGAAGTTGCAGAAGATATGATAAAATATATCATCAGCTACGCACTGAAAAAGGCTCCGGAAGAAATGGAGTTTTTCAACAACTTTATAGACAAAGGGCTTCTGGAAAGATTGAATAACATCGTAAATTCGGATTTCGGAAGGATCACATATACGGAAGCAGTGGAAATTTTGAAAAAATCTGAAGTAGAATTCGAGTATCCCGTGGAATGGGGCATAGATCTTCAGACGGAACATGAGAGATATCTGACGGAACAGGTATTTAAAAAGCCACTGTTTGTAACGGATTATCCAAAGGAAATCAAGGCGTTCTACATGAGGTTAAACGATGATGATAAAACCGTAGCAGCATGCGATCTGCTGGTACCGGGAATAGGTGAAATCATAGGTGGAAGTCAGAGAGAAGAGAGGCTGGACATTCTGAAGGAGAGGATGAACAGCGTAGGCTTAAAGGAAGAAGATTACTGGTGGTATTTGGAGCTTAGAAAGTACGGCGGTGTGAAACACTCAGGCTATGGACTGGGCTTTGAGAGAATGGTCATGTACATTACCGGAATGAGCAATATTCGTGATGTATTACCATTTCCTAGAACACCTAAAAATGCGGAGTTTTAAAATGCTGAATACGTTGCCGCAAACAAGGGAAAAAGCGATTATAATCCTTGAAAAATAAAAAGCGTTATATAATAAAATTAAAAGGTAACTTGAAGGGTTGCCTTTTTTATTGTTCATCCGGACATAGGGATTGACTTGAAGGATGAAAGCGAAATCGAAAAATTCCACCGTAGAATTCACAGCGATAAGAAGGCAAATGGCTGAAATAAAATGTGAAAAATAATGAAGAAACTATTACAAAATAAATGTGGAAAGGTTATTTTTATAGATGAAGGATAAAATAATACAATTTAGAAATATCGTAAAAAGAATTTGACGGGCAGGTGGTGCTAAAGGGAGTAAATTTGGATATTTACGAAAATGAATTCGTGACGCTTTTAGGACCTAGCGGATGTGGAAAAACCACATTGCTGCGCATTTTAGGAGGATTTTTAGATGTTAATGAAGGACAGATAATTTTCAACGGAGAGGATATCACGCATACGCCGCCTCATAAAAGAGAATTGAATACGGTATTTCAAAAATACGCATTATTTCCCCATATGAACGTGGCGGAAAACATAGCTTTCGGGTTAAAAATCCGAAAAATCAGTGACGATGTCATAGAACAGAAAGTAATGAAAATGCTTAAATTGATCGGTCTCGAGGGGTATGAGAACAAAGATGTAACGAGATTATCGGGAGGTCAGCAACAGAGAGTTGCTATCGCAAGGGCGTTGGTGAATGAACCCAAGGTTTTGTTACTGGATGAACCTTTGGGTGCGTTGGATTTGAAACTCAGAAAAGAGATGCAGTACGAGCTGAAGAGAATACAACAGGAAGTTGGAATCACATTTATATTCGTAACTCACGATCAGGAAGAGGCATTGACCATGTCTGACAAAATTGCAGTGATGAACAGAGGAGAAGTTTATCAGTTGGGAAGCCCACAGGAAATATATAACGAGCCGGAAAATAAATACGTGGCGAGCTTTATAGGGGAGAGCAATATAGTGAACGGAATCATGATAGATGATTACAAAGTCAAATTCGATGACAGGGAATTTGAGTGTGTAGACTTCGGATTCAAGAAGAATGAACCGGTTGACATAGTCATCAGACCTGAAGATATAGATATAGTTGAGAAGGATTCGGGAAAGATGAACGGAGTCGTGGACACAGTTTTTTTCAAAGGCGTGTACTATGACGTCGTAGTTGAGACGGTTCCCGGTACCAGAGTGACGGTCAATATGCACGTAATCAAAGAGCACGAAGTAACCAGTGATAAAGGCGATGAGAAAATTACCGCCAATGATTTTTACGTGGACGTTGAGGATATGAAGGAGTTAGACGAAAAGGAAATTATCGCAAGGGCAGATGCGCAGGCTTGGAGCACTGAAACTGATGAGTACATTTCAATAGCCAAAATAGAGTACGATTTGAAGGGTGAAATAGGTACTTATCCGGTTAGGTTTTACACGCCGTCGGGGACGTGGATTGAAAGGCGAATTCACGTTATAGATCAGCCTTATGTTGTAAATGAAAAATCCAACGAAGCGGTGAGTGCATTTAACTTTTATAAGACTGTGGAAGAAATCGTCGACTCGGTGGCACTGGATACGGATTTGAAAACTTGGGCAAACGCACAGGGATGGAAACTGAATGACGAAGAAGCCGGAGTGGATATATATGTGAGCTATGATTTCAATGTTGATGACCTCAAAGAAGGGGTGTATAAAGTTACATTTTCCACAGAGGGCAGGGAATTTAAAATTAACACGACAGACTTTGTGGAAGAAGGAAAGGAAGTCGGATTGGATTTCCATCCTCAGGACATACACGTGATGAGAAAGAGAGCGTTTTGATGAAGAAAGTATCAACTCTTGCAGTTCCATATATCGTATGGGCGGTATTGATGTTGGCAATACCGATGATTTTGATACTGTTTTATTCCGCAACAAAAGACGGTAACGGAATTTTAAAAGTATCTTTTACATTGGAAAATTACATTAGATTTTTCACGGACAAGGATTTCTTGTTGGTCCTTTGGAACTCCGTTAAGATTGCCTTAAAGACCACGATAATATGCATTGTAATCGGATATCCAATTGCGTATTTCATATCGCAGAGCAGTGATAAAGTGAGAAATCTATTAATTTTGCTCATAACTATGCCCATGTGGATAAACATGTTGGTCAGAACCTACGCGTGGATTGGAATTTTGTCGGAAGGCGGAATTGCCCAGAAGGTGTTAGGGATATTTGGAATGGGAGATGCGAAGCTGTTGTACACGGAAGGAGCGGTGCTGCTCGGCATGATATATAACTTCATACCGTTCATGATATTGCAGATAAATTCCTCGCTGACCAAAATGGACTCGTCGCTGATAGAAGCCAGCATGGATTTGGGAGCTGATGCGAAGAAAACCTTTATGAAAGTGACACTGCCGTTGTCCATGCCCGGAGTTATAAGTGGAATTTCTCTTGTAGTCCTGCCTTGTATCAGTTCTTTTTTCATTCCGAAAATGTTAGGTGGAGGAAGGTTTTTTCTAATAGGAAATGCCATTGAAAATCAATTTATAACCGTGGGAGAATGGTCGTTTGGAAGTGCGATTTCAGTCATTATGGCTATAATTATGATGTTGAGCATCTATGCTGTCAGGGCTATGGAAAAGAGAAATTCAGAAAGGGGGGAGTAGATGAAGAGAAATAAAAGGCTCTTTGGAAAAACTGCAGTGGGAGCAATTCTCATGTTTTTTTATTTGCCTATCATATATGTTGTCATATTCTCTTTCAACTCTTCCAAATCATTGACTCATTTCACGGGATTCAGCGTAGAATGGTACAGGAAGATGGTGGAAAACAGCGACATGATGATTGCTCTTTACACTACGATAGGTGTTGCTCTGCTGGCGACGGCAGTTTCCACCGTGATAGGCACAATAAGCGCCATAGGAATTTCGAAATCCGGAAAAATTGTGAAGAGGCTCATAGGTCAGCTCAATGATCTTCCCATAATGAATCCTGAAATAGTTACGGCTATCGGGCTGATGATGCTGTTCATAACATTTAGAATTGAAAAGGGTTTGATCACCATGATAATCGCCCATATAACTTTTTGCATTCCATACGTCATGTTAAGCATAATGCCTAAATTGAAGTCGCTGGATGGGAACTTGGCAGATGCGGCGATGGATTTGGGAGCAACACCGTGGCAAGCGTTGGTAAAAGTCATCGTTCCTCAGATAAAACCGGGAATAGTTGCAGGTGCTCTGATAGCGTTTACGATGTCCATTGATGATTTTGTAATATCTTATTTTGTCACAGGCAGAGGAATAAAAAACTTGAGCATAATGGTTTACACCATGAGCAAGAGATTGAATCCGAGCATAAATGCGATATCTACGTTGATAGTCGCGTTCATAGGCATCATGTTGGTTATAATCAACGTTGTGCCTATGGTGAAAAGCAAGCTGAACAAAAATAGGGATACTTTAAACAGGAACAGGAAGGTTGCGAAGCGAATCGCTTTTGGGATGTCAGCTGTTTTGATATTGTCCGTATTCGGAGGAAAGTATCTGTTCACCACAGAAGGAAAGTACAAGGGGAAAACTTTGCACGTGTACAACTGGGGAGAATATATGGCACCCGGCGTAATATCAGCATTTGAAAAGAAAACAGGAGCAAAGGTTGTAATGGACAATTTCGATTCAAATGAACAGATGTATATAAGGGTTGCAAATGGAGAAAGTTACGACATTCTGGTACCCAGCGACTACATGATAGAGAGGCTGAAAAAAGAGGGTAAACTGAGAAAATTGAATAAGAAGAAGTTGACTGCCATACAAGATTTGTACAGCGGTGTTAAAAATCTGCCATACGACAGGAATAACGACTATTCGGTGCCGTATTTCTGGGGAAGTGTGGGGATAGTGTACAACAAGAAGAAAGTCAGCGAAGAAGATATAAAAAAACAAGGATTTAGTATATTTCAAAATAAAAAGTACAAAGGCAGAACTTATCTGTATGACTCCGAGAGAGATTCTTTTATGATGGCTCTGAAGGATTTAGGATATTCGATGAACACCAGAGACAAGAGAGAAATAAACGAGGCTTACAGATGGCTTTTGAAGGCTGTTGAAAACACGAAACCGGAGATGGTTACAGATGAGATAATAGATAATATGGCGCAGGGGAGAAGAGATATAGCGGTAATGTACTCGGGAGATGCGGCTTACGTCATGAAGGAGAATAAAGATATGGAGTTTTGGTTGCCAAAAAGCGGTACCAACGTGTGGTCCGATGCTATGGTCATTCCTAAAAACGCTAAAGAAGTGGATCTGGCACATGAATTTATAAACTTTGTAACCAGTCGTGACATCGCATATAAAAACTCAGAACATGTGGGTTACAGTTCGCCCAACGACAGCGTATTCGATGAGATGAGAAATGATAAAAACGCCTATGGAGATATAAGTGCATACACTCCAAGAGTGAAATATCCGAAGGATGAAGTGTTTGCATTTGATGAGATTAACAAAAAAATTATATCGAATCTCTGGAGCAAAGTTAAGATCTACGCATCGACGAAAAGATAGGGAGATAAAAATTGAGAATCGTGTTGTTAAATCAAGGATAATCGGACGTTGAATAAAAATGCGAAAAAAATGAAATTGAGATAAAAACTCTTTGCCATTATCTCTGTATTATGTTAAAATGTAGATATTCTATTTGCATTTATATAGAAAAATTAGTTATTTTTTTACAAAGGAGACTTTTATGAAAAAGTATTTTTGAATTCGTGGAATAAAATCGGTCTTGTTCCACAAATCATCCTCGGACTGATCGTGGGAATTTTGCTGGGAATGTTATTTCCTCAAAAGTTAGCCTTAGTATCAGTGCTAGGACAGTTGTTTGTAGGTGCGTTAAAGGCAGTGGCACCTATATTGGTATCATTGCTGGTTATGTCTGCCATCGCTCAACACCAGGCAGGTAAAAAAACAAATATGAAGAAAATCGTTGTGCTGTACTTAGTTGGGACTTTAGCAGCATCTGTAGTTGCAGTAATGGCGAGCTTCATATTTAAAATTCAACTTATACTGCCACAAGCGGGGCAGCAATCCGCAACAAAGCCACCGGGAGGCATTACGGAAGTTATTTTAACACTTCTCGGAAACGTGGTGGACAATCCTATAAAGGCACTAGCAACAGGGAATTACATTGGAATTTTAGCTGCAGCGATAATATTGGGAATAGCCCTGAGGCATTCCAAAAAAGAGACTAAAAGTTTGATTGCGGATTTGTCGGAAGCGGTGTCACAAGTTGTCAGATGGGTAATTAAAATGGCTCCGTTGGGCGTTTTGGGCTTAGTATTCAATACAGTTGCTACAACCGGTATGGAAGGAATGAAAAAATACGTTCATATAATTCTTTTGTTGGTTGGCACCATGCTCGTAGTTGCATTTGTAGTAAATCCGATTATAGTATTCTTTGTGACGAGAAAAAATCCATATCCTCTAGTGCTCACATGCGTGAAAGAATCGGGAATATATGCTTTCTTCACAAGAAGCTCAGCGGCAAATATTCCGGTGAATATGGGGCTTTGTGAGAGATTGGGATTAGATAAGGATACTTATTCGATTTCAATTCCTCTGGGCGCTACGATAAACATGGGTGGAGCGGCTATAACTATCGCTATACTGAGTTTAGCTGCGACTCACACACTAGGCATTTCTGTGGATATTCCGACGGCGTTAATTCTATGCCTGCTCTCTGCGATAAGCGCATGCGGAGCTTCCGGTGTAGCAGGGGGCTCTCTGTTGTTGATACCGTTGGCTTGCAGTTTATTTGGAATTCCTGACTCAATCGCATATCAGGTAGTAGGTGTCGGATTTATAGTAGGGGTAATTCAAGACTCTTGCGAAACAGCCCTAAACTCTTCAACAGACGTATTGTTTACAGCAGCGGCTGAACTCGGTGAGAGAAGAAAGTCCGGAAACTGCGAAATGTTTGAAGAAGATGATGACTACGATGAAGAAGATGAGGAAGAATTCGATGGAGCGTATGAGGCTGCAGGAATGGAAGAAATAAAAGAAGACGAAACTCAAAAAATTGATGTTGAATAGAATGAATATGTAAAAACGAAAAAGAGTCGGCTGTAAAAAACAACACCGACTCTTTTCATATGAAGATGGGAACCCCTGAAATTGTCAGATTATCAGGTGTTCCCATCTTTTATATTTTTTGAATTGACTCAAAACGAGCAAGAGTGTAAAAAGTAAATTTTAATAACATTCGTGAGTTGAAAATTTCACAGGATAATCGGCACACTGCATTTCAGAGAAATTGAATTGAAGGTAACATCGGAGCTGTAAGCTGCGAGATGAACTCCGTGAGAAACCGCTTCTTTCAAAGCTGTTCCGAATTTAATATCAGTTTCGTAGTTGGGTGTAAAGTAAATGGCATCATTCATTTGAATTAAAAATACAACATATGCGTTATATCCCCTAGCAGCCGCTGAAATGAGCTCTCTCACGTGTTTTACACCTCTGGACGTAGGAGCATCCGGAAACTTTGCAATGCCTTTATCCTCTAAAGTAACCCCTTTGACTTCGATAAAACTTTTTCTGGCGCAATCATCTTCCACGTAAAAGTCAAAACGCGAGTTTTCAAAAGTTCGCTCACGTTGGACCACGGATGGATTCCCCATATTTTTAAGTTTTAGAGAACCGTTCAACAAAGCCTCCTCTATTACTTTATTGGGGATTTGACTGTCCATATTGATCAAAATTTTATCATTCTGACGATCATGGTCGCTTTCTAAAGTTTTTTCCACAGATATCAGGGAAAATCTCAGTTTTCTATTCCCCATATTGTTGCGAAAATCTTGCAAAAATACCCTTGCGCCGGGAATCAGCAATTCCTTGCAACGTCCTGTATTTTTTACGTGAACTGTTTCTTCCACGCCGTAAATTGAAACTTTTGCAACAAATCTGTTGGGTCTTGCAATGAATGTACCCTCTACAATGTTGTCGTAATGCATAATATCCTCCCCATATAACATGGAAGCATTATAACATGCGGAATGAGGATAAAACAAATTGAACCGAGGATGTTTGGCTCTTTGATAAAAAATAAGAGTTGAAATGATAATCGACGTTGCAATGGCACGATTATAAGGCATGTTTATCACGTGAGTTGCGACCAAAATTTACATTTAAATTAAAACTATATATGGGGTATGCAGATTTAAAAAATAACTGTATATTGTGAAAATAGCATAAAAGAGGATGCAAGTGGAAAAGAGGTGGAATAAAAAGGGAGCAAAAAGGGAAAGAATGAGAGAAATAATGTTGAAAAGTGGAGTGAAGTGGAGTAAAATGGAGAAGTAAGGAATACGTTGAAATTTAAATGAATAAGTCAATCCTAGACACGGATTGTTGTACAGACGGGTGGATATAGAAGAGAAAATTTGCAACCGGACGAAGCCCACACATCAAGTCGGAGAGGAGGTTTTACCTATGTTTATGGGAACTTATGAAAATTCAATAGATTCGAAGAACAGAATGATAGTCCCCGCTAAATTTAGGGAAGAACTGGGCTATAAAGTCGTTTTGACACTGGGAATTGATGATTGCATATATCTGTATCCCCTAGCTGAATGGGAAAACTTTGCTAAAAAGTTGCAGGTGTTGCCGGCGACGGATGCAAATGCCAGACAGTTCGCGAGAAATTGTGTAAAAAACGCAGAAGAGTGTGAAATGGACAGACAAGGTAGAATTACCATTCCGCAGACGTTGAGAGAAAAGGTAGGTATAGAAAAGAAATTGACTACCATAGGATATCTCGACAAAATTGAAATATGGAGCAGAGAGGTATACGAAAAAGTCGAGGAGGACAGCCAAATGACCAATTCCGAAATAGCGGAGAAAATGGTGGATTATGGAATTTAAACACGAAACGGTGATGTTAGATGAAGTGATTCAAGGGCTGAACATAAAATGCGACGGAATTTACGTGGATGGAACCTTAGGAGGTGGCGGACACAGCGAGGAAATTTTGCAAAAAACTGGATAAAAGCGGTCTCTTGATAGGGATTGACAGAGATAAGGATGCGTTGGTTGCATCCGACAAAAGGTTGGAAAAGTACAGTTGCAGGAAGATATTTATTCAGAGTAATTATTCGGAAATAAAGAACGTTTTAAAAGATTTAAAACTATCAGGTGTGGATGGGGCAATACTTGACTTAGGTGTTTCATCGTTTCAGCTTGATAATGCTCAAAGAGGATTTTCATACATGAGAAATGCACCTCTGGACATGAGGATGAACCAAGACGACTATTTTACAGCGTACGATGTGATAAACGGATATTCTGAAAAAGAGCTTTCGAGAGTTATCGCAAAATACGGTGAAGAAAGATGGCATAGCAGAATAGCCGAGTTCATAGTAAAAGAGAGAAAAAAGGAAGATATAAAGACTACGGAGCAGCTGGTAGATGTAATCAAGGCGGCAATTCCCGCTAAAGCACGACGTGAGGGACCTCATCCGGCGAAGAGAACTTTTCAAGCCATAAGAATTGAAGTGAACGAAGAACTTTCACGACTTAAAAAAGCTGTTGGAGAGTTTTGTGAAGTGTTAAATGAGGGCGGTCGATTCTGCGTGATAAGTTTTCACAGTTTGGAAGACAGAATTGTGAAGGAAACCTTTAACGAAAAATCGAATCCGTGTACATGTCCAAAGGAATTTCCGATATGCGTGTGCGGAAAGGTAGCAGAGATAAAGAAAATTACCCGAAAACCTATGACACCTTCCCGAGAAGAACTGGAAAACAATCCCAGATCGAGGAGCAGCAAGTTGAGAATTATTGAGAGAATTTAGAATAGATGATAGTTAAGTTAGCGTGTGAGTGGCAAGCGAGAGGAAGAAATGTTAGCAGAAAACTTATATAATGTACAGCCGGTTCAAAGAGAACATAGGGTGTATACAATGGAAAAGAAGAGCAAGAGCAAACAACAAACTCTATCAAATGGGGAGAGAAAACTGGCTTTTGCTACGGTAATGGCAATAGGTGCGGTTTTGTTGATTGTCATAGCTTTGACTGCAGTAGTTGCAACTACCGCCTACGGAAACAACAGCATTGAGGCGAAGAATAAAGAACTGAGAAACGAAATACAGAATTTAAAAGTCTCCATACAGGAACACGGTAGCAGAAGTCAAATTGAGAAAGAGGCTTCGCAGAAATTGGGAATGATTTATCCAACCAGTTCGCAGTTTGTAAAAATAGGAAAGCACAACAAAGAAACGGACTTCGCAAACAAGTTGAAACAGGAAGCTTTCAAATAGAATATCGAAGTTGGACATCAAATTTGATACTGTCCAACTTTTTATATATAAATTGCGAAAACAAATATAGAGATATTAGCATAGATTTACAATTGAAGTGGGAGTGAGTATGAGAGGTCAGGCGGAACAGCAAAAAATCAGTCAATTGAGAATAGTGATAGCCTTTGGCATATTCGGAGCGGTGTTGTTACTGCTCTTCCTTAGATTGGGATATGTTCAAATAATAAAGGGAGAAGAGTACTCTAAAAGAGTGCTGAACATTCAGAAAAGGACCAAGTGTTAAAGCCGAATCGTGGAAAAATTTTAGATAGAAACGGGGAAGAGTTAGCTGTGAACGTGGATTCTTATACGGTTTGGGCATCCAAGGACGGCATGGATAAGATAAGGGGAACCAAGACCAGAAAAGAAAAAGCTGAGGATAAGAAGAAAACCAAAGAAGAGCTTTATGATGACAATGTGAATACCCTGGCAAAGCTAATTGATAAAAAACCTGATGAAATTAAAAAAACGCTGAATGAAAATAAACGGAAAATTGTGAAGATAGCTCAAAATTTAAAAAAGGAAAAAGGCGAAGAGATTAAGAAAATGGGAATACCGGGTATTTCGGTTGAAAATGAAGCTAGAAGGTACTATCCTATGGGAGATTTTCTATCGCATACCCTCGGAAGTACAAGAGAAGGTAATTCAGGACTTTCGGGAGTAGAGCTGGAATACAATAACTATCTTTCAGGAGTGCAGGGAAGATGGCTTAAGAACACCGATGCGAAGGGAAACCCGCTCGCTTCCGGTGAAGAAAAATACTATAGACCTGAAGACGGAAACGATGTTACTCTAACTATAGATCAAGTAATTCAGACATATACGGAGCAGAGCGTTAGAGAAGCGAAAGAAAAAAACAAAGCCAAAAGGGCGAGCTGTATAATTATGGATACGAAGACGGGAGAAATTTTATCCATGGCATCATATCCCAGCTTCGATCCGAACAATTCAAAAGAGCCTTTTAGATAGTGAGGAGAAGAAGAAATTTAACAAAATGAGCAACGGTGAAAAGATAAAGTACTTGAATGAAATGTGGAGAAATCCGTTGCTGAGCAATGTCTATGAACCCGGATCAACAGCGAAATTAGTAACTGCCGCCGCTTGCCTGGAGGAGGGAATAACAAACAAAGACGATACTTTCAAGTGCGTGGGATACCACACCGTATCGGGAATTAAAGTCAAGTGCTGGAGCTTTGATAAACCGCACGGGAAGCAGAATTTGTATCAAGGTGTGGGGAATTCATGCAACCCTGTTTTCATGCAGCTGGCGTTGAGATTGGGAAAGGAAAAATTTTATAGATATTTGGATTTGTTCGGATTGACCGAAAAGACAGGGATAGATTTCCCGGGAGAAGCCAACCCGATTTTGTTGAAGGAAAAAAATGCAAGACCTTTAGATCTCGCCATAATGGGATTCGGTCAAACCAATGCTGTGACGCCGGTTCAGCTTGTAACGGCTATTTCAGCCATGGGCAACGACGGAAAGCTGATGCAACCTCATATTTTGAAAAAAGTTACAGATAAATCCGGAAATGTCATAAGAGAAACGAAACCGGTGGTGGTGAGACAGGCGATATCCAAAGAAACCGCAGCTGAAATGCGTACGATAATGCAGTACGTAGTGGATAACTCCACAGGAAAGAAAGCTAAAATCGCAGGATATAAAGTAGGTGGGAAAACGGGTACATCTCAAGTTCCGGCTGAAAAAGGAGGATATACCGATGATGTAATAGCGTCTTTTGTGGGAATGGTGCCTATGGAAAATCCGAGATTTACAATTTTGTACATACTGACAGTCCGGCGGCAGGCGCACATGGTGGAGAAATTGCGGCACCGGCATCTAGCGAACTTTTGGAGAAAGTGTTAAAATATAAAGATATAAAAACCTAACTATACGGAAGAGGAGAAGAAGAATAAAGACGATGAGACTGTTGAAGTTCCGGATGTAAAAGGTTTAAAACTCAGCAATGCCAAAAAGAAAATCGACAAAGCAGGGTTGAAGTATAAGATAATTCCGGCTTTGGACAAGGAGAAGGATTTCATAATCAGAGAGCAATACCCGTCAGCGGGAGGCAGAGTTAACAAAAATGGAGTAATATATCTCTACAGAGAGTGATTTTATAGGGGATAAGATGATTAGAACTACGGTGAATGAAATTGTGAATACCATCGGTGGAACTGTGATATGCGGAAGCGGTGAAACGAGTTTTTCGCAGGTGTATCAAGACTCACGACTGATAGAGTGCGAAGGAATCTTTTTTGCCATCAGGGGGGATTTGTTCGACGGACATGACTTCGTTGAAAGCGCTGTAGAAAAAGGCGCGGTTGCAGTTGTTGTCGAAAAGGATTTTGTAAGAAATCGAGGTATTTCTTTTTTAGACTCGCTCGGAGACAGGGCAACAGTAATAGAGGTTGATAATACCGTAAAAGCACTGCAACTGATGGCAAAGGATTATATGGAAAAAATAAGTCCCGTCGTTGTAGGGGTGACAGGAAGCACCGGAAAGACAACCACTAGAGATATGATTTACAGCATATGCAGCGAGAAGTTTAAGACTATAAAAAATCCTAAAAATTACAATTCAAATGTGGGCGTACCGTTGACGGTTTTCCAATTGGAAGAGGATACTCGAGTTGCGGTCATTGAGATGGGCACCGATCACAGAGGGGAGATATTCGAAATCGCTGATATAGTCAGACCGAACGTAGCTGTGATAACCAATATAGGATTATCTCATATGGAACATTTCAAAACGCAAAAAGAGATATTCCTGGAAAAGATGGATATAACTGCCTTCATGAGAGAAGGAGATTGTCTCATAGCACTCGATGACGGAAAATTTTTTCCTGATGACCTCAAGTCTTATTCGTCGGCATATCGCAGCAATCTGATTTTAACAGCGTTGATCGGCGATAAAAACAGGGATAACTTTAAGCTGGAAAGTATTTCTGAGACTGATTACGGAATAGAAGTGATAATGGGGTTCAGAGATAAAGGAGGAATTAAGCAGGAAAAATTCAGCATACCTTTGAAGGGAAAACATAACGGTGAAAATGCGGCGCTTGCAATAGCTGTAGCGGAAATGCTTGGAATAGATAGAGGTTTGATAAAATCAGGGCTTGCAAAGGTTGAAATAACGGGAAATAGGCTGGAGATGACTCGGTCGAAAGATATTCTGATAATTGATGATTCGTATAACGCTAGTCCCGATTCCGTGAAAGCAGCTGTAGATGTTTTGCACAGCTATCGTAACAATCGAAGGATTGCGGTACTGGGAGATATGTATGAGCTGGGAAAAGAAACTGAAAAATTTCACAGAGAAGTGGGAGAATACACAAGAGAAAGAGTAGATAAACTCTTTTCTGTAGGAGAGTTAGGTAAATTTATAGACGAAGACAACAATTTTCAATCGATAAAAAAATTGTCGGAATTTTTGAAAAGGGAGCTCAAAGCTGGAGATGTTGTCTTGTTTAAAGCATCCAGAGGAATGTCATTGGACATTTTGGTCAAGGATATTAAAGAGTGGTTAGGAGAATAGTTATATGTATGCGTTAAGCAATGGTTCATGGACAGTGGTATTGGGATTTTTATTGGCGTTTATATTTACAAAAAAAAAGCTATACCCATAATCCAAAGGAAACAATTGGGTCAAAACATAAGAGAAGAAGGGCCTAAATCCCATCAAAAGAAGAGCGGTACTCCGTCAATGGGAGGCATAGCAATCATACTGGCTGTTGTTATAGCAAGTTTTGTGGGAGGTTATAGTCAAGGAAATACGCTGAACGTGGTGGTTGCTATAAGCGGATTTGTAGCATTTGGAATAATCGGATTTTTAGACGATTATTTAAAAGTGATAAAAAAACAGAATGAAGGATTGAAACCGTATCAAAAATTTGGATTGCAGCTGTTATTTGCAATTTGTTTCGCAGTATATATGGCAAAATTTTCCGGACTCGGTACTGACGTGTACATACCTTTTGCAAAGATATACGTTGACTTTGGGGTATTGTATATTCCTTTTGTAGTATTCACTATGCTCGCCATGACTAACGGAGTGAATTTGACGGACGGATTGGACGGTCTTGCCGGCGGGGTCACATTTATAGTCTGTATGTATATGGGATATATTGCAGGGAATATGCATAATATATCGAGTGAAGTTTTTTTTAAGGCCTTAGCAGGAGCATGCTTAGGGTTCTTGGTTTTTAATAAAAATCCTGCTAAAATATTCATGGGAGACACAGGTTCCCTTGCTATAGGCGGTGGGATTACAGTAGCGGCATTTATGATAAAAATGGAATTTTTATTGCCTATAATCGGTATAGTATATGTGCTGGAAACTTTGTCAGTGGTATTGCAAGTGGGCTATTTCAAATTGACAGGAGGAAAAAGATTGTTTAAAATGGCACCTTTGCATCATCACTTTGAGGAAAGCGGGATGAAGGAAGTAAATGTTGTATACGTGCTGTGGTTCATAACTATCATAGCGGCATTGATAGGAAGATTCCTCGCGTAGTTCCAGATTTAAGGAGATATTATGAAAGATAGAAATTGGTACAAAGATAAAAATATTTTAGTTGTCGGGATGGGCAGATCGGGAGTAGCAACTCTGGAAGTGCTTCACCAATTGGGTAGCAAAGTATTTATACAAGATGAAAAAACGTTTGATAAGCTCTCTGAAGATGTAAAGAGTCAGATTGAAGGAAAATACGAGAAGGGGTATTTCGGAGAAGAAATTCAGAATTTGGAAGAATTTGATTTGACGGTCGTCAGTCCGGGCGTTCCCATGTATAACCCGATTATTCAAAAATTAGATGATAAAGGTATTTCGGTGATAGGAGAACTGGAGCTGGCATATCGACTGGCAGACGGTAAATTCATAGGTATAACCGGGACCAACGGTAAAACTACGACAACTACTTTAGTCGGAGAAATATTTAAGAAGGTTAAGGAAGATGTCAGAGTTGCTGGAAACATCGGTTCGCCTGTTATCAAAGAAGTGTTGAGCGGAGATGAAAACACGATTTACGTTACAGAGATCAGCAGTTTTCAGCTGGAGAGCATAGATGAGTTCAGACCATACGTGTCGGCTATTTTAAACCTGACAGAAGACCACACGGATAGGCATAAAACCATGAGTGGATATGGAGAAGCGAAGGCGAAGATCACTAAGAATCAAGGAGATGAGGATTATATAGTCGTCAACTTTGATGATAAAAATGCATTGGGTCTTGTGAAGAGGACCAGAGCGACTATGGTTCCTTTCAGCCGAGAAGGCGACTTAAAGTTCGGCGTTTTTGTAAAAATCAACGATGGAAGAGAAGAGATAACGATAAAGGACGAAGATGGAAATGCCATCACGGTTTGTAACATCGATGAAGTTAAAATCCCTTGAAATCACAATTTGGAAAACGCTTTAGCCGCGACGGCAATAGCCTATTTTGGAGGAATCGGAGCTGATATTATAGCCGATGTTTTGAGAGAATTCGACGGCGTTGAGCACAGGTTGGAACTGGTAGATGAAATAGACGGCATAAAATTTGTAAACGACTCCAAGGGAACCAACCCGGATGCGGCTATAAAAGCCATAGAAGCCATAAAGGAGCCGATAATCTTAATCGCGGGAGGATACGATAAGAATTCAAAGTTCGATACATTTGTGGAAAGCTTTGGAGATAAAGTAAAAAGCGTCCTGCTAATGGGAGCAACAGCTACGAAATTAAAAGCGGAAGTTGAAAAGAAAGGATATTCGAGCGTGATACTAAAGGATATGGAAACGTGTGTGAAAGAGGCATACAGAATAGCGGAAAGCGGTTATACCGTTCTTCTGTCACCTGCATGTGCAAGTTGGGATATGTATAACAGCTTTGAAGAAAGAGGGAAAGATTTTAAAAATTGCGTAAGGGAACTGAGAAAGTAAAAAGCAGGAAAAGAAGTGCTAAGCCGAAAGAGCATAGTACTGTGACGGAAATTTCGAGAAAAAATAAAATAAAGGGGAGAAAACACAGAATAGCTTCTAAGATTTCCAGAAGTGTGAGTGCAGTTAAGGCGATAAATGTTCCGAGGACGGATTTCGGAATAATGATTATGACTGTAATACTTTTGGTTCTGGGTGTTTTGATGGTTTTCAGTGCGTCTTATTATTCGGAGTTGTCCAAAGGTAGATCGCCCTACGGATTTTTGATAAAAAATGCGGGATTGTCTACAGTTGGAGCCCTGATTATGATAGGAGTATCGTATGTGGATTACAGAGTTTATAAAAGATATTCGAAATTGATAATGTTGGTGAGCATAGGACTTTTGGCATTGGTGTTTACACCGTTTGGGATAACCATAAACAATGCTAGGAGATGGATAAATCTCGGAATAACCATTATGCCGGGAGAAATCGCAAAAGTTGCGGGAATAATTTTCGTTTCAGCAATATTGTCGAAAAAAGGATTGGATGTGAATTCGCCGAAGAGATCGTTGTTGCCTATCGGGATAGTCATAGCTATATATGTGTGGATGATAATGAAACAACCCAACATGTCGACTGCCATGACAATAGTTTTTATAATCGGTGCGATAACCTTCATAGCGGGATTGAACAAAATCTATTTCATCGGTGCCATAGGCATAGGTGCGACGGGAGCTGCAGCGTTAATTCTCAGCGGAGGGTATAGAGTTGCGAGAGTTATGACGTTTCTTGATCCGTTCAAAGATCCCACAGGTGAATCTACACAGGTGGTAGCTTCTCTGCTGGCTCTAGGCTCGGGAGGCATACTGGGAAAGGGTCCGGGAGGAAGCATACAAAAGGCGCTGTACTTGCCTGAACCGCAGACGGATTTTATACTGGCTATAATCGGTGAAGAACTGGGATTTGTAGGCATTGTTGCCATGGTAGGAGTGTTTACGATTTTAATATGGAGAGGCTTGAGAGTAGCTTTGAGAGCTCAGGACAGGTTCGGAATGTTAATGGCATCCGGAATAGTTATGATGATAGGAATTCAAGTGTTGTTGAACATTGCCATAGTTACGTCGTCCATGCCCGCTACAGGTGTGGCGTTACCATTTGTCAGCTATGGTGGAAATGCGACGTGGGTGTACTGTGCAGCGGTCGGTATCTTGTTGAATATCGCAAGACATTCGAAAAAACCGATTGCAAAACGGCAATATATAGGAGATGACAGTTGATATCAAATATGTGCAGATATATATGTGAAAAAAATATTTTACAATAGTTACAAGTTATATAATGTGAATTGAGGTATTTTATGAGAGTCATTATGACAGGTGGCGGAACAGGAGGACACATTTATCCTGCAATTGCCATAGCTGATAGAATTAAAGAGAGAAATAACAACGGAGAAATTCTCTTTGTGGGAACAAAGAGGGGATTGGAAAAGGAAATTGTTCCTAAACACGGATACGATATTAAATTCATCACGGTAAGCGGGATAAACAGAAGCAATCCCATAAAGAATTTTTAAAGTCGTCAAGGATTATATGAAGGGCAAAAAAGAAGCTAAAAAAATCATCGAAGAATTTAAGCCCGATTTAGTCATAGGCACAGGAGGTTACGTCTGCGGACCGGTTATAAAAATGGCTTCAAAGATGGGGATTAAGTGCTATATTCACGAGCAAAATGCCATACCGGGAATGACGAATAAAATGCTTGAAAAAGTTGTGGAAAATATTTTTTTGGGCTTTGAGGAAGCAGGAAAGTTTTTAAACAGAAAGAAAAGCACATTCTAGCGGGAAATCCTGTCAGAGATGAGTTTTTCAAAGCGAGAAAAGATGTTGCCAGAGAAACTTTAGGAATTTCTCCGGATGATTTTGTCGTGCTGTCATTTGGTGGCAGTCAAGGAGCCGCAAAACTCAACAAGGCTATGATGACGGTTGTGGAAGAATACAACGGCAGAGATGATGTCAAAGTATTTTTCGGAACGGGAAAAAGATATTATGAACCTATAGTAAACGAGCTTGCGGAAATGGGAGTCGACGTACAGAACAACATAAAGATAATGCCATACATAGATAACATGCAAAATTACATAGCAGCAGCCGACTTGGTAATCTCGCGAAGCGGAGCGTTGACTGTGTCTGAAATAGCAGTATGCGGAACCCCTTCAATATTGATTCCGTCTCCAAATGTGGCGGGCAACCACCAGATGTTCAACGCGCAAGCGGTTGCCGGTAAAGGAGGGGCCGTTTTACTTGAGGAAAAGGATTTGAGCGGAGAAAAATTGATAGATGAGATAAAGAGATTGGAAAAAGATGAAAAACTGTTGAATGAAATGGCAAAGAATGCGAGACTTTGTGCGCCTCTTGATGCGTCAGATATAATATATTATGTGATTTTAAATAGGTAACAGATATGTTTGGCAGAAAGAAGAAAAAAGAAATTATTTCAAGAAATGAGAAAAACTGCTGAATTTGACAGTATGAGAGATATGGATGACGATGAGGTAGATCAGTTTACGGTAACAGATGGAGACGGATCGTCGGAAATGGGTGAATATCAGGGTGACAAGCACGACTGTTTCGATGAGTATCAGGTTGCAGGTGAGGAGAACTGCAGAGAAAGCTACGATGAAAAGACTTATGATTTCGATGTAATATCCGTTTTCTCAAATGTCGATCAGCAGATGTCGGAAGATAGAATCGATGAAGACTTCGAAGAAATCAGGCATGGGAGAAGTGCAAAAAACGGTAAGAGAAAAAGGATGAAGAGAATTCTCGTCGCTGCGATTTTCATCGCTATTATAGCAGGCGTTGCAGTTTACGTCATGAGGTTGCCCTATTTCAAAATTAGAGAGATAACGATTAGCGGAAATAAACAGATATCGAAAGAAACCGTATTTAAAGAGAGTGGAATGAAAACGGGAGGAAGCATTTTCTTTATAAACAAGAGTCAGATAAAGGCGAAGATGAGGGAAAATCCATACTATAAAGATATTGACATAGACAGAGTTTTCCCGTCTAAGGTAAATATAACAATCACTGAAAGACGCGAGAAAGCTGTATTGCCATATGGTGAGAAATATGTGGTTTTGGATGATGACGGTACTGTGTTGAGATTGAGTAAGACGAGACCTAGAGTAACTGAAATAAGAAATGCCATAATTAAAAACATGGATAAAGGCGAAATTGTTGAGATTAAAGACAAGGAAGTGTTTCGAAAAAGCCTTGATGTCATCAAGGAAATGGAAAAAGAGCGATCTGTTTTTTTCAGCAGCATATCCATAGAGAAAGAAGACATAGAGTGCAACGTCTACGGAACATTATATGTCAGAGGAAATTATGATCGATTCATGAAAAACTTGAAGAACGGAAACTTAAAAAGCGTGTTGGTTGATGTGTATAATAAAAACATCAAGAGAGGTACTGTGAATGTGACGAAGGAAGGAGTAATTTCTTTCACTCCAACTTTTAAGTAAAATTTATATTAAATACTACAATGTTAACCGGAAATATGTTATAATTACGTATATTTTTAAGTACCATATAAAATGGAGGAAAATTTAATGAGCGGATCTTTTTTAGAATTTGAAGTAGACAACAAGGGAAAAGCCAAAATTCTCGTTGTGGGCGTCGGTGGTGGCGGTTGTAACGCTGTTAATAGAATGATAGAAGCTGAGTTGAGAAATGTGAACTTCATAGCCTTGAATACAGACAAGCAAGATCTGGATATGAGTAGGGCTGAGAGCAAGCTGCAAATAGGAGAAAAATTAACTAAGGGACTTGGTGCAGGCGGAAATCCGGAAGTCGGACAGAAGTCGGCAGAGGAAAATGTTGAAGATATATCTAAATTGCTGTCGGGAGCTGATATGGTATTCGTAACTGCCGGAATGGGCGGTGGTACAGGTACCGGTGCAGCACCTATAGTTGCAAAAATTGCAAAGGATATGGGTATTTTAACAGTTGGTGTAGTTACAAGACCTTTTTCATTTGAGGGACGCAGAAGATCGGAACACGCAGAAATGGGAATTAAATTTCTGAAACAGTTTGTGGATTCGATTGTAATAGTACCTAACGACAAGCTGCTGACCATAGCAGAACCGAGCACTACCATGGTGGAAGCGTTGAGAATGGCAGATGAAATCTTAAAACACGGCGTGCAGTCCATAACCGAATTGATAAGCGATAACAGCTTGATAAATGCGGATTTTGCTGACGTACAGACCATAATGCGTGACAGAGGAGTCGCTCACATGGGCATCGGACAAGGTAAGGGAGAAAACAAAGTCAAGGATGCAGTCAAAAATGCCGTTGAAAGTCCATTGCTTGAAACTCAAGTCGCAGGTGCCAAGGCTATTTTGTTGAACATCGCAGGTGGTCAAGATATGGGAATGTTAGATGTGAGTGAGGCATCTACTCTGATTCAGAATGTGGCAGATCAAGATGCGATTATAATTTTCGGAACATCTATCAAGGAAGATCTCAAAGATGAAATGAGAATAACGGTAATCGCTACAGGATTTGAAAACAGACCCAGCAATTTCTCAGATAGAACTGAGCTGTCTTTTGACGAAGAAATTGCTGAAGTTACAGATTCAGATGATGCGAAGGAAGTCTCTTCCGAAAGCAGTTCCATTAAAAAGATAATAGATGAAGATGGCGATGATGCCTCAGATTTTGATGTGCCTTCATTTTTGAAATAATTACTCACAGCTCGTACATTTCTTCGTGCAAGGAATACGAGTGACATGTAGCTTTCTGAAGATCGGGAAGCGGGTAATGCATCTTTAAGTATTTTTATATAATGTGGCAGTTTCAATGAGCTAAGGAAAAGCATATTGCAGGTGTAAACCTAAGGAAAAAAATATAGTTAATTGTTGGCCGGATGTAAGTCCGGCTTTTGTGTATGGACAGGTTGAACGATATTTGTGTAAACGACGTGAACAGTTATGTATGGTATTGAAAGCAAAAAGAAGATAATAGAGTCAAAGGAAAATAAACTATATAAAATGTGTAGGAGTTTGAGTTCTAAAAAATTCAGAGACAAGCTGAAACTGTACGTCGTCGAGGGAGAGAAGATGGTGAAAGAAGCCATTGACAGGAAAAAGGTCCACACGGTGATATGCAGTATGGAGAAGGATTTGAATATCAGTCACAAATGGGAGACACCGATATTTATCAAGGGTAAGCTTTTTAAGGAGCTTACCCACACTGAAACGAATCAAGGTATTCTGGCAGTCGTTTACAAAGAAAATATCGACAGAGAAGAATTTGAAGAAAAAATCAAGGGCAAAGACATTGTGATTTTGGACAGATTGCAAGATCCGGGAAACGTGGGAACCATTCTCAGAACGGCAGATGCTGCCGGATACGGAGGGATTGTTGCGATTAAAGGAACCGTGGATTGTTACTCTCCGAAAGTGGTGAGAGCAGCAGCGAATTCTTTGATGAGAATACCGATACTTTCAGTAGATAGCGAAGAAGATGCCATAGAAGTTGCGAGAAAAATTGGAAATCTGATCGTCGGAACCGATGTTGGAACTCCCAAGTGCAATTACAGAAAGATTGAAGACAGAAAACAATGGAAGAGGGGGAAGAACGTTTCTCTTATAATAGGAAATGAAGGAAGCGGCGTTTCCGAAACCCTTTTGGAAAAAGCCGATATAACCACAAAAATTCCTATGAGAGAAGGAGTGGATTCGTTAAATGCCTCAGTGGTAGCAGGAATATTGATATACGATTTGGCTTTGCACATAGATTAGATTTGGAAAGGAACATATTTAAATGCAGAAGAAGTTGAATGAGATTATAAAAACCGCCAAGGAAGCTGTTGACAAAAGCGCCAGCGTATCGGAAATAAATGAAAAATAGAGTCAGATTTTTAGGCAAAAAGGGAGATTACAGCGATGATGAAGGAGCTTGGGAAACTTCCCGCAGATGCTAAAAAAAGAGGCAGGACAGATTATAAATGCAGCGAGGAGCAAGGTGGAGAAGCTGATTGCGGAAAAGATGAAAACATTGAAGGAGGCTGAAAAAAAGAGAAAATTGGAAGCGGAAAAAATCGATGTTACAGCTCCGAGCAAAAGAAGGAAGGTGGGGGTGAAACATCCGATTACCCAGGTTATAAACGAAGTTGTAGACATTTTCAAAAGTTTAGGATATTCGGTCTATGAAGGACCCGAAATAGATACGGTGTTCAATACGTTCGACGGACTTAATTCGCCTGAAACTCATCCGGCGAGGGATATGACGGATACATTTTACGTAAAAGAAGATGTCGTGCTGAGACCGCATACATCTTCCGCAGAGATAAGAGCCGAGCAGGAATTGAGGCCTCCCTACAAAATAATCATACCGGGAAGAACTTTCAGGTGTGATACGCCTGATGCCACTCATAACCATACTTTCCATCAGATAGAACTCATGGTGGTAGGAGAAGAAATAACCATGGCAGATTTAAAGGGAACTTTGGATTACATGGCAAAGAGGCTGTTTGGACCTCAAACTAAGACTCAGTTCAGACCGCACCACTTTCCGTTCACTGAACCGAGTGCGGAGATGGACGTTTCTTGTTTTAAATGTGGTGGCAGCGGTTGCAATGTGTGTAAAGGCAGCGGTTGGATTGAAATTTTGGGATGCGGTATAACCCATCCGCACGTTCATCAGTCAGGTGGAATAGATACGGAAAAGTATACCGGGTTTGCAGCAGGCATGGGTGTTGAGAGAATTGCGATGTTGAAATACGGAATTGATGATATCAGATTGCTGTACGAAAACGACATGAGATTTATTGAGCAATTCAAATAGGGAGGACCATATGTTAGTATCGTTAAATTGGTTAAAAGATTACATAAATTTAGATAATATAGATATCAAGGAATTTTGTTCAAAGATGATAATGACCGGGTCTAATTTAGACACCTATGAAGAAATTGGCGCGGGTGTTGAAAAAGTAATTCTCGGTAAAGTTTTAAAGATAGAAAAGCATCCTGATGCGGATAAATTGGTAGTTTGTAAAAGTGGAAGTGGGAGAATCAGAGCCCATTCAAATAGTTACGGGAGCTCCAAATGTGACGGAAGGAGCATATGTGCCTGTAGCGATAATCGGCAGTAAATTACCGATTGAGGATAAAAACGGAAAGAGTGTAGAGATAAAAAAAGGGAAGCTGAGAGGTGTCGAATCTTTCGGTATGATGTGTGGAGCACAGGAACTGGGGATTCCTGATAAAGTGGTTCCTATGGAAATCAAAAATGGTCTATGGGTATTAACTGGAGATTGGGATGATAAAATAGGTTTAGATTTCATAGATGCCCTTGAGCTGAAAGATTACGTAATCGATTTTGAGATAACGTCTAACAGAGCGGATTGCCTTTCGATGATAGGTATGGCGAAGGAGGCATCGGTAACGTTTAAAAGGCCTGTGAAAATGCCCAACACACATGTAATTGGAAACGATGAGAATATCAGCGATTACATTTCCGTGGAAGTAAATTCAAAGTTGTGCAGGAGATATACAGCGAGAGTTATAAAGGATGTGAAAATAGAACCATCTCCTTGGTGGATACAAAAAAGGTTGATGGCAGCGGGTATGAGACCTATAAACAACATAGTTGATATAACCAACTTTGTAATGTTGGAATACGGACAGCCGCTTCACGCTTTTGACATAGAAAACCTGTCGGATAGAAAAATAGTAATCGATATGGCATCAGAAGGGGAAAAATTTACGACCTTGGATGGCAGTGAGAGAGTTTTGACTGCGGGCATGCTCATGATAAACGATGGCGAAAAACCCGTGGCGATTGCAGGTATAATGGGTGGATTAAACTCAGAAGTAACAGCCGATACTGCCACTATCGTATTGGAATCTGCCAACTTTGACGGTCATAGCGTGAGGATGACTTCAAAGAAATTAGGTCTGAGAACGGAAGCATCGGGAAGGTATGAAAAAGGTGTTGATCCCAATCTGTGTGAAGAGGCATCCAACAGGGCGTGCCATTTGATAGAAAAACTGGGATGCGGTACGGTAGTTAAAGGAATTGCAGATGTTTATGACGATCCTTATCAGTCACAGCAAATTACCGTCAGAGTGAGCAAAATCAACAATGTGATAGGAACAGATCTATCCAGAGAGGAAATGGTGGATATACTGGAGCGCCTTGGAGTTAAAGTTGAAGGTAGCGGAGATGATATGATAGTTACACCGCCGACGTTTAGAGGAGACTTGAAGATAGAGGTGGACTATGTTGAGGAAATTGCGAGAATTTACGGATATGATAAAAATACCTATGAGCTTCCCAAAAAGAAGTCACCACGGAAATACCCAATAAAAATTGGGATATGAGAGAGGCGGCAAGAGATATTTTATGTGGGATAGGAGTTAATGAAATACAGACATCATCCTTTACAAACGAAAAATTCTGAATAATATGAATATAGATGAAGATTCATGGGAAAGATATTTGGTAGAATTGATTAACCCGATGGGTGAAGATACCGCTGCGATGAGGAGCATTTTGACAGCGGGCATGTTGGAGGTGTTGGGGAGAAATTTTGCGAGAAATATTCCGGAAGTGAGAGCCTTTGAAATTGGAACTACTTTCATAAAGAATTTGTTAAACGAAGAAGAACTTCCGACAGAAAGCACTCATTTATCCATAGGTGCTTACGGTAAAGATGAAGACTTCTTCACGATGAAGGGAATTGTGGAAGAGATGCTTGGCAGCTTCGGTTTCGAAAAAGTTGAATTAGTTCCGGAGAGCGGATACAAGTTGTATCATCCCGGTAGATGTGCCAGAATTTTAGTAGACATGGGGGAGAAGAACAGAAAGAATAAAGAAAGGATGATGGATTCCATAAAAGCTCAAATAGACATGGAGAATCGGTTTGACAGCAGGAATGGAGATGAAATTCGGATTATGAAAGAGCTTATGGAAACTCTGAAAACCGTCGCACATGAAGACAAAGTGGAAGTGGGTATAATGGGAGAATTCCATCCCGATGTGCAGGAAAGATACGGCATGGCAACCAGAGCATACGGATGTGAGATGATATTCGATTTAATTGTGGATATCGCCGATAAGAAGATAGCGTATGAAGCTTTACCTAAGTTTCCTGCTATGGTCAGGGATATAGCTGTTATTGTAGATGATGAAATACCCGTTGGCAGACTGGTGGATATAATCGAAAACTTTGACCACGAAATCATAGAAGATGTGAAAATCTTTGATATATATAGAGGAAATCAGGTGGAAGAGGGTAAGAAGAGCGTAGCTTTATCAGTTACTTACAGACATAAGGATAAGACTCTTACCGATGAGGAAACTACAAAAGTTCATAATAAAATTTTGGAAATATTGAATAGAGAAGTTAATGCGGTTTTAAGAGATATTTAGGAGGAAACTGTGAGCAATAAAGTAACAGTTAATATTTTTGGCCAGGAATACACTATTTCGGGAGATGAGTCACCTGAAAAAATAGTGCAGATAGCTTCTTGGGCTGACCAGAGAATGAGAGAAATTGACGAGATGGTAGGAAGTAAATTGCCTACGACTTCCTTAGCGGTGTTATCGGCTATAAACGTCGCAAAGGAGTATTTTGAGCTGAAAAAAGATGCTAAGGATTCGCTTAAACTGGCTGAACAGAGACTTGAAGATGCTCAAAGGTATATGAACCTCTGGGACGAGACGAAAAAGAGTTTTCAAGAATTTCAGGAGACAGTTGGAGATTTAAAAGAAGACAAAGTCAATCTGGAAACAAAGTTGGAACTCAAGGAAAAGGAAATTAAAAAGATTCTTCAAGGTCAAGGTAGCATGAGGCAGGAAATTGAAAGAGGAACAGAGCAGAAAATAAAGGAAGCCAGAGATAAGTACAGAGAACTGGAAAACAATTTCTTTGATTTGCAGATGGAAAATATAAAAATTAAGAGCGAACTTGAAAAACTAAGAGGCGAAAATAAATGAACAAAAAAACTTTGAAAGTTTTGGAGTATTACAATATTATTGAGCTTTTGAAAAACGAAGCCGATTCCGATGTGGGAAGAGAAATAATATCGGAGCTGGTACCGTTAAAAGACCCGAGGATTATAGAGCATGCCTTAGATGAAACCGGTGAGGCAACCAGGTTAATCATTTTCAAAGGGCCTCTTCCCCTTGGGAATTTTTATGATGTTAAAAATTATGTTACAATGGCACAAAAAGGTGGAACTCTGGCAATCTCAGAACTGCTTAAAGTCCTATACAACATGAAGATATCTCGAGATGTGAAAAAATACATCGGCGATGACGTGCCGGATTTGCCGATAATTGCAGATTTAATAGAGGTCATAGAAACATTTAAAAATTTGGAAGAGGACTTGGATAAATCCATTGAGAACGAAGAGGAGATAAGCGATAATGCCAGTGCCGAGTTGAGGAGGATCAGGAGAAGCATCGTCAGACAAAATGACAGCATCAAGGCGAGAATTCACAACATAATAACAAGGAGCGATAACAGAAGCGTATTGCAGGATGCCATTGTTACAGTTAGAGACGGTAGATATGTAATCCCGGTAAAGCAGGAGCACAAGAGCAAGGTACCGGGGATTATTCACGATCAGAGCGGCTCAGGAGCGACGGTATTCATAGAACCTCAGATAATTGTGAACATGAACAATGAGCTGAGAGAACTCGAATTGTCTGAACAGGCTGAAATTGCGAAGATTATAAAGGAACTGTCGCAGAGAGTTGGAGAAGTGGGCAGGAGTTTGATCAACAATCAGGATATATTGGCACAGCTGGATGTCATTATGGCGAAGGGCAAGTTGGCTCAGAAACAAAATGCGGAAAGGCCTCAACTGAGTAAAAATCGCGTATTGGATTTAAAATCGGCAAGACATCCTTTGATAGATGAGAAAAAAGTCGTTCCGATAGATATAAAAATAGGAAACGGATACGATGCCCTAATTGTAACCGGACCTAACACAGGTGGGAAAACCGTCACCTTGAAAACAGCAGGATTGTTGTCTATGATGGCACAGACGGGATTGCACATACCGGCAACGTCTCAGAGCAAAATTCCCGTGTATAGAGAAATCTTTGCAGATATCGGTGACGAGCAAAAGCATAGAGCAGAGTTTGTCTACGTTTTCTTCCCATATGAAGAATATCGTGGAAATAGTAGAGAAAGCTGGAGAAAACACGCTGGTTTTGCTGGATGAATTGGGTGCGGGTACAGATCCTGCCGAGGGTGCGGCATTGGCGATTTCCATTTTGGAAAATCTGAGAGTAAAAGGTGCTACAATACTGGCGACTACCCACTATACGGAATTGAAGAAATATGCGCTAAAAGAAGACGGAGTGGAGAATGCATCCATGGAATTTGATGTGGCGACGCTCAGTCCGACTTACGTGCTTGAAATCGGTGTGCCCGGAAAATCAAATGCCTTTGAAATTTCCTCAAAACTTGGATTGAGTTCAGAAATAATCGAGAAATCCAGAAGTTTTCTGGACAAGGGAGATATAGCCTTTGAGGAAGTGATATCTGCTATTGAGAACGATAAAAAACAGGCGGAAATGGAAAGAGATGAAGCTATTGCATTGAACGTAGAAATTCACAGACAGAAGAGGCAGATGGAAGAAAAACTCGAAAAAGCCAAGAAACAAGAAGAAAAAATGCTATCCGGAGCAAGGGAAGAAGCGAGAAAAATTCTCAGAGAGGCGAAGGAAGTTGCGAAGAAAGCACAAGATGAAATTAAAGATTTGGCAAAAGTAGAAAGTTTGGGAGAAAGAAACAGACGTCTTGAAAATGCTAAACGAAAGATCAAAGATGCAGCCGGCAGATACAGAGAGACGTTTATCATCGAGGAAAATCAGAATCCGATTTCCATAGATGACGTAGAAATCGGAGATAGAGTAAAGGTGTTGAAGTTAGGTCAGAATGGGGAGATAGTAGGGTTGCCGGACGGCAAGGGAGAAATTCCGGTACAAGTCGGAATGATGAAAATAAAGTGCAAGGCGAAAGATCTTAAAATCATAGCCGACGGAAGAAAGAAAATCAAACCGAAGACCAAGGCAAATTATGGCAGTTTATATAAGGGTAAGACACAGAGAATTTCTCGGAGTGTAAACGTTCGAGGTGAAAATTTACATGATGCTTTGAATATAGCTGAAAAGTATATAGATGATGCATTCATGGCAAAACTCAAAGAGATAACTATCATACATGGCAGAGGCGAGGGTGTTTTGAAGAAAGGGATTCATGACATGCTGAAGGGGAATAAACAGGTTGACAGTTACAGGTATGGGGAGTATAACGAAGGAGGACATGGAGTCACAATCGTTACATTGAAACAATGAGATGGGAAGATAAGATGAAAGAAGTTGTTATAAGAAAGGCTTTGAGAGAAGATATTGAGAGAATAGAGGAGATTTATGAAGAATTTCTGGACTATGAGGCTGAGCACGGTACTGTGACGAACTGGATAAAAGGAGTTTATCCGACGGAGAAAAATGCGTTAGCCGGGCTGGAAAACGATACTCTGTTCGTTGGAGAGCTGGATGGAAAAGTCATAGGGAGTTACATCTTGAATCACATTCAGCCCGATGAATATTCAAAAATAGATTGGAAGTTTTCAATTGATAGACCGGAAGATGTAATCGTCATTCACACTCTGTGTTTGGATGTCAAATGTCAGGGCTTGGGACTGGGCAAGAAATTCGTAAATTTCGCACTGGAATACGGCAGAAAAATCGGATGTAAAGTCATGAGATTGGACACCTATGAATTCAACGAACCTGCGGCTAAAATGTATGATAAAATGGGATTCAGATATGCGGGAAAAGAGAAATTCTTCTTTGAAAATGCAATATTGGAGAATTTGATATGCTTTGAATATGAATTGTAGAAAAAGGTGTTCATCATGTGGGAAGCGGAGCTCAGCGTGGAAGCCGATTGGACATAAGAGGAAGTGTAATCTGATGGGGCAGCTTTTCACGGAAAGTTGCACAATAAAAACAGCTCAAAAGCTTGAGGTAATATGTTATAATGAAAGACGTGCTATATTTGGTGAGCTATTGTCTGTTAGGTAGAAATTGTAGATACGATGGCGGAAATGCAGAAGACGGTAGCGTAATAAAATTTTTACGGGGAAAAAGATATATCCCTTTGTGTCCTGAAGAACTGGGCGGGTTATCTACACCGAGAATCCCCTGCGAAATAAAAGACGGTAGGGTGATAAACATGAACGGATGCGATATTACAGAAGAATTTCAGTTGGGAGCAAAGAAGGCATTTGAAAAGGTCAAAAGGTTTATAGAGGATAACGAGAAAGAATCAACAGCACCTCAATTGAATACAAATGACATCTCGGTCAAGAGGAAGATATGTGCTATTATGAAAAGCAAAAGCCCTTCGTGTGGAAAAGGAACTGTGTACGACGGAGGATTTACGGGGAGATTGATATGCGGAAATGGAGTGTTTACAGAGTATTTGCAGAGAAATGTAACAAAATTAGGACCGAATTGCCAACTGGAAGTTCTAACGGAAGATGAACTGAAGCAGAGACTCAGTGAAGATGGAGTGAAAATTTGAACCTGAGGTGAGGACGTCGAAGGACAGTCGATTAGCGAGTTGAATTGAGTATATCGTTGAAATTTTGAGATATGTGGAAATAGAGGAGATTTGAATGAAAAATTACAGGAGTTTAATAGGAGAGATCATATCAAACGAAATTGGAGAAATTGAAAATCTCGATGTAGCAAGTTTAATAGAGGTTCCAACAGATGAAAAGATGGGAGACTATGCCTTTCCCTGTTTCAGGTTGGCGAAGGAATTCAGAAAAGCCCCTGATGCAATAGCGGCTGAAATTGCTGAGAAACTGCAAAAAAATCCCATGTTTGAGTCTGTGGAAAATGTGAACGCTTATGTGAACATAAAGATTAAAAAGAACGGATTTCATAAAGGACGTAATAGAAGATGCCGTGCTGAAAGGGGATTCCTTTACGAAGAGCAACGAAGGAGAAAGGAAAAAGGTTCTGGTGGATTATTCATCTCCTAACATTGCAAAACCGTTTCACATAGGACATATAAGATCTACCGTAATCGGAAATGCCCTGTATTTGATATATAAAAATTTAGGGTATGATGTGGTTAGAATAAATCATTTGGGTGATTATGGAACTCAGTTCGGGAAGATGATAGTCGCATATAGAAAGTGGGGCAATAAGGAAGACGTGCAGAGAGAGCCTATAAAAACGCTGTTGTCTTACTATACTAAGTTTCACGAGGAGGCTGGAAAGAATCCGGAACTGGATGAGGAGGCGAGAAGGGTTTTCGTCAAATTGGAAAATGGAGAAGCTGAGGAAGTGGCACTTTGGAAGTGGTTTAAAGAAGAGTCTCTGAAAGAATTTGAAAAAGTGTACAAAATGTTGAATATTCAGTTTGACTCGTATGCAGGGGAATCATTTTATTCGGATAAAATACCGGCAGCCGTTGCACAACTGGAAGAAAAAGGGCTTCTAAAAGAATCACAGAACAGCATAATAGTCGACTTGGATCAGTTCGGATTGGCTCCGGCACTGGTGAAAAAATCCGACGGATCAACACTATATATAACGAGAGATATTGCAGCAGCTTTGTACAGGAAGGATACGTACGATTTTTATAAATGCCTTTATGTCGTTGCTTCCCAGCAAAATCTTCACTTTAAACAGTTATTTAAAGTAATGGAACTGATGGGAAATCAATGGGCTCAAAATTGCATACACGTACAATTCGGAATGGTGAGCTTGGCAGAAGGAACTCTATCTACCAGAAAGGGCAGAGTTGTGTTTCTGGAAGATGTGTTGAATAAGGCCGTGGAAAAAACCAGAGAAGTTGTAGTGGAAAAGGGTGTGGTGTCTGAGAATATTGATAGGGTAGCTGAGGAAGTAGGAATCGGTGCAGTAGTGTTCAATGAGTTGGCACACAACAGAATTAAAGATTATACATTTGATTGGGATAAGGTGCTAAATTTTGAAGGAGAAACGGGACCTTATGTTCAATACACTCATGCCAGGAGTTGCAGCCTTTTGAGAAAAGCCGGTAAGGATATGGTTTCTAAGGCGAAAAATCTGGACAATATCGACTACGAAAAATTGACTTCGAATACGATGTATGAACTCGCAAAATTGATTCATAACATGCCGGAGGTGATAAAAGAAGCTGCAGATAGGTATGAGCCCTCTGTAATAACCAGGCATGTAGTGAAAATAGCGCAAGGTTTTAACAGATTTTACAATGAGGAGAGAATTTTACAGGGAGATGCAACAGGGACTGTCAGCAGATTGACTCTTGTGATCGCAACGAAGAATGCTATCAAAAACGGACTTGCTCTTCTTGGAATAAAAGCTCCTGAGAGGATGTAGGAAATTATGAGGTATAAAGGAAGTATTTATAGACCGCCAAGCGAGGCGCGAAGTTATCTTTTACAGGTGACTTTGGGTTGTGCTCACAACAGGTGCAGATTTTGTAGCATGTACAGAGAAAAACCTTTTAGAATCAGACCTGTGGAGGAAGTAATAGAAGATTTGCATATGGCAAGGGAGTATTTTAAATACATAGACAGAGTATTTTTATGCGATGGAGATGCATTATGTCTGCCTAATGATAAATTGGTTTACATAATCGAAAAGGTCTTTGAAATTTTGCCGGAAGTGTCCAGAGTCAGCATGTATGGATCGCCGAAGGATGTTTTGAATAAAAGAGATGAAGAACTTTTGGAACTGAAGAAAAAAGGTGTCGAATTTATATACATAGGAGCTGAATCGGGCTCGGATGAAGTGTTGAAAAATATCGAAAAGGGTGCGACGAGACAGGAAATCATCGAAGCTGTCAAAAAAATTGAAAAATCCGGAATAAAGGCTTCGGTAACATTTATCTCGGGTTTAGGAGGGAAAAAACATTGGGAAAGAACATGCCGTTGAAACGGGAACGATGATAAGTGAAATGGGTGCATCGTATGTCGGTGTATTGACTTTGCTTTTAGAAGAATCGGCACCGATGTATAAGGATGTGTTGGACGGCAGTTTTCAGCTTTTATCACCGGAAGAAGTGGTTCTTGAATCCCTCTTGATGATGGAGAACATAAATGTGCCTGAAGATAAGCCATGTGTTTTTAGGAGCAATCATGCTTCAAATTACGTAACGTTGAGAGGCGATTTGCCGAAAGACAAGGGAAAATTTTTGAAACAGCTAAAAAGGCATCAGAGAATTTAAATCTATTGAAAGATGAGAGATTTAGAGCTTTATAGATAGCTGAAAAATAAAACGTGGAAAGAAGAAGTGAAAAGAATATGGAAACTTTAAGCAGAGTGAAAGATAACGATGCCAGAATTCCTTATACAATAGAAAAGGGAAACCGGTTGAATAAATATTTCGACAAGTACATGGGTACGTACTTGTATGTCGGATTATCTAAAGATTTTACCATGAAAATGGGATTTTCGACTGACGAGGATCTTAAAATTCCCATCAGACCGGAAAATTTAGAAGATTTTTCAAAGGATAACGGGAAGATTTCCATAACTAAAATTGCTGAAAATATGGTTTTTGTGGTAGGATGCAATTCAGACTTTAAATATTCGGATAAATATGTAAAGTTCATATCTGAGTACTTTGATAAAAATTTAGTTGGAGATCTCGTTACAGCAGGTGTAAATGCGGCAAATGACGGAGAATTGGAAAAATCATGTATATTTTTCAGAAGTGCATTGAGAATAATACCTAATACTTTGGAGGCTGTGTATAACTATGCGAGAGTGTGCAGAGATATCTACATGAAAAGTGATGATGAAGAAGAAATTGGAATGTTCAAGGCGGAATCCATAGAGGCGTTTGAAGAATTGACGTTGGCATATCCGGATTTTCAAGACGGATACTACTTTTTGGGATATGCATACTTAAATATGGGTTTGTATGAAAAGGCGGGCATTTCATGGGAAAAATACTTGGAGATAGGCGATAATCAAGATGCTATAATCGATATTTCAGAAAGGCTCAGACAAATTCAAGAACCGAGGGTTATAGAAAAAGGTTGCAACTTGATCATAAAAGGCAGCTATGGAGAAGGATATAACATATTGCTCAGATTTGTAAATTCGGAGTATAAAAGTTGGTGGCCGTTACATTTTTATATAGGAATGGCACAGGAAGAATTGGGTGAATATGAAAAGGCTGTGGAAAGCTATAAGAATTCCCTAAAGCTGAACGCAGGAAATATAGGAGCGATTGACGGGTTAATAAGGGTATACGGAGCCTTGGACGACGAAGAAAATAAGCGAAAATACCTGAAGAAAAAAACCATAATAGTGGATAATTTTAGGGAAATAAGTATTGACAATTAGTGGGTTATACCGTATAATAACTAGTGTTGTTAAATAGGCAAGGCGTTCCAAGGTAGCTCAAAGGTGGAGCAACCGGCTGTTAACCGGTAGGCTGTGGGTTCGAGCCCCACCCTTGGAGCCAATTTTATTTTGAATTGCCGGAGTGGCGGAATTGGCAGACGCCCAGGACTTAAAATCCTGTGCTCTTAATTGGGCGTACCGGTTCGACCCCGGTCTCCGGCACCAGTTTAAAATAAATTGAATAATACGATGACGCGGGGTGGAGCAGTTGGTAGCTTGTCGGGCTCATAACCCGAAGGTCGCAGGTTCAAGTCCTGTCCCCGCAACCACAAAAACACAGCGAGTACCAGGGTATTCGCTTTTTTATTATAAGTATCGAATTGTCAATAGGAGAAGATAATATGAATATATACGGAATTGAAGTGTCTGTTGTGATAAATATATTCGTAATAATCACGTTTTTAATTTTAGGATTTACGAGAAAGTGGTATGCAAATAAGAGCAAAGGAATATTTCAGATTGTGATGCTCGCATATTTAATTTGTGTTATATCAGTAACATTTGATAAAATACCTCTGGAGACCTTTGACATAAAGAATCTGTTCAATTTCACTTTAGACAAATTCGATAGATCCCCGTATAAATCGATGATAAATTTAAAGATTTTCGACGGACCATTTAGAAGGGATCAGCTGCTTAACATAATAATGGCAATTCCTTTCGGAATGCTGATTCCATTTATTAAAAAGAGGAGCATTCTGAAGAATATGATATTGTGTCTGTGTTTCGGACTGGCTATAGAAACAGGTCAGCTCATGGTCAATATCATAGGAAACGGCTTTTTCAGAACTATAGATATAGATGATGTTATATGTAATTTTGCAGGTGGAGCTATAGGACTAGTGATATTTTATATCACAGCGAGCATAATGAGATTATTTGAACATAAAATGTACAAAAAGAAATTTTGGTGGTATGTGTCGAAGATAACGTGACGATGTATGTTTTAATCGTGAGATGAAAGTGAATCAACTTCCATGATACGCACAAGGTTATATGTCAGAGTGATATTTTTACAAAATGATATCATCTAGGATGAGAGCAAAATTTGGTGTGGAAATTTGTGGAATGATTATGTGAACATGTTAGTATATAATACATATGTGACAAAAATAAAAAAATAGAAAGCTATTCGGTAAAAACAAGTTTCAACTAATCTTAGACTAGATATGTGAATAAAAGCGAGGACGTATTTACTTATAACTTACAATATCAGTATATTAAAAATAAAATTTCAAGGTTGTTTTTTCATGATTTAGGTTAGTTAGATTAAGAACAATCTTATACAATTGTTGAGGAGGTTTAATGTGAAAAAGGTGCAAAAATTTTTAATAGCTTTTAGTTATTTTTCGGTTTCTATTGTAGCGGTAGGTTGTTCATCTAAGGATAACAATAATAAGACTACTTCTGATAAAAATAAAAAAATGAAGAACTCGTTAAGAAGGCGGAAGAGGCTGCAAAATCAGTAAAAAGTGCAAATGGAAAAATTCAAAGTAAAGCGATTATTGACATTTTCAGGTAAAAAGTGTAACTACAGATGTAAATATGGACACATCGATGACTAAGGATCCATTTGTTGTTAAAATGAGCAATAAGTTGGATGTATCCGGTAAAAAAACTGAGAGTATGTTTTTATATTGCAGGAGATAATATGTATGTTCATAATCTAAAGACAGATAAATGGTATAAGGCTGAGAAGGAATTCAGCAAAAAGTACATAGACAGAAAAAGTCTTGCAAATTTTGAAAGCATCATAGAGCTTTTGACTTCCGTTAAAAAGAATTTGAAGGTAGAACAGAAAGATTCAAGCTATGAAGCTACTTACTCAGGAAATGATGATTCTGTACATAATCCTTTCAAAAAAATTATGGAGTTAAGTCAACCGGGTGCAAAAACAAGTAACTGAAAATATGAAAATTGAAAAAAATTGACATCAAATACGTAATTGATAAAAGACATTTGTACCGACAGAATGTGAAATAAAGGCTAAAATTACAATTTCTCGGAATGGTAATTCAGTGCCTATCGATTTCGAATTCACAACAAAGTATTCTGATATCAATGAAGTTCCGGAAATAAAGCTACCTAAAATAACGACAGCAGCAGATCATTAAATGAAGAAGGAAAGTTACATGATAATTAAAAATGACAGAGAAAAAAAATTAAGCCGTAGATTGTAACAGTATCAAATGCAGACATTAAAAATTGTCTGCATTTTTGTTAAATAACAGGTATAACACGTCATATTTAGCAGCGTGGAGACACCTCAAGAATGCATAATCATGAATTAAGTCAATCTAGAATCGTCTCAATATGAATGTGCGTGGTGGTATGTAGTGAAGGCAACATAACGCTATGCATTGAATTGGAAGAGAAATCAGTCTATACCATAATCATTATGAAATGGTGCCGATGTATGATGGTTTAATAAAAAGATATCGTTTCTTTACAGAGAGAATTTTATGACTTAGTGGAATAATTGTGTGAATACCCCTTGAAAAACACCGTGGCATAGTGGTATAATAGTGACGGTTAAATACTTGATGTGTAAACAGGAGTGGGCAGTTTGTCCACTCTTTAGTTTTATGGAGAAAGAAGAAATGGCAAAAAAAAATGTAAAAAATATAGTTGAAGAAAGCCTTGAGATATTTTTAAAAGAAAATCAGATGGAGCTTTGGAACGTGGAATTTGTCAAGGAATCACGAGATTGGTTTCTGAGGGTATTCATAGATAAAATCGATAAAGAGCATGGAAGCGTAAGCTTGGAAGAGTGCGAAAAAACCAGTAGATATTTAAGTGAAATTTTAGATGATATCGATCTGTTGGAACAAAAATTATTTTTGGAAGTATCTTCGCCTGGACTTGAAAGAGAGCTGATAACCGACAGGCACTTTGAAAAAATTCGTAGGGCAGTCCGATAGAAATCAAACTATATAAGGCATTGGACGGAAAGAAAAAGCTTTCAGGAATTATTAAAGGAGTAACCGAAGATGAAGTCGAGCTGTTTCATATATCTGATGATGGAGAAACAATTAAAAAAGAGACTTATACAGTAAGAAAGAGCGACATTGCAAAGGCGAATTTAATGTTCTTTATGTAGAATATTTTATGCAAATAAAATTCGAGTATAATTTAAAATGATGAAAGGAAACGAAATGAATAAAGCGTTTATTGAATCCATTGAAGCGTTGGAAAGAGAGAGGGGAATTTCTAAAGAAACTCTATTTAAAGTAATTGAAAACGCATTGGTAGCCGCGTACAAGAAGGAATATGGAGCAAATCAAAACGTGACAGCATACATCGATAGGGAAAATGGGGATATAAGCATATATCTGTCGTTGAAGGTTGTGGAAGAAGTCGAAGATGAAAATACGGAAATGTCACTGGCAGAGGCACAGGAAATCGATGAGGAATACGAAGTGGGAGACGATGTTGAATTTATGGTCACACCGAAGGAATTCAGCAGAATTGCAGCACAGAACGTGAAAAATACCATAATGCAAAAAATAAAAGAGACTGAGAGAGAGATGATATTCAACGAATATATCGACAGTGTCGGAACTCTCATGAACGGAACAGTGCAGAGGGAGAGCAGAGGAACTCTTCATGTGAATCTCGGTAAAGCAGACGGGATACTGCCCGTTAAAGAACAGACCGTAGGAGAGCACTACAATGTCGGAGATAGAATCAAAGTTTACATAATGGACGTGAAGAAAAGTACTAAAGGAGCGCAGATATTTCTATCGAGAACTCACCCGGGACTGGTTAAACGATTATTTGAGCTGGAAGTTCCGGAAATTGAAGATGGTGATGTCGAAATCGTCAGCATTTCCAGAGAAGCAGGTTCCAGAACGAAAATGGCTGTGAGAAGTATTGAACCTGGAATCGATCCGTTAGGAGCTTGCGTAGGTGCTAGAGGAATAAGAGTTCAAAACGTGGTAGACGAATTAAACAATGAGAAAATCGACATCATACTGTGGAGCGATGATCCTGAAGAGCTGATCAGAAATGTGCTCAGTCCGGCAAAGGTTGACAGGGTGGAAATAGATGAGGAAGAAAAATCTGCAAAGGTGATAGTAAAAGATGATCAATTATCATTGGCGATAGGTAAATCGGGTCAAAATGTCAGACTTGCAGCTAGAGTAAGCGGTTGGAAAATAGATATTAAAAGTATCAGTGCTACGACGGCGGATGATGCAATTGAAGAGTCGGATGCGGAGTCAGAAGAATTTGATAATTCACAGGAAGCCGAAGTAACGACAGAGGAACAGAAAGCAGATGAAGTTCAGGAGGATGACATAGTATCGGAAGAGATTGGCGATGAGATTTCAGAAGATGGCGATTCTCGGCAAGAAGATGATGAAGAGATAGAGATTGTGGAAGTACAGCATGACGAGGAGAAATAAAACCCCCTATCCTATGAGGAAATATGTGGGATGTAACATATCAAAGAAGAAGGAAGAGCTTTTCAGAATAAGTTGCCATAACGATGAGATAAAAGTAGATATAGACGGCAAAGCTATGGGAAGAGGAGTGTATCTTTGCAAAAATGAACAGTGCCTTGACAGAGCGGTAAAAAGAAAAAGTTTTTATAGAGCATATGGAAAACAGCTTCCCGAAAAAGAAGAAAATTGGCTGAGAGAAAAAATAAGGAAAGAAAAAAATGAGTAAGCTAGCAAGTTATATGGGATTTGCCAGAAAGTCGAAAAATTTGGTAACAGGAACCGATACATGTATTAAACACATGGAGAAAGGCAGGGTTAAGCTCCTGATAATCGCCGGCGACACAAGAGATAATACTATGAAGAAACTAATTGGTAAAGCTGAGAAAAACGAAGTGAGATACAGAATATACCGGACGGGTGATATTTTGTCAAAGATGACAGGTACATGTGGCAAAAATAGCATTTGCTGTAATCGATGAACATTTTGCAGATATTATAGTGAAAGAAATTGACAGTGATAAGTCAATAGAAAAGGAGGTTTTCTAATGACAATAAAAGTGAGTGAGTTGGCAAAGAAACTGGGAAGGACCAGCAAAGAAGTAGTTTCCAAAGCTAAGGAATTGGGAATAGTGGCAAAGGCCGCTAACAGTTCCCTATCTCAGGCAGATGCTCAAATGATAGAAAATGATTTTGCGAACAGTAGCGACAGCACGGAAAAAATGGGAAATGAGAAAAACAACGTGGTAAATCAGGTAAAAAGGACGCCTTTGGGTAAACCTATAACAAAAGCTGAGGTGGAAAGCAGAAAACGACCTATAGGAAAGCCTATAACGAAAAAAGAAAAAGAAGAGAAGGATGCTAAGGTCAATGAGACACAGATGGAGTCGGAAAAAGAGCTGAAAAAAAGAGATGGCATGAACAAGGGTGAGCCTTTGACGGATGTCGACATAAAAGAGAAGAAAAAAGGCGATGATGTTGTCAAAACCCGGATGAATGATAGCGATTCGACAGGTATTAGACGCCCTAAAATTGTGAAAAAAGCAGAAGATATAAGGAAGGAAGAAGAGAGACGACAGGCTCAAAGAGAAGCTGAAAAAGAGAACAATTCAAGTAAGAAAATTAAAGACAAGTCTGACAAGAATTCCAGAGATAACAGCAGAAAAGAAAAAGATAGGAACAGAGGAAAGAATAAGGACGGCTATGCGGGAAATAGATCTGGCAGAGACCGAAAAGGTGGCGATGGTCAAGGAAGACCGGACAGAAGAGAAAGAGACTTCCAGAGAAATACCATGGATGTGGCTGCTCCTATGAGCGAAGGAAAGGACTCTAAGAGGAAATCCAAGAAAAAAGATAAGGATAGGGACAGAGACAGAGATGACAGAAGAGCTATGGACGGCGGAAGAGGCAAGAGCAGAAACAGGCAGGATGCCAATCATTATGGTGAAAAGTCCCTTGAGAAGAAAATAAAGAAAAAACACCAAAAGCAAAAAGTTAAGGAAGTGGAAATAGAAGAAACCATCGTTGAAGTTCCGGATGGAGCTAAAGTTATCAACGTTCCAATAACCGTGGCGGGATATTGTGAGCAAGTGGGAGTTTCCGTTTCCAACGTAATAATGACATTGATGAAATTGGGAATTGTGACCAATATCAACGCTAATCTGGACGAAGATACCGTTTTGATTTTGAGTGAGGAACTTGGAATAACAGTGCACATAGGAAATGTTGAAGAGGATTCCTATGAAGAAGGTATTGAAGATTTTGAGGATAATCCGGAAGATTTAGTAGGAAGGCCACCTATTATTACTGTCATGGGTCATGTCGATCACGGTAAAACTTCTTTTTGTTAGATGCTATTAGAGCAACTAATGTTACCGCTCAGGAGTCAGGAGGAATAACTCAGCATATCGGAGCTTCAGAAGTCAGGTTAAAAGGTCATAAAATCGTATTTTTGGATACGCCGGGACATGAAGCGTTCACAGCTATGCGTGCAAGAGGGGCGAATATAACAGATATAGCCATTCTGGTAGTTGCAGCAGATGATTCGGTAAAACCGCAAACCATTGAATCCATAAGTCACGCCAAGGCAGCAGGGGTCCCTATAATAGTTGCAATTAACAAGATGGATAAGCCGGGTGCAAATCCTGATGCAGTTAAAAAGGATTTAACGGAACACGGTATATTGGTAGAAGATTGGGGCGGTGATGTTATAAGCGTTCCGGTATCGGCAAAAACGGGCGAAGGAATAGAAAATCTTTTGGAAATGATATTATTGCAGGCGGAAGTTCTGGAATTGAAAGCCAATCCGAAGAGATTGGGTTTGGGTACGGTAATAGAAGCGAGATTGGATAAGGCGAAGGGACCGGTGGCAACGCTGCTGGTTACCAATGGAACCATCAAGTCAGGTCAGAGTTTGGTAGCAGGAAATACTGCCGGCAGAATCAGGCTTATGACAGATTACAAGGGCGCTGCGATTAAAAAGGCGGGACCGGCAACAGCAGTTGAGATTTTAGGCTTGACGGAAGTACCGGCAGCCGGAGACGATTTTCATGTGGTAAAAGACGACAAATTGGCCAGAGAAATAGCTGAAAAGAGAAAGCAAAAACTAAGAGAAGAAGTTCTGGCAAGAAATTCAAGCTCAACTCTGGAAGAGTTGTTCAGTCAAATAAAGGCAGGAGAAGTTAAAGACCTTAATCTCATCGTAAAAGGCGATGTTAGAGGCTCTGTAGGTGCGGTAGTATCTTCGCTGGAGAAATTGTCTAACGATGAGGTTAGAGTTAGGATAGTTCATTCAGGAGTAGGAGCTATTACGGAATCCGACGTCACATTGGCAAGTACGGCAGGAGCTATAATCGTAGGTTTTAACGTAAGACCTTCAACGGGAGTTCAGAGCATGGCAGACAGAGAAAAGGTTCAAATCAGAACTTATAGAGTGATTTATAATATCATAGATGACGTTGAAAATGCTATGAAAGGTATGCTTGATCCTGAATTCAAGGAAGTGGTTCTCGGTCAGGTTGAAATCAGAGAAACCTTTAGAGTTCCCGGCGTAGGAACCATAGGTGGAGCATATGTAACAGACGGTAAGGTGATTAGAAATGCCGAAGTGAGAATCGTAAGGGACGGTATAGTGATTCATGAGGGGAAAATATCTTCTCTAAAGAGATTCAAAGACGATGCAAAAGAAGTTACGCAAGGATATGAATGCGGTATAGGCATAGAAAATTATAATGATATCAAAGAGGGAGATGTCATCGAATGCTTCCAAATGGAAGAAGTTGAAAGACAATAGAATGTGAACGGATAACGGCGTGGTATGAATGTTGCACCACGCTTGTTATAATGCAACTGCAACTATCGGTATTTTTTTAGATTGAAAAATGCATTTTCGGTGAAAAATTAATATAGAGGTGTATGATCGATTTTTATTGAAATGCGAAAGGGAGAGAATGATACAGAAATGATTGGAAAGGAGAGCTTATGGGCAGAGGATACAGAGCTGGTAGGCTTGGAGAAGAAATTAGAAAGGTTGCAAGCGAACTTTTGATTCATCAGTTGAAGGACCCGAGGTTGATGACGGGAATGGTTGGGGTTACCGGAGTGGATGTATCTGCGGACGGAAGCTATGCCACTATATACATGTCGTATCTACCCGTGGGAGATATGGACAACTTGAATGTTGAGAAGGCGAAGAAAGATGTGATTGAAGCTATGGAACATTCCAAGGGAATAATCAAAAGAGAAATAGGAAAACATGTAAAGATTCGACATATTCCCGAGCTTTTGTTCAAATATGATAAGTCTTTAGACTATGGAAGACGTATAGACGAGTTGATAGAGCAGGTACACAAAGATGAAGAATAACACGTTTGCAGAGCTTGGAGAGGTGTTGAGAGAAGAGAAAAACTTCATAATATTCACACATATTTCAGGAGATGCGGATACTTTGGGAACAGGAACAGCATTGTGTAAAGCTCTGAGAAATTTGAATAAGAAGGCGTATATTGCAGTAGAGGATGAAGTCGCAAGGAATCTGAAATTTTTAGATTGGGATAGAGAAGACGATTTTCCTATGATGATATTTTTCGATGAATTTGAACAATCATCAGAGAATTTCCATTGGAGAGACAGCTATTTAGACGATGAGAAAAAGAACGGATATGTTTCCATCTGTGTTGATTGTGGAGATTTTACCAGATTTCCAAAGAGAGAGTCTCTGTTTAAAAACGGTAAGATAACCATGTGTATAGATCATCATAAAACCACTGAGCCGTTTTGCGATTACAATTATATAGATCTGAAGCGGCTGCAACGGCGGAGATAATATATGGAGTACTGGTAGAGAATGGAATTGCGATTACCGAAGAGATAGCAAAGTCTATTTTTGCGGGAATTACTACCGATACCGGAAATTTTCAGTACAGCAATACCAGAAAATTGACTCATGAAATAGTTGCCAAGCTGTATGATATAAGAGATAATTACAATGACGTGAGCGTCGAAATTTACGAAACTTCACCTGTCAGCAGATTGCTGTTGCAAAGCGATATAATAGGCAGGTTGGAGTTGTTCTCAAGCGGAAAAGGGTGCATTTCGTACGTTACGCAGGAGATGCTGAAATTTAGAGATGCTCAAATTGACGACAGCGAAGGAGTGGTAAGCGCTCTGAGATCCATAGACGGAGTGGAAGTTGCTGCATTTTTAAAAGAACGGCAAGAAGGCGATATCAAGGTATCATTGAGAGCAAAAAACGACGTGGACGTTGCGGAAATATCTCAAAGATCAGGTGGCGGTGGACACCGAAAAGCCGCAGGCTTTTCCCTCGATATGCCGATGAATGAAGCCGTTGAATTTGTTAGAAAGCAGCTGGAATCGGTTTTAGACTGCAGGAAAGCTAATATGTGAAATGAGCGGTGTACTGAGATCGGATAAGTCATTTAGGTATTGAGAAAGTTTTAATATGAATACAGATGGATACAATGAGAAGTGAAAGAAGACTTCCCTATTTGAAGGAAAACATGGAATTATCTTGATAGATAAGCCGAAAAATTGGACTTCTCACGATTGCGTGAGTTTGGTAAGGAAAAAGACAGGCGTTAAAAGAGTAGGCCATACAGGAACTTTGGATCCCATGGCAACGGGAGTTCTTCCAATTTGCATAGGGACGGCTACGAGGCTGATGGACTACACTGACCATGACTGGAAAGAATATGTGTGCAGAATACGGTTTGGAATTAAAACGGATACGGCGGACATTTGGGGAAATGTGATAGAAAAAAAAGAACTTCCCGAGAAAACTCAGAGAGAAACAGCAGATGTGCTGAAATCTTTCTTGGGAGAAATCGAACAGGTTCCACCGAAGTTTTCAGCGCTGAAAGTCAATGGAAAGAAATTGTACGAGTACGCTAGAGCGGGACAGGAAATCGAGATAAAATCACGAAAAGTGCGAATAAAAAATATAGAGCTGACGGATTTGGAATTTTCGAAAGATAATCCACAAAAGATATTCGGTATGAAACTCAAGGTACTGTGCTCAAAAGGAACCTATATAAGAACTCTTTGTGAGGATATCAGCGATGAGCTGGGAACTGTCGGGACTATGAACTTTCTGAGAAGAACAGCCAGCGGAAGATTTAAAATAGAGCAAGCTATAAATATAGAGAAATTTCGTGAAATGGAACAAAGGGATATTATGAAAATCCTCATAGATACGGATTTTTCCTCTGTACGGTTTCGATAGGATAAATTTAAATTTAAAATTTTCACGAGATTTTGTAAACGGCAAAAAGACAAATTTGCTCAAACGGATAAAATCAGGTGATGAAGGTATCTTCATTGAGAAAGATGAAGTTGAAAAATAAAATTGATAACACAATTGAAGGGAAAATCGAGATAAAATCCTTCCACAGAACCTTTACAGAGTATATTTTGAAAAATATGTTTTTAGGAATAGGCAGAGTGGAAAAAGGGAATATTGATGCCGGATAAAGTATTTGATGTCGGCTTGCAGAAGATGGAAGAACATAGCAATATGAAATAGGAGTTTAAAATTAAGGATTGGTATATGAAAATTTTTCAATCGATGGAAGAAATTAACAACATAGAACCTACAGCCGTCGCCGTAGGAAATTTTGACGGTATTCATCTGGGACATCAGGCGATTATTAAAAAAGCGGTTTACGACGCAAAAGGAGAAGGCTATAAGAGCGCAGTATTTACATTTTCAAATCATCCGCGAAATCTCATGGAGAGTAAGAAAAATGTAAAAGGGATACTGTACATGGAAGATAAACTGAAAATCATAGAAGAACTTGGAATCGACTATGTTTTTAACGTTCCGTTTACCGAGGATATAATGTACATGGAGCCGGTCGATTTCATAGATCACATATTGGTGCAAAAAATGAACATGAGAGAGGTTTTATGCGGATTTAATTATCATTTCGGAAGGAAAGCGGAGGGGAATGTTCAGCTTTTAATATCCGAAGGGATGAAAAAAAATTTCGGAGTGCATGTGGCGGAAGCATTTAAAGTAAATGGAAATGTGGTTAGCTCAACATTGATTAGAGAAAAGATCGCATTGGGAGATATGGAAGGGTGTGAAGCGCTTTTGGGTCGACCGTATGCGATAAAAGGTGAAGTTGTAGTGGGAAATAAGCTGGGTAAAAAATTCGGATTTCCCACATCGAATATGAATATAGACGACTCTATGGTCTCTCCTCCAAACGGAGTTTATATAACCGTTTGCATATACGATAACATATCGTATCCGAGCATTACTAACGTTGGAAATAAACCAACAATAGGGGAATATGTAAAAAACATAGAAACGCATATCTTCAATTTCGATAGGGAACTTTACGGTAAGGAAATAAAAGTTGAATTTGTGACAAAACTCAGAGATGAGAGAAAATTTGATTCATTCGCCGACTTGGAGAATGAAATAGATAAAAATTGTAGAGAAGCGTTGGAATATCACAGAAAAATAAAAGGATATGACATATGAAGAAGGTCTCTGTAAAAAATACTGAAGATAACAGACGTACTCTTAGAGGTTGGCACTTATTTTCATCTGAGATCTGTAGAAAAAGGATAAAGATAAAAAAAGTTTGTGCCTACTATTTCAGTGCCACGGAAACGACTAAAAAGATATGTGAGCAAATGGGCAAGACAGCAGGTGAATTTCTCAAATTGCCCTTCGAGTCATATAACTTTGCAAATCCGAGCATAAGGAAGAGAGCAAACGATTTGAATGAAAGTTTAATCATATTCGGAATGCCTGTGATAGCAGGACGAGTTCCTAATTTATTTGTAAAATATCTAAAGCAGCTCAGAATAAAAAATTCCATCGGCGTTGCAATAGTTTTATACGGAAATAGAAATTTTGATGATGGATTGGTGGAGTTGCGAGATTTGATGAGTTCAATGGGAGTCTGCATAATCGGTTGCGGTGCGTTTGTGGGAGAGCACAGCTTTTCAAAAATATTAGCCAAGGGAAGACCCGATGAATCGGATTTACAGTCAGCGATGGAATTTTCAAAAAAAATATGTGCGAAGATTCAAAAAGGAGAATTACCGATGAAGACTGTGATTCGAGGCATGAGAAAGCCATACAGAAAACATTATATGCCAAGGGACAGATATGGAGAGTCTATAGATATCAGAAAAGTAAAACCTGTAACCGATGAATCAAAATGCACGGACTGCAAGATATGTGCCGAAATATGCCCGACAGGAGCTATAGATCGAGATGATGTGAGCAATGTTACAGGAATATGCATAAAATGTTGCGCCTGCGTTAAAAGATGTCCGGAAAATGCCAAGTCATTTGTAGATGCAGGCTTTATTTACCATAAAGAAGAACTTGAATATAAGTATGGAGCGTACAAAAATAAAATTTATCTGTAAAATATAGAAAAGAGGTTTACACGATGATATAGGATGTCATAAATTTTAAGATCGTGTGCAAAACTTTTTTAGAACTCCAAACACTCTCTATGAGGCTTTGAGCCATTATGAGAGTTTATTTTTTTGTCTACAAGTCATTTTATATCCGAGTTTTTCTATAACTTCAAGGTCTGATTTTAATGTAATTCCGGAAGTTGTGAGAAGCTGACCTGAAATTGCAGCATTTGCACCGGAAGTGAAACAGGATATTCCTCTATCGGGCATATTGCCTCTACCACCGGACAGCCGTATTTCTCCTCGTGGAATCATAAATCGATAGGTAGCGATTATGCGCCGTACTTCGCACACAGAAAGTATTTTGTTATTCTCAAAAGGAGTTCCCGGAACGGGATTTAGTATGTTGATAGGAATGTTTTCTATTTTGAGTTCACGCAAAGTCAAAGCCATATCAATTCTATCTTCCACGGTTTCTCCAAGCCCCATTATACCACCGCTACAGACAGTCAGACCGACAGAGCGAGCAGCCTTTATCGCATTTATTTTATCCTGAAAAGTGTGGGTTGTACAGATGTTTGGAAAATATTGAGGCGATGTTTCGAGATTGTTATGAACTCTTGAGACACCGGCATCTTTAAGTTTACGATATTGATGTTCACTTAAAAGACCGAAAGATGCACATACGGATATACCTACTTCTTTGCGTATTCTTTCAATGGTGTTACACATTTGATCTACTTCAATATCGGATAGGGATTTTCCGGAAGTCACTATAGAATAGCGTGGAGCACCATCTTCATAATTCTTTTTAGCTTGATTGACGATTTCATCGTCAGAAAGTAGAGAATATGTATTGACAGATGTGACGCTATGGGATGATTGAGCACAGAATTTACAGTTCTCGCTGCAGTTTCCGCTTTTAGCACTGAAAATTGTGCAAATATCAAAATTGTCTTCGCAGAAAAGTCTACGTATTTCATCTGCTGCTGTACAGAGCTCAGCAAGGGGTTGTGAATATAATCGGAGTGCTTCCGTTCTTGTAATATCTTCATTTCTAACCACCTTGTTGTACAGCGACTGAACAATGCTCATAATTTTGAATTCCTCCTATTCCAATTCATTATTTTCAGATTGAATTAGAACCATTGTAATGGTAAAAAAAGAAAATGTCAACCGCATATATTATATAGGTTGACATTATAACTTTATAATTAAAAATGAGATAAAACAGAGACTTAATTTTTATTTGCAAAAGATGAAAAATAAAGGGATCAGCGATGAAATTGCAATAAAAAGCAGTTGATGATAGATAGAGTGGGCGCTGTGAAATCAGTATGATACCGTTTCTTTTGAAGCATAACCTATGCCTTTCGTAAGTCAAAGTCGTATATCATGACGGTAATACAATATTTTTGACAGATAAAAATGTCTGAAAAAGCCCACAATGTAAACAATATCTTATATTTGTATGAAATAGACAATTTTTTTGAGATTATGTTAGAATTGTACGTATGAAATATTTAGAAAATTTGAATGATAAACAAAGAGAAGCGGCAATGTATACCGAGGGAGCATTGCTTATTTTGGCAGGTGCCGGAAGCGGTAAAACCAGCACGATGACCAGGAGAATAGCATACCTGGTCGATGAAAAAGGAGTATCTCCTTACAATATTTTAGCAGTTACATTCACCAATAAGGCAGCGAGAGAAATGGAGGAAAGAGTAGAGGAAATATTGGGATCCAACAGCAGGATGTGGATAATGACATTTCATGCTGCATGTCTTAGAATGTTGAGAATGGACGGAGATAGATTGGGATACACGAATTCTTTTGCGGTGTACGATCCGGTCGATCAGAAGTCGATAGTGAAAAATTTGTTGAAAGAGTATGAGATAGACGAGAAGAAGTTCACACCGAACAGCATATTATCAAATATAAGCAAGGCGAAGGAACAGGAAATAGGACCTCGTGAATTTGAGGAAAACGCCGGAGATTTCAGAGATGAGACAGTTGCAAAAGTTTACAGGGGATATGAAAGAATTTTAAGCAGAAATAACGCCATGGATTTTGACGATCTGATATTGAATGCTGTGAGATTGCTGAAGGAAAATCCCGATGTGCTCGAAAAATATCAGGAGAGATTCAGATACATAATGGTCGATGAGTATCAGGACACCAATCAATTGCAATACAAGTTGATCAGTTTGCTGGCGAAGAAATATGGGAACATCTGTGTAGTGGGAGATGATGATCAATGCATATATCAATGGCGAGGAGCTGATATAAGGAATATTCTGAATTTTGAAAAGGAATTTCCAAAGGCTAAAGTCGTCAAGCTGGAGCAAAATTATCGTTCTACAGCAAACATATTGGAGGCTGCTCATAGTGTAATTTCAAACAATAAACAGAGAAAAAGAAAAAAATTGTGGACGGATGCTTCACAAGGTGAAAAAATTCAATATCACAGATTGGAATCCGATTATAGAGAAGCAGGTTATATCGCACAGGAAATAGGATACATGGTCCAACAAGGGGAAAATTATAGAGATTTTGCCATTTTGTACAGAACTAATGCACAATCCAGAAATTTTGAAGATTCACTGGCACAGAGGAGAATTCCTTATAGAGTCATAGGCGGGCTGAGATACTACGACAGAATGGAAATCAAAGATATGATAGCATATATGAGACTCGTGGCAAATCCCATGGATGATATAGCTTTTGACAGAGTGGTAAACTCTCCGAAGAGAGGCATAGGAAAAGCTACGATGGACAAGATTAAATCTGTGGCAAACTACTGCGAGAAGAGCATTTTTCAGTATGTGGAAAGTGAAGCGATAGCCGATACGCTGAGCGGTAAGGCATCGAGAGGTATGAATGAATTTTTAGAAATCATAAGGGAATATAGTGAAGAAAAGGAAAACCTGAGAGTTTCAGATATATATGAGGGGCTGCTCATAAAGTCCGGATATTTAAAAGCATTGGAAGACCAGAGAACTGCAGAAGCCGATGGTAGAATTGAAAATTTGATGGAATTCAAATCCGTAATCTACGAATTTGAAAACAGGGATTCTAAATTGGAACTCGATGAATTCCTGGAAAAGTTAGCGCTTTTATCCGATGTGGACAATCACGATAGCGAAGCCAATGCAGTTACGCTTATGACTATGCACAGTGCCAAAGGGTTAGAGTTCCCATATGTATTTATGCCCGGAATGGAAGATGGACTCTTCCCGAGCTGGAGAAGTAGAGACAGCATTTCACAGATGGAAGAAGAAAGACGTCTCTGCTATGTGGGTATGACCAGAGCTAAAAGGAGATTGTGGATGACCAGTGCGGAGAGCAGACTTTTATACGGAAAAGTAAATGCTACCAGAGAATCGGAATTCATGAGAGAGATAAATCCGAAACTTTTGGCAGGAGACGGAGTGTATAAGTCAGGGAAGCGTAGGGGCTAAAACAGGGATCAACGAGGTACTTGGATGGCAGATACGATCCGATATCTGGAGATTACCAATTCCAAAATCACATTAAAGCAAAAAGCGAAATGAAGAAAAAACTTGTGCATGATGAGCATTTTGAAGTAGGAGATAGAGTCATTCACGGTAAGTTTGGAGAAGGAGTAGTTTTGGAGGTTACTCCTAAGATTATCAGGGTAGAGTTTGTAGGAAACGGTGTGAAGAAACTGGCTGTAGGAATAGCACCTATAAAGAAGATGTAAGTGACGATGAATAAAATTGAGAAAATTAAAGAACTGACGAAAAAATTGAATGCCGCATCAGAGGCATACTATAAAAATGATATTGAGATAATGTCGAATTTTGAATATGACAGACTGTATGACGAGCTTGTAGAGTTGGAAAATGAAACGGGAATAACTCTCAATGACAGCCCTACAGTAAAAGTGGGATATGAGACTGTACAGCAGTTGCCGAAAGAAGCTCATGAAAAGAGAATGCTGTCCTTAGATAAGACCAAGAGCATTGCGGAATTGAAGGTGTGGCTTGGAAATCAAAAGGGGCTTTTGTCGTGGAAGATAGACGGACTTACTGTGGTATTGACCTATGAGGGAGGAGAGCTCGTAAAAGGCTGTAACTCGTGGAAACGGTGAAATAGGAGAAGTGATAACGAACAATGCCAAAACTTTTAAAAATTTACCGAAGAGGATTCCGTTTAAAGGAGAATTGGTAATTAGAGGAGAAGCCTTTATAAAGTATTCCGACTTTGATAAGATCAATCAAAAAATTCCGGAATTCGATGCCAAATATAAGAATCCCAGAAATCTATGCAGCGGATCGGTCAGGCAGCTAAATAGTGAAATCACGGCGCACAGAAATGTCAACTTCGACTGTTTTTCACTGGAAAAGGCGGAGTATAAAAAAATTTTGGATGAAGAATTTGTAAACTTGGATGAGATTTGGAAAAATTCAAAGAAAAACCAGCTATCATGGCTTGAAAAAATGGGATTTCAGGTAGTTGAGTATAAAGAGGTGACAACTGATGACATAGAGGATACAGTGAAAGATTTCAGTGAAAGAATTGCAGAATACGATGTTCCGTCAGATGGATTGGTACTGATTTACGATGATATAGCCTACGGAGATTCTCTCGGCAGCACTGCTAAATTCCCGAGAAATTCCATAGCTTTCAAATGGAAAGATGATATGATGGAAACCGTGCTGGAGGAAATCATCTGGAGTCCTTCAAGGACGGGTCTGATAAACCCTATTGCGAGATTTAATCCTGTGGAACTTGAGGGGACCGTCGTATCCAGGGCTTCTGTTCACAACGTCAGCATTTTGAAGGAACTAAACCTAAAAGTTGGAGACAGGATAAAAGTTTACAAGGCAAATATGATAATACCACAGATAGAAGAAAATTTATCGAAAACAGATGAAGAAGTAGTTTTGCCTGAAACATGTCCGGCATGTGATTATGGAGTTGAATTAAAGTCGGATTTGGGCGTGGAAACTTTATTTTGCAGCAATAGGTTATGCCCTGCAAAAGAGAATAAAAATCGTTTAGCTTGTTTGTAAGCAGAGATGCTATGAATATCGAGAATTTGTCCGAGGCCACGTTGGAAAAGTTTATAGGAATGGGATTGATTAAAACGCTACCGGACATATTTTATCTGAAGAACTATAGAGCTGAAATAACTTCCATGGAGGGATTTGGAGAAAAATCTTTTGATAATTTAGTGAATGCTGTGGAAAAATCTAAGAAAGTTACAGTTGCAAAAATTTATCTATGCGCTGGGAATCAGTGGAATCGGAGTTGCCAACGGAAAAATTGATAGCCAGACACTTTGATAATAACTGGGAAAAATTCAGAATGCTTCCGTAGAAGAACTGATGCAAATTGACGGTATCGGTGAAGTGGTGGCAAATGCTTTTGTCGATTTTTTACATGATGATGAAAATAAAAAAAGCGTTGAAAAACTTCTAGATATAGTGGAATTCGACGTTGAACCTCAAGGTTTGACAGACGGTGATTTAAGGGGAAAGACTTTTGTAATAACTGGAAACGTTCACATACAAAAAAATCGGAATGAGTTGAAAAGTGCAATTGAAGCCAACGGAGGAAAGGTGACGGGGAATGTAAGCAGCAATACCGATTTTCTTATTAACAACGATATCGATTCCGCATCGTCAAAGAATAAAAAGGCAAAAGAGCTGGGAATTCCTATAATTTCAGAAGATGAATTTGCACGGATGATAAAATAACCGCAAAATTTTGGGCAAGAGGTCATTATGGATAATACGATTTATAGCGATATTGAAAAAGATAAAATTCTTGATTTGGGCAAAAGTGGAAAGCGGCCTGTTACAGAGCATAGTGTTTGATAACATAAAGTATAAAAGCGAAGATGTAATCGTAAGACCAGGTATAGGTGAAGATTGTGCAGTTTTATCCACTGAGGGAAATCATGCAGTTATGTCCACCGATCCTATAACAGCTTCAGTAAAAGACATAGGCAGAATAGCAATACATATAACTTGCAACGATATTGCGAGCAACGGAGTGCGTCCTGTGGGTATTATGTTGGCTATAATGCTTCCTTACGGGACGAGTCAAGGAGAACTTGAAACCATAATGAGACAGGCAGGTGAAACGGCTGAGAAACTCAAAGTTGACATAATTGGTGGACATACGGAAGTTACAAAGGCGGTGAACAAGCCTGTAATAGTATCTACAGCTATAGGAAAAACGGAAGTTTATCGTGAGGATATTCCGGAAGTCGGTGATGTGATATTGATGACAAAATACGCAGGGATAGAAGGCACAGGAATCATAATAGGAGATTTTGAGAGAAAATGCAGAGAAGTTTTAAGCGACGATGAAATCAGACAAGGACGACTTCTCTTGGATAGAGTAAGCGTGGTAGAGGAAGGTATAATAATAGGCAGGGAGGGTTTCTGTAAAATGCACGATGTGACCGAGGGCGGTGTCTTAGGAGCTGTATGGGAAACGTGTTCACTGATCGGACTCGGATGCACTGTGAAAGAGAAGAGCATTCCGGTTTTGGAAATTACCGAAAAAATTTCACGAATATTCAAAATAGATTGTCTTAGACTCATTTCAAGCGGTTCAATGCTGGTTGTAGCAAAGAGAGAAAAAGCGGATGTAATAAGCGAAAAACTGAGAGCAAGAGGAATCTTATGCACTGAGATCGGCAGTATAACAGAAGGGACTAAAGGTATGAAAATTGAGAGAGAAAACGGGGATTTGGAGAAAATAGAGCCACCTGAAAAAGATGAAATATATAAAGTAATACATAAAGAGATATAAACTATTGACTTAACGGCAATTTATAAATTATAATATAAGTCACGTTATAAATTGCCTTTTGGCAACCCTACAAAGAGTTTGGGTCCCTGTGCAATAAGAGTCTGTGAACCTTGTCAGGTCCGGAAGGAAGCAGCAATAAGCAGAGCACCTTATGTGCCACAGCAAAGCCTGAATTCATTTTGTGGGGTTGCCAACAGGCAATTTTTATTTAGAGGAGAAAGACATGCAACAGGTCTTATATAGAGAGTACAGACCCGAAACTTTTAAGGAAGTTTTGGGTCAGGAAACTATAATTAAAATTTTAAAAAGTCAAGTGGATACGGATAGTGTAAGTCATGCATATTTGTTCTGTGGAACGAGGGGAACAGGAAAGACCACCACGGCTAGATTGCTGGCAAAGGCGGTAAACTGTCTTTCGGAGGACAAGCCCTGCGGAGTGTGTGAAAATTGCATGTCCATAAAAAACGGAACGTTTATCGACTTGATAGAAATAGATGCAGCCTCAAATAACGGTGTCGGAGATATCAGACAACTGAGAGAAAGCGTTATATTTCCACCTGCGGTGGGAAAGAAAAAAGTGTACATAATAGATGAGGTGCACATGCTTTCAAGAGAAGCGTTTAACGCATTTTTAAAGACTTTGGAAGAACCACCGGAGAATGTGATTTTCATTTTAGCGACTACGGAGCCGCAAAAACTTCCGCAAACTATACTGTCGAGATGTTTGAGAATGGATTTCAGAAGGGTTTCGGAAGAGAACCTGGTGGAAAGAATGAGAGAGATTTGTGAAAACAGACAGATAGATATTTCCGAAGAAACACTTAAACTGGTTGCTGCAAATGCAGACGGATCAGTCAGAGACGGCTTGACGTTGCTCGATCAGTGCATTTCCGGAAGAAGCGGAAAAATCACGAGAAAAGATGTTTTGGATTCCATCGGTGCAGTAGGAGAAGAATGGTATATCGATTTGACAAAATGGATTATGCGAGGGGATATAGAAGAGATTTTGATGTTGATAGACACCGCTTTGCACGAAGGCAAGGATTCGAGACAAATTCTCATGGGAATGATAAATCACTATAGAAATTTACTTCTGGCAAAGTATGTAAAGCATCCTGAGAACACTTTGAACATGTCTGTAGAAAACGCTGATAGAATCAAGAAACAAAGCCATCAAATCGACTTGGAACAGATCGATGAAATCATCTTGGAGTTGGCTAAGGTCAGCAGAAATATGATGACGACGTCTCAACCGAGGATTTTGTTGGAAGTTGCATGTGTAAAACTTTCTGCTGAATTTGGAAGGGTTCACAGCAAGGTGACGGGAGAGAGGTTCCCTGAAAGCCACACGGGAAACATACATCGCAAAATGTCGGCGGATAGTCAGTGTGCAAAAGAAAACACGGCAATGAAAAACGAAAAAATTTTAGGCGGCGATGTTATCGATAATCCTTTGAAAGATACAAGACAGAGTGAAGCGATAAAGAGCGAACCTTCCCCAAAAAAAGAGTCGACAGATAGTGGTGGCGATAATGGAAGAAGCACTCTTTCTCATGAGTATGAAAATATGAAATTGCAAAATGAAAGCGTCAAAGGTCCTTCGGAGGAAAAGGCGGAAGGTTTGTTGCCGGATGTGGATTATATTTGGAATGAGACGGTTAAAAATAGCCAAGGAGCAGAGCCCAAGTATGGCGATTTTTAAAGTATACTTATTCCAAAAAAACTGAAAAACGGAGAGATACATGTCGTATATCAAAATAATACCGTTAAAAAATTTTTGGAAGAAGAGGAGAAGAAAAACTTGCTTCAAAAGATACTCCTTGAAGTAACAGGAGAAAACCTCAGAGTGATACTGTTGGATGAAAAGAAAGAGAAAAGAGTCGATGTGGAGGAGACTGCAAAAAAAGCCGGAGAACTTCTCGGCATAGATGTAAGAATTACAGACTAAAAGCAATAGTGTCAATTTGATATAAAATTATAAAATGAGAGCATTTTACGAATAATGAACACAGGAGGAAATAGAAATGGGAAGAAATATGAGAGCGGGGAAAAAGCCTAAAAAGCAGGGAATGTCCGGGGGAAATATGAAACAGCAGATGGCTCAGGTTCAAGCGATGCAAAGACAGATGGAAGAAATGCAGGCGGAGATAAATGAAAAGGAGATTACTGCAACTTCCGGAGGCGGAGCTGTGTCTGTTACAATCACCGGAGATAAGCAGATAAAAGCGATAGTTTTGGAAAGAGAGATAGTGGATCCCGACGATATAGAAATGTTGCAGGATTTAATCATGACAGCGACTAATGAGGCGATAAGGCAAGCTGAAGAATTGTCGAATAGTGAGATGAGTAAGTTGACCAGTGGTTTGGGATTGCCTCCGGGATTGTTATAAAGCCGAAAGAGGCATATACGAGATCGAAAAATGAAAAATAAAAAGAGGAAGATCGATGAATTATTATCCCAGAGAATTTACAAAATTGATAAATGAACTTGCAAAATTGCCGGGAATAGGGAATAAGACGGCACAGCGATTGGCATTTAACATACTGCAAAAAAGCAGTGAGGAGGCTGAAAAACTATCCAATGCAATTATAGATGCCAAAAATAATATAAGAGAATGCAGTGTTTGTGGCAATTTGACGGATAAAGAAAAATGCAATATCTGTTTGGACAGTCGCAGAGAGCAGGATGTCATATGCGTTGTTGAAAGTCCGAAGGATTTAATGTCCATGGAAAAATCAAGGAATTCAGGGGTGTTTATCATGTACTGAACGGTGTCATATCACCAATTGCAGGAACAGGACCTGATGACATAAATCTAAAATCTCTCTTAAATAGAATACATGAAAACGATGTAAAGGAAATTATTTTGGCTACAAATCCCAACGTGGAAGGTGAAGCTACAGCGATGTTCATATCCAGATTGGTTCAGCCCTTCAACATAAAAGTATCCAGGCTGGCACATGGAATTCCGGTAGGTGGAGATTTGGAATTTACCGATGAGATAACTCTTCTAAAGGCGATGCAGGGAAGGAAAGAGATAAATTGAAATAATTGTGGCTAAACAAATTGAATATCTCATTTATTGGAGGAAATATGTTAAGCACCTTATTCGTTATAAACATACTATTGGCATTGGTAATAATATTTTTGGAAAGGCGAGATCCGGCATCCACTTTGGCGTGGATAATGGTGTTGTTTTTAGTGCCGGGAGTTGGAATTCTGCTGTATATGGCATTTGCACAGAATATTGCCAGACAGAAGATTTTCAAGCTGTAGGACAATGAGGAAGCTCTTATGAAAACTTCCTCAGGGAATCAGAGTGAGGCGATAACGTTAGGTGAATTTCAGTTTGATAACAAAGCGGGTGAAAAGTGGAAAAATTTAATTCTCCTAAATCAGGTTCACGGTATGTCGTTTTATACGCAGAACAATGAAATTGAGATTTTCACAGACGGTCATAATAAAATGAACAGCTTATTTACCGATATAGAAAATGCAACCGAATGTATAAACATAGAGTATTTTATCATAAAAAGAGATATCTTGGGAGATGCTCTGCTTAGGAAACTCATAGAAAAAAAGCGAAAGAGGTGTCAAGGTCCGACTTTTTGGTAGATGCTTTGGGTTCTTGGAATATAAATAAGCACCTTGTGGAAAAATTACAAAAAGCGGGAGGATTGTATGCGGAATTCTTTCCGACAAAATGGAAGGTACTGAATACGAAGATAAATTATAGAAATCACAGAAAATTAGTAATTATAGACAACTGTATAGGCTACATAGGCGGATACAACATAGCGCGAGAATACATAGGAAGAAAAAAGAAATTCGGAAATTGGAGAGATACTCACATGAGGATAAAGGGTGACAGTGTATTTGACTTAAATACAAGGTTCCTGTTAGATTGGAGAAGTGCCAGCGAAGAGGAAGTCAGTGTGGAAGAGGTGTTTTTCACACCCGGAAACCAATGAAGGAAATGTGGGAATTCAAATCGTTTCAAGTGGTCCGGATACCGTAAACGAGGAGATCAAAAGAGGCTTTCTGAAAATGATTACCACAGCGAAAAAGAACATTTATATACAGACCCCATACTTCGTTCCGGATGAACCGATATTGGAAGTTCTGAAAATGGCAATTCAAACAGGAGTAGATGTGAGAGTGATGATTCCATCTATACAAGATCATCTCTTCGTGTATTGGGCTACATATTCGTACGTTTCCGAGATAATAGATGCCGGCGGTAAAGTGTACATTTACGATGACGGTTTTTTACATGCAAAGACCATGATGGTAGATGGCGAAGTTTCCACAGTTGGATCGGCGAACTTTGACAGGAGAAGTTTTAGGTTGAATTTCGAGGCTAACGCATTCATATACGATGAAGATGAGACGAAGAAATTAGAAGCAATTTTTGAAGATGACATAAGGAAAAGTCATCTTTTAACAAAAGAGTTATATGAGCAGAGAGGTATTTGGATTAGGATTAAAGAGGCGGTATCCAGGATACTATCAGATATATTGTAGATAATATCAGGAACCGGACGTCTTTTAAACGGACGTCAAAACAAGTTTTGATTTAAAGGAGAAAGAAATGAGAAGATACTACAATACCACGACACTTGCCATGATAATTTTAATGATTTTCATTGCTATGAGAGGATTTAACGGAAGTATAAAAGATTGGATTTTCAGGCAGATTATCGCTTTACCCGGAATAGTAATAGGACTTAGCTTCCACGAGTTTGCCCATGCGGTAGTTGCGTATAAATTGGGAGATATGACACCGAAAATTCAAGGAAGAGTGACAGTCAATCCGATTGCACATATAGATCCTTTTGGATTCGCAACTTTATTTTTAGCAGGTTTCGGGTGGGGAAGAGCTGTTGAAATAAATCCTTATAACTTCAAACACAGGAAAAGAGATGAGCTGCTGGTATCGTTTGCAGGTGTAACTATGAATCTGTTCATAGCTGTTGTTTTCACCATGATATAAAATTTTAGCAGTAAATATAAATACTTATACTTTTCAGGGTGCGGATATTTTGATGCTGATAATTTATTACATCGTATACATAAACATCGTGTTGATGATATTCAATTTATTGCCCATACCACCGTTGGACGGCTTTTCAATCGTTACAGAGCTATTTGACTTAAGGAGACAGCCTTGGTATTGGACAGTCTACAACAACGGATTTATGATTCTTATGATATTTGTGGTGACAGGATTTACAGGAAGGATAATGTTACCGCTCATAAGAGGTATTATGGGTGTCTTGGGCATGTATTAAGGTTTTTGTGTATATTTTTAATTTTTGAGTTTTTATAAATTTGCAGAGGTGTATAATTTATAATGCAAGGAGATGATAAAAATGGGAAGTATTATGAAAAACGAAAAATATTAGCTGTGATTTTGTTGAGTATATTGGTATTTACAGGATGTGGTAGCAATTTTTAATCAAATCAGGGATATCGATGGGTAACGCTCTAAATAGGAGTGAGGTCACTTCACAAAGCGGAAATATTTATTTCATAGGTGCTGATGGAATTTACAAAAAGGATAAAAAGGATAAAAAACCGAGAAGAATATTAAAAGGAGATTTCAGCAACCTAAATGCGGTAGGTGAGAAGTTGTATTTTTATGATAAGAGCATAAGCACTATATGCAAGGCAAACTCAGAAGGTTTCAAAGTAGAGAGAATTGCGGAAATTTATACTGACAAAGTAGTTGTGAATAAAGATAATATATTCGCATCTATTTTGACGGGTCAAGGAGATGAAAATTTGGAATCCCCTGACAACTACAACATAGTGTCAATGAAGGTGACCAGCAGGAAGTTGGCAAATACCGCATCGGGAACTGTATATAAAGGCGGAAAATTGATTGGAAGTTTCGGTGATCATCTGTATGTAGAAAAAATGGAGAAGAAGAACAAAGTTCTGATCGAACTGTCATTGGATGGCAAGAAGGAGAAAAAAATTATGGATTTGCCAAAGGATGGAAAGGCGATTGTAACGGCAGATGAAATACTGGTCATGGGTACGGTGAAAGATAAATTCGGCGTTCATAAATACACTAAAGGGGGAAAATTCAAAGAGACCCTGGCAGAGGTTGGCAAAAACGCAAAGACCAAGTCAAATGCATTTAACTACGATGGAGAAACCGTTTATTACGAAAACTATAGGTCAAATGATGACGGTATTTCCGATGAAATAGTTTCGATGAATATAAAAAGTAAGAAGACTAAAGTTTTGACTAAAAAATCTACGGCTCAGGAATACTATTTGGCAGCAGTAGAAGGAAAGATTTTCCTAAAAGCCAGGAAAGCAGGAGATTTAGATGCGATTTTAAAATGGAATGAATTAAAAGATGAGGGGAAATAATTAAAAAAAGAGACGTACAAATTTAAATATGAACTGACCTCTAAAACGTTAAACCCTGAAAATTTAACGGATGGAGGCCGGTGTTTTTAGTTTTTGTAATATCTTCAGGCAGGTCAAAATCATCAAAACATATCCTTGATGGGCTTGCCTTTATACATTTTTCCCACGTGTTTTTTTATGGCTTGGAATGTTTCTTCACTAATTACGTGCTCGATTCTACAAGCATCTCCGGTTGCTGTTTCTTCATCAACACCCAGAAGCATTAAAGCGACAGATAAAAACTGATGGCGCTCGAAAAACCTTTTCAGCAATTTCAAGACCGCTCGGAAGAAGAACTATATTTCCGCTGGGCTCGACGGAAATGTAGCCGTGTTCGCGCAGGTTCTTGAGAGCTATACTTACGCTTGCTTTTGTGAAAGATAGGGTGATTTGCAACATCGATGGCTCTGACAAAGTCGCTTTTACGTCTCAACATAAATATCGTTTCCAAATAGTTTTTCAGCTGACTCTAAAATTCTCATAAAAATTCTCCTTTTAAAAATTTATACATAATATATATAGTATATCACTTATGAAAGGGTTTAAACAGAAAAAAATTTATATATATGGCTAAGTGTGATAAAAATTGATATAATTAGTAGAATACATTTTGTGCAATTGACATTAAAAAGAGCGGAAGGTTTGGTATGTTGAATAGAAAAAGAAGTTGTAAATTTTTGAGACGGCAGTGATTGAAACACCGATTGGATATATGCGGATACGAGGTTATAGAAATGAGATAACCGAAATCGCATATTTGAGAGACAGTTGGGAAAAAGAAAAGATTATGTTGAAAGTTTGGGATTTCAAGAGTTGTGCGTGCATTGCAATTTCAGGATATTTGTAGCGAAAGACGAAGAATATTCAGATCACAGCACGGTTATAGAGGCGGCATTTGAGCTGTGCGAGTACTTCCATGGGGAACGCAAAGAGTTTTCTGTAGAAATTTGTATAGATGAGAATAGTGAGTTTAGAAAGTCCACATATGAAGAGTTGAAAAATATTCCTTATGGTGAGACGAGAACTTATGGCGAAATTGCGGAAAAAGTTGGAAATAAAAAAAGAGCAGTCAAGCTGTAGGACAGAGCATGAAAAGGAATAAAATAGCTATTTTGTTACCCTGTCACAGAGTAATAGGCGGAGGGGGAAAGTTGACAGGATATGAAGGAGGCTTGGATAGGAAAAAGTTTTTGCTCAATCTGGAAAAAACCGAACGTAAATTGTAGAATCTGCAAGGTAGAAAATATTAAAAATACAGGTGCAGATGAGAGAGTTGAATTGTTCAGTATTAAATGTGAAGACAAAACTGAGAGATAAATCAAATAATCAATGGGATATTGGGCTTTTTGATATAGCCATAAACATCGAAGTATAGTATAATGAAAGAAGAGTTTATAACTGAGAAACCGGTTTTTTGACAATTTATAAGAGGAGAGCATTATGGATGTTATAAAGTGTATAAAAGAGAGACGTAGCATAAGGAAATTTACGGGAGAAAAATTCCCAGAGAAATTATAGATGAAATAGTGGATGCTGCGGCCTTTGCACCGTCTTGGAAGAATAGTCAAACTACTAGATACATTGTAATCGATGATAGAAAACTGATTGACAAGATTGCAGAAGAGTGTGTAATGGGTTTTAAATACAATGAGAAAACGTTGAAAAATGCTCAAGCATTAGTTATAGTAAACAGTATAGTGGGAGTTAGCGGATTTGAAAAAAATGGGGAATTTGCAACTACCAAAGAGGATAGATGGCAGAACTTTGATGCGGAATAGCCGTTCAGACATTTTGTCTCGCAGCCCATGAGAAAGGTGTGGGAAGTGTAATTATAGGATACTTTGATGAATTTAAGACGGCAGAGTTAGTGGAAATTCCGGATAATGAGATAATAATGGCATTTATTGCCATAGGTAGACCTGAACATATCGGTAATCCGCCTACAAGGCTCACATCAAAAGAATTGGTTTCCTATGTGGGTGATGAGCAGTGACTCCATTAAAATCTTTAATATAATTGTTTAGAGATGAAATAATGGTTGGAAAATGAGAGGTATTGCTGAAAATGATATTCTTTAGAACATATGATGAGAAAACTGAGTAATTTGCGAAATCGGTGTGATGTGAGAAGAGACAAGATGCGGTGGAGCTGATTTAATATAATCCATGCTCGGATTTATCGCGTGAAAAGAGGATATGAAGAAAGTAATTATAGCTGAAAAACCTTCAGTAGCTAGAAATATTGCCGATGCAGTCGGTATTAAAAAAAAGAATAAGGGATATATGGAAGGAGATGACTACATCATTACATGGGTGTTCGGTCATCTTTTGCAACTTTATGATGCTGTAGACTATGATGTAAATATGAAAAGTTGGAAATTGGAAAAATTCCCTTTTATTCCACAGAGATTTAAATACAAGGTGAAGAAGGATAGAAAAGGCACGGAAGATAAAGGAGCGAGAGATCAGCTGGAAACTATCAGAAAACTTATAGATAGAGATGATGTGGACGAAATTATTTCGGCTACGGACTGGGATAGAGAAGGACAGATCATAGCTGACGAGATTTTCAATCATATCGAATCGAGAAAATCTATAAAAAAGCCGATAAAAAGAATTTTATTGAACGAATGGACGAAGGAAGAGGTTCAAAAAGGTTTAAGAGATTTAAAGGAGAATTGTCAGCTTTCATCTCTGAGCGATGCAGGGTTTAGCAGACAGACTGCGGATTGGCTGATAGGTATAAATCTGACATCGGTAGCCACGGTTAAATACAATAATTCGGGGCACAAGAATATGCTCAACGTAGGTCGGGTTCTCATGCCGACTTTGAAGATAATATACGATAGAGACAAGGAAATAGAGAGGTTTGTATCGAGCAAATACCATAAACTAAACGTTCAGTTTGTCACAGATGAAGGTGAGAAGTTTGATGCTACCTATTATGAAATGAAAAGGAACAGCAAAGACAGGGAGAATGGCGATTCACTTAATGTTGCGGAAAAATGGTGAGGAGAAATACAGCGAAAAATTTGATGATAGAAAAGTACCTGGAGGATATACTGGAAAAGTCTTTGAATGAAAATGCCGTCATTTATAAAAAGGAAGTTGAAACGAAAAGGGAAAATCCTCCGCTTTTATTCAATTTATCCAATTTGCAGGGATATATTACAAGTAAACACAGAGGATTTACAGCAGATAAGGTATTGAAGGTCGCACAGGAGCTGTATGAAAAAAAGTTAATCACATATCCCAGAACTGCCAGCAACGTTTTAGATGAGTCGGTTAAGGACAAAGTGAAAAAAGTTCTGGAAATACACAGGCAAGATAGAGAATTCAAAGATGAAATAAAATTTAAAGATACCAAGAGGATATTCGACAGCAGAAAGGTGGAATCTCACAGCGCCATAATTCCCACATATGTAAAGGCAAAAGGTCTGACGGATGATGAAAAACACGTGTATACTGCTGTTTTGAATCGATTTTTAGCACAGTTTATGAAGCAGAGTATCAGCGAAGAAACAAAGCTGTGGATAAAGGTCGAAGGAGTAGAAATAGTAGGAATTTTCATTGCAAAAGGTAAGATTCAAGTGGAGGAAGGATTTAAAAAGGTTGAGAAAATCCAATCAAAAGATGCGTTGTTACCAATAGTGGAGGAAAAAGAACGAGCAATTTTGAGTGCGGGAAAAGTTGTAGAAGTAAAACGAAAACCGCCTAAATATCATACGGAAAAACTCTTTTGAGGGTTATGGAGACATGTGGCAAAAGCATAGGCGATAAGGATGAAGAGGAAAGTGAAGAGATGATGATGTCAATTTTGAGCGGCTTCAGCATTGGAACGCCTGCCACGAGAGCCGAAACCATCAAGAAATTAAAAGATGTCGGATATGTGGTGGCAGATAAGAAAAAAATTGAAAACTACAGAGCTCGGAAGAATGATGGTGGAAAAATTTCCTGTAAAAAGAATTATTTGATTTGGAATATACAGGTAGATTGGAAAAACTTTATCCGATATAGAGAAGAAAAAATTCACAAGAAGCGAATTCATAGATCTGATTACGGATTTTACTGTAAAATCGGTGGATAATATAAAGAGAGATGTGGTATTTGCATGTGACGTAAAAGTTGAAGATTCTAAGAGAGTTGTCGGAATCTGTCCCAATTGTAAGAATCCCGTACTGGAAAATGAAAAATCGTTCAGTTGTTCCAACTGGCGAAACGGATGTAAGTTTACCATATGGAAAGAGGATAAGTACATACAGAGCTTCGGCAAAAAGTCAGCAGAGAAATGGTAAAGTTATTATTGCAAAACGGTAAGGTCGGATTCACGGCTTAACAAGCAAGAAGGGAAATAAATTCAGCGGGTATTTCAGATATGTTAAAGATGAAACGACAGATAGATTTAAATGGACGTTAGAATTTATCAAAAAAAGTTGATGTTGACGAATTACGGAGAATGAGGAGCAGTGTTTTACAAAGTGGACTGTAATTTATGTATGATTATTGGAAAGGTGATATAGATGAAATTTAAAAACAGAGGATTTATACCGGTACTTTTTAGGAGGAGATATCAATACTTACAGTATGGCAAGGGCATTTTATGAAGCCTATGAAGTAAAATCGTACGTATTCGGCAAATTTCCCAACGGGCCCAGTTATAAAAGCAAAATAACCGTGTATGAAGCTAATAAAAACATAGATAGAGACGATTATTTTCTGAGCAGAATAAATGATTTTGCAGACGATCACAAGGATGAGAAAATCATTTTAATCGGCTGTGGAGATTCATATGTAAATTTGATCAGTAGGTATAAAAGTCGATTGAAAAAAAATATAATTGCTCCATACATTGATTTTGAATTGATGGATATGTTGCAGAAAAAGGAAGAATTTTATAAACTTTGTGAAAAACACGGAGTGGATTATCCAAAAACTTTGATATATGAAAGAGAGATGGGAAGAAATCTGGACGTAGAGTTTGAGTTTCCGGTAATCTTAAAACCGTCAGATAGCATAATGTACTGGGAGTACCCGTTTGAAGAACAGAAAAAAAGTATTCTTTATAGACTCTGAGAAAGAACTTTTTGAAACAGTGGAAAAAATCTATGATGCGGGATACCATTCAACGATGATAATACAGGATACTGTTCCGGGAAACGATGAAAACATGAGGGTACTAACATCGTATTCAGACCGAAACGGAAAAGTGAAGATGATGTGTCTCGGACACGTGTTTTTAGAGGAACATACGCCAAAAGGCATTGGAAATCACGCTGTAATAGTTACAGAGCCGAACAGAGAGCTGATGAAGAGAGTCAAGGAGCTTCTTGAGGATTTATGCTATGTGGGATTTTCAAATTTCGACATTAAATTTGATCGAAGAGATGGAAAATATAAATTTTTTGAAATAAACACTCGACAGGGAAGAAGCAATTACTATGTGACTTTTTCAGGGTTTAACTTAGCAAAATACATAGTCGAAGATTACATAGAAAACAAGGAAATTGCATACGGTGAAGCGGAAGAAGAATTTTTGTGGATGACGGTGCCCAAGAATGTTGCACTGGAAAATATAACATCGGATGTAAACAGAGCCAAGGTTAAAGATTTGATTTCAGAGGGCAGAGTTGTGAATCCTATTTTCAAAAAAAGGTGATTTCAACATTGAGAGATGGATGAGAATGATGAAAAATCATTTGAGACAAAAAAAGGAAATTTTAGGACCTACTACAAAAATAAAAATGGAGTGTAAAAATGAAAATACTTGAAATAATAGATGAATTGGAGAAAAATAGTCAGATAAAGGAGATTAAGAATTTCGAAAGGAAAAACCTCAGAAGATATAGAAATTTCAGATATAACTACAATTCTAAGGAAGCTAAGAAAAACTCATTATTCATCTGTAAGGAAATGCTTTTTAAGAGAGAATATTTGCTGGACAGCATAAAAACGGCTCAGTTGCATATATTTCTGAAATCGACTACTCAGACTATTTGACGTGTGAAAAAATGCGAGATATGGGCTGTGAGCAACCTATTATAACTATTGTGGTAAAAGATGTAAGACTTTCTATGGGAATATTGGCAAATCTGTTCTTTGACAGACCTTGGAAAGAAATCTCTTTGATTGCATTTGGTGGAACAAAGGGAAAGTCTACTGCGACGTATATGCTGAAGAAGATTATAGATGACACAAAGGGAAAGCTGAGCGGAGTTATATCTTCCATAGAAGTTTTCGATGGAAAAAATAATGTGGAAGCCGGATTGACGACACCGGAAGCGATGGAATTGCAGCGAATTTTGAGGAGAGAAGTGGAAAATAAAATTGATTTCTGCTCTATGGAAGTATCTTCACAGGCATTGAAATATCACAGGACCTATGGAATGAGATTTAAAGTTGGAATTTTTTTAAACATGGGATACGATCACATAAGTCCATTGGAACACGAAAACTTTGATGACTACTTTAATTCTAAAATGATTATGATGACACAATGCGAAAATTTGGTTATAAATAAAGACAGTGATCACATAGATGAAATATTGAAGATTGCTGAAAAATATCTCTTCCGAAAAAAATTTTCACATATAGCATAAAGGATGAGGATGCAGATATGTATGGGAAAGATATAAAGTATGATGTAAAGCAAAACAAAAGCATATTTACGTTGGTAGATAATAGAGATGGGAAAACATATGACGAAGTTTCATTGAATATGATTGGAGATTTCAACGTATCAAATGCTGTAGTGCAATTCTCTGCAAAAAAATACTTGGGATAAAAAGTGGAAGATGCAGCTAAAAACACTGGACAACATACTGGTAAAAAGGCAGAATGAACATCGTGACAGCTCAAAACGGAAATATCGTCGCCATCGTAGATTATGCACACAATAAGATGAGCTTTGAAAATCTTTTCGATATGATAAAGAGAATCTATGAAGGTTATCGCATCGTTGCAGTTTTCGGTTGTCCGGGTGGAAAGGCTTTTAACCGCAGAAAAGAGCTGGCTCAGGTTGCTTCAGAGTATGCAGATAGAATTATTCTTGTACCGGAAGATTCTAATTATGAAGATCCGGACGAAATTTCAAATGATATTTTTAAAAATATGTAAACGATGAAAGCAAGGCTGAAATTCTCCATGATAGAGAATTCGGAATCGTAAAGACATTGAAGGAAAGCGAAGAAAATTTTATAAAAACAGGAGAAAAAACAGTGATAGCCATAACGGGAAAAGGTTGGGAAAACGACTATGAAAGTCGAGGGAAAAACGTGCCGATAAAGTCTGATATGAAAATAGTCACAGAAAACTTGTATTGAATGAGGTAATGTGAAAAATTACGCAAGATGATTTCCATATTAGAAGAACAAAAAGAGAGCATAACATGTTCAGGTTATGCTCTCTTTTCATTGCGAAGTTGGAGATTGAGAAAAAACATCTCACATTTTTCAATATTTCAACATCAAATATCGATACGAGCGCATATACTCATATTGATTAGGGAGTAGATCTGTTTCAATTGTTCTGAGTTCCACCGGCTCCGTTGTTATTTTGAGGATTATCGGATCCGGCATCCGGCTTGTTTTCAGTTTCGTTGTTATCGTTTTCTTCGTCATCGTCGGTCTTTTCCTCAGTATTCTCTTTTTTAGGATTAAATTTGACACCGTTTTTCGGTTCCCTTAATGAAATATTCGCCGTCCTTGGACGTTACATTGTCAGGTTTCGATAGCAAACTGCCACCCATTCCGGATGTGGCTTTGTTCATGACTTTCGCCCAAAGGCTGGAGACCAAATCCGATGTTGCATTGATCGTTATATTTACATCGCAACCTATCCACAGGGCAGCTGAATATTGAGGAGTAAATCCGGCGAACCATATGTCCATGGAGTCAGAGGTTGTACCTGTTTTTCCACCGGTAGGTTGACCGGAGACTTTAGCATTTTTTGCAATACCGCTATTCACTGTGGATACCAACATATCCTGAAGAATGAACGAAACTCCCTTGTCCAGCACTGTGGTTTCTTTAGGATTCGTCTCTAATATGGTTTCGCCTTTTCTATTCACCACCTTTGTGTAACAAACGGTATCCTTTCTCTTGCCTCCATTAGGAAAAGTGCCAAAGGCACCGCTCATTTCAAGGGGAGATATGCCTTTAGACATTCCGCCGAGAGCTAGAGCGGCGGGGTTCTTATCGTTTGAAGAACCTTCTTCCACAACAGTAGTTATACCGAATTTTTTCAATTGTTCAATGGCGTATTTTGAACCGATCTGTTGAAAAATTCTAACAGCAATGGTATTGACTGATTGCTCAAGAGCTTTTCTCATAGTCAAGGGACCCTTATATCCGGGATACCAGTTCTTTGGCCAATCTTTGCCGTTGTATTTGATAGGTGCGTCGTTTATACCGCTTGCCGCAGTCCAAAAGTCCCCGTAGTTTTCAGTTTTTTGATTTTTATCAAACTCTTTAAACTTCATAGGATTTCCTTTGGAAGCAGACTCAAAACCCTGCTGAAGTGCGGAAGAGTAAACGGAAAGAGGTTTAATCGAGGATCCGGGCTGTCTGGGTTTTATAGCTCTGTTATAAAGTTTTTTCCCGGAAGTATCCCTACCGCCTATCATGGCTTTCAGATGCCCCTTTTTGTAGTCTGTGATTGCCATTGCGGCCTGAGGTTGTCTGATAGTGGGATTCAGCTTATAATGTTCCTTGCTGACCTTATAACCGTCACCGGTTTCCCTGAAAAACTGACTTTTACCGTTGTGCAGTGATTTATCTTGGAAAAAGGATTTGGATATGACCAAATTTCCATCTTTGTCCAGAGATTTATATTGTTGTGGAACCAGAATGGTGCCACCTTTTATACTATACAATATCCCTTTGTTCATCTTATATAAATCCTTGAAGTCGATGCTGTAGTCAGTTTTACCGTTCACTTTGGTAGTTATGAATTTCAATCGCTTATTTTTTAACAGCACCAGATCACCATTGTCGGATTTTCTATACTCATCTTTACGCAGAGTAAAGACGTCGTTTTTGTCAAAATATGATGAATGAGGAGAAAGGATGACTTTATTTTTCTCGCTCAGAATATTCTTGTTTTTATCGTATCTGATCCCGGACAGTTTAGGGAAGTTCGACGGATTTGCAAATACATCATTTATCGACTTCTGAGCCTTTTGATTCAGTGTCGAATGGATGGTATATCCGCCTGTGTATATTTTTTCAATGGCCTCTTCCCTGGAATACTTGTACTTTTCCATCAGATCTTTCGCAACTTGCTCAATCAAATAATCTGTGAAGTATGAAGTGCTGTCAGGTGTTACGGTAGATGCTATATTCATTTTATCTGCGAGATTTTCTTTAATCGCTTTATCATATTGTGCCCGAGTTATATAGTTATTGGACAGCATTAATTTTTAAAGTTGTATCTCTGCGATGCTTGGAAGCATCACCGTTATAATAGTATATGAAGTCGGAGTTTTCATGTAGTATTTTGTTTTTTTACTGTCTTTACCTGTTTTTCCCTCGGCAGAATTTACTTTTTTCACCAAAGCATAGTTGTTAGGGGCTTGGGGAAGAGCTGCTAATGCAGCTGACTCAGTTAAGTCCAGATTTTTTGCATCTTTGTTAAAATACGATTTCGCTGCAGACTGTATTCCATACGAGTTATTGCCTAAATAAATAGTATTTAAATAGGCTTCCATAATTTTTTCCTTACTCAAATTGGCTTCTATGACCATGGTATAGTAGGCTTCGGAAATCTTACGGCTGAGAGAACGAACGCTTTTTGTTTCGGAAAGGTACACGTTTCTCGCAAGCTGCTGTGTTATGGTGCTGGTTCCGCTTATTTCCCCACCTGAGAACAGGCTGTTTTTTATTGCTCCCAGCATTCTCCAAAAGTTGAATCCGTGATGCTTCCAAAAAGTTTTGTCTTCAATGGAAACAACGGCATTAATCAGGTTTTTTGGCATATCTTTGTATTTGATATTGGTCCTATTTCCACCTTCTAAAGATACGCTATCTATGACCTGGTCTTTATCATCCAGTAAAACAGAACGCTCGGACAGATAATCATATATTTTTCCGGTTGAATTTTTCGGTGTGTTAGCAACTACTGTAAAGGAATACAACCCTAAAAACACAAACGTTGCAAAACCGATTCCAAAGCACTATTTTTGCATATTTTTAATCATATAAAAATCCTTTCTTAACAACGTCTATATTATACCATAAATGCTATAAAAATACGTCAATATACGTATAATTTATTCATCATATGTATAAAATTAATCTTTATATTACGGTTATACATCTTCCTTTAAAAATTTTGATGAAATTATTTTTAAAAATTCATTATAATGCTATAATCTTTTTCTAAAAATGAAGCTGATTGAGATTGAATAAAGAATGAAAAATTGAGTAAAAAGGAGATTTGCATGTGTTTACAAATAGGAAGAGCGTACGTATTTGAAGATGATGAAAAAGAGGGCTATCGATGAATTGAGACAAAGCAGAATGAAATGAGTGGATATAGCAGAAGACCGATTATTAAAATAGGATTTATGAATTTGTTTGGAATTCTCACGGCAAAAACGCTTATGGGAAGTATCCCATGGAAAAAATGACGGCAGCAGTATAAAAATTTTATCGTATATCGGAACAGCATTGGATAGATATATTGAAAACCTGAGAAATTTACCCAATTTAATATTCGTTTGTTTGGGAGCAATCGCAATATTTGTGATATTCAAATCGAAGAACAGCATAACCGTGCGGTACAAAAGAACGGTTACCGTAATTGGTATCATATTATTTTTTGTCGGTGCATACAAAACTTTCGATATGGAATCACAGATGGAGACTTTCAATAAAAGTTGGGATGATAAAGTGCATATCACAGGAGAGATAATGCATAAAAAGATCGAAAAGAGATAAATTCACAGGAAAAATGAACGAAATGGAATATTTAATCAAAGTTTATCGAAGCATACAAATGATAGAAGAAAAAAATGCGAATAAAAAGAGAATGATAAAATCAATAATCCGGATAAAATGAGAAATAAAATGAGAATAAAAGTGATATCGAAAGTGAATATGAGAGCAATGTCGCAAGAGGAATGCTGATTTTACTGCAATTTAAAAACTATCACAGAGAAGTGCAAAAAGAAATAAGAAAAAAATGGGAAATCGTAAGTTCGACAACATGGAATTAAAAATCGGAGATGTGGTGAAATTGATATCGCAAAAAGAAACTGGAAACGGATCGACTGCCTAATACTTTCCACTATGATGAATATTTGAAATTCAGAGGTGTTGCAGGAATGTCGATATAGAGAACATCTCAATTGAGAAGAGAAACTATGGAATCCTACAAAAAGTGAAAAATGTTACTATCGACTACTTGATGAATACAGGAGAAAGAATAAAAAGAGAATTTTCCGACTTTTTGCGTAATAATCTGGGAGGAATAGGAATCGTTGAAAGCATAGTATTTGGAGATAAAAGCAACTTAACAAAAGAGGAATACGAGAAGTTTCAAAAAAATGGAGTGGCACCTATATTGGCAACTTCAGGGTTGCATTTGGGTTTTGTGTACACCATTCTAAAATTGCTGTTCAGAAAGAAAAGAACCGCAGTAAAATCCTTTTTCATTTTGGTGATAGTGTTTGTCTACATGGCAATGTGCGGATTCACGCTTTCCATAACCAGAAGTGGAATAATGATATTTGTAGGAGTAGTACAGGAACATTTGAAGATGCGTCGTGATTTAACTTCCATGGCGATGGTAGCTTTAATAATTCAAACTTACTGCTGTCCTATGTGCATATTTGCCACGGACTTTCAACTTTCATATTTAGCGGTATTCATAATTTCCCAGATTATGAATCTGTTGAACATTTTCATGAGAAAAACGGTTGTGAATACTCTAATCAAAGGATTGCTGTTATCTGTGATATTGCAGAGCTTTAATGATGCCTGTAACGGCATACTATTTTAATTATTTTCCCGTGAGCGGTTACTTGGCAAATATATTTTTAACTGCTATAGGAGGTTTTATTTTAGTTTTGGGTATATTAGGGGTGGGAAGTTTTGCGATAATGCAAAGCGAAGTTATGATATGTATTGGAAAAATATTTAAAATTTCACCGGCGATTAAGAATCGATTATGTGACTTTTGGACAAGTACAACAGATTATTTTGTAATGCTGTTTTCCGATGTAAATCAGGGGATTTACGCTAATGGAAAATTCCTTGCGGAGATTAGAAGCCCGAGTTTATTGTGGGTGGTGGCATTTTACTCGATGTTATTTTATTTTTCAAGCGAAGGATTTCTATGGAAAATATCACGTGCCGGAATTTTCGTAGCACACAATTCAACAGAAACAAAACTATATAATACCGTTGAAAGCATAGAAAAGATCTCAAACGAAAGAAGGGATAAAGCGTATATGTGTAATAACTGTATTGCAAAATTCCAGAAGGTCTTTTCAAGAATGATAATTCATGGAATTGCGAAGACATTTGTTGTTGCAATGGCTATTGCATTAATACACAAAGGAATTCCGGTGGGTCACGGAGAGGTAGGTGGCGTGTTTAAAGGAGAGCAGTGGTTGCTTTCATCTGAGATAAGTAATAACAACTGTCTTATTATCAAAAGTGAAAATGAACATGTGGATAAGAGTACATTGGAGCATTTAAATGCATTTTTGCTCAAAAATAGAAAAGGGCAGAATAGATGAAACTATTTTGTTGTGTAGAAATGAAACGGCAGCCGTGTGCAAGTTATCTTTTTAAGAGAAACGAAAATATGAAAATTTTCGTCAGAGAATTTAAAGGTGTGACTGCAAAAATACAATTTAAAAAGTGATAGTTTAAACGAACTAAAAGGCAGGAATAAAAAGAAAAGGCGATGGAAAGATTAAAAGCGTACTTTACGGGAGAGATAGTCGTGAAAAATAAAAATAAAAATTTCAAAAAGTGTTGACAAAAAATGTCATGTTAGGGTTAAACTAACATTATCACAAAACAAAGTAGTAAAAAGGAAACCTTAATTGCCATTGCTACTTTTGACGCATATTTAAAAATATGAATCATATATTTTCAAATTTTTATCACTGTGGGGCGTATAGCCCTATTTCATTTGTTTAAAAATTGAAATTTGTGGTAGAATATTAAACAAGTGATGATTGTATATCAAAAAAAGAGCGGAGAACTTCAGAGTTTGACGCTCACTTATTTTTAAGGTGAAAAATCTGTAATTGAAAAAGCCTTGTTTTTATATGAATTTAATGCAATTGTAAGAGCTATTACAGCACAACTTGGAGAACTTAAAGAGGAAAATACATCATGTTCACACAGAAAACTAATTCATTTCAACAATTTCAAAAAGATTTGAGAAATTGCAATGTTTACGGAGCATTGGTTTTACATGGCGAAGAGGAGTTTATAATAAATTGGGCAATAGAAATGATAGTCAAAAAATTCGTGAGTAAAGCAACTGCTATGATGGACTTTGTGGAATTTGATGAGAAGGAAATTGAAATCGAACGGCTGGAAGAGAGTTGCGAGACTCTTCCCATGCTTTCAGAGAAAAAGGTCGTTCTTATAAGGAATTACACAAATAAGTACAGAGACGATATTGTAGATATCATTTCAAAAATAGGAGAGAATACAGTACTGATATTTACAGGGAAGGAAATTGATAAACGAATAGTCGATGAATCTAGAAGCTATGAGTTTACGCGACTGAGAACCACCAACTGATGAAATTTATAGAGAAGAGATTTAGGAAAGCGACATAGATTGTAATCGAAGTATATTGAAAAACTATCATAGCTGAATCAGGGTTATTATAACGATGATATAGATTATAATCTGTATAATCTGGTCGGTGATATAAAAAGATAATAGCCCTTACAAAGATTAAGGAGAAAATGGGGAAGTAACTGTAGAAACTGTCAGAAGTGCTCTGTCAGATAACATTGAACATGGGATTTTTAAAGTTATTGACGCCATAAGCAACAAAAAGGAAAAGACATGAGTTTAGACTTGTTAAATCAGCTCATTTTGTCAGGAGAAAACGAATATACTATCCTAGGAGCGATAATTTCTCAGTTGGAAGTCATGCTGATAGTAAAGGAGCTTATGGAGATGGGACATGGAAAAAGATGATATCCGTAAGATGACGAAAACTACATCCATTCAGAATTAAAAAAAGTGTATAGGGGTTACGAGAAACTATCATAGCGAAACTTTGAAGAAGATGCTGATATTGGCATATGAAACAGATATCAGAATAAAAAGAGGTTTGTTGGATAGCAGAACCGCTTTGGAATTGCTCATAGAGAGATATAATATATATCGTTTGTTCTATATATTTGATTGTAATCAAGCAAGTAGAACATGCTTGATACTTAAACGATATGTTGATCTGCAAATACGCACAGCAGTCCGTGGTGTAAAGTGTAAATTACCATGACGGGAGAATGTGAAATGTGAAAAAGGAGATTCTTACACGATGAAAAAAGGAAGAAATGCCCAAAAGATAGCCGATTTAATGATCTTGTTCGTGGCTGTGAGTTGGGGTTTTTCGTTTATGGCTATGGATATAGCATTGACAGAATTGACACCGATAACCTTAAATGCATTCAGATTTGTAGGAGCTTTTATGGTGGCAATGATTTTTGCATTTAAGAAAATGAAAGGAATCAGCAAAGAAACAATGAGATACAGCATAGTGTTAGGAACTACGCTTTTTTTGGTATACTTGACTTCCACTTATGGTGTAAAGTATACGAGTTTGTCCAATGCAGGATTTTTGTGTGCAATGTCAGTGGTAACAACACCTCTAATAGCTTTTTTGTTCAAAGGTGTGAAACAGAATAAAAAATTTGTATTCGCTATAGTGGTGAGCACTGTGGGAATGGCACTTTTAATGTTAAAAAGGGAGTTTATCCATAGCGTGGGGAGACGTACTGTGTATAACTACGGCGATAATCTATGGAGTTCACTTGAATATAGCCGAGACGGCGGTGGCGAAATCGGAAGTAGATGCGTTTCATTTGGGAGTTTTACAATTGGGGGTTACAGGAATTTATAATCTGGTGTTTGCTCTAAGCTTGGGAGAATTTTCCATATCGTTGAGTTACAACGTAGTGTGGTCTGTCATATTTTTATCCATTGTGTGTACGGGCGCCGCATTCATATTGCAGACTATTGCACAGCAATATACGACTGCCAGCAGAGTTGGAATGATATTCACTTTGGAACCGGTGGCAGCAGGCATAGTTGCATATTTTCATAAAGGAGAAATATTGTCAGTGCAAGGCTATGTGGGGGCGACAATGTTAATAATGAGTATATTTACAATGGAGATGGATTTTGACTTCATCAGGAGAATAACGGGAAAACGACGAAGCACTTCCTGAGATGGAGACAATTATAGTGATATGTGGAAAGTTTAAGAGATGAAATGTAAAAATGGAACAAAATCGAGAAGATGAGAAATTGTCGAAAAATAGACTGATAATTGTGAGTTCAAAAGATAATTATTGATTTTATTTGTAAAGAGATATAAAAAAACAGTTGACAATTTGCGGCTTAAAATGTAGAATTGTTCTTAAGTTTTATGAGCGATGAAGGAACCGGTTACTTTGGTAATATCCTTACAGAGAGATTGCGTAGGTGAGAGGCAGTTGGTGAACGAGGTAACAGATCAGTCTGGAGCTTAAAATTAAATAGTTAAAGAGGTGGTCGACAAAAGTCGGCTGCAAGCGGGGTGGTACCGCGGTTTTTAGTAAATCGTCCCTAATCCGAACGGATTAGGATTTTTTTAGTAAATTTTCTAAAAAAGGTTTTATAAATTTGTGATAGGAGTGTGAGGTATGTTCAAAAATTTATCGGATAAGGCAATAGCACAATTACAGCTGGAACAAGCAGATCGCTGGAAGAAAGAAAAACTATTGGAAAAGTGCGTTTCGACGAGAGAAGGAGGAGAGCAGTTCATATTTTTCGAAGGACCGCCGACTGCAAACGGCAAGCCGGGAATTCATCACGTTATGGCACGAACATTAAAGGATTCCGTGTGCAGATATAAGACTATGAAGGGATTTCAGGTTAGGAGACGAGCAGGATGGGATACACACGGATTGCCGGTAGAAATCGAAGTTGAGAAGCAGCTTGGAATGTCAGGTAAAAAAGATATAGATAAATACGGAATAGAAGCTTTTAATGAAAAGTGCAGAGAGTCGGTTTTCTCATATGAGAGCCTATGGCGAGAAATGACCCATAGGATGGGATATTTAGTTGATTTGGACAATCCTTATATAACCTTGGATAACGACTACATAGAGTCTTGTTGGTACATATTAAAAGAGTTCTTCAAGGCTGATATGATATACGAAGGACACAAGATACTTCCGTATTGTCCGAGATGCGGAACCGGTTTGGCTTCTCACGAAGTGGCACAGGGATATAAGGAAGTCAAAACCTTGACTTTAATAGCAAAGTTCAAGAAAAAAGATGCAGAAAACGAATACTTCTTGGCTTGGACAACAACTCCTTGGACCTTGGCTGCAAACGTATCCCTGACTGTAAATCCGGAAGTTGAATACGTGAAAGCAAAGGTTCTCTATGGAGATGAAGCGGGAAATGTATTTTATGTGGCTAGAGAATTGGCAGAAAAGGTTTTAGGAGATAATAAATTCGAGATTTTGAACACCTTTAAAGGTTCAGATATGGAGTACATGGAATACGAACAACTCATGCCGTTTTGTGCTGTGGACAAAAGAGCGTTCTTCGTGACATGTGCGGATTATGTAACTACGACAGATGGTACAGGAATAGTTCACAGTGCGCCTGCTTTCGGCGAGGATGACTATAACATAGGCAAAAAATATGGGTTACCTGTTCCAAATCCGGTGGATGAAGATGGAAAATATGCAGAAACTCCGTGGGCAGGGAGATTTGTCATGGAAGACGGATTGGATGTTGATATAATAAAGTATTTAGCTGCGGAAAACAAACTTTTCCACAAGGAAAAAATGGAGCATAATTACCCTCATTGTTGGAGATGTGGAACACCTCTAATCTACTATGCAAAGCCGAGCTGGTACATAGAGATGAGCAAGTTGAAGTCCCAGCTGGTAGAAAACAATAAAACTGTAAACTGGTATCCGGACTTTGTGGGCGAGAAAAGATTTGGAAACTGGCTTGCGGAAGTGAAAGACTGGGCAATATCCAGAAACAGATACTGGGGGACACCGATACCCGCTTGGAAATGTTCGTGCGGGCATGTCGACTTTGTAGGTTCAAGAACTGAGCTGGTCGAAAAAGCGGTAGAAAGCATAGATGAGAAAGTGGAATTGCACCGACCACACGTTGATCATGTTCACATACGATGTGAAAAATGCGGAAGCGAAATGAGTAGAATCTCAGAAGTGATGGACTGTTGGTTTGATAGCGGTGCCATGCCATATGCACAGCAGCACTGGCCGTTTGAAAATGTAGAGCATTTCGATGAGCAGATGTTCCCGGCAGATTTCATATGTGAAGGAATCGATCAGACCAGAGGATGGTTCTATGCATTGATGGCGATATCAACTTTTATCAAGGGTAAGGCTCCATACAAAAATGTTTTGGTAAACGATTTAATATTGGATAAAAATGGTAAAAAAATGAGCAAATCCAAGGGAAATACGGTGGATCCGTTCCAACTTTTCGATAAGTACGGAGCTGATGCACCGAGGTGGTATTTGCTGTATTCATCTCCGGCATGGTCTCCTACGAAGTTTGATGAAGACGGATTGGTGGAAACGGTTTCGAAATTCTTTGGAACGTTGAAGAACATCTATAACTTTTTCGTTTTATACTCAAATCAAGATGATATAAATCCGGCAGAATTTCATATTCCGGTGGAAAATAGAACTGAATTGGATAGATGGATAATATCGAAATACAATAAGCTAATAAAAGAAGTTGAAGATCAAATGTCGGTATTCAATCACATGAAGACGGTGAGAGCGATACAAGATTTTGTTACGGAAGATTTTTCAAACTGGTACATCAGAAGAGCGAGAAGAAGATTCTGGGGAGAAAAGCTCAAAGAAGATAAAAAAGCAGTGTACAAGACTACTTACGATTTGCTTGTAGGAATCAGCAAGATAATGGCACCGTTTGCACCGTTTATATCAGATGAATTATACGTCAACTTGACAGGTGAGGAATCTGTTCATCTGGCTCACTTCCCTGTATGCGACGAGACTTTGATCGATGAAAAAACCGAAAACAGAATGGAACTTATCAGAATATTGGTAACTTTGGGCAGAGGCGTTAGAGAAAAGGAAAAAATCAAAGTTAGGCAACCATTGAAGAGCGTTCTTGTAGATGGGAAATATCAGGATTTGATAGGCGATTTAAAAAATCTGTTGCAAGAGGAATTAAATATAAAGGAAGTTCAATTTGAACACGACTTGCAAAAATATATGAACTTCCAATTAAAACCCAATTTTAAAGTTGCAGGACCGGTAATGGGAAGCAATATAAGGGCATTTAGCGAGTATCTGTCCAAGATGGATAACGAGGAGTTTTTGGCTCATGACATTTTTAAAGTGACGTTGGGTTCCGAGAATTTCGAAGTTACAAAAGATATGGTGGATGTTAAAATCACCGCTAAAGAGGGTTTCGCAGTGGCGATGGAAAACAACGTGTTTACAATTTTGGATACGACCTTGAATCAGGAGCTTCTGGATGAGGGACTTGCAAGAGAAGTTGTATCCAAGGTTCAACAGCTCAGAAAGCAAAATGATTTTGAGATGATGGATAGAATCAACATAAAGTTGGAATGCGATGTTGAACTTGCCGGAGCTGTAAAAAAACATATGGAATACATAAGACAGGAAACTTTAGCCGATGATATCATATTTACTGAAGTTGAAAAAAAGATCGATATCAATGGACACAGTACAGGAATAGCAGTGGAAAAGCTGCAATGTTCAGCATAGCTTTACAGCACAATGAAAACGAGAAATCGACGTGTTTAAAGAAAGATAGCGTAAAAGCTATCTTTCTTTTCATATTGTTAGCCAAATTACCATTCGTGTTGTTTAGCCTACAATATGTAATGGATATGAAATTTTGATAATATATATGTAATGTGAGCAAAAATTCATATTTAATACAATAAAATTACAAAAATAGAATTTATAATTGAAAAAAACAACTATGGGATATAGTATCTATAAAGTTTAGATGGAAATCTTGTTATTCAACGTACACCGTCGTAGGAGTAGGACTCTATTAGGGAGGATGATTATGAATGATTTTGAAAAGGAAGAAGGAGTATTGCCTGTTTGGCAGAAGGTGTTGATAGGTCTAGGAGCTATTTTTCAGATGGTGCCGTTATATATCTGCTGGACTGGCAATTGGAGTAAATACATAGAAATAGCCAACACGATAGATTTTGGAATTTTTGCAATATCAGCTACATATTTGACCTATCTGTACAAGAAGAGAAAGCAGAAATATTGTCACGTAGCTGTAATTCATTTGATGGAGCTCGTCGGAGTAGTTGCATTTATACAATTGCTAAAATTAATATAAGTTAAATATTTAAAGATGCCCCTGGACTGGAAAGTTTCAGGGGTTTTATAGCCTCATCGATTATTCACATCAAGATGGATTCGTGGTAGCTTGTTTTATTGACAACTAAATACTGCCATAGTATACTGTGGGCAAAGTTATCAATGACTAAAGAGGAGGCCAGAATGGAACGGTTAAAAGATAGATTTGCAAGGGACCGAGTTGTGCAGGAAGTATTCACCATAATAATCGGTGCAATATTTATTATAGCAGCGATGATTCGCTTAATACATGGGAAAACACAGTACGATAACATCATTCAAATAGTGGAAGTCATCATTTTATTTGCAACCCTCCTGTCTCTTGAGCGATTGCTGAGAAAGGGAAGGTATAAGCCACACAACATAACCCTTGTACATATATCCGTTATCGAATTGCTCGTCATAATAAACCATCTCAGATGAAATAGCGTTTTCATGATAAATGTGGGAGATACGGTTTATGGACAGGAGATACGGTTTATGGACAATGGTAATATTCCGGATAGCAGTGACGCTTTCATGCATAACCTTTACATATAAACAATAAATAGATGTATACAATGAGATAGAGCCATGCAGCAATTTGTATGGACCCATCTCATTTTTTTATTATGCGACACAATGTTGAATGAAATATCAGATTTTTGTAATTTTAGAATTTAATGTTGGTTTTTATTGTTTTTTGGGGTAAGAAATAACACAGCAAATAGTGAAATACAAGGTGATTTGTGTTAATATTATAGCTGTATAAGTGGTTTTACAGTCAGTAAAAGGATGGTGAGTTTATGATAAATGAAATGATTTCAGCAGTGAGCGAAGCAGAAGAAAACGCAGCGGAAATCATTGCGAGAGCAAAACAGAATAGCGTTGATGCTGTTGAACTTGCTGAAAAAGATGCGGAAAAAGAAATTTTAGACGCGATAAATACCGGCAGAAGCCAATTGGAAGACAACGTTTATCGTAAGAAATTGGAAATAAAAGAAAGAGAAGCTGCTGTGGAGACAGCGATACAAAACGATGTGGAAGAGATAAAGAAAAGCGCTTTGAAGAAAAAATACGAAGCAATAGAAGAGGTGAAGAAAAATTTTTACTGAGTGGCTGAATTTGCAAAAGATGTGATGAAATTTAGCGATACTATCTATAAGTAGATTACGGTAGAAAGGAGGAAATATATGTCGGTAATGGCAATGAAACGCTTAAATATCTGTGGTATGAAAAGAGATAGAGAAAGCATAATCGAAACCATAAACGAATTTAAAGCAATGGAATTAGATGAAAGTGCATTTCAAAATAAAAACTTATCGGACTTTCCTACAAATGATCAGCGAATAACTTTTGAAAAAAAAGCTCATAACATAGAGAATGCCATCGAAGCGATTGAAATGTATGCGCCTGAAAAAAAGGGAATGCTGGCTTCACTGGAAGGGAAAAAAGACATAAAGAGAGTCAGTATGATGTCTATAGTTAAAAGAGAAGATGAGTTGACAGATATGGCTAAAAGAGCCATGGACAACATGAAGAAAATCATTGAAGACAGAGTTGAAATTGACAGAAATCAGGTTAGCATGCAATCTTTAGAACCGTGGTTGGATTTGGATATACCTATGGAGTTCACTCATACGGAGAGGACTTCATTTCTAATAGGAACCATCGTAAAAGTGGATTCGCAGGAAGAAATTTACGACGGTATAGGGCTTCATCTGGTAGATTTATCGGAGGTCGAAATCAGTATAGTGCATAAAGACAAATTTCAAACGTGCATAGTAGCAGTATGCTTAAAGGAATATGAAAATGCCGTGGAAAATGGACTACACACGTTGGGCTTTGCAAGGATATCAAATGCATTTAAAGGTGTTCCGAGAGAAGAGCTGGACAAATTGAAAGATGATAACGAAAAATTGCAAAGAGAAATAGAGATGCTTAAAGCGGAATTTAATACTCTTGCAGAAAAAAGGGAGGATTTGAAGATTCTGTCGGACTATTACAGAATAGAGGCCAGTAAGCAAGAAGGCATGGGGAAAAGCAATGATAGTGCGAGTACGTTTTTCATAAGCGGATATGTGCCGGAAAAAGTCGCCGGAAGTTTGGTGGAAAAATTGAATAAAAAATTCAATCTCTATTGCGAACTTGAGAACGTAAAAGAAGATGAAGATTCACCTGTTCTGATGCAAAACAGCGGAATCGGTCAGTCGGTGGAAGGCATTGTGGAATCCTACGGATTACCTAATAAAAAAGAAATAGATCCGTCGAAAATAGTATCGTGGTTTTATGTATTTCTATTTGGGCTGATGCTTTCAGATGCAGCGTACGGATTGATAATGTTCATAGCATGTGCAGTGCTTCTGAAAAAATATAAGAAGATGGAACATTCCATGAGAAAATCCATAAAATTATTTATGTATTGCGGCATCTCCACGTTGATGTGGGGAATATTGTTTGGAGGATACTTCGGCGATGCAGTTGAAACTGTATCAAAAACCTTCTTCGGGCATGCAGTAACGGTCAAGCCCTTGTGGTTTGCCCCTCTGAGCGATCCGATGAAATTGCTGCTATACTGTATGTTATTTGGGATAATTCATCTTTTTGTGGGATTGGCAGTAAAGGGATATATGTGCATAAGGGATCGGGAATATTTGAATTTCTTTTGCGATGTAGTGCTGTGGTTTTCACTGCTGGTAGGTTTGATAATGTTGTTGTTACCGACGGAGCTGTTCTATTCACTATCTCAGTTGAGAATAAATTTCGGTCCCGTGTTGACTGTTATCTCCAAGATATTGGCAATAGGAGGAGCTTTGGGAATCTTAGTAATGGCAGGGCGCAACAGCAAGAAAGTCGGATTGAGATTGGCATTGGGTGCTTACGACTTGTATAATCTTACTGGTTGGTTAAGCGACTTACTATCATATTCAAGACTGTTGGCACTCGGTCTTGCGACCGGAGTTATAGCATCGGTTATAAATCAAATAGGCAGTATGGGTGGAAACAGTATTGTAGGTATAATATTATTTATCATAGTGTTTATTTTTGGTCATATATTCAATATGTCCATCAATATATTAGGAGCATATGTACACACAAATCGTTTACAGTATGTTGAATTTTTCGGAAAGTTTTATGAAGGTGGAGGAAGAGAATTTCACCCTTTCAGATCCGAAACGAAGTATGTAGATATAGAAGAGGAGAGTTAAAATGGGAATAGGAATCGTATATGCACTTTTAGGTGCAGCTTTGGCAGTGTTATTGGCAGGAGCAGGTTCAGCAATCGGGAGTAGGGATTGCGGGACAGGCTGCATCCGGAGTAGTGACAGAAGATCCGGGTAAGTTTGCGAAAGTGCTTATCATGCAACTTTTGCCTGGCACACAGGGTCTGTATGGACTTATGATAGGTTTTGTCACTTTAGTCAAGATAGGATTGCTGGGTGGAAGTGCGGCAAATGTAACACCTGCAACAGGACTGTTAGTATTGGCAGCTTGTTTGCCAATAGGGCTGGTAGGGCTAATTTCCGGAATATATCAGGGAAAAACTTCTGCAGCTGCAATTGGCATCGTTGCGAGAAAACCAGAGCAGTTTGCAAAAGCCATGCTTTTTCCGGCCATGGTAGAAACTTATGCCATATTGGCTCTTCTGATTTCGTTCTTGGCAGTTAATGCGGTAGTTTAATAGAATTATGGATAATAACAGAATGAGGAGCAGAGGAGACTTGATATGAGAGGAATAGAAAAAATCGTTTATCAAATTCTCGAGGAGGCTCGTAACGAACAGTCGAAGATACAAGAACAAACTCATATTGAGATAGAGAAAATCCAGGGTCGAACAAGGGAGAGAATCGCAGAGATAGGGAAGAAAAATCAGCAGGAGATACAGGCTGCGATAAAGAGAATTGAAGATTTATCACAGTTGACTACAGATCAGAAAAATAGGCGAGCGAAGTTGGAAGCGAAACAGGAGATAATCGGAAAAATTGTAGATGAGTCTTATAGAGAACTTTTGGATATGGAAAAGGAAGAATATCTGAAGCTGATTTTCGATATGGTTGAGAAATTCGCACTTCCAAAAGAAGGAAAAATCTACTTTAATAGAAATGACTTAAATCTGATTGATGATGAAACAGCGGTGAAAATATCGGAAATAGCCAAGGCAAAAGGTGGAAACTTGACCCTTGCGGGAGAGCCGAAGGAAATTGATAGAGGTTTTATACTGACATATGGCGGTATAGAAGAAAATTGTACATTTAAGGCTTTAATGGATTCTAAGAAAGATGAATTGCAGGATCTAATCCGTAATATACTCTTTTCTTAGATGGCTGCGAAAGGAGAAGAAGATGTCGAAACAAGACTATACATACGCAGTTGCACGCATCAGAGCTCTTGAAAACAATTTACTGAATCAGGACGATTTGAATCAATTGTTGTCGTGTCCGGACGAGGATGAAGCCGTTGAGTGGCTGTTATCAAGAGGCTGGGGAGATGGAGAAGAGGCAAAAGATGGCGAAACTATTTTGGCTTATGAACTCAATAAAACTTGGAAAATAGTCAGAGAACTGGTAAAGGATATGTCGACGTTGGATGTGTTATCCTATCAGGACTTGCATCACAACATAAAAGGGGCAATTAAAAAGAGTGGTATCCGGCAAAGATGCACAGGATGTCTATATTGACAACTCTTTTTACACTGATGAGGAACTTTTGGATATAGTCAGAAATGAAAATTGGTATAAATTACCGAGCTTTTCTAGCTGATAAATCTAAAGAAGCCTACGATGCCGCCGTGAAAACAGGTGATGGGCAAATGCTGGATGTGATGATGGATAAAGCGTGTCTGGAAGCCATAATGGAAGCCGGAAATCGAGGGCAACACCAGGTCATAAAGGATTACGCAGAAGAGACCGTTGCGGTTACCGACATAAAAATTGCAGTCAGAGCTGAAAGAACTAAAAAAAATGGGGATTTCATGCGAATGGCGATGGCGAAATGCGAGACCATAAACGTGGAACTTTTGATAAAGGCGGCTTTGACAGGAGAGGAAGCCATCATAGAATATATTGAATCTACAGATTATGCAGATGGAGCCGAGGCTTTGAAAAATCCTTATCAGCTTTTTGAGCGATGGTGTAACGACAGAATTATCGATTTAATTAAGCCGCAGCTGAGAAATTCTTTTTCAATCGGTCCTATTTTCGCGTATATATATGCCAGAGAAATAGAAATAAGATCCGTTAGAAATATATTGATGGGAAAGAGAAGTAAATTGCCGGTAGAAGAAATAAGAGAGAGGGTGAGAAAGACATATGTATAAAATTGCAGTAGTAGGAGACTACGAGAGCGTATATGGATTTGCAACTCTCGGACTGGAGATTCATCCTGTCACTTTGCCTGAAGCTGCCAGAAACACGCTTAAAAAGTTGGTAGATGAAAACTATGGAGTCATTTATATAACAGAAGTTTTGGCGGAAGCGATAAAGGACGAAATAGAACTTTACAAGAGCCAAATTTCACCGGCTATCGTTCTCATACCGGGGACGTATGGAAATACCGGAGACGGTGTTCAGGCAGTTAAGAATTTTGTGGAACAGGCAGTAGGATCTGACATTCTCTTTGGAAACGATTAGAAAGCAGGTGTTTATCAAAAATGAGCAAAGGAAAGATAAAGAAAGTTGCAGGACCTCTGGTAATTGCAGAGGGAATGAGAGATGCCAACATGTACGATGTGGTTCGTGTTAGCAGTCAAAGACTGATAGGAGAAATAATTGAGATGCACGGAGAAGAGGCGTCTATACAAGTATATGAAGAAACGGGCGGATTGGGACCCGGAGAACCGGTTGAATCAACTGACAGACCTCTTTCAGTGGAGCTGGGACCGGGGCTGATTTCGAGTATATATGACGGGATACAAAGACCGTTGGATGAAATTATGAAAGCATCAGGTGGAAACAGCTTGACAAGAGGTGTTGAAGTACCGGCGCTAAATGAAGAGAAACTTTGGAGTTTCGTTCCGGTTGCAAAAGTTGGCGATCAGGTGCGGGGTGGCGATGTTTTAGGGACTGTTCAGGAGACTGAAGTCGTAGAGCAGAAGATAATGGTTCCACCACATGTTGAGGGCGTGATAAAGAAATAAAAAGTGGAGAATTCACAATAAGAGATGTCGTGGCAGTATTGGAAACGGAAATTGGAGACAGAGAGCTTACCATGGTACAATATTGGCCGGTTCGTAAGGGAAGACCTTATGACAGGAAACTGCCGCCCACCAGACCTCTTGTAACGGGACAGAGAGTCGTAGATACTTTCTTTCCCATTGCCAAAGGAGGGGTTGCATCCGTGCCGGGACCTTTCGGCTCAGGAAAGACTGTCATTCAGCATCAATTGGCAAAGTGGGCTGAAGCTGATATAGTAGTGTACATCGGTTGTGGCGAACGAGGAAACGAAATGACAGACGTATTGAATGAGTTTCCGGAATTAAAGGACCCAAAGACAGGAAAGTCTCTAATGGAAAGAACGGTTTTGATCGCCAATACATCGGATATGCCTGTAGCAGCTAGAGAAGCATCTATCTATACAGGCATAACCATAGCCGAATACTTTAGAGACATGGGATATTCCGTGGCATTGATGGCGGACTCAACGTCTAGATGGGCAGAGGCGCTTAGAGAAATGTCCGGCAGACTTGAAGAGATGCCGGGTGAAGAAGGCTACCCGGCATATCTGGGATCTCGGCTTGCGCAGTTCTACGAGAGGGCAGGTCATGTGATTTCCATAGGAAGCGAGGGAAGAGAAGGAGCTTTATCGGTAATAGGAGCGGTATCTCCTCCGGGAGGAGATATTTCAGAGCCGGTATCCCAGGCAACCTTGCGTATAGTAAAAGTGTTTTGGGGATTGGATGCAAATTTAGCATATAAAAGGCACTTCCCGGCTATTAACTGGTTGACGAGCTACTCGCTGTACTTACAGGATATGGAAAAGTGGTTTAATGGAGAAATTGCACAGGATTGGATGGAAAAAGGCAGGAGATGATGAAACTGCTAACTGAGGAAGCTGAACTGGAAGAAATTGTAAAGATGGTAGGGATGGATGCTCTATCTCCAATTGACAGATTGAAAATGGAAGCAGCGAGGTCTATAAGAGAGGATTTTCTACATCAGAATTCGTTTCATGAGATAGACACGTATACTTCGTTGAAAAAACAATACATGATGATGAGTTTAGTTCTGGATTATTTTGATCTGTCCAAGGGGGCTTTGAACAAAGGTGCAAGTATTAACAACTTAGTTAAACTTCCGGTGAGAGAAGCGATAGGAAGATTTAAATATATTCATGAAAATGACTTGGATGAGCAGTTTAAGTTTGTCAATGAGCAACTTGTGGACGAGATTGACGAAGTCGTGAGAAAGGGGGGCTTCTAAATGCCAAAAGAGTATAGAACGATAAAGGAAGTCGCCGGTCCTCTGATGTTGGTGGAAGGTGTTAGCGGAGTAACGTATGACGAGTTGGGCGAAATAGAACTTGTCGACGGAGAAGTTAGAAGGTGCAAAGTTTTGGAGGTTAACGGAAGCAATGCACTGGTACAGCTTTTTGATGCATCGACGGGAATTAACCTATCCAATAGTAAAGTCAGATTCTTGGGGAGGAGTATGGAGCTGGGTGTCAGCGAAGACATGCTTGGTAGAGTATTCAACGGACTCGGTACACCCATTGATGACGGTCCGGAAATTCTTCCCGAGAAGAGGCTGAATATAAACGGTGTTGCGATGAATCCGGCTGCAAGGTTATATCCTGAAGAGTTCATTCAAACGGGAGTATCTGCAATAGATGGATTGAATACTCTGGTTAGGGGACAGAAATTACCTATTTTTTCGGCATCAGGTTTGCCACATGCAAATCTTGCAGCGCAGATTGCAAGGCAGGCAAAAGTTAGAGGAACGGATGAGAATTTTGCAGTCGTTTTTGCAGCGATAGGCATTACATTTGAGGAAGCTAACTTCTTCGTGGAGAGCTTTAGAGAAACGGGAGCATTGGATAGAACTGTATTGTTTACAAATCTCGCTAATGACCCTGCAATTGAACGTATTGCCACACCGAGAATGGCTTTGACATGTGCAGAGTACCTGGCATTTGAAAAGGATATGCACGTACTTGTGATTTTAACGGATATAACGAACTATGCGGATGCACTTAGAGAAGTGTCAGCTGCGAGAAAGGAAGTTCCGGGCAGAAGAGGATATCCGGGATATATGTACACCGATTTAGCGACTCTGTATGAGAGAGCAGGTAGACAAATTGGAAAAGCAGGAAGCATTACTATGATTCCTATTTTGACTATGCCCGAAGATGATAAGACGCATCCAATTCCGGACTTGACAGGATATATTACGGAAGGTCAGATAATTTTGAGCAGAGAGCTTTACAGAAAGGGGATAAGGCCGCCAATTGATGTGCTGCCATCCCTATCCCGTCTAAAGGATAAAGGTATTGGAGAAGGAAAGACCAGAGATGACCACAGCAACACTATGAACCAGTTGTTTGCGGCTTATGCAAGGGGTAAGGATGCAAAAGAGCTGATGGTCATCTTAGGTGAAGCAGCTCTGACCGAAATAGATTTGATTTATGCCAAATTTGCTGAGGCATTTGAGCAGGAATACGTTTCTCAAGGATATGATAACGACAGATCAATTGAAGAAACTCTCGAAATCGGTTGGAAGTTACTATCTATCTTACCTAGAAGCGAATTGAAGCGTATAGATGATAAATTCTTAGATAAGTATTATGGAAAGTAGGTGATATTATGGCATCTAAGACTATAATACCTACACGAATGGAGTTGACCAAGCTGAAGAAAAACGCTGATAACCGCAGTGAGAGGTCATAAACTTTTAAAAGATAAGAGATGAACTCATGCGGCAGTTTTTGGAACTTGCCAAAGAGAACATGGAACTCAGATTGAAAGTGGAAAAAGGGAATTTCACATGCCAATAAGACTTTTGTCATCGCCAGAGCGGCGATGAATATTCTGAAAATGAAATTGGCTTTGATGATGCCTAAGCAGGAAGTGAGCTTGGATATAACTTTAGAAAATATAATGAGTGTAAATATACCTAAATATGAGGTGAAAACGCGAACAAAAAATGTTAATGATATATACTCATACGGATATGCATTTACATCAGGTGACCTGGACGATGCCGTCTGGTCCCTCGAGAATATTTTGGATGACATGATCAGATTGGCGGAAGTTGAAAAGGCATGTCAGCTGATGTCTACGGAAATAGAGAAAACCAGGAGAAGAGTAAATGCTTTGGAACACGTTATAATTCCGGAGGCTCAAAAAAACATTAAATACATATCTATGAAACTCGATGAAAACGAGAGAAGCTCTCAAGTCAGACTCATGAAAGTAAAGGATATGATGCTTGAAGAAGCTCATGGATATAAGGAACGAGAGCATATGGAATGACCGGTTGTCGTAGAGATAAGTGAAGATGGAGATCAAACCGAACGGATGCGATTTGATAACATAAAAATTTATAATGAATTATTGAAGCCTTGATTTTTGTAATTTGAAGTCGAGGCTTTTTCTCTGTAAAAAAATATTTATATTAAGTTGAATTTTTAGATAGAAAAAGATAAAATATACAGGTTGAATGTATGCCGTCGAAAAATATGACAAAAGTATTCGACAATTGAACAGTTTGGAGAAATTATTATACCTGAGATGTGAAGTGAGCAGATAGATTTTGTGATTATAAACTGATTGCAGTGTAGAGTTGTATGTGCAAACAGAGATATATTGGAGAGGTAAAATGTATGAAAGATAGAGCTTTTGGTATTGCGTATTGTGGAGCAGTATCAATTCCGGCGTGGATTTTAGGTAAATACTTTCCTGTCATAGGCGGACCTGTGTTTGGAATCTTGTTCGGAATGATATTGACTTTAATAATCAAAACTAAGGGAAAACTGGATATGGGAATAAAGTTCACATCTAAAAAGGTGCTTCAATATGCTGTAATTCTACTGGGTTTTGGTATGAATTTTAAAGATATTTTGAACTCTGGAAAAGAATCTTTACCGATAATACTATCGACTATAAGTATTTCGCTAATAATATCGTATTTGATGTATAAAATCTTAAAGATGGATAAAAACACATCAGTTTTAATAGGTGTGGGTTCGTCAATTTGTGGGGGCTCTGCCATTGCAGCCAGTTCACAGGCGATTGATGCAACCAATGAAGAAATTGCACAATCGATTTCGGTTGTATTCTTATTCAATGTAATTGCAGCTTTGATATTTCCGTCTTTAGGAGAAATGTTGAATATGACCGATTATGGATTTGGAATCTTTGCTGGAACTGCCGTAAATGATACCTCTTCAGTTACTGCGGCTGCAAGCGCATGGGACGGTATTCACGGTAGCAATACTTTGGAATTAGCAACTATAGTTAAACTCACTAGAACCTTGGCAATAATACCGATAACTATGGTGTTGGCTTTTTTCCATCAGAAAGCCCAAAAAAGCATTTCATCAGAAGAGAGAAGTGAGAATAAGAACACAAAGAGAAGAAGATTTAACATAGTTAAAAATATTTCCGACGTTTATTCTGTTTTTCTTACTGGCTGCAGTAGTTACGACACTGATACCTATAAATGCTGAGATTATCAGATGGATCAGAATGATAAGCAAGTTTTTCATAATAATGGCAATGGTGGCGATAGGGATGAATACTCATATTGTAAAGTTGATAAAATCCGGCGGAAAACCGATTTTAATGGGATTTTGTTGCTGTACAGCAATCGCTTTAATGTCAATATTCATGCAAAAGATATTTCATCTGTTCTAATCGTTTCAATGATTTTTGACAGATGGAAAAGATTTTGAAAAAAATCAAAATAGAGTGTATGAAATCGAAAAAAATTCTCGACATTCTTCCATAGAATTCACTTTTAGAAGATTAGCAGAATCATCATGCACTCTATTTTAGCAAGTACAACTTTAGTGGAAATATCTAAAAACACCTTTCACGTGGCCGATTACTTTTACATTGTCAAAATACATAGCTTTCATAGATGAATTTTCGGGCTGCAGTCTTATTCTACCGTTTTCTCTGTAGAAAGTTTTTACGGTGGCTTCAGTTTCAAATGATTCGATCATAGCAACTACGATATCACCGTTTTTGCGTCTGATGATTGTTCAACCAATATGAAATCACCATCGAGAATTCCGACTTCTATCATGCTGTCACCTTTTACCTTCAACATAAAATTTTCACCATTTCCCAGATACCTTGCCGGAATAGGAAAGAAATCCTCGAGATTTTCTTCAGCTAAAATCGGTGTTCCGGCGGAAATGTTCCCAACTAGTGGGATTTCTGCAATTTCAGATTTAAACTCATGGGAAGAGGCAGAAGTATTATGCGGAGGAGCGTAGATAAATTCTTTTGTTTTGTTCTCAAGCGAGTTATTATCGTCAACGACAACGAGAGCCCTCGTTTTTGAAGGATCTTTTTTTATGAACCCTTGTTCGGCAAGAATTGATAAGTCCTTGTGAACTGTCGATGTCGATTTTATATCAAGAGCCTTGCATATCTCTCGGACAGTTGGTGGATAGCCGTTTGTAGCAATTTCGCACTTCATGAATTCGAGTATTTTTCTGTCGTTGTTCAGTTTTTCATTGTATAATCCCCCTGTTTTATTCAGATAATGATATCATAAAATGATGACAATGTAAACAGATGTTCATAAACAAGAAAAAAATATAACATCTGAAATATTTGAATGATAAATGTATGAAATTGTAAAAAGTTTCATAAGTGTGTTTAAAGACAGGTGTAACGTAGTATAATATACGTATAAAATTCGGAAATATAAAACTTGGAGATATAGTTTAGGAGGTAAATGATGAAAAAGTTTTTAAGATGCGGACATTGTGGTAATTTAGTAGGTATGATTCATGATGCAGGAGTACCAATCAGTTGTTGTGGTGAGAATATGAAGGAGTTGATTCCTAATACAACAGATGCTGCAAATGAGAAGCATGTGCCGGTAGTTGAAATCAACGGTGATATTCTAACTGCGGAAGTTGGGAGTGTAGAGCATCCTATGTTGGATGAACACTATATTCAGTGGATTTTTGTGGAAACTGAAGATGGCGGGCAAAAGGTAAATCTCAATCCGGGAGAAAAGCCGACAGCAACATTTAATTTAAACGGTAAAAAACCAGTGGCAGTTTATGAATATTGTAATCTACACGGATTATGGAAAACAGACTGCTAATGCAATCACAAAATATAGTATTTATAAATTAGGCGAGACTCAGTTCTCGCCTTTTTACATGGAGAAAATCATGGGTTTACGCTGAGATGCTTTTTACTGCGATTAAAAAGGATTATGAAATTTATACATAAAGCTATTGACTAATAGGGCGTTCAAATATTAGAATATAATAAAGACAATGTAATATAGCACGAATTGCGGGGAAAAATTATGAAAAATGGGTAGAATACTTTCGATTATTTTAGTTCTTTCGATAGTGGGATTGGTATTCTTTGCAAAAATTAACGATGAGGATGGCGAAAGCTAAATTTAATAAAGAATGTAAGAGATATGGCTATAAGAGATTGTAGGCTGTGTCTCTTTTTGCTTATAAGGAACAAATTGAATTTGATAAATTTAATATTACCGTTTGATTTTATTTATTAAGGAGGTTGGGCATATGAAAGGCTACACCAGTGAAACCATCAGGAATGTTGCACTTGTCGGACACGGAGGATGTGGAAAAACCACTTTTTTAGAATCTGTTTTAAAAGAGACGGGAGCCATAGAAAAAATGGGAAAAGTGGAAAACGGAAACACAGTATCCGATTATGACAAAATGGAAAAAGAAAAAGGATATTCCATTAACACTTCTGTCGTACCTGTGATTTGGAAGGAAAATAAGATAAACTTCATCGATACTCCGGGGTATTTTGATTTCGTTGGGGAAGTTAATGCAGCATTGAGAGCAGCGGAAGCTGCGATTATTTTGGTTGATGCCGGTGCAGGAGTTCAGGTAGGTACGGAACAAGCATGGAAGGCATGTGAAAGGTATAAAAAGCCCAGATTTATAGTGATAAATAAAAGAGATAAAGATGAGTTCGATTATTACAAGACGTTTAATGAATTGAAGTCGAAGTTCGGAGAACATTTAATACCGTTCAGCTGGCCGATAACAACTGAAATAGATGAGGAATTGAAAGAAGCCATAGCGATGACAGACGAAGCTCTGATGGAAAAATATTTCAATGGAGATAACTTTACGGAGGAAGAAATAAAAAGGCCTTGTACAGGGAATTGCCGACGGAGCGATGGTTCCCGTATTGTCGGCAGCATTTGAACTTCAAAAAGGATCACAGGGACTGTTGGATCTGTTGGTAACATATGTTCCGACACCGCTACAACATGGACCTTATGGAGGATTTAACGATAAAAATGAGCCGGTTGAAAAGATTTCTGTAGTAGACGGTCCATTTTCCGCATTTGTATTTAAAACTATAATTGACCCGTTTGTAGGTAAAATTTCCATAATGAAAGTAGTAGCAGGAAAATTAAATGCAGGCACTGAAGTATTAAATGAAAGAACCGGCAAAGTTGAAAAAATAGGGAAATTGTTCTTTCTCAGAGGAAACCAGCAGGAAGAGTTGAATTACGCAGAAGCAGGTGATATCGTTGCAGTGGCGAAGTTACAACATACGTTATCGGGAGATACGCTATGTGATAAGAGCGATGTAATAAGGTATTTGCCGTTGGACTATCCGAAACCTGCCTTGTATTATGCAATTGAAGTTGAAGATAAGAAAGATGAAGACAAGGTGTTTTCGGGATTATCGAAATTAAGAGAAGAGGATCCGTCATTTGTAATTGAACGAAATTCAGAAACAGGACAGACTTTGATCGGAGGTCAGGGAGAAATTCAATTAGGGGTTATAATGGCGAAACTAAAGGACAGGTTCGGTGTTGAAGTCAAAGTTGTGCCGCAAAAAATCGCATACAGGGAGACTATTAGAGGAACTTCTGATGTACAGGGCAAACACAAGAAGCAATCCGGTGGAGCAGGACAATATGGAGATGTACATATTAAATTTTCCCCTTCCACAGAAGAATTTGAGTTTACGGAAAGCTTGTTTGGAGGTTCCATTCCTAAAAATTACGTTCCGGCGGTGGAAAAGGGTTTGATAGAGTCCATGAATAAAGGACCGCTAGCGGGATGTAAAGTTGTGAATATAAAGGCGGAATTATACGACGGTTCATATCACGATGTGGATTCCAGTGAAATGGCATTTAAAATTGCGGCATCTATAGCTTTTAAAAAAGGCGTTATGGAAGCGAATCCATGTCTTTTGGAACCGATTATGAAGTTGGAAATAACTGTTCCTGAAAATTACATGGGAGATGTAATGGGCGATATGAATAAGCGCAGAGGAAAGATTCTAGGTATGGAGCCACAGGAAGATGGAAGTCAAAAAATTATAGCGGAGGCACCACAAGCGGAACTTTTCGATTATTCTATGGTTCTTCGTTCGATGACACAGGCAAGAGGAAATTTTGAGATGGAGTTTGCCAGATATGAAAATATGCCACAGTCAATTGCAGAAAGGATTATTTCTCAATATCAGAATGGAGAAAGCAAATAATTTATTATACAATTTTTAAAATTTTTGTAAAATAGGCAGAATATCTATATTTTTGCCTATTTGTTATTTGAAATGTAATTTACTGATAAAAAAACACAATAACAAAAATTGAGAAAGGTTGTTATGGGAACGTATGTCAATTTCAGCAATCCTCCCAAAATACAGTTTGCGAAATAAACATTTTTGTAAATAAAATAGATTGGAGTGAAAAGTTATGAATTATAACTTTCGGTAGAGAAACATTGACAACATGAGAAAAGAAGAATAAAATATAAACAAATGTTCATAAAAAGGTGAGTAAGATGGCTAAAAAAATTAAAACCGTGTTTGTATGTCAGAAATGTGGCAATGAAAGTCCTAAATGGATGGGAAAATGTATATGTGGTGCATGGAACAGCTTCGTAGAGGAAAAGATAATTCCGATGAAAGAAGATGACAACAGGAGGAGAGGCACTGCAGTAGGAACAGAAAAGGCAAAGGCGAATCAATTGAGTAAGATTGCCACAAGCGATGGAACCGGAAGAATTGATACAAAAATCGGAGAGCTGAACAGAGTTCTTGGAGGAGGTATAGTTAAAGGGTCTTTAGTGTTGATATCCGGAGAACCTGGGATTGGAAAATCTACCATTATAATGCAGGCTGCCAATAATATTGCAGGAGATGGCAAAAATGTTCTCTATGTTTCGGGAGAGGAATCCGAGATTCAGATAAAGATGAGGGCGGATAGGATTTGCGATAAAATAAATGAAAACTTAATGGTATTATCGGAAACTAATATGGAGGCTATTTTTAGATGTGTAAAGGATGAAAAAATAGATTTTTTGGTAGTAGACTCCATACAAACTGTGTATTCATCACAATTAGATGCAGCACCGGGAAGTGTATCTCAGGTTAGAGAATGTGGAAATGAGCTTATGAAAATAGGAAAAACATTGGGTATTCCTATTTTCATAGTTGCACATGTCACCAAGAGCGGTGAACTGGCGGGACCGAAAATAGTGGAACACTTAGTTGATTGTGTTTTGCATTTCACAGGGGAACGAAATCATGAATTGAGAATTTTGAGAGCTTTTAAAAACAGATTTGGCACTACTAGTGAAATCGGTGCGTTTGAAATGGTTGAAAACGGGTTGATAGAGATTGATAATCTCTCACAATTATTCATCGATGAGATAGATGAAGCGAAGGAAGGTTCAGTGGTAGGTGCAGTTTATGAGGGAACTCGACCATTGCTTCTTGAAATTCAAGCTTTGACGGCACAGACAACGGTGGGGTTTGCGAGAAGAACGAGCATTGGAGTGGACCCTTCCAGGTTAAACATGGTATTGGCAATATTGGAGAGAAAAATTGGGTTATCTCTGTCAAATCAAGACGTATATGTAAATATTGTGGGCGGTTTGAAGCCGGAGGGCACATATATAGATCTTACAGTTGCCCTTGCCATATATTCATCTTATAGAGGAATGAGACCGCCGAGAGATACCATCGTAATAGGTGAAATCGGACTGACGGGAGAGATTAGAAACGTACAGAACTTGGAAAAAATTTTAAAAGAAGGTTACAGGATGGGGTATAGAAAAGCTGTTGTTCCATATAGCAATGAGAAAAAAATAAATGAGAGCGTCAGAAAAGTGATGGAAATACGAGGATGCAAATCGGTAAGGGATGCAATAAGTTTCTGTTTTGATCAGTCTTGATATTGAATTATAGCGAGATCCGAAAAAATAGAGAAAGGAATGATATACGGTGATCGGTTGCGGGTACAGCCAAAAAATCAGTCAATATTCTCAAGGCAGTCCGATATTCAGAGTGGAGAGTTTGATAAAATGATAAGTTGCGGAGGATATAGATGTGTTTATACTTTTCTATGTTCTATGTGAGATGGATTTATGATATAATTATGTGCTAGAAGGAAATAATGTAAGTAGTAGGAGAATCATAGTATGGAACCCAAATACAAAAGAATTATCTTGAAGATAAGCGGAGAAGCTCTTGCAGGAAACAACAGTTTCGGCATTGATGCCGATACGGTTAAGAAAGTATCAAAACAGGTTAAAGACATTTACGAATTAGGAGTACAGATTGCCATTGTAGTAGGTGGTGGAAACTTCTGGAGAGGTAGAACCAGTAAGGACATGGACAAAGCAACAGCGGATTATATCGGAATGTTGGCAACGGTTATGAATTCCATGGCATTGCAGGAAGGAATAGAGGCACTTGGAGTACCTACGAGAGTTCAAACGGCAATAGAAATAAAAGAAGTGGCAGAACCGTATATCAGGCGAAAGGCAGTATCTCATTTGGAGGGAGGAAAAGTTGTAATATTCGGTGCAGGGACCGGAAATCCATTTTTTTCAACAGATACAGCAGCGGCATTGAGAGCAGCTGAAATCGATGCAGACGTAATTCTTTTGGCAAAGAACATAGATGCCGTATATTCGGCGGATCCGGTTATAGATCCAAATGCGAAAAAATTTGACAGATTAACACATTTTGAAGTTCTGGAGAAGGATTTAAAGGTAATGGATTCGACTGCAGCTTCTCTTTGCAGGGATAACAACATCGATATTCACGTATTTGGAATATCGGAAGATGGCAATATAATGAAAGCTGTGTGTGGAGGAAGTATCGGAACTGTTATTCGCAATTAATAGAAATAAATTGCAAATTATCAGACGTATAGCGTTAAGGAATGAATTTGGAGGAAAAAATGAGTGAACAGATAATTTCTATTTTGAAGGAAAAGATAGACAAAACGACGGATAAACTGAAGGAAGATTTATTGACTGTAAGAGCAGGTAGAGCTAATGTGGCTCTGGTTGATAAGGTGATGGTAAAGTATTACGATGTACCTACGCCGTTGAAACAGTTGGCGAATATTTCAACACCTGATCCCAGAACAATAGCTATAGCTCCGTTTGATGCAAGCATTTTAAAAGAAATCGAACATGGTATAAATGAAGCTAATATAGGAATAACACCGAGCAATGACGGGAAGGTTATAAGACTGACCATGCCACAGGTTACGGAGGAAAGAAGAAAAGAGTTAACTAAAACAGTGAAATCTCATGGTGAAGATGCGAAAGTTGCATTGAGAAACCTTAGGAGAACAGCAAACGATGACTTGAAGAAATCGGAAAAGTCGGGAGAAATGACAGAGGATGAATTGAAAAGTGCTCTTGACAGAGTGCAGAAGATGACTGATCAGGGAGTTTCTGAAATAGACAGAATCGTTGCAGCAAAAGATAAGGAAATAATGGAAATTTAGTATGCTGGATATGAATAATATCCCATCTTCCGTAGCTATAATTATGGATGGAAACGGAAGATGGGCAGAAAAGAGAAGACTGCCCAGAGTGATGGGGCATAATGCCGGAATGAAAGCCATGAGAGAAATAGTTTTCGACAGCAAGCCAGTTGGGAGTTAAATTTTTAACCGTTTATGCTTTTTCAACTGAAAACTGGAACAGATCAGATGAAGAGATAAATGGTATTTTTAAGTTGCTCATAAAATACGTAGATAGTGAATTGGATAAAATTGCTAAAAATAATGTTAAAATCAATATTTTTAGGTGATAGGGAAAGACTGGCTCAGAAGGTAAATGAGAAGATAGAGCAAGCGATTAAAAGAACGGAAAAAAACGATGGTTTGATATTCAATATAGCTTTAAATTACGGTGGCAGAGATGAAATTTTACGAAGTGTAAAATCCGTGTGCCAGGAAGTGAAATCAGGAGTTCTTCAAATTGACGACATAGACGCAGAGAAGTTTGAAAAACATTTATATACAGGTGAATTGGGAGTCAAAGATCCTGATTTAATCATCAGAACTAGCGGTGAGATTAGAATATCAAATTTTTTACTATGGCAATTGGCATATAGCGAAATGATATTTGTAGATGTTCTATGGCCGGATTTCACACCGGATATATTTAAGAAGACCATTATGGAATATCAACGTAGAAGTAGACGCTTTGGAGGAAGATAGAATATGAAAACGAGAATTATTTCAGGTGTTGTCATGTTGCCTCTGCTCGCTGTATTGTATTTTTGGCGGATGGGCAGTGAAGATAGCGGGTTTTTTAGTTGCAATTATAGGAATTAAAGAATTTTATTCAGGATTTGAAAAGATGGATATAAAACCATCTTTTGCCATAGGAATGTGTTCAGCAGCGATGCTCTATTGTATCAATATCTTCTATCCAAGTCCTGAAGCACATTTTTTTATGGCTATTTCTGAGCATATTGGCGTGTCTGTTATATCTATTTGATATAGACAATAGGAAACTAGAGGACGGAATGGCTACAGCAACAGGCATTATTTATATAGTCTTTTTTTCGTACCACATAGTTTTATTTGATCAATTGGGATATTTGAGAATATTTATATGGCTGGCGATAATATCCGCTTTCGGGACGGATATTTTTGCATATTTTGTCGGAATGGCACTGGGGAAACACAAGTTATGTCCTAAAATCAGTCCTAAAAAGAGCATAGAAGGTTCTGTCGGAGGCATCGTGGGCAGTGTGATTTTAAGTGGAATTTTTACCATGATATTCGCACAGAATTACATTATGCACGGATGCGTAATAGGACTTTTAGGAAGCGTAGTATCCCAATTCGGAGATTTAACAGCTTCTGTGTTTAAGAGGAAAATGGGCATAAAAGATTACGGTAAGTTAATTCCGGGACACGGAGGCATTCTGGATAGATTTGATAGCGTGTTATTTACTGCACCGGTAGTGTACTATTATGTCAGTTTAGTCATTCCGGCTGCGAATCTTCCAATATAACTACTAAGTTACGACTCTTAGATCAGGAAATGTTATAGGACAGCTAAATGAGAATTTGCGATAGAGTCGCTAAAAGCAGAAATAACAGTTATCGTATGAAATTAAGGAAAAGCCTGGGGGTGACTCGGCATGAAAAAAATTTGTATTTTGGGGAGCACAGGCTCAATCGGAACACAAAGCTTGGCAGTTATGAGAGAAAATAAGAATGACTTTGAGGTTTGCGGATTAGCAGCAGGACATAACATCCAACTTTTGGAAGAACAAATTCTCGAATTCAATCCGAGATATGTGTACATAAAAAGTAAAGAAGATGCAAAAAGTTTGTCGGCAAAATACGACAAGCAGAATGTGTATTTTGGAGAAAACGGTATAGAAGAGTTGCTTGATAATTGCCAATGTGATACTGTGATAAATGCACTGGTGGGAATTAAAGGACTTGTGCCGACTTTAAAAGCCATAGAAAACGGAATGGATATAGCGTTGGCAAATAAGGAAACCTTGGTGGTAGGAGGCAGCCTGGTCATGGATAAAGCCAGGAAAAAAGGTGTGAAGATATATCCGGTAGACAGTGAACACAGTGCTATTTTCCAGTCTTTGCAGGGTAATGACAGGAAGAGTGTGAAAAAGGTCATCTTGACGGCTTCAGGGGGACCTTTTAGGAATTTCACAATTGAGCAGCTAAAAAGAGTTACTGCAAAAGATGCTTTAAATCATCCCAACTGGATTATGGGAAAAAAGATAACCGTCGACAGTGCTACTCTTATGAATAAGGGGCTTGAAGTTATTGAGGCGAAATGGTTGTTCGATCTCAATGATGATCAGATAGAGGTGGTAGTGCACCCACAGAGCATATTGCACAGTGCCGTAGAGTATGAGGACGGGGCTATAATCGGACAGATGGGGAAGCCTGACATGAAGTTGCCAATAGCATATGCACTGACTTATCCGAAGAGAAAAAAGCTGAAAAACACTCAGATGAGCAGGCTTTGGGAAATTGGTTCAATGACATTTGAAAGTGTGGATATGAGCAGATTTCCATGTGTGAGATTGGCATTTGAGGCGATGAAGAAAGGCGGCAGTTTTCCGGTTGTTCTAAATAGCGCCAATGAAGTTTTGGTAGATGAGTTTCTAAAGGGAACCATATCCTTCTTAGACATATCAAAATACGTTGAAAAGGCATTATATACTCACGATTATAAAGAAGAGTTGTCGTTGGATGAAATATTGGAATTAGATGAAAAACGCGTCAAAAGGTCTATGAGTATGTTGGTGTATAAAACGACTTGAATAAAAAAATAAATACAACAAACTATGTGACAGTTTAGTCAATTGTTTACAGATAGCATTTCAGGTATACTTATTTAAGATAAAACCGTTGTTTTCATAATGTGAGATGCGATGATGGAAAAGATTGACAGCAGGTAGAATCTAAAGATGAAGGAGAAAATATGACTATAATATATGCACTGTTAATAATATGCGTTTTAATATTCTTCCATGAGTTGGGACATTTTATGGCAGCAAAGGCTTGTGGGGTAAAGGTAAATGAATTCGCCATAGGAATGGGACCTAAAGTATTAAAAAAGCAAAAAGGAGAAACTCTCTATTCAGTTAGAGCATTTCCACTGGGTGGTTTTTGTGCTATGGAAGGTGAAGATGAGGACAGCCAAGACGAAAGAGCCTTCAATAGAAAATCGGTGTGGAAAAAAGCTATAATAATCGTGGCAGGAGCCGCGATGAATTTGATAATTGCAATAATTCTGATGATAGCTGTAAATTATATGAACGGTGTACCGACGGCTACAATATCCCAGGTGGAAGAGAATTCTCCGGCGTATACAGCGGGAATACAGAAAGGTGATAAAATCCTTTCTATAAACGACAAAAAAATCAATTCTTGGGATGATGTGCAAGCTGTCAAAAATGCTGTGAACACTCGAGAGTTGAATATAAAAGTTCAGAGAAAAGATACAGAACTCAACATAAAAACGACATTAAAGGAAATGATAGAAATAAAATCATCGGGATAGTGCCTGTAAGCGAAAAAAATATAGTAAAAGCAATCGCAAACGGTCCTTCAGCGACGTGGAATATGGCAAAGTCAATGTATTCGGGACTATATTCGCTAATTACGGGAAAGGTTTCTGCAAAGGAGTTGTCAGGACCGGTAGGTATAGTATATCTAATCAATAAAGGTATATCGAGAGGATTTGCGACGGTCCTCTATTTAACATCGCTGATAAGTTTAAATTTAGCTATCATAAATATGTTACCGTTACCGGCTTTAGATGGAGGAAGACTGTTGATGGTGATAATCAGAAGGCTTACGGGCAAAGCCATAAGCAGCAAGGTGGAAGGAGTTATCCACGCGGTAGGGTTAGGTTTGTTGCTGTTATTGACTATATACGTGACATGGAATGACATAGTGAGATTTATCGTTCCGATTTTTAAATAGGGTGAGAGAATATGACAAGGCAGGTTTTTGTCGGTGATGTTGCAATAGGAGGAGATGCACCGGTCAGCATTCAATCTATGAGCAATATTGACACGAAGAATGTGCAAGAAGTACTGAGACAAATTGATGAAATGAGAGATGCAGGATGTCAAATCATGAGATTGGCAGTTCCGGATATAGAAGCAGCGAGCGCTTTCGGGCAGATAAAGGAGAAATCTTCACTTCCACTGGTTGCAGATATTCATTTTGATTACAGATTGGCGATAATAGCCATGGAAAACGGTGCGGATAAAATAAGATTGAACCCCGGCAATATAGGGGGAAAAGAAAATATTAAAAAGTTAGTGGATGTAGCGAAGGAAAGAAAAATCCCCATACGAATAGGAGTGAATTCAGGGTCGTTGGAAAGGGATATACTGCGAAAATATGGTGGAGTAACAGCGAGAGGAATGGTTGAAAGTGCACAAAAGAACATAGATCTGTTGCAAGAGTTTAACTTTGATGATATTGTCGTGTCTTTGAAAGCATCAAATCCGAAGTTGAATTTTGAATCGTATAGAATGATGAGTGCAGGGAGTCAGTTTCCGCTACACGTGGGAGTTACAGAAGCGGGAACTGTTGAAAACGGAAAGATTAAAAGTGCAGTGGGAATTGGAGCACTTCTGCTTTTAGGAATCGGAGATACGATAAGGGTATCATTGACAGGCGATCCTCTCAACGAAATAAAAGTCGCAAAAAGTATTCTGGAAGCAGCAGGACTACACCTTTCACCTATTGAGATGATAAGTTGTCCAACATGTGGCAGAACCGGTGTGGATTTGAGTAAAATTGCCGAAGAAATCGAGAAGGCTATGAAGGAAATTGCCGAGAAGAGAAGCCAAAAGGGCATGAGACCTCTAAAAGTGGCAGTGATGGGTTGTGAAGTAAATGGTCCGGGCGAAGCAAAAGATGCTGATTTGGGAGTTGCATGCGGAAAAAGGAAAGGGAGCAATTTTTATAAATGGCAAAAATTGTAAAAAAACGGTGGATGAAAGGCAAATTAAAAGTACGATATTAGATATGGTAGAGCATTATGAAAAATATATTTGATAATTGTTTGATAAAAGAGAAGTACACATATAATTTGGAAAATGCATCCCTGTCGAAAATGACGGGGATTTTAAATCTCACAGTGAAAAGCAATTTCATCATAAGTGATGAAGAGGTGAAGCGTGCGATAGATAATCTGAATGGAAGCATTCCGGGAGTAAGTCAGGTTGAGATAGACTTAGTGTACGAAAAAAATGATTGACGATACATTTGAGCTGGCAAAGAAATTTTTACTGAACATACATTCCTTCTTTAGAAAAGAGGAGGTGTTCATGTCCAAAATCTTAAGCGCAAGTGAGATAACTTTTGAGAATGATGAAGTAGTAATTCACGTTATAGGAGATAGAAATGCCGAAAGACTGGAAAGAGAGCTATCTAAAAAATTATCAAATAAATTTTTTGCCTTTTTTGGCGTGAAATGCAATTTTAAATTTGTCTGTCATGAGGAGAACTCGAGCAGGGCTATTGATAAAATTAAAAATACAGAGGATGAATCATTCGTGAGGACTCCGCAAAGGGAAGCCAATATCAAGGTTAACCATGCTTCAAATCATCAGAAAAGAAATAGGGAATACAGTAAGTCAAACAGATATGGAAGAAATAAAACAATTTTAAGAGATGACATTCAGGAAGATATATTACCTATGATGGAATTTTCTGAAACGAGTGGAGATTGTACGGTAACGGGAGAGATATTCGGCATCACGGCAAAAGATATTGGCAATGACAAAATGATAATAACAGCACTGCTTTCTGATGGAACTACTTCGATTTGTGCAAAGACATTTTTGAAAAAGGAACAATGGGATGAGCTGAAACCAATATTGTCATATGGGAAATTTGTGAAAATCAAAGGTAGAGGAGAATTTGACAGCTTTTCAAATTCTCCCGTTTTACGAATACAAAATATAGCACCAGGTGAGCATATACATAGGATGGACAATGCTGAAAAAAAGAGAGTAGAGCTTCATGCACATACTAAAATGAGTTCTTTGGATGGTTTGGCTGATGTCAAATCATTTATAAATCAAGCTAAATCGTGGGGGCATAAAGCTGTGGCAATTACCGATCACGGCGTCGTTCAGGCGTTTCCCGATGCTGCGAGAGCAGCCGGAGACGAAATAAAGATAATATACGGCATGGAAGGGTATCTTTTAGACGATAAAGATTTGATAATGGAAGACGGGAGCATAGATTACAAAAATAGAAATAAAAACTAATCATATTATAATCTTAGCAAAAATAAGGAAGGTCTAAAAAAATTTATATAAACTGGTTTCCATTTCTCATATAGATTATTTTTATAAGAAACCGAGGATTCCAAAATCTATTTTGAAAGCAAATAGGAAAGGATTGATACTTGGATCCGCTTGTGAAGCAGGTGAAATCTTCAGAGGAGTATTGAATAAGTTGCCGGAAGAAGAGCTGAAGGAGTTGGTCGAATTTTTACGATTATTTAGAAATTCAACCGTTGATAAACAACCAGTTTTTAGTGGATAAAAACCTAGTGGAAAACAGAGAAGGTCTGATCGATTTAAATATGCAGATCATTGAACTTGGGAAAAAATATGGAAAACCTGTGGTAGCAACTTGTGACTCACATTACATAAATGCTGAAGATGCAGTGTATAGAAAAGTGATTATGGCAAGTCAGGGATACAAAGATTTAGGTGCAGGAGGCTTGTACTTTAGGACTACCGAAGAAATGTTCGAGGAATTTGACTACCTGCCAAGAGAGTTGGCAGAGGAGATAATCGTCGAAAATCCCAATAAAATTGCCGATATGATACAAGTGTTGAGTCCGGTACCGAAGGGAAAATTTCCACCGCATATCGAAAATTCTGAAAATATCCTAAGGGAAGAATGTTACAACAAGGCTTATGAGATATATGGAAATCCACTTCCTGAAAAAATTGAAAAAAGGCTCAAAGACGAGCTGACGGCAATTATCGATGAAGGTTATGCAGTGATGTACGTATCTGCACAAATGCTGGTAAAGAAATCCATGGAAGACGGATATTTAGTGGGTTCAAGAGGTTCAGTTGGATCTTCGTTTGCAGCGACGATGGCAGGTATAACGGAAGTAAATCCTCTTCCGCCGCATTACATATGTCCAAATTGCAAAAATATTCGGTGGGGTGATGAAAACTTGTATGACTGTGGAGTAGATATGCCTGAAAAACACTGTGAAAAGTGTGGAACAAAGTTCAGACAAGAAGGATTCACCATTCCTTTTGAAACGTTTCTGGGGATTCCGGGAAAGATAAAGGAACCGGATATTGATTTGAATTTTGCCGGAGAATATCAGAGCAAAGCACATAAATATGTGGATGAAATCTTCGGAGAGAAAAATGTATTTAAAGCAGGAACAATTGGAACTATCGCAACTAAGACAGCTTTTGGATTTGTGAAAAACTATAGCGAAGAACGGGATATAGACATCAATAGGTATGAAATAGAGAGGTTGGCAAAAGGATGTGAAGGTGTGAAGAGGACTACAGGACAGCATCCCGGAGGAATTATAATTTTGCCAAAAGGACATGAAATATATGAATTTTGTCCGGTGCAAAGACCGGCAAATGATATGTCATCAGGCTTCATTACAACGCATTTCGACTATCACGCAATAGATGAAAATCTATTGAAATTGGATATACTAGGACATGATGCACCATCTATTTTAAGACATTTGCAGGATATGACGGAATAGATCCTATAAGGGAAGTTCCATTAAAAGACGATAAAGTCAACAGTATCTTTTTAGGAACTGATGCTTTGGACATACAAATTGACGATTATAGATTTGTTCATGGAAGTTTTGGAATACCCGAATTTGGAACTAAATTTGTTCGTTCAATGTTAGATGATACGAAACCGGAAAAATTTGCTGATTTAGTCAGAATTTCAGGATTTTCTCACGGCACGGATGTTTGGTTAGGCAATGCGAGAGATTACATAAAAGATGGAACTGCTACGATGCAAAATGCTATATCGACCAGAGATGATATAATGAACTATTTAATTTAAAAGGCGTGCCGGCCATCGAAGCGTTTACGATCATGGAGAAAGTCAGAAAGGGAAAAGGCGTAACCGATGAAGAAGCTGAATTGATGATGAAGCATGATACTCCCCAATGGTATGTGGATTCTTGCAGAAAGATTAAATACATGTTCCCCAGAGCTCATGCGGTTGCATACGTCACGATGGCATATAGAATCGCTTGGTTTAAAGTGTATTATCCTTGGGCATTTTACGCAGCTCATTTAACTACCAAAATAGATGATTTCAATTGGAATGTTGTGAAGGAGGGAATAAGCGGTATTTTGTCGCGAATTGACGAGCTGGCGGCAAAAGGTAAAAATGCGACCACAAAGGAAGAAGGCGAAATTTCCGTTTTAGAAATTTGTTATGAAATGCTGGCAAGAGGTTATGAATTTAAGAATCCATCATTTGCAGACAGTCACGCTTTGAGATTTTCTACGGATGATAAGAGGGTTGTCGTTCCCATAAGAGCATTGAACGGAGTGGGGGGAAAACTGCGCGAATATAGTAGTGGAAGAGTATAATAGAATGCCGTTTCAAACTATAGAAGAGGTTCAATTGAGAGGAAAGGTGAACAAGTCAGCAATTGAAGTTTTCAGAGAAAACGGGCTGTTAAACGGACTTCCTGAAAGCAATCAAATGACATTATTCTAGAAACGCTGTCTTGTGTAGTGAGGAACTGTAAAAAAATCGCTGAAATATGAAAGTTAGAGAAATACCCACCTATGTCAACTTATAATAAAAACAGGTTGACATAGGTGGGTATTTTTGTTATAATCATTTGCACCGGACAAATACATTTTAGGATATTTTAGATATGATATCAAATGGAGGAGAGGTCTGAAATATGTGGCAAGAAAAAACTGATAAGAAGAACAGATTAGATATAAAGAATATGACCATGGTGGGCGTTTTTGTGGTTTTGATAGCAGTAGGTGCTTTTATTAAATTTCCAATTTGGTTTATACCCTTTTCACTGCAATTCATATTTACAAATCTGGCGGGATTGATACTCGGTAAAAAGTACGGAGCATTGGCGGTTATCATATACGCAATCGTGGGACTATTAGGAGTTCCCATATTTACTGCAGGCGGAGGTATAGGGTACGTCTTTCAACCGAGCTTCGGATATATAATCGGTATGGCAGTCGGAGCTTTTGTAGTTGGACATTACACGGAAAACAGGAGAGATTTGAAGAGTATGATCATCGGGAGTCTATTGAATATGATAGTAATATATGCAATTGGATTGCCGTATCTTGTTTTAATAATTAATGTGTACTTGTCCAAGGCCGTTGCATTGAAAACTTTAGTCGTAAGCGGGTTTCTAATAACTCTACCGGGAGACATAGTTAAATGTTACATTTCTGCAATATTTACTAAGAAAAATTGACAAAGCATATCAGATGATGCTAGTATAGGATTCAATTGATTGGAATATTATATATTGAGGAGGATTTTATGCTGGTAACGACAACACAGGGGCTACAGGATAGAGAAATAGTCGAATATAGAGGAGTGGTTTTTGGAGAAGTAGTGGCAGGAATAAATTTCGTTAAAGACCTTGGTGCAGGTTTCAGAAATTTTTTTGGAGGAAGGAGCCAAGGCTATGAAGAAGAATTAGTGGCTGCTAGAAACAGCGCCCTGGATGAGATGATGAGAAGAGCCAAGGAAATTGGATGTAACGGTATAATTGGCGTTGATTTTGATTTTCAGGCCATGGGCACAAACAACGGTATGATATTGGTTTCAGTAACAGGAACAGGTATTGTATTCAGATAGATGTAATTAAAAATTTAGTGATAAGGTGGAGAAAAAAGACTATTGGAAAGTTTGTACCGACCTCAAAAAGTTAGACGAAAAAATTAACGATTGGAGGTCGGTGCAGTTTCGTTAGTCTTTTTTTACTGTCAAACTGTTATCCATGGAAGAGATTATACAAAAAAGCCTGCAGTATCAACTGCAAATCACAGAACAGACTCTAAAAAAGGAGAGGAAGTCATAAGGAAGAGAGGCCTATTTTTTCTCCTAATTTTACTATCGTCTCGTAGCCGTCAGCTGAATTGGCTAAAATATCTTCATCTATGGAAACGGAATTTTCTTTTAAAAGCAGAATTATAGTTGAGCCACCGAATTCAAACATTCCTTTTTCTTCGCCACGTTTCACATGACCGGTTTTTTTATGGTTGGATATTTTACCAACCATCAGCGCACCAACTTCCATGAAAATTGCCTTGCCGAAGTTTTCAGTTTTGATTATGGAAAATTCCCTGCAATTCTCCTTGTAGACAGGAGCAAAATCATTAGCTATGGGGTTTACGGTGTGCAGCTTACCTTTTATAAATTTATTATATACCTGTTCTCCATTGTCAAAAATATGAATATCTGTGATAGTCATCAACTGTAAGCCTGAAAATTAAAGCGGTGCCACCTATGTATTCACCGGCAAGGATGTTGTCTTGTAAAAGAGAACCTACGGTATAATTGGTGTTCTTTATATAAAAAGTTCATCTTCGCTGATTTTTCGATACGAAAAAGCTTGCTGTCACAAGGACTTATTAGATGTTTGGATACCATATCTATATTGATATTATCATCCGTTAACTTTCTGGTAAAAAAATCATTATAGCTTTTAAAATTGACTTTCTCACATTTGTGCAAATCGATGTTATTTTTTTCTAACAAACCCTTTAATCATAGGTTTTTGAAAAAGGTGATGACATAAAAAGTCCACCTATTTTCGAAAAAACAGGTAGAGTCAATGATTTGATAAAAGCAACGTCCAAAGACGGAATTGTAAACTCTCTTTGAAAGCGATCCTGTTTGCTATCACTATCCCACCGCTTCCCGTTTCTATTTGCGTATTTCATTAAAACTCCTAAAAATTCAGAAGGTTGACACCTGAATTCATTTCAAAATTAAGTGTATATTTGGAATAAACAAGAGATTAAAATACATGGAATATTTTGAGTAGTGATATCGCAACAATGGCAATCAAAATACCCAGAGTAGTATTTTTAGGCTTAGGCATCTTAAAGTTCACGATGAACAAAATGCCGGTAGCCAACATTGTGAAATGTAACACCGCAGGGAAGTAATTGTAATCAACCAGTCCGGTTAACATTGACACAAGAGGTAAAATGACAGAAATAGAGGTTATAGGTAGACCGCTGTAATATTTTTCTGTTTTCAGAGGTTTCTTCCTGTCTCTTTATTTCCATAACATTAAAGTAACCGAGTCTTATTACACCGGCAGTGATGTAAAAGAGAAGTATGGCAATTCCAAAAGGACCTTGAAGCCCCATCAAATAAGATAATAAAACGGGGAATGCACCAAAACATATTGCATCACACAAGGAGTCAAGTTGAATGCCAAAGCTTTTTCATCATCTGTTCTATTTTTTTTCATTCGTGCAACTTTGCCGTCAAACATATCGAAAAGACCGGATAGTGCGAGACACAACAATGCCAGTTTGAAGCGATAGTTTACAGCAAATATCATACCCAAACTTGAGCTTATGAGACTCATGTGAGTAAGTATAACAGTGTAATTGTAAAATCCAATCATTTTTAGACAATTCCTCCAAATTTTTATAAATATCTTAAAAAAATAGGTTACAAATATCGATTACGTCAATTAGTTTAAAAATTTTTTTCACATGCAATGTTCCGGTAAGGATAAACGGCAATAAAGCATTTAATTTGCTAATCACTATATTAGCACAATACATATGAAAAAAATGTTCAATTTATATAAAAAAATGTTCAATTTATTTTACTAAATATTATAACATTATTATTTTTATTTAAGAATGGAAATAAATTCAAGTGAAAAAGGAAAAACATAAATAAAACAATAAAATATTGTAGGATTATCGTCTTGTTTCAATTGTGTGGGAAAGGAAAATTTAGGGCAGTCGATATCAATGCAAATATGAAAGTGCAAAAGAAGTGTACAGGTATTGAAATGTATAGCAGAAAAAGTGCCTGATAAATAGAATGATGCCAACTTATATTTATTGTTTATATGGCCATGCGAAACGTTGGATATTGAGGAACTTTAAAAGCTTCGGATAATATTTGTAAAAGTACAGAAATTCCCGATAAAATAAGAGAAAACATGTGCGTAAAAGGAACCACATCAACAGTAAAAAGAGTTGATGTGGTAGCTATGGTAGCTATGGCTTTAAAAATTATCGCAGTCTCTCATCGTTTACCAGTCAAAAGATACAAGGAGCACTCTAATGTTCATATCTGCAGTCATATTATCATAAATTTGTAGATGCATGTTCCCAAATGGCAGTAATAGCATATTAGTCGAAAATCGGATGTGTGTATTCCGTTGCCGTTAAAGATATAGTTTGTATTTATGCCTTCTTTTTCATAGTAACGGACGAATATATCGTAGGTTTCGTTAAGTTCATCTATTAGATATTTAACTTCGGAATCGTTTGAAGTTTCAGTTATATGTATTACATTTGCAATGAAACTCTTTACATTATTTTTTAGAATTGGAGGCGTATGATAGGAGAAGAAACCGGTATCTCGGTAGAAATAGTATTGATTCCAAATTTCTTTTTCTGCGATTTCATCACTACATACATCATCATATGCATGTTTAATGTTTGTTTTGGCTGTATCAACGAGTTTTTCGAGTTTATTTTGAATTTGTTTGTTGCGATGTATTGCCTGTTTCAAAAACCTCTTACATTCAGAATTTCTCTTTTGCCTTATTAACGCATCAAGTACTTGACTTGCATAAGGAAATACAAAATAGCGGTGTGCTGGCATTATTTGAAATTCTTCAAGGAAATATGAGAGAATTTCATTTTCACCGGCAGCAATATTTCTAATCATATGATTTAAGTCATCTGAGTCAGGCAGCTTTGTGTTTTTTAGAATGCTAGGGGAGAAAGGGGTAATCGTATAAAGCATCGAGAATTCTCTTGCATGAAGTCGGTCGAGCATTTTAATGTCCTTGTGCTTTATGGCGAGAGATATCATCTTAAATCGTAGGTCAGCTTGTTCTTTCATGTGTGAACCCAATGCATCGTGGTTCCCTATTTTTCTTCGTTCAATCTTGGTACCGGCACCGAAGCTGCTAAAGTATTGATTTTTATAATCCCATGCACCACAATACTCTTTTTCATCATTTCCAACAAACCATATATATTTCTCACTAATGAGATATCTAAGAAAATCGTAATTTTCACACTCAAGAGCATAGTCAATGGCGGTTTTATTATACTCGTCGGGATTTAGAATAAGTTTATCATCTCTTGCAATGTAACTTTTCCATTCTTCAGGATCTTTTGAATGAGCAATCAAATAGTTGGATTTTCTATTTGTTGCGGGAACTGTACTCGTTCCGGCGCTGAGAATATTCTCGATTGACACTCCCAAGAGCTGTGAAAAGATGGGAAGATCATCTATCTGAATTCTCTTGTTTCCTCTGTTAATTTGGCAGATGCGATTTTGCATTTTTTGTATATCGTCAGAGTTTTCGACATCGTTACGACCGTCACGCAATTTTAGATATTCGATACAAAATCGTCTATCACTTGAATATTGATCCTTGATTAAACGGGATAGGTATTTTTCCAATTTCTGAATTATTTATCTTAAAACATAAGTCACCTCCTACGATTCAATTATAATTCAATGTGATGAAAAAGATATAACTAATTTGCACATGTTTTTACATCCATAAATTATATTATAAAAAAATATATGCATAAAGCATATATTAAGTGCTAAATGATTATTATCGGCCAGATGGATTTATTGACGTGTAGATATTTATTACGCTATAATATCGATGAATAATCGATATTTACAACATTTAAAGAATAAAATACCATAAAAATTCGTGTGTGTGAGTTGACCAGAAATAGAGTTTAAATGATATTGCAGGTTAAGTGATAAGATTGTTTCAAAGAGATAGTTATTAAGGTATTCAGTATAAATGCTATCGTTGATTGTGTATAGGATGTATCAGAGAGAGTTTTACAAAATAGATAACTGGAATAAAAGGAGGAACTTAGGATGAATTTGAAAAGTAAAAATATCCGAATATCAAGTATGAAAAAGGACAAGAAATTTTTTATCACCGGAGGAAATGAATTCTCACTTTTATTTTGATGTGGAAGAAGAATTGACTTCAACAACGAAGCTATGAATATTGTGGCAGAAATGTTGGATGAAGTAGAGATGTTAGAAAAAAACAGCCAAGAACTTTTTGAAAAAATATTGGATGATAAAAAAATGAATATTATGACGTGGTTTCATATTTTATGGAGTTTCATAGAGATGAAATAGATTCTGATGTAACAGTGGAGTTATTCCAGGTTGATAATCCTTCAGATCTTTCGTTTGTGGAAATGGTGGATTTATTAAAAATAAAAAAGGCTTGGCGGTTTGATTGACAGCGAATCACAGCAACAAATTTTTCATTGTTGATTTAAGTTTCAATACGGACTTTACAGATGAATTGATAGTTATTTACTTCAATTTAGAAAAACAGATATTTTATGTAACTCATGAAAGTTGAGCTATTTTGTGAGAAAGGTTTATCAAAAGTTTAAAACTGAGATGAATCATAGTGTATTGATGATGAGAAACCTTTGATAAAAATATGGAATTCTGAAACTTATAGTGAGTGTCCAACCTTTTGTTAGAACAGGTTTGATTAAAATATTTGAAAAATGTACTAAAATAAAAAAATGTTAGGTGAATATAATAATCGAACAGGTGAATTTGAATATCATACAATTTCATAAAAAAATAATGAGTTACGAATAGCTAACCTGATTGAAATTTAGACGAAAAATTGATTAAAAAAATGAATTTGATGATATAATGATTGTGTTATGGGTAATAATAACGCAGATGCGGTGAAAGGCGGCACAAAGAATGTGAAAGGTGATATGTAAATTCAGTTTGCGTGTGCTTATGAAAAATTAAGATATCATCGCATGAAGAAAGTGATCAACAAGTAAGAGTTGAAAACGGATATATGGTTTGTGATTGTAGAGTGGGAGATATAAAAACACGATACGGAAAACAACGATGAAATTGGGAGGTAGAATTATGAGTAACAAGTATGCAGGAACTAAGACAGAAAAAAATTTGGAAACAGCATTTGCAGGAGAAAGTATGGCGAGAAATAAGTATACATTTTTCGCAAGTAAGGCAAAAAAAGAAGGATTTGAGCAGATTGCAGCCATCTTCATAGAAACAGCAAATAATGAAAAAGAACATGCGAAATTATGGTTCAAAGAACTTGGTGGAATCGGTGAGACTTATGAAAATTTAAATGCAGCTGCTGAAGGCGAAAATTACGAATGGACAGATATGTATGAAACATTTGCAAAAGAGGCTGAAGAAGAAGGTTTTACACAGCTTGCGGCTAAGTTCAGACTCGTGGGAGCAATAGAAAAGGAACACGAAGCGAGATATAGAGCTTTATCAAACAATGTCAAAGATGAAAGGGTATTTGAAAAAGATGGAGAATTCGCTTGGGAATGCAGAAATTGTGGACATATCCATTTCGGAAAAAGCACCGGAAGTTTGTCCTACATGTGCACATCCTAAAGCTTACTTTTGAATTGAGGGCGGATAACTATTAAAATAATTTTGAATTTGGTATAATGATATAGAAGCTGGATTGAAAAACAGCGGGATAGCATCAATCTGTCTCGCTGTTTTTGCTGTGTGAATAAATATTGAAAATAATTAATTTTACGCAGAACACCTAGGAAGGCAAATCGACATGAAGTTTATATGAATTTTAATTATGCAAACTATTATTTATAGGAGAATACCATAAAATGCATAAAAAAATATTAAATGTGAATATTATTTCTTAGACAGATGGAGGTATAGGCGAGTATATTATATTGAAATTGTTGAAATACATGAAAATTTTTAGGATGAATCATAAAATGCATGAATATTTACAACATGAATTTTAATAACTTGAAAGGCTGTAAGTAAAGAGATATAATTTAACGAGAAAATATATCTAATGAAAGGCATTTTGAGTTTAAATATGACGAGAACAAGGAGATTAAATAGCAGGGTTATATCTTTATGTTTGACAGCAGCAATACTTCTGACGGCATTAATCGGTAAGTATTTGTTATGGAGTAGCCAAAGCGTACCGACGATAGATGAGGTGCCGGAATTTAGTGGCAAGCCATATGTCGAAATAAATGATAATAAACCGAAATTCAATGAAAAGGATAAAAAAAGAAAGGCGTTTGAACGATATAGCGATTTGGATAAACTGGGTAGATGTGGTACGGCATATGCTAAAATCGGAAAAGAGTTGATGCCAAGTGAAAAAAGAGAAAGCATAAGTCACGTGAGACCCAGCGGATGGAAGTCGACGCAATACAGAGAATTGATAAAAGACAGATTTTTATACAACAGGTGCCATTTGATAGGATTTCAATTGGCAGGAGAAAATGCAAATCCTAAAAACCTGATTACAGGGACCAGATATTTGAACATAGAAGGTATGTTGCCTTTTGAAGACAAAGTTACCAAATATATAAAGAGGACAGGAAACCATGTCATGTATAGAGTTAAGCCCATTTTTAAAGGCAAAGATTTAATTGCAAGAGGTGTGCAGATGGAGGGAGAATCGATTGAAGATGGTGGAAAGGCTATTTCTTTTAATGTATTTGTGTATAATTGTCAGCCGGGTGTTAAAATCGATTACGCTACAGGGGGAAGCAAGAGAAAAAATTAGAAATAGTTTATATAAACTGAGTTGCAAATGTATTTTGCTGAAATATTTGATAGAATCTGATTTTATAATTCTGAAATGATAAAGCGTTTTGAAACGTTTTTTTAGTCTGTTAATCTTTGCAAAAAGGGAAAAAAATTTGGTATAGTTAAATGAGATAAGTAAAAATACTGAAACATCCACACCAGATATACTGTGTGGAGAAAGGATATCGTTATGTATACCGTGGGGGATAAGATAGTATATCCTATGCATGGAGCTGCAATTATTGAGGGGATAGAAGTCAAAGAAATATTGGGAATTAAAAAGAAATACTACGTCCTGACATCTTCATGCAAAAAAGTTAAATTACTTATCGAAATAGACAAGTGTCAAGAATGCGGCATTCGCTACATAATTGACGAAAATAAGGTTGATGAAATTTTGGAGATCCTCAGGACGGGACCGGATAAAATAACAAACAATTGGAACAAGAGATATAAGGAAAACCTGTCAAAACTAAAGAGTGGAGATATTTTAAAAATTGCGGAAGTGATACGGAATTTACATAGCATTGAACAACTGAAGCACCTGTCCAGCGGAGATAAGAAAATGATGTTGGATGCACAAGAATTGCTTATTAGTGAGCTGGTTCTAGTAAAAAATATTTCAGAGCAGGAAGCGAGAGATATTGTGTCAAGAGAGATGGACAAAGGGTGCTGATATATCATCAAATGAAATTCAATTGAAAATAGTGTGAATTAGCAAAGAGCGTTGAGTGAAATTTACTGGTATATCAATATGTTTAATTGAGATAAAACTGATAGATACCGGATCCCAATGGATTTTTGTTGGGGCAGATAACTGGGAACATCAGTTTTATTTTCACTAAAATATTAATTAGCTGAATTTGAAAGAAGGCTGCGAGTTGTTGGAGAAGCATCATGATAGAAAATAAAAAGGTTAGCTGTATAATTTTATCGGGAGGAAAAGGGACTCGTCTGGGATATGACTGTCCCAAACAGTTTGTAAAAATTTATGGCGTTCCTATGATATGTCACACTGTTGAGAATTTGGCAAAATCTGCATATATTGATGAAATATATGTAGTTTCAGAGGCCGATACACTGCAGAAGTGCAAAGAGTTAATTGAGAATAAAAAGTTGCATAATGAATTGTACAACAAAGTTAAGGCTGTTATAGTTGGTGGAGAAAGCAGGCAAAAATCTTCATTTAACGGAGTGAAGTACGTAGATGAGAATACGAATTCCGAGATTGTCACCATACACGATGTAGCAAGGCCGTTTACGTCTGTTGAAACAATCAATGCAAATATTGAAGCTGCACTCAGGAAAGGGTGCGCTGTATCGTGTATACCATCTAAAGATACTATCAGAAATGAACATGAGACCTTGAAAAGAGATGAGCTGTTCATCGTTCAAACGCCACAGAGCTTTCAGATAGATGTTGTGAAGCAGGCACATATCGAAGCCGAAAAAAATGGATTTTCAGGAACTGATGACGTTTCTCTCGCAGAGAGAATTGGGATTGTACCTGAAATTACCTGTGGTAGTTACAGCAATAGAAAAATAACCACAAAGGAGGATTTACCGGTGGAATACAGAGTCGGGAAGGGGTATGACGTCCACAGATTGGTAGAGAACAGGCCATGCATATTGGGTGGCGTAAAAATTCACAATGAGATGGGATTGATGGGGCACAGCGATGCAGATGTGCTGATTCATGCGGTCATTGATGGTATATTAGGAGCGATGGGACTTGGAGACATAGGCATGCATTTCCCTGATACAGATGATAGATATTTTGGAATAAGCAGCTTGAAGCTGCTGTCAAAAGTCGCAAATATGGTGAAAGAAAACGGATATAGAATAATGAACATAGATAGCATAGTAATATGTGAGAAGCCTAAAGTATTGCCGTACGTGGCGGAGATGAAAAGGAACTTGAGCGAGATCCTTCAGATAGACATTGCAAGAATAAACATCAAAGGAACTACGACAGAAAAAAACTTGGATTTACAGGCAGAAAAGAAGGAATAGCAGCAGAGGCTGTCTGTTTGTTAAGCATATGATTTTGACAGATAATGTGTCACAAAATTTAAAAGGATTGATATTGCTTAGAAGAAATGAAAAAATACGATAAACAGTCAATTCATGAGAGTAGAAAGAGAGATTATACAATGAGATTATCTAAAATGCATCTAAAAACCCTTAGAGAAGTTCCTAACGAGGCAGAGCTTGCCAGTCATATCCTGTTGCTTAGGGGAGGTATGATCAGAAAATTAGCTTCTGGAATATATGGATACATGCCTTTGGGTTGGAGAAGCATCAGAAAAATAGAAAATATAATTCGTGAAGAAATGGATAAGTCCGGTAGCCAAGAGGTTTTGATGTCGGCAATACAACCCGCTGAATTGTGGCAAGAGTCGAAGAGGTGGTTTGCATACGGTCCTGAGATGTGGAGAGTAAAAGACAGACATGAAAGAGAATTTTGCCTAGGACCGACTCATGAGGAGGTTTTCACCGATATCGTCAGAAATGAAATATCTTCGCATAGGCAACTGCCGGTAAATTTATATCAAATTCAGACTAAATATAGGGATGAGGCAAGACCTAGATTCGGCTTGATGAGATCGAGAGAGTTTATAATGAAAGATGCATACTCTTTTGATAAAGATGAAGAAGGACTGGATGAAAGTTACAAGGAGATGTATGAGACTTACGAAAGGATTTTTACCAGATGCGGGCTTACTTTCAGAGCTGTAGAAGCGGATACCGGTGCCATCGGAGGAAGTAATAGCCATGAGTTCACCGCTATTTCCGAAGTTGGAGAAAGTGAAATAACATATTGCAATGCATGCAAAATGGCAGCGACGACTGAAAAAGCGGAGGTTGCAGACGAGTGCTCAGAAGAGGATGTAAAAGAAATACCGTTGGAAAAAATTTATACGCCAAACACTAAAACCATTACAGAAGTTGCACAATACTTAGACATAGATGAAAAGAAAACTATAAAAGCGCTGTTATTTGTCACACATGATGATCAAGGTGAAAAAAGCGGTTACGCAATAGCATTTATTAGGGGAGATAGAGAGCTTAACGAAGTGAAACTCATAAATGCGTTGGGAATTCACGAGCATCAGATTGAATTCGCTGATGAAGCCGAAATAGCCGATGCAACAGGAGCGGTAGGTGGATTTACAGGGCCCATAGGTCTTGTAAATTGTACAGTGGTGATAGATAGTGAATTGACTAAATTGAAAAATTTGTGTGCCGGTGCAAATGAAAAGAATTATCACATAAAAAATGTAAATTACGGAAGAGATTATAAAGGAGATATCATAGCAGATATTAAAACTCTCAAAGCAAATGATCCTTGTCCGAAATGCGGCGCACCGGTTAAACATGCCAGAGGAATAGAGGTCGGTCAGGTATTCAAGTTAGGTACAAAATATTCAGATAGCATGGGAGCAGTATATAAAGATGAAAATCAAAAGGATAAGCCAATAGTTATGGGCTCTTATGGAATTGGAGTATCCAGAACTCTTGCAGCGATTATTGAACAAAATCACGATGAAAATGGAATTATTTGGCCTATGCCAGTTGCTCCGTATGAAGTTATGATAACGGTGGTCAAAGTCAAAGATGACGTGCAGATGGAGTTGGCAGAAAAAATGTACGATGAGCTTGTAGAGGCAGGAATAGAAGTTTTACTGGATGATAGAGATGAAAGGGTGGGAGTTAAATTTAAAGACGCTGATTTGCTAGGAGTTCCTATTAGAATTACAGTGGGAAAGGGTGCGACTAATAAACTCGTAGAATACAAACTTAGAAGAGATGTGGAGAAAGTTGAACTGCATATGGAAGAAGCGATAGAAAAAGCCAAGAAAACAGTTTTAAAAGAGAGATGATAAAATACAAAAATCATTTGCACATATCAAATGTGTAGTATGTATAAGATGAATGATATATTGCGGCAGATTGAATCTGTCGGAGAAATGATACTGAAATGAAAAATGCGTACAAATTGAACAAAACGGAAAAAGTAGGACTATGGTCGATATTTTGGGAATTTTGCAAAGTGGGACTTTTCACTATCGGTGGAGGACTGGTTATGATTCCCGTGATTTCGAGAGTAGCAGTAGATGAAAAAAAATGGATTACAGACGAAGAAATGCTGGATTGTATAGCATTGAGTCAGGCGGTTCCTGGAATGATTGCATTAAATGTTGCCACATTTGTCGGATACAAGAAAAGAGGAGTTGCAGGTGGTGTAATAGCATCTGTTGGAGTGGTGTTGCCGTCGTTTTTAATTATTTTAGCTCTTGCAAAGACGTTGACGGGTATAGGTGATAACAAGTACGTGCAAGGGGCATTTAAAGGCGTAAAAGGTGCAGTTGCGGGTCTAATCGTATGTACAGCATATTTCTTGGCACAAAAAAATCTTAAAAATGTGTTTCAGTGGACGGTGGCAATTGCTGCATTTATTGTAGTTGCAGTGTTTAAAGCTAATGCTATCATAACTGTACTTACAGCAGGAGCGATAGGAGTTATATATAGTTTGCTCGTCGAAAAGAAAATAATAAGCAAGTTCGGAGATAAGAGTTTAGAGTTACCTCAGGGAAGAAAGAAAAGCAAGGGAAAAACACATTGCAATTCAGATGTGAAAGCAAAAGGGGATGATTCAGATGATGAGTAAATATTGGCTGATGTTCTCTTTATTTTTTAAGATAGGAGCCTTTAGCTTTGGCGGTGGATTAGCAATGCTACCGGCTATATACCAAAGTGTTGCCAGTTATAATTTAGTGAACATGGCGGAATTTACCAATCTGGTAGCTATAAGTCAGGCAACACCGGGAGCGATGGTGATAAATGCGGCTACGTACATCGGAATGGAATATGCAGGGTTTATGGGAGCTTTATTGGCAACATTGGGAGCGAGTATTCCGTCAGCAGGAATAGTGCTGTTGGTATTTTCACTGTCGGGCAAAATAAAGAAAAGCAGATGGATAGATATGTTCTTGAAGGAGTAAGACCTGCCACAGTTGGATTGATTGCCGTCGGAGCCGTTTTTGTATCGAGAGAAGTCAGTCTGGAAATAGTACCGATAGCGATATTTTTTATTACGATGCTGTTATCGATTAAATTTAAAGTAAATCCGGTAATTATAACATTTTTAATGATGATTATAGGAGCGATTGCTTGTGTATAACAATAAATAGTTTTGCATTAGGAGGAGAAACATGAAGAAATTTACAATTAAGATGAAGAATGGAGATTTAATGATAGGAGAACTCTATGAGGATGTTGCACCTGTAACGGTGGAAAATTTTAAAAAATTGGCTGATTCGGGATTTTATGACGGATTGATTTTTCATAGGGTTATTCCGGGATTTATGATACAGGGAGGCTGTCCGAATGGAAATGGTATGGGTGGACCAGGATACAATATAAAAGGTGAATTCGCCATGAACGGTCACGAAAATAACATTTTGCACAAAAGAGGTGTACTTTCCATGGCGAGGGCTATGGATCCGAATTCAGGCGGTTCTCAGTTTTTTATAATGGTGGAAGATGCACCCCATTTAGATGGGCAGTATGCAGCGTTTGGAAAAGTTTCGGAAGGCATGGAGACTGCTGATAAAATCGTTTCAGTCGAAACTGACAACATGGATAAACCGAAGAAAGATCAGATAATTGAAACTATCATTGTAGAGTAGGAAAAACGCATAGTAAAAACTGTATATGCTTTTGAAAAATTAAAAATCAGTCAGAATTGTGTCATCGCTATTAGTCGAGAAAAATGAAGAGAGAGGGCTAAATATGAGAATATATAAAAATATAACAGAGTTGATCGGTAAAACTCCTTTAATTGCTCTTGAAAATTATGGAAAAGATTTAGAAGGGAATTTGATCGTCAAGTTGGAGAGAAATAATCCTGCGGGAAGCATAAAGGATAGAGCTGCAAAATACATGATAGAGGAAGCCGAGAAAAAGGGTGTTTTAAAAGATGGAAGTACAATTATCGAACCTACGTCGGGAAATACCGGAATAGGAATTGCGGCAATTGCAGCCTCTAAAGGCTATAAAGCCATAATAGTAATGTCCGAAGCCATGACAGTTGAAAGGCAGAATTTGATAAAAGCGTATGGAGCAGAAGTGGTGTTAACTCCGGCAGCAGGAGGCATGAAAGCTTCGATTGAAAGGCTGAGGAGTTATCGTACAAAGTAGAGAATTCCTGGATTGCAGGGCAATTCGATAACAGAGACAATGTAAAAGCACATATTGAAACTACAGGACCTGAAATATGGGAAGATACAGATGGAAATGTGGATTTTCTCATAGCAGGAATAGGAACAGGAGGAACTTTAACAGGGACTGGAGAATATTTGAAATCCAAGAACCCGAGTATAAAAGTTATTGCTGTTGAGCCTAAAGCATCGCCTGTTTTAACTGAGGGTATAAAAGCAGCGGCTCCGCATAAGATTCAGGGCATAGGTGCCGGATTTATACCTAGCATATTGAATACCACACTTTATGACGAAGTTATATCGGTATCGAATGAGGATGCGTGGGAGACTACCAGGCAATTGGCTGTAAAAGAAGGATTGTTGTGTGGAATATCTTCAGGGGGCAGCGTTGGCAGCAGGAAGAGAACTTGCAAGTAGACCTGAGAATAAGAAGAAAAATATCGTAGTGATTTTACCTGATACGGGAGAGAGATACCTGTCATCCGGTGTATTTGGAGAATGAAGCTTAAAATACGTTAAATCAGATACAAAAAAACAATTTTATGAATTTTTTTATAGATTATAAAAACAAGGAATTAGCAATGAAGATATTTGTGAAACACCGGGTTGGAAGTCTTTGATTTTTTTCATAATCTTAGATTATAATGATATGGATTTAAAAAGTTATGAAATCTGCGTTACCCGATAATTGAGTTAAGGGATATGCATATATGATATGCTGTAAATACAGAAGAGTTATTTATAGATGAGATTAAAATAAAAAAACATAGAAAAGGAGAATAATCCATGGGATTTACTGAAGAAGTAGGCATTGACTTGGGGACAGCAAATGTCTTAGTTTACATAAAAGGAAAGGGAATAGTTTTAGAAGAACCATCTGTTGTGGCAGTTGATGAGGAAACTGATGAGATTCTGGCTGTAGGTCAGGAAGCGAAGGATATGCTGGGAAGGACACCGGCGAGCATTATTGCGCTTAGACCTCTCAGAGACGGAGTAATTTCAGATTATGATGTGACGGAAAGAATGTTGAAGTATTTCATTAAAAAAACGGTTGGAAGTGGTAGATTTTTCAAACCGAGAATAATGGTTTGCGTACCGAGTGGAGTGACTGAAGTTGAGAAGAGAGCTGTTAGAGAAGCAGCCGCTCAGGCAGGAGGTAAGGACGTTTTTTTGATGGAAGAACCATTAGCTGCGGCTATAGGGGCCGATTTGGATATTTCAAGACCGGAAGGGATATTCGTCGTGGATATAGGAGGAGGAACTTCCGATGTGGCAGTAATCTCTCTGGGCGGAATCGTTGCCAGCACCTCTCTTAAGATTGCAGGAGATAGAATGGATGAGGCAATCATCAAATATATGAGAAAAAAACATAAACTCTATATAGGTGAGAGGATGGCTGAAACTTTGAAAAAGGAAATAGGTACTGCGTGGCCTAGGGAAGAAGAACTATCTGCAAATTGCAGCGGAAGAGATTTGGTTACAGGGCTTCCCAGAGATATAATAGTTACTTCAAAAGAAATTATGGAAGCACTTGAGGAGCCGCTTCACGCTATTTGCGAAGCAATTCACTCCGTTTTGGAAAAAACGCCTCCAGAGCTTGCAGCAGACATAAGCAGTAGCGGGATAATAGTTACAGGAGGTGGAGCGTTGCTGTACGGCATTGATGAAAGGATTAAACACAGAACCGGAATCAATGTAAGAATTGCTGAAAACCCGATGATTTGTGTGGCGGTTGGAACAGGTAGAGCATTGGAAAATATGGATGTATTGCAGAAGAGCACAATAAATAGACGAAGAAAATTTAAATAGAGTTTTGGCTATCTCAAGAGAGAGATAGCCTGTTTTTTATGTTCACAGTACAGTTTGAAATGCAGGAGATGACATGAGGATTAGACTGATAGCTACTACAACTTTCGGATTGGAGGCGGTGGCTAAAAGAGAGATAGCAGATTTGGGATATGAAATTGAAAAAGTAGAAGATGGAAAAATAACTTATATAGCCGATGAAAGAGGTATAGTTCGCAGCAACCTTTGGCTCAGAACCCCGGATAGGATACTTCTGAAAACGGATGAATTTAAAGCGTTGGAGTTTGAGGAGTTGTTCCAAAGGGTAAAGGGATACCCGTGGGAAGAATTGATTCCATTAGATGGAGAGTTTACAGTGACAGGGGTGTCCGTAAGATCAAAGCTGTCAAGCGTACCTGCTTGTCAAAGCGTGGTAAAAAAAGCAATAGTCGAAAGGTTGAAGGATACGTATGAAGTGGACAGGTTTGAAGAAACGGGAGCTAAATATACTGTGAAAGTATCTATACTAAAAGATATAGCTACTATAACGGTGGATACAACAGGGCAGGGTTTACATAAGAGAGGCTATAGAATTGCACCTGTTGAAGCACCGATAAAAGAAACTATGGCCGCAGCGTTGGTGCTTTGAGTTTTTGGAGAGAAGATAGGATTTTGGTAGATCCGTTTTGCGGAAGTGGGACAATACCTATAGAGGCTGCGATGATCGGTCTTAACATAGCACCCGGATTGAACAGAAAATTTGTCTCTCAAGAATGGCATATTATAGATGAAAGACTTTGGAAAGAAGAGAAAAGGCTTGCATATGAGAAGATAAATAGCGAGAAAAGGTTGGAAATTTACGGATTTGATATTTCGGGAAAAGCAATTGAGGCAGCTATAGAAAATGCCATAGAAGCCGGAGTAGCTCACATAATAAGATTTAAGCAGCTGTCTGTGAAAGACTTTAAAAGGCTGGGCGATAACGGCGTAATTGTAACAAATCCACCTTATGGAAAGCGAATTGGAAAAGACAGAGATATTATTGGAATTTACAAGGACATAAATAAATTTATCACAGAGAATACCGACTGGTCACTGTTTCTGATAACGGCAGATGAAAATGCAGAATATGAAATTGCAGGAAGAAAGGCGGACAGACGCAGAAAACTTTTCAATGGAAGAATCAAAACATGCTATTATCAATTCCATGGAAAAAGACTTCGAAAAATGTGAAATATCACGGTAAACAACATATGATTAACCTGTACGACACATGCTCATTTTAAACATTGAAAATGCTTGAAAAAAGCCGATAATGATGATAAAATGTTAATGTTGCAAAATTTACGATTTCGGCTGAAGAACATGCAAGCGTTTTTAAAGCGGAAAGCTTAAAACGGGGATATGTAATGAGCGATAATGAAGCGACAGATTGAAATTTCGAAAAGATAATTGAGGATTCATTCTAAAGAAAAGGAAATCACAAAAAGCGATGTATGGTGAAAACTCTTGAAGAGCCTTTTATCCAGTAATAAAGGTGAAGATATTTTTCTCATAGAAAGTTCTTATGAGAACTATTATGATACTATATAAATTGAAAAACAGATTAAAAATTTGAGTCATAGGAGGATACGAAGATGAAAGCAACATTTATTTCAAAGGAGCAGGGAGATGCTAAATTTAAAATAGTGTTTACAGGAGCGGAATTAGAAGAAGCAAAAATTAAGGTTTACCAGAGAAGCAAAGATCAGTTTCAAATTGATGGATTTAGAAAAGGTAAGGCACCGAGGAGCATAATTGAAAAAAAATATGGTGAACATATATTTGTAGACGATGCTATTAACGATTTATTGACGGTTGAATATCCTAAAGCATTAAAAGAGCTCGATATAGAACCCATTGAAAGTCCTAGAATAGAGTTCGGAAAATTGGAAAAAAACGAGGATTTTGAGATTACGATAACTGTAGCCGTTTATCCTGAAGTTGAAATCAAAGAATACAAAGGTGTTGAAATTGAAAAGATTAGCGACGAAGTCACCGATGAAGAAGTTTCAGAAGCTATAAAGGGAATTCAGAAGAAGAATGCCAGAATTGTAACCGTAGACAGAGAAGTCAAAGATGGAGATCACATTGTATTGGATTATAAAGGATTTGTAGGTGATGAACAATTTCCAGGAGGAACGGCTGAAAGTCAGGATTTGATTATAGGTTCAGGATCATTTATCCCCGGATTTGAAGAACAGCTAATCGGCGCGAAAAAAGAGGATGAAGTAGAAGTAAAAGTGACTTTTCCGAAGGAATATCATGAACCTAATTTGGCAGGCAAAGAAGCCGTTTTCAAATGTATAGTGCATGAAGTAAAAGAGGAACAGCTACCTGAACTGGATGATGAATTTGCACAGGATATCAGTGAATTTGATACATTGGAAGAGTATAAAAAAGATTTAATCGAAAAAATGCAGGAGTCAAAGATTGCAACGACAAAGACTCAGATGAAGGACAAAGCTTTGGAAAAAGTTGTTGAAATCAATGGAATTGAGCCACCAAAGGTTATGGTTGACGATGAAATAGACAACATGATTTGAGAGATGGAAATGCAGCTATCACAAAAGCGGTTTAAATTTTGATATGTATCTTTCAATGTTAGGAAGAGATATAAATCAACTCAAAGGAGAGATGACAGAGGATGCCAAGAAGAGAGTTGAAATGAAAATGGTCGTGAGAGCGATTACGGAAATTGAAAAAATCGAGGCGACAGATGAAGATATTGAAAATGAAATATCCGCTTTTAGCTAAACAATATGGATTGGAAGTTGAAAAAGCCAGAGAGTTGTTAGGAGAAGAAAATAGAGAGTTTTTGGCAAAAGACGTAAAAATGAAAAAGGCCATTGATTTGGTATTTGATAATGCAGTTATCAAATAGATAGATTTTTAAGGGGAAGCATATGTCAATACAAGATGGTACTGCATTCCATCCCTTTACTTAACGAGATGTTACCGGATTTTATCAAAGATTATCTACCGGTGAAAAAGATGAATTAAATTTTATAAAATAGCACTATATGGCATTCTGAAGGTTCGTTCTGAAAAGAGCCGTGATGGAATGCCTTGAGTTTTATAAAAAGCAAATGAAATCGTGCAGCAACATGATGAATGAAAAACTCGAAACTTTAAGGAGGAAATATGGCACTAATACCTTATGTAATAGAACAAACCGGTCAGGGCGAAAGAACTTTACGATATATATTCCAGACTTCTAAAAGATAGGATATTATTTATAAGCGGTGAGATAGACAGTCATATGGCAGATGTAGTGATCGCTCAATTGTTATTTTTAAATTCCGAGGATAAGGACAAGGATATTTCAATTTATATAAATAGTCCGGGAGGATCTGTCACAGCAGGATTGGCTATTTTCGATACGATGAGACATATAAATGCACCGGTTTCTACAATTTGCGTGGGACAGGCTGCCAGCATGGGGGCATTTCTGTTATCGGCAGGTGAAAAGGGAAAGAGATTTGCTCTGCCAAATAGTGAAATAATGATACACCAACCGTTGGGAGGAGTTTCAGGTCAGGCAGAAGATATTAAGATTCATGCTGAAAACATTTTGAAAAATTCGCAGTAAATTAAATAAAATTTTAGCAGAAAATACAGGTCAACCCATCTCAATAATTGAGAAAGATACCGATAGAGATAATTTTATGACTGCTCAGGAAGCTGCAGAATACGGTATCGTTGACATGGTAATTGAATAACATAGCAGGAGAACCTAGAATATGACAAAGTATAGCGATCCGAACGAGATTAAATGTTCATTTTGCGGAAAAACTCAGCAGGAAGTCAAAAGGCTGATAGCAGGGGTGGACGCATTCATATGTAACGAATGTATCGAGCTCGGTGTAGATATTTTAAATGAGGAAATGTCAATGCAGGGAGGAAGCATTGAAAAACCAAAACTTTTAAAACCGAAAGAAATAGTTGCAGCATTATCTGAATACGTAATAGGTCAGGATGAAGCGAAAAAATCTTTGGCGGTGGCAGTTTATAACCACTACAAAAGGATTCAAAATTTGGGTACGACAGATAGTGAAGTGGAACTGCAAAAGAGCAATGTTCTTTTAATAGGTCCTACAGGATCAGGAAAAACGTTGCTTGCACAAATTATGGCTAAAACGCTGAACGTTCCGTTTGCCATTGCAGATGCCACTGCTTTAACAGAGGCCGGATATGTTGGAGAAGATGTTGAAAACATTCTTCTAAGACTTATACAAGCGGCAAATTTTAACGTTGAAGAAGCGCAAAGGGGAATTATATACATTGATGAAATAGATAAAATTGCAAGAAAATCCGATAATCCTTCTATTACAAGGGATGTGAGTGGTGAAGGTGTGCAGCAGGCACTGTTGAAGATTTTGGAAGGAACTGTTGCAAACGTACCGCCTCAAGGGGGGAGAAAACATCCGAGCCAGGAATTTATAGCTTTTGATACTACCAATGTGCTGTTCATATGTGGAGGCGCTTTTGATGGGTTGGATAAGATTATACAGAGAAGAGTAGGAGAAAAATCAATAGGATTCAAAATTGAAAACATGCCGGAGAATGAAAAGTTGAAAGATGAAGAAATTCTTTCAGCACTGGAGCCGGAGGATTTGCTTCGATATGGATTAATCCCGGAATTCATAGGTAGATTGCCTTCCATAGTGGCTCTTAACAAATTAGATGAAGATGCGCTAATAGAGATAATAACAAAACCTAAAAACGCACTCATCAAACAATACAAAGAGCTTTTTGCAATGGATGGAGTTGAACTCGAAATAGAAGAAAGTGCTATCAGGAAGATCGCACAGAATGCCATAAAGAGAAAGACTGGTGCAAGAGGACTCAGAGGGATTATGGAAGCGATAATGAGAGATTTGATGTATGAAATTCCTTCAGATGATAACATCAAAAAATGTGTTATCACCGAAGAAATGGTGTAGAATATTATATGGAAGAACGATGGAGGCTCAAGAGGTCTCCATTTTGGACATTTTAAAATAAAAACTTTTCGATGACGGCAAAGAAGCCAAAAGACGGTTACACATTGAAATTAGTGGAAAAGTTCTATCGGAAGGATTTAACAGAGATAAAATGAAAGTATCATTTTGAATTATTTAGTACAGAAAGGGGGCGATTACATGAGATATCCGGTAATCCCTTTGAGAGGAGTAATAGTATTTCCTTACTGCTCATCGAGCTTTGAGGTGAGCAGAAAAAAATCTAAAAATGCCTTGGAGGCAGCTATGCTGAGAGATCAGAAGATATTTCTATCTGCCCAAAAGAATGATGAAATTGAATTTCCAACTTATGATGAAATTTATGACTTCGGTACCGTTGCAAAGATAAAGCAGATGATCAAACTTCCCGGAGATATGGTGAGGGTATTTGTAGAAGGCGTAACACTTGGAAGAATGAACAGAGAATGCCTGAAAGACGATCAGGTGGAATTTATGGAGTGCGATGTAGACGAGGACATTGAAATTGATGTTCCGGAATCCACACTGGAAAGTGCAGCATGCAGAAATGCTATCAATATTTTTAAAGCATATGTCAAGAAAGTGGATACTATACCCAATGAGGTAATAGGTGCGGTATCAAAGAATAAAAGAGCAAAGAGCCTTTCAAATGCAATAGCTTCGTACATGATTTTAGATAAGGAATCCAGATATGAAATTTTGAGAGTTCTGGAACCTATTGAAAGATTGAGCTTCGTTGTGGGAAAATTAAATCACGAAATTGAAGTTATGGAAATTGAAGAGAAAATTTCGGAGATGGTTAACAGGCAGATGTCTGAAAATCACAGAGAATACGTGTTGAGAGAAAAACTTAAAGCTATAAAAGAGGAATTGGGACACGGTAAAAACAGCGAAAGCGAAATCGACACATGGAAGAGAAAAATAAAGGAATTAGAGTTATCGGAAATTTTAGTCGAAAAGCTTAACAAAGAAATCGACAGATATTCTTCAATGCAGCCTGAATCGGCAGAAGGTTCAGTAATAAAAACATACATAGACACTGTGTTGTCACTTCCTTGGAAGGCGATGACAAAAGAGATATCGAATATCAAAAAATCGGAGAAGATTCTTGAGCGTGATCATTACGGACTTGAAAAAGTCAAGGAAAGAGTTCTTGAGTATCTTTCGGTTGTAAATCTTACGAAGTCTCTGAAGGGACCAATTCTATGTTTAGTCGGTCCACCGGGAACAGGAAAGACTTCCATAGCAAAATCCATGGCGAAGGCTACAGGCAGAAAATTCGTAAGAATGTCATTGGGTGGAGTTAGAGATGAAGCGGAAATTCGTGGGCATAGGAGAACTTATATAGGTGCCATGCCGGGCAGAATAATCAACAGCATAAAAGAAGTAGGGGTTAAAAATCCGGTGTTCTTATTTGATGAAATCGATAAGATAGGTGCAGATTTCAGGGGAGATCCGGCTTCTGCACTGTTGGAGGTATTGGATCCCGAGCAGAATAAAGATTTTGTAGATCACTATATAGAGGCTCCGTTTGATTTATCAAAAGTCATGTTTGTTACGACGGCAAACAGCCTTGATACCATTCCGGGACCTCTGCGAGACAGAATGGAAATAATAAGCGTTTCAGGATATACGGAAGATGAAAAAGTGCAGATTGCGAAGAAATACTTGGTGCCTAAGAAAGTTCAGGAACACGGATTGACCAAATCTCAATTTAAGATAAAAGATGATGCGATTAGGGATGTCATAAGCTTTTATACGAGAGAAGCAGGTGTACGTAATCTTGAAAGAGAAATTGCGAGCCTCATAAGAAAAGTAGCCAGGAAAGTAGCAGGAAAGGAAGTTGAGAAATTTTCAGGTGACAAGCAAAAATCTCACGGATTTGCTAGGTAAAAAGAAATTCAGATATGATAAAATTGACGACAAATGCGAAGTTGGAGTTGCAACTGGAATGGCATGGACCGCAGTGGGTGGTGATACTCTATTCATAGAGACATCAGCAGTGCCGGGAACAGGAAAAATTCAATTGACAGGTCAATTGGGAAGCGTTATGCAAGAATCTGCTAAAACAGGAATTAGCTATGTGAGATCAGTAGCTGAAAAACACGGTATAGATAAAGAATTTTACAAGAATAAAGATATACATATTCACGTTCCCGAGGGAGCAGTGCCAAAAGACGGTCCTTCCGCAGGTGTTACGATGGCAGTTGCGATGATATCGTCTTTGACCGGAATTCCTGTCAGAACTGATGTTTCGATGACCGGTGAAGTTACACTGAGAGGTCGGGTTTTGCCGGTTGGCGGAATTAAGGAAAAAGGTTTTAGCAGCACATAGAGCAGGAGTAAAAAAAGTACTGCTTCCCTGCTGAAAATGAAAGGGATATAGATGATATTCCCTGAAACCGTAAGAAGTCAACTGGAATTCATATTGCTAAAAGATGTCGATGACGCACTTAGCGAAGTGCTCGTAAAGTAACTTGGGAAAAGAATATGTTGGAGATTAAAAAAGCGGATATCGTTGCCGTTACAGGAAGTTCCGATCAATATCCGCCTGAAAATATGTGGGAGATTGCTTTTGCAGGAAGGTCGAATGTAGGGAAAATCCTCACTGCTGAACCTTTTGACCAAGAGAAAAAAATTGGCAAAGGTATCATCGAGTCCAGGAAAAACTCGAACTATAAATTTTTATGAGATAAATGGCAGTTTTAGAATAGTAGATCTGCCGGGTTACGGCTATGCGAAAATATCTAAGAAGATAAGTCAAACTTGGGGAAAAATGATAGATGATTATCTACAGAATAGACCAAACCTTATGAGGGTGATTCAGCTGATAGATATAAGGCATTTGCCAACAAAACAGGATATTCAAATGTATGAGTACTTAAAGCACTTTAACTTAGATGGTATAGTCGTTGCCACAAAATCAGATAAGATATCCAGAAATCATATAGACAAACATTTGAGCAATATTAGAAAAACTCTGGACATGAGAAAAGAGGATGTGATAATACCTGTATCTTCTCTAAAAAAGACAGGATATGAGGAATTGCTCACTGTAATTTATGATTTGCTGTGCGATGATGGAGAGTGAAACGAAGAGATAAATTCTATCGTGTTCGAGATGAGATTTAGATAAAAACGTATGGAGTTCTATGAGAGTATTTACGGTATTGATTGAGATCATCAAAAATTTTAGACTGATCAAGAGAATGATGGCTGATGGAAATGTGTCATTTTGGAAAAAAGCATTAATAGTCGTAGGAATAGTTTATTTGATTTTGCCGTTTGAAATTGTGCCGGACATTTTATTGCCATTTGGACTTATAGATGATATAATCTTATGGTTGCTAATAATGTATATCTTAAAAGATACGATGAGAAAGTATAGGGACGAAGATTCCCGAGGCGAAAGGGTAAAGTACAAAAGGGGCAATATTATAGAGGGTGTAAGTTACGAAGTTAAGTCTGAAGATGAAGTTCACGAAGATGGAGAGGGAGAAGAAAGTGAAGAGAGAAATTCTGGTAACTCATGAAGAGATACTTAAAAGAGCAGAAGAACTTGGAAAACAGATAACGAAAGATTATAGAGATGAAGAGGTTATTCTGGTTGGAATTTTGAGAGGATGTGTACCATGGATAGGAGACTTGATGAAGAATATCGATTTGCCGGAGTTAAAAATTGATTTTATGGCATGTTCAAGCTACGGATCCTCAAAAAAGACTTCGGGAGCAGTAAAAATTTTGAAGGACATGAATGAGGATGTATCGGACAAAAATATAATAATAGTAGAGGATATAATAGATTCCGGTACTACTCTGAACTATCTGAAAGGATATTTAAAAGAATCGAGGGGCGAAGGATGTCAAGGTTTGTTCGTTACTTGATAAACCTGAGGGCAGAAAAATCGACATTCAAGGTGATTACGTAGGGTTTACCGTTGGAAACAGGTTTATAGTGGGATACGGTCTCGATTTTTGATCAGAAATTTAGAAATCTTCCGTATATAAGTTGTCTCGACTGATTTTTATTTATCGGATAGGGGTAAATAAGCTATGGAACTTATTGCATATATGTAAAAAGATATTGCTATAGATGATATAACAGGAGGAAATTATGAGTTACGAAGTAGGTATTGGCATTTCAAATAAACACGTTCATCTCAGCAGAAAAAGATGTGGATGTGTTGTTCGGTGAGGGACATAAGTTGACACCTATTAAAGATCTGGTACAACCGGGTCAGTTTGCGTGTGATGAAAGAGTAGATATTGTGGGGCCTAAAGGAACTTTGAAAGGCGTTAGAGTTCTCGGACCTGAAAGACCTGAAACTCAAGTGGAACTTTCTTTAACAGACGCGAGAACAATTGGAATTAAAGCACCAATTAGAGAATCAGGTAAGTTGGAAGGTTCGGCAGCATGTAAGCTGATAGGGACCTGTAGGGGAAGTAGAACTTGAAAAAGGTGTAATTGCAGCATGGAGACACATACACCTATCTGCCGCACAGGCAGAGGAAGCAGGTGTCAAGGATAAAGACATAGTGAGCATAGAAATTGGAGGAGAAAGACCTTTAGTCTTTCACAATGTTTTGGTTAGAGCAGGCAAGGGACACGAGAGAGAAGCTCACATCGATACAGATGAAGGAAATGCAGCATCATGTGGTCCAGGTACCGTATGTAAAATTATTAAATAAGTTTTTGAGGGGCATCTCTTAATGCATTTAGTACGAGGTATGCCTGCGAGTGTGAAAAGAATTTAGAGACAGTAAATCGGTGATATGTATATGAAATCATAGATGCATATCGCAATGGGGATTTGCTGTTTTTTTGTAGGAGCGCTATGGTAGCGATATTGCACTTCTATGCATAAGTTAAAATGTATTCAGATGTATCGTTTTCACCATATAGTAATAATCGGTTACTTCCATCAATGAAAGCATTTTGCCCAGTGTGTAATAGCATGTGAAAATCTTGTTAGAAAATTTCATATATGATATAATTGACTTCGAAAAAAGGGGAAATCTCATACGATTTTTATCACTTATGCGATTTGTGTAGCAGTGAAAAATTATTATATTTAAGTGAATAGAAAGGAAAATATGATGAATAATTTTGAATTTCATCTCACCACAGATATTTTGTTCGGTCGCAATCAGGAAGACGCTTTGAAAGAGAAATTAAAGCCTTTCGGAAATAGAATATTGATGACATACGGTGGTGGCAGTATCAAAAAGAGCGGGCTTTATGATAAATTGAGAAATATTTTGAGCGACTTTGAAATATATGAATTGTCGGGAATAGAACCTAACCCCAGAATCGAAAGCGTTATAATGGGTGTAGAACTTTGCAAAGAACATGATATCGACATGATATTGGCTGTTGGAGGGGGCAGTACAATTGACTGTTCCAAGGCTATAGCCGCTGGGAGATATTTTGAAGGCGATCTTTGGGATATGATAAAGTATAGAAAGCCTATAGATAAGGCGTTGCCGATAGCGACTGTATTGACTATAGCGGCTACAGGAAGCGAGATGAATGGTGGAGGTGTGATAACCAATCTTTCAACCAATGAGAAACTTGGCTTTGGAAGTCCCAAGGTCATGCCGAAAATATCTGTGTTGAATCCGGAAAATACTTTTTCAGTGCCCAAATTCCACACAGCGTGTGGCTCGGTTGATATAATAACACATACATGTGAGAGTTATTTCGATAAGGTCGATGCTCTGCTTCAAGATGAATTTTGTGAGGCGATAATAAGAACTGTTGTGGAATACACACCGATAGTTATGGAAAATCCCGAAGACTATGAGGGTAGAGCTCAGATAATGTGGGCGAGTTCTTGGGCTATAAATGGACTTTTACGTGCGGGTAAAAATGATAGATGGTCAGTTCATGCGATTGAACATGAGTTGAGTGCATACTATGATATAACCCATGGCTTGGGCTTGGCGATAATTCTTCCAAGGTGGCTCAGATACATACTATCGGATGAAACAGTGGATAGAATCGCAAGGTTTGCAGAGAAAATTTGGGGAGTTAAATCTGTGAATGATAAATTCATCATGGCAAATAAAGGTCTGGACAGAATGGAAGATTTCTTCAGATCATTGGGACTGAAACTGGAGCTATCAGCACATGGTATAGATGACAGTAAATTTGAAATCATGGCGGAGAAGGCTGTGAGAATAGGAAAATTAGATAGAGGATATGTTTCATTGACGAAAGAAGATGTAATGGAAATTTTTAAAATGTGTAAATAGGTGCTGTAGGGGGTAATATGCAACAATATAAAAGAGATTTTATAGATTTTATGTTGGAAAGCGAAGTGTTGAAATTCGGTAAGTTTACATTGAAAAGTGGAAGAAAATCACCGTTTTTCATGAATGCAGGAGATTATGTTACGGGTAGACAACTTGAAAAGCTGGGAGAATTTTATGCTATAGCTATTAAAGAAAAATTCGGGCTGGATTTTGATATCTTATTTGGACCGGCATATAAGGGTATTCCGCTATCGGTTGCGACAGCTATGGCTATTTATAGATTATATGGCAAAGAAGTGAGATACTGTGCCAACAGAAAGGAAATAAAGGATCACGGAGATGCGGGGATACTTCTGGGTGCCAAAATTCAAGATGGAGATAGAATCGTCATGATAGAAGATGTCACGACTTCGGGAAAGTCAATAGATGAGACTTATCCTATTTTGAAAAGTCAGGGAGATGTTGAGATTATAGGTTTGATGGTATCACTGAACAGACAGGAAAGAGGAAAAGGCGGTTCTTTTACCGCAATTGATGAAGTATCAATGAATTATGAATTTCCTGCCGAAGCCATAGTGAATATGGATGAAGTAATTAAATATATCAGAAGTGTCGAAACTACAAGGAAATATTAAATGATGAAGTATTATCGACTTTGGAAGATTATTATAGGGAATATGTGTGAAATGAAAGAAGTTATCAGAAAAATAATATTGGTCATATGCATAGCAGTATTCTTAGTATCCGGTTTTAAAATCGCAAAATACTATTATGACGGCCATGTTGTACAAAAAGATTTTAAGAAACTGGAGGAAGAGTATAACCTGAAACAGCTAAAGGAGAAAAATGGGGACACTTTCGCTTGGTTGAAGGTCTTGGACACGAAAATCAGCTATCCTGTGATGTTCACGCCTAAGAGCCCTGAATATTACTTGCGTAGAAATTTCGAGAAGAAGCATAGTATGGCAGGAACCCCGTTTTTAGATGGTCATACCAATTTGAAAAAATCCAAGCATATGATCTTCTACGGTCATCATATGAAAGACGGAACCATGTTCAACAATTTGTTGAACTACGACGATCCGGAATACGCAAAGGCACATGATACTATAGAAGTCGATTATGTGAACGGCGGGAAAAAAACTTATAGAGTGTTTGCCTATGGCAAGACAGACGCTTTGAAGAAAGGTTTCAATGTTTATGATTATGTAAATATACAAAACAAAGGTGATTTTAACGCATATATCAAGGGCGTGAAATCAATGACTAAGAAGGATACGGGAATCACTCCAAAGTGGGGGGACAACATAATTACTCTATCCACATGTTCTTATCACAGCGAAGAGGGAAGATATGTTGTCGTTGCAGTTGAGATAAAGGACGACAGCAAAAGTCGGGAAAAGTAATCGAGCGGTGTGAGGTGAGAGAAGTTGTTCGTGATATTATGAATAGCAGATGTAGTTGGTGAGGAGAAATTCTCACCAATTTAAATGTATAGATATATCGTATAAAATCCGATAAGGATGAAATAAGTAAGATGTAAAAGGGGGAATTATGCCAAATCCGATAGCTGTAACTATAATGGGAATAGAAATTCGATGGTATGGCATTTTAATTGCAACGGGAATGTTAATTGCAGGAGCTATTTCGTACTGCAGAGCTGAGAGATTCAGTGTAAAGAAGGATAAGATAATAGATATTATTCTGATTTCAATACCTATCGGAATAATAGGTGCCAGGTTGTACTATGTCGTATTTCAGTGGGATTACTATAAGGATAATTTGAGTGAAATAATAAATGTCAGAAACGGCGGATTGGCAATCCACGGTGGATTGATTTTTGGAATCGGAACAGCATATATAATGTGCCGATTGAAGAAAATAAATTTCTTCGATTTGCTGGATTTGGTGATTCCATCTGTGGCTTTAGCTCAGGCTATCGGCAGATGGGGGAATTTTTTTAATGGTGAAGCACACGGTGGTCCGACAGATTTGCCTTGGGCGATTACCGTGAACGGGGAAAAGGTTCATCCCACTTTTTTATATGAGTCAATATGGTGTATTTTACTGTTTGTATTTTTAATTTGGATAAGCAGGAGGAGAAAATTTAAAGGTCAAATTTTGATGTTATACGGAATGCTGTACAGCTTGGAAAGATTTTTCGTCGAAGGACTAAGGACGGATAGTTTGATGATAGGTATGTTCAGACAAGGACAAGTTATAAGTTTGCTTATCGCAATATGTTCTATAATAGGCTATGCCATTTTAGCGAAGAAAGAGAAACACAGGAAGGATTTTAAATAATGGCATTGAAAATAACAAGCTGAAATAGTAAAAATAATTAAGTCAATAAACGATTTGGAAGATATAATTTTAAGATGATAAAATTTTTGATGATTAAATAGGAGATAGAAATGAAATTAGGTATAGTAGGCTTGCCAAACGTAGGAAAGAGCACTTTGTTCAACGCTATAACTAAAGCCGGAGCAGAGTCGGCTAACTATCCGTTTTGCACCATAGAACCCAATGTGGGGGTAGTAGCGGTACCGGATGAAAGATTAGACATTCTTTCTAAAATTTACAAAACTAAAAAGTAGTTCAAACTGCTATTGAGTTTTACGATATTGCAGGACTTGTTAAAGGGGCATCAAAAGGAGAAGGTCTGGGAAACAAGTTTTTGGGTCATATAAGAGAAGTAGAGGCGATTATACACGTGGTAAGATGCTTTGAGGATGAAAACGTAGTACACGTTGACGGAAAGGTAGATCCTGTTGCCGATATTGAAATTATAAACATGGAGCTGATATTTTCGGATATGGAGATGCTGGAAAGAAGAATTCAGAGAACGACAAGGAATCTAAAAGGAGATAAGAGCTTGGCAAAAGAACTTGAACTCCTAAAGAGAGTGTATGAATTTTTAGAAAGTGGAAAATCCGTAAGAGCAATGGAATTAGATGAAACTGATAAAGGGTTTGTAAAATCTCTGGGATTGATTTCATTCAAACCTGTGATTTACGTTGCCAACGTTTCAGAGAAAGATATCGCAGGTGATGGAGAAAATCAGTACGTTAAGGCTGTGAGAGAGTTTGCTGAAACGGAAGGGGCAGGGACAACAGTCATATGTGCTAAGATAGAAGAGGAAATTTCTCAACTTGACGACGAGGAAAAGTCAATGTTTTTGGAAGAGTTGGGAATAGACGAAAGCGGTCTTGATAAGTTGGTAAAGGAATCTTACAAACTTCTCAATTTAATTTCATATTTGACTGCAGGTGTTCAGGAATGTAGAGCTTGGACAATTAAGCGAGGAACTAAGGCTCCACAGGCTGCGGGAAAAATTCACAGCGATTTTGAGAGAGGATTCATCAGAGCCGAAACCATTTCCTTCGATAAGTTGATGGAATGTGAAGGTAGTATGCAGATGGCAAAAGAAAGAGGATTAGTCAAATCCGAGGGAAAAAGAATACGTTGTTCAGGACGGAGATATTATGAACTTTCTGTTTAATGTGTAATAAAATAAAGCTGTACAAAAGAATATTGTTCACACGTGAGCAATGCAGAAAAAAATATCGGAATAGTGATTTTTACAAGTAAAGTTCATAAAAAGCAAAAATACAACTAAATAAGTTTGCAAAAATTGTTTATTATGAAAACTATAAATCTATTACAATACGTAATTTACAGAATTATTATATAAACTCTAATTGTGGCGGAGAGTAGGATTGAAAATTGCGTACAATAGAGGTCATTTTATTTCTAATTTAACAGGGCAGTGATCGCTTCCTAAAATGTTGGACAAAATTTCTGCAGATTGCAATCTGCTTTCCAGGCATTTAGAAACTAGAAAATAGTCAATACGCCAGCCGGCATTGTTGGCTCTCGCATTAAATCTGTAGCTCCACCAAGAGTATGCACCTTCTAAATCGGGATAAAAATATCTGAAAGTATCAATAAAACCTGAGTCTAAAAGCTGTGCGAATTTATCTCTTTCCTGTTGAGAAAACCCCGCATTATTTTTATTTGATGAGGGATTTTTCAAATCTATTTCCGTTGCAGCCACATTTAAATCACCACATAGGATAACAGGTTTATTTTTTTCAAGGGCCTTTAAGTATTCTCTGGCATCATCTTCCCATTCCATTCGATAATCTATTCTTTTTAATTTTTCCTGTGCATTGGGAACATAGAAATTGACTAAATAAAAATCTTCATATTCTGCAGTAACAGCTCTTCCCTCATGATCGTGTTTATCTATACCTAATCCGAATGATACTGAAAGGGGCTCTATTTTACTCAATAGAAGGGTTCCCGAATATCCTTTTTTCTCCGCACTGTCCCAATATTGATAATATCCGGGCGTGTCTATGCAAGCTTGTCCTTCCTGCATCTTAGTTTCTTGTATGCACAAAAAATCAGGACTTTCGTTGTACAGAAAATCTGTAAAACCTTTTTTTAAAACTGCTCTCATTCCATTTACATTCCAGGATATGAATTTCATACTACCTCCGTTCGTATACAAACATGCTTGTTGCAGTGACTGCCATATAAGAGATTATACACCAAAGATATGCGAGTTCACAACTGCACATAAAACAGATATGAGAATTTGTAAAGGAATCACAGTGGTAAAACTTGAGTGGGTTATGTTATAATATCAGTGAAAATGAGAGTTAAAGTACATGAGATGAAAATGTAAAATTTCTCGTAAAGATAGGTGAAAATATGAGTGAATTTGAAATGGAATATGTGACATGTGAAAATTGTAAATCGGAATATACCGTGAAAGTGTGGGACGAATTGGATATAACAGAAAATCCTGCTCTGAGAGAAAAAATTTTAAGAGATGAGATAATAACGAGCAAATGCAAGGTTTGTAATCATGAAAACACTACGGTATATCCGGTCATTTGCATAGATAATAAGATGAAAATAATAATCTGGTACTTGCCTGTAGACGAAAAAGAATTTAAGAATTCATGTAAGGCACTGAACGGTGAACTGCTGGGAGAATATGACGTTACAAGTGATTATCAGCTCAGAGTAACTGATGATTATAACGAGCTTAAGGAGAAAATTATAGCGAGAAATGAAAATCTGGATGACAGGGTGCTTGAGATTGCCAAGGAAGTATATAAAAGTCAGATAGTCTGCGATGGAAGTGAAATTGAATTAGAAGATATCTACGGTATGTATGTCAATGTTGGTGAAAAGGGACAAGTCGTGTTCGATATGCTTCTTTCAGATGAAAGATGTATGAATATACCTCTTGAACAGGAAGTATACGATAAGATTTGCAAAGATGCGGCCCTTTCTTTGATGATAAGTTAAGATTTCAGCATGTAAATACCGAATTTGCCATTAAAATATTGAGGAATATGGTAGCAAAATATGAGAAAAGAAAAAGGCAAGGAGCAGTTTTAGATAATGTAAAGTTGAAAATAACTTGACTTTAAACATTCATAATGCTAAAATAACTCTTGCAGTATTCAATTTTGAATATTGTGAGGGATGGCGTGTAGCTTAGTTGGCTAGAGCGTTCGGTTCATACCCGAAAGGTCGGAGGTTCGACTCCTCTCGCCGCTACCATTTATTTGGGCGTATAGCTCAGCTGGGAGAGCATCTGCCTTACAAGCAGGGGGTCATAGGTTCGAGCCCTATTACGCCCACCAAATAAATGCGGTCCGGTAGTTCAGTTGGTTAGAATGCCAGCCTGTCACGCTGGAGGTCGTCGGTTCGAGCCCGATTCGGATCGCCAATTTTTTTAAACCATGGTGGGTGTAGTCAAGTGGTTAAGACAACGGGTTGTGGCTCCGTCATGCGTGGGTTCGAATCCCACCATCCACCCCATATGCGTTGGGGTATAGCCAAGCGGTAAGGCAACGGATTCTGATTCCGTCATGCGCAGGTTCGAATCCTGCTACCCTAGCCAATATGGCGACATAGCCAAGTGGTAAGGCAGAGGTCTGCAAAACCTTTATTCCCCAGTTCAAATCTGGGTGTCGCCTCCATTTCAAACCGGTATGATATCGGAGTTATTCAATTTCGATATCATACTGAGTTTTTGGTGATAAAATAATGAATATTTTCTTTAGAGAATTATTGAATATATGAGAATACAGAAATATTATTGAGACATCCTCGTTATAATAGCTGATGATGATATTCATATATGATAAAATATTTCGTTTAATGCATAATATAACCGGAAACTGTTCGCTACAGTTTTAAATAGTGCAATATTATTGACATAAATAGATATAATATATGATAACCGATACAATTTCAGCGTGCATATGGAATAATAGTAAAAACGAGTGTACGAATTTTCTCTCACACACTCGTTTTTCAATATTTGAAGCCTATGACTATAAGTTGCATCACAGATATGTATCAGTTGTGTAACTATATATTATCTGACAGTTCGGTTTCATTTTTTTCGTTTAGAACTTTTTCATATTCAGCAAATATGGCATCTCTAATCTTATTCCTTGTTTCAGAAGCCAGAGGATGAGCTATATCCCTGAAATCTCCTTCTCCTATTTTTCGACTTGGCATAGCTATAAACAATCCGTTTTTGACCATCTATAATCTTAATGTCATGCACGACAAATTCATCATCAATAGTAATTGAAACAATGGCCTTCATCTTTCCGTCATCGCTAATCTTACGTACTCGTACGTCTGAAATATTCATTTTATTAACCTTTCCATGTAGTTTAGTATAGTGTAGTAATATTATAATAATCATAATTATATCCATAATCGATTATAATTGCAACGATATATATGAATTATTTTTGTATTACAATATGCTAAACTCCTTGATAATATCAGAATATAAAGGATTATTAGAACTGTGAAAAGCATATGTTTTATTCATATATCGATTGGAATTATAGTGGAAATATCGTAAGAAAATTTAAGGAAAAATCCTAAGAGCTGACAAAATATTGAAGAAATTATGATATAATGTAACATGAGAAATTTGGAGGCTGAAAATGGTGGATAAAATCAATATAGAAATAAACAGAAATTTTAATATAGATGAGAAGAAAAATATTCATTTTTATCGGTATAGGCGGAATAGGGAATGTCCGCTATTGCAGAAATATTAAGAAGTCAGGGACACAATATAACGGGTTCTGATATGAATAGAAATGAAATCGTGGAACGGCTAAAAAGACAGGGGTATTAACGTCCATATAGGACATGATCGAAATAATGTAAACGATGTTGATTTAGTAATATATACAGCAGCGATAAGCGATGAAAATCCTGAGCTGATCAGAGCAAAAGAACTGGGAATTCCTTTAATCAGCCGAGCTGAAGCTCTTGGACTGTTGATGCGACAGAAAAAAAACAGTATAGCGGTATCAGGAACCCATGGTAAAACCACGACTACATCAATGCTTTCTTTAATGCTAAGAGATGCCGATTACGACCCCACACTGTTAATAGGTGGAAATTTAGAAGAACTCGATGGTAACGTGCGAATAGGAAAAGGAGATTATTTTGTGACGGAGGCGTGTGAATACATGGATAGTTTCCTATACCTTGAACCAAAAATAGAAATCGTTTTAAACATAGATTCGGATCATTTAGATTATTTTAGAGATATCGATCATATTTTGGAGAGCTTTCAAAAATTCGTGGGTAGAGTTCCGCCGGACGGACGGGTTATAGCTTACAGTGCAAATCCTTTTGTAAATAAGGCAGTAGAGGGGATGGAGAACGTAATCACATTCGGTTTAAACGAGGATTGTGATTACTATGCTGTAAACATAGCATTTGATGGTAACGGTATATCAAAATATGAACTGTATAGAAGAGGAGAAAGCCTTGGAACCGTATCGATGAATATCCCGGGAGAATACAATGTTTTAAATTCTCTTGCGGCATTGGCATGTGCTGATACATTGGGCATAGATTTGAAAATTGCCAAGTCAACTCTATCAAACTTTCAGGGGACACAAAGAAGATTTGATATAGTGGGAACGACTGATAAAGGCGTCAAAATTGTCGATGATTATGCTCATCATCCGACGGAGATAAAAGCAGCTCTAAGGGCGGCAAAAAACATTCCAAGTAAGAGTTTATGGTGTGTGTTTCAGCCTCATACGTACACGAGAACGATAGCTTTATTTGATGAGTTTGCGTCTGCTTTTAAAGATGCGGATAAGGTTATAATGGTTGAAATTTATGCGGCTAGGGAAAAAAATATAAATAAGGTTAGCTCTAAGCTGTTGGCGGATGAAATCAAGAGAGAGCATCCGGAGAAAGATGTGTATTACTTTGAGACATTTGAAGAGGTAGCGAATTTTCTGTTTGAAAATACCCATGAAGGAGATATGGTGATAACGATGGGAGCCGGTGATGTATATAAAATTGGAGAGATGGTTTTGGCAAAACGGTAAATATGTAAGCATGGAAGGAGTGCTCGATGGGAAAAAGATACGATGAGTATTTTAAACGCAGAGAGATTTACAGGGAAAGAAATGTGGACTTTTTGGAAAAAGGGGTAGATTTTCTGGATATAGATAGCGTTTTTATAGATGAAAATGTGGAAATCGGAAGAGGAACTGTAGTTTTTCCTAACGTAGTTATTTCAGGAGATACGAAGATAGGTGATAATTGCATTATCAAGGGTAATAGCAGAATAGAAAATTCGAAAATTGCATCCGGGGTGATAATAGACAGCTCTGTGATATTGCAGAGCAAAGTCGATGAGGATACGAAAATTGGCCCATTTGCATACTTGAGACCCGGTAGTGATATTGGGAAAAATTGTAAAATTGGAGATTTTGTAGAAGTGAAGAATTCCATAGTAGAGGATGGAAGTAAGGCATCTCATTTGACCTATATAGGTGACGCTGAAGTAGGAAAAAATGTAAATCTCGGATGTGGAGTTGTTTTTGTAAACTACGATGGTGTCAAAAAACAGAAAGTGGTAGTGGAAGACAACGCTTTCATAGGCTGTAACTGTAATTTAGTCGCACCGGTAAAAGTAGGTGCGAACAGTTATGTTGCTGCAGGAAGTACGGTTACTAAAAAGGTAGATCCGGAAACGTTATTTGTAGCTAGATCAAAAGGCGTTGTGAAACGCAATTGGAAGTTGAAAAATCGTAGTAATGTAAAAAGTAAAATCAGTAGCGAATTAATAGAGATTTGTACTTTATGGGAGGATTTGAAAATGAAAAACATTGTGTATTCAGAATGTAAGCTGTTTACGGGAAATTCACACAGGGCTTTAGCCGAGGAAATATCCAAAATAATGCGAATTCCTATGGGAAAAGCTGAAGTAAATCACTTTAGTGATGGCGAGATATCGGTTACTATAGGTGAAACTGTGAGAGGATGTGATTGTTTTATAATCCAATCTACATGTGCGCCGGTAAATGAAAACTTGATGGAAACATTGATACTGATTGATGCGATGAAGAGAGCATCAGCAGGGAGAATAAATGTTGTGTTGCCTTATTACGGATATGCGAGACAGGATAGAAAAGCAAAGGCAAGAGATCCCATCACGGCTAAATTGGTTGCTAATTTAATAGTAGCGGCGGGAGCTGACAGAGTGGTGACAATGGATTTGCATGCAGCACAGATTCAAGGATACTTTGATATTCCGGTAGACCATCTCTTAGGGATGCCTATATTGGTTGATTACTATAAAAAGGAGAATATTGATAATCTTATCATAGTATCTCCGGATCACGGCTCAGTGACTAGGGCGAGAAAAATGGCAGAGCCGCTAAATGCTCCTATTGCCATCATAGATAAGAGGAGACCTGAGCCTAACAAAAGTGAAGTTATGAACATAATCGGAGATATCAAAGGCAAAAATTGTATAGTTGTAGATGATATGATAGATACGGCAGGAACCATTTGCAATGCAGGAAAGGCATTGATGGAGCTGGGAGCTAATTCTGTCAGAGCATGTGCAACCCATGCGGTTTTGTCAGGTCCGGCAGTTGACAGACTGAACGAAGCACCGTTTTGTGAGGTTGTTCTTTTAAATACGATTCCCGTGACCAAAAAGGTTTCGGAGAAGTTTAAAACATTGTCGGTAGCACCGATTTTTGCAGAAACCATTAAAAGAATTCACGAGAATACTCCGATAAGCGAACTTTTTAAATAGGAGAAATTTAATGCATATTATAGTTGGATTGGGAAATCCGGGAAAGAGGTATGAAAATACGCGACATAATGTAGGATTTATAGCAATAGATCAACTGGCTGAAAGATTATGTATAAAAGTAAATAAAATTAAACATAAGGCACTCATAGGAGAGGGTTTTATAGATAGAGAAAAAAATAATTCTGGTAAAACCGCAGACATACATGAATCTGAGTGGAGAGTCGGTAAGAGAAATTGTAGATTATTATAAGATAAATATGGAAAAATCTCGTAGTGATATATGATGATATCGATATCGAAATGGGAACTGTTCGCATCAGAAAAAAAGGAAGTGCAGGGACACATAACGGCATGCGGTCGGTAATAAGACTGCTGGGAAAAGATAGCTTCCCCAGAGTGAGAATAGGTATTGGGAAGAGCGACGTAATACCGCTAACAGATTTTGTGATAGGCGGATTCACAAAGGGGAAAAAGAACCTATGGAGAAAGCTGTATTGAGATGTGTGGATGGAGTGATTTCAATTGTTGAAGATGGTATAGATTTGGCAATGAACAGATATAATATGAAAAAAATAGTGTGAGTTTAATACGAGAGGAAAATGTCAAAAATCAGCATAACGGGAATTTATGAGAGTAGATTACCAATTTACCTCAGAGAGAAGGTAAATAAAAATGGCAAGGATATCATCGTAGTTGCCAACGGTAATAGAGTTCAGAGGTTAGCTTCTGATCTCTCTTTTTCGTAGATAAAAAAATATATTGTTATTTTGATGATGAAGATAAACTGATATTTTATGAAGCAAGAAATAGAGAAAAAGCGCATGAGAAAAATGGGTGTTGTCAAAAGCATTTTTAGAAGAAGATAATTGGATTTTGATAACTGACGGAATATCGGCTATAGAATGTTTGCCCCCTAGAAAAGCGATTGTAAAAAAATAAAATAATTTTTAAAGTCGGTGAAGAAATAGACGTTGATGCCGTGAAGAAAAGATTTTTTAAATATGGGCTACGAGAGAGTACCTATGATTTTTGCAAAGGGACAATATTCGATAAGAGGGAGTATTTTGGATATTTTTCCAACCCATGAGGAAAATCCGTATAGAGTGGAGTTATTTGATACTGTCATAGAGTCGGTTAGAACTTTTGATGTGGATACTCAGGTATCAATCGAGCGAAGGAGAGAAATTTCGGTATATTGTGTGGCTCCAATAGTGTATGGAAAAGACGAGTTGAACAGATTTATAAAAAAATAGTGGACGAGAATTACAGAAATTTGCCGAAGCGGCGAGAAGAGTTAAAAAAATATGGAAATGACAGAGAAAACTTAAGTCAATTGGAATTCTATATAGGATACTTCTACGAACGCACTGAAAATATATTAGATTATGTATGCGTTGAAGACAACGCAGTAAATTTTTATATTGAAGATTTAGATAGAATTAAGGATGTATTTGAGTTTAATCGGAGAGATTACTCAGAAAACTTTAAAAAAACTTTTGAAAGATGGAAAAAGTAGTAAAAAGACTTTGAAAATGTATGTGATTTCCGGCAGTTTAAAAATCGAATTCAGAAACTTAATTGTACGATTTTTTTCTCCCTTTAATCATTGTGACAGCGGTGGTGACAACAGTTTATTCATAGGTGAAATAGATGAGAAAATAGAAGAAAAGAGTGACTGATGTATTGAATTTTCGCGGTGACTTTAAGTTGTTGTCCAAGGAAGTGAGAAAAATATAAGAGCTGAATATAAAAAAATAGAGATAATTTGTTCAAATGAAGATAGAATTGAGACTGTAAAAGAAGTTTTAAAGAAAGCACAGCTGACTGAAAATGTTGTGTTCAGCGAGGGAACTTTATCTAAAGGAGCTGATTTTATAGATGCGAAGGAAGTTTTCATAACGGAATTTGAAATTTTCGGAATCGCTAAAACACCGAAAAAAATTGGCAAGAGATTTAGAAATACACAGGCTATCAGAAATTTCTCGGATATTAAAAACGGAGATTATGTAGTGCATGAAAATCACGGTGTAGGAAAATATCTGGGAATTGTTCAAATGGAGACTCTCGGAATTAAGCGAGATTTTATTCACATAAAATACGCAGGAGAGGATGCATTGTACGTACCGGTAGAGCATATGGAACTGGTACAAAAATATGTAGGTAGAGATGGAATTGAACCTAAAGTATATAAGTTATCAGGAAGTGACTGGAGAAATACAAAGGATAGAGCAAGAAAAGCCGTTTTGGAAATGGCAAGAGAAATAGTGGAAATATCTGCTGTGCGAAAAGCCGAAAAAGGATTCGGATTCAGTAAGGATACCAAATGGCAAAAAGATTTTGAAGACAGCTTTCCATATGAAGAAACTGAAGATCAGTTGAGATGCATACGGGAAATCAAAGAGGATATGGAAAAAGATGAACCCATGGATAGACTCCTATGTGGAGACGTGGGATATGGAAAAACAGAAGTCGCGGCAAGAGCTATGTTTAAATGCGTTATGGATGGTAAGCAAGTAGCGATGTTAGTACCTACAACTCTGCTTGCAAACCAGCACTATAATACGTTGAAAAAACGATTTGAAGCATTTCCTGTGACTGTGGAAATGCTTTCGAGATTTAGAACCCCTAAGGAACAAGAGAAGATTATCAAGGAGATGAAAGAAGGGAAAATCGATATAGTAATAGGAACACACCGACTGTTTTCAAAGGATATGGGATATAGAGACTTGGGGCTTTTAGTAATCGATGAGGAACAAAGGTTTGGAGTGGTACACAAGGAAAACATCAAGAGACTGAAGGAAAATGTAGATGTACTGACATTATCAGCAACGCCTATTCCAAGAACTCTGCACATGTCCATCATAGGTATAAGAAAAATGAGTGTAATTGAAGAGCCGCCACAAGACAGGGTGCCAATACAGACTTATGTAGTTGAGGAAGATGATAAAGTCATAAGAGAAGCTGTTGAAAGAGAAATGGCCAGAAAAGGTCAGGTATTTGTAATATTCAACAGAGTGAGGGGAATAAGAAGCCTGGAAGAGAGAATAAAAAAACTGGTCCCTGATGTTCGCGTTGCAGTTGCACACGGTCAGATGAGCGAGAGAGCATTAGAGAATATCATGATGGACTTTGTAGATGGAAAAATACAGGTTTTAATTGCAACGACTATTGTGGAGTCCGGTATTGATGTGCCAAATGCCAATACGGAAATAATAATAGATGCGGATAAATATGGAGTATCGCAGCTTTATCAGATAAGAGGCAGAGTAGGGAGATCAAATAAAGTTGCATATGCATACTTGATGCATAAAAGGGAAAAAATAATGTCGGAAGTCGCTGAAAAAAGGCTCAAGGCTATAAAGGAATTCACAGAATTCGGAGCCGGCTTTAAAATTGCCATGAGGGATTTGGAATTGCGTGGAGCTGGAAACATTTTAGGCTCGGAGCAACATGGTCACATCCTAAATGTCGGATATGAACTGTATACAAAAATGGTAGCGGAAGCAGTGGCTGCAATCAAAGGAACGACAATTAAAGAAGATTTGGAAGAAATTATAATAGATATAAGAGTTCCTTCATATATCCCAAACTCGTACATTAGGGAAGAGTCGGTGAAATTCGATGCTTATAAGTCTATCTCACAGGTGAGAAACAAAGATGAAGAGAAAGAAATTATATCTGAATTTGAAGATAGGTTTGGAAATATTCCAAAAGAAGTGGTAAACTTAATTAAAGTAGCTCAAATCAGACATTTATGTAGAAGTCTGGAAATTAAAAAGATTTCCGAAAATGGGAATGAAATTTTTAATAAGGTATTCAAAAGAAAGGTATTAGGCCGATAAAAATGTATAGGAGCGAACATTCTATTTTGGATGATTTGTTGATGTTGCTGAGAGATATGAATAGGTTAAACGAAGATGAAAAATGATATTTAAGAATATAAATATTTTTAGATGAGAATTTTTGAAATAATGGAAGGTGGATACCTTGCTACAGAAAGTGGAAAAATCTCATATGTAGGTGAGAAAAAACCGAACGAAAAGTTTGATAGGGAAATTGAAGGTAGAGGGAAACTGATAATTCCCGGGTTTGTAAACAGCCATTGTCATTTGCCTATGTCCCTCCTGAGAGGGTATGGTGAAAGTATGAACTTGCAAGATTGGCTATTTACAAAGATCTTTCCGTTTGAAGAACATTTAAATGGAGAAGCTATATACTATGGTACTTTACTATCATTGGCAGAGGCTATAAAATTTGGAATAACATCCACATCAGATATGTACTATTTCATGGATGAGATAGCACAGGCTGTTACTGAAAGTGGAGCAAAAGCAAATATCAGCAGATCGGTATCACATTTTGACAACAGCGATTTTATGTCTTCTTTTAGGGCAAAAGAGATGATAGATGCCTATGAAAAATACCACGACACAGCAGACGGGAGACTAAAAGTTGATATGAGTTTGCACTCTGAATACACGACTACTCCGATAGCGGTGAGACAGTTGGCGGAATATACAAAAACGATAAACGGTAGAGTGCAGGTTCACGTATCGGAAACCGAAAAAGAAGTTAAAGAGTGCATACAAAGACATGGTATGACACCGGTGGAATATTTGAATTTCCACGGAGTATTTGATGTGCCAACTACTGCAGCTCATTGTGTATGGCTTCAAAATGGAGATTACGATATATTGAAAGAAAAAAATGTAACTGTGGCGTCAAATCCCATAAGCAATTTAAAGCTTGCCAGCGGTGTGTGCAATTTGGGGAAGCTGTTGGACAGGGGTATAAATGTTGCAATTGGAACTGACGGAGTGGCGAGTAATAATAATTTAAATTTTGTGGAAGAGATGAAAATCTTTGCCATATCTTCAAAAAAATGATGTATAATACACCGGAAAAAGTTACACCGATTGATACTTTGAAGGCTGCTACAATAAATGGTGCTATCGCACAGGGCAGAATGTCGACGGGACTGATAAAAGAGGGGGTACTGTGCGGATTTAGTTGTTATGGATATAGATAAACCATATATGAAACCGGTTCACAGCGTTCAAAATAATTTGGTATATTCCGCTGTAGGCAACGATGTTGAGATGACTATTGTAGACGGTAATATTTTATATGAAAAAGGAGAATATAAAACTATTGATATTGAAAAAATTACCTTCAAAGCGGAAGAGATTACAAAGGAGATATTAGCGAAGATATGAATAAGCAATCACTGTTAAAAGGAGCTACCATACTGGGCATTGCAGGGATTTTTGTAAAACTTTTAGGAGCTGTTTTCAGATTACCTCTGGTCAATTGGATTGGAGATACAGGAATGGCAAATTATGGACCGGCATATTACATATATGCATTTTTAGTAATAGTGGCAACATCGGGACTGCCCGTTGCAATTTCCAAAATGGTGTCGGAGAGCATATCCATAGGAAACTACTACCAGGCACATAAGGTGTTTAAAATTTCCATTGGCATGATGATAGGAATAGGGTGTTTATTCTCAGCGATTTTGTTCGTATTTGCTCCACAGATAGCATCTCTCATGAACAATAAAGATGCCGCATTGGGCATGCAGATGATAGCACCTGCGTTAATTTTAGTTCCAACAATGGCAGCGTTTAGGGGATATTTTCAAGGGATGCAAAATATGAAACCTACAGCTGTATCCCAGGTGACAGAACAGCTTTTCAGAGTGGTAATAGGTTTAGGATTGGCATATGTTATGTTTTTTTCAAAACAATTGGAAATTCAACATATGATAGGTATGCCAGAGGTGCAGCAGGAGCAAATTTCGGTGCTACGGCAGGAGCATTTGGAGGATTGTTAATAATAGGGCTGATATATTATTTGTCCAGGAAGAATATAAACAAAAGAGTCGATAGAACAGAAAGTTTAGGATCTGCCGACTCAAAGAGAATAGTCAAGAGAATTTTACAAATTGCAGTTCCTATAACTATCGGAGCGGCAATTTTACCGGTTATGAATTTGGTAGATTCTGCAATTGTAATGAATAGGCTTACATCTGCCGCCGGATTTTCTCAGGAAATTGCAAAAAGCCTGTATGGTCAATTGAGCGGTTTTGTGGGTTCTTTAATAAACTTCCCACAAATTGTGACTCAAGCGGTAGCAGTATCCATAGTTCCTATCATAGCGGCAGCTCATAAGCGTAAACTCAAAGGTGAAATCGATAAAAATACATCTATGGGTATAAGGATGGCTGTCATAATCGGATATCCTTGCGCTATAGGACTGATCGTTTTAGCAAAGCCTACATTGCTTTTGCTTTATCCAAAGCAGGCTACAAGCGCGGCAAGCGCAGCATCGGTTTTAGCCATAATGGCATTTGGAATAATATTTTTGTCAATAGCATTGACACTAGTAGGTATTTTGCAAGGTATAGGTAGACAGATGATTCCGGTAAAGAACATGTTTATCGGAATGATATTCAAAATAATATTGACATGGATATTGGTGTCGTTCAGAAGTATAAATGTAAACGGAGCTGCGATCGGGACGGTAGTGGCATATGCAGTAAGTGTAGTTTTGAATTTACGAGCAGTGGTACGATATACAAAAGTTAAAATAAAGTATGGGCTGGTATTCGTAAGACCAATGGTATCGGCACTTACCATGGGAGTGTTAGTTTTTGCATCATATAAAGCGGTGATGATGCTTTTACACAAAAACAGCATAGCGACCCTGATAAGTATAGGAATTGGAATAGTAGTCTATGGGTTGATGATTTTAAAGACAAAAGCAATTTCAGCAGAAGAGTTGAGCATGATTCCAAAAGGAGAGAAACTAGCAAAAATTGCAAAAAAAATCACGTGAATACACATTTCGGAAAAACGATAAAAATATATGTAAACCGAAAACATATAATTCAGTTTTAACTTGGGAAATGATACAGATGTGAACAAAAACAGGGAAGAGGATGTAAGAGAAACAAAATGGATAAAGAATTGCAAAATTTGGCAGATGAAGAAATTCTAAAATACGCAAATGTGGAAGTCGAGAAAAGACTGAAAAGAGAAATCGTGTATTTGTATAGGTTATTGAGATTTTTGAGAAAGAATTGTCCGTGGGATAGAGTGCAAAATCATGAAAGTTTAGAAAAACATATGATAGAAGAGGCTTATGAGGTGTGCGATGCTATTGAAAAATCTGATAAAATCAATCTGAAAGAGGAATTAGGCGACGTTTTGTTACAACTCGTCTTTCACAGCATATTAGCGGAAGAGACAGATGATTTTACCATTGATGATATGATCTTAGAAGAAAGTCAAAAGATGATAAGGCGTCACAAACATTTATTTTTTAAAGAAGATACAAAAACAGTTGACAAAAACCCTTGAAAATTGGGATAATATTAAGCGCAAAGAACATTCATACAATTCTTGTTCAGATGAGATGAAAGATGTACCTAAAATTTTTCCTGCGTTGATGAGAAGTAGTAAGATACAAAGTAAGGCAAGTCGTATCGGTTTTGATTGGAATGAGATAGATGGAGCTTTTCAAAAGGTAAAGGAAGAGTTTAACGAGGTTAAAGAAGCGTATTTGGAAAACGATCAAGATCATATAGAAGAGGAGATTGGAGATTTGTTATTCACCGTTGTGAATGTTTCCAGGTTCTTGGAGGTTGATCCCGAAAAAGCCCTGAACAGATCTACGGACAAATTCATGAAAAGATTTGAACAAGTTGAAAATATGGCGGAAAAACAAGGGAGAAGTTTAACGGAAATGTCGCTGAAAGAAATGGACAATCTTTGGGAAAAAGCAAAAGTAGTTGTTAGCAGAAACTCATAGAATGTGTAATATCGAGTATCTGTACAAATATATATTATCAAGGAGGACAAATTTATGAATAAGGCAGAATTAATTGCTTTGGTAGCAGAAAAAACAGGATTCACTAAGAAAGATGCTGAAAAAGCAGTAAATGCAACTATGAGTTCAATAGAAGAAACTCTAGTTAAGGGCGAGAGAGTTCAGTTAATAGGATTTGGTACTTTCGAAGTTCGTCAGAGAAAGGCTAGAACTGGAAGAAATCCTAGAAAGCCTGGTGAAACAATTCAGATTGCAGCTTCAAAAGCTCCAGCATTCAAGGCAGGTAAAGCTCTAAAAAGATGCTGTAAATAAATAAAATTTTAAAGCAACTCTTTCGATTGAGAGAGTTGCTTTTTTATTGGAAATGAACGATTTTGAGTGCACATAATAAAATGAGTTATCATATGACACATTGAAGTTATAACAAAATATGCGAAGAGATTTAGGATAAGATAAATATGAGAATAGATAAATACTTAAAAAAATTTCGAGAATAATAAAAAGAAGAACCGTGGCGAAAGATGCCCTGCTTGCAGGAGAGAATAAAGATTAACGGTAAAATTGCAAAAAGCGGGCAGCGAGGTTGCAGAGGGTGATATTATCGAAATTCAGTTTGGACAGAGCAATTTGAAAATTAAAGTTTTAGAACTGTTAGAATCTCAAAGGAAAGAAGATGCGACTAGAATGTATGAAAACTATCGACAGGTAAAAAAATATAAGGTTAAAGGTACAATAATAAGGTAGCGATGCAGAGAAAATGATACATCAGCTACCTTTTTTGTACAATTTGAGTCAAGCTCCTATGCGAGTTTCCAATTTTCCTCTTTTTATGATACTTTCGTATACAAACGAGATAAGAGCAACTTGAATGATTAACATAGTTGCTCCTTGGGCTAGCCGTATAGGAAGCAGTGCCAAATATCCTTTGCCTAAAATTATGTGCAGCCACGTAGTGTCAAGACATATTGTGATAACTGTGGACACTAGAATGGATGCGATGGCAATTTGCATAAATTTCAGAGGTCTGTTCCGCAAGAATATGCCATATATAAGTCCTCTGATAGCAGCGGAAATTGTGAATCCTATGAAATATGGCGCTGTTGGAAATAATGATATTCCTATGAGATCACCGGCAATACCGGCTAATACGCCATAGAATGGTCCAAACAGCATACCTACAACAGCGATTGGCAAAAATCCGAATCCTATTCTTGAAAATGGTAATTGAATGGATAAGAATCTAGTCAGGACAACATCAAGTGCTATCAAAAGACCCAGAATAATAATTTTCTGAACGTTGTTAGACCTTGTTTTTTGCATAAAAATAACTCCTTTCTTATAGTATAGCAACAACCTACACCATAATAAGAGAGGAGTGATATCTTCTCATAATATAAGTGTAGTAGTGGACGCAATATTGTATCGCAGGAAACCGAAAGTGTCATAAAATTACTTGACATTCATTTTCTTTCATCATTGGGCAACATCCCATCCCAATGCACTTAACGCACAATATTTACTCTACGTGAGCACATTATAACATAAAGTTAGGGTATTGACAACGGTGGCAATTTTGTAATAAAATACAAGGAGCTGAAAATTAGAATTTATGTGCTAGGAGGTTTATATGAAAAAGATTATTAAACAAATTGCAGGTATAGCTATGGCGTTGGTGGTGGGGGTATCTCTAGTAGGCTGTGGAACTGCGAGCCCGGATAAGGCTGCCGACAAAACTCTAAAAGAACTGCAGTCAAGTTTGAAATCTATCGCAAAAGAATTAAAGGAAGGAAAGGACTCATCTTTAGACAAGATTCCGGGGTTGGGAGCAGTTGCAAGTGCTTATAAAGGAAACTCTGATGCCATTAAGGTTTTGGGAGAATTTGCAGATAAAATGTCGGAGTTTGAGTTCAAAAATCGGAGACGTTAAAAAGGATGGAGATAGAGCGACTGTTAAGGTTACCATAAAAACTTACGATTTTGGAAATGGAGTAAAGAAAGCCGCAGAAAATGCTAAGTCAAAGGCAGAATCACTTGCAAAGGAAGGCAAGAGTGCTCAGGAAATTCAAAAACAGATTTTAGTTGATGTTTTCAAGGATATGATATCCAATGCTACTGACGGTGGAAAGAGCTTCTCCAGAGAAATAGAAATTAAGATGACTAAAACAAATAAAGAGTGGAAGATTGACACGATGAGTGTAGTTGATATAAATAATGCAGTGCTAGCTGATATGCAGAAGGCTGCAGCAAACTTGAAATAAAAATATAAAAGATATAAAGAAGGGCTTTTTAAGCCTTTTTTTATTGGAAAAATCATGTTAAACACGATTTTACACTGGCTATAAAAACATTGAAAAATTATTCCAATATTTCCGCTTAATGTGATATAATGGGTAGAGCATAAAGGAGAGACCAAATGAGTATAATGTTTATATTAAGAATTATATTAGTAGTTCTCCTGTGTATACCAATATGGGAGATGTTTCGGTTCTTATATAAAAACTTATCAGAGAATACAATGATATACGAGTAGATAAAAGCAGAGAACAGAGGAAAGATAATCATGAAAAAAAGGGCTGTTGATAACAGTAGAAGGAACAGATGGCGCAGGTAAATCAACGCAGATAGATTTCATAAACAAATACTTCAAAAAAGAGGAAGACAACCAATTTTTATAAGAGAACCCGGCAGCACTGCGATAGGGAGAAAAAAATAAGGGATATACTATTGGATAAGAAGTATGATAATATGTCATATATCACAGAAATGATGCTCTATGCAGCTGCTAGAGCACAATTAGTTGAAGAGATAATAAGACCTTCCTTGGAAAAGGGCCAGGTTGTAATATGTGACAGATTTTTAGATTCAAGCATAGCATATCAAGGATATGGTAGACAACTTGGAGATGTCGTGATGGAAGTGAACAGACATGCCATTCAAGGTATAATCCCCGATTTGACTATACTTTTGGATATCCCCGTTGAAATAAGCCGAAACAGAATGATGAAAAATGGCTGCGATTCAGATAGGATTGAAGCACAGAGTATAAATTTTCACGATAAAGTGGTTAGAGGATACAGGGAACTCGCACGGAAATTCCCTGATAGAATAAAAAAAATTGAAGGGAATCGAACCGTTGAAGAGGTAAGTAGAGAAATTGAAAGATACTTGGATGAACTGGGTTAGATAAATAGGCATTTAATGAATGTTCAGTGAAAGGAATATGCTGTGAATTACGGTTTTAAAAAAGCTATGAAAGACAATACCCTTCATTCCTCCTTTATAATTGAAGCCCCGTTGAGTGTGGATAAACTCAGATTTGCAAAGGATGTAGCTAAGGAACTGTGTTGCCACGAAAGTGAAGATGGGTTTTGTAACAATTGTGCTATTTGCCGACAAATCAATGCGGACAGTTATGCAGATATAATTTTAATTGAACCCGATATCAAATCCAGCAAGACGAGAAGCATAAAGATAGAGCAGATATTATCGTTACAGAAAAGGTTGAAGAAAGTGCCGTACGGTGACTTTAATATAGCCATAATTAATTGTGCGAATACCATAAGTGAAGCGGGATTTAATAAAATGCTAAAAACGTTGGAAGAGCCGTCAAGAAATAGTATAATAATGATGCTGTCTGAAAATATGTATAAAATGCCGAGGACAGTGTTATCAAGGTGTATAAAAGTGTTTGTAGACGATAGCAGGTACGATTTGACACATGATGCAAGGGGTAGAAAAGAAGCCGCGGAACTGATTATGCTAATGGCGGACAGGGAATATTTTTATAGACAGAAAAATCTTATAGAAAGCTTTGTAAAAGACAGAAGCAGAGGATATCTGATTTTAGATAACATGGAGAAACTTTACAGAGAGATGCTTTTGAAAGATAAGGCAGAGTATGAGAAATTTACAAGAGAATATATAATATTGGCTATAGAGCATATTGAAGAAACCAGAAGAGAATTGGATGAAAATGCCAATCCGGGATATGCCATAAAAAAATTAGCTGTAGCCATCGGAGGATAGATTATGAAAAAGGTAGTCGGTGTGAGGTTTAAACACGCCAATAAAACCTATTACTTCGATCCAAACGGGATAGACGTTGAAATCGGAGATAAAGTGGTCGTGGAAACGGCTAGAGGGATGGAATTAGGGACCGTGATTTTTAAAGATAAAGAGCTTTCTAAAAAGCACGACATGGACGTGAAACCGATTTTAAGAATGGCAAATGAACGGGACTTGGCAAATCAGAATAGGAGCAAATCGGAAAAGGCGGAAGCCATGAGATTGTGTAAAGAAAAAATAAAATCACACGATTTGGATATGAAATTGGTCGATGTGGAATACACTTTGGACAATTCAAAGATAATCTTTTATTTTACATCGGATGGAAGGGTAGATTTCAGAGAGCTGGTAAAAGATTTGGCTGCGATATTCAGAATAAGAATTGAGCTTAGACAGATAGGTGTCAGAGATGAAGCTAAGATGATAGGTGGCATAGGTAGTTGCGGGAGGAGCTTATGTTGCAGCAAATGGCTAAATGAATTCCAACCGGTTTCAATAAAAATGGCAAAAACGCAAAATCTATCTTTGAATCCTGCAAAAATTTCAGGAATATGTGGTAGATTGATGTGCTGCCTAAACTATGAAAATGATAATTATTTGGAAGCCGCAAAGGAGATGCCGACAGTTGGTGAAACCATAAAAACAAAAGATGGAATGGCAGTGGTTTTAGATGTTAATGTACTGGAAAATATCATTAGAGCAAAGATAGAAACAAAGGATAAGAGAAATATTGTAGAGGTGAAAACCTATTCAAAGGAAGAAGTTAAGAGGATGGGAAAGCGAAAATGCTGTTGTAAGAGTAAGGAAGACGATTTGCCAGAAGAAGTCAAGGCATTGTTGGAAGAGTAAAATATGCCAGATGAGCATAAAGGAGGTTATCGTATGTACGTAACGTTATCATTGAGAGACATCGCTGTAGGATTGGTATTAATTGCACTGGTTATATTGATAATTTATATTGCCATATTTTTTTAAGAATTTGATAAGAACGCTAAAGACGAGCAATGAAATATTAAAAAGATGTAAAGACTATGACGGAAATAGCAGAGAAGAGAACTGCGGAAATAGACGGTGTTGTAGACGGCATTACAGAATCAATAAGCAAGGCTAGTAAAAAGCAATGTGGGAAGTGGAGTGTTGGCACAGCTTAGCAATATTGCAGCTGCAATAAATTCCATCATAAAGATTATAGGTAGAAAAAAAGTGAGAATATAGTAAACAAGAAGATTGAAATGTGTATTGTGAATTAAAAAAAGGTTGTTTTGTTCATTTAAATGTGAAAGAATAAGATGTGGAAGAAGGGGTTGAAATATATGAAAGCGACAGGAATAGTTAGAAGACTGGACGAACTTGGAAGAGTTGTGATCCCTATAGAGCTTAGAAGAACGTTGGAAATGGAAGATAGACAAGAAATTGAAATCTATGTTGAGGACGATGCCATAATTTTGAAAAAATTTGAAAAAGCATGTCTATTTTGCGATAGTAAAACGGATGTTATGGAGGTTCACGGCAAAAGCGTGTGCAGAAAATGCATAGATGAAAATGAAAGAAATATAGATTTATGGAGGAAAAAGATGGCGAAGTTTCTAGTTGAAAAAAAGTGGACCGCTTAGAGGAGAGGTCGTTATTAGCGGTGCAAAAATGCAGTCCTTCCGATTTTAGCGGCGACACTTTTATCTAAAGAAAACTGTGAAATTGATGAAGTCCCGGATCTGAAAGATGTACAAGTTCTATGTAGTTTATTGGCATCTTTAGGTGCTGAAGTGGATAAACACATCGAAGAAAACTTTGTGAAGGTAAAAGCTGAAAGGATATTGACTAGCCACGCATCGGAGGAATTGATGAAGATGATGAGAGCATCTATTTTAGTCATGGGACCGTTGCTGGCAAGGACAGGAAAAGCGATAGTGAATTTACCCGGAGGATGTGCTATTGGAGAACGTCCGGTGGAGTTGCATTTTAAAGGATTTAAAGCTCTGGGTGCAAAAGTGGAAATTCAGCCGAACGGAATGGTTATAGCAACAGCAGATGGTCTTAAAGGCGCAAATGTGTATTTAGATTTCCCAAGTGTCGGTGCAACCGAAAATATAATGATGGCAGCTGCATTAGCAGAGGGAACCACCATAATAGAAAATGCGGCACAGGAACCTGAGATTGTCGATTTAGCCAATTTTATAAACAAGATGGGAGGACATATAAGAGGTGCTGGAACAGACACCATAAAGATAGAAGGTGTTGAAACTCTTCACGGAACATCTCACAGTGTAATTCCTGACCGAATAGAGGCGGGGAACTTTTATGGTTGCAACTGCTATTACAAGAGGTAGCATATTAATAAGAAATGTGCTTCCACAGCATATAAAACCTATAATTGCGAAGTTGAGAGAGTGTGGTGTAGAGATCTATTACAACGATGAGGAAGGGCTATTAGTTAGAGCAGATGTAAATCCTTTGATAAGTACAGATTTAAAAACTCTACCTTATCCGGGATTTCCAACGGATATTCAGTCTCCGTTCATGGCGTTTCTCACAACAGTTCAAGGGAGAAGTGTCGTTATGGAGACAGTTTTCGAAAACAGATACATGCATGTGCTTGAGCTCAACAGCATGGGAGCGAGAATTAAAACAGAGGGAAAATGTGCTGTCATTGAGGGAAATAAGAAACTTCACGGTTCAGAGGTATCGGCTACGGATTTAAGGGCAGGAGCGGCTCTGGTGATCGCAGGATTAGTTGCCGAAGGACAAACCGTCGTCAACGATATTTATCACATTGAAAGAGGGTATGAAAAATTCGTTGAAAAATTTGAAAAGCTGGGAGCTAAAATTAAAAGAATTGACTGAGTTTAAAAGAGAGGTATTTTTTGCCTCTCTCTCTTGTAATGTGGGGGAAAAATGGAAAATGTTAAATATTTGGAATTATTGAGTCAGAAATATTCTAACAGACAGAGTGCTTCGGCGGAGATAATAAACTTAAATGCGATACTGGCATTGCCAAAGGGAACCGAGTATTATCTAAGTGACTTGCACGGTGAGTTTGAAGCGTTTAAACACATGATACAGAGCGGATCAGGTGTGATCAAAATGAAAATAAACGAAATTTTTAAAGGAGAATTGAGCAAGGAAGAGAGATATAGGTTGGCTTCACTTATATACAACGCGGAAGCAGAAATTAAGAGAATAAAATTTAACCCAAATATTGATTATGTAAAGTGGTGTAAAGAGAACATCATAAGGTTGGTATATGTGTCCAAAGCAGTATCGACAAAGTATACCAGATCCAAAGTGAGAACGAGGCTTCCCAAAAATTGGGCATACAGCTTGGATGAGCTGTTGCATGCAGGAGATGAAAGCAATAAGGGAAACTATTATAAGACCATAGTAGACAGCATAATTGAAACGGGCATGGCAGATGATTATATAAAACAATTGACAGAAGCCATAACCAGACTTTGTGTGGATAGGTTGCATATAATTGGAGATATATATGATAGGGGTTCTCATCCGGACTATATAATGGATTATTTGATGCAACTGAGAGATGTAGATTTTCAATGGGGGAATCACGACATTGTCTGGATGGGAGCAGCAGCAGGCAGTTGGGCATGTACTGCGAATATTTTGAGGATGAACATAAGCTATAACAACTTCGATATGCTTGAAATAGGCTATGGAATAAACTTGAGACCTCTCACTTCTCTAGCTAATAAGGTGTATGCTGATGATCGTTGTGAAGCGTTTATGCCGAAAATTTTAGAAGAAAATATCTTTGACCCTGTAACAGAGGAAACTGCAGCAAAAATGCACAAAGCGATTTCAATTATGCAGTTTAAAATAGAAGGACAAAGAATAAAAGCCAATCCTAAATACAATTTGGAGAACAGATTGCTGTTGGATAAGATTGACTTCAAAAAAGGCACAGTGATGATCAGAGGAAAGGAATACCCTCTAAAAGACGCAAATTTACCTACAATTGATCCTAAGGATCCGTACAGGCTAACAGACGAAGAACGCAGGGTTATGGAAAATTTACAAGCGTCAATTTTGAGAAGCGATAAACTGCAGACTCACATTAAATATCTGTTCAGTCATGGTGCATTATACAAAGTATTGAATAATATATTGATGTTTCATGGATGCATTCCCGTAGATGAGGACGGTGAATTTGAATATGTGGATTATTTAGATCAGCCGTATAAGGGTAAGGAGCTATTTGATGTTCTGGACCGTGAAGTGAGAAAAGCGTACTTCAGTTCCGATAGAAATGAAAAGAACGGAGCTGAAGGAGATATTATGTGGTATTTATGGCTCGGATCAAAATCACCATTGTTTGGAAAAAGACCAAATGACTACATTTGAACGACTTTTCATAGCTGATAAGGCTACACATAAGGAAAAGACTACCGTAGGATATTATTCGCAGCGGAATAACAGAGAATTTTGTGAAAAAATTCTACAGGAGTTCGGCATCGACAAAAATGTAGGACATATATTAAACGGTCATGTCCCTGTCAAGATAAAAGATGGTGAAAGCCCGATAAAGGGTGGAGGAAAACTGTTTGTAATAGACGGTGGAATCTCGAAGGCATATCAAAAAACTCACGGGAATTGCAGGCTATACGTTTATTTTTAATTCATATATCATGGCGTTGGCTGAGCATAAACCGTACAGTCCGCTGAGAGAAGATGGAAGTCAGGAGTTTGCGGCACCTAGAATTTCTTCAGTAAAAACTTTGGAGAAGAGAATAACAGTCGGAGATACAGATCAGGCACAAGAGCTAATTAGTCAGATTGAAGATTTGGAAAGGCTGATTGAAGCATATAGAAAAGGGATTATAAAGGAAAATTAAACATATAGAAATTGAGACTCAAGGTTATTCATATGAGGCGAGAGAATATTTTAAAAAATCAGTGCGTAAAAAAGAGCATGATCATAATAAGCGCAACAATAGCTATCGTGCTGGTATTTACAGCAGTCGTTGCCCTACAAGATGACAATTCGTTCCCAAGACAAAATGCGATAAAGATTATTCACAGTACAGAGATGAAAAGGCTCTGGCTGAGGTTATAAAAAAAGAAATTGAAGGATACAAAAAAGATGATATCAACTCAGATGTGAAGATATTGGATATGAGTAAAAGGCATTATTTTTTGGAGAGACTGAGAGGTGTAACATACGTAGAACCAAAGGAAATTGAGTATTTCTCGAAAGTAACCGGAACGAAACGAAAAGCGACTGTGATTTTGCCCAAGGGATACGATCCGAAAAGAGAATATCCACTGATGGTCGCTATGCACGGATATCAGGGAAGTCACAAGACTTGGATCAATAGCAATCTGCATGTTATGCTTTCCAATATGCAAAGATATGAAAAATTGAAAGACATTATAGTTGTTTTGCCGGATAGCAACTTGAATCAAAAAAATAGTGTATTTGACAAGAATCTATATGACGCGACATTGGATTATGACAAAACTGAAAAGGATTTGATGGGAAGTTTACTGCCTTATGTAAAAAAAAATTACAAAATTAAAGGTGGAAGAGAGAATGCGGCTATTTGTGGACTTTCGTTGGGAGGTAGAAATGCTCTGTACATAGGATTTAAAAATTATGAATCTTTTGGATATATCGGAGCATTTAGCCCAGAGGAAGTGGTAAAAGATAGAGAGCATGGAAACAAGCTACCAGTTCTTTTGAGCGATTTCAAGCAGGCGAAAAAGTCACGAGATTTTTTATTGTTAAGTGTTTCAGGAGGAAGAGAGGATGATGATACCGGAGATAAGACGGAGTTTATTCACAAAAGATTAAATATGGACAAAGTGAAACATACATACTATCTTCTGACAGGTGGGCATAGTTCAGAAGTGTGGCAAGGTTCTATGTACAATTTTTTAAGGATGGTATTCATATAACAGAGTAAAAATGAGATAGGGAAAACACATAAGATATGAATGATAGACAGGAAGAAAATAGGATAAATCATTTGTTTTTATCGGATTTATTGTCGTTCTGAGCATGATGATAATCATCTGTGGAATGGTGTCATCTTGCTCCGACAATAAAACAGTTCAAAACTCAACAAAGAGAAAAGTTGAAAGGGAAATTGCAGGGTACAAGACTCAAAAAAACGGGATCAGAGTCTTTGATATGTCAAAGGATTATTATTTTTTAAATAAACAAAAAGGGTTATAAATATCCTTCGAAAGAAAAATATGAAATATTATTCAAAAATATTGAATAAAGACAGGACAGCAAAGGTATTTTTACCGGCAAATTACGATAGAAACAAGGAATATCCGGTTTTGTTTTTGCTTCATGGCTTAAACGGTACTAAAAATACGTGGGGAAATAAAGATGCAGATGTTACAATACAGAATTTAACTCACTTTGAAGGTGTCCCCGAGATGATAATAATCTGTCCGGACAGCAATTTAAATAATATGGAAGATTTGGATGGATTGAAATTTGTAGGAACTTTGGAATATTTTGATAAAACCAGAGATGAGATTGTTGATAGTATATTACCAGAGCTGAAAAGACGGTATAAAGTGAAAAGCGGAAGGAAAAATATGGCGATTGCAGGACATTCGTTGGGAGGAAGGAACGCGTTATATACGGCTTATTCATATCCGAAAATATTTGGATATGTAGGAGCTTTTGCTCCGGTTAAAGTGGCAAATTACGGAAGGCAGACATGGTTAAAGCCGTTGCTGAAGACATTTAAATTGGATAGAGGCGATGAGATGAAACAAGTAATTTTATCCGTTGGAACTGAAGACGACAGAGTGGGAAAATCCGTTGATGAATTATCACAATATATGAATAGAGAAGGTGTAAAGCATATATTTTACCATTTGCCCGGAGGTCATGAGAACAAAGTATGGAAAAACTCTCTATATAATTTTGTAAGATTTATATTTAGATGATAAGAGAAGTAAAATCCCTTACCAGAGCTGAAAAATTTCGGTTGAGGTAAGGGATTTGATTTTGTATTTCGCATTTTATTTTTCTGTGAAGGCGATAGATTGTTATGGTAAATTGTTATCTAAGCCGTTTAAACTCACCGTTCAGTATGAATTCTTTTAAATGCTTTCTGCAATGGGTGACAGATAGGCTTTTTCTGTAAGCCATATAGAATGTTCTAGGACGTTCATACTCCTTTATTTTATAGCTTTTAAGTCCCATTGAATAATCCATTTCACCGATGGCTGAGCTTGATACGACGGAGGCACCGAGACCGGCAGCAACGGCTTTTCTAATAACCCCTATGCTGTTTACTCTGGCGATTATGTTCAAGCTGTTGGTTTTGTAGCCATGAGTTTTAAGAAAGAGTTCAAAGGACTCTTTGGGAAGCACTTCGCTCACGCCAAGAAGGACCTTGCTCGCGCCATATAAACGGTTCGTCAATAAATTCGGATATTGAAATCGTATCACCTTCAATTTGTCCGGCAGGTCTTGTTTTGGAAACTATGAGTCTGGGTTCATCTTCAAACACCGGCTCATATATTAACTCATCACTCATAATGCTTCCGACAAATCCGATTTCGCCGATACCGTTTAATAAATTGTCGGTAACCTTGTAGCTGTCTGATTGTTCTACGGTAAAATGAACATTCCTATGAACATCTCTAAAGCTTTTCAGCACCCAAGGAATAAAATCCTGACCGGGGGTACTTGATGTTTGTATTTCCAAGATTCCCCTTTAAATCCAAATTTGAATTGGAAAATACGTTGTTTATATGATTTCGTGTAGAAAGAATTTCTGTTGCATATTTATACAGCGTTTTTCCATGAGGAGTTGCGGTTAACTTTCGATCTTGTCTGTCGATTAAAATTACACCAAGTTCATTTTCTAAGTTTTTAATGTGTACACTTATTGTGGGTTGAGTTAGGAATGTCGCTTCTGCAGCTTTAGAAAAGCTCTTGTGTTTGACGACATTTACAAACGCTTCTAATTGTTTAAAATCCATAGTACTCCTTTCCGTTGTTTTCGCACTGAACATTATATATTTTTGAAGTGTAATTCGTTTGTATTTTTATCGTAGCCTTCACTACAGATTTATTATATATCCCATAAAAATATATTCAAGTGTATATTTTTATTCAATCCGCTGCAACTTAATGTTCATATGGACCAAAAAGCTGATCAGAGTTCCTTTAATTTTTCTATGGCGTATGACATATCTTCAGGGATAGAAGCAACCAGTGCCAATCTTTCGCCTGTTACAGGGTGAAACAAGGTTAGCTTATGAGAATGCAATGCTTGTCTCTTCATACCGAGCTCCGTATCTTCCGAACCGTATAAGGTGTCTGCAACGATTGGAAAGCCCATATGTGAGAGATGAACTCTTATTTGGTGTGTTCTTCCTGTTTCAAGTTTCAAAGATAAAATCGTGTAGCCCTTACCTGAAATTTTGTTTTTAAATGTAGAGATGACTTTATAATGGGTGATGGATTTTGAGCCATTTTTCATAACTGCACGTTTTATATCTGTGGGAGAAGGTCGACCTATGGGAAGATCAATAGTGCCTTTTGAGTTTTCAACTATTCCGGAGACAATTGCCACATATTCCTTTAAAACGTTGTTTTCAGCCATCTGTATTGAAATTTTATTTTGTGCATTTGAGTTTTTTCCTATTATGAGAAGTCCTGAGGTATCTCTGTCGAGTCTATTGATAAATCGTATTTTAAACTCAGAGCTGTTCTCAATCATGTAGTTAGAAACACCGTTAGCAATAGTTCCGTTCAAATGGCTGGAGGTCGGGTGAACGACAACAAATGGCTGCTTGTTTATAACCATCATATCTTCATCTTCATATACCACTCTGATAGGGATATTCTCCGGATGAAAATTACTCGTCTCCTTGGGAAGATTTACGGTTATAACATCGTTTTCTTTAGGGTACAATCCAACCGGGAGCAGATTCACCGTTGAGAAAAAGTCCTTTATTTTTCTTAATTTTAGTCATCAATCTTGAGGAAAAATTAAATTTCTGTCTCAAAATAATCTTTTCAGTGTCAGGACATGTTGAAAATCTTCCATAGAGACAGTATATTGAAAAATTTTTATACATCAAATCAATCCTTAATCATAATAATTTAGTTTTTACCTTGTTCCAAAAATCGTAAGTATCAAGTCGAAGCAGATTTACTGCGTTTTTACGACAGATGCTTTTATACCGGACACTCCACTGTAGACATTGAAAATTCCATCGTTAGTTATGGTTATTCTCTTACTTCTAAGCTTGTGCGGAACAATTTCCAAATCCAAGTCGTACGGAAGTAAGATGCTGGAAGTAAACGAACGGTAAGCAGTCGTGTTCATAGGAGCGATAGAGTCACCTGAAGTAAGTTAAGCCTTGGATCGACAATTGAACCTCCGAGAGAATAGTTGTATGCAGTTGAACCTGAAGATGTTCCGATGAGAATGCCGTCACCTGTAAACTGCTCAATAAAACTTCCATCGATGGAGATTCCGAGATGTGCCGCAGAGTGATTGAAACCTCGAATTACTATTTCGTTCAAAGCTCTCAGGTGATGCTGAGTTCCGTCGGAGATGTTTACGGTGGCTTCAATAATTGACAGCGGTTGCAATCTGTATTTGCCATTTAAATAGTTATACACAAAATCATCTAACAGATGAGCGTCAACTTCCTGAAAAAAACCTAAATGACCGGTATTTATACCTATGATGGGCAATTGCGGGAAATCATATGTATGCAGAGCATTTAATATGACTCCGTCTCCACCTAGGCAAATCAAAAGCTCAGAATCTTCATCAAATTCTTCTTTCAAGTAATATTCTTCGTCTCTAAATTTGTTTATGAGACTTTCCGCAATGGCGGACGACATAGGAGTATCGTTAGAATATATTGATATGATATTGTTTTTCATAACAGGTCTCCTAAATTGTAAAACATTAAGCGATAATAAACGTCGACGGCAGAGTATGTCACATATTGCAAATCGTATATTTATGAAAGTTCATCCAACTGTTCTACCAGGTTTCTGAAGACTTTCATAGCTCTTTCTATAGGCTCTTTACCGGACATATCAACGCCGGCAATCTTTAAAAGAGGAATAGGATGATTCGAGCTTCCCGTAGTTAAAAACTTCAAGTAGTCATCAGGTCCCTCATTCAGGATTATATCTGAAATTGCTGCAGCTGCCGAATAACCGGTAGCATATTTGTAAACGTAAAATGCATTGTAGAAATGAGGTATTCTAGCCCATTCATACTGGATGAGATCATCCATCTCGACTTCGTTACCGAAGTATTTTTGATTCAACTTCAAGTAGTATGCACACATAGATTGAGCCGTTAGAGGTTCACCTTTTTCGATTTGTTCATGAGACCACTTTTCAAATTCGGCAAACATAGTCTGTCGGAATACAGTGGTTCTAAACTCTTCAATATGATAATTTATCAGATATTTGCGCATTTCCATATTTTCTTCTTTTGAGAGAAGATATTTAACCAGGAGATTTTCGTTTACGGTAGAAGCGACCTCTGCTGTGAAGATGCTATGATCACCATAGGTATAGGGCTGTGTTGTACGCGTGTAGAAGCTGTGCATGGAATGACCCATTTCGTGAACCAAGGTAAACACATCCTTCAGACTGCTGGCAAAATTTAAAAGGATGTACGGCATGGAATCGTAAGAACCAAAGCTGTATGCACCGCTGGTTTTACCTTGATTTTCATAAACGTCTATCCAACCTGCTGAAACACCGGCTTTAACGTCGCTGACATATTTTCACCGAGAGGAGCGAGAGCTTCGCACATAATATCCACAGCCCGCTTAAAATCTAATTTTTCACCGGGTATTGATGTAGGATTTTGGGGAATCTTCACCAACGGAACATAGACATCTGTCATATTTAAAGTTTCCAGACCGAGCATTTTCTTTCTAATTGCCATGTATTTATGCATAGTCGGAAGATTTTTCTCTACAACAGAGATTAAATTATCATATACAACTTCATCGACATTATCGGAAGATAAAGCAGCTGCACGTGAAGATGGATATTTCCTGATTTTGGCATATACCGCATCGGTTTTCGTATTGAAATTATATGTAGTTGAAATGGTGTTAATCAGGTTTTTGTATGAGGTATACATAGCTTCACACGCTTGTTTTCTAACATTTTTATCTTGGTTTTCCATGTAACTTATGTAGTTACCATGAGTTATTTCAATGTGCTCACCATTTTTATCTGTTATTTGACCGAAAGTTAGATCAGCGTTGTTCAGCATAGTGAAGATATTATTGGTAGCAGACATCAATTCGCCCATTTGAGCTAAAATATTCTCTTCTTTCTGAGATAGAGAATGTTCTTTTTCTCTAAACATATCATCTATCAGAAATTTGTATTGAGAAAGTTGAGGAAGTTGATCTATGAATTCATCGATAACGTCTTTTGAAGATTCCAATAATTCAGGTGTGAAAAAAGACATGTTGGCACTGATTTTAGAAATTGCACTCTGAGCTTTGTCGCACATACCCTGATAGAGCTCATTTCTATTATCTTCATCGCGACGCATTCGGCTATACACGAAAGCTTTTTCTATTTTTTGCCAAATGGCATCTCTGGCAGTGAAAGCATCAAATAGTGATTGTGCAGAATCTATTATCTTACCCTTTAATTTTATAAATTCTGATGACATCGCAAGGGAAGTATCTACATCTCTTTGCCATAAATCATGATTTGGATACATATCCTCTATATTCCATTTGAATTTGTCATCGATATCATCTCTTGTTTTTATCGAAACTGCACCTGAGGATGAAGTTTCATCATTGAGCTTTTAAGTTTAAAACGGATTTCTTTATATTTTTCATAATAACTCCTTTGTCATAAATATATTTTTTTATAATATTCTCATAGATAAAAAGTTGTTAGTTTTAGAGCAATTGAGAATAGCACCGATTTGCAAAATATTTTTCTATGAAAGCTACAATACACATTCCAAAAAGGATAAAATGATTGTAGGTATAATTGAAAAATCGTGAAAACATCCAGTTTAAGAGGATTTTTGATGCTGAAATTTTATTGTGGCTTTTATTTACTTTAATACTCACATAGTGTAGAATAGTAAAAAAATAGTATACCACAAAAATGAAAGGAAATGGCAAATATGGACAATAGGCCAATAGGTTTTTTCGACTCCGGTTTAGGGGGATTGACTAGCATACCATATTTAAAAGAGGAGTTACCGGGAGAAAGAATTATTTATTTCGGAGATACTGCCAGAACACCTTACGGTTCAAAGGCGGATTCTACTATTATGAATTTTGCAAGAGAAATATCGGATTTTCTGATTGCAAGCGATGTGAAGATGATAGTGATAGCATGTAACACGGTAAGTGCGATATGTTTGAAGGATCTGCAGAAGAGACATCCGCAAATCCCTATTGTGGGTATAATAGATTCGGCAGCTGAAAAAGTTGTTAAATCTTGTGGTGAAATGAATAAAATAGGCATCATAGGGACGAAGGTCACAGTAGAGAGCCATGCATACCTAAAATCCATAGAGAAGCTGGGTGATAATTTCAAGGTATTTGAAAAAGCATGCCCTGCATTTGTGCCGTTAATTGAGGAAGGTATTATTAACAACGATATTATGGATTTGACTATTGAATATTATTTGGATGATTTTATCTTGGAAAACAGAATAGATACCATGGTTTTAGGATGCACTCATTATCCGCTACTTATGAAAACTATAAGAAGAAAATATCCTAACCTGAAGATTATAAATCCTTCCAAAGAAGTGATACATCCAATAAAAAATCCTGAAAAGAGAAAGACGGATTAGCTGAAAGTTCACAGGGTGGAAAAGCGTCTTTTATGCCAGTGATTTATCCGAAAAATTTTTAAATATGATAGACACCATATTTGAAAAATACCAAAGCAAAAGTGAAATTTAAAAGTTTTTGAATTGGAAAAATAGCTCAAAATAAATACATGTTAAATTCTGAGATAATATTTGTGTAAAAAATGAAAATTATAAATTTATGGAAAAATTAAAATCTAAACATTGCAAACATGATAAAAATTATCAAATCGGTATAATTGCAGCCCTTATGAGTTCTACATTGTGAGGGAATATTACCGATATATTGGAAAAAGCATGAGCCCAATTCCACCACATGTGATTATATTGTATAGAATTTTGCTGGTACCTGTAGTAACATATTGCATCGCATGCAAAAGACATGGATTTAAAAAGTCATGTTCCCTTTTAAAAACAGAGATAAGAAATTTTTATTGAGAATGCTGCTAATCGGTGTGTTGATAACGCTAAATTGGAGCATTTACATATGGGCAGTAAATACAAATCAAATAGTACAAACGAGCATAGGGTATTATATAGAGCCGATTTTTGTGTGTCTGATAGGAATGTTATTTTTTAGAGAAAAGATTACCATGTTCAATTTAACCGCAGTGGGATTTGCAGCGGTGGGAATGGTCATTTTGATTGTTCATTATATGCAGGTACCCGGAATAGCTATTGCGATAGGAATAACGTTTGCGATATACGCAGCAGCGAAGAAAAAATTGGATATTGAACCGGAATTATCTTTATTTTATGAAACGATATTTTTAGCTCCGATTGCTCTGACAATTATAATTTACTTGGAAACATCAGGGACAGGAGCGATAAGTGCAGGAAAATGGTATCAATACATGCTGTTGATGTTCTCAGGATTGGCAACGGCGTTGCCCTTAGGATTGTTTGCAATTGCGGCAAATAAACTCTCGATGATAACCTTGGGTATAACATCATATATTTCTCCATCACTAGCCCTTTTACTCGGCGTGCTTTTTTACGGAGAGCCTTTTGACGAGATGCAGTTCATAGCTTTTGTGGTGGTGTGGATAGGTCTTGCCATATTTACCGTCGGCGAGTATAGAATGATGAAAACTAGAAGAAATGCAGGTGACGAAAAAATGAAAGATTACGTCATATGATTGAATGCAGGAAAAGTGAAATCGGTCGAACATAATGTGTTGATTCAGCATTTAAATAGGGTATAAAAGTTGTGTAAGATTGGAATTGCACATTGATTGCAGTTTGTCTGTAAGCCGTGATATAAATTGTATGCGGCGTTCAAATACAATAGAAATTTTAGAGAATATTAGAGAACATAGGAATAGATTTTTGATGAATGAGTCTGAAATGATTCCAAAAAAATTTGGAATATTTACGTTAGCCTTTACATACATTGGAACAATTATAGGTGCCGGGTTTGCATCGGGAAGGGAAATCTGGCAGTTTTTTGGTGCGTTTGGAAAATCAGGACGTGTTGGAATTATAATTTTTGCATTGGCATTTTTCATGGTTTCGGTGATGACGACGTTAATAGGCAGGCATTTGAGAACTAACGATATGGGCAGAATAATAACACCGGAATTTTTATTGAGTAAAAGATCAAGTAAGGTCGGAACGACTAAAACTATTAAATTTGTTGGATATTTCATGGCAGGAATTTTATTTTTGGCAATAGTAAGTATGTCGGCAGCAGCAGGCTCCATGGCTAAGCAGGAGTTTGGGGTTCCATCAATTTTTGGAGGGATTATATTGGTAATCTCAGTAACGCTGACTTTAATCGGTGGATTTGACAGAGTTAAGAACGTTCTCAGCAAAGCTGTTCCAGTTCTGATAATGGTAATGATCATAGTAGGTTTGACAGAAATCATCAGAGGAGAAAATGTTATCGGCTCACAAAAATCGGGTTTATACAGTTTAATAATGAATATTCCGGATAAAAATCTGGGTGACCCTGAGCCCATTAGCTGATACGTGGATAAAAGCGGCAATAATATATATGGGATATAATATATTAGCAATAATTCCAATTGTAGGAAGCGGCGCATATCGAGCGAGATCCAGTGAAAGTGCAATTTTCAGTGCTGCACTTGCCAGTATAGTAATCGTGATATTGGTTTATGTCTCTTTTATTGCAATGAGCAAAAATCCGGATGTTGCCAACTCTTTTGATATGCCGATGCTGGCGATATCGGAAAAAATTGGAAAAATTGCAAACTATTCATATATAGCGGTGATGTTCTTTTCCATATATTCATCCACTACGGGGATGTTCTATGGGTTTTCAACTAAATTAAAGGATGATGAGAGAAAAAATGTGAGAATAGGAATATTTGCCGTATTGGGATTTTTATTAGGGCTGGTCGGATTCAGATTTATAGTAAAGTATGTATTTCCATTGTTGGGATATGTAGGTATGCTGATTTTGGTAATGCTTGTAATCAACTTTGTAAGATTGGTTCTGGTAAATAAGTTTACGCTGCAGGAAATGAAGAAAAACAGATATTCAAGCTGGATGAAAGATGCAAAACCCGGATATGGAGGAGAAGCGATATTGGTTTTGGGCAGTGAAAAAACTGCTCTAATTGATTGCGGAATGCCATACCAGGGAGAAATGCTGATTGAGAAATTGAAGAAAAGGCTGTCGGGTCGAAAATTGGATTATATATTTTTGACTCATTCTCACTACGATCATATCGGAGGGTTGTCCGCACTGAGACAGGAATGGAAATATGTTGAATCATATGGAACACAGCACTGTAAGGAAGTGATAGAAACGGATAAAGTCAGAGGAAAGATAGAAGACCTGAGTTATGTTGTTTTAAAAAAGGACAAGGACATACCGATGGAAAGTAAGCTTAAATCCATGGATAAATTCGAGAGAAATGATTTTACCATAGACCATGTAATCTCTGACGGAGATGAGATTTCGCTCGGAGATGTAAAAATGAGAGTTATTGTAACGAAAGGGCATACCAGATGTTCCACGAGTTATGGGGTGGAACGAAATGGAGAAAACGTTTTGGTAGCCAGTGAGAGCGTAGGAGTTCTGGACAGAAAAGGCAAATGTCAGCCATCGATTTTACACAGCTTTGACGAAGGTATAAAATCCATAAACAAGTGTGTGGAATACAATGCAGATAGGGTAGTTATAGCACATTATGGATTGGTGCCGAAAAACTACAACAAGAGATTATTCGCTTTGCTTAAAAAAGAAGCATTGATCGAAAGAGAAATCATAATGAAAATGGCATTGGATGGAAAATCCCATGAAGAGATTGTTCAAGTTATGACGGAGAAATATTGGGATAACGAAAGGAGAATAGAGCAGCCTTTTGATGCATTTTTGCTAAATATGCAGGGAACGGTTAGAAATTATATGAAAGATGCCCAGGAATATATGGAAAACGGGTTGTATGACGGATATGAATACAGATGATATCGCATATAGTGAGAATCTAGAATTCACCTGAATGTTGAATTTGAAATACATCGCATAGTAATGTTAAAATACAATTAGAACAACGGGAGGTACGATGATTAAAATTAAAAAGTTAGACTGTGGAGTCAGGGTAGTTATGGACAAAACTGAATTTGTACAATCTGCAGCAATAGGCTTTTGGATAAAAGCAGGATCATTTGACGAAGATAAAAAAAATTGGGGAATATCGCATTTCATAGAACATATGATGTTTAAAGGGACAGAGAATAGAAGTGCGAAAGAAATAGCGGAAGACGTAGATAAAATAGGTGGACAAATAAATGCTTTCACCGGCAAAGAAGCGACTTGCTACTATATAAAAACTCTGAGTGCGAATTTGGATAGAGCCATGGAAATTCTGGTAGATATGATGGTTAACAGCAAATTTGACAGCAGAGAAATGACGAGAGAGAGAAAGGTGATTTGCGAAGAAATAAAAATGATAGAGGATACGCCAGACGACTATGCTCACGATTTAATAGCCAGCATAGTAAATAGGGGAAATCCTTATGAGAAAACTATAATAGGAACACCGACTTCGCTCAGGGGAATATCCAGGAATACAATCGTAGAATATATTGAAAAACAGTATACAAGGGATAATATCGTAATTGCTGTGGCAGGTAATTTCGATGAAGGATCGGTGTGCAATTATCTTGAAGGAAAACTTGGAAGATTTCGAGAGAAAAAGCCGGAGAGAAAATTCGATGCTCAGCCGTACAGGGCAAATTATAAAGTTAAGGTAAAAGAAATAGAGCAGACACACATTTTTTTAGGTTGTCCCAGTGTAAATTTGGAACATGAAGATTACTATAAAGTATCAATTCTTTCAAATATACTTGGAGGTTCAATGAGTTCCAGATTATTTCAAAATTTGAGAGAAAGAAAGGGGTTGGCATACTCTGTGTATTGTGCCAACAGCTCTTCAATTTTCAACGGAAATTTCTTGATATATGCAGGTGTAGCACATGAAAATATAGCACATGCTCTAGGAGAAATCAAAAATCAGTTGAATATTTTATCAAGTGGAAGCATAACCGAAGATGAGTTGTCAAAGGCAAAAGAGCAGATGAAATCCAATATTATATTCGGGCTTGAAAATGTATCATCAAAGATGTTTGCAATGGGTAGAGCACTTACGTTGACAGGAAAAGTGAAAACGGAGTCCGAGATATTGGAAAACATAGATAAGGTAACATTGAATGACGTGAACAAAGTGGCAACATATTTAGGAGATATTGAAAATTACAGCGGTGTTGCTGTTACCAACAAAAGGTTTAACATGGCGAGGATGCTGAAAAAATGAAGAGTTTGCTTTAAAATAAGAATTACATGCAATAGGTATACATGGTAATTTTATAAAAATGATTAGGAGAATGAAATGACGGAGAACAAGAAAGTAAAAGTTAAAATAGTTACAAAGACAGGTGATGTTCCCAAATATGAAACGGCGGGATCGGCAGGTATGGATTTAAAAGCCAATTTAAAGACTTCAGTAACATTAAACCCTATGGAAAGACAGTTAATACCTACGGGATTGTTTATTGAGCTTCCGATAGGTTATGAAGCACAAGTGAGGGCGAGATCAGGACTGTCTATAAAATATGGAATAACTTTAATAAATGCCATTGGAACTGTAGATAGTGATTACAGAGGTGAATTGAAGGTGCCGCTGGTGAACTTGGGAAACGAACCGTTTGTCATAAAACACGGAGAGAGAATTGCACAGTTGGTAGTAACAAAACATGACATAGTTCAGTGGGAAATCGTAGAGAGATTGGAAGACACAGACAGGGGAAGTGGTGGATTTGGTCACACAGGTAAATAGCAATTTTAAAAATTCACTTATAAATAGGGAGAAGATTGAAGAGCGAGAATTTGAAATTCTCAGTAAATTCGCATTTAAATCTGCTGATTCAGAGGGGAGAGATCGCTTTGAAGAGAAAGATTACATCAGAACCGAATTTCAGCGAGATAGGGACAGAATAATTCATAGCAAGGCATTTAGGAGACTGATGCATAAAACTCAGGTTTTTCTCGCTCCGGAAGGAGATCATTACAGAACGCGATTGACGCATACCATAGAAGTATCTCAAATTGCGAGAACTATTTCTCGAGGTCTTGGATTGAATGAGGATTTGACAGAAGCGATTGCTCTGGGGCACGATCTTGGACATACCCCGTTTGGACACAGTGGAGAGAAGGCATTAAATAAAATTCATAAAAAAGGGTTTAGACACAACGAACAGAGCCTGAGAGTAGTGGAGTTGCTGGAAAATGGCAGAGATAAACGAGGACTGAATTTGACTAAAGAGGTGAGAGACGGTATTTTAAATCATACAGGATCTGAAAAACCTAAAACCCTTGAAGGGCAGGTTGTCAAAATCAGCGACAGGATCGCTTATATAAATCACGATATAGACGATGCTATTAGAAGCGGAGTGTTGATGAAAGATGAGCTGCCCAGAGAATGTTTGGATGCTTTAGGTCATACACACAGCGAACGAATCAATTTTTTGGCTATAGATATGATAAGAAACAGTTTGAATGAAAATGAAATTTTTCAGAGTACAGAAGCAAAAAAAGCTATGGATAAGCTGAGGAGTTTCATGTTTCAAAAGGTGTATATGAATCCGAAAGTAAGAAGTGAAGAGCAGATTGAAAAACTTGAAACAATGATAAATGCGATGTATGAATTTTTTGGAAAAAATGAAGAATTGCTTCCCGAATATCTTCTAACTTTAAAAGATGGTGATGAGAATGACACAAAGGTTTTAGCGAAAGATTATATTGCAGGTATGACGGATAGGTATGCGATGAGTGTATATGAGGAAATTATCAACAAAAGATTTGTTTCACCGGATTTTAAATTGTTATAGCGAGATGCGTATGGTATAATGTAGATTTGAGTGATTCGGTAGGATTTTACGGATTAAGTTCGATATCTGTATTGTATTATTCAAAAGTTGACTTTTTTGTGAGAAAGTCGTACATGTGAAAACGAAAGGAGGGGACATGAAAAAAGTTACTGGTAACCAAATCGTCGATGAGATAAAAAGCGTTGCAAACATAGTGGATGTGATTGGAGATGTGGTATCCTTAACTAAAAAAGGTGCAAATTACCATGGCCTTTGTCCGTTTCACAATGAGAAAACCCCTTCTTTTGTCGTTTCTGAAACCAAACAGATTTTTACATGCTTTGGATGTCACGCAACAGGTGACGTAATTGAATTTGTGAAAAAATATAACAACATAGAGTTTGTAGAAGCGCTGGAAAAATTAGCTGACAGATATGGAATTAAGTATGAAAAATTCAACAGAAAATCCGAAAACAGCAATAAATATTATGAGATAAACAAAGAAGCAGCGATTTTTCTTTTATAAAAATCTGATATCTAAAAAGGCTGAAAATAAAAAGTCAGGGATTGTCGTATGTGAAGAAGAGAAACCTGCTTCCTGAAACGATATTGAAGTTTGGTATCGGATATGCGGATGCGACGTGGAATAGCCTGTATAAGCATTTAAAAATAAAGGATATGAAGAAAAAAACATATGATGGAGTTGGGATTGATTTCGCAATCTAAAGGTAAATATTTCGACAAGTTCAGAAATCGATTGATATTTCGATATTCAATGTAAGAGGTGACATTATAGGGTTTGGTGGAAGAGCGATAGGAGATGACATGCCCAAATATCTCAATTCGCCGGAAAATTATGTGTTTTCAAAAATAATCTATATGGTTTTAAATGTTGCAAAAAGAATTCATAATGAAAAGAAAAACATGGTAATCATGGTGGAAGGTTATATGGATGTTGTATCTTTATATCAGCATGGAGTAAAAAATGCAGTTGCTTCGCTGGGAACCGCACTCACAGAAAATCAGAGCAAACTTGTTAAACGATATACTAAAAATGTTGCATTGTGCTACGACTCGGATTCTGCGGGAGTGAATGCTGCGATAAGAGGTGAAACATACTGTACAGAGATGGAATCAATGTCAGAGTCGTCAATGTAACTGATGGAAAAGATCCGGATGAATTTATAAAGGGACATGGAAAAAGTCAATTTGTGGCATTGATTGACAAGGGAAAAACATATGTCGAATATGTAGTGGATAGTATCAGAAAAAAGTTCAATATTGATAAAATAGAGGAGAAAATAGCTTTTATCCGTAAGGTTGGAGAATTTTTAAACAGTTTAAGCCCGGCGGAAAAGGATATATATATAGAAAGCCTTGCCAATGATTTAGCAATGAACAAGGAAGTCTTATTGATGGAAATCAGTAGAGACAGCGACGATAATCTTCAAAGGGTGACCACCGAGAGAAGAATAAGAGAAAAGAATGAAACTGCTGAGGTGTCAGGAGACATGTTGAGAGTGGAGGAGAGTCTTCTGAGTGTGTTGTTTGAGGATGACGAGTTCGTGGAACGATTGAAAACAGAATTTATAAATAGAGAAATTCAGTTTAAAAGCATACTGGCAGGTAGGATATTTGAAACCGTTTTAAGAGAATATGAATCAAAAGAGAAGGTAGTTCCGGTAGAAGTTATGGAAAAACTCCATGATTCTGATGCAAGGAAAGTACAGCGAATATTAAATAAGGAATTGAAGGGCAATCTGGAGGGAGAGTTCCGCGGAAGCTTGGACAATTTGGAAAAGATAATACTGAACCACAGAATGGACGAAATAAAGAAAACGATTGCCGTACTTGAACAGGAAGAAGATGGAGAAAAAGTGCAAGAGGAGATAGGTAAACTGGCACTGGAACATAGAAAAATACTGGAAAAAAGTAGGAGGAATAGCAAATGATAAACGAGACGAGCAACGTGGAAAGAACTGTTGTTAAAGAAGTTGCGGATGAGTTGAAAAAAATGTCTCAAGATAATAAGGTATCCATGGAAGATATCGAAAGAGAAGGATTTATTAACGAGCTTAATAAAGATGAAATGGATGAACTTTATGACTTGCTAGTTGGAGATGGATATGTAATCGAGTCCTATGAAAAATGATGAATTTAAAAATTGAAGATGATAAGAATGACGAAAAATATTGAAAACATCGAAAATATTGAAACTGAAAAACATAGATATGTTCGAAGAGGATGTGCAGTTGTCGAAAGGTGAGTTAGAGATGGATACGGCAATTGTACAAAACATCGCAGTGGATGATCCGGTCAGAATGTATTTGAAAGAGATAGGAAGGTTCCGTTGCTTTCGGCTGAAGAGGAAATCGAACTTGCAAAAAGAATGGAACAGGGTGATGAATATGCAAAAGAAAAAAACTTTGTGAAGCAAATTTGAGATTGGTTGTAAGCATAGCAAAGAGATATGTTGGAAGGGGAATGTTGTTTCTGGATCTCATTCAAGAGGGAAATATTGGACTTATAAAGGCTGTAGACAAATTCGACTGGAGGAAAGGATATAAGTTTTCCACATATGCAACATGGTGGATCAGGCAAGCTATTACAAGATCCATAGCTGATCAAGCCAGAACTATAAGAATTCCGGTTCATATGGTTGAAACAATCAACAAGTTGATGAGAATACAAAGGCAACTTTTGCAAGAATACGGCAGAGACGTGAAACCGGAGGAGATAGCTAAAGAAATGGATCTGACCGTTGAAAAAGTGAGAGAAATCTTGAAGATTGCTCAAGAACCCGTATCTTTGGAAACACCAATAGGAGAGGAAGAAGATAGCCATTTGGGAGATTTTATAGAAGATGATAAGATTGCATCTCCATCCGATGCGGCAACTTTTTCTATGCTAAAGGAGCAACTTATGGAAGTTCTGGGAACTTTGACAGATAGGGAACAAAAGGTGTTGAAGTTGAGATTCGGATTGGAAGATGGAAGAGCGAGAACATTGGAAGAAGTAGGAAAAGAATTTGATGTGACCAGAGAGAGAATCAGGCAGATTGAAGCTAAAGCGCTCAGAAAGTTAAGACATCCGAGCAGAAGCAAGAAACTAAAGGATTATTTAGAATAAAAGGAGCAGAAGTTCATGTTGACAGAGAGATTGGCAGCCATTGCAAATGAAATTGAAAAAGGGGAAAGCGTAGCTGATATAGGTACCGATCATGGATATCTGCCAATGTATCTAACTAAAGAAGAAATTTCTCCTAAGGTTATTATGGCGGATATAAGCAAAGGTTCTCTAAATAAAGCGAGGCGTAACTGTAGGGAATTAATGCCTGAAGTGAAGTTTGATTTTAGAAACGGTAACGGTCTTAGAGTTATAAAAAAGGGAGAAGTGGATGTTATCGTCATAGCAGGTATGGGAGGCAATCTGATCTGTGATATACTGGGCAGAGATTTAGGCAAAGCAAAGTCTTGTAAAAAGCTGATTTTGCAGCCTAGGACTGCTCAGGGTAGACTCAGAGCGTGGCTGGTTAGAAAAGGTTTTGACATAGTTAACGAGCAACTCGTTAGAGAAGGCAGATTCATATGTGAGATTATTACCGCAGTCCCCGGAGAACCGAGAGAATCCATTAAACTAAATTTGGAACCGGAATCCATTAAATGGGAAATGCCTTATTGGGTGGCAAACTTGAAAAATCCACTGGTTAATGAATTCATTTCTTACAAAATAGATAGAGAAAACAGAATTCTGAAATCCATGGAAAACAGCAAAAATATTCCGGCTGAGGATGTTAAGGCAATAGAGGATAACATAGTATATCTGGAAAGTCTTTTATAGTTTAAATGAATAGATGCATGGGAGACAGTATAGCATAAATAGAGATTTTGTTGGAGGAATAGCATATGGAACTGCATGAAATCATTAAAATACTGGAAAGGATTGCTCCACCCGAACTGGCAGAACCTTGGGATAACAACGGTCTTCAGATAGACGTAGGAAATAATGACATTAAAAAGATCATGTTTACCATGGAAATAAACGAAGAAATAATAGATGAAGCTATAGAAAAAAGAAGCGGATTTAATAATTACTCACCATCCGTTGATTTTTGTGAAACCGGCGTATATACGAATGGATGACATAACCGGAAATAGGATAATAAAGCTGATTAAATCCGGAATTAGCGTATATGCAGCACATACAACTTTCGACAAAGCACCGTTAGGGAATAACTATTACATGGCCAAGCTTCTTCTTTTGGATAATATTGAGGATGTTGAGGGAGAGGTTGGAGTAACGGGATATTTACCTTGGGAAATGGGTCTGCATGAAGTGATTTCACATATTGAGGAATGTTTAGAGTTGCCGAAAGGGTACGTTAGAGTTGTAGAAACGGATAATTTAATAATGAACAAAGTGGCGCTGTGTACCGGTGCCGGTGGAGATTTGATTTACGCTGCGAAGAAACTAGGATGTGATATAGTTGTAACCGGAGATGTCAAGCTGAATATAGCGCAGGATGCCAAGGCCATGAATTTGGCTTTAGTAGACGCGGGTCATTACGGAACGGAAAAAATATTCTCTGAGAACATCAAGAAACAGTTTGATGAAATCATGGATGATAATATTGATAAAATTCAAGATTCCAACGATGTAGATGAAAGAAAAGTCGAAACTTTCATAGCGGATTCAAATACAAATCCATTTAATTTATAGTAAGTTAATTTTGGGTAAGCCAGACAATCGCATTTTTAATGAGGAAAGTCCGGGCTCCGCAGGGCGAGGATGCCAGATAACGTCTGGCGTAGGTAACTATAGGAAAGTGCAACAGAAACATACCGCCGAAACGAGTAATGTCGTGGTAAGGTTGAAATGGCGAGGTAAGAGCTCACCGGCATTGCGGAGACGCAATGGCCGTGTAAACCCCATCCGGAGCAAGACCAAGAGAAGCATTAAAAGACGGCTGCCCGTCGTCGCTTAAGTGGTAGGTTGCTAGAGCATGTTGGCGACAGCATGCCCAGATAGATGATTGTCTAATACAGAACCCGGCTTATAGACTTACCTGAGAGTTTGAAACAGCACTTCACAGTGCTGTTTTGTATATAGGAAAAACCTCTCGTTTGTGAGGTAATCTCAAAAAAATTCAACTTTTTGGAGTCATCTCATTTTTATGGATGGTTATGATTGAAGATGCCAAAATTGTATTGATTAGTATGTTTTTCATGGCAAAAGCGAAGTAGTGGAAAGAAGTCATAAAATAGATAATGAACTGTTTTATAGCAGAAGGAGATTTAAGAGTGAAACAGAAATGTACAAAGCATTTAAAAAGATACAGTACAAGAACAAATAATATAGCAAGAAGAGTATTAGGTTTTTAAAATACCAAATGAAATAGTAGAAAAATTATTTTTAAGAGAGTAGCTTAGATTTAGACAGGATGGTTTTTGTCACAAATGTTTGACAATCCTAAATGCGAAAATTTCATTAACAGCTCAGAGTTATTGAAAAAAATCAGATAAAAATAATATAATACTAATTATATAAGCAAAAGATAAAATAATTAAATTTGATAGCAAAAAGGTAGAGTTGGAAGGAAGTATTACAAGGATTTAGCTAAGATTAAATTAGCGCCAGATGTTGAAATAATAGATGTTTTTCGGGTAGGCGATAACAATGTAAAAACCATAGAGAAAAGCCTTGATGTACAGATTTTTGTGAGAGACGGATACATAAATATCATAGGCGGTAAGGCGTCGAGAGGAAGGGAAAAATTGTAGAAGAGCTTTTACAGTTAGTTGAAAACAATCAAAAATCGATAGGCAAAAATTGAATATATAATATCTCTAGCAGAGGATGATAAATCATATGTTATGGAAAAGCTGGATCAAAATGTAATATGTTATACTCACGTAGGAAAACCGCTGGTACCTAAAACTGTAGGGCAGAAGAAGTATGTTGAGGAGATAGAAAAAAATGATGTGGTCTTCGGAATCGGACCTGCAGGGACAGGAAAAACGTATTTGGCAGTAGCCATGGCAGCAAATATGTATAAACAGAAAAAAGTTGAAAAGATAATATTGGCAAGACCTGCTGTTGAGGCAGGAGAAAATTTGGGATTCTTACCTGGAGACTTGCAAGATAAAGTGGATCCTTACCTGAGACCGTTGTATGATGCCCTTTACGATATATTTGGCAGAGAAACTTCTTCAAAACTGAGAGAAAAGGAAATAATTGAAGTAGTGCCTCTGGCATATATGAGAGGAAGGACGCTGGACAAGGCATGTATCATTTTAGACGAAGCGCAGAATACGACAAAAGAGCAGATGAAAATGTTTTTAACGAGAATGGGATTTTATTCAAAGATGATAATTACAGGCGATATCACTCAAATAGATTTGCCAAGAGGTAAGAAATCCGGACTTGTGGAAGCGATGAAAGTATTGAAGAACATCAAAGAAATATCGTTTTGTCACTTTAAGGATGTGGATGTAGTCAGACATCAACTGGTCAAAAAAATTATTGGAGCATATGATAATTATTACAAAAGACAAGGGGAAAGGGATTGATAAGAATAATTACCAATATTGAGGTTGCTCAGGACAAAAAAGCATTTCAGAACTTTGATATTGACGGAGAGATAAAGAATAAGATGGATGCCATAGTGGAAGAGGCATTGATACAGGAAGGTGTTGCTGTAGAGATAATTCAATCGAAGCACATTGAATTAGAATTGAGTTTCTCCATGGTTACGGAAGATTGTATTCGGAGAATAAATGAAGAATTTAGAAATGTAGATAAGGTTACAGACGTTTTATCCTTTCCGCAGTATGAAGACATAGATGAAGTCAGAACTGAGATTAAAAAAACTATGCAAAACGGATGGAGTAATGAAAATGTCAATGAGGCATCATGCGCTTTTAAGGTACCGATATTTATTGGAGATGTAATAATCTGCTACGATGTGGTAAAAAAGCAGGCAGAAGAGTTCGGACATAGTCTTGAGAGAGAATTTTTGTATCTGTTTACTCACAGTGTGTGTCATCTGTTAGGTCATGATCACATGGAAGAAGAAGAGAAGATACATATGCGAAAAAAAGAAGAGAGCATAATGAACGTCATAGATGTAAGTAGGAAATTGTAATGCGTAAAGAAAACTTGGGAAAAAACTTGTCACAGACAAAATCAAGCGTAAGGCTGAATGTTGAATCAGATAAAAACGAGTTATATGAAGAGCTGTATAAAATTGCACTAAAAAATATGGACAATGCCTACGCAAAATACAGTGGATTTAGAGTGAGTGCAGCACTTTTAGATGAAGATGGAAATGTCTTCAATGGAGTAAATGTTGAAAATTCGTCATACGGTGCTACGATATGTGCGGAGAGAGTTGCGATTTCGACTGCTGTTACCGATGGAAGTCGAAAGTTTGTCGCCATTGCTGTTGCAAGTTCAGACGGAGAGGTTTGGCCTTGTGGAATTTGCAGGCAGGTCATTTTTGAATTTTCAGAGAATTTAGATGTGATATCAATGGATTCAGATGGAAAGATGAAAGTTTTAAAAATAAGCGAGTTATTGAAAAATGGGTTCAAATTAAAGGATTGAGCTGATTGAGGAGAAGTTATGAAAAGCGGATTTATAAGTATAATAGGCAGACCTAATGTTGGAAAATCAACTTTATTAAACGGTATATTAGGAGAGAAAATTGCAATTGCAACATCAAAACCGCAAACTACGAGAAATACCATCAGGGGCATTTACACGACAGGTGATTGCCAGATGGTATTTATAGATACGCCGGGAATCCACAAGCCGAAGACGAAATTGGGAAATTTCATGACTGACAGCGCATTAAATACTTTCAAAGAAGTGGATTTGGTGCTATTTTTAGTCGATGATAGTCTGTCACAGGGACCAGGGGATAAATACATAGTTGAAATGCTGAAAAATATCAATACTCCAAAATTTTTAGTGATAAATAAAATGGATAAAATAAATCCTGAAGACTATGAAAAAATTTATAATGAATATGAGCAAACGGGCATTTTTGATGAAATTTTTCCGGTTTCAGCGTTAGAGCAAAAGAACATAGATATTTTGTTGGAGAGTATAGAGAAATTCATGCCTGAAGGACCTCAGTACTTCCCGTCAGACATGATTACGGATCATCCTGAGAGATTTATAGTCAGTGAGATATTGAGGGAAAAGGTATTGATGTTCCTGGAAGATGAGGTCCCCCATGGAGTTGCCATAGAAATTGAATCCTTTCAAGAAGAGGAAAGAGTTACGAGAATCAGTGCAGTTGTTTATTGTGAAAAAAAATCGCATAAGGGAATTATCATAGGACAAGGCGGGAGAAAATTGAAAGGCATCGGAAAAAGCGCGAGAGAAGAAATAGAGGCGTTGCTGGGAAACAAGGTATTTCTGCAACTTTGGGTAAAGGTCAAAGAGAACTGGAGAAATAGCGATTTTGCACTCTCAAATTTCGGATATAAAGACAGGTAGTTTATGCGTGTAGAAACGGAAGGATTAGTTTTTAAAACAAGTAAATACGGTAAATAACAGAAAAAAATTTTGGTTTTTATTTACGAAAAAAATTCGGAAAAGATAAGTGCAGGGACTAATCTTGGAGAAGGTGGAAAGAGAAAGTCAAATCTGGGAATTAGACCGTTCACTCATGGGAGATATGACATATATTCCAACAGAGATTCATATAATGTCATAAGAGCAGAGACTATAAAAAGCTATTACAGCTTTTGGAGAAGATGTGGACAAATATATGAATGTATCTTATTTGTTGGAATTTACAGAAAAGATTTTGTCCCAACAAGAACCGCAACAGAAGATATTTAATTACCTGATAAACGTGTTTGATGCCATGGAGAAAAGAAAAAGTAAATATTCAACTTTTAGTTATAGCATATCAGATGAAGGTCCTGAAAGAGTTGGGATATATGCCGAACTTGGATTCATGTGTAATATGCGGCACAAAAGAAATGCTGTCATATATAGATATTAGGCAGGGTGGTTGCATATGTGAAAATTGAGAGAGAAATTCTAACAGCCGCAAAGATGCATTGATTTATCATGATGGCTTAGGTATAATGGATGTAATGCGATACTTCATAAAAATGCCGTTGCATAATTTTGAAAAATCGGACTGGACGAAAATAGAACAGAAGTTTTGAGAAAGATTATCGATGAATTTATGGAATATCATCTGGACATAAGGGATTTGAAGAGCCAGGGATTTTTATCCAAGAGTTGAGTCAAATCGAGAGTAGAGATGAAAAATTGCAATTGTGAAATTGTGAACAGTGACAGCAGCAATTGTAATCTTTCACCCTCTGTTACAAAATCGTATATGAAAAGCAATGAAAGCGTAAAGATAGATATTACTAAGAAGAAAGTGGAGGACGGATTATGGAAATTACTTTAGAAAAAATTGAATTGGTAAAGGATAGGACGGGAGTGAGTTATAAGGAAGCTAAGGAAGCTCTGGAGACAGCCAACGGCAGTGTAGTAGATGCGATTATCAGTATAGAAGAGAGCATTGATGAAAGCCAAAGAAACAGTTTGGGAGATCAGAGTACTGCATTGATTGATAAAATCAAAGAACTTGTAAAAAGAGGTAACGTTGCGAGAATTCAAGTGAAAAATCCAGATGGGGAGACCGTTTTGAACATCCCGGTAAATGCCGGAATCGCAGGAGCGGTAGTTGCTCCGTGGGGCATGCTGATAGGTGGTATTGCAGCGTTCGGATTTAAATATGTAATTGAAGTTATCAGAGATGACGGTACTGTAATTGACATAAGTGATAGGACAAACGATGCTGTTGAAAAGGCGACTGAAAAAGGGACAGAAATGTATGAGAAAGTCATTCACAGCGATGCTTATGAGAAGGTTAAAGGTAAAACCGAAGAAACTCTTGGAAAGGCAACTGAGGCATTGAAGAATAAGTTTTCCAAAAATGATTCAGATGATGTGACTGAATTTGCAGAGGACTTTGATGTTAAAATTTTGAAGAAGATGAAGAGTGATTTTCGTTATTATAAATTGTAGATAAAGGAAAGAGCAGGAAAAAATAATGTCACAGATAACCATGGAGAAAGTAGTTGGTTTAGCAAAGAGCAGAGGGTTTGTGTATCCCGGATCGGAAATTTACGGGGGACTTTCAAACTCGTGGGATTACGGTCCGCTGGGTGTAGAGCTTTTAAACAACATTAAAAAGGCTTGGTGGAAGAGATTTGTTCAGGAGTCCAAGTACAATGTAGGATTGGATGCAGGGATATTGATGAATCCTCAGGTATGGGTCGCATCGGGACATGTAGGAGGTTTCTCTGATCCTTTGATCGATTGTAAAAGCTGTAAATCAAGGTTTAGAGCAGATAAACTGATTGAAGAGGATTTAGAAAACAAAGGAAAACCGGATGTAATTGTAGACGGATGGAGCAATGAAAAATTGGAAGATTATGTGGTGGAAAATCATGTGAAGTGTCCTGAGTGTGGAAAAGAGGATTTTACGAAGATAAGACAGTTCAATCTGATGTTTCAGACATATCAGGGCGTAACTGAAGATTCCAAGGCCATTATTTACATGAGACCGGAAACGGCACAGGGGATATTTGTAAACTTTAAAAATGTTCAGAGAACTTCTCGTAAAAAACTGCCATTTGGAATAGCTCAAATAGGCAAGGCTTTCAGAAATGAAATAACGCCGGGGAATTTCATTTTTAGAACCAGAGAGTTCGAACAGATGGAAATAGAATTCTTTTGCAAACCGGGGGAGGATTTGAAGTGGCATGAGTACTGGAAAGAACAGTGTAAAACGTTCTTGAGAGATTTATCTATGAAAGAAGAAAACTTTAGGCTTAGAGATCACGATAGAGAGGAATTATCCCATTATTCCAATGCTACAACGGATATTGAATACAAGTTTCCATTTGGATGGGGTGAGCTCTGGGGAATTGCCGACAGGACTGATTTTGATTTGAAAAGTCATGCAAAACATTCAAAACAGGATCTAAACTACGTGGATAGCGAAACAGGAGAAAAATATATTCCTTATTGCATTGAACCGTCTTTAGGTGTAGGAAGAGTAGCTTTGGCATTCTTGTGTGATGCATACAGCGAAGAAAGCATACAGAAGGAAGATGGAAAGACAGACAGCAGAGTTGTGATGAAATTCCATCCGGCTTTAGCACCTTTTAAGGCGGCTGTATTGCCCCTCGCCAAAAAACTTGGAGAGGTGGCGGAGCCTATACACGAAGAACTGTCTAAATACTTTATGGTAGACTATGACACAGCCGGTTCTATAGGAAAGAGATATCGAAGAGAAGATGAAATCGGTACACCATTTTGCATATGTGTGGATTTTGACACGCAAACGGATGGTTGTGTTACAGTAAGAGATAGAGATACTATGGAGCAAGTGAGAATTCCCGTTGCTCAGGTTAAAGATTATATAGAAAAAGACTTGTATTTTAAGGAGAAATTTTACAATGAAAAAAGTATGTTTATTCATTCAATGAAGGTTCAAAAGAAATGAAGGCCCTTTTAGGCGGAAAGGGTGCGAACCTTGCAGAAATGACGAAGATTGGATTACCTGTGCCTTTCGGATTTACAGTGACGACAGAGGCTTGTAATAAATATTACGAGGACGGTAGAGAAATCGATGAAAGTATAATTGAAGAAATATTTGCAAAGTTGAGAGAACTGGAAGAAGTAACCGGAAAAGAGCTGGGAAGTCTTGAAAAACCGTTATTGGTATCTGTTAGAAGCGGAGCTGCATTTTCTATGCCGGGAATGATGGATACAGTGTTGAATTTAGGATTAAACGATAATACAGTAGAAGCGATGGCAAAACTTACCGAAAATCCCAGATTTGCATATGACAGTTATCGAAGATTTATTCAGATGTTTTCCGATGTTGTAATGAGCATCGAAAAGAAAAAGATGGATGAGATCTTTGATGCGAAGAAGGAAGAAAAAGGATATGAAAGCGATATTGAGCTGAACGTTGATGATTTGAAAGAAATCATAACTTCTTTCAAGGCAGTATATAAAAGCGAGGTAGGAAGTGATTTTCCACAAGACCCTAAAAATCAGCTTATTGAAACAATTAAAGCGGTATTCAAGTCTTGGAACAATGAAAGAGCAGTTCTATATAGAAAGCTGAACGATATTCCGGATAATATCGGAACTGCCGTAAATATTCAATCTATGGTGTTTGGAAACATGGGAGAAACTTCAGGAACGGGAGTTGCATTTACGAGAAATCCCGCTACGGGAGAAAACGTTTTATTCGGTGAGTTTCTGGTAAATGCACAGGGAGAAGATGTAGTTGCGGGCATAAGAACACCACAACATATTTCATCTATGAAAGATGCTTTTCCGGAAGTATATGACTCTTTTGAGAGAATTGCGAGGCTCTTGGAATCTCACTACAAAGATATGCAGGACATGGAGTTTACCGTTGAAAATAACAAACTGTACATGTTGCAGACCAGAAATGGAAAGAGAACTGCGGAAGCTGCGGTTAAAGTTGCAGTTGAAATGGAAGCGGAGAATCTGATAGACAAGGCAACTGCGATTACAAGACTGGAGCCATCACAGATAGATCAGCTGTTGCATCACAAATTTGACAACGAAGCGTTGAAAAAAGCTGAAGTGATTGCGAAGGGATTGCCTGCATCTCCGGGTGCTGCTTCAGGACATATATACTTTACTGCTAAAGATGCGGAAATTGCAGCTGAAAGAGGGGAAAAAGTCATATTGGTTAGACAAGAAACTTCACCGGAAGATTTGGCAGGGATGATTGCTGCTCAGGGAATACTCACTTCTCGTGGCGGTATGACTTCACATGCAGCTGTAGTCGCCAGAGGAATGGGAAAGTGTTGCGTTTCAGGATGCAATGAGATAGTAGTAGATGAAGAAAAGAAGGAAATGAAAACCAGGAGTATTTCAATCGGCGAAGGAGAGTTTATTTCTCTCGACGGCAATACAGGAATGGTTTATATCGGTGAATTGGAAACTGTGGAACCTGAACTCAGCGGAAGCTTTGAGACTATAATGAAGTGGGCAGATGAAATCAGAAAGATGAAAGTGCGTGCAAATGCTGATAATCCTGTAGATGCTGAAAAGGCAATTGAATTAGAGCAGAGGGAATAGGTCTTTGTAGGACTGAACACATGTTTTTGAGGAGACGAGAATTGCGGATGTTCGAAAAATGATTTTGGCTGCAGATACAGAAGAAAGAAAAATTAGCTTTGAGCAGATTGTTACCTTATCAGAAAGAGGATTTTAAGGGTATCTATAAGGTGATGGAGGATAGGCCTGTTACAATCCGATTGCTGGATCCGCCGCTTCACGAATTTTTACCACATGGAGATGAAGAAATTGGTAAGCTCGCTGAAGAAATGGGAATTACTTTTGAAAAATTAAAGGATAGAGTTGTAGAATTGCACGAATTCAATCCGATGTTAGGACACAGGGGTTGCAGGCTTGCGGTAACTTATCCGGAAATTGCATCAATGCAAGCAGAAGCTATAATTAGAGCTGCAATTGAAGTCGAAAGAGAGATGGAATGCAAAATAGAACCTGAAATTATGATACCTCTTGTCGGGATTGAAAAGGAAATAGAAAATGTTAAAAAGACTGTCGTAGATAAAATTGAGAGCATTTTAAATTCTGAAGGTGTTGAAATGACCTATCAGATAGGTACCATGATAGAAATTCCAAGAGCGGCGATCTTGGCAGATCAGATAGCGAAACATGCAGAGTTTTTCTCTTTTGGGACAAACGATTTGACTCAGATGACATTTGGATTCAGTAGAGATGATACCGGAAAAATCATAAATGAATATCTTGAAAAAGGGATATTTATTGACGATCCGTTCCAGACCATCGATAGAGAAGGCGTGGGAGAACTCATGAGACGAGCCATAAGATTGGGAAAAGAAGAAAGACCTAATATTAAACTTGGAATTTGCGGAGAACATGGAGGAGATCCAAAATCCGTAGAATTCTGTCATGAATTGGGACTTCAGTATGTATCTTGTTCCCCTTTTAGGGTTCCTATTGCAAGACTTGCAGCTGCACAGGCGGTATTAAAGGAATCAGAGAATAGCAAGGCGGAATGATAAACTACATTCAAACGTAAGAATAAATAATATTTCATACATCTAAATGCAAATGGCAAATAGTTGATTTGATAGATGCTGGCTTCGGAATGTAAGCGATTTGACTTAACATTTCCATGCCAGCATTTTATTATTATCAGAATATTTTTAGAATTTATGAGTTGTTCATTTACAAAAAGAAAAAAATGATATAATATGAAAAAAAGGTTTTTCAATTTCGTTTGAACGATTTATCAAATGTAGAATAGTGGGATAAGAAATGACTAGAGGAAATATAAAACGAGACAAAAGACAGGAAATTTTTGAGATATCTGAAATCATCTAAAAATATTCACAAGACAGTAAAGGATATTCAGGAGTACTTTCAAAGAGAAAATATTGATGTAGGATTGACAACTATCTACAGGCATTTGAATGCGCTGATAAGAGAAGGCTTGGTAAAAAAATACAGGCTCAATAACGACAGTGGTGCGTATTTTGAATACGTTGAAGAGGAGAGTTCATACCACTGCCATTGCAATAGTTGTGGTAAGACAATCCATATAGATTGTGATGAGATTACTGCATTTCAGGAACATATAAAAGTATGTCATGGATTTCAGGTCGATTCTTTTGAAACCACTTTTTATGGAATTTGTTGCAGTTGCAACGAAAAAATGAAAAAGTAGCTGAAAGGGAAGTTTATTATGACATATGAGAGAATAACAGGAGGCAATTGGTTGCATGTAAAAAAGATGTGTGCCACTGCATCAATATTGCTTTTAATATCTTTAACTATCATAGTTTGGCAAAAGGATATTTTACACATGAAACACTGTCATAAGGATAACTGTTTAAAATGTACAATTACCATCGTTGCCGAAAAATATATGGAATTCATTGAAATTAAATAATGACAGCGATGGCATAAGACAGATATTATCCTTTTTCGCAGTGTTATTGACGCTGGGGATTTCATTTGATCTATTGAAAAAGAACTCCGGTTTTGATGAAGTCTAGAATGGATATTTAGGAACAGCATATGAGATAAAAGTAAGTTGGTTATATATTAAAAAAAGTTATAAAGGAGAGATATAATGAAAAAAATATTAGCTATGGCGATGGTTGCTCTGCTCGTAATGACTACGTTCGTTGGATGTGGTAGCAACAAAAGTGCAGATAACGGAAAAAAGATGAAGATCGTAACGACGATATTTCCACCATACGACTTCGCAAAGAAAATCGGCGGAGACAAGGCTGACGTATCACTGCTTCTAAAAACCGGGTGCGGAAAGTCACACGTATGAACCTACACCTCAAGATATTAAAAAAATTCAGGAAAGTGACATTTTTATCTATACAGGTGGTGAAAACGATGATTAGGGTTAAAAAAATTCTAGCTTCTATGGGAGATAAAAAACCTAAAGTTTTAAAACTCGTTGATATGGTTAAAACAGTAGAGGAAGAGCATGTGGAAGGAATGCAGGAAGAGGACCACGATCACGATAAAGACAAACATAAAAAAGGCGATCATGATAAAGATGAACACAAGGGTGACAGCCATAAAAAGGATAAGCATGAAGAAAGTGAACATGAAATCGACGAACACGTTTGGACTTCTCCAAAGAATGCAGATAAAATAGCAAAGACAATCTATGAAGAAATGGCTAAAGTTGATAAAGACAGCAAAGATAAGTTTGAAAAAAACTACAAGGAACTGAAAGGTCAACTTGATGATTTGGATAAAGAAATAAGAGAAGTGGTTAAGAACGGAAAAAGAAAGACAATATTGTTCGGTGACAGATTTCCTTTCAGATATTTGGCAAAAAGAATACGGATTGAAATACTATGCCGCATTTTTCAGGATGTTCAAAAGATGCTGAAGCAAGTGCACAGACAGTTAAGTTCTTGATTAACAAAGTTAAGAAAGAAAAACTTCCTGTTGTATTTACAATAGAAATGTCTAATGGTAAGGTGGCAAAGTCAATAGTTGAAGCGACCGGAGCGAAACAGTTGATGCTTCACTCCTTGCACAATTTGACAGAAGATGAATTGAAGGCAAAGAAAACATACGTTGATCTGATGAAGGACAACATCAAAAACTTGAAGCAGGCACTGAACTAAATTAGAAAGATGACCGCATTGCGTGTATCGTGACTCAAAAAGACGACTTTTGGAGTTTACAAAACATGCAGTGCGGTCTAGTTTTTTAATATGAAGTAAAGCTATGCGTACGGTAACATTTGTGTTATCAAACTTCAAAATGAGCAAGTGCAGATTATGATACCCTCAAAGAATATATGTGATATAAAAATCAAAAAAATTAGATAAGTGTCAATTTAGTAATGTAGTAATTTGTGTGATGTAGTATAATAGGATGTGATTATTTCTTTATAATACTTTTGGTGGAGGAGAAGAGAGATATATGAATTTATTGGAATTCAAGTCGGTTTCTTTTGCATATGACGGCAAAGAAATCGTTAGAAAAATAAATTGCTCGTTAGGTAAAGGCGAATATATGTGCGTCGTGGGAGAAAACGGCTCCGGAAAAACTACTTTTGTCAAAGGCATACTCGGATTAAAAAAAGCCAGCGAAGGTAAGATAATAATGGAAAATGGGCTCAGCAGAAATAAAGTGGGATATTTGTCTCAACACTCTGCAATACAGAAAGATTTTCCTGCTACAGTTCATGAGGTCGTTTTATCTGGCAGATTGAATAGTCTCGGCTTAAAACCTTTTTTTTCAAAGAGGGATAAGGAAATAGCTGCTGAAAATATGAGAATATTGGGTGTAGATCATATGAAAAGAAAGTCTTTTTCAGAGCTGTCAGGTGGGCAGAAACAGAGAGTTTTGCTTTGCTAGAGCTTTGTGTGCTACAAAAGAGTTGATAGTTCTGGATGAACCGGAGGCAGGTTTGGATCCGATTGTCACAAAGGAATTATATAAAATAATCAACAGTATAAATAAAGATATGGGGATAGGAGTAATCATCGTTTCTCACGATGTGAAGGAAGCAGCCTTTTATGCCAACAAGATATTGCACATTCACGATGGAATAGGAACAGTCATGAGCAGGGACGAATATCTGAAAAGCGAATTAGGATTGAAATTTATGGGAGGCTACAAAGATGATAGAGTTGGTTAAGGAAATCGTATCATATCCGTTTATGGTAAGGGCGATAATAGTTGGTTCATTAGTAGCTGTATGTTCAGCACTGCTCGGTGTGAGTTTGGTACTGAAGAGATATTCAATGATAGGTGACGGGCTATCTCACGTAGGATTTGGAGCCTTGGCTATTGCAGCTTCAATGAACGTAGCACCGCTGAAAGTATCAATACCGGTAGTAGTCATAGCTGCATTCTTCCTTTTGAGAATGAGCGAAAATAGCAAACTGAAAGGTGATGCGGCAATTGCGATGATTTCTACGGGCTCGTTGGCAGGCGGAGTTATGATAATATCCATGACTACAGGAATGAACACGGATGTGTGCAACTATTTATTCGGAAGCATATTGGGAATGACCAACAGCGATTTGCAGCTTACCATAATGCTGTCAATTTTTGTGATAGCGACATATATATTCATGTATAACAGAATTTTTTCCGTGACGTTAGACGAGAGCTTCACCAATGCAACAGGAAATAAAGGACAGAGATACAATACGGTAATAGCTATTTTAACAGCAATCATAATAGTGTTGGGAATGAGAATGATGGGTGCAATGCTGGTTTCAAGTTTAATAGTAATACCAGCGCTGTCATCTATGAGAATATTTAAAAGTTTCAAAACGGTGATAATAAGTTCAGTATTTATAGCACTGATATGCTTGTGGATAGGAATTATAATATCCTATGTGTTTGCGACACCGACAGGAGCAAGCATCGTAGTATGTAATTTAATTGTATTTTTTTATATACAATAATAGGCATGACTAAGGGGGGACGGATAATTGGTAAATAATAGAGTTGAGAGTGTGAGAAAAAAAGAAAAAATTGATATGTTCAAAATAATTTTACTCTGTTTTATAATTGCCGCAACGATGATTTTATCTGGATGTGGAAAGAATAAAAAAGATGGATATGGAGTGACTCCGTCAAGTGATATATCGAGCGGTGACAATTCAAACAGTACCGGTTCTGATCAAACTCAAAATGGCGGATCGCACCAGCAGGTTGATAAAAAGGACTTAAGCTCCACAAAAGACGATGTTATCAACATTAGAGAAAAGGTATTCTTAGCACAGATCAACGATATTTACTCTAACTTTGAAGATTACAAAGATAAGACGATAATTGTAGAAGGAATGTTCTCTCACTTTAAAGATAACGGAACAGGAGACAAAGTGCCAGTTGTATATAGAAAAGGACCGGGATGTTGTGGAAACGACGGCTGGGGAGGATTTTTGCTGAGAGGATTGAAAAGTGAGCCGAAGGAAAACGATTGGGTAAAGGTTACAGGAAAACCCATTCTGGAGAAGAGCAAAGACGGATACTACAGTTTGTATCTAAAAGTCGCAAATTTGGAAGTAAAAAAGAAAAGAGGAGCAGAAAATGTGACCCAGTAATGGTTGTCTAAAGACATGTTTTGAAAGGGATGGTGGATCTTTAAGAAACGGTTAAAATCTTTAAGGCGTAAAAAAGCAACCGAGATGAAAAAACGCAATGTGATAAACAGAAAATGTAATATGATGGTATATCCAGAGAGGTATGCCATTTTGTTGAGAGAATATCGATTTTAATATACAATTTAAAAATTGGAGGAAAGTATGGATAGAGTAAAAGGGATTATAATAACCGATGACAGGGAATATGAAAAACGGTAAGTGAATGTATAAGAAAAGAAAATGATATACTATCGCTGAATACGACATTGTCTATACCAGGAATGGAGAGGCTTAAAAAAACTGAAAGATATAAATACACAAGAGCTGTTCAATTATGCCTTAATTATGATAGATGAAAAATGGCTTGAAAAACAGGTGGGATTATGCGATAAATATTGAAGACGACAGCTGTGACGCAAATGATAAGTGGAAAAATTCCAATATGGTAAAGAAGTTGAAATCTGCATGGAATTTAGGAAAAAATCAGAGTGTCATAATATTGTGCTATGATATATATAAAGAGGGTGGAGAATTTATTTACAAATACAACACTTTGCAAAATTTAATGAACAAAGTGATTGTTAACTACGAAAATGAGACAGGTAAAAAACTCATCAAGAGAATTTCGAATAGTACGAAAACAAAAATCGTATCTGTTGTATCGGAAAGCGGTGGAACAGGTTCCTCAGTAATTTCTATGGGAATATGTCAAAATTTAGCTGTACAAAATAAGAGAAAATGTTTGTATATCAGCATGGGAAAAATTCACCAGGAATTATTGTTCATCAAATCTACAAGGCAGTGCAATTTACGAGAATTGTTATATAATATGTTTTACGGTAATCCGGAATTTTTCTACATCAATCCAAAACTCAATGATGATTACTGGCGGAGGAGTGCTGATTTTTTAAAACGACAACGTTAAAAAAATAAAATTTTAGAGTTAGAAGAAAAGCAATTATCGGAATTTATAGAATATTTGCTGAGATGTGAGTTATTTGACATAATAGTATTCGATGTAGGAAATAATATGGATGAAGCATGTAAAATCGTCGTAAAATCCAGTGATAAAGTCATAGTAACTTCAAGAGAAATAGGAAGTAACTTGAGAAGAGAATACATGGAATATATGGGAATACATCAACTGAATGAAGAATTTGATGAATTTTCAGGAGGTGAGAAGCATATGGATGAAAAATACGAATTTAGAAAATTGTAAAAATAACTTTAAGAAGGTAATCAGTGTTCTTAACAACGTGTACACCGGCGGACCTAAATTTAAAGAATTCTTTGCGGATGAATATGAAGATAAGAAGTACGATGATATAGATATCTTGATTGAAGAGGATAAAAACAGTTTTCAATGGGAGAATGGAATTATGAACATATACTTAAGCGGGAACTTTGGTGAAGGAATCGATAAAATTTCAAATATGATTTTTAGAAAATTGAAATTTCCGTACAAATCTTAACATAAACTTAACATAACTGAATGTTTTTATGGTGTATCATATATTTAAAATGTTAACTATATATATAATCATAACTTTGTGCAAGTTATTAAGTTTGAGAGAGGGTAGTATGGAAAATAGCGTTTTTATAATAATTTCAACACTATTAGGCGGGTTGGCAGTATTTATTTTTCGGCATGAATTTAATGTCCGAAGGTCTTCAAAAAGCAGCGGGAGACAAAATGAGAAAAATTCTTGCAATGCTTACAAAGAATCCCGTAATGGGCGTTATAGCAGGCGCATTGGTTACAGCGGTACTGCAGTCGAGCAGTGCTACAACAGTGATGGTAATAGGATTTGTAAGTGCTGGACTCATGAAGTTGCCACAGGCTATAAGTGTAATTTTGGGGGCAAATATTGGTACAACAATAACGGCTCAACTCATAGCTTTTGATATAGGAAGCTATGCATGGATATTCGTGTTCATGGGTTTTTGTATTCATGTTTTTTTGAAAAAGAAAGAAAAAAATAAGAGATATTGGTCAAATAGCATTTGGTTTTGGAATTTTATTTGTAGGAATAAATACCATGTCAGCAGTGATGAAGCCATTAGCACATGCGCAGGCATTTGCGGACTTAATGGTGAAGGTTTCAGACATTCCCGTTTTAGGAGTAGTATTGGGAATGGTTATGACTGTAGTAGTGCAGTCGAGTTCCGCTACAATTGCAGTTTTACAAAATTTGGCATCTACTCCCATGGCGGATGGAGTAACCAGTTTAATCGGTTTGAAAGGTGCGATTCCGATTATGTTTGGAGATAATATAGGAACGACGATAACGGCTTTATTAGCTTCAATAGGCGCATCGGTAAATGCTAAGAGAACAGCGTTAGCACATACTATTTTCAATATATTCGGAACTTTAATTTTTATATGGTTCATACCGCAAATCGTTGAATTGATAAGGTGGATATCGCCGAAAGGAGCTGAAATAAGCGTTATTTCACGACAGATAGCCAATTCTCACTTGTTGTTCAATCTCACAAATACGATTATATTTATACCGCTGATTTTCGTTCTTGTGAAGGTTGTTATAAAACTGATTCCGGGAGAAGATAAGGAAAAGATAAGCGGAGAAACGAAATTCATAGATGATAAAGTGATAGATAAGCCTGTATTTGCAATGCATTTAGCGGTGAAAGAGCTCGTTGAAGTAGGAGGAATTGCAAAAAATATGATAAGAAAAGCAAAAGATGCTTTTGTAAAGGGGAATTTGGAAAAGGTTGACGAAATAATAGAGGAAGATAAAGTTGTAAATGAGTTAAGAGAAAAAATAGTGAGATACCTCTCCAAAATACTTTCGAGCGAAAGCATAACGGAGGATCAAAAACAGACAGTTTCGACACTTTATCATGTTGCAAGTGATGTAGAGCATATAGGAGATTACGGCAAGAATTTAGCTGAGTTTGCCAGAGAGAAAGTTAAAAATAAGTACGTTCTTTCAGGGGAGGCGTTGGAAGAGGTGGAAGAGTATTTTGACTTTGCAGACAATATGTTATCTGAAACCTTAAATTGTCTCAATACAGGGAATAAAGAGCTGGCACAAAAAGTATTTGAAAAAGAAAAGCAAATAGATGAAAAAGAGTTGATTCTGAGGAAAAAGCACATGAAGCGTTTGGAAACCGGATTGTGCTCACCTGTTGCTACAGTCTTGTACATTGATGTCATTCACAATTTAGAAAGAACGGGAGATAGTTGTAACAATATTGCGGAGGCGGTTTTGAAAGGTTATGATTTTAAATATAAAATTCGAACAGCGAAAAAGAAAAACATATCGGAATAATATTGTTTAAAGATATCCCCCATCATAGGAAAATTCGATGATGGGGGATTCGTATATCATATGTACCGTTCTCAGTTTTTCAAGCTCTGAATAGGAGCGGGAATTCTGCCACCACGGGAGATCATTTTTAGAGGAGACATCGTGTTCACTTTCATAACGGGACCGTACCCTAGAAGACCTCCAAAATTGAGCTCGTCTCCTTCTTTTAATCCAATTGCCGGAATAACTCTCACAGCAGTAGTCTTTGAATTTATCATGCCTATAGCAGCTTCGTCAGCGATCATGGCAGAGATGACTTCTCTAGGAGTATCACCGGGAATGATAATCATATCTAAACCTACAGAACATACGGCAGTCATCGCTTCAAGTTTTTCAATAGATAGTGAACCTGAGCGTGCGCCTGCGATCATACCTGCATCTTCCGAAACGGGAATAAAGGCGCCTGATAATCCACCAACATTGGATGATGCCATGACACCGCCTTTTTTTACAGCATCGTTTAGCATGGCAAGAGCGGCAGTGGTACCACATGCACCAACTTGCTCAAGACCGATTTCTTCCAGAATATGGGCTACGGAATCCCCGATGGCAGGTGTAGGTGCTAAAGATAAATCTATGATTCCGAAAGGAACACCGAGAGCCTTTGAAGCTTCTTCACCGACCAGTTGACCTACTCTTGTAATCTTAAACGCAGTCTTTTTAATAGTATCCGAAACTTTTTGTAAATCATCTGTGTTATCTAATTTTGAAAGAGCGGATCTGACAACTCCCGGACCTGATACCCCTATGTTAATTATGCAGTCGGGTTCACCTGGACCGTGAAAAGCACCAGCCATAAACGGATTGTCTTCCGGTGCATTACAGAATACAACTAATTTAGCAGATCCTATACATTGCTTGCTCTTTGTGATCTCAGCAGTGTCGTAAACTATATCTCCCATAATTTTAACAGCATCCATATTTATGCCGGCTTTTGTACTGCCTATGTTAACTGAAGAGCAAACGAAATCTGTTTCGGATAATGCTCGTGGAATGGATTTTATCAATTCCAAATCACCGGCGCTGAATCCTTTCTGTACGAGAGCTGAATATCCTCCTATGAAGTTAACACCGATGTCTCTCGCAACTTTATCAAGAGTTTTGGCGTACTTTACGGGATCTCCACCACTGGAAGCGACCAGCATGGAGATGGGAGTAACTGAAATTCTCTTATTTACAATAGGAACACTGTATTTCTTTTCAATGCTTTCTCCGACTTTTACAAGATCCTTTGCAAGTCTGTAAATCTTATCATATATTTTTTGACATGAAGCATCAATACTTGAATCTGCGCAATCAAGTAGAGATATACCCATTGTTATAGTTCGAATGTCTAAATTATCTTCTTGAATCATTTTTATGGTTTCCAAGATGTCGGTCATATTTATCATATTATTTTAATCCTCCTAAACTTACCGGAATTTATATTTTGTGCATCGTGTTGAATATATCTTCATGCATGACATGAATATCCATACCCTTAACATTTTTTTCTTCAAGTTTTCTCTCAGTTGATCGATGGAAATATTCATTTCAGTTATGTCTATTAACATAATCATAGCGAAGAAATCCTGCAGAACCGATTGGGTGACTTCTACGATATTTCCACGAGCTTTTGAAACTTCTGCACTTGTTCCCGCCAGTATACCGACCTGATCTTTACCAATTACTGTAATTACTGCTCTCATACAAACCTCCAAATTTTATTTTTCTCTATTTTTGTATATAGTTTATCATAAGAAATAATGATATTTCAATGTTAAAAATGGAACATCACTACATATAGAAAAAAACTATTAAAAACCTAAAAAGAAGGCAAAAACAGAAAAAAACTCAAAATATGATAGAAAATATAAATAATATGTTATAAAATTTAGATATAGGATTTAAAAGTTGTATCGGCAGCATGTAAGAAAAACGAGTATAATTAAAATATATCGGCGTTTATTTTATATTTTTCCGATGGGAATTGACGAATCTGATCTAAAGTTCAGTTTGATATTTGATAGTTTTTCAAAAATAATATCTATTTTTTTAGCCTTGTGCCCGATTAGGTTTGAAAAAGACTTGGGATTAGCTGAAAGAGTATAGGCGGTAATGTCAACCGAATTTAATAAATCTAACTGACAGTCGATGGATTCCTCGCGATTTCTCCTTCAACAAGCTGCCGGAATGCCGGATGATAGTTTGATAACAGGGATTATCAAAGTTTATCAAATCAGAACTTTTAAGACCGACTCTGATGATATTTATATTTTTTTCGGTTAAGATCTTATACATTTCTTTACAAATTTCAATAGCATCTTTTTGAGAAAGGGGAGAGTATTTTCCCAATTTCATCATTTCAAAAAGTTCCGTATCAGGAAGGACCAAGGTCGGATAAAGCCTCGCTATATCAGGCTGTATTTGTGCGGCAAGTCTTGCACTCTCGATGGATTTCTCCTTAGAGTCATTGGGAAGTCCGATCATCAATTGAATTCCGAGGGAAAAACCGTAGGTCTTAATTAAGTTGCAAGCATAGTATATGTCAGAAATTTTATGACCTCTTTTTGAAGCTTTCAAGACAGCTTCATCAAAAGACTGAACACCCAATTCAATGATATCTACTTGATGTGCTTTGAGGTTATCTAAAATAGCAGAGTTTATGTAATCCGGTCTCGTGGACATATGTATTTTATCAATTTTACCGAGACGCTTATATTTTAGCGCCAAATCTAAATATTTGTTTTGAGTTTTAATATCAAGGCCGGTAAAACTTCCCCCATAGAAGGCAATTTCGACAGTGGGGGGATTATCGCATTTTTTAATATCATCATAGACTCGCAATGTAGATAGGTATTCCAGTATAGTCTGCTCAGCATCATTTGGCGATACAGGATCTGATTTAGCCGTTATAATTTTTTGATTACAGAAAACACAGTCGTTTTCACAACCCAAATGAGGTATAAATATCGGTATTATGGCATGTTTTTTCATTTAAATTCCTCTTTCAGACTTTTTACTATTTTAACGGTTTGATGGCAATGGTTGGCAGTAATAGTGTAAAGAATGTATATGTTATTTGAGCCAAGTATCAGCTTTATCTTGTGCTGTTTTCGATATAATTCGAGAAAATAATCTTCGCACTTTCTGTATATTGTTCCGGAATTATCTTGAATTTGTGCAAATTGTAAATCAGTGGCTTTCCTATGTGACAGTATCCATTGGGATTTTTAATAAGATATTTTTGATGATATTCTTCTGCCGGAAAAAAATTTTTCAGAGGTTTCAATTCAACAAAGAAATTCGGATAATGTTTCTTTTCAACATCAAAAATTCTAGAGATGATGCTGTATGCGGACGGATCTGAATAGTATACACCGGTTTGATATTGACTGCCTATATCGGGACCCTGTCTGTGAAATTCAGTAGGATTAATCGCAACGAAAAAAATGAAGAGAAGATTTCAAGCGTTATTGAATCTTCGTCGTACACCACTTCTATAGATTCTCTAAATTGACTTTTTCCACTACAAACATCATTGTAATTAGCATATTGCTCATCTAAACCGTTGGCATAACCGCAAGTTACATCGGTAACAGCGTCAACTTTTGAGAATAGCAGTTCCATACCCCAAAAGCAACCACCGGCAAAGTATATTTTCCTTTTCATATTCGACACTTCCTTATAAACTGTATATGTTGCAATTAACAAAAACGGCATGCATCGGCTTCATTTGAAAATAATGCTCCCTTATGGTATTATATCACAGTAAAGGAGGTAAGTGCATTAAGCCGATAAACATGACTTTAAAGTAAGATACACGAGTATTATTCAGTTTAAACAGAGCTTTTGCGTTTAATTTAAGTATGGTCAATATAGGTAATACGTGGGATGAAATTTTAAAAGATGAATTTCAAAAAGATTATTATTTGGAACTGAGAAACTTTTTGAAAAAGGAGTACTCAACTAGGGTTGTATACCCGAATATGTATGATATATTTAATGCATTTAAAAAAGACTTCTTACGAGGATGTGAAAATTGTCATTTTAGGACAAGACCCATATCATGGAGAAGGGCAGGCACATGGATATGCTTTCTCCGTAAAAAAAGGGATGGCGATACCTCCATCGTTGCAAAATATTTACAGAGAATTGAGAGATGACATAGGATTTGATATACCGAGTCATGGATGTCTGGAAGAATGGGCAGAGAGAGGCATATTGTTATTAAATACCGCATTGACAGTTAGAGCAGGACAAGCCAACAGCCATAAGGGAAGAGGTTGGGAGATTTTTACAGATAACGTAATAAAGAAGTTAAATGAGAGAGAGTCAGCGATAGTATTCATATTGTGGGGCTCAAATGCCAAGAGCAAAGAAAAACTCATAACAAATAAAAATCATAGTGTGATTTCAGGTGTGCATCCAAGTCCTTTGTCAGCACATAAAGGCTTTTTTGGTGGGAGATTTTTTTCCAGAGCAAACGAATATTTAGATGAGAAAATAGATTGGCGAATAAGCGAATAGATTGAAATATACAGAAAAACCACGTGGATGATGCACGTGGTTTTTCATTGTTCAGCATGGATATTCAACTGATTCTATAATATGTCATACAAGTTCACCTTCGTCTGCTTTGCTACGTTGTTCAGAAGTCATCTTCGTAACGGTAATTCCAAGAAATGCAAATATTATCGTAACTATAGGCATGGTGTAGTTAAATACAGCCCATTTAAAATATTGATAGGTTTCAATTTTTAATGTGGACGCTATGAACATTGCACATGTATTCCAAGGGATAAGAGGTGAAGTTACCGTTCCTGCTGATTCCAATGCATTTGATAATGACATCGGATGAATTCCAGCTTTCCTGTAGGCTTCAGCATACATCCTACCCGGAATTAAAATAGAGATATATTGTTCAGGCATGGTTATGTTGGAAGCAACACAAGTGAGTTCCGTTGCAATAATAAGTGCGGGACCGCTTTTAATAATTTTGGTCAATTTGCCTACAATCACTTCCAGCTGATGAGTAAATTCCATTATTCCGCCGAACATCATAGCGATAATGGTCATCAAAATTGAACTTGCCATGTTCATGAGTCCGCCGGTAGTCAAAAGACTATCTAATGCAGTTACACCTGATTTAGCAATAAAACCGTTTTTAGCAGCGTACAATATATCTCCGAAATTCGCACCCGCATGTTGAAATACAGGACCGTTATCACCATTGTAGAAAATTTGCATATTGCTTTGAAAAATAGGGGCCAATACAGCACCGACAATAGCACCGAGTGCAATCCCGGGAAGTGCGGGAATTTTCAATGCTATAGCTAAAATTACAACAATGGGAGGTAATAAAAGTATAGGGTTTATGTTAAACGTGGATTTCAGTCCATCCATTAAACTCGTAATTTGACTGGTGTCCATGTTGCCGTTGCTTGAGAATTTGAAACCGTAAATTCCAAAGAATATCAAAGCGATCACATAAGCTGTTATAGTGGATTTGAGCATGTATTTCACATGAGTAAACACATCTGTACCCGCCATAGCAGGTGCTAAATTAGTGGTATCGGATAGAGGTGACAGCTTATCTCCAAAGTATGCACCGGCAAGGATTGCACCTGCTGTAGGACCGATAGGCATTCCTATACCCTGACCTATACCTATTAAGGCAAGACCCATAGTTCCCATAGTTCCCCAAGACGTACCTGTGGCCAGAGAAGTGACGGAACAGATGAGCACTGCAGCGATTAAGAAAATAGAAGGGGATAGAAGTTTTAAGCCATAATATATCATAGTGGGAATGGTTCCGGATAATAGCCAAATTCCTATCATCATACCGACGATTGCGAGAATCAAAATAGCTTGCATAGCCCTTGATATACCTGTAACCATCATCTCTTCTATTGCAGACCATCTGTAGCCTATCTTCAGGGCCATCAACGCTGCAATGATCACACCTATGAACATTGGAATGTGAGGATCAACCTTAAATATGATGATGCCTGCCGACATTACTGCAATAAGTGCAAGGAAAGAGAATATCGCCTCCCATAAATGTGGAGCACGAGGTTCACGAACATTTTCGGTTTGTTCCATTGAGTTTTCTCCTCTCGTTCTGTTAAGTTATAGGTTAAACAACTGTTGTATAGTCAGTGTTAATATTCATCAAAGAAGATTGTACCATAAATTTATAAAAAGTAACTTATTTTAATAAATTAAATCGATAAAATACCAAAATAAACAATAAAAATAAATAAACTTTATTTGGAAATACAATTTGCAATATTCACACACAAAAATCTTTGAAATGAATGAGATTAAAAATTTGATATTAAGTGACAGAAATGATATAATTACGAAGTTATAGTTATATAAGATTATAGTGAATTAAATGGAGAAATCAGTATGAAAAAGCAAATTGTATTCATTACTACCTATTTTTGTATTCATCATACTTTTTGCAGGTGGTGGAATTATAGCGGGTGATTTTTATGCAATGCCCGCATTAGTAGCGTTTTTGGTGGCATTATTCGTTGCACTATTGCAAAATAGAAAACTTTCTTTCAATAGAAAATTGGAGATAATAGCTAAAGGTGCAGGCGATGTCAATATCATCACTATGATTTTGATATTTTTAGTTGCCGGAGCATTTTCAGGAATTGTAAGTGCGGCAGGTGGTGTAGAGAGTACGGTCAATTTTGGATTGTCAATACTTCCTGCGAAATACATGATAGTAGGTCTGTTTTTAATAGGATGTTTTATATCCATATCGATGGGAACATCGATGGGAACAATAACAGCTTTAGCACCGATAGCTGTGGGAATAGCCAAGGAAACTAATTTTCCAGTTGCAATTTGTATAGGTGCTGTAGTATCAGGAGCGATGTTTGGAGATAATTTATCGATGATTTCAGATACTACCATTGCATCGGTTAGAACACAAGGAGCGGAAATGAAAGATAAATTCAAGGAAAATTTCTTCATAGTTCTGCCGGCAGCTATTGTTGCTATAGGATTATTTTACTTTAAAAGCACGACGCTGATGGTGGCACAAAGCGGCAGCTATGAATATTCGCTATTAAAAGTAATTCCTTATTTAGTAGTTTTAATAGGTGCGTTAATAGGATTTAATGTTTTTGCAGTTTTGTTCTCCGGCATAGGGTTGTCTATGATTGTCGGGATGGCTACAAAAAGTTTTACATTTTTCAAGGGAATAAGTGCTATTGGAAAAGGTATGGGCGGACTGTTTGAAATTTCCATAATATCTATTATTGTCGCATGTATTGTCGCGTTGGTAAAGGAGAACGGTGGAATTGAGTTTATAGTTAACGGTATAAAGACAGCGACAAAAGGCAAGAGAGGCGCTGAGTTCGGCATAGCGATATTGGCATTTTTAGTGGATTTATGTACTGCGAATAATACGGTAGCAATAGTGTTATCCGGTCCTATAGCCAAAGAGATAGGAGACAGTTTTGAAGTTGAACCGAAGAGAGTAGCGTCCATCTTGGACATATTTGCATCAGTTGGACAAGGGTTGATACCATACGGTGCACAGCTGTTGACGGCGGCGGCTTTGGTCGTAGAGGGCGGATTTAAAATAACACCTATAAATATTATTCCTATCTCTACTATCCTATATTGATGGGAGTTAGTGCGATTATGTTTATCTTATTCAGACCTCAGACTGCACTGAGGCAAAAAAATAGAACTGTCTATGATATTGAATTTTTTTGCAATCATATTCACGAACTTGTATGTTGTGATGTATAAACATGCGACTTCTAAGATACATATAATTGTAAATAGATTAAAATAATGAATTGAGGTTAATTTATGGAAAATAAAAGATGGATTTATGCGGTGACAGGTACTGTAATACTGTTGTTTGCAGGTCTTGTCTATGCGTGGAGCGTAATTGCATCGCCGCTTATAGCTTACTTTACAGAATGGAATAAGGCACAGATTTCATTGACATTTACCATATGTATGTCATTTTTCTGTCTAGGAGGGTTAATAGGCGGCATATTATCAAAAAAAATCAGCATCAGGACCAACCTTTGGATAAGTGGAATATTGTTTCTGGCAGGATTCTTCTTGGCATCCAAGACCAATAATCTTACCATGCTGTATGTTGGATATGGAGTTTTATGCGGATTTGCATCCGGCTTCGTATATAACGGAATTATGAGTTGTGTAACCAGATGGTATTCAGATAAGCCGGGGCTGATTTCAGGCATACTTTTAATGGGATTCGGTATAGGAAGTTTCATCATAGGCAAAGTTTATCAGGCGGTTACTCCCGCAGGGGTAGGGATGGAAGTATGGAGAAATTCATTCTTTGTATTCGGAGTTTTGCTGTTTATAGTACTTGTTGTGGGAGGACTTGTAGTAAAGGCTCCGCCGGTTGAATTTGTACCGAAATCGCTCGCACAAGTAGAAACTTCAAAAGCCATAAATGAAGAAGGAATAGAGGCAGGTCCTGGACTGATGTTGAGAAGACCGGCATTTTGGTTGTATTTTCTGTGGTCGATCTGTCTAAGTGCAGCCGGTTTAGCTCTCATTTCACAGGCAAGTGGAATTGTAGTTGAAATCGACAATGGAGTATTGCCGGGAAGCGTTGCAACCATTGTCGGATTGATTTCAATATTCAATGGAGTAGGAAGGGTTATTTGCGGATTTTTATTTGATAGAATCGGCAGAAGAAACACTATGTTTATAGTTGATTTTACATTTTTAATCGCAGTTTGCATGCTGATTGCAGCACTACTGGCTAAATCCATCGTAATCATCATCATTGCATTTGTTATAGGAGGATTGGCATATGGTGGAATTACGCCGATGAATTCTGCATTTATCGGTGCATTTTACGGTAGTAAAAACTACCCTGTGAACTATCCGATAATTAATATGAATTTGTTATTGGCTTCATTTGGAGGGACTATTGCCGGAGCGTTGTATGATGCCAGCGGTTCATATTTGAGCACTTTCTTTATCATGATAGGTGTCGTTGCAGTTGCAACGATAAGTTCGGTATTCATAAAGAGACCTTGATATGTAACGTGGCAGAAACTGAAAAAATAAAATTGGCATATGGTTGAGGATTGGCTATGTGCCGTTTTTAATTGTAAAATATAAAATTTCAAATATGTCATTTTATATTTATTTCTTGAAAGGACATTTTGAATAATATATAATTTAAGGAAATGAAAATGATAAAATTTGAATATATGTGGATTTGAGAAGTTGAGAGGAGCATGATGACAGATGTGTGGAATAGTTGGATTTGTCAATGAGGAAACAATAGAAAATAAAAATAAAAAAATATTAAAGCTATGATGGATAGAATAATTCATCGTGGTCCTAACAGCAGTGGTCAGTATGTAGACGATAGTGTAGCTTTAGGATTCAGACGATTGAGCATTATCGATATTGAAGCAGGCAACCAACCAATGTATAGTCCTGATGGAAACGTAGTTTTGATTTTTAACGGTGAGATATACAATTTTTTAGGACTGAAAGAAAAGCTGGAGGAAAAAGGTCATACTTTTTTAACTCACTCAGACACGGAAGTGCTGCTTCATGCCTATTTGGAATATGGTGAAAAAGTCGTTGATCATTTGAGAGGAATGTTCGGTTTTGCAGTTTGGGATAAGAGAGAAAAAAAGCTGTTTATAGCCAGAGATCATTTTGGAATAAAACCGGTCTACTATGGAAGATTTGGCGATACTTTTATGTTTGCGTCAGAAATAAAAGCTTTTTTGGATAATGAGAAATTTGTAAAAGAACTTAACAAAGAAGCCTTAAAGCCTTATCTGACTTTTCAGTATTCCGTCTTGAACGAAACGTTTTTCAAGGGAGTATTCAAGTTGGATCCGGGACACACCTTAGTTTATAAGAATGGAGAAATTGAAATAAATCAGTATTACGAGTTCTCCTTTAAACAAGATGAGAACTCCACGGAAGAGTATTGGCTAAACACCCTGGAGGGTACGATGAAAGAATCAGTTGCATCTCATAAAATCAGCGATGTGAAAGTGGGTGGATTTTTATCAGGTGGAGTTGATTCGAGTTACATAACTAATATATTGAGACCCAATAAAACATTTTCGGTTGGATTTGAACAAGTGGGATTCAACGAAGTTACAGATGCAAAAGCGCTGAGTGAGATACTGGGAATTGAAAATAAATGTAAGATGATAGGACCGGATGAATATATGGAAGTTTTACCTAAAGTACAGTACTATTCCGATGAGCCTCATGCGAATCTGTCAGCAGTAGCCTTGTTCTTTTTATCGGCTTTGGCAGCAAAAGAAGTTACGGTAGTTTTATCGGGAGAAGGCGCTGATGAAATGTTTGCAGGATATGATCTTTATGTGGACTCGGATTTCACTAAAAAAATATAGGAAATTATCTCCAAATTTTTAGAGGGAAGATGAAAAAGATAGCTGAGAAAATGCCTAACATAAAAGGTAAGCAATTCTTCATAAGAAACGGTGGTACTGTGGAGGACTCTTTTATCGGTCAAGCTAAAATCTTTGATGAAGATGATGTCGACAACTATATTACAGAGGATTATAGAAAATCGATATCCATTCCGGAGATTGTAGGACCTTATTATGATAAGGCACAAGAGTATGATGAGCTTACAAAAAAACAGTATCTTGACTTTCACCTGTGGCAACCATATGATATTTTGCTGAAAGCGGATAAGATGACTATGGCACATTCTCTGGAACTTAGAGTTCCATTTTTGGATAAAAAAGTTTGGGAACTTGCGAGAAGAATTCCAAGTAAATATAAGGTGAACAGAGGTGTGGGCAAATACATCCTCAGAAAATCCGCACTCAAAATGCTTCCGGAAGAGTGGGCAAAGAGGAAGAAAAAAGGATTTATGGTTCCTTTCATTCACTGGATCAGAGAAAAGAAATACTGTGAAAAGGTGAGAAATATATTTAATAAACCTTTTACGAAGGAATTTTTTGATGTATATATGTTGAATAAACTTCTAGATGAACACTTTGACGGTGAAAAAAACAATGGTAGGAAGATATATACGATTTTGGCGTTCTTAATTTGGTATGAAGTGTATTTTATAGACAATGAACAGCTTCAATAGAAAATACGGTTTATAAAATAGAGAAGTGCATTCGAAAGACGGGTATGATTGAGAAAATTTGCAGATAAAATAAATATTGAGGTAGCGTGGAAAGTTTGTTATAATGAATTCGTAGTTAAAATGGAATATTGTTACTTTAATGTAACAAGGGGAGCTGTAGGGCTGAGAGTTAGCGTTGAAAATCGCTAAGACCCTTAAACCTGATTTGGATAATGCCAACGTAGGAATGTTAAATGTGAGTGTGAGGCGATTAGTATCAGAACAGGTACTGATCGCTATTTTTATATTAAAGAGAGGATAAAATGGACGGAAAGAATTTAAGGGAAAACCGGAAGTTGAACCAGAAGAAAATGGTTGTAACAGCAATGCTAATTGGAATTACAGTGGCTTTGTCACCACTATCAATTCCTGTCGGGACTTCCAGATGTTTTCCAGTACAACACATGATGAATGTTATAATAGCTGTAATTTTAGGACCCGGATACGGAGTGAGCGCTGCATTTGTAACATCAGTCATACGCAATTTATTAGGAATGGGAACGTTATTGGCATTTCCAGGAAGCATGATAGGAGCGTTATTATGTGGAATCGTGTATAAATATACAAGGAATATATGGATGACGTCAGCAGGAGAAATTGTAGGAACAGGAGTTATAGGTGGCATTGCAGCTTATCCGGTTGCAGCGTTATTGATGGGGAAACAGGTTGCAATATTTACATTTGTCGTACCGTTTCTGGTAAGCACTACAGGAGGATGTATTTTGGGAATCATATTGGTTAAGATATTGGAAAAAACCGGAGTAATTAGTTATCTATCTGATTCATTATTGAATTAGTAAAAGGATAATAATCATCAAATGTCTAATATAAATAGTTTTGCGATAAAATTCAGGAAAGTAGAGGAATACCATGAGTAAAAATTATTTCACACAGATGGAAGCGGCAAGGAAGGGTATAGTTACCGAAGAGATGAGAAGAGTTGCGCAGAAAGAAAATCGCAGTATGGAGGAGCTGATGCCGTTGATGGCAGATGGTAAAATGGTTATACCAGCTAATGTAAACCATAAAGCTCTTGATCCTAACGGCGTAGGAAGCATGCTAAAAACCAAGATAAACGTCAATTTAGGTGTAAGTAGAGATTGCAAGGACTACGATTTGGAAATGAAAAAAAGTAATGCGAGCTGTAGAATTGGGTGCAGAAGCAATAATGGATTTATCAAGTCATGGAAATACTCAACCGTTTAGAAAGAAGCTATGCGATGAATGTCCTGCGATGATCGGAACAGTACCTATCTACGATTCGGTTATACATTATCAAAGAGACTTGAATACGTTGACTGCAAAGGACTTCATAGACGTGATAAGGCTTCATGCACAAGATGGAGTCGACTTTGTTACATTGCACTGCGGAATTACGAGAAAAACTGTTGAGCAGATAAAAAATGGAACCAGAAAAATGAATATCGTAAGCAGAGGAGGCAGTCTCGTATTTGCTTGGATGAGTATGACAGGAGAAGAAAATCCTTTTTTCGAATATTACGACGAAATTTTAGAAATTTGCAGAGAATACGACGTGACTATAAGTCTAGGAGATGCTTGTAGACCAGGTTGCCTTGCGGATGCGACTGACGGAGTTCAAATAGAAGAGTTAATCAGATTAGGCGAATTGACTGAAAGAGCTTGGGCAAGAGATGTGCAGGTTATGGTGGAAGGACCGGGACATGTTCCGCTGGATCAAATCGCCGCAAATATGAAAATTCAGGAAACCATATGCAAAGGGGCACCTTTCTACGTATTGGGTCCCTTAGTAACTGATATTGCACCGGGATATGACCATATTACGGCCGCGATAGGTGGAGCTGTAGCTGCATGGTCGGGGGCGGCATTTCTGTGTTATGTTACACCTGCAGAACATCTGGCATTACCCAATGTAGACGATGTTCATCAAGGTATAATAGCAAGTAAAATTGCGGCACACGCAGCTGATATTGCAAAGAAGATTCCGGGAGCAAGGCAGCAAGATGATAGAATGGCAGATGCCAGAAGAATTTTAGACTGGGACGCGCAGTACAAAGAGGCACTGGATCCTGAAACTGCAAAGGCTATTAGGGACAGCAGATTGCCGGAAGAAGATCATGGTGATACATGCAGCATGTGTGGGAAATTCTGTGCTGTGAGAAGTATGAATAAGGCATTAGCAGGAGAGGTAATCGATATATTGTAGGTGGACATTAGAGTTTTAATGAGAAATAGAGAACTTTATGCAAAATTAAAATGAGAATGGCGTTTAAAAAAATAAATAGTAAAAAGAGCATAGATGACGACATATCAACTTCAACGTATGATCAATCAAATGAACTATGCTCTTATTTTATTGAAAAATCACAACTTTCATATAATATTAAAATCTATATCTGTGAATTTGCTTCATAGATTTTTCTTCGCATTGTGCGTTTTCTATTGATAAATCTGAGAAATATAATTATGATTACAAATAACAACAAAAGTATAGGAAGAACAATTTTTGAAATTCTAATCAGTACGTGGGAAAAGTAATTGAATTTCGAAAAGGGACTTAGCAGCTTTAACAGGGGTTTTGGCAACTATATTTCCATCGTATTTTACAAGGGCAAAAGCGACAGTATCTCCCTTTTTAATAGGATATTTATTGTTGTTGGCTTCAATATCAAATTGTAATTTCGACTTATCAAAATCATTAGGTAGAAGTGCTGAAACTTTTTCAGTGTTTTCACTGACAGTTCTGACTTTATAATTGGATTTTGACAGCAGCTTGTTAAAAGTGTTGTTTTTGCCGTCCTTTGTCACATCAGTTTTCTTGTAATTGGCAAATGCAAAATCAAACAGCTTCTTTGTATCATCATATGTGCCACCGACGGAATTTGTTGCGACATAGGCTATTAAAGTTACATTGTCTTTCTTTGCAATGGAAACTAAATTACCGCGAGATTCTTCCAGATATCCGGGTTTTCCACCGAGAAAATATTCATAGTAATGACTTTTGTATGGAAACATTTTATGGGTAGGATAAATATCATGACCCTCATTCAAATTGGTTTTAGATACAGTGTGCTTGGTTGCCATCAAGATTTTTCTCAATTCTTCGTTTTCATATGCAGCTTTTTGTGGCGAGAGCCATATCATAGGCTGTTGTGTAATGCTTTTTCATCATACCAACCATGAGGATTGGTAAAATTTGAGTTTTTTTCATTCCGAGTTCTCTGGCTTTTTGATTCATTAAATTTGAAAATCCTTCTACGGAACCACCTATATTTTCGGCAACGGCAATGGCGGCATCATTTGCTGATTCAAGGATCATTCCGTACAGAGCATCTTTTAAAGTCAATTTTTCGCCGGATTTTAATCCTATGTGTGTTCCACGATCCTTTTGACCTTCCAGAGCATTTTTCTGAAACAGTTATATCTTTTAGTATTATTGCCCTTTTCCAATGCTACTAACGAAGACAACACCTTGGTTGTGCTGGCAGGATATATTCTTTTATCTTTGTTGTGAGCATATAAAACGGCGCCAGTTTCAGCATCTATTACCACAGCAGATCCGGATGTTATTTTTAAGTCCGAAAAAGTGGATGTAGCAAAACCTCGCTGTGCAAATACGATGGAAAAAAAGAAAATGAAACTACAAATATAATTAGAGTTTTTCATCAATATATATTTACTTTTTCACTTTAAATATAAAATTCATGTTCTATTTAAAATCCTTATACATTTCAAAAATATCATATACACTACATTATGAATAATTATAATTTTTTTAAGGCAAGGAAAAAGCAGTAAGTTCACAAAGTTTATAATTTAGATGGAATAAATTTTAAAAATAAATTTATTTGACTAAATGAGTATAGTATAATTGTGGATATGGAGGAAGTTATGAGTTACATTAAGTTTGAAAAGGTATGTAAATCATATAAGCTGGGACATCAGAAAGTATCTGCGTTAAACGATATGTCCTTTGAAGTGGAAGATGGGGAATTTTGTATTGTGGCAGGTCAAAGCGGTGCAGGGAAAACCACACTGTTGAACGTTATGGGCGGAATTGATACAGTAGATGAAGGAAAGGTTATCATAGATGGAAATGATATAACGAAATGCGCACAAAAACAGATGACCGACTACAGGAGGCACCATGTGGGGTTTGTGTTTCAATTCTATAATTTGATTCAAGGATTATCAGCCAAGGAAAATGTGGAACTGGCTTCGGAAATTTGCAGAGAACCTTTTGATGCAGACTATGTATTGGAATTGGTGGGTCTCGAAAAAAGAAAGAATAATTTCCCTTCTCAACTCAGCGGAGGAGAGCAACAGAGAGTGGCGATAGCGAGGGCAGTCGCAAAAAATCCGAAATTGCTGTTATGTGATGAACCGACAGGAGCGTTGGACTACAACACGGGTAAAAAATATTTTAGAACTTTTTGCACAGAATATGTAAAACTGAAAAGAAAACTCTGGTTTTAATAACTCATAATTTGAGTATAGTATCTATGGCAGATAGAATCATAAATATGAAAAACGGCAGTATAACTTCGTGTGAGAAAAACTACAACGTAAAGAATATAAGAGATTTGGAATGGTAAATTATGAAGAAAAATAGTAAAATTATGGTTCAAAAAAATATTAAAAACAGTCTCTCACAATTTATTGCGGTAATTGTGATTATATTCTTCGTGTGGCATTTTTATCGGGTTTTCTCGCATCTAATCCCAATATAAAGAAAAGTATGAACGACTATTTGAAAAAAATGCAGATACATGGGATATAAAGGTGAGTTCTCCGCTGGGATATAAAAACGAAGACATAGAGAAAATAAAGAAAATTTCAGGTGTCAAAGGAGTTAGATACGAAGAGAAATAGATCTTTGGGTTGAAGACAGGGAAAAGAATAAAGCGGAAGCCAGGATATTTTTTTATGATGCAGACGGATACAATAAAACTGAGCTTATAGAAGGTAGGATGGCAAAATCCGATGGAGAATGTGTAGTTGAGATAGCTTCACCATATGGTTCAAAATTAAAGATAGGAGAAGAAATAAAAGTAAAGGGTAGGGAGTGAGAAAATATATAAGATTGTCGGAAAAGTGATTTCTCCCAACTTTACTTCTGCTCATGGAGAAGTCACTCAGCTAGGGATAGGAAAAGCGTATTTAGGTGTCCATTTGGCAGAGAGTCAAAGAAAACATTTGGTAGAAAGTCTGTCTGTAAGAGAGAAAATTATAAAAAAATCTAATGGGTTTGGTCAATACAATATATTGCATGTGCAAATTGAAAAATCGAGAATGTCAATTTTCTCAGAGAAATATAGCGATAAAGTGCATAGAATAAAGGGGCGAATAGAGAAAATAGGTGAAGCGAGTCTCAGGAAAGTTGAAAATAATTTAGGAAATTCTTTTAATAGTAATAAAATATCATGGAATGTGTCATCGTTGGAAGACGGCATAGGAATAAGCAACTTCAAAACGGATATAAAGAAAATAGAATCGATAGCAAAGGTGTTTCCTGTGTTCTTTTTTCTCGTGGCGTTTTTAGTAGTTACAACTACGATGACCAGGATGATAGATGATCACAGAAAAGAAATGGGAATTTTGAGATGTTTAGGATATTCCAAAGGAAGTATTTTTACATTTTATCTTACATATGGACTCTTTGCAGGGATAATAGGTATAATAGCAGGGATTCCCGTTGGATTTTCGTTATTTCCCAAGTTCATTACAAAGGCATACGCATCAACATATAACCTAATAAGTGAGAAGACCGTTTTCTTCTGGGATATAGCTATAATTGTGTCAGTAGTTGCAATAATTGTAATTTTTATAACAGTGACAGTTGTGGTAAGAAAGACATTGCATGAGATACCGGCGAGGTTGTTATTGCAAAAAACTCCGGAAGCAGGTAAAAAGAATTTTACTGGAAAGAATTGGATTTGTTTGGAAGAGACTTAAATTCAGTAGAAAAGTAACTTTTAGAAATATATTCAGATATAAAAAGCGATTTATCATGACCGTTTTTGGAGTCGCCGGATGTATGGCATTGCTCATAGCGGCATTTGGGCTAAGGGACTCAATAAAAAATATTTTGGATATACAATACAAGCAAATAAGCAGATATGATGTTACGGCAGTTACAGCAGACGGCACGTGGAAAAACAGAATCATGATCAATATGAAGATTTGCCGCTTCATATGAAAAAGGCTAATGTTACGACAAAGACGAAAAACTATGTGGATTCAGGAGATGATGTGTTGACACTAAATGTTGTGGATTCGACAAAAGACATTGAAAAATACATAGTATTCAAAGATGATGAAACGAAAAAGAGAATGCAACTGGATGATGAAGGGATTTTTTTATCAAAGAAAATCGCAGAAATATTTAATGTTAAAAAGGAGATTTCATAAAATTAGATATAGGAAATAAGGAGAAGCAATTTAAAGTTTCCGGTATATTCGAATATTATACAGGGCATCAAGGATTTATGACAAAGAAATACTACAGAAAAAAATTTCAGGAAAACCCTTGCAAATAACAGTGCTTTCATAAAGATAAAAAGAAAAAGTATACGATGGACTTTCAATAAATGAAAGGAGACAGGCAACACAAAAATATCGTTGAAGATATAAAGAAGATAGATGGAGTCAGTTACGTAAGCTCCTTGGATGATATAAAGGAATCATTCTCGAAATCGGTTAACAACATAAACGGAATAATTGCTGTTTTGAGCATATGTGCAGGTCTTCTAACATTTATCATTTTGTATTGCATGTCAAATATAAATGTTTTGGAACGTCAAAAAGAATTATCTACTATAAAAGTGTTGGGATTCTACAGACAAGAGATTAGAGGATACATATTTAGAGAAATAAATATAATTTCTGCGATTGGTATAATATTCGGTATTCCGTTAGGATTTTGGTTGCACAAATTCGTAATCAAAAAAATAGAAAATGGTGGAGTTATGTTTGTAAGGAACTTTTCAAACACGACATATGTTTATGCCATACTAATTACGGTATCTTTTGTCATTCTAACCAATTTGGTTATGGCGAGAAAAATAAATAAAATAGATATGGTTTCAGCTATGAAAGCTAATGATTAGAGGTAGCATGGATACAGACGAAAATGCAGGTATAATTTAGATGTCCAAAAGAAGAGAGGTGAATGAATTTGAAAAATCGTAATATAATTTTAATAGGAATGCCGGGATCAGGGAAGAGCACTATAGGCGTTGTTTTAGCAAAAAGTTTAGGTTACAATTTTATAGATTCGGATATTGTAATTCAAGAGAAACTCGGAAGACGTCTATGGGAAGTGATCGACAGCGTAGGCAAAGATGAATTCAATAGGATTGAGGGAGAGATCAACTGCGATATAGATCCTGAACTTGCCGTAATCTCTACGGGGGGAAGTGCAATATATAGTGAAAAGGCAATGAAGCACTTTAAAAATATAGGAACAGTAGTTTTTTTAGATGTAGATTTGAAGATTATAAAAAGGAGGCTCGGAGATTTGAAAAGGAGAGGAATCTCCATGAAAGAGGGAGAAACCATAGAAGATATATATCGAGAAAGAATAAATTTATATAGGAAATATGCTGATATAATTTTTAAACCTCAAGCGTTTTTCTATAAAAGATAATGTGAAGCTATAAAGGCGTTGTTTTAAATATTTTGAACAAAAGAAATATCAGATAGAGAGTCGAAGTTTTTGATTGAATGAAAATGGGTATCCGTAGAAGTGTGCGGATAAGATAAATTTTTCATAGTTTTAAGCATTATATCGAGGAGGAAAATTATATATGAAACAGTTAGTTTGTAATCCTATAGGTTATATTCATTCGCCGTTTCGTGATGTGAGAGATACACCTAAAAACGGAAAGGTTTATCCGGAGAAAGAGGCGGTTTTAGAGCTTTTAGAGGAATATAAAGAAGGAATGGCAGATATGAAAGTGGGAGAAAAGTTCATGGTTTTATTCTGGTTTGACAGAAGCGAGGGATATAAGTTGACAGTTCCTTTCCATGGAAACGGTCCTATGACAGGTTTATTTTCTACTCATGCACCGTTTAGACCAAATCCTATAGGCGTGACAACTATAACGATTAAAAAAGTTGAGGGAAGAAAAATTCATTTTACAGGAGTTGATATGTTCGACGGAACTCCCGTATTGGATATTAAGTCTGCGGGTCATGACGTGTGATGCATGAGATATAAATCAAAACAGCAAAGTGATACATACTGTAAAATTGCCCATAGAGCTACGTTTGTTAACGTTGATCTATGGGCAGTTTTCGTTCAATTGTAAATTCAATACCTTGCATTAGGATCATCTGTGAGTACTTTTTTTATCTGAATTATTAGAGTGGGTAAGAAAGACAATAAAATTATACAAAGAAAAAGAATTTCTATCTACCTTTGATATCGAAAACGCATTTTGAAGTTCGGGAACGAACAGAAGCAATGCCAATAACAGAAAGCCCAAAACAAATGCCCCGATAGTGTATAAATTTGTAAATATTCCCAGTTTGAATACAGATTGACCACCACGAGAGTTAAAACCATGCCAGAGTCTTGCAAGACATAAAGTTGAAAATGCCATAGTCGTTCCAAGTGACACATCTGATCGATAACCCTATAAAAAGCTGACATGGTTGACATGGATATCAAAAGACCCTGTATACCTACGTCAAACATGAATTTTTTGTCCATCATCGGATCTGAACGTCTTCTCGGTCGCCTATTTAGAAGTGCTAAATTATTTGGTTCCATGCTTATCGCAAGAGCAGGTAAGCTGTCGGTAATTAAATTTATAAATAATAGGTGAACTGCAGCAAAAGGAGCAGGCAGACCTGTGATAGATGCATATAACACTGCGAGAATACCGGCTGCGTTGCCTGACAGTAAAAATTTAATAGCATTTTTAATGTTTTCATAGATGTTTCTGCCGTTGACGACGGAATTCACAATAGTTGCGAAGTTATCATCTGTCAAAACCATGTCGGAAGCATCTTTTGAAACTTCGGTTCCGGTAATCCCCATAGCAATTCCGATGTCAGCTTGTTTCAGTGCAGGAGCATCATTAACACCATCTCCGGTCATAGCGACTATATGTCCCAGCTTTTGCCATGCATCTACTATTCGTATTTTGTTGTTTGGAGAAACTCTTGCGTAAACAGAGATATGTTCTATTTCAGCCATTAGCTCGTCATCGTTCATAGCATCTAATTCAAGACCTGTGATTGCTTTATCTCCGGAATTTAAAATTCCCAATTTTTTAGCAATGGCAGAAGCCGTAGTTTTGTGATCACCTGTAATCATAATGGTCTTTATACCGGCTTTAATACAGTCTTCAACGGCTTTAGCAGATTCTTCCCTAGGAGGATCCATTTCTATCTCAAGACCGATTAAGGTTAAATCGCTTTCATCTTCAAAACTCAAAATGTCTTTCTCGATAAAATCCTTTTGTGTAAATGCCAAAACTCTAAGACCGTTCTTTGAGTATTTATCATTCGCCTCAATGACATAATCCAAAAAACTTTTACTGATCGTTTTTTTATTGCCGTTGACATCTAAGTAGTATTTGCATTTTGAAAGTATAATATCAGGAGCACCTTTCGTAAACATCAACATGTTACCATCGATGTCGTGTAGCGTGCTCATGAGCTTTCTGTCAGAGTCAAAAGGTAGCTCAGAGAGTCGTCGGTAACGCTTAATTACACTGAGGTAATCGTCATTTAACTTGGTGTAGTAATCAACTAAAGCCGTTTCGGTAGGGTCACCGATAATTTTCCCATCAGTCATCAAGGAATCATTGCATAGAATGGAACAGAGTAATAATCTGGGTTTGTTTATAAGAAAACAGAAAGTGTCCTCTACTACCATTTTATTTTGAGTAAGAGTGCCGGTTTTATCAGAGCAAATTATTGAAACGCTTCCGAGACCTTCGACAGATTTTAACTTTTTTACTATTGCATTTTCCTTAGCCATGCGAGAAGTTCCTATGGCAAGAGAAATCGTAATGATAGATGACAGTGCCTCAGGTATGGCAGCTACTGCAAGGGCAACAGCAAATAAAAGAGCGTTTATCAGACTTTCTCCACGTAAAAGGCTCATAGAAAAAACTACGATGCAAATTAGAATAATCGACAGAGATAGTTTTTTGCTAAAGGAATCCATGCTTTGTTGTAAAGGCGTTTTCCTCTCCTGAGCATTGGAAATCAAATTGGCTATTTTACCAAGTTCAGTTTTTTCACCTACGCTGGTTGCAACAAATATTCCGCGACCATAAGTAACCAATGATGATGAAAATACCATATTGTGTTGATCTCCTAAAGGTGAATTTTCCAATTGGATAGTATCGCTATTTTTTTCAACGGGTTCCGATTCACCGGTCAAAGCACTTTCGTTGACTTTCAAAGAGAAAGAGGATATGATTCGTCCATCGCATGGAACGATATCGCCGGCCTCTATTTTAATTAAGTCTCCAACTACGATATCGGAGGCAGGTATTTCTACAGTCTTTTCATCTCTAAGCACTTTTGCAAAGGGTGCAGAGAGATTTTTCAGGCTGGCCAGAGATTTTTCAGCCTTTACATATTGCACAGTACCTAAAATTGCATTGAGAATTATTACTGAAATTATTACGATTGTGCTTTCAATGTTTCCGGTTGTAAGAGAAATTGTAGCCGCAACTATTAAAATAGCTACAAGAACATCTTTGAACTGATCTGCCATTACAGAAAAGATACTTTTCTTTTTTCCTTCAGGAAGTGTGTTGGAACCGTTAATTTTCCTGCTCTTAATTGATTCGGATGAAGAAAGCCCTGATTCTCTGGAAGATAATTCCCTGAGAGTTTCTTCAATACTCTTGTTATAAAAACATCTGACCTCCGCTAAATTTTTAATGAAAACTATGTGTGAAACACAAATTGATATGGTAAATATTTTAATACTATAATAAAGTTATTGCAAGGAGAATTTTACAGTGGAATTTTATTTTTTTCATTTGACATTTTATAATGGATTTTGTTAGAATTACTTGAGAGAAAAAGAAGGAGGAGAAGGTAATACTATGAAGAGGATCAAGACTTTAGGGACTAAAAAAATCTGAAGGTTTTCAATAGCAACCGGCGGTTGTGGAGAGTGTCAAACTTCTTGTCAATCAGCCAGTAAGACATCTTGTAGCGTGATAAACCAAAAATGTGAGCAAAGCAAGGTTAAATAGTATCTAAAAGAGCTGTCTCCAACGAGTCAGCTTTTCTATTTGTAAGGGATATCTTATGAAGGCACAGATATCGTGAAAATATATGAGTGCAATTTTTGAAGATTTAAGTGTGAATAGAGATTTAAAGGAAATATGAGATGATACATCGATATAAGAAAAAAGATTATAATGTTGTAATAGATGGAAACAGCGGGAAGTATTCACATCGTAGACGATTTGGCATATGATATAATAGGGCACTATGATAAAATTTTAAATGGAGATGAATGTACGAGAGATAGCGATAAGGAAAGAAGCTCTACGTTGAAGCATAGGCTGCAAAGCGAGATTAATGTCGAGAAACTCAGTGAAATTATATTTGAAAATATAAGAGATAAGTATGAAAACGTTTCAATAAATGACGTTGTTGAGACAGTAGAAGATGTACAAGAATTGAGAAGAAGCGGTAAACTGTTCAGTGATGATGAATTTAAAACGATTGCGGAGAATATGAAAAGCAGACTTTTAGTATTGAAGGCAATTTGTTTACATGTGGCTCACGACTGTAATATGAACTGTCAATACTGTTTTGCAGGAGAGGGAGAATACTGTGGTACAAGAGGATTGATGTCGTTTGAAACTGCGAAAAATGCCATCGATTTTTTAGTTGAAAACAGTACCGGAAGAAGAAATTTAGAGGTGGATTTTTTCGGTGGAGAACCGCTGTTAAATTGGGAAGTATGTAAAAAGACTGTAGAATATGCACGGAGCATCGAGGATAAAAAAGATAAAAATTTCAGGTTTACATTGACAACAAACGGGTTGTTGATCGATGATGATGTCATTGAATTTGCAAATAGGGAAATGAGCAATGTAGTTTTGAGTTTGGATGGGAGAAAAGAGATAAATGATCGAATGAGAAAAATGAAAAACGGACTTGGAACATATGACATTGTAGTTGATAAATTTAAAAAGCTGGTTGACAAAAGAGGAAATAAAGATTATTACATAAGAGGTACATATACGAAAAATAATTTGGATTTCACACAGGATATACTGCATATGGCGGAGTTGGGATTCAGAGAGCTGTCGATGGAGCCTGTGGTTGCAGAAGATGGAGAAAGTTATGCCATAGATCGAGGAGATTTGGATATAATTTTTGAGAATTACGATGAGTTATCGGAAGAGATGGTTAAAAGATATGGCAGTGATCAAGAATTTTATTTTTATCATTATACCGTTGATTTTACAGGGGGACCGTGTATTGCCAAGAGACTGTCAGGTTGTGGTGTAGGTACCGAGTACCTGGCAATTACTCCTGATGGAGAGCTTTTCCCATGTCATCAGTTTGTCGGAGATAAAGAATTTTTGCTAGGAACTCTGGAGACAGGCATTGTTAAAAAAGATGTGATTGATAAATTTAAAAATTGCAATGTGTACTCTCATGACGAGTGTCAGGATTGTTTTGCAAAATTATATTGCAGCGGAGGATGCAGTGCCAATGCATATCATAAAAACGGTGATATTGAAAAGGTCTATGAGCTGTCTTGTGAGATACACAAAAAAAGAATAGAGAATGCCATTGTTATGGAACTTGAAAAGCAGAAAAACGACAATTCGGTTTAAAAAAATATCAGAAAAAAACTTTATTATGATAATAGAAAATGGTAAAATGAGTATAAATTATGACATTTATGATGTGTAAGTGATAGAAACATAAATAATGTATATACATACGAAAATAGAGAGTGCGTGTTTCATTATTTGGTGAATGTTTTGAAAAGATAGAGTAGTATTCAAAGGAGAGATGTATGGCAAGATATGCAAAGCATACTTTCAGAAGTGGTAGATACACGAACGGTATAGTGAGAAGGCGTGGAATGGGAAGATACATTTTCCTCGTGATTTTAATAGTTATATTAGTCGTTGGAGGAGTGTTCCTGTTTAAGTTTTTTGATAGCAACAGCTACGATGACGAAAATTCATTTACGAAATATGCGAAAAGATATTTTAGCAGTGCTCAAGATTCAAACTCTATAGGAGAAGCACAGCAGGAAATAAAGTATGGAAAGCCTTCATCGGTGGGATTGAACTATCCAAAGGTGAAGATAAATTCTATAGATAAGCAGATAAAAATACTGGCGGAACGTGAAAAACAGAGCTTTTTAGGAGAACACGATCAAGGGAGCAAAGATGAAAAATTTGCGATGTTAATGACATATGATTCATACAAAGGGAAGCAAAATATTGCCAGTGTGGTGTTGAAAACAGTAGTCAGAGAAGAGAAAACCAATGGGAAACTGGAGCAAGTATCTTCCAAGGTGTCTGTTCTTAACTTCGACAAGGAGACAGGATCAAGAATATATCCGATAATGGTGTTTGAACCGGGATATCAGGAAAAGTTATACAGATATTTAGACGAGTACTTAAAGAAAAATTACAAAAGATAAGTTAAGTAAGAATTACAAGAAATACATCGATGTAAAGAGTAGTAAATTTGAGAACTTTGTATTTGATGGAGATAAGGTTGTATTATACTTTGCCGGCAACACCGTAACAGACGACAGCCAGATTATAAAAGTAACAATTTCGGAGTCAGATATAAAAGGGCTTTTCAGAAAAAATATAAACAGTAGAAAAATAGATCCTTCCAAGCCTATGGTAGCGTTGACTTATGATGATGGCCCGGCAGAGGGTACAACTGCTAAAATATTGGATATTTTAGAGCAAAATAAAGCAGTTGCGACATTTTTTGAATTGGGAAAGAATATAGAAAACGTTAGCGACTCTGATAAATTGCTGAAGCGAATGGATAGGATGGGATCGGAAATTGGCTCTCACAGCTATTCACATCCTAACTTGTTTACATTAACAGATGAAAAAGTTAAAGAACAAAGCGATTTAACAGATAAGGCGATAAAGAGCAGAATCGGATATGTGCCTACATTGTACAGGCCGCCGTATGGAAATGGCAATGAAAAAAACGACAAAAAAATATTCAACAAATCGGCAATTTTATGGTCTGTTGATACATTAGATTGGAAACACAGAAATAAAGATAATGTCATTAAAATAATTAAAAACAGTGGAAATTTGGATGGTAAAGTAATTCTGATGCATTCACTATACGACTCCACTGCAGAAGCGACGAAAGAGATAATCCCTTGGTTAAAAGCACAGGGATATCAGTTGGTAACCGTTTCAGAGATGTTATCATATAAGTATAACGAGGATCCGAAACAGGTTAAATTCTATGGATATAACTCTTTTATCCAAAGGATAAAAAAACAATGACAAAAACCAAAAAGCAATTGAAAAATTTGCATATTAAAAAAAGATCAATGTCCAAATGAGAGATTCATGGAAAGCGACTTGATAGTCCATCGAGTCGCTTTTTAAAATTTAGTGAGAGGTAGAGTATTTTTGAACAGTATCATTATCGTGTGTATAGCGACATTGTGTGGCTGTGTTATGGGAATATGTGCCGGGAAAATATTAAAAAACATATATAAAAAAATATTTTTGAACTCGGCAGAGATTCAAGATGATTCAGGAAGTTCGTACGAGATTTTCAATAACGCCGGTGTAACACGCGAATTTCGTCAATTTGAGATTAAATCTGCAGAAGTTTTTCGAAAAAAATTTGTATCAAAACTTGCAGAAAAATTAAAAAAATATTGCATCTAAACAAATTGTGGATGTTTTTAAATAAAAAAATGAAAATTCAATAAAGAAACGGATTTCAGAGGAAATAGAGAAATATTTTGAAGAGAGTATCCGAGAATTTTTATGTAGAGTAAGGAAAGAAGAAAAACCGTATATGAAGTTCTATCTGATGAAAGGTTATGCTTTTTGCGATGTGAGTATCAGTGATATGATAGTTAAAAATAAGAAAAAAATCTTTCAGAAAAAGATATATTTGGAAATCAAAAATGCACAAATTGAAAAATTTTTAGCAATCAAGGTAAGAGATGGCATCAGAGATAAAGTTAAACGGAAACTTTTGATGTCCATCGTTGTCAATGAGGGATTGCTGAATGAGTTTGAAACAGGCGTGGAAAAAGAGCATTGGATATTACTTAGAATCGCAATTTAAAATGTGATTTAAGCACTAAGATAGATGATAAATTAGATGAGATATTAAAATTAAAAAAATTAAAGATTATTTCACGAAATTTGTAAAATACTATTTACAATTGCTCGAATCTAAATATGAAGGAAGACAGAACTTAAAGATAGAAAATCTTGAAATTTTATCAAAAAGATAGCGAGGATATATTTGAGAAGCCGGAGACAGAAATTTCAAGAATTTTATATGATAGATTTGTTAGGGAAAAAAATAGAGAATTTTAGATGAAATTTACGGAAATTCCAAAAATGGACGCATTATTTAATAGATTACGTATTAAGAGAAGATAATGTTCAGTTGTTGGTGAATGCTGTTAAAAACAAATATGAAGAGAGTCGAGTTTTAGTGGCAACCGGAACAGCAATCGGTCTGGTTTCATCAGTTGTTTCAAATATTTTTATTTTTTTCTTTAAAATATGCCCGATGTTGAGAAAGGTTATATTGCGAGAAAAATATTAAAATTATAAACTTTAAGTTATTTTTGAGAGGAGATAAAAATGGAAGCAAAAGAAAAAAAGAAAATTTCATTTCCGACGGCATTTACCGTGCTGTTTATAGTTCTAGCTTTGGCGTGTATTTTGACCTTCCTAATTCCGGCAGGCTCATATTCAAAGTTACAATATGATGCCGGTGATACAGGGGCAAATGAATTTACGTTGACGAAACCGGATGGAACAACAGAAATTTTACCTGCAACACAGGACACATTGAAAAAATTGGGAGTGGATACTCCAATTGAGAAGTTTACGAAAAAAGAAATCAAAAAACCCATAGGTATTCCTGGAACTTATCAAAAATTAGAGAAAAATCCACAAGGAGTGAAAGCCTTTCTCTCAGGTTCTGTTAAGGGAGTATACGAATGTATAGACATAATTTTGTTCGTTCTGGTATTGGGTGGATTGATTAACATATTAGACCATTCAGGTGCTTTGGTGCAGGTATAAGTGCTTTGTCGAGGGCGACTAAGGGCAAGGAGTATATTCTCATAATCGTGGTAACTATTTTGATATCTTTAGGAGGGACGACCTTTGGCCTTGCAGAAGAAACCATAGCACTGTATCCGATACTGATACCGGTGTTCATCGCAGCTAAATACGACGTATTGGTGTGTATTGCGGCGATATATATGGGATCTTCCATAGGAACCATGATGTCAACAGTAAACCCATTTTCAGTGGTGACAGCTGCAAATGCTGCAGGTATTAATTTTACAGCGGGAATGGGTTTCAGATTAGCAGGACTTATCATAGGAACAGCCGTAACTATAATTTACATCTTAAGATATGCTGGCAGAATTAGAAAAGATCCTACAAAATCACTCATTTATGAAGATAAAGAGCGCATAGAAAAGAAGTTTGATAAACATGCAGAAGACCTTGTTATGACTCTTAGATTTAAGATAGCTCTGATATTGTTTTTAGCGGCATTTGTTGTCATGGTATACGGTGTAGCTATTAAGGGATGGTGGTTTGAAGAAATGACCGTATTATTCTTGGTCACTTCCGTAATAATAGGAATTGTTTTGAGAGTATCGGAAAAGGAATTTGTTTCCAAATTCATTGAAGGTGCAGGCGGACTCATTGGTGTAGGTCTCGTAATAGGTATTGCCAGGGCTGTAAATATCATTTTGGAAACAGGAAAGGTTTCAGATACTATTCTTTACAAATTGTCGGGAATAGTGTCAGGAATGAATCCGTTCCTATTTATCGTGATAATGATGTTAATCTTCGTAGTGCTCGGTTTCTTTATAAACTCATCTTCGGGGCTTGCCACATTGTCGATTCCAATCATAGCACCGCTGGCTGATGCAGTAGGCATGCCTAGAGAGATAATAATTTCAGCTTATATTTTCGGTTTAGGTATGATTTCATTCATAACACCGACAGGATTGATTCTTGCAACATTGGATTTAGTTGATGTAACGTATAATAAATGGATTAAGTTTGTACTACCTTTAATGGGAATACTTACAGTGTTGAGTATGATATTATTAATCTTACAGGTTGCATTTTTCGAAATAGAAAATTGATTTTTAGATGACGGATAATGAGGTAATTATGGAAAATTTCAACAATGTAAATCATATAATTGATGATTTAAAAGAAGAAATGTTAAACGACTTATCTGACCTGATTAAAATTCCAAGTGTAGGTGATGAGCCGATAGGAAGTTGTCCTTTTGGAAGCGAAGTTCAGAAGGTTTTTGAATCGTTTTTAGAAATCGGAAAAAGAGACGGTTTTGACATATGCAATGTGGACAACTATGGAGGACACATTGAATTCAAAGGAGAGAGCGAAGATATTTTTGCACTGCTCTGTCATGTCGATGTAGTACCGGCAGGAAGTGGTTGGGATCAAGATCCGTTTACGGCAACTGTAAAGGACGGCAAGCTGTATGGAAGAGGTGCTATAGATGACAAGGGTCCTACCGTGGCAGCTTACTATGCCATGAAAGCACTGAAGCGGGCAGGATTTAAGCCTAAAAAGAATATCAGATTGATAATAGGACTAGATGAAGAAACTAATTGGGATGGAATTAAATATTATCTGAAAAAAGAAAAAACGCCGTGTATGGGATTTGCACCTGATGCTGATTTCGGTTATACATTGTGAAAAAGGTCTTATAGTATTCGATTTGATAAAGAAAATAGAAAAGGCGGAAAATTTAAATGAACATAGAGTAAAACTTGTCAGTCTGAAAGGAGGAAATGCTCCCAACATGGTGGCTGACAGGGTTTTAGCTTCCATAGAAAACGCAGATTTGACCAATATCGTAAATTCTATGTTGAAAGGACCGGACATACGGTGCAATGTGAAAAAAACTAAGACAGGATGTGTGATAAAAGTAGCAGGAGTTTCAGCTCATGGTGCCATGCCGGAAAAAAAGGTGTAAATGCAATAACAGTTTTCTGTGAATTAGTTAAAGATGTGGAGTTTTCAAATGATAGAATCAATGATTTCATAAAAATTTTACAACGAAAAAAATAGGGTTTAATTTTTCACGGAGAAAAATTTTTGGAATAGACTTTGAAGATGCGCCATCCGGCAAAGCTTAATTTTAATGTAGGTATGTTATCCATAGATGAGGATAATATAAAGTTGACAATAAACATAAGATATCCTGCAACTATGACAGAAGATGATATTTATGCCGGAATGGAAAAACGGTAACAGGGTACGAAGTTGTAAAAATCGATCACTTGGCACCGCTTTATGTTGCAAAAGATCATGAACTCGTAAAAGGTTCTTATGGAAGTTTACAGAGAATTTACGGGAGATAACGAAACGGAGCCACTGGTGATAGGGGAGCAACATATGCGAGAACTATACCAAATTGCGTGGCTTTTCGGACCTGTGTTTCCGGGAGAAGCATCAGTTGAACATCAGCCAAATGAATTCATATGTATTGAAAGCATGATAAAGTCTACCAAAATGTATGCTGAGGCGATATATAGACTATGTAAATAGGGTGAAGTTTTTATGAAAAGGGTATGTGTATTTATAGATAACAAAAAAATCTGTAAAAAAATTTATGACGGGTGATTTTTCAAAGAGCATTTTGAAGGAGAATACATGTCAAATAAGTGACGAAAATGATAATGTTGAAAATGGATACATCGTTCACATAACATCGTATGATATGTATTTTATGAAAAAAAGTGAAGAAAAAGAGGATTTAAGCTTATTTACACAGTGCGGCGTCGAAGCTTGGAATGGAAGAAAGGGTAATCTGTTCAAACAATCTCAAAAACACCATAGAAGAGTTTTTGAATGAAAATCAAATACAAAAATTTTCGTGGATCGAGATGAGACATCTCACAATATGAAAGAAGTGATTTCTATTTTAAAGGCTCAGAGAGATTTGGAGATTATCGACATATAACTTTTTATGCGATTTAGGTAATTATAAATACCTTAAATTTAAAAGGTGAAAAATATAAACAGCAAGATTTACATAAGGTGAATCTTGCTGTTTTACTCTATTTGAGTGTAGATTTATCTCGTGATGATTTCTAAAGCGTATTTAAACATATTGTCGTTTGCGTACATACGTTGTTCCACTGTAAATTCTTCACCGGTCAATATGTGATCAGATATGGTCATCATAGCGAGGGCATCTCTCTTGTGAAAAGCTGCGTTCAGATACAGTGCAGCCGCTTCCATTTCAACAGCTAAAACATTCATATTAAGCCATTTGTTAAACCATCCATCGGTTGTATCGTAAAATGCATCAACCGATAGAGTGTTGCCTGCTCTATAGTTCAGTTTTAGTTCATCGCCAACAGTCGCTGCTTTTTTCAATAATTCCCAACTCGCACTTGGTGCGTACGAAGGTGGAAGATCAAAAGCTTTATGAAAATTTGAATCTGTAGAAGCGGCAATGCTCAAAATTATATCGCCAAGGGAAATATCATTCTGAAAAGCACCTGCAGTTCCGATACGAATCACCTGTTCGACGTCATACTCCTTGAAAAGCTCCCAAGAATAAATTCCCATAGACGGCATGCCCATTCCTGAACCCTGAATAGAAACGGGAACACCTTTATATGTGCCGGTAAATCCCAGCATGTTTCTAACCTGGCTGTATTGTTTTGGCGAATCTAAGAATTTTTCAGCTATATATTTAGCTCTCAGCGGATCACCGGGCATGAGAACACGACTGGCTATTTCTCCTCTTTGTGCTGCAATATGAGTACTCAAAAATAATTACTCCTTTCTATTCTATTTTATGGTATCATATAAAGGGTATAGATATATGATTACGACTATTATACACAAATGTAACATATATTACAAACTCGACGATAGGAGAAATATATGAGTATCGAAAGTAGATTACATGAAGTTAGAAATTCGAGCAGCATAAAGGAACTACTGACACAAAGTGCGGAAATTTTTTCAGATTCGCCAGCATACCTAGTCAAAAACAAAAGAGGCGGAGAATATGTCCCCGTGACTTATATACAGTTAAAAAAAGACGTCGATGCATTAGGTACAAAATTGTTAGAAATGGGATTACAAGGGAAAAAAATCGCCATTTTAGGTAATAATTGTTATCAGTGGATTGTCGCATATTTAGCTGTTGTCGGAGGTGTTGGAGTTGCAGTGCCGTTGGACAGAGAGTTAAAAAAGGGTGAAATAGAAAATTTAATCGATACCGCTCAGTGCAGTTGTGTTTTTTATACTGAAAATTATGCTAAAAATTTGGTGGATATAAACGTGAAACACATGATTTCCATGAATGCATATGAAGTTGAGGAGGATTTCAACAGAGAGAATCACATTTTAAATCTAGTGAAGCAGGGGAGCACTCTGTTGGAAAATGGGGATAAAAGCATATTTAGAAAAGAAAATAGATTTGGATGAGATGGCGTTGTTGTTATTCACATCAGGTACGACAGGAACACCGAAAGGAGTTATGCTGTCCAATACAAACGTGTGTCATGTGGTTAGAGCTACCAGTCAAATATACATGATAAACCCGGGGGAAGTTACACTTTCAGTTCTGCCGATTCATCATACCTTTGAATCTGTAATAGGAAACTTAGTCACTCTTTTTCAGGGAGGTACTGTAGCATTTTATGAAGGACTTAAATATGTTCTCAAGAATATGCAGGAAGCAAAAGCAAGCTTCATCGTAGGTGTACCTTTGATAATAGAGTCTTTGTACAACAAGATTTGGAAGGCGGCTGAAAAAAGTGGAAAAGATAAAATGCTGCAGAGAGCAGTAAAAATTAATAAGACCTTGATGGCATTCAGAATTGACCGAAGAAAGAATATTTTTAAGTCTGTTAGGAAAAATTTCGGAGGGAATTTCAGCAGAGTTATAAGCGGTGCGGCAGCAATAAACCCTACAGTCCTCAGAGGATTTATAGATCTCGGCTTCAGCGTAACACAGGGATATGGATTGACGGAGACTTCTCCATTGGTGGCAGGTGTTCCGGATTTTGAGAGACTGTATAACAAGGCAGGGTCCTGTGGACCGGCTATTCCCGGCGTAGAAATTAAAATCCACAATCCGGATGAAGATGGAATAGGAGAGATCTTGATAAAGGGTCCCAATGTGATGCTCGGATATTACAATATGCCTGAAGAGACTGCCAAAGTAATCAAAGACGGATGGTTTATAGTGGAGATTTGGGCTTTTTGGACAAAGAAGGTTGGCTGTATATAACAGGTAGACAAAAAAATGTTATTGTAACCAAAACCGGTAAAAATATATATCCGGAAGAAATAGAAGCATTGATAAAAGAAAATAAGTTCGTAGCAGATTCAATGGTATACGGATTGAAGGAGGAGAAAGGCGAAGAGTACTATGTAGCTGTACAGATACAGCCTGACAGAGAAGCTTTAGCGGAAGAAAAGGGTGTAATATCTCAAGAAGAAACATATAATTTATTCAAAGAATGGATTGATACAGTCAACGAGAAGCTGGCAATTTACAAAAGGATTAAAAAAGTTCAGATAAGGACAGAAGATTTTGTCAGAACCACTACCAGAAAAATTAAGAGACAGGAAAATATATAGTGATTTATAGCGATGTTACAGGATGGGTAATTCTACTCTGTAACATCACTTTTTATTTTAGAACTTTTGCAACAGATTCGTACACAGCACATTTGTACGGGGATGATATCATACTCAGGAGAAATATAGAAGCTATTATCTATGGGAATCCCTGTTTTGATAGCACAACCAAATAGAACTAAAATGTCTAAATGGACTTTGACTTTTTATTCTAAAAGAAGTAGTATACATAGAGATTAGACCTTACTAACTATCAATTTATTACTGGAGGTGCTGAAATGAGCTTAACCATGGAATTGGGCGATAACGTAAAGGTTCTGGCACGAGACGAGAGTCACGCCATTCTCGAAGTTAAAGACGATACCGGAGAGGGTCTCATGACAATGTATACACCCTTTGTAGGAGTCTATATCAATATTTCTGATATGCACATGCAGCAATGTAATTCAGGCTTTCTTTTGGAGGAAGATGCAGATGTTGTCTGTTTTGACCATTGCAAGGAGGGACGGATTGAGTTGGAGACTTCGGAAGGCGTTTACAGTGTCCTTCAGGAAAAGCAGCTTCGGATTGATGATCGTAGGCATCATAGCGGACATGTGGTCATGCCGCTTAATCATTTTCACGGAATCAGTATTTATATCGATCTTGCGCCGCAGGGAATTGCTGCGTTTGTTCCGGAGTTCTCTGTTGATATTCATCGATTGAGGGACAAGTTCTGCAAAGAAGGTGAGCCTTATATTCTAAAAAATGACACGGCGGTGGAAGGGATTATGGCATGTCTCTATCATCCGCCTGCAAATCTCGGTCCGGATTACTACCGGCTTAAAATTCTTGAACTGTTACTGTATCTTAATGCTGTGGAAATACGGGAAGGAAACCGGAAAGAGATTCGCTTTTTTCGCAGCTCTGCCGATAAGCTTCGGGAGATTCATGCACAGATTACAGAAAATCTATCCGTGCACTTTACGATTAGGGAATTATCTGAAGAATATGACATATCACAGACAGAACTCAAAAACAGTTTTTAAGGAGATGTATGGGGATTCCATCTATTCGTACTTAAAGCGGTACCGTATGAATACTGCGGCTTCTCTGCTGATAAAAAAATCTGGACATGAGCGTATCTGAGATTGCGCATTTTGTCGGATATGAGACAACAGGAAAATTCGCTGCCGCATTTCGGCAAATCATCGGTACTACGCCTTTGGACTACCGCAAGCATCGAACAAAGCTGGCAGATAATTTGATAAATATATAGGAGGCTAAAGAAATGATAAGTCAAAACCGAAAACTGACAGGAAAAGATGTAATTGCAATCGGTATCTATTCTGCAATCTACTTTTGTGATGAATTTTGCCGCAATGATTACGGGGTTCATTCCACTGTTCTGGATTTTGCTCGCCGGAACCGCAGCAATCCTCACCAGCATTCCATTTTTGTTGATGGCAGTAAAAGTTCCTAAGCCTGGAGCTGTCCTAATTATGGGCTTCATCACTGCTTTTTTGTACTTTATTACAGGGCAATTTACAGTGCTCATTCTGATCACGATGCTGATTGCCTGTGTTCTTTCAGAAACATACAGGTATATAACGAAGTATGCTCTTAAATTCAGGAATCTTGTGGTCGCTTTCATCCTGTTCAGCTACGGTATGGTAGGATCGCCGCTTGCCTTATTTGTGTATCGTGAGAGCTTCTTGGCACAGATTAGCGAAACCATGAGCCGGAAATATGTTGTGGCAATTTCTTCCTATATCACTACACCTATGTTGATTCTTTTGTTAGTTTCACCAATCGTCGGCGGATTACTGGGTGCGCTGATTGCCAAAGGGATATTCAAAAAACATTTTGAGAAAGCTGGTATCGTTTAAATGCACTATCGGAAGATTGATCCTCGTGCCGGTCTTTTTATTCTCCTTCTTGCCAACATCGGAATGTTCCTGGAAAGAACCAACATGCAGGGAAATGCTATGGCTGGAGTAATTATTGCAGTGCTGATCATGTATGGCTGTCCGAAAATTGCGACAGGCGGAGTAGTATTCCTGTTGCTATTATATTGTCTGCAAACCTTTGTTCTTTCTGTATTACCCATAGCTTTTACTACTATGTTTTCGGTATTTGTGAATATGACAAGACGTATGATTCCCTGTCTTTTGACGGGGGCATTGCTGGTAAAGAAGTGCAGTGTCCCTGAGTTTGTTGCCGCCATGCGCAAACTGCGGCTGCCTCAAAATCTCATTACTGCCATGGCTGTCACGGTTCGTTACTTTCCAGCTATTTCAGAAGAGCTTCATCACATTATAAATGCAATGAAGCTCCAGAGGATTACGGCGGGGAGAAAAATCGAGTGTTATCTGGTGCCAATCATGCTTTCTGCGACAAAAACCGCAGAAGAACTCTCTGTGGCAGCAGTAGTCAGGGGGGGGTTGACAGTCCGAAGAAAAAGACCAGTGCAGTGAAAATCGGTTTCAGTGTGACAGATATTTCCTGTATGCTGATGACCGCCACAGGAGTAGTACTTATCTTGATATTTGTGAAAGGGTAAAATGATTGAGCTTATTGATGTGAATTATAGAATAGATGAATATGCGATTCTGACAGAAATCAACTTGAAGATACCTACTGGTGAATGCGTCCTCCTTGCCGGAGAAAGTGGCAGCGGTAAGACGACTTTAACGCAACTTATCAATGGGCTGATTCCTCATTTCTATTCATGTGGGCAGCTTGACGGAGGTGTATGTATTCAAGGAGTTCCGGTAGCTGAGACGTGTATGTATAAACTGGCAGAAAAAATCGGTAATGTATTCCAAAACCCTAAATCACAATTTTTTTATACGGATTCTTCCGCTGAAATTGCGTTCGGACTGGAAAACCGTGGAGTTCAGCCAGATAAAATCCGGAAGAGGATTGTGACAACAGCGAATGATCTTGAAATTGAGAATCTACTTGGCCGGAACATTTTCAAACTCTCGGGTGGAGAAAAGCAGATTATCGCATTTGCTTCGGCATATGCTGTGGAGCCGGAAATTTATGTACTCGACGAACCATCATCCAATCTGGATAACACATCCGTTGAGCGATTGAAGGGACTGCTTCATTATATTAAGTCGCAGGGGAAGACCGTGATTATTGCGGAGCATCGGCTGAATTATCTTCAATCTATTGCAGACAGAGTCGTATATCTCAGGAGTGGCCGGATTGTGCGGGAATTCAAGGCAGCACAGTTCCGCGCACTCTCCGAAAGGGAACGGATTTCGATGGGACTTCGCACCCTAAAAGAAACGCGAATCACGATTCCTGAATGCACAACCATCAAGGGGGAACTTTACATCGAGCGGATTTACAATCGTTACACGAAACAGGAAATCTGCTTAGGGGCTTCTGCAGGAGATGTAATCGGAATTGTGGGAAAGAACGGAGCAGGAAAAACAACGCTGTGCAAAATGATCTGCGGGTTGTTGAAGGAGCAATCCGGTACAGTCAGCTATAAGGGAAAAAATCTGACGCGAAGACAAAGACAGAAGCTCTGTGCCATGGTTATGCAGGATGTAAACCATCAGTTATTTGCAGACAGTGTTGTGAACGAATGTAGGCTGGTGGCACCAGATGCGTCGAAAGAAATGATTGATCAGCTTCTGTGTAAATTTGATCTGTTTCCCTATAAAGGGGTGCATCCTGCCGTCCTGTCGGGAGGTCAGCGTCAGCGGCTTGCCGTATGCCAGGCGGTGCTGTCGGGAAAAAAGGTGATGATATTCGACGAGCCGACAAGCGGGCTGGATTATACGCACATGATGCAGATAGGTGAGATCATTCAGAAGCTGTCTTGTGAGGGATATATCGTTCTGGTGATTACACACGATTATGAATTCCTGAATATGGTCTGTCACAGTGTGATTCAATTAGATGGGCAAGGCCCGGTCTGTGCGAGGAGGGATACCGAGTGAAGAAGAAAAAAAGAAAAAACTGGTTTAGAGTACTGCTGTCTTATGCAGATGGAAGCGAGCGCAGGATGTGGCTTTCAGTTATCCTCTCGATTGTCAGCATTGTGAGCGGACTAATCCCTTTTTACTGTGTTTATCGAATGGTTGACGCATACTTGGCTGGGTCGCTTGAAAACTCAGTCATTATTTTTTGGGGAGTGATTGGTGCTATATCCTATGTGGTCAAAGTAGTTTGTTTTGGATTTTCAACTGGGCTTTCACATCATGTTGCATACTATGTTTTAGAGGGCTTGAGACTTAAAATTGCAGACGCATTTTTGAAGGCTTCTCTTGGAGATGTGCAGGAGCACTCCATCGGGGAGATTAAAAATGTGATTGTAGACAGAATTGAGGAGATTGAGCCGCCTCTGGCTCACATGATTCCGGAGGGCAGCGGACATCTTGTACTTCCAGTCGTCAGTCTGATTGCGTTGTTCTTCCTTGATTTCAGAGTTGCGCTAGGTTCTCTGCTATCTTTGCCACTCGGTTTTGTATTCATGCTGATTACCTTTGCAATCAGTGGAAAGAGCATGAAAAAGTATATGGAATCCAATGCGCGTTTGAACAGTGTAATCGTTGAATACATTGAGGGGATTGAGGTGATTAGAGCCTTTGGAAAAGCCGGTAGCAGTTATAAAAAATACGCTGACGAGGTCCTTGAATACAAAGGATTTGTAATCGACTGGATGAGAAATACCTGGGTGACAATGAAACTCGCTTTTGCCTTCATGCCAGCCACACTCTTGGGTGTTGTTCCCGTCAGTCTCTTTCTGGTTTCCTGCGGTAGACTTTTCCGTGTCTGAGATGACGCTTGCTGTTATGCTGGCCATGTCTATGATTGTGAGCTTTGCAAAACTGGAAATATTCGCTAATAGTATACGTCAGATGAAATATACCGTAGATCAGACAGAAGCTTTTTTAAACATGACAAGATTGTCCGAGCCGAGATCTAAATCAACACTCAGGGGCAGGGATGTGCACCTAAAAAATGTCCACTTTTCTTACTCAGTAAAGAGCGGAGAGATCCTTCATGGAATTGACCTCACACTGACTCAGGGGAGCTATACCGCCCTGGTCGGTCCCAGCGGAGGGGGAAAATCTACCTTAGCGAAGTTGATTGCACGATTTTGGGATGTTTGTGACGGAAGCATTGAGATTGGGGGAGTGGACATACGAAACATTCCCATTGATCAGTTATCAGAATTGGTGAGCTTTGTTATGCAGGATAATTTTCTGTTTCAGACTTCCGTTAAAGAAAACATCCGCATTGGCAACCCTTACGCAACAGATGAAGAGGTTATAGCCGCCGCAAAGAAGGCTCGCTGCGATGAGTTTATTTCAAAGTTGCCGGACGGATACGATACATCTGCGGGTGAAGCGGGGAAAAAACTTTCCGGCGGAGAAAAGCAACGCATCGCCATTGCGCGTATTATGCTGAAAAACGCACCGATTGTTATTTTGGATGAAGCCACCGCTTTTACCGATCCGGAAAATGAGCACTTAATTCAACAGTCAATTTCGGAGCTTACCAAAGGAAAAACCCTTCTTGTCATTGCGCACCGGCTGTCTACGGTGAAAGATGCGGATAAAATCGTTGTTTTAAATGACGGTATGGTGGAGGCTATAGGTACCCATGAGAAACTTTTGAAACATACACCGCTCTACAAGAAAATGTGGAGTGCTCACATTGAATCAAAGGATTGGAGACTACAAGGAAAGGATGGTAAGGTCAATGTTTAGAACGATAAGGCGAATCATTCGTTGGTGTGGAGATTTCAGAAAACGTCTTTACATAAGCTTTTTTTTCTCATTTCTTTCTGGATTGTCTCTCGCCGGTCCCGTTGTATATGCGGGTTATATCATTGGAAAGGTTGTGCAGTGGCGAGACGAAGATTGCCGTGTTCCAATCAACCTTTGGTTGCAGAGTCTGGGTGTGATTTTTATCGCGATTCTACTGCGATTTCTGCTCGACTATGTGAAAGCGAGATTTCAGGAAACCATCAGCTATGAGCTGGTTGCACGGGATCGATTGGCGATAGGGACAGCATTGAAGAGGGTTTCTCTGGGGTATTTTCAAGAGAACGATACAGGCACTGTACTCAATTCCATTACCACAGGACTTTATACTTTGGAAAATATGGGAATGCGGATGATAGATACCTTTGTCGGAGGATATTTGAGTTTTTTTTGCATTTTCATCCTGGTTCTGATCATACATCCCTTTGGCGCATTGCTTTGTCTGGTAGGCGTCCTGCTGTCCTTTCTCTGTTTATCTCTCATTTCAAAGTACAGCACAAGAAATACACTTGTTCAGATCGGTGTAAACAAAAAGCTGACAAGAGCGGTCGTCGAATATACCCGTGGATTGCACGTTGTGAAATCGTTTGGTATGGAGGGAGCATCTTTTTCCGCATTTCGAAAGGCTTGCCTGGAAACGAGAAAGATTGCTCTGAGAATCGAAAGGGGCTTTATCCCATTTAACTGTCTACACCTGCTTGCGTTAAAGGCCGCTAGTATCGTTATGATTATTTCTGTTATGGGAGCCGGACTATCCGGTAATCTTTCCCTGCCAATGGTTTTGGTATTCTCTCTGCTATCATTGATGCTCTTTAATTCGCTTGAGCCGATTGCAGACAGCGCACATATCCTTTCCGTTATCAATAATGCCATGGATCAGATAGAAGCACTGTCTCCCGACAACTATATTGATGATGATGGAAAGGATATTTCACTTTCGGGATATGATATTCATTTTGAGCAAGTGAAATTTTCTTACGACAAGGGGAATGAAAAAAGGAATGTTATTGAAGATATGAGCTTCCAAGTAAGAGAAGGAACGACAACAGCAATTGTAGGACCGTCCGGTAGCGGAAAGACAACGCTTTGCAGGCTTATGGCGCGCTTCTATGATGTGAGCGAAGGACGGATTACTCTCGGTGGACATAATCTCAAGGAATTTACCTGCGACAGTCTGTTATCGAATATTTCCATGGTGTTCCAGAACGTTTATCTGTTTCACGACACCATCAAGGCAAATATCTGCTTTGGAACAGAGCAGGCATCTGAGAAAGAGATGATCCGTGCTGCAAAGCAGGCGTGTTGTCACGACTTTATCATGGCTCTTCCAGAAGGGTATGATACCGTAATCGGTGAGGGAGGTTCCACACTTTCCGGCGGAGAAAAACAGCGCATTTCCATCGCCCGCGCCATTTTAAAAAATGCGCCTATCGTCATACTTGATGAAGCCACGGCTAGCCTTGATCCTGAAAATGAACATCTGATACAGGAAGCATTGACAGAGATGACGGTTGGAAAGACCGTGATTATAATAGCTCATCGGTTGGCAACGATTGAGAATGCTGATCAAATTCTCGTGATTGACGGTGGTCGTGTCGTACAGAAAGGCACGCACCAACGGCTAATCGGGCAGGATGGACTTTATCAGCGTTTTGTCAAAATCCGCAAGCAGGCTGAGAGCTGGTCGATTGTCTGAAAGCGAGAGACCGAAATGAAAACTTCACATGTCTGGAGAAGATTATTTTAAAAAGCAATTCATGTCATTCAAAAATATAAAGATGTGGAGAGTTCCATAGATTTAGCTAGACATATGTGCATATCAAAGCCCAGCGTCAGCCATACGGTTGAGCTATTGCAAAAGGATTAAAAAAGTTCAGATAAGGACAGAAGATTTTTATCAGAACCACTATCAGAAAAAAATTAAGAGACAGGAGAATATATAGTGATTTATAGCGAATAGATGTTTGGTTTATTCGCTATTTTAATGCATTTTAATTAAGTAGTTTTTAAATTTTTATAAGAGAAAAGTGACATAAAAAGTAAAAATGTATCATCGGTTCGCCATTTTTAATGCAATATATAATTGACAAAAAGTAAAATATAATATATATTTATAAGTGAGAGGGGGATTACAGTGAAGAATATAAAGATGAAAATCGCTAGGATTGAATGCAATATGAAACAGGCAGATCTTGCAAATGCAATAGGAGTCACAAGGCAGACGATTAGTTTAATAGAATCCGGTAACTACAATCCTACATTAAATTTGTGTTTAGCAATTTGTAAAACCTTAAACAAGACTTTAGATGAGTTATTTTGGGAGGTATAGCCATGAGAAACGATTACGTAAAAGATGAACGCTTGATATTCGAAAAGAGAAAAGCCCAAAGCACAGGCTTTGAACTGGTTATTCTGATTTTAAATGTGTCAATCATTGTTCAGATGTTTTTTATGAGGGCGAACTTGGAGCAATATTGTGTAGAATTGTTTATGCTTGTTGGATGTGGTTTATACAATACTGTTTTAAACTACAGATGTGGGATTTATAATTTTAAAGATACGCAAAGGAAAAAAACTGTCTTTAAAACTGTTGTAACCTGTGGAGTAAGTGCTGTGTTTTTTTCGTACTGTTGACCGGAGATTTTTAAATTAAACAATATACTCCTATTTATCATTTTATATCTTATCTTATTATTGGCAGCCGATGTTATCATTGGAAATTTAGTACAAAAAAAGACAGAGGGCAGTGGAAAAAATTGGACGAAGAAGAGAAGTTAGACATTTGAGCTATGTTACGAAGAGAAAGAAAAGTTCATTTTAATAAAGAATTATCCCTAGGTTAAACTCAGGGGTTTTCTTTAAATAAAAAAACCGGCCTGAGACAAGAACCGGTTTAATCTCATGTATTTAACTTATACACTGGTGGGGACGGATGAGATTTATTTTTGCTTTATTAAGTTTTAGTTGCAATCTTGAAACTTTTCTTGAGGCAGTCTTCTTGTGAAATGTTCCCTTTGCAGCAGCCTGCATAAGTTTCTTTTTCTGCTATGGAAAGCTTTTTCCTCAGCACCTTTAACATCACCTTCGGCTAATGCGATTTCAAAAAGCCTTTACAGCTTCTTTTTACATGATTTTTTTCACACGCTTGTTTCTAGCTGTTTTTTTCTGTCGATTACACTAATTCTGCGGATTTAATATTTGCCATTTTTTACCCCACTTTCATTTTAATAACACAAATTGCACATAACAGTATATATTAAACTTTACTATAAATCAAGTATTTTTAGGTGTTTTGTTGAATTTTACGAAATTTTAATGTAGAATATGATAAGATATTTTTTTGATAAAATTATGATATTTAACAGAAATTCAGCACGGTAAAAATGAGAACATCATGAATAAAATGTGATATGAAAAAGCAATTTGATTTAAAAATACATTTATGAAAGAGGAAAGAATGAATTCATACCAAGATAAAATAAGAAATTTTTAGTATTATAGCACATATAGATCATGGAAAAATCAACACTTGCGGATAGAATATTGGAAAAACCGGCAGCGTTTCACAACGCGAAATGAAGGATCAATTTTTAGACAATATGGAGTTGGAGCGAGAGAGGGGAATAACGATAAAATTGCAAACCAGCAGGTTGATTTATAATGCAAAAGATGGAAATGAGTACATATTTAACTTGATAGACACGCCGGGACATGTGGATTTTACTTATGAGGTGTCCAGATCTCTGGCAGCATGTGAAGGAGCTGTTTTGGTAGTTGATGCCACACAGGGTGTAGAGGCGCAAACCCTTGCAAACGTTTATTTGGCACTTGACGAGGATTTGGAAATTCTTCCTTGCTTGAATAAAATTGATTTACCAAGCGCAAGGTGTGATGAAGTAAAAGAAGAAATAGAAGATGTTATAGGAATTGAAGCGATGGATGCACCTCTGGTTTCGGCTAAAGAGGGACTGGGAATTGAAGATTTATTGGAAAGCATAGTGAAAAGTGTACCGGCACCGAAGGGAGACGTCAACGGAAAGTTAAAAGCACTAATATTTGATTCATACTACGACAACTATAAAGGAGTAATAATATATGCAAGAGTTTTTGACGGTAGAGTAAAAACCTGGAGAAATAATCAGATTGATGAATTCAAAGACCAAGTATGAAGTTACAGAAGTTGGAATCCTGTCTCCGAGATCGGTTATGAAAAAAGAATTGAAAGCAGGAGAGGTAGGATATATTTTAGCGAGTATAAAACAAGTTAGAGATGCAAGAGTTGGAGATACGATAACGTTGGATGAAGATCCTGCTGATGAACCGTTACCGGGCTATAAAAAGGCACAGTCTATGGTATATTGCGGAATATATCCGGCAGAGGGAGAAAAATATGAAAATGTAAAAGATGCATTGGAAAAACTTCAAGTTAACGATGCAGCGTTTAACTTTGAACCGGAAACCTCAAAGGCACTGGGATTTGGATTTAGATGCGGTTTTTTGGGATTATTGCATATGGAAATCATAGTGGAGAGGCTTGAAAGAGAGTTCAATCTAGCGGTAATCACAACTTCACCAAGTGTAATTTACAAAGTGATAGGAGTGGATGGAAGTGAAACGATGGTTCAAAATCCGAGTAATTTGCCGGATTTAACAACAATAAAACATCTGGAAGAGCCCATAGTAAAAGCAGATATAATGATACCTAAAGAATATGTAGGGAATATTATGGAAATATGCCAGGATAGAAGAGGTAAACTGTTGCATATGGAGTACATAACAGAAGATAGGGTGCAGCTACACTACGAAATGCCTTTAAATGAAGTCATATATGATTTTTTTGATGCCCTTAAGTCTAAAACCAGAGGCTACGGTTCTTTGGACTATGAATTTGTGAGATACGAACCATCTAAGTTAGTCAAGATGGATATTTTACTCAATAAAGAGTTGGTAGATGCATTTTCTATGATCGTACATGAGTCAAAGGCATATCAAAGAGGGAAATTTGTGTGTAAAAAATTAAAAGAGGTAATTCCTATGCATCAGTTTGAGGTGCCGATTCAGGCTTCAATAGGACAGAAGGTAATTGCCAGAGCCACAGTTAGAGCATACAGAAAAGATGTTATAGCAAAGTGCTATGGGGGAGATATTTCACGTAAAAAGAAGTTGCTGGAAAAACAAAAGGAAGGAAAGAAGAGAATGAGACAATTCGGTAGAGTAGAAGTACCACAAGAGGCATTTACAGCGGTTTTAAAGTACGATGAAAATAAGTGATGGATTTACGATTTTATAAAAGAAGAATGTGAAAAATAGATTGTGCATAAAATGAAATTAGAAAGAAAGATGAGAGAAGAGAAAAACAAAAAGGTTTAAGAAAACTAAATTTTCTGGATGTGTTAACGATACTGAAAAAAAGGTATAGGCAATACTGAAAAGGAATTTGAAAAAGAAAAAAATGAGAGAGGAAGATGAAAAACGCACAACAGTAAATATCAAACGTGATACAAAATGATAAAAAAATAAGGATATATATTTGAACAGATATGACGAAGAGAGCGAGTTGTATAAGAAGTTTGACGATGTAATCGATACAGTTATAGATAGCTCAAATCGTTATAAATCAGATGAAGAAAAAATAGAAGGACAAGGTATCAAAAAATCTGGAAAGCCACCGACAGCAAGGAGTATGTTTGAGAGCAGCATGGATTTGAAAAATGAGTATGTGTTGATTTACACATATGTTGCCATATGCGGAGCTTTAGGAGCTATGACGAGGTATTTTCTCAGCACTCTTTTAAATGAAGTGGAGGGCTTCCCTTTTGGAACATTTGTAATAAACTCAATAGGATGTTTTTTGCTGGCAACAGTATATAATTTTTTAGGAAAGATGTGGCATCATAACCATAGAATAGTAGTTGGGTTGTCGATGGGGTTTATAGGTGCTTTTACCTCGTTTGCCACTTTTTCAGTGGAAGTTATAAAATTTGCCCTGGCATATGAGGTAGTAAAAGCTGTCGCATATTGGGTGTGTGGTTCGGTTTCGGGATTTACAGGTGCAGTTTTAGGAATATATGTGACAGATTATTTTTATGAGAAGTTTGGAGGTGATGAAAATGATCTCTAAACTGATTATGGTGGGAATTGGAGGTGGATATGGAGCTCTAATCAGATTGCTTATAACTAACCACTGTAAAAAGAATTACAAGGGTGCGTATCTTCCTTACTGGACATGGACCATAAATATATTAGGAACATGGATTATGGCAATTTTTATAAAAGTAAACATGGATAATACTCTGTTGATATTTTTTTAGGTTCCGGAGGATTGGGTGGATTTACGACGTTTTCAACTTTCAATTACGAAATTGCGAATATTTTTTTAAGACATGAATTTAGGAAATTATTTTTTGTACTTTTTTCTATATATGGAATAGCTATAGGTGGTGCGATTATAATCTTAAAAATTTGAAAATTTAATTTACAGATCAATGGTAAAGATGGATTTTTCTCATAGAATACAGCAAAATGCAACGAAGATATGACAGGCGTGGTTTAATTTCTGGATGAAATGCAGGATAGCGAAAATGAAAAAAACTTTAGGGTTGTACATACACATACCGTTTTGTGAGAGAAAGTGCAATTATTGTGGCTTTCTTTCTTTTGTCATGAAGGAAAATAACGATAATTATTTCAAGCTGGGGGAAAATGATGACATTGTCGGAGAAACTGCATCAGTAAAAGATTATTTCGATAATCTACTTAAAGAAATTGACAACAGGGGGGAGTATTTAAGAGACAAATACGTCGTGGATACAATTTTTATAGGTGAGGAACACCTTCCGCAGTTGATGAAGAATATATTGAAAAATTGTTAAAAAAAATAAAACTGCATTACGATGTGCATGAAGATGTGGAAATAACCATAGAAGCCAATCCGAATTCTCTGACTGAGAAAAAAATTGTATCGTATAAAAATGCGGGAATAAATAGAATTAGCATAGGAGTTCAATCTTTTGATGATGATGAATTGAGAATGTTAGGACGGTTGCATAACGAAGAGATGGCAATTGATAAGATAAATCTGTGTCGAAAATTAGGAATAGAAAATTTGAGTGTGGATTTAATTTTTGATTTACCGGATCAAAAATTTGAATCTTGGCACAGAACATTGATAAAGGCAATTTCATTGGGAGTTGATCACATATCAGCGTATAGCCTGCAAATAGAGGAAGGAACCAAATTTTACAGAGAATTTAAAATGGGTAGTTTATCCACGGCAGACGATGAAAAATTGCGATAATTTTACGATTTAGCAGTGAATGAACTCACTGATGCCGGTTATGACCATTACGAAATTTCAAATTTTTCAAAGATAGGTAAGGAATCAGGACATAATATTAAATACTGGAAATATGAGGAGTATCTAGGTATTGGAATAGGAGCATCCAGTTATATTTTAAATAAGCGTTGGGAAAATCCCAAGGTGTATTCCGATTATGGTAAATACTCCAATTTAGATTTGGAAGATTTTGATATGTGGCTTGATGGAGTAAAAGAAAATTCTGAAGAGGAAGAGATGGGGATTTTCATTTTACTGTCCCTGAGAATGAAAGAGGAGGAATTTAAGGGAATTTAAGAAAATTTTTCGGGAAGTCCTTCAGAGAAGTTTACCCAGATAAGCTCGACTACATAAAGAAGGAAGCAGAAAAAGGAAATTGTATTTTAGATTGCAGTGAAAAAAGGCTATTTTTAACAGAAAACGGATTTTTTAAGTCCAATGATATAATGTGTGAATTTGTTTGATTTAGAGATCGCCAACGATGATAGATACAAAAGCAGAGATATTTGTCAGAAGTATTGAGGCTTATGTACAAATTGAAAGGATGATTTAAATGAAAAAATATATTATGGCATTTGACCAGGGAACCACTAGTTCAAGATGTATACTTTACAACAGGCAGGGTAGAGCTATAAGCGTTGCACAAAAGGAAATCACACAAATTTATCCTGAAAACGGATGGGTAGAGCATGACCCTATGGAAATTTGGTCCATACAGGTAGGATTGGCTCAGGAGGCAATGTATAAAGTGAATTGCACATATGAAAATATTGCGGCAATAGGGATAACCAATCAGAGGGAAACCACAGTGGTTTGGAACAAAACTACAGGGAAACCGATATATAATGCTATAGTGTGGCAGTGCAGAAGGACAGCGCAGTATTGTGATCAATTAAAAGCGAAAAAAGAGTATTACGATATGATCAAGGAAAAGACGGGATTGTTTATTGATGCGTATTTTTCGGGAAGCAAGTTGAAGTGGATTTTGGATAACGTGCCGGATGCGAGATCTGAAGCGGAAGCGGGGAATTTACTCTTTGGAACTATAGAAACTTGGCTCATTTGGAAGATGACAGGTGGGAAGGTTCATATAACGGATTACAGCAACGCTTCCAGAACTATGATGTTCAATATTAAAACTTTAAAGTGGGATGATGAAATTTTAGAACTTTTGGATGTACCGCTAAATATGTTACCATCGGTAAAATCTTCCTCAGAGATATATGGATATACGAAAAAGGATTTATTCAGCGGGGAAATTCCAATAGCCGGTGCAGCGGGCGATCAACAAGCGTCTTTGTTCGGTTTGACGTGTTTTGGAGAAAGCGATTGCAAAATGACTTATGGTACAGGCGGATTTATGTTGATGAATACTGGAAATATTCCAGTTATTAGCGAAAACGGACTGATAACGACCATAGCGTGGGGCATCGAAGATAAGATTTTTTATGCTTTGGAAGGCTCTGTGTTTGTTGCAGGTGCAGCAGTGCAATGGCTGCGAGATGAGATGGGATTAGTAAATTCTGCAGAGGAAACGGAGACAATGGCAAATTCCGTAGGCGATACAGGAGGGGTATTTTTCGTTCCCGCTTTTGTAGGTTTGGGAGCACCATACTGGGATCAGTATGCCAGAGGAAGCATTCAAGGTCTTACCAGAGCTACGAATAAAAATCATATTGTGAGAGCTGCCTTGGAATCTATGGCTTACCAGACAAAAGATTTAGCTGATGCGATGTCAGATGACATTAAAAAGGGTATCAGTGAGTTGAAGGTGGATGGAGGTGCTGCGAAAAACAATTTTGTGATGCAGTTTCAAGCGGATATTATGAATAGCAGGGTTATCAGAGGATTTTCAGTTGAAACCACATCTCTAGGAGCGGCATATCTTGCGGGATTGGCAATAGGATACTGGAAGGATACTACGGACATCGTTGAAAATGTTTCCATTGAACGAGTTTTTCAGCCTGGTATCAGTGTTGAAAAGAGAGAAGAACTTGTAAGAAATTGGAAAAAGGCTGTTGATAGAACGAAAAGCTGGATAAATTAAAAAGTAGGTAAAAAGATAATAACTAACCTCGCGCTTAACGCGAGGTTTCTTTCAAGCAATATAAAAACGGTAGCGTTATATTTCAAGACGTTACCGCTTTTTAGAGAATCGTTCGCACGACTCCGATTAGCCGTTATCTTTGCTTAATATCGCATTAAGCATTTTTTTACGTTTAGAGATTTTATCAAATATGTATATCATTACAATCAGTGATAATACGCCACTTCCGATAGTAGTGAACACGTTGAACTTGGTTAAAGCGCTTACAAAAATACCCTATACCCGACGCTGCCGCAACAGTTAAAGCATATGGAATCTGAGTTGAAACGTGCTGTATATGGTTGCAGTCTGCACCGGTAGAAGATAATATCGTAGTATCGGATATCGGTGAACAATGGTCCCCAAATACCGATCCACCTAGCGTAGCTGCAAGGGTAACTATCATAATTGAAGGGTTAGTTGCGATTATAGGTTCGCAAATTATTATTACAATAGGAATTAAAATACCGAAAGTTCCCCATGCTGTTCCCATTGAAAATGATAAAAATGAAGCGACAATAAAATACTATTAAAGGTAAGAATATTACAGGGAAATGGCTGTGCTGCACCAAATTGCCTATATACTGACCGGTTGATAGCAGATCACGGCAAACGCCGGATATAGTCCAGGCGAGAACCAAAATTGTAATTGCAGGAACCATCATTTTGATACCTTCTGTAAAACTTCCCATAAAATCTTTGAATGAAAGAATTTTTCTTGGCATATATAAAATAAAAGTTACTACGATTGCACCAAATCCTCCTAATGCCAATGACTTTGGTGCCTCACTGTTACCGAATGCTGAAATTATTCCACCAGCCTTACCGGAGAAGAGCCCTCCAGTGTAAAGCATTGCAAGAATTGAGAATACTATTAAAGCGATGATGGGAATTAAAAGGTCTTTAACCTTGCCTTCGGTTTCATCAGTTTCTTCATTTATGGTCAAGGCCCCCAATTCATTATTCAATTCTGCATACTTTCAATTTTTCTCATAGGACCGTAACTGATGTTGGTACATGCTAAAATGATAACCATCAATATAGTTAATATTGCATAGAGGTTGAAGGGTATTGTTGCACAAAATGCCAGTAAGTCACTTTTGAAAATTTTTGCAGCTGCAAGAGTGGAACCCACAGCGGCAGCCCATGAAGAAATAGGTGCTATGATGCATATAGGGGCAGCGGTGGAATCTATCAAGTATGCTAGCTTTGCCCTTGAAATTCTGTATTTATCAGTAACGGGACGCATTACGGTACCGACTGTCAAACAGTTGAAATAGTCATCAACAAATATGATGAATCCTAAAAGAGATGTCGCAAGCTGTGCCATTCTCTTGTTCTTTATCTTGGTAGCAGCCCAGTTTCCATAAGCCTGTGACCCGCCTGCAGCAGTAACCAATACAACCAAAACACCGAGAAGAGATAGGAATAATATCATTGTAGCGTTGTCGCCAATTTTTTGTCCCATCAAGTTTAATGTTGTATCAAGTCCTCCCATGAAGCCTTTGCCGCTGCTGAAAGAATAGGTGAAAGTTCCAACGAAAATTCCTATTAAAAGTGAAGAAATAACTTCTTTTGTAATGAGCGCCAATGCAATCGCAATGACCGGTGGTAGAATGGATAATATCCCTACATTAATAGCTTCCATAAAATAAAATCTCCTTTTCAAATAAAAACGTCATAAACATAAAAACCACTTTCCTTCTACAGAAAGTGGTGAAACGACTAAAATGTTTACAACTCGCTATACCATTGACTGTAAAAAGGATGATAAATGCATTTTATCTGTTTTTGATTTTTGCATTTCAAAGGAGCAACAGTTTTTTTCTGCTGCAGAAGATTTTTGTTTAGATTTAAAGATAAGTTTGAATTTAAAAACGTACTAAAACATAACTCTTCATCCTTTACTTCACATACAATAGTTTATAGCAAATACTATACAATAAATAAAAATATAATTGTCAAGAAAAATTTATAAATAATCAAGATTTGATTTCTAAATTGACTTTTATTCGGTAATGTGGTCTAATCTAATTAAGTTAGAATTAGAAAATGATTTACAGAAATAATGAAAAATTTATACATAAAAATATAATTTTATAATTAATAAGAAAATATATTTGCTTACTGATTGTTACATACATTTATTGAGGAAAGAGAGAAACAGGTGAAATTTCATGTAAAAGGAATTGAATTAAAAGTTGTTCGTAACAAAATATTTTTACCGTGGATAATTACATATTGTATTTTTGCATTTGCTATGCTCTTTCTGTTCCTGCGATATAGACCACATTTAATGTTCCATTTAGAAAAGGTGTTATTTTGCAGCAATTTTATACTTAACAGCGGTTTTTACGATGTCGATATTTCAATATACAAATAGACATAAAATTAAGCTGTTCACTTTCGAATTAAATGATGAGGAAGTGATAATAGAAAGCGATGATGTGAAGAAGGTAATTTCATTGGATGATATCAAAGAAGCTCAATATCGTTCGGGAAAATTTTTAGAAGTCCGAGGATTCAGCATAAAAACTGATGAAGGAGTCGAGGGCGCTTCGTGTTTTGGTGACAGGTTGAATTTAAGCAGCAAGACAGATATTCTACAATTTGATGACTTCTTCAGTACATTTGAAGAAAATACGAAATTATTTCTCAGAGAATGCGGAAGCGAGTACGGAAAAATAAGCGAACGTATTCGATTGAAAAGGAAATGAGAATGAGCATTTATTGATAAGATATCAGCCTGAATTTTGTTTTCGAGAAATATTTTAATTTAAATCAACAATATTTTGAGAGAGATAAGGGGTCATCAATGTGACAATTCGATTTTTATGTAAAATATTCATCATATTACTGTTGTTGATCTTCAGATTACGAATTTTACTCTTTATATGCATTCCATATTGCGACGATTCATATTAGTGATATAAAATATGGTCAAAATGAATCTATAAAAAGCATTTTGTGATTTTTGAGAAAGGAATGAGTGTTTGAGGATAGTGATATGGATAAAAATGATTTACGCAGATACGGCATTATCAACTCTGAAATTGAATCTTTACAGAGAAGCATTGGCAGATTAAAAATAAGAGAGATGATATTTTATCAAAATAGAGCTGAAGAAAAAAAGAATCGGTTGCAATGATACCAAAAAGAGATTATACGTGTTTAACGGACGGCTTTACACAAGAAAAATTAGATATGTTAGTTTTAGAACTGAGAGAGAAAGGCAAGACATTGTTGATAGCTGTTGAAGAGATAGAAAGTTATTTTGGATTCAATAGATGATAAGACAATGAGACTGATTCTTAGAGAGATTTACATAAAGGACATACACAAAGAGAGGTGGCCGAAAAAATTTGTTGTTCTCGGAGTGCGATTGCGCAGAAGTTGAAAAGACATTGGGATAAAGAAAAACGCAGTAAAATATCTTTGCATTGAGCTGATATATTCCGTAAAGTAAAATTATCGCATTTAAAAAAATGAATGAAATATGCGTAGAGTTACATACTATAGAGTGATGTGTGCGTATGTGATGTCATAATAAAAAAATGGTAATTGTATAGAAAAAAATATTTTGAGAAAGGATAAAATATGATTGAAAGAAAGAGAAAAAGTAAGTTGAGGAAAATATTTTCCTACGTGATGGCAATGCTTTTAATGTTTAGTACATTTTTACCATTTACCGTAGGTATAGTCCATGCACAGGATAAAACTATAACGGGTAAATGTGAAATTAAAATGATAAAACACGCATTTGAACCAAATAAAACGGAATTTGCAGTGAAGATGCCGGACGGAAAAACTTACCATGGATATTGTATAGATCTGGGGGCACCTACCCTCGGCAGATGGAGCGTACACTTTACAGGTACTTTTAAACGGTTCCGTTCGTACGACATAGTGGTTAACTCGGATAAAATAACAAGGGATAAATCAGATATTCACCCGGCAGACAGAGATCATCTTAATGGGAAACCTCCTTGGAAACTGCAACGAGTGGGAGGCTTTACGTACAAAGTTGATAAAAATGGGAAATTAAAGCTGAAGAAAATAACAAAGAGCAACAAAAATTAACAGATCTATGTCCGGAAAACTACTCTATTGCCGGAGCACAATACGGCGTATATAAAGATTCCAGCTTAAAAGATAGAGTTGGTACGCTCGAAACTAATGAAAGTGGCGATTCAAATGAAATAACTTTAAAAAGGAACATATTATATAAAGGAAATAGCTGCTCCAAAAGGGTTATAAGTTGGATAAAAAGACATATCGGATAACAGCTAATGCCGATGATACAGCAGTATTAAAGGTCGCTGATGAACCGTTATTTGACCCGTTGAGGCTTTCAGTTGAAAAAAAGAGCCGCGTCAGGAGCAGATAAAAGTTTATCTTTAGAAGGGCAGAATATACAATTAAATATTATAAACAATACTTTAATAAGGAATCGGAAACTGGAGGAAAAACGCCATTTTAGAACATGGATATTCAAAACTAAAAAATGCCTAATGGTAAAATAGGCTTTTTATTGGATGAAAAATATAAGATAGGTGGAGATAAGTTATTTAAGGATGAAAATGGCAGAGCGGTAGGCTTTACTAGGAACATATACCATCGAGGAAACAAAGGCTCCAAAGGGTTTTGTAAGAACTGAAGGATTGATATCTCGTTCAGCAGGTAAAACCTGGAAATACAAACGAAGGAGTGACAACTCTAAAAGATGTAACAGATATAGAAAAAGCACAGACAATATCTATAACTCTTAGAAAGATAGATAAGGAAACAGGTCAATCTAAACCTCAGGGATACGGCACTATCAAGGAGCTAAATATAAACTATCTTACCGAAATAAAACAAGTAATTCATGGGAAAAGATAGCAGATTTAGTGACTGATAGAGATGGAATAGCTAAATATGAAAATGGAAAACCCGGATTGTACAAGCTGGAAGAAATAGAAAGTTCTAAGGGATATGTACTAGATAAAGAAGTACATGAAATAGAGGCAGAAGTGAAAGAAGGAAACAAAAAGAACTTTAATTATGATGTCGTGAGCAAAGAACAGCCAACTACAGTAAAAGTATTTAAAGTCTCAACAGATAAAAAAACTGGAGAAAAAATTAACCTGAAAGGTGCAAAACTTCAATTGCTGGATTCCAGAGGGAATAAAATAGAGGAATGGATAAGCGATGGAAAAGGTAAAACCTTTAAGGGTCTTGAAATAGGAAAAAACTACAGGATAAAAGAAATTAAAGCTCCGAAAGGATATGAAATAGCTAAAGATATTGAGTTTACAGTGTCAAAAGATGGCAATCAGATAATTACCATGACGGATGAAAAAATAGTAAAGAATAATGTGACTCCTAGGACTGATGACGGTAGATTCATGCCGGAAATATGGGGATGCATATTAATTCTGGCTGCAGTTTCATATAGAAAAATAAAAAGACTGAAAATTTGATATATAATATGCAAGCGAGAAATATGATGTATCGGAACAGGTAAACGGGTGAAAAATACTGATAAGGTATACAAAATTTGTCGATAGTAGATAAAAGAGAAGAGCGATATGTGATAGAGTGCAGGATAAAATGAGAATGTCCGCAAAGTCACAGTCGCTCTTTTTATGTATACAGATATGTTGGGATGAACGGGACCATATTCATCTTGGTGGAATGCAATGAAACTCATATGTGACAAAACATTCATATAATTTTTATTTCGAAAGGTGTTGACTCTTTAAATAAAACGTGTATAATAAAATAGTAATTAGCACTCGATTACAATGAGTGCTAACACGAGGAGAGTTGCTTATGGAATTAAGTGAAAGAAAATTGAGAATATTACAGGCTATTATTGGTGATTTTATATCGACAGCAGAGCCTGTCGGTTCAAGAGCATTGTCAAAAAAATATAATCTCGGAATCAGTCCTGCAACAATTAGGAACGAAATGGCTGATTTGGAGGAGATGGGGTTTTGACTCATCCGCATACATCTGCAGGGAGAGTACCATCTGAAAAGGCGTACCGATTATACGTCGATGATATAATGAAAAATCCGAAATACCTGAAGAGCAGAAGGAAATCATCGCCGAGGGACTGGTTAAGAATTTTCAAGCATTGGAAAAAACCATTCAGCAAGCGGCAAAAATACTATCAAATATAACGAATTTAACCGCATTTGCAATAACTCCGGACACACAGGAAGATGTGCTTAAAACGGTAAATCTTCTTCCGGTGGATGATGAGAGAGTGGTCATAATGATAGTGTCGGAGTCGGGCAAAGTTTCTAATACAACGCTGTCAGTCGATGTTGGATATTCTGATGAAATGCTGGATTTACTGTCAAAATCCTTGACTTACAATTACAGAGGAAAGACTGTTGATCAAGCCTTGAAAATGGATATAATCAGTTCATTTGAAAGCGATGTAGAGGTTATGTCAAAGTTGGCAGAGAACATCATGCCGAACTTTTTGAAAACTTTGAAAGATATGTTAAATGTCAACATCTATATGGATGGTTTAACAAATATATTTTCTATTCCTGAATATAGCGATATCAGTAAAGCTAAATCATTCATGGAAGTGGTTCAGAAGAAAGATAAGTTGCTAAAAACTACTGCTGATAGAGAAAACGGAACAATTATAACTATTGGAACGGAAAATAATTACGATGAGCTGAAGGATTACAGTTTGATTACGGCGACATATCATGTCGATGGAAATATGGGCAAATTAGGTGTTATTGGACCGACGAGGATGAAATACGATGAGATAACTTCTGTTATTGAGTATTTAACAAATAATATAAGTAACCTATATAAGTTGACGGAGGGTAACAATCGAGATGAAAAAGACGAAGAATGATAATTTAAATAAGAATACTAAAGAAACTTCCAAGGATGTAATAGATGAAACCTGTAGAGAATCCATTGCAATGGATGAAAAGAAAAAAATTAAATGAAGAAAAACAAGAAAATTTTGAAAAGGCGATAGCGATGGAAGCAGTCTAGACAGTGATCAAAAGAGTGCCGATACAGACATGGAAAATGGCGGTGAAGATGAGAATACGAAATATATGAGACTTATGGCGGATTTTCAAAATTACAAGAAAAGAGTGGAAAAACAGAGAAGTGAGACTTTCGCATTTGCCAATGAAAAGATTATGCTAAAACTGTTAGATGTTTTGGACAATTTTGAAAGAGGTCTGGAAGCAGATCATGAAAATGAAAGCTTTAAAGAAGGAATGGAAATGATTTTGAAGCAGCTAAAGATGTTCTCTTAGACAATGGACTTATGGAAATAGAAGCTGAAAATATGGAATTTGATCCGAACATCCACAATGCAGTCTTGATGGAAGATACAGATTTCGTGGAAAGCGGAAAGGTTTCAGGAGTTCTTCAAAAAGGATATTCTCTGAATGGAAAAGTCATAAGACCTGCGATGGTGAAAGTCGCAAAATGATCGATATAGATGCGTAGAACACTAAAAATATAGTTTCATTGACGGTTGATTCCTGTCATAGCAAGACCATGCGTGGCAAGTTAACAAAAATAAAAAGAAAATAATTTAAATATAAAGGAGATTGGAAAAATGGCAAAATTATAGGAATTGATTTGGGAACAACAAATTCATGTGTTGCAGTACTGGAAGGTGGAGAACCGATGGTAATCACCAATGCAGAGGGAAACAGAACAACACCTTCAGTAGTGGGATTTGCAAAAAATGGAGAAAGGCTAGTGGGAGAAACTGCTAAAAAGACAGGCAGTTACAAATCCTGAAAGAACTATAGCTTCAATTAAGAGACATATGGGAGAGGATTACAACGTATCAATTGATGGAAAGGATTATACTCCGCAAGATATTTCCGCAATGATTCTCGGAAAATTGAAAGCGGATGCAGAGGCCTATCTGGGAGAAAAAGTTACAGAAGCGGTAATTACAGTGCCGGCTTATTTTACAGATAGTCAGAAACAGGCGACAAAGGATGCGGGAAAGATAGCAGGTTTAGATGTTAAGAGAATTATAAATGAACCTACTGCTGCAGCTTTGTCATATGGGCTGGACAAAGAGTCAGGACACCATAAAATTTTGGTTTACGACTTGGGCGGCGGTACATTTGACGTATCAATTCTGGAACTTGGCGATGGCGTTTTCGAGGTGCTCGCAACTTCGGGAAATAATAAATTAGGTGGAGATGATTTCGATAATGCGATATTGAATTTTATGACAGAAACTTTTGCACGAGAGAACGGTATTGATTTGAAAAAAGATACTATGGCAATGCAGAGGTTAAAAGAGGCTGCCGAAAAAGCGAAAAAGGAGCTTTCTAGTGCACAGAGTACAAACATTAACTTACCGTTTATCACTGTAAATGAAAACGGACCTCTACATTTGAATATGGATTTGACAAGAGCAAAATTCGATCAGTTGACCGCGAAACTGGTAGAAGGAACAATTGAACCGATGAAAAAGGCTATGTCAGATGCCGGTGTAAGCAATTCTGATATCGAGAAGGTAATTTTAGTGGGAGGTTCGACAAGAATTCCGGCTGTTCAAGATGCAGTGAAGACGATTACGGGAAAAGATCCATTTAAAGGAATTAACCCTGATGAATGCGTGGCAATAGGAGCATCAATTCAGGCTGGAGTTCTAACAGGTGAAGTTAATGATGTATTGCTGCTTGATGTAACACCTCTATCACTTTCCATTGAAACTTTAGGCGGAGTGGCAACTAAACTGATCGAAAGAAATACGACTATTCCTACAAAAAAGAGTCAGGTATTTTCAACAGCTGCAGATAATCAGTCGGCAGTAGATATTCACGTAATGCAGGGAGAAAGAGAAATGGCTGCCGGTAATATCACTTTAGGTAGATTTCAGCTAACAGGAATCCCGGCTGCTCCAAGAGGGGTACCGCAGATTGAAGTTACTTTTGACATTGATGCAAACGGTATTGTGAATGTAAGTGCAAAGGATCTAGGTACAGGAAAAGAACAGAGCATAACCATCACTTCTTCAACTAACCTTTCAGAAGATGAAATAAATGCAAAGGTTAAAGAAGCGGAACAGTTTGCGGAAGAGGATAAAAAGAGAAAAGAAGAGATTGAAATTAGAAACCAGGCTGAAACCCTAATATATGAAACTGACAAAAACTTAAAAGAATTAGATGGTAAGTTGAGTGAGGCTGAAGTAAAGGATATTACGGAGGCGAAAGAGGAACTTTCAAAGAAACTGGAGAACGGTACTGTGGAAGATATCAAGTCTGCTGTTGAAAAGCTGACTGAAAAATTCCATACAATGTCAACTAAGTTATATGAGGCTGCACAACAGGCTCAGACAGGAGAGAATGTTGCAAATAATTCCACTGATGGACAAGCAGGAACTTCTCAAGGCAAAGACAATGTAGTTGATGCGGACTATGAAGTGGTAGATGATAAGGAAAGTAAGTAATGGCTGATAAGAGAGATTATTACGAAGTCCTTGGTTTATCCAAGGGAGCTTCAGATGATGAGATTAAAAGAGCTTTTAGAAAGTTGGCTATGAAATATCATCCGGATAGAAATTCAGGGGATAAAGAAGCAGAGGAAAAGTTCAAGGAAATCAATGAAGCGTATGGCATATTGAGCGATCCTGAAAAAAAACAAAAGTATGATCAATTCGGTCATGCCGGCGTTGATCCTAACAGTGGATTCGGAGGAACGGAAGGTTTTGGCGGATTTGGTGGATTTGAGGATATTTTCGGGGCTTTTGGTGATTTCTTCAGTGGTGGGTTTTCGTCATCTTCAAGGAGAAGAAACGGACCGGTCAGGGGTTCTGATATTCATCAACACATAGCAATAGATTTTGAAGAAGCGGCTTTTGGTACTAAAAAAGATATTAGGGTAACCAAGGATGTGGATTGTAGTCATTGTCACGGAAGCGGTGCGGAAAATGACGCTAACGTCAGAACTTGTCCAAAGTGTGGTGGAAGCGGTGTAGTAAATGTACAACATAGGACTCCCCTTGGCGTTATGCAGAGTCAGACAACCTGCGATCAGTGTAGAGGTAGCGGTAAAATTATCGATGATCCTTGCCACGTATGTCATGGAAAGGGCACAGAAAGAAAGACAGTAACTCTTTCTGTAAATATTCCCGCCGGAGTTGACAATGATTCCGTAATAACTCTAAGAGGACAGGGAGAAGCAGGCAAAAGAGGTGGTGAACCCGGAGATCTATTCATAGTCATAGGTGTGAGACCACATAAAATGTATAAGAGGGCAGGTCAGGATTTACAAATAGAAATTCCAATCACATTTGAACAAGCAGCACTTGGAGATGAAATTATAGTACCGGCATTAGATGAAAAATTGAAATACAAAGTTCCGGCCGGGACTCAGTCAGGAACGGTATTTAGACTCAAGGGAAAAGGAATGCCAAGTGTGAGAAATGGAAGAAAAGGAGATTTATACGTCAAGGTAAATCTCGAAGTACCGACTAAGTTGACAGGTAAACAGAAAAAATTCATACGGAAAATGTCAGAGGAAATAGGAATAGATTGCTACAACAAGAAGAAGGGTTTTTTGGAGTCAGTCAAAGAATTATTTAAATAGCTGATGTGAGCTGGTGGTGGTAAGATGATGGAAAATCATCTTACCATTTTTTATAGCATAAATCTGGTGATACCCACGAACTATAGTAAAAATCGAAATACAAAATTCAGCCAATAAGCGTAAAAACAAATTTAGTATTTATTTTTTTCTAAAAATAATGATAAAATCATACAGTAGATTCTATGTCTATTAAATTTTTGGGGAATTGGTGCAGAGGGAGCACGTTTGACTGGCAGTCAAAAGGTCACGGGTTCTGAATCGTATTCTCCACTCATAAAATATTGACTTCCATTTGTTGGATTTTTATCTGACTTTGAAGTTAATTTTTTTGCTGTTTTTATTAAATCAATAATGAATATTTTATTCACAATTATATGGGGATAAAGTTAAAAATATATTAAAACCAATGAAATAGAGATAGAAAATGATAAACTTTGAAAATTCTAATAAATATATGATAATTGACAATTAAAAATATTGTTAAAAATATTTCGAAAAACTATTGACAATAGAAACTAAAAAGGTGTAAGCTAACACTATAGTTAAAAAAATATCAATAAACTTAAAAGCTTGTTGGAGGTTTATCATGAGAGAATTCAAAAAGTGAAGGAAGAAAAACAAAGAGAACCGTTGACAGTATTGAATCATTGAGAACAAGAATGGATCAACTTAAAAAAAGCGCAGGAAAGTTTTTTTCAAGCTATTCTCAGGAACAAGTAGATAAGATTTTTTGAAGCGGCGATGGCTGCAAACAAAGCTCGTATTCCTCTGGCAAAAAGCTGCAGTTGAGGAAACGGGTATGGGGAGTTTTAGAAGATAAGGTTATAAAAAAATCATTACGCTTCGAATATATATATAACGCATATAAAAATACTAAAACTTGCGGAGTATTAGAACAAGATCCGATTTATGGAATAACAAAGATCGCAGATCCAATAGAGTAATAGCAGCAGTTATCCCTACAACTAATCCAACATCTACGGCTATATTTAAAACATTGATATCCTTAAAAACCAGGAATGGGATAATAATAAGTCCACATCCTAGAGCGAAAAAAAGCACTATTGCCGCAGCAAAACTGGTTTTGGATGCAGCTGTAAAGGCAGGAGCGCCGGAAGGTATTATTGGATGGATAGATGAACCTTCAATAGAATTGACCAATGAGGTTATGAAAGTGGCAGATATAATCCTGGCAACAGGTGGTGGCGGAATGGTTAAAGCTGCTTATTCTTCAGGAAAGCCGGCATTGGGCGTTGGTGCAGGAAATACGCCTGTAATTATAGATGAAACAGCAGATATTAAAAATGCTGTAAATTCCATTATCCATTCGAAAACTTTCGATAACGGGATGATTTGTGCATCGGAACAATCAGTTACGGTTATGGAAAGCATTTATAAAGATGTTAAAAAGGAATTTGAGATAAGAGGATGTTACTTCTTGAAGAAAAACGAAATAGATAAGGTTAGAAAAACTATAATTATCGATGGTGCACTAAATGCAAATATCGTAGGTCAGACTGCGTATAAAATCGCAAAGATGGCAGATGTAGCAGTTCCAGAATCAACAAAAATTTTAATAGGAGAAGTGGAATCAGTTGATATTTCAGAGGAATTTGCTCATGAAAAACTATCACCGGTTTTAGCCATGTACAGAGCAAAGACCTTTGAAGAAGCAATATCAAAAGCTGAGCAATTGGTGGCAGATGGCGGTTACGGACACACATCTTCCATATATATAGATGAAAGTGAAAAAGAAAAATTAGGCATGTTTGAAAAAGCTATGAAGACTTGTAGAATACTCGTAAACACCCCTTCTTCACATGGAGGAATCGGGGATTTATACAACTTTAAACTAGAACCGTCTCTAACTTTAGGTTGTGGATCTTGGGGAGGAAATTCGGTTTCCGAAAATATCGGTGTAAAACACCTGATAAACATCAAGACTGTGGCAGAGAGGAGAGAAAATATGCTTTGGTTTAGAAGTCCAGATAAGGTCTATTTTAAAAAAGGTTGTCTGCCGGTTGCGTTGGATGAGCTAGGTACAGAGCTGAATAAAAAGAGAGCTTTCGTTGTAACAGACAGTTTTCTTTACAAAAACGGATATACGAAGCCGATCACAGATAAGTTGGATCAACTGGGAATTACCTATACCTGTTTCTCAGATGTAGAACCGGATCCAAGTCTTGAGTCAGCTCAGAAAGGTGCAAAAGCTATGGAAGCGTTTGAACCGGATGTAATTATAGCTTTAGGCGGCGGTTCAGCCATGGATGCTGCGAAAATAATGTGGGTTTTATATGAGAATCCGGAAGCAGATTTCATGGATATGGCGATGGATTTCATGGATATCAGAAAAAGAGTTTATAGATTTCCCAAAATGGGTAAAAAAGCTTACTTTATTGCAGTTCCAACGTCGTCAGGTACAGGTTCGGAAGTTACACCATTTGCAATTATAACTGATCGCTCAACAGGTGTTAAGTGGCCTTTAGCAGATTATGAACTGCTTCCTGACATGGCTATAGTAGATGTGGATAATATGATGAATCAACCGAAAGGATTGACCAGTTCTTCAGGATTAGATGTTTTTACGCATGCATTGGAAGCATATGTGTCAATGCTGGCCAGCGATTATACAGAGGGACTTTCATTAAAGGCGATTAAAAACGTGTTTGAATATTTACCTAGAGCATATGAAAATGGTGGAAAAGATGTAGAAGCAAGACAGAAAATGGCAGACGCATCTTGCATTGCAGGCATGGCCTTCGCTAATGCATTTTTAGGAATCAATCATTCCTTAGCACATAAATTAGGGGCATTTCACCACATTCCTCATGGCCTTGCCAACGCTCTGTTGTTGACCAATGTGATGAGATTTAACGCAAATCCCGTTCCAAAGAAAATGGGTACTTTTCCGCAATATAAATATCCACACACGTTAGAAAGGTACTGTGATTGTGCAAAGGCTATAGGCATTTGCGGAAAAACAGATGAAGAAACGTTGGAATTATTCATAGCTGAAATAGAAAGATTGAAGGACACATGTGGTGTTCCAAAATCTATAAAAGAATACGGAATAGATGAGAAAGAATTTTTGAAAACCATAGATGAAATGTCAGAACAGGCTTTCGATGACCAATGCACAGGTGCAAATCCGAGATATCCTTTAATTTCGGAAATGAAACAAATATATCTGGATGCTTATTATGGAAACAAGACTAATATATAAATGCCAAACTGAAAATCATTATGCTTCACGAATGATTTAATGCAAACGCATGAGCAAGATGCAGCCGTTATGGCTGTATTTTGCGTTTAATGGAATAAGGAATTATATAGCTGTTGAAATGAAAAATTTCTCGAAATATATATGTGTAGATTATTAACCGTTTCGCCAAGATCATCTTTGTACTTATGTATGTTTCTTCTTTGTTATTCTTAAATTTGTGACAACAAAAAACAGCGAATCTATTTTGATATACAGACCGTTCGGTAAATGGAGGTATGTCATTTTGATTTGCTGTTTTTATTTTTTGCTTTCTTTTGCTATAAGTTACGTATTGAATGCTAATGTTATAACGGATATAGATATTCCAATAATTGAAAGTATCAAATATTTTTTTCCACGCATCTTTCGAAAAATAGTACGCTAAGCCACCGCCGATAGACAGAAATGCAGGACATATGACCGCCCAAAGTTTAGGAGAAGTATTTGATGGGTTACCTGAAATATTTATCTGGACAGTTACTGTATCTGGTAACACAAAAATAACCATAAACTCCTAACGCAATTGATACAGCGACTATTATCCACAATATAATTTTTATTCATTTTTTCAGCCTCCATGTATATAAAAATATTTTATATGTTTTAACAATATTCCATCAGACAAGTTGGAGGTTACATATTACTTTTTCAAAGCAATTCTACTTCAATATTGGCAACGTGAAAAACTTCTTTCACCTTATCAAAATTGCTGCTCAAAATGGTTGCTTTCCTGAAATTTGGGAATTGTTGCAGTTCTGATAAGGTTATTTCATTTAGATCAAAAGTAGTTGTCTTCACCGTCCCATTGAGGAATTATGTTCATATACACATCGTTACCCCCATCCATATATATCATTTCTACATGAGGTGCAAACTTCTTAGGAATTGGCAGTTCTTTAAAAATTGATTGCAGGTTCGATGATAGTATAACTATCTGTATCAATTGCTTCCTCTTTATGTCGATTGGCAAAAGTCATAAATATCAAAATATGGCTGTAATAACTCCAATTCATACATTAAAAACTTGAATAATAGCCAGTTTGAAATTTATATTATAAAAATGGAGAAAATCTTCATTAGTCTCCTTATTAAAATCTGTCAAAGACTCTTTGTGTGTATCATTATTTTTCGTTATACCTGCAACTTTACCAATCTCAGATTTGAGACATTTATTCTTATATGAAAAAGCTAGAATTAAAGGTAATGCCACGATGGAAAAGGGATACAAGCCCACCTGTAATTGCTACCTCTATAATGATTTCTCGTAGAACTCGCTTTTGAAATATTATTGAGGAAACCTGCTATCAGATCGAAAATTTTTCCATCGCTTAATATAAATAATAAAATGCACTCCACGGCAAATAATATAAAAAACGCTATTGCCATTTTCTTGGCTACTTTGTTGCATATATCAATTTTTGTTTTAATGCTGACGGAATCAGCGTTAGGGTACATTACAAAACCATTTTTTTGCTCGCTCTTCTTTTGTCATAGCCTGTTCTCCTCAATAAAGTCAAATACACTTCATGCAATACTGTTTTACTTGATACATTTTGTAAATCATTTTTTCTTCTTGGGTTTTGGTTCCGGTAACTCTTCGTATAGGACATCAAACAATCCGCTTAGATATTCTTTATCATCGACATCGTCAACCAAAAGCATGTCTTTACCACCTTCATATGGCAACTGCAGTTGCGCGTCAGAAAGATAATTCATAGCTGATTGAGTCGGTTTTACCAACAGTCTGTCATCATATATGCCACCGACAATTTTTTCTCTATAGTATATAATGTATTCTCCCATCATTGCTCTATATCTTACACCTTCCAATTGGGATAACTGCCCCAATATAAATTCTAAATATGCTTTGCTTGATGCCATTTTTAATCGTCCTCTCTAAAGTGGATTTCTCTCTAAATATTTGTTATATTATACTATTTTTGCAGAGCTTTTTCTACTGACAGATTGGTCCGGTGTTCTCAAAAATACATATAGATTTAGAAAAAGAGAGCAGAAGGAAAATAGAAATTTTATACATATGAAAAATGGAAAAATAGATATAACGCTAGTGACATTAAAAATTACCAAATATAAATATTAAGTTCATCATATATTCATTTTGCTGTAGTAGAATAGGTGACAAGTTAAGAAGCTAGCTAAAATAACTTTTAATATATATGAAGTGTAGAGTTAAATAAATTTATAAATTAATGAAGGGAGATTTTATGAGCAATAAGGAAAACAATGAATTTAATAATCCAAATATGAAAGAGAAATGCGAGACTCATAAAATGGAAAATGAAAATTACAACTATGCAGATAACAGACATATAAATCCCAATTATGCCGACTATGAAAATGCTATAAAAGGGAAACAGTATCGGTTAGCAAGAGAGGGCTTAAAACCGCTGTCGCAGGAGTTTTGATATTTGCAGTGGCAGGTGGCAGTGGCTTTGCTGTGGGTAGAGCGACCAATCATGGACCTGGAATGGATGGGACGGGACAGGCCACAGGGAAAAACATTCAAAAACATCATGGAATGAGAAATGAAGACAAAAATCATAATAGTAAACCACCTGATAATGGACGAGATAACGATGAAGATAACAATAGGAAAAGAAGAGATAATGAAAGGGATGGACCTAATGAGAAAATAAAAGATAATGAGAAGGCAAGTAAACCGAGTGATAGTCCAAAAACGAAATAATGTAATAAATAAAGGATCAAAAACAATAACGTATAACAAAGAAATGATGGAGAACATAAAAAAATCGGAGGTGATGAAAATTAGACTCACTAGAAATAAATATTAGATCACGTTATGTAATACCTTTTGAGAAGTATTCACTAGATATACGCTCAGAGGTATTATTTTATAGTAAAAATAATTCTTTACTATGTGTTTTAAAAAAATCATTTTTCTGTTATAATATTACAGAGGTATAAAAATGGAGAATATGGAATTTACTTATATTAAGGATGTTTCAGAGGATAAAATTTCAGATTATCCGCTCGTCGTATGTGCGATAAATGCAATTTTGAGAGTAAAAAGATGTGGTGAGAATTATCGGTATTAAAAATAATAATGCTGCATCGGAACAATTTGGAAAAGAAAAAAATTATCAAAGGGAATAAAAGTCGATAGGGATAGTGAGGGATTATCTTTCACATAAATGCGGTTATCAGATATGGGGCAAAAGATTCCTGTGGTGGCATGGAACATACAAGAAGCGGTAAAAAGAAGTTGAAGAAATAACTGATAAAAAAAGTAAAAGCTGTTAATGTAACTATAGTGAAAGTAGAATTTTTAAAATGAATAGGACACGGTTGAGAGAATTGTTGATGCAGTGCATTTTTCCAAATGGATATGCAAAAAGATAAAACTTTTGAATTGGTAAATAAGCTGATAGATGAAAAGAATCTATCAAAGAAAAAATGAAAAGTATTTGGTAGAAAACTATATGAATCTTTTTGGATAATATGGATAGAATAGATGAAAAATCGACAAATTTGCTCTGACTTATAAAGTGGATCGGATGGAGAAAAGTGAGTTTGGCAATTTTGAGAGTTGCTGTATATGAGATGTTTTATGTCGATGATGTACCGGTTGCAGTTGCGATAAACGAGGCCGTAGAAATGGCAAAAAAATTCGGTTCAGCGGAATGTAAAAATTTTGTAAATGGAATTTTAGGGAATATATCAAGAGAAGTACGATGAATATTTTTGGGAATCGATACCAGCAATTACACGACATCAATTGCAGTGGTAAATTACAATCAAGGAGTTATTTGTGATTTTAGACAGTTGCTAGAAGTCAAAAAAGGATGTAGAGGTATCAGGCAGAGCGAGGCTTTCTTTAGACATTCGCAGAATTTGACTCACATATGGTCAGAAATTGTCAAAAAAACAGATTTGGAAAAAATAAAAGCGATAGGTGTATCTACAACGCCGAGAAGAGTGGAAAACTCATATATGCCCGTATTTACAGCAGGCATGCATTTTGCAAAAAATATTGGAAATGCTTTGGGTATACCGGTATATGAATTTTCACATCAAGAAGGACATATTAAGTCTGCGGAGTTTGATTTATTATCATCTGAAAGGGAGCAATTGGATTTTAAAGATAATCATTTCATTGTTTTTCATCTCTCCGGCGGAACGAGTGAAGTTTTGGAAGTCATGAGAAATCACAATTTTCAAAAAAATAAAGTGCCATACATATGTAAAATCATCGAGGGCAGCAAAGATATATCTTTTGGACAATTGTTAGACAGAATCGGAGTTGCAATGGGATGCGAATTTCCGGCAGGTAGATATATTGATAAATCAGCATTGGCATATGAATGTAAACCCTGAAAGGCATCATTTAGTGAAAAAGTGAATAAAACTATTAAAACCAATAGAAACACATAAAATTTACAAAAACAGTAGTTTTGTAAACATATCCGGCTTTGAAACGAGCATACAAAGATTGCTGTCAGAACTTGATAAATTGGAAAAAGAATTTGCGGTGAACAGAGAAGGCGAATTATCGAAAAAGGAAATCTATAATTATATTGCGTATACTGTATTGGATGAAATTAGCGATACTTTGGAGAAATTCATAAACGTCATTCAAAATAGCTATAAAAACATGAACATTATTTTGAGTGGCGGAGTATCAGAGAGCTGTTTTATAAGAAATCGTATTTTACAGAAATGCAGCAATGTATTTTTTGGGAAAAATGGCAGAGATAATGGGATAGGTGTAGCCTTATTAGGAGGAGAATTATGGAAATTAAACCCATAAGAGTGGGGTTGTTAAATGATTATATAGGAGATGTTTTGAGTAGAGACGGGATTCTTTCAAATGTGAGGGTAATTGGAGAAATAGCCAATTTAACAGAACATTCTACCGGGCATTCATATTTTTCATTGAAGGATGAAGATAGCACCATAAAATGTTTTTTCTCAAAATTTTCAAAAGAAGATATGAAATTGTCTTTGGAAGAGGGTAAAAGTGTAATTGTAGAGGGCAATATTTCGGTATTTAAAAGAGGTGGCTACTACTCAATTAACGTAAAATCTGTCGAAATTGAAGGTTTGGGAGATGTGAATCGGCAGTTTGAACTGACTAAAAAAAAGCTTATGGAGGAAGGGCTGTTCGATTCCATTTACAAAAGAGATTTACCCGAGTTTCCGAATAAGATTGCAGTTGTGACATCGCCGACAGGTGCAGCGATAGAAGATATCTTGAGAACTTTAAGCGAGAGAAATAAAGCGGTGGATATTCTGATTTTTCCGGTTTTAGTTCAAGGGAAAAAAGCACCGGAAGATATTGTTTTTGCAATTGATTTTATAAATGAAAATCTATCCGATGAGATTGATTTGATCATCGTTGGCAGAGGAGGTGGATCAGCAGAAGATCTATGGGCTTTTAATGATGAAAACGTTGCAAGAAGCATATTCAATTCCAAAATTCCAATTATTTCAGCAGTGGGACATGAGATAGATGTTACCATTGCAGATATGGTTGCCGATTATAGAGCTGCAACGCCGACAGCGGCTGCAGTTGTTGCGGTTCCATCGAAGGGGAACCTGCTAGCTATATTGAATCAATTTAGAAAGAGAGCTGATGATTATTTTGAAAACTACATGGATAGAGGAAGATATAGATTATGTGTTTTTGAGAGAAAATCGGAGGTTTAAGTCCTGAGAACGCATTAAAGCGAGGTTATGGAGCAATTTTGGATGAGAAGAGAAATCTTATTACCTCCATAGAGAATGTGAAAAAGGATGATTTGATTTCGGTTTTGATGAAAGACGGAGAGCTACTGGTTGAAATTAAACAGATTAAGATTAAGTGACGTGATAAAATGAATGAAATCAGAAGAAAACTATATGGTTTTTCGATAAACGATTGAGAGATATACGGTATACTTGACCTGAGAATATGTCAATGTATAGGAGGAGAGGCAAATGGCGGAAAAAAACGTAGCTTTGAAAGTGAAGTAAAAGAATTGGAAAAATAATAAAAGAGTTGGAAGAAAATTCATCAAATATTGATGATGCTATTGATCTTCATAGAAAAGCAGAGAAAAAGCTAAAAGAGTGTGAAGAAATATTAAATGAAGCGAGTCAGAAAATTGAAATGTACAAGCGAGATGAAAATTAATCTTATTTTTTTGAATATTAAAAATTTACGAAAAATAAAAGCGGGGAAATTATGTACGATAAAATTTATGATGACTATAAAAAAATAATAGATGAAAAAAATACTTTCTTTCATGCCGGATATAAATGAGAAGAGTGAAATTTTAGAGAAGAGCATGGCATACAGTTTAAAAGCGGGCGGAAAGAGGATTAGACCTGTAATAGTACTTGCAGCCTGCCAATTTGCAGATGAAAACAATCAGGTGGGGTTGGAAAAGTGCTTGCCTTTTGCCTTGGCAATTGAATACATCCATACCTATTCTCTGATTCACGATGATTTGCCGGCAATGGACGATGATACTCTCAGGAGAGGAAAACCCACAAACCATGTTGTGTTTGGTGAAGATATGGCAATTTTGGCAGGTGACGGTTTGTTGAATTCCGCATTTGAGATAATGATTAGAGCGACATTACGGGAAAATGAAGACAGAGAGATGACCAAAAGAATGCTGAATGCAATGAATTCCATTGCTACAGCTACCGGTTGCAAAGGCATGGTAGCTGGGCAAGTATCGGATGTACAATCTGAAGGGAAAAGCGTTTCAAATGAAATGTTGGATTACATAAATGAGAGAAAAACAGGAGCAATGATAGTCGGTGCAATTCAGGCAGGAGGATACATAGGTGGAGCCGATGAACAGTCGATTGATGACTTGACTCGATATGCCGAAAACATAGGACTCGCATTTCAAATTAGAGATGATATATTGGACGTTATTGGAGATGAAAAACAGCTGGGCAAGAATATAGGAAGTGACAAAAGACAGGATAAATCTACCTATGTAACAGTGCATGGATTGAGATATTCAGAGGAAAAACTTGCCAAGATTACGAACAAAGCAATTGAATTCATGAAAAAAATACGGCGACAGAGGAAAATTTTTTTATGTATTTGGCTGAAAAAAATTAGCTTTGAGAAAAAGTTGACTCGAGTTCATTCATCTATATTTCACAATAGCGGAATATGATTTCATGTGGAAAGAAGTTTGATTATAATATATTATTATTGTTGAAGATAAAGTTGGAATAATTATGAAAAAGGATTTTTTTAAACTATGATTTCCCAAGAGATTTAAAAAGATATGTCTCTCAGGAAATGGATTTGTTATCAATACAGATTAGAGAATTTTTAGTGGACAGCATTTCTAAGACAGGAGGACACCTGGCTTCCAATTTAGGTGTTGTTGAACTTACCGTTGCACTGCATAAATTTTTTGACACTCCCAAAGATAAAATAATATGGGATGTGGGACATCAGTGTTATGTTCACAAGATTCTAACAGGTAGAGCTGATAAATTTGATAATTTGAGGAAAATTGACGGAATAAGCGGATTCCCAAAGACCAGTGAAAGTGAATTTGATGTATTTGATACAGGTCATAGCAGTTGTTCCATTTCTATCGCAACGGGATTTGCGACTGCCAGAGATATGAAAGGGGAAGATGGAGAAATAATTGCCGTTATAGGTGACGGAGCATTGACAGGAGGGCTTGCATATGAAGGTTTGAACAATTTGGGAGCAAGCAAGTCAAAAGTAATAGTGATTTTAAACGATAACGGCATGTCTATCAGTAAAAATACAGGTGGTCTTTCACGGCATTTAAGCAAAGTGAGAGTTTCAAAGAGATATTTGGGATTTAAAAAACATTTTGGAAAGGTTCTTAAAAATTTACCTGGAGTAGGCAATAGAGCTTATCATGGAGCTACGAGAATTAGAGATAAAAATGAAATACTCTATTGTAAAAGGTGTGATGTTCGAACAGTTGGGATTCACCTATATGGGACCCATTGACGGACATAATTTGGAAGAACTGATGTATAATTTGAAGCTTGCAAAGGCTGCAAATGATTCGGTTTTTCTCCACGTGGTTACAAAAAAGGGTAAGGGATATCCCATGGCTGAAAGAAATTCATCCAACTTCCATGGTGTTGGACCGTTTGATAAAACTAGCGGAAAAGTGGCAAAAATGTTGGAGCCGGAAAATCATATTCATCGATTTTCGGGAACAAGTTGACTGATCTAGCGAAAAAAGATGAAAATATAGTGGCAGTATCGGCAGCTATGATAGAGGGAACAGGTCTTACGACGTTTGAAAGAACTTTTCCAAACAGGACTTTCGACGTAGGCATAGCCGAATCTCATGCGGTCACATTCGCTGGAGCTATGGGCAAAGCCGGGTTGATACCAGTAGTTGCCATATATTCAACATTCTTGCAAAGGGCTTATGACAATATAATAAACGATGTATGTTTGCAGAACTCGCATGTCATTTTTGCAATAGATAGGGCTGGAAATGTAGGAGCTGATGGTGAGACTCATCATGGTATGTTTGATATATCTTATTTGAAAAATATTCCCAATTTAGTTTCGTTTTCACCAATTTCGGGTGGGGATTTAAGAGGAATCTTGGAGTATGCCATCAAATTGAATAGACCTGTAGCGATTAGATATCCGAGAGGAGTTGACGATAATATGGATGACAGGGAAGTCGTGATGGACGGTAAAGATAGAATTTTATTTGACGGAATGAATTTGGAGTACGATTCAAATGAAGGCGTAAGCGTGAAAAAACATTCAAAAAACGGCTTTGAATATGAAAAAAAATCCGTGGCGATTTTCGCTTTGGGAAATATGGCAGAAAGAGCATTGGAATTAAAAGATGTTCTCAAGACAGAAAACATCAGAACTACAATAGTAGGGGTAAGGTGTCTGAGTCCTATAGATTCCGAAACTTTAGATGCAATTTCGCAAAATCATCGATACATAGTTACCATGGAAGATGGTGTTGTGGAGGGTGGTTATGGCGAAAGCATAGCTTCTCATATCATAAATAATGATGTTGATAATAAAATTTTAAACATAGGATGGCCAAAGGCGTTTATAGAACATGGAGATACTGACAAAGTCATGGCTAGATATGGAATGGGAGAAAATGGGATTGTGGAAAGGATAGTTAAGTTCATTGAAAAAAACTAATGAGAAACACGACTGGATGTTCTATTGGTGGAAAAGGGATACTTCCCATCACGAGAAAAGGCGAAAACTTCCATTATGGCAGGAATCGTATATGTAGACAATCTTAAAGTGGACAAAGCCGGTACATTGGTCAATTGTAAAAGTGAGATTTATATTAAAGAAGACCTTTGTCCATATGTTAGCAGAGGTGGTCTCAAGCTGGAGAAAGCGATAAATTTATGGAAAATTTCACTGAAAAATAGAATTTGTACAGATATGGGGGCATCGACAGGAGGATTTACTGATTGCATGCTTAGAAATGGTGCAAATAAGGTGTATGCTATCGATGTGGGCTATGGACAATTAGATTATTCACTGAGAACGGACAATCGAGTGATAAATTTAGAAAGGACCAATATAAGATATCTGGATACGAGCTTGATTTTGGAACCGATAGACTTTATCAGCATCGATGTATCATTTATATCTTTAAGGCTGATTCTGCCCGTAGCAGGGAAAATTCTATCCGAAAAAGGATTGATTGTATGTCTCGTAAAACCACAATTTGAAGCGGGTAGACAGCAAATTGGGAAGAAGGGTATAGTTAGAGATAAGAAAATCCACGAGGAAGTAATAGAGAAAGTTATGGAATATGCGATGGAAAATATGTTATATCCAGCAGGTTTAACATATTCTCCGGTTACAGGAACAAAAGGAAATATAGAGTATCTTTTGCTACTCGGAAAGAATGAGAAAATTTTTAATAAAAGCATGGTAAAGGATGTAGTTGAAAAAGCTCATGAAGAGCTGTATAACGGATGCAAGTGTTTTAAGCGTTGAAATATGAAAGAAGAGGTATGAAATGAAATTATCAAAAAGAGTAGAAGAAATGCAGTTTTCTCCCATTAGAAAGTTCAATCCCTATAGCCCAAAAAGCAGAGGATGCAGGAAAGAAAATTTACCATTTAAATATCGGTCAGCCTGACGTTGAAACGCCTTCGGTATTCATGGAGGCTATCAGAAATTTTGATCAAAAAGTCATTGCGTATGCAGAGTCGGGGGGACTTCCCGTATTACAGGATGCAATAATTGAATATTTCAAAAAATACAACATGGAATATATAAGAGATGAAATAATAGTGACAACGGGAGGTTCTGAGGCTCTTACAATGGCATTTTTAGCCATTATAAACGATGGCGATGAAGTTTTGATTCCGGAACCTTTCTATACGAATTATCATACTTTTGCAACATCGGCAGGAGGTAAGGTGGTACCTATTACCACAAAAGCTGAAGACGGATATCACTATGCGCAAAGAGAACAAATTGAAAGAGCCATTACGTCTAAAACTAAGGCAATCTGTTGTATTTCACCTGGAAACCCTACAGGTACGGTATTGACTCTGGATGAAATTAAACTAATTGGCGAAATTGCGAAAAAACATGATCTGTATATTATAGCGGATGAAGTTTATAGGGAATTCGCATATGATGGAAGGGATGTTACATCATTTGGAATGGAACCGGGAATTGCTGACAGAGTGATTATAATAGACTCTGTTTCCAAGAGATTTTCAGCTTGTGGAGCTAGAATAGGATGTATAGTTTCTAAAAATAAAGAGTTCATGGAGGCTGTTATGAAAATTGCCCAAGGTAGGTTATGTACATCCACCGTAGATCAAATAGGTGCGGCAGCTTTATATAAGTTGCCGAGGTCATACTATGATAAAGTAAAGGCGGAATATTGTGCCAGAAGAGATGTAGTATTTGAAGAATTGCAAAAAATCCCCGGAGTGGTTTGTCAAAAACCGGGTGGATCCTTCTATATAACGGCAAAATTGCCAGTTGATAACGTGGAAGATTTCTTGATGTTCCTGCTTGAAGATTTTGATGATAATGGAGAAACGGTAATGTTTGCTCCTGCAGAGGGGTTCTATGCGACGGAAGGTCTGGGAAGAGATGAATTGAGAATAGCATATGTGTTAAACAAACAAGATATGAGAAGAGGAGTTGAACTGATCAGGCTAGGATTGGAAGCATATAATAAGAAGCAGCACAAGGAGTAAAGATTATGGCATTATCACCGATGATGAAACAGTATACGGAAATCAAGGAAACAGTCAAAGATTCTATTTTGTTCTTTAGACTGGGTGATTTTTATGAAATGTTTTTCGATGATGCTATAACTGTGACTAAGGAATTAGGACTGACTTTAACAGGTAGAAATTGTGGATTGGAAGAAAAAGCGCCCATGTGTGGAGTACCTTTTCATTCAGCAGAGGATTATATATCGAAATTAGTGGAAAAGGGCTATAAGGTGGCCATTTGTGAACAAGTTGAGGATCCAAATAGCGTGAAAGGAATTGTGCGTCGTGAGATTGTTCAAATAGTTACACCCGGAACATTGATTAGTGGAAACGGACTGAAAGATGCGGAAAATAACTTTTTAGCATCTGTATATGTTGAAAAGAACGAGTTAGTCTCTCATATTGCGATATTTCAACAGGAGAATTGGAGGCTACAGAGTTTAAAAATCACCACTCAGAAACCACATTGATAAATGAATTGGTTAGAATTGCGCCGAAAGAATTGATAGTTAATAAAAACGCTGAGACATTTCTAAATATATCCAATATAAGGAACAACATCGATGTGTATATAAATATTTTTGGATGAAGAATTTTATGGTTATGATTCTATGAGGGAGTTGATTAAAAGTCAATTCAAAGTGCAGACTTTGAAAGGTGTTTCAATAGAAAAAGATGAAAAATCCCTCGTATTTGCACTAGGAGCTCAGATATCGTATTTGAGAGAGAATAAAAAGGTGATTTATCCAATATTTCTTTTCTAAAGAGATATAGTATTGGAGAAACGATGGTATTGGATAAGGCGACAATAAGAAATCTGGAGATTACAGAAACTTTGATGGAGAAAAAGTTACGGCTCACTATTATGGGTACTGGATAAGACACATACTGCAATGGGAGGTAGGAAAATAAAAATGGTTACGAGAACCGTTAAAATAAAATCGATGAAATAAACAAAAAGGCTTAAAGGCGTCGAATTTTTAGTGGAGCAACCGCTGGTTAGAAATCATATAAAAGAAGATTTAAAAGGCAATATATGATTTTTGAGAGACTCACAGGTAAAATTGCATATGGCAGTGCAAACGGAAAAAGATGTAATAGCTTTGAAAAAAATTCATTGGAAATACTTCCGGATATTAAATATGATATAGAGGATAGCGGATGTAAAATAATAGAAGAACTCCATGAAAATTTAGATATTTTTGCAAGATGTTACAAAGATGATAGATGATGCGATTGTTGAGGAACCACCGTTTTCGCTGAGAGAAGGCGGGATTATAAAACGGGGATACAGCCCACAGCTGGATGAAATGAAAGCATCGATAAGAGAAGCTAAGGAATGGATTTCAAGTCTTGAAGCAGTTGAAAGAAAGAGAACGGGAATCCCAAATTTAAAAGTGGGATACAACAGAGTATTCGGATATTACATAGACGTAACAAAATCACATTTCGATAAAGTCCCGGAAGAATATATAAGAAAGCAGACTTTAGCAAATTCAGAAAGATATATTACGCCGAAACTAAAAGAAACTGAAACGATTGTTCTGAATGCAGAAAGCAAAATAAATCAGAAGGAATACGAAGTATTCGTTGAAATTCGAGATCTGATTAAAGAGCAAATATACAGAATTTTAAAAACTTCCTCAGCAATTGCCACACTGGATGTTTTGACTTCTTTTGCTCATGTAAGTGAAATTAACGGATATGTTAAACCGACCATGACTACAGGAGATGAAATTTTACTTGAAAAAGGGAGACATCCGGTAGTTGAGAAAATAATGAACGACGGAGTATTTGTGCAAAATGATTTGTACATGAACAGAAATGAATCATCGATGCTTTTAATAACAGGGCCTAATATGGCGGGGAAATCCACATATATGAGACAGAATGCAATTATAGTATTGATGGCACAATCAGGGTGTTTTGTACCTTGTGATAAGGCGGTTATAGGCGTTGTGGACAGGATATTTACCAGAATAGGAGCAAGTGATAATCTGGGCGGAGGACAGAGCACTTTTTACGTGGAAATGAACGAACTGGCATATATAATAAATAACAAAACGCAAGATAGCTTGATTATTTTAGATGAAATAGGCAGAGGGACCAGTACATATGACGGGCTTTCAATAGCTTGGTCAGTGGCAGAACATCTTTGTAAATCAGACTGTAAAACCAGGACTTTATTTGCGACGCATTACCATGAACTCACGCAACTGGAAGGAGAGCTATCAGGATTTAAAAATTTAAATGTCGACGTTGTTGATGAAAATGGAAAAGTTATATTTTTGCACAAAATAGTTGAAGGAAGTGCTTCGAGAAGCTATGGTATTCATGTTGCCAAAATAGCTGGAGTTCCAAAAGATTTATTGGATAGAGCGGAGGAGAAATTAAAAGAATTGGAAAAAAATCAGAGAAAACATTTGAATATGCATGAGGAGCAGATTAGATTTAATTTTTGAACAAGAGGACAGATATGATTAGAGTACTGGAAAAAAAGATTGCAGATAAAATTGCTGCCGGAGAAGTGGTGGAAAGACCGCTGTCAATAATAAAAGGAATTGGTTGAAAATTCCATAGATGCAGGCAGTAGCAAAATAACTGTGGAAATAAAGAACGGTGGTAAATCATATATTCGAATCACAGATAACGGATGTGGTATTGATGAAAATGAGGTGGATATTGCCTTTGTTCGTCATGCCACATCTAAAATTTTTGATGAAGAGGATTTGAACAGGATAGGGACTTTAGGATTTAGAGGTGAAGCTCTTGCAAGCATAGCAGCGGTTTCAAGAGTGGAGATGATAACCAAGACCGAAGATGGTAGTGTGGGGAGAAAAATACTTATTTATGGTGGTGAAACAGTTGAAAACAGTCCGATAGGAGCACCGAATGGAACTACAGTAATAGTCAGAGACTTATTTTACAACACTCCTGCGAGACTAAAATTTTTAAAATCCGATAAAGCGGAAAGCAGCAAGATAATTGAATTCATTACAAATATGACACTGGCTTATCCGAACATCAAATTCATGCTTATAAACAACGATAAAATTCTGTTTTCAACTAACGGCAAAGGCAATAGAATGCAGGTAATTGCAACGGTTACAAGTAATAAAGAAATCGAGAATTTAATAGGATTTAACTATGAACAGGACAGTATAACGGTAAATGGGTACACATCAAAGCCCAGCTATAGCAAGGCGACGAGAAAAGATCAAATATTTTTTGTAAACGGTAGAGCTGTTGACAGCAAGATTATAGAGAAAGGAATTAACATAGCATATGGAGATAGACTCTTTGAGGGGAGATTTCCAATCTGCTATCTTTTCATAGATGTAGATTTGGAGAGAGTAGATGTAAATATACATCCCAATAAAACTCAAATCAGATTTTTTGATGAAGAAAGAGTAGTTGAAACTGTTGCGAAAGGGTTAATTTCAGCACTGAATTCAAAGGAAGCGTTAACTGTGGCGCACAGTAGCAGCGGGCAGGGGGGACTACAAGTTGGATATGGTATTGGAAATAAACAGGGAAATAAAGCAGCTGAAAATAGATTTCAAATACTTGCAAGTGATCAAAACTCAGTGGAAGATGCTGTAAACACATTTGATACAGTGAATACTTTGCAGGAAAACACTGATAAAAAAACGGATTTAGCTTACAATAATTCAAAGAAAGAGGAGCAACATTCTTCGGTTAGAGAAAGTCTGAAAGAGGTAGATTTATCAGAAAAGGAATTTATTCAAGTAGAAGAAATTTTGAAAGGGTATAGGCAGGAGGAAAAATCAAGAATTCAAAAAGAAAAAGATACTTGATTCAAACCGAAATTTTAGACGGATTTAAAAAGAAAAAAATAGATTTGATTTTTTTCAAATATGGAAATAATAGGTCAATTTTTGGAACATACATACAGTTAAAAAGATGAGAATAGTATATATTTTATTGATCAGCATGCAGCCCATGAAAAGAGTCTATTTTGAAAAAATTTTTAAATAATTACAACTCTTCACAAAAGAATAAACAGGTAATACTGTTTCCAATACTAATAAATGGGGACTATAGACACAAGGAGCTGGAGTCTATATGGATGGAAATTTTAGATAAATTGGGATTTACAGTGGAAGAATTTGGAGTGAATACCTATAGAGTAACAGAAATTCCAATGTTTTTGAAAATAGATGAGGCAGATAGATTTTTATCTGATTTCATGGACAGCATAAACGAGTATGGAGATTTTTTTCTAAAAAGGATACGATAGATAAAATTGCGACTAAGGCGTGCAAAGCTGCTATAAAAGCAAACGACATTCTTAAGACGGAGGAGATATCACAACTTTTAATAGATATGTCTAAATGCGAAAATCCCTTTTCGTGTCCCCATGGCAGACCGACATTTATAAAGATGACCAAAAGCGATATGGAAAAGAGGTTTAAAAGAACATAACATATATGATGTGAAATGTGTTGAATTAAATTTTTCAAAGGGAAGAGAAGAAACAGTTTGCTTAATATTTAATTTTGCAAATCAGTTATTATGACATATTAGAAAATCGAATATGTTTTTATTGTAGGTTGAATGTGAATTCCATACAAATCAAAGGATAGACGAACAAGTTAAGGTTTAGATATATGAAAGATAAATTGATAATAATAGCAGGACCTACCGCTGTTGGAAAAACCCGTTGTGCAGTAAATATAGCTAAATATTTTTCGGACGGAGATTGTATCATGTGATTCAATGCAGATATACAGGGAGATGTCCATAGGTTCAGCAAAACCTACAGAGGAGGAACAAGACGGTGTTAAGCATTATTTAGTAGATGAAATAGATCCGAAGGAAAATTTCTCCGTTGCAAAATATGCTAAATTGTCTAAAAGATATATTGATGACATGATAAACGAGGGTAAAATTCCAATAATTGCAGGTGGAACAGGACTTTACATAAATTCTATAATTTATGACATGGATTTTTCAAATAGCGAAAAAAACGATGAAATACGAAATGAATGCAAAGCGATTTTAAAAAGAAAAAGGGAATAGAAGGCCTATATGAAGAGTTGTTGAGATTGGATGAAGATGCCGAAGAAAAAATCCACAAAAACAACGTTCAGAGAGTTATCAGAGCAATAGAGAGAATTAAGAGCTCCGGTGGTAAATTGCGTGACTTCAATCAGAGTAAAACGCTGAGAAAGGAATATGAACCGATAGTAGTAGCTCTAATAAGGGATAGAGATGAGCTCTATGACAGGATAAATTTGAGAGTAGAACAAATGATGAAATGTGGTTTGCTGAAAGAAGTTGAATGCTTGTTGAAAAAAACGGATTAAAGAAAGAAATGATCTCAATGAAAGCTATAGGCTATAAGGAATTAATCGAATATTTGGAAGGCAATATAAGTTTAGATGATGCTATAGACAAAATTAAACAATCGAGCAGAAGATATGCAAAAAGACAGTTGACCTGGTTTAGAAAGTATGAAAAAGATGGATTGGATTTTAGATGGTTTAATTTATCCTACGAGAATGAAGAGGATGTGATTAGATGGCTAAGAGAAAAATTGTAAAAATACATAATAAAAGCGATAAACCCGACAATATAGTGTCAAAGGAATATGAAATAGATCGGAAATCAAAAAGTATTGAAGAAACTCTACCAACCTTTTTAGGTGGATTCTTTCAGTATTTGCGTGGAAAATGTTCTACCGATGACGAGACTTGCCTATCTACACGATATTTCTTTTTTCTGTAAATACATCATAGAAAAATACAGGACTTTCTTCGGCTAAAAACAGAGATATATCATTGGAAGAGTTTAACAATATTAAGGCCATCGATGTAAATATCTTTTTGGATTATGCCAGGCAATACGAAAAAGAAACTTCAAAAGCAGTTTATATCTATGAAAATAGTAACAAGACGTTGGCGAGAAAAAAATCATCCATTTCAGTTATGTTTAAACACCTCTACAGGGATGAATTGATAGATAAGAACATTACGGACGGTTTTGATCCTATAAGAGTACCGAAGGCTCATGAAAGGGAAATTAAAGCTTTGCAAGATGATGAAGTCATGATAATGCTCGATGCAGTGACTACGGGTGTGGGATTGACCGATAAAGAAAAACAATACTGGAAAAAGACCAAAAAACGAGACAAGGCAATTTTGATAGTGTTTTTGACTTACGGTTTGCGTTTGTCAGAATTGCAGCAGCTGAACATATCATCATTTAATTTTAACAGAGGGGAATTTACAATTTACAGAAAAAGAGGTAAAGAATCCACTATGCCGTTGAACGATTCGGTTACAGCGGTTCTGACGGATTATATAGAGAATGAAAGAGCTGGAAACGATGAAAGCGATGTAGATAATAAATCGGATGATGATGCCTTGTTTCTCTCGTTGCAAGGTAGAAGACTCACAGATAGACAAATAAGGCAGCTTGTTAAAAAATATACTTCCATAGGTATGAAAACATCCAGAAACTCCGGATACAGTCCTCATAAACTTAGGGCCACAACGGCAACCAGCCTTATTTCGAGAGGAAATTCCATATTTGATGTGCAGGCTCTGTTGGATCATGAGCAAGTGACGACTACACAGCTATACGCTGCCCATAAAATGAATGTAAAAAGAGATTTGATTCGCGATATGGAGTGGGAGAAGGAACGTTTAGAAGGTAGAGAGGATACAGATATTTCTCAGGATAAAAATTAAAATAGATTGGATGTAAAACGATGAAATTCACAGGTGAATATTTACAGTGCAACTTCGGAATAGATAAGAGAATTTTAGAGCTCGTTTCAAAGTCAGAAAAAAAAATTGAGCATATTTTTGGAAAATATGAAGACATTTGTGCGTACAACCAGTATAAAGTTCTTGATGCTTTTCAAAAAAATGGTGTTTCAGATAGGCATTTCAACTGGAACACAGGCTATGGATATGACGACATTGGAAGGGAAGTTACAGAGAAAGTATTTGCAGAGGTGTTCAAGGCAGAAAAAGCTATTGTCAGAACTCAGATAGTAAATGGTACACATGCTCTGAGCTTGATTTTATCAGGAATTTTGAGACCTGGAGATGAAATCATATACATATCAGGTAAACCGTACGATACTTTGGAAGAAGTAATCGGCATCAGAGGAAATGAAATGGGTTCGCTTAGCGAATTCGGAATAACGTATAAGGAAGTTCCTTTAAAAAATAATAAACTCGATTTTACAGGCATAAAAAGGCAATATCCAATAAAACTAAAATGGTAACTTTACAAAGGGCAACGGGATATAGCTGGAGAAAAGCTATTGAAATAGATGATATAGAGAATGCTGTGCAAGAAGTGAAAGCTATAGATGATAAGATTGTATTCATGGTAGATAACTGTTATGGAGAATTTTTGGATATTTTAGAGCCGACTGAAATAGGTGCGGATGTAATGGCGGGATCTCTTATAAAAAATCCGGGCGGAGGACTTGCGTTATCAGGTGGGTACATCGTGGGCAAGTCTCAACTTATAGATAAAATCATGTACAGATTAACTTGCCCGGGAATAGGAGGAGAATGCGGTTTGACATTTGGGCAGACGCGAAATATACTGCAGGGGATTTTTATGGCTCCAAACGTTGTAAAAGGTGCAATAAAAGGAGCAATACTATGTGGAGAAGTATATTCGCAATTGGGCTACGACACATGTCCCAAAACAGGAGATGCGCGGAGCGACATAATACAAGGAATTAAATTTTTCTCAGAGGAAAAAGTTATAGGATTCTGTCAGGGCGTCCAGGAAGCAGCGCCGATAGATTCTTTTGTGAAGCCGGAACCTTGGGATATGCCCGGATATGATACACCTGTGATAATGGCAGCAGGAGCTTTCATTCAAGGTTCTTCCATAGAGCTGAGTGCCGATGCACCTATCAGAGAACCATATATAGCTTATTTTCAGGGTGGGCTAAGTTATGAACATTCAAAATTCGGCATAATAAAATCCCTGGACAATTTATATAAAAAGGGGCTTTTAGATTTAAAATAGAGGTGCGTGCATGAACAAAGAAAGAAAAAAATTGTTGCAATTGTTAAATTGGTCATTTTAGGAATTATACTTATAGGTATTCCGTTATATATATATTTGTTTCAAAGAGAGCTTATAAAAAGAATTATCGAATTTTGATAACATAAAAGGCTATTTTGAAGCACACGAAATAGGCATGGTTTTCTTTTGTCTATTGGCACAATGTATACAAATAGTAATATCGATAATTCCAGGACAATGGATACAAATCGGAGCAGGATATTTTTATGGTGTGGTAGTGGCATATGGTATATCGGTCATAGGAGCCATATTGGGATCTGTTATCACGTATTACATAGCAAAAAAATTAGGTAGAGATGCTATGTACTTGTTTTTCAAGGAAGAGCAAATTGAAAATTTGATTAAAATGCTAAATAGCAAAAAGGCGATGATAATAATTTTTTTGATATATCTGATACCGGGAGTGCCAAAGGATTTGTGCAACTATGCAGCGGGACTATCCAATATGAAGTTCAAGCCGTTCCTCCTGGTTTCAATATTAGGCAGGACGCCGGGGATGATGGGGAGTATTATAATTGGAAGACAGCTTTACACACATAGTTATACCAGTGCGATAATCATAGGTGTAGCTGCCTCAATTTGTTTTTGTTTTTAGGTATAATTTATAGAAACAAAGTAAACGGATTTTTAGATAATATGTATGATAAATATTTAGAATAGATTGGGAAGGTGAAATACAAAGTAAAAAGTTTGGCAAAAGTAATAATAAATAGCAGAAAGTACAAATCAGATGGATGGTGTAAGATAGAAAGTGGAGCACTTTTGTTTATCTCCACGTGTCTACACTACTATACATTTTCAAAAGTTAGTATTCTTCACTAAAAAAATTTTCACTTAAATTTTTAAATCTTTTTTATTTTCGAAAAATGACATTTTACATAGATTTACAAATAAGTTTAAAAATGTTAAAAAAAGCCGTATAATTACACTTTATCACAATAGCTGAATTTATATTTTTTTCAATATTCAAAGAGAAAAAAATATCATTAATTATTATTTAGAACAAACTCATAACGATCTAACTGAATTTAAATTGAAAAATTATAATAGAAAATTTTTAATTTGATTATATTTTACAACAAAAATATATATTCAGGATTTAATGCGATAAAATATTATCAAAAAGTATTGATTAAAATTTATCAAGTGCTATAATTAATGTAAAGAGAATAATATTTTTAAAGTTTGCATGTATATTAGGAGGTATATGTATGTCAAAGAAAAATTTACCTTTAGCGGGCGTACGAGTAATTGAGTACGCCAACTTTGTTGCAGCGCCTATCTGCGGAAGATTACTAGCTGATTGGGGTGCTGAGGTAATCAAAATTGAACCTGATTTGGAGATTCAATGAGGGTCGTGGGAGTACAATGGTGTTTCCCTACAGACGTCGAAGAGAATGCGATGTTTGAAATTGAAAACTCAGGTAAGAAAGGTATTGTGGTGGATACTACGAAAAAAGAAGGTGTTGAACTAATCTATAAACTTCTTGAAACTGCTGACGTATTCCTCACAAATACTAGACAAAAAGCTTTAGATAAGAGTGGACTGAACTATGAAGAAGTAAAGAAGAGAGCACCTCATATAGTCTATGGTCATCTTCTTGGATATGGAGATAAGGGTCCGGCAAAGGATAATCCCGCATTCGACTATACTGCATACTTTGCAAGAGGAGGCGTAGCGATGGGGCTGATGGAAAAAGGCACTTCTCCGGCAAACCCTGTAGCGGGTCTTGGTGATCACTATGCAGGAATGAGTTTGGCGGCAGGCATAGTATCGGCTTTGTATAAGAAAAAGGAAACCGGAAAAGGAGAAAGAGTGACTGTGTCACTGTTCCATACCGCGGTGTTTGGAATGGGTATTTTAGTGTCGGCTGCACACTACGGATACAAGCTTCCGATTACGCGTCGTCAACCGCCAAATCCGATAAACACTACGTTCAAATGTTCCGATGATAAGTGGATTCAGATAGCATTTTTCCAATATGATAAATGGTTCCCGAATTTCTGTAATCTGGTTATCGAAAGACCTGATCTGATTGGTGGAGAGTACAGCACTCTCAGAAGTGCAGTTAAAACAGGTGAAACATTCGTAATCATGCTTGAAGAAATATTCGCTACAAAAACTAGCGATGAATGGTGCGAAAGATTACAAAAGGCAGGTATTCCTTATGAGAAATTAGCTACACCTGAAGACGTATTGAAAGATGAGCAATGTTGGGCTAACGATTATTTGATCAGACATACATATGAAAACGGACATGAAGGAATAATCTTCAATACTCCTGTAATGTTTACAGAAAATCCTAGAGGAGCTTATGAAAAAGCACCTAAATTAGGCGAACACACTAAAGAAGTATTTGGTGAAGTTGGTGTGAGCGATGCAGAAATTGAAAGATTAATCGCAGACGGAATAATCAAATAATTTTGGAGGAAAGAGTCATGGGTGAAGTAAAAAAAGATGCGCGAGAGGTTATAAACGACCTTCTTGCCGAACAATATAAAAACGCTTGGGATGCGAAGAAAGCGGGTAGGCCGGTTGGTTGGTCCACTTCGGTATTCCCACAAGAGTTAGTTGAAATTTTCGATTTGAATTTGTTATATCCTGAAAACCATGCAGCTGGCGTTGCTGCGAAAAGGGAATCCAAAGAGTTAATTGAACTTGCTGAAGGTGAAGGTTACTCAATTGATCTTTGCGCCTACGCGAGAACAAACTTCGGAGTTTTGGTAAAAGGTGGCTCAGACACATTACCAATCCCTGAACCCGATTTTTTATGTTGCTGTAACAATATTTGTAACGAAGTAATCAAGTGGTATGAAAACATTGCCAGAGAAAGGAATATCCCTCTGATAATGATAGATACTACTTATAACTATGATTATGAAGTTTCAGACACTAGAATTAAATATTTAAGAGATCAGTTTGAAGAAGCTATCAGACAGCTTGAAATAATTTCCGGCAAGAAATTTGATCCGAAGAGACTGGAAGAAGTTATGAAAATATCTTCTGAAAACGGTAAACTTTGGAAATACTCTATGAGCTTACCTTCAGGTAATTTTCCATCACCTATGAACGGATTTGATCTGTTTACTTACATGGCTGTAATAGTTTGTGCAAGAGGGAAAAAAGAGACTACTGAAGCATTTAAGTTGCTCATAGAATATTTGGAAGAAAACGCCAGAAAAGGCGAATCAAGCTTTAGAGGCGAAGAAAAGTACAGAATAATGATGGAAGGAATACCTTGTTGGCCGTATATAGGTTATAAGATGAAATCTTTGGCTAAAAAAGGCGTAAATATGACAGGTAGTGTATATCCACATGCATGGGCACTTGTGTATGAAGCAAACGATCTCGATGGAATGGCTAGGGCCTACAGTTCAATGTTTAATAATGTAAATATTGAAAAAATGGTTGAATACCGCGTAAATGCTCTTAAAGAAGGCGATTGTGCAGGTGCATTTTATCACATGAACAGAAGCTGTAAACTTATGAGTTTCATTCAGTATGAAATGCAGAGAAGAGTATACGAAGAAACAGGCCTACCTTATGCCGGATTTGATGGCGATCAAGCCGATCCAAGGAACTTTGCAGAAGAGCAATTTGAGACGAGATTAGAAGGTCTAGTGGAAGTTATGGAAGACAGAAAAAATAAAGGGGGAGAAAAATAATGAAATTGCAGGATATTATTTTAAAATTAGAAGATGCTTCTAATAACCCTAAAAGACTTATGCAGGAGTATATTGCACAAGGGGATAAAGTTGTAGGTTGTTTACCAGTTTATACACCAGAGGAATTGGTGCATGCAGCAGGCATGGTACCTATGGGAATTTGGGGTGGAAACATTGAACTCAATGAAGCGAAACAGTATTTTCCTGCATTTGCATGCTCTATTATGCAATCAATAATGGAGAATGCCATGAGAGGATCTTATAAGGGGTTATCCGCAGCGATTATTCCTTGTATGTGCGACACTCTGATATGTATAAGTCAAAACTGGAAATCCGGTATCAAAGATATCCCGATGATACCTTTGGTATATCCACAAAATAGAAAGCTTCAATCAGGTATTGACTACTTGGTTACTGAATTTGAAGGCGTGAAAGCAAAACTTGAAGGCATTTGCGGCCATGAAATCACAGAAGAAAAGATAAATGAAAGCATTGAAATTTACAATGAGCACAGAAAAGCGTTACAAGAGTTTATAGAGTTGGTTCCAGATTATCTAAATACTATAACACCTTACATAAGAAGTACTGTGATGAAGAGCAGTCACTTTATGAAAAAAGAGGAACATACAGCTTTGGTAAAGGAATTTAACGAAATTCTAAAAACGATGCCTAAAGAAAAATTCAAAGGTAAGAAAATACTTTTGACAGGTATTATCCTTGATGAAAAAGAAATTCTAGACGTTCTATCCGAAAATGATATGGCAGTCGCTTATGATAATCTCGCTCATGAAACAAGGCAGTTTAGAACACTTGTTCCGGATGGAGATAATGCTTTACAAAGACTTGCAAAACAGTGGTCTTTGATCGAAGGATGTTCCCTAGCATACGATCCTCAAAAGTACAGAGGAAAAATGATAGCGGAAGATGCTCAGAGACTGGGCATAGACGGTGTAATTTATGCATTGATGAAGTTTTGCGATCCGGAAGAATACGACTATCCTATAGTTAAAAAAGATTTGGAACAAGCAGGAATACCAGAACTTTACATTGAAGTTGAACAACAGTCAGTTAATGTCGAGCAAATTAGAACTAAGATTCAAACGTTTGCAGACATTATCGCATAAATCATTATAAGTGGAGGTAAAAATGATATTTAACAAAGAGCACGAATTAGTGAGAAAATCTATTACAGATTTCTGTCAACGTGAACTGTACGAAACTGATTTAGCTGAAAAAATGGACAGAGAGGGTCTGGAAATGCCACAGGAGTTTGTGGATAAATTAGCCAGATACAAGTTCTCTTGTCCAATAGTTCCAAAGGAATACGGCGGAGCAGGTGTAGATTACGTTTCGTATGTAATCATCATGGAAGAACTTTCAAGAGCGGACATGTCTTGTGGTACTATCCTAACTGCCGGAGCGACATTGGTAGCATTACCGTTGATAAACTTCGGTACTTCTGAGCAGAAAGAAAAGTACCTAAGACCTCTGGCTGAAGGTAAGTTTGTCGGAGCGTTCGGTCTAACTGAACCTGGTGCAGGTTCCGATGCCGGAGCAACTCAGACAACAGCAGTTCTAGACGGAGATCACTATATTTTAAACGGTAGAAAATGTTGGATTACGAATGGACCTACATGTGACTTTGCAATAGTTACAGCGGTTACTGAAAAAGGTAAAGGTACAAAAGGAATCTCTACATTTATCGTTGAGTCAAAGTGGGAAGGATTTTCTCATGGTGCCCATGAAGATAAGATGGGAATTAGAGGTACCAGAACATCTGATCTTATCTTTGAAAACGTTAAAGTTCCAAAGGAAAATCTATTAGGTGGGCTTGGAAAAGGATTTAAAGTAATGATGAACACTCTATCAAGTGGCAGAATCGGCGTAGCAGCTCAGGCTGTTGGTGTTGCACAGAGTGCACTTGATGAAGCTATTAAATATACTCAGGAAAGAGTTCAGTTCGGAAAGACTCTGTCTAAGTTCCAAAACACTCAGTTCACAATTGCTGACATGGCTACAAAAGTCGAAGCTGCAAGACTGTTAGTATATCAAGCAGCTCAGCAAAAGGACAATGGACAAGATCCTAGCTTAACATCATCTATGGCAAAATACTATGCTGCAGAAGTTGCAAATGAAGTAGCTTATAAATCATTGCAACTTCATGGTGGTTATGGCTTTGTTAAAGATTATAGAATAGAGAGAATCTTCCGTGATGCGAGAATTCTTCCTATATACGAAGGTACTTCTCAAGTACAACAGATAGTAATTGCAGGAAATATTTTAAAATAGAAGGTGGTGTGAAAGTTGAAAATTATAGTATGCGTAAAGCAAGTACCAGATACTACAGAAGTTAGAATCGACAAAGAAACAAACACTCTTATAAGAGAGGGTGTTCCGAGTATATTGAATCCTGATGATGCTAATGCTCTAGAACAGGCATTGCAACTAAAGGATAAATATGATGACGTTACAGTTACAGTTTTATCAATGGGTCCTCCGCAGGCGGATGTGATGCTTAGAGAATGTTTGGCAATGGGTGCTGATGAAGCGGTATTGTTAACTGACAGAGCATTCGGCGGTTCTGACACATGGGCAACATCAAATGCACTAGCTGCAGCAATCAGAAAAATCGGAAAATACGATATAATTCTCGCTGGCAGACAGGCTATAGACGGGGATACTGCTCAAGTTGGACCTCAAATTTCTGAAAAGTTGGATATTCCTCAAGTCACTTATGTTGAAGGTATGGAATTGGAAGGTAATAAGGTTAAGGTTCAGAGACAATTAGAGGACGGTTATGAAATCATAGAGGCTGAATTGCCAATCTTATTAACTGCTGTTAAAGAATTAAATGAACCTAGACATATGTATATTGATAAGATTTTTGAAGTTTATAAAAAAAGAAGTTAAAATTTTACAATTAACGATGTTGACATCGATACTACACAGGTTGGTTTGAAAGCTTCTCCGACAAGAGTATTTAGATCTTTCACACCGGAAGTAAAGGGTGGCGGAATAATCTTGGAAGGCTCTGAAAAAGAAGTTGCTAGTAAGTTAGTCGGTGAATTTAAAGATGCACATATAATTTAGGAACTTGAGGGAGAAATATATTATGGAAAGACAAGATATAAATCAGTACAAAGACATTTGGGTATTTGCTGAGCAGAGACAAGGTAAAATTACTCCGGTTGTTATAGAACTACTAGGTGAAGGTAGAAAACTTGCTGACACCAAAGGAATTAAGCTAAATGCAATCTTACTTGGTAAGGATGTAAACGGTTTAGCTGAAGAATTGATTGCATATGGCGCAGAGACAGTTTATGTTGCTGATGACCCATTGTTGGAAAACTTCACAACGGACGGATACACAAAGGTAATAGTTGATGCCGTTAACGAAATCAAACCTGAGATCGTTTTAATCGGTGCGACGAACATCGGCAGAGACTTAGCTCCAAGGATTGCTTCAAGACTTAATACAGGTCTAACTGCAGACTGTACAAAGCTTGAAATTGATCCGGAAGATGGAAAGATTAAACAGACAAGACCTGCCTTTGGTGGAAACATCATGGCTACAATCATATGTCCGGATGCCAGACCTCAGATGTCTACAGTAAGACCGGGGGTTATGGATAAGGCGGTTAGAAACGATGACAATAAAGGTAATATAGTGCCTTTGAAATACGATATCAAAGAATCAGATATCAGAACAAAGATCATCGAAATAGTTAAACACGCCGTTGAAAAGGTTTCCTTGACAGATGCAAACATAATAGTTTCAGGTGGTTTAGGATTGCAGAATGCAGATGGCTTCAAGCTGATTGAAGAATTGGCAGATAAATTAGGTGGTGTTGTAGGCTCATCAAGAGCTGCTGTAGATGCAGGATGGATTGATAAGAGTCATCAAGTTGGTCAGACAGGTACAACTGTTAAGCCTAATCTGTACATCGCTTGTGGTATCTCTGGAGCTATTCAACATCTGGCAGGTATGAAGGAATCAAGCATTATCGTTGCCATCAACAAAGATCCTGATGCGCCTATATTCAGCGTGGCAGACTATGGTATCGTTGGAGATTTGTACAAGGTAATTCCTGAGATTATCAGTGAAATTGACGCAGTGACAAAATAGTCGATTTTGTAAATATTTACAGTGTTAAACTTTACTGCCTTCTCATTTTGAAGGCAGTGGGGTTTATAGTATTGCACTTTAAGAAGATGAGTGCGATGTATCTAAGGAGGGAAATATGAGAATTCTTGCGTTTAATGTTCAGCCGTATGAAGAAAAGGCATTTGTAAAATGGGCAAAAGATAATGATATAGAAGTTGTGTTAGACAAAGATTTAATCACTCCAGAAACCATAGAGAGAGCTAAAGGGTTTGATGGAGTTACTACACAGCAGGTAATTCCTGTAAAGGATGAAGCGGTCTTTGACAAGCTAAAAGAGTTCGGCATTAAACAGATTGCTTCGAGAACAGCGGGAGTTGATATGTTTGGATTGGATATGGCTAGAGAAAGAGAAATTGCGATTACAAACGTTCCTAGATATTCACCAAATGCAATTGCTGAGCTTGCAGTATCACATACAATGCAGCTTTTAAGAAATGTAAACAGAATCAGAAATGCCATGTCAAAAGGTGATTTCAGTTGGAACAAAGAACTTATTTCAAGAGAAATCAGAAGTTGTACAGTAGGTATTATTGGTACTGGTAAAATCGGTCTGACTACAGCTCAACTATTCAAAGGCTTAGGAGCTAAAATTATCGGTTATGATAAATTTAGAAATCCTGATGCAGAAGGTGTTTTGGAATATAAAGACACAGTTGAGGAGCTTCTAAAGGAATCTGACGTAGTATCTTTGCATTTACCGCTCAATGATGAAACTTATCATCTGATCGATAAGGAAAAAATCGATATGATGAAAAAAGGAGCAATTTTAATTAACACAGGTAGAGGTGCTTTAGTTAATATCGAGGATGTAATTGATGCACTAGAATCAGGTAAGTTGTCCGGTGCAGGAATAGATGTATTAGAATGCGAAACTATTTATGTAAATCAGAAAATAGATGTAAACAACATTAAAGATACGGAAGTTGAAAAACTTATGAACATGGAAAACGTAGTTTTAACAGGTCACTTTGCGTTTTTCACTGAAACAGCTGTTGATAATCTTGTTTCTACCGCTCTTGACAATATCAGAATCCAAGTGGAGACCGATGAAATAAGAAATTGTATGAACTGATTTTTAATTTTGACATACATTAATACTTAGTAATGAAGCACAGTCGCTATATCTCTAGCAACTGTGCTTTTACATTGTGATGCACATGTTGTAAGTTCATAACATGTAATATAAATATGGAATTTGCACATAGTGTTTTTGTACGTAACATTTACTGAATTTAATGTTGAAGTCAAAGAAACTTGATTATTCCGGAAGAATTAAAACCGTTTCAGCAGAATTATTGACTTTATAATAGTTTTATGTTAGAATCTAACACTGTAAGCCGCACAGGAAAAGGTTTGAAAATTTTCAATCAGGTGAAAATTACCTTGATGGCGAGATGGTACGAGGAGGAAAAAATGTACGCAATAATTGAGACTGGTGGAAAACAGTACAGAGTACAGGAAGGCGATGTAATCGTTGCAGAAAAATTGAATTTAGAGGTCGGTGCAAAAGTTGAATTTGACAGAGTATTAGTTTGCGGTGAAGGTACTGACTTATCTGTTGGAACGCCCTATGTAGACGCTAAAGTATACGGTCAAGTAGTCGAAAATGGAAAAGGTAAAAAGGTAATCATTTTCAAATATAAGGCTAAAAAGGATTACAGAAAAAAACAAGGACATAGACAGCCGTTTACGACGATTCAAATTACGGGGATTGGCAAAGATGGCAGTTCTACAAAAGCAGAAGTGAGAACTGAAAAAAAATCTGTAGAAAAAAGTGAAGCAGTGAAAAGTCCTTCTCTTTCGATGAAGAAAGATGAACTGATTGCATTTGCAAAAGAACATAATGTTGAAGTAGATGTAAAAGCGACAAAACAGGTCATTTTAGACACAATTAATGAGAATTTGAAGTAATTACCTATTATATAAGGAGGTGTAATCCAGATGGCAAGTAAAAAAGGAGTAGGTAGCTCTAAGAACGGTAGAGACAGTCAAAGTAAACGTCTTGGAGTTAAAACAGGAGATGGACAGTATGTTAGTGCTGGCAGCATCATTGTTAGACAGAGAGGAACTAAAATTCATCCTGGTAACAACGTAGGCAAAGGCGGTGATGACACTCTATTCGCTAAAATAGACGGAGCCGTTAAGTTTGAAAGAGCCGGAAAAAATAAGAAGCAAGTGAGTGTATATCCAAAAGAAGCATAGATTTACCAGCCCCTGTCAAAGGGGCTTTGTTGTATTTTAGGAGAAATATTATGTTTGTAGATAGAGCAAAAATAAATATTCGTTCAGGCAAGGGTGGAGATGGAGCTGTCACCTTCAGAAGAGAACCGTACGTTCCGGAAGGAGGACCTGATGGCGGTGATGGAGGCAAGGGTGGAGATGTAGTTTTCAAAGCGGATAACAGTCTCAGAACCTTAATGGATTTTAGGTATAAAAGAAAATATCAAGCCGAAAACGGACAAAATGGTATGAAAAAGAAGCGATTCGGCAAAAAAGGGGCAGATCTCATAATAAAGGTGCCACCGGGAACAATGATAATAGACGAAGAAAGTGGAGCTTTGATGAAAGATTTGATAAATCATGGAGATCGCTTTGTTGCGGCAAAAGGCGGTAAAGGTGGTAAGGGAAATGTGCATTTCAAAAGTTCCATCAGACAGGCTCCGAATTTTGCTGAAGCCGGAGGCGTTGCCAAAGAGAGAAATGTAATTCTCGAATTAAAGTTAATCGCAGATGTAGGTTTAGTTGGATTTCCAAATGTTGGTAAATCTTCTCTTTTAAGCACCTCGTCAAAAGCAAAACCTAAAATTGCAAATTATCACTTCACTACTATTGAACCTAATCTAGGAGTAGTGGAAGTTTCCAATACAAGCTTTGTGCTTGCAGATATTGCAGGTATAATCGAAGGTGCTCATCAGGAGCCGGCATGGGATTTAAATTTTTAAAGCACATAGAAAGAACTAAGATTATAATCCATGTTGTGGATATATCAGGAAGTGAGGGAAGAGATCCTATAGAGGATTTTGAAACTATTAACAAGGAGTTGAGAGCCTATTCCAACGTATTGGCGAATAAGCCACAAATCGTGGCTGCAAATAAAATTGATTTGATAGAAGATAACAATAGCGGATATGAGTTATTTAAAGAATATGCTGAAAAATCAGGGCTATGCAGTTTTTTTCCCCATTTCAGCACCTATAAATCTTGGAGTTCCCGAGCTATGGCATATGCGGCTAAGATTCTTGCAGAAGTTGAAAATACTCCATGGAAGAAATTATGGAAACATTTGATTTCGAAAGAGAAGATACCGATGATAATTACAGAAAAGTCGAAGTTAGAAGAGATAATCACAAATATGTAATTGAGGGTAAACAATTGACTAAAAATCTTTAATTCGACTAATTTTAACGATATTGGTTCAGTGAGATATTTATATAAATACATAGAAAAAAAGTGGAGCCATTGAGAAATTGAAGAGTATGGGACTGAAAGAAGGCGATACTGTATGTATCCGAGATTTCGAATTTGAGTATATAGATGAGTTTTTAGTCATGAATAAAAACAACAATATTTCAGCTATGAAAGAAGAATGAAAGAATTTTATGTAAATTCGGTACACCTTCTCACGTTATAGAGCACTGCAAGGCTGTATGTGAAGTAGCTACAGCAATAGGAAACCGTTTAAACGAAAGTAATAAAATAGATTCAAAAATTAACATTGAATTGTTGTTTTACAGTGCCATGCTTCACGACATTGCAAGGGTACATGAAAATCACGAGGAAGTTGGAGCAGACTATTTGCAGGAATTAGGTTATGATGATGTTGCTACGATTGTAAGACAGCACACGACCTACAGTAAATTTAACGATATATCTAAAATTTCTGAGATTGACATATTGTGTATTGCAGATAGAACTACACTGGAAGATGAATTTGTAGGTATAGCCAAGAGAATGGAATATATTAAAACTAAGGCTGCAAAAATGGGAAGAAAGGAGTTTCTGCCTCATATGGATATCGTTAAACTTGAAATGGAAAATTACGTTAAAGAATTAGAGAAAGTAATGGGTATAACTGTCGATGCACTCATAAAGACCCATGCACGGTCAAAGTAGGTGAGTCTGACGAAATCAACACAGATTAAATTAAAATTTAATATTAAAGATCACCCTGTTTTTAAATTGAATTTGAAATCACATTACACCTTTTTAAATTAGAGATTTTCATAAATTTTGAAACAGGTTTATGCAATTACTGATATAAATGTATTTAATTGGCTTGCTTTTGATTGCAGTGAAGAATAAATTTGATGTTATGTTTACATTAAATTTATTTTGTAAATAGTTTTATGTGAATTTTTTTAATAAAATAGAAAAATAAAAATCATATTCATTGCAAAATGAGATACAGCGTTGAAATTATGCGTTTTTAATAAAAATGCGTTGTGAATTTCTTATTGACTCGGTAGATGATTTGGAATAGTATATTATCCACAGAGGAGAAGAAGATTATGAAAAAGAAATTTAATTATTGTTTTAAAAAGGATATCAGATAAAAATTAAAGATTTCATATTTCGTTATAATTTTGGGGAGAGCACAAGAAAAAAATAATTGTCATAACGCTGTTATTTTTGCATAGTGTTGACAAGTTTTATCATTGTGCATAATAAAAAAGAAAGTGCGATTACAAAGGCCATATCTGAGAAACAGGGTGAGAAGGCAAATGAGAACACTAAAGACGATTTACCCGATGAAACGAAAGACGAGTCTATCATTGTTGATATTGACGGAGCGGTTGAAAAACCCTACAATGGTAGAGTTACCCGGAAAATCACGATTGGATGATGCAATTAAAGCGGCCGGCGGATTGAGTAAGAATGCTGATACTACGAAAATTAATAGAGCTGAAGTTTTAAGAGATGGACAAAAAATTTACATTCCTAAAAAGGGTGAAACAAATTATGAGAATAAAAGTGGTAGCGTAACAGGAAAGAGCGGGAAAAAAGTAAACATAAATAGCGCTACAGATGACGAGCTGAGAACGGTGAAGGGTATAGGACCATCTATGTCCGAAAAATATTGAACTACAGAGAAAAACGGTCCATTTAAAAATTGAAGACTTGAAAAAGTTGATGGAATAGGTGAAAAGACTTATGAAAAAAATAAAAAAATTATCTTACGATATAATCGGATATGAGTTGAGATTTGAAGATAAAATCTGTGTAGAGATTGCATTCTCAGCGTTGATATTATGAATAAGATTTTTAGGTTCGCTGTTTTAGAGATGCGAGATAAAAAAATCTAATAGAGCGAAAAGGTAATAATTGTGCTAATTACCAATTTATGTCAACTCTTCTTAAAATATATATTTATAATATTTTAGTGCAACTGCATATTGTAAAATATGTGGTTGCATTAATTTTATGAGATTTTACTTCGCCTAATAGTCAATCGATAGACTGAAAATTACTATTTTCAATCGCGTTTTCAGATTTGAAAAGATATATAAAGGCATATAATTTAAGTTAGTGTATATGTACATAAATAAATTTGGTTTTAAATATATGTGTTTCGTGGTATCTAAAAGTACGTAAACATTTTATTGTTCATTCAAATTTTTATACTCCTTGAAATTTATGCTTTTTCACGGTATAATTATATAGTTAAATGTATAGTTGAGTTGAGGAGGTTCTATGGTAAGCAAAAGAAAACTGTAGAGAGAATAAATCAATTAGCAGCTAAAAACAAAGCTGAAGGTCTCACGGAAGATGAAGTTGCGGAAAGAGAAATGTTGAGAAGGGAATACCTGAAGAGCATTCGTAATAATGTGAAGGGACATCTCTCCAAAATAAAAATTCGTTGAAGATCTTTCGCAAGAGGAAATAGATGAACTTTACTAATAAAAACAACAAATAGATGAATAAATTAAAGTTTAATTCAATTATTGTTTTTAAAAGAGTATTTCAAGGTATAAGTATCTTGTGAAGAAAAGAGGTAGATGATTATGAAGAATGTATATCTAGATTATTCGGCAACAACTCCCGTAAAGAAAGAAGTTTTGGATGAGATGCTGCCATATTTCTCAGAACACTTTGGAAATCCTTCCAGTCTTTATTCGATCGCACAAGAGTCAAAATTTGCGGTGGATCGAGCAAGGGAAAGGGTTGCAAAACTTATAAATGCAAATGTAAACGAGATATTTTTTACTGCAGGCGGTTCGGAATCTGATAACTGGGCTTTGGAAGGTGTGATAGATGCTTTAAAAACTAAGGGAAATCATATGATTACAACAAAAATTGAGCATCATGCAATTTTACATACTGCAGAGTATCTCGCTAAACGAGGCGTCGAGGTGACTTATTTGGATGTTGATCATGAGGGCTTCGTAAATTTGGAGCAACTTGAGAATTCTATTACGGATAAAACCGTTTTAATTTCTGTAATGTTTGCGAACAATGAAGTGGGTACTATTCAGCCGATAAAAAAAATAGCTGAAATTGTAAAAAAACACGGCGTTACATTCCATGTAGACGCAGTTCAAGCTGTGGGCAATGTGCCGATAGACGTTAAAGATTTAGGAATAGATTTAATGTCTATGTCCGGTCACAAAATTTATGGTCCAAAGGGCATAGGAGCTTTATATATAAAGAAAGGAACTAAGATTAGCAATTTCGTTCATGGCGGGGCTCAAGAAATGAAAAAGAAGAGCAGGAACTGAAAAATCTCGCAGGAATTGTTGGATTCGGTAAAGCAGCAGAACTTGCTATGGAATCTTTAGATGAGCACATAGAAAAGATTTCCAGTTGAGAGATTATTTAATAAGTGAGATTACAAGCAAAATTCCTCATACTATTGTAAATGGTTCTGTAAAAAGCAGACATCCGGGGAATGCGAATATTACTTTTGAATATATCGAAGGGGAGTCGATGTTGATTTTACTCGATATGGCTGGGATTGCAGTGTCTACAGGATCTGCATGTTCTTCGAAATCGCTGACACCTTCCCATGTGTTAACTGCAATGGGGATACCTGCGGAGATAATTCATGGAACATTGAGATTAACAGTTGGCGACTTTACTACGAAAGAAGATATTGACTATGTTGTAGAAAAACTCGTAGAAATTGTAGAAAAATTAAGGAGATTTTCTCCGATTACCAGTGAGAAAGGATGGAAATAATTATGGCAATGTATAATGATATAGTAATGAAGCACTTTACAGATCCGCAGAATGTGGGGGAAATTGAAAATCCGGATGGAATAGGTACCTATGGAAGTCCGGTTTGCGGAGATATGATGCAAATTACCATCAAAGTTGAAAATGATGTGATAACTGATGCTAAATTTAAAACTTTCGGATGTGGCTCTGCCATTGCATCGTCTTCTGTGGCAACAGATATGATCATAGGAAAAACGATCGATGATGCACTGGAAATTTCCAATAAGCAGATTATAAATGAGCTTGGTGGACTTCCACCGGTAAAAATTCACTGTTCCGTTTTGGCAGATCACGCCATCAAAGCGGCTATATATGATTATGCACAAAAGCATAATAAAACCTATGCAGGTTTGGAAGGGTTTGATCCGAATGCGGAAGAAGATGATCATCACGATATTGGAGACGAATAATGAATTCAAAAAATAACTTAGATTACAAAAAAGTTGTTTTAGGTTTAAGCGGTGGCGTAGATAGTACAGCTGCCGCTTTACTGTTAAAATCAAAAGGTTTAGAAGTCATCGGACTGTATTTTAACGTTCACAAGCAAGATAAGTGCATAGAAGAAAAATCCAGAAAAAAAGCACAAGATATCGCTGATGAACTGGGAATAAAATTGCACACCGTAGATGTAAGTGACGATTTTGAAGAATGTGTAATAAATAATTTTTTGCTGGAATATACAAAGGGAAGAACTCCGAATCCGTGCATAATATGTAATCCCAATATCAAATTTAAAACTTTGATAGATGTCGCAAACAGTGAAAATGCTCATTACATAGCAACAGGACACTATGCGAAAGCTATGTACAGTCAAAAACAAAATTGTCATGTAATCTGCATGGGTGAAAATGAAAAAAAAGATCAATCATATATGCTGTACAGGCTTCCTGAATGTTATATAATGCGGCTGATTTTACCACTCGGAGAAGTTGAGAACAAAGATGTAATAAGAAATTTCGTTAGAAATCACAATTTGTCTAACGCTGATGCAAAAGATAGTCAGGAGATATGTTTTATTACTGATGAAAAGTCGTACACGGATTATTTAAAGGAGAGAGGCGTAGATTCTAAAGAAGGCAATTTTGTAGATTCTACAGGGAGAGTGCTGGGAACTCATAAAGGTATTGTACATTACACAGTTGGACAGCGAAGAGGTCTAGGGATTACCATCGGCAAACCGGCATTTGTCACTGGGATAAACAGCGGAGCCAATGAAATCGTAATCGGTGAAAATACTGATTTGTTTACCGACACGATCAAAATTTCAAATTGCTATTTTCAGAGTTCAAACAGCAAAACATTCCCTGAAGTGTTTTCAAAAGAGGTTCTCAGATGTAAGATAAGGTATAAAGCTGCTTCAGCATTTTGCCGAATACGAGAATTTACAGACGACCATATCATCATTGAATTTAACCAAAAACAGAGAGCTCCGGCTCCCGGACAGTCAGCAGTTCTATATTGCGATGACGAAGTCATAGGTGGTGGATTTATCGAATGATTCAAAATGTGTTTGGATGAAAAATATTCTGAATTTTAAGTATATCAGTGTAAAATGACGTTTTATAAATTTAAATATGATATAATAAATAGTCGAGTAAAAGATATGTTAAACAGGAGAAGTGAAATATATGAAAAATTAGGTTTAAATGAAATTAGAGATTTATTTTTAAATTTTTATGAGAGCAAAAGAGCATTTTTAGAAGACAATCGTTTTCTCTTATCCCAAAGAGCGATAAGAGTTTGCTTATAATAAATTCAGGTATGGCACCGCTCAAGGCATACTTTGCAGGAATTGAAAAACCTCCTGCACCCAGAATGGTGACATGTCAAAAATGCATTAGAACAGATGATATAGATAACGTTGGAATCACTTCAAGACATGGTACTTTTTGAAATGTTAGCTCATTTTCTTTTGGTGACTATTTTAAAAAGAATCTATAACATGGGGATGGGAATTTTTGACGAAAGTTTTACACTTGCCGGAGGAAAAACTCTGGGTTACTGTATATGAAGAAGATGAAGAAGCATATCACATCTGGAAGAATAGCATTGGTTTTCCTGAAAATAAAATTGTAAAGTTGGGAAAAGACGATAACTTTTGGGAGATAGGCACAGGACCCTGTGGTCCTTGTTCTGAAATTTACTTTGATCGCGGTGAAAAATACGGATGCGATGATCCTGACTGCAAGCCAGGATGCGATTGTGACAGGTATATTGAATTTTGGAATCACGTTTTTACACAGTTTAATAAAAAAGAAGATGGAACATATGAGAATTTGGCCCATCCGAATATTGATACGGGAATGGGGCTTGAGAGAATATCGTGTATTATGCAGGAAACGGACAGCATTTTTGATATTGATACCATTAGACTCGTTTTAAATGAGATTTGCAAAATTGCATGCATGGAATATAAAAACGGTGTAGATCCAAACGACGTTTCTATTCGCATTATAACGGATCACATAAGGGCGGCTACTTTTATGATAAGCGATGGAATTATGCCTTCTAATGAGGGAAGGGGATACGTCTTACGTAGGCTTATAAGAAGAGCTTATAGACACGGCAGAAAGCTGGGAATCTCCGGCGAGTTCTTATCAAAATTGGTAGATAAGGTAGTTGAAAGCTCAGAAAAAGCATATCCTGAATTAGGCGAGCAGGAAATATTCATCAAAAAGATTATATCTCAGGAAGAAGAAAAATTTATTAAAAACCTTTAAATCAGGGATTAACTATTATAGATGAGTGTATAAACGATATGAAGACGAGAAACGAAAGGTTATTGGATGGGTGAGAAGGCATTTAAATTGCACGATACCTATGGTTTTCCATTTGAAATAACCAAAGAGATATTGCTTGAACAGGGCTTTTGATGTAAATAAAGATGAATTTGATAGATACATGAAAATTCAAAAATCTTTAGGTAAATCTGATGCCAATAAAAAGATTTCGGTTGGAAAGAGAACAATCTCGAATTTTTAAATAATTTGTTCACTGAATTTTTAGGATAAGGAGTTAAATGAATGTGAAAGTAAAGCAATTTCTGATTTTCTGTAGAAGATGGTAAAATACGGAGCTGTCGACTGCTCACAAAGGAATGCAAATTAATTTAGTTCTTGATAGGACTGTGTTTTACGCAAAAAGGTGGAGGACAAGTCAGCGATATCGGTAATATAGTATCAAAAAGGACTAGAGATTGTAATTAGCGATGTATACAAGGTTAACAATAGCTATGTTCACGTAGGTAAAATTCAAAATGGAGAAGTGTCCATTGAGGATATTGTAACAACAAAAGTGGATATCATACACAAGAATAACAGCGCTAGAAATCATTCTTGCACTCACTTGCTTCATAAATCGCTGAGAGAATTGTTGGGAGAACACGTAAGTCAAGCGGGTTCCCATGTAGATAGTCAAAATCTGAGATTCGACTTTTCTCACTTTGAGAGTTTAACAAAGGAGCAAATCGCAATTATAGAGGTAAATGAAAAAATTGATGAATTCCTTCCCGTGACATCTGATATAATGTCTTTATCAGATGCCGAAAAAAGCGGTGCAATAGGCTTATTTGAGGACAAGTATGGAGATACCGTAAGGGTGGTTTCCATCGGAGACTATAGCAAAGAACTGTGCGGAGGAATTCACGTATCAAATTCAGGTCAAATCGGAGGATTTAAAATATTATCAGAAAAGGGTATTTCGGCAGGGTATAAGAAGGATTGAAGCGATTACAGGTAAAGCTCTTTAGGGAATATTTGAATTCTCGAGATGACATAGTTACAAATGCGGCTAAAATTATGAAGACTACTGATTTTGAACTGAAAAATAAAAATCAATGCCAATTTAATTCAAGTGAAAGAGTCAAAAATAAAATAGAAGAAATAGAAAGTAAATCCAGAGCGAAAGTTGCAGACGACCTTTTGGATAAAAGAGAAACTATCAATGGAGTTGATTTGATTTGCCATAGATTTAATGGTTCAGATGTTTCTTCGTCAAAGAAATTTGTGATAATTTAAGAGATAAGCATGAAAATGTGATACTCGTATTTACGAGCAGTTTTGAAAAATAAAAACACTCTAATAATTGCCATTTCTAAAAATTTGTAGCAAAAAGGTTATAGTGCCGGAAACATTATTAAAGAAGTTGCCAAGATTGCCGATGGCAGAGGCGGAGGCAAACCTGAAATGGCACAAGCAGGCATAAAGTTAATTGAAAAATCTGATGAGATATGTTACAGCAGTATCAAATATGCTATAATATAAGTGCGGGATGTTTATTAAAAATAAGGCATTGATATCAGATATTTAAGATCAATAAGCAATTGTATTGAGTGGTTGCACAAGGACATACTATTGTAGAGTACATGTTGAAGGAATCGTACTGTCGGGATGTCCAAAGCTGAACAAAATCTTATATAACACATTAAAAAATGTGCCTTTAAAATATATTATGCTAGGAGGATTGTTATGGAAAATAAGAACACGATTATGTTTGGTACTGCAAATAGTGAAAGAGACAAAAACAACTTTTTGAAATCTTATCTATAGTTTATGATGCTTTTGGAAGAAAAGAGGATACAACCCTGTTGATCAGATAGTAGGTTTTTATATTATCAGGTGATCCTTCTTATATAACGAGTCATCATGATGCCAGAAATCTGATTCGTCAATTAGACAGAGACGAATTGACAGAAGAGCTTGTTAGAGCTTTCTTGAATAAAAATAATACTCAATATAAAAATGCTACAATTTGTACAGTTACTTTTTCACAGTTATCTGATCTAAAAATTGATAGCATTTTTATTATTTTATAATAAGTGAAAAGGAATACTATGAGAATAATTGGATTAGATGTAGGAGATAAGACAATAGGCATAGCAGTATCAGATCTTTTGGGCATTACAGCTCAAGGAATTGACACAATTTTGAGAGTAGGGATAAGAAAAGACTGTGACAAAGTTATCAGTTATATAAGAGAATATGATTGCGATACAGTTGTGATTGGATTAAACAAACGATTGGATGGTAAAGAGACACCACAGACTGAAAAAGTATATCAATTTAAGACTATGCTTGAAAAACAAAATGAGAAGTATGCAGCTTGGTCATATAGGGATTGTTTTTCCAGGATGAGATTATCCACGGTGGAGGCGGAAAAAATATTGATTGCAGCCGATGTGAGCAGAAAGAAACGCAAATCGGTTATAGACAAACAAGCCGCCGTTATAATATTACAAAGATTTTTAGACAGTCAAAGATAACTTAATTGCAAATACTACATACACGTCCGAGCAAAACAGGGAAGAAGCAGATTACCGGCGGTTTAGCAGTATAGGAGAATTAAAATGAAATGTGCTTTATGTAATAAGTAACTATTCCTAAAATCATAATTTTGGGAATAGTTAAATCCGATAACGACTTTATCCACGCCAAGCATAATACATTCCTTTGACTGAGAGCACGATTAACATTTTCACTATTTAGCCAAGGATAATTATCTTTTAATCCATTTTTCACCTTGTTTCCGCAACTCGCTGTCTACATTTTCATTTTTACAATCATATTGATTGCAGAAATATCTTTCTATAGAATCTCTTGTTTGTTCAATATAGTTTTGCAGTGGAAGTTTTTTTCTTCATCCGAAATATATGGATAAAGTTCTTCAACGATTTCAAGTATAGATTTATGGAAATTCTCTCCAAACTCTAAAGAGGCACTATAAATTGTGTTCAAAATTTCTTCATTCATATACATCATCTCCTTTGCAAATTATCGGCACATTTATCTTTTCAAAATGCATGAGAATATTTCAAGATATCCACATGTATTCATTATACCATACTATATTCATAATCTGTAAATGTTAATCCGTATAATAAGAAATACCGGATTTTAATTAAGCCAGTATTTCTTATTATATATTATAAAAATTTAATGAGCTAATAATTTTGATCACATTCTAAAGGCTCTTAGGAATCTTCAATTTCGTACCTGGTTTTAATACTTCACCATTTATATTATTAATCTTACAAATTTCATATATTGCTTGTCTTAAATTTGATTCTTCAGATTTATAATCACTGGCACTGCCAAATGGTATCACCTTTAGAGACAGTGACTGTGGTGTATTCATTTGTCGTTGCGCCGACAGAACTGGAATTTCCCAAATATCCATTTAGAGCGACAATAGAAAACATCATAAAAACCACAATATACAAAGATGCGAGAAATCTATGCTTGAAACCATTTTTAGGATAATATTTACGTTTTTACAGTTTTACGGTTAACGTTCTTCGTACAATTGAATTTATCAGCTGATTTAACTACTGCATAATTCGAATTTTTTCTGAATGGCTTTTTCAAATTCATGCTTTGATATGTGATTGTTACGAGATATCAAATTCTTGCTCAAAGTATAATCGTATATATCTTCACGATTTTGTATTACTATATTACTTAAACTTCTCATATCCACCCCTTAAAACAAACTTATGTTCTCTTATATTTAAAAAGTATAACAGAACATAAGTTCTGAGTCAATACAAAAATAAACATTTGTTTTGTTTTGTATATAATCACAATAATGCGAATTTAGACAGAATAAAAATACCCTCTCAAACTTCAACTGATTGAGAAGGTATTAAAAATCTTAAACTATTGATTTGTCAATCCAATACTACGCCGTCTTCATCTATTTCAAAAAGCTGTTCTACACTCTTTTTCCGGGCTGTCATTTTTGATTTTCATTTTTCTTCAAGGTTGTCATCTCCATGCAATGTATCTAATAATAATCCCTCGATAGTATCAGCTAACTTAGGATTTTCTTTTAAAAAGGCTTTTACATTTTCCTTTCCCTGACCAAGCCTTGTTCCTTTGAAACTATACCATGAACCTGATTTATCAATTATGTTCACATTTATAGCACTATCTATTATATCTCCCATTTTAGATATACCTTCACCGTACATAATTTCAAATTCGGCTTGTTTGAATGGAGGTGCAAGCTTATTTTTAACTATTTTAACCTTGACCCTGTTTCCAAGCATCTCATCTCCTTTTTTTATCGTTTCCACCCTTCGAACATCAAATCTCATAGAAGCATAGAACTTCAGTGCTTTACCACCTGTTGTCACCTCAGGCGAACCATACATAATACCGATTTTTTCTCTCAACTGATTTATAAAAATTACGGAAGTGTTGGACTTATTAATTATGGCAGCTAATTTTCTCAGAGCCTGTGACATCAGTCTCGCCTGTAAACCGACGACGGAATCACCCATAGCACCCTCAATTTCCGCCTTTGGAACTAAAGCTGCCACTGAGTCTATAACAACGACGTCCAATGCTCCTGATCTGACGAGCATTTCACAAATTTCCAGAGCCTGTTCACCCGTATCAGGCTGAGAAACGATTAACTCATCTATATTAACTCCCAGATTCTCAGCATATTCGGGATCAAGTGCATGTTCAGCATCTATAAACGCTGCCTTACCACCATTTTTCTGTGCTTCCGCTATTATATGCAACGTTAGAGTGGTTTTACCGGAAGATTCCGGACCGTAAATTTCCGCAATTCTTCCTTTTGCAATTCCACCTATACCGGTTGCTAGATCAAGACTTATAGAACCTGTCGATATAGTTTCTATATTCATTCTCTTCCTATCATCTCCCAAGGTCATTATAGAACCTTGCCCGAACTCTTTTTGTATCTGTGCCAAGGCTGCTTTCAATGCCTCATCCTTTCCTTCCCTAATATCTTTGACTTGTGTTAAAGCTTTTTTTACTCGCCATATTTTTTTCTCCATTTTCTTAAAATAAACTTTTGTTCTTACTAAATATATAATAGTTCATGTAGTATTATTTGTCAAGAACATTCGTTTTACTAATTTTGCTCTTTGTTTTACATTTTTGATTTTCACATTACGATTTGAGTTCTTCGTATGGAATTTTTGGCATTATACTGAATTTAGGGTAAAATTAAATGCAATATCTCTATTGCATTTAATAAAAATTATGTAAACTATATCTTAATCATTATCATTTCAGACATCTATTCCGAGACATCGGTTCCCTTAGTTATTCTAGTTTGTTTAATGATTTTTGTTGTTTATCTGTTTTAATTGTTCTGAAGGTGTATAGTTCTTTTGATTAAATAGCTGCTCATGTAGCTTAGTCGCATTTTGTACCAACGTGGTCGGTACAGCTAACCATTTTCCGTTTAGAATGCCTCCCCAGTAATTGGATGGATATCCTACGGACTTTTCTATATCGAAACTCAAAAGTTTTGGCGCCAGCTTCAAGAAATCCGCCGTCTTCATATTGGTTTTTATTTCCGGAAATACTTTATCAGCCATTTTCGAAATATATGTCGGATGCTTTTTAGCTTGCTGAATCAAAGCGATGATGACCTTCCTCATCCTTCCCGTTCTTCCGGGATCTCCGCCGGAAGTCTTCCTTATTCTACAGTAAGTAGCAGCCTGTGCACCATCAATTCGCTGTACACCCGTCTTTGTGATCGGTTTCCATTTTCTCTTGGTATTTTGAGCCGTTTCGGGACCCCAAATGTTCAGATCACGAATTTCGTTTTTCTGAACATCAACTTCTACACCGTCCATAGCATCTACAATGTCGGCAACAGAATTCCAATTTAATACCATGAATTTTTTTATATTTAAATCGAGACCTTTGTTCAGCATGGTTACAGTATTTACAGGACCTCCAAAAGCATGGGCGTGAGTTGCTTTATCTAAAATATCTTTTCCCGATCTATTTTTCATCTGCAAGAAAGAATCTCTCATAATAGATGTCAAGGCTACCTTTCCGGTGTTTTTATTGATAGTCGCCACTATAATCGCATCAGTTCTAGTCAAATTAGGATCCTCACCTGCTCTTGCATCAACGCCCAGCAGTGCGATGTTTTCATAATCTTCCAAAGATTTATCGACAGAGTCCACAATGCCGAAATTCGTATTTCCGGTATCGACAAAGTTAAATTTTGAAAGCTGCTCATCTATATAAAGATATGCTCCTGCAATACCTGCCGCTATTAGCAATATCAAAAAGAAGAAGAATTATAGGCCATTTTCTTCTCTTTTTCGTTTTTTATTTTTCTTTTTGGTTTTGAAGATATCTCTTCCTCGTAAGGATTTTTCTTTGTAAATTTGCGGTTGATCGTCGTTGTAGTAACTTTTATCATAGGCTGAATTACTCTCCATATTTCGGTATTCAGCTAAAAATCCTCTGTGGAATTATTTCTCGATTTTTTACTTCTCATCTTTTTCTCCCAAAAACTTCGTATATATACCTAAACATCCATAAAACACTTTGTTTTCTAATGGAATTTCTATCCCCCTTGAATAATTTTTTGTAAGTATTAAGTCGTCCCCGGTGGTAAATACCGAAACATACAGTACCGACAGGTTTATCAGAACTTCCACCACCGGGACCTGCAATTCCCGTGACTGATACACAAATTGGACTTTTTGATACTGTGTTTGTACCAATTGCCATCTCTCCTGCAGTTTCTTCACTCACGGCTCCATATGAGTCCAGAGTCTTTTTAGATACTCCTAAAATATTTGCTTTGGATTCATTGCTGTAAGTTACCAATGAAGTTTGGAATATTTCCGAAGAGCCAGGATACTTCGTAATAGTTTCTCCGAACATACCTCCTGTGCAGGATTCGGAAGACGAAACGGTCAAATTTTTCTTTCAACTTTTCTATTACTATTTCTTCAATATTTTTATTTCCTACATAATAGATATACTGTCCGATTCTGCTTTTTAGCATTTCTATCATCTTTGTGACGGAATCATAGGCCTCTTTTGCCGTCCTTCGCTTAGAGGTTATTCGCAGGTATACTTCACCGTATGTCACATATGTGGCAATTGTAGGATCTGTTTGCTCATCTACTAAATCCATAATTTTGCTTTCTAAAAGCGATTCCCCTATTCCGGAAGTTCGCACAAATTCATAAACTATGTGCTCATCACTCAACGATTTTATGAAAGGAATCACATCCATTTGAAACATGGGTTTCATTTCTCTAGGTGGTCCCGGTAACGTTATGAGATATCTGCTCTCATCGTTATAATTGATAGTGTTTATCATACCCGGAGCGGTTCCGTTATCATTGAGCATTATGTCGGCACCTTCAGGAAAATAACATTGTCTGTAATTATTTCGGTGATATTTCTACCTGTTTTTTTGAATCTATTTTCCAACCAAATTTTGACATCACCATTTAACACCATAGGTTTATTTATAGCGATGGAAACTCCTTCTTTGGTTATATCATCTCTGGTAGGTCCCAGACCGCCTGTTGTGATTATCAAATCACATTCTTTGAGCAAATGTAAAAGATTGTCAGCGAGTCTGTTAAGATTATCACCTACAGTATTGTGATACATAACATCAATTCCCAAGTTATTAAGCTCTCGTGATAAATAAGAAGCGTTGGTGTTTTCTATTTGACCAAATAATATCTCCGTACCAACGGTTAAAATTGCTGCTTTCATATTTCTATATCCCACCTTTTAGAAAGATTCGTCTGTTCTTGTAAATATATTCTATACCGCTGATTACAGTCAATGCAACACACAGCCATAAGAGAATTTGATCTACGGGAATCCCTATCATTTCAAAAGGCCAGTTATCTACAATGAGAAAAGGAATCGCCAACATCTGAGTGGCAGTTTTCAACTTTCCCCATATACCGGCAGCAATCACTATTCCATCTACAGCAGCAACGGTTCTAAGCCCTGCAACTATAAATTCCCGTGCAAGAATCACTATGATCATCCAACCCGGAATCTTTCCACTTTGAACCAGTAGAATAAAGGCTGCGATTACAATTATCTTATCTGCCAGCGGATCCATGATTTTACCAAAGTTAGTAACAAGTCCACGTTTTCTGGCTATATATCCGTCTAAAGCGTCTGTAGCTGATGCTATGCAAAATAATATAGCTGCAGGAAATGCATAATTCAAGTTAAATAGCACGACAAAGAACGGAACTGCAATTACTCTAATTATTGTGATTTTATTAGGTAAATTCATTTTAGATCTCCCTTCCCAAAATATCGTAATCATAAGCATCATATATTTTCACTTCTATAATATCACCGGGCTCATGGTCAGATTCAGTCACTATTATTACACCGTTATCAATTTCCGGGGCATCGTAGCGACTTCTGCCTATATACGCCCCGTTCACGTCCTTCTCTTCGACGATGACTTCCAGGGTTTTCCCAATAAGCGCTCTGTTTTTTTTATTCGAAATTTGCATCTGCAGATTCATTATAGCATCTTTCCTATGTTCTTTCACCTTTTCATCAATCTGGTTATCCATCAAAGCTGCAGGAGTATCTTCCTCCTGAGAATATGTGAACACGCCCAGTCTATCAAATTTGTATTCTCTGACAAAGTTATATAACTTATCAAAGTCCTCTTCTGTCTCTCCCGGAAAACCAACTATGAAAGTCGTTCTTATTCTCATATCGGGAATTTTTTCTCTAAGTTTGTTCAGCGTAGTTCGTATGCTTTTTCCTGTTGAATGTCTTTTCATAGATTCAAGAATATTATCAGATATATGTTGAAGAGGAATGTCCATATAATTGCATATTTTTTCTTCTCGATTGATAACTTCGATCAGTTCATCGGTAATTCTGTCTTCGTAACAATACATAAGCCTTATCCACACTAAATCATCTATTTTAACCAATTCTTCTAAAAGCTCGTGCAAATTATACTTACCATATATATCGATTCCGTAATTTGTCACATCCTGTCCTATCAAAATCAACTCTTTTATTCCACGCTTTGCGAGAGAAGATGCTTCTGTTACAATATCGCCTATACTGCGAGAACGATACGGACCTCTGATGCTAGGAATTACACAGTATGTGCACATGTTATTGCAACCTTCTGAGATTTTTATTGTAGCCGAATATGTTCCATGCGACAACTTTCTTTTATCACTCTTCAGTTCTTTTTCATATAGAGAAATTCTCTTTTCTCTGTTTCCGGGTTTGTACTCTTGCAATATTTCAGGTAGATTTTCATATTGATTTACTCCTATAAGAAGATCTACCTCGGGCATTTCCGAAAACAGTTCATCACCATATCTCTGCGACAGGCAGCCACTGACTATTAACAGTTTGTCATCATGAGATGACATTTCAAAGATCTTATCTATTGACTCTATCTTTGCATCGTTTATAAAACCGCACGTGTTGACTACTATCGCATCCGCTTCATATGGATTGTCGACTATATGATGTCCGCAGTTCTCCAATATTCCTTCTGCAACTTCCGTATCATTGAAATTTTTAGGGCAACCCAAAGTTTCAAAATAAATATTCATATATTCTAAATTTTCTCGCTTTCATCATTTTTAGATAATGAGCTTTCATACTCTTCCAAGCTCATTGTCACATTTCTCGGTTTTGATCCTTCCTGCTGTCCGATGATACCTAGTGCTTCCATAGTGTCTATCATTCTTGCTGCTCTGTTATATCCTATTCTGAACCTTCGCTGCAACATTGAGGCAGATGCCTGACCTGCCTGTAACACCATTCTGATCGCATCATCCAGAAGTTCGTCTCCCTGATTGTCACCTTTCAAAACGTTACCTTTGTCGACCTGAGTGACAACATCATTGTCGTAATTTTTCAGAGACCCTGATTTTTGACGAATTCGATAATTTTATGAACTTCTTCATCGGATATGTATGGCCCTTGAACTCTAATAGGTTTATCGGTATCCTGAGGTTTATACAGCATATCCCCGTTACCTACCAGTTTCTCTGCACCTGCCATATCGAGAATAGTTCTGGAATCAATCTGAGAGGATACCATAAATGCTATTCTGGAAGGAATATTGGCCTTTATTATACCTGTCACCACGTCTACGGAAGGTCTTTGTGTCGCAACTATCAAATGCATACCTGCTGCTCTGGCAAGCTGAGCTAATCTGGCAATGGCATCTTCAACCTGGCTGCTTGCAACCATCATTAAATCAGCTAATTCATCTATTATTATAACTATTTTAGGCATTATCATGTCACCATCGCCATTTTTTGTCATAAGTCGATTGTACGATTTCAAATCTTTTACATTTTTTGAAGCGAACTTTTTATATCGTTGAGTCATCTCGGATACTGCCCAATTTAAGGCTGCAGCTGCCTTATTGCTATCTGTAACAACGGGAATTAACAAATGAGGTATTCCGTTGTAATTGCCTAGTTCTACCATTTTCGGATCTATTAAAATCAATCTCACTTCATCAGGCGTAGCTTTATACAGTAAACTGGCTATTATCGTATTTATGCATACGCTTTTCCCCGATCCTGTTGCCCCTGCAATTAGCATGTGCGGCATTTTGGCAAGATCGGCAATTACAGGCAATCCACCTATATCTTTACCTACTGCAAAAGCCAAATTTGAGTCGTGTGATTTAAATTGATTAGACGAGAGAATTTCCTTTATGGTCACCATTTCTCTGGTTTCGTTTTCTATTTCTATACCTACAGCAGCTTTTCCCGGGATAGGAGCTTCTATCCTGATGCTTCTGGCTCTCAAATTCAAAGCGATATCATCTGCCAATCTCACTATGCTCGCAACCTTTACGCCTATGGCAGGCTGTATCTCATATCTTGTCACTGAAGAACCTTTTGTAACATTGATCACTTTTGCATCAACATTAAAGCTTTTTAACGTTTCTTCAAGCAACATCGCATTTGTTCGAAGACTATTGCTACCTCTCGAGGCTCGATTGATTTTATTAGGTGTAATCAACAAACTCAAAGGCGGCTTCTTATATTTCTCTAAATCGTTATTCTCCGACTTTTCACATCTAGGAGTACTACCTTTTACATCATCACATTCTTTACTCGTATGTCCATTGTTCTCTGAAGAAATAAATTCAACATCCATATCGTTTACAGTTTTACTGAATTTCGAATCGGATTCTCCTGGAAAATTGTTTTTGTTTCCGTCGTATGGATTATATCCTAACGACAGAGATTGACCAGTTGACAAAAACATGTTTTTGTCAATTTTCTGTTCATCACCTGTCCCATGTACGGCATACTTCCCTTCTCTTGAGCTTTCGAAGCCCATGGATAGTTGCTTTGACATATCATTTGGCATAACACCATAATTTTCGTCGTTTTTCATAAGATTTATAATAGATTTTTTCTTCTTCTTATCCTCAATGCGATTTCTATAGTCATCCAATGGATCTTCATGCTTTTGACGGTAGCCGTTTCTATAGTCATCTGATAGTTTTTCATCCTGTTTTTCTCTTCTCTTTTCGGACATAACATTTTTCTTCTCTACAGCTTCTTTATATGCTTTGGAAAAAGGTTTGTTTATAATCAGCATAATCGATATGACAAGAATAACTATCGAAAAATAGGTACAGACCGATTTTTCCAACCAGTCCTATGATAGCGGCACCCATGTACATTCCCAGTACACCACCGCTTTCAAGCCTTTGACTGTTGGCGTAAATTTGAGAAAAATAGCCTCTAACACCACCATAATCTAAAAATTGTCCCGCACTGATCAAGTTGATGGACGTAAAGACTATCATCAATAGAATTATCGTTTTTATACCGATAGGCTTAGTGTGTCCTGTAAATATCATTATTCCATACAGTATCAATAAAATCGGTAAAACATAAGCACATATACTGAAGCAGCCCTTTAACAGCAAAGCGATGTTTTTACCGAGGTTTCCCGTAAAATTCCAACTGAGAGAAATAAGAAAAAATACCCCCACTGTAATGAGAATAACAGCAGCAATTTCTTCTTTCAACTTCTTTCTGTTTTTCAATATAGGCATCATTTCTACCGGATTTACCACCTTTTCCTCTATTTTGTGTCAATCCGTAATTTTTAGACTTTGTATTAACTTTTTTCGTAGAAGTTCTATTTGAAGTCTTCTTTCCAGCCATTACAACATTCCTTTTCTATAGTCTCAAAACAATATAAAATAAGCTGCATTGCATATTTACATGAAGAACAAACCATATATCAAAGTGATACTTCCAAGTATAAATGTGTAGAATGAAAACACGGATAATCTCTTTTGCGATACCAGTTTAATCATAAATTTTATTGCCAATATACCCGAAATTGCCGCTACAATCATACCTAAAAATAATGGGAAGCCATACGGAAGAATCTATTCCTTGTGATAGAGCTTTAGGGAATTCTAAAACAGCTGATCCTAAAATGGAAGGTATCGATATTAAAAACGCAAATTTTACGGCAAATTCCCTGTTTAAACCTGCGATAAGACCACCGAACAAAGTTGATCCCGATCTGGACACTCCGGGAGCAATTGCAACTCCTTGCATAATGCCGACAAACACGGAAGTTCTATATTTCATCTTCCCTGCCTTTGTCCTTCCACCACCCATTTTTCGGCTATAAAAAGAACGGTTCCTGTCAATATAAGTCCCAATCCTATCGCAACAAATGAGCCGTAGAATTTGGTGAACATCTTTTCAAAGAAAAATACCTATTATTCCCGTTGGAATCGTAGCGACTATAATTAAAAAACCCAGCTTTCTGGTTTCATTTTTATTTATATTAAATCCTTTGCCGGTGCATACATCCTTTATAACGGCTATTAATTCCACGAATAAAGCACATATGTCTTTCCAATACATGATAAATACCGATATAAGGGTTCCTATGTGAAGCATTACCGCAAACAATAAAACCTTATCCCCGAGTTATATTAAAAAAATATTGCAACAAAGCGAGATGACCTGAACTGCTTATGGGTAAAAATTCTCCAAGCCCTTGAACTAAGCCCAGCATAATGCCTTGAAAAATTGAAATACTTCCCATTATTTCCTCCCTAGATTTATATTTAACCTTATAAATTATATCATAAAGCACTAGCAAATGCATTATTTTTACCAAATATACAGAAATTGTTCTCATAACATTGTGATGATTGTATCATGTATAAAAATTAAACCGTAACTCAATTGTTACGGTCTTTCGGCTTATTTTCTCTTCTTGATTAGAATAACTGTATAGGATTAGCTAAATTTTTTAATAATGCTACAACGCTCCATGCGGCAGTGACACTGGATTTCGGATTTTTCGAGTCGGCTTTTGCCGTTACTTCAACAACTGCTTTTGCATTATCATTTTCGATGGTTATGCGATGAGTATTACCCATAGCTGAAGGATTGCTGATAACGCGTACGGCGACCTGACTCACACATCCGCTTGCTAAACCTGTAGCCACAGCGACATTGGTATTTTTTGGAAACCCTCTTATGGCTTCACTGGCATTACCTTCAAATACGAGTTTACATCTGTCAATAGGCAGATCTTTTCCTTTAAGATACGGTGCTCCGTTTAAACTCTTAGGAGCCTTGGTGCTTTCAATAGATGTGACGGCGTTACCCATCAGTGATATAGTTGAAAGTATATCAAATCCGCCGACAGCTCCGGAAGTAATATGTACTTTACACCCGTTTATATCAGCTTGTTTGGTTATGCTTGTGAGCAATTCATTATCAGATAATGCACCTACCGAAGTTATAACAACATCTTTTCCTGCCTCCAGTAAAGGCACTATCATTTCATTTACGGCATTTACTCCGGCAATCTCTACGACAATTTCGGCATCAGAAGTCAAAATTTCATTGAAATTTGCAAACATTTTGACGGTTTTTCCCTCTATTTCCACTGTATCAGCTTCCATAGCACAGTCGTAAATACCTGCTAACGTATATTCTTGTGCAAGCTGTTTTATGATAACTGAGGTCAAAATTTTTCCCAGAGAGCCATATCCGATTACAGCAATCGATTTCATATTTTCTCCTTTATTCATGAACCAGAAGTCCTTCTCTATCCAATAGGTTTTCAATTATATCCAACGTTTCTTCATCATCTGCAGATACTGTGTGAAAGTGGTAATCGTTAGTTACGTGCATTAACGGCGAACTTACGCTGTTTTTAATGTCCTTCAAAAACTCCGCCACATCTTTTCTTGACTTTATATTCATATCTGCACGAATGGTACCATAAACGCGATGACACACAAAAACATCCTCTACCGTTCCGCCCATATCCACTATCATGTGTAACTCTCGTTCAATATCTTCATCTTTATGATTTACCTTGAATATACGTTTATGTCGATCGGATGTGACAAAATAATATCCTCGATTGGTGGAAGCGATTGGAACATCTTGTGCACGAAGCAGACTGATGTCCTGAACTATAACTTGCCTTGAGACCTCAAAAGTTTTTGCTAACGTGGTACCTGAAACAGGAGATTTTGCATTTTGCAATATTTTTATAATTTTTTCAAGTCGATTATTCTTTATGCTATCCAATTCTTTTTAACCCCTTTAATGAAAAATCCAATACAGTAGCAGAATGTGTCAGTGCTCCACTTGAAATTATATCCGCACCTAATCCACAATATTCATGAATATTTGTCATGTTTATATTGCCGGACAGTTCTATCATCGCACGACCGTCAATGTAGGCGATGGCTTCTTTGATCTGATTGATTGTCATATTGTCCAACATTATGATATCCGCTTTTGCATCTACAGCTTCTTGAACCATTTCCATGGTCTCTACCTCAACTTCAATTTTACGTACGAATGGGGCATATGAACGAGCCTGCCTAACAGCCTCTGTCACGGAACCGGCTGCTCCGATATGATTATCCTTCAGCAGTACACCGTCTGACAGATTGTATCGATGATTACCACCTCCTCCTATGCGTACAGCATATTTTTCAAATGGACGCATCAGAGGGGTTGTTTTCCTGGTGTCCACCAAAAGAACACTCTCATCTCCCAATCTATCTATCATTTTTTTTGTGTATGTTGCTATACCGCTCATCCTTTGCAGATAATTCAAAGATACGCGTTCACCGCTCAAAAGTATATGTATAGGACCTCTTATGGTTCCCAGCTTCTGCATTTTCTTTACAAAACTGCCATCATCCACATTGAGATCAAAGGTTACATTGTCATCTAGCAATTCAAATACTCTTTTGAATACTGACACACCTGCTAAAATGCCTTCTTCCTTGCAAATCAGATCAGCTTGACCTGTGGCACTTCTATCGAGTATCGCTTGTGTGGAAATATCTTCACCATTCATGTCCTCGCGTAGAGCCGCTCTGAGGACGTCATCGATATTCAATGAACTCAACATCGGTTTTTTCATATTATTCCTCCTAATTCGCACATGCTGCCAGCATGTTATCCAAAGCTCTCTTCGCTTTTATGCTAACATCTTCCGGTACAAAAATTTCTTCTTTTTCACCCTGCAGAATAGATACGATATCTTTCATATGAACTTGTTTCATACCATCACAGATTATTTCATGAAAATAAAACTTCTTTTCAGGAAAACGACGTTTCAACTCCCATAAAATGCCGGTTTCAGTCAATATAATACATTCCTCTGCATCAGTCTTTTCCACCGCTTTCAATATTCCACCTGTACTGCCCTGCACATCGACGTACTCCATAATTTCCGGTGGACACTCCGGATGGGCAAAAACAGAGTGCAGCCGGATGGGCATTTTTAAGCATTTTCACATCTTCAGGTGTTATTGCATGATGCACGGGACAATTTCCCGTGTGACAAATGATATTTTTTTCAGGAAATAGATGTTTAATATTGGCACCTAAATTGCCATCGGGCACAAAGAAAATATTCTTTTCCTTGACGGCACTGATAACTTTCTGTACATTAGCAGAAGTGCAACAATAATCGGAGTGTGCTTTAATTTCCGCTGTGGAATTAACGTAACAGACAACTGCAAGATTACCGTATTTATGTCGCATGTCTTCGATTTCCTCTATGGTAATCATATGTGCCATGGGACAATCCGCCTCTATATCAGGTAGATACACGTGTTTCTCAGGATTTAAAATTTTCATAGTTTCCCCCATGAAATACACTCCTGCCATTATAATATTATTTTCTTTTACCGTTGTCGCTTTTTTCGCTAAGAAGAAGCTATCTCCACGTAATCAGCAATGGCTTGTACATCTTTGTCTACATAATAATGTGCGAGAATTACCGCATCCTTATCACGCTTTTAATTCCATTAATTCCTGTAGGTTCATTTTAAATTTTTACCTCTTTTCTTTTTTTCTATAACAGAACGTGCTGTTTATATTTTTTTAATCGCCTTCCTATGATATCACAAAAACAAAACTACTGACAAGACAATTGTCTTGTCAGTAGTGAATTATTTTATCACCAATTGATTCACGAGATGTCACAATGAAATCATTTTTATTTTAAGCACAAAAAAAGAGCAGGTGATTAGCCTGCTCTCAAATCACATACTGTTTTTGTAGAAATTTAATTTTACTAAATTCCTATTTATATTCTTCCATTAACTTTTTAAATACAGGAAGACATTTCTCAACTTTCGCTTTTTCTACGCAGTAAGAAAGCCTCATATATGATGGTGTTCCAAATCCTGTTCCGGGAACCAACAATACATCCTGTTGCTTGGCTTTTTCACAAAATGCTTCTGCATTCTTGTCCGGAGCTTCAATATACATGTAGAAGGCTCCTGACGGCTTAGCAACATTGTATCCGTATTCTACCAACGCATTGTATAGCAGATCTCTGTTTACTCTATATGGTTCAATATCAGGCATCACATCTACACATTCTTTAACGACCTGCTGGAATAGAGATGGTGCACACACATAACCTAATACTCTTCCCGCTCCGTTGATCGCAGGAATGATTAAATCGTAATCAGCAACTGACTTTGGAACAGCTATGTAACCAATCCTTTCTCCAGGTAGAGAAAGTGATTTTGACCACGAGTAGCATATGATAGTGTTATCGTATATTGATGGAATAAACGCCACTTTTTCTTCTGTGTAAACCAATTCTCTATAGGGCTCATCAGCGATAATGTAAATCGGATGACCATATTCAGCTTCTTTAGCCTTTAGTACTTCACAAGCAGCCTTAATGTTAGCTTCCGGATAAATAACTCCTGACGGGTTGTTAGGAGAATTTATGATGATAGCTTTAGTGTTAGGTGTAATTGCCGCCTCAAGTTTCAAGATCCAAAGTTAAATCTTCAGCCGGCTGAATCTGTACAGGAATCCCTCCCTGCGCTTTAATAAATGCGGTATATTCCGGGAAGAACGGTATTACTACTGCAATTTCATCAGTTTCTTTTGCAATAAGAGTCTTTAATACTATGCTCAAGGATGCAGCTGCACCACAAGTCATATAGAGATCTTCCTGACCGAAGTTTGAACCGAACCTCTTATTTAGATTGTCGGCAATTGCTTTTCTCGTAGCCGGTGCTCCTGGACCCGGAGTGTAACTGTGATATTCTTTTGGCTGTAAATTGTTGATTATTCTGATAATAGTATCCTGAACTTCTTTGGGTGCCGGAACTGAAGGATTACCTATACTGAAATCCATTACATTTTCCGCTCCTATGACAGCAGCTCTTTCACATCCAAAAGCAAAGATTTCTCTGATTACTGATGGTTCAACACCCATCTGATAAACTTTTTCATTAATATTCATCTTTTCCCTCTTTTCATTTATAACCCCAGCCATCGATATAGAGGACGGCTGAGGAATAATTTCATAAACTGCGATGCTTTTGACTCATAATTTAACTGAAATAGATCTTAAACCGATACTCGGTCTAAACATCTTCTCTGGTCTTGCCCACTTTGCCGACAGCGCTGATTATTGTAGCGATTACAAATCCGCAAATCGCAGGCAACAACCAGTTAAATCCATAGTCGTTTAGCGGTAATTTGCTCAGTAATCCCATATAATCACCTAGGAAACTTGGAACTGCGGCTTTTTGCATTGCAAATGCAGTTGCTATGCCTGAAGGTATGGAAATTAGAGCTACAACGATTACCGCACCACCGTATGCCCAGTTGTACTTAACCCATTTGTCAAATAGAGTTACAAGGAATAGCACCATGTAAATTGGATAAATCGCCAGTAGAATTGGAACTGCAAAGAATATCAACTTTTGCACCCCAAATAACGATAATAAGAATGCGATACCGGTACAAATACACACGACAATTCTATAAGAAGTTCTTATCCTCTTCTTTATGGAATATCCTCGTAAAGAAGTTACCAGCTGTACCGACAAGCCCGATAGATGTAGTGAGACAAGCTAGAGTAACGGCAATACCTATTGCATACTTACCAACTGCTCCGAACATCTTTCCAAAGATACCAACTAAGATTGCAACTTTATTATCAGCAAGAACTTGTGATCCGAACTGATCGGATACAGTGGCACCCACGTAGGTTAAACCTCCATATACGATAGCTAATAGTATACCTGCAACGATACCTACACCGCAAGTCATCTTGAATCGCTCTTTTTCTTCTCTATAACCTTTGTTTATGAGATCTGTTACTACAATACCACACATCAGAGCCGAACCCAGAGCATCCATGGTCTGATATCCATCTGCGAAACCTTTTTTTAAACAAATTATCAATATTTAATTGCGATAACATTGAAGTTGTATCAACTACATTACCGGCAGGTTTGAAGATAGCCATCACAATTGTTGCAACTATAATTAGAATTAAAACAGGTGTCAAAAATTTTCCGATGATATCGATGAACTTTGACGGATTGATTACTAAGATTAAAGTCAGAGCAAAGAATACTACTGAAGTAATCCAAGGTGAGATTGAATTTTTATCGCCATTACCGAATACCTGCACTGTAAAAATTTCATGAGTTGTAGCAGCGGTTCTAGGCACCGCAAAAGAACGGTCCAATTGTTAAGATTGAAACTGTTCCTATTAAAATTGAGAATTTTCTCGAAATTCTTTTACCTAAGTCATCAGCCATGCCGCCTGCCATAGCAGTGGCTACCACACCTATGATTGGAAATACCGGGTCAGTAACCAGGAAACCTATTGCTGAAATTCCCCAATCTTTACCTGACATAGCACCTAGGTATGATGGAAAAATCAAATTTCCTGCGCCGAAGAAAATTGCAAATAGGGCAAATCCAACGACTAACATGTCTTTTGTTTTGTTCTTTTGCATTGTCAAAACCTCTCTTCTTTTTATTTAACCAACTGAAACAAGATTATTTCAGCCCATTAACTACATTATTCGGGGTTTCGCCAGCTACAACTTTAACCATGTTGTCATATGACCATTGAGACATTCTTGTAAATGCATCGTTTGTCGTACCGGCGATATGAGGGGTAACGCTCAATCTTGAGTTACCTATCTCATTTAAAGTAATCAACGGATGATCTGCAGCCGGAGGTTCAGGTGCTATTACATCCAGACCCGCAACTACTTTCCGTCGTTTAATGCATCTCTAAGATCTTCGTTGTTCACAATTTCTCCTCTAGATACATTTATAATAATTACATCTTTCTTCATCTTGGCTATAGTATTTTTGTTTACCATTCCCCTTGTTGAATCCAAAACAGGAACATAATATGCCAAGATATCACAATTTTTATACAATTCATCCAAAGTCGCAAACTTTAGACCGTATTGTTTTTCAAATTCAGAATCTGCTTGAATAACATCATAATAGTACAAATTTGATCCAAATGCATGAAGGTATTTAGCAGCACATTTACCTATGGCTCCAAGACCTATCAATCCAACTGTTCTAGTTCCCAATTCGAAATGACCTACTTTACGAGAATCGTCCATCGCTTCGCCAAATTCCCCTTTTTTAATGCGAGAATCTCCATATGGAAGTCTCTTCAAAGCCGATAACATCAATCCCACAGAATGTTCTGCAACGGAAGCCGCATTGACAGCTTTATTGTTACAAACATAGACACCTCTCTCCTTGGCAGCATCTAAATCGATTTTGTCAAAAGCTACACCTAAAGATTGAATTAGTTTTAGATTTGGAATACTATCTATAACTTTCTTGGAGATTACATCTACGGGACTTACCCAGAGAATATCTGCATCTTTAACGCTTTCAATCAGCTCATCATCTGAGCAAGGAAAATTAACGAACTCCAATTCCATACCTTCCGGAACCGGGACTCCAAACCTTTCTACCAGAGGGGGTTTGATAGTACTTTTAATGCGAATCATTTTAGTCCTCCTTAAATGACAACGAAATAAAACATATAAACTCAATGCCGACTTTTCAGCACACTATACTATTTATACTATTTTAGAACATCCCTTGCGATAACCATTTTCTGTACTTCAGAGGTTCCCTCATAGATAGAAGTTACCCTGATATCCCTATACATTCTCTCAATTGGATATTCTCTGATATATCCATATCCACCATGTAACTGTAAAGCTTTATCAACTATCCACTTTCCTTCTTCTGAGGCGAAGAGTTTAGCCATAGAAGCTTCTTTATCAGCGGCTTCTCCCTGATCCATTCTAAACGCAGCATCGTACACCAAATGTCTCATTGCGCATAACTTCGTTTCCATTTCGGCAATTACAAATTGAGTATGTTGAAAGTCTGCGAGATTTCTTCCAAACTGTTTCCTGGTCTTCACATATTCCTTGGCTTCTTCCATAGCACCTGTTGCTATGCCAAGCGCCTGTGCAGAAATACCCAATCTACCTAAAGACAGTGTTTTCATAGCATTGATAAATCCCTATCAACCTGACCTAAAATGTTGTCAGAAGAAACTCTGACATCTTCCAGTACTACATCGGATGTCGCACAACCTATCATGCCCATTTTATCTTCATGTTTACCGAACGACACTCCCTTGAGTTTTGAATCTACAATGAAAGCGGTTATTCCTTTCACTCCATCTTTAGGGCTCGTTTTAGCGAATACGATTATATAATCCGAAAACGGTGCTGCAGTGATAAATGTTTTTCTTCCGTTTAAGATGTAATCATCACCATCCTTAACTGCAGTTGTTAAAATGGAAGCAGCATCTGATCCCGCCCCCGGTTCCGTTAGACCAAAAGCCAAAACAATTTCTCCGCTGGACAATAGCGGTAAATATTTTTTCTTCTGTTCCTCTGAACCGAATTTTAACAGCGGTGCAGCATACAAAGAGTTGTTTCCTGAAATGTAAATCGAAGCAACTCCCGAAGCCTTTGCAATTTCTTCCATTACGATGACATAAGAAATGTGGTCACCACCACTTCCACCATATTTCACAGGAGTCTTTACTCCCAAGAAGCCGACCTCTCCCATTTTTTTATATAGTTCCATCGGGAATTCAGCTGTTTTATCAACTTCTTCCGCAATAGGAGCTATTTCTTTTTCTGCGAAAGACTTAGCCAGCTTACGCACCAATTCATGTTCTTTTTTAAAAATCATGTATGTCCTCCTAAAATATACTTATAGCATCTCTGCAAATGTTTGCAACGATGTACGTGCCTGCTCAAAATTTGTCATCTGCTGATCTGTTTCGATCATCAACAACTTAATTCCTTCATTTTCGAGAACTTTTTTGAAAAGCGGATAATCAAATTCCTCCGGATCGCAAAATTTAGCCTGAACATATACAATTCCATCTGCTCCGGTTTCCTTCACTTTTTCAATGAGCATATCAGTTCTCTTTTTATCAGGATCAAACAAAATAGAGTCTCCCTCTATATCACCCAAATATTTGGCTAGAGCTCTAATCGGATTCCCCGTGTTCTCTTCGACAAGAGTTCTGAATTGTCTTGATTCCTGTGCAACTTCATCTTCTACTATAGCCATTTTATTTTCTTCAAAAATTTGATTTAGACTATAGGAATTTGTAAGAATTCCAGTTGTAACTATTTTTAAACCTTTCCAAGGAACCTCATCTTTTTCTTTGAGGGCATTATTCAATTCCTCAAGATTTTCCGCATACTCAGCTCTATCCATCGCATTGGCTATAGTTAAAACTTTACTCCTCCATGTAGGTGTGATAACTTCTGGATGTTTTGCTGCCAACTTTACAAATTCTCGCATTAAAATTTTAGATTTATTGTAAAGTTTAATAGCCTTCTCAATATCTTCATCTTTAATTTCTTTTCCTGAAATTTCCTCAAGTTGCGCTTTCACCTTATTGTACTGAACTTCGTTGAAATCCACACCGACATCAATTTTTCTATGCTGTGCCATAGCAACGTGAATATATGGAATATTCTTTCCGAGAGTTCTTTTGATATTCTGTCCTAATGCCTTTAACGAGTCGCATTGAATTGAAACCATTATACCTGATAGACAGTCAAAAGTGCCATTTAGAGACAATTCCAAAATTCTCTGAACTATAGAGCAATAAAATGCCGGAAAATACTCTTTTGCCATGCTTATTTCTCCATAGCTACCCCAAAGACCCATTGGACGCATTCCTGATGCATATACCAGCTCAACCGGCAGATGATATGGCGAACATCCGATTATCTTTCTTCCATCTTTCTGATATTTTTTCACTATATCAGCTTTTGTTAGGTCAAATTTCTTTAAAATAGGTAGAATGTTGCTCATTTTATTTGCCCTCCTTATTTGCAGACATAACTTCGATTAAACCTTGTACTCTGGTATCGTACTGGGCTTCTGAGAAGTTACGAGGATCAGCTTGGTCGCCATCAAACACAGCTGTTGGAATACCTGTTTTTTCTCTAATTTCTCTTTCCATCTCGTACATAATACCGGACCATTGTTTACAGCTTCTGTTAATATGTATTAAAGCACCGTCGCATTTGGTTTCTCGAATTGCCTTAATTCTCATATCTACAGCCCTTTCAAAGCTAATAGCATTAGGAGTTCTGCAATAAGCCTGCATCAGCTCTCTGGTATTTTCATAGATATATCCGAAAGCATCTGCATAAACCGTACCTACTACATTTACTCCGGCTTCCTTAAGCTCTGTAAAGGTATGTCTTAAATGAGGCCAGCAAGCAATACCTTCGAATAGGATTCTAAACTTTTCTTCTCCTCTGAAAGTTGATTTCCCTTCTTTACATTTTGTTTAAACTCTTCTATGAGCATTTCAAATGCTTCAGCAGATTCCTTCTTACCTCTCGCACACACGGCAACAGCCATATGATTAAATACGTCAAAACCGTTAAAAGGAGAAGGTTCATACCTTGACATGCTGGTAGCTTCCAGCCACGCTCTACCTGTTCTTTGGGATATTTCCATTACTTCTTCAAATTTCTTGTCATCCCATTTTTTCCCTGTGATTTCTTCCAACTGTTTAATTGCATAATCAAACTGTCCTTTCACATATGCGATTCTGTCATCTCCCGCATCGTAATCGTTATTGTAAGGAATATCTATAAGGATCATTGGAATATTAAGCTCTTTAGCGATATTTTCATACCATTTTATCATGCAGTTGCAAATGTTGTTGCAACACAGCACAAAATCAGGCTGAGGCATATTCAACTCCGGAGCATCCTTAACATCCATATACGCAAGGCTTATTCTCGCATACGCACAAATATCATTGGAATATCCACTGTTTTCAGCAGTTTCGCACATTCTTTCTCCGCCACCCTTGGCAGCAATTGCAGCTGCCTGGTTTTCAGGGTAAACTACTTTGATATCCATAGTTTCAAAAATTTCCTGCGGGAAATTTGATGCACACCAACCTACCTTTTCACCTGCATTTTTTGCTTCCCATGCAGATTTATAGTGGTTTTGCAACTATGGCGTTAAGCAAATCTTTTGCTCTTACCGGTTTAGCTTCTACATTGCTCATACTACATCTTCCTTTCTTCTATTTTTGATTTTTTAAATAATACTCATAGGCATATATAGCTGCACCTATGGCTCCTGCCAACTGTGATTGGCTGGAAACTTCTATTTTCGTATCTAGTTCCTTTTCAAGCGCCCTTACGATGCCTGCGTTCCTTGAAACACCTCCTGTCATAGCAACTTTTGGCACCACTCCAACTCGCTTTGCCTGACCTGCCACTCTGCTCGCAATCGACTGGTGTATGCCTTTTATGATGCTCTTCACATCTTTTCCCTGAGCCAGTTGTGATATCACTTCCGATTCTGCAAATACTGTACATGTGGACGAAATCGGTAATTTATCCAATGCCTGTTCGTCATACTTTCCGAAATCTTCTAAACTTACATGTAAAACATTTGACATAACTTCCAGAAATCTTCCTGTACCTGCTGCACACTTGTCATTCATAACAAAATTTTGCAACTGCCCGCTTGCATCCAACTTTAGAACTTTGGAATCCTGTCCCCCTATGTCGATAATCGTTCTGATTTCTCCAAATATGTAGTGACCTCCTTTCGCATGACAACTCAGTTCACTCATTGTTTTATCAGCTCTCTCATAGCTGTTTCTACCATATCCGGTAGAAACGATAGCGGCAAAATCCTCGAATTTTAAATTCATTTTTTTGAGAGCCTCTTTTACCACGATATCTATACCGTCTGTACCCGCTCCTTTTGCAATAATAGCAGAGCTTTCAATAGTTTTACCATCAGACATTATCACACATTTAGACGATGTAGATCCGATATCTACTCCTAACGTATAAACTTTACTCATATTTTTTTAGTTTCCAAAAACTTTATTGATCTCCTATATATATAATTCCTTTTTCTTTAAATTCAGCTATCTTTTTCTTCAGAATAACCTAATTCCTTCAACACATCTTCTGATTGTTCCCCGATTAAAGGTCCTTTCTTGTACTCAGGAGTTCCCATTTCAGCGAATTTTACCGGTAATCTAACCAGAGTTCTTTCAGCGCCGTTATCATATGTCATCTTGTAGAAACAGTCGTTATCCCACGCTTGTGGATCTTCCAACATTTCTTCCCACGATTGAGCGATAGAAAAGGCGATGTCAGCCTCTGTGATAATTTTGTTCCATTCCTTTGCAGTCTTGGTTCTAAAACTTGCCATCAAAAGATCATATAGTTGTGTTCCCAAATTATTTGCATGGAGATTTGATACGGGATAATATCTTTCATCTTCAGCTAATTCAGGGTGTCCCACTGCTGTGATAAATTTTTTGAATGCAACGTTATAATCAGGCATGCAAGTTTGCAGATATCTTCCATCAGATGTTTCCCAAGCGGCATTCAGCGGATTTGTCGCTTCTCGAATGTTCATAGGATAGTGTACTCCAATTTCAGGATACTGAGCAGCTTGAACCATCATACCCATATTGTGTACAGCTGTTTCAAACAGAGATGTGGCTACTTTCTCGCCTTCCCCTGTCTTTTCAGCGTGATACAGCGCAGCGAGAACTCCTGCAGCCAAGTTCATACCTACGTTGTGATCACCCAAACCCGGACAAACGTTCATAGGAACTGTACCCTTTTGCCTTAAAGTCTCCAAATATCCACCTCTCGCAAAGAATGCAGTGAAGTCAAATCCAGGAAGATCTTTATCAGGACCGAATTCACCATATCCTGTGATCATTCCATAAACCAACTTAGGAAATTTAGCTTTCAACGTTTCGTAATCCAAACCGGCTCTTTCCAAAGCCTGAACTCTCCAGTTGGTAATAAGTATGTCCGCTTCTTCTAAAAGCTTAAGGAATGCCTCTTTCCTTCAGGATCTTTCATGTTTAATGATAAACATCTCTTATTTGCATTTTCCAATTCCCATGTTGTGTTTTCGTGGAATAACGACCACTTGTCCGAAGGTCTTCCTTCCGTCGGTGCGGTGTATCTCAAAGGGTCTCCCTTTGGTGATTCGATTTTAATAACATCTGCACCCAGGTCCGCTAAGAATCTTCCGGTTGTAGCTGCTGCAATAAATGTAGCCAGTTCCACTACTTTTACGCCATGTAACGGCTTTGTTCTGTTACTCATCAAAATTCCTCCTCATTTCAATCGCTTTTGAACCTTACAAAACTTTTTAATAAATTTATACTGAAGAAAGTTTTACTTTTCCCTCATACTGATTTTTATATCATATCATTTGTATATCCTTTGTTTATTGAAAAATACAGCATTTTTCATTATCGTACCACCGGTGTGCAATCCATATAAATCGGTGAAAATCAATCCTCATAAAAATTGATAAAATTTATTTTTTTAATATAAGTATATTATACTATTTTTTTAATTTTAAATTACAAAAGATTGTGTTTGCTATTTTTCCTTTTTTTATGTTTGTAAACTCAGAAATCATCTTATCTCTTATGATTCTTTCGTTGATTTTTTTCCCGTGCTGTTCCTCGGAAACTCACTCATAAAAAGCTATGTATTTAGGTATCTTATAGTCGCTTATTTCATTTTTTCAACGCATTTACAATCTTATTTTGAAGCTCTTCATCGCCTTCACCTTCTATACACGCGACAATTTCTTCTTGTAAAACCTTCGTCGGAACGCCCATTACTTTCACTTCCCTGTCACCTACAGTTCTCCTTATGGCATTCTCAATTTCCGTAGGAGATATGTTTTCTCCTCCTCGTATAATCAGATTTTTTATTCTTCCTGTGACGACAAGATTACCGTCTTCCTTTATATAACCCAAATCTCCGCTTTTAAGCCAACCATCTTTCGTAAACGCTTTTTTTGTAGCTTTCTCATTGTCTACATATCCAATCATCACATTGTAGCCTTTGACTTGAATTTCGCCTTCGACATTTATTCCACAGATACTTCCATCCAACTTTTGTATTCTCACTTCTACTCCATCAATAGGTCTTCCTGCACATTTTGATTTCGTCTCTATGGTGTCATCCAAATGACACAGCGTAACGCATGGAGAAGTTTCCGTCTGTCCGTACGAAGGTTGCAGTTTCATATTTGGGAAAACAGTTAGAATTTCAAAATAATCCTGGGGGAATATATGAGATCCGGCTATCAGTCCACTTTTTATTGATGAAAGGTCGAAAGCATTTCTTTTTCCGTTTCTATACATAGCTAAAAACATGGAAGGAACACCATTCATTACGGTGCATTTTTCTTTCTGAATTCCTTCACAAATATCTAAAGTCCTCGTCGATTTTGCCAAGTACATTCCACAACCACACTGCATAGAAGCCAGTACGCAACCGGTTATCCCAAAGCTGTGGAATAACGGCACTGCAACGCACATTACATCACTGCTGTTCCAGTTCAAGGTGGTTTGTATAGCTTTTGAGTTGTTTACTACACTGTAATGTCTCAGCTCGACTCCCTTGCTCGCACCTGTAGTTCCGGATGTGAACATTATCGTCGCTGCAGAACTGCTGTCCGCAAAGATATCCATGTTAAACACATCTTTTCTCAGTTTATTATCAATGCAAATTTTTCTCCACTCTCCATAGGATTTATCCATTTTTGAAGCTGTGATTTCACTATAATTCGACTGTATGATGTTTTTGTAACATATTTTCATATGATACATTTTTCAAAAATTTTTAGAAAAATATGTGCTTTAAATGAGTTATATCTATGCAATGTCTTATCTCTTTTTCCTTAAACCTCGTATTGAACAGAACAGATACTGCACCTATTTTAGCAATCGCAAAAAAGTAAAACATCCAATCAGGACTGTTTACGCCTATTATCCCTACTTTATCTCCTTTTTTTATTCCTTTTTTTCATCATCTGTACTGCCAGATAATCTGACATTAAATCTATCTCAAGCCAAGTGTACCTATGTTCATCTGTTATTACCGCTAAATTATTCGGGGTTTTTCAGCTCTTTTCTTTAGTCCGATACCGATGGTTTCATCTAAAAATTCCAAAATTTTCTCCTTTTGTACGCTATGAAATCCATTCTTGTATACAAGTTTTATACTCGCTTTATCATAGTATATTATATTGTTAAAAATATTGCAAGATTCTATTTGAAATAATCCCAAAATTCTTTCTGGTTTTTACCTATGTTGAATATGGTTTTATTGATGTGTATATCGAGCATTTCCAAAAGCCCTGTCTTATTTCTGAGTTCAATCATTCTGATAATTTGCTGATGTTCTTTTAAAATTTTGTAAATGCCTATGGATCTTTCAACCGCATAGTTTCTCCATCTATCTATATGTAGAAGATGAGTATTTATAATATCCGTCATCTTGCTTTCGCCGAATCCATTTAGAATGCAATCATGAAATTGAGTATCCAACGTTGCAAACACCTTTGTATAATTCTCATGATCCGTGCACTTGGTCTGCTCATTGTAAATCTTTTTCAATTTCTCCAGCAAACTGTTGGTCTTATCTTCATCCTCTAACATTTTCATGCAAGATTCTTTTTCTAATGCCAGTCTTACAATCAATGCGGCTTTTATGTATTCCATATCCATTTTCGTAACAAAAGAGCCACTTTTGGCTTTTATTTCAACAAAATTCATTTCTGAAAGCTTCAGTAAAGCACCTCTTATAATAGTTCTGGATACTCCGTACTTCGTGCCCAACTGATTTTCACTCAATTTATCCCCGGGCATTATTTTGAGATTTACAATGTCCATCAAAAGCTCATGATATATTTCATTCGTCCTGTTGTTTTGCTTCAGCACATCGGCATTTAACTCAGTTTCTGAATCAAGTTTTTTCTCTCTTATATCTTTACATCCTATGTTTAAATAACCGCCTTTTAACTTAGCTTCGTTCATAATACCTCTTTTTCCTGAATAATTTTTCATGTTTGACTCATATTTTTTTAAAAATAGCTTTGTATCCTTACTCCCACGTTGTGTTCTATATTCTTATAATAAAAAAATTATAATCCATTTCATGATAGCATCCGAACGGGAAAATTTTCAGTTGAGATGCATATTCCTCTTGGTTAGCTGTGGAACATTGTAAAGAGCTTCTCAATAAATTTATTTTACCGTCAAATTTTCCCTCTACGATTTCACCTGATTTAAGCTTTCCACCTAAGTTCATGCTTTTATCACCATAACTTTCATCTCTTTTTCCAATTTAACGGATTGATAACTAAAGTTTTTTCAAAGATCACAGGATTTTTCTTCCTGCATATTTGCCATTTCCGTATTCCATGAAATTATCACTCCCCACATCATCTTCTCCTTCTGCAAATTTTAAATGTCGATTTATCTTTTAAATAATTCTCATCAACGGTTTCTCCCTACAATGTATGCAGCTATCATCTTTTTATATATGAGGATTATCTTTCAAATAAGTGGATAAGAGAATCATCAACATTCTGCTTCCTTGAGAATGTCCTGCCAAAATAAACGGTTTGCCACCATTTAAGTTTTCGACGTAATACTTAAAACTGTCGACTATATCCTTAGCCCAATATTTTTCAATAAATTGATGTTTCTTCCACTTAACTAATTTAAGTCCATATTTAGGATCCATTTGTCGATAATAAGGAGCGAATACATTTGTGTGTTTTTCAAACGCACTTCCTTGATGAATATAACAGAGATTTGCAATTTTTCGCATTTTCGGATCATCTATTTTACAAAGTGGCTCATATTTTAAATTGGAACTCTTATATGCAGAGGATACACATAAAATGTATCAACTGATTTTTTTCAAATTAACATTTATTTCCCTCTCATTGATTTCATTTGTTTCATCCTCTTTTTCGACTTATAATGCCTTTTTCTAAGCCAATTTATATCGTTTCCATAATCAACTTTATCCAATGCACACCTCTCATAAAAATACAAATTACTGATTTTTGATTTTTATTGATACAAGTATATCACATTTCAGATGACTTGTTATTATATTTTTCAATCTTCATCTCACTGTACTTTTGAAATATAGATTAGAAATTGCTTCATGTCATTTAGCGCATTTGATAAATTGTTGTTCGATACAATTTGTGCGGATGCGTTCGTGTAAAGAAATGAATCTGACCTATTTGTCCAGAGCTCCGACTATCAAGACGTTTATTTCCCTTGTGGATATTTTATGTAGATGATATAATACAGTATAAACGTGATTGGAGGATAATATGGACAGAAAACCTAACATAGCCCTTGTCGGGGTAACAGGTGTAGTTGGAACTACATTTTTAAAAGTTTTAGAAGATAGGAATTTTCCTTTTGAAAATCTCTATATGATGGCATCTGCTAAATCTGCCGGCAAAATTATAGATTTCAAGGGGAAAAAATATGAGGTAGAAGAACTGACGGAGAACAGTTTTGACAAGGATATCGATATTGCTCTGTTTTCAGCAGGCGGCAAGGTAAGCGAAAAATTTGCTCCAATAGCTGCGTCAAAGGGTGTCATCGTTGTGGATAACAGCTCACAGTGGAGAATGGACGAAACAGTTCCTTTGGTTGTTCCTGAAGTAAATCCCGAAGATATCAAAAAGAACAATGGAATTATATCAAATCCCAATTGCTCGACTATACAAGCTATGGTTCCTCTAAAACCGCTACATGATAAATATAAAATCAAGAGAATAGTTTATTCCACATATCAAGCGGTTTCCGGATCAGGTGTAAAAGGGATTGAAGATTTAAAAAACGGACTTGCAGGGAATGATACGACGAACGCATACCATCATCCTATTGCAGGTAACTGCATCCCTCAAATTGACGTATTCACAGAAAACGGATATACCAAAGAGGAGATGAAGATGATAAATGAAACTCATAAAATACTCAATGATAACTCCATAAGGGTAACTGCTACTACGGTTAGGGTTCCAGTGTTTGACAGCCACAGTGAATCAGTAAATTTAGAATTTGAAAAGCCGTTTAAATTGGATGAGCTGGTAGGAGTTTTAAAAAATGCAAAAGGAGTTGTCGTATGTGATGACATAAAACATAATATTTATCCTCTTGCAAGAGATGTCACCGGCAAAGATGAAGTCTATGTCGGTAGAATTAGAAGGATTTTTCCGTTGACAATGGTGTAAATCTTTGGATTGTAGCTGATAACATCAGAAAAGGTGCAGCGACTAATACAGTGCAAATTGCAGAAGAATTACTGAAACTTCTGTAAAAATGATAATATAGAGAATACAGAAAGAGACTGCCACTCCAACGGCTATTAAACCTGACGCGGCAGTCTCTTTTCTTCGTTTTCAGTTATTATTTAGAGAGGTTATCTTTACAAGGATATGACCTTGTTTATGTTATAGTGAATCTTTCTTTCCATCACCTTAACACAACTTAATTATAACTTGTCTTTGTTACACCTCTATGACTTTAAAATTAAATAAGTGTCATTTTTCAATAAACTTAAATAATTGTGAATCCACCGTTTGGACTTATTATTTGTCCAGTTATAAACTCGGATTTTTCGGAAGCCAGAAAATTGACTAAATTGGCTATATCCTCCACTCTACCTAATCTGCCTACAGGAGTTTCATCAATGACCGCATCTAAAATTTCTTTACCAAGGGGCTTTAACATATCAGTTTCCACTCCACCAGGTGCTATACAGTTGACTCTGATTCCTGAATATCCCACTTCCTTTGCCAAAGCCTTTGTAAATGACAAAACCGCACCCTTCGATGTTGAATAAGCCACTTCCATAGCTCCACCTATAATTCCCCATATAGATGCGATATTTATTATATTTCCATTTTTGTTTTCAAGCATATAGTCAATAGCCTCTTTTGTGCAATAATACATGCCGTTCACATTTGTATCGATAATGCTCAACCATTGTTTTTCATCTGTATTCTGAAATAACATGCTGGTTGCAATTCCGGCATTGTTAACAAGCAAGTCAATTCCTCCAAATTGCCGTTTTATCTCCAAGAACATGTTCTTAACTTCCTGAGAATCCCTTACATCCGCTTTACATGCAATTGCTTGTCCACCTCTATTTCTGATTTTTCTCACAACTTCAAAGGCTTCTTTTTCCGATTTATTATAATTCACAACACAGCGATATCCAGAGTTGGCAAGTTCTAAAATTACAGCTTTTCCAATACCTCTAGAGCTTCCTGTAACTAATGCTGCTTTTCCCATATTCTACTCCGTTTTACACATGATATTATTTTTCATTACATATAAATAAAAAAATCTCAAGTTTCCTGAGATTCTTACTTTTTAAATTACTCACCCATTACGTTCTTTCCATCATAGTGGTTGCAATTTGGACAAACTCTATGTGGAAGTTTCGGTTCATGGCACTGTGGGCATTCTGATAGTCCGGGAGCAGACATTTTCATATTCTGAGCTCTTCTGCTATCTCTTTTTGCCTTAGACGTTTTCCTCTTAGGTACTGCCATTTCTACACCTCCTTAAAAATTGTGTATATTAAATCTACATATCTTCGCAACTGCTTTTAGTATATAATAACAACAATAATATGTCAATATTTATTTCAAATTTCCAACGATTTCCTTTGTATCTCTGGCGATTGTCAATTCCTCATCTGTCGGAATCAATACAATTTTCACCTTTGAATCATCTGTCGAAATAACTCTATCTTTACCTCTAACATTATTTTTTTCATCGTCCAGCATTATACCCAAGTTATCTAGTCCCGCACAAATTGTCTTTCTCATATCTATTCCGTTTTCACCGACTCCCGCAGTAAATACGATAGCATCTACACCATTCATTTCAGCTATGTATGCGCCTATGTATTTTCTGACTTTTTGTGCGAAAATATCTATGGCGAGCTTTGCCCTTTCATTGCCTTCAGCTGCTGCAGTTTCAATGTCTCTAAAATCTGAAGATACTCCGGAAATACCAAATACTCCAGATTTTTTATTCATGATATCATTTACCTGATCAGATGTTAAGTTTTCAGCATCCTGTAAGAAAGTAACGATAGCAGGGTCGATATCTCCGCATCTGGTTCCCATTACAAGTCCTTCTAGCGGTGTAAATCCCATAGAAGTATCCACGCATATGCCGTTTTGAACCGCAGCAATAGATGCACCGTTACCCAGGTGGCAAGTGATTATCTTTAGATTTTTGACATCTTCTTCCAATATCTCTGCACATTTTTGAGAAACGTATCTATGAGAAGTTCCGTGAAAGCCATATCTCCTAACTCCGTATTTCTCATAATATTCATACGGTATAGCATAGATGTAAGATGCAGGCTTCATTGTCTGATGAAATGCGGTATCAAATACGCCTACCATTGGAGTTGTCGGCATCAATTCTCGACATGCTTCAATGCCAAGCAAATTCGGTGGATTGTGTAACGGTGCTAATGCAACACATTCCTCAAGGGCCGCCATAACATCTTCGGTAATGAGCACAGAGCTTGCATATTTTTCTCCGGCATGAACGACTCTATGACCTACAGCCTGAATTTCACTCATATCGTTTACCACACCATGTTCTTTATTTATAATTGCTTCCAGAACTAAAGCTATAGCTTTCTTGTGATTTTCCATCGGGGTCGTTGTGACAACCTTATCCATTCCGATTTTTTCATGGGTTATAACAGAACCTTCCAATCCAATTCTCTCAACTAAACCCTTAGCTAACAAAACTTCTCCATTCATATCCAATACCTGATATTTCAGAGAAGAACTTCCACAATTAATTACTAAAATTTTCATTTTTTCCTCCTAAGCATATAAGTGTTCACACTGTCGCATCATTTTAAATTCCATACTTGTTTTAGTATATATTAAAAACTACATAAAATCAATGCTGATGGGTAATAATTACAGGTTTTTCACGAAATCGCTGTTTTTATACAGGTCTCTACCTGAAATTAAATTGTATAAATCCGTCGCCTTAATATCTATATATAAATCAACTTTTTCTTCGATATTTTGCACGCTCATCTCTGTGTTTATTAACATTTGTGACAATAGGTGCGGAGTTGCTCTTATCTTTTTTTGATTTGTTTCAACAGTCTAGCTCCGTTATCCGTAAAACCTAAAATCCTTACGTACTCATCTTGTGAGTAGTCATTTTCAATACCTAAAATAAAATGTATCATAGCTCGTCTAATTCTTGCAGAAGTATAGCGTTTACAGGTAACGTGACTTATGAACTCTTCTGGAGAAGAATTTCTGATATGTTTTTAAATAAATTTTTCCATCCCTCAGAAACCGATTTGCTCTGACTTTTACCCAAGGGTTCGCACATTAATTTATATTGTAAAATACTGTATAAATTTTGTGTCTGTCTCCATTTAAGTCTTCTGAGTTTCTAAGGAGTATTTCCCCGGTTTCTAATGGAACCTTCAACATGTCACACAGTCGTTTCACTTCAATTTCCGAACGATTATGAAAAGTATCAATTCTTTGAAATCTTTTTGCTTTCTAGAATTTTTTTCTAATGCTTTTTACCACTATTAAACTCTTTATCGTCATCTATATTTGTAGAGTTGTGATCTACATTATTTCTATCGATATGTACTATATTTAAAAAAATTTTTTTCAATATTTCCCATAGTATTCGCACTATTTCTTTTTTCAAATAATTCAGTATATTTTAAATATTCCATCGCCAGCAAATTATTCGGTGTAAAAAGCCCTGCGTATTCATCTCCTAGACTTGCAATTACAGCCTTTTCAACTGTCCTTGGATAGCTTTCTCCATTTTTATGCTTTTCCTTTATGAAAAGTTGAAAACTCGTTGGTTTCTTCTTTCAGCAGATTAGATACCTCTATAATTTTCTCATATGCTTTTCCTTCGATTCCAAAACACATGTTATTTACGCATCCTATGAAAGACAAAGTCTTCATAGCACCCTTTGCAAATATACTGCTTCCATTGCAACTGTAATAAAAATGGCAATTCAATAACTAAATCCACTCCATTTTTCAGTGCCATTTCTGCTCTGTTCCACTTATCTAAAATTGCAGGTTCACCTCTCTGTGAAAAGTTACCGCTCATCACAGCCACCACAACATCCGCTTTTCCAATTTTCTTGCAGTATTCAATTTGATATTTATGACCATTATGAAAGGGATTGTATTCAGCTACAATCCCCAAAATATTTTTAAATTCCTTTTTTTCAACATTTTTTTATTTATCTAATTCCACCAAAAATCTCAAATTTTAGTTTTTTTATTCATCTGAGTTTTATACGCCATATCCTTTATCTCTTCTCTGTTATCAACAAGTAATTTTTTTCCACCTTATCAAAGCTGTTATTTAACGTCGAAAACATTTCTTCGTATAATTTATTCAGTTCAACCATCTGTTCTTGAAAATTGTAGAGCACGTTGTCAATGTAGTCATAGGTCCCCATTTTCATTTTTCTGATATTTTCATCGGTTACCTTCATCAACTCCTCAGAGCGTTTTCTCGATCTGGATAAAACCTCATTCTTATCCACCAAAGCTTCTGCGTGTCTCTTGGCATCATTCACGACAGTTTCGTATTCTTTTTTCGCCTCTGTCAAAATTCTATCTCTTTCGTTTTGAATCCATCTGGCTTGTTTGATTTCATCCGGTAACACTTTTTCAATTTCATTCAAAATGCTGATAACTTCTTCACCATCTACCATAACCTTATTTGTTAACGGCACACTGCTGGCATTATTGACTATATCTTCCAATTCTTTAATCAATCTATCTACGTTCATCATCCTTCTTCTCCTCCATCGCCTTTAAAATATTTTCCGGTACCAATCCTGTTAAGTTTCCGTTCAAAGAATATACTTCTTTTGCCATACTGGAGCTTAAAAATGAATACCGAGGATCAGTCATCAAGAATACCGTTTCAACGCAATCATTGTACAATCTGGCATTCATCTGTGCCATCTGTATCTCACAATCAAAATCAGAAGTTCCTCTCATTCCTCTGATTACCACATCAAACTTTCCGTTGTTCACATACTCAGCCAGTAAGCCTTCAAACGAGTCCACAGCCACATTTCCTAAATGTGCAACGTTTTCCTCTATCAGCTTTACCCTTTCTTCAACTGTGAAATATGGGGCTTTCTGCGGATTTCTAATAACTCCCACTACTAATTCGTCGCATATGCTGGCGGCACGCTCTATGATGTTAACATGTCCGCTGGTAAGAGGATCAAACGATCCCCGCATATAGGGCTTTTTCATAGATTTTTCCTCCAAAATCGCTAATTATCATAATTTTATCACATATATATAGATAATTCAACACTGCCGTATCTTCTCTCTTTTATCCTGGAAAAATTTCTCTATTTTTTTCAGGAAGACGAATTCCCTTTTTATGTTCTACAACTATCACTCCACCTTCATTTAAAAGATTCAATTCATCTATTTTTTCAATGGCTTTCTCTTCCAATCCAAACCCGTAAGGCGGATCTATTAAAAATATATCGATTTTATCTCTTATTCTGTGCAAATTTTTGATGGAATCCCCCTGCAAAACAACTGAGTACTCATCTGCCTTACAAATTTTGATATTATTCCATGTCGTTTTTATGCTGTTGCTTGATTCATCCATAAAATAGCACTTATCACATCCTCTAGATAATGCTTCCAATCCTAGATTGCCGGTTCCTGAAAACAGATCGCAACATATGCTGCCGTCCAAGTGATTCATAATAATTGAAAATATAGCCTCTTTTACCTTATCACCGGTCGGTCTTACTCTATCGTCAAGAGGTCCTTCTAACCGTCTCCCTTTATAATCTCCCGCAATTATTCTCATTTCATCTCCTGTCATATATTATATGTCGTCTCTAGCTTCGCTAATATTATAAATTCAATTTTTCGCTATCGTTATACAACTCTTTAACCATGAATATCAATTCATCTGAAAGTTCTCCTCTTATGCTCTGTACATCATCTTTAGCGAGTTTCATAACTTCTTTATATCTGATGGCTAAATTTAAAATTTCGTCAAGTTTGCCGTGTTGTCTGAAGCCGAATATTTCGCCGGGGCCTCTCAATTCCAGATCTTTTTCCGCTATATAAAAGCCGTCGTTGCTTTTACACATTAAATCAATTCTTTCATTGGCAATTTTTCCTTTTCTGTCGCTCACCAAAAAGCAATACGACTGATGTTCGCCTCTTCCTATTCTTCCTCTGAGCTGATGCAACTGTGCCAAACCGAATCTATCGGCATCTTCTATAATCATAACCGTAGCATTGGGAACGTCTATTCCCACCTCTATGATTACTGTAGATATCAGAACGTGAATCTCACCACTGTAAAATTTGTTCATAATATCCTCTTTTTCTTCTTGTTTCATCTGTCCGTGTAAGATTTCCACTTTAATGCCCCAAGGTTTGTATAATTGACTTATCTCTCGGTAAAGATCCTCTACCGACTTAAGTTTATCAAAATGTTTATCGATAGTTTCTAAGTTGATATCTTCATTTTGATGCATGAACAGCTCATCTCCACATCTTCCATTTCATCGTTATCTTCTTCATGAATTCTGCTTGCAACAACATAAATCTGTCTACCGGATTTCACCTCATGAATCATATTTAAATACATCTGCCTTCTATTCTTTTTAAGTATGTTCTCAGTTATTATCGGCTTTCTTCCCGACGGCAAGGCATCTAATATCGAAATATCCGAATTTCCATACATCAGCACTGCCAAAGTTCTCGGAATCGGCGTTGCAGTCATGACTAGTACATGAGGAGTTTTTCCTTTTTCAGTGATTTTGATCCTCTGATTTACACCGAATCTGTGTTGTTCATCAGTTATTACGAGTCCTAAATTATCAAATTCAACATAATCTTGTATAAGCGCATGCGTACCTAAGATTAACTTTGCATCTCCACTTTTTATTGAGTTGAGGGCCTCTTCCTTTTCTCTTTTTCTCATACTTCCCTTCAGCAGAATGGTCTTGTATCCGCATTTTTTGAAAAGACCTTGGAAGCTATCGTAGTGCTGAGTTGCCAATACTTCAGTAGGTGCCATCATCACACCTTGAAAACCGGATGCAATTGTCACATATAATGCCAATATAGCTACCGCAGTCTTTCCCGAACCCACATCTCCTTGTAACAGTCTATTCATCTGCATTCCTGATTTCATGTCTTTTCTGATTTCTTCGACTGCATTTTTTTGTGCTGCGGTCAGCTTAAATGGTAGTAATTTTTCCATCGCATCATATTGCGCATCTATCATGTTCCCTCTAAAATTTTGATTTCTCATAGTTTCTATGCCGAGTTCCATCAAGAAAAGATTTTGATATACCATTCGATATTTTGCGCTTTTATACTTTTCTACTGACCTTGGAAAATGAATATTTAGCAGAGATTCTCCATACATCATCAAATTCCTATTTTCAATGATGTTCTCCGGTATAGGATCGTGAATTTTTTTCGTTCAATTCATTCCTTATTATGTTTATAATTTCTTTTTGGGATATTCCTTTCGGAAGTCTGTATACAGGAACAATTTCTTTTTTGTAATCTATTTTTTTCTATTATCTCCGGTTGAATCATGACGGAAAAAAACCGTTTATCATTTTTTAATCTTGCCATAAAAAAATAGCATTCCTTACCTCTATATAGGATTTTTTCTACATACGGAGTATTAAAAAAATATATTTGGATTTTGCCCGTATGATCTCCAACGGTAACTTTTATCATTTGATTTTTTTTGTGATGTCCTTTTCTAAATGCTGAATTTGCAGAGTTATTTGAAACTACTCTTCCCAATATCAGTCTATTGCCCTTGCCCTGACCGTTTTTCGATATCTTCCGACCTTTCTTTTTGAATTTGAGCAATGTCAGAAACGTATCTCATATCTTTATAGCTTATAGGCAGATTGTTTATCATGTCATATGTGTTGTAAAGTCCCATTTCTTGTAACAGCATTTGTTTTTTAGGTCCAATACCTTTAATCTTATCCAGAGTTTTACTTTTTAATAGCATATATTTGAATTACCTCTATTTCTTTTCTGACTATTATCTTGGATTCTATGCCTGTTATTACAAATTTTATTTTTGGATACCGGTATATCAAAACTTGTTTCTATTATATTTTTTTATACTTCTACCTATTGTATCTGTTGTATTCTTTATGCTAGTACCAAATTTTAAAATCATGTAAACGACGATTTCTACATCTTCCGTGGAACAGCTCTTTTCGCTTATTGAAATGGAATTTTTATTCCCGACGATGTATTAAATCTGCTGATTTTTTTACCTTTAGAATTTGTCAGAAAAAAACGTTTTTCAAATACTCTTTTTCCTAAAGAGGCTATTGTTTTATCGACGATGATACTTCTGATAATATCTTGAGAGATTGATATATTGCCCAATTTATTTTCTTCTATTGTCTTCATAAAATACCCTCTTTTCTATGCAATAAAAAAACTGCACTAAAAAGTGCAGCATGTCCATACGAAATTAGTTGGCACGGGTAATCTTGTTTGACCTGATACATCTGGTACAAACGTTAGCCTTTCTGACTTTACCATTTTCTTCAAGCCTAACTGACTGAATATTGGCATTCCATTTTCTTCTTGTATGTCTGTTAGAGTGAGAAACTCTGTTACCAGATACCTGTCCTTTGCCACAAACTTCACATTTTTTTGACATTTGCCGCACCTCCTTTTCCTATAGTATATAAAGATTTTCTCGCATTCATCTCATAATAACAAAAGATATTCTAACATATCACTATGGGTTTTTGCAAGCAAAATAATAAAATAACTGTTCGTTCATCAAAAGTTGAACAAATTAACAGATCATTAAAACGATGCGGTTTATTTATCTTTTGTTTTGGTACTTTCCTCGACAAATTTTTTCAACCCTCTCGCAACATCTTTCAGTTTATCAAAGTTAAATCTTACTTCTGCTACATTTAAATCAGTATATTTGCCTGCGACATAGGAGCCCGGGCTCTCTACGAACAGTTCCTTATTTTGATCTGTATTTTTACCCAAAACGTCATATATTCCGCTTTTCTTCCAGTACTCTTCTGATTTTTTCTTCCAAGTAGTTGCTCTTTCTTCACTTTGCATTGAAAATCCTAAGATTCCTGAAGTCATTTTAAAATTCTCTCTCATACTGTCCATAGCTTCATCACTCACTGCTCTCGCCATAATGCTCAATTCGAGTTTGTTATTTTCAGTTCTGATGTTTGCAATTGTGTCCAACGCTTCAATATCTCCTTTATAATCCCTTTCTGTAGTCATAAATATTCCGTCTTCCAATGTATATATTAAACTCAATATATCCATTGTCGCTCCGTACTGAATATACTTTTTTTCGGCATTTCAATCTGCTCGTAATCAAATGTCACATCGGGATTCAATTTTTTTATTTTTTTAAGAAAATCTTCTTTTTGCATTCTTGAGTCTTTCTTCAAATTTTTCCTGGCTTCCCTTTTCTATCACCACTTCAACAAAGCCTTCATATGGGTATTTGCTGATATCTCCTGTGCTGCTGAAATTGACTATTTCAATATTGATATCTGCGTTTTTGCTCTCAATAAAATCCCACCTAAGTTCGTAATCGGATTAGCATGCTTTTCACTTCTATTTCCACTATCCTCTTTCATCAAGCCCCTTTATACCAATTCTATATGCAATTTCTCCCTTGGGTTTTATTTTTTTACTGCTTTTTACTTATCTTGAAAAACTTCGGTTTTAGGTGAGGAAATTGCAGTACCCGTATCTTTAGATGATATTAAGTTTATGAAATCATATCCGGCAAATTCTTTTTCGGAATTGATTCAAGACCGTATTTATAGCCATCTCTCACCGGTGTTATCATAACTTTTATATCGCCATTTTTCTCCGAATTTTTTAAGACTCCAAGTATTGTTGCAATAGCCTGACTGCTTCCTTTTGCCGTCTCCTTTGAAAATGAAATATTGAAAATCCTTTTTTTCATTATTCGCACTGTTTTCTTTTCTGTTCACGTATACAACTATGCTTTCCTTCGAAAAATACCCTTGTTTTGAATCCTTCTCTATCCAAATATTTCTTTTATCCTACTTGCTATATCGCTATAACTGTCACCTTCATCAATAGAGTTTTTCATATTCTCATAATATGCATCAACCGTATTCTTAATCTTGGCATCTGTATCTTTTTCGGAGCTGTTGCAACTTGCCAAAGATATGACTAAAATAGCCGACATAAGAATAGACATTGTAATTTTTAAAATATTTCTTCATTTCGTTTACCTCTGTTTATCAATGAAAAATACGTCATTTTCTCTCATTAATTTTTCATTTATTCTAAAAATCCGTTTTACATAAAAATACGTCGAAAAGCATTTAAATGAGACCTATTTTTCTCAAAATATTTTTTTATCCTCTTCAGTTTGCAGATACATTCGGTATGCTTAGTATTGGGAAAGTTGTCAAAGCCCTTTAAATACTCAACTGTATATCCGTAATACTCCATATAGTACAAATTCTCCACCAGGGTTTTAGGATTGCAAGATATATATACTATTTCATCTACTTCATATTTTAAAATTTTATCTAATGCCTTAGCTTCGATTCCCATCCTCGGTGGATCTAAAACGATCACATCCGGTTTTTTTCTTCTATCATATCAAGAACCTCAAACACGTCGCCTTCTATAAATTTGCAATTATCAATGTTATTAAGCTTTTACATTTTTCTTCTGCAGCCAAAACCGCCTCTTTTACAATTTCCACACCTACTACCTGCTTCGCACTCTTTGCCATACTCTGACTTATGGTTCCTGTTCCACAAAAGAGATCGAACACTACCTTGCCTGACAAATCATCGATTAAGTCCATTGCTTGTCTGTATAATCTCTCAACAGCTGCGATATTGGTTTGAAAGAATGAGAATATGCTGACCTTAAACTGTAAACCTAATAATTTCTCAATATAATAATCTCTGCCATAAATGACTTTAACTCCATTTTTTTGAACAGCGTCAGCTTTATCATCGTTAACGGTAACCATGATGCCTACAACTTTGTGAAGTAACTCAAGGGACATTATCATTTCTTTAAACTCACTTTCATCTAAAGAATCCTGACTTGAAACAACTAAATTTACCAGCATCTCACCGGTATTGTAGCCTGTTCTGACAATCAGATGCCTTAAAAATCCCGTATGCGTTTTTTTATTATATTTTCTATAACCTTTCTCTCTGACAAATTCCAAAACAGCTTTTAATACCTTGTTGTAATCTTCGTGAACCAGTTGACACTGATCGACGGTCACGATTGACATATGAAACCCTTTTTTGTGCATTCCTAATGTCATTTCTCCATCTTTCACAAGATCGCCAAAGGTATATTCCATTTTGTTTCTATATCGAAATTTAATTGGACTAGGCTCAATTTTTCTATTAAATTCACACTTAACTTTTTCTTATCTATAAGGGTTAAAAATCTCGTTTTCTTTAATTTCAAGTTGTTCTGCATATGAGATGTTCTGAAAAGAACATCCCCCACAAAATTCATTGTGAACGCATACGATATCATCGAAATTTTCCGTTATTCCATTTTTCTTTAGCTTCCATCATATTATTTGTAAAATCCCATCCAGTTTGCATAATATAAAGTTTTGTAATCTTAAATCTTTCAAAAATTTAATTTGCATTATCACCTTTACTCATCATATCCATATTTACTGTAAAATTCGGCTTTGTACTCAAAAATCTATCTTCGAGTATCGCTTTTCTAATATTTTTAGTCATTTTAACGAGAAAGTGTAAATTGTGTAGAAAGCAATATTGATGACAGTATTTCGTTTGCTTTAAACAAATGTCGCAAATATGATTTCGAATAATTTCCGCACGTATAACAATCACACTCTCTATCCAACGGTTCAAAATCTCTTTCATATTTTGCATTTTTTATATTAACTCTGCCAATTGATGTCATCGCAGTTCCGTTTCTGGCAATCCTGGTAGGCAAAACACAATCGAACATATCTATCCCCCGTTGAATTCCCTCAAAGATGTAATCCGGTGTTCCTACTCCCATCAAATATCTCGGCTTGTTTTCAGGTAAAAAATCGACGGCATAATCTAATACTTCGCACATCACCTCTTTTGGTTCTCCCACGCTTAATCCACCTATTGCGTATCCCGGCAAATCCAAGTCTACAATCTGTCTCGCACTTTCCTCTCTTAAATCCCTGTACATACCACCTTGCATAATTCCAAACAATGCCTGTTTTTCAGTATCTTGTTGTGCTTTTATACATCGTTTTAGCCATCTTGTGGTTCTCTCTAAAGAATTTTTCACGTAATCCCTATCTGCCGGATAAGGTGTGCACTCATCAAATGCCATCATTATATCCGAGCCCAAATCGCACTGAACTTCTATGGATTTTTCAGGAGTCAGCGTATGTTTTGATCCGTCTATAAATGAACGAAACTCAACGCCTTGCTCTGTTATTTTTCGCATCTCACCGAGGCTGAAAACCTGAAATCCCCCACTGTCCGTTAATATGGGTCTATTCCAATTCATGAATTTATGCAATCCTCCCGCATCTCTTATAATTTTACTTCCCGGTCTCAGATACAGATGATATGTATTGCTTAAAATTATTTCGGCGCCCAATCTTTCTACATCTTCAGGCTTCATCGATTTCACCGTAGCAGCAGTTCCCACGGGCATGAATACCGGTGTTTCTACTTCTCCGTGAGGTAATATAATTTTTTTCCTGCCCTCGCCTTATCACTTTTATCTTTCTTTTTCCAATATAAATTTTTAAAGCTGACATACTTCCTCTCATTCCTCATCGTAACTGTTTAAAATTCCAATTCATTTATAATTTATATCGCCTTATTTCCCACAAAAACAAATCTACTTTTTCTCGAGAGTGTGTGATGAGCATGAATTCAAAAATTCAGAACTATGGAATTTCTCTAAGAAATGCTCTCTCAATAATTACGAAAAAAAGCAGAAAGGTTCTAAATATATGCCTTTATCGTTTAAGTTACTTATCTCTGCTCCTTTTATTTAAAATTCCGCCAATTATATACAGCAAAGGAATGATAATATACACTAAATGATACCACACATCTTTGTATATATCGCTCTCGAAAAATACACTCTGATAAGCTGCCAATATTACGTTGAACACCAATACAAAAATTCCCCTATTTATCAGTGCTTGCGCCGCATCTACATTTTTGCTGTGTTTGAATCCAAATATTGCAACCGAAACATAAACTAGAAGAGCAAAAAGCGAAATTGCTACGGTAAATATCAAATGCATTGTGGCTATACTCCTATTTTCGCCTGTGATATCCATTATGCTTTTGACTCGCAAAACGATTCCCCCCAAGAGTATTAGAGGACTTGTAATTAAAATTAAAACTGAACCTCTTGATCTATTTTCACTCATTAATAAACTCCTTCCGCATGCAAAATCTTAATCATTATACTAAAAACGCAACTAATTTTCAATTTTCTGTGGCTGGTATATTTTAAATCATCAACTAAATATCATAATAAATTAAGTCCTATATCAAAAGCATACTATCTCCGTAACTGAAAAAAATCTATATCCTTCTCTTTGCCACATCATAACATTCCATGACTTTTTCCCCTGTCGTAAAAACGCTGAAATCAACATCAACAATGTAGATTTTTGGCAAATGAAAAATTTGTAATTTGTGAATTTACAATTTTGAAATCATAACCTGGATATATGAATATATCCGTTTCCGCATTTCCACTTCTAACCAAATACTTCTTTTCCTTTTCATCGTAGTAGCTTGAACTTTCGAGAGTTCTTGTAGATGTCGTTCCAACAGCAATTACCATATTGCCCCTCAAAATTGCTTCATTTATTTTTCTTGCGTTGTCTTCTGTTATAAACAAATTTTCCTTGTGCATCGTGTGAAATCTGATATCTTCAACTTTCACCGGACGAAATGTTCCGATTCCCACATGTAATGTAACATATGCTATTTCGACACCTTTTTCTCTTATTTTCTTTAAAAGCTCTCTTGTAAAGTGTAATCCTGCAGTCGGAGCTGCCACAGAACCTTCATTGAGAGAATATACAGTCTGATATCTGTCTTTATCAAATTCTGTGCTATTTCTTTCTATATATGGGGGTAACGGCATACTCCCTATTTCATCCAGCCTCTCCATGAATACGCCTTCATATTGAAACTTCACTATTCTCGTGCCGTCTTCTCCATAATCGATTATCTCGGCTGTAAAATTATCAGCAAAAATCTATAATATTGCCTTTTTTTAATTTTCTTCCCGGTTTAACCATAACCTGCCACAAATCATTTTCTATTGGTTTTATAAGTAAAAATTCTGCATTTGCACCTGTTTCTCTTTTTTTACCGAAAATCCTCGCCGGTATAACTTTGGAATTATTTAAAACTAAACAATCACCTTCATTTAAATATTCCAAAACATCCGAAAAAATTCTATGTTCAATGGTACCTGTATGCCTATTCACAACCATCAATTTTGATTTGTCTCTTTTGCTTGCAGGAGTTTGAGCTATAAATCTTTCAGGTAAATTGTAATCAAAATCGCTAACTTTCATACGTTCCTTTCACACTTTTTCAATTTAATCACTGTCTAAACATCAATTCCAAGATGATTATATGCCATCTCCGACACCACTCTGCCTTTAGGTGTTCTATGAAGCAGTCCAACTTGAATTAAATACGGCTCGTACACATCTTCTATCGTTATACGCTCTTCTCCGATTGAAGCTGCTATAGTGTCTATTCCTACAGGACCTCCTTTAAACCTTTGTATTATGGTTTTGAGAATCTCTCTATCTAAAAACTCCAATCCCAAGTTATCTACACCAAGAGCTTCCAGAGCCTTTTGAGTAATGCTCATATTTATATTATTCTGTCCTTCTACCTGTGAAAAGTCTCTCACTCTTTTTAATATTCTATTTGCAACTCTAGGTGTACCTCTAGATCGCTTTGCCATCTCTTCCAACGACTCATCATCTATTGTTATACCGAGAATGTTCGCCGATCTCATAATAATAGTTTTAAGCTCTTCTACAGTGTATATTTCAAACTTTGAAATTACTCCGAACCTATCTCTCAAAGGTGCCGATAAACTTCCCGCCCTGGTTGTCGCACCGACGAGGGTAAATTTTGATAAATCCAACCTTATCGAACGCGCGGCAGGACCTTTTCCTATAATTATATCCAACGCAAAATCTTCCATAGCAGAGTATAGAACTTCTTCTACAGATCTATTCAACCTATGTATTTCATCTATAAACAACACGTCGTTGTCGTTTAAATTAGTCAATATTGCTGCTAAATCGCCGGCTTTTTCAATGGAAGGACCTGATGTTATCCTGATGTCTACACCCAGTTCTTTAGCGATTATATTCGCCAGAGTCGTCTTTCCGAGCCCCGGAGGACCATAAAACAGCACATGATCAAGGGGTTCTCCCCTGAGTTTTGTTGCTGTAATAAATACTTTCAAATTATCCGTTACAGTTTTTTGACCTATGTATTCATCTAACGTTTGCGGTCTAAGAGTAAATTCCACTCTCTCTTCTTCAAAATTCTGATGAATATCAGTAATTCTGCTCTCTTCAAACATTTCTTCTCCTAAATTCCCTGTTTAAGCACCAATTTTATATATTCTTCCAGAGACAAATCTTCCCCATTTACTCTATCCACCGCAACTATAGCTTCATTTTTAGAGTAGCCCAGTTCTTCCAAAGCACTCACTACATCATCCCTAACGTTTCTCTTAAATGAAGAGGAAATAAAACCGTTGGGTTTGTCTATCACATCACTCAAATCAGTGGAAACATCTCCAATTTTATCCTTTAAATCAATTACGATTTTTCTGGGCTGTCTTTTTTTCCCTATTCCATTGGCTCGAGTCAAAGAGGAAACATCTTCCATATATATTGCCTTTTTTATATCTAAATAAGACATGGCTGAAAATATTGACATGGCAGCTTTTGCTCCTACACCGTTGACCGTTATAAGTCTGTTGAACAAATCAATCTCTTCCGATGATTCAAATCCAAACAGGCTGATATCATCTTCTCTGACTATCATAACTGTGAGAACTTTGACGATATCGCCATATTCTTTCCTGTGGAACGAACTGGTTTCTGGAACATGTATAAAATATCCCATTCCGTTATTTTTTATTACAATACCGTTTTCGCATTTCACATCTATGCTACCTTCGATAAATCTAATCATTTTTTCTCGAACCTTTCAAGTATAATCAAACGATGCCTATACACTGATGGTCTCCATAAAGTGAATCATTGCTCTCGTGTATTCATCCATCGCATTTTCTGGTATTCATGACTTAACAGAATTTGAAATTCACGACAGTTAAAAGCCATACCCGCTGAAATTGCTATGTCCATGACAAATTGCAATCGCCAACGCATCGGCTGTATCGTCGGGTTTCGGTACCTCTTTCAGATTCAAAATGGTTTTGGTCATATGCTGAACTTGCTTTTTATCAGCTCTGCCATATCCTGTCAGTGCCATTTTTACTTGTAGCGGCGTATATTCGTTTGTTTCAATACCTGAATTGGCACAAGCCAGTATTGATACTCCCCTAGCCTGTCCCACTTTAATCGCTGTGGTAGTATTTGTGTTGAAAAACAGTTCTTCTATTGCCGCTACATCCGGATCTGTCCTATTTATCAGCTGCATCAATTCATAATATAGATGTTTTAATCTATCTGTCATATTTTTTTCTGCTTTCTGTCATAATCGAGCCGTACTCTATAACCTTAAATTTATTTCCAATAAGCTCAACTACACCGTAACCCATAATCGCATATCCCGGATCTATCCCCAAAATTCTCATTGCTTTTTTCCAATCCTTCTCCCTTTTCATAGCTACATTAGATTATACCATAAAATGAGAAAATTTGTTCATTTTTTTCAGAATATACTTTTATCATAAATATTTGCTCTATATTTACATTATTGTTGAATGTTGCAGGTTTATAGTGGTATACTTAACTAAATAGAAAATATGTTTAGGGAGGTTTATTGTGAGATATTCAAGACAGAATACCATATTGGAAATTATTTCCAATCATGATGTGGAAACTCAGACAGAATTGTGTAATATGTTGATCGACAAAGGGTATAAAGTAACTCAAGCTACGGTTTCCAGGGACATTAAAGATTTGCAATTGGTCAAAGTGCTGACCAACTCAGGAAGATATAAATACGTACTTCCAACGGCGCATAGCTCAGGTCCCATAAGCGACCGATTCACAAAGATTTTCAGAGAAACAATTTTAAATATTTCTTCGTCCGGAAATCTGATATTGGTTAAAACTCTATCCGGTTGTGGTCCTGCCGCCGGTGAGGCTATTGATTCTCTCGGTATCACTCACACTATAGGCTCCGTTGCAGGTGATAACACCGTTCTCATAATACTTGATGATCCTTCAAATAAGGACGTAGTTTTAGAACAATTCAACGTCCTTTTTAAACTGAATTTATTTTTAGAGGTTATATATGATAAGTTTTTTAAGTATTAAAAATTTTGCAATAGTTGAAGATGCTGAAATCAGTTTTAATAAAGGATTAAATGTGATGACCGGTGAATCCGGTTCCGGAAAATCCATCATCGTAGAGGCTATGAGTCTGGCACTGGGAAGTAGAGCCGATTCTTCATACATACGAACAGGTGCGGATAAGGCTGTAATTCAAATGGTCGCTGAATACCTTAACAAAGAATATGTCATAACGCGGGAAATAACAGTCAATGGCAAGAATTTATGCAAAATAAATGGAGAAATTGTCAGTTTGAATCAGTTACATCAACTTGCATGTAAGATTGCCGATATCCATGGACAATATGATAATCAATCGCTCCTAAATTCTAGCCTTCATTTAGAACTCGTTGATAAATATGAGAGTGCAGCTATAACGCCCTATAAAAACAAAGTGGCAGAATTATATCAATCTTATAAGAATATACTGATTAAGGTTGCGGAGCATAAAGAGAAAGCTCAGAAATATTTTTCACAAAAAGAATTTATGGAATATCAATTATCTGAGATTCGATCCGCACATCTCAAACCAGGAGAAGATAAAGATTTGGTCGAAAAACTAATCGAGGAACAGAATCGCGAGAAAATCTTTACAGCTTTTTCAGAAAGCCTACTCTCTTTGCAACAATGATGAGAACTCAATGTTATCTCAAATAGATAAAATACAGAGTGCTTTAAGAGAAATTTCAGATCTTTCGCGCGATGCCTCCGATTTGGAAGATGAGTTTTCCGATGCTTATTATAGACTTGAAGACTCAATGAGAAAAAAACGAGAAAAAGTCGTCGACAGTCTAGTTTATTCAGAAGAAGACATCGATGGAATAAATGACCGTTTGGATACTATCAACTCTCTCAAGAAAAAAATATGGTGATACTATAGAAGATATCCTTCTGTTTGCAGACAAACTTTCTGTTGATATTCAAAAGATAGACCGGTTTGATTCAGACATAGGCAGTTTGAAAATCGAACAGGAAAGAACCGGTGAAATGCTGAAAGCTGCTACTGAAGCTCTGTCAAATTTAAGAAAAAGGAGTGCAGCCACTTTAGAATCTAAAATACAAAAATGAATTAAAAGATTTAAATTTTAATAATTCTAAGGTATCCATTGAAATTCAAAGTATGAATAAATACACATCCAACGGAATAGATAAGGTTGAGTTTATGATAAGTACCAATCTAGGTGAACCGTTGAAACCTTTGTCTAAAATTGCCTCCGGTGGAGAGATGGCAAGAATCATGCTCGCCTTCAAAAATATAATCGGTGAATACGATGGCATAGGTACTATGATATTCGATGAAATCGATAGCGGGATCAGCGGACAAGCCGCAACCACCGTTGGAAAAAAATTGCTGGAAGTTTCAAATAAACACCAAATAATTGCAATAACTCATTTACCTCAAATTGCAGCTCTTGGAAACCACAACTATAAAATCGTAAAAAAGACTCTAGGATTTACTACTACGACCAATGTTATCCATCTGAGTGAAAAGGAAAAAATTATTGAAATTGCGAGGCTGTTAAGTGGAGACGCCGTAACCGATATAGCAATAGAAAATGCCAAAGCACTGATAAAGTGATATAAAAAGGTGATGGTCGGCTAAAATACCGACCATCACCTTTTTATATTTATTGGTTTCAGTATGCGAATTTTATTGATCATTCTTCATTCTATCAATCACTAATCTGTATCCGTCTGCACCATATTTCAAACATTTATTTATTCTGCTGATAGTAGCAGTTGAAGCCTTCGTTTCTTTTTCAATGTCGGCATAAGTTCTATCTTCATCCAATAGAAATGCCACTTGTAGTCTCTGCGCAATAGCGTGTAATTCTGTTACCGTACAAATATCCTCGAAAAATCTATAGCAATCTTCTTCGGTTTTTTAAAGTTAAAATTGCCTTGAATAACTCATCAATATCATCTCTTTTCAATCTGGAATAGAATTGCATAATCTCTTCTCCTTTCAATCCTTTAGCGGTATGAAGAGATACTATCATATTTGTTAATAAATGTCAACATTCTCTACTAAAATCTGCATATTTTCTCGATTTTTTTCCATCTATTTATTGTGCACTTTCCTATTATACTTATTTTATTATGGCTTTCTATATACTTTTTTAACATCGTCAGAAACATTGAATATAATGCAATCAATTGGATTATTTACAACGTTTTTTTCTGCATTTTTACATCGTTGTATTTCAAATTCACCGCCACATTTTTTTCGTCAATAACGCTCATTTTTGCATGCTCATCATTTTTGACCTATATATGTTATATTTTCTACAATGCAATTTTTCAAATGCAAATATCGGTGCGGGATTTCCTTCTCCGTGAGGCTCTAAAAATTTCTAAATCCTTAACCAGCTGTAGTTCTACTTCTCCAATAGGCAGCTTCAAATCATATTCCAACTTTTCTGAGAATGCATCTGTTGACAGCTGATCCATTTGTTTATCAATTTCTCTAACGAAATCTTCATAGTTTTCAGCTTTCATCGAAAAGCCGCACGCTCTTTTGTGTCCTCCAAATTTTTCAAAAATATTTCATATCATTTAAAACATTAAATATATCTATGCCTTCCAAACTTCTGCTTGTGCCCTTTATAAATCCTGTATGTCGTTCTTCGGTGACTATCGCAACTGGCTTTTTTTCGCATAATCTTTCATCTTTCCTGCCACTATTCCTGTTATCCCCTCATGAGCATCTCTCAGTTTAATAATCGGAAATTTCTTAGTTTCATATTTTCTATGATATTCTTCCCTGCAGATTGAATAGAGTTCTTCTTGTTTTTCCTTTCGTATTTTATTCAGTTCTATCAACTCGTTTGCAATACTTTCAGCTCTTTTTTCATCCTTTGTCAGAAATAATTCCACTCCCATCCCGGCATTTGCTATTCTTCCTGCCGCATTTAGGGTGTGGAACCAAAACAAATGATATATCCTGTGAAGTTATCATTTCTTTATTTGCCATAAGCTTTTCTCTCAACTTTTTGATTCCAACTCTGCGATTTTTATTTATTTCATACAAACCGAACTTAACGAGAGTTCTATTCTCATCAATCAGCGGCATAATGTCTCCAACAGTACCGATTGCAACTATGTCGAGCACCTCTCTTATAATGTTCCTATCAAGATTTGCTCTTCTCTGGATTCCCTGAAACAACTTGAAAGCAACTCCACAACCGGCTAAATATTTAAACGGATATTTGCAGTCGTCTCTTTTGGGATTTATAACCAAGCAATCCGGTTTGCACCCTTCCACGTTATGGTGATCTGTAATGATTATTTCCATATCTATGCTTTTGCAAAATTCAACTTCATCTATTGCCGTAATCCCGCAATCCACCGTCACAATCAAATCTGTTCCTTCGTTTTTAAGCCTTTGTATGCAGTTTTTGTTTAAACCATATCCATCTTCAAATCGATCAGGTATAAAATAGATTGCTTTATCAGTCAATTTATCCAAAATAGTTTTTAAAATACTTATAGATGTTATACCATCTGCATCGTAATCACCATAAATACATATTTTCTTCTCATTATTTACAGCATTTAAAATTAAATCCACCCCTCTTCCATGTCTGAAAGAAGGAATGGATCGTATGTCGTCTTAGGTGATCTTGAGAGAAACTCATTTATCTCAGCTTCTCCCTTAATCCCTCTCCTATTTAAAATCTCCAACAATATTCTATTTGTATCCATAATATGACTATGTGTCTCCAAAATTAACTAAACATAGGATAACGGATTTACCACTCTACCGTTAATTCTCACTTCAAAGTGACAGTGAGGCCCTGATGAGTTACCCGTGCTTCCTACTTTAGCAATAATCTGCCCCTGAGATACCTCTTGACCTACACTTACATTTAATTGACTGTTATGTCCGTATGCCGTTGCAACACCGTTTCCATGATCTATCACAACCAAATTTCCATAACTGCCTTTCCAACCCGACCAAATCACTCTACCGGCCTTGGCAGCTTTCACCGGTGTGCCTGTTGGAGCCGCAATGTCTATACCGAGATGAAAGTCTGAATATGTCTTGTTGCCGATTTGATATGTTCTATATCCGAATCCCGACGTTATGACTCCGTTAACTGGTCTGATAAAGCCTTTTGCACTGGCACCGCCCGAATTGGAGCCTCCGCTGTGACCACCACCCTGCTTTCCTATATGATGATTGCTGTTTCTTTTGATTGTAGCTTCTATATCTGCTGAGTCTGCCTTCCACTGGCTTATCTGCTTCTGCAATTTTTACCGTCTGCCTGCAAGTCATCTTTTTATCATCCAGTCTCGCATAATCCTTACCTAAAGACTTTTCTTTTTCAGCGAGTTCATCCTGTTTTTTCTTCAAAGCCACTTCTTGCTGTTCAACTGCTTTCTGCTCTTCTTTTATAGCTTCATATGTCTTAGTGAGCTGTGCAACCACTTGGTTATCATTTTTAAATATGTACTTAACCATCTCCAAGTTGGAGAATAAATCTGAAGCACTGCTTGAACTTAAGATGACGTCCAAGAAACCGACTCCTCCGCTCTTATAAATATTTCTGAGTCTTTTGCCCTAAATTTTCATTTCCTTTGTTCAGTTTTTTTCCTTTTCAGCTTGCAGCTTATCGCTGGCCTCTACCAATTTATCATGAGCATCTACAACGTCTTTTGTGAGGGTCTTTATCTCTTTTTCAGTCTTATTAATCTTATTTTTACACCCTGCATCTCTTTAGTTACGTTGGCTTGATCTTTCTTGTTCTTATCCAGCTGGTGTTGGGCATTATTTATTTTTCTATTATTGTCTTTTTATTTTTCTGTTCACCGGTAACGGCATATGAAAAATATGTAAAACTTCCCACCAACATTGAAATGAAAAAGAACAAACAAGTATATCTTATGATTTTTCATCTCCTTTGATGATTTACAGAATCTTTCCATATTATTTTCATCGGAAGTTTTAGAATAAAATTCATCCCATCTTTTCGTGTCAATTGAGCTATTATTCTCTATATTTGGTATCACATTCATAAATTCTCTCCTAATTGGTATCTAAAAATCTTCTCATAGATATAATACTACCCCATGCTCCTATACTAACACCTAATGCCAAAAATATCAAGATTATGTTAACCGATAAAAATCCAGCCGGCACCATCGGTGTTGATAGTATTGCAAGAACCTTATCACCTATAGCTTTTGAAATGCTCTTGTAAATCAACATGACTATTCCTGATGCCAGAAGCGATGAAACTATGCCAATCAATATACCTTCCAGCAAGAAAGGAGCTCTTATGAACCAGTTCGTCGCTCCTACATACTTCATTATGACTATCTCATCAGATCTGTTGAAAACCGTCAATTTTATGGTGTTTGAAACTACCACCGTAGCGATTACAATCAGAAATGCCATTATCACTACAGTAGCAATTTGAAACCCCCTGGTGGCACTAACCAATTTTTTTATGGTATCCTGATAATATTTCACATCTTCAACTCCGGCTACTTTCTCCGCTTTTTTCGCTACCGCGTCTGATTTCTCTATTTTATCAACAGTTAAGACCAGAGAATTCGGCAATGGATTCGATGCTAATCCATTTAACAGATAACCGTTTTCTCCCCATCTTTTCTTCAGGATTTTCAGCGCATCATCCTTGCTGCGAAATTTTACTTCGTCAACTTCTTTCCATTTCGCAATCTCTTTTTGTAGCTTTAATATATCGTCTGTTTTAACACTGTCCTTGAAAAATATTTCAATGTTGTTGTAATCTTGTTTCACAACTTCCGCAGCTGTGTTTATATTGACTATAATCATCATGAAAATACCTAAGATTATCAACATTGCCGCTATTGCAAACACCGATGTAAATGCCATTCCTTTGTTTCGCTTTACTTGTTTTATGGTCTGACGGAAAGCGTACATAAACTTGCTCATCGTCGTTCACCTCCAATGCCGATACTATCAGGAACTCTGTATTTTCCAATACAATCACCTACTATTTTACCGGATTCTATAGTCACTACTCTCTTCTGCATTTTATCAACTATATCCTTGGCATGAGTTACCATAACTATGGTGGTTCCTCTCTTGTTAATCTCATCTAGTAGATTCATTATTTCCCAAGCTGTTGCCGGATCCAAATTACCTGTCGGTTCATCTGCAATCAACATTGCCGGCTTGTTGATGATAGCCCTTGCAATGGCAACTCTTTGCTGTTCGCCTGCCGAAAGTTCATCGGGAAACATATTTGCCTTGCTTGAAATTCCCATCAGTTTCAACGCTAACGGTACTTGTCTTTTTATCTTTCTCTGAGATTTATGCACTATTTCCATTGCAAATGCCACATTTTCATAAACCGTTTTATTTGGAAGAAGTCTGAAATCTTGAAATATCATCCCGATATTTCTCCTGTGTTTGGGTAAACTCCGTGCAGGCAACTCAACGATCTCATTTCCCATGACTCTAATGCTGCCCACATCCGCTTCAATTTCCTTCATCACCAATTTTATAAACGTGGATTTTCCTGCTCCGCTCGGTCCGACTAAAAACACGAATTCACCTCGATCTATATCAAGTGAAACGTTGTCAATACCCGTGTTGGCACTGTACTTTTTTGTTACATTTTCAAAATGTATCATTCATTGCTCTCCTAATTCAATACCCTTTTCACTGCATCAATTATATAATCTTTTGTCATACCGTATTTTTTCTTCAATTCTTCCGGAGTTCCTGATTCGCCGTAGGTATCCATCTGTCCCACTCTGACAACTTTACAAGGTGCCATATCAGCTGTGACTTCACAAACTGCACTTCCCAGTCCTCCTATGATTGAGTGTTCTTCGGCTGTAACAATCCCCTTAGTTTCTCTGCTAGCCTTGATTATTGCCTCTTCATCTAATGGTTTTATCGTATGCATATCTATTATTCTGATCGATATACCCTCAGCATTTAATTCTTTTTCTGCCATAAGTGCTTCATTTACCATTATCCCTGTCGCAATTATTGTAACATCTCTTCCTTCTTTTAAGAGTGTTGCCTTTCCTATTTTCAACGGTTCATCTTCGTCATAGACCATAGGTACACTGGCTCTTCCAAGCCTGACATATGCCGGACCTTTCATCTTGATCACTTGCTCAAGCAATATGCTCGCACTATTGCCATCACTTGGATTTACAACTACCATTCCCGGAATGGTCCGCATCAATGCCAAATCTTCAAAAGTCTGATGACTGGCACCGTCTTCTCCTACAGTTATTCCCGCATGAGTTGCACATACCTTGACATTTGCTTTCGTATATCCTATGGAATTCCTTATTATTTCAAATGCTCTTCCTGTAGCAAACATCGCAAATGTGGATGCGCATACAGTTTTTCCTGAAAGAGATAATCCCGCTGCCATTCCATAGAGATTCTGTTCAGCAATACCCGCATTAAAAAATCTGTCGGGATAAATCTTTTTAAACTCTCCAGTTTTTGTAGAACCGGATAAGTCAGCATCCATAACAACCAGTTCTCGCATTTCCGCTCCAAGTTTTACAAGTGTTTTTCCATATGCTTCTCTCGTTGCCATCTTTTTATTCATCATCATTCTCCTTCAATTTCCAAAACAGCTTGTTGGAGCTCCTCTCTATTGGGTGCTTTTCCATGCCATCCGGCATTATCCTTCATGAAGGACACGCCATTTCCTTTATGAGTCTTTGCAACTATCGCTACAGGTTTCCCACTTTTTTGCGCAAAATCAAATCCTGATTGTACTGCTCTAAAGCTGTGACCGTCAATGACAACTGTATCCCATCCAAATGCTTTGAATTTTTCATCTACAGGTTTCACCGTCATAACATCGTCATTTTTTCCGTCTATTTGCAGCCCGTTCCAATCTACTACAACAGTTAAATTTTTCAACCCGTAGTGATTGGCTGCCATAGCTGCCTCCCATACTATTCCTTCTTGTAATTCTCCATCTCCCAGCAAAACAAATGTTTTGTTGTCTTTCCCGTCTAATTTATCAGCTAGTGCCATTCCTACCGCAACTGAAAATCCCTGACCCAGAGATCCTGTTGACATTTCAACTCCTGGAACTTTATCTCTACATGGATGTCCTTGAAAATTTCCTCCTATCTTTCTCAAACTCATTATTTCGTCAATTGCAAAAAATCCTCTTTCTCCCAAGGTTGCATACAAAACAGGTGCTGCATGCCCTTTTGATAATACGAACCTATCTCTTCCATCCCATAGTGGATTTTTTTCATCGACTTTCATTTCACAAAAGTACAGATAAGTTAATATCTCAACTGCCGAAAGGGATCCGCCAGGATGACCTGATCCTGCCTCACATATCGCTTTCAACAAATTTTTTCTTATGTTTTTTGCAGAACGTTCCAGTTTTTCAAACTCCATTTTACCGCTTCCTCTCTCGCTTTCAGTTTTACTGTAAATTATAATTTACATATCTTCATTTTAGCCCAAAACGTGCAATATGCTGCTACCCATTTTTTTCCTGTATTGTTTTAAACGCTTTAGGTACTTTATCTAATATATCTATCGCTGTCATTCCAACTTGACCGATTTCGGCTTCACATATATCACCTGCCAAACCGTGAACGTAAACTCCGATTTTACTAGCTTCAAAAGGTTCATATCCCTGTGCCGCCAATGCTGCAATTATTCCTGTCAAAACGTCTCCTGCACCACCTGTTGCCATTCCCGGATTTCCGGTTTCATTAAAATATATCTCTTCATTTGAAACTACAATTGTGTTGTTGCCCTTCATGACAACTGTGGAATTAAAACTCTGACTTAACTCCAATGCCTTTTCTTTTCTCTCATCATCCAAAACCCGATCTACTTCCAGAAGTCTGGCTGCTTCTGCCATATGTGGTGTCAAAATCACATTTGCCTTTGACTGGGTTACGTTACCATATAATGCATATTTCATTATGCAGTTCAAGGCATCAGCATCTACGATGAGCGTTCCTGTATATTCGTTGAGAACTCTTTTGATAATCCCTATATTGCTTTTGCCCTTACCAATTCCGGGACCGATAGCAATTGATTTATACTCATTTAGATCTATATCATAATGCAATTTCTTATCCATACAAGTTGCTTCCGGCACTTGAGACTGTAATACATCAAACAATTCAACATCGACTAAAAATCTAACCAATCCAACTCCTGACTTAACTGCGGCTTTGCCACACATCAGTGCCGCACCTGCCATTCCGTATGAACCCGCCACAATCAAAGTTTTACCATAGGTTCCCTTGTGGCTGTTCCTTTCTCTTTTCTTCAAGATAATCTCTTTCATCACTCTCACCATCCACATAACATGCTAAACTAAATTCCACAGTTTATCATGCTATATTTACATACTTTTCTTTCACTTCAATGTACGCCCAGGAATATTCCTGCCAACACGAGATATACGCTTATTGAAACCATGTCAGTAAGCGAAGAAATCATGGGACTCGCCATCAATGCCGGGTCGATTCCTATTTTTTTTGCAAATAACGGCAACATGCTTCCAATGCATTTTGCGGCAGCCACTATTGCCAACATAGCCACTGAAACAGTGAAAGCTATAGTCACTTGGTTTGCATTTCCTGATTGTTCAAACATCACTCTCACAAAATTTAAAATGCTCAAGGATAAACCTATTAAAAAGCTTATCCTTATCTCTTTCCACAGTACTTTTAAGCCATCTTTCAACTCTATGTCTCCTAAAGATATTCCTCTTATTACCAAAGTTGCTGATTGTGATCCTGAATTTCCTCCTGTTCCCATGAGCATAGGCATATATACTACCAAAGCCGGGATTTGAGCTAAAGTGTTTTCCGATGCGGATAGAATCTTTCCGGTTAAAACATATGATAACATCAAGAAAAACAGCCAAGGAAATCTATTTTTTACATGACGCCAAACGGACATATCCAAATAGTCTATATCGGAGTCGTCCAATACCCCTGCCATTCTTTCCATATCTTCCGTAGCTTCTTCTTCAATTACATCGAATATATCATCAACTGTTATGATTCCCACCAGTCTCTGCTCATTGTCCACTACCGGCATAGCTAAAAAGCCGTACTTCATAAATTTTTCAGATACCGATTCCTGATCCTCATAGACGTTTATCTCCACAAACTCTCTGAGCATCAAATCACCTATTATGGCATCATCGTCGGATATTACCAGTTTCTTCAGTGAAATTATCCCCTCCAACTTTCTGCCCGCGGATTTAACGTAACAAGTGTATATAGTCTCTGAATCCATACCTTCTTTTTTAATATGATCCAGAGCTTTTCTCACTGTCCATTCCTGTTCCAGGCTTATGTACGTAGGTGTCATCAGCGTTCCCGCAGTTGATTCCGGATAATTTAGGAAAGTATTTATCAACTTTCTCTCGTTTCTGGGTGTTTTTTCCAAAATTTTATCGACTACATTTGCCGGAAGTTCTTCCAAAACATCTATTTTATCATCGAAAATCCAATTCGTCTATTATGTATGAAATTTCCGTATCGGTTATCACATTTATAATTCTGACCTGATCATCTGCCGGAAGATATGAAAATACTTCTACAGCAGTGTTTTTTGGTAAAAGTCTAAAGATGACGATAGTTTCATTTATGCCTATTTCTTCTAAAAATATCCTCAAGAATTTCACCTATATCTGCATAATTGAAATTTAGGAGTTCTTCTCTGGCTGCTTTAAAATGTTTTTCTCCTACTAGATCCAGAATTTTTTTCTTGGCATCTTCAAAGACCATTTTTTCTTCCATAATGACTCCTTCCCTATGCACAAATTTTGCTTTTTGCAAATTTGCATACATTAGAATTATACTGTTTCTACAGTTTTTCAAGGCTTAACCATATGTTTTCAGCAAATCTCCTACCTTTTTCCTCTATATTCTCGCATTCTAAAATCTCGTTTGCTCTATTTGCTCTTTCGTAAATAACGAACTTACTCGGTAAAAAAAAGCCTTTGTTCATGGACATCGCTCCGATTATCTGTTCTGCAACAATGTCGCTTCCGCTATACCCTGACACTATTATTCCGAATATCGCTTTTTCTTCTATGGCATTGACTTTGTATAGAGATGTCAATCTATTTATAAATGCAACTAAATTTCCGCTCAATGAATCGTTATAGTTTGGTGAAATCATAACTATTGCATCGCTCTCTAAAACCCTTGGAAACACTTCATCGACAATATATCCTCCGTAATAACAGCTGCTCTGCTCGCCAAAGTGCAAACAGGTATCATGTGTGCATCCTCTGCAGTCGTCTACGTTGTTCTTCGCCAATGATATCTGAGTGACTTCAATATTTCTATTGGCAATATTCTTCCTGACGATTTCCCAAAGCCCCAATGTGTTTGATTTTTTAAAATGGCTGCTGTGAATCGCTAAAATTTTCCTTTTAATTCCGTTTTTTCCACAAGAAATATTTAGCTCTCCATATTTGCGCTTTTCTCGTCTGACAATCTGCTCGCATTTATAATCTACAAGTCTGTTTACAAGCTCTACTGCACTGTTTTCATACGCCTCATCACGTGAAATACCGCTTAACCTGCTCTTTAAATCGTAATTGCCCAAATCACCGATTGCTTCCACGAGACCACGACCAACAAAGCTGCATCCTGCCATATTTGCGGCAAAAACCATCTCTCTTCCAATTTTTTTCGTAAATAATTCAGATTGTCCATCCACTATGATTCCACCTATAGAATCAGCAAAGAAATTTCCTTCATTTAAATCATCCCCACAGCGTCTATCTGCACCTCTTTCTGTAATTGTCGCTTTATAATTTTCAGATTTTACATAATCTCTCATCAAGAACAACATCTTCTGATATTCTAAATTCACTCCATATTCACCTGCATCAATGATGAATAAATTTATGCTGTCTCTCAGTTTTAATGTTTCCATCGCAAACTTTAATTCTTGATGATTTCTAAGCAGATTGTATTTCAAAACTGCTTCAAACGGCTGTAATTTCATTTCTTCCAAGCATTTATAAAGTTTACATAATATTTTTTTCTATTCTACTATTTTTGCTCGATTTTTGGATATTATCTGAGTTTTTTTATGAATATCTTTCTTCTGTTCTTTCCGATTTATATCACATTTTTGCATTTTTGCCATCTACACAACCGTTTCCGTTACAATTCCATAATTCTTCCTTTTATTCGCAATGAATTTAACTGCTCCGGCATTATTACGTTCAATGTGATTATCTTCTCTTTAACTGCCTGCATGTCATCTAAGGCTCTGTATATTTTTCATATCTCATCCTAATTCTACGACAAAAAAATATTACCGCTACTTTCTATCAGTTCCGTCCATTATTCTGAATTTCTCATTTTTCTTCTCTATTTATATTCTTCAAGTTATTGATAGCATTTTTCTATCCTACATAACAATTTTATGTCCAATTTCGGGTTTTCGAAGTATACATTTTCATTTTTTTCAATTTATTTTTTTATCCCCAAAAATACTTCTCCGAATGAAATTGAACTGTAGTGCCAACGATTTTTAAAAAAATTCTATCACACTGATAGCCCCACTGCTCATTGCAGGTGCAATATAAGGTTTAAACCCTATCTTTCTAATTTCTAAATTAGCATTGACCGCCAATTTCGTCAGCTCTTTCGACAAATCATCATCATAATTATCTATATCGTTTGCGATTACTAAATCCTTTCCATGAGGCCCATAAGCCCTTCCTTTAAATTTGTATTCTCCGAATTTTTTATTTTTCATGCTGTGATACAAGGCTCTCGCATTCATTACTCCAAGACCAAATCCTCTTACTTTCTCTCGATTCAGCCCGGCATTAACGGCACATTGACACAAAGGATCAACAGGATCCGATACTACTGCAAATATACCGTCAAATTCATTTTCTTTCGCCTTTTTCACGTATGTTTCCACCAATTTTTTGTTTCCCTCATATTGGACCATTCTCACATCTTCAGTAGTTTTTTTATCCACTTCAGGTACCATTACCGATGGACAGAATAAAAATACATCGCAGTCAAAAATTTCCTCCTCTTTCAAAACTTTCACAGTGGGCATGTATTCAAGGCTTTCCATTTCATCACAGCCATCTCCACTGAAAAAAGGATAAGATATCTGGTTCATTTCCATCTCAAATCTGTGTGTCACTTCTCTATTTATATCGAATATCCCTATTGCTTCAATGACATCACCGCCTAAAAGTCTTAAACCTAATAGCAATGTACTGCCAACATCACCCATCGCTAATATGTTTACCATGTATTTTTCTTTTTGCATAAAACATTTTCATATGCCAAAAATTCATCTGTATTTAAATTTTTCAGAAATTTTTTTCGATCCAATATCATGGCAATTATAATCTGAAATATCGCCTGCGATGAAACCTGTATCAAAAATTTAGATACTCTATTCATAAACTAAATCAACCCTTTCAATCTGTGTAATCTATCAATATCTTCTTTTATATAATCAGACGGCGACTTGCTGTCATCCCATTTTTATCCATAATTTCATCAGAATGCTAACTTTTGTGAAGACCTCAGACAATCTGCTCAAAGTTAATTTTTTCTCAAATTTTTTTCCTGATATATCTTCTCTATTACCGTAAAAAAATATCTTTTGCATTCAAAAGACAAGTCATAGAAAAATTGATATAGCTCTTTTTACTTTTTATCCCTTAAAAATAACGGAGCTGCATATGGAAGTATTAAGTTTATGGAACCGTAATTTATTTCTTCATTACCTCTGTCAATTACAGCATCTTCTCCTATATATGGATACTGACCGCTCTCATTGAACCATGCTTGTAAGTTAGGTAAAAAATACGCGCTCTGTGTGTTTCTACCTCCGGCGTTTGCAATATCTCTACCGTTGGCTGAGATTATACCTGCTACGATGGAATCTACCTCTATTTCTTCTCTCTTTAAAATCGGATTCAGCTTTTGTATCTTATAACCCTTATGCATAATATCATCTATCAAAATTACAGGTCTTTCAAAGGCTCCTATAGTTTTTACCTGGTTTGAAATAGCGGCATAATGCTTGCTCTCTATCATGTGATATGTTGTAACTGTAGGATCAAATACCTTTTCCATATGAATCGATTTGGTCACGGTGTTAGGAATCATGGTATTTTTCATAATCTGTCCAAAAGGAACTGCCATATTTCTTCCTAACGCTCTGTTTTGTGCATTCACTCCATTTTTTGCCAGTCATTTTCTCTTCCGAATATTCTCTGTTTTTATTTCTGACGAGTTTTATTATTTTATTTTGCATCAAACCCAATTTACAGTTAAAATAAGATTATCCGAATACATATTTCTAAGTGATTCTTGAAGTTTGATTCTAGTTCTTTCCATCGTCTTAATTACTTCTCTGTCTTTGTTAAAAGGTGATTTCAGAAAATTTTTCAATATTTTTGTATCAAAACTACCGGATTTTTCATGTCCACAGCCATGACTTCCAATTCACCTTCTCGCAACTGATTTTGATTAAACTGATTATTGCATTTTAGACTGCTGAAGCCATATCTTTCCAGAACATTCTTCAGCTTATGATCGTGTTTATGTAAAACTTCTTTTCCTAAAATCGGCGCATATATACAATATGTGAACTCATCTTTCATTGCAGCTGCAAGCAATTCTGTCATCAATATCCCATGTAAATCTCCATAATCTTTCTTGTCACTCACAAATATATGTCCTATTATCAGAATTTTTCCTCTGACCATGGTACGAATCTTTCTAGTCAATTCAAAATCTCTCAATTCGTCGTATAAGTTCGATGTTGTAACTTCTTTCGCTATGGCAATTGCTACAGCATTCTCCTTGCCCTTACCGCTCCTTATGACTACGCTTTTGACCATTTCATCAGACATATAAATCTGTATATTGGACATTTCTTCAGTTGAGAGTTTATCCTCAAAATTTTTGATTTTATCCAAAAATGACGGTTTTCTTCTTCTGAAATTTCCTACCCTCAAATCTCGAATTTCAGCCATCGATTTATACTGTGGCTCTCTCATATAAATACACTTATCGTATATATAGTTTTGAACCACTCTATCTACTAGAAATCCAATATCTCTGTTGGTATCAATATTTTCTCTTATTTTTGTCGAACTGATGTGACTGAACTTCTCCCGGCAATTTTAGTCTTATTACGATACCTTTCAGTATCTTCAAATAATCTTCTTCTCCTTTTTCATTTTCACTTGAAATATTTTTGTCAAAATATTGTTTTCCTCCTGAATTCTTACCTCTGTCTTCGGTTGTTCGCTCAAATACTATGTGGTTTAAAGTATGAATAGAATCTTCTTGTGGATCTTTCTTGTAGGAAGAAGCGTTTTTACACATCGCTTCCCTACTGCCAAATACACATTTTCACATTTTTAAAGTATTTTTCAAATTTCTTATCGATCTTGAACTTGCAATATTTACAGGAATATTCTCCGGAAATAAATATATGTTTTCTTCATCTGCCACCGACATCATAGCTATTTTTTTCTTCTGATATTGTGCGGTTGAGTTTTCTTGGACCACGAAAACTCATCTATTGCGAGATAAACTTCAAATCCCAAATCTCTAATTTTTTTGCTATCTCCTTATGTCCCAGTGAAAACGGATCGAAAGTCCCGGGGAAAAATGCTTTTTTATCAATTTCTTTTAAATCCATCTTTTCATCGAGATGCAAGTAGTCTGAAATAAATCTGTACATATGATTCAATCCTGCTGCATTGTTATAGAACGTCAAGGTATTTTCATTTTTATTCGCAATTAAAGTAACTATTTTTTTGTAAAAAAATACTTAAAAGTATTCAAATTTTTACATCGATTGGAATTGTTTTATCTCCGAAAATCTGCTGTCCTATCACTACGAACGCCTCTTGGCTCACAATTTTCCTATAATCTCCCAATCCACGTAAAATCATGGACATGATTCTCTCTTTTTCCTCCTTTTTTCTTTCGTCGTCCAGTCTGGTATTTTCGATTGAATTCCTAGTTTGATTTATTCCCTTTGATCCCGTTGAATCCAATTTTCCCAATATCTGCATCTGATATTCCTTCAGCATGTATCCTGCTGTATTCAAGGAAACAGATGCAACTTTCTCATTTCTGCTTTCTATCAATCTTCTTATCTCCGTTAAGAGTTGATAAAAATCCTCTCTCTGCAATGTGACAGCTATCTTTCCCAAGTATTCTGGAATGTATTTTGAGTATTCATATTCACCTATTTCAAGACCTTTCGTCAATTCAATTGCCAACTCATTTCTCTCATCAGCTGATAATTTTTCCATTATCTTTACCAATCCTCGCCCCGCACTGTGTCTTACGGTAACTTTATCTCCTACTTTTAACAAATTCGCAAAATGCGTACCTACTTGCAACACGGAAGTATCAGTATCCCCACTCAAAACTTTCTCAACTAAACGGTCTATGTTGTAGTTTTTTTGAATCCAAGGCATATCAAACTTGAGATTCTCTCTGAACATTTCAGAATTGTTTCTGCAATATCCTCGTTTTCCGAATCTGCCTTGTGTAATTTTGAACAATGCTGTATCAATTTCAAAAATCATTTCTCTTAGATGCAGTCTTGATAAACTCTCTGACCGTTTCAATTTTGGAATTGTTTTTCGATGACTCATCTTTAAAAATTCTCCCAATCCAACGGTATGTAGTTCAATGTTTCTACTAAAATAAATGTCGTCAAACTATCATAATCTTCTCTTTTTTAAGAAGTTTAAAAAAATATCTTTATGAATTTTTTCTCTATCATTTTCATTGCTGTTCTGCAAAAACCGTTCTTATAAATATTCTGAGCGTATATCAATCCATCTCTTTTGCTGAATTGTGCTGGTATAATCAGGATTGATTATCTTTTTCTAAATATGCTTTCCAAATGGTAAATCTATTAACAGCATCGATTTTTAATATGACTCCATCTGGAAGTTCTTTCGTGTATTCTTCATCAAATGAGGTTACTACTACACCCATCAAATAAGCTGCATCTCTTCGAATATCACCTTCCCTATTCTGTAATAATTCGTATGTGAACTTCAACGTCATCTGCTTTTTGTTTTTTAGTCATATACGTATGATATTCCTTGATTATATTCAGATAACTCTAAGGTTTTTTCCAATCCCTTTCACTTCTTGCCGCTTCTATAATCCCGGCAAAGTTGCTCTCTTTATTAAATTGATTCATAACTTTAATATTATGTTCTATAGCCAAGAATTTAAGTCTGTTCACCACATCCATTCCATGTAATACATTTACATCTTCTATATTTTTTGAACTATGACAGAACCTGATAAATCAACGTTAACACCGAGTTCTATCATATAGTTTTTCAAAATCTTTCAGCTTAGCATATACTTTCCTATATCGTTTTTTCTTTTTATCATCTACGTTATCAAGTTTTTGATAATATTACATCAAAAGATTCTTCCAGCGAATAGAAGTGTACCTTTTTCTTTTTCCGTTTTTCCCATGTGCTTTTCACTCTGAAATCCGAGTAAATTAAGAGTAGTGATTCCGCTGATAAGTTTTCCAATTCCAAATCCCAAGTGCTGTGGTTGCTGGCAATATGACTTATCTGATTCAGTCCCCATCTTTTACAAAACTGATCTGTATAATAATAATGCAGATAAGGAATTCTTGAAAATTTCCTTTTTGTTGCATCCAAATTTTTCCTATATCATGAGTTATCGCCGCGCCTGATACAAGTGCCAAATCCACATCTTTTTTTCAGTTGCTTCAATTGTTTTCCACAATGCACCGCAATATAATGAACACCACTTATATGTGCTAACGTATCAAACAGGGTTGATTTCTCTGCTGATTTTTCATCATCTCGTATACATATAAAAGCTTTACTTATATTCTTCAATTTTTGATATTCTTCTTTGTAGTAGCTGTGTACCAAATCCGCACCTTTGATAAACTTTAACTCTCTACCTTCCCAAACGGGATTTTTTCTGTTTGAAAATTCAAGACAGACTCTGAGCGTTTCCACGTATAAAAGCACAGCTGCTCTATATTCTTCTTTGCTGGTTCTACTTATAAAAGTTTCTTTTTCAGGATAAATATCCGTTATCAAATACTCGTTAATGTAATTCAACCAGCTCGGTTCCGGTCGCGAATTGAGCTCATCCAACAAGTCTTTAAGAATTTCAAATACGTCAGTGCAACTGATATGTGTCTTTTCCATACTCACATTTGATTCACAGTTCAATCCTGTTTGTTCTACCTGACGATGCACGTTCTCTCTATTCTTCTTAGCATTGACAAAAGGTAAATCTCTGAGTTTATCCTTTATTTTATGTTTCTTCATAAGATAATTTACATTTTTCTTTAGACCGATCTTATCCAAAAAAACTCTTATCCAATATTTTATTTTTCTATGTTTTTTTATACAATAGAACGACATCATTTTTTTAGTCATGGCGATTCCTCCTATAATAAATATAATTATACCATTTTAATCGTATTGTGTGGTAATTTTTCCTATTATTAACTCCTCTCAATTTTACATTTTTTTCCATAATTTCACAAAAACATTATAAACAGCTCTGAATTTGCAAAAACATAAGAAAAAAATTGTATACATTTAGTACAATTATTGACGATTTAGCATAATAATGTTATCATCAGATTGATAAATAATTTCAAATTACAATAATTAACAAAGAGGAGACGAAAAATGTCAAACAAGTACATCGAAAGAGTAATTGAAGATTGTAAGAAAAACAATCCTGGCGAAGTTGAATTTCACCAGACTGTAGAAGAAGTTCTACACTCTCTAGCACCAGTTGTTGAAAAACACCCAGAATACGAAGCAAATGCTATTTTGGAAAGACTTGTAGAACCTGAAAGAGGTATCACATTCAAAGTAACTTGGGTTGATGACAACGGTAAAATCCAAGTGAACAAAGGGTACAGATACCAGTTCAACAGTGCTATTGGACCTTACAAAGGTGGCCTAAGATTTGCGCCTAACGTATATCCAGGTATCATCAAGTTCCTAGGATTTGAACAGATTTTCAAGAACAGTTTAACCGGTCTTCCTATAGGCGGCGGTAAAGGTGGTGCTGACTTTGATCCTACCGGAAAATCAGATGCAGAAGTGATGAGATTCTGTCAGGCTTTCATCACTGAACTTTACAGACACATTGGTCCTTCTACAGACGTTCCTGCAGGAGACTTAGGTGTTGGCGGTAGAGAAATCGGATACATGTTCGGTCAATACAAGAAAATCGTTAACAGATACGAAGGAGTATTAACAGGTAAAGGTCTAACTTGGGGTGGTCTATTTGGAAGAGCTGAAGCTACCGGCTATGGTATAGTGTACTATGCTAACGAAATGCTGGAAGCATGTGGTGAAAAACTGGCAGGTAAAACAGTTGCTATTTCCGGTTTTGGTAATGTATCTTGGGGTACTGCTCTAAAATTAAACGAATTAGGAGCTAAGCTAATCACTATTTCCGGTCCTGACGGATACATCGTCGACGAAGCTGGTATCTCTGGTGAAAAAGTTGATTATCTACTTGAACTAAGAGCTTCCGGAAAGAATATTTGTGCACCTTACGCTGACAAATTCCCTGGTTCTAAATTTGTACCTGGTAAAAAGCCTTGGGAAGTTAAAGCTGATTTATACATTCCATGCGCTACTCAGAACGAAATCAGAATCGAAGATGCTAAAACAATTGTTGCTAACGGAACTAAGTTCGTTTGTGAAGGTTCAAATATGTCTTCAACTAACGAAGCTATAGCCTACCTACAGGAAAAGGGTATAGTTGTTGGTCCTTCAAAGGCTGCTAATGCCGGTGGTGTTGCTTGCTCTTGTATCGAAATGGGACAGAATGCCGGTAAAACAGTTTTCTCTCCCTGAACAAGTTCACGCTCAACTAAAAAGATATTATGGTTAACATTCATAAGTCTTGCAAAGAAGCTTCTGAAAAGTATGGCTTTGGTTACAACTTGGTAGCAGGTGCTAACATTGCAGGATTCCTAAAAGTTGCCAATGCAATGATTGAACAGGGTATCGTTTAATTGATTAACTTCTCATTTGTTGTAAATCAAATTTGAAATCAAATGCGATTAAATAAAAATTAGGGATGATTGCAAAAGTCATCCCTTTTATAATTTTTATTCCTTTAATATTTTTCATCTATATTACTCTAATTTCTTCACCAGTCTTAAACATGTACAGCCAGCATTCCTTCACCGTTTTTTCCCGTGGCTTTTCTCGACAGCTATCTTATAAAGCTCCAACTGTTTTTTATATTTTCCCTTTATGTTATCGCTGCTGGAATTCGTCTTATAATCAATTATTACAATTTGACCGTCTTCCTCAAACATGCAATCAATTACACCTTGCAAAATAGTTTCTCCGCCATCTAAATCGTGCTTCATTTTAAATCCAAGCTCCTTTTTTATGTTCGCTGTAAATTGCACGTACACCTATATTGCTCATAAAAATTATAAATCTCATTTTTATCTACATGACTGATTTTCTCTTCATCGTAAACACCTCTATCGACTAGTTCCTTCATGGTGTTTTCAATTTCAGCAACCCCTTTTTCACTAACTTTACAGAAGTCCACTTCTTCCATAATTCTATGATATATATTTCCCTTTTCAGATGCTGACAGAATTCGCTTATCCCTTTTCCAGTTCATTTTCTTCTTCGTCATCGTACCTATATTGATCATCTATGGAATTTAAAACAAAAATTCCCTTTGCTGTCTGTAAATGAACTGTCCATTCTATCATATCTGTTTTTTTAGATAATTTTTGAAAATTGTCATATCCACAGCACTCATCTCTCATATATCTCAAATATTCTTCTTCATTTAATTGACTGACTGTAACCTTTGATCTTGTCTTCGCATCTTTTTCGTATTCATATTCGGAAGTCATGATGTTTTTCTATGTTGCTCAATAAATTTTTTTATCTGCACTGTCAGATATACTAACTTCTTTGAAATTCGCCCAGTTTTCCCTTTCATTTCCTCTTAATCGGTTTTGTGGAATATACTTGCCATAATTTCTAAAATCATACTCTTCTACAAAATCAATACTTTCATTGTTTTTATTTTTTTCTTTAAACTCTCAAACAGTATTTCTTTATAAGAAGAATATTCTCTTGTAACTCCATCGTTTTCAGACTCATTTCGAGTTCCTACCATAATGAGTTTTTCTTTCGCTCTAGTCATCGCCACATAAAGCACTCTGATTTCCTCTTCAATATTTTTTTCTCGCTCCAGCTCTGATACCGCTTTCTGAATTACCGTTTTTTTCTTAGTTTTTTCACGTAAATCCACATCTTTTGACAACACTCCTATATCCTTATTAAATATGAAATTTGAAGTGCTGTTTCTAAGATTAAATCTGCTGCTCACACCTGAAATTATGATTATCGGATATTCAAGACCTTTGCTTTTTATGTATGGTCATCATTCTCACAATATCATCGCCTTCTGACGTATTGCTGCTCTCTCCAACTTGGATTCCCTTATCTTTTATATTGTCTATATAACTCAAAAATAATTTGAAATTTGATTCACCTATCAATTTAAAAATAAGCTGCCCTATCAATTAAGGTTCGCAAATTCAATTGTCTTTGACTTCCATTCGTCCAAGTCCCCTACAGTTTGATATATGTTGCTTTTCAACCATCACATTCCATAAAAATTCCTCAATATCGATTTTTCCTGCTTTGATTTTTCCAAACTTTTAACTTTCTCAAAGTGTTATTGCATTTAAACTTTAACTTTTTCATCTTCACCCGACTGTGCATATTCTCCGAATGCAACATGAAATTTCTGTTTTTTTATCAAGTGCTCTTATCTGAGCGAGCTCAATTTCGCTAAAGGAAAATGCCGGTGAAGCCAATGCACCGACCAGATACAAATCTTGATTCTTATTATCGATGGTTTTTAGAAGATCCAACATAAGTTTTAATTCTAAATTATCAAAATATCCTTTATCATTATGCACGTACACAGGGATATTGTTTTTCCAAAATATATTTCAACTCTTGACTCTTTGTCATGCTTCTCATAAGCACGACAATATCTTTTATACGAAAATTTTTCTCCACTCTATTTTTGCATTAAAGTATTTTTGCCGACAGAATTCTTAATTATATCAACTATTGTCATACCTTCTATTTGGATATCTTTTTAAGCGTCTGATACTTATTTCATCATCTGTATTTTCGATATCCAGTTCATCTAGATAATTGTAAAAATCCCTTATTCGATTCTCCAAGTTTTTCTTCATTACCTTTAGATTTTTCGAATTTATATGGTAAATATACGGATACACCACTTTGCAGTAACTCGTCTTTCGAGATTTTTTTTAAATTTTTTTCTGCAATCGTTCCGATTATTCCCGGATTCAATCTCGCATTTTCACCATAGTTTTTCCATAGCATTTTTCAAATACCAGGTTAACTCCATCTAAAAATTTCTTTTTACTTCGAAAATTACTGTTCAAATCAACTCTCACGCTGTTAAAATTATCTATTTTTATTCTTTGAGTCGCCGGTGCAACCTCAAACTCGACATTTATATTTTCATTTCGATCTGAACATTCTTTTTTTTTGCAAAGTTGCCAATCTGCGAAGTTCATATATTTACTCTCAAATATATCGGGATCTGCCATTCTGAACCTGTATATACTCTGCTTTATATCTCCAACCATAAAAAGGTTGTCTTCTCTTTTTACAGAATTTATGATATGCTCTTGCACACTATTTGTATCCTGATATTCATCTATGAAAAATATATTTGAATTTTTTTCTTGTATCCGTCTGCAATTTCTCTATCTTTTAATATGTCGATGGCCATATGCTCAATATCGGAAAAAAATCTATTGCATTTTTAAACTTAAGCAGTTTATATTCTTCGTGGAAGGCCTTCAAAAATTTTTCAGTAAAATACAGTTGTTTTTCATACGTATGTGAAATCTCTGCAAAAATATCATCGTATGAATGCACATTTTCAACGATTTTAAGTTTCTCTTTATATTTTTTTAATATTTGCTTTTTACGCTTTCCAAGGATTCTCTAATCTTATTAAAAGCTTCCTTTTCATCCTTGGTCGCTCTCAACTGTGAAAATTTCAACTCAGCAATCTCTTCAAAATAATCCGTTCCATCTTCTATAGAATTTTTCATTTTTTTCAAAACTTCGATATCTATCTTTTGCTTTTTCTGACATCTTCAAACACCCTGCATTTGAAAGGGTATTTTGCAATAAGATTTTTTCCTCCTTAAGCCAAGATAAATATTTTAAAACTATGCGGTTTACATACGCTTTAACTTTATTTTTAAATTCTGAAACTTCATATCTCTCAAATGCCGTGAGAACTCCTTCTTCGCCATATTCCTTTTGCATTTTCATCAGTCGCTGAATTTCGAGATTTGCATACAAAAACTCGAAAAGGATTTGGAATTGCCATTATTTGAGAATAAAGCTGTAAAATTTCATCTTTTTATGCTTTTTTTCATTTTTGCCGAACTGAAAGATTTTTAAAAACTTTTTAAAGTCAACACTGTTCTCTTCTGCAAACATCTTTTTGAAAAAAATTGTGTCAATTGCCTTGTATTTTTAAAATATCGCTTTGAATTTCATCTATAACCTTCATTTTAGGAGAAAGACCCAGATCAAAATAATTTTCCTTTATGATGCTCTGAGCGAAAGAGTGAAATGTTGAAATTTGAGCCTTATTTATATTTTCAAGTTGCTGCTTTAAATAGGTAACATCTCCATGATTATTACAAATCATTTGCTTTATAGTAGAAATTAATCTTGATTTCATTTCAGCAGCCGCTGCTTTTGGTAAATGTCAACACTAAAACCTCGTCCACCTTTGCTCCAAGCGGACTGCTGTCAACTACTATATTTTTAATTCTCTCAACTAACACGGATGTTTTACCCGATCCGGCACCTGCTGCTACTAAGATATTTCTATCCAGCGTATCTATTGCAAATTGTTGGTTTTCGCTCCAAGGCATAATTTTACTTCCTCATGATCATTTTTTAACTATTAAAGATTCTCCCGTCATATCTGCAGATTTTTTTATTCCTAACAGATCCAACACAGACGGTGCAATATCTGCTAAAACTCCTTGCTTTTTCAACTTTATATCCCTATCACCTACATACAGCAACGGTACTCTGTTCAGCGAATGTGCCGTTACTACATTTCCTTCCTTATCCATCATTACATCCGCATTACCATGGTCAGCTGTTATAAGCATCTCTCCATCCGCTTCCTTTAATTTCGTGACAATTTTTTCTACAGCCACATCCAATGTTTCTATTGCTTTGATAGCTGCGTCCATTTTGCCCGTATGTCCTACCATATCAGCATTAGCAAAATTTACGATTACAACATCAAATTCATCCATGACTTCATTGATTCTATCAGCTATTTCCATAGCTTTCATTTCAGGTTTTAAATCATAAGTTGCAACTTTTGGAGAAGGTATCAAAATTCTCTCTTCAAATTCATACGGTTTTTCAATTCCACCGTTAAAGAAAAACGTCACATGAGCATATTTTTCAGTTTCGGCAATTCTCAGCTGTCTTATTTTATTTTCACTCAATATTTCTCCCAATGTATTCTGTATATTTTCAGGTGGATACGCAACCTCTACGTTTTCTATTGTCTTGTCATACTGAGTCATGCACACATATGTTATATCTATCAGCTTATCTCTATTAAATCCGGTGAAATTATCGTCAACTATGCTCCTTGTGATTTCTCTCGCTCTGTCAGGTCTAAAATTGTACATAATTACGGAATCACCACTGTTTATAGTTCCCGATTTTTCTATAATTGTCGGTACGACAAACTCATCATCTTCACCCTTTTGATATGCAAGCTTTATTGCATCTTCTGCCGTTTTCGCCTCTATTCCTTTTGCGCACACCATGGCATCATATGATTTCTCAACTCTCTCCCATCTGTTGTCCCTGTCCATCGTATAAAATCTTCCTGAAATGGTAGCAAATTTACCTACGTTCAATTCTTTCATATAGCTTTCAATCTGTAAAACGTATTTTTCGGCACATCTTGGTGGAACGTCTCTTCCGTCTAAAATACCGTGAACATAGACCTTTTCACAACCTCTTTCCTTTGCCATCTTTAACAATGCCTTTAAATGATTTATATGACTATGCACACCTCCATCTGATAACAATCCTATCAAATGAAGGTTCTTATCATTCTGTATCGCCTTGTCCATAGCATCAATAAACGCTTCTCTCTTGAAAAAATTGCCGGTTTCTATTTCCATCGTAATTTTACTGAGTTCCTGATAGACAATCCTGCCCGAGCCTATGTTCAGATGTCCTACTTCCGAATTTCCCATTTGCCCTTCGGGCAAACCTACATCTTCACCACTTGCTCCTAAGGTTGACATGGGACACGTTTCAAAAATTGAATCAAAGAAAGGCGTCTTTGCCCTGTATATGGCATTTGTTTCATTGTGTTCTCCCAATCCGAATCCATCCAAAATCATTAAAATTACCGGTTTTTTTCTCAAATAACTCATTTTCTCTCCCCGCATATCTATAGCCAATTTATTTAATCTTCACTTTCAATAATCTTCTCAGCCACTTTTATACCGTCCACACCGGCAGACATTATGCCTCCCGCATATCCTGCACCCTCTCCTGCAGTGTACAATCCTGAAATATTGCTCTCAAGTTGTCTATTTCTAACGATTCTAACCGGAGAAGAACTTCTCGTTTCTATGCCTTTAAATACAGTTTTCGAATTGTCGAAACCCTTGAGCTTTCTTCCCAAAATAGGCATTGCTTCAAGTATGCTTTCCCTGATAAATTCAGGTAGAACTTCCCATAAATCAGAATTTTTAAAACCATTCCAAGTTGTTTCCAAAAGCCTGTATCCACCGCTTTTTTCATATGCCATTTTTTCATATTTTTCCTGAAAATCAATTCCTGCCAGCACATCTTTGCTCGGATAATCCTCAGTTCTGACATCTACTAAAAGCCCGCTATTGGCATATTCTCCGCTTCTTGCACTATAACTCATTCCGTTGCTGACCAAACAGCCCGGCTGGGAAGCGGACATTATAACCTCTCCTCCAGGACACATACAAAACGTATATACCCCCCTGCCATTTTGAGTCCTGCAATTTAATTTATATTCTGCCGGACCCAATATTTCAGCTATCTTTTCATTTCCGTACTGAGCTTCATTTATGAATCTTTGAGGATGCTCTACTCTAATTCCCATTGACATAGGCTTTTGTTCCATTATCACTCCCTCTCTATTAAGCATGCGATACGTATCTCTTGCACTGTGTCCCGTGGCAAATACTGCTGTATCCGTGTATATCACATATGAATTTTCTTTTGCTGAATTTCCATCGTTTAAAGTACTCTCGTCATCGGTTTTAACCGCTTCTATTCCCATTATTCTCTCTTTTTCAGCATCTAAAATTATATTCTCCGCTCTGGTGGAAAACCTCACTTCTCCACCTAATTTGATTATCTCCTCTCTGATGTTTTCTATTATTTCTCTTAACTTATCCGTTCCTATATGTGGTTTTTGCTTATATAAAATTTCTTCCTTGGCACCGTGCTTGTGCAGTTCACTTAAAACTTTCCTCGTGCGAAAGTCTTTTATTCCTGTAGTGAGTTTTCCATCTGAAAAGGTTCCCGCACCGCCTTCTCCAAACTGTACATTTGATTCGGGATTCAAAGTTCCTTCTCTCCAGAAATTTTCAACGTCTTTGCTTCTTTCATCCACTTTCTTTCCACGCTCTAAAACTATGGGATTATATCCCGATTGTGCCAGGATAAGGGCAGCAAATATTCCCGCAGGTCCAAATCCGACAATAACAGGTCTGTCAAGGATTTTTCTGTTTTTATTTACCCATTTGTACTCTACCGACTTCGCTTGTTGTAAATGCAATTTTTCAGGGAAGTCAAAATCTAAAGTATACACCAGTTTTTATATCATTTTTACGTCTGGCATCTATTGACTCTTTTACTATTTTAAGATTCGTTATGAGTACTTTCTTAGAATCATCCATTTTTAGTTTTCTGCATATTTTTTCAGATAACTTCTCCTTGCTTTCAAATGGGGTTAACGTTATCTGCTCAATTCTATACATATGGCACTACCTGCCTTTCTACCTGTGTTCCAAGCGTTTTCAAGGTTATATCCCCCACATGGACCATCCAGATCTATTACTTCTCCCGTCAAATAAAGTCCTTTGCATTTTAACGACTCCATGCTCTCATAATTGAATTCGCTAAAGGTAACCCCTCCCGATGTTACCTGTGCCTTTCTCCATCCTTGAACTTTCGAAACGATAAAGTCCACATTCATAAAAGCGTAAACTATTTGCTTCAACTGATCATCTGTCAACTGACAGGCCTTCTCAGTAGACTTAATCCACGGACTCAAAAGTTTTTCCGCAATGTTTCTATTCACAATTGACATCATCAAATCTTTAGTATCTAAATCTTTTATTCCCCTTCTAATATCTAAAACTAAAAAAATATTTCCTGTGGTTTATATCTACTTAATAAGTTCAGTTTCACAGTATAATCTTGAAACCTGGTCATTTCATCTATGACTATTTCTCTGCTCAAATTGAATACGCAGATTCCCGTTAAACCATAATCTGTAAATTGAATTTCTCCTTTTTCTACGCTTTGCACGCACCCTCTTAGCAGTAAGCTCACTTCGCCTTTAACCCTTGTTCCACTGCAGTCTGTGAAGTCACTTTTACATTCTATAGGAGCTAAACTGGGCCGTATTTTATTTACAGTATGTCCCAGTTTCCTTACAAATCTATAGCTGTCACCTGTAGTTCCAAATTCCGGATATGATTTCCCTCCGGAAGAAATAACAACCTTTTTTGCAGTTATTTTTTCGACTTTTCCGAAAGAATTGTCCGTCTCACCCATAATCTGAAAATATCCATCCACTTTTGAAATTTCAGTAACTGTAAAATTCTTTTTTATTATTATGCCGTATACATCAGCGGCTCTCTCAAAGGCATATGCTACATCTTCGCCTCTCTCGGATAAAGGAAAAAGCCCAACCTATTTTTATTAGATTTTATTTCAACACCAATTTTTCTAAAAAACTTTACACTGTCTCCAAATGTAGTAGTCTTCACATTGGATATATTGCACCTACCGTTTCCTGCCGCTTTCACCTTGCTACATATGCAACTTTTCTTTTCCAATACTACGATTTTTAAATTTTGAGCTTTCATTCCAATGGTTATCGCTGTAGCCATTCCCGAGGCACCACCGCCTACTATGCAAACATCATACATTCAATTTCCCCTCATGAATATCTTATACACTTTCAGCATTATATACTCCTATTTGCAGTATAAATTTATCTCTTTTCCTACTGTAATATTATACAATAAATCCCTGTATTTTGTAAGGTTTTATCTTTTGTTACTATTTCTCATGGTCAATTAAATCGAGCCTGCCGCCATATACTGATTTTTTACACAAAAATAGACGACATCTCTATCGTCTCTATATTGCGAATATCCATGTTGAATTCATATTCTGCTACAATCTCGGTCTACATTGAGATAAACTCATCCCACAAAAATATACTCAATAACAATATCGCAAAGTTCACCATTTTCGTCATACCCGAAATATACAGGATAAAGTCCATCTCCGAAACCTGACTGTATCATCGGAACAGATAATTTCGTATTGAGAATTCTAAAGTTGATCCAGTCTCCATCTTCTCTTTGGTACAGTGGATTTTCTACAGCATTTCTCCTAAATGCATCTGCGAAAAAATCATCGTATATATTTGAATCCGTATTCTCTTCATACCAATGGTCCACAAAATCACAGTAAGCATCTCTGGTTTTTAATATCGACAACAGTTGCGAGCCCTGCGTCGACAGCAAAACCAAAAATGCTGTCTTCTTCGACAGAATCCAGATTTTCGTCACCTTTTAACGCTTCGTAGTAAATTACCGGCTTTTCCTCGGTAAATTTTATTCTGCTCATGGCATACCGATAATGGTTTTCATCCATCTCCGCTACGAGAGTTTCTATTCTGTAAGTTCCTATAGGTACTGTTTGTAAATACGGTTTTTCACTTCTACCCAGCCATACCAGGGGGTCCCTCACCAAAATTTCTCCACTTGGAAAACTCACTTCTCCCATATCTAAAACAAAAACTTTGACACCTTGTATTTCTGTCTTTTCAAAACATTCTGCGTAGTTTATAGGCGACTTGAGCAACATTTTAACCTTTTCATACTTCTCTATCCACTTTTTGATGGTTGTAATCTTTCCATAATTTCTCCACAATTCTCCAATGACATTTAACTTCTCATCAATTAAATTTCATCTATTATATCATACGATAGCTAATAAATATAACTTTTTATATCTTTTTACACTTATTTTAAAGAATAATCATAACTACCGCTTAGCTGGTAGTTTGTGCAACCTCTATAAAGGGTCTTTTGCTAGTAACATCTCAAGATGTACTGAATTGTTCACCAATCGCACATCTTTTTCTACAAAGCCTAAAATGCTATTTATTTTTTTCTTTTCTGTGAACGGATCTATATACTCTTTGAGGCTTATCTGGTCCTCTACTATATCTTTCTGAAGTTATGTACGTATGTATTCCTATATTCTTTTTCTTATTCTTCCCTACTGTATCAACAAAATAATATCGGCACCAAAATGTCTACTTCCATATTTATATTTCAGATTTGCATGTTTGTCGAAAAATCATCAATGAGCTTTTTTCCTCTGAGATAATCAACAATTTGGGACACACTGTATTTGGATGTGATCTCTACAAACATATGTATATGATTAGGACAACATTCTGCTTCGACCATATGTATTCCTTTTTCTTTCACAAAGAAGCTTTTAATATTTTTTCCCTATGTCTACTCTTATCTTTCCGTAAATTACTTTTTATTTTTGTACTTTGGTGCAAACATACTGTATGATACTTTCACAATTACACGATGTATGTGATAAACTATTCTTATCCATATTAGATTATCTCCTTGTTTTTGATATGCGGTTGGTGACCTCATTTATTTTAACACAGGAGATTTTTTTAAACCAAAGCTATTCTAATTACACCGGTATAGCCGGTGGTTTATTATTCATCTCACATTCGTTCAATTAACTGCTGCTAATGCAATATAAAAATATGGCTACCATCTGAAATTACAGATGGTAGCCATATACCTTTCATATTATTTATACTGCCTATGCGGAAAAAATTTATACAATTTCTGAAGATTTATGTAATTTTACATAAAATGCCCTCAATCCATCAATTTATAAACTTATGTTTTTATCATTTACTATTTTTAAGTTGTAGACCAATACTGCTATTGCGAAATCCTTATGAACACACAAAAGTGTCAATTTGTTGCATATACCCATGCAAAAATTTATCTACTTTTCTCACCCACAAATAGAAAATGGCTAGTTGCAGATAAAAAAACTTGGATTTTTCACACATATAAAAGTGAAACTTTTTATATTCTTCAAAGTTTTTTTCTATCTAGTTGATCAATTTCTTTTGCACAAATCCGACTTAATCCATCGGAAGCAATCTCTTTAATTATTTTTATTCCACTTGCGTTTATCAAACTTCTTGCTTCATCCAATGTATGGAAAATATATGGAAAGTTTTCCATTTTAAATGTTTCATGATCAAAAACAAGAACTGGTAAAATAATTACTTTGATACTGCATTTCGACCATTGGTACCATATCATTATTTATAAGTGTTATAAATATATACCCATCATCTTTTTAAGACACGCAAACTTTCTTTTTAAACAATTAATTCTATCCTTAAATGAACTTATATGATACAGCGGGCCAAAAGATAATACTGCATCAAAATACTTATCACAAAAGATAATCCATTTTCAAAGCATTACCAGTGATTACATCAACTGAAATTGTATCAGGGATTTTTAGACTTAAAAATTGAAACATTCCGCTTGCTTAATTCCACAGCTGTAACATCAAACCCTTTATTAGCAAAATATATACTGTATACACCAGTTCCCGCTCCGAGTTCTAGTATTGAAGATTTATTTTCTAGCATATTTTCAACATATTTAGTATTGGTTAAAAATTCAATGCTTGAGCTATTACTTAAATTTAATCTTGTTTCTTCATTAATCTTATTGTATGTTTCAATTATCTGTTGCTCCTCATCTTGTAATCCTTTTATATCTATCCAATCCATTCATTCCCCTCTATTTAAAAAGATCTGCAAAAGAAACCTTTTCGCAATTTTTTTCTATCCCTTCAATACTCTGAGCTGATGGAAATAACTGTAATGAAGGAACTATAATATATCTCTTATTTTTTTATAGCATCAACTCCTTTTAATTCTTTTTATTTTTTTCCAAATTTTTATTGTATTTTTCGCTGGAGTTGCTGGTAAATCAACAACCACAATATGGGAAGGATTTTTGAAATAATTTGTTCTATACTAACTGTTGGAAAAAGGCTCTTTAAATTTTTAAATATATTTTCCCCTGCCTGCTCGTTCTAACATTTTACTTCCAAAGGTTTTTCCGCTGTCAACCTGTATTTTTATTACTTGTAACTCCTTCTAAGATCATACTTTTTACAGTTTTTCTGTCTTTAATCTTTTTCTCAATTTTTATCAACTCTCTCCTTCATATCTTTGACGATTTCATTCGCCTTTTTTCTCAACTCTAAAAATTTTTACCTATATTTTGTATATCATTATATACGGAATCAATATCAGGATTTTTCCTTAACAGTACCTTCTGTGGCATAGATATTTATTTTTTTCTTTTGTAAAAATCCTGAACCTTTCCACAACTTTTTCAGTAAAGCTATATCCTGTTCCATACACAAAATCAGGTTTCTCTGCCAAAATAGTTTCCAAACTCGGTACCCCTGGCCAATTTCCATCAGGAAGTATTTTTTTATCTTTGATTTTTTTATAATACTCTGGCCTAATAGAATCTTTACTATATTCACTGGTTGCAATCGCTATTATTCTATCCTCTAAACCAAGTTTAATCATTATTTCCGTTGAATCATATCCCAATGCAACTACCCTTTTAGGTGCTTTATCATACTTAAATTCTACACCCAACGATTTCACTTTTTACGCCATCGGAATTTTTGGCTTCTTTGTTACCACAACCCACAAAACTAAGTGCCATTACCATAACTATTGCTAGTGATAAAATTTTTTTCATAAATACCCTCCTTTAAATTTATGACATAATCTTTGCTACAAATGATTAAGTATAAAATTTCTCATTTATTCTTTTATCTTATGGCTAAAAATATTTATATAGCCCCTCTAACAATAATTGATTTATATTTATCTCTTTCTATAATTTCTGCATCTATATGCATAACCTCTCTAAAGCATATCAACATTGATAACTCTTCTGGAGCTCCATGTGAATGAACTTTACCATCATCAAGTACGTAAATATAATCGCAAAATCTAAATGATAAATTCATCTCATGTAAAATTGCGATAATGGTTTTTACTTAAATCTTTTTATGAGCTTAATTAAACTCCATTGATAATACATATCAAGGTTATTTGTCGGTTCATCTAACAAAAAAATATCTACATCCTGAGCTATGGAACGCGCTAGAAGAACCCTTTTGCTTTTCTCCACCAGATAAATTTTTAAATGAACTGTACATACGATCTGATAAACCGACATATTCCAATGCCTCTTTTACTTTTTTTAAATCTTCATTCGTATCGTTTTCGTAAAATTTTCTATGTGGAGCTCTTTCCCATCATTACCATTTCAATTATACTGTAATCAAAATCAATTTGATTCTCTTGTTTCATAACTGTAAGTAATTTAGACGACTCTCTAAAGGTCAAATCGTTAATATCTCTGCCACTTATAAAAAGCCTTGCCTCTCTCTACAGGAATTGTCCTGTAGATATGCTTTAGAAGCTGGTCTTGCCACTTCCGTTTGGTCCCAATATTCCTATGAATTGTTTTTCTTGTATTGCAAGATTAATATGATCCAGAATTTGTTTTTTTCTTGTATTCTATAACTTAGATTATTTATTTCTATGTTATTCACTGTATGTTACCTCTCCAATCCTTTGGTGTTTTTATATAAAAGCCATATAAAAAATGGTCCTCCACAAAGTGCTGAAAACACACCTACTGCGATTTCTCTTGGAGCCAAAATTGTTCTAGCCAAAATATCCATACTAACTAAAAAAATACCCCCTCCAAGAAATGCAACTTTAAACAACATTTTATGATCTGCTCCTCGTATCATTCTAACAACATGTGGTATGATAAATCCAATAAAGCCGATTAGCCCACTAACAGAAATCAAAATGCCGGTTAAAATTGATATTATAATCATCACATACATTCGCATCTTTTTGACATCTACACCTAATGTTGTAGCAGTCTCATTACCTAAAGATATGAGATTGAAATTAGTGCCTAGACACGTGAATATAATCACACCCAAAATAGATACAATTGTCGGAATCATGATGTTATCCCATCTTGCCCCTGCTAAAGAACCCCACATCCACATAGTTATATTTTTTAGCGAAGAATTAGATGGCAAAAAATGTATCAATAAACTAGACAGTGCATTAAAAATTATAGAGATTGCCATTCCAGCTAAAATCAACTTATTATTAGATCCTACTCCACCAATTTGATATACCAAGTAGGTCGCTATAATCGCTCCCACGAATGCAAATCCCGGAATCAGTGTATTTAACAAAACTGTGTTTGAAAAAAACAGAAGATTTGCTAATACAACTGTAAAAGATGCTCCACTGGCAACACCTAATATGTATGGCTCTGCAAGAACATTTTGAGTCAATGCTTGCATAGCAACACCACAAATCGCCAAGCCTCCACCAACTACAAATGCTAAAATTATTCTCGGAACCCTCAAATTCCATATAATCATATCCATCTGGCTCGCTTCTGAGTTCAATTTTGAAAGGCCTAATTTATCGGCAAACACATCAAATACCTCTTTAAAGGTAACATTTATTCCACCAAGTTTACAACCTATAATTGCCAACAAAATGAATAACAACAAAGCAACTAAATATATTCTTGTTTGTTTATTTTCCTCTATTCATAATCATGTCCTATCAAATAATTAAAATATTTACTTCTTTCGGTAAGTGCTTCATATGTACCGGAGTCCTCTATTTTTCCATCTTTTATAATAATTATCTTATCCGAATTTTTTTATAGTAGAAACCCTATGGGCAATCATTAGAGTAATTCTCCCCATTTTTAATTGATTTATTGATTCATTGACTATACTTTCGTTTTCAGAATCTAAATTAGCAGATGCTTCATCAAGTAACAATATCTTTGAATCTCTTAGGAATGCCTGTGCAATTGACAATCTTTGCTTTTTCTCCACCAGATAAACTGATTCTCTTTTCTCCCACAACTGTATTTAGGCCATCTGCAAGATTAATTACAAAATCATATGCATTAGCCTTTTTTTAATGCATCAATAATTTCTTCTTCAGTAGCATCAATTTTTGCCAAGCGCAGATTATCCAAAATGCTCATATTGAAAATATATGTATCCTGTGGAACTACACTTATCATTTTTTTAAGCTCACTTAACTTTATATCTTTGATATTTACTCCATTTATTAAAATTTCTCCTTGATCTACGTCCCAAAAATCTCTGTAACAACTTAATACATGTGGATTTTTCCACATCCAGATTTTCCAACTAAAACTGCTGTTTCATAATTTGCTATCTGAAAACTTATATTTTTACAAATATTATTATTTGCTTCACCAATGTATGTGGGATAGGTAAAATTCACGTTTTTGAATAGAATCCCAGAATTACTTTTTATTGATAATGTCTTTATGTGTCAAAAGTACCATTGTCAGAAACGAAAGGTTTCTTTCTAAAAATTGAAGTACTCTTTTTGCCGCACCGAAAAATTCTTCCGTAATTACTGCTCATTGATAAAGTCTCCTGTAACGGAGAATAAATGGTAGATGATAAAATAATTAATGGTAATACCCATTTGAATTCGTAATTACCTTTTGTGTATAAAAAAATAGAATTAACGCAGTGGACGCTACATATGAAATCCCAATCAAAAACTGTGATTATCGTTTCATTGTTTGCTCTAAGCGTGTACTTTTCCATAGCTTTTGAATGACTTCTACTCACTGATGACATATGTTTAATATACTCAGAGTGCCACTGAAATGTAACAATATCCTTAAGTCCTTGAATGCCGTCTATTATAACTGCATTCAATTTACCCAATCTATTTTGTAATTCTATCCCCTGTTTGTTGGATTTCTCTTTCATGCATATAGGTACGAATAAAATAAGAATAATAAATACGATTACTAATAAAGAAATCCACAATGAAAAGCAACCTAGAACAATTAAACCGCTCACAGGCAGGAGCAGTGCAACTATTATCTGATTTGTCGTATGTGCGAAGAACCATTCGAGTATTTCTATATCCTCCAAAATTGTGGACATTATATTTCCACTTTCCTCGGAGTCAATTCCTCCTGGTGCAATTTGAGCTATTTTTTCAAAAGATCGCCCTCTTAATTGAGTTAATATCCTATATGTCATATCATGTGATACGAGAACATCTAAATAATTAAATACTGCATTTACTATAATTAGTCCTAAAACTATATAGAAGTATTTAAATGTACCTACTAAATCGCCAGATACAGCCTCACCAATTATCAAAGCTGTCATAAATCCAATTAAAATTGGCATTAATTTAAATATGCCGTGTATTATAACAGAAAGCAATAATTTAATTTTGTAATTACTTATATATTTGCTCAACGCAAACACATATTTTTATTCGCGTTCTATTATTTTTTTCATCAAATTGTTCTCCCATTATCTTTTTTATAGAGCTCCGATTTTTATTAATTCTTCATGAGTACCTCTTCCAATGATTTTCCCTCCGCTAAGCACACATATCTCATCTGCTTCCAGTACAGTATGTAGCCTATGGGCGATAACCAAAACAGTTTTTATCTTTTCTTAATTTTTTTCAAAGTTGCGTTGTATTTTTATTTCATTATTCCTATCTAAAGATGAAGTTGCTTCATCAAAAAACAAACACTAGAGCATCTTTTAAAAAGCCCTTGCCATTACAATTCTTTGTCTTTCTCCTGCTGACAGCAATTTTTCCATTCTCACCCACATCAGTTTGATACTTATCAGGTAAAGATAAAATGAAATCATGTATTTCTGCTCTTTTTAGCCGCTTCTTCAATTTCAATTTTTTTGACGCACCAATTCGTCCAATGGAAATATTATTATATATGGTACTGCTAAATAAATGTCCATCTTGCCAAACAGCAGTAATCATACTTCTTATTTTATCAATATTTTTTTCTGATAATTCTTGCCCATTTACCCTTATATGTCCCGATTTTTGTAAAATCCTGATAATAAATTCGCTATGGTAGTTTTACCACTGCCGGAGCTTCCAACCAAAGCGACCATTTTATTAGGTTCTATTTTTAAAACTTATATTTCTTAATTTAAATTTATTTTTCTCTATAACAAAAAGCTAACATCGTCAAATTCTATAGTTACTTTTTTCAGCAGTCCTATTGATAAATTTATTTTTTCAATATATTCTAAAAGAGAATCATAGAAGTCAAGGTTCTAGGAACAGCTTCGCCAATAAAATTTCCTGTGGCTTCTAAGTTTAATAAATCATCTATAGAATATGCTGCTGATATACCTTGAAATCCCATGTGCCAAGCGTTAATAAGAGCTAGCATTGGCATAAATGCTGCACCAACAGAAAAAAAGGCTAAAATAATTATTCCATGATTAACTTCTCCCATTGAAAATCGTATAGCCAAAATTACTAATGTTAAGGCACTACCAATTCGCTGCAAAAATTCGGAAAAATGCACCTTCCAGCATTGTGATCTTTAGATGACTCATTACTGCTATCCTGAAATTTTCGCCTGATTTTTTTATATTTTTTATATACCAATCATCTGCTCCTAATGCTTTTAGATTTATCATTCCTTGTATTCCATCTAGACAATTACTATAGTATTCTGCGTGCATATTCCATTCTTCCATTCCTCTTTTACGCATTATATTAAAAAAGAGCATAGGAATAACAATCATTGCTATACAAGCAAACAACGCTGTTACTCCGGTAAAATAATCAACATAAAATAAAAACAACAAAAATAACCGCATTTATTATTGCAGAAACTACCACTGGTAAATACAACACATAATAACTCATTAACCACTCTACTCTCGTGGTCATTATGGATGTTAATTCACCTGTTCTTTTTCTTTCTGCATAACCTGGACCTAGTAAAAATAACTTTTTGCAGTAACATGCTACGTACGTTGTTTTTTTATTTCTATTCCCGCATTTACAATAATTTTTGCTTTACAAACACTTATAACTGCAATCAACATCAACAAAACAATAATAACTATAACATAAATGCCAATTCCGCGACTAGAAGAAATTACTTTTCTAACCATTTTCACCAGTCAATAGGGCAGTTATAGATACTAGCAAAAGTTATCATAGTCTGAATCAATACAGCAATAACAATCTTTCTGCTTGTCAATTTGGCGAATTTTAGTAGTATTTTTGTTAATGAACATTTTTAGCCTTTCTTAATGTGGATAAATACCCATATATAAATCCTCATATTTTTGGTTCATGTGAGCCATATTTTTTTACCCTGTAAAAAGTTCTGGGACTTACAGATATCATAGGCAATGCTACAGGCTGAAAATCGCCTACAACCAAAACTCTAACAACAGGAATTCCTATGGCTTTCCTTGTTAAATCTACAAAAACTATATCTATATCCTTGATTTTTATTTTTGCAATATTGCCACAGTCTGCCTTAGAATATCACCTACATACTCTTGACTTAAATATTTATATTTTTTTCAATTTTTACAATTTTCTCATCTTTTTGCTTGTTTTATATCTTTTTGTTATGAAATAATTCAAATTATATACAGAACATGGGTCGTTAGATAAGTGCTCTGCTTTGCCTCTTTCATATATTTCAATATCGACTAAATCTTCTCCTCCAGCTGATTGTACTGCCTCTGTAACTGACCTTTCAAATGCTATTTCAGGATCAAGAGAGGCACCGAACCCCGTTTGTGGCATACTTACTATAATTTTCTGGATTAACTATCCATGTCCTAAACACAGGAATCTCCAAATCATTTGTGTAATCCCTAGTTATTATTTCATATCCAGCTTTCTGGATTTGCCTAATTTTTTTTAACAATTTAGAATTTTTAGAACCATTAAAATCTAATATCGGTAATTTTGAAGGTATACTTTGTCCCATAATCCAGGCATCATGTTCAATTAATTCAAATAGTCCTTGGAGCACGGCATCATCAAAGGGTTCCACCTGCGGCTAGACCTGATGATGATAAAGGAAAAAAATTCCCTTGAAACATGACGTTAGAAAAAAATACCATTGATGCAGGAACTAATTTCTCTTCACCAGTTACAAGTGATCTTCCTCGTACCCAATCCACATATTTGTCATTATCAAAACTATCAAATGGTGTATTTCTGTTATATACATTATTATCTAATTTGGATAACTCTATAGCGTAATTTTTCACATCTCTAGGCCTTGCTGATATAATCTCTTTCTCGCCAAAATATCTAGAACTAATTCTCTCAAATATTTCAAACCCTGCAGAAAAATATGCTTGCTCTTTATTTATCCCCTTCCCATGAGAAACCTGTTTTTCTAATATTAATCCCATCTCATTTTCATGAGAATCTTTTAAGTATGAATCATAAACTGGTATAATATCACCAAATGGATTATTCTCATTCAATAAAATTTCAATACCAATCCCTGTCTTTTTAAAGCATTCATTAAAAACTTCTTTTGTTTCGCTTATAGACAAACTTCTCATACCCGCAGTAGAGTATTTTTATTTTGTCACTGTGGCGACATCCCATATCTATATTTTTTCAAATTTATATTGATCATGATAAACACTATATTTTTATTATATGCATGGCAACAATTACACATAGTAATTGGGTATACCTTTTACAGTTTCATCCAGTATTCGTTCTTTTTTCATATCTGTATTCACAACCAATAAGCTCATGTATACTTCCCTTTACGCCTATTTTATTTACAGTTAACACAATTTTATTAGCGATTGTATTAAAAATCCAGATAATTAAATTGTTCATCTTCTATTTCAAAATGATAAATTTAGCTGCTTAAAATGCTTAATGTCTATTTCTTCTTTTTAAATTTTTGAGTTTTTGTACATGATGTTCTGCTATACATTCTAAACATATGGTTTTCCAAGGGAATACCAATGGGCCCAACACTATGCCTTTACCATCAAAAATAACAAAAACAAATATGGTTTTTCTAAATTATATAACTTTTTTTATTTATATGCAATGCTTCATTCCATATAGTTCCACTCATAACTATAACTATAATCTCTGATTTACAATTATAATTTAAATTAAAATTATCAAAATTAAATTCTTCTCTTATGTCTAACGATTGCTCCAAAAGATTTTTTTAATTTTTTTATATAAACTCCCTTTGTAAATAACTGACACAGTAATTTCTCTTTTTCTTACGTGTTCACTATTCAATAACAATTTTTCATTAACCAACGTATTGATAAAATTTTCAATTTCTTTTCATAGTATAACGATTTAAAAAAAATATTTTTTTATTTCATGTAGTGTTTTTCCCTCACTAGCATTTTAAAGTTTCCTCAATTACATCATACTTACTAATTAAGGTTTTATATTTTTCCATCAACGTTCGCTATGCATAAATTTTTCACTAACCTTTTTGTATTGATTTATCTGTATTATTAATAAATTTTTTTGACATATATTCACCTACAATGCTAACCCCAAGACTAAATTTTTCATCTACAAATGCTATCTTAAGTTTGAAAAATTTTTCAATTATCTCATCTATGACTATTTTTCACATTCGGAAAATTCTTCATAAATCTCCTGAATAGAGCGAATCTCATCTACAAAGTCATATACCATTTTTCTCACACCATTCAATTTATAAACTTCCATATGACCCATTCTATAATCTACTATTTGAAAAAAATATCATCATAATAGCTCTTAACTAACATTTTTCTCTCTGTGGCTCTGACAATCTCTGAAAATAATAATATCTTTTTCTCCAGATATCCACAGCTTCTTTCCATTCATCTTCTTTTGCTATCATAATCATCTCTTTTTCAAAATCATAAAAAAAGAATATATCGTTCTGCAATATCATCAGAAAAAAACATTTATAAATTTGCTTCCTTTTCACAATTTTTTTGATTCCATATTTTTTTCTGTTATTAAAGATCAAAAGAATTAAAAGTTAATCTAAACTCTTCAATATCAAACGGTGGCTGTAGATGATATATATATTCAAAAACAAATTTATTTTTCGGCAAGATGTGTATCATTTTCGAAAGGAAGATTGTACATAATATTGTGAAAAACAAAGGTACGATTCCATCTTTCTGCAAATTTTTAAACTCTGTATGTTTTTCTATTACGGTCTGCCCCTTATTTAATCTTACTAAATAATCACTAGAAAACGATTCAGTCCCAATTAAAACAAAGCTCCTATTTCGCTTAAAATTCTAAAAAGATTCTTCATCCTGTAAATCCTTTACTTTTAAAGTTTAGAACTAAATTCTTTGATGTGTTTTTAGTAAAATCTGCAATTCCAATAATTTCTTCTTTCCAATTCTCAGAAACAACAAAATGCTCAGGAATAATTACATTTGTCTTATATTTTTGCGAATTCTCCTATAATCTTCTGCAATTTTTATTTTTGATTTAGTTCTAAAGCTATGAGTATGGCAATTAAGCGTACAAAAACGAGCATTTATTCCATCTACAACCTCTGGAAAATTCCACTAAGTACCCAATGGAGTTCTCATTTATGTCCATACCTTTTTCTTTTAATTTCACAATTTTATTGTAAGCATCTTCATAATCAGGCAGTGGTAAAAAAATCCAAAGTTTCATGATAATAAATCTCTGTTTTTCTAATATATGCCAATAAATTTTCTTCAAAAATTTTCGCCTATTGTTTTACTTAAAAATGGAAAAATTTCTTTTAAATTCTCCCCAATATATCACCGCAATGAAATCCCGTTAGTATAATTTTCCGCATTTATTTTTCTTAATTTCTTTGGCGAAATATAATGCTGGTATCAATTGACTATACTGCACATGAATAACAACATAATCAAAGCTATATTTCTCAATATTTGAAATAAATGATTCAGTAAAATCTATAGTCTTTCGGTATAATTCATACGGATATCCTTCTTTCTCTATCTTGCTCCATTCCTCACACAACAACATACCAAAAAGTTCATTTCCCTTATCATCCTTCTGTAGGTATCTATATGCTTTTTCTCCTATCATGTATCTATATTCATATGAAGGGAATTCCGTATGAACCTCAATATCATTCGCCCTAAGATATCCTAGAATTGATGCAAATTGTTGTGACGGTAACATTAATGAAACAAACGGCACTGATAGCATTAAAATTTTTATTTTTAGAAGTAATCGTATTTTTCATAATCCACCTAATAGGACCTAATAGGATAGTCAGGAAAAATCCTAACTATCCCCTAGACCTAAAATAATCTCTCAAGATTATTTCGTACTGTGAGTACCACCATGATGATGTGCATTAACATTCACAGGTACTTCTTGTTCGTTAATAATTTTTGATATCCATCCTATGATTCTCCTTTCAAAATTACTACTAACAGCTATCAGTTTATGTTAGTTAATACTAACATAAACTATGCATCATGTCAACTATTGTAATATTAATGATAGTGTCAAGTTGTTTTGAAGTTTTTGCTTTACGCAATCTCCAAAATGCTAGTTTTCTTGATTGTACGGTTTTCCTTTTTATTTATTTTTAAAAACTTTTTGAGATAACCTTTTATTTTTATTTTCTCTAAAAATTCCCCAATTATTTTACACTATTACTATTAATAACATTGTTAGACTACGTTGTATCATAAAAATATAATTTACTGTAATAATAAATATCGTGTAAGTTAATTATAACTTTTTATCAATTTATTCATTCTAATTAGTCTTAACTTTATAAATATCCATATTACTTTTTAAACGAATCTCTAAATATTTTCTTCAAATCCGTAATGCAATCTTTAAAAGAATACTATAAAATTATGTAAAATAATATACTCTTTTTCATACTTATTTAAATAAATAAAAATATGGTGATGTTGCAAAATAGATAATTCTATTTTGCAACATCCTCACTCTCTTCTCAAATTATTTATAATGTTCTATGCGAAAAACCGGCTACAATCATTACAACACCCATCACTCCAAGGAAAAACCCATTTTCTTCGCACTGTTTTTTTGATTATGTCAGCTCGTTCTTCTCTCTGTTGCTGTGTCAGCTTTTTATAGCCTGGAATCAACCAGTACTGCCTTACAGCACCTAACAATATCCCTACTAATATCATAACAACCCAATTCCCATGAATACATATCTAGCCATGTGCACATCCTCCTCTATGTAACTTTATTATGATTTCACTCTTATGTATAATTGAAAATTTAGAGCATTTTTAATTTTCAATTCTCTTCGGTACTATAAACTTAATGGATTTAGGTTCCATCACCGCTTCCAACCAATCTGCTCGTTCCAATTCTCCGTCGACACTCACTAACAAATCCCCCATACCGTTGCTTTTTATGATGAGATTATCTGTCTGCACATAGGTCACCAGCTTTTTCCCAAGTTTCGTATTTAAATGCTCACCCTTTTTATATTTCCCAAAAAGCTGTGCAACTTCACGTCTTTTGCAATTTTTTACAATCCCTACATCCATCAGACCGTCAGTACAACTTGCCTTGGGTAACGCTTTTATACCGCCTCCGCAAAAGCATCCATTTCCTATAGCTGTCAACAATGCCTTCCCATCAAATAACACATGTTTTTTTCATAATTTTTAGCATGATTGCTATCATCGACTATTTCATTGAAGTCTCCCTTTCCTTTCGACTTTCTAACGACAGCTATATCTATCGCTTTTTTTTCCAACAACGTGCCTGCTACACCTAATGTATATGCAAAGTTTCCCGAAATTCCAGGCAATTTTTTCAAGTTACCTGCTTTTTCCACCACTGTTGAATCAAATCCTATGTTAAACATATTTATGCAATATCTCTCCTGACTATAATCGTTTTTTTATAGTATCTGTATCTGATTGTATCTACTTCAATACTGTCTCCATTTATCTGCGCCTCGATATCGTTAAACAGCTCCTCTCGTGCAAAGTTTCTGATGAAATCATTTCCCGTACCTGTTGGAATAATTCCTATTTCCACATTGTCAAAGCCAATTACGCCATTTATTATTTCGTTTAACGTCCCGTCACCGCCGCAGGCATATATTCTGATAGAACAATCATCATCTTTTAACTTGGCAAAATCTCCCGTGATTACCTGACCGTCTAATTCTTCCTTAGTTTCATATATTTCAAAATCCAAATTGGCTTTTTTTGCAATTTCCTCTATTGAATCTCTCAAATCCAATGCCTTGCCCTGCCCTGCTGCAGGATTTAAAATAAAATAATATTTTTTTACGCATATAATACCTCACATAGAGTATTTTACATTTTTTTCCCCTTTAACACAACTAAATTTTTTCTTTAAACCCTCTCTTTTGCAAATTATGCAACACTGTGACTTTAAACTAATCGGTTAATGTAGTATAATGTATATTGGAAAGAGGTGAATAATATGGACTTGAGAATTGAAAAATTATCTAATTTACTGGTAAACTACTCCACGCATGTCGAACCCGGTGAAAAGGTTTTAATACATTACGAAGGAATCGAAACCATTCCTTTGGTTAAGGCTCTTATCAAAGATGTCTATAAGTCAGGTGGTTTACCCTATACGTTGAACAAGGACTCTTCCATCTTGAGAGAAATACTCTTAGGTGCTACAGAAGAGCAGATTGAGTTTATGTGTGACTGTGATTTGAAGCAAATGAAGGGCATGGATGCATATATCGCCATCCGTGGTGCCAGTAATAACTCTGAGCTTTCCGATGTGCCGGCTGAACAGATAAGCATGTATGACAGATTGACCAGAAAAGTGCTGGATGAACGTGTGGACAATACCAAATGGGTAGTTTTAAGGTATCCGAACAATTCTATGGCTCAGCTTGCCAATACCAGTTTGGAAGCCTTTGAAGACTTCTATTTCAATGTTTGCACATTAGACTACAGCAAGATGGACAAAGCTATGGATAACTTAGTTGAACTTATGAATAAAACCGATAAAGTTAGAGTTACCGGTAAAAATACGGATTTGACCTTCTCCATAAAAGGTATTCCTGCTATTAAGTGTGCAGGTGGCTGTAATATTCCCGATGGTGAAGTATATACCGCTCCGGTTGAGAAAGCATGAACGGAATCATCTCATATAATACTCCTAGTGAAGAACGCGGTTTCACTTTTGAAAACATCGTCTTTGAAATCAAAGATGGCAAAAATCATTAAAGCTACAGCTAATGAGTACGGACAGGATAAACCAGCTTTTGGACACCGATGATGCCGCCCGATACTTCGGGGAATTTGCTCTAGGTGTAAATCCGTATATTTTAGAACCTATGAAAGATACTTTATTTGATGAAAGATGCCGGTTCTTTTCCACCTTACTCCCGGTTGTTGCTATGAAGAAAGCTCTAACGGTAATCAAAAGTGCCCATTCACTGGGATCTTGTGATGATTCAACGACCTGAATACGGTGGTGGGAAATTTATTTCGACGATGTTCTGATTAGAAAAGACGGCATGTTCGTAATTGATGAATTGAAACCGTTGAATCTGAAAATTTGAAATAACTTCACATATATAATTCTAAATAAACTAAAGTCCCTCGATTTGAGTTAAAAATCTGACCGAGGCTATTTCATTTAAGACTGTTTTCTTATAAAACGATATATTTCTCTAACTATCGAGTATCCGAATCATTATTTTTCTCCTACTTAATTTTTATAATCATAATCACACGATTTAGTAATTTTTGAAATCCTCTTTGCTATTGTAATTCAATCTGAAATTGATTATAATAAACATATGTTCTTTTATCGCGTGTTGTTATAAAAATTCGGAGGATATAAAGATGTTTCATGAAGGCTTTAAATATAGTCACGAACTGTCTGAAAGATAACAAAAAGAAAAATATAGATTATAACAGGTGCATTCTCCACTGTGATATGGACAATTTTTATGCATCCGTAGAGTTGCTGAATTTTCCTCAATATAAAAATATGCCTGTTGCTGTCTGCGGCGATCCTGAGAGCAGACACGGTATCATATTGGCAAAAATCAGATTACCAAAAATCGGTATAAATACTGCCGAAACTATCTACAGTGCTAAAAACAAGTGTAAAGAATTGATATGTCTGCCTCCAAATTTTCACAAATATAAGAAGTATAGCCATTTTATAAATAAAATTTATTTAGATTACACCGACTTGATTCAACCCTTTTCCATTGATGAATCGTGGTTGGACGTCACTCACAGCCAACACTTATTTGGTTCAGGCATTGAAATTGCTCAAAAAATCAGCAATAGAGTTAAGTCTGAACTGGGTTTAACTATATCCATAGGCATTTCATTTAATAAAATCTTCGCAAAAGATGGGAAGCAATTATAAAAACCCGATGGTATTACACTTATTTCCAAGGAAAATTATCAATCTCTCCTGTGGAACTTAAAAGTTTCTAAGCTTTTTTTCGTCGGGAAGGCAACTGCCAAGAAACTCAATTCTATCGGCTGTAAAACCATAGGCCAATTGGCTAACACATCACCTGATATCTTATATAATTTTATCGGCAAACATGGTATTACTCTATATAACTATGCCAACGGATTTGACATATCTCCGGTGACCGGTTTTAATTCAAAAGAGAATGCAAAATCCATAAGCAACGGAATCACTTTCAGCAGAAATCTAAAAGGAGAAAGAGATTTAAAAACCGGAATTGCCATATTATCAGATAAAGTCGCTCGTAGATTGAGAACCTGTAACCTCAAAGCTTCCGGTCTTAAAATTGACATTAAAACACCTCAATTTACCACTATATCCAGACAAAAACAATTTTTAGTGCCTACAAATTCAACGTACAAAATTCAATTGCTTGCATTGGAAATCATAAATGCGTATTGGGATGTAACAAAGCCAATTAGATTGCTATCTATTGCAGGAATAAATTTAGTTGATGAAAATGCTAACAGCCAGTTGACCATAGATGATATTATCGCCCCTAAAAATCTAAAAGTCGCCCAACTTGACTCCGCGGTGGATCAAATCAGGGCTAAATACGGAAATGATTCAATTCTCATTGGCAGAACCGTAAAAACTGACATAATACATGGAAAGCATCACGATAAAAATTAAAAATGCCGCGTCGCAGTATACTATAAGATTTTTCGTTCATTTTTAAAATCGGTACTTGCATATGTTTTATCTTAATTTTTCTATTCTGTCTAAGAAAAATACGTAGGTAACAAAACAAATGATAGCTTTCAAATCTGCTTTAACATATAATTTAACGCATTTTTGAAAAACTATCATATAATCTCTCTTATGTAATTCATTGTTGAAGTCGCTTTTATCCGAAATCAAAATTCTCTTCAACCTGTCTGACGACATCTCTGAGAATTTTTTCAACAATTACTATCATTTTAGGTGCCGTATTTTCTTTTTTGTTGAGAATCAACGCTTTCTGGCCGTTAATATCACCCTATTATCCTGGTGATTACCGTTTGAATATTATTTTTCCTTTGCACTTTTACTGCTGATAAAATTTTTATCGCATTTTTCTTATCCGATTCACTCAACTCTTCATTGCTATTAACGGCATCTATTATCATTTTATCCGCATTCAGAGACATATTGAATTCATGCGATAGAGCTTCTATTATTTCATACATCCCCGCCGGATTGATTTCGTCAAAATTATGTTCCACATCTGAGAAGTATTGTGAAATTATTCCTTTCATCTGTTCATATCTTATTTTGAAAAACTCTATTTCCTCTCTATGGCTATCTGCATAATCGTCCATATAGTTTTCACATTCCGATTTTCTCTGTGCCAAAGTGAGTGTAAATAAAGATTTTATCAGCTTCTCATATTCTGATTCATCTCCTTTAAAATAAGAATTGAGCAGAGCTTTGCAAATTCCATAACATCTCATGAAATCACAATACAATGTATACAGCGAAGGATATCTATCCATGGCGTAGAGAGCCGAAATATCTTCACCGTAGTTACACATCATGTATATGTAAACTCTAGGATAATTAAAGTCCACTGCACTGCCAAGTTCTTTGACGTTAGCAATCTCCAGTTCCTGATATCGATCAACTATTTTGGCTATTCCATCTATCGCCCTATCTGCCATCTCAATGGCTTCAATTTCAGATATTTTTGCTTTACTTTTAAAAATCATCTACGATTATTCCTTCTTTCATTACGAGTTTCAGCGGTTTTTGCATACAGTATATATCCTTATCAGGCTTTCCGTCCACTACTATCATATCTGCCACTTTACCGGTTTCAATACTTCCATAGTCATCTGCAACTCCTAAAATTTCTGCACTGTTAATAGTCGCCTGCTTCAGTATATCCACATTTTCGAAATCATAGAATTTCTTTCTAGCTACAAATTCATATCCTGGAAATTCTCTTGAACGCTTCCATATCATATCCGGACCAAAACCCATTTTCAACCCGGATCTATATGCGTAATTAATTGCATTTTTTTCCTTTTCTTCATATAGCTTGCTCTTATTCAAAATATCTTCAGTGGCATTCTGATTTTCATCAGATAGGCATTCCATTCCTATAGCACCGGTTGGTATAAGAAAGCAATTTTTAGTATTCTTTAGAAGTTCTACAGTATCAGGCTCTATAAACACTCCATGCTCAATAGTCCTAACGCCTGCTTTGATGGCACATCTAATCCCTGCATCGCTGTGGCAATGAGCTGCCACATATGACTTTTTCATAGATGCCGTCACTACGCATTCCTTCAGTTCTTCCAGAGTGATAATCTGCATGCCCGGATCTCCCGCATCATTTAGAAATGCTCCTGTGCACATAACTTTTATAAATCATTGCCAAGTTTAAACTGTTCTCTGCACGCCTTCCTAAACTCCATAGGACCATCGGCTTCAATATACATATCTCCGAAACTGCTATTTCCGGTTTCTGTAGGGGTTATTATCCGTCCGCATGAAATTATTCGAGGCCCTATAAACGTGCCGTTTGCAATTCCCATATTTATCGCTCTAGTCACATTACCTCTTCCACCACAATCTCTTACTGTGGTATATCCCTGTTTCAAATATTCTTTGGCAAATTCATATGACTTTACCAACAGTTCCGGCACGTCATACATGAGATTTCCACTGTAGTCCGTGCTGTCTAATGTCAAGTGGGTGTGAAGTTCAAATAGACCGGGTAGGACTGTACTTCCCTTTATATCTATGACTGTGATATCATCGCAATTAGCAGTTTCTTTAAAGCTACCTGATTTCAATATTTCAACAAATTTTCCATTTTCAATTTTTATATCTGCCGTTATATCTTCCTTCTCGTCGACAGAAATGCCGTCAATTTTCTGCGTCAACTCGGGTACAATTCTGCAATTTCTGAGTAATACCGCCATATCTCCATCCTCCTGTCAATTTTTACATTTTTCCCTCTTTTCCGACAATCTGTTTTCTTATACGAAATAGTCTATTTCACCATTTGATATTTTCTTTGCCGAACATAGTCTCCAATCTATTTATCAGTTCTTGATTTACCTCTACGCTATAGCCCTTAGCTTTCAATATTCTTCCTTGATAGTATACAATTACCGATGTATTCCCTGCATTTGCAGCCAACACCTCCATCAATTCTTCCAGAGAATATTCCGAGTTTCTTCAATTCTAATTTTGAGTGGATTCACAGTATCTTCTCTCAAATTGTCATCTGTCGAACTTTCACTTACGTTACAATATTTATGATTTTTCCGCATCTTCACATTATCCTGTCTATCGTTCACATTGTCATGCGAGCCGATTTCGCGATTTTTTGAAATATCGAAAGTCTTTAAGTCCTCTATATAGTCTGCTATTATCTTCGGTGGCTCATCATCCTTAAAATTGATAGTTCCGCCAATAGCCACCACCTTGTCTTCCTTTACCAAATGCTGTGATTTATCATATACTTTCGGAAATACTATAACTTCTATTATCCCGTATAAATCCTCAACATCGATAAATGCCATCATCTGATTTTTCTTTGTTATGAGCGTTTTCTTGGATGAAACCATACCCGCTATTATAACCTTCTGACCGTCTTTTATTTCACTGTTTAGACCGTTTACAATGTCTTCATGTGCTTTCAACATGATATCGCTGTTTGCACTTGTGATACTTTTAATTTTTCTCTCGTAATCTTTCAGAGGATGACCGGTAATGTAAATTCCCATCATTTCTTTTTCCATCGCATTGGTTACGTCTTCTGCAAACGGACTCACATCAGGTAAAACCTCCACATCGACTTTATTATCTCCCATTTCAAACAGGGAAATCTGTCCCGCTACATTGTTTTTCGCCTCTTTGTGTACAGAGTCTATGAGCTTTTCATAAACTGCAATATGCGCTGCTCGATTCTCATTCATGGAATCAAAGGCTCCTGCTCTATCAAGCTTTCTATGGCTTTTCTATTTATTTTTTGATATATCCTGTTTTTTTATAAATTCAAATATATCTTCGGAAGTTCCTTTGCTTTTTCTGGTCTCTATAATTCCATCTATGACATTTTCTCCAACATTTTTATTCCCAAAAGTCCGAATCTAATTTTTCCGTTTTCCACAGTAAATTTTTTCCCCTTCTGTTTACATCCGGTGGTAGAATTTCAATTCCCATCTCGACACAATTTCTCACATATTTTGCAATCTGCTTTCCATCATGTATCACGCTGGTCAAAAGTGCTGCCATAAATTCCACAGGATAATGAGCTTTCAAATACCCCGTTTCATATCCTATAACTGCATATGCCGCCGCATGAGATTTATTAAATGCATATTCCGCAAAAGTGACCATCTGATTAAATATGGCCTCCGATGCACTGTCCGGTATTTCGTTTTTCCTGCATCCCTCGATGAATTTTTCTTTTTCCGCCAGCATGACATCCATTTTTTTCTTGCCCATAGCTCGCCTCAAAATATCGCTTCTGCCATATGTATATCCGGCTAAATCCCTAACTATTTGCATAACTTGTTCCTGATAAACCAAACATCCGTACGATACCGATAAAATAGGTTCCAGACTCTTATGTATATATGCAATCTTTTTCGGATTTCTCTTATTTTCTATATAAGTGGGTATTGATGCCATGGGTCCGGGTCGATAGAGTGAAATCCCTGCTATTATATCCTCGAAACAATCCGGTTTCAGATTTTTCATAAACTGTGTCATTCCACCTGATTCCAGCTGAAAAACACCTTGGGTATTTCCTTTTGAAATCATGTCGTACACGGCACTGTCGTCAAAATCCATCTTGGAAAAATCTATATCAATTCCGTGATTCTCTCTTATTAAATCCAAGGCATCTCTTATTACGGTGAGATTTCTGAGACCTAAAAAGTCCATTTTTAAAAGTCCCAATTCTTCTATAGTGGTCATCGTAAACTGGGTTGCTATACCTTTATCACTGAGATACAAAGGTACATACTCATCTATATTATCCTTTGCGATTACAACTCCGGCAGCATGTGTAGACGCGTGACGAGGCATACCTTCGATTGCCATTGCCGTATCTATCACTCTTTTTATCTCATCTTTTTCATTATACATTCTAGCAAGTTCAGGGTTGATTTCAATAGCTTTTGCTATGGTCATTTTCAAACTGAAAGGAATTGCCTTTGCGATTTCATCAGTCTCCCTATAGCTCAAATCCAATACTCTCCCTACGTCTCTAATAGCAGCCTTAGCTTTCATAGTTCCAAATGTAATTATCTGCGACACCTTTTCCTTGCCGTATTTTTCTATTACATAATCTATTACTTCCTGACGCCTTTCATAGCAAAAGTCTATATCTATATCAGGCATGCTCACTCTCTCAGGATTTAAAAAACGTTCAAAAATCAAATTGTATTTAATTGGATCCACATCTGTAATTCTCAGTGTATATGCCACTATACTTCCCGCAGCTGAACCTCTGCCCGGTCCCACTACTATACCTTTTTTCTTTGCGTAGTTAATAAAGTCCCACACTATTAGAAAATACTCCACATATCCCATTTTTTCGATTATATCGAGTTCATAATTGAGCCTTTCTATCAAATTTTTGTCAATTCCTTCGGTGTCCCCAATTTCATTTTCATCGTTGCAACTGAAGATATTCACTCCATATCTCTCATTTAATCCCTTGAAGCATAGCTCTTTTAAGTAATCCAAGTTTTCTTTTCCGTCAGGCGCGATGAATTCAGGTAAATGAAGTTTACCAAATTCCAGTTCTACATTACATGCATCTGCAACGATTTGAGTATTGTCAACAGCATCAGGTGTATGTGTGAAAACCTCTCTCATTTCCGCTTCGCTTTTTAAATAAAATTCATTGTTGGGAAATCTCATCCTATCTTGCTGATCTACCGTTGATCCTGTCTGTATACACAAAAGCACATCATGCGCATCTGCATCTTCTTTTCTCACGTAGTGAACATCGTTTGTTGCTACCAACGGAACGCCTATTTCTTTACTCAGCCTCTTCATCAAAGGTAATATCCTATATTCTTCTTCCAGTCCCTGGTCCTGAATTTCAAGAAAATAATTTTCTTTTCCAAATATTTCTAAAAATTCCAGAGCCTCTTTCTTTCCTCCTTCATAGTCTCCATTTAACATATATTGTTGGACATCTCCAGCCAGACATGCAGATAGACAAATTATACCTTCGCAATATTCTCTTAAGATGGCCTTATCTATTCTAGGCTTATAAAAAAATCCTTCCGTAAATCCTCGGCTGACTATTTTAGTCAAATTTTTATATCCCTGATTATTCTTTGCCAGAAGTATCAAATGTCCTCTTTTTTTATCCTTATCTGCTTCTTTATCAAATCGACTTCTTCGTGCGGTATAGACTTCGCATCCTAAAATCGGTTTTATTCCTTGTTTTTTGCACTCACGCCAAAAATCCACGACGCCAAACATGACGCCGTGGTCTGTAATTGCAAGAGCATTCATTTCCAGTTTCTTAGCCTGGGCGACCAGATCTTTAATTCTAGCCGCTCCATCTAACAAACTATACTCTGTATGTACGTGTAAATGAGTAAATGCCATATTTCACCCCCATTATTCTATGGTGGCAACCAGTTCTCCTGATTTTACTTGCTGTCCCTCTTTTACAGCTATTTTAGCTATTTTTCCTGTCATTGAAGCCAGTATATTAGTCTCCATTTTCATCGCTTCTATAACTGCTATTGGTTGCTTTTCTTTAACTTCTTCACCTTCCTTAACAAGTATTTTCAGTATGTTACCCGGTATAGGTGCACCTATTTCCGCCGGATCGTTTTCATCCGCATATGCGATTACGTTTCCTGCTGTTGCTATAGCACCATCTTTATCCTTTATTCTGACTGCACTTCTAGTTCCGTTAACTTCAAATGTGACGTATCTGTATCCTTCTTCATCGGTATTTGATGCACTTATCAAGCTTATTACAAGAATCTTGCCTTCTGCGATTTTGACTTCACAAGTTTCTCCCTCTCTTAGACCATGGAAGAATATATCCGATCCCATATATCTGAACGTATCGCCATTTTTGCTGGCAGTTACGTAATCCTCAAATACTTTTGGATACAGCGCATATGAAAGTAAGTCTTGCTCATTTCCTTCGATTTCCAAATCCTCTATCAGATGTTTTTTTATTGCCTCAAAATCTTCCGGTGGCAATAATTCTCCAGGACGACAAGTGATAGGTTCTTTGTCTTTTAGAATCATCTTTTGCAGATATATAGGAAATCCTCCCAAAGGTTGTCCCATCATTCCTTCAAAGTAGGATACTATAGAATCCGGGTAATCAAGTCCCGCACCTTTCTCGAAAATATTTTCAGGTGTCAATCCATTTTGAACCATGAATATCGCCATATCTCCAACTGCCTTTGAAGAAGGTGTTACTTTTACAATATCCCCCAACATCCTATTCACATCTCTGTACATTTCTTTGACATCTTTCAGTTTATGTCCGAGGCCGAAACTTTCTACCTGAGCTTTCAAATTTGAATACTGTCCTCCCGGAATTTCATAGTGGTAAATTTCCGCCGTAGATGCCATAAAATCTGATTCAAACGGTTTGTAAACCGGTCTCACCGCCGCTCAGTAATTTGCAATTTCCTGAATTTCTTCCGTCTTGACTTTAGATTCTCTTTCCGTATTCTCCATTGCCGCTACAATAGAGTTTAAATTCGGCTGAGAAGTCAAACCCGACATTGAAGAAATAGCCGCATCCACTATATCCACACCTGCTAGTGCAGCCATTATCATGGCTGCGACACCATTCCCCGACGTGTCGTGAGTGTGGAAATGAATAGGCACTCCTACCTCTTGTTTCAATGTTGATACTAACTTCTTTTGCAGCCATAGGCTTACATAGACCCGACATGTCCTTGATGCCGATCATATGAGTGCCTCTCTTTTCAAGTTCTTTAGCCATATCAACATAATATTTTAAATTATATTTCACTCTTCTATCGTCTAGAATATCTCCTGTATAACAAATACACGCTTCTGCGAGCTTACCCTGGTTCAGCACTTCGTCCAAAGCCACTTCCATACCTTGAATCCAATTTAGGGAGTCAAATATTCTAAATACATCTATTCCTGATTTTGCACTTTCCTTTACAAATCTTCTTATTACGTTATCCGGATAGTTTTTATATCCTACACCGTTAGCACCTCTGATGAGCATCTGGAACAACACATTCGGAATCTTTTCTCTAAGAGTTTCCAACCTTTCCCAAGGATTCTCCTTTAAAAACCTAAACGCTGTATCGAAGGTAGCTCCACCCCACATTTCTAAAGAAAATAAATCTTTTCCATATTTTGCAACTGCCGGAGCAATTTTTTCCATATCCACAGTTCTTACTCTAGTAGCCATTAAAGATTGCTGAGCATCTCTCATAGTAGTATCTGTAAATAACAATTCCTTAGATCCAAGTACCCATTTTGCCAATTCTTCCGGGCCCTTCTCATCTAAAATTTGTTTTGTTCCTGTCAACTGCACAATTTCTTCCTTTTTAATTTTAGGGGAATACGGGAACATCAAAGTCGGGTTTTACACCTTTATTTCCATTGATGAACTGTTCTCCGAGGTAGTTTAAAACTTTCAATTGCTTATCAGTTCCAACCTGAATATTAAACAATGATGGATTATTGGCAATAAAGCTGGTATCGCAAAGACCGCTCTGAAACTCCTGATTTCTGAGCACATTTAACAAAAATGCAATATTTGTTTTAACGCCTTTAACCTTAGTTTCACTCAACGCTCTCGCGGCTTTTCTGACAGCTGCTTCCCACGTCATAGCATATGCCGTTACTTTAACTAATAAGCTGTCATAATATGGGGATATAATGGATCCTGCAAATCCGTTTCCACCGTCGAGTCTTATTCCGAAACCTGAGGAAGTTTTATATTCTTCAATTAGACCTGTGTCAGGAGCAAATCCGTTTACAGGATCTTCTGTGGTGATTCTGCATTGAATTGCATGTCCATTAATTCTGATATCATCTTGACTTTTTATCCCTATTTTATCGCTGTCCAAAGTATAACCCATAGCCACTAAAATCTGAGACTGCACGATATCTATACCTGTCACCATTTCTGTTACCGTATGCTCTACCTGGATTCTCGGATTCATTTCGATGAAGTAGTGATTGCCGTTTTTATCCACTAAGAATTCCACTGTACCCGCACTTCTGTAACTCACTGCACCAGCGATTTTCAGAGCATCGTTACATATTCTTTCCCTTTGTTCCTGCGTTATACTGAGGGCCGGAGTAAATTCTATTACTTTCTGATGTCTCCTTTGAATTGAACAATCTCTTTCATACAAATGAACCAGATTTCCATATTTATCTCCTAAAATTTGAACTTCTATGTGTTTTGGCTTTTCAATATATTTTTCAATGAACATATCATCAATTCCAAAAGCCTTTTTAGCCTCACTTTTTGCACTTCTAAATTCAGGCACCAATTCTTCCGGAGTTCTAACTATTCTCATTCCTCTTCCGCCGCCGCCTGCAGCAGCTTTCAACATCACCGGATAACCGCACATTTCAGCGATTTCCACAGCTTCTTCTTCTGAAGTAATGGCCTTCTCAACGCCCGTAATAATTGGCACATTCACACTCTTTGCAACTATTTTAGATTGAATTTTATCTCCCAATCTTGCCATCATCTCACTTGTAGGTCCAATAAATTCAATACCTGCATCTTCACATGCTTTTGCAAATTCTCTATTCTCAGAAAGCAATCCGTAGCCTGGATGTATAGCATCAACACCTTTTGCCTTTGCCAGTTCAATTATTTCATCAATTGCCAAGTAAGCATCTACAGGCGATTTTCCCTTACCTATCTGATATGACTCATCTGCCTTTGTTCTGAACAGTGTATTTCTATCTTCTTCCGAGTAAATTGCAACAGATCTAATACCGAGTTCTCTACACGCTCTAATGACTCTAATGGCAATTTCACCCCTATTGGCTACTAGAATTCTTTTTAAATTTTTTTAACTTCCTTCATTTTAATTTCCTTTCTATAAACTCTGTTAGCATAAATTTATAGGATTTTATCACTCTTGCCTAAGTGAACTAATCTCATTTATCACTTTCCTTCTCTTCCATATTTTTCACCTGTGGTCTCTTCATAATTTGCTATCCCAATTTTCTTTTTCCATAGCGACAAGCACGTTTTCCTCTAATCCATACACCACTTTATCGTAATCCTCAGTTTTGCTCCAAACTTTTAACTCAATTTGAATTTTACCGTTGTTGTTTCCCTTAACTGCAACAAAAGTTTCCGGTTTTTCAAGTACCATAGGAGTTCTTTTTGCAACCTGATGCATGAGTTCTTTAACTTTTATTATGTCTGTAGAAGATGGTACATCAAATATGCAATCCACTCTTCTCATATCCGCTCTGGAATAATTGGTTATTACGCTATTTGATACTACTCCGTTAGGGATTGTCGTTATTTTATTATCTGTAGTTATCAATGTGGTTATAAACATATCGATCTGCTTAATCCTTCCGGTAGTGCCTCCAATGTCGACAAAATCTCCCGCCTGAAACGGCTTCGTAAATAATATTATTATGCCTCCTGCAATATTTGATAAACTGTCTTTCAGCGCCAGTGCAATAGCGCCGCCCGAAATTCCTAAAACCGTTACTATGCTCTTAGTATCTACTCGTATGCTGTCCAGAAATAATATGAACAAAATTATCAACATCACGGTCTTAATAAAAATTGATTATAAATTTATGTAGAGCCTTATCTATATTTGTTTTCTTCAAATAATATCTGACGATGATAACTGCTGCCTTAATCAGTACTAATCCAATGACAACCACCAAGATAGGATGCAAAGATTTTAGTCAAAAATCATAGAATTTAACCATTGTTTCTATTCCTCCTCCTGTCGAGTTCTTTTAAATATTTCTTTCTTATCCTTATGTCATCCGGAACTATTTCAACCAATTCATCGTCGTTGATAAATTCCAGTGCCTCTTCCAATGTGAATCTCTTTGACGGTGGCAACTTCACAGCATCATCGTTACCTGCAGCCCTCATATTGGTCGCTTTTTTTGCCTTTGTCGGATTTACGACCATATCATCTGCTCTAGAGTTCATACCGATAATCATTCCTTCGTAAACTTCGGTACCTGGTTCAATGAACAATTTTACTCTTTCACTTATGTTGGACAAGGCATATGGCGTAGCTACTCCCTGCTCCTGTGCGATTGCCACACCATTATTTCTCTGAGGTATTTCACCTTTATACTCTTCAAAGCTGTCGAATCTTCTGACCATTGATCCTTCACCACGAGTGTCATTGATAAATTCCCGATCTATACCCCAGTAATCCTCTGGTCGGTACCAGATATTCTAACTTTGTAAAGCCGTTTTCACTGTTCATATAATTCATCAGTCCTTTTCTCAGATTCAACTTGGAAATCACACTCCCTGAATATTCGTCCGGAACTGATATCACAACTTCTTCCACAGGTTCCAACAGCCTACCGTTTTCTCCATTTTTCATAATTACTTCCGGTTTCGACACTGCAAGTTCATATCCCTCTCTTCTCATGTTCTCCAGAAGTATTGATAAATGCAATTCGCCCCTTCCCGATACTTTAAAACTATCTGTAGATTGTGTTTCTTCGACTTTTAAACCTACATTGACTTCCAATTCCTTTTCAAGGCGTTCTTTTATATTTCTTGTGGTGACATATTTTCCTGATCTTCCCGCAAATGGAGAACTGTTTACCATAAAGTTCATGGACAAAGTTGGCTCTTCAATATTAATCATTTCCATAACTTGTGGATCATCCATAACCGTAACGGTTTCTCCTATGGAAATGTCCGAAATTCCCGATACTACGACAATATCTCCACATTTAGCTTCTTTTACAGGTGTTTTTTTCAATCCCTTATACACGAATATCTGATTTATTTTATCTTGTCGTATATCATCATCGCTTCTTGCAACTCCTACCGTTTGCCCTTCTCTTATTGTCCCTTGAGTAATTCTTCCGATTCCCAATCTGCCAATATAATCGTCATATCCGAGAGCTGAAATTTGAAGCTGTAATGGCATATCTTCCTTATTCGGATAAGGATCCGTATGCTTTATTATAGTTTCAAACAGCGGTAAAATGTTTCTTTTTTGATTTCCTTCAACATTTTTCGCTATTTTACCATCTCCTGATTCTATATGTATATCCTCGGCATCTTTCGGATCGTATACTACGATTCCCTGCCTTGCAATTCCGTATAGAATCGGGAAATCAACTGATCATCATTGGCCTCCAAATCCATGAACAATTCGTAAACTTCATCTACTACTTCATCAATTCTCCTATCCTTTTTATCTACTTTATTTATGAGTAAAATGGGATTTAGACCTTGTTCCAAGGATTTTTTTCAACACAAACCTCGTCTGTGGCATGGGACCTTCACTGCTATCTACCAATAGGATTACTGTATCGACTGTCTTCATAATTCTCTCCACTTCCGAACTGAAGTCGGCATGACCTGGAGTATCCACTATATTGATTTTCGTATCTTTATACATAACTGAACAGTTTTTTTGAATATATAGTTATTCCTCTTTCTCTTTCTATATCATCGCTGTCCATTATAAATTCAGCAACTTCTTCATTTTCTCTAAACACACCGCTCTGATTTAAAAATGCATCTACCAGTGTCGATTTTTCCCGCATCGACATGGGCTATTACTACAATATTTACGATTTTTTTCTTTACTCATATATTTCAAAAATTTCCTTCTTAATATTTTCTTGTATTTTACTATTTTTATAATTTTACACAACTTCTGTATTCTACACAGTTTAACTATGTCATTATACCACAAAAAGCTATTTATGGTATACATATCTGTATCGGAGATAACTATGAAATCTAGGATTGTCACAAATGTTTGACAATCCTAGACAAATGATATATTTTTATGTTATTATGTTATACGTTGAACGTTGCTGGAAGAATTAATTTAGAAATTTTAGATAGGAGAACAAAAATGGAAAATCAGCAAAACTATAACAATTGTAACAGCATGGGAGAAAATAATAATTCTCAACAAGGCAATGCACAGGGAACTACAGGAGAACCGGAATATACATCACACGGAAACGGTAATATGAGACCTGTTATTCAGCGCAATGTTGCGTTATGCATAATCTTTTCAGTTATAACATGCGGAATATATAGTCTTTACTGGCTTGTTGTTTTAAACAACGATATTAACGAACTTGCAGGTGAAAAGAAATGACACATCCGGAGGAAAAGGTACTGTTGTTTTTCAATTATAACCTTTGGAATATATTTATTTTACTGGATGTATAAATCCGGTGGCAAAATTGATAGAATCAAGGGAAATCCAAACGGAAATTCGGGAGTTCTTTATATAGTATTAACTTTTTTTAGGCTTGGGCATTGTATCTTACGCTATAATACAGGATATAATTAATAAAAAAATGCAGTCAGATAATATCAGAAACAAAAACAGGGTTTTTATTCAATCTTATTGGGCATATTGCCCCTTTTTATCTTAGGAGTCGTATATTTTATTTGGCTTAAAATTACGGGAATATACGTTCCGTGTTTATTCAGGCAGATTACAGGCTACAAATGTCCGGGATGTGGAATTACTTCAATGTGTGTGAATACAGGTGCTTTCAATTTTTGACGCGTTCTGTGCAAATCCATTTATATTTATTACTCTTCCACTCATAATATTTGAAGTTGTATATTGCAAATTTTTAAATTTTAAGAAAAGAAAAATGCCTACGTGGAACAATCTTTTTACTGATATTTTTATTGCATAGGATTGATAGTTTTTTCGGTATTATAAGAAACATTATAGCTATATGACCGGGGAACATTATAACCTTAGTCAGTGTAAAAATAATTACGGAGTTTTTGTAGAAAGGAAAGAGCTCTCCTCTATAATAAAATGAGATTACAGAGCTTTCATTTAGCAAATCATCTAAGAAATCTCTATAGATAATGTTATACTGCAAAAAGCTATTTATTGTATACTTATCTGTATTGGAGGTAACTATGAAAAAGAGACTAACAGAGCTTTTTATTAAATGATAATTTTATTTCTTTAACCTTGAGTAATCCGAGAAAGAAATCACAGAGAATATCCAAGGCAACAGTGAGATACATTACTAATAAAAATTTTTGGATTTTTCTGATGAAAACTTTCAAGACGATTTTTTTCAAATTGAAACTTTTTCCAATAATCAAGTTTTTCATGAAAAATTTTTCCACCTTCTGAGATTATAGATGAAATCGTAGCTTTAATTGAAGATTACTTTAAACAGGTAAATGTATTTTTCTCTGGAAAACGATATTCAAATTCTGGTGAATAATCCTGAAAATCCTAAATTCATCACAAGAGCTCGAGCAAACAAAAGATTGATACTTCTCATGATAAAAATAAAAATTATATAATCCCAAATGGTGTTCCCTGTGATTTTTTAATTCATCTGGGCGTGATGAATAGAAATGGGAAGGTACTCAAAAGCTCAATACAGTAAGTTTAGACAAATCAACAGATTTTTTTAGAAATAGTGAAGGACGCCGTTTTAGAATTGGATTTAGACTCTTTTGTAGATAAACCTATACGCATAATAGATTTCGGTTGTGGAAAAGCTTATTTGACTTTTTGCGATTTATTATATGCTTCATATCAAGATGGGGCTTTTTGTCGATATAATCGGACTTGACCTGAAATCGGATGTCATAAAATTTTGTAATGATACCGCAGAGGCTTTGAACTATAAAAATTTGAAATTTGAAGTCGGAGATATTGCCTCTTACCGTGATACGAATTGCAATATGGTGGTAACACTTCATGCCTGTGATACAGCTACAGACTACGCATTGATCAATGCTGTCTCTTGGAACAGCGAAATAATTTTATCCGTGCCTTGTTGCCAACATGAACTGTTTTCTCAAATTCAAAATGATATCCTCGATCCGATTTTAAAATATGGAATTTCCAAAGATAAGTTTACGGAAATACTCACCAACGGACTTCGCGGGTTAAAGTTGGAAGAACACGGCTACAAGGTCTCCATGCTTGAGTTCACCAGTCTTGAGCACACTGCAAAAATGTGGTTATTCGTGGAATAAAGAAAGGTCACTTCACCTATTCCGAAAGAAAAAAAGTCAGAGAAATCTACGATAAAATAATTTCTGAATATCACATATGTCCAACTATTGATAAAATGCAATGAAAATATGCATTTTATCAATACTCTATCGTAAAGCGTGAAATATCATCCTTGACTGTTTAACAGTTAAGGATGGATTATAACTCTAATATTAAGAGTAACCTCACAAAAACCCACAATGCCGTCATGCAACTTAATTCACGCCCTTACTTCAAGAAAGGTGGTTTCCCCATCAAGCATTCTGTCTTCCTCTCAAAGGAGGCTTGACATATCCTCTTAAACTCCAGAAACCTTGACGATATTGTAGGGTTGAATTATATCGCACAACGTACACCGCAGGCATTTTTATATTTTGTTCAATTTAATTTAATTCATTAAAACTCTACTATTTTTTTATATTATAATACTATTACTTTTTGTTTCCTAAGTCAATAGCTTTATACAAGTTCTACGCTGCTGTTATGATAAACTTTTTGCACGTCATCATTATCTTCCAGCATATCTATCATCTTTCTCAGGTTTTTAATATCTTTCTCATCTTTCGGTTCAGCTTCCATAGATGGCAAATATTCGATGTCCGCTTCTATGAATTCATACCCTGCCGATACAAGAGCTTGTTTCACTTCTTCAAACTCTTCCGTGCCTGTCAGCACCTCATAGCTGTCATCATATGTTATGAGATCCTCCATCCCTGCTTCCAGAGCAGTTTCCATAAGCTTTTCTTCATCTATCTCTTCTGTTCTTTCGATAACTATTAATCCTTTTCTGGAGAACATATAAGATACGCAGCCCGGAGTACCTAAATTCCCCTCCAAACTTATCAAATGCATGCTTAACAGCTGCCGTAGTTCTGTTCTTGTTATCAGTTAAAACATCTACTATAACTGCTACTCCTGCCGGTCCATATCCTTCAAAGCTGCCCGTTTCGTAGTTCTCACCTGCCAGTTCTCCGGTTCCTTTCTTTATTGCTCTTTTAATATTATCACTCGGCATATTTATGGCTTTCGCTTTATCTATAGCATGCTTTAGAGAAACGTTATACTCAGGATCTCCGCCATTTTTGGCTGCAACGGTAATTGCCCTTGCCAGCTTCGTAAACGTAGCTGCTCTCTTTGCGTCCTGTTTTTCTTTCCTACCTGCTATGGTTCCATGTCTTCCCACGTTATTGCCTCCTCTTTAATAACTTTCGCACCTCATTTTCATTAGCTATTATACTCTTGCTTCCTCTTCTTTTCAAGATTTTTATGGGCAGTTGCCATCATGAGCTTTATCCTGTTCAACTGATTTACAGTGCTGGCTCCCGGATCGTAGTCAATTGCCGCTATATTTGCCATAGGATGATTTTTTTTCAATGCTTTTATCATTCCCTTACCTGTAACGTGATTTGGTAAACACGCAAAGGGCTGCAAACATACTATGTTGTCCACGCCATTTTCCAAAAGCTCTACCATTTCTCCGGTCAACAACCAACCCTCTCCACACTGGTTCCCCAGCGATAGAATCGTTTCGGCCTTTCTGGCAGTTTCCTTGATGCTTGCCGGCGGATGAAATCTTTTACTCTCCGCCAATGCTTTATTTATCGGCTTTTTCAACATTTCCAAAATAGCTATTCCTGCATTATTCAACGCCATATACTTGTATGAGCCTCCCATTTCTCTGTAATTAAACTCCTCGCTATACATGCAATATGAGAAGAAATCAACTAAATCTAAAACAACGGCTTCTCCACCTTCTCTTTCGATGATTCCAACGATATCGTTATTGGCTGTCGGATGGTATTTTACCAAAATTTCACCGACAACACCCACTCGCGGTTTCCTATTTTCATCATCAATAGGTAATTTGTCAAAATCTTTTATTATGTCAATCATATTTTTCTGAACTGTCTTATGCTACCATTTTTGATATTTCCCTTTGCAGTTTCCGACCACTTTTCAAACATCGTATCTGCAGCACCCTTTTCCATCTCGTAAGGTCTTGTTCTAAACAGAACATGCATCAGCAAATCTCCATACAAAACCCCAAAGACCATCCTCTTCAAAAGCCCCGCTGTAAATTTAAATCCTTCATTTTTTTCTATTCCACCGGGATTTACAGAAACTACCGGTATATGTTCCATCTTAAGGTCTTTCAAAGCTTTTCTCAGAAGTGGAATATAATTGCTCGCTCTACATCCACCACCTGTTTGAGACATGAATATAGCTGTCTTATCCAGATCTTCTTCACCGGATTTCAACTGTGCTATTATCTGTCCCAGAGCGACTATAGTAGGATAGCATGCATCGTTATTCACATATTTCAGACCTTCTTCTATGGCATGTTCGCTGACAGCCGGAAGCATTTTAGCTCTATATCCTTCTGTGGATAGTGCTGTTTCAAAGAATTGAAAATGAAGAGGTGCCATCTGCGGAATCAGAATAGTGTAATCTCTTTTCATTTCCTTCGTAAATTCCACTCTCTCCCACTTTGTTGTGGCCTTTTTAAATACTATATTATTTTTCTCTCTTTCCAACATAGCTGCCTTCAAAGATCTAATTCTAATTTTTGCAGCACCTAAATTATTTCCTTCATCGATTTTAAGTACCGTATACAGCTTATTATGTCGTGATGCTATTTCTTGGACTTCATCTGTCGTTACAGCATCTAAACCGCATCCAAATGAGTTTAACTGAATCAATTCAATATCATTTTGATTACCTACAAATTCCGCCGCCTTGTACAGCCTTGAGTGATACATCCATTGATCCAACACTCTGATAGGTCTTTCAAGCTCTGCCAAATGTGAGACGGAATCCTCTGTTAACACAACCATATCAAATGAAGTTATCACCTTGTTCATGGAGTGATTTATTTCAGGATCTAGATGATATGGTCTACCACTTAAAACTACCACCTTCTTTTTATTTTCTCTGGCATAAGCTATAAATTCTTCACCTTTTGCCCTTATTTCCTCTTTCACTCTAAAATGTTCAACTCTACCTAAGTCAATGGCTTCTTTCACCTGCTTTGCACTAATTTTTCTATGTCTCAGATGCTTCGTCAAAATTTTTGCTAATCTCTTGTCATCATCATAAGGAAGGAACGGGCTGATAAATTCAACATCATTTTCTGCAAAAACATCATCCATATTATTCTTTACAAGCTCTGGATAGGTAGCCACAACAGGACAATTGTAGTGATTTGGAGCTGTTTCATCTTCTATTCTCTCATAGTTGATATTCGGATAGAAAATTTTCTTCAATCCTTTCGATACAAGGTTCTTGATATGTCCATGGACGAGTTTTGCAGGATAGCATACCGTATCTGATGCTATGGTATCCATACCCTTTTCATACATCTCCTTGCTTGAGTTATCTGATAAAACGACTCTGTATCCCAAATTTGTAAAAAACGTAAACCAAAACGGATAATTTTCATACATATTCAATACTCTCGGTATGCCTATTTCTCCCATAGGTGCTTCTTCCATAGTTAACGGTTCATACCCGAAAATTCTCTTATACTTGTATTCATACATATCGGGAATGTCCGCATTCTTTATAGGTATGCCTGAACCTTTTTCACATCTGTTGCCTGTGATAAATTTCGAACCGTCTTTGAATTTGTTTATAGTTAACACGCAGTTATTTTCACAAAGACCGCATCTGCCATGCCCGACCTTCACTTCAAATGTATCCAATTCATCCGGATTCATCAATGTAGAGATATCACCTTCTTCCGCGTTTTCTCTAGCTATCAACGCTACTCCAAAAGCACCCATTATACCTGAAATATCAGGTCTTACAACTTCCTTACCCATGACTTTTTCAATGCTTCTCAACACTGCGTTATTCAAGAAAGTACCGCCTTGGACAACTATTTTATCTCCCGCCTCATCAGGGTCTCTCAATTTAATTACTTTATACAGAGCATTTTTTATTACTGAATATGATAACCCTGCCGAAATATCACCGATAGAAGCTCCTTCTTTTTGCGCTTGCTTTACCTTTGAATTCATAAACACGGTGCATCTGGTTCCCAGATCCACGGGACTTGAAGATTCCCAACGCTTCCTTTGAGAACTCCACAGCGTTCATATCCACAGATTTAGCATACGTTTCAATAAATGAGCCACATCCTGAAGAACAAGCCTCATTTAACATTATATTGTATATGGCTCCATCTTTAATTTTCATACACTTCATATCTTGACCGCCTATGTCAAGGATGAACTCCACTCCCGGTAAAAATTCCTCGGCACCTTTGTAATGTGCAATGGTTTCTATTTCGCCTATATCCACTTTAAATGCCGTCTTAATCAGTCCTTCTCCATAGCCTGTAACACCTGATTTTGCAATGTACGAACCCTTAGGAATGCTGTTGTATACATCCTTTATTATGCTTTTTACGACATCCAACGGATTACCCTCATTACCTTTATAAAACTCATATACCAAATTTTTTTCATCATCTATCACAGCGGCCTTCGTTGTTGTGGATCCTGCATCTATGCCCAAATACAGAGGACCTGTAACTGCATCTATATTCTTTCTCCTGATTTTTGCCTTATTATGCCTTTGAATAAATCGATCAAAATCTTCTTGATCCTTAAACAAGGGTTCCATGTGAGTTGTTTCGGATAAGCTGTCGGAAGTTATTGCATTTACTGATTTATACAAATCATCCATCGATACAGCTTTCTGTTTTTTTGCCAGTATAGCCGCTCCGATAGCTACAAAAAATTGGCCATCAGATGGAAATACAACATCTTCTGGCTGTAAATTCAACGTTTCTATAAATCTCTTCCTTAACTCTGACAGAAATGTTAAAGGTCCACCTAAAAATGCAATTTTCCCTTTAATCTGCCGACCGCAAGCCAATCCGCTTATAGTCTGATTCACCACTGCCTGAAATATTGAGGCGGATAAGTCTTCAAGTTTCGCTCCTTCATTTATCAGTGGCTGTATATCGGTTTTAGCGAACACACCACATCTTGCTGCTATAGGATATATTATGCTGTATTCTTTTGCCTTTTCATTTAAACCCATCGCATCTGTGTTCAGCAAAACAGCCATTTGATCAATAAATGCCCCTGTACCACCTGCACAGGTTCCGTTCATCTGTTGCTCTACGCTGTTTCCAAAGAATGTAATCTTCGCATCTTCTCCACCCAATTCAATTGCGACATCTGTCTGTGGAATTAACGTTTCAATAGCTTCACTGCAGGATATCACCTCCTGTTCAAAGTAAACGTTCATGACTTTAGCGAGAGATAATCCTCCCGAACCTGTTATAACCGCCTGAACTTCTTCATCTCTGAACAAACTGTGTACTTCACCTAACAGTTCTTTTACTTTATCCATCACATTTGACATATGTCTTTCATATTTTTTTATATTTAATTTGATTATCTTCATCAATCACTACCATTTTAACAGTAGTAGATCCTACATCTATTCCCAATCTCATGCTAATCCCTCATTAAACCTTACTCATCACAATTTCATTCTCATATTTTATCACTGTCTATATTTTTCAACCTTTTTTTATACCCTCATACGCTCTTAATAATCGCTGTGCAATCACGAATTTTATTTTACCATAAGGTCATTTTTTTATCCATCTTCAACCCGTATTATCTTCATCCATTTTTGTATTCTGACTTAAAATGGATATTTTCATGCGCATTAGTTCAACATTTTTATAAAAATGCATTTATTATCACTTCTGCTGTTTTTTCTATACCCAGCTTTCCACTGTCAAGCATAGCATGATAGTTTCCTTTTTCTCCCCATGGCCTATCGCAATAATATCCGTAATATCTACTTCTGAATTTGTCTTGCTTTTTAATTTCATTATGAACGTGATCGGGATCAATCCCATAATTTACAATCGCTCTTTCTTCTCTAAAACTGTAATCCGCATATATGAAAACATTCACAACATCTTCTCTATCTTGCAAAATATAATCTGAACATCTGCCAACTATAATACACGGAGCATTCTCCGCTAATCTATTTATGACTCCATTGAGTGCATAAAACATTTCGTCATTTACTGAAACATCTCCGTTAGCTAAATTCCTTGGATAAAAGGCTCCAATATCTAAAAATTTAATATCCTGGCCCGCTTTCATATGTTCTACCCACTCTCTGACAAATTCAACTTTAAAACCACTTTCTTCTGCAATCAATGTATTTATCTCATCATCGTATACCGGAATATCCAACTGTTTTCCAATATTTTGTGCAATTACACTGCCTCCACTTCCATACTCTCTACTGATGGTAATAATTCTCTTTTTCATACATTACACCTCCTAAAGTTTACTAAAGGCCCTCTTGTTTAAAATGTACATAAACATCATATAGTATAATAGCCCTAAAATTTCAGCTGATGGGAATGCCCACCAAACTAAGTCTAGTCCACCTATTTTACCGAATATATAAGCTAAAAGGCAAAATTCCGACAAACTGCCTTATTATTGACCCCCTACATGCTTGAAAATCCGTATCCTGTCGCTTGCATCATTCCCGCCGTTATTATTCCATAGCCTGCCGGTAGAAAGCACCAGCTTATACTCCTGAGTGCTTTAATTCCAATTTCGTACATCTCCGGAGAGGCGTTGAACATTTTCAATAAAAGGTCTGGAAATATTTGCATTATTAAAAGTCCTACACCCATTATGGTAAATGCTCCTATATTTGCTAATTTATATGTATCCATCAACCTTTTTTTACTTTTTGCACCAAAATTGTAACCCATAATAGGTAATGCTCCCTGATTTATTCCGAATACCGGCATAAATATAAACATCTGCAATCTTCCATAGATTCCCATAACAGCCACTGCAGTCGATGAAAAAAAGCTGCTAAAATAATATTTATGCCAAATAGCATGACAGATGACAGAGATTGCATTATTATGGAAAGCGCCCCGACTTTATAAATTTCTTTTACTATTTTAAAATCTATTTTTAGATCCAAAAGATTTACTTTTAAACCTATGTTTTTCTTTTTATAAAATAAATTCCTACAGACATGCTCACAAATTGAGCAAAAACTGTAGATATAGCAGCACCTGTTACACCAGGGTTTCGGTGCTCCGAGCAATCCGAAAATTAAAATGGGATCCACTATGGTATTTACAAGAGCTCCTATTATCATGGTTATCATCGGATAAACCATATTAGCCGTCGCTTGAAAAGTTTTTTCCAACAGCAATTCCAACATACAAAAGCAGCTGATCACCGTAACAATTGATAAATATGATACACCTTGCTTTACGATACTCGGGTCATTGGAAAATATTTCTATAAATGGTTTAGCAAAAAATATGCCAAATACCAAAAATATTAACCAATTGAACATTGCCAATTTCAATCCGCTGTTCGCTGCATTATTGGCATCTTCAAATTTCTTTGCACCTAGTCTTCTGGATATAAGTGAATTTATACCTACACCGGTACCAACACCCATAGATACCATAAAAAATTGAATCGGTCCTCCTATGGTAACTGCTGTCAACGCATCCTCTCCTATTTGAGCTACAAAAATACTGTCAATTATATTGTACAGAGCATTTATCAGCATTGAAAATATTGCCGGACCCGACATGGTAGCAAAGCAGTCTACCCAACAGGCATATATCCCATTCTAACCGTTTTAGAATCCATTTATACTCCTTTCTTTTTCCACATACCCTGCGTTCTTATTACGAGTTAAATATTACTTCTAATAATCTCTTGATTCGCTTAAATTTTTATGCAACCGCTTTCTTCTTCACCGTGCAGTAGATTCCAACCAGCGAAACGCTGGGGAATCCTGCATAAAGAGTTTCTGGGATTTATTATTAAAAAAATAATAAATCTGTGAAACTCTATAAAAACGGATAAGCAATTACCTAATAATTGCTTATCCTTCATATTAAAATTATCCTAAAAATTCCATTACTGCTTTTCTTATGCGATTGCCGTCAGCCTTGCCTTTTGCCTTTTTCATAACTGCTCCCATAAGCCTGCCCATGTTTTCCTTTCCCGACTCAATTTTTTTCCTCTGATGCTGTTTGAGCTATTAGAGTTTTTATTTCATCGTCGGAAAGTTCTTTGAGCAAGTACTCACTAAGAACTTCTATTTCTTTATTATAGACCTCTATTAAGTCAGTTCTCCCACCTTTTTCGAAGTCAGCGAGAGCATCTCTTCTCATCTTTACCTGTTTTGCTATGATCGGCAGCATTTCATCGTCTGTAAGCTCAGTTCTAGTATCCACTTCAACTTGCTTAATAGCTGCTCTAACCATATTTATAGTATTTTTCTAATCTCATCTCTGCTTTTTCATCGCAGCTTTGAAATCATCCATCAATCTTTTTTTCAAAATCAATTCACCTCGAATCGAAAACCGAAGTTAGTACTTCTTGGCTTTTTCCTAGCCGCTTCAGATTTTTTCTTCCTTCTTACACTCGGTTTCTCGTAGTGTTCTCTCTTTCTAAGTTCACTCATAACGCCATCTCTAGCGCAAGATCTCTTAAATCTCTTTAATGCACTTTCCAAACTCTCGTTTTTCTTTTTACGATAACTTGTGCCATCCTTTTCACCTCCTGACTTATTTAAAATTCTTTAAAGCAGTCTATAACAAGGACATTATACTAAAAAAATCTCATTGAATTGCAAGAAAAATATCAGCCCGGTGGCCAGTTTAGTTTTCTATTTCCAAGAACGTGAACATGTAAATGCAATACCGTTTGAAAGGCATTTTCTCCACAGTTTATAACCGTTCTATATCCGTTTTCTATACCCGCTAATTTAGCAATTTCCTTTATCTTATTCATCATATAGCCTAAAAGTTCTATATCCTCTTCTCTTATATCTTCCATCGATGCAATATGCTTCTTAGGAATCATTAAGATATGAATCGGTGCCTGAGGATCCAAGTCATGGAAAGCTGTAATTTTATCATCCTCATATACTTTTTTTGCAGGGATTTCTCCTGAATTTATTTTGCAGAAAATACAATTATCCATAAGCTTCTCCTTTCTATTTTTCAGAATCGTTACTCATTGTCTACGTACAATCATTCTATATCATATTTTACAATTTTTCAATTTACTTTATATAAAAAGCTAGGCTAAATTTACCCAGAACACCATCGCTTATCACATCTTTATTAACTACATTTATGATCTTTCCAACATATTTATCTGCTTTATCTGCATCAATTTCTGCATTTAATTCACAATATGCGCGCAAGTAATTATCCGTATAGCCTCCAAGATAAGCTTTTCCTGAATTTTTACGATTTCCTCAAAAACTCTTCAGTCCGCATATGGAGGTTTTTCTCTGCAAATTTTTTTGCAACTTTCTTGCTAACTTCCATAAGCTGATCCATCCTTCGCTTTTTGATATCTCCTCTCACTTGATCGGACATATCAGCTGCCAACGTTCCTTTCCTCTGGGAATATTTAAACGGATGAACTCTGCAAAATCAACATTTTTACCATATTCATCGTATCATCGAAGTCATTCTCATCTTCTCCCGGGAAACCTATTATAATATCTGTAGTTATTCCGTACAACGGATCAAAGTCTTTCAAAACTTCAGCTATTTCCAGATAATCTTCTGCCGTATATCTCCTGTTCATAGATTTTAATATCCTATCAGATCCTGATTGCAATGATAAGTGCAAATGATGACATAGCTTATCAAATCTGAAAATTCTCTTTATATAATCCTTATTTATAACTGTCGGCTCCAGTGAACTCAGCCTTATTCTGAAATTTCCTTCTATGCTGTTCAACTTATCCAACAGGGATTCCAAATTTTCATAGAGTGCTGTATTTATCCCCGTCAACACCAATTCACTAAAACCTCTATTGAGTAATTCCTTACATTCTTTTAAAATATCTTCTTCTCTTCTTGAGCGCAATCCACCTCTGGCATAGGGAATTATACAATAAGAACAATACCTGTTGCATCCTTCTTGAATCTTTACATAGGCCCTCGTTCTATTTTCCATGAATATAGTGCTTCCCCATTCTTCAAAATCTCTTATCTCCGCTGTTGGCATTACATAAAATTCTATGGGAAATTTCATTGAATCTTCGTCGAATGTGCTTTTATTTTTCATGTGTTCACGCACAAGCTCTACGATTTCACTTTTTTTATTAGTGCCCACTATCAGATTTACACCTTGTATTTCAGCTACTTCTTTGGCATTCACTTGAACATAGCAACCTGTTACAACTACTATAGAGTCCGGATTTTTCTTCTTCATCCTCCTAATGTACTGTCTTGATTTTCTGTCTGCAAGACTGGTTACTGTACACGTGTTTATTATATAAACATCCGCATATTCTTCTTCTCCTACAATTTCTCCATCTGCCTCCAAAAATCTGCCTTTGATAGCTTCACTTTCATACTGATTTACTTTGCAACCTAATGTGTGAATTGCTATTTTCATCTATTTTCCTCTATTTCATCTTTTTGCTTTTCAAAAACTGTCATCTTCACCTGTTCGATGCGTCTGTCTTTAACTTTCAGTATATTGAACTTATAATTTTCGTAGTGTATTTCAATTTTACTATCTGCACCGTCGTCAGGAATTTCTCCTAGAATATCTATTAAAAATCCTCCTATAGTTTCACTGGTCTCAGATTCTAAATCTGTCTCAACCTCTTCATTGATTCTATCAATGCTCATGTTTCCATCGATCAGATATTCATTTTTACCTATTTTTTTCTATTTCCGATTCATCTTCGTCGTATTCATCATCTATATCACCCATGACTTCCTCAATTATGTCTTCCATGGTGACAATTCCGCTAAAACCACCGTACTCATCTATCAATATGGCAATGTGTTGCTTTGTTTTTTGTAATTCAAAGAATAGCGAATCTATGTTCTTAGTTTCCGGAATAAAATAAGCATCTCTCAATATTTTTCTTATATCCACCGATTCAAAGCCCTTTTCTCTCGCTTGAATTAAATAGTCCTTTACATTCAAAATTCCTATTATATTATCGCTGTCGTCTTCGTACACAGGAATTCTTGAGTACTTCATTTCCATCAGCTCATCTATGTATTCATCTGTATCATCAAGTATATCAATAGAAAACACATCTGTTCTGGGAGTCATAATTTCATAAAGCCAGCTTATCATCAAAAGCGAATATTGAATTTATCATCTTTTTACCTTCTTCTTTCAGTGCTCCGCTTTTCCTGACCTCTTTCCAACAACGAGTATATTTTTCTTCAGAGAACTCCTCCTCAAAGGTAGCAGGATTTTTTCTGAACATTTTTCAAAAATAAATTCCAATACCTTTGATTAAGAATCAAACGGATAAAATATACTGCATACTACAAACAGAAATCCTCCCCATTTTAAAAGCCGTTTTTTCCTGATTCTGCCTCGCAAATTCTCTGGGGAGAAATATTACAAAGGTCAAAACTACAAGGCTTCCCACAATTGAGACTACTCCTGTAATAATGTATGTGTTGATCTGAATATTTCTACTTAAAATAAATCTTATCAGATTCCCCCTAAGGACAGGAGAATCCAAAATATGCCGAGAGTTACCACAAAAATGGAGTAATTCTCACCCTCTTATAGTTTTCCAATAATTTCAGTACTTTATCCGCTTTTCTGTTTGCTTTTTTATTTTCTGCATCCTCCAAGGATCTCAGAGCGTTTCTGTTAATCTCGCCAACTGCTGTCTGTGCCAACATCACTATATTACAAAAAACAATAATCAGAAGTCCGATTAACCCTTCTCCTATTCCTATGAGATAATCATCTGATACCATTTCAATTTACCTTTCTCTTCCTTATCATAAAATTCTCTTTAACCGAAAATTTCATCTTTATTTTTAAAATCTGCTGAGGGTGTGGAGCGGATTCTATATCTACTCCATTTTCATCCTGCAGAAAATCCAACTTCTGACTCCAAAACTCAGTGTATGGTCCAAAAATCTCTATTTCATCGCCCACTACCATTTTATTCCTCTGTTCCACCACGGCGATTCCGGTATTTCATCGTAGCTCAAAACTTTTCCCACGAAATCATAATCTCTTGTATATGCACCAGTACTGTAATTTTGTGCCTTATCATCTGCTTTATCATAATAGAATCCCGTAGTAAAATCTCTGTGACTCACCTTTTTAATCTCCTCCAACCATTGAGGATTGAATTTATAATTTTGAGGATCCTTATAGTACTCATCAATAGCTCTTCTGTAAACTCCAACAACTGTCGCTACGTAAAAAGCGCTCTTCATCCTTCCCTCAATTTTCGCGGAAGATATTCCTGTTTCAACTAGATCGGGGATATGCTCCAACATTGATAAGTCCTTTGAGTTCATTATGTACGTACCTCTCTCATCCTCATAAATAGGGTATTCCTCATCCGGTCTTTTTTCTTCTACAAGTTTGTATTTCCATCTGCAGGGATGAGCACACTCTCCCTTGTTCGCATCTCTGTTTATCATAAAATTGCTCAAAAGACATCTTCCCGAATATGAAATGCACATAGCTCCCTGTATGAACGCTTCCATTTCCATTTCTGCAGGAATTTTTTCTCTCATGATCTTCATTTCTGCAAGGGAAAGTTCTCTTGCCATGACTATTCTCTTTAAACCGTGTTTTGCCCAAAACTCAGCTGTTTTATAATTAGTGAGATTTGCTTGAGTGCTCAGATGAATTTCCGCATTCGGTATGATTTCCTGAATCATCATAATCACTCCAGGATCCGATACTATAAACGCATCTATCTCCACATCCTCTATGCTGTGAAGATATTTTTCAATACCGTCTATGTCATAGTTATGCGGAAATATATTCATGGTTAAATGACATTTTCTACCGCGGCTGTGAGCATACTCTATACCTTTAATCATATCTTCCTTGGAGAAATTTCCCGCTCCTGCTCTCAGACTGAACATTTCTCCACCAAAATACACTGCATCGGCACCATAATCTATGGCTGTTTTCAATTTTTCCAAATCACCTGCAGGTGCCAAAAGTTCTATCTTATTCACTCCACTCATTTCATTTTCCTCTAATTTCGCTGTAAATTGTCTGCGTCTTTACTGAGATTTCACCTTTTCTTCATTATTTCCATTTTTATGCTCTCTACATAATGTAGCTCAACGAAACTCCGTCACCTATGGACAAAATGCTCGTATGGACATTTTCAAGCTCTATTATGTAATCTAAAAATTCTCTCATATTCCTTATGCTCGTCTTGTGCTTCCTGTGTATATCATAAGATGAATCCACTGTCATTCCGCGCATGAATACGTTATCGCATACAATTATTCCACCCTTTTTCACAATCTTAACAGCTTCTTGCCAAAATTTAAGATAATGACTTTTTCCTGCGTCTATGAATATGAAATCATATCCGCTTTCGTTGTTACCGCTTTCCGATAAGCCGTTCAATTTTTTCATAATTTCCAGGCAATCTCCACAGAGTATTTCAATCTCCTCTTCATATCCTAATTTTTCGATGTTTTCATCAGCCAACTCCAGCATCTGCGGGTGTCTTTCAATTGTTTGAATTTTAAAGCCCTCTCCTTCAGATACTTTTTCCTTGTGTTAAAATTTCATTTTCCATATGAATTTCTCTTAACACCTTCGCCATTACCATACTGCTATAGTCAATAGCTGTTCCTAATTCCAATATTTTTCTGGGTGCCGATATCCTAATCAATGATATCAAAAATTTTCAACATCTCTCTGTATGATGGGGATATATTTGCTCTCGGCTTCCAATCGCAGCTCCCAAAGTTGATCATCTTGTGGCTTAAATTTTTTTATCGATAAAATTTATAATTTTATCATTAGTTATATTTCATAAACTGTACGCACTTTTTTTCCATCATAACCGAATCGTCCATTTCTGCAATATGAGATATATCCTGCTGTTGAAATAATCCATTGCAATTTCAAATGATTAACATTTTACGTGCAAATGAAAATTTATTTTTATCAGGGATTCTTTTTCTGTATTCTGCATAAGCCTTGTCAAACTTGGCTTTATCCTTCAAAAATTCCTCATATGTCTTGGAAAATACATTGGTTCCATCCAGTTTATCACTTGCGACAAAGTATAAGTACTCGGTCTCGTCCGGATTTATCGCAGCTTCAATGGAGTCTTTTTCCCGGTGAACAAATGGGTCCGGGCGGTAACCCTTTATTTTTTTATAAAGGATTATACTTGGAATCCACCTGTGTATCTTTTTAATGAGGCTTTGATTTTTTTCTTCTCCTGTTATATATGCCAGAATTGAGTCCATTTGCAATGGCATTCCCGCTTTCAATCTGTTGTAAATGACACTGGCAACCTTCTTTTTTATCTTCTTTTGTCTTAGCTTCTCTTTCAACTATGGAAGCTATTGTAATTATTTCCATAAGAGATTTTTCGTTCTTTTATCTTTTTCATAATATTCCTTTTTAAATACTCTATCAAAAGTTCTTTAACATCATATCGATAACCTGGTGCGGTGTTGCATCAGCAGGTGCATTATAGGTGTCCGGATATAAAAAAACCTTCCAGTCTATTCTTGCCTTTTTGGAAGCTCTTTTTATAAATTCATAATTAAACTTTCCATTTTCAATCTCATTGTAAAGTCCGTTTTATTGATTACTTTAGCTTTTTCCATAGCATTCAAAGTTTTAAACATATTGTTTCCATCTGCAACAGTAAAAACTTTTCCGGCTATTTTACCGCTTTTGATTAAATCCATCTGCTCTTTCATCGACATAGATTTTTTCACCAAATAACTTCCTGCATGATATTTCCCGCTATAACCCAGCACTTTTGAATTTAACCTAAAGAAAAACTTGCTTCTTATAGTTCCTTTCTTATATAAAGTGTTTGCAATTGCAGAAGTCGAACTTCCCGCAGGAATATTGATTAAAATTCCTTTTCCGTTGTTCCTATCCACCGCTCTTGACATGAAAACATCTACTCCAATAAACGCTACTATCAGGATTATCAGACACACCACTATCTTAAAAAATCTATTTTTCATAACCATTTCTTACATCTACACCTTCTTCATTCCAATGCGTCGACTTAATTCGACATTACCGCTAAATGGGATGCATTTTACTGCATCCCATCATTACTACATTATCTACTTAGATCTTCCCAAATATTCTCCGGTTCTCGTATCGATCTGAATTATTTCACCCTCATCGATGAAAATAGGAACCTGTACTACAGCACCTGTTTCCACTGTAGCTGCTTTTGTAACATTTGTCGCTGTGTCACCTTTTACTCCCGGCTCCGTTTCAACAACTTTTAAATCCACAAAATTCGGTGCCTCTACTATGAACGGTGCCCCTTGATAGAATTTTAAAGTTGCTTCATCGTTCTCTCTCAAAAACTTCATCGCATCTTCACACTGCTCTTTTGATACTGGAATCTGTTCAAAAGTTTCATTATCCATAAAATAGAAAAGCTCTCCATCGTTATATAAGTACTGCATGTGTTTTGTTTCAATATGTGCCTTTGGGAATTTATCACTCGGATTGAACGCTTCCTCTCTAGTTGCTCCCGTAAGGATATTTCTGTATTTTGTTCTAACAAATGCTGCACCCTTACCCGGCTTTACATGTTGAAAATCCAACACAACATGAGGTTCTCCGTTTAACTGAAAGGTAACTCCTTTTCTAAAATCTCCTGCACTTATCATCATATCTCTCCATTTCTATTTTTTTAAATTTCTTTGATTATATCAAAATTCATGGCGTTTTTCAACTTGAGCAACTATTTCAAATTCAAAGTTTCACCTAGAATCGTATACACATCCTGTGCCATAATTGAAAATCTCATTTGACACTGCATGTATTCCGCTGCTAAAGGATCTTGCATAACTATTGCCGATAGTCTTTGGATTTCGCTCAGCTGACTTTCTTCAACAGCTTCACCCAACATCTGCTTAGTTTGAATCTTTATCTGTTTTTTTCCATGAAATCCTTTATCATCTTATCCAACTCAGGCTTTTCTTTCAACTTATCTGCCGCTGCTTTGTAGTGTTTATATTCTTCTGATTCCTTTATCGCTCTACTTAAATTATGTGCTTCTTCGTAAACGTTCATCAACAAACCTCCTTAGTTTTATACTCCCATAAAAATCGGTAATATGAGAGGATTTCTCTTCGTCTTCTGATATATGTATTTTTCATCTCATGTCTAATTGATAACTTCAACGCATTCATATCAAAATCATTTTTTTATTTTTTCTTAACGTAATTTTCTATTACTCTTCTGGCTTCGTTAGCAGTATCCGAGATTAAATTTTCATTATCTCTGACATACACGAATCCTCTGAAATTATATCCGGACCGGAAACTATTTTATTAGACTTCTTATCTAACGCTGTCAAAACTATTAAAAGTCCCGATTCTGATAACATTTTTCTATCGCGCAATACTATGTTTCCGACATCTCCTATACCTAAGCCGTCTACCATTACGAGTTCTGATTGTGCCGTTTCAGGAATTATTTTAGCTGAATTTTTTGTCAACTCAAGACAGTCTCCATTTTTCATAATGAATATCCTGTCTCTGCTCATACCCATATCTTCTGCAATAGCTGCAGCTGCTTCCAAGTGCATGAACTCTCCGTGTACCGGCATATAAAATTTAGGCTTAATCAATGAGTGTATCAACTTCAGTTCTTCTCTACACGCATGTCCTGATACATGAGTATCTGCAATATCCGAATATATTACATTGGCGCCTTTTTCGATCAGCTTATTTATGACAGTCGCAACCATTTTTTCATTTCCCGGCACAGGAGTTGAACTTAAAATCACCATGTCACCTCTTTTGATATCTATGGATTTATGTTCCGAATTTGCCATCCTGGTCAATGCTGACATAGGTTCACCCTGACTGCCCGTAGTAATGATCACCAGTTGATTGTCAGGTATGCCTCTGGTCCTCGTTATATCTACCATTGTGTTCTTAGGTATTTTAAGATATCCCAGTTCAATTGCAAGAGTCACTACATTTACCATACTTCTTCCTGAAAATGCGATTTTTCTGCCGCATTTTACGGCATTATCGACAATTTTCTGAATTCTGTGAACATTTGAAGAAAATGTCGATACTATAATTCTGTTCTGTGCTGTCTGGAATATATCGCCCAGTGCGGCTCCTACTTTCTTTTCCGACTCCGTAAATCCGGGTCTTATGGCATTTGTACTATCAGACATCATGAGTAATACACCTTTTGTCCCAATTTCAGCCAGTTTTGTCAAGTCTATCGGATCTCCATCGATTGGAGTGTAATCAATCTTAAAATCTCCTGTGTGAAAAACTACTCCTATCGGAGTTCCTATCGACAGACAAATGGAATCTGCTATAGAGTGGGTAGTCCTTATTGTTTCTACCTTAAACACGCCCAACTTTATGGTGTCTCCGGCATTTATATTTTTAAGGTTTCCTTTTATTCCATGTTCGTCCAACTTATTTTTAATCAGGCCTATCGGCAATCTTGTGCCGTATACAGGAACATTTATGTGTCTTAATAAATATGGCAAGGCTCCTATGTGGTCCTCATGACCGTGTGTTATTACGATACCTTTAATTTTTTTGGCATTTTGAATCAAATACGAAAAATCCGGTATCACCAAATCTATTCCAAACATGCTGTCATCCGGAAAAGATAATCCGCAATCGACTACGATTATATCATTTCCATATTCAAATGCTGTAATGTTCTTCCCTATTTCATTTAATCCTCCTAACGGGATTACCTTTAACTTATGGTGTCCCCCACCTCCGTTAAATTTCTTCTTTTTAAAATAATTTTTCTTTTTTTCCATCAATCGTCCTCTCCAATTTCTTCAAAGAAAAGAACCGTAAGTTTTATTTCACTACGATGTTTTAAAAGTTTATTTGGAACTGCGATAACTTTAATAACATCCTTGCCTTGTATTAAATTTTTTACTTCTTCCTTCTCAAATAAACTTTTCTCCAACTCTTCCTTTTGATAGCCCGTTCTCAACGTCAACTTTAAATTTAACTTTTCCGTTGATTTGAACTACTATTTCAACTACATCTCTAACTAGGACTTTTTCATCTACAATTGGCCACGCTTCCAAATGTACTGAAGTCTCATTGCTCAGTCCACTCACATCTCTTCACAAACGTGAGGTGTAAATGGAGCTAATATCAAAACTAACTTATGTATAGCTTGTTTAAACAATTCAGGATTAAAATCTTTACCTTCTTTATATTTATACATAAAAATTTACAAGTTCCATTATCGCTGAAATCCCTGTATTAAAATTAAATCTTTCTCCTATGTCTATTCCCACCTTCTTTACAGTTGAATTCAACACGAATAAAAGCTCTTTATCCGCTTTGTTATCATTTGTAAAATCAACGGGCAATACATCAGGATATCTAGCTATATTCTCATAAACCAGCTTATATACTCTATTTATAAATCTATAAGACCCTTCAACGCCTTCATCCGACCAATCTAATTCTCTTTCAGGCGGTGCAGCAAACAATATGAACAACCGAGCTGTATCTGCTCCATAGCTTTCAATGATTTCGCTTGGTGCAACAATATTACCTATGGATTTGCTCATCTTCTTTCCATCTTTTACGACCATTCCCTGAGTTAACAAGTTTTTAAATGGCTCCTGACTTTTGGTATATCCTAGGTCCGTCAACGCCATTTGAAAAAATCTGGCATACATCAGGTGAAGAATAGCGTGTTCTACTCCCCCTATATATTGGTCCACATTCATCCAATAATCAACTTTTTCCTTATCAAATATTCTTTCCGTATTTCTCGCATCACAATATCTCAAGTAGTACCATGATGAATCGAGAAAAGTATCCATAGTATCCACTTCTCTTTCAGCTTTTTTACCACACTTTGGACATGAAACATCTTTAAAAGTCTTACTTGTTGCGATTGGAGATTCTCCCTTTCCTGTAAACTCGACATCTGTCGGCAACAACACGGGCAACTTTGATTCTTCTTCCGGAATCCATCCACAATTATCGCAATATATCATGGGAATCGGTGTTCCCCAATATCTTTGTCTGGAAATCAACCAATCACGCAATCTGTAATTTACTTTCTTCTCTCCTATATCACGCTTCTGAAGTTCTGCGACGATTTCATCTGATACTTCTCTGTTTTTTTCTTCCGTCATATTTGCCCGAATTCAACATAATACCATCTTCAATAATCGCTTCTTTTAAATCGCTCCCTGAAATTTTCTTTCCATCAGGTGAAATTACGGGTAAAATCTCTAAATTAAATTTTTTTGCAAAAGCAAAATCTCTCTCATCATGAGCCGGAACTGCCATAATCGCTCCGGTACCGTAATTCATCAGAACATAATCCGAAATGAAAATAGGGATTTTCTTTTTCATTTACAGGATTGATAGCATATCTTCCCAAAAATATTCCCGTTTTTTTCACCGGTTGTGCTACTTCTTTCTATTTCATTCTTCTTTTTAACTTCTTCTATGTATGCTTTTTACTTCTCTTTCCCTATCACTTCCACCTACTAAATCCAAAACATATGGATGTTCCGGAGCAAGCACCATATAGGTTACACCAAACAACGTATCAGGTCTGGTTGTGAATACTTCAAGATTGCAGTCAAACCCATCAATTTTAAATACAACCTCTGCACCATATGATCTTCCAATCCAGTTTTTTTGCATTATCTTAACTTTATTAGGCCAACCTTCCAAATCATCAAGTCCATCTAAAAGTCTGTCTGCATAATCTGTAATTTTAAAGTACCACTGAGATAAGCTCTTTTTTGTGACGGCAGTTTTACATCTCTCACATTCACCATCTACAATCTGCTCATTGGCAAGTACCGTAGCACAACTGGGGCACCAGTTTACAGGGCTTTCCTTTTTATATGCCAAACCTTTTTTATAGAACTGTATGAAAATCCACTGCATCCATTTGTAGTAATCAGGCTTGCATGTAGCCACTTCTCTATCCCAGTCGTATGATAATCCAAGTTGTTTCAGTTGCTCAGTCATCTCCGCCATATTTTCATATGTCCACTTGGCAGGCTCTACATTATTCTTTATTGCTGCATTTTCTGCAGGTAAACCAAAAGCATCATAACCCATCGGATGAAGAACGTTAAATCCCTTCATTGTCTTAAACCTCGCAACTACGTCACCGATGGAGTAGTTTCTCACATGTCCCATATGAAGTTTTTCCTGAAGGGTATGGAAACATTTCTAAAAACATAATATTTCTCTGCTTTTGTCTTCTGTAACTTTATAAATGTTTTCTTCATCCCATCTTTTTGCCATTTTTTTCTATTTCCTTGAAATTATACATATCTTTCATGCAATTATTCTCCTATCACATCAGCCTATCACAATCAACCCAAATTTTTTTCTATACTGTATTTATCTCTCATGTCACCGGTAAGTAAATTTACAATAATGTCATTATAATCAATTAAGATCCACCCGGATTCTTTTTTTACCCTCAATATTTTTTTGTGATGTATCCCCAATTCGGCTAATTCATCATCAATGTATTCTGCTACAGCTCCTAACAATCTCTCATTTGATACTGAAGCTATCAACATGTAATCAGCAATAGACGTCTTTTACCTATATCAAAGATAATTACATCTTCACCTTTTTCTCCTCAATTTTTTTCCTTAATAAAAAGAACCGTTTCTTTAATATTCATGCTTTTATCCCTCTACGTTTATTCAAAATCTCTTTAAACCAGCATATTGCCTTAATGCTGTTGCGATCTATTTTTTTATTCCCTTATCGGCAAGATGTTGTACCGTATTTTTCAAGAACTTTTTAAACATGCTGCATCAATATTTTCGAAAGCCAAATCTCTAATTTCATCTACGCCGTCGTAAGTCCTATTCTCTTCAATGGCATCAGCTAAAAACTATCTTTTCCATTGAGACATTCCTTCTCTGGCTGTGGTATGAAACGACACAGCATCTACAATTTCTCTATTGAGCATGACCTGTTTCTCCAGTATTTTAGCTGCTACTTTTCCATGGGATAAATTGTCGTTACCCAGATAACTGTCATTTATCTTAAATTTTTTGATCAAAGTGTTCATATTTTCCGTCCCTATTTCTTTGACCATATCATGTGCCTTGGCTGCTATTTTTAGTTTTTTACATCAGCTCCATACCTTCTCGCCAGCTTCTCTGCAATTTGAGATACACCCTCAATATGCTTTCTTCTATCATCGGATACAAAGGTTTCGATGAACTTATAAACATCGTCTAAAGAGTGAATATTTTCAATAATCTCAATTTGATCAATATCATTTGTACAAGCCTTTCTCATTTATGTACCTTTCCACTTTTTCTCCAACCAAATCCGCTAATGCCAACTTCCTGGAAACTCTGTCCCTAATTTTTGTAGAAGAAATATGAAATTTTCTATTGTGAACGATACGTATTTCGCTGCTGTATCTTTTTCTAATCCTATCGATGACTTTCTTCAGTTTTTCTTCTCTGTATCCTATTCGTGAACCTACTAAAAAACAGTTTTCTCTCAAAAGTTCCTCTGATTTATTCCACTTCTCTATGTGTAAAACAGTATCCGTTCCGGCAAGAAAATACACCTTATATCCGTCTCCTAAAATTTTTTTCAAATCTCTCAAAGTTTTATACGTATAAGATATTCCATCTCGACAAATTTCAATCTTTGAAACCTCAAGTCCCGATATGCCTGATACGGCAATATTTAGCATGTTTACTCTGTCTTCATCCGGCGCTACATAATTTCCTATTTTAAAGGTTGAATTTTTCGTAGGTACAAATATCACCTTTTCAAGATTCATCTGCTCTTTTGCATCTACAGCTAAATTTATGTGCCCTATGTGGCAAGGATCAAAACTTCCCCCCATGACGGCTATTTTCTTTTTATCTGCAACATTTTCCGTACTCATATTACCTATCTATTTTTTTTAGTCCCAACTCCTGTAACTGCTCAGTATCCACAAATCCCGGGGCTTCTGAAACCATACACTGAGCATTTTGATTTTTAGGAAAAGCTATCACTTCTTTAATCGTATCAGCTCCGAGCAAAATCATCGCCAACCTGTCAAGACCATAAGCCAATCCCCCATGCGGCGGAACTCCGTATCTAAAAGCCTCTATCAGAAATCCGAATTTCTGTTCTATGTCTTCATCTGATATGCCTATAGCTTTGAACATATCTCTCTGTAAACTCTTGTCATGGATTCTTATGGATCCTCCACCTATTTCAACTCCGTTTAAGACTATATCATATGCGTTTGCTCTCACTTTTTCAGGCTCTGTCAACAACATGTTTCTATCTTCTTCTTTTGGTGAAGTAAATGGATGATGCATAGAATGTAACTCTCCTGTCTCATCGTCTCTTTCAAACAATGGAAAATCCACAATCCATAAAAGCTTATACTCTCTATCATTTAGGAGTCCCATTTCACTTGCTGTATGCTTTCTCAAAAATCCCAGCGTGTCATATACGACTTTATGTCTGTCCGCACATATTAAAATCAGATCTCCTATTTTCGCGTCAAAGATTTCACCTATCTCTCTCAGTTTATCTTGTGAAAAGAATTTATTCACCGATGATGCTATTCCGTCTTCCTGGATTTTAATCCAAACTACTCCTTTCGCACCATAGTCCTTGGATAAATCAATCAACTTATCAATCTTCTTTCTATTATAAAAAGCACCGCCATCAGCTACGCATATTCCCCTGATGATTCCTCCGTTCTCCATAACTTCTCTGAACACTTTAAACTCTGTGTCTTTAACGTTATCTTGGATTGATTTAAGTTCAAACCCGAACCTTATATCAGGTTTATCACTGCCATATCTTTCCATGGCTTCTTCATATGTCATTCGAGGAAACGGCAACTTTAGATCCACATTGAGCATATCCTTGAAAACTTTCTTTAAATACATTTCGTTTATTTTGATGACTTCCTCCTGATCTACAAAAGATAATTCCATATCTATCTGAGTGAATTCAGGCTGTCGATCCGCTCTCAAGTCCTCATCTCTGAAACATTTTACTATTTGCACATATCGATCCGTTCCCGCTACCATTAAAAGTTGCTTGAACATCTGAGGTGACTGTGGCAAAGCATAGCAATTTCCTTTTGAAATTCTCGATGGAACCAGATAGTCTCTCGCACCTTCCGGAGTCGGTTTAATCAACATGGGGGTTTCTACTTCCGTGAAACCGTTTTCATCAAAAAAGTCCCTTGTCAGTTTTATCAATCTGTGTCTAAATGTCAGATTGTCCTGCATTTTCTTCTTTCTCAAATCCAAGTATCTGTATTTCAGTCTCAACGCTTCTTCAACGTTATCATCATCCTTAATATATATCGGAGGAGTCTCTGCCGTACTGTAAATTTCCATTTCATCCACGAAAACTTCCACATCTCCTGTGGGAATATCCTTGTTTATGGCAGCTCTTTCCTTGACTCTTCCTCTTATACCTACTACATATTCGCTCCGAAGACTTTCAGCCTTTTCAAATAATTCTTCATCCTCTCTGCTGCTGTCAAAAACCAGCTGAACTATTCCCGTCTTATCCCTGAGATCACAGAAAACTAAATCTTTGAATCTTCTGCTTTTTGCAATCCATCCATTTAAAACGACCTTTTCACCTATATCAGAAGCATTTAAAACTCCACACATATGGCTTCTTTTCAATATTCTTGACATACTATTCCTCACTAACTAACATCTCTATAAGTTTATCTCTGTCAAAATCCATCTGATATTGCTCGGATTTTCTCATATTTTTTACAGTTATTTTTACCCTGTGCCAGTTCATCAGATCCTATAACCAAAGTGTATTCTACACCTATTCTATCAGCAAGCTTAAACTGACCTTTCAAATTTCTCTCATTTCCATCAATTTCTGCTATTATACCTCGTCCCCTTAAAAATTTGACCAGCTTAACAGCATAAAGCCTTTCCTCTCTTCCGGTAAAGGCAACCAAAACTCTAGGTTGCCTTTCCAAAGGGATCTGAATACCTGAATTTTCCATCAACAGAAGCAATCTCTCTTGGCCCATTCCAAATCCAACACCAGGTATATGCGGACCTCCCAGCTCTTCACTTAAATTATTATATCTGCCGCCCCCACAAACTGTTCCCTGTGCCCCAATCGTGGTGGTAATAAATTCAAAAGCGGTCTTTGTATAATAATCCAATCCCCTAACTATTTTAGGATTTATTTCGTATTGTATCTTCAGCGCATCTAAGTTTGCTTTTAAATCATCAAAGTCATGACTGCAATCTTCGCACAAGTAATCTATCATCACAGGAGCATTCTTCACTATCTCCTGACAAGTAGGGTTTTTACAATCCATGATTCTCATCGGATTTCGTTCATACCTGTCCTTGCAAGTATCGCATAAATCATCGTACCTGTCTCTCAAAAATTCCTTTAGTGCATTCCTATGATTCGGCTTACACTCTGAACATCCTACTGAATTTATTTCTAAATTCAGGTTTTCAATCCGAAGTTCTCTCAGCAAGTCGTTTGCCAATGCTATTATTTCACTGTCTGCAATCATTGAATCCGATCCAAACACCTCAGCTCCAAACTGATGAAACTGTCTCAATCTCCCCGATTGGGGTTTTTCGTATCTGAAACAAGACGCATTGTAATATATCTTTTGTGGCAGTGATTCGGCATACAGTTTATGCTCGATAATTCCTCTCATCACCGGGGAAGTACCCTCCGGTCTAAGGGTCAAGCTCCTCTTGCCCTGCTCCCACGTATACATCTCCTTTTGAACTATGTCAGTGGTATCACCCACCCCTCTAACGAAAAGAGAAGTGTGTTCAAACACCGGTGTTCTCATTTCTAAAAAGTTGTATCTGCTGCATAAATCTGCAAATTTCCTTTCTATGTAGTGCCATTTGTACGCCTCTTTAGGAAGCATATCCCTGGTACCTTTCGGTGCCTTTGTCAACATTTTCTTCTCCTTAAATCATCATCTATACTCAGAGAAAATTCCTTTAATTTTTTCTCTTTCATCTCATCTACTCTATTTATATATTCTATGTAGTTTGAAACGTTGGGAACTCTTTCCAATCGATTTTCATCCTCTACATACAATTTTGAAATTCCACCTGCTCCTAAAGCGATTACAGTTTGCCTTTCGTCCATTATTCTATGGTTGTACAAACCTTCAGTTCCTTTTTTAGCAAAGCCTATATTTTCCCCTAATCCAAGCATATTTTTCTGCCTGTAAAGATAATATGGCGTGTAACCTGCTGCTTTCAGTCTGCTGCGTGCCAATTTTAACATTCCATCTATGTCGGCTTCTACAATATAGTTATAGTTCTTGTTTTCCGCAGAAATTCTTGAAGTTCGCTTCAATGCCAACGTGTGAACAGTCACATTTGTCGGATCATACTCTATTACATCATCCAGAGTCTTGGCAAAATCATCCAGACTCTCCTGAGGCAATCCTGCGATTACATCTGCATTTATCTCTTTTATTCCCACTTCCTTGCTCCACAAGAAACTTTCTCTCAACTGCTTATTATTGTGACTTCTACCAATTCTAATCAGCGTTTCATCCTTGGTGCTCTGCGGATTTATACTTATCCTCCGTACCCCGTATCTTTTGATTATTCTCAATTTTCCCTTTGTAATCGTATCGGGTCTTCCTGCTTCTACTGTCACTTCATCTATGCATCTTAAACTAAAGCAACTGTCTAAAGTGCTCAACAACTTTTCTATCTGTATCTCATTTAAAAGTAGTCGGTGTTCCGCCACCTATGTACAAACTCTCTATCTTAAGCTGTTTTTCCTTGCACTGATCAGATACAAATTTGATTTCGCATATCAGTGCATTTAAATACCTTTCAATCTCTCTGCTCTCGCCTTGATTTGATGTGAAAGAGCAATAATAACATCTCGTAGGACAAAATGGGATTCCTATGTAAATCGCCACTTCCTTGGCATCATTTTTTTTAAATGCAAATTCTTGGTTCTCATAAATCTCTCGTACCAGTTCTCTTTTTTCATCGCTCAAAAGATAAACCTCTTGCAGATATTCTCCTCCGCATAAACCTCTTTCTTCCGCTCCTCTATACATTTTAACAGGCCTGATTCCCGTCATGGTACCCCATTTAGGTCTCATCCCCGTTTCTGCCTGTAAGGCGAGAAAAATTTCCCTACATAGTTGATCTGCATCACATGAAAGTTCAAATTCAAACTCTCTGATGAAAATTTTTTCCGTACTTAACCTCTGAAAAATCTCATCTTGTACGGATAAGCACCTTGAAGAATTCACATCTTTTTCGTCCAGTATTATATAAAAATCGTCGGGTGAGAGGAATAGTTTTATCAATTCTTCATATCTGTGAGCCTTGGTCACATTTTTCAAATAGAATTTATACAAAAGGATTGTGCTCCTTTTCATAGCCTATAGTGGTAGTTCCCATATGCCCCGGATAAACTTTCACATCATCATCGAGTACAAAGAGTTTTTCTCTGATACTCTTCGTCAACGTTTCCATAGAGCCTCCATAAAAGTCAGTCCTTCCTACAGAAGAGTTGAAAAGAGTGTCTCCGCTGAAAAGTGCTTTCCCAACCTTTATGCACATTCCTCCCTTGCTGTGTCCCGGCGTCAAAATAAATTCTAAAGTCATCTTACCTACTTTTAAGTTATCTTCTTCTCCTACCAGTACATCCGGAGTTATGGTAATATCATCTCCAAAAGCCGATGACATATTGATTCTGCTGTCCTCAAGCATTTCCAGTTCATCAGCCGCCGCTACCACCTTGGCTCCCGTCAAGCTTTTCATCCAATTCACCCCACCGATATGATCACAATGACCATGAGTTAGAATTATATATTTCAATTTTATCCCTTCTCTCTCGATCCAGGTCACTATTTTTTCGTTAAATCCTCCTAAATCAACCATAAACCCTTCCTTGGTATCATCCCAAACCAAGTATGAATTAGCTTGCAACGGTCCTGACGGAAAATTTTTTATATACATAAATCTTTTCTATTCCTTCCTGTTTTTATCATTTTTTTCAGCTTCTATAAACCTTATAAACTCCTTGTATGCTCTTGATGGAGTTTATTATTTTACTCATGTGTTCTACATTGGTGAGTTCCAATTTCAAATCTAATCTTGCATTTCCTTCGTGATCGGTTTTCACATTGAGTCCCGTGATATTGGTGTCCTTATTTTCAAACAACTTTGAAACATCTAAAATCAATCCTTTTCTATCTTCCGACAATATTGTTATGCCTATCTCATATGTTTCATTTTCACTGTGTTCCCATTGAACTTCGATAAATCTCTGTTTCTCATCATCGGGCATACTAATCATATTGGGACAATCCTTTCTATGCACAGTTATCCCTCTACCCTTGGTGATATATCCGATAATTTCATCTCCCGGAACCGGATTACAGCATCTGGAAATTTTAATTGCCAGACCTTCCACACCTTTGACAGTGATACCGTTACTTTTATTGCTCCTGTTGCTTCTGTTCTTAGGAACCTTTTTCTCATTTATTTCGGCAATGACGTTCTCTTCCAGTTTCTCATCTCTTTTGCTATGTTTCTCCAGCTCTTCCTTATGAATTTCAAGAAGCTTTCCAAACACGTTGGCGACGATATTCCCCCCTCCTGAAAGCTGCATATACAGCTCATCGCTGTCTCTCAGACCGAGTTCTTTCGTCAGTTTTGCAATATTGGAATTTTTCATCACTTCCTTAGGGTCCAAGCTCTTTTTCCTTATATACTTATCTAAAAGAACCTTGCCCTTATCAATTCCTTCATCCTTATTTTCCTTTTTTAACCATTGCCTTATCTTTGTTCTGGCAGTTGGGCTTTTAACGATTTTCAGCCAGTCTATGGAAGGACCTGACGAATTTGCGGAAGTTATTATTTCGACTATGTTTCCATTCTCCAACGGATGATCTATAGTGACCATCTTGCCGTTAACTTTTGCTCCCACGCATTTTGCACCCACTTCCGAGTGAACTTTAAAAGCGAAATCAAGAGGCGTAGCCCCTGCCGGTAGTTCCATTACAGTTCCCTTTGGTGTAAGCACAAATACCTGGTTTTCAAACAGATCCATCTTCAGTTCTTCTAAAAATTCCTTCGGATTATCCATGTCTTTTTGCCATTCCAAAGATTGTCTCAACCATGCCAATTTTTTCTCTTCATCATCCTGGCTTATTCCCTCTTTATACTTCCAGTGTGCGGCAATACCATATTCGGCTATTTGATGCATCTCTTTCGTTCTGATTTGAATTTCAAACGGAGCACCGTTATCTCCAATTACCGTCGTATGTATAGACTGATACATATTGCTCTTAGGTGCCGCTATAAAATCTTTGAATCTGCCCGGAACCGGAGTCCAAATTGAATGCACTATTCCCAGCACTGAATAACAATCCTTTACAGAATCAACAATAACTCTGACAGCCATCAAATCAAAAATCTCATCTATCTGTTTATTTTGATATTTCATTTTTCTGAAAATGCTGTATAGATGCTTAGTTCTGCCGTAAACTTCAGACTCTATTTGAGCTTCTTCCATTTTCCCTTTTATTTCATCTATGATGCCTTTTAGGTCATCTTCCATTTCTGCCTTTTTTATTTCAACTTTTTTAACCAAATCATCATATTCTTCAGGCCATAGGTATTTCAGACATATGTTTTCCAGTTCAAACTTCATGGAAAATATACCTAGACGACTAGCTAGAGGAGCGTATATATCCAACGTTTCCCTGCACTTTTCCTTAATTTTGCTGGGTGTCATATAGTTTATAGTTCTCAAATTGTGCAATCTGTCTGCTAATTTGATAATCAAAACTCTGATATCCTTTGACATTGCTAAAAACATTTTTCTCAATGTTTCCGCCTGTCTTGCCTCCTTGTTTTCAAAAGTCAACGATCCTATTTTAGTCACTCCGTCAACTAACAGGGCAACTTCCTTTCCAAACTCCGCAATGAGTTCTTCTTTTGTGTATTCAGTATCTTCTACCACATCGTGGAGAAGTCCTGCGATCAGAGTGTCTTCGTCCATTCCTAATTCTGCCAAAATATGCACAACAGCAATAGGATGAATCAAATATGGTTCTCCCGATTTTCTCATTTGTCCGCTATGCATTTTTTCAGCTATATCATACGCTCGCTCCAAATTTTTCACGTCGTATTTTGGATTGTATTTCAACATATTATCCAAAAATTCACATTTGCCTTCCATAAATAAATCCACTCCAGTTAAACGCACCATCGCCATTTATATCGATGTTATGAGACCTTTATGTCAAAAATCATCTGAAATTAAACATCTATTTTTTTCTACAAATTTGCAAGTAAATGCATTTGCATTTACATTTTCACATATTCATTACACCGTGTAATGCAATTGAAAATGCATTTTATCCGCATATGACGCACCACTTGTGTGGAATACATCCACACAAGCAACACGTTCAATACGGTTTTCACACTCACACTTGCGCTTTATCTTTTTCTTTTTTTACATATTTATTTCTTTTCTTTTTCTTTTCTGTCAATTTCTGATATTTTTGATTTGGATTTTCTATTGTTGAATTCATAGTAAAGTTGGCTGCAAATAAATATCGAAGATAAACATCCCACACCTATACCGACCATGAGAGGTAAAACAAACTCTCTGAGAGCTGATGTTGTCATCACATACATAGGTATCATGACCACCAAGGTAGTAACTGTTGTCATTATAGACCTCGATAACGTCTGATTAATTGATGTGTCTATTATCTCCTCTTGAGTTCCATGCATCTGATGATTGTTTTCTCTGATTCTATCAAATATTACGATCGTATCGTTTATCGAGTAACCTACTACGGTCAATACACCGGCTATAAACGGATTGTTGACAGCAATTCTAAATATAGCATAGAATGAAAGTAGAATGAGCACATCATGTAAAACTCCCATCAACGCAGAAGAACCGAATTTCCATTCTTTAAATCTCCACCTTATGTAAATCAACATACCGAGTGCAGCTAATAAGACCGCCTTTATTGCATTTCCTTGCAATTCCTTACCTACAGTAGGTCCAAACAGTTCTTGACCTAAAATGCTGTTATCACTCAGATTGAATTTTTCTTTCAGACTCGATATTAAACTATTTCTCTTTTCATTGTTTAGAGCTGTAACGGTTCTAATAATAACTTCTTTCTGATTTTTCCCGCTATATATTACTTCACCTTTTTATCTTATGCTCTTTTAAAACTTTTTCAACTTTTGGAAGATTCTACTTTTTACCCATATCAACTTGGATCATAGTACCTCCGGTAAAGTCTATGCCATAGTTCATACCTTTGATTAAACCGAATCCTAATCCCACAATTATCACAGCTGCAGAAATTACGTAGAATACTTTTCTATGTTTAACAAATTTAAACTGTTTCTTAAGTTTAAATGTAGACTCTCCGTTTTCTTTCACCCCATAGAAAGATAGAAAATATCTTTGAATTTGCAAAGACGCTCAGATATAGTTGCGTTATTACAACTGCTGTAAACAGACTCGCCACAATACCGATTAACAACGTCCATGCAAAGCCTTTTACCGCACTAGTACCGATTTGATACAATATTATTGCTGCGATTAGAGTCGTAACCTGAGAATCTATAACTGTACTCTTAGCTCTTTTAAATCCAGCTTGTACAGCTACTCTAGGCGTTTTTCCTCTTGCGATTTCTTCTTTTATTCTTGAGAAAATAATCACATTAGCATCTACTGCCATACCTATGGATAAAATGATACCTGCGATTCCCGAGCAATGTCAGAACACTTCCCATAATCGCCATAACTGCAATTATTATCATTACATACAAGAGTAGAGCTATATTTGCAGCGATACCCATTATCCTATATCCAAACAACATTATTAAGAATATTATCACTATACCTATAAGCCCCGCTTTGACGCTTTGCTCAAATGCATTCAACCCTATCTTTGCACTTTGTACAGAAGATGTCACTTCTTCCAACGGAGCCGGCAAAGCTCCTCCTCGAATCAATGCCGCCAGCTGTGTTGCGCTTTTTTTATTGAAATTACCTGTAATTTCACACTTGCCTCCACTTATTACCTCATTTACGACCGGACTTGAAATGATTCTGTTATCTAAGAGAATTATTATGCTCTTGTTTGATATTCCTGCCTTTTTAATATCATCTCTAGCTACAACTGAACCTGAAACCGCTTTTTTTGTTCCTTCTTCAAAGGCTTTTGCTCCTTTTACATTGAATTCCAAATTTACGGCATATCCGCCTTTTTGTGCCTGACCCGTAGTGGCATTTTTAACAGCACTTCCGTCTAAAACTGTGCTGCCATCAGCCAACACAAATCTCAATTGAGCTGTTTTACCTATTTGCTTTATAGCTTCATCTGCATTTTTAGCTCCCGGCAATTCCACTCTTATTCTCTTGGTCCCCTCAACTCTGACATCAGCATTACTTATCCCCATGCTGTCAACTCTCTTATTGATTACTTCTTTTGTCTGATTCATGAGCTTTCTGAGTTCTTCACCTTTAAGATTCGTCTTGGCTTCCATTACCACATAGACTCCTCCTTTAATATCAAGGCCTAATTGAATCTTATCTTTGATAGGTTTCACTTTTTTCCCCAAGCCGAATACCATGATGTACCATCCGAATACTATCAAGACAATTAGCAATATCGCAATAATTTTTTTAGCACCGTCTCTCATTTCGTTCTCGTATGCATAATAAATATGCAAATACTCTCCTTTCTTTTTTATAAAACCGCCATATCTAAAACATTTCTTATATTTATTTTTCAGTATAATCCGTACTGGTTTACATCACTATATTATATTAAAAATTCCTTATAAAATCAATAGTTTAAGCAGTTTTTATGGCTTTTTATGTAATTATGGAAAAATTCTCTCCGCTCAAGGCTCTAATACCTCAAACTCAAGAGAATTTTTAACCAAAATATTTTTTCTCCAATTGAAGAATTTTAAAGCAAATCAAATATTTAAACCAAAAATACGATTTTATCATTTTTTTACTATATCAAAAGCCGTAGTTTTTTAGAGGCAGCCCAGCCTTTTTTCCTTGGATTTTCATATATCCCGAGCCATTCTATATATTTTGCACTTCCCCTTTCAACATATTTGAACCTGGGATCAACTATGCTATTGTTCATCGGCTCCTTATTCGCATAAGCCTTCAAATGTTGAATTTGACCTCTTATGCCCTCTCTTACAGTTGCAAATGTATGTCCTTTGGCTCCTCCACCTACTGCGCCGATACCTGCAAAATTGTTCTGTTCAATTCTCACATCTCCACCATATCTGAGCCAACCCGTTTCTTTCATAGCCTGTACGAAGGCTACTTCAGCTCTGATATTCTCAGCTTTTGCTTCCTGTATGTACATCTTACAAAATGCTTCCAAAGTAGGTGCATCGGTACTTAGATAGTATTTTGGCAATTCATTTCTCTTTGCCTTGTTTTTGTAAAGCTCCGCCAATTGATTCCACGTCACGGAAGTTCTGCCATCTATCCTGTGTAAATTCTTATGTGTATCATCGGAATTCTGTTTAATTCCGTTTTCATCAAATATATACTCTTTACCATCTATGATTTGACGTCCTGTTGCAAAGATTCCATCTCCGTAACAATACGACTCTGTTCCATCAGACCATTTCTTCCAGCCTCTGATATACGCATCTCCGTCCACATCGTCATAGAATTTATAGAGCTTTCCATTTATCCTCTTCCAGCCTCTCTGCTGGATTCCGTCTTCGTCAAAATAGTAATACTTACCGTTTATCTTCTGTAAGCCTGTTGCAAAGACTCCGTCTCCGTAACAATAGGAATACTTCATGTGTCCCCATTTCTTCCAGCCTCTGATATACGCATCTCCATCCACATCGTCATAGAATTTGTAGAGCTTTCCGTTTATCCTCTTCCAGCCTCTCTGCTGGATTCCGTCTTCGTCAAAATAGTAATACTTACCGTTTATCTTCTGTAAGCCTGTTGCAAAGACTCCGTCTCCGTAACAATAGGAATACTTCATGTGTCCCCATTTCTTCCAGCCTCTGATATACGCATCTCCATCCACATCGTCATAGAATTTATAGAGCTTTCCGTTTATCCTCTTCCAGCCTCTCTGCTGGATTCGTCTTCATCAAAATAGTAATACTTACCGTTTATCTTCTGTAAGCCTGTTGCAAAGACTCCATCTCCATAGCAATAGGAATACTTCATGTGTCCCCATTTCTTCCAGCCTCCGATATACGCATCTCCATCCACATCGTCATAGAATTTGTAGAGCTTTCCGTTTATCCTCTTCCAGCCTCTCTGCTGGATTCCGTCTTCGTCAAAATAGTAATACTTACCGTTTATCTTCTGTAAGCCTATTGCAAAGACTCCGTCTCCGTAGCAATAGGAATACTTCATGTGTCCCCATTTCTTCCAGCCCCTGATGTACGCATCTCCTTCTTCATCATCGTAAAATTTATAGAGTTTTCCGTTTATTCGCTTCCATCCTTTTTCTTGTGCACCGGTTTTTTCATTGAAATAGTAGTACTTTCCGTCTATCCTCTGCAGTCCAGTAACATAATTCTCGCTATCATCGTAATAATACGTATCTCCGTCTATTTTTTGCCAACCGCTCAATTTTGATAATACACCGTTTTTATTAAAATAGTAAACTTTTCCATGTATTTTGTGAGCTCCGGTAAGCAGTTCTCCTTCTTCGCCTACGTAGTAAGTCTTTCCGTCAACACGTTTAAACCCCTGTGATTTTATCTGCATTCCATCTTCATCAAAAAGATACATCTTTCCATCGATTTTTGATGGTCCTACAGCAAACACTCCATCACCGTAACAGTAAGACGACCTACTGTCATTCCAATGCTTCCAGCCCTTGATATACGCATCTCCCTCTACGTCATCATAAAACTTGTAGAGTTTTCCATTTATCTTCTTCCATCCTCTTTCCTGAATGCCATTTTCATTCAAGTAGTAAAACTTTCCATTTATTTTGCTGAGTCCAGTTGCAAAAACGCCATCTCCATAGCAATAGGAAAAACTTCCGTCCTTCCATTTTTTCCAGCCTTTAATGTAGGCATCTCCCTCTTCATCATCGTAAAATTTATAGAGTTTACCATCTATTCTCTTCCAACCTTTTTCCTGAATGCCCGAGCTTTCATTGAAATAATAGTACTTTCCATTTATTTTACTCAAACCTTTCGCCCATCTGCCGCTGTTGTATAGAAATTTTTTCCCGTTGCCAGTATTTACCCATTCACCATCTTCTTTTGAGAGCCCCAAATGTTTGACAATGCCTCTGGCATCGGCTTTAGCTATTCTTTTCAATTTTTCATCTGTATTTAGATAGTTGGAAGCATCACCTTTGTTTGTCATAAACCCGTGTTCAACGATCAAGCCTGTCAATCCCAGCTCTCCTGAATATCTGTTCACTATATAGTCGGAATACTTGTGAAGATTAACTTGCTTTGTACCTCTGTCACGTATCCCTAAATCCTTTAATTCATCTAATATACGCCTTCCTAATTCTCCCCCTTCTTTAGTGTATTTATCGCGTTCAGGATGTTCTTTCGTTTTCGATCTATACCAAACTTCCGCACCATTAGCCGATGTCGGACCTGAGTTCAAATGCAAGCTGATGAACAATTCCGAATCATATGATTTAGCTGTCTTAATCCTTTCCTTTATGCATTGACCGGAAGTCGTTCCAGGATATGGACACGCTTCTCCACCTCTCGATAATTGAACTTCTATTCCACCGTACTGTTCCAATTCTTCCTTAAGGTACTTAGCAATTTTCAACGTTGCCTTAGCTTCATTTATTCCGTTTCCGCTTCCGCCTTGATGCCTGATATCGTGTCCCGGATCGAGTGTTATTTTTTTAATATTTCTATATTTTGCATTTATAGCATTCTTTAAAAAATTCCCATCTGTAAACGAGCCTATATGAGTAGTGCTCACAGGTTTTTTATCATCTTGTTTTTTTAAAGCTCTTTCTATTTGATTTGCAATTTCATCAACGTCTGAGCTCTTAATTTCTGCAATTCCATCTTTCTCCTTATGCTCTCTTATTTTTCAGTCTCGCTTCAGTCTGTTCCTCTCCTCTTCTAAGATATTCCTTGTCAACCCTCGAATCCAGCTTCCATTTTAAAATCAGTACGCTCCAAAGTTTCTTTTTCACCATTTTTATAAATCAATTTTATGGATTTTTAAATCGTATATTCCATTATTTTTCGGTTTCCAGTTTCTTTGTAAATCTGAATTTGTTTTCCCGCTTTTTAACACTTTCAAAATCCAGCGCTTTACCTTCTTTGCTCATATAGTTTAAAACCGCTTTTTCTATTTCCTTTTTTGAATCGAAAAAAACAGCGATATTCTGCTCCATAGGGGACTGAATCTGCGGTTTTTCAACATATATATATTTCACATTTGAACTTTTCGCTTTTGACGTTGCATTATCTTTTTGCAATTTGACTTTTGTAAATTGCTTTGTCCTGAAAAATCCTCCGACAGCATATCCTGTCCAACTGCCGGTTGTTATTAGCGCTGTTGTAGCACTGAAAAATAAAATTGATCTGACTTTTTTATTCATGATAACCTCTCTTTATGTGCACTCCCTTTCTTATCTATCCTATTATTTGTCAAGTGATAATTATATCTGTACAATGTGATATCATTCACTGCATAACATAATACCTTCATTCTAATACCTTGATCTGAATTCTCTCTGATGAATTTCTCTCTCATCGCTGATACATCTTCTTCCTAAAATGTACAGCAATTTTGTCTATAATTATATCACAGTTTACATAATAAATAAAACGATATAACGCACATCACCGCATTATATCGTCATATATTCTCATACACTTATCACTTATAGCTATCAATCTCAATCAGTTCTCATCTGCATTTTCCGGTGTTGCAGGTTCGACTTCAACATCTACAACATCTTCTTTTTCGGCCTTCTTTAATCTTCTCGGTCTGGCTGCAGACTTTGACTTCTCATCATCAGTCTCTTTTGAAAGTTTGCTTCCCTTACCTGAAACAACCTGCGATATAGCCCATCTTGTCAATTCAAATTTAACTTTATCCGCTCCAACTCGAATAACCACTGTATCGTCCTTAACTCTTACTACTTTTCCGCATATGCCTCCGATTGAAACTATTGAATCGCCTACCTTCAAAGCAGCTCTCATAGCATTCAATTCTTTTTCTTTCTTTTTCTGTGGTCTAAATATCAGAAAATACATTATCACCACTAAAAGCAATATAGGTAATAAGCCCGCTAAATTCCTATTCATAATCACACTCTCCTTGGACTCCATAATTCTGGTGCCGGCGATGGGGGTCGAACCCATACGGTGTTGCCACCACGGGATTTTGAATCCCGCACGTCTGCCAATTCCATCACGCCGGCATAACAAGATAAATTATATAATAAATAACTTCTTTAGTCAACTTAAAAATATTCATAAAGTTTTTAATATTTTTGGGGTATTACAATGATAAATTCCGAGCCCTCTCAACTTTGCTGTTTATAATCAAATTTCCGTTGAAGTCAGCTGCCGCGTAGTTTTACTATGGAAAGCCCTAATCCCGTTCCATCCACCAAATTCGATCTCGATTTATCCACTCTATAAAATCTTTCTGTTATTCTGCTCAAATCTTTTTCACCTATTCCTATGCCGTCATCTTTCACTGAAATTCTCAATTCCGAGTTATTTTCAACACCGTCTATCCACACATGTCCATTGATTTCATTGTATTTTATCCCATTTTCTATGAGTTTAACATCATTTGCTTAAATCTGTCCAAGCTTCCGTTAAGCTTTATTGATGCGGAAACTTCGTTAAATATGGATACGCCTTTTTCTTCTAGAATAGGTTTTAGAACTTCTGTTATCCTTTCTACAACTTCTTTTACATTTATCTCTTCTTCAACATTTGCTTCTGTATTTTCCACGTCGGACAGAACGAGTATATCATTTATAAGTCTTTTCAGCCTATCAGTTTCTTCAGCCATTATATTTATAAATTTGTTTCTGGTCTCTTCATCTTCAACAGCGCCTGACTGCAACGTTTCTATAAATCCTGAAATTGACGTTAAAGGAGTTTTTAACTCATGGCTTGCATTTGCTACAAACTCCGATCTCATATTTTGAATTTTCTTCGTTTCTTCAAGAATAGACTTCGCTCTTTCTTCAACACTTCTCCTAAAGGACGCCATTACCTCATAAGATATTTTGAACGAAATTCCTACAACGATTAAAATTCCAACACACATTAAAACAGGTTCTCTTTTTAGCAGAACATATACGCAGATCAACAACGCACATGTAAATATCCAAAGTGTCAAATACCGTATTTTCATTTTATCCTGTACCCTCTTCCCCTAATAGTTTCAATGTAATCCTCTCCATCGCCTACGGAATTGAGTTTTTGTCTTATATGTCTTATATGCACATCCACCGTCCTGCTTTCTCCCATGTAATCAATTCCCCAAACTTTGTTCAAAAGCTCATCTCTGGAAAAGGTTTTTCCCACGATTTAGCATCAAAAATAAACAACTCAAACTCCTTAACCGTTAAATTTACTAAATCATTGTTTTATGTAAACTTCTTTTTCTATTTCGTTTAATTTCAGTTTCTTCGTTTCTTTGAAGTCTTTTTCAATTTTCTCCGAGTCATTTCTTCTCAGATGGGCACGTATTCTGGCCATCAATTCCTTTATTCCAAAAGGTTTGGTCATATAATCGTCAGCACCGAAATCCAGCCCCATAACCTTATCTTTTTTTCCTCCCCTTTGGCAGTCAGCATTATTATGGGTACACTTATTCCATCTTTCCTCAGTTCACGACACAATGAAAAAGCCATCTTTCTTGGGAAGCATAACATCTAGCAAAATCAATTCCGGAGACTCTCTATTGCTAAAATCGCACCTTCTATTCCGTCTTTTGCACTCAAAATGCTGAATCCCTCTTTTTCCAGGTTATATTTTATAAGTTCAGTTATATTTATCTCATCCTCAACTATCAATATTTTCTTTTTCATATGTTTATGCTTTCTTTTGCATATCCTCTGATTTTATTTTTTACAGCATAACCCTTTAAAACAGCCTCTGCGATGTTGTTGCAGCTATCCGCAACTCTTTCCAAGTTATGAATTACATCTATATACATGACCGTTGCTACAGGAGAACAAAGGCCTGTCTCCAACCTGTGCATATGCTTTTTTCTCAATTCAATTTCCATCTCGTTCACGTTTTCTTCTTGACTCAAAACGCCTTCTGCTATTTTGTGCTTTCCAGTTTCTAGACATATGAAAGTATCTTCCATCATCTTATCTATGAGACCGAAATAGAAATACACCTCTTTGTACGCCTCATCCGATAAAACGTATTTATTTTTTGTCTTTTCTTGAGCAAGGGCGACTATATTTTTTGCATAATCTCCTATGTGTTCAATATCACTGGCTACGTGGTATAATGCCGATACCGTCTGTTTTTGATATTCGGTTATGCCTTCACTGGATAGAATCATTGAAAGATACTTTATAGTTTCTTCTCTGAGTTTGTTAACCACCTTGTCGGACTCCATAACTTCTCCAACTTCTTTTACATCTCCCGAAATAAATGCTTTTTTAGCTTTAGTAATCATGTCCGTTACTAAATTCCCACTTCTAACCATCTCTTTTATAGCAAGATGTATAGCGAAAACAGGCTGTCCTATGACCTTTTCATCTAAAAATACCGGCTCATTTTGTAATATTTGTTTATCTTCTCCAGGCACGATTTTAGTAACTATCTTAACTAAGAGCCAAATGAACGGAATAAATAATAATGTACAAACGACGTTGAACAATAGATGTGCATTGGCTATTTCTCTTGCTATCACACCTACTTCAGCACCCTTTGGCGATAACCAATGAACCAGCTTTGATATTTGCGGAATAAACCATATGAAAATCAGCGTTCCTCCAAAATTAAATATAGTGTGTGCCACCGCAGTTCTCTTGGCATTTACCGACGCTCCGACAGATGCCATCAGAGCTGTAATCGTAGTTCCTATATTACTTCCAAACAAAATCGGTAAAGCACCCGTCAACCCTATTACAGATGTAACACCGTCCGGGCCCGGAGTCGCTGCTAAATTTTGTAGAACTGCAATCACTGCCGATGACGATTGAATTACCATAGTGGATATTATCCCCAATAACACTCCTAAAATTGGAATATCCGATACCTTAAGCATTAAATCTGTAAAGGCTTGTGCATTAGCGAGAGGCTTCATTACGTCGCCCATGGTATTTATTCCTACAAAAAGCAATCCAAAACCAAATGCTATCTCTCCGATATCTCTGATTTTTTCCTTATGTTTTAGAAAGAACATCATTATAAATCCAACGAATACAAAAATCCACGCATAATCGCCTATATTGAAAGCTATCAGCTGTGCCGTTATGGTAGTACCGATATTTGCACCTAAAATTACACTTATAGCTTGAGGTAACTTCATCAGTCCTGCGCTTACAAAACCGATTACCATAACTGTAGTGGCGCTGGAACTTTGTAAAACTGCCGTAGTTAATGCTCCTGCTAAAACGCCGAAGACGGGATTTGCTGTAAGCATTGCCAGAATATTTCTCATCTTGTCTCCGGCAGATTTTTGTAATCCTTCCGACATTAAGTTCATCCCGAAGATGAATACTGCCAGCCCACCCAGAAGTGTTGCTACCGTAGTAAAAATACTAATTTCCATCATTATCCTCTCAAATTACAAGCTATAACTATCGCTCAGTTTAATATTATATCATATGAAGTTATCAGGTGTGACAGGTTTTTTTATTTTATATGAGAAAATTCTATTTAAATAAACTCAAACAAAAAGGATATTGAAGCATCCAATATCCTCCTTAATATTTTGAAATTACATACTTTTTCATAGTAATTGATACGACTAACATCTCTAAAAATTATTCTCTGCTCTATTCCAATTCGTTTAAACTCTTGTAGTATTTTTCTTTTTTTAACTACATTTACAATCACAATGCAGATAATCGAAGCTGCCAACACCTGTAATACAACCACAAAAACCACAATGGTAGTCTTTGGAGTTCTCAATATCTGTTCAAGTTTCGTCGGCTGCTTTTTCCTCTATTTTTTTCAACCGCCAAGTCCTCTTTGACCTCTTCCTTATCCACAATTTCCTGCTTCTCAACCTTTTTCGCTTCGGCACTCAACACAAACCTGAATGTGCGTTAAACTCTGAATTATCCGTCATCGCTCTAAATGCGGTTAAGATGGAAAAATCATAAGAATAATTAAAGTTCTCAATAATATCCTATTCTTCATTGAACTTCCTTTCTACTCTCTAATGAAATTATAACCGATTTTTTTCCATTAGTCAAAGGAATTTTTAAATTTACCTGTTTTAAAAGCATCTATGACATAGCTTTCAGCATCTTTCAATTTTTCAGGATCATTCCCCCAAAGCGTTGCGATTATATCATTTTTCGAAAAGAGTCACCGGTCTTTTTCTCAAAGTCACACCTGCGGAAAAATCTATCAAATCATCTTTTGCACTTCTTCCCACCTGTTTTAACACTTGCAATCCCAATTTTTTCCGCACTTATTTTCTCTATTACATCATCGATTTCTGAAAGCTGTTTCCCCCTTACATCTCTGCTGTACTTAGGATTCTTCATTATGTCGTAATCTTCTACAACCTCTTGATTTCCCCCTTGTGCTTTTTATAAAATCTTTAAACTTTTTCAATGCCATGCCGTTTTCTATAGTCTCTTCAGCCAATTTTCTGCCCTCTTCAGCGTTCTTTGACAAATTACATAGGCAGATCATTCTCGATGCGATTTCAATAGATTCTTCGAAAAAGCCTGCCTTTGATATTTCCCTTTAGCACCTCTATCGCCTCTATAATTTCATTTCTATTTCCTATCTCCATCCCTAAAGGTTCCGACATATCCGAATATACCAATTGAACTTTTTTTCCTTTTCTCTCTGCGATGTTCTTCATTACATCTCCCAAATTATGGGCATTTTTCAACAATTTCATCAGTGCACCGTCTCCATACTTAATATCCAGCACAATTGCATCTGCATTGGATGCCAATTTTTTACTCATTATGCTGGAAGCTATCAAGGGTATTGTGTCGACCGTTGCGGTAACGTCTCTAAGAGCGTAAATCAACTTGTCCGCTTTGACTATATCATCTCTCTGTGAAATTAAACTAAATCCTACAGTTTTAACATTTTTTTGAAACTCTGCCAGAGAAATATCCGTATTAAACCCGGGAATCGCCGTCAATTTGTCTATTGTCCCTCCGGTGAATCCCAAACCTCTACCACTCATCTTTACTACTTTGCAACCGACTGCAGCTGCTATCGGTCCGGAAATGATGGATATTTTATCTCCAACTCCTCCTGTGCTGTGCTTATCGACTGTAATTCCTTCAACGCCTGACCAATCCAAAGTATTTCCACTTTCCAACATCGCATCTGTTAAATAGAAAATTTCGTCTTCATTCATATTTTGAAAGTAAAGAGTCATTAAAAAAGCCGACATCTGATAATCCGGAATTTCACCTTTTACATATCCGTTTACAAGATAGCGGATTTCATCTTCGGTTAGAGACTTTCCATTTCTCTTCTTTACAATTATGTCGTACATCTTCATAGTGAACCCTCTATTCGCCTAAAAACTAATTCCATCAATCAAAAATTTCGCTTAGGAGCTCTTTCCCAATCCTGTTTTATCTACATTAAAGTACTCAGATGCTGTAGCTGATATATCTGCAAATGTATCTCTTATTCCCAAGTAATTATTTTCTTTGATGTTTTTGCCGTACACCAATAGAGGAATATTTTCTCTAGTGTGATTAAATCCTTTGAAACATGGATCATTTCCGTGATCTGCAGATATTATCAAAATATCATCATCCCTTAAATTTTTCATTATCTCAGGGAATTCTGAAATCGAATTGCTCCAATGCCTCCCCGTAACCTCTCGGATCCCTTCTATGTCCATATTTGGAATCAAAATCGACCAAATTTACAAATATCAAACCCTCAAAATCCATTTTCAATGCTTGTATGGTCTTACTTATTCCATCGTTATTGTCCTTTGTCGTAACCCTCTGAGTAATTCCCCTGTTATTGAAAATATCCGCTATTTTCCCTATGGCATATACCTCTTTTCCGGAATTTTTTAAAATGTCTAACAACGTTGTTCCATGAGGGTCAAGGGCATAGTCATGTCGGTCAGGGGTCCTTACAGGTTTTCCATTTACTCTACGATACGGCCTTGCAATCACCCTGTCACACTGCCATTCTCCTATGAGCATCTCTCTTGCAATTTGGCAAATTCTGTAGAGTTCTTCCAACGGAATGATATCCACATTTGCTGCAATTTTGAAACACGCTGTCCGCAGAAGTGTAAACTATTATATTTCCTGTTTTTTTCGTGTTCTTCTCCAAGTTTCTCTATGATCTCCACACCTGATATGGATATATTTCCCATGGTCTTTCTGCCGATTCTCTTTTCGAATTCTTCTATGAATTCCTTCGGAAATCCATCTGCATAAGTTTTGCTTGGTACGCTCGTCTCCAAACCGGCTATTTCCAAATGCCCCGTCGTGGTATCTTTTCCTTTGGACAATTCCGACATCTGCCCATAAGACCCTATTATCTTTTCCGGCATTTTGATTTTCGCCTGCTGTGCTATAGGCAGAATTTTTTCCAGATTTAAAATTCCCATAGATTTCAGATTATCAATTTTCAATCTCGGATTTTCCCTTATAATACTTCCCAGAGTATTGGACCCCATGTCACCAAACTCATCGGCATCTTTCCCATAACCGACTCCTACGCTATCCATTATAATAAGTACTATTCGCTTTGACATAAATCCTCCTTTCAGATTACATTTAATCGATTTTTATCATATCCACTGATTGATTCTCATATGTTCACGACATTTTCCCTATCACTTATCATTGAATTTTGTAAGGATTGCCATCTATTGCATCAAACGAAATCAATTTATACGAAACTCCATTGAAGCTGATCGATTCTCTATTTTTTTTTGCGTCCTCATTATGTAAATGCCCGTAAAACACCCTTTTAACACCATATTTTTCAAAAAGTTCGGTAAATCCCGAACTTTGTTTTTTGTCGTTAGTAGGAGGATAGTGTAAAATACCTATTATTTCAAATTTCTCGTCACGACAATCCACTGACATATTTTTCATCTCATATGCTTCTCTTAATGAATTTTCCAGTCTTAGAAGCTCTCTTTTATATATTTTATCATCACTTGATGTAAATCCCTCGCTTCCCGGGCAATTCCATCCGCGACTCCCGCAAATGAAAACGTCGTCTGCAAAACAACATCGGTTTTGTACAAATATCATATCATCAAATAACTTATTCAGTTTTCCGATACCGCTCCACCACAAGTCGTGATTTCCTTTAAACAGTATCTTCTTCCCTGGAAGATTATGAATCCACATCAGATCTGTCATCGCTTCGGGTAACTTCAATCCCCACGAGATATCTCCGGCGATAATTACCGTATCCTCTGAAGAAATATTTTTCCTCAGTTTCTTTCAAAGAGTCTGCAGTGTTTTTCCCATATACCTCCAAAGATGTCCATGGATTTATTCACTTTTTCATCTAATGATAAATGAAGGTCTCCAATTACAAATATTCCCATCGTTCTCCCATTTTTATTTTACTATGTCTTTAAAATCTTCTTGTTCAATCTGATCAAACTTAGGCTCCTCTATATCTTTTAGTGCCTTGTTTATTTTTCTCGTCCTTGCTCCAACCAATTTATCAAATTCTTCATTCACTTTAATTATCTTTTGCTGTATATTTCCTATTATATCCTCAAACTTTCCAAATTCCTGTTTGGTTTCCGCTAAAATTTTCCATACTTCTCCACTCTGTTTCTGAATAGCGAGAGTCTTGAATCCCATTTGTAAGCTATTCAACAAAGCTGCCATGGTCGTCGGCCCTGCAACGTTTATCTTATATGTTCTCTGCAATTCTTCAACCAAATTTCTTCTCACCACTTCTGCATAAAGTCCCTCAAAAGGCAGGAACATAATTGCAAAATTGGTGGTATGAGGTGGTGCTATATATTTTGAGGAAATATCTTTTGCAGCATTTTTTATAGCTGTCTCAAGATTTTTCACCGCATATTCAATTTCTTCTTTATTCCCATTTTCGTAGGCATCGACAAGATTTCCATAAGCATCACCCGGAAATTTTGCATCTATCGGCAAATATACCTTCCCATTTCCTATACCCGGCATTTTTATTGCAAATTCTACCCTTTCCCTGGAATTTGGTCTAACCGCAACATTTTCCTCATACTGCCCAGGTGATAGAATTTCTGACAAAATTGCTCCCAGCTGAATTTCTCCTAAAATTCCTCTGGTTTTCACATTTGATAATACTTTTTTCAAATCTCCAACACCTGTTGCTAAATTTTGCATTTCTCCAAGTCCCTTATGCACTTGCTCCAATCTCTCTGCAACCTGCTGAAAGGATTTCGTAATTCTATCTTCCAATGTTTTTTGTAACTTTTCATCAACTACGTTTTGTATTTTATCCAATTGCGATGTAAGTGTCATCTGGATTTTCTGCAGTTTATCATCATTGTCTCTCGTGATTCTCTCCATTTTTGTAGCTACATCACTTAACCTTACATCCTGAATTTGTGCCATCTTATCATGACTTGCGACCATGATGTTAGATAATGTCGCAATATTGGATTGAACGGCTTCTACGGTTTCTCTTCTCATGCTCTGCAATTCCTGAGATACTTGCTTTTTCATATTTGCGGAATTAAAATACACCATAGTTGAAACCACTGCAACTACCACTGATATTATTAAAACTATAACCAATAAAAAATCCATAATCTCCCCTTTGCGTTAAATGTTCTACTCACCTATAATATCTTGCACAACCTGACTTGCGATAATCAATCCTGCCACAGACGGTACAAACGAAATACTGCCCGGCGGAGTGTGTTTTACTTTAGCTTCTTCTGTGGAAAAAACTATTTTTGTATTTTCAATTCCCCTTTTTCTAAGCTCTTTTCTCATAGTCCCAGCCAGAGGACAAACTTTACTTTATAATATCTATTTTTATTTCCAAGGGATTCAACTTGTTTCCCATTCCCATGGAAGATATAACCGGTATTCCCTCTTTCTCACATCGCTGTATTATCGACAACTTTCCTCTTACAAAATCTATGGCATCTACGACATAGTGACAATTTTCCAGCGGAACTTCGCTTATGGAATTTTCATCTATAAATTTCTTTATACAGCGAATTTTTTTACATGAGGGTTTATGTCGCACATTCTGTCTTTTAGAACCTCAACTTTATCCATTCCCACAGTTGAATTAAGGGCTATAATCTGTCTATTTACATTGGTTACGTCAATTTTGTCAAAATCTATTAAGATAATTTCTCCAATCCCGGCTCTACAAAAAGAGCTTCGGCGGCAAATCCACCCTACTCGCACGACTCCAAACACGGCAATTTGGGAATTTTTAATTTTTTTCTAATTTCTCACTACCTATTAAAATTTCCGTTCTGCTATACATGTCCATTTGCCTATCCTCTAACAATTTCTGACAACTTTTGAAATCACACTTCCGTCATAGCCCAAATAGCTGAGTCTCCTCATAAGTTTTTCCTTGCTTTTTCGCAATTCTTTTTCGTCTTCTGCAGCTTCCATCTTCTTGAAAACCTCATCTCTCTCCAAAAGAGCATTTTTCAATTGTATATCTTCTAAATTCACATTTTCAAGTTGTTCAAACTGATAGAATCCATCTTCTATATTGAACTTGGACACACCTCTTTTTCAATTCCATGTCTATTTTGAATTTGCCATACCTTCTGTCCAAAAGCATATGTCAGATAATCACAAACGTACTGAATGTCATTTATAAACCCGGCTTTTATTATTACATTCACAGCTTCATCTATCTCTTCTAAAACAAATTTCTTTCTTATCAAATAATCTCTGACTTCCTTTTCCGTTCTCGGTTTTATACGATAAATATTTAATTGCACATTCTTTTGCATTTCTACTGATTTTCCCATTTTTAATCCACTTCAAATAACTTTATAAGTTCACAAAGGTTTATATTTATTTCTTCATCACTGAGAGTTCTATAGCTATACAACATTGGAAGTTGTCATCCAACATAACTCCCTGCAGCACACTCCACCCTAACTCTGAAACTATACTATTTTCTCTCACCACTTCATATTTTTTTATTTTTGAGAAAAGATGCTCCTCCATTTAACTTAACTATGGCTTCTTTCATAGTCCATATTCTGTAAAACTCTTTCTTTAATTCTTTTATCACTATCGCACTCTTTCAAAAATTCGATTTCATTTCTTGTAAAATACCTGCTTGCAAATTTCATGAAATCAATCTTTTTCTTCACCTGAACATCTATGCCAACATCTCGTCTCCAAATTGCACAAATCCATAAATTTTCACTGTGACTTATGTTAAAAATGCATATGATTATTTTTCAATATACGGTTTTACCCTTTTCAGTTTTTAAAAATTTTAAAGTTATCAAATCACAATTTTCATCTATGTTTCCCGTTTTTATAATGGCTAAATGCACGAAAGAGCATATTTTTTCTTGTCCATCGGAGAGATCTTTTTATTGAATTTTCTAAACACATATACATTCATCGCAAAATATTTTTCCCACTTATTTCATTCGTATAACAAGGACATTATAACCTAATCTCACAAGTTTAACAACTTGCACATTTTTCATTCAAATAAATGCGTTGAAATTTCAACAGCTATATATGATTTTATCTTTGAGCACCGCAAAAGATTGTTATCGAAAAACGCTCAAAATGATATGCATACGTTCACTTTGAGCATTTCTTTAAAATTTCAATCTTTATATTCAAAAAGTATCGCAACTATATTGTTCAACATGTGCATTGACCATGAATATGATAAATTATCTTTTGATTTTTATGTATAAAATTGTAATGGTAACACTAGTCGGGAAATATATCAAAATATCTTCGACTTTTGTTTACATGAATGAATATAAATGCTCCCAGAGAAAATATTACGGTTACTTTTCTGATAAGTGATTCCTTCTTCTCATCACCTTTTCCAAATTTCTTTTTCAACGCTGCTGATAATGATGTAATTAAAATTTTCCGAAAAATCACTTCTTCTACCAACGGCACTAAAAAGCTATCACTACAACTGTATGAAGCAAATCCGCATTTCCATAGCTCTCTATTAAAAGCTTTCTCATTTTCCGGGTTTGCAGTTCAAAGCTCATGACCAGTATGCTCGTGATAAATAATGTCAAGAGCATGGATAAAATGATTGTTCCAATTCTAATAACGAATCGTTTTTTAAAATATTTAAAACTTTTTAAAAACTCTTTACCATATGATAGCATAACTGCAACGATTGGCGGAAGATAAATCATCGTCATAATTGAAGATTGATCTTTGGTAAAGTTAAAGATGTACAATGCTATCACTTCCACAGTCGGTGGAAAGATTATGAAGAAAAATAAATACTCATGCAGACAATATCTCTTATATGATTATTCTGCACTGAATTTCCGCAATTTTCTCCTTCATTTATATTCATTCAAGCTCCCCTTTATGCTTTTAATTTATAACAGAACACCCTAGATGATCTACACCACCCTAAGTGCTCTGATCGAAATCAAAATTTCGCTTTTATTTAGTTTCATACTGAATTTTTTCTTCAATTTCTTTTAACAATTTTTCTTGAACTCTTCTATGCTCAATTCTCCAATCTCTCCCAAAATGTTATGCCTTAAGGATAGGGTATCGGATTGCTCTTCTCTTTGCCCTATTACGCCTATATAAGTCACTCTTTCATTTCTGGCTTCACGCAACTTATACCCTATCTTCTCATTTCTTACGTCAAGTTCCACTCTAATCCCGGCACCTTCAAGCTCCTTGGCAACCTTCTCTGCGTAAGGTGCAAACTTTTCTGTTACAGTTAACAGTTTAACCTGAACCGGTGCGAGCCACAATGGAAATTTTCCTGCATAATGTTCTGTTAAAATACCTATGAATCTTTCAATTGATCCGAATATTACTCTATGGACCATAACCGGAGTATGTCTTTCTCCATCCGCCCCTACGTATGTAACATCAAATCTTTCCGGCATCTGGTAATCCAGCTGAACCGTTCCACACTGCCACGTCCTGCCTATGGAATCCTCAAGATGAAAATCCAATTTCGGACCGTAAAAAGCTCCATCACCTTCATTTACTACATAATCCAATCCCATTTCTTCCATAGATTCCCTCAGAGCATTTGTGGCTTTATCCCAGAGCTCTAAAGTTCCGATAAATTTTTCTTCCGGTCTTGTGGATAGCTCAACATGATATTTAAATCCAAAAATTTTATACACATAATCAATAAATGAGATTACCTTTTTAACTTCATCTTTTATCTGTTCGGGTGTCATGAATATATGAGCGTCATCTTGTGTAAACGTCCTCACTCTCATTAAACCGTGCAACGCTCCCGATAATTCATGCCTATGAACCTGACCGAGCTCACCCATTTTTATGGGTAGATCTCTATAGCTGTGAAGCTTTCTTTTAAATGTTAACAGTGCACCGGGACAGTTCATCGGTTTAACCGCATAGTTTTCATCATCTATTGTTGTAAAATACATATTATCTTTGTAATTGTCCCAATGACCTGATGTATGCCAAAGTTGTTCATTTAAAATTATCGGTGTCTTTATTTCCTCATATCCTCTTTTTATGTGCTCTTCTCCTAAAATTTTTCAAGCTCATTTCTTATTATCATACCTTTCGGCAAGAAGAATGGAAATCCGGGTCCCTCCTCAAAGATAGCGAATAAATCCATTTCTCTTCCAATTTTTCTGTGATCTCTTTTCTTCGCTTCTTCCATTTTACCAATGTATTCATCAAGCTCTTGCTGAGATGGAAAACTCGTTCCGTAAATTCTCTGCAGCATCTTGTTATCCGAATTTCCTCGCCAATATGCACCTGCTACGCTAGTCAACTTAACAGCTTTTATATTGCTCGTTTTTTCCATGTGAGGACCTGCACACAAATCTACAAAATCACCCTGTTTATAAAAGGAAATTATCTCTCCATCCGGCAAATCTTTAATAAGTTCAATTTTATAATCTTCATTTCTATCCTGCATAAACTTTATAGCCTCTTCTCTGGGAAGCTCAAACCTTTCCAATGGATATCCTGCCTTGATGATCTTTTTCATTTCTTTTTCGATTTTCCTCAAATCATCTTCTGTAAATTTGTGTTCAAGATCTATATCGTAGTAAAATCCATTTTCAATTGCCGGACCTATTGCCAGTTTTGCTTCCGGCCAAATAGTTTTAATAGCCTGTGCCATTATATGAGAGCTGGTATGTCTATATGCCTCTCTGACAGCCGCATCGCTAAAATCTATCTTTTTGCTTGACATCTTTATTTCCTCCTTTTATCTCTTTATTATGCCTGTTACACTTCATAAAGTGCCAAATCGATTAGCATATCAATCAGTTTTTCATATGTAAGACCCATTGATTCCCACATTTTAGGATACATGCTCGTCTTGGTAAATCCCGGCATGGTATTTATTTCATTAAATATGACTTCATTATTTTCAGTTAAAAAGAAGTCTATCCTCGCCAATCCTCTACACCTGAGCTCTTTGTAAATGAACTCCGCTTCTTCTCGAATTTCTTTTTTGAATTCCTCGCTTATGTAGTCAACCATTCGTGTTTTAGATTCTCCCGGAATGATATTTCGCCCTCGTAATCGTATATTTCTACATTTGAAGATATAACTTCACCCGGATTTGTACTTTTGATCTTTAGATTTCCTAAAACTCCTACTTCTATTTCTCTGCCCACTACTCCTTTTTCGACAATAACCATATCATCCATCTCAGCCGCAAGCCTTATAGCATCGAAAAGAGCATCCTTATTTTTAACTTTTGTAATGCCCACCGAAGATCCTCCGTTGGCAGGTTTTACAAATAGAGGATAATCATCCTTTAATTTTTCATGAATCTCATTTAAGACTCCCATAGGATTTGTCATAAATTCTCCTCTGGAAGCTGCCACATATTTTGTTTGTAAAATTTTTCCCGTGTTTTCGATGATTCTTTTGGTCATCACTTTATCCATACACACTGCTGACGACATAGTCCCGCATCCTACATATGGAATTCTCATAATTTCCATCATTCCCTGTATTGTTCCGTCTTCCCCATTTTGTCCATGAAGAATAGGAAATATACAGTCTACAGTAAAAATTCTCGTTGCTGTATCCTCGAATTTTCCGACTCTACGATTTTGCTTCCTATCAATACAACTTCTTCACCGAATTTGACTGAAATGTTTAAATTGGTTTCTCGATCAATCCAGCTTCCTTTTTCAATTTCATCAGGACTCGCATCCGTCCATAGCCACTGACCGGTTTTTGTAATACCTATAGTATTTATTTGATACTTGTCGCGATTTATTACTCTCAATACCGATGCTGCAGAAATACATGATACCTCGTGTTCCGTTGATTTACCTCGAATAATATGAGTATGTTCATTTTTCTTTTGCCTAATTTATCTATCTTGCCCATTTTATGTCTCTCCAATCTTTAAAATCTCTACATAAAAATTTCATACTACTTTTTAATTTTACATATATATTGACATTATAGCAAATAAATCTTCCAATTTTTTATTTATTATATAATTCTATCGCTTTATCGATATTTCCATCGAATATCCCGTTTTTAAGCAGTATGCCTCGCTTGCAAAACTCTTTTGCGGTACTTACGGAATGTGTTACAAAACAACAGTGTGACATCGTCATCAGACATTATTTCGCTGACTTTTTCACATTTCTTTCTGAAGTCTACATCTCCTACGGATAAAGCTTCATCTATAATTAAAATTTCAGGCTTTTATATTAACATTTACCGAAAATCCCAGTCTTGCTTTCATACCGGACGAATAGGTTCTGACCGGCTGGTCAATATAGTCGCTCAATTCGGCAAATAATTCTATATCTTTTTCTACTTCCTTTATTTCCTCTTCTTTTAAACCGAGTAACCTTCCTCGCAGAAATATATTTTCTCTTCCCGTCAATTCCGGATCAAATCCTGATGTCAACTCAAGCAATGCACTTACTCTTCCATCTACGCTCACTTCTCCGCTGCTGGGATAAGTAACCCCGTTATCATCTTCAATATCGTAGATTTTCCGGCACCATTTTTACCGAACAGCGCCACAGCGTCACCTTTATTTATTCCAAATGAAACATCGTCCACAGCTTTTTCCTTGTGAGGAATTTTTTTGAAAAAAACTGATAACAGTCGTTTTTCACTTGAATACAATTTATATATTTTGGTTACACTTTTTAAACTCAATTACTGCTCTGTCTTTCGTCATATTTCCTCCGACTCTTACTGGATTATATCATTGCTAAAATTCTTTTAAATTATAATACATCCGGCATTTCTTTTTTCATTTTTTTAAACACTCTAACCGCTGCACACCACATTATCAACGTTTCTGCCAAAAATAATCCCAGCTCCGCGGGGGATTGATAAAACCACTTGTGATGTACAAAACAATTCCTATATCCTTCAACTACGAAAGTAACCGGATTGGCCATAAGTATTCTTCTCGCCCAAACGTTTTCTATTGTCGAAATCGGAAACATCATCCCTGACATCCAAAACAATGCTGTTGAAAAAGCCTTTACCAAATTGGTAAAATCTTTGCTCATGGCACCCAAGACCGATGAAAACAAGCACCAACCTGTCATCATCACAAACATCAACAACATATAAAAAGGCAGCTGTATGTAATATACCGAAACACCTTTTCCTGATAGTATATACACTATCATAACCAAAGATACCAAGACGCATTGAACGACAATATGAGACAGACTGAAAAACGTAGGTATAGTCGATGTAGGAAATTTCATTTTAGTTATTAAAAATGTGTATCTTCTCATCGCAGTAGGACCGCTGTTCCACATTTCACTTATGTAAAACCAGCATACCATTCCTGCAATTAACCACAAAATAAATGGAAATCCGTCGATTCCCGCTTTTTTCCTCAAACCGAAAGAAAACGCAAACCAATATATGAATATTGTAACTATGGGTTTGATAAAAGCCCATGCCCATCCTAAGGCAGCTCCGCTGTAGGTTTTCTTTAAATCCGATTTTGCCAAATTAAAAATTTGATGACGCCACGTTATGTGTTCTTTGATTATATTTTTAATTTCCATTTAACATCTCCTTGAACTTTTCAACTCTTTTTACTACGTCATCTGCCGCAAACACGGATGAGCCTGCTACCAGGATATCGGCTCCCGCTTTTACTAATTTCCTGCCATTTTCCAAGTTCACTCCGCCATCTACTTCTATTACAAAATTATACCTGTTTTCTTCTCTTATCCTTTTCAGCTTTCGTATCTTTTCCAGACTGGATTCTATAAACTTCTGCCCTCCAAACCCAGGATTTACAGACATCACCAAAACTAAATCCACGTATTCTAAGATATTTTCCAAAGACGAAATCGGTGTCGCCGGATTTATCGAAACTCCTGCCTTTATTCCCTTGCTTTTAATGTGATCTATAGTCCTATGAAGATGCATACACACTTCCTGATGAACTGTTATGTATTCCGTATTCTCTGTCACGAATTCATCTATATATCTGTCCACATTCTCTATCATCAGGTGGACATCAAAAGGCATTTTCGTTTTACCTAAAAGGCTTTTCATAACAACTGCACCGTAGCTTATATTAGGTACAAAATGCCCATCCATGACATCTACATGTATTATATCCGCCCCTGCTTTTTCTATAGTGGAAATCTCTTCTCCCAACTTTGAAAAATCCGCCGATAATATTGACGGAGCTAATCTACTCATAATTTCCTTCCTTTTTCTGTGAATTAAACGATCTCATTCTAAAACTTTCTTTTTTCCTTTTCCATTATCTCACTGAGCTGCATCTTGTACGATTCATATCTGCTCTTATGAATTTGTCCGCTATTTAGAGCCTCTATTACTCTACATTCAGGTTCATTTATGTGCATACAATCTCCAAACCTGCACTCTGTTCCAATTTTATCTATTTCTGTGAAATAATTTTTAAAGATGTACTTTTGATGTCTATCAGATCAAAAGACGTAAATCCAGTGTGTCATAAATTAACGTATTTTTCATTTAATTGAAAGATTTCAACATGTCTTGTGGTATGTTTTTCCTCTCTTGTTTTTACTTATACTTCCGATTTCAAGATCCAATTTGGGATTCAGCGCATTTATTATTGTCGATTTTTCCTACTCCTGACGGTCCTGCAAAAGCCACTTTTTTTACCCGTCAGTTTCCTCTTTAGGTAATCCATACCTTTTTCCGGCAATTCCGCTAATCAAAATTACCGGACATACATTTTTATAAATATCCTTGATTTTATCAATATCTTCACCTTCTGCTTCATCAATTTTTGTTTATGCATAACAACACATCTACCCCATGTTCTTTCGCCACAACCATAAACTTATCTATGATGTACGGATTCGCTTTCGGAGAAGACGCTGATGCTACTATAACTATAACATCAACATTTGAAACGGGTGGTCTTACAAATGAATTCTTTCTTTTTCAATTTTTTTCTATTACACCCTCTTTACCATCTATAACATCCACCTCAACGACATCTCCTACGCACGGAGTAATACCTTGTTTTTTTAATATTCCTCGTGCTTTACAACAATAGATTTCACGTTTTAGCGATGTGCCGTCATCTGATATGACGTGTACATAATAAAATCCACCGATACCTTTAAAAATTATTCCTCTTTTTATTCACTATGAAAATTTAACCTCTTTTCTTAAGACCTCAACGCCGTCAAATCTAACTGAAATCACTCCTCTACCGGTTCCTTCAATAGTGACCATTTCCTGCCCATTTTTCCTGTACTTCTTTTTATTTACTACATGTCTGTTCTTACCGGCTTCATCCGACACCACTATATCCAAGATAAACGTATCCGATTTAGCTTCATCTAAAGGAAGATATATATTTACTTTACCTATCTCCCCTTTATTTATTTTAATGTCAACGGTTTCATTTTTTTCAACCTTAGTTCCGCTATTATATGATTGCCAGATAATTTGATCTTTTCCGTACTCATCCGAAACTCCTTCAGTCACCTTACCGAGTTTTAATCCCAGATTTTCGAGTGATTTTTTTGCAGCTTCTTTAGTCATGCCCAACAAATTCGGTACTTCCACCTTTTCCTTGCCGCTTCCATCGCTTACGACTATATTTATGCTCGTAACTCCACTTGCTTTGGCTCCTGCCTTAGGCGATTGCTCAATTACAGTGCCTTTTGGCTTGTCGCTCGCCTTTTCACTCACCGTTCCAATTGAGAATCCGTATTCTTCTGCCATTTGTTTTGCTTCATCTTGAGTTTTTCCAATCAAATTAGGCACTATTCCCTTTAACATTTCCTTTGGAAATTTTTAACCTTTATTATTTCACCTTTTGCAACCTTTGTGCCGGCTTCAGGATTTTGACTTATTATCCCATCTCTTTTCACCTTATCCGACTCTTCATATCCGTCTACCTCAATCTTCAGATTTACTTCCTTGACTTTTTGTTCCGCCTCTTCCAAAGTCATCCCTTTCAAATCAGGGACTTCTATGTTTTTCTTGCTTCCAAAGACGAATATGCTGCCGATGATTCCGACAACTATCACCGCCAAGGCTACTATTCCTATAATCTTTTTTTCTATTTCTGCCTCTCTTATTTCCACTCTTGTTTTTGGTGGATCTCATATTGGTTCCCGAAGGATTATATTCCATTTTTGAATTGACGTTTTCTCCGTATCCATCGTTAATACCTTCTGAATACCCCGCATTATCAATCGCATCGTTTCTCCTGTACACGGAAGTGTCTCCCATAACTCTCCCCACGACTGTAACATTGTCCAAAGCTTCTAAAATTTCTCCAAAGGAATGAAATCTCGATTCCGGATTTTTCCGTAGCCTTTAAAAACTATTTTTTTCCAAATTAGGTGGAATGTTATGATTATATACAGAAGGAGGTGTAATCATTTCATTTATCTGCATCAATGCCACTGTCACCGGATTATCTCCATCAAAAGGAACCTTACCTGTAAGCATTTCAAAAAGCAGTATCCCAAACGAATATATATCCGATTTTTCATCAACCTTTGCACCTTTTGCCTGCTCAGGAGAAAAATAATGTACAGATCCCATCACCTGCTCTTTCGATGAATCCACAATAGTAGTATCGGACACAGCCTTTGCTATTCCAAAGTCGGTGATCTTTAGCACTCCTTCGCTTGTAACCAGTATATTATGGGGTTTTACATCTCTGTGTATAATTCCATTTTTATGAGCGGCCCATAGCCCTTGAGCTATTTGCTTTGCATAGTCTATGGCTTCCTTGTAGTTCAATGGAGCCCTTTCATCTATCACTTCGCTCAGGGTCTTTCCATCAACCAATTCCATCACTATATAATTTACATTTCCTTCCTGCCCTACATCGAAAATACTTACGATGTTTTGATGGGACAAACTGGCTGCCGCATGAGATTCTCTTCTAAAGTTTTCTACAAATTTTATATCTTTTGTAAATTCAGGCTTCAAGATTTTAACCGCGACAAATCGCTTTAAAAGTCTACATTTAGCCTTGTATACTACCGCCATTCCTCCATCACCGATTTTTTCAATCAGTTCATATCTTCCGGCAATAACGTTTTTATTATCCATTTTGGAATCCCCCCTCTATTTTCAAGCAAACAACCGTGATATTGTCTTTTCCCCCATGTGCATTTGCTCTGCTCAGAAACTGTTCTGCCAATTTCGACATATCTTTTTCATGTTTGATTAAATCACAAATTTCATTTTCATCAACTTCGTTATAAAGACCATCTGTACACAATAGCAACACGTCATTTTTTCGCAATTTTTCAATGTAATAGTCGGCTTTGACCGGATACTCAACTCCCAGTGCCTTCGTTATCTTATTGCTTTCCTCATGATTTATCGCATCTTCCTTTGTTATTGCTCCTTTTTTTACAAGAAGATTTACGTAACTGTGATCTTCCGTTATCTGTCTCAGCTCTCCATCTCGGAAAATATATGCCCTACTATCACCTGCATTGGCAAAGTACGCTTTATTACCGTTTATGTAGCACATCACCAGAGTGGTTGCCATTCCGACATTCTCCGGAGCCTCTATAGCTCTGTGTATTATTCTTATATTGGCAGCTTCAACACAACTTTCCAAATATTTTAAAATGCTGTTTTCTTTTCTTTTTCTAATTGGCTTCTGTTTTATCATTTCCGCTATTTCAGACACTGCCATTCCACTGGCAGTCTGTCCTGAATTATGACCGCCAACTCCATCCGCCACTATGAAAACACCTTCTTGAGGCAAAATGAAGCACGAATCCTCATTGCTCTCCCTTTTCATACCTTTGTGGCTTTTAAACCCTACTCTTGTCATATCTACGCCTCTTTCACAATCTTTGCGATAAAAAAACCGTCCGTATCATCTCTGTTTGGCAACAAAAGAATTTTCTTTTCCAATTTGAAATCGATATTTTCTTTCAAAAACCTTTCAACTATAGCTTCATTCTCATCTCTATTGATAGTGCATGTGCTATACAATAAAATTCCGTCTTTTTTCAAATACTTTGCCGAAGCTCGTAAAATTTCAAACTGTATTTCATATAATTTTTTGATTTCTTCACTGTTTTTCCTATATTTTATTTCAGGTTTTCTGGCGATTACACCTAATCCTGAACACGGAACATCACATAAAACTCTGTGACATTTCTCTACTAAATCCGCTTCGGGCTTTGTCCCATCCCACAATGATGCCTGTACATTGCTAAGTCCCAATCTCTTAGCTTCATTTTTCGATTTTTTTAATTTTTGTGCATGTATATGTCCCTGCTGTAAACCATCCCGGTATTTTTTTCATTCTTTCGGCTATTGCAAAAGTTTTTTTCCACCGGGTGCTGCACACATCTACGACGCACAGGTTTTTTCTATTTCCATCTCTTTTATCAAAATCTGTGAAGATTCATCCTGTACTGAGTAAAATCCTCTTTCGTATAAGCTGTTATCAATCAAATTTTTACCAAATAGTTTGAGTGCCGTATCAGTCCTTTCACTTGCGACACTTTCTATGCCCATAGCTTTTAATTTTTTTCTGTAATTCATCTCTTGAAATCTCATTCAGGTTGGTCCTCACAAAAAAATTCGGATGCCTATTCAGTGATTTTTAAAAATATTTTTCAGTTTCAACTAATCCGAATTGATTGACAAATAGCTTCAAAATCCACGTTTCAAAGGAATATTTTATTTTTCCAAAAACTAATTATATCACTGATTTCCTCACTTTTTGGGAACAGGATTTAAATTTTTCCTTCTCTTGCATATCTCTGTAAAATTGCATTCACAAATTTATCTCTTCCTTTTGCAAATTTCTTTGCAATTTTTTACAGATTCGTTAACCACAGTATATGACTTAATTGAATTCATATACTCTAGCTGATATATTCCGCTTCGCAATATTGTTAAATCCTGCGGTCTGACATCTTTTTATCTTTCCCCTTATCAATCTGCTTATTTTTATAATCCAAAAGATATTTATTTTCCAACACTCCATAAACTATTTCCCTTACGAAAGCCGGTTTTGTCGGCTCATTTTTATCTATTATATTGTTCGTAGCTATGTTGGAGTATTGCCTTTTCTGCTCAACAGCCATAAGAATATCATACACCGTTTTTAAATTTATATCTAATTTATTTTCCAATCCATCATCCTCACAAGAGTGCAAATATCGCTACATCGTCACATGTATGCAGTTCCTTTTAATTTTACATACCTTTCAAACTTAATTCTTCATTCAGTTTCTACCTCTTATCGCAAGCAGCCTTAGAAGCTGAATCACCGATACAGCCAATGCCGCTACATATGTCATAGCCGCAGCTCCCAGTACTTTTTTTACTCCTGACTTCTCTTCTCTAAAAATAATCCCCTGTTTTTCCAATTCCACCAATGCTCTTTTACTCGCATCGATTTCGACAGGCAAAGTTACAATATGAAACAAGGTAGTAACAGCGAACATTATTATTCCTAACTCTAAAATTATGTAACTACCTGTGAATGAATTTGATCTCTCCAGTAAAAATCCCACAAAAATTAGTATCCATGCCGTTCTGCTGGCAAAACTCACAGGTGTTGCCAGGGCATCCCTAAATTTAAAAAATACATATCCGTGCTGCTTTTGCAAAGCATGACCTGCTTCATGAGCGGCTATGCTCACAGCGGAAATGCTCTTGCCGTTCACCACATTTTCAGACAGTCTTATTATCTCTTTTCTATGATCGTAGTGATCCGTTAAATCTCCGCCGACAGGTTCAATTCTGATATGACTCAATCCATTTACATCTAAAATTCTTCTCGCTGCTTGCATTCCTGTCATACCTGTTCTGTTATTTATCTGCGAATATTTTCTGAAATTTCTATTTACGTTGTAACTGGAAACCATGGCTAGAATTATCGCTACCAACAATAGCAATCCATAAAGGCTGTAAAAGCCGTATAATCCATATCCGTACATCTTCTTACTTCCTTTCCTTAAGTCAATCGTTTATAAAAATAAATCCAACCCCTCTGAAAGTTAAAATCATCCCAACATACTTCCTATTTCAACATCGTTTCCCTTTATAAAATCCTCTACACTCATCCTTTTTTTGTTAGGTACCTGTACTACCTTAATGAGCAAGCTGCTGCCCTTTGCCGTTGCCACTTCAATTCCGTCGTTTGAAACATTCAATATTCTTCCGGGCGTATTCCCTTTCTGTCTGATACCTTCCAGGGCTTCCGCATCCCATATCTTAAAAACCTCTCCGTTCCTGTATGTATAAGTTCCTGGCCACGGATACAAACCTCTAATCTGTCGTTCCAATTTTTTTGCATCTTTAAAAAAATCCAAGAGTCCATCAGATTTTGACAGCATATCGGCATATGTAACCTTCGACTCATCCTGTTTTTCTATGTTTACCGTATTATTCATTATGTCATCCAAATTATCTATAAGTAAATTTCCACCTATAATTGATAGTTCTCTATGCAAATCTGCACCATTTTTCTTTCCAATCTCAGTACACGACTTGGCGATTACATCTCCGGTATCCAACCCTTCCGACATCTGCATTAAACTTACACCTGTCTCTTCATCGCCTGCCATAATCGCCCTCTGTATGGGTGCAGCCCCCCTCCATCTCGGCAAGATGGAGGCGTGAATATTGATGCACCCCAGTCTTGGAAGCATCAATATTTCACGTGGCAAAATTTTGCCATAGGCTGCCACAACAATCAGGTCCGGACTATATTGTCTCAATTCGTTTATAAATTCTTCATTGTTCTTAATTTTTTCAGGCTGCAAAACTCTAATTTGATTTTTTAATGCAACTTCCTTAACCGGTGAAAATTTTACTTTCTTTCCTCTGTCCTTTGCCATATCAGGCTGACAGACGACATATCCCACCTCGTGTGAGCTCCCTATTAGTTTTTCCAGGGGATATACTGCAAATTCAGGTGTTCCCATATAAACTATCTTCATTTACGCTTACGCTCCTTCAAATTTAAATTCCTGCTGAATCTCTATCTTACTTCACTCATCAACATCGCCGTTTTCTGTGGTTATTTCATGTATATCTATTGCTTTATCAGTATATAAAATTCCATCCAAGTGATCCATTTCATGACTTATCACTATAGCTTCAAAATCTTCAAAAGTCTCCTGATGATATTCTCCATTTCTATCTATATATTTAACCGTAATTTTCTGCGGTCTCTTCACACTACCTACATAATTCGGCACGCTCAAACATCCCTCCTGAGAAATTTGTTCCCCTTCCGAAGATAGTATCACCGGATTTATCAACTCAAAATATCTCTCGGGACTTGGAGCTGCAATACATACTCTTCTTGAGATACCCACCTGTGGTGCTGCAATTCCAACTCCGTTTTCCGATTCCATAGTCTCTTTCATATCATCCAACAGAATCGTTATTCTCTCAGTTACTTCCTTCACTTCTCTTGCCGTTTTTCGTAAAATATCATCACCTTTTACGAATATATTTCTAAGTGCCATTTTATCATATCCTCCATAATTTTATGGGATCTACATCTACCACGACGCTGATTCCCTCTCTTCTCTCCCTCATTTCATCTCTAAATTTTTTCACTGTTTCGAATATATTGCAAAGGCTGTCTTCATGTAATTTTAGAAGCGTTATAGCCTTATGTTTATCGTCGCCACATTTTGGGCTCTGTTGAGTATCATCATCTATTTCTTTTCTTTCTCTAATTCCGTTTCTGAAAGCTGTTATCACTCTCATTTTTTTATCATTCTTTCAGTTTTTTTGTATGGTATTAAATATTTTTTTCCCTATTATTATTCTTTCGTCCGTATTCTCACTTATGAGCTTTTCCAGTTTTCTCCACGCGCTCTTGACCGTCTTGGCATTTTTACCGATTAAAGCTATTTCACACAATACGCTATATGGTGGATAGTCAAAGGTCTTTCTCATCTGACTTTCCTTTTTCAAAAACATTTCACCATCTTGTCTTGCTCCTGTAACGATTGCAAAATCTTCAGGCTGGTATGTCTGTAGAACTACCTTTCCTCTATCGTAGCCTCTTCCCGCTCTACCACTGCTATGTACAATATTTTGAAAGCATCTTTCCCTGCCTCGATAATCTAAAGAATTCAACCACGTATCTGCAGCAATTATTCCCACGAGACCTACATTTGCAAATCCAATCCCTTCATTATAATCTGAGTTCCTATGAGAATATCAAATTCTTTTCTCTCAAAGGCTTCAATGATTTCCCTGATATCACCTATTCTCTTTGCGTGATCGACATCCAAAATTCTCGTTTTTACATTCGGAAATAACTTGTCAACTTGTTCTTTGACAGTCTCTGTCCCCGCGCCAAAATGTTTGATATAGTTGCTTCCACATTTAGGACATACTCTTACCTTATTGTGAACCCTTCCGCAATATGTACATTTCAATCTGTCCTCTCTTTTAGAATATGCCATGGGGACATTGCATTTTTGACATTTTATAACATGGCCACAATTTCTGCAAGATACAAATGTTGAGTACCCTTTTTTATTGATAGTAAGCATAACTTGTTTGTCACTGTCAATCGCTCTGTTGATTTCATCATAGAGTTTCCTGCTGAAAATCGACGTGTTTCCTTTTTTTAATTCTTCCCGCATGTCAACTACGCTGACTTCCGGCAACTCGACAAAATTATATCTGTTTTTAATCACCAATCTTTTGTAGTCACCCGCATGGGCTTTTATCATGCTCTCTACGGAAGGTGTTGCACTGCCCAACATCACTATTCCATCGTTGATATTTCCCCTTCGTATGGCTACATCTCTCGCATGAAATTTGGGTGTCATCTGAGACTTATAAGACATATCATGCTCTTCATCTAAAATAATCACACCTATATTTTTCAGTGGTGCAAAACACGCCGATCTTGCACCTATTACGACAGATTTTTTTCCTGATTTTATATCATACCATTGCTCTCTCTGTTCACTTTTTGTTAACTTGCTGTGAATTACAGCAATCTTTTCTTTGCCTAACTTGTATATAAATCTATCGATCAACTGTTTTGTCAATGTTATTTCAGGGACCATCACTATAGCGGTTTTGTTCTTCTCAAGAGTCTTTTCCACAGTCCTTAAATAGATTTCCGTTTTTCCTGAACCTGTAACACCGTCCAATAAAAACACCCTATGTTCATTCTTCTCTATGCTTTTTTTTATTTCATCCAGAGCCATCTCCTGCTCAAAGGTCAATCTCTGTACATCGCTGCCTGCACCTGAGTAATCGTCCAGCAAGTCTCTGTTTTTACGCATTTTCCCACTATGGGTGTTTGCAAACAAACTTATGCAATCTATGTACTTCGCAAAATATCTTTCCCTCATCCAAAGTGCCACGTCCATGGCTTCTTCCGTGATGCCCTCTTTCTCATTTACCGATATGACGGATTTTACGATCAAATCGTTTTGATCAACTTCTATTTCTTGCAAAATACCCGCTATAAAGCCTTCTTTCTCCAGGTCGTTTTTTCCGAAAGGCACTATAACCTTGCATCCGATTTTAACTCCTTCAAAGTCACATTTGTATGTAAAAAACCTGTCTACATTAGCCGATTTGTTTTTTTATAACCACACTCATACATATAATTTAATGCCTTTCTTCATGTCTATACTACAATAAGAAAATATCGCTTTCCTCACATTTCTTTATCATTTCATTCGGCCAAACGGATACCTGAACCTCACCTATGTGCGCCTTTCTCAAAAAGTACATGCACAACCTGCTTTGACCGATTCCTCCTCCAACTGTATAAGGCAGCTCCCTGTTTAAAATTTTCTTGTGAAAATCCAGGTTCTCTCTGTCTTTTTTCCCTGAAATTTCAAGTTGTTTCTTCATTGATTCTTCGTCTACTCTAATTCCCATTGACGATATTTCATAGGCGCTTTCCAATATGTCGTTCCATAGAATTATATCTCCGTTTAATTCCCAATCATCATAATCGGGAGCTCTGCCGTCGTGAGGCTTTCCAGACTTCAAATTTCCGCCTATCTTCGATATGAAAACGGCTCTTTCCTTCTTTGCAATTTCGTTTTCTCTCTCTTCCGGATTTAAGTCCGGATACATATCTTCCAATTCCTGTGAAGTTATGTATTTTATTTCGTTTGGAAGATCAGTTCTCAATTCCGGATAATGTCTGTTGACAAAATCTCCTAAATTTTTAAGAGCTATGTAAATCCTGTCTACTACATCTTCTAAATATTCTTCAGTTCTATCCTCTTTTTTAATGACTTTTTCCCAATCCCATTGATCCACATAGATCGAATGGGTATTGTCCAATTCCTCATCTCTTCTTATGGCATTCATATCGGTGTATATTCCGTGTCCCGCCTTTATTCCGTATTTACCCAAAGCCATTCTTTTCCATTTTGCAAGAGATTGAACTATTTGAACCTCTGTCTCATTCATATCCTTTACAGTAAAATCTACAGTTCTCTCAATTCCGTTCAGATTGTCGTTCAAGCCGCTTTCTGGCGTTACGAATAACGGTGCTGAAACCCTTCTCAAACTCAATCCGTAGGCAAGTTCCTGTTGAAAAAAATCTTTGATTTTTTTAATAGCCCTCTGACTTTCCATATAGTCTATAACCGGTGTATAATCCTTTGGAATAAACAATTTTGACATTTTAACCTCCATATTTAAACTAATCTCGCTTCCAATTTATCTACGATTTATCCATCCATTTGGAAAATTCGCAACCACAATAGTTCTGTCGATACAGTCCCATCTTATTGGATAACTCAATACTTCTCCTATAGCCATCCAATTTTTTTAAAATTTCCGTCCAAATAAAGAACTCCTGTTTTTTTACTTATATTTTTTCCAATAGTACTGATTTTTTAAATAACTTTTGTGCGGGCTGACTGTTAAAGTAGTTCCGAATATGTGAAATTTTTCTTCTTTAGCAATTCTGGCAGTTTCATACAGTCTCAGCGAAAAGCATTTGCTACATCTGGCTCCACCTTCTTCACAATCTTCATAGCCTTTAATATATTCAAAAATACGTTTCGGTGCAGTACTCATCATCAATCATCTTGACTTTATCTCTCGAAATCTGATTGATAAATTCTATGGCTTTTAATCTGATTTATTTTTCTCCTTAAATATTCTCTTTGCTCAGTTATATTGGGATTATAATACAATATAGTTATGTCGAAATTCTCCATCAACTTTTCTATAACCGATGTGCTACAAGGACCACAACAAGAATGTAATAAAAGTCTGGGCTTACATTCCAAACCTGTATTTTTCAGACTCCATATTCTCAACTATGGTATTTCCTCTTGTGATTTGGTATAATCTGTTCTTTCTCATATTTTTCACATTCTCTCCACATTTAACTCATTTATATGTGAACATTGATATTCTGCCATTTTTCATAGATAACCTTCTACTCAGATTTTCACTACTGATTTTCCCTTTCCATTCTGAATTTCAAAATGCGAATATCCTTCAGGTTTTCATCGTTATATTATACCATATTTTCCCGGCTTTTCAAAAAAAAATATTATGGAAACATTGTATTTTCAATGGCTAAAATTAGCCATATCTTTATCATCCCTCAGCTTTTATGTTATACTGTTTCATAGGTCACTTACGGAGTTGAAAATGAATAGAATATACACAATAAATAACTATTTAAGAAAAATATTCGGCGAAAAAGTCGTAAAACTCTCTCTAGATGGCGGTTTTACGTGTCCAAATCGGGATGGCACAAAAGGTTTTGGTGGATGTGCTTTTTGCTCCTCCACCGGTTCAGGGGAGCTATCCAGCGATATACCGAGTCAAATACAATTGCTATCCGACAAATGGAGCCATGTCAATAAATACCTTGCATACTTTCAAAATCATACAAATACCTATGCTCCGCTTTTACGCTTGCGAAATTTGTTTTTCGATGCTTTAAGCCAAGATAAGATCGTGGGATTAGTAGTTGCAACTCGTCCGGATTGCTTGAGCGATGAAGTAGTGTCGCTGCTTTCTGAAATCCAGCAAACTCATTTTATTTGGGTTGAACTCGGGCTGCAAACAATTCACGATGAAATTGCCAACTCCATAAACAGAGGATATCTTCTATCCGAATATGATCAGGCGGTAAAAAAACTGAACGATGCCGATTTGAAATATGTTACTCATCTGATTTTAGGGCTACCCGGCGAAAATCGCTTACAAATGGAAGAATCCTTAAAGTACGTGTGTAACAAATCTCCTTTTGGGCTCAAATTGCACATGTTAAACATTGTCAAAGGCAGTCAAATGGAACTTACCCACAGAGATTATTCATATTTTAAATCCATAGACCACTATGTCAATTTTGTGTGATTTTATCGAAATAATACCAAAAGACATAACCATCCACAGACTTAATGGCGATGCTCCCAGGAACATACTTATTACACCTGAGTGGAGTTATAAAAAAGAACCATTCTAAACAGCATTAACAAAGAGTTGATAAATAGAAATAGTTGGCAAAGGCAAATTTTTTTCGAGATTACCGATTGACGTCTGAAAATTTTTAGTATATATTTATCACCTTTTTCCGTATTGAAGCCTCTTCCTCTGTGAACTTACTTATTGACACTCTTTTTAGTATTAAAATAAATGTATAATTGTATACAAAGTATATGGAGGTCAATATGAGTAAAACGCTTACGTACAAAATTCTTGAGAATCATCTCTTATCCGGAGAACTTATTCCAGGTACAGAAATCACCATAAAAATGGATCAGACTTTGACTCAAGATTCCACAGGAACAATGGTCTATCTGCAACTTGAAGCAATGGATGTCGATCATGTGAAAACAGAACTTTCTGTAGCATATATAGATCACAACACTTTGCAAACCGGCTTTGAGAATGCTGATGATCATGCATTTATTAAGAGTGTTGCACAACGCCACGGAATTTTGTTCTCAAAACCCGGCAACGGAATTTGTCATCAACTTCATTTGGAGAATTATGGAATTCCCGGTAAAACTCTTCTGGGATCGGACAGTCATACTCCGACCGGTGGCGGTCTGGGTATGATCGCGATAGGTGCAGGTGGTTTAGACGTAGCGGTTGCAATGGCTAAGGGAACATACTCCTTGACGGTTCCCAAGGTTGTAAATGTCAAACTGAAAGGTTCATTAAAGCCTTGGTCTTCTGCCAAAGATGTCATATTAAAAGTTCTAAAAGAGCTGACTGTAAAAGGTGGTGTCGGCAAAGTTGTCGAATACACCGGTCCCGGCGTTTCCTCTCTATCTGTTACTGATAGAGCCACGATTACGAACATGGGAGCGGAACTCGGTGCTACAACTTCTATCTTTCCCAGCGATGACAATACCAGAGCATATTTAAAATCCCAAGGTCGTGAAGAAGATTATGTATCGCTATCTGCTGATGAAGATGCGGTGTACGACGAAACTTTGGAAATCGATTTGGATGAGCTAAAACCTTTAGCTGCAATGCCTCACAGTCCTGACAACATTGATTCTGTGGCAAATATAGGAAAAATTAAAATTGACCAAGTGGCTATAGGCAGCTGCACAAACTCTTCTTATACTGATTTGATGAAAGTTGCCGGTATTCTAAAAGGGAAAAAAATTCATCCTGACGTTTCATTTGTCATCTCTCCGGGGTCAAGTACTATTTTACATAAATTGGCTGAAAATGGAGCTTTAGCGGATTTAATTGGTGCAGGAGCCCGAATCATTGAAAATGCCTGTGGACCCTGTATCGGCATGGGACAATCTCCTAAATCCGGTGCAATTTCCCTTAGGACATTCAACAGAAACTTCAAAGGCAGATCCGGAACAAACGATGCAATGGTATATCTGGTAAGTCCTGAAACCGCCGCAATATCAGCTGTATATGGCGTTCTCACAGACGGTAGTACGACAGATGACTTCATTCCTCAAGTCAAAATGGTCGATTTCGAAAAGAGCGATAACTTTATCGTCTACCCTACCGGACACAGTAAAGGGAACACTCCTGTGGAAATGGGACCAAACATAAAAACCGTTCCCAAGAAACAATCCTCTGTCAGGAGATTTAAAAGCGAAAGTGTGTCTTCATGCAGGAGACAATATAACAACTGATGATATTATGCCTTCCGACTCAAGACTTTTACCATATCGCTCAAATATCCCTTATCTTTCTAATTTCTGTTTTGAAAAAATAGATTCAGAGTTTGCGAAGAGATGTGAAGATGCAAAGGAGTGTGCAATAATCGGTGGTGAGAACTACGGACAAGGTTCTTCCAGAGAACACGCAGCTCTGGCCCCACTTCATTTAGGTGTTAAGTTTGTGGTTGCAAAATCATTTGCCAGAATACATCGTTCCAACTTGATCAACAGCGGGATATTGCCTCTTGTTTTGAAAACTCCAACCGATTATGATGAGTTCGACTTGGGAGATGAATTGATTATCAAAAATGCTGTTTCTCAACTTGATAGAGATGAAATAACCATGGAAAACATTTCAAACGGCAAAGAATATACCTTGTTGAACAACTTCTCTCCATTAGAGAAGAATTTAATCTTGGCCGGCGGAAAAATCAATTATATCAAAAGTGAGAATTAGTCTGAACTTTCATCCCATTTACAAATTCGTTTTAATCTTGCATAAATCTGTAAATACCGGATATACATCATATATTTCATAGGGGAGATAATGGAAAACAACTTAAAAACATATTGAGAATCTCATTTCAGCTCAGTTGAAAAGAATTAAAAAAATCAAAGAAAATCAACAGTTCACGGACTTTAAAAACTTGATAAAATCGTCATAGGAACTGCAAATGGTGACGGTATCGGTCCTGTTATTATGGATGCAACTTTAAAAAGTATTAAAAATTTGCTTACAAAAAGAAATCTCTTCCGGGAAAATCGAAATTCGGGAAATAGAAGGTCTCACTATCGAAAACAGAGTTGCTAAACTTCAGGCTGTTCCAGATGATGTACTCTCTGCTATAAGAGAGTGTAACGTGCTTTTGAAAGGACCCTACGACCACTCCGGGTAAAAAGGATGATCTTCCTAATATCGAAAAGTGCCAACGTTACTTTTGCGAAAGGAATTGGATCTTTTTGCAAATGTCAGACCGGTGAAAGTTCCCGAAAAATATCGATTGGATTTTTAGAGAAAAATACCGAGGAGAATACGCTCTTGGAAGTCAAGGTATCGAAATTGATGATGAAATTGCTGTAGATTTTAAAATTATAACTGATGTCGGAACAAGACGAATAGCTGAAGCTGCATTTAATTACGCAAAGTCAAATGGAAATTTAAATGTTTCAATCATAACAAAGGCGAACATTATGAAAAAGACGGATGGTAAATTTTTAGAGGTTTGCTATGATATATCCAAAAAAATATCCTGAAATCAAAACTGATGACTGGTACGTCGATATATGTGCGGCAAACCTCATAAACCCGGCGTTGCAATCTTCGTTCAACGTATTTTTTTACTTCCAAATCTCTACGGAGATATAATAACTGATGAAGCTGCACAGCTGCAAGGCGGTGTAGGAACTGCCGGAAGTGCAAATATAGGCAGCAAATATGCCATGTTTGAGGCAGTACACGGAAGTGCACCTCGCATGGTCAAAGAAGGCATTTCCAAATATGCAAGTCCCTCCAGTCTATTAAAGGCCTCTGAAATGATGTTGCGTCACGTCGGATATACTGCTCATGCCGATAAGCTGGAAAGCTTAATTGAATTGGCAAACAACTCATTAAACATGTCAGGTGATGGCAAGGGAAATACCGCTGCAGAGTTTGCAGATTTTATCAATGACAGGTGTTAAACAGTTTTTGACTGCCGTTTGTCAATTAATCGGAAAGGAAGAGATATGGCAATTTCTGATAATTTATTTTCAACTATAAAAGATGACATATTGACCGGAAAGCTAAAAAGTGGTGAAAAACTCACAGAAAAGGTCATTTGCAATCAATACAGCATCAGCAGAACTCCTGTGAGAGAGGCTCTGCAAAAAGCTGGAGATGGAGGGTCTTGTCGAAAGCATTCCAAACCGTGGTTTTTTCGTGTTGGGTTTGACCGCACGCGACTATGAGGATATGTTCACATTGAGAAAGCTATATGAAATTCAAGCCTTTTCTTGGGCTGTAGAAAGAGCATCTGACCAAGAAAGAGAATCCATCGAAGAATTGTTTGAGCTTATGGAATTCTACACTATGAAAAAGGATGTTGCAAAAATGCTTTACGATAAATATGAACTTTCATCAGATGATATACAAGGCATCACATAATAGAATTCTCGCAAATTTACTTTCATCTTATCAACAAATGTTAAAATATGTCGATAATACACGAAAAAAATTACAACAACTATCTTCTGGATGTTTTTACCGAACATAAAGCCATATATGAGGCCTTTAATTCAAGGGATGTCGATGCCGGCGTTACAGCCATAACGACTCACCCTTGAGAACTCCAAACTTCGCTACTTAAAAAGTATCAAATTGCTGTAATAATTCCAATTTCATTGTAAAAGTCACATTTTATCAATATTGATAAAATGTGACTCTCAATCTATATTTTTAAACGCAGCTATCATGATCGCTACAGTTTCACAATTACATTTTCTGCATTTCCTCTATTCTCTAAATTCTGTTTAACATTCTACTTTGTGTATCCATAATATTTCTCATCATCTGATATTCTTCCATCATTATAGTGTTTTCTGCAAAGAGATACATACATGTTATTTCCTCCTACGATGATTTGTTTTCCCTCTTTTACCAACTTACCGTCTTCAACTCTGGCAACCATCGTTGCTTTTCTGCCACACCAACAAATCGTCTTTATTTCCTCAATTTTATCAGCGTATACAAGCAAATAATACGATCCCTCAAATAGCTCATTTTTAAAGTCATTTTTAAGCCGTATACCATTACCGGAACATTTAAACTGTCTACAATTTCCACTAATTCTTCCACGTGATGCTTCTTCAAAAATTGACCTTCATCTACAAGTACACAATCTATCGGCTGTTTCTCATTTTCTCTCATGAAAACTTCCAATATATCCATATCTTCACTTATTGCCACCGCTGTCCTCTGCAACCCTACACGAGAAGCTATAACGCCTTCACCATATCTGCTGTCCACCTTTGGAGTCAGACAGAATACTCTCTTTCCTCGTTCTTCATAATTATATGCAACTTTTATCAATTCTATGGATTTCCCTGCGTTCATCGTGCTGTATTTGAAAAAAAGTTGAGCCATACTTTCACCTATCCTTTTGCATATCATATGTTGTAATATAACAGCATTTACACCATAAAGAAAAAAACTCCTCTTTTTTTGAGAAGTTCATGGTGCCCAGACTCGGAATCGAACCAAGGACACGAGGATTTTCAGTCCTCTGCTCTACCAACTGAGCTATCTGGGCAAATTTGCAACATTTTGAAATTGGTGGGCCATCAGGGACTTGAACCCCGGACCTGCCGGTTATGAGCCGGACGCTCTGACCAACTGAGCTAATGGCCCCAATAACAATGGTCGGGGTGGCAGGATTTGAACCCGCGACCCACTGGTCCCAAACCAGTTGCGCTACCAAGCTGCGCTACACCCCGAAACGTAACAATATATTTGTATATGGCAGGGGTAGTAGGACTTGAACCCACGGCACACGGTTTTGGAGACCGTTGCTCTACCAACTGAGCTATACCCCTATAATGGCGGAGAAGATGGGATTCGAACCCATGCGGCCCTTGCGAACCCTAACGATTTAGCAAACCGTCCTCTTCAGCCTCTTGAGTACTTCTCCAGGCATATTATTTCATTCCCTGCATTGTTCTATATGGCGGAGAGGGTGGGATTCGAACCCACGGTCCCTTTCGGAATCACTGGTTTTCAAGACCAGCTCCTTAAACCACTCGGACACCTCTCCATATGGATTCTGAAAAATTTGGTGACCCATCGGAGATTCGAACTCCGGACACCTTGATTAAAAGTCAAGTGCTCTGCCGACTGAGCTAATGGGTCATATAAAATTTGGCTGGGGTAGCAGGAATCGAACCTGCGCATGACGGAGTCAAAGTCCGGTGCCTTACCGCTTGGCTATACCCCATCGCACCCTGTCAAAAATAATGGTGAGCCCACAGGGATTCGAACCCCGGACACACGGCTTAGAAGGCCGTTGCTCTATCCAACTGAGCTATGGACCCACACCTTAGTTTAAACAGCAATAATGCTTTTGGAGAAACCTTAGCCACTTGGCTAAGGTAACTCTCAAAAAATGGAGCGGATGATGAGAATCGAACTCACGTCATCAGCTTGGAAGGCTGAGGTTCTACCATTGTACCACATCCGCATATATAAAGGTCTTACCTTGGAGCGGAAGACGGGATTCGAACCCGCGACCCTCGCCTTGGCAAGGCGATGCTCTACCCCTGAGCCACTTCCGCAAAACTATTAAATTTGGTGGAGGAGAGTGGATTCGAACCACTGTAGACTCAGTCAACGGATTTACAGTCCGCCCCCTTTAGCCTCTCGGGCACTCCTCCGGATTTGGAGCTGGCAGAGGGACTTGAACCCCCGACCTGCTGATTACAAATCAGCTGCTCTACCAACTGAGCTATGCCAGCATAACACATCAATTGAGTGCACGTACTCTTGAAAAAAATGGCGATCCGAATCGGGCTCGAACCGACGACCTCCAGCGTGACAGGCTGGCATTCTAACCAACTGAACTACCGGACCGCATGTTTGGTGGGCGTAATAGGGCTCGAACCTATGACCCTCTGCTTGTAAGGCAGATGCTCTCCCAGCTGAGCTATACGCCCAAACATCTCAAATGTATCTCAACAGTACTTTTCAAATTTTTACATTATTCACATTTATTTGTCAATACATTTTCTTATTTTTATAAAGTTTTTCTCCTTAATTAGCAAAATTTTTAATTCACTAAAAACTGCTCAATAGCTTAAATTATCGCAGGTTATCTCTCATGTTTGAATAGCAATAACAACGATAAGCTATGTGGTAATAATAGATATTCAACTGCAAAAAGCATCATATTCTAAACTCATTTTACGCGATTCTTTAGCATTATATCCTTATCACTGCAATTTTTCCGATACCATTTCAGCCTTGCCGTTGGTCACTTCAATAATATCCCTATAAACAAGTTCCATATTCTCTCTTTCTGTCAAACACTCAAGAATAATTTTCTCTCCGTAATCTATTTTTTTCCTATTTTAAATCTCCCCGCTTTCTCAAGGTTTTGGATTGACTTTAAAAAATTATAATCAATCCTGTAGGCTCTCACACCAACTTCCCTTGACTTCTGCGATTCCACCAGCTTCCAGTGCCAGCTTAGCACTGCCAGTATAAGCCCGCACAAGCCCTCCCGTTCCTAATTTTATTCCTCCAAAGTACCTTGTTACAACCACCACAACATTAGTTATTTCTTCATTTATCAGCATGGAAAGTATCGGAACTCCCGAAGTCCCTTGCGGTTCACCGTCATCGCTTGCCCATTGAACCTGAAATTTTTCTCCTATAACTATCACAGGTACATTGTGCGTCGCATTTCTATGTTTCTTTCTAATGTTTTTGATAAACTCATCGGCTTCTTCCCGCGTTTCTACAGGTTTGATGTGTGCTATGAACTTTGATTTATCGATTATTTGCTCCGCAACAGCTTCTTTCTTCACCGTTTTGTATAAAATCATACTTTGATATTCTCCCATAATCTTCCTTTGTAATATTAACTGTCAAAATCGTCCCTTGTTCGGAATACTCCTCTTCCAGAATTTCAGCTCTATCATATATAAACGATAAAACTCCGCCTTTGTCAAATGGAATTTTAAACTTTGCCCTAATTGAATTTCCAAATATTTTTATCAGTATAATTTCTATCAATTTATCGACATTCTTTCCGCTCAGTGCAGATGTAACGATGTTATATTTATCCTTATTCACAGGCACATCCCCGAAAATTGATATACCTGTTTCATTTCCCACAGCGTCTGCTTTATTGTATATCATAATGCATTCTTTGCTTCCTATACCGATCTCATTTAATATTTGATTTGTCACTTCTTCTTGAAACTCATGATCATCATCCGATACATCAACGACGTGTAAAATCAAATCTGCAAATTTAACTTCCTCCAATGTGCTTTTAAACGCATCTACTAAGCTGTGAGGAAGCTTGCTGACAAAGCCGACAGTGTCCACTAAAATCACATCCTTTTTATTATCTAATCTGATCTTTCTCCGGTACACGTCTAAAGTTGAAAACAACATATTTTCTGAATCCACTTTCTTCAGATTTTCCGTATCCGCTTTTTCCGATGTAATTTCTAAAATTTTATTCATCAAAGCAGATTTTCCGGCATTTGTATAGCCCACCAATGCAACAATCGGTATTTCATTTTTCTCTTCTGGCACGCTGAACTTTTTCTGTTTTTCTGACCTCCTCCAGCTCTTTTTTTATGTCATCAATTCTCTTTCTTATGTGCCTTTTATCCACCTCCAACTTTTTTTCTCCCGGTCCTCTGGTGCCTATTCCACCACCTAATCTTGACAGTGACTTGCCGAATCCGAGAAGTCTTGGCATTCTATATTCAAGCTGTGCCAGCTCAACCTGTAGTTTTCCCTCTTTTGAAGTTGCTCTGGATGCAAATATATCTAAAAATTAAAAATAGTTCTATCTATAACTCTACACTTTAAAATTTCCTCTAAGTTTCTAATTTGAATTCCTGACAGTTCATCGTTAAATACGGCTATGTTCGCATCAAGTCTCTCACGATAATTTTCAATTCTTCCACTTTACCTTTGCCTCACGTATGTACCGACATCGATTTTCTCCAGTTTTTGTGTCAAAACACCTAAAACTTCTCCTCCTGCCGCCTCCGTTAAGCCCTCCAATTCCAGCATAGATTTACTTATGGATTCTCTTTTTTCCACTCCGACTAAAATGGCCTTCACATCATCTGTCACTATTTCATTATTTTCATCAAATTTTATCATTTTTATCTCTCTTCTACCAATTCCGGCATTCCAAGTATATTTATAACTTTCTTTTTCACACCGCTGATTTTTTTACAATTCTGAAATTTTTTTATGCCTATGCCGAATTTATATTTCTAAAAAGCCATAACATCTCCATTATACTACAAAAATATGCCCTGAATAGAACATCCAGAGCATATTTACACCTCTATCCAACCTCGCGATATAATCATTTTTATATTTTGTTCAAGATTTATATTTACCTTGTATCAGAGGATATATTTGTCCAAATCCTCAGGTCCTATTTTTTTCTTTAAATTTTTTCAACTACATATTCTTTATCAATTTCGTAAATGTCTTTTTCAGCAATGCATTCCGGCAAACCGAATGCGATATCCTCTAAAAGTTTCTCTAAAATAGTATGTAGACGTCTTGCCCCTATATTTTCCCTTTCTTCGTTCATGCGATACGCAAGTTTTCCAATTTCCACTATTGCATCTTCTGTAAAATCCAGTTTAATCCCCTCCGTTTCCAAAAGCAACGTCTGCTGTTTGATAATCGCATTTTCCGGAACAGTTAAAATTTTGATAAAAGTCTTCTTCTGTCAGATTCTTAAGCTCTACATTTATAGGAAACCTTCCTGCAATTCAGGAATTAAATCCGTCGGCTTTGACACGTGAAAAGCACCTGCACCAATAAAGAGAATATGATCGGTTTTAACCGGTCCGTGTTTTGTCTGTACCACGCTTCCTTCAACTATCGGTAAAATGTCTCTTTGAACACCTTCACGTGAAACATCTCCGCTTCTGTATGAATTACTTGATGCTATCTTATCTATTTCGTCAATGAATATCATTCCGTTCTGCTCCGCATTTGAAATCGCCTCATCAATCACCTGATCCATATCTATCAAATTCTGTGCTTCTTCTTCTCTTAAAATTTTTCTCGCTTCTTTTACCGTCACAGTTTTCTTTTTAGTCTGCTTTGGCAGAGCGTCACCAAATATGCTGCCTATGGCTATAGTAGCCTCTCCGGGTAAATTTAACTCATTGTTTTTAGGTGCTGCCGTAACTTCTATTTCTATTACCTGATCTTCTAATTTCCCTGATCTGAGCTGCTCCTTCACCTGCTCTCTAACCAATGCGGTATCAGTGCTTTTAGCCTCATTCTCTTCCTCAGACTTCAATCTGTTTTCATACTCTTCCTTTTGGCTGACATATCCGCCACCGCCCAATAATTTTACAAATGGATTATCCGGTACTTTCTGTGTCTTTTTTTCACTTCCCGGAACTAATGCATCAATTATCTTGTCTTCTACAATAACGTCTGCTATGTTGTATTTTTCTTCCAGTTTTATCTGTTTTGTCAGTCTTATAGATGCTTCCACCAGATCTCTTATCATTGAGTCCACATCTCTTCCTACGTAGCCGACCTCTGTAAATTTGGTAGCTTCCACCTTAACAAACGGAGCATCCATCAACTTTGCAATTCTACGTGCAATTTCAGTTTTACCCACTCCTGTAGGTCCCATCATCAAAATATTCTTCGGCGTTATTTCCTCTTGTATCTCTTCTGATAAAAGACTTCTTCTATATCTGTTCCTCAAGGCGATTGCAACGGATTTTTTTGCATCATCTTGACCTATAATATACTTATCTAGGACGCTTACAATTTCTTTAGGTGTCATATTGTATAATTTTTTTCAATTCTAATTCCTCCTTATAAAACCAAATGAAGTCTTTTTATAATTTCTCAATGGAAATGTGATCATTGGTGTACACGCAAATAGATGCCGCTATCTCCAGCGATTTTCTCACTATGCTTTCCGCATCCATATCCGTGTTCTCATACAACGCCTTTGCAGCTGAAAATGCGTAATTTCCACCTGAACCGATGGCCATGAAATTATCATCGGGCTCTATTACTTCTCCAGTCCCTGAAATTAAAAGCATACTCTCATTATCTATTGCTATCATCAATGCTTCCAGATTTCTCGTCTTGTCTCTTCTCCAGAGTTGTGCAAGTGATATAGCTGCTCTCTTCAAATTTCCACCGTGTTCTTGCAGCTTTTTTTCAAACTTTTCAATCAGTGAAAAGGCATCCGCTACAGATCCTGCAAATCCTGTCAACACTTTGCCATCATGTATTTTTCTAACTTTTATAGCACTGTTTTTCATAATGGCAGTTTTTCCCATAGTCACCTGACCGTCTCCGCCTATACAGATGTCATCATCCCCTCTTTTAACAGCGCAAATCGTAGTTGCATGAAATTCCATCATCTATTCCTCCTTTGTTTTCTTATAGTCACATTCTTGATTTGAACAAACAACCCCACTGAAACGCTTAGTGTTTTTTTCCACCAACATTGAACCGCATTCAGGGCAGCTTTCTCCCGTCGGTTTGTCCCAATAGGACTGGTCACAGTCAGGATATCCGCTACAACCATAAAACACTTTTCCCCTTCTGCTCTTCTTTTGTATTATCTCATTACCACATTTAGGGCACTTTACACCTATTTCCTTTACAATAGGTTTGGTGTTCATACATTCCGGATATCCTGAGCATGCCAAAAATTCGCCGAATCGTCCCATTTTTTTAGCCATGGGTTTTCCGCAAATTTCACATTTAATATCGGTTAATTGAACTTCCTCTTCAACTTTTTCTATTTCCCTATCCGCAACTGCAAGTTCCTTTTCAAAAATCCTTATAAAAATCTCTTAGAATTGTCTTCCAGTCTTTTATTTCAACACCAACCTCATCTAACTTTTCTTCCATTTCCGCTGTAAACCTGCTGTCTACTATCTCTTTGAAATACTCGGTCATCATTCGTGTTACAGTAACTCCCAATTCTGTAGGTAACAGATTTTTCTTTTCTTTTTTAATATATCTTCTATCGGTTAGAGTCGCGACTATCGGTGCATATGTACTAGGTCTACCTATTCCCAAATCTTCTAAACTCTTCACTAGAGATGCCTCTGTGTACCTGGCGGGAGGTTGTGTGAAACTCTGTTCACTATCTACTTTTTCACAATTTAACTTCTGCCCTTGAATCATATCGGGAAGCAACTTATCTTCTTCTTTTTCGATATTATAAACTCGCAAATATCCGTCAAAAATCTGTTTTGAACCTCTTGCTCTAAAAGTGTATTCGCCGTTTTGGATATCTGCAGATACATTGAAATACCTTGCACTGCTCATTTGACTCGCAATGAATCGACGCCATATGAGAGAATATAATCTAAACTGATCTCCTGTTAAAGAGTCTTTGATGCTCTCCGGCGTAAGCTCAACATATGATGGTCTTATCGCTTCGTGAGCATCCTGCGAATCCTTTTTATTTCTATTATATATAGTTCCGCCATAATATTCCTCACTAAAGTTTGTTTCAATAAATTCTCTTGCTGCTGACCTGGCTTCTTCTGATACTCTCACTGAATCCGTTCTTATGTAAGAAACCAATCCTATTGTTCCCATGCCTCTGATATCAACACCTTCATAAAGCTGTTGTGCTATTTGCATCGTTTTTCTGGTGCCAAAATTTATCTTATTTGCACTGTCCTGCTGCAAGCTGCTTGTAGTATACGGAGGATAAGGATTTCTGCTTCTTTCTCTTTCTTCTATTTTATCTACTGTAAACTGCCCTTTTTCCAATTCTGAAAGCACTTCATCTGCTTCCGCTTTACATTTTATATCTATTTTTTTCTATTGTTATACTTGATTAAATTCGCCGGGAATTTTTTCTTTTCTTTGAAATGTGCAGTTATGTTCCAGTATTCTTCCGGTATGAAATCATCTATATCTTTTTCTCTATCACAGATTAACTTTAAAGCTGCTGATTGAACTCTTCCTGCACTCAATCCTCTTCTTATTTTTCTCCATAATAATGGACTGATAGAATATCCGACGAGCCTGTCTAGAGTTCTTCTCGCCTGCTGTGCATCGACTAGTTCCATATTTATAGTTCTGGGGTTTTTCACTGCACCTTTAATTGCATTTTTCGTTATTTCGTTAAAAACTATTCTGCACGGTTCATCTTTATCAATGCCGAGTATATGTGCCAAGTGCCACGATATAGCTTCCCCTTCTCTATCGGGGTCGGTTGCCAGAAATACTTTTTTTGCATTTTTCGCTTCTTTTTTCAATTCTTTAATAACATCGCCTTTCCCTCTGATGTTAATGTACTGAGGTTCAAAGTCATTTTCTATATCTATCCCTATTTTACTTTTGGGTAGATCTCTAACATGACCCACAGATGCAACAACTTTATAATTGCTACCCAAGAATTTTTCCTATAGTTTTAGCCTTGGAAGGCGATTCTACAATAACTAAATTTCTCTTCTTAGTCGCTTTCTTTGTAGATTTTTTTAGCTGCTTTTTTTCGTTGTAGCGATTGTTTTCCTATTATCTTTTACAGTCATATTTTTCTCCATTAAAAACGATACTACCTACTTAGCAACTGATTATATTCTTTTTTTGTTCATTTTGCAACAAAAACTTTTCCAATTGCGGTTTGCAGTAGTCCTTTCATTTCTAAAACAGTGATTGTAGAATTAACAGTTCTAACGTCTTTTCCCGTCACATCACAAATATCTGCAACTGTACATTCTCCACTGTTCCTGACTGCATTATATACTATTTTCTCCAATTCTCCAAGTCCGATAATGTGATTAGTTTCTATATGTTCCGTCACATTTAACGCTTCTAAAATATCTTTCACGACTATTACAGGTGTCGCACCATCCAGTATCAATTTATTTGTCCCCATGCTCTGCATACTGTTTATATTTCCCGGAACAGCCATGACCTCTCTCGATATTTCCACAGCTCGTTCGGCTGTAATCAGTGCACCGCTGTTGTTTCCCGCTTCGACTACCACAACTATTTCTGACAATGCGGCAACTATTCTGTTCCTCAATGGGAACGTCCATTTTTGTGGTGCTGTTCCCATAGGGTATTCACTTATGACAAGTCCCTTGTTTCTGATTTCGTCTTTTAGTCTCCAACTTCTTGCCGGATAACATCTGTCTATTCCGCATCCCAGCACAGCTATAGTACTACCAATTTCTTCCAGAGCTGCCATGTGGGCATAAGTATCAATTCCTAACGCCATACCGCTCACGACTGCAATGTTGTGTTGACTGACTTTTTTACTTATCGCTTTCGCTGCCCATTGACCGTATTTTGTCGTCGTTCTTGAACCTACTATAGCAACACTTCGTCTTTTAAGCATCTTTATATCACCTAAGCAAAATAGTCTGTCAGGTGGATCGTTTAAATCCAGTAACTTTTTCGGATATTCTTCATCGTCTATTGAAATTTCCGTATAAATCTCATTTTTTTCTTCATTACTATACATTCTTTTCAGATATCTCTACATTCCTGTTATTTCATCTTCTCTATCATATATTACGCATTAACTATGTATTTTATAATTTCATTTTAATGATTTGCATCATATGATGTCCTCCTGTCGATATTGTAGTGCTTCTGCAATATCCATCATTTCTATATTTCTCCTTTGATCCAAGTCAGCTATTGTACGACTCAGTCTCAAGACTTTTTTATATCCTCTGTGACTCATTTCCAGCTTCTCATACGCATCTCTTAAAAACTTCATTTCTTTCATTCCTATGTTACAAACTCTCTCTATCTCATCATCTTCCAAACTTCCGTTTAAATAGTTCCTATACTCGCTTTTTAGATTTATACATCCTGTTTCTGTTTTTCTGTATCTCTCTGGCTCTCATCACGACATCTCTCATATTCTGAACGGACATGTGATGATTATTTCCCACTGTACTTCTCAATTTTTCATTTTTAAGATGCACCGTCTTGCCACAGCCCTGCATATTTTGTACAGTTTTTTCCTCATAATTATATTTTTCAAATTCCTCTCTCACAAGACCTTCGCTCCATACTTCTCCCTCTATTCTATTCACTCTGATCTTAATGTCTATTCTATCCAGTAATGCCCCTGTTATCGCCTGTAGATATTTGTAAATATCACTTTGACTACATGTGCAATTGTGCTCATTATCTCCATAATATCCACATTTACAAGGATTCATTGCGCATATCAATATAAAATCCGACGGAAACACATAATTAGCTTTTTCTCTTATGATGCTCACTTGTTTTTCATCCATAATCTGAGTTAAATTTTTTAAAATCTCCCTTGAAAAATTGGGAAGTTCATCCAAAAATAGTATGCCTTTATGAGCTAGAGATACTTCTCCGGGTTTTGGGACAATACCTCCTCCAATCATGGACGCATTTGAAATGTTCACTTTCGGATTTCTAAACGGCGCTTCAAAGATATCTCTGTCAAAATGCTTGCTTTTATCAGTTAAACTGTAAATTTTCATTACATCCAAGGCATTCTCATAATCCAATCTCGGCATTATGGTTCTACACATTTTTGCCAGTACAGTTTTTCCTACACCTGGAGCTCCCACCATCAACATATTGTGTCCACCTGAGATGCTGATTAGAATTGCTCTTTTTATATCTTCTTGACCCAATACCCAATCCCATTCTTCATCGCTATTCTTTTCGATGATTACATTGGTATCTTCAATTACTCCCACTTCCTTGTTTCGTCTGTTCAACTCAGTTAATTCCACATCTCCGTTTATGTAGTCCACAACATCTCTCAGATTTGAAGCCCCTATAACTTTGCAGTTTTTCATCAGTTCCTTTACGATATTGTCATCTATTTTGTTGCTTTTAGGAATAAATATAGTTTTGAACTTTTTGCTCTCAGCCTCTATTATATACGGTAAAAGATTATCTAGCGCCACCAAGTCACCACTTAAAGATAACTCGCCGAAAAATGCATATTCATCGCTTTCGACTTTTTTCACTTGATTTGTGCTCTGCAAAATGCTGATAGCGATTGCTAGATCGAAATGACTCCCTTTTTGGAGAAATTAGCCGGAAGCATATTTATCGTTATTTTATTTGTCGGAAAATTCAATTTGCTATTTATAATTGCATTCTTCACTCTTGCACTAGATTCCTTAATTACCGTATCCGCCAATCCTATAATTTTAAAATCCGGTATTCCATTGCTTATACTCGATTCCACTTTAGTCAAAATGTATTGACTTCCACTTTGAGCAACGCTTGCAGTTTGACAGATCATGCGAATCTTCTCCTTTCTGTTATCAATGTATTAAAATGCACCCTCCATTTGATTCAGTAAAATCTCAAATATATCAAATCTTATTTTTGCATTTTGTCTTTTGTTGCATAGCAAATAGACAGCTGCCGCTTTTCTGATTCTCAATGCTTTCTTTTTCCCACCGCTTCTGACGGCATACCGAATTTATTATTGGTTCTGGTCTTTACTTCTACAAATATTATTTCGTCTCTTTTTTTCTGCAATGATGTCTATTTCTCCAAGTCTGCATTTAAAGTTTTTTGCAATGACTCTATATCCTCTCATTTCCAAGTAACGTATTGCAACATCCTCACCAAATGAACCGATAGCTATATTGTTCATATTCCACCTCTTATTTTTTTAAGATTTTGTCAACATCATTTTTAATTTTTTTCTATCTGATTATTCGCAATAGTTTCGCGTATAAAGATCAAAAAAATTGTAATATGATGTTTAATTTTATCCATTTCATGAACATCTTATAAATTAAATTTATATAAGATGACGCTTTATATATTTTAAAGTCATTGCATTGTCACTCATATTCGCTACAATTAGGACATAAATAACCTCTCTAAATAAAAAAACGCTTAAAAACGGAAGTGAGAAATAATCCTCGCTTCTGTTTTTTTGGTTTTTATTCATTCAACACGCATTATATATATTTTTTTAGATTTATGACATTTTGTATATTTTAAAGTCATTACCCTGTCACTGACAATTGCTATAATAACAACTGTAAATAACCTCTCTAAAACAATAGTTAAAATAATTTAAGCAAAATTAAAAAGTAAAAAAATCGAAATCATTCTTAAACTCGATTTCCGATTTTTTTACTATACTTTCACTCGATCTATTTGTGATTTTATCCCTGCATTTCTTCTCAACATCTTAACTTTTCTATCTATTCCATCAAATTCCATATTTATGACACTATATACATCTGAAAGTCATTGCCATGTCATATGTAAGTTATATAATGAAGCTGTAAATACAATAAACCTTTCTAAAAATATTAAACAACTAAAACTAACCAAAACGGCTTATTAGCCAAAAAGGCGAACTAGAACAATCTCCTCCGGTTCGCCTTTTATATTTGCTGTCAGCCATTCAAACTATTCATTTCTCTCTCAATTTTCTCATACGTCTTAAATGGATCTTCTGAATTTGTAATCGATCTTCCAACTACAATATAGTCGCTCCCCTCCTCTTTCGCAAGTCTCGGTGTCGCTATCCTCCTCTGATCGTCTTTCTCATCGGAGTTAAGTCTTATGCCCGGAGTAACAGTAAGAAAATCTCTTCCGCATACTTCATGAATTTTTTTTACTTCATGCACGGAGCAAACAACTCCATCAAGCCCGCTTTTTTCAGCTGACCGGGCATACCTCAATACGGAATCTATTACATCACCATCGATACCCTGTTCCTCATTCATCATTTCCTTTGATGTAGATGTTAATTGAGTGACTCAATTAACAACGGTCTTTTATTTTTTTCCTGATATTTTCATTGCGCTTTCCAATCCTTCCAATCCTGCTTTCATCATTTCTGTACCTCCCGCACAATGAACATTTATCATATCCACATCTAGCAGAGCCAGGTTTTTTTAATGCCGTTTTTTACCGTATTTGGAATGTCATGCAATTTTAAATCCAAGAAAATCTTATGATTCATATTCTTTATATCTGCGATTATATTGAAGCCGCATCTGTAAAAAAGTTCCATTCCTACCTTGACATATATGGGCATTTTAAAATTTTTTAAAAATTTTATCGTCTCTTCTTCAGTTGAAAAGTCCAATGCAATTATAGTTTTGCTCATTTTCTGAAACTCCTTCCTACTGCATCCTTTACAGAATTCATACCATATTTCTTCAATACTTCCGGCAGTTCACCGATTATTTTCGGACACACGAAAGGATCCACAAAATTATATGCACCGATTTCAACCGCACTCGCTCCGGCATATAGAAACTCCAAAACATCTTCACTTGAAGAAATACCTCCTACTCCGATAATCGGAATATTCACTTCTTGTGCCACCTGATAAATCATTCTAATCGCTATCGGTTTTATAGCAGGACCGCTTAATCCACCTGTGACATTGGCAATTATCGGCTTTCCGGTTTTTAGGTTCAATCTCATTCCAAGTAAGGTATTTATTAAAACTATACCGTCAGCTCCACCATATTCCACTGCTTTAGCGATTTCAACTATATTTGTCACGTTGGGAGATAATTTTACATAAACAGGTTTTTCGGAAACTTTTTTAGCCATTTTTGTTATATTTTCAGCTAAAAATTTATCGGTTCCCAAACCTATCCCGCCGTGTTTTACGTTGGGACAGCTTATATTTAACTCGTATGCCTTGACCACCCTATTGCCGTTTAATTTCTGAATAACTTTTAGATATTCTTCTTCACTGGCACCTGCTACATTTGCAATGATTTCTGTATCATATTTCTCCAGTCGGGGTAGCTCATTCTCTATTATATAATCCACTCCCGGATTTTGAAGCCCGATAGCATTTAGCATACCACCTGGTGTTTCCGCAACCCTTGGCGTAGGATTGCCAAATCTAGGCTCTAATGTAGCGCTTTTTATCGCTATCCCTCCTAAAATGCTCAAGTCGTAAAGTTCTGAAAATTCCTTCCCAAAGCCGAAACATCCACTAGCCGGAATAACGGGATTCTTCAGATTTAAACCGGGAAGTTTCACACTCAAATTCATTTTCTCAATCCTTTTCAAAAAGCTATAGAAGCATTTTTTATTTCTTAAATTATCCTTCTCATTAAAATTCTATCTGACCCTATTCTGAAAACAGGTCCCTCTTTGCAGATTCTGTGATACATATTTTTCTTCTATCTTATCCTTTGCAACGCATGCCATACAAACACCGATTCCACATGCCATCCTGCTTTCAAAACTCAAAAAACCGTGAGAATATATTTTTTCAACGGCTTTTAACATAGACTGCGGTCCGCATGAACATACGAAGTTTGAGGTTATTTTTTTATGTTTTATGCAGTCCAAAGCAGTTCCTTTAAATCCGTAGCTGCCATCGTCAGTAGCTACATATACCCTGCAACCCATATCAGCAAATTCCTCTTCATAAAACACGCTCTCTGCATCTGTAAATCCTAAAACCACGTTTACTTTAGATCCGATTTCGACGTATTGCTTCGCGAGTTCAAGCAGAGGAGGTACTCCAGCTCCACCACCTATTATCAGAACTTCTCTTTCGTCTGAAAGTTCATATCCGTTTCCAAGCGGTCCCATTAAATTGATCGTCTGATTTTCTGCAAGCTGTGATAATTTTTTCGTGCCTTCTCCTACAATCTTATACACGAGTACTATTCCTTCTTTTCTCATCACTTGAGATATTGAAATCGGTCTTCTGAGAAAGTTGTTTTCTACCGCCACATTGACAAACTGCCCGGGTCTTATCTTAGGCATATTATCCCACTGTAAACTGATTTTATATGTATCTTTTGCAATCTTACGATTGTATAAAATTCTGCAATCTACCACCCTCATATTTTTTCTCCAAATTCATAAATCCTATATCGTATTTCATTTGAAAGTTTATGCTTGTAAATCTCCCATGGCTATTGTTGAAAAACTTTGTGCCTCAATTACACCTAAAATAGCCTCTGCCGTATCCAGTGATGTAAAACAACTGATGTTATTTTCCGCCGATACACGCCTTATTAAAAATCCGTCTTGATTTGCAGATTTGCCGTCGCTCATAGAATTTATCACGTAGTTCACCTGACCTTTTCTTATTATGTCCAAAACGTTATTTTCACCGGCTTCCGATACCTTTGTCGCTTCTACGACATCCAATCCTTTTTCTTCAAGAAAATTCGCTGTTCCCGACGTCGCATAAATACCGTAACCCAGTTCCGAAAAGCTTTTAGTTATTTTAAGAGCTCTGTCTTTGTCTTTATCTGCTACGGTAACTAAAATATTTCCTTCCATAGGAATTTTTACACCGCTGGCAATAAGTGCCTTGTACAATGCTTTTTGTAATGTCACGTCGCTTCCCTAAAGGCTTCTCCCGTAGACTTCATCTCCGGACCTAATGTAGTATCTACACTTCTCAATTTGCCAAACGAAAATACAGGCGTCTTGACGAAATATCTGTTTACTTCTTCTTTAATGCCTTCATCATATCCCTGATTTTCAAGGCTCTCTCCGATTACACACCTAGTTGCAATTTCACTCATAGGTACATCTGTAATCTTGCTCAAAAGAGGAACCGTTCTTGAAGATCTGGGATTTACTTCAAGTACATAAACTTTTTCCCTTTCATCTACGATGAACTGTATGTTGAACAGCCCAATAAACTTAAATCCTTTGCCAATCTTAATCGTATAGGATATGATCTCGTCTTTTACTTTCTGTGAAATCGTAGGTGCCGGATATACCGAAATAGAATCTCCTGAGTGAATTCCTGCTCTTTCAATATGCTCCATAATGCCGGGAATGTATACGTTCTTTCCATCACAAATCGCATCTACTTCACATTCTTTTCCAACTATGTATTTATCTACTAAAATTGGTGCATCATGACTTATTTCCTTTACCGCTGTCGCCATGTAGATCCTCAGATCATCATCGTTGTGAACGATTTCCATCGCTCTTCCTCCAAGAACGTATGACGGTCTGACGAGGACAGGATACCCTATTTTTATTGGCAATTTCCACCGCATCGTCTATTTCGAACGCTGTATCACCTTCCGGTTGTGAGATGTCGAGAGTCTTCAGCATCTGTTCAAACTCTTTTCTATCTTCTGCTCTATCGATATTTTCCAGGGAAGTACCTATGATCTTCACTCCCCGTTCCACTATTTTATCCGCGAGATTTATCGCTGTTTGCCCTCCAAATTGAACGATTACACCTTCCGGATTTTCTAAATCGATTACGTGCATTACGTCCTCCACAGTCAGAGGCTCAAAGTATAGTTTGTCTGAAATTGAATAGTCAGTTGAAACTGTTTCCGGATTATTGTTTATGATTATCGCCTCATACCCGCATTTTTTCAAAGTTTTTTTATACAGTGAACGGTTGCGTAGTCAAATTCAACTCCCTGGCCTATTCTGATGGGTCCCGATCCTAAAACTATTATTTTCTTATTATTGCTTCTGTGAGATTCATTTTCATATTCATATGTCGAATATAGATATGGAGTTTCTGATGAAAATTCACCGGCACAAGTATCCACCATTTTGTACACAGGAACTATGCCTTCATTCTTTCTAAAAATCGTATATCTCTCTTTCTGTCATATTCCATGCTCTTGAAATAAATCCGTCCGAATAGCCTCTTTCCTTGGCTCTCCTCAATATTTTCACGCTCTTTGGAGCTTTCCTAATCTCATTCTCAAAATCGACAATAGCTTTTATTTTATGTAGGAAATATCTGTCTATAATAGTGTTCTCAAATATCTCTTCCATGCAGTCTTCTCTTCTCAACATTTCCGCAATTATGAAAAATCGATCATCATTTTTCTTCGTCAATTCTTCTCGAAGCTGATTCATTGACAATTTTTTTCAGACTGTCCATTTCAAGATGATCCAACTTCATCTCCAAAGATCTTATCCCTTTTAAAAAGGCTTCATCAAAAGTTCTACCCTATTGCCATTACTTCGCCTGTAGCTTTCATCTGCGTCCCTAAACTCCTGTCGGCTGTTGAAACTTATCGAAAGCAAATCTCGGAGCTTTGCAACCACATAATCAATGCATGGCTCTACGCAGGCATAGCTGGTTTTTCGTTACGGGATTGATAATTTCGTCCAGAGTCAATCCGACTGCTACTTTTGCCGCGAGTTTTGCAATAGGATAACCCGTCGCCTTGCTTGCCAATGCCGAAGATCTCGATACTCTCGGGTTCACTTCTATCACATAGTACTTAAATGAATTTGGATCTAATGCCAGCTGTACGTTACAACCTCCACAAATTTTTCAACGCTCTTATTATTTTAAGAGCCGATGCTCTCATTATGCCACATTCCTTATCTGTCAAGGTTTGAGTAGGCGCCACTACTATTGAGTCTCCTGTATGTATTCCCACTGGATCCACATTTTCCATATTGCATACTACAATGGCATTGTCCTTACTATCTCTCATCACCTCATATTCAATTTCTTTAAATCCAGCAATGCTTTTTTCTATCAGACACTGATGGACCGGCGACAATTTCAATCCATTTTCACAAATGCTCTGCAATTCTCCTTCATCATCTGCAAATCCGCCGCCTGTACCACCTAAGGTGAAAGCCGGTCTGACTACAACCGGATATCCATTTGTTTCTGCAAATTGCAACGCTTCTTGTACGCTATGTACTATTGCACTTTCCGGAACCGGCTCTCCGATTTCGTACATCAATTCTCTAAACCTGTCTCTGTCTTCCGCCTTTTCTATAGCATCCAATTCCGTTCCTAAAACTTCAACTCCATATTTTTCTAAAATTCCAGTTTTATCCAGCTCAACTACCAGATTTAATCCCGTCTGTCCCCCGAGAGAACCCAATATTGCATCAGGTCTTTCCTTATATATGATTCTACTTGCAAATTCTGTTGTCAACGGCTCTATATAGACCTTGTCAGCCACAGCTTTATCTGTCATTATCGTCGCCGGATTTGAATTTATCAAAACGACTTCATATCCTTCTTCTTTAAGAGATTGGCAAGCTTGAGTTCCTGCATAGTCAAATTCTGCCGCTTGACCAATTATGATTGGTCCTGAGCCGATTACTAAAATTTTCTTTATATCTTCCCTTCTTGGCATTATCTTACTCCTCCCATCATTTCAACAAACTCATCAAATATGTATTTTGCATCATCGGCACCCGGCGATGCTTCCGCAGTGAACTGAACACCTATAACCGGTAGCTCCTCATGTCTCACACCTTGGATGCTTCCATCGTTTAAATTCTTATATGTAGCCTTTAGAGGTGTATTTTCAAGACTTTGCTCTTCTACGTAGTATCTGCTGTTTTGCGATGTAAACTCCACCTTGCCGCTTTCCAATTTTATTACCGGGCAACTGTTTCCATGAAACCCAAATTTCGCTTCTTCTATATTTCCACCAAAGGCTTCACATATTATTTGACATCCCAATCCTATCCCCATGACTGCCACTTTTCTTGCAATATTTTTCACCGTTTCAACTACCGAGCTCACATATCGACTTCTGCCGGGACCGCTTGATACCACCACTCCGTCGGGGTCCACTGATAAAATTTCTTCCTTTGTTGCGTTATACGGCATTACAACTATGCTACATCCTCTTTTATTCAACTCTCTAATCAGTCCGTATTTTACACCCAAGTCCAACAAAACTATTTTGTATTCGCCGTTTGGAATCGTATACGATTTAGTTGTAGATACGTATTTTACACCATTTGTAACCTTAGAAGTATTTCTCAGTGCTGCTACCACTTTTTCCACGTCTTCATCTTCATCTGCCAAAGTCGCTTTCATAACTCCGTTATCCCTTATTTTCTTGGTGATTGCCCTCGTATCAACACCGCTGATTCCGGGAATTTCTTTTAACTTCATATATTCATCCAAACTCATCTTTCCTCTGAAATTGCTGTAATAGTCGTCATATTCCTTCACCACTAGTCCGAACAATTGTGGATTCATACTTTCAAAATCGTCTCTGTTTATGCCTACATTTCCGATTACCGGATATGTCATAGTTACTATCTGTCCGTAGTAAGAAGGATCTGATAGCGTTTCCTGGTAACCGCACATACCCGTCTGAAAAATCAGTTCCCCTATTTGAAATTTATCACTTCCGAATGCCTCTCCTTCATATACCGAGCCGTCTTCCAAAAATCAACAATCTTCTCATTTTTATTCCTCCTCAAACACCAATTTTTCCGTTAACGAAAGTCTTTTTATTTTTCCAAAACACTTTTCTCCATGAAAAGGAGTATTTTTCCCTTTTGAAAAAAATCTGTCTTTGTCTATTTTAAATTCCTTCTTTAAATCTATTAGAACAATATCGCTGTGATAACCCTTTTCGAGCTTTCCCTCTTTTTCAATCCGAATTTTTCAGCCGGATTTTCACTCATCAATCGCAGAAGTTTTCCAAGGAAATCACATTATTTTTGACTAATTTTTGTATAGAGCATAGGGAAAGCCGTTTCCAGAGACACTATCCCAAATGGCGCAAACACCAATCCTCTATCTTTTTCTTTCTGAGAATGTGGAGCATGATCATTTGCAATAATTTCTATGGTCCCATCTATGATTCCTTGAATTAGAGTTTCTCTGTCTTCAATACTTCTCAGAGGCGGATTCATTTTATAATTGCTGTCCTTTACGTCCATCTCCGTCAAAATCAGATGATGAGCTGTTACCTCTCCGGAAACATTACATCCCTTTTCTTTATATTTTCTGATTAAACCCACAGACTCTTTTGTGGACATATGGCAACAATGATACTGAGCACCAGTCCTGCACACCATTTTCAAATCTCTTGCCAACTGTACGTACTCACATTCATTGGGAATACCTACGAGATTTAATTCTCTGCTTTTAACACCTTCGTTAATACATGAGTAGGGTTTTCTATAGCTGTTCTCCTCCGTATGAGCAACTATAATCGCTCCCAGCCTTTTAGCTTCCATCATCGCTTTCTGCATAATTCCATCATCCTGTACCCCGACGCCGTCATCGCTGAAATACCTGTATCCCGCTTTGACCATAGCTTCCATATCCACTAGTTCTTTTCCACTTTCAGTTTTCGTTATACATACATAAGGGATTGTATTCACCACGCTATTTTCATCAATTAGTGCTCCGTATCGTGTCACAGTTTCTATATTATCCGGGAAGGGATTTACGTTAGGCATTGCCATAATCGTCGTAAAGCCACCTGCTGCCGCTGCCAAGGTCCCCGATGCTATGTCCTCCTTATATTCGAAACCGGGTTCTCTCAAGTGAACGTGTACGTCTATAAGTCCCGCTGTAGCAAACAATCCTCCTCCATCTATTTCAACAAATTCTCCTTTAGATTTTCTTTCATCTTTCATGCGATTTATAATCTTTCTCGAAGAAGTTTCCCTTTTTTCATCTATTTCTACGACTTCTAAAATTTCATTTTCATCAAACAGAATTTCTCCGTCGACCAATCTGTCTTCCTTTATAATTTTAACATTTGTAATCAGTTTCATAGCCGGCTCTCCCTGTTGTTATTTCTCGTTAACAATCTCCTATTTACCCATTTGTTTTCACTATACATATCTGCATATTGAACAAAAAATTCATCAACTTTAAAATCCCTTATAGCCAAAAGCCCTTTTAAGTACGGCTTTCCTAACCAATACTCCGTTGCTCATCTGTCTGAAGATTCTGCTTTTAGGTGCTTCGACTAAATTGGAATCTATTTCAATACCTCTGTTTACCGGAGCCGGATGCATTATTATGCAATGGTCATTGAGCATATTGTAACGTCTTTCGTTCATTCCATATCTTTCGAGATATTCGCTATTGCTCATGGTGTTCTCAGTTTCATGTCTTTCATTTTGAATTCTCAGCATCATAACCGCATCAGCCCATTTCACCGCTTCATCAATCTCCATGTAGTCATATCCTTTCCTCTGCCAGAATTCGGGCCCTGAAAATACGCATTCACCTCCTAATATCTCCATAGCTTCCTTATTTGAAGCCGCCACCCTAGAGTGAGCTATATCACCGATTATAGCTAATTTTATACCTCTCAATCTGCCGAATTCTTGATACATTGTCAACAAATCCAGCAGGCACTGCGTAGGATGATTTCCCGATCCATCTCCTCCATTCAAAACAGGAATGTTCAGTCCTTTTAGCGAATTGAAGTATTCATTTTCCTTATGCCTGATTACCAGTGCGTCAAATCCGATTGCTTCAAAGGTCTTTGCTGTATCATATAGACTTTCGCCTTTTTCCACACTGCTTCCCTGAGCTGTAAAATTTTCTACTTTGCACCCCAGCTGCATTTCAGCTGATGAAAAAGAAAAAAATGTGTTCTCGTACTTGGCTCAAAAAGATTGGCAACCAGTTTACCTTCCGGTAATTGCCAATCCATATATCTTGAACCAAAATCATTTGCTTCGTCGAGTATTTCCATTATTTCATTTTTAGATAAATCGCTTATGCGCAATAAACTGTTTCCGTTCATCTCTAACACTCCATATCTATTTTTATCTTAAACTTTTAACATTATAACAGAAAATTTTTCATTTACAAGTAGAATTTTAAATTTTTTTCATTTACAAGCTTTTAATCTATTGATTTAATCTATGTTAAAATGGAGCTTTCAATAAATAAATTTGGATTTTTCACATCGGTTTAAGAGCTATGAAGTATTGTAAATTACAGCTTTTACTGTTTAAAAACCTTTCTGCACTTTTCTTCAATAGGGACATTGTTCACATTTAGGCTTTCTGGCTGTACAGCAATGTCTTCCATGAAAAATCAGAAGGTGATGAGTTTTAGTCCAGCGGTTTTCAGGAATTTTTTTCATAAGTGCCAGTTCAGTCTTTAAAACATCATTTTCATCTACAATGCCTATTCTATTTGATACTCTAAACACGTGGGTATCAACAGCTATCCTCTGATGACCAAAAGCCACCGACATAACTACATTGGCTGTTTTTCTGCCAACTCCTGCCAATTTTGTCAGCTCACTATCGCTTTCAGGAACCTGTCCATGATAATCTGACACGAGTTTTTTTGATAAATTGATTATGTTCTTAGCCTTTGTTCTGTACATTCCTATTTTTTTCAAAATCTGTTGCACTTCATTTTCGTCAGCTGATGCGAGCTGATATGCATCCTTATACTTTGCAAACAACACCGGTGTGACTTTATTTACGCTTACATCTGTCGCTTGAGCTGAAAGAACTACTGCAATTAAAAGTTGAAACGGAGTATCAAAACCCAAGGCACATTCAGCTGTGGGATATGCCTTATCTAAAATGTCCAAAATTTCTATAACCTTATCTCTTCTCATCGCCATCTTTGTCTCCTATGAGTTTAATATCTATCTCTTCTCTCCTAATTCTACCCCTATAAAAATAAAGTGCCAAAGTGTATAGATAATCGTAAATTACACCCGTAATTACACCTCCTAAAAAGTAGTATATAATTGGAGTAACCGGGTAATTTTTATATTGCTGAAAAAAATATTTCTCATATATGAATAAAGTTATATATCCTACTACAAGGAAAAAAATATAATTTTGCATCCCAACTGAAACAATCCGTTATGAATTTTTCAATAAGCAACTTCACGAATCCATATGTGCCAAAAAAACTGTAATGTATGGAATCAAAAGCTATTTTATTGGGAACCAGTGCCAGTGCTAAAATCGAAGTTCCCATATACAAAACCACTCCTGCTTTAATATCTTTTTCTACGATTATCATACCTATCAAAAATCCCGCGATACCGTAAAATGTCAATGCCAGGTTTGATATTACGCTACCTCCATATATCAAGCCTAGCCCTATTGCCATAAAAAGTCCCGAAATAGCAACTATAAAAGTTTTATTGCCCTTGCTACTCACACTGTCACCTCTACAACCATACCTTTAGAAACTTTTCTTGTCACGTAATATGTCATATGCAATCGCAACACATATCTGCACAACAGTAACACTGCAATGCTCTACAAAAAGCATCGTTTGTATTTCCATATCCCATTCCCGTAGCGGTATTTCTAAATCCTCCACCACTCATGGTCATTTGATTTAAAGCATTTCTATACTCCACATCATTCGGCTCCATGTTTACTGCCATTTGAATATTTCTAATAGCATCGTCGTACCATCCTTTTTTATATAAAATCATCCCTTTCAGGAAATACCATTCCGCGTTTTTCATGCCTATGTTATCCAGCAGTCTTTCCGCTTCATCCACTCTATTCTGATCGATTGCCCTTCTACATTTTTGAAATTCCGGAGACGTCTTGCTGCTGTTGCCGTATCCGCTTTGAGAACGACTTCCACTTTTTTTCTGAGATTTTTGAATTTCATCATATGCTTCGTTAACTTCTCTCAGTTTTTTTCCTCAGCAAGTTCTGATAGCGGATTATTCTGATACTTATCCGGATGATATTTTTTTAACAAGTTCTCTATATTTTATTTTTATTTCATCATCTGTAGCATTTTTCATTGACACCCTAAAATTTCATAGGGATTACTCATATTCTAACTCCTCCTGACATCATCAATTTACAACGTTATATTTTTCTTTCATGTTTTCTGTGTATCCTCTTTGAGTATTTCATCAGTTTTTTCAGAAGCCCCACATACAATATATTATTCAAAATTCCTTTGTTCTTCTTCACATCTAGTAGCTCTACAGCCTTTGCAATATGTTCAAGACAGATTACCAATATTCTATCGACTTGAGGCTTAATGCGTTTTTTTAAAATCAATACCACTCTCGTTTTTTTCTCACAGTTAAATCTATATATTAAAGGATTATACGCTCCTGTCTGCAAGTTCTCTTCAATATCATCAACGGCATCAATTAAATAGACCCACTTCCCGATATTATATCCTATTTCCTAAAAAAATTTCCACATAGTGAGACTTTTTGTAATAATTGTCTTTTATCTACTTCTTCTTTTTTTATAAAAACCCTTCTTTTTGTCGTATTCATCTTCATTTTGACATGTGCCTTCTTTCATCACTTTTTTTCTGCGTCTATTAAATCTATATTCTCAACACCGGCTTGAAATATATCTGCCATAAGTTCCGCAAAAATAATGTGAAGTTTTGTCCAGACTTCTGCTCTTTGCCTTCTCCAATTCTCTTAATATGCGCAAGTTACAGTCTATTTTGTCACATAATACTCTGTTGTTCTCATATATTCTTTTAAACTTTCTCTTGAATAATTTAGTTGCAATTTTAGCATATAATCTGCCTTCATCATCTATGTCATCTAAAAGCTTATACCACGCCAATATCAGCATCACATCCGCTGCAAAGTCTACATTTTTACTGTGAACAATTGCTTTTCTCTTGAACGGATTTGCTATGCATCCCTCATTAGTCAAAACTTCCACATCTTCGCAAATACAGTCCAGCACCAACGCCAAAAAGCAGCATCAAAACTTAAAATCATTCTCGGTAACTGCCCATATCTTCTTCCTATGGATTTGCATACCCCGCAATAATATGCTTTATATATCTCTGATTCCCAGACTTTTAATTCAGGTCTGTAAGATACTACATATCCTAACATTATCTCTCTTTCTATAAGTTGTTCTCATTTATATTTTAGTATTTTTAATAAAACTGTGAAGCTAATTATAACATAAAATGAGAAAAAGGAAATAGCTTAAATTGCTATCTCCTCTTCGCTACAATAAAAAAATAAAATTGTTTTTCTTGTTATTTTTTCTAACATCGAGGTTGAACATAATATAAATAACATTTCATTTCATCATTTCAATCTCAGTCTTTTTATATATTCATCTACACACCATTTATCAATTTATTTCCCGTTTCTGTGGCATCAGAGTTCGGTGCATGTAGAATATCTTTCCAGTACGCAGGTTGATCTTCAGGTTGGAAGCTTGTCGCAACCTTACCTTTATTGGCAACTCCAATTACCTTAGATGTTATTTTCACACTGTATCCATAAGGCTTGCCTACATTTCTTTCTGTCGTATTTATATTCCCACCTTGCAAATATGCTTTTTGTGTATCGACAGTACCATTTCCATCCACTGCAATACCACCGGCTCCTCTGTGTGCACTAAAACCAAAGCCTGTTCCACCTACAGCAACAAGTTTTCCCGGACCTGTTATCTTAGCTCCGTCTTGCAGCAAAATTCCTGTACCTCCATCTCTTGTCAATGCTGATTCTCCGCCGCCGTATCCTGCCAGAACAGAACCTTCTGTGACGGTTACCACAGCTCCGTTTTCAACTGAAATACCCGTCTGTCCCGGTATCGGACCCGGCGATGAATCTTCACCTTTTACATGAACTTGTCCTTTAATGGTCGCATCACCTAAAATTTTCACGACAGGCTCTGCAGTTTGTCTAGATTCTTTACCATCTGCCAAATAGTTTGCATGAGAATAAATATATGCATTCTCGAGAATTCCACCTTTTTGAACTTCAACAGTTCCAACTATGGATCCACCTGTTACGAATTTCTTTTTAAATCGATCGTAGTTCATTGATAGAGTTCCACCATCCTCTACCGTGATTTTTCCATATATAACAGAATCCATTACATTCAATCTTCCGCCCTTTTTAACGACAATTTTTACACTGCTTAGTATTTTCATGTTGACCAATGTCAAATCTGTATCTTTATCAACTATCAAAGTTTGTTTAGGCTGAGCATTTGTGGGAACAGGATATCCCAGTACTCCATACGTTCCACTGGTGTGAGAACCGTACCACGCCTTAATATCTTTAGGCACAGTCACAGTTTCATCTTTTCCGCCAAAATATCTTATCGCCCATGGCTCCATGTCCCATATGTATTTGCCATCTTGAACTCGTTTTGCGTTATCTGTCTTCAATCTGTCTATAAGTTTCACTTTTTCAGTGTCATATACTTTGAATTCCAATCGGTTGCTTTCAGCCACTCTTCCGGCTTCATCCACTACACGAGCTTTAACATTATATGTTCCATCTTTTTTTGGGATTCCATCCAATGTCACCTGACTTGTCAGATAGGAATAGATGGTCTTCATACCTGAATCTCCTGAAATGCTTATTTTAGATTTTCCTGCATTCAGTCTGACTTTATTCAGTTCTGAAATCGGTTTCCAATCGCGTTCAGGAATATCCGACATCTTTGTACCCGGTTCGACTTCTACGGCTTCAAGAAATACATTGCTATTTCTGTTTATTGTCGCACTGCTTGATGCTCCTGAAACCCCATCGTAATGCTTTTGTCCTACCACAGCAGGTTCAAATGATCCTCTCAATCTGACTTTCAGTTCTTTTGCTTTTGGAATTTCATTTAACGCTTCCAATTTATTTTCCTTCTTATGGTATTTGAAGGCTTTTTTGCTGCCATCATCAAAAGACAGTACTATGGTTTCTCCATCGTCCGGCTGTTTAAAGTAAACTGTACTATCCTCTTCTTCTACTGCAAACTTTCCCGCAACCCATGTTTGAAATTTTGAATCTCTAACATAATCTCTTGATCCTACTCTCACACCATTTACTTTCTTCAAGAGTTCCAACGATTCAATTTTTATACCGAAATATCCAAACATTCCAGCGTTAACAGGAGTAAACTTTCCCTTTTCCGTATCTTTGTGTATCGCAGGTGGGTTCTGTGTTTCCCCATGTGTCGACGGTTTAGGCGACACAGTATTTCCATCTTCAACGGAATTTATCGGTGAATATCTTATGCTGTCAGAGTCGTGCATATTTCCAAATGCTTCGGCATTCTTAACTGTTACCGTCACCTTCTCAGTGTCCGTTGTTATTTCGATTTTATCGTTATCTTTTACAGCCGATAAGAAAATATCCGGATCTGTTTCAGATAAATTGTATTTTCCACCTGATGTTAAGTCGATTTTTTTTGAAACTTTGGTAAACGTTTTTCCATTTACTTTTATTCCTCTGATTTTTTTCAACTGATCCATAGTCTTCACTTTCAATGAGCACCCAAATATTCCATTGCCTGTACTTTCGGTTATATCAATAGAATGCTGTTCTGTTGCCATTACCTGAAAGCTCAACGTTGAAAAATATCAACGAAAAATACCAGTACCATTGATAATATCACATTTTTTTAACCTTATCTCCAATTTTTTCCTCCTTCAATATGTTACTCTCAACTAACATAATAATGGTAATATATGAATAACATGTTGTCAACTTAGTTTATATTAAAAATCGTTATTTTTATGTCAACATACCATAAAATTCCAATCGGTAGTATGTATCTCGATACTCACTTTTAACACAATATAAAAACCGACTTTGTTAAACTGAACTCCTCTCATAAATTTTTATTTAGCGAAGGATTATCAATTCATTTCAGTCGGTTCAAGTTTCTACTACATATTCTTGCATATTCAGCAAGTATTTTCTATCATCATCTGCTGCGATTATCGCGACAAAAATTCTCACTTACCTATATTTGATACATCTTCTATCATATTTTTCTTAAGCTCCCACAAATCGTGACTCAAATCTACATAATAAATCTGTGGATTTTTCGAATCTGAGCATTTCATCCCATAAAAGCTGACACCTGACTTTTGACATAGTCTCTTATCTCTTCTATATTCGGTTTATCGTAGATTAATTTTCCTTTATCAAAAATCTTTTTTCGAAGATTTTTTGCCGTAAAATTGCTCACCTTTTTTCTCTTCCACACGTTTTGCGGATCGAATATTTCATAATCATCTCCTGATGGAACCGGCTCGCTTTCCAATGTAATGACATCTGCAATTGCTCTATTGTTATCTTTGTCATACAATCTATAAAGGCTCTTTACTCCCGGATTTGTTATCTTCTCAACATTTTCTGAAACTTTAATCTTCGGTATTATCTTGCCGTTTTTTTCTATGGCAGCCAGCTTGTAAACTCCACCGAATACCGGTTGTGACTTGGCTGTGATTAGCCTTTCCCCCACACCAAAAGCATCTATACAAGCACCTTGTGACAAGACTTCTCTAATCAGGTACTCGTCCAGCGAATTTGAGACCATTATAGTGCAATCTTTCAAACCAGCATCATCGAGCATCTGTCTTGCTTTTTTTGTCAGATATGCCACGTCTCCGCTGTCTATTCTAATTCCCATGTTCTTCGGCTTGCATTCTTTGAATACTTTTATAGCATTCGGGATACCCGACTTTAACGTGTTGTACGTGTCTACTAAAAACACACAATTGTCGGGATATGTTTTCGCATACGTTTTAAATGCTTCATATTCATTATCAAAAGACTGAACCCAGCTGTGTGCCATAGTCCCCTTAGCATCGATTCCAAAATCCCTATCCACGATTGTGCATGCGGTTCCCGCACAGCCGCCTATATATGCTGCTTTTGCTCCATATATCGCTCCGGAACTGCCCTGTGCTCTTCTGCTACCAAATTCAGCAACAGGTCTACCTTCTGCTGCCCTAACAATTCTATTGGCCTTGGTAGCAATCAAAGTTTGATGATTCAATAGCAGCAGTGTCATAGTCTCAATCAACTGCGCCTGTACCACAGGACCTCTTATGGTGACAATAGGTTCTCCCGGAAATACTGCTGTACCCTCAGGCACAGCCCAAACATCACATTGGAATTTAAAATTTCTCAAATAGTCTAAAAAACCTTTGCTGAATATATTCTTACTCTCAAGATACTCTATGTCCTCATCTGTAAATTTCAAATTTTGTAGATATTCTATCAGGTCATTTATTCCGGAAAGGATTGCAAATCCCCCGTCTTCCGGAATTTTCCTGAAAAACATATCGAAATATGCTATATCATCTGCCATTCCCGCCTCAAAGTACCCATTTGCCATTGTGAACTCATAAAAGTCTGTTAGCATCGTCATGTTGTGTTTATACATTTTTTCTCTAATAGCGCAGTTTCCTGTACTGTTCTCCTTTCAAATAAAACGACCTTTACCTCTCTACACATATTCTAGTATACATCAATGTGAGAAAAATTCAAGGAAATTAACTTAAAGGGCATCAAAGTATATTGCGCGATTTATATTAGTCGATGATGCAAATATTCTATATCTCGCTCAATTCCATTCAAATTATTTTTTTCTATTTTTGAGTCCAAATCGTCAACTTCAAATTCCGCAGAAAATTTTTCAGAAACTTAATTCCTACTTATAGATATGAATTTATAATCTCAATTTTTATATGTTATATATATCCTTCTAAACGTTTTTTCTCAGAACCTTCCTCAGGTATTGCCCCGTGTATGAGTTCTTTACTTTTGCGACTTCTTCAGGCGTACCTGTAGCGACCACTTTCCCACCTTTAACTCCTCCGTCTGGTCCTAAATCTATAATATAATCGGCACGTTTTATTATGTCCAAGTTATGCTCTATAATTATCACTGTATTTCCGGACTCTACCAATTTATCTATCACCTGGCTCAGCTTATCCACATCAGCAAAATGTAGCCCTGTCGTCGGTTCATCCAGAATGTATAAATTTCCCTGTATTTCTCTTAGACAGTTCACTTGCCAACTTCACTCTCTGAGCCTCTCCTCCCGATAGCTGTGTCGACGGTTGTCCTAATTTAATATATCCCAACCCCACATCTTCCAATGTTTTCAGCTGTCTGTTAACAGCAGGTATGTTCTCAAAAAACTCTACTGCTTCTGAAACTGTCATATTCAATACATCGTATATGCTCTTGCCCTTATACTTAACTTCCAGAGTTTCTCTGTTGTATCTTCTGCCTTTGCAAACTTCACACTGAACATAAACATCCGGCAGAAAATGCATTTCTATTTTAATTATACCATCTCCACTACACGTTTCACATCTGCCACCCTTTACGTTGAAGCTGAATCTGCCCTTTTCGTATCCTCGAATTTAGCTTCGGGTACCTGAGCGAATAAATCTCTGATATTTGTAAATATTCCCGTATAAGTTGCAGGATTAGATCTTGGAGTTCTGCCTATCGGCTCCTGATTAACTTCTATGATTTTTTCTATGTTCTCATATCCTTCTATAACTCTATGTTTTCCTCCTTTCCCCTTTGCTCCATTGATTTTGCTCGCCAGTTCTCTATACAGAATTTCATTTATCAATGTCGACTTACCGGAACCCGATACACCTGTAACACATGTCAATGTTCCCAGTGGTATTGAAACATCTATATTTTTCAAATTGTTTTCCTCAGCACCTCTCACTTTTATAAATTTTCCGTTTCCTTTTCTCCTCACTTTAGGCACCGAGATTTTTTTCTTTCCTGATAAATATTCACCCGTTATGGAATTCGGATTATTTGCCAGTTCTTTCGCCGTTCCTTGAGCCACAATTTCACCGCCATGAATTCCGGCTTCCGGACCTATATCGAAGATATAATCTGCTGCATACATGGTATCTTCGTCGTGTTCAACTACGATTAAAGTATTTCCAATATCGGTTAAATCTCTCAGTGCCGCCAACAACTTATCGTTATCCTTTTGGTGTAACCCGATGCTGGGTTCATCTAATATATACAATACTCCGACCAAACTCGATCCTATTTGAGTAGCCAGTCTAATTCTTTGTGATTCTCCTCCTGACAATGTTGCAGACGCTCTTGATAGAGTCAAATAATCCAATCCTACATCTATTAAAAATTTCAGTCTGCTCTTTATTTCCTTTACAATTTGTTGTGCAATGATTTGATCTTTCTCACTGATTTCCAGATTTTCGATGAATTCTTTTGTTTCTGCAATTGACATATCGGACAGTTCTGCAATATTTTTACCACCTACAGTAACAGCTAATACTTCCTTTTTCAATCTGGCTCCGTTACAGCTCGTACATTTGCTTTCCACCATAAACTTCTTTATCTTTTCTTTCATCATCTCCGAGTCGGTTTCCATAAATCTGCGCTCTAAATTCGGTATAACACCTTCAAATGAATCATTTCTATGAGATATATGCCCTGTGGTTCTGCTTTTATATGTGTAGCTGACAGTTCTGTTTCCTGTACCGAATAACAGTTGATCTCTCAGTTTTTTCGGTAAGTTCTTGAATGGAACGTGGACATCATATCCTTCTTCCGCCAACAGCGCATCTATCATCTGTCTGTAAAATCTTCCATCTTGCATAGATGCGAAGGTATTTCCAAAAACTCCATCGTAAATGCTCAATGAATCATCCTCAATCAGCAGTTTCGGATCTATCTTTTGCAGATGTCCCAATCCGTTGCACTCAGGACATGCTCCGAAAGGACTGTTAAAAGAAAATGTTCTCGGTTCCATTTCTTCAAGGCTGACTCCGTGATCCGGACATGAAAATGATGTGCTATACAATTTTTCTCTTACTTCACTCTTATCAGTTTCATCGTTTTTCTTCTTTTCTATTATAGCAATGACCAGTCCTTCTCCATGACTTATAGCCAAATCACACGCTTCGGTCAATCTTCCGGCGATGCCGTCTCTTAACACTATTCTGTCCACTACAATTTCAATATTGTGCTTAATATTTTTTTCAAGTTTAATTTCATCTTCTCCCAAAAGATACATTTTTCCATCTACACGTACACGCACAAATCCCTCTTTTTGAATCCTTTGAAATACCTTTTCATAAGTTCCTTTTCTGCTCCTCACGACAGGTGCCAGAATTGTGATTTTACTACCATACTCATTCAACAGTATGTCATCCACTATCTGATCCAAGCTCTGCGAAGAAATTTCACCGTGACAAATGGGACAGTGTGCCACGCCGATTCTCGCATACATCAATCTAAGGTAATCGTGAATCTCCGTAACTGTCCCCACTGTGGATCTGGGATTTTTGCTGGTCGTTTTTTGATCTATAGAAATAGCCGGAGATAGCCCCTCAATATACTCGACATCGGGCTTCTCCATCTGACCTAAAAACTGTCTGGCATAGGCTGATAAACTTTCCACATATCGCCTTTGCCCTTCTGCATAAATAGTATCAAATGCCAATGAGCTCTTGCCCGAACCCGATAAACCCGTGAAAACTACGAATTTATCCCTCGGTATTACCATATCCACATTTTTTTCAAATTATTTTTCATTTGCACCTTTTTATAATTAAATTTTTTGCATAAATTCCCTCGTATTTTTATCACTATATTTTTAGTTTTATATTCGAACACCTTATCTCTCAACAGCGCCGCTCGCTCGAATTCCAAGTTGCCAGCAGCTTCTTTCATTTCTTTCTCCAATTTTTAACAAAATCTATAAGTTCTCTTTTAGTCATTTCTATCGGTTTCTTTTCTTCCTTTTCTTCTATCGACTTTGTCGCTTCTATTACTTCACGTACTGCTTTTTCAATAGTTTTCGGAGTTATTCCATTTTCCTCATTAAATTTTTGCTGTATGCTCCTTCTTCTCTCAGTTTCTTTGATTGCACTGTCCATTGCAGGGCTGGTTTCGTCTGCATACATTATGACTCTACCATTGGCATTTCTCGCTGCCCTACCTATGGTTTGTATCAACGAAGTTTCGGTTCTCAAAAATCCTTGCTTATCGGCATCCAGTATAGCCACTAAGCTAACTTCCGGAATGTCAAGGCCTTCCCTGAGCAAATTTATTCCAACCAACACGTCGAAGGTCCCCAGCCTCAAATCTCTTATAATCTCCAGTCTTTCCAGAGTATCTATCTCACTGTGTAAATATCTAACCTTTATACCTGCACCTTTCAGATAATCTGTCAATGCCTCCGACATCTTCTTAGTCAGGGTAGTCACTAAAACTTTGTTTCCACCCTTTGTCTCCTTATTTATCTCGCCTATTAAATGATCTATTTGTCCCACTGTTGGCACTATATCGATTTTAGGATCCAATAATCCAGTCGGTCTTATGACCTGCTCTGCGGAGACTCCACCGGATCTCTCCTTTTCATATGCTGATGGTGTAGCACTTACATAGAGCACTTTATCTTTTATCCTTTCAAACTCTTCAAACTGTAAAGGCCTGTTATCAAGTGCCGACGGCAATCTAAACCCGTAATCTACCAGCGACGATTTTCTCGATCTGTCTCCTGCATACATAGCCCTGAGCTGAGGAAGCATAGCGTGAGACTCATCTATAATAATTAGAAAATCTTCTGGAAAATAGTCTATTAAAGTATATGGTCGTTCTCCACCCTTAAGTCTGTTAATGTGTCTTGAGTAATTTTCTATTCCTTTGCATCTGCCGATCTCCTTTAGCATCTCAATATCATACCTGGTTCTCTGATCAATTCTCTGAGCTTCCAGCAGCTTGTTGTTCGCATTGAACCACTTTACTCTGTCAGACAATTCTTCAGAAATGCCATCAATGGCCAGTTCCAAGTTTTCACGAGTTGTGACATAATGAGATGCAGGATATACTGCGACGTGATTCCTTATTCCCATAATATCTCCAGTTATGGGATTTATTTCCTTTATGCTCTCTATTTCATCGCCGAACAACTCGATTCTAACTGCATTTTCAGAGCCTGCCGGGAATATATCCACCACATCTCCACGCACTCTAAACGATCCTCTATCAAAAGCTATATCGTTTCTGTCATATTGAATTTCTACCAATTTTTTCAGAATATCATCTCTTGAAATCTCTTTTTCCGTTCTCAACGACAATACCTGATTTTCATAATCTACAGGCGATCCGAGTCCGTATATACAAGATACCGATGCTACGATAACTACATCTTTTCTTTCTCCTAATGCTGCTGTTGCCGAGTGCCTCAATTTTTTTCTATTTCTGCATTTATATCAGAATCTTTTTCTATATATGTATCTGTTGACGGCACATATGCCTCCGGCTGGTAATAATCATAATACGATACAAAATATTCCACAGCATTGTCGGGAAAAAACTCTTTAAACTCTCCGTGTAACTGTGCTGCAAGAGTTTTGTTGTGGGCTATTACCAGCGTAGGTTTATTTATTTTTTCTATTATGTTTGCCATGGTAAAAAGTTTTACCTGAGCCCGTAACTCCCAATAGAGTTTGTTCTTTTTTCCCTCTTTGAAAACCTTTCACAAGTTTATCTATAGCTTTCAGCTGATCTCCATCGGCTTAAACTTTGATACTAACTTAAATTTATCCACCCCTAAACTCCTTAAATCACGTCTTCTGTTTACAAATTTTTATCGTTTTTATCGAATATAATTTTTATAATCTCACATAGTACAGTATACCACTTGTCATGTTAAAAGTATATATTCATATGAACATTTGTTCTATTATATGTTTGCGGATTATATCCTGAATATTTCAAAATCGCTAAGTTCACTTATACTATTCTCAACAAATAAAAAGCTGTCAAAATCGAAATTTCAACAGCATATATGGTGAGGCACGAGGGACTCGAACTCCAACCAACTGATTCGAAGTCAGCTACTCTATCCATTGAGCCAGTGCCCCCTGTCAGATTAGTCCTATTATATACCAAATACTGAATCTTTGCAAAACTCATCAGTAAATTTTTATTCTAATTATATGTATTTTGCGGGTAATCTTGCAATTTACTTAAAATTATTTGATGCCTTTTAGCATTTAACTTTTTCTCGCCCTTCAAAACTCCCTTTAACTGTAATATGCCTTAACCTTGCTTCTCATAATTGACTATTATCATTTTTCAACGCCTTTTTGTCACAGATTAACTTAAACGCTTCCACATAGACAGTCATCGATGCGACATTTAAAAACATCAGTGAATTCAATACCAATCTGCTATCTGTTCTCATCATCAAAGTTATAACTACTAACACTCCCAGCAACATGAAATATCCCAGTCCGATTCCTATGTGCATTTTGTATTTATCTTTGTTATAACTTGCAATTCCCATCAATGAAACATAAAAAATCCCCAGACCTAATAATCTGAAATGTACTAAAAATTGCAAATCCACCTGTTCTATCGGAAAGCTGAAGCATACTGTTATCGTGCTCAACCCTACAAACATACCTATATGGCTGTATCTCAGCAGGAATCCTCTGGTTTTCTGTCTTTCATCCACTATCTCTTCTATAACCAACCAATATGTGTAAAAAAGTGAGCCCACAGTTGCGAAAAATAACCATTTCCGTCAATCCGAATCTGTCGTTTTTAAAAGTTCCTGCTACAGTTACAATCATCTCTCCAAAAATTATTATGGTGATGAGACTTACCCTCTCAACTAAGTGCGGAAAATTTATTGGATTTTCATGCATTGATTCTCTCGATTTAATTACCGCTGGCAGTACCATAGCAGAAAGATATGCAATTGATGTTATCCACGCTCCTATGTTGTATCCAACTCCGAGAGCTATTGACAATCCACCAACTTCTAACACCAAAATGGCCATCTGAACCTTTATATCTTTTACGATCATGGATACTTCTTTAAATTTTTTAGCTTTGGTGCCGTACTGCAACATCACCACTATTGTCATCGCTATTGCTGTAACATTAAATGGAACAAAAGTTTCTCTCCATTCCGTAGTTATGTTATTCGTAATGTATATTACTCCCAGCATATGCAACAACAGTCCGATTCTATCCCCTCTGGTGTCTTCGCCATACTTGTTTATATATACCGTCTCTCCGAACCACATGAGCATTAAAATTGCACACACTATGATAAATTTCACATATGATTCTACACCGACTACACCATTGTGCAAGTGATGTATTATACCTGTTGCCTTCGCTACTGCCAGCACGTACACCAAATCGTAAAACAATTCCAACATGGTTACTTTCTTGGCATAACTAACTATTTTTTCCACTATTTACCGCCTCTCACCATCAACGAGCTTTATAATTTCACGCATTTGAACGTGTGATAAAGACATGTCCTTATCGCTGCAATTCAAATTTTTACAGCACAAACTTTTCGATGACTTGTGCCACTCCGTCACAATCGTTTCCGGGTGCGATGTAATCTGCTGCACTTTTCAATTCACACAAACCGTTCTCCATTGCAACTCCCATTCCCGCCATAGAGATCATCTCTAAATCATTCAGTCCGTCACCGAAGCACATTATCTGCCCTTTATCAACTCCCAACTTATCTGCCACAAACAATATTCCTGCTGCCTTGCTGGTATTTTCCCCACCTATTTCTAAATTCTCCGGAAGCGATGATGTTACGCTGATGTTTTTCAGCTTTTTCAGTTCATTACGCATTTTATGCTTTTCATCGTCCGTTTCAAAAATATATTTATATTTTCTATATTTTTCAAGTTATCTCTGAACAAATTGAAGATATTATCTACGGGAGTCCTCGTTTTTAAAACGTATTCTCTAGTTCTATATGACACCAATCCTCTTTTTGATATCTTCGAAATCCGCCTTTTCTATATAGCCTCTTCCATCTACAAACACTTCGATCATATGCTTCTTTTTCCTTAAAAACTCATAGACTTCCGTTGCTCCATCTAAATCGATATGACTTCTGAATATACTTTCTTTCGTCCTATAATCTCTCACTTCTCCACCGTTGGAATTCACAGTATATTCTATGAAATCAAATTTTTCTCAGAAAGTCAGGCAATGCTGAAAAAAATTTCTACCTGTAGCTATCACTATATGCACACCTTTTTCTGCTGGCTTCTCATAAAAGCCTTCTGCGTCCTGCAAGAAAGTTGACTACTACTGTTTAAAGTAGTTCCATCTAAATCAATCCTATTAGTTTATATTTCATTTCCACTTAAATCCATTATAAATTATTATTTATACCACTCTTTTAAATTCCGATTCATTCTCGTTTAAATTGCTGTTATACACTTCTATGATATAACTCTTTGCCCATTGCATACCAATTCTGCAATAGTATTACCTACCTTTGCTACAGGTTATATTACTGCTCGGAGATATTCTCCAATTGAATAATTTTTATATTTCACACTTAATTACCAAATTTCTCAATTCTCCTATCATTCCATTTCGCTATGCCTACGCATATATCTGATAGAAGTTAACATATTCAAGTCAATTGCTCTTATTTATCAACAGCCATATTCAATGCAACCTTAAATTCTTCGTTGTTTTTTATAACGTACTCAATTGTTGCCTCATCTCCATGCCCCGGATATATGACCATATCTCCCGGCAATTTAGCAATGAATTCTTGACAGCTTCTCGCCATCTCCTTATCGCTTCCGTCTTCCAAATTGGTAATTCCTATCTCATCTTTGAAAACTGTATCTCCTGAAAATGCGATATTTGCAGATTTGTTTATGAGAAAAATTCCACCTTTCGTGTGTCCCGGTGTATTTACGACTGTCAACACATCTCCGTCCAATTCAAATTCCCTGTCATCTCCAAATCCTTCCACCAACTGACTCTTATCATGGAAAAACTTCTTTAACATAGCTTCATCCTGATTGTGCACAAACATTTTAATATGAAACTTATCGGCTAATTTATATGCTTCCGAAACGTGATCGTAGTGATGATGCGTGAATATAATTCCCGATGGTTTCAGCTTGTGCTCTTGCACAAAGTCAACGTATTCGTCCGTTTTGTAACCACAATCTATAAAGTAACAACTTCCTTCATCTTCCTTATATATCACATATCCGTTCGTATCCAATGATCCGCCTATAAATCTCTTTACTTTCATATTACCTCCGTTTCGACTCTCCAATTGAATCTCATACAATTCAACTTATCCAACATATTTTTCACAAATTCTTTTCACACTTTTATCATCTTTGTGTCTCTTTTTTTAATTGTAACTTTATATCTCTGATTTAAATATTATATCATAGCATTTTATCAATCAAAACCTCTGTTTTTAATCTTATGTTATTCAGTTGTACGATTAAATCTCCTGTTTAATTGTCATCTACAGGTTGCTCTGAAATAATAAAAAAATCTGTCTCCATTTTATTCTAAGATGAAAATTGACACCGCACATTGAATAAATTGAAATAATTGTTGTATTTTTATGGGAATAGTGGTAAAATTGGTTATGTAAATATTTTTAGTTTATGTTTCAATCTGTTTTAAGACACATTCTTTTTATCTCCTAGAATCGTGAAAAGCAGAAAATTAAATAAAATTCAGAAAGTAAAGGGAAACGAATATGAACATTGCTATAATAGGGGCCGGAAAAACTTGGTAAAAATTGGCATATGCCTTATTGAACGGAAATCATTCCGTTACCATTGTCGACAAAAATGAAAAAGCTCTTCAGAAGCTGGCATTAGAGTTGGATATTATGACTGTAGTCGCAAATGCAAAAAGATGTTTCATTCTTAAAGGAATTAAACATAAAAAGTTATGACTACTTAATTGCTCTAACAGGTAATGATGAATTGAATATTTTAATCTCTTCATTTGCAAAAAAACTGGGATGTCATTTTGTAATAGCCAGAATCAGGGATCCTGAGTATATGTCCCAATTTGATTTCATAAAAAACAATATGGATATAAACCATCTCGTGAATCCAGATTTGGCAATTACCAATGAGATATATAAACATCTCGTAGAAAAATATACTTTAACCAACGGTATTTTTACGACAGGCAAAGTCGCTCTCATAGAATTTAAGGCTAAAAATATGCCTGTGCTGTTGGGAGTTCCATTGAACAATGTGAATCGCATATTGAAAAACATGCTGGTCGTCGCCATCTCTCGCAATGGAAAGGTAATCGTTCCGCAAGGTGATGACGAAATCTGTCCCAATGATGCCCTTTATGTCATAGGTGAACGTGATCCTATAACGCAGTTGAACTCCAAGGTTCATGAAGTTGGTACATATACCAACCTAAAAAAAGTTATGGTTATCGGAGGGGGCAAAACCGGTCTATATCTCAGTAAAAAACTCTCCGAATTTGGAGTTTCCGTAAAAGTCATAGAGAGAAATATGGACAGATGCAGATACCTTGCTGAAAAATTAGAAGATGTGATGATTTTAAACGGAGATGGCACTGACAAACAGCTTTTGGAAGAAGAGAGCATTGCCGATATGGACGGTTTTGTAACAGCCACAGGTTACGATGAAGATAATTTGCTCTTGGCTCTTATGGCAAAGGAATATAACATTGCGGAAGTCGTTGCTAAAGTAAGTCGCGGTATATATACCGAACTCGTTTCCAATTTAGGTGTTGACATGGCCATAAATCCTGTGGATATCGTTACCAGCAACTTGGCAAAACTAATTCAAGGAAAAGAGAAGATCATTTCAAATCAACTGATTCAAGGACAAGCTGAAATAACTGAGATAATCGCAAGTAAAAATATGAAAATTGTCGGAACTCCTATTAAGGAAATCGGAATTCCGACGGGTGTTTTAATCGGTGCTATCCACAGAGATGGCGGCGTCATAATTCCAGATGGAAACACCATCATAAAAGAAGGCGATAAGGTCCTTATCTTTTCCCTTCTGACTTCCATGGCGGAAATGGCAAAATACACAAGGTAAGCAGACATTATATGAGGTTTCTACATGGATATAAACTATAAAGTTTCTTTTAAATTTTCGGTTCGATCTTATGTGTGCTCAGCGCATCTATGCTGTTGCCATTGATCGTAGGACTGATATATAAAGACTATGCGAGTTCTCTCGCTTTTGCCTATACATTGGTGCCATCATCTATACTTGGCTTGCTTTTGATAAAACTTACTTCCGTCAAAAGCAATAAACTAAAAATGCGAGATGGTGCTTTTATTGTGTCCGTTTCTTGGATATTGTGCGGCCTCATAGGGGCTATTCCTTTTGTTATAACAGGTAGCATACCCAACTTCATCAGCGCTTTCTTTGAAACCTGTTCTGGATTCAGTACTACGGGAGCCACAGTTATACCTGATGTGGAAATCATTCCTAAAGCCGTTTTATTTTGGCGTTCATTCACCCATTGGCTGGGTGGTATGGGCATTTTGGTATTTACTATAGCCTTGCTTCCTGCAATAGGTGTAGACGGACAGCAGGTGGCAGCTGCAGAAGTGCCCGGTTTGAGCCTATCTAAAATCGTGCCTAAACTCTCAGATACAGCAAGATATCTGTATCTTCTCTACACTGCATTGACTCTAGTTGAAACGGGTTTACTCATGTTTGGTGGAATGACTTTTTTTGATGCCATATGTCACTCTTTTTCAACCTTAGGGACTGGTGGTTTTGGAAATTACAATGATAGTATAGCTCATTTTAACAGTCTGTACATAGATATCATCATAACCTTATTTATGATGATCGCAGGTATGAACTTCAACTTGTTTTTCATTGCATATCGGAATGGAATTTCCACTTTTTTCAAAGATGCTGAATGGAGATTTTATATTTTAATAATCGGTTTTACATCTATTTTAATGTCAATCATACTATATGTCAGCGGAACTTATAATTCCATTATTTCATCTATAAGATATGTGCTTTTTCAGAATGTATCAATACTTACCACTACAGGTTTTTCGACGGCTGACTACATGCTGTGGCCTGTCTTCTGTCAGGTATTGTTGTTCATCTTGTTTTTTATAGGAGGGTCTTCGTCTTCCACAAGTGGTGGACCGAAGGTTATCAGAATATTAGTAATCTTGAAGATGATAAAGAAGTCTATAATGGTCAGGCTTCATCCCACCGTAATCGCTCAAATACGCGTCAACAATCAGATATTATCAGGAGAGATTTTATCCAATATCGCAAACTTCTTCTTCGCCTTCTTGGGTCTCGGTATGTTCGGCGCATTTATCGTCTCCTTTGACGGATATGATTTTATAACTTCCTTGAGTGCATCGTTTTCCTGCTTGAGCAATGTTGGTCCCGGATTGAATGCCATAGGTCCGTCTTCCAATTGCAGTATTTTTTCACATACCTCACACCTTACATTATCGATTCTCATGATTGCTGGAAGACTTGAAATATTTACATTGCTCATGCTTTTAAGAAAGAAATTCTGGAAACCGTTTAGATAGGTATATATCTGATTAGACTTTATAATTACAGGAGATTTATTAAACTTATGGAAATCAACAAAAGAAAAACTGATTCATGTCTTATCAATTACTTTAATAATCGTAGGATTTTCTATGATTCCATCTTTAATATGTTCATTTATCAACAACAATCAGCAGCAAGTAAAGAGTTTCCTGTTGCCGATGTTCGTGTGTTTATCCATAGGTGGTATCCTTTTAAGACTTTTTGAAAAATCTACAAAACCTCTCAAAATACGTGACTGCTATATCATGGTTTTTTCCATAATAGTCACCGCCTGTGTGGCGGGTGCCTTCCCTTATTATATGAGCATAAAAAATGCCACTTTTATACAGTCTATATTCGAATCGACAGCAGGATTTACAACGACAAGTGCCACAGTTTTTTATGAACCCAGCATGGCTCCCAGCCTAATTCTCTGGAAGGGAATTGAGCATTGGGTAGGTGGTATTGCCATTTTAGTTTTCATCTTGTCGATTTTGCCTATGCTTGGCATCGGCGATCAGCAAATTGCCACGGCAGAAGCCCATGGCACCATGCTGAATAAGATCGCTCCCAGATCGTTTCAAATTATAAAATACATATTTATAATTTACTCAGGAATAACTCTGATTTCTTTTATATATTTTGCCTTAGTCAAAACAGGTCTTTTTGATGCATTGATTTTAGCACTATCCACCAGCAGTACCGCCGGTATTTTACTCCACCCCGAAGGAATCTCGTACTATAACAGCTTCCTCGTAGAGCTGGGAGTATCTGTGCTTTCAATTTTTTCCGGACTAAGTTTTGTCGTTTACATTCATTTATATAAAAGGAATTTTTCGGAACTGAAAAGAAACATGGAATTTAGAGCATTTCTGCTGATAATCGCAATTTCGTCTACATTTATTGGAATTTCTCTTTTCAGACACGGTCATGGCGGATTTTTGAGATCTATTGCCGACGGATTCTTTCAAGTTTCCTCTTTTGCTACAACATCCGGATTTGCTCTGCAAAACTATGCCTTGTGGCCGAGTACCTGCGTCTTCGTTCTAATTGCTGTAATGCTTATAGGCGGTTGCTCTGCTTCGACCACAGGTTCGTTCAAGGTAATTCGATTTTTAATTGTTTTAAAACTCATCGGAAAAGGTTTTGCTAAAAGAATTCATCCCAGGTCTGTCCACAGCGTCAAAATAGGCAACAGCCCTATCAATTCCAGCATGGTAATCTCCGTAACCACGTTTACTATGGTTTATTTCATGACCATACTTATAAGCACTCTGATTATAAGCATACAAAACCTGGATATAGAATCTTCTCTAGGTGCCACGATTGGAGCTATTTCCAACAGCGGTATCAGTTTTGGTGTTGTGGGTATGAGCGGTAATTACAACGTTTTCCATCCTCTGCTACAACTGTTCATCTCATTTTTGATGATTGTAGGCAGAGTTGGCTTAGTTACTATATCTATAATATTCATACCTTCTTTTTGGAGACCTCACAGAATGATGAGAATAAAAATATAGATTTATATAAAAATGACTATTCGGACTATTTTTACACATCCGCCTTAATCGATTAAACGAATAATATAGATATTTCCGAGATTCAATAAAGATTCACTATGTCTATGGAAACGGATTTATCAAAAGGAATCCTGTGTTCCCATAACTTCACCTATCAATTCTCTTCTTCAATATTTTTAAATCCCTTTCCGTTTGCCCATACGGCCTCCGTCTTGATAACAGATACGAATGCCGAACTGTCTATTTCTGCAATTTTCCTCTTTAATAACATACTTTCTCTAGGTGAACAAAATACTCTTATTTTGGTGTGTTGTGTCTTTGTATACTGTCCTACAATTTTTTCCGTACTCGCCCCTCTTCTCATCTTGATCAAAATATATTCCAATAAATCCTTTGCCTTATCCTTCGTTATTATTTCAACTTGAACCACTTGGTACTCAAAGCCAAAGGTTATTACATCTATGGTCTTTGATATTATCGCCTGAGTGATAAGCGCATACAATGCTATATTTCTATTGAATATGAACGCCGAACTTATGATTATAGCACCGTCAATAGCCGTCATAATCTTACCTTGTGCTACTTGGGGAAGGAGCTTTCTTCTGATTATTTTAGATATACCGTCAGTTCCGCTGAAACAGTATCCTCTGCTGGTTGCTATACCCGTACAAATTCCTGAAAACACACCGTAAAAAACAGCTGCAAGCAGAACATCCTTTTCTTCCAAAAGTCTCACTTGAAACTTTTCAAATATCCACAGTACCGCCGGATACATAACAGCCAGAAGCAATGTTTTTTTTACTTCCCTAAAACCCAAAAATAACCAAATGCACAACGCTATTATCAGTGAAAAAGCATAATAAATCAAAGAGAAATTAAATCCTGTCAGGCTTTGTATAAGACGTACTATTCCCGTCAAACCTCCTGACGTCAGCCCATTTGGCAGCAACACCGCCACCGTGGCAAATGCACCCATTGAACATGCCAACAACAGAAAAAGACAATCTGCTATCGTTCTTTTAATTTTTATACTTCTTATATTTTTTCTCTTTTTGATCTAAATTTATTGCACATATCTCCTAAAATCCTCTAATTTACAAATAAGATAAACTGTTTTTTTCATGCTGTTTCATATTCAAAAATTTCTTTAATATTTCTATACTCGTATTAAATTATAAAAGTTCCCGAAAATATCTGTTGCTATAACTTCTAAATTTGTATTTCTCATCATCGTATCATTCTCTGTTTCCTCATAAATTCCGTCGAAAAAAATTCTCCAATTCTCTAACGCTGTTTAATACCATGCACTTTTCTACCAATTTACACTCTGCTTTTGGCACGACATATATCCTGTCGATTATTTTATCTATTTGGAATCTATCTGTATTTTCTGTCATCTTTAGAAAATTTTTTAGCTGAGCTGCATCCTTTTTGCTCAGTCTCAACAGCTCTCTTTCAAGATAGCTGATATCCACTGTAGACAATTGAACTTTTACGTGACTGTTTTTCGTCGTCAGATTATATGCGAGCTCTCCACATATAGCTTCATCTCTGTAAACCAAATCGACTCTATGCGAATCACAATTGGAATTCTCAAGTCTCTTCAGAGCTGTCTTCAAAGAAAGACCGCTGTTATCACATCCTATGAACTTCCTGTCCAAGTCAATTGCTTCTATAAATGTAGTTCCTGACCCCATGAAAAAAATCACCTATCAAGTCTCTTTCATCAGAAAATGCTTCTATGAGTTTCTTCAGCAGTTTTCTCGGTTTCTGAGTTGCATATCCTGTTCTCTCTTTGGAAGTTCTACCCACCATATCAATTTCCCACACATCTCTGGGTGTTACCATAGTATACCAACCCTTTTCGTCCTTATATTCATCTATACTCTTGAAATTATACGGTTTGAAATCTCTGTTATACGATTTCTCCTTAATTTTATTGAACTTAAAAGACTGCGATTTTGAATATATCAAAAATGCTGTCGTGCTTTCTCGCAAATCCTTTAGGTCCTGCACCTCCGGATTTATACTTCCAAATAATCTCATTTATAAAATTTTCATATCCGAATATCTTGTCCATAATTACTTTCACATAGTGAGATGCATGCCAATCCAGATGTACAGCCATTGTTCCTGAATATTTAAGCAACTTTTTCCCACATATCGCTACAGTGGTAATATACTCCAAGTAATCTTCCATCTTCTTGATTTTACTGTCTGAAAACGTTTTATAACTGATAAGCCCTCTCTCTCCTATTTCTATTTTCGAAAAATAATCTTTCTGTGAAAAAAATGGAGGATCTAAATATATGAACTGAAACTTTCCCTCATAGCCATTTCCGCATAGGAAGTTCATCGCATTGTTGTTATCTTCCAACATCACTTTCGATACACGAGTTATGTCTATCGCCCTATCATCTTGCGATTTGCCAGCATCTTTATCTCTCAAATTTTCATTTAACTGTATCTCTTTCAACTTTTCTACAGGATATCCTGTCTCTTCCATAACATGAACTTTTTTCGCTGCATTCTCATAAACTTTTGCCAATCTAGCCAACAATTCTTCCATATGCCCACCACAATTCACTAATATTACTGAATATTCTCCATTCTCTATGCTTTTTATTACTCTATTTATCTGTATTTCAGCTTGCTTCTTTTCATCTTATCATATTTATCAAATAAATCATCTCTAAACTTCATATATATTAAAAAGAAGGATGAAATACACCGATATCTCATATATACAACACGAGATGCATGTGATTTTTATCCTAATTTTTCACGTCTTTCCCTGAGATAAACATAAAGTTCGTTTTCTTTCTTCTTTTATTTTACTATATTCAAACACATGTACATCTTTCATCGCTTCCCATTTTCATACGTCCTGTTTGCACATAGTATCATAACTCGCTACATTTTTCTATCCATATCCAACTCTGCATTAAATCTGTGCAATCTAAAGTTTCACTTTTTGTTCATCTCACTCTTTGTCTTTTTGTATTCAAAAAGTTTCCAGGCTCGTAGAACTGTCCGGTACTTCAATTTCTTTCAGTTCTATCTTTCGTTTGATATCTTCTATTTCTTCTTTCAATTCACGATCAAGTTTATCATCTATATCCTCTAAATTCACTCCACCTTCAACTAAACCATATTCACTTGTATTCGATTCAACTTCCTTATCTTGATATTTTTTTGAACTATGTTAGATACAATAGATTTGCTTTCTCGTGTTGTAGATGACAAAATGCTATATTTGTACTGTGATTCAATGCTGTCAAAATCTACCAGGTCTGATGTGATTACCTTTTTTTATAATCGCTTGCAGCCTTTATGACGTTTCCTTTCACATTGCCTACCTTTTTCGAAAAATCACATCAACATTATTGTCATTAAAAAAGCTCTTCAGCTGTTTTTATATGCAGAATTTTTATCTTTGTTATTTTTTTCAAATATTTAGTTTTAACCTTTACCTTCTCATTAGCATAGTTCGCCCCTGCAACATATCCATACTTATATTTATTTACATATTCTTTATCTTCTATGCCGATAAATCCTATTCTCTTCGTCTTGCTCTTCTTCGCTGCTAAATATCCTGCGAGGAATCCTGCCTCTTCATCCTTATAGGTATGACTTGATACGCTTACACCTTCTACATTGCCTCCTATTACTTCAAATTGAACACTCGGATATTTCTCAGATAGCAAAGTTATCTGTGCTCTATTCTTTTCTCCGATTACCACTATGAACTTAACTCCTGATTTTATAGTTCCTTCCACTACTTCTTCAAACTGCATATCTCCTTTATTATCGACTAAGATAGTAGATAGACCGATTTTTTTCTTTTCCGTTTCTCTTTCAAACTCATTTATTATCTTCTCTGCAACCGAACCTTTACTTGCAACGTCGCTGTCGCATATTATCGTGATATTGCCTTTTTCATCTTGTTTTGTATCATTTTTTTTGCTGAAACCAATATATCTAACGGCAACTATCACTACAACAATCGCCACTATTCCTAAAATGACTTTTTTCATTGTAACACCTCTAATATCAGGTTTTAACTTATATCTCCCCTCAGTATTTCAACTAAGTTTCTTGTAATTCTACCTGTTAATCCCCAAATCGCTCTACTTTTATAACTGTATATCAATACTTCGTTCACAGCACCAAAAAATTTATAGTCTTTACTTATATTGGCTTTTTCAAATGAAAAAGACTTGTCTACTTTTTGCTCAATTGTAAACTCGTACACTTCAGGATCATTTTCCATAAAAAACTCCAATGGTACCGTAAAGACCTCGCCCACTTCGTTTTCACTCAACCTCAGTTGTGACATATCAAAATCTTTAATATATCCGACGTAGGCATCTATGGTAAAGTTTGCCAAAGTGACCATTTTATCGCACTGACCTAATATTTCAACTTTTTCACCACAAATTCCAATCTCTTCACAAGTTTCTCTGATTGCCGCCTCTTCGGAAGTTTCTCCGGGCTCCATTCTACCTCCCGGAAAACCAACTTCATTCGGTTGCGTGGAAATCTTAGGAGATCTCACCTCATATAAAATATGCATTTCTCCGTCTACTTCCACAATTGGTATCAACACAGAATAAAATCTGTTGATTCCATTTATACCAACTTCCCTATTTCCGACTTTTTTTCTCTGATGCAGTCTATCTTTTTACAAATACCTGCATATCTTTCTTCTATCATAAAAATCTCTTTCTATTTTTATCAAATTTTTCTATAAAATTGTTAGCTAAACTAACCCTCAACGGGTAATTTCATACAATTTCTTATACCACATAAGTGTACTCCGTTAATCAAAAAGGCACACTGAATTAAAACTCAGCATGCCCTCACTTTCTAACTATTTATTAAACTATATAATTATAAATTCACCACTACAAAATCTCGTATGCATCGAAATTCACCTTTTCCAATTCTCCCTTTTTCTGCACTCAGACTTACAATGAATTCAATATTACTGTTTTTCTGATAAAATATTCAACCTTTCCAAGAACATGTGAATATTCTCTGTGTTGATGTCTGCATATTTTAGATTCCATCTATATATACGCTTTCAATATCGCTGTTTCCCACTTTGTATTCCGTATAAAAACCTATGAATCCATCTATATTCTCAATATATGGATATTCTATCATGGAGATCAATCTAATGTCATATTTCAGATCAAAGTTAAGTCTATCATTTTTATTGATAAAGACGATGTCACCTTTTTTTCACTTCAACTTTATCGTTTGCAAAAGCGATCATTTCCTTTGTTTTTCCAGCACCTTTGCCACCCTAACAGCAGTTTAACCATATCACTTACCTCCTTATCATATGCATTATATTCTATTTGTTTTTATTATACACTTGACATAGAATCTAAGCAATACATATTTAAGATTTTTTCGCAAGTTTCAGTTGACCGCACGCTCCGCTTATATCCGCTCCCAGTTCTCTCCTCACAGTCGCTTTTTATACCACTGTCATTCAACTCTCGACATATTCGCTCAGCATCTTTTCTGGTACTTCCTTTCATGTCTATTTCGCCCACATAATTCAGTGGTATTAAATTCACATGACATAAAATTCCTTTTAGCATTTTCTTCAGATTTTCTACACTTTGTTTCGTATCATTTTGATTCTTTACAAGAGCATATTCAAAGGTTATTCGTCGATTCGTCTTTTTAATATATATCTTACAAGCTGCTATCAATTCATCTATTTTATACTTATCGTTCACAGGCATTATCGCACTTCGTTCATTTTGTCCTGTGGCATGCAATGAAATTGCCAAATTCACTTGAGGAAAATCTTCCGCAAAGTTCAATATTCTTGGAATTATTCCACAAGTTGAGACGGTAATATTTCTCATACCGATATTAAGCCCTTCTTTAGAATTTACAATTTCAATAAATTTAGCCAGATTTTTGGTAGTTGTCAAACGGCTCGCCCATTCCCATAACTACGATGTGATTTATTTTTTCACCTGTGTAGTTTTCCACGGTTAAAACTTGCTCCAACATCTCTCCGTAAGAGAGATTTCTCATCAGTCCCGACATTGTGGAAGCACAAAATCTACATCCCATCCTACAACCGGATTGAGATGATATGCATATCGTGTTTCCGTATTTATATTTCATAAATACAGACTCAATATAATTATCATCTTGCAGTTTTATTAAAAACTTTTTTGTTCCGTCGTTTTTGCTCGTTCTCACAGCCTCAATTGTACAACTGAAAATTTTGGACTTACTCTCCAACTTTCTCAGAAAGGTTTTTGGTAAATTTTTCATTTGGCTAAATTCCGTTACACCCTTATAAATCCATTGTTGTACTTGTTTTGCCCTGAACTTTTTTTCTCCCAAGGTCTCTATCAGACTTTCCAATTCTCGGATATTCATTCCTGTCAAAACGAACTTCTTCTGACTCTCAAAAAGTTGTCTCTCACATTGTTTATCTTCTACAAACTCATAACCTTCAGCTCGTTTAGATTTATTTTTCATATTCATCGCTCACCACGTGCATCGCAAAACTGTGTTACTGCTATTTCATCCTTTCAGCTGTGTGCAGTCAATTTTACTTTTATGCTCAATCTGTTTTCAAAATATTATTTTTAGGTAATTGAGGTTTTACAACCTGTATCTAAAAAAGTTCCCAAGACAAGTTGTTCTTTTCAGGTAACCTGTCTTGGGTCCTTTTTTAGAAGATACTTATTTCATATATCACTATCTTGTATCTACACTACTTGTTCTTCCTTCTACGTCTTGCTACAGGCACTGCAGCTCCAAAGGATCCCAAAAGAAGCATAAATAACATCATCATATTGGTATCATCTCCTGTCTTCGGTTTCTTAGGTTTTACAGGTGTCGGATTTGTTACTTCGTTTGTTGTAAACTCATTTTCTCCGTCTCTTACCTTGGCTACGTTTTTAATCACTTCACCACTAACCTTTTCATCAACCTTTACCTTGAAGCTCACTGTCCAGCTTTCACCTTCTTTTAATGTCTTTCTCCACTTTATAACTCCTCCTTTATATACTCCGCCGTTATCTGCAGATATGAACTTCGTATACTTTGGAACTTTATCTGTTATGGTTACATCAGCTTCTTTTTTCCTGTGGTATTTTTGTAGGTTATCTTGTAAGTTAATTCTTCTCCCGCTTTTTACCTTCTTACCGTCGATGTTTGTAGTTGTTCCGCTCTTAAAGACTTCCTTCTTCGGTTTTTGTCGGCGTCGGATTTGTCACTTCGTTAGTGTCATATTCGTTTTTGCCGTCATTTACCTTAGCTTTGTTCTTTATGATCTCTCCATTTACATCTTTTTTAACTCTTACCTTTAATGTAACAGTTAGGCTCTTGTCTTTTTCAACTTCCTTAACCCAAGTAACTGTTCCATCCTTAAAGGTTCCGCCGTTATCTGCAGATACAAATTCTGTAAACTGCGGAATCTTATCCTTGATTGTTGCTGTTACCTTTTTCACCTGTGGTGTTTTTTGTAGGTTATCTTGTAAGTCAGCTCTTCTCCCGCTTTTTACCAACTTTCCGTCGATGTTTGTTTTGCTTGTACCTTTGAAGACTTCTTTTTCGGTTTTGTCGGTGTTGGATTTGTTACTTCATTAGTGTCATAATCGTTTTTACCGTCATTTACCTTAGCTTTGTTCTTTATGATCTCGCCGTTTACATCAGAGTCCACTTTAACTTTAAATCTCACAGTAACGCTCTGACCCTTTGCTACGCGCTTAGTCCATGTAACGGTTCCATCTTTAAATATTCCGCCATCTTCTGCTGATACAAACTTTGTATGTGCAGGAATCCTATCTTTAATAGTCGCCTCTACATCATCATCTGTGGTGTTTTTGTAGGTAATTGCATAGTCTAAAATCTGACCTGCTTCTACTCTCTTACCATCGATGTTTGTCTGAGTTCCTGATTTGAACACTTCTTTCTTAGGTTTTGTCGGCGTTGGATTTGTAACTTCATTAGTGTCATAATCGTTTTTACCGTCATTTACTTTGGCTTTGTTCTTTAAAACTTCGCCGTTTACATCTTTCTTTACTCTTACCTTAAATGTAACAGTTAGACTCTTATCTTTTTCTACTTCCTTAACCCAAGTAATAGTTCCGTCCTTAAAGGTTCCGCCGTTATCTGCTGATACAAATTCCGTAAACTGCGGAATCTTATCCTTGATTGTTGCTGTTACCTTTTCTCCTGTGGTGTTTTTATAGGTAATAGAATATGTAAGTTCCTCTCCTGCTTCAACTCTCTTGCCGTCGATGTTAGTTGTTGTACCACTCTTGAACACTTCTTTCTTAGGCTTTGTTGGAGTCGGATTTGTCACCTCGTTAGTGTAATAATCGTTTTTACCGTCATTTACTTTGGCTTTGTTCTTTAGAACCTCTCCGTTTACATCTTTTTTAACTCTAACCTTAAATGTAACTGTTAGGCTCTTATCTTTTTCTACTTCTTTTGTCCAGGTAATAACTCCGTTATTGTTCACACCGCCGTTATCTGCTGATACAAACTCTGTGTATTCAGGAATCTTATCCTTAATTGTTGCTGTTACCTTCTCACCTGTTGTGTTTTTGTAGGTAATAGAATATGTAAGTTCCTGACCTGCTTCCACTCTCTTGCCGTCGATGTTAGTAGTTGTTCCACTCTTAAACACTTCCTTCTTAGGCTTTGTTGGAGTTGGATTTGTTACTTCATTAGTGTCATAATCGTTTTTACCGTCATTTACCTTAGCTTTGTTCTTTAGAAGCTCTCCGTTTACATCTTTTTTAACTCTTACCTTAAATGTAACTGTTAGGCTCTTATCTTTTTCAACTTCCTTAACCCAAGTAATAGTTCCATCCTTAAAGCTTCCGCCGTTATCTGCTGATACAAATTCCGTAAACTGTGGAATCTTATCTGTTATAGTTGCTGTTACCTTTTCTCCTGTGGTGTTTTTGTAGGTAATAGAATATGTAAGTTCCTCTCCTGCTTCTACTCTCTTGCCATCGATGTTCGTGGTTGTTCCACTCTTGAACACTTCTTTCTTAGGTTTTGTTGGAGTTGGATTTGTAACTTCATTAGTGTCATAATCGTTTTTGCCGTCATTTACCTTAGCTTTGTTCTTTAGAACCTCTCCGTTTACATCTTTTTTAACTCTAACCTTAAATGTAACTGTTAGGCTCTTATCTTTTTCTACTTCTTTTGTCCAGGTAATAACTCCGTTATTGTTCACACCGCCGTTATCTGCTGATACAAACTCTGTGTATTCAGGAATCTTATCCTTAATTGTTGCTGTTACCTTCTCACCTGTTGTGTTTTTGTAGGTAATAGAATATGTAAGTTCCTGACCTGCTTCTACTCTCTTGCCATCTATATTGGTAGTTGTGCCTGATTTGAACACTTCTTTCTTAGGCTTAGTCGGCGTTGGATTTGTCACTTCATTAGTGTCATATTCGTTTTTACCATCATTTACCTTAGCTTTGTTCTTTAGAACCTCTCCGTTTACATCGGCTTTAACTTTAACCTTAAATGTAACTGTTAGGCTCTTATCTTTTTCTACTTCCTTTGTCCAGGTAATAACTCCGTTGTTGTTCACACCACCATTATCTGCTGATACAAATTCTGTAAACTGCGGAATCTTATCTGTTATAGTTGCTGTTACCTTCTCACCTGTTGTGTTTTTATAGGTAATAGAATATGTAATTTCCTCTCCTGCTTCTACTCTCTTGCCGTCGATGTTAGTGGTTGTTCCACTCTTAAACACTTCCTTCTTAGGTTTTGTCGGCGTTGGATTTGTCACTTCATTAGTGTCATAATCGTTTTTACCGTCATTTACCTTAGCTTTGTTCTTTAGAACCTCTCCGTTTACATCTTTTTTAACTCTTACCTTAAATGTAACTGTTAGGCTCTTGTCTTTTTCTACTTCCTTAACCCAAGTAACTGTTCCATCCTTAAAGGTTCCGCCGTTATCTGCTGATACAAACTCTGTAAACTGCGAAATCTTATCCTTTATTGTTGCTGTTACCTTTTCTCCTGTGCTGTTTTTGTAGGTAATAGAATATGTAAGTTCCTGACCTGCTTCTACTCTCTTGCCGTCGATGTTAGTTGTTGTACCACTCTTAAAGACTTCCTTTTTCGGTTTTGTTGGCGTTGGATTTGTAACTTCATTAGTATCATATTCGTTTTTGCCGTCATTTACCTTGGCTTTGTTCTTTATGATCTCGCCGTTTACATCTTTTTTAACTCTTACCTTAAATGTAACTGTTAGGCTCTTATCCTTTTCAACTTCTTTTGTCCAGGTAATAGTTCCGTTGTTGTTAACACCGCCGTTATCTGCTGATACGAACTCTGTGTATTCAGGGATCTTATCTGTTATCTTTGCTGTTACCTTCTCACCTGTGGTGTTTTTGTAGGTAATAGAATATGTAAGTTCCTGACCTGCTTCAACTCTCTTACCGTCGATGTTTGTAGTTGTACCACTCTTAAATACTTCTTTTTTCGGTTTTGTTGGCGTTGGATTTGTAACTTCGTTAGTATCGTAATTGTTTTTACCGTCAAATACCTTGGCTTTGTTCTTTATAATCTCGCCATTTACCTTTTTCATCTACTTTAACATTAAAGGTTACTCTAACGCTCTTTCCGCTTTTTACCTTCAAGCTCCATACAACTACTCCGCCTATTTCTCTGCCTCCATTATCTGCTGATACGAATTTTGTATGTGCAGGAATTGTATCGGATATTGTTACATCTACATCTTTTCCTGTGGTATTTTTATAGTCTATTGCGTATGTAAGTTCTTGCCCTGCTTCTACTCTCTTGCCATCTATGCTTATTGTAGTTCCTGATTTAAAGACATCCTTTTTAGGTCCTGTCGGCGTTGGGTTAGTTACTTCGTTAGTGTCATATTCGTTTTTGCCGTCATTTACCTTGGCTTTGTTCTTTATAATCTCTCCATTTACATCTTTTTAACTCTTACCTTAAATGTGACTGTAATGCTCTTTCCCTTGTCAACATCCTTAGTCCATTTTACTATTCCATTAGAATGACTTCCGCCATCTTCTGCTGATACAAATTCTGTAAAGTCAGGCAGCTTATCTGTTATAGTTGCTTTTACATTATCTCCTGTTGTATTTGTATAAGTTATTTTGTATGTAAGCTCATCTCCCGGCTCTACTCTCTTGCCGTCGATGTTAGTAGTTGTACCACTCTTGAACACTTCTTTCTTAGGCTTAGTTGGAGTCGGATTTGTAACTTCATTAGTGTCATAATCGTTTTTACCGTCATTTACCTTAGCTTTGTTCTTTATGATCTCGCCGTTTACATCAGCTTTAACTTTTACTTTAAATCTAACAGTAACGCTCTTATCCTTTTCAACTTCCTTTGTCCAGGTAATAGTTCCGTTATTGTTTGTTCCGCCATCTTCTGCTGACACAAACTCCGTAAAGTCAGGGATCTTATCTGTAATAGTTGCTGTTACCTTCTCACCTGTGGTGTTTTTATAGGTAATTGCATAATCTAAAACTTCTCCAGCTTCCACTCTTTTGCCATCGATGTTAGTGGTTGTACCACTCTTAAAGACTTCTTTCTTAGGCTTAGTTGGAGTTGGATTTGTTACTTCATTAGTGTCATATTCGTTTTTACCGTCATTTACCTTAGCTTTGTTCTTTAGAACTTCGCCATTTACATCTTTCTTTACTCTTACCTTAAATGTAACAGTAACGCTGTTATCCTTTTCTACTTCCTTTGTCCAGGTAATAGTTCCGTTGTTGTTAACACCACCATTATCTGCTGATACAAACTCTGTAAACTCAGGGATCTTATCTGTAATAGTCGCTGTTACCTTTTCTCCTGTCGTGTTTTTATAGGTAATTGCATAGGTTAGCTCCTGTCCCGGTTCAACTCTCTTGCCGTCTATGTTTATATTTGACAATGAATCGAATCCATCGAATATAACGTCACTTCCGCCAGTTTCCGCCGTCTTATATACTTCTTTCTTAGGCTTAGTTGGGGTCGGATTTGTTACTTCATTAGTATCGTAATTGTTTTTGCCGTCATTTACCTTGGCTTTGTTCTTTACAACATCTCCGTTTACATCTTTCTTTACTCTAACTTTAAATCTAACAGTAACGCTCTTATCTTTTTCTACTTCCTTTGTCCAGGTAATTGTTCCGTTATTATTTGTACCGCCATCTTCTGCCGACACAAACTCCGTAAACTCAGGAATCTTATCTGTGATTGTTGCTGTTACCTTTTCTCCTGTGGTGTTTTTGTAGGTAATCGCATAATCTAAAACTTGACCTGCTTCTACTCTCTTACCGTCTATGTTTGTAGTTGTTCCTGTTTTAAATACTTCTTTTTTCGGTCCTGTCGGCGTTGGATTTGTTACTTCATTTGTCGTATACTCATTTTTGCCATCAAAAACCTTGGCATCATTTTTTATTGTGTTGCCATTTACCTTTTCATCTACTTTTACATTGAATTTCACTGTAACGCTCTTATCCTTTTCTACAGGCACATTCCACGTTACTGTTCCGTTATTGTTCACACCGCCGTTATCTGCTGATACAAAGCTTGTGTGTGCCGGTATCTTATCTGTTATCTTTGCCGTTACCTTTTCTCCTGTTGTATTTTTATAGGTAATTGCATAAGTCAGTACTTGTCCCGGCTCTACCCTCTTGCCATCTATATTTATATTTGTATTTTTCCTTAAATACTTCCTTCTTCGGCTCTGTCGGCGTCGGGTTTTTGTTTTCATTCGTCGTATACGTATTTGTTCCGTCTAAAACTTTTTGCTGAGTTTGTTAAAATATTTCCGTTTACATTCTTATTTACCCTTACGTTAAAAGGTTACTCTGAGGCTCTTACCTTTCTCTACCTTGGCAGTCCACGTAATGACTCCTCCCGATTCTTGTCCGTTATTATCTGCCGATACAAACGTTGTGTATTGTGGTATTTTATCTGTTATAGTAACATTAATATCTTTTCCTGTGGTATTTTTTTATAGTCTATTGCGTAAGTAAGCTCTTGCCCCAGTTCCACTCTTTTGCCGTCTATATTTACAGTCGTATCACCTTTCTTAAATACCTTTTTAATAGGTTCTGTAGGTGTATATACTCTAACCGTATTTGATTCTACTTTATATGTGTTGTTTATTTTAAGCTCAAACTTATTTTCGTATGTTTTTCCTTCTTTCATCACTTTTCCTGTGATCTTTGGTGAAGGAACTTCGGCATCTTTTGTCTTATCTTTATTTATTTCAGCAAGAAGACTCGCTTTTGCTGTAAACGTCAAAAAGCCTTGTGTTTTTGGTCATAACTTACATCGTAATCCGGGCTTTTCGCCTTTGTTTTATCTAAGTCTAAAGCATAGTCCTCAGGCAGAGTATCTTTAAACACCAAAGAGTCTATATCTTCATGACCTTTTGGAAAATCTGAAGCATTAAGCGTAAAGTCTACTACCGAATCCTTTTTAACTACCTTCTCGTTTATGTCTTGTCCTTGAGCATCGTATACTTTTTTCTCTACTTTAGATTTTACATAAAACACGCTGTAGTGATATGTTACCTTTGCATCCGGTTTCTTAGGTTCCACCGGCGGTACCGGTGGTGTCGGTTTTTCAGGCTCCTTTGCTTTGATTTCAGGAATACCAACTGCACGTACTTTACCATTTAAAGAGTACCAAATATTAGGTCTTTTACCTTCCGTGTTATCTTTATTTGGAACTTTTGGACCATAATTCGGAGGATTTAGAATATTTGTTGCTGAAGTTGCTCCAAGTGTAATATAATTACTTTTACCTTGTAATCTAACTACTCCCGCTCCATACCATGAATTTGGTGCGTCTGCTGTATCCCAACCTGAACCGGGTTCGTCGTTACGCTTATACATGGTATGTTCACAACCGCCTTCACCTTTTTTAAAGTTCAAGCTATTTACAGCATATATCATCCTACGTGCTTTATCTTCATCTACTGTTGAACCGGTAATTTTTACAAATTGTCCTGCTTTATAATCTTTGGCAAGCTCTATAGAATTATGTTCACGGTTAAGAGATGCAACTGACATTAGTGCATCTTGAAATTCAACTTCTTTTTCCATCTTGATCATAAAATGTAAATTCATTTTTAACAAAAATTGAAGTATTTTTTTCAGTGTCCCCCGTATATGCAGAAGCAAACACTCCAAGTGTGGGATCTGTAAATATACCTAACCATGCTTTCCCGTTTTTTTAAAAAGCTGAATCTCCAGTTACAGTATATTTAAAGACAATTTTGAAATCTTTTTACCATTGTAATAAGTCTTTTTAAGGTTTGTATATGTAGCGGTTACACTTTGACCTTTTTGTAATAGAACTGTTGTCCATTTTACAGTTCCATTTTCACTAACATTAGTTTTCCATGAAGCTTTATCGTCGAAATTCCCATACAATTCCATTTTATTTGTAATGCCTCCGGCAGCTTCCAATTCTTTAACACTCATATCATCTAACTGCAACAAACTCTTGGAATATTTATCCGTCTTACTAAATGCAGTATCTACTGCCTTTTTAGTAATATACTTTCCTTGATTATCGGATAGCGTTAACTTAGCATCCGGTTCTGAATCATATACAAGAGTCTTTGCATATGGAGAAGACAAGTATCCTTTTTCATTTTTATGCTTTTCATACTCTTTAATTTTTTTCTTCCATTTCCTTTTTTTCTTTTGCATATTGTTTTTGAAAAAGCATCATAATCTTTTTAAGTATTGTTCATAGTCTTTATCATATTTAGCCAAGTCTTTATCATATTGTTCCTTTTTTTCTTATCGTACTCCGCCTTTTTAGCGTTATACTCGTCCATTTTGACTTTGGCTTCATTTAATTTTTTTATCTGTTTTTCATAATCAGCAGCAATTTCCGCCCTTTTGGCATCTGCTGCCTCCTTGAGTCTACGGTACCTTTATTCTCCGTATCTCCTCGTGTTACTTCAGCACCCGAATCTCTCGCATTCTTTGCTGCCCTATCCAATTCGAGTTGTCTGCGTTGACTTTTTACTCCATTAACCGGATCTGCAGCATAAACCTGCGATGCACTCGGCATTAGCAACGTGATCACGGTCAGTATTGCTACGACCTTTTTTTAATGATTTTTCTTTCTCATCATACTTTCCTCTCTAAAATAAATCTATGTTTTAAGTGCAGATATTCTACATTTTATCATTTCGACACGGTTGCGTATCGAAATGATGAGCATATTTTGCAATATTGTTACATAAATGAAATTATCCACACTCAAACTGCAACTAAATTGAAATATCAATTTCACATATTCTTTCATCGACTTCTACCCGTGTAATCCACTGCCGATTTTAAATTCATAGAATTGATATTCCTAAAAAGTGTTTTTATTTGCACAATTTTTCTTATTGAAGTTTCTGCAAAATTTATACAATCTAAAAACAGCAAAATAAGACTTACGTCTATATCTCAATTGTATGTCCTTATATCTCACTCTATTTACATGTATGTATCATGATATCATAGTTGACATTTTTGTCAAAAAGTAGATTTTAACACAATAGTGTCAAGTTTGTTGCAAAACTTATCCCTATTTTTGCTAAGAAAGACATATTCTTTAATGGCTCATATCAATGTTTTTTTATCTTCAATATTTATGTCTTCACGGAGCAGTGGATGATAATTGAAATTTCCACGTTTTTACTTATTCTTTTTTTAGCTGCTTTCAATCAGAAATCTAATCTTTGCGCATTTTTTAACTCTTGTTATCTCTTTCGACTCTATTACCAAATTAAAATCAAGCCCTCTAAACATTTCATTGATATCTACTTTTTTTCCTGAAGAAGAGGTCGTCCAATTTCAGTAATTTTCTCGTCCCATTCTATCGCTTCTCTCCAGTCAGAACAAATTTTTAGTACAATAACTAGCTTCTCGCAAAAATACCTTTCCTAAAAAAATCACATGGTCATCTGTTGAAAAGCACTGGTGAACCCAATAATTGCGTTTTTCGCAGTTCATCGAGTTCTCTAAAATCGTCATCTTTAAGCAATTTATAATTTTTACTCTGTAACTTTTTAATTTTTAATAATTTCCCCAGCGGATCAGCTTCGAAATCATCAAGTTTATCAAACCAACTATTTTCCTTATCAACATCTAAAGCTGCACAAATACCCTTTAGATGCATTTCAATAAGTTGATAGTACTCTATTAATTCACTATGTTTTACTCTAAATTCTACTTCTGTCATTTTCTTTCCCTCTCGTTAGCAAAACCTTCATTGCAATAATATCAAAGTCCAATATGCCGTTATTTTATTCCTCGCAATACTCAGTCGTATTTCTATTTCATCCATGTCTTTGTTTTTATATGTGATGTCACACCGATTGTGTAATACTGAATTAAACAGTTATAACCTTTGGAAAATTAACACATCTTTTTTACAATAAAAAGGGTCCAGAGTTTTTATCTGAACCCTAAACTATGGTGGAGATGAGGAGAATCGAACTCCTGTCCAAAGGCATTTTCACTAGAACTTCTACGAGCGTAGTCTCTGTTTTTTTATTTCACACTTGAAGGTTCAAAGACAAACTTATCCAAGAGCTATTCTGTAATTCCCTTACCCTACCAGAAACTCAAGCAAGGTTTTTCCTGTATAAATGACACCGATTACCTCTCCCTACAGGTGAGGAGAGATCGATGCGCCGCTGCGTTAATTAGGCAGCAAATGCGAAATTATTGTTATTTTTAGCGTTTATATTTAACGTGCATATTTTTTCGTAGCTAATGCAATCTACGGCTCGCTTATCACGCTTCCACACCCCTGTCGAAACCTTTACATCCCCCTATTTTATATATTTTATCGCCTTTTTAGCTGCGATTTTCATTTTGCGTTCAGCATCTTTTTTAGCAATTGAATCTCTCTTATCGTAATTTTTTTACCGGTTCCGATGCCGATTTGGACCTTCGCCAGGCCTCTCTCATTTATATATACCCGCAAGGGTATTATAGTCTTTCCTTTCAATCTATTTATTTCATCAATTTTTCTAATTTCTCTTTTGCTCAAAAGCAGCTTTCGCTCTCTCAACGGATCTACATTAAAAATATTTCCTTGCTCATATGGACTTATGTTCATTCCCAAAATGAATATTTCACCATCTCTAACCTTCGCATAGCTTTCATTTATACTGACCTTTTCCCTGCCTAATCGACTTGATCTCAGTCCCTGTCAAAAACTATGCCCGCCTCAAATATATCTTCTATAAAAAGTCAAATCTCGCCTTCTTATTATTTGCCACTATCTTCTTTTCTCTCATATTCTCTTATATATTTACACCAAAACTCTCTAACCAAACTGCTCTTTAAAAGGTATAGCAATTATCCCATTTGCCTTCAAAGTTAATCACACTTCATATACCTGCTGCTTACATCTACCGAATGCGTCCAAATTTTCCAAAAGGATAAAGCCTGACAATCACTTTTTCCGGTGATGTTTTTAACATTTATAGTTCCAAACATCCTGCTGTCAGAGCTATTTTCACGATTGTCACCCATGACGAACACTTGTCCCTTTTGGAATCGTGTAATTTATGTTGCCGTGGGTTTCCTTTCTCCCAATGTAATCTTCATTTAAAATCTTACCATCTACGATCACTTTATTATTTTTTATCCGTATTCTCTGTCCTTCCGTTGCTATTATCCTCTTTATGTACAACCTCTTTCCCTTTTCGTCTCCATCCGGCTGCGGAAACACGATTATATCACCTGCCTTAGGTTTGGAAAACAGCGTATATGCCTGTCTGCTTATCAACAGATAATCTTTTGTCCGACAAAAGTGCCTTCCATAGAGCTGCCGCTGACTATTATAGGTTTTTATAAAAATAAAGTTCCCGCTACAATGATAACGCATATTAAAATGTCAAATATAACACTCTGTCTTAATTTTTTCATTATTCCTATTCACCCTGATTAAAATCCATCTATCGGCATTTTTTTACCGATTTTTACATTTTTATCACATCATCAATATCCATTTTATTTCACTATTTTAAACTAGTTTATCCTGCCCATTTTCTTCAGTGGAAATATCCTAAAAAACGCCTTTCCTACTATGCTTTTTTTATCGATTGCTCCCAGTTGTCTGCTGTCTCTGCTGACCTCTCTATGGTCACCCAACACGTAGACCTTTCCTTTGGGAACCACGTAATTTTCAACCTCACCTGTAGTCGTCTGATATATATATTTCTCTTCGATCATACTGCCATTTACGTAGACAAATCCGTCTTTAATAGTAATCTTATCACCCTCAAGTCCAATGACTCTCTTGATGAGCTTCATATTTTTCCCTTTATCGTCTTTAAGTTCTGAATTGAAAACTATTATATCACCTTTTTGGGGTTCTCCATAAAAAACTTTATTTAACAGTACCACATCGCCATCATTTACGGTGGGCTGCATACTGTGTTCTTTTACTTGGGAAGGACTCACGCAAAACAGCACTGCAACGGAAATGATTATCGCGATGATAACATCTCTCACAAAGCCTTTTATTTCTCGTTTTTTATCTCTATTATCATGGAATTTTTCCATTCTGCTCATCACTATAACTCCTAATTTAAATCTATCTATGACTATGCAAACGCACAACTCCACCACCTCAACATATGAACTCATACATTGAAATTATCCTTTACAATTGCTTCAAACCTCTGTGGTAATTGATCCTCAATTTCCTTGCCGTTCAAAACTATCTTGTAAGCGTGTAAAAGCTGTGTAGTCAAATCGTATTTTCGCTTAATTTTAGCATTTATATTTAAATCTCCATATTTCGCATCACCTATTATTGGAAATCCATGTGCTGCCAAATGAGCTCTAATCTGATGGGTTCTTCCTGTCACAAGTTCCACTTCCACAAGAGTCATATCCTCTGATGAACACAACGGTCTCGCTACTGTCTCTATGTTCTTTCCTCGATTTTTCAACATCTTTATAAAGTGTGTCACTCTCTTCATCATTTGTATGTGTAATTTTTCACAGTGTTGGTTTTTCCATCTTTTACTAAATTTCCCTCAGTTTCAGCTCTTTTTCCATGATGCCTGAAAACCACCGCTAAATAGAATTTACTAATCTCGCTCCTATTTTTATTTTTATTTAACAACTTTAGAGAATCTGCGTTCTTACCGAAAAATTACAATACCTGTTGTATTTCTGTCCAATCTGTTTACAGGACTTGGAGCAAAGGTTTTTCTCTTGTAGGAACGTACTCTCCTTTTTCTATCAGATAGTTTGTCACCTGATTAGTCAAATGGTTCTTTTTTTCATTTCTATCTCCATGAGTCAGAAGTCCAAAAGGTTTGGATACAACTAACATGTTCTCGTCTTCGTATAAAAACTTTAAAGCTCTTTTTAACTTTTAACACTTTTTCTCTTTTCACGAAACCTTTCAAACTCTCCATCTGATATATATATGTTTAAAATATCGCCTTCCTCTAAGATTCTTCCTTCCTCGCCTCTTTTTACCATTTATTTTCAGATTTTTTTCTAATCATCCTATAAATCTGTCCGAGAGATGCTTTTTCAAGTACTTTCAGAAATCTATCGAGTCGTTGCCCGCTGTCATTTCTCTCTATCCTTATTTCAATCATAGCTTATATTATACACCAAAACATCTAAATAACCTAGCCATATACCGAAATTTATCAGGATTTTAACCTTCCTTCGTTGTGTTAATCCGTCTTTTTATGTTATCATATAGCAATAAAGGAGAGTCTCTGATGGAAAAAAATTTAAAAATTTTTTACAATAAAAATGATATAATCGTTGCTATTTTTGATTTTAACTATTGCAGTCTTCGTCATAGCATTTCGTATCAAATCCCTAATGGATTATCCGAAAACTCTATCGGAAGACAAGTATACTACAACTACGAAAACTGAGCAAATCAATCAAAAAAACAACACTAAAAAAGCTAAATAAACAGTGAACTGCCATCTTATAGATATGAGGTGTTTCGTCCACTATAAATGAGATTCTATTAACTAAAACTATGTACAGGAGGTCATCATGGCTTTTATAACTTCAACTGAAATGTTCAAAAAATCCTTAAAAAGCGATTATGCTGTCGGGGCTTTTAACGTAAACAACATGGAAATAATCCAAGGAATCGTAGATGCTGCGAAACAGGAACAAGCTCCGATTATACTACAAGTTTCGGCAGGTGCAAGAAAGTATGCCAAGCCCGCATATCTGTTAAAGTTAGTCGAAGCTGCGATGATGGATACGGGTCTTGATATATGCCTGCATTTAGATCATGGTGAGGATTTTGAAATCTGCAAACAATGTATCGACGGCGGTTTCACTTCTGTTATGATCGACGGTTCAAAGCATCCTTTTGAGGATAACGTGACTCTGACAAAAAAAGTCGTCGAGTACGCCCATGCCCACGGCGTGGTAGTCGAAGCCGAGCTTGGAAAATTAGCCGGCGTGGAGGACAATATCAAAGTAGATTCAAAATCCGCTACTTATACAGATCCTGAGGAGGCTGCCGAATTCGTTGAAAAAACCGGTGTTGATTCACTGGCTATAGCCATAGGCACAAGCCATGGAGCATATAAGTTTTCGGGGGATCCGCAGTTGGATTTTGACAGACTCAGAGAGATACACAAGCTCATACCTGATACACCTTTAGTTCTACACGGTGCATCGACTGTTCTCCTGAATTCGTAGATAAATGCAATCAATACGGAGGCAACATTCCGGGTGCGAAAGGTGTTCCCGAAGAGATGATTACGGAAGCTGCAAAATACGGCATTTGTAAGGTTAATATCGATACCGATTTAAGACTTGCGATGACTGCGGAAATCAGAAAATATCTAGCTGAAAATCCAAAAGAATTCGACCCTAGAAAGTATCTCGGACCTGCTAGGTATGCGATTTCTTCAATGGTTTCACACAAGATAAAAAATGTTTTAAAATCCTCAAACAGAATATAAAAAAGGCAACTCTAAGCTCTATGCCCATAGGTGTGGAGCTTTTTCGTACTCAAAGTTTTTCATCCACGAAATTTTTAAGCATAAAAAATCAGAGATACCTGCACGCAAGTATCTCTGAAATACAATCTCATTCGATTTATATTTTCATTCACTTTACTTTTTAGAAATTTTTCAGAAGTCCGACTCCGACTATTACAAAGCTTAAAGCTCCCACTAAATAAGCCATGCTCTTTATTACGATCTGATATGATTGAGCAAGCTCCAAACTGTTTGGCGCGAACATATTCGGTACGAAAAAAATAACAGCTTTATCATAGCTGCGCCAACAATTATTAAAACAATCCCTATAATTGATACTGCTTTGTTCTCCATAGTCCTATCCTCTCAAAATTAAAATATAATTTAAACAAGAGGAATGAAAACACATTCCTCTTGTTTCGATACTATACAATTATTTATTTAAGATTTGTCTTCGCGACTTCACATAGCTTTGTGAAACCTGCAGCATCGTAAATTGCCATTTCAGACAACATTTTTCTGTTGATTTCAATTCCTGCAACTCTTAGACCGTTCATCAGTTTGCTGTAAGAAATGTCGTTCAATCTCGCAGCGGCGTTGATTCTTGCAATCCAAAGTCTCCTGTATTCTCTCTTCTTGTTTTTTCTACCGATGTACGAAGAACGTAAAGCTCTCATCACAGCCGGTTTTGCAGCTCTGTAAACCTTGCTCTTCTGACCGTAAAATCCCTTAGCCAGCTTTAAAACTTTTTTATGTCTTTTATGTGCATTTAAACCTTTTTTAACTCTTGCCATTTTCTATCCTCCTACTTGCTCAATACGCTCTTTATTCTCTTTAAATCCGCACTGGTTAGAACAGTTGCCTTTCTCAAGCCTCTTTTTCTCTTCGCAGTTTTCTTCGTCAAGATATGCCCCTTGTAAGCCTTATTTCTCTTAACTTTTCCTGATCCGGTAAGCTTAAATCTTTTGCAAGCGCCTCTATGAGATTTCATTTTATTTTTGCCATAATTCGATTCCTCCTATATTTATTTCTTTCTATCCGTTTTCGGTGATAATATCATAGTTAAACTTCTGCCTTCAAATTTCGCACCCTTTTCCACATCGGAATATTCCTTGCAAAACTCTGCAAACCTAGCCATCACCTCATGACCCTTCGCCTGGTATCCCATTTCTCTACCTCTGAAACGGAGACTGACCTTTACTTTATCCCCATCCTGTAAGAATTTAATTGCAGTCTTTCCTTTAACTTGAATGTCGTGTTCCTCGATGAAGGTGCTGAGTCTGATTTCCTTTACCTGATTATGCTTCTGCTTTTTTTTCGCTTCTTTTTTCTCTTCTTAAGCTCATATTTATACTTTCCATAATCCAGAATTTTGCAAACCGGCGGCCTTGCCTTTAGGAGCAATATTCACCAAGTCAAGGTTTTTTTCATCTGCAAGTGCAAGTGCCTCTTCCCTTGACATAATTCCAAGCTGCTCTCCATCTTCACCTATTATTCGAAACTCTCTTCCACGAATTTCTTCATTTATCAAAACCTCTTTACTAATGATATTACACCTCCTCCAATGCAACAATAAAAAAGCGGATAATTCAAATTACCCGCCTTAAATATGTAATATACACAATCAAATAACCAAACGAGCTCTCGCTGTAGGGTGAGAAACGGATAATTTCTACTTCATACCATACAATGATACCAGTTCTCATCCTCTGTGTCAATATTTTTTTATAATTATATATCGTTAGCTTTAAGGTTCTATGCTGATTTTTCAAATGAATTTTATATTTCGCATGAACGTTCTCAAGGTTTAGTATTCTAAATGCGAAATTTAAAAAAATCACATACACATAAATTCAGTCGACAATCTTACCTTTCTAAAACGCATTTTTCCAAAAGTTTTTTCCAAATTCAAATGCACTCTTTAATTGTTCTTCACTCGGCTTAAACTTTACCCTATAGCCCTCTCCATAAATTTTCATTTTCAACTGACCCAGTCTCATAATAATGTTTGGAACTGCCTCGCCTGTCCACCCATAGGAGCCGAATGCAGATGCTATCTTATTACCGTGAGTCGATGCAAAAACCGCAGTTGTAAGGTTCCATATAGGTTTTAGAGCCTCGCCCAAAATCGTAGGGGAACCCAACAGAACTCCGTCAGCCCAGTACCACTCTGCCGCAACACTTGAAATCAAACTATGATCAGCATCTTCCAAATCAAATTTTCTAACTTCAATATCACCGGCAGCTTTCACTCCTTTTTCGATTTCTTCTGCCAAAATTTTCGTATATCCATAAGCTGAAACGTAAGGAATTATTACGGTCTTATTCTGATTCGGATTGGTCTCCTGTGCCATGGCATTGTATTTATCAACTATCAGCCGAGGATTTTTATCGATTACAGGTCCATGTCCCGTACAAATCATTTCAATATCAAGGTCTCTAATTTTTTCGACGGCTTTTCTTACGAAGGATTTAAACGGTGACATGATATGCTCGAAATAAAATTTTAGAGAATATTCATAGTCTTCGAAATTTTTCAGTGTAGAAAATAACACGGTATCCAAGCAATAATGACATCCGAAAGCATCACAGCTGATCAATATCCTATCCTCTTCCACGTATGTAAACATGGTATCCGGCCAATGTAAATTCGGTGCCGAAATAAATCGTAACGTTTTATTTCCCAAAGATATAACATCTTCATCTTTTACAACGACGTTTTTAAATTCCGAATTTACAATTTCTCTCATAAAATTTATTGCAGATCTACTTCCCACAATGGTTATATTCGGATTTTTCTCGAGAAGGTGTTTTACAGATCCGGCATGGTCCGGCTCTGTGTGATTTACTACGAGATAATCAATCTCGCTGATAGGCGTAACTTCTTCAAGTTTCTCAATATATTCATCGAGAAAATTTTCCTTTGCAGTCTCGAAAATAGCAGTTTTTTCCGAACCTTTTACAACATAAGCATTATAACTTGTACCAAATTCTGTTTCTACAATAACGTCAAATACTTTCAAATTTGGATCCAAAACCCCAACCCAATAGATGTCATCCTTTAGCTTCAATGTTCTCATTTTAACCTCCATCTTAACCGTTAAACCGACAACTTTTGACCATGATTCAACCTACAGTAAACTATTGTGGTTTAACCACACAATAACTTTTTCGATGCACATGCAACACCTTCACATTTCGCAATATATTAACAATCTATATGATACTCTCCATTTTAACTTGAAGAATTTTTTTCCAAATCATTATAGAGCTGCATTGCAATATTTCTTCAAATTTTCCAAATAAAAAAATCATAATATATACTGATAAAGCTCTTCAGAAATTCTCATAATTTCCAATATTTTTTTAAATTAGCTTGATAATACATTCACAAAATTGACAGTACAATAATTCTAACATGTTTACAAAGATTTAACCATATGAAATTTTTTTAAAATATACTTATCTTATTTTTAAAAATTTTCCAAATAAAAATCGTTTTTAGAATTGCTTTTTCATATTTAAAGCTGTTTTTCTAAAAATTATACACCACTTATAATACACCAAAATTATCTCAACAAACCATATGAATTATTATTTTTGATTATAGTGTTTTTTAAAATAAACTCTAATATGATTTTTTAACTATCTTTTCAAAAGTTCTTATATGCCGATATAGCCTGTCTTTACAGGCGTTTTCGGCATTTTGTGTATCGAGAGATACTCACATAATTTCTTAAATCTGCTTGTGTTTTTGCCTTGAAAGGTAGTAAACGAAGTAGTAAAATATCTATTTCCCTTTAAGCCGTCAGCCTGAAAAATTCCGCCTGTGCACTATCAAATGTAGCATGTGCGTAATAGTTCAGGGTCATGGTAATGTTGGCATGTCCCATTAGATACTGTAAGGCTTTCGAATTCATTCCCGCATTTGCCATATTGGTGCAGAATGTGTGTCGCAGTGTATGGGGCGTTGTTACTGTCGGCAGAGGTTCCTTATGGCTCGAATTATACTTTTCTACAAGTTTACGAGACATAATATCATAGTTAATGCAATTTTGAGGTGTTTCGTTCCTTGTGAGAAAGAGGAAGCCTGTATAACCGTCAACCTTAAAAGTGCTTTTTCTTCGGCTTTGAATCACTCTCTGCAAGGCTTTAAGCACTCGGTCGCTCATGGGGATTTTGCGAATGCCGTTTTCCGTTTTCGGTGTTTCAACGCGATAGGACTTTTTACCGGAATACTGAAGCTGATGATCCACATTGATTGTCCGGTTCTCATGTAGACCTACCCATTGCCTGCGACGCTTTGATACCCTAAATGGCACTTACGCTCGGACTGTGGCTATAGGGGCGTATCATTATATATTTTGTGCTGTCATGGCTCGCAAGGTGCTACGCTTGCTTTACGGAAAAATGTTTCTCGCTCGGCTTCCGGGTAGGAAAGTGTCATGGCGCATTTTCCGCATAGTTAAAGCACAAAAGGAAAGTATCCGGTTTGCCCTATGATACGCCGCCGTTATCTTGCGGGTATGTTTGTCAAAGAACAGGCGGCAGATGATTCCTGCCTTGTCTGCGGAAAGGGGAACGCAGACAGCTACATTGTTAAATCTTGAAAATCAGGACAGCCTGCATAAGCTTTGAGCGAAGGCAATCTCGTATATCCTCATCTATGCCGTAATAGGTATTTCCCCGCTCATCACGGAGCTTTCTCATAGAAAGGTGTGCGATATAGCCAGCGTAATGTTGCACGACAATATTCATTGCCTGCGGCTCTCGTTTGGTTGCGACTATGATTACCGGATAAGGTAACAGGCCGTGTTCATCGTTTCCTGTTTTACCAACTTGGGTAAGTCATATGCATGTTCCTCCAAATAGCGTTTTAATAACTCAAAAGAGCTGGTACGCCGATACTGCACGGTACTTCTGAATCTGATAGAGTTCTGCAATTTCCGCATCACTCATATCAAAGAAGTAGTGAGCAGGACGGCTCTGCGTTTTTCTTCCGGCAAGCTGTGGATCGCATCGGCAATCGTCTTTGCATCTCATTCTTTACCGCCTGCGAAAAAGGTTTGTTCTTCTTCACTGCCTGCAAAGAAATCTTCATGGGTATAAAGCTGATTTTCCTCTTTCGGTGTCAGGCCGGAAAAGTTAATTTCATGCTCCTGCCGCTTCCTAATGTCCCGATGGGCATTGATACTTTCATTTTTCAATGTTCGCTTGCAGAAGCCGTTAAATGCGCAGCGTATCTGCCATTCAGTCCGTTCAGGTTCATTCATGATATTCACCTCCTTTCGCAGCCGCGAAAGCGGGTAGAATTTCCCCTTTCGTAAACCCTCAACAACGGGCAGATGAAAACTGCCAAAAAGCGAATATTTTTGAAAAAGTTTTTGCGGACGTAAAAATCCCGACCGCATAAAGCAGCCGGGAACGGACATGAAAAGACTATTATATTGACAATATTTAACTGTTTTATTGATATAGGCAAAGAAACATCCACTGAATAGAAACAGCCTTTTTAATATGGAATTAGATTGATAGAAAATATATACGACGATACCTCCTTTGATGCCGCCAGGTCCTTAAAAAATGTTAACCTTAATACATCCTCTGTAATTCAATTTTTAAAAAGGAAAACAGCGGCTTTGATCTTTATTTCAAAACCGCTGTTAAGATAAGTCGATACTATTTTGAGCAAAACTATTTTGTTACTACAACAACGGTTTTTTATTTCCCGTTAGAGTGGTAGATTTTGTTATTCTAATTGTTACTGTTACATCTGTATAAATCCACTTACAACGGCCGCTATACCAATTACAAGGCATATTAAGCCTGCAATAGTTATTCCCTTTCTTCCTTTTGACTTTCTGTTTACAAGAAAAAGAACAATCGCCAACATGATAAGTACAATTCCTATTCCCACACTAAACATATATAGCTCAGATGATATGCTTTTCTAATCCATTATCTATTGCTGTTTCTATTGCTTTTTTTCCATCTACTCAACCTCCATAACTTCCACTTTTTTTCATTAAAATGGCAGAAAAACATTATCCCAATTAATATCATCACTGCCACGAATATATACATTGCTATCTTGCTTGAAGTTGTATTTGCAACGATATTACACATCAATGATGCAATGAGTACAGCTGAAAACAATAGTGGTCGGAACAGATTTTTATAAACCCAATTCCTACAGCTATAATCCCTATACTTTGCGGCGCTGAGTGACATAATGAGCGTAGTTTCAATTGCTTGAAACATAATAGAATATGTAAAATCTCCACTTACAAGATGTAAAATTTTTTTCGCTCACACCGAATATAATAAAAAAATAAGAAAAATTGCTTATAAACATTGCAATAACAGTAAAGACAAATACAATACAAAGTTTGGATAGCATGATTTTTCTTCCTGTTTATAGGGTATGAAAAAAGTAAAATAGGGCGCTTCCCTGAATATTCCTCAATGATAATTTTTGAATATATAACAGCAGCCAATACACAAAATACCGTCATATTCAAAACACCGTACAAAGGAATAAGATTTTCATATCCCGAAAAAATTTTCATATCTGCATCATTTGTCTCTAACATAGGGGCATATGCGAAAAGGTATAGAAAGCCTAACATTATTACAGCAATAATAAGTGCGGAAATAACGTAAGTGCGAAAATTAGTTCTTCTTAATTCTAATCGAATGAGAGTTTTCATTTGTTCTCCCCTCCATTCATAATATCAATAAAATAGTCTTCAAGACCAGAGGGGCACTCTGCTTTGATTTTTGTCATTGAGACTTCTTTTACAATAGTTCCATTTACGATTACTCCGATTGTATCGGCTATATGCTCTATTTCCGTTAATATATGACTGGAAATCAATAAAGTCATGTTTTGATTTTTCACAAGTTCTATGAATAAATCTCGTATTTCTTTAATCCCCACAGGGTCAAGCCCGTTAATTGGTTCGTCTAAAATTAGCAACTTAGGCTTGTGAATAATCGCTCTTGCGATAGCAAGTCTTTGGCGCATACCTAAAGAAAAGGTGGAAACAGGTTGTTCATTTATGTTATTTAGACCTACACTTGACAATACAGAAGCTATATCGCTATTTGTTTTTCCCCATATAAGCAAGATGAATTTTTCAAATTTTCCATTGCCGATAGATGTTCATAAAAGATAGGTGTTTCAATAATTGTTCCAATTTCTGATAATATTTTGTTACGCTCAGAAGTTACACTCATACCTAAAACCTGTGCGTTGCCCATGGTTGGGGTAAGTAATCCAGATATTATCTTAAATAATGTTGTTTTTTTCCTGCCCCATTTGCACCTAAAAACCCGTAAATTGTTCCCTTTTCCACATGGATATTGCAATCTTTGAGGACTTCACGGCTAAGAAAAAGTTTTCGTGATGTTTTCAGTTTTTACTGCTAAATTTATATTCATTTATTTTTACTCTCCTTGAGGATACAGTCTATGTAGTAAATCTGTTGATTTTTTTGAATAATAGTATCAGTCAGCACATCTATTCCGATAGACATCATCATATTTTGTAAAAATTTCAAACGCAACAATAATTTATCAGCATTGCAACTCAAAAACAGCAGGGTCGCACCATACATTTATTAATAGTAAAAAAACTTCCGCACATTCATCGGGGTAATCCGTGGCAAGTGAACCGTCTGATATGCCTTGCTTTATTATCTCTGAGATTAAATGTGAGTCTTTACAAACGCAGTCTTGCATATAAGCTAAAACAAATTCGGCACTTTTCATACGGGTATTCATCACATCATCTAAGTAGTGTGTCTCTTGACTATCAAGGTTTTTTTCCAAAATGGCTTGTAACTTTTCTTTTCCATTTAAGGAGTTCATTTCAGATAACCAGTTATTCATAGTTTCTTTGATAACTTGAGCTTTTTTTTCTGTAACAGCCTTAATAATTGCATCCTTGGACTGAAAATGATGATATATTGCTCCTTTTGATATTCCGGCAGTAGTGGCAATATCATTCATGCTTGTTTTGTCAAAGCCTTTTTCTAAAAATAATTTTGCCGAGACGGATAATATATCATCAATAGTTGATTGTGAGTTGTATTTTTTAGACATAGCAATCCTCCTAGTTAAAAACCGAACGGTCGGTTCTTAATTATTATATCTCTATTCGCTTATATTGTCAAGCTATAAAAGCAGCACGAAAAGCAAAGGGACATTCAATAAACGCATTAGCGAACGAGCTGAAAATATCTCCCCGATATTGCATCCATTGAGAACAGTGGACAGCACCCAAGCTTACAACTCTTTTATGAGCCTGTCATTCTTTTAGATATTTCGGTAGACACATTCTTTTTTTTCCAATGAGGAAACAGACAAATTAACGCAGAGCAGATGGCTTGATAGCCTGCTCGAAGTCAGCAACAAGGGATCCCGAATAGTTACCGCTACTGCAAAAGAGGTTAAGGAAATCGAAACAAAGGGCAATGAACGCCCCCACACAACTTAATATGAAATTTGAACTGAGAAGCATTGTAATCTTTTTGAGATTGCAGCGTTTTCTATTTGTGAAAGTTGGCAAAATTCTTTTCTTCCTCCGGCGCTTCATAAAAGATATATCCGATCAGGGCACAGTAGAAAAGTCGTTCCGATTTCGTCCAGAAATCCTCAGCGGCTTTTTTTCGCCGTCGCCTTTTCTTTTGCTGCATACGGTTTCAAGAATCAGGTCAAGAATTTCATCAATGCGATCACGATCAAGGCGTTTTGTGTTTATGAGGTGTCCATACTCGATATTGTCCTTGATAAGTTCCTCATAGATTTTGTATGCATCTTTTTCTTCCTTTCCATTCTTTTTCCGGTAATGGCTGCTAACTCAAAGGAGAGGGTCAGGGGAAAAGGATAGGAATGGAATAGGTATTTAATCCATTTTTTTATTTATTTTTTCTTTTTGATAGATCAGTTTTTTGTATATCTTTATTTAATTGCATTGGATTTTCCGACGTCGGCTTATTCGATGTTGGATTTTTCCAATACCGGACTTTGCGGCTGTTCATAAATAGTATAGGTAATGGCTGTCATTTTTCCTTTCTCATCTCTGCCTTGCGCCCTTTCGATATATCCAGCCTTTTCAAGCTCCAAGACGGCAGTACGAATGGCATCGATACTTTCTTTGTTGATATGGGAAAGTCCTGCAAGGGTATAGTCCCAGTTTTCCGGAAGTGAAAGCATCTGTGAGAGCAAGCCCTTTGCTTTTAGCGTCAGTTCTTTGTTTCGCAGGTGGTGATTGCTCATAACGGGTATAGCCCTTGTTTTTTTCTACTCTGAAAACTGCCATGCTGATACTCCTTTCATTTTTTATTTGTTACGCAGTTAAAGGGCGATTTTGAGGAAAAAGGTATATTACCCTTACTTTGTCAAAACCGCCCTCTGAAAGCTTTGTATTTCAAGCCCTTATTTACTTCTATTTCGTAACATGGGCATGAAAAAAGCGGCATCTTATGCTTCCTTTGACAGAAGCGAAAGATCACCGCTTTTAGATTTCCTATTTAATTTTGATTCCCACAACATGCCTTATGGCATCTGTGGTAAAATACCTTTATTCGCAAGAGTTTTTACAGCACATCAAGGTTCTTTCCTCAAAAGTAGTAAATTGGTAGTAAATTCAACTTGTACTCTTGCAAATATCCTTGTATTTCAAGGAGTTTGAGGGTTAATTATTAAAGTTTGAGAGAAAATTATACAAAAAAAGAGCAACTACCATTGCTCTTTTTCAAACTGGCAACGTCCTACTTTCCCAGGCAGTCGCCCGCCAAGTATCATCAGCGCTACGGAACTTAACTTCTGTGTTCGGGATGGGTACAGGTGTAGCCTCCGTGCTATTGTCACCAGATTTTTCGTGCTTCGCACTTTTTCATTCTTCGTATTTCTTTTAAATACTATTTTGATTGTACCTTTAAAACTGAATATTTCAATTATGTAAATATCTTTCTAACCTTTGACCATTGGTCAAGCGTTCGACCTATTAGTATCGGTCAGCTCAATACATTGCTGCACTTACACCTCCGACCTATCTACGTGGTAGTCTTCCACGAGTCTTACCTTTTAAGGAGGAAATCTTTTTCTTGTGGGGGCTTCGCACTTAGATGCTTTCAGCGCTTATCCCTTCCGTACTTAGCTACCCAGCTATGCCCTTGGCAGAACAACTGGTGCACCAGCGGTACGTCCATCCCGGTCCTCTCGTACTAGGGACAGCTCCACTCAAATTTCCAACGCCCACAGCGGATAGGGACCGAACTGTCTCACGACGTTCTGAACCCAGCTCGCGTACCTCTTTAATGGGCGAACAGCCCAACCCTTGGGACCTACTTCAGCCCCAGGATGAGACGAGCCGACATCGAGGTGCCAAACACCGCCGTCGATGTGGACTCTTGGGCGGTATCAGCCTGTTATCCCCAGGGTAGCTTTTATCCGTTGAGCGATGGCCCTTCCACTCGGTACCACCGGATCACTAAGCCCGACTTTCGTCCCTGCTCGACTTGTTGGTCTCGCAGTCAAGCTCCCTTTTGCCTTTGCACTCTCCGTGCGATTTCCGTCCGCACTGAGGGAACCTTTGGGCGCCTCCGTTACTCTTTAGGAGGCGACCGCCCCAGTCAAACTGCCCACCAGACACTGTCCCGACACCGGATTACGGCGCACGGTTAGAATTTCAACATTACAAGGGTGGTATCCCAACGGTGACTCAGCTAAAACTGGCGTCCTAACTTCTCAGTCTCCCACCTATCCTGTACATGCAATGCCAAAACTCAATATCAAGCTACAGTAAAGCTCCATGGGGTCTTTCCGTCCTGCTGCGGGTAACCGGCATCTTTACCGGTACTACAATTTCACCGAGTCTATTGTTGAGACAGTGCCCAGATCGTTACGCCTTTCGTGCGGGTCAGAACTTACCTGACAAGGAATTTCGCTACCTTAGGACCGTTATAGTTACGGCCGCCGTTTACTGGGGCTTAAGTTCACACCTTCGCTTGCGCTAAGCATTCCCCTTAACCTTCCAGCACCGGGCAGGCGTCAGCCCCTATACTTCAGCTTTCGCTTTAGCAGAGACCTGTGTTTTTGGTAAACAGTCGCCTGGGCCTATTCACTGCGGCCTGCTCTTCGCAGGCACCCCTTCTCCCGAAGTTACGGGGTAATTTTGCCGAGTTCCTTAACAATAGTTCTCTCGCTCGCCTTAGGATTCTCTCCTCATCTACCTGTGTCGGTTTGCGGTACGGGCACCTAGTGTCTTGCTAGCGGCTTTTCTTGACAGTATGAAATCAGTTGCTTCCGTCTTTTTAGACTCCCCGTAACGCCTCAGAATTGCTGATGCGGATTTGCCTGCTTCAGCTCCCTTAACGCTTGGACGCACTCTACCAACGGTGCGCTCAACCTATCCTTCTGTGTCCCCACTTCACTTATAACGACATTCGGTGGTACTGGAATATCTACCAGTTGTCCATCGCCTACAGCGTTCGCTCTCGGCTTAGGCCCCGACTAACCCTGAGTGGACGAACCTTCCTCAGGAAACCTTAGATTTTCGGCGGGCAGGATTCTCACCTGCCTCTCGCTACTCATGCCAACATTCTCTCTCCTGTGTTGTCCACCAACCCTTCCAGGTTGGCTTCAGCCTTCACAGGATGCTCCTCTACCAACTATTTCTAGTTCCCAAGCTTCGGTAGTAAGTTTAGCCCCGTTTATCTTCGGCGCAAAGTCACTCGACTAGTGAGCTATTACGCACTCTTTAAATGAGTGGCTGCTTCTAAGCCAACATCCTAGCTGTTTATGCAACTTCACATCCTTTTCCACTTAACTTACATTTTGGGACCTTAGCTGTGGGTCTGGGCTGTTTCCCTTTCGACCATGAAACTTATCTCCCATAGTCTGACTCCCAAGTATGATTGCACGGCATTCGGAGTTTGATAGTTTTCGGTAACCGGTGAAGGCCCCTAGAACATTCAGTGCTCTACCTCCGTGTATCTTTTCCTTGAGGCTAGCCCTAAAGCTATTTCGAGGAGAACCAGCTATCTCCGAGTTCGATTGGAATTTCACCGCTATCCACACGTCATCCCAACCCTTTTCAACGGATATGGGTTCGGTCCTCCACGAGATTTTACTCTCGCTTCAACCTGCACATGGATAGGTCACCCGGTTTCGGGTCTACAGCATGTAACTTTTGCCCTATTAAGACTCGCTTTCGCTACGGCTCCGGTGCTCCAGCACCTTAACCTTGCTACACACCATAACTCGTTGGCCCGTTCTACAAAAAGTACGTGGTCACTTTAGCTCCCACTGCTTGTAAGCATAAGGTTTCAGGTTCTATTTCACTCCCCTCCCGGGGTTCTTTTCACCTTTCCCTCACGGTACTATTCGCTATCGGTCACTGGGTAGTATTTAGCCTTGGGGGGTGGGCCCCCCTGCTTCAATCCGGGTTTCACGTGCCCGGACCTACTCTGGTGCCACCTTGGTAGTTTATACATTTCGTCTACGAGGGTTTCACTCTCTTCGCCTGACCTTTCCAGAGCCATTTGACTATATATAAACCTTCCTCTTTGGTGGTCCACAACCCCATGCCTAAACATGGTTTGGGCTCTTTCCCTTTCGCTCGCCGCTACTTAGAAAATCGATGTTTCTTTCTCTTCCTAGGGTTACTTAGATGTTTCAGTTCACCCCGTTACCTTCTCTTAGCCTATGTTTTTAGCTAAGGATACCTACATATTACTGTAGGTGCGTTCCCGCATTCGGAAATCCACGGATCTATAGATATTTGCTCCTCCCCGTGGCTTATCGCAGCTTGTCACGTCCTTCTTCGGCTCCCAGTGCCAAGGCATCCGCCTTATGCTCTTATTTGCTTGACCTTACTGCCTACGGTAGCGTCCCCGTAGGTCTTTAACTATTCTTAAAGTGAATAAGCTTTTTCTGGTTTCTCGGTTTAGATACTTTACGTATCTTTCAAAATCGTAGTAATTTACCCTAATCTTCTTTTCTTTTACAGAAAAAAACTTGCTTAGTTTCTAATTACTGATACGTATGCTTTTTGCATACTTTCTTATCCTTTCGGATTTTTCTCGATTTCGTTTCGTTGTAAAATTTGTTTTACACATTGTATATTCAGTTTTTAAGGTACAATCAGGCCTTTCGACCTTGGTGGGCTTGGGGGGACTCGAACCTCCGACCTCACGCTTATCAGGCGTGCGCTCTAACCACCTGAGCTACAAGCCCATAAAATTCATAGTATAAAGACCTTCGTCTCCTTAGAAAGGAGGTGATCCAGCCGCACCTTCCGATACGGCTACCTTGTTACGACTTCACCCCAGTCATTGGTTTCACCTTAGGTAGCATATTTATCTGCCAACTTTGGGCGCCCCCAACTTCCATGGTGTGACGGGCGGTGTGTACAAGACCCGGGAACGCATTCACCGCAGCATTCTGATCTGCGATTACTAGCAACTCCGACTTCATGTAGGCGAGTTTCAGCCTACAATCCGAACTGGGGCTGGTTTTTGAGCTTTGCTCCACCTTGCGGTCTTGCTTCTCTTTGTACCAGCCATTGTAGCACGTGTGTAGCCCAGAACATAAGGGGCATGATGATTTGACGTCATCCCCACCTTCCTCCGAGTTGTCCCCGGCAGTCTCACTAGAGTGCCCAACTTAATGATGGCAACTAATGACAAGGGTTGCGCTCGTTGCGGGACTTAACCCAACATCTCACGACACGAGCTGACGACAACCATGCACCACCTGTCTCTTCTGTCAAAAGAAAGGTCCTATTAAAGACCGGTCAGAAGGATGTCAAGTCCTGGTAAGGTTCTTCGCGTTGCTTCGAATTAAACCACATGCTCCGCTGCTTGTGCGGGTCCCCGTCAATTCCTTTGAGTTTCACACTTGCGTGCGTACTCCCCAGGCGGAGCACTTAATGCGTTAACTACGGCACCGAAGCCTTACGACCCCGACACCTAGTGCTCATCGTTTACGGCGTGGACTACCAGGGTATCTAATCCTGTTTGCTCCCCACGCTTTCGTACCTCAGTGTCAGTTGCAGTCCAGAAAGCCGCCTTCGCCGCTGATGTTCCTCCTAATATCTATGCATTCCACCGCTACACTAGGAATTCCGCTTTCCTCTCCTGCACTCAAGCCTTCCAGTTCATAGGGCGAACAATGGTTGAGCCATTGCCTTATACCCTACGCTTAAAAAGGCCACCTACGTACCCTTTTACGCCCAATAATTCCGGATAACGCTTGCCCCTCCGTATTACCGCGGCTGCTGGCACGGAGTTAGCCGGGAGCTTTCTCTAGGTTACTGTCAGTTTTCATCACCCTAGAACAGAACTTTTACGACCCAAAGGCCTTCATCGTTCACGCGGCGTTGCTGCATCAGGGTTTCCCCCATTGTGCAATATTCCCCACTGCTGCCTCCCGTAGGAGTTTGGACCGTGTCTCAGTTCCAATGTGGCCGTTCACCCTCTCAGGTCGGCTACTGATCGTCGCCTTGGTGAGCCGTTACCTCACCAACTAGCTAATCAGACGCAGGCCCATCCCATACCGATAAATCTTTGACCTACCTAGCATGCACTAGTTAAGTTTCATAAGGTATTAATATTCGTTTCCAAATGCTATCCCTTTGTATGGGGCAGGTTGCCTACGCGTTACTCACCCGTCCGCCGCTTTCCATTTTAAATTTCATCCGAAGAATCTTTTCAAAACTTCTCGCTCGACTTGCATGTGTTAAGCACGCCGCCAGCGTTCATCCTGAGCCAGGATCAAACTCTTATTTTGTTTGTATCTTATCTTCATTATATATATTCTCATATGCATATGAAGTTAAAATCTGTTTTGATCAAACTCAGTTTCGCTTGCGCTCTTTAAATAATTATCCTAATTATTGTTTTTTTTTGAGTTTAGAAATTGTCGAAAACCACCTGCAATTGTCTTACCAATTTGCTGATTGTTTCCATTTAGTTTTTTTATGACTAAATCTCTATACTATGAAGTTTTTAAGGTTCTGTCCGCTATCTTGCGAACGTTCTTTATTCTAACAGTTTTGCTTTTACTTGTCAATATTTTTTTTGTTTTTTTGAAACTTTTTATCGACTGCTTTCTGTTAGTTTTTCTTGCTGTCGGATGACAGCTTGATTAGTATACCAAAGTGTCCTTTTGCTGTCAATGCCATTTTTAAACTTTTTTGTTTTCCCGCTGTTTTTTATTCATCCGATGCTCCCGTCAGTATTACTTGATGTTTAATACTTCATATCCGTCGTCTGTAATCGCCTTGGTTATAGCTTCATCAGTCACAGTTCCGTTGTGCTCTACTTCAACTAATCCATCATCCAGCGTCACTTTCACATCTTCAACACCGTCTACGGCTTCCACAGCTTTCTTGACATGAGCCACGCAATGCTGACAAGTCATTCCTCCTACTTCAATTTCTCTCTTCATTTTTTTATTCACCTCCGCTATATCGTTTGAACCTGTCTTCGTCGGTTCTTCAATATTATCTTTTATGATATCCACCTCTTCAATTGTATAGAATTGAACATCTGCTGCATCCTCTGCATTTCTTCCTCGAATTTCCTTTTTATTCCCCGTGAAAAATCTCAACCTTAGGGCATTTGATACTACGCATATTGAACTGAATCCCATCGCTGTAGCCGCTATCATCGGATTTAATCTAAGCGAGAACAGACTGTAAAACACTCCTGCTGCAATAGGAATACCTATTACGTTGTATATAAATGCCCAGAACAAATTCTGCTTGATATTTCTTATGACCTTCTTGCTCAAGTCAAAAGTTATCAATATGTCTCTCAAATCGCTTTTCATCAGCACCACATCTGCCGCTTCCATCGCTACATCAGTTCCGGCACCTATTGCAATTCCCACATCAGCTCTTGCAAGAGCTGGAGCATCATTTATTCCGTCTCCAACCATAGCTACCAAATTCTGATTACTCCTCAAACCTGCCACGATGGACTCTTTATCTTCCGGTAGAACCTCCGATATTATTTCATTGACTCCCACTTTATTTCCTATATATTTTGCCGTTTTTTCGTTATCTCCGGTCAACATTACAACCTTTATATTTTCCTGTTGCATTTCGCTTATGGCCTCAATACTCGTATTTTTTACAGTATCTGCAACCGCTATAATTCCTACAAGCAGACCGTTTGCAGAAAAATATATAGGTGTTTTGCCAACCATTGCAAAATCGTTGCCAAGTTTTAAAGCATCATTCAAGTTTCCTTTTATTCCGCTCTCCTCCATAAACTTGAAATTTCCCGCCAGACATTTTGAATTCTGTATTATAGCTTCAATACCTCTTCCCGGAATTTGCCTAAACTCATCTATCTCCAATAAAATTCCGTTGTTTGCCTTTCCGAACTCAACAATTCCCTGTCCTATGGGATGTTCAGATTTTCCTTCGATGGAATACGCCAGAGAAATGAATTTATCTCTGTTGATACTTTCTAGAATTCCTATATCCGTAACTCTCGGCTTTCCTTCCGTTATCGTCCCGGTCTTATCCAAGACCACGGTATTTACCTTATAGGATACTTCCAATGCTTCCGCCGATTTTATTAAAATGCCGTCAGCCACGCCTCTCCCAGTTCCCACCATAATTGCGGTAGGAGTCGCAAGACCTAATGCACACGGACATGAAATCACCAAAACGGAAATTGCCATTGACAGAGAAAATTCCAGTCCCTTTCCTATTGAAAGCCACACTGCAAAAGTCACTATGCCGATTCCTATCACTGTCGGCACGAATATACTGCTGACTTTATCTGCTATCTTTTCAATAGGCGCCTTGGAAGATGTCGCATCGTCGACGAGTTTTATAATCTTTGATAGCGCTGTTTCACTTCCAACTTTCTCTATTCTCACTGTGAAAGCTCCTGATTTATTTATGCTGCCACCAATCACTTTGCTGCCTCTAAATTTTTCTACCGGCACAGACTCCCCTGTTATCAAAGACTCATCTACGCTACCGAAGCCATCTACCACAACTCCATCCGATGCAATAGACTCTCCGGCCTTAACCAAAATTAAATCTCCTACTTTAAGGTTTTCTATCGGAATATCCACTTGGATCTTAGACGGGTCAAACTTGCTGTTCTCTCCTACCTTTCTAGCGGTCTTAGGCGTTAAATCCATCAGTTTTCGTATGCTGGAAGATGTCTTTCTCTTCGCTCTAGCCTCAAAGAACTTGCCCAGAGTTATAAGTGTCAAAATCATGCCTGCAGATTCAAAATACAGGTCCATCGCGAAGCGATGGACAGCCTGCATATCATCGTTCTTCATTGCGATTAAAATCTTCACTATAGCATATATGCCATATACTATGGAAGCTCCTGAACCTATAGCTATCAGAGAATCCATATTCGGATTTCTCTTAAACAAATTTTTGATTCCATTTATAAAAAACCTTCTGTTAACGAATACGATAGGAATCAATAACGCTATCTGAACCATGGCGAATATGTGAGAATATTCTGCTTCTATAAATATCTTAGGCAATGGCCAGCCCATCATATGTCCCATGGAGATATAGAACAGCGGAATGGTAAATATCGCTGAAATTATGAGCCTTCTCCTCATAGAATCAATCTCTTCGTTTTCCATTTTTTCAATTTCTTCAATCCCTTTTTTGTATTGATCTTCAGTTGATCCGTTAGCATCTACTGTTATAGATACTCCGTCTTTTTCCAGCAGTCTGGCATCATACCCTGCTTTTTTCACTGTATCAACAATTTCTTTCACAGAAGTTTTGCTTTCATCTATATTTAATGTCATGGAATGCTTGAGCAGATTTACACTCACGTCGTCGGCACCTTCAACTGCAGCTACCACCTTATCAACTCTGGCTGAGCACGCAGAACAGGTCATACCACCTACATAAAAATTTCAAATTGGTTTTTTCTCACTATTATTCATTTGAACTAACCCCTTTGCAAAAATTTATTTACTATGAACTATTATTCCCTTATTGTCGTTTTTCAACACATAATCCTTCTGAAAACCATTGCGATTTTTTTATGATTTGTTCTCATATTTCTATCACCATGCTTTCTTTATCTCTAGTATAACATAATTTTTCACTTTATATAACACGCTGTATCCTACATTTAGTAGAATAACAATTACTATCCTAATCAGCACCATGGGTTTGCATAATATCAACTGAACAGTAGTGATATAGACACAACAAGGAAGATTGAATGGTCGAAAAACAAGAGGCACAGAATAATGAAACACAAATAACAGAAAAAAACAATCTATACTTGGTACTATGATAAAAAGATTATAGGAAAAACCTTTGTAACAATAATATGTCTTGCTCGATAGCAAGGATATATTCAAAAATCTGTTAAAGGTATTACTATCGAAACGGAAAAAAATAAGAAAAAAACAGACCGCTTTATATACATGTCCCTATATGAATTTTTTACAACAATTCGATAATTTTAGACTATAAAAATGATTTCGAAAATGATATAATGAACTAGTTAACAAAGACTAAGTTTGCTTATATATTGAAACTTGATAAGACGGAATTAAAATTATACAGGAGGAACGTATTATGGGCTTGTTTGGAAAAAAGAAACAATGGGATACTCAAAAGTCAGACGCAAACAAAAGCAGATTAAGAGAATTATTTAATGGAGTTATGGAAGATGGAGACTCCTACGACATTGTCTATGGGTATGGCTTGAATATAAAGAACAGTGATTATATTGTAGCTCGTAAAAAAACATACACATACACAAGTTTAATTATAGGCTATCGTGAAACTGATATGAGCATTGCATTGCTACAAACAACTCCGGAGCTTGAGGGTTGTAGTGAAGCTGAAATTTTTAGAAAAGACAATATTAAAAAGGCAAAAATTGCAACAGGTATGTACACGATTTATCATCAAGGTGGATTGATGGCAGGATATACTCAATTTGCAACTTTAGCAGAAAATGATGAAAAAAATTCTCGCTTATGTATATCAGCCTGAAGAATATGACAAGTTTGATACATTCTTTAAGAAATTTTCGGGCAGGTAAGCCATGAATTGGCTAACATACTTTTTAATCTGTTTCGCTATCTGTATTGTATGGTTTGTTATTACACGAATTTGGGTAAATGGGATAGACATGATTATCTCTGCTCTCAAGAAAATGTTGAGACTAAATAAAAAAATGACAGTACGGAAAGTTGGCATACTTTTGGAAGATATTAGGGATAAGACTAAGAAAGATTAAATAACAAATACAATTAAATTTATAAGACTTTGAAAAAAACAGTAAATCAAATTGGTTTACTGTTTTTTTGTTACTCAAAATCGAGAAGAAAGGAAACAATCTACACTTGGTCCCATGATAAACAAAGATTATATTAAAAACCTCTGTAACAGAAATATATTTTTACCCCGATAACAAGTATACATTGCAAAAAGCTGTTAAAGGTATTACTATCGAAACGGAAAGAATAGAGAAAGACATATTATTTTTCTATCTATTCTTTCCCAATATGTGCTGATGAATACTTGATGGCAAGCAGGAAATTGTACAGTAGAAAGGATATCCTAAAAATGGTATAATATTAGCAGATATTAGGGATATTACCCTGTTTATACAGCCATACATGGCAGAGGTGTTTGGAAACCGTTAAAGGTTTCTGATAACATTTGCCAGTTTGCTGAAGTTCTAAATAAAATTAATAGTGCAAACCTAAACTTTCCTTGCAGTTTAGGCTTTTTAAATGATATTGTAGATTTGAAAAGCGGTTTTTGGTGCGAAGTGAATGAAAGTTGTAAAGAAGCTGAATAACCGCTGTTTATCAAATCCAGGCATCTGAATATGATCTATGACATAGCAATTCGCGGAACAGTAAATCAAATAGTTTTACTGTTTTTCTTTACTTAAACTTCAAGAGATAAGCATTCACAAACAAAAATGTGCTTGACAAAATTCTCACCGCTTTACATCCACCTTTTGTTTTTCGACATTAAGTTCCAATTTTTAGAAGATTTTTAAATCTCATTTTCCCACTTCCACATTAATCCGTGACTATCTATTTATATGAATTTTACCGTTACTATGATATAATGGTTAACGTATAAATCAGATATTTAATATTGCAAGGAGAACATATGAATAAACTACTAATCGCCGATGACGAGTCACGCATAAGGGAAGTTATTAAAGAATATGCCCAATTTTTTTGACTTTGAAGTTTACCAAGCCGTAGATGGTGAAGATGCCGTAACTAAAAGCCTTATCAGAAAATTTTGATATTATAGTTATGGATATTATGATGCCTATCAAAGACGGGTATACAGCAGCAAGGGAAATAAGAGAAAAAAAAGACACTCCTATAATTTTATTATCTGCCAGAAGCGAAGAATATGACAAGTTGTACGGCTTTGAAATAGGTATAGATGACTACGTGGTCAAGCCTTTCAGCCCAAAAGAACTGATGGCGAGAATAAACGCCGTTATCACAAGACATAAATCCATATCCGGTCGTGATCAAAGCCTCCGAGTTGAAACCTCAATTCCCGCATCTGATGAAATTTTTGAAATTCAAGGATTGAAATTGGACAAACCCAGCAGACAGGTTAGCATCGACGGGGAGAAAGTCAATCTGACACCGAAGGAATTTGATCTCCTATGCTATTTAATCGATAACAGAAATGTCGCGCTCTCCCGAGAAACACTCCTTGGAGATATATGGGGATATGAATTTTATGAGGATGATAGAACCATCGACACACATATAAAAAATCTTCGCAATCACTTAGATAAATATAGGGATTTAATAGTTACAATCAGAGGTGTAGGTTACAAATTTGAATATGAAGATTAGGATTGATTACAAAAGTATAAAGTTCAAAGTAATTTTATACTTTTTTCGTTTTCTACAGTTATAATAGGATGTATGATCTGGTATCTCCAGGTTTTCTTTCTGAGTAACTACTACGATAAAATGAAAATTTTGGAGAGTGAAAACTCCGTTGCCAAAATATCGGAATTGTATCACAAAAGCACCTTGAAAGATTTTGTTGAAAAAGTAGATGAGCTGACCGATAACAACGATTTACTGGTTCAGGTCATATCCGACGATGAGACCTTGTTCTCATCCAGCTCACAGCTTGAAGCCTATAAAAATGAAATCGAGAGAGGACATACCTTGCTGAAAAAATCAGGGGGAAAAGATGGTGTTTCTCTGATTTTAAAAGGCACAAAATCCAAGCGTGAAACATGGGTATATGCAGGGTACCTGGACTCCTCCAAACACACGCTGCTATACGTGGTATCTCCATTGTATCCCGTCACTTCTACGGTCAAAATCATACAGCAACAACTCATCTATATTTTGCTGTTATCATTTTTAATTTCCTTAGGGCTGGCATTTTACACTTCGCGTAGAATTTCAACACCTATTGAAAATATATCGAAAAAGGCTAAACTGCTTGCTATCGGAAAAACAGGCATACGTTTTGATGACAAATATTCATATACTGAAATAGATAATCTTGCAGAGAACCTCAACAGGGCTTCTATTGAAATAGACAAGTCCATGGAATTGCAGAAAGATTTGATTGCCAATATTTCTCACGATCTTAAAACACCTCTGACTATGGTTAAATCCTATGCTGAAATGATCAGAGATTTATCCGGTGATTTTCCTGACAAGCGAAATGCTCACCTACAAGTAATCATAGACGAATCAGATAGACTCAACTCTCTCGTAAACGATATTTTAACGCTGTCTTCCGTACAGTCCGGAACCTTGAAGTTGGAAATTACCAAATTCAGCATCAAAGACTTGTTTCAATCTGTCATTCAGCCTTATTATATTTTAAAAAATCAGGGATATAAGATTATGTTCAACTGCCGGCAAGATGTGGATGTGAAGGGAGATCCCGATAAGATAAAGCAGGTAGTTTCAAATCTTGTCACCAATGCTATTAAATATTGCGGTGAAGATAAAGAGATTTTTATAAATGTAAAGAAGTGGGGTAAAAGAGTCCACTGTGAAATTGTAGACCATGGTCAGGGTATCAAAGCGGATGAGCTTCCGTACATCTGGGAAAGATATTATCAATCCAGTACAAATCACGTTCGCACTACGAAAGGTTCAGGAATCGGACTTTCCATAGTCAAGGAGATTTTAAATGCTCACAATGCACGATACGGTGCGGAGAGCAAAGTTGGCAGAGGTACCACTTTTTGGTTTGAACTCGATGTAGCGGGAAGCGATGAATGAAATAATTCCAACGCAATTTCCCATATGCTCTTTCAATTTCATATGAATATATAGAATTGTCAACGCTGCAAAGCTTTAATATTCTCCTCTTTTCCGATTGAAAGTGATAATTGCAAAATTTTTCTATTAAATTTTTTTGCAGCCGACTCTTTCAGTCGGAATTCTTTAAATTTTTCCGACATTCTACATTTCCAATTCGTACATAGTCATGGATAAGGCTACCATTCCGGCAGTCTCCGTCCTTAAAATGGTTTTTTTCCTAAAGACACAGGACGTATCCCACATTCCTCAATTTTTTTCTCACTTCATTTTTTTGAGAATCCGCCTTCCGGTCCTATCATAATGGCTGCTTTTTTTCTATTTTTTTATCAGACAAATTCTCATTTTGCAAATATTTTTTTAATAGTTAAATTCTCTTCACCTTCATAAGGAAATATTATTAGGTCAAAATCGGTTATGTGATTCATCATCTCATCAAATGTCATCTCCGGACTTATTTTCAGGTATAATTCCCCTTTTACTGCTTTGCCGCCGATTCTGAAATTCCATTGTACCTGGCTCTCTTCTTATCAGATTTCTCGCCGAGTTTTCCTATGCTCCTGTCCATCTTGACCGGAACTATACCCTTAATGCCAATTTCGACGTTCTTTTGAATTATCAGATCCATTTTTTTCCTTTTTTTCGGAATACCCTGAAATAATGTAAAATCTATGTCCGGTTCTTTTGCACATGCGTTTTTTTATCCACAATTTTTTTCCCTCGACTATGTCCTTATTCAAACTGATAATTTCAGCAATGTATTCCCATTTCATTCCGTCTGCTACTTCTATATCGTCTCCAACCTTCAAACGAAGGACCTTGTTTATATGATTTACATCATCTTTTTTATCAATTATCAGACATTTATCCCCTATGTTTTTCGGGGACACAAAAAATCTGTTCATAATACCACTCCGTCACTTATCTATACCAGCTGTCAATGAAAACTCTCAATATTCCCATATGATTATAATCATCGCTATTAAATTCATCATACGACAAGCGTCCATGCAGAACACGGACGCCTCAATCTCACATTTTTTCAGTTTTTTCTCGACGGCTTTGCAACTATAGCGCACCATTCGCCTCTACATACAACTTCAACAATTTCAAGCCCGTTGACAACCATACCTTCCTTTACCATGTCTTCTTTTTCCAAAAGAATACCTGATGTTATGAACAACCCATCTTCTCTCATATGCTCTCTCACCGCTTCGGATAGAAAAACGACTAATTCCGCCATTAAATTTGCGACTACGACATCCGCCTTATATTCTATCCCTTTAGTCAAGTCTCCCTCTGAAACGCTTACTACATCATCACATGCGTTCAAAATCACATTTTCTTTGGCAACTTCTACGGCGACTTCATCAATATCTATCGCTTTAATTTCTGTCGCTCCCAGTTTTGCACCGACAATTGCCAATATTCCAGATCCGGTTCCGATATCCAATATTTTTTTCGATTCGCATCCGTATTTTTCCATCAACATTCCGCACATTGCAGTAGTTTCATGGTCTCCAGTGCCGAATGCCATACCCGGATCCAGTGATATTACCGTTTTCCCATCTGATAATTCGCCTATATCTATCCACGATGGTTTTATCACTATTTCATCAGTCAGAAATATAGGCTTCAAAGTCTCTTTATACGCCCTTATCCAATTTTCATCGTCTACTTCGGACACCTCCATTATCAAGCTTCCCAGATCCATCCGCAGTTCATTTCTATCTTTCAGCCTCTTGACTTTTCCCATCTCATCAAAAACCCTTTCGAGCAATTTGTCACCCTGACTGCCATACTCGATGTAGAATGTAATTTTACTTTCACCACCGGCATGACCATCGTCATCAAAGGCTTTCTCATCTACGTAATCCCACGCAAAATCAGCTTTTTTATTTAGAACTTCAACGGCAGTTTCTTTAGATTCAACCACTGTTTCGTAAATTTCTAAATCTGACAACATAGCTGTTATGTAATCTATCCCCGCATCCGACGTGCATATTCCAACTTCCAGATACTTCATTTTGAAAACCCTTCCACAACTTTTGTTATCTCTTTGTGGGTAGCTTCTCTGGCATGCTGATCTATTACCACCTTATGTTTATCTGTATGAGACAGACACCCCGCTCCACCGATACAGCCGTTCGCACATGCCATTCCCTCTATGAGATTGTTTTTGAGCATTCCTCTGGAAGCTCTCATGAGTACCGGTTTACACTTGTCGAGACCTTCCACAGCAACCGTATCCGGAACAAAATCGGATCCCTGTTCGATTAGAGCTTCGACTACAGCGGCTGCAACTCCGCCGGATTTCGCAAAACCTCTTCCAAAAGGAGTCGCATCATCAATTGGAGTCGATTCCAGATTTTCTATATCGATGTCCTTACTGTCAAATAATGCCTGAAGTTCTTCGAAAGTTATCACGCAATCTATGTAATCCTTGACTTTTTCCAGCTGAAACTCCGCTTTTTTTAGCTGTACACGGACCCTATGAATATTTTTTTACATGTGGGGTCCTCGTCCTTTATAATCTTCCCTATAGTACCCATCGGTGATAAGTTATGGGAAATATTCGGCACTAGGTCGGGGAAATTCTTTTCTATATATTCTACAAATGCGGGGCAACACGATGTAGTTAAAAATCCTTTTTCTTCCAGCTCCTTCGCTTCGTAGTATGCCACTAGATCAGCTCCTTGTGCCGCTTCATATATTCCTTCGAAACCGAGTTCTCTAAGTCCCTGAATGACCTGTCCTATGGTAGCGTAATCAAACTGAGATACAAATGCAGGTGCTATGATAGCGTTTACCTTGTACTTTGTGTTGCCTTCACTTCCTTTAATCATATCTATTAAATTAGTAATATACGACTTATCCACAGTAGCTCCGAACGGACACTGAGTAACACAGGCTCCACATGAAACGCATTTTTCATAATCTATTTCCGCTTCGCCTGTTTCCGCCATGTGAATAGCATCTGCTTTGCATGATCTCACGCAAGGTCTTATAAAATTATTTATCGCAGAATATGGACATGCTTTTGCACACTGACCGCACTCCACGCATTTGCTTTTATCTATAATAGCCTTATTATCCTTGCCGAAAGAAATGGCATTCAATCTGCACGATGCCTCACAAGCATGTGCCAAACATCCTCTACATAAATCTGTTACTACGTGACCCGATTCCGGACATTCATCACAAACCAAGTCTATAACTTCAATTATATTGGGATTCTTTCTGTTTCCTCCTAAAGCGATTCTGATTCTCTCTGCCACTTTAGCTCTGTCCTTATATATGCAACAGCTCGTCGATGGTTGCCCTTTTTTTACGATTTCATTGGCAATTTCATTGAATACTGAGAATATCTCTTCCCCTTCCCAGTAATGTCTTGCCACCTCTCTCAGCACCTTATATTTCAATACTTGTACGTTTGAATCAAATTTTCTCATTTAAACCCCTTTATACCTTCTCGGAAACACAACACACTTCTCTAAAAATGGGCACAACTCCCCATTGCACCCATTGTAATTTAAGATTCAATCTTACTTGTTAGCTTCATCATATAAAGCCTGGGCATTATCCCATTCCTCAATCAATATCGGAAGAACCTTGTATAAATCTCCCACAATACCATAGTCTGCAACCTCAAAAATCGGAGCATCCGCATCTTTATTGACGGCTATGATAACATCCGATCCCGACATGCCTGCTAAATGCTGAATGGCACCTGAGATACCTGCTGCAATATAAATTTTTGGCTTGACTGTTGTACCTGTCTGTCCTACCTGATGAGAGTGATCTATCCATCCGGCATCTACAGCCGCTCTCGAAGCACCTACTACACCGCCGACTTTTTCAGATAATTTCTCAATCAAATCGAATCCTTCCGCACTGCCCAGACCGTTGCCGCCGGAAACTATTATCTCAGCATCTGTAAGAGATACCAATTCTTTTGCAGATTTGACGATTTCGACAACTTGAGTCCTTATATCTTCCGCCTTAATCATAGGTTTGAATTCAATCAATTCGCCTTCAGCACCTTCTATCGGATCCCTCTTTTTCATAACGCCCGGTCTCACTGTAGACATCTGAGGTCTGAATCTCGGACATATGATTGTTGCCATCAAATTGCCTCCAAATGCAGGACGAGTCTGTTTGATACCTGTATCGGGATCGTCAGGGTCGAGTGTTGATGTATCGAGGGTAGTGTTTTTGTTTGCAAAATCAATATAACTCGAAACCCTAACATCAAGCCTTGTACAATCGGCCGTCAAACCTGTGTTACATCTTGCCGCAACTCTCGGTGCCAAGTCTCTACCTATATGTGTCGCACCGTATAGAACTATTTCCGGTTTGTACTTTTCAATCGCCTGCGTCATAGCCTTTGTATATCCGTCAGTTGTGAAGTTCTTCAACAGCGGATCTTCAATGAGGATTACCCTTTCAGCTCCATATGCATAACATTCTTCAGCCAGCTGGCCGATGTCATCTCCGATGATTACCGCACAAACTTTTGTATCTTCACTGATTTCTTTAGCCAATCTATATCCTTCACCTATGAGTTCAAGAGCAACGCCCATCAGCTTTCCTTGTCTCTGTTCTGCAAATACCCAGACATCCTTGTATTGGCTTAGATCGACACTATTTGCATTTTCACTCTCAATTTTTTCAATCGCATCAAACGGACATTTTGCAACACATACTCCGCAAGAAGTGCATGCTGAACCGATTTCCGCAACCTTCGCTTTCATTTCAATCGCTGTAAAGGGACAAGCCTTTACACATATGGTGCAACCCTTACATCTATCACTTATAACCTTAATTGCCATGTTTTCTTACTCTCCTTTTGCTAAATTATGTGTTTGGCCTTTAGTCCAACAAGAAGCTTTCCAACAACTTCTTTAGCTGAATCACCCTCTATCATTTCCCCTTTTCCCTTAGGAGCAGGAGTAAATGAACGGAATACGTTTGTCGGAGACGCTTCCAGACCTACTGTAGCCAAATCGACTTCAACATCTGCTGCACTCCAAATGTACATCGGTTTATCTTCAGCGGAGAAGATTCCACCGATACTCATGTATCTCGGCGTATTCAACTCTTTAATAGCAGTTAGCATACAAGGAGTCTTAACCTTGATGATTTCATATCCGTCTTCAAGATTTCTCTTAACTGTTAATTCATTCATTTCGGCATTTAAATTACATTTCTCAACATAGGTTACCTGAGGTAAATCCAATTTTTCAGCGATCTGCGGTCCAACTTGAGCAGTGTCGCCGTCGATTGCCTGCCTGCCGGCAAATACCAGATCAAAAGCTTTTCCCATTTCTTTTTCTGCCTTCTTAATTGTGGCAACCAAAGCATTGGATGTCGCCTGAGTATCAGAACCGCCTACAGCCCTATCGCTTATTAAAATCCCTTCATCGGCTCCCATTGCAAGACATTCTCTAAGCATGTCCTGTGCCTGTGGAGGGCCCATTGAAACAACGGTTACAATTACATTACCAAATTCATCTTTAATCTTCAAAGCTTCTTCTAAAGCGTTTGCGTCATCGTTGTTCAGTATGCTGGGTACTCCATCTCTTATCAGCGTGCCTGTTTTCGGATTAATCTTGATTACATTAGTATCAGGAACCTGTTTTGCACACACTAAAATATTAAATGCCATCTTACTATTTCCTCCTTTTATCTACCAGATATCTAAGTCAAACCTAGATAGTTTTATCACTGCCGCCATTTTCGGTTATCACTTACCGATTATTCGGCAATTTTCAAAATCGCACTTTAAAGTCTGCCACACTTCATAATGCATTTTGGCCAAATTTCTCATCTTTCGAATATTGAAATTTCATTGTAAAAAAGATTTTTTCATTTCAATCGTCACAACCTGCCAAATTACGCCCCATACATCTTGATCCGTTCCGACCTTACACGCAACGCTTCGCTACTGCAAAACGCCGCTGCAAACACGTTAACATCAAAAACACGGCACGTGCAACAAATGATGCAGTGCGTTGGCCAGCTCTCGATTCATTATGAAATTTTTCCTTTTAAATTCTCTCGCAAATAAATATTCTACGTTCCTAATTTCCACAATAAAATCACGATACGCATATCTATGCCGACTTATACGTCAGCACAACAGTATCGTCATAAAAATAACGATACCACAGTATAATTAAAACATTTTTTTATTTGAAAAAAATCAAGTATTTTTGAATTTATTCCACAGAGGTTATATTTTTTTATTTGTACATTTTTTCATAGCTTCCGCAACCAATTTGTCCACATTCAATTTTTCTTCGGAATGTAAAATACTTTCCAATTTTGGTCTGGTTACAGGATGTTTAGGTAAAAATACGGTACAACAATCTTCATACGGCAATATAGATGTCTCATAAGTACCTATTTTTTTTGCCACATCCATTATATCGACCTTGTCCATGGCTATCAACGGTCTTAGAACCGGCATAGCTACCGATTGATCCGTACATACTATAGACTCAGTTGTCTGACTCGCGACTTGACCTAAGCTCTCACCTGTAATCAGCGTTTTTGCTCCCGTCTGTTCTCCTACCTTTTCAGCGATCTTCATCATGAATCTTCTGACTAAAATCGTAGTCTCCTCTTCCGGACAAGTCTTTATAATTTCTTCCTGTACAGGTAACAGATTTACTATATGCAATTTAAATCCCCACAGTAAATGCTAATTTGTCTGGCAAGTTCTTCAACTTTTTCCTGTGCTCTCCGACTTGTATAGGGATATGAATGAAAATGAATTGCTTCAATGCCCATTCCTCGCTTCGCCATCATCCAACCCGCCACCGGTGAATCTATACCGCCTGACAAAAGCAACATGCCTTTCCCATTTGTTCCTAGAGGCAATCCACCGTATCCTTGAATTTTTTTACGATAAATATAGGCCTTATCTCTTCTCACATCAACATGCAAACACACCTGTGGATTTCTAACATCCACTTTCAGCACTTTGCAACCTTTTAGAACTTCTCCTCCAACCAATCTGGCGATTTCAGGTGATTTTACCGGGAAGTTTTTGTCTGCTCTCTTGGCTTCGACTTTAAAGGTCCTTACGCTTTCTTTTTCAATTAAATTCATCATAAAATTCACTGCGGTTTCGTATATATCTTCCATATTCGGATTTGTTTCCACTGCGGGACTTATGGATGAGATGCCAAATACTTTTGAAATCTCTCCAACTAATTCTTCCTGGGAGTTCTCACTATTCGCACTGACAAAGACCAATCCTTCTTCCCTGTATACATCCACTCCTGAAAACTTTCTCAGAATTTTCTTAACCCTATCCACCAATTTTTTCTCAAAATATGACTTATTCTTTCCTTTCAGTGCAGTTTCACCAAACCTGACTATAAATAAATGCCTGTTCACTTAATTTACCTTTCCGAATCAAACTTCTTAACTTTCTGTATCATTTGCACCCTGTTTTACCTTCTTCTCGCAATGCTTCTAAAACTTTCAACCGCTTTCTTTAATTTATCCAAAGTGTAATCCAACTCTTCTTCAGTTGTAAACCCGCTTAAACTAAATCTCAAAGCACCTTCGATTTCATCTTTTGAAAGTCCCATCGCTCTAAGCACATGACTTTCGCCTTTCTTGTTTGAAGAACACGCCGAACCTGCGGAAACGTATATGCCGTCTTCTTCAAGTCGATGCAATATAACTTCGCTTTTGGTCCCCAGAAACGACACGTTTAGAATGGTCGAAAGACTGTTTTCAGGCGTGTTTACCCTAATGTCCGATATTTCATTTTCAATATTCTCTTTAAAATATCTTTTCAATTTTGAAATTTTCTCACATCCGTCATCGGATAAATTTTTTCTTGAAATTTCACATGCCTTCCCGAAGCCGACTATTCCCGGAACGTTTTCAGTTCCCGAACGCATATGTTTTTCCTGTCCTCCTCCAACTATATAAGGATGAATGCTTATCCCTTTTTTTATATATACCACCGATTCCTTTCGGACCGTGAATTTTGTGTCCGCTAAAGCTCATCAAATCAACGTGATGCAGTCTCATCTTGCCCAGAGCCTGTACGCAATCGCTGTGAAATATGGTATCCGGCGATTTACGCTCATACAAATCCTGTATTGGGTATACTGTTCCAATTTCATTGTTGGCTGCCATAATCGATATCAATGCCACATCATCGCTCAATTCTCGATTGAATTCCGATATATCTATGTTACAATATTTATCCACATTTAGATATTTTTACATCGTATCCCCTCTTTTCCAAGAGTTTCATGGATTCCAAAACTGCCGGATGTTCGACTTTTGTAGTAATTATTTTCTTTCCTCTCTTGCCGTTTTTCATCGCTCCACAGATAATTGCCATGTTATCACTTTCGGTACCGCCAGATGTAAAAAATATCTCTCCTCTGCCTTTTCCAATCAAATCCTTGACTGATTCCCTGCTCTTCCTAATGAGCTTTTCAGCATCTATTCCCAGGGAATACATTGCTGAAGGATTTCCGAAATCCTTTTCCAAGGCATTCATCATAGTTTTAACAACTTGAGTATAGGGTTTTGTAGTCGCACTGTTATCTAAATATACAAACATTTTTTACATTCCTCTTCTTTTCCGCTTAGTTCAGGTTTTAATCCTCTTCATTATTTTACCCTCACCCGTCCTGCTTAAAATTCTAAAATCCCCATTAGGTTTAACTGAATTCTCAACCTTATTCTATCATAAATCTCATCGCCGAACAAAACTTAAAAGAGATGAACTGCTACGCCCATCCCTTATCAATTTTTTCAACTTATTCATATACTTGAGCAATCCTATCTTTCTCAAATTATGCTGAAATTATTTCGCATAGTCAACGGCTCTGGTCTCTCTCAAAATATTGACCTTTATCTGTCCCGGATAGTTCAACTCGTTTTCGATTTTCTTTGCAATTTGACGTGCCAAATAAGGTAGTTCATCATCTCTAATCTTATCCGGCTTTGCTACGATTCGAATTTCTCTTCCTGCCTGTATAGCATAGGATTTCTCGACACCTTCCGTAGTGTTCGCAATTTGCTCCAGAGTTTCCAATCTCTTTATGTAAGTTTCAAGAGTCTCTCGTCTGGCTCCCGGTCTTGCTGCTGAAAGTGCGTCAGCTGCGGCAATTATCACGGCTTCCATCGAAGTCGGTTCATAATCTCCATGATGCGATCTCATCGCTTCAATGACCTTTGCTGATTCTTTATACTTTTTCAACACTTCAATACCGATTTCCACATGTGTGCCCTCTTTTTCGTGGTCAAGAGCCTTACCTATATCGTGTAAAAGTCCTGCCCTCTTTGCCAGGTTAACATCCAAACCCAGTTCACCTGCCATCAAACCTGATAGATATGCTACTTCTTCGCTATGCTTCAATACGTTTTGTCCGTAGGAAGTCCTGTATTTTAACCTCCCCAACAGCTTTATAAGTTCCGGATGCAAGTTGTGGATACCCAAATCGAAAGTTACCTGTTCTCCGGCTTCTTTCATAACACCTCTTACTTCTCTTTCAGCCTTGCTGACCATCTCTTCAATTCTGGCAGGATGTATGCGACCGTCCACAATGAGTTTTTCCAACGTGATCTTGGCTACTTCTCTTCTAACCGGATCAAATCCCGACAGTATCACCGCCTCCGGTGTATCGTCAATTATCAATTCAATTCCCGTTGCGGTTTCCAAAGCCCTGATATTCCTACCTTCTCTTCCGATTATCCTACCTTTCATCTCCTCATTAGGAAGTGAAACCACCGAAACTGTACTCTCCGCCACATGATCTGCGGCACATCTCTGTATCGCATTCACTATGATGTTCTTCGCCCTTTTATCAGCCTCTTCTTTGGTTCTGGTTTCCACCTCTTTTATTATCGTTGATGCTTCAACTTTTACATCGTTTTCAATGCTGTCTAAAAGAATCTGCTTTGCCTCCTCACGAGTGTATCCCGAGATTTTTTCCAACTCCTCCAGCTGTCTTTTATGAATTTCTTCAACTTCTTTTTTTCCGTTTGTTCAGACCTTCCTCTTTATCTGTAATGCTTTGTTCTTTTCTTTCGATCTGCTCCAATTTCTTATCTATTGTTTCTTCTTTCTGAATGAGACGATTTTCTGATTTTGAAATTTCGTTTCGTCTCTGTTTTATCTCTTTTTCAATTTCATTTTTCATTTTTAGTGCTTCTTCTTGAGCTTCAAGCTTCTTTTCTTTTTTTATAGTTTCAGCTTGATGTTCAGCATCCAACACTATGTTTTTGCATGTTGCTCTGCACTGCCTATGGTTTTTCACTGACATTCTTTCTGATTATTATGCCGACCATAATACCTGCCAACAGGCCTATAGCTATTCCGATAATACCGTACCATATTTCCATAATTTTATCTCCTCCCTTCTCTTAAAATCAATTTATCTATATGTCCATTTTAAAAACAATTTTGCATTACATTTGATATATATATTGATATAATCGTGCCATAATATTATAATGTCTATTATATGTTAAAGTCAAGTTAAGTAATTTAATACTTTAAATTAAAAATTGAATTTTACTGATGACAAATGTCTCTCATATCTGATGTTTTTTTGCTGTTTTTTTATGAGAATTTGTAAGAAATTCATTTTTGACTATATAACATATGCTATCGATATGACATAGAAATTATAATTGAATTTAAGAGGAAAGTTCATGAAATATCTGAGAAATTTATTTAAAAATATAAGCAAGCCATTGTACATCTTTCCCGTTATATTTGCGGTCATCAGCATAACTATGATGATTTCAATATCCTACAATAACGGCATCGTTATATCCAGAATGGTAATAGTCCAAACAGGAGCCCTATATCATAGGCTTAATTGCCGTGATAATAATCATAAACATAGATTATACCGTCTTTGAAGATTTGAATAAATACCTTTACATAGGATCGATAATTCTGCTCCTTACACCATATCTTCCATTTATCGGCATAAAAAAATTCAGGGGCAAGATCAGTGGGTGAACATAGGCATAACCACCATTCAACCGTCTGAATTCGTAAAAATACTGTTTATTTTTTTATAATGGCTGCATACTTCAAAAAAAATCAAAACAAGCTGAATTCTTTTTAAGGATTTTGCAAAGGCTTTTGTTATACGTTTCTCCTATTATACTGATAGTTTTAAAGGATGACTTCGGAAGCGCCGCTGTATTCATGGCAATATTTATATCCATGTGCCTTTTCGCGGGTTTGGATTGGAATCTATTTGGAAAATTGGCACTTTTTACAACGATTTCCATTCCGTTTTTGTTGGGATTTTTAAGACCTCATCAAAGAGACAGATTAACCGCTTTCCTGTATCCCAATGATCTGGCAAATCCTGCGACTTACCAGGTTCATCAATCGAAAATCGCTATCGGATCGGGCGGTTTTTTCGGGAAGGGCTATTTCATGGGACTCAAAAAGCCTTATCTTTTTTTGCCGGTCCGGGAATCCGACTTTATTTTTGCAGTCATCTGTGAGGAATTCGGATTTTTAGGCGGAACGATTTTAATCATACTGTTCGTCTGGTTTCTATTTGATATGTTAAAGGCAGCTTTCACTATTACGGACTTATACGGCGCTCTGATAATAATCGGTGTCATAGGCATGTTTGCCTCTCAGATATTTGAAAACATAGGTATGACCATGGGGTTAATGCCCGTTACCGGAATCACATTGCCCTTTATCAGCATGGGTGGCTCATCGGTACTTACCAGCATGCTTTCCGTAGGTATAGTTTTAAGCATATGCATAAGCAATAGAAGTGTTGCATTTATAAAATACAACAGATAGATACTTCTTGCGTTTGAGAGGAATTTATCTGCAGTTTCAAGATAATTTGAGAGGTTTGAAAATGTTTAGGAATGAAGTAAACACAATAGGAGTTTTAGCATCGTCAAAAGTCGATCATATGAAGAATCATCCGGCAAGATATTTTACACTGACTCTGCTTGCAGGCATGTTCATCGGTTTTGGTGTCTTATTGGATTTCTCTTTGGGTGCCATGTTGACAGATAGCCATGTTCCCGGTGTGAAAATCTTCATGGGCCTTGCTTTCGGTGTGGCTCTAAGCCTTGTCATAATATCCGGCGGAGAACTTTTTACCGGAAATAACTTGACTATGTCTGTTGGTATATACACTAAAAACATAACCGTTACAAACTCTTTTACCCTTTGGATTTTCTGTTGGCTGGGTAATTTGATCGGCTCTGTAATACTGGCTTTCATATTCGCAAAGACAGGCTTATTAAGCGGGTCTACAGCATCCTTCATCGCCAATTCCACACTTTCAAAAATTTCTCTTTCCACCATGGAGATGTTCTGCAGAGCTGTTTTATGCAATACTTTGGTTTGTCTCGCTACATGGTGCAGCATAAAAATGAAATCCGAATCCGGAAAACTCATAATGATATTTTGGTGCATCTTCGCCTTCGTCACTTCAGGTTTTGAACACAGCATTGCCAACATGTCAATTTTCTCTTTAGCTCTCATAAATCCCGCAGGAGCTGATATCACCATGAGTAGCTGTCTCTACAATCTCTTCATAGTTTCATTGGGTAATATGGTAGGTGGAATTTTCCTGGTTGGACTGCCATATTCAATCAGTTCAAAATACAAATAATTTCTCTTCTTAATGCATAGCCTGTCAACACAAAAAATCACACCGAACAATGTGCTATACGCACTTGTTAGGCGTGATTGTCCAAATTCAATTCATCTCCGATACTCATTTAAAACTATGAGTTTTCCAGAATTCTGCCGAGTATCTTCTTAAAATTCTTGGTAATGTATGTATCATCCTTCAACACAATCGGTACTCCCCTGTTTGTCGCTATGTATATTTTTCATCCCACTGCATAAATCCGATTACAACCATATTCAATTTGCTCATGATTTCATCCAAATTAGGAACGATTCCCGTCGTCATAAGCTCAACATTGACCTTGTTTATGATACATCTGATATCGGTTATTCCATGGTTTCTAAGTCTTTTCTCCACTACGTCCGCATCTCTTATAGAAGCATTTTCCGCCTCCGTTATGACCACTGCTCTATCGACTTCCACTGCTAAAACATCCAAACCGTCACTTGCACCCGCCGGGGCATCCACTATTATGTAATCGAACTTCTTCTTTAATTTTTCGTACAGAACCTTCATGTGAAGTTGTGTTATATCTCTGTCATCAATGCAAGGAGAAGCCGCCATGAAAAAAATAGGTTTTCAAATCGCCTATCTCTTACCATGGCCTTGCTTATGGAACAAATTCCCGATAAAACATCCATTACATTATACACTATTTTGTCTTCCAATCCTAAATACAAATCCAGATTTCTCAGCCCTAGATCCATATCTACCAATAAAACTCTCTTGCCTTCTATGGCTAACAATGCCCCTATATTAGCGGCGAACATGGTTTTTCCCGTCCCGCCTTTTCCCGATGCAATTAGAATCGTCTTCCCCATCAAAATAGTACCTCTCTAAAATTCCACAACCTCCGCAATAAACTTTTTCATATAATGCATTATTATGCATTCTGTGCCGCAAAAGCATATCAGTTGAATTCATTTACAATTTTAAAATCCTTGCTGTCTCTACCAATACTCTTCAAATACTGTCCTATTATTTCCCTAACTACAGGATTTGCATTTCCACCCGTAACTCCCTGTGGAATCATGCAAGCTACGGCTATTTTAGGATTATCTCTCGGTGCCAGTGCCACCGTCCAAGCGAATTCATCGTAAGTCTGCTTAAATCGATCCAGGTTATTATACGTAATCTTGCCACCGCTTAGATTGATCACCGCACGCCTTACCGCAGTGTCCTGAGAAGAGTATATTTTCGGATATTCCTTCATCAATCTTTTCATTTCCGTTTCCACTTCACTCCACGTCATATTTCCAAAGCTTCTCAAATTCTTTTTAATGTATTCAATTTCAGACTTAGGATTTATGAAACCTGATTTTTGTGCAGTTCCTGTCTTTACGGAAACTTCCCACGGAAACCTCTTGTAATGGGCTGAAATTCCCGATCCCAGGTCTCTTGATACCGCATACATGGCTTTTTCACTTCATCTATATATCTTTGTGAAATATTCGCATCCTTTGAAGACTTCTTCACAGTATCGCCCTCATCTTCAATGCTCTTTACAATGCTCGCTTGATTTAATTTACCGTTATTTCCCAAGGTTGCCATATAGTTTGCCATCTGAATCGGAGTATATGAATTGCTGCCCTGTCCTATGGAAATGTTAAAGGCATCTCCTATGGTCCACTTGGCTTGATTAAAGTACTCATACAGACAGAGTTCAGTGACTTCATTGTATTTTTCCTTTTTAATTCCCACCTGTGGCAAATATTCATCTTTCATTTTCGCATATGTTATTTTTTCCGTACCCATCCAACTGACTATTGTATTGATATCTTTATCCAATCTCTTGATATTTGAGTATACATCTTTTGTGAAGTAGCTTTCCGCATTGGCATATAGTGCATTTTTCAGTTCTCTTTTCAATCCGTCTATCTTTGCCTTCTCCGTAGGTACACCTGTTGCAACTTCGTTAAGCTCTATTCCCGTCTTGTCGTTTAAACCCAGTCTTTTTGCCATATTCACGATGCTTTCGGTTCCCATTTCCTTATTTAATCCAAGAGATTTATTCGACGCCCAGTCTCTATTAGTTGCCAAATCATAAAAATAGTAGTTGCAGGACACTGCCATCGCTTTATACATATCTATATATCCGTGATTTCCTCCTGTGGTGTTCCACAGTATACATCCAAAAGTTCTGCCGCCGAGTTTAACTGCCCCACCGTCTTTTACTATCTTGTTCGGATTTAAACCGTTTTCCAAAGCCGACAAAGCCGTAACAGGCTTGAATGTAGATCCCGGCTGAACAGCACTCATAGTTGCCAAATTCAACAGCGGAGCCTCAGACAGGCTATCCCTGGGATTGCTGCTCTGCAGCTTGCTCCAGTTTTCCGGAGAAATTCCCTCTGCAAACAAATTCGGATTATAGTCGGGATAGCTTGCCAATGCCAGTACATCACCGCTCTTTACATCTATCGCCACAACTGCTCCAGTTTTCGCTTTAGGTGCAGCTTTAGTTCCTATGCTGCCGAATTCACTGGAAAAATTCCCGCCACTGCGAATGGCCTTTATATTTTTCGCCAGTCCTTCCTGCGCTACCTTCTGAAGGTCGCTGTCAATAGTGAGATAAATATCTTTACCTTTTTTAGGCTCTATCTTTTGCAACGTGGATACCAAGTCTCCTTTTTGCATTGACTCTTACGATTTTCGCTCCGTCTCTGCCTTTTAAGACGCTTTCATATTTACCCTCTATGCCTTCTTTTTCCTACCAAAGCTGAAGTTTCATATCCCTTTGCTTCATATTCCGCTTTTTCACTTGCCGATATCTTCCCCATATATCCCAATATATGGGAGCCTAAATTATCATTTGGATATACTCTCTTGCTTTCAGATGTCACCTCTACACCTTTCAGCTCATCTCCGGCTTCTTCTATTTCGATTACGGTCTTTGAGGAAACGTCCTTTGCAATAGTTGCAGGCATGTATTTTTGATAACCCAATGCCTTCATGCTATTTCTGATTCCCATTATTTTCAGTGTTCTATCGATGGACATCTTGCTGTCTATGTCGAATTTTTTCTCATCTCTAAGCTGCTCAAAAGCTTCTTTAGCCGACAAATCTTCATCCAATCCATATGATTTCAGAAACTTCTTCTTCTCTGCTGTCGCCCTATACGTCATATCCTTAACCGATATGGGAGGATATATGTTGTATTTTGTTTGCATTTCCTTTTGGGCTTCGTACCTGTCTTCCGTGTCGATACCCAATTTATCTTTCATCGCCATGAAAGCCTGTTCCGCAGTGAGCGATTCATCCAAATCGTTCTCTCTGAGCCATTTTGTCACTTCATCATAGAATGTATACCTGAACTTCCCTTTATCATATTCAATGGGAAATTCCACATCTAAACTTTCTTTATTCTTTTCGAGAAGGTTTATTAAATTGCCTGCCACTTTGTTAATTTGATCATTTTTCATATTTCCCGCACTCATTCTCACTGAAAATATCTGCTTGTTCGTGGCTAAAACCTTTCCGTTTCTATCATATATACTTCCTCTGGGTGAAGAATTGTAAATCCCTCTGATGCTGGACGAATTCGCCAAGTTTCTCCATTCCTTCCCATCTATTACAGTAAGCATAAATAGCCTTAGGACCATTATCGTCCCCAAGGCTATCATAATACCTATAATTTTTTTCAGAGGTGTATTGAACCATTTCCTCATATTATCTCATACCTTTCGTATCTAGATCTCTTCGGTCTTTTGTTCACGCTCCTTATCATTATGATATACATCACCAATATCACCAGCACGTTCAATAAGCTTTCAACTCCGGTGAACTTTATCAATCGCATCCAAGACAACTTACTTCCCAATAACGCCGTCAGTATGGCTGTTATCATCGTCGTCGAGACACCGGCTAAAATGCCAAAAATTATTGCGGAAATTTTGCTCTCATAATTCAGCACTCTCTTTAGGACGATGACTAATCCTCCCACTATCAGCATCGATAAAGGATAAACTCCTATGACTCTGCTCACTGTCAAATCGGAAATGATCGCAAATATAATACCTACAACTAATGATTTCTGCTCATCTTCATACAGGAACATAACCAGCGTAAAAAAACACAACGGCAAGTTCGCCGTAGCCCCAAATACCGTAAATGCGGATAACAGAGTCGTCTGTACCAAAGTTATCGCAATGAAAGCTGGAATCATTTTTCGATACGTCATCTTATGACCACCACCTTCTGCATCACTTTAAAATTCGCCGTAGGTTTCACCTGGACGACTTTTAGCTGAGTGTTGCTGTCATATTCGACCTTAGTTACTTTACCTATCTCGACACCTTTTGGAAAAGCTCCTCTACCCGATGTTAAAAGTATATCACCCTCAACTACACTGGCTTTTTCATCCAACAGATATCCTTTCAGAGTCTCGTTTCCGTCACCTTTCAAAACTCCCAGAATATCCATATTCTTTTTTACCACAAAACTGGTACTGACATTGCTGTCCAGAATGGACGACACCGTGGCTGAGTTTTTGCTCACATCGGTTACAGTTCCGACTGCCCCATTTTGGTCAATCACTATATTACCTTTTTTCAGGCCTTTATCGGCACCCGCATCTATGGTAAATTCTCTAAAGTATTTCGAATTATCGGCATTTATTACATTTGCCGCAACTGGAGTTCCGCTACCTCTGTAAATTCCCGAATTAAATTGCTTTGACAGCGCTTCAAGCCTGTTCAGTTCATCTCTGCTCACAGAATTTTCATTTATCTCCTGTTTTAATTTTTCATTCTCGCTCTGTAGTCTTTCATTTTCCCTTTGCAGCTTCTTATAGTTGAAAATGCCTTCAAATCCGTTTTTCAAACTTCCGCCAACATAGGAAAAAGGTTTTGAGACCGTATTTAAAATTCCTCTCAGCCCACCTGTTCCCGTTCCGCTGGCATAAGCTGAAATCACTATTATGACCAATATAAAAACCGTTGCAACTACAATGCTAAAGAGCTTATGTTCTCTAATCCATCTCATCAGTTTTTACTGCCTACCTCACTACCTTATTTTAATGTCTGCATAAGTCCTCAGTCTCTCAATATTATCCAGGCTTTTACCCGTTCCTATCGCTACTGCCTCGTAAGGATTTTCCGCTACGTTAACTTCCAATCCCGTCCTTATTGCAACCAGTTTATCCAGATTCTCTATCAAAGAGCCTCCACCCGACAGCATCATTCCCTTTTCGGCTATATCCGCCGCTATTTCCGGTGGAGCTTTTTCAACTGTGGTTTTAATAGCATCTACGATGGTATCTATGGACTCTCTCAACGCCTCTTCCATATCCTTATTGGATACTTCAAAAGTTCTCGGCAAGCCTGACACCAAGTCCCTTCCTCTGGCTTCTACGGTTTTTATGATTTCCTTTCCCTCGCCGTCTTTCTCTATCAATGCACTGCCTACGGTCACCTTTAGGTTCTCAGCAGTTTTCATTCCTATTAAAATTCCCTTTTTCTTTCTCAGATATCCTATTACGCTTTCGCTCATCTTATCGCCTGCATACCTGAGCGATGTGCTTACGACTAAGCCTCCCAAGGATAAAATAGCTACATCAGTAGTTCCGCCACCTATATCTGCTATCATGGATGCTTCGCTCTCTTCTATATTCATTCCTGCACCTATAGCGGCTGCTGTAGGTTCATCCAAGACGTATACTTCCTTTCCTCCCGTTTCTCTAACAACTTCTAAAACAGCTCTTCTTTCAACTTCCGTAACACCGCTAGGAACACCTACTACTACTCTCAAATTGCTCGGCTTCTTTTCATCTAATGCCTGCTTTATGAAGTGTTGCAACATCTCTGCCGTCATATCGAAATCCGAAATTACACCGTCTTGTAGTGGTTTCACCACTTCTATATTTCTCGGGGCTTTTCCGTACATGGACTTCGCCTTGGTCCCCGTTGCAATAATTTCTCTGGTGTATTTGTCATAAGCTATAACAGATGCTTCATTTAAAATCACACCTTCTTCTTGATTGTAAATAATAGTATTGGCAGTACCTAAATCGATACCCTAAATCTTTACCTGAAAAATCCCATTTAAACTCTCCTTAATTTTATATAATACCTTTTTCTTTCATGCTAAAGTACTTTCCATCGCCTATCACAACATGATCCAAAAGGTTTATTCCCAAAATTTTTCCCGCTTTTGCGAGCTTCTTTGTAGTATCTATGTCTTCATCGCTGGGAGTCGGGTCTCCACTCGGATGATTATGCACGCATATTATAGATGAAGCACTTTTTTTAACCGCCGAATAAAACGTCTCCCTCGGATGAACTATGCTTGAAGTTAAATCTCCTACAGAAACTTCATCTATTCCGATTATATTTCCCTTTGCATCCAACATCACAATGTTGAACACTTCTTTCTTCATCTTGCTGAGTCTAGCCATAAAAATTTCTATGACCTGTTTTAGCCCTTGTATATTACCGTGAGCAACAGTTTTAGTCACCGTCACACGACGTCCCAACTCTATAGCCGCGACGATTACACTTGCCTTTGCACAACCTAACCCTTGAATCTTCATGAGTTCTTCCACCGATGCACTTCCCAACCACTTCATGCCTCCGTTTTTATGAGAAGTAACTTCTTCAGACAACATCATCACATCTTTTTCTCTGGTTCCACTCTTCAAAATAATCGCCACTAGCTCCTTGTCTGACAGGTATTTGGGACCGAAGAACATCATTTTTTCTCTCGGTCTTTCGAGGTTTTCCATATCCTTAACTTTCATAATCTCTTCCTTTCGATTTCATCATTTGCATCCGATTGACACAATATTTTGCAATACAGTCTCACATAATATATCGATGCCGGCTTCTAAATCTAAAGTAGAGATTCATTTCGTGCATATTGAATTACATTTTAACATTTTTAACCGATTTCTTCAATACGGTCAGTATCAGATTACACATTGTAACCCCATATTTTATAAAACCGATTGTGCTCACTGAATTTTGTACATTAAAAAACCCGTAGCCAATTTAGGTTCTACCCATGTGGATTTAGGTGGCATCGAAAGTTCCAAATCCGAAATATTCATAACTTCGTCAATTCCCACAGGATACAGTGTAAATGCGACTGACATATCTTTCTTTACGGCATTTTCCAACTCTTCAACCGTTTTGTGCCCACCTATGAACTCTATCCTTTCATCTACTCTGGGATCTTCTATCCCCAAAATAGGTGATATTATATTATTTTGCAGAATGGAAACATCCAATCCGTCCACCGCATTGTCTCCCCAGATTTCTTCTTTCGCTTCCAACTTATACCAGTAGTTGTCCAGGTACATTCCAAAGGTGTGTCTGCACTCCGGTCTGTATTTTCCCCCTTCTATTTTAGTTACCGAAAACCCTGCAGCTTGAACTTTTTCCAAAAATTCGTTTATGCTGTGTCCGTTCAGATCTTTGATCATTCTGTTGTATTCTAAAACCGTCAGATCCGTATCTGGGAAAATAACCGCCATGACATAGTTATAACATTCATTTCCCGAATAACTTTCCTCCTGATGTCTCTTCTTATTGCAGAGCCTGTACGCCGATGCCATTCTGTGATGTCCATCTGCAATATAGAAATTCGGCACGTTTTTAAATAGACCGCAGATGCCGTTCACTACGTTGTCGTCTTTTATCGCCCACAGCTCATACTTCACGCCGTCCAGCTCCATATCGTATTCAGCCTTGTGATTACCTGTGTAGCCCTCTATTATACTTCTTATTTGGCGATTATCCCTATATGTTAAAATTACCGGTTCCGTGTTGGTACAGCAAATCTCGAGATGTTCCATTCTGTTGTTTCCTTTTCAACTCTCGTCATTTCGTGTTTCTTTATTATACCGTTCATGTAATCATCAACCGATACGCATCCTGCAATTCCGGTTCTGACAATTCCGTTGCAAGTTTGCCTGCAGATATACAGCATTTCCTTGCTTTCTATCAGAAGTGTTCCGTCGTTTATAAATTTTTCTATTTCAAAGCCGGCACGTTGATGAACCAGAACATCACGCCAGTCCACATCCTTGCTCAAATTTATCTCCGGTCTTGAAATGTGTAAAAAACTGATGGGGTTACTCTTGCCGATTTTCACAGCTTCATCCATATTCAGTACATCAAAGGGTTTGACTACGATTTTCTCAACTAATCGCTCGCTCGGCCTAATTCCCCTAAATGGCTTCACTATTGCCACTCATTCCACCTCTTTCAATATCACTTTTAAAACATCTTCCACGTTCATCTCACTTGTATCGATTTCCTTTGCATCATCTGCTTTTCTGAGTGGATTCAGTTCTCTGTTCATATCCATATAGTCTCTATGTTCTATGTCCTGCAATACCTGATCAAATTGCACATCTTCGCCTTTTCCGATCAGTTCATCGTATCGCCTCTTCGCCCTTTTGTCCGTAGAAGCATTTAGGTAGAACTTGAATTTTGCATCCGGCAACACATTGGTTCCGACATCTCTGCCATCCATTATGACAGACTTCTTCTTTCCTAAATCTCTTTGTATTGCTACCAGTTTTTCTCTCACTGCCGACTTCTGTGACACTATGGAAGCCATTTTAGATATTTCCGGTGCTCGTATTTCGTCCGACAACTTCTTTCCATCCAAGTATATAAAACCTCTTTTGAAATCTATATCGGTATGGTTCAAAAGGTTTTCAATTTCATCACAATTGTCTAAATTGATACTTTCACTCAACACCTTATATCCCACGGCTCTGTACATAGCTCCCGTATCTATGTACTCAATTTTTAAAATTTCCGCCAATTTCTTTTGCTATGGTACTCTTTCCGGCTCCACCCGGTCCGTCTATGGCGATTTGAAAAAATTTTTTTCCATTATTTTTTTCTCTTTCTATTTTTTTAAATTCGTCTGTTATTAGAGAAACTTCAATGCCTTCTCTTATTTCCCAAGAGATTTTTCAATTTCGGATATGAAAGTATTTATATCTGTAAACTGTCGATATACGGATGCAAATCTAACATAAGCCACTTCATCTAAATCTTTGAGTCGCTCCATAACAAGTTCACCGATAAACGTACTCGAAATTTCCTTCTCCATCATGTTGTTCAATCCACGCTCTATATCGTTGACAACCATTTCCATCTTAGCTAATGAAACCGGACGCTTTTTCGCATGCTTTTGATTATTCCGTTTAAAACTTTATTCCTGTCAAATCGCTCTCTACTGCCATCTTTTTTTATGACCATTATGACCACTTCTTCCAACTTTTTCATAAGTGGTGAATCGCTTTTGAACAGATTTCGCACTCACGCCTTCTTCTAATGGTGTTGCCATCATCTGTCGGTCTTGAGTCAATTACTTTCGTTTCTGTATTTCCACAGTATGGACATTTCATAGAATTCCTCCAAGACAATTTTTCTTTCTCGTTCTATTTTTACTATATGTAATTTATTTTAACAATAATTGCAGCATTTTTACCAATAAAGAATTTGTCATTTTCAGAAATTCTTTCATCCGTCGTCCGCTTACGTCCTTGCCGCACTGTCGCATACTTTTACCAAAATTTAAATCTGTCTCACATCATCATTCTTCAATCAACATAAAGTCTATTTCTTTACTCTCCTTGCTGGCATTCAAAACTTCGATTTTCACTTTATCTCCTAAGGAAATTACTTTTCCCGTATTATTGCCGACCACTCTGTGTTTTTCTCTGTCCAAGACGTAAAAGTCACCTCTCAGATCGGATAATCTCACCATTCCCTCTATGCATTTTTCTATCTCTACGTGTATTCCGTATGAAGTTACACCGCTCACTATACCATCGTACTGCTTTCCGATATTGTTTTCCATGAATTGAGCGATCTTCATCTTATCGACCTCTCTCTCAAGTTCCAATGTATCCCTTTCAACTTCTGACGACCATTTTGAAATTCCTTCGCATGTCTTTTTCACTTCTCTATCAAACACCTTTTCTATGCCCTCTTCTATGAACATCCTGATTATTCTATGCACCATCAAATCGGGATATCTTCTTATCGGTGACGTGAAGTGACAATACCTCTCCAATGCAAGTCCGAAATGACCGGAACAGTGACTTTCATATACGGCTTTTTCCATGGATTTTAACATCGCTTTGCTCACTATGAACTGATATTTGTATTTTTGATTTCATTTAACGTATCTCTTATCATATACGGCTTCACATCCGTTAAATCTCCTCTCAACTCTATTCCCAATCCTCCGATAAATTCTTTTATTTCAGCCATTTTTTCAGCATTGGGTTTAGGGTGATTGCGATATACAAAAGGCGTGTTCAACCAGAAGAATTGTTCTGCCACCGTCTCGTTTGCCTTTAACATAAATTCCTCTATCAACTGATGAGCAATATTTCTGTTTCTGGGAAATACTGCTGTCGGGACACCGAAAGAATCCAATTTTATCTCTGCTTCAGGATTGTCAAAATCTATGCTGCCTCTCTTATCTCTAGCTCTAATCAGCACCTTTGTCAAGTCCAACATTTCTCTGATTCTGTCAACTTCAAAAGGCGTAAAATCCAATACCTCTTTCTCGACTTCTCCGTTTTCTGTCTCAGCAGTTTTTTCAATAGATGATATCACTTCGAATATTTCATCATACGTGCACCTTTCTCTTCGAATTTATCACACTTTCATATATTTTGTGATTTAAGACTCTGCCTTTTTCATCTATTTCCATATCACAAGAAATGGTCAGCCTATCTTCCTTCGGTACCAGGGAACAGAGATTGTTTGACAGAACTTCAGGCAGCATGGGAACTACCTGATCTATCAGATATACGCTATTGGCACGATTTCTGGCTTCCTGATCTACATATGTCCCCGATTTCACAAAGTAACTTACATCGGCAATGTGAACGCCCAGCAAGTAATTTCCGTTTTTCATTTTCTCTACGCTTACAGCATCGTCGAAATCCTTGCTATCAGCACCGTCTATGGTCACTATGTACTTTTCCCTCAAATCTCTGCGTTTTGCAAATTCTTCATGTGTTATTTCAAAGTCTTTTATAGCATTTACTTCTCTCTTCACCTTGTTTTGGAAGAACAGTTCTCTTCCGCTGGAAACTATCAGTGCCTTGATATCTCTCGCAGGATCATCGTTTTTTGCAATTATATCTATAACACGTCCCTCAGCTTTTTCCAACCTGTTACCATACCTTAATATTTCAACGGAAACCATGTCACCGTCTACTGCCGTCCCAAAATTTTTCTTATTTACGTATATATCCTGCACAAATTCCTTTTTTACCGGTATCACAAAGGCAAAGTTTCCGTTGTCTACAAATGTTCCCACTACAGTTTGATGTCCTCTTTGCAGTACTTTAACTATCTTCCCTCTCTTAAGATTTTTCGCTGTATTTCTTTTTCCACTTTTTACTGCAATGGTATCTCCATCCATAATTCCACTCAACTGGTCTTTTCCTATGAATATATCGTCTCTGTCTCCGATATCGTTCTTTTTATCAGATAAATTTTTCCCATTATCACCAGAATTGTCCGATTCAGATGATTCAGGCAAAGAGTTTTCCTCTCTGTCATCTTGTCGCAATACATCGCTTTCCTCATATGTCTCAATATCCGTGATGAATTCCTCATATGTCTTATATTTTCTGCTTATATTCTCCTTTTGATTTTCAGATATTAGAAATCCGAACCCCTTTTTATTCACTCGAATTTTTCCTACTACTGTATTCTTTCCCTTTGTTTTCCCCCTGTTTTTCTTTTCCTTTTTTTCTTTTACAGTCTCAAACTTGTTGATCCCGAATTTTTCCAAATTTTGTTCATTCCTCTTATCAACCTTCTCAACTTTGATTCGCTTTTTCTTAGATGTTTTCTTTGCCATAATAGTACCTCTTAACCCATGCAATTCTCCGTCTAAACAAAATAAACGGGCAGCCAATGCTACCCGCCCCAATTCAATTTATAGTCTAGCTTCCAATGTTACTATCACTATTGATAAAATAATGAATAGCACTGCACATATAGTCGATATCCTGCTTAAAATTCCTTCATATCCTCTGCTCTTCTTTCTGCCGAACAGCTGCTCAGCTCCGCCTCCGATAGATCCCGATAACCCGTCGCTGTTACTGGATTGCAACAATATGCTCGCTATTAAGATTATGGATATAATACCCATTATTATCATCAAGAATGTCATCTCTCTCCTCCATTCAATGTAATCTTTACAAATTATTTATGTAGTATACCATAAAATTCTGTAAAAATCAACATTTACTTTATATTGTAAAATGCGTCAAGTCCTGCATATTGACCGGCATCTCCCAATCTTTCTTCAATTCTCAAAAGCTGATTGTACTTCGCTATTCTATCCGTTCTGGATAAGGATCCCGTCTTAATCTGACCTGCATTTAAACCTACTACTATATCCGCTATGGTAGTGTCTTCGCTCTCTCCCGATCTATGAGAAACAACGGCTGTATATCCCGCTTTCTTTGCCATTTCAATGGCATCGAAAGTTTCCGTCAACGTTCCTATTTGATTTACTTTTATTAAAATGGAGTTTGCAATTCCTTTTTCTATACCCTCTGACAGCCTTTTGGTATTTGTGACGAACAGATCATCTCCAACCAGTTGAATTCTATTTCCAAGTCTTTCGGTAAGAATCTTCCAACCCTTCCAATCATCCTCAGCCAAACCGTCTTCTATGGAGATAACCGGATATTTTTCACACAACATCTCATAGTAATCTACCATTTCATCCGCAGTTCTCACAACACCCTCTCCTGTTAGATTATAGTTATCTCTTTCACTGTCGTAGAACTCGCTCGCTGCAACATCCAATGCGATTTTTATATCTTTTCCGGCTTCATATCCAGCTCTTTCTACAGCTTCTAAAATCGCCCTTATAGCATCTTCGTTCGTAGCCAGGTTCGGAGCAAAACCGCCCTCATCTCCTACGGCAGTGTTCATACCCTTTTCTTTCAAAACAGCCTTGAGTTCATGGAAAATCTCCGCTCCCATTCTAAGACCCTCTCTGAAATTATCAGCACCTACCGGCATGATCATGAACTCTTGAATATCCACGGTGTTATCAGCATGAGAACCGCCGTTTAATATATTCATCATCGGGGTCGGCAGGATCTTTGCATTAGTCCCGCCAAGATATTTGTATAGCGGCATCCTTAGAGCCTTTGCAGATGCTATAGCAACTGCCATCGATGCTCCCAATATGGCATTAGCCCCCAATTTCCCTTTATTTTCAGTTCCGTCCAATTTAATCAGCATTTTATCAATTTCCACCTGATCGAGAGAATTCCAACCTATTAAAGCATCTGCAATCACGCCATTCACATTTTTAACCGCATTCAAAGTTCCTTTGCCTGAATATCTGCTCTTATCGGCATCTCTCAGCTCAACAGCCTCGTGCACACCTGTCGACGCACCCGACGGCACTATGGCTCTGCCTATGACTCCATTGTCCAATTGAACTTCCACTTCCACAGTAGGATTACCTCTTGAATCCAGTACTTCTCTACCTATTACATCAATTATGTAAAACATTTTATCCTCCAAATCAAATTATCCGTTTATGATATCGAAAAAGCTTCCAGCTTTCAGACTTGCTCCACCGACCAAAGCACCGTCGATGTCTCCATGACTTAAAATTTCCGCACTATTCTCCGGTTTCACACTTCCGCCGTACTGTATTAAAAGTTTTTCTCCCGCGTCGTTTCCAAAACGGTCCGCTACAACATCTCTGATATATTTACACATTTCCTGTGCTTCGTCGGGCGTTGCAGTCTTGCCTGTGCCGATGGCCCATATGGGTTCGTAGGCTACTACCACCTGTTCAAAATCGTCCGCTTTTAAATCTTTCAGACTTTTTTCAATCTGAGTGGCTACTACATCTTTCGCTCTACCGACTTCCCTTTCTTCCAGAGATTCTCCTACGCATACAATAGCCAACAGATCTGTTCTCAAAAGCGCCTTCACCTTTCTGTTGATCAACTCATCAGTCTCTCCAAAGATCTGTCTGCGTTCGCTATGTCCTACTATTGAACCGAAACATCCGATGGACTTCAACATTTCAGGTGAAATCTCTCCTGTGAAAGCACCTTCCGTCTCAAAATAACAATTCTGTGCAAAAACCTGAATTTTTGTACCTTTCAATCTATCCGCTACATAATCCAAATATATGTTTGGGGGACAGATTCCAACATGCATCTCAGAAAATTTTTCCTCATTTCCTTTATATATCTCAAGTATTTCATCCATAAATTCCGCTACTTGTGATTTCTCTTTATACATTTTCCAATTTCCGGCAATAAATTTTTCTTCTCATATTATTTTTTTCCTCTAATACCTCTATTCCCGGAAGCACTTTCCTTCCAAATATTCCAAGGAAGCTCCACCGCCTGTCGATATGTGGCTCATAGAATCTGACAGTCCGAACTTGGCAGCTGCCGCTGCGCTATCACCACCACCTACAATGGTTATAGCACTGGATTTTCCTAATGCCTCCGCAATTTTTCTTGTACCGTTTTCGAAGTTATCCATCTCGAAAACGCCCATAGGACCGTTCCATATGATGGTATTGGCTTTTTCGATTGCTTTTGTGAACAATTCAACGGTTTTCTCACCTATGTCCAGACCCATCATATCGCTTGGAATTTTGTCTGCATCCACAGTTATTATTTCCGTATCGTTTTTAAATTCCCTACCACATACTGCATCTATCGGAACTAAAAACTCCACTTTTTTTTCCTTTGCCTTATCCATAACGAATCTTGCCAACCCTATGCTGTCTTCATCTAAAAGAGATTTCCCAACCTCATATCCTTTGGCTTTTAGAAAGGTGTATGCCATTCCTCCACCTATTATCAGAGAGTCCACTTTATTCAGCAAGTTCTCTATCAACAGAATTTTATCGTTGACTTTTGCCCCACCCATTATAGCCAGAAAGGGTCTCTTCGGATTTTCTACCGCACTTCCCAAATACTTCACTTCCTTCTCAATTAAAAATCCAGAATATGCCGGTATGAATTTAGCGATTCCGGCTGTCGAGCAATGTGCCCTGTGAGCCGTTCCGAAGGCATCGTTTACAAATACATCTCCCAACTGACTCAGCTCCTTTGAGAAAGCTTCATCATTTTTCGTTTCTTCTTTTCTAAATCTCACATTTTCAAGAAGGGCTACATCTCCTCGGTGAAGTGCCTGCACTTCTGCAATTACATGTTCATCGACAACTCGGTCGGATTTTATGAACTTGACGTCTTTGCCGATAAGCTCTCCTAATCTCTTCGCTACTATCTCCAAAGAAAACTTCCTGTCGGGAATCCCTTTAGGTCTTCCCATATGAGACATAATGATCACTTTACAACCTCTTTCAGTCAAGTATTCTATAGTCGGTAACGCCGATCTGATTCTAATATCATCGGTGATCTTTCCGTCCTGAACAGGCACGTTGAAGTCACATCTCATCAGTACCTTCGCATTGTCCAAATTGATATCTTTTACGGTTTTTTTCATAGACTTACCTCACAATTTTTAATTCGCTTAACCGGATTTCATTTTTAAAACTAAAACTATGCCATTCACACTGTTATGTAAATGGCATATCATCTATTATCTGTTATCTATTTCGTTCATGTACTTCATCATATCTATACACTTACAAGAATATCCGTATTCATTATCGTAGAATGCTACCAACTTAAAGAATTTATCATTCAACTCAATCCCTTGTCTGGCATCGAATATGGAAAGTATTAGGATCTCCGATAAAGTCTCCTGAAACCACTTCATCATCAACATACTCCAAAATTCCTTTCAAATGAGTTTCTGACGCTTCCTTCACCTTTTTACATATTTCTTCATAGCTTGTGGATTTTTCCAATACTAAGTTTAAATCTACCAGAGAAACGTCCACTGTCGGTACTCTGTATGAAATTCCCGTCATCTTACCCTTCAATTCAGGTATCACCAATCCGACTGCCTTTGCTGCACCTGTAGTTGTAGGTATTATGTTTCCGAACACAGATCTGCCGGTTCTCCAGTCCTTCATAGATCTCGCATCGACAACCTTCTGCTTCGCAGTCGCCGCATGGATAGTCGACATGAGCCCCTCTTGAATTCCCCAATTATCATGAATGACCTTAGCCAAAGGAGCTAAACAGTTAGTCGTGCAAGAAGCGTTTGAAACCACAGGATATTTCTTTTCATAATCCGTATGGTTTACACCCATTACGTAGGTAGGCGTTTCCTTATCCTTTGCCGGTGCTGAAATGAGAACTTTCTTCGCTCCCGCTTTGATATGATCCATGGCTTTTTCAGTTGTTGTGTAAAGCTCCGGTACCTTCTAAAATATATTCTGCACCACATTCTCCCCAAGGAATGTTTATGGCCTGCTCTTCACTATACACGGGAATCTTTTTGCCATCGATTGTGATACCGTTTTCATATCTCTCAATTTCTCCCGGAAACCTTCCGAAAGTAGAATCGTACTTCAACATGTAAACGAGATAGTCAATATCTGCATTCCTAACATTTATACCTCTAATATCCACGGATTCATCGCCGTACGCAGCTCTGATCACCACCCTACTAATACGTCCAAATCCACTGATACCAACTTTAACCGCCATTTTTCCCTCCTTAAGAAACATGTGAGTTTTACTAAATATTTATTAAAATTTCGTTTTGACTTTCTGACCGTATTTAACTTTCTTTATTTGAAGTATATCAAAAAGCCATGTATCTATATTATACATAGCTATTCATTCTATTTCAAGCCTTGGAATCCATTTTGTCGCAAAGCCTCAAATAAAATTATATTGGCACAGTTAGCTAAATTTAAGGATCTGAACTCTGCCGCACCGCTCATCGGTATTCTAATTGCCATAGCTTTGTTAGCTTCTATGAACTTCTCCGGAAGACCCCTGGATTCGGCACCGAACAATATCATATCTCCATCCTCATATGCGTATTGACAATAGTTTTTTCCACCCTTCGTCGTTGCTAAAAACATTCTGTTACCTTTATACTTTTCCAAAAATTCCTCCAAACTGTCGTGGATTTCTAAATCTACATGCTTCCAGTAGTCCATGCCGGCTCTCTTCAAAGTTTTATCGTTTATGACAAAGCCCAACGGTCTGATCAGATGAAGTTTAGTGTCGGTAGCTACACAGGTTCTGCCAATGTTTCCGGTATTTCCTGCTATTTCAGGGGTTACGAGAACTATGTGAAAACTCATTTTAATTCCTTTCCATTCAGTAATGTTTTACATATAGTAGTATATCATAATTGCCTTGTATTCTACGAACAATTTAGTTAAAATAGTAATGAAGTATTAAACGTTCATCCGAACCGGCGAAGAGTTGTAACCATCGCTTTACATAAGATTTTATACAGCCGGAAGACATCTCTTTCTCATGTACAGATTGGAGGTACTCATATGAAGTGTCAAATTATAGATGCATTTACTTCGGAAATTTTTAAAGGCAATCCAGCTGCGGTTTGTCTTCTGAAAACTCCTGTTTCCGATGAGCTCATGCAAAAAATTGCAGCTGAAAACAACTTATCGGAAACGGCATTCGCCGTAATGGATAAAAATGGCTATCATCTCCGCTGGTTCACTCCAAATGCTGAGATCGACCTGTGCGGACACGCTACTCTGGCAGCCGCTTTCGCCATTTTCAATTCCGACGAATTCGCCCCGGCATCCGCCGACAATTCTCATGATCGAATTGACTTTTTCACTGCCAGCGGAACTCTGACCGTGGTGAAAAAGGGTGAATTGCTGGAGATGGACTTTCCGGCATATAAATTGGAAAAACTCCCTTAATTGAGCTTTTTCTCCAAGGCCGTCGGCAAGACGATATTGGAAGCATACCGCGGACGTGATACTGTCTTGGTCTTGCCTTCAAAGGAAGATGTTATAACATGTCGTCCCAACATGGAATTGATAGGTGAAATCGATGGTCTTTTGACCCACATAACCTCACGGGGCGATGAAAAGTTCGACTGTTATTCCAGAAGTTTCGCACCGAAATTGAAAGTTGACGAAGATCCTGTTTGTGGCTCAGGGCATTGCCACATAATTCCGATATGGTCAAACAAGTTGTCCAAAGATGATATACTCGCTTTTCAAGCATCAGAACGAACCGGTGTTTTACACTGTAAAAAAATCGATGATAGAATTAAAATGGCAGGTAATGCAGTTTTGTACAGTGAGAGCGATTTAAAAGTGGACTGATCCGATTATTTGCGATAATCGGCACTGCTGAAAATTTGAAATCGTCTGTTTTCAATCGATTTCAAACTATTTTTTTAACAGCAATCTTATTAAAGGAAGTGTTTTAATGGCATTTGACGGATTTCTTACCAGAGGAATGGTCCTTGAATTGAGCAAAAATTTAGTCGGTGGGAGAATAGAAAAGATATATAATCCTGAAAAGAACGACATAGTCATACACATAGGAAAAAATAAAATTAAATACAAGCTGTTTGCATCTGTTGACACGAGCCATGGCGGCATTTATTTGAGCGATGAAAATTTCGAAAATCCGCCTTCTCCGTCTGCTTTTTGCATGCTGCTCAGGAAACATCTTTTGAACGGTAGAATTTTATACATATCTCAAAAAAATTGGGATAGAATTGTGGAAATCTCCGTAGAGTCGAGAAGTGAAATGGATTTCGCCGTAGAGAAAAAACTCATCGTAGAAATTATGAATAAACACAGCAATATCGTCCTTGTAGACAGTTCAACAGGAAAAATTTTAGATGCTGTAAAGAGAATTTCTCTGGATGCAAGCCGGGTTAGACAGGTGATACCGGGACTTGTTTATTCTTATCCCCCCGCACAGAAAAAGATGCTTCCCGAAGAGTTTGCTAATCTTTCCGGCGAAGACTTTCTTAAACTCCGGTTTAAAGATTCAAAGGATATATTAAATAATATCTCGGGAATTTCTCCGATAATTTCTCGCGAACTGTTCAATTGCATCAGTCCTGTAAAGCTCATGAGAGATTTCATAGACGAAGTGAGTTCGTGCGACTTCTCGAAAAAAGTCTACACGAAAGACGATAAGCTTTTTCGATTTTCACATTCTACCTTTCAATGAATATAGAGGGCTTTCTTCCAAGGAATTTTCAACCATAAGCGAGGCTGTCTGCTATTTTTATTCGGGAAGGGAAAGTTCAAACAGAATAAGACAAAAATCGGCGGATTTGAAAAAGCATGTAAATAATATGTTAAAAAAACTTTCATTGAAACAGGATAGGTTATTGACCGATTTATCAAATGCTGAACGCGACAGCAAATATCAGATTCAAGGAGAACTTCTGACAGCAAATCTTCACATGGTAAAAAAGGGGGACAACTCCGTGAACGTCACCAATTACTACACGGGAGAACCCTTGGAAATCAAACTTGATAAAATGCTTTCTCCTGCTCAAAATGCGCAGAGACTCTATAAAAAATATAACAAATCCAAAATTGCTCTCGTTGAAAAGAAGATTCAACTTGATCTGACTCGAAAGGACATTGCATATTTGCGCTCTATCTTAGATTTTATAGATATGGCAGATGCCGTGTCAAATCTGGATGCTATAAGAGATGAGCTAATTTCTCAAGGTTTCATCAAGCGACGCCAAAAAACGCCAAAGCTAAAAAAGTCTAACAATCCCAGAAAGTCGTTGCTTTCATACACCAGTCCATCGGGATTTAACATACTGGTTGGTAAAAACAATACGGAAAACGATATCATTACGACAAAGATAGCCGACAATCGCGATATATGGCTTCATACAAAAGATATTCACGGTTCTCATGTGATACTGGAAACCAAAGGTGCTGAGTACACTGATGAAGATATTTTAACAGCAGCTGAATTAGCTGCCTTTTACAGCAAAGCTCGTAATTCGGAAAAGGTTCCCGTGGATTATACCATGGTAAAATACGTCAAAAAACCCAGCGGCGCCAAGCCGGGCATGGTGATATTTACCCACAACAAGACTTTGTATGTGACCGGCAAAAATCGGTTTTAAAAAATAATTTCACTGTTATCATCTGTTGCAAAATAGAATAATATTCCACATCTCTAAGGAATTATAAATAAAAACACGTATAAAAAGACCACTTAGGGGGTAAAGTGTGGACAAAACATAAGTTTTGTCTGCACTTTTTAAACTTTTTATTTCTTAGACTTTTTATCAGTATAGAGTATAACTAAAATAGGAGCAACAAACCATACTATTGGAATTGCATATTGAAGGAACAATCCCGCTCTAGCATAAAAAGGTTCGTTTCTCATAAATTCTTCGGGATCAGAAGGAAAACCGACGAACACACATAAGCCAAGCATAAAAACAAAACAGTGTCCAAGCAAGGCCTATAAAAATCATTTTAAGCATTCTTAAAACACCAGTTTTCTTCCCAGAATTATCTTCAACATCTTTAGTTAAATCCGATTTTTTTCTTCTTCATTATCTATTCTATTCTGATTTTTCTTTTTTTATTATCTGTTGTCATTCCATCTCTCCCTAAATTAACGGTTTTAATTGCATTACAGCATTTGTCAATGAAATGAAATTACGATTAGTTTGCTTTAATATCGATATAAGATAAATATCCAATTTTAATGACTTTTTATATGGCATTTCAACATCTTCTTTTACATCATTGTACTGCTTTTTCACTCTTTTCTCAACTAAAAAGGTTCCATTGTCTTCTCATTGACACCTTTTTCATCAGGCTGAAAAGACCCTTAGAGTTATTTAATTTTCTGATACATTTCTACAATCCGATCTAATTCAACCGGTAAATTCTCTTAAAGACTTTTTGACAAACTCTACTGCCTGTTCTACAACTTGCGTACCATCGCTCTCTTCGTTTCCGTTGTGAAGTTCGTGAAGCATATTTTTTTCCATTCCACATAGTCGCATGTATCTTCCTGATTCTTCGCTATTTTTCGGCTTCCCGCAACGTGGCAAATTTCATCCTTATCACCGTGCATCAAAAGCATAGGCTTATCTCTTCCCGCACCCTTTTTCTCGTGGTTATCATAGTACATATCTCTTGCAATTTCAAAACTCTCCAAAGCACACTGAGCTGTTATTGCCCCGTGCATGTACTGATCGTTTTCATATTTTTTTACTTTATCTATTCTCCCTAGAGCAGCCGGATCAATTTTAGACTTAATCTGGTGTTTCGGCATTGCCTTCGAAAGAAGTTTAATTCCCCAGTACTGTAATTTCCCAACTTTTTTTTGCAAAGTTATCCATGGAGAAGTTACGACGTATCCGGCTAACTCGCCGTTTAAATTCCCTCTATTTCTGTAATCTAACACTATATTTCCACCCATGCTGTGTCCGTACAGGCAGATTTTTATGTCCGGATATTTCTCCATAGCGTATAAAATCAGCTTATCCACATCTTCCAATACCATATTTCTAGGTGCTGTATGCCCTCTCACACCATCGGTTTTACCGTGACCTCTAAGATCAAGGGCGAATACAGCTATTTTATTTCTATTGAAAATATCGGCAACTTCTTCAAACCTCTTCGCATATTCTCCTATTCCGTGAATTATACAAACGATTTTCTCCGGATTTTCAACATTCCACTCATAACCTGTAATTTTAACATCATCTCGACCGGTCAAAATAAAATTTTTCATATTTTCTCCTTCTGAAATACATATCTTTCACATTCTGATCATCGCTTCATATGTCTCAATTTCATCATTATATTGCATTTTTATCTCTTTATCCGCAGTTTTGTTGATTCAGCTTTCAGGGAAGATATATACTGTTCTCATAAGCCATAGGTAACTAACCTCTTTATAGCGACGGAGCTGTGTTTCAGATATATACACCCCTAAGATATATCTACGTAACAACAGTCGTATTCCCAGGACAGCATAGTGATACGTAGAGATGAATTTTGTGCATAACCTATGGTATATAAAGGGTGCAACTCATTGCACCTTTTATTTTAATTCAGTTCTATCTTTTCTATCAAATCACATTTCAGCACTCATACGAACTTATAATCAATTTGACACCTCTTTACATCTCAGCTCGCATTCTATCCAGCACTTTCATGAATTTCGTCGGCAATTCAGCTGTAAACTCCATGTATTTTAGACTCTTGGGATGAATAAATCCCAGAGTATGAGCATGTAACATCTGTCCTCTCACTCCATATTTATTCTTATCAGGACCATATGTATCATCGCCGAGCAAGGGATGTTTGACGCTAGCCATATGTACTCTGATCTGATGCGTTCTTCCGGTTTCCAATTTGCACTCTATGAAAGTAAACCTTCCAAACCGTTCCACCACTCTCCAATTCGTGACGGCATATTTACCGTTCTCACTATCTATACCTTGCTTCTTGCGATTTCTCTTATCCCTTCCTATAGGAGCTTCTATTCGACCGAAGTCCTCTGTGAAATTATTGTACACTATGGCATAATATCTCCGATTTACGGTATGCTCTTTCAATTGCTTCGCCAAGCTCCGATGTGCAAAATCATTTTTAGCTATTACTATGAGACCGCTGGTATCCTTATCTATTCTGTGAACTATACCTGGTCTTAGTTCTCCGTTTATACCGGACAAGCTGTCCTTGCAGTGATACATAATCCCGTTTACCAAGGTCCCTGTGTGTAATTGCCCACAGCAGGATGCACTACCATACCGGCAGGTTTATTCACAACCAGAACGTCCTCGTCTTCATATACGATATCCAACGAAATATCTTCTGCCAATATCTCCACCGGCTCCGCTTCCGGTATCGAAATCTTTATTTCCTGCCCGCTTTTAACCTTGTATTTTTTGCTGGTTACATTTTTGCCATCTATAAAAACTCTCCCGTTTTCAATCAGTTTTTGAAAACGGCTTCTGGACTTATCCGTAAATTTCCGCGACAAAAATTCATCCAGCCTCTTCCCTTCATCATCTTTTTTAATCAAAGCGCTCAAAATATTTTTCATAGATATACACACCTCTAATCGCTAACTCATATTTTACCATCTGCTCCTCATCAAATGTTTTTTCCGCAGTTTGCAACTCTATTGCAATTAAATTCTCTCTTCTTCACTCATTGCATTTTTCCTTTGAAAAGAACACTGCAATTATCACCATGACCATTCCTACGTCTACCAAGATATCCGCAATATTGAATACCGCAAAACTTCTCAAGTCAAAATAATCCGTAACGCTTTTAAATATCAGTCTGTCTATTAGATTGGACATGCCTCCGGAGATGATCATCGCTGCTCCTACAGTCATCAATTTTCCATATCTATCTCTGTATTTATACCAGAGATAATATCCGGAAACCAGAAATATCAGCGGCATTATATACATCAATATGACATTTCCTTGCCCTATACCGAATGCTACTCCTTCATTTTCTATGTATGTGATTTTTAAAAAATCATCGATTACCCTTATGCTCTGTCCCAGCTCCATGGTTTTTCGCACAAAGATCTTGACGCTTTGATCCAGCAGCATACCTATTAAAAAAATTATGTAAAACATAAAATTACGGGGCATTTCTGCCCCGCCCCCATTTTCTAAAACTCACTACTCATATTTAATATTTACCAGAGTTTTCCTATCATCTGTAGCTGTAGTGCTGACTACTTTCGTCGGCTTGATTTCCGACTCACTTGCAATCTCTTCCACGTCCTGTGCTCGAGTCACATCTACCACCAGAGTATCTCTTTCCAAAATATCCTTCAATATGGAAGATTCTCTATCCTCAGCGACGCTTTCACTCTCTCCGTTTATTTTATTTCCGTTGTCTAAAAGAATGCTCAACCTGTCGATTTGAATATCCGATGACATATTCTCAAATTCGTCGGAGTATCTTTTCAGCATATTACCATAATCTCTTCTGAACTTTTCGAAAGTGCTTTTCAACTCCCTGCTCTCATCAGCCAATTGTTCTGCCTTCATCTTTGCGTCTTTAATTATAATAGCCGCATCCATTTCAGCATTTTCCACCAGCGCCTTCGCTCTCTTTTCAGAACTCACCGCCAAGTCATCCATGATGCTTTTAGCTGTTTCCAACGTTTCTCTCACAGTTATATCCGAGTCTCCTATAGTTCCGATGCTCTTCTCCACATTGGCAAGCTGAGCTTTCAATTTCAGATTTTCCTTTATAAGCTTTTCCAGGTCTACAGTTATGACATCTAAAAACATATCCACTTCTTCTGTGTCATAGCCTCTTACTTTTCTCGAAAATTCTTTATTTCCTATATCTGCCGGTGTAATCATGACTACCTCCATTTCTCGATTGAGTTCTATAAACTTTTAAAGTCGAAATCTCTGCTGTTGTCATCCGATGTGATATCTACATTATCAGGTGCAAACACAAAGATGTTATTTGCAATTTTCTGAATATTTCCGTTCAATGCATATGTTGCACCGCTCAAAAAATCGAAAATCTTTCTGGCGATTTCCTGATCTATATTCTCCAAATTTATTATCACCGGCTTTCTGTCTTTAAGAGAATTTACCAGTTCAGGTGATTCTTCAAAAGCCTTAGGTTCTATTACTACTAATTTCATATTTCCTCCTGACATAGGCACAATCTTGCGATCCCTTCCGAAGCCTTTTGAACTTCTGCCACTCTTTTCGTAATTACCCAAATCTGCAGCTGCTCTGTTTATATCAGCCTCTGATGGCTCAACATATTCGTTTCGATTTCATCATCATCGACTACACCTACTAGATTCTTAAACTTATCCATTACTCCCATACTACTTCCTCCTATTACTATCCGCTTTCATCTCAGCCACATATGTTAACTTATTCAACTTTGATTTGACTTACTTATTGCTCTCCGACTTTCCAGCGTTTACATTTCGCTAAACTTCAATAATTTCTTCTTCCAAATATGGCACTACCTATTCTGACCATATTCGACCCTTCTCTCACAGCTACTCGATAGTCGTGTGACATTCCCATGGAGAGATATTTAAACTCCAAATTCTCATGATCTATCTTTGCCAATTCATCGTACTGTTCTTTGACTACTCTAAAATATTCTCTCACATTGTCCGGGTCTTCATAAAACGGTGCTATACACATCAATCCGCATATCTTTATGTTTTCACATTCATCTAGGATCTGCTTTACCATCATCTCCGTTTCTGCCGTCTCTATTCCGAATTTACTCTCTTCTCCGGCGGAGTTTATCTGTATCAAAACATTTACCGTCTTACCTACCTGACCTGCTCTTTTGTTTATTTCACCGGCGAGTTTCATAGAATCTACCGAGTGAATTAAATGCACTTTATCTATTATCTGCTTGACTTTATTCGTTTGCAAATGTCCTATTAAATGCCATCTGACAGGCTTGACATGAGGATATTTCTCAAGAATTTCCTGTACCTTATTCTCTCCTATATCGGTTACTCCCCAATCTATCGCCTTATTTATCTCTTCCGTTCCATGAGTTTTCGTGACCGCCACCAACGTAACGTTTGATGGTAATGTATCGGTTATCTCTTCGAGATTCTTTTCAATGTAATCGTAATCCATATTGATTCTCAATCCTCGCTTCATTTCACATCACGTATACGACCGGAGCTTATTTCTTTACTTTTTCTTTTTTATTATCTCATCAAATGCTTTTACGGTCTTCACCGAGTTACCTGCATCATCATAGAAATTATCCTCTTTAACAACGCTGTTTGTTCCATCCGTTCCCAGCACTTTGACTCTCGTAAAGATTTCTTCTCCTGTCTTAGACAGCACATAAACACCTTGATGTCCGTCTCTTTCCACGATATTTTCATTCGGGACTACTATACCGCTCAACTTCACAGCTTGTACTGTCGCCTTTATTTCTCTCATTTTTACAAAGTCCTCGTAGTACCTGTTAGATGCTATCATTATCTTTGTTCGTTTGCCTACGGACTCTATTTTTTCGACCTCTGATTTTATGTTCTTCTCTCCGACTTTCAAGGTCACCCTTTGACCTTCTTTATATTTCTTTGCCTTTTCCTTATCAATCCAAAACAGCACATGCCATCTGCTCTGATCTGCAATTTTATATATCGGAAAGTGTTTTTTAAATTTGCTGTCTCTTACATCTGTGATCTTTAACTTGAGATTTTCAACCTCATTCAATTTTATATTCTTAAAATTGGCTGCAGTGAAAATAGTTTTCGTATCCATCCACAAAGGTAGATACGACACCTTTTCTCTTCGCCTGCCCATCTTTTACCACCACTGCACTTTCTCCCAATCTGGATGCTATAGGTGATTTTTCTTCTTTTCCCTCTTTTGACTTGGAGTTCTCATCAATCTTAAAGGAGATTATCTTCGTGTCCGATTTAACCAGATTTCCCTCCTTTTTTTGATATTCCACACTCCAGTAATCATTACTCAGATATACGGTTTCATTTCTGAGCATATATCCTTTTATTTCATCTCCTACGGATATTTCTCCATAATTAACGACTCTCGTAGGTTTTACCTTTGCAATTAAGCCCGGCAATACTTGGCTTATGCCTGCCAATACCAAAATGGCTATGCCTAAAAGCAGAAACCGTTTCTTTTTCTTTTCTGACATATCATACTTCTCCAAGTATATTTTACACTATGCCGATAACTTTTTTCAATACTTTTTGTTCTTCTTTTGACAATGTAGCCTTTTTTTTGCAGAATTCTTCAAAAAAATCCGGACGACGCTCTTTTGTAAGCCTTAAAGCCATTTCAAACTTCCACAGTTCTATATTTTTATGGTGACCGCTGAGTAATACTTCCGGTACTTTCATTTTTCTAAATTCTCTCGGCTTCGTATACTGTGGTGCCTCCAAGAGTCCCGAATAAACGGATTCATCTTCTATTGAAAGGCTACTTCCCAAAACTTTCGGCACCATTCTCGCCACTGCATCTATTAAAACTATCGCTGCCGGTTCTCCTCCTGTCAAAACGTAGTCACCTATGGATATCTCTTCCATATTCCAATAATCTATGGCTCTCTGATCCACTCCTTCGTAATGACCGCATAAAATTATCAGCCTCTCCCTCTTGGACAGCTCCATAACTTTGTCTTTGTTCAGCTTTTTGCCTTTTGGTGACATATAGATAATCTCTCCGACCTTGGCACCTACACCTTCCAAGCTGCGAAAAATCGGCTCAGCCTGCATGAGCATACCGACACCTCCACCAAAAGGATAATCATCAACTTTTTTGTGTTTATCCAATGTATAATCTCTAATATTTATCAAATTTATGTCGAGAATTCCTCTTTCTTCCGCCTTGCCAAGTATGCTGCTCTTCACTGCTGTGAACATCTCTGGGAAGATAGTAAGCACATCAATCTTCATATAACCCCTCGATTACTCTCACTGTTATAGTATTATTTTCCATATCTATGTTCAAAAATAAATTCATCAACCCCCGGAATTAAAATGTCCGGTTTTTCTTTTCATCCTATTCTTATTTTTCACCGTTTGATCTCCCATTTATCCGCTCCTGTCTCTGTTTTAAAAGTTCTCGCCTCTCTACAACATACACTTTCTGAGGCGTGTCGGTCAGAACATCCTTCAGCCTTCCCAAATGCTGTCCTCCTTCGCCAACTACGTCCATGCCTATCATATCTTTAACATAGTACACTCCCTCGGGAAGCTCTTCCAAGTCATCTTCATCCATGTAAATATCGATGTTCTTCATCGTCTCGCTTTCATTTCTATCATCTATTCCGACAAGTTTCAATATCACCGTACTGCCTTTGTATCTTACTTTTTCTATTCTGTAAGGCTTATGATCTCCATCTATAAGCAGATAAATCTCTTCCAACTTTTCGTATCTGTCAGGATTCTCCGAAAAATTATACACTTTAATTTCTCCCTTGAGTCCAACAGCATTTACAATTGTACCTATTTTTAATTTTTTCCCATTTCATTTTCCATGATAAATAGGCACATATTAAAAATATGTGCCTCACTGACTATTGAACTATTTCCACTACCACTTTTGCATTTTTGCTTCGTCGCAGCAGCTTTCACTACGGTTCTAAGTGCTTTTCGCAATTCTTCCTTGCTTGCCTATCACTTTACCCATATCATCTGATGCCACTTTTAGCTGGACTACAGTGGCGTGCTTTTCCTCATGGGAACTCACTTCCACCGCGTCCTTGTCATCGACGAGGGCTTTGGCAATTACTTCAACCAATTCTACCATTAGTTTCACCGCTTTCCTAATTATTATTTTAAAATTTCAGCTTTCTTCAAAAGCCTCTTTACAGTATCTGTCGGCTGAGCTCCCGTAGCTAACCATTTATTCGCCTTTTCTTCATCGATCTTAACCGTTTCAGGCTCTGTAATGGGATTGAAGTATCCTATTTCTTCGATAAATCTTCCATCTCTCGGATATCTTGAATCCGCAACAACTATTCTGTAGAACGGCTTTTTATTCGCTCCCATTCTTTTCAATCTAATTTTTACCATCTCAAATTTCCTCCTCAATTTATAATCACTATATTCAAAATATATTAACAGTCTAAAACATCATAGACCCTTGAACATGCCCGGCATCTTCCCTTTTTTTAGAGAACTTCTTCATCATCTTGCGACTCTCTTCGTATTTTTTTATCAAATTGTTAATCTTGTTCACCGGTTGACCTGAACCTGCAGATATTCGCTTTCTTCTACCGGCATTTAACAACTTGGGATCCTTTCTCTCTTCTCTGGTCATGGACTGAATTATGGCTTCCATCTGTTTAAATTCAGCCTCTCCCTTTGCGATGTCCTCTTCTTTTTATTCCTCTTCCGCTCATTCCGGGGAGCATTCCGACTATTTTCCCAAGTCCGCCCATCTTTTTAATCTGTCCCATCTGTTCCAAAAAATCCTCCAGAGTGAACTGATTTTTTCTGAGTTTCTTCTCCAGTTTGGCTGCCTGTTCTTCATCATATGCCGCTTCTGCCTGTTCGATGAGAGATAGCAAATCTCCCATACCCAGAATTCTGCTCGCCATACGCTCCGGATGAAATTGTTCCAGTGCATCCATCTTTTCTCCCATACCTATGAACTTAACCGGTTTTCCGGTTACTTTCTTGGCGGAAAGTGCGGCCCCTCCTCTGGAATCCCCATCCATTTTCGTCATGATGATTCCATCGATTCCCAATCGCTCATCAAATCCTTTTTGCTGCATTTACAGCATCTTGACCGGTCAGGGCATCTACTACCAGAAGAATTTCATGGGGCTTTATATTGGACTTTAAAACTTCCAACTCTTCCATAAGCGCTTCGTCGATCTGCAAACGCCCTGCGGTATCCACGATCAACACATCAAAGCCTTTCAATTCCGCCTCTTTCATTGCCGTACTTGCAATCTCCGACGGATTTTTGCTTTCTCTCATGGTAAATACGGGGGTATTTACCGATTTACCTACTACTTCCAGCTGATCTATCGCCGCCGGTCTGTATATATCACATGCACAAAGCATTGGTTTTTTCCCGTTTTGTTTAAGCCACGATGCCAGTTTACCACAAGTCGTAGTCTTACCAGTCCCTTGCAAGCCTACCATCATCAACACTGTAAATCCTCTGGGAGAATACGTGAGCTTGCTGTTAGCTCCACCCATTAAATCCGTCAGCTCAGCATTGACGATTTTAACAACTTGCTGTGCCGGTGTCAAACTGTTCAAAACTTCCGCTCCGATGGCTTTTTCCTTCACATTGGCAACGAATTCTTTTACTACCTTAAAGTTAACATCCGCCTCAAGTAAAGACAGTTTGACTTCTCTCATCGCCGCATCCATATCTGCTTCCGTGAGAGAGCCCTTTCCCTTCAATGCGGAAAAGACACCTTGTAATTTCTCCGACAATCCTTCAAATGCCATATTTCCTCCAATTTCGATACGCTATTCAATCAATTTGTTCAAATCGTCCCTCATATTTTTCCCAATCTCGGAAAGCTGTTCAATATTTTTCTGCATTTCAATTTGGGATTTGGATAAAACCCCTGCTTGCTCACTGAAATCGGATATTTTCCGCAGTGACTCATCGAGTTTTTTTCTCAATTTCACAATCTCTTCAACTTCTCTTTCCATAGCACTGACGATTTCTTGTCTTCTTTCAAAATCTCTCTTTCTGCCCAACTTTTTCCTCGTAGTGCTCCAAAGATTTCTGTGCCGTTTTCAATGCGTCATATACGCCTTGCCTGCTTATGTTGAATTCTTCAGCAATTTCACCTAACGAAAGATTCTCCTCATAGTAAAGCTCCATCACCTGTCGTTGTCTCTCAGATAAGAGCTGTCCGTAAAAATCAAATAACAAGCTGGCTTCAACAATATCCTGAAACATCATCTATCTCCGACTTAATATTTTTCTGCATACGTGTCAAGCATTTTCCCTTGTCACCGTGTAAATATATCATTTTTTTAAAAGTTATGTCAAGTATTTTTCCCTTGTCATATATACTTTATTTTTAATGCTGAGTGCTATCTGTCCTTTTCTGAAATTTATTTTATTCACATCATTCATTTCTCTATTCCCATATAGTATGCTGTACTCTAACTTCATACTGTACAGGCTTACTTTCTCCATCGAATTTTGCCTCTATTGTATATCTGTTCCATAACATATATGCATGAGTTTGCAATTGCAATCCAAAATAGAATTTGCCTTTGCTCTCTTTGTAGTCAGGCGGCTTTAATGAGAAGATATCCGTCAATTTCTTATTTTTGAAATCGTCGTATCTCAGCTTAGAAAGATTTCTATTTTCAATTCTCACTTCTCCTATCTGCTTATTCTGTGCATGAATACCGTAATAGGTGATCACACAATCTTTAAGCTTTGCTGTATCTCCCCATTTAGGCGTGAGACTGACTATTCCATATGATTTTCCATCACGAATCAACTCCGCCAACTCCCCGTAATAAAAATGATTATTGCGACTGTTTCTGATCTGATCATTTGGATTTTTTTTATAGAATTCAAATCCGTCTTTTAAAAGCTCTGATGCCTTGGTATTTCCAATCACTACATGGCTTTTTAGCTATATCCACCTCTATTGCTTTGGCAGGTACGCCGGCTAAAAATGTTTACTGATAAAAAGAATGACGCCATAAAAACCATTCCAACAGCTGCATTCGTAGATGCATAATCGTAATCGTTCCCCGATTTTTTTCTGATCATTTGAAAAATGTAGTCTCCTGTCATTACAACCATCGCAAGAACTCTTAATGCGACAACTATAAAGAATTCCATTTTTATACAAAAGAATATAGATTCCGGAACATTATGAAAATTTTTGGTATGCTGCTATTATAACTACAATATTTGCCGCCAAAAGAGCTATTAAAAAAAATATTAACTTGTCTTAGAGCTGTAGCGTCCGTAACGTTTCTATAATGATCCTGACCCCTGCCCTTTAAAGCATGTCCTATCTTATATAGCCACATCGGTACGTCTTCATTGTGTTTTACGGCTTTTACAATCTTGAAATAGACAGATACGGTTAACATAAAAACATATCAACGTACAAATGCAAAAAAATAACGTCATCATCCCATTGTTCTTTGATGCCTTTCTATATTCTAAAAATGCCCAAATTTCTTATTTTAGAATTATACCATAAATTATATCAAAAACAGAAAAATCGATCCATTTTGAATTCATCTAAAAGTTTGTTTCTCTCACCTCTCTTTATTTCAGCCAGTTTTTATACGATATTTTGCAAGTTTACAAAGGCTCGTTTTGATGTTATATTAAAAGATGTTATATTAAAATTGTAAGAAAATATGTAGAAGATGTAAAATCGACGGGAGGTTTTCAAATGAATCGAAAATGCATCATCGGACAATCCGGCGGACCTACAGTCACTATAAATGCAAGTCTTGCCGGTGCTATTTCAAAAGCGTATGAAAGCGGATTTGAGCATGTCTTGGGAATGATAAACGGAATTTCCGGCTTTCTGGATGAAAAGATTATAGATCTTTGCGAATTTAAGTCCGCTGAAAATCTGAAAAAGCTGATCAATACGCCTGCAATGTACCTGGGTTCATGCAGATATAGGATTCCGACTGATGATGCTACCATTCTAAACAAAGTATTCAGTATTCTTGAAAAGTATGGGATTACCGACTTTTTCTATATCGGCGGCAACGATTCCATGGACACGATAAAAAAATTGAAAACCCACGGCAAGGCTATGGGTTCAAATATCAATTTTATCGGTATCCCGAAAACTATTGACAACGACCTGCTCAGTACACACTATACACCCGGTTATCCATCCGCTTGCAGGTATGTAGCTACAACTATCATGGAACTTTCCTTTGACTGTGATATATATCCTTTGAAATCAGTAACTATCGTCGAAATTATGGGACGAGATGCCGGTTGGTTGGCTGCATCTGCACAGCTTGTGAACGCTTGCTATCCCGGAACTGTAGATTTTATCTATTTGCCGGAAGTTCCTTTTGATGAAGATAAATTCATGGAAGATTTAAAAGAGAAGCTCAAGATAAAAGATACCGTAATCATAGCTGTCAGCGAAGGTATAAGGGATGCTTCCGGCAATATGATCGCAACGGATGATACTGCAGCCACAGATGATTTCGGTCATAAATCCAACGGCGGCTGTGCGTTATATTTGAAACAACAGATAAACCGAAAACTGAACCACAAGGTGCGAGCGATTCAGTTGAATACAATGCAAAGATGCTCCACTCACTTGTCCAGCGATGTCGACTTGGAAAATGCCTTCTCCCTTGGAAGTTTCGCCGTTTCGTGCAGCACTAACAATTTGAACGGAGTTATGGTATCGATTCGAAATGAGGCTGACGGTTTTCAATTGACCGCTTCTCCCATCGACCACATCGCCAACGGTGTAAAAAACTTTCCCACAGAATGGATTAACTCCGACGGTAAGGGGATTTCCGACGCATACGTAGACTATATAACTCCTTTGATTTCAAAAGATGGACTTGAAGTCTTTCCAAAATTTTTAAAAAGGAACTGAATACGGTCATCATATACAAAAATCAACACCACCGTGGTCTGTGAGTGCAAATTTTTCAATTTTGCACCCGACATCCCAGTGGTGTTTTTTATCTTCTAAAATGCATTTTATACCGTAACTTAAATATTTAAAAATGAAATTAAATATTTCACTTCACCGATTTTAAACAGTTCCACATCGATTCCGTAGACATCTTTTATCAATTTTTCTGTTACAACAGTTTTTGCATCGCCTATGCTGTGTATCTTTCCATCTTTCATAGCAATGATATTATGGCTATACCTTATAACTTGATTTATATCATGCAATACCATGACAATAGTGATATCGTGCTCATCATTTAATTTTTCCACAATCTCCAATATTTCTCTCTGATATTTGATGTCTAAATAAGTCGTCGGTTCATCTAAAAATAATACCTTGGTATTCTGTGCCAATGCCATAGCTATCCATGCCCTCTGTTTTTGACCTCCGGACAAACTTGACACTTTCTCATCTTCCAGCTGCTTCATTTCGGTTATTTCCAACGCCCAATTTATCTTTTCCTCATCTTCATCGTTCATATGAGAAATAGCGAGATTTTTATAGGGAATTCTGCCATATCCTACCAGCTGTTTTACAGAAATGTCGCCTTGAGCTGTATTGTATTGATTTACAATAGCTACATTTCTTGCAAACTCTTTCATTTTTATGGTTTCTATGGATCTGCCGTACATGGATACGCTTCCGCTGTAATCGGTATATATTTTTGTTAAAATTTGCAACAGCGTTGATTTACCACATCCGTTCGGACCAATAATAGTAGTTATCTCTCCTTCTTTGATGTCACAGTTAAGACCTCTGATTATTTCGTTTTTCTCTATTGTAAATTCCAGATCGGCTATATTGTAACAATAATTATGCCCCATATCTACCTCCCGTCTTTTTCAGTAACAATATGAAACATGGTCCTCCTATTATTGCCATGACTATTCCTACTCCGATTTCGTTAGGTGCCGCTACAGTTCTGCCTATGGTATCTGCAATCACAAGCAGTGCAGCTCCTGTCAACATGGAAAACGGTATCAGTTTTATGTGTCTGGTTCCGACGGCTATCCTGGATATACTCGGTGCTAAGAGCCCTAAAAAACTTATAGGTCCCAATATTACAGTTGAGATTCCTGCCAAAAATACGGCTACTACTGAAATCTGCACTTTCAACAGTGTCACATTCACACCCAAGGAAGCGATAGTTCTATCTTCCATAGCTATCAGGTCACATCTTGCAGCAAGCAATATTGCAAGTATTAAAAATACGAAACAATATCCTACCAAAATTTCTACATGTCCCCAATTTTTAAATGCCAAGCTGGATTTCAATACGCTGTCCAAAATTTTGCTGTTGCCCATCATTGCCTGGACACTTTCGATCAAACCTAAAAATACAGCATTTACGGCTATACCTACGAGAACCACCCTATACGGCTCCAATCCTCCACGCCACGCCAGAGTGTAAACCAAAAAACATGCTCCGATACCACCTATAAAAGCAAATATCGGCGAAAATAAAATCAGTTGTGGAAATATTCCCATAATTATTAGCGTGGACAAAGAAGCTCCTGAACTTATTCCCAAAAGCCCCGGATCTGCTAAAGAGTTTTTCATTACCGCTTGAAATAAAACTCCCGCAACGGCAATACATCCACCTCCAACTGCCGATATTATAATCCTGGGTAATCTCAGATCGACGATTATGTTCACCTGTTCATTATCACCGGTGAATACATGTTTAAAAAAGTCGATTATCCCGACTTTCAAACTCCCCGTCCTAATCGCAAAAAGAATTGTAATTACCAGGATTATAGAAACGATAAAAAAAGCTATAAACTCTCTTTTAGTCTTTACCTTTTTCTTTGCCATCTTAAATTTACCTCATCTATTTTGGAAATAGGAATTTTTCTAAAGTCTTAAGCGCATCTTCATACTTAAATGACGCACTCATACCAAATTCGTCGTTGTTTAAGTCGTAAACCCTGCCATTTTTAACAGCATCAAAATGCTTCCAAATGTCATTTGTTGCAAATTCCTTCTTAAACATTTCCATTACCTGCTTTGGCAGACCATGAGATGCTCTGAGAATTACATCCGGTTTTTTCTGTAGCATATCTTCTGTATTAGCCTTTAAGAAATCCGTTCCGTTTCCATCGCCATAAACATTTTCGCCACCTGCCAACTTAACCAAATTTCCGACATAACTGCTTTCCGTGGCTGCCAGATAAGAACCCGGTACTCCCATCAAAAGCAAGACTCTGGGTTTCTTTTTACCCTTAGCCCTCTCATTTATCTTGGCAATTTTATCCTTGTACTCCTTAACCAGCTTCTCCGCCTGTTTTTCCTTGCCCAGAAGTTTTCCCACTTTCGTTACGCTATCATATAGTCCTTCTACGCTGGAAAGATCCAAAAATTCGCTTTTCAGTCCGGCAGAATCGTATTTTTCCTTTAAGCTTGCCTCCAAAGACTTAGGTCCTAAAACCAAATCCGGTTTTAGAGACGATATCACTTCAACGTCAGGAGACATAGGCTTTTCCTATTTTTTAGCATTTTTATACCTGTCCGAAATTTTTGTATATTTTTGCTTTCAGGTATTCCTACGACATTGTCAACTTCCAATTTGTCTAAAATCTCTGTCGTCGCCACAGATGTTGCCACTATCTTTTCGTATTTCTTTTCGGTTTTAGCAGATTGTCCACAAGAAGCAAGCCCCATTGTGACACAAATACACAAACCTGCGACTAATGCTTTTTGAAAAATTTGCTCTTCATCGTTTATTTTTCCCTCTAAATTTAAAAAAATGTATACCAAGCATCCGGCTATAATCACCACTACAACGGCACCGATGATTATAATCTTTGTTTTTTTGCCGGTTTTCTTTGACTTAGTGTTTTTTTCTTCTTTTGAGTCGCTGTTTTTATTTTCATCTTGGGATTTTTCCTTATCCTTATTTTCCTCATCGGATTTTTTATCCTCGGAACTATCCTTTTTCCCGTCAGCCGAATTTGAGTTCTTGTCAGAAGACTTGCCGCTGTCACCTTTTCCATCTGAATTAGATGCTGAGTTTGCATTTCCTTGATTGCCTGCTTTACCTGCATTTTTGCCGGTGAGCAGACTCTTGTAAGCTCCGGTTCCTTTTTTAGCTGTAGACATATGCAGTTTTATGAAGAACTTAACTTCTCTGCCCATAGGTTCCACATAAAGTGCCGGACTGATAATATCACCTGTATCATTCATCTGAAATCTATATTGATATACGTAATCTCCATTTTTTTTGAAACTGCCTGTTTTGGTGATGCTAACACCTGTGTACGAACCGTTTCTCTCCGTGTAAACCCTTACCTTCGTTATATTCGACATCAGACCCATGCCTATAGTCACATATGTCTTATTTCCTACTTTTTCAACGAGAGCCGTTCTTTCCACCACGCCTTCAACCATACCTTGACCTATACCCGGATTGTTTCCTGAGTCAATTACTTTTCCCGTCTTTGGATGAACATAGTGACCGCTCGCCTTGACTACATAAGCCCCGTCTGACAGTCCATATGTCGTTGTCATCGTCCCAAATATCATAGATACGGCTACTATAAAAGTAGCCGCACCCATGAAAATTTTATTCGTAAATTTTCTCAATTTAATTACCTTCTTTTTTCTCTTCTTCTAATGCTCGCTCCAACTGCCAAACTTCCTAAACCGAGAGCCGCAAACAGACCTACACTGCTATCGTCTGCTGTCTTAGGTGACATAGGTCTTTCAGTTCCTTTATCTTCGGACTGATTGTTATCAGCAATCATGTCATTATCCTTACCTGCTTTGTTCTTATTGCCGTCTTTATTTTTATCTACATTTCCTGACGGATCTTTCTTTTCAGGCTGCATAGGTACAGGTCCCCCTTCTTTAGACCAATCGAATTTAACTCTTACAGGAATATCGTTATCTCCCATAGGACCGTCTTTTACATTTACCGTAATGTCTGCAAACTGATCTTTCTTTTCCATAGTGATATGGAATGTTGACGGTTTACCATCTTTTCTCGCTACAATTTCAGCTTCTTTAAGAGAACCGTCCGGCTGCTTTACCTTTAGAACCTGTACGGATGCTGTCAAAGTTCCTACCTTTAACGGTTTAAAGCTCAAGTAAACTTCTATGCGTCCGTTTTTTTCTTCAAACCTGGCTAAAGGTTCTGCCGCTTTTGCCGCCATTGAAGGTTTGTCTACGGTTCCATCCTTAACGAGCGTAATAGGTACTGTTTTCATTTTGTTCAAATCAGGTGCCTGCGCAACTGTAGCTGCCGGTGCCTCTGCAGGTCCTGCTGCATTTGCAACATTTAATCCGCCGAACGCAAACACGCAAGTGAACATAGCAACCGAAGTTCCTATTGCAAACACTTTTTCATTAAAATATTCTTTTTCATTTCTGTCCTCCCTTTGAACAATAATAAACAAACAATCTCTTTAATTAGTTAATATTAACTAACTGATTATATTATAATTTCTTTTTGACGAAATAATCAATATTTTTCAAAAAAATATTGATACCGTATATATTTTCTTGCGGTATCTTTTGAATTTATTCACATATAAAGCCATTTCTAAGCTGCTTGTTCAATGCGTTTTTCTTCCATAGTATTTAGATTTTTATTCCGATCTTTTTATATTTTTTATCCATTCATCCGTATTTTCATAGCAAATCGTAACAGTTTCCACCGATTTGTTATTTCCCATACCTAATCATTGCTAATGGAAAGATGGAGAATCGAAGCCACCGATTCTCCATCTTTCCATTTATCGTTATAAGTCATATAAGATATAAATTATATCTATTGATTTTTCTTTAACAGCTTTTGCAATTTTCCCATATGAATTCGATTTCTTAAGACAATCTGCCTCCCTGAATCTTATGAACTCTATCCGCTATCGCCATTGTAGATTCCCTGTGGGAGACGAGAACTATCGTCTTTCTGCCGCTCTCCATATTTAGAGATTTCAGAATATAATTTTTCATTTAGCGAATCCAAATTGCTCGTAGGCTCATCTAACAATATCATCTCGCTATTTTGTAAAAAAATGCCCTTGCGATTCCTATTCTCTGCCTTTCTCCACCAGATAGGCTGTCTCCAAGTTCACCGACCGTCGTATCGTATCCCTTCGGCAATTTCTCTATAAACTCCGCGATGCCTGCCTTTCTCGCAGCCTCTTTTACCTCTTCTGCTGTAGATCCTATCTTGGCAATTTCAATATTCTTTCCTATGGTATTGTTGAATATCCAAGTTTCCTGCGTCACATATCCTTGCATATCTCTCAATTGTGACGTATTTATATGATTTATATTTTTATCTCCTATTGAAATCCTTCCTCTATCCACCTGCCAAAATCTCATCAACAATTTTAACAGTGTGGATTTTCCGCTTCCGCTTTTGCCCAGTATGCCTGTAACTTTTCCCTTATCCATATTCATAGATATATTTGACAGGACTTGAATTTGTTCATAAGAGAAATCCACATCTTCTATTTTGACATCGCCAAATTGACTTTCAGCTTCCCCTACTACATCCGTTACTGCCGGTTCTTCTTCCAAGATGTTTAAAACTCTCTCTCCACATGCCAAGGTCTGATTCAGGTTATTTGAAAGGTTTGACAGTGCTATCACCGGTCCGAAGGAACTCAACATCATGACTGTGGGAACCATAACTCCGTCGAAGTTTATCCTGAGACCGTCGTATAGAGCAAGTCCGACTATCAGAGTGATCATTCCGAATACCAGTATTGCACTTCCTGTAACACCTCTTTGAAATCCCTCTATTTTTCTCAGTTTTTCAGCCGATCTGTTCAATTTTTCTTGAGCTGATATGACTTTTTCATATTGCTTTTCACTGTAATCGTATTGCAATATTTCGTCCACACCTCTCAGACTGTCGAACAGGTTTGAATTTAAATCCGAAAACTTCTGTCTGTATTCCACTCCATGCTTTGCACCTCTCTTGCCGAACATGATAGGTAAAACGCAACCTACAGTCAAATACCCCAGAAAGGCTATCACTCCGAATATTATATGATATTGCAATACTATCGCTATCATAATCAGCGAAGTCAATACTGCAATTGCAATGGGAGACACGGTATGTGCGTAGAACACTTCCAAAAGTTCTATATCCGAAGTCAGAATGGCGATCAGTTCTCCCTTTTTTTTGCCTTCCATCTTCGCCGGTGCAAGTTTTCTGAGAGCGTCGAAAATCTGTCTCCTTATTATAGCTAAAAGCTTAAACGCTATATAATGATTACATGCCTGCTCACCGTAATGCAATATCCCTCGTAAAATTGCAAATGCGGCAATTATAATAAATACGGTTTTCAAGTTTGTCTGCAAAAATCCCATTATGCTTCCCAGTCCAAATACTCCAAGCACTGAAACCCCAATAGCACATAAAAATCCCAACACTCCCAAGACTATCGCCAAGGTCATAAATCCCGCAAGGGGTTTTATAAGACCTATGAGACCCATCATTATTTTGAACCCGCTACGCCTCATGTCCTCTCCCCCTCTCATCTTCATTCTCGTGTTCTATATCTTTATCCTTCTTCCATATGTCAGAATTTTTCTTAAATTCTTTTCCTAAGTCTTCCTGCGTGGTAAACAGTTCGTGATACTTGCCGCCTAATTTCATCAATTCCTCATGGTTTCCACTTTCGATGACTTCTCCTTGATTCATCAAATATATGTTATCCGATGTGACAACATTTGCCATTCTGTGAGAAATGAGTATGACCGTCTTGTTTTGTGCCATAGACTTTATGACATTCATAATTGTTTCTTCACTTTCCACATCTATATTTGAAGAGGCTTCATCGAATATGTACATTCCGGCATTTTTCAAAATTGCTCTCGCCAGAGCCAATCTTTGTTTCTGCCCTCCCGACAAATTATTACCTTGCTCTTCCAAAGGTGTTTTCAATCCTTTCTCACTTTCTAAAAACTTCCATAAATTTACTTTTTCGAGAACGCTTATCATCTCTTCATCCGTAGCATCCTCCTTTGCCATCTTCAGGTTTTCTTCAACGGTTCCGGTAAATATATAGCTGTTGTATTTCACCGTTACAATCAGTCGGTTCAGGCTCTTTTCATCTATCATGTCAATTCTGTTTCCGTTTACCAGTATATCTCCCTTAAAATCCGAATACTTGCCCGCTATTAAAGCCGCAATAGTGCTCTTCCCGCTTCCCGATGCACCTACTATGGAAATGAAACTTCGCTTATCTACTTTTAAGTTCACATTTTTAATAGTCGGTCTCGCCTTATTTCTGTCGTTTTTATCATACGAAAAGGTGACGTTTTTGAATTCTATCTCAACGTCTTCTTCCGATATATTCACATTTTTTTCAGTCTCCGCTTTCGTTTCTAAGAATTTAAAAATCTTATCACTTGCAGCCATGCCGTTCATGGCAATATGAAAGAACGATCCCAGCAATCTCAGAGGAATAAAAAATTCTGCCGCCAAGAGTATTACGCTCAGACACTGCCAAAGTTCCAACGTATCGTTTCTATAGCCTATCACAGCCATCACTATTCCTATTGCCGCTCCTCCATAAGCTATCAAGTCCATCACACTTATTGAATTTAGCTGCATCGTCAGAACCTTCATGGTTATCCTTCTAAATTTTTCCGCCTCTTTGTCCATTTCTTCTGCTGCGTACTCATCGCTCTTGTAGATTTTCAAAGTGGTTAAACCCTGTATATTCTCAAGAAAGGTATCACCAAGTCCTGTGTATATTCCCCAATATTTGCTAAGCAACCTCTTGGCGATTTTCTGCACGACTACTATGGATAGCGGTATTAGCGGTACGCATATCAACAGCACACCTGCTACTTTCCACGACATGCTGCCTATGACAAAGAACAGAGTAATAGGTGCTAAAATGCTGTATATGAACTGTGGAAGATATCTGCTGTAATAAATTTCTAACTGTTCTATTCCCTCCACTGACAGCTGTATCAGCTCCGATGTAGACGCCGTTTCCCTGTACGAAGTTCCCAAAGAAATTATCTTATCATATATGGATTTTCTCAGCCTGTTTTTTACATCGTAACTCGCCTTGTATGCGAATGTTGCACTGAACTTCTCACACAGTATTTTAACACCGATGGATATGCCGACTATTATCAGTGTAATCCACACCTTTTCAAGCACTACATCTTTCAAATACATTCCTGCAATTAAAACACTTATGCTCACAGCTGCAAAAATCTGACTTATCAAAGCTATCCACTGCCATACAACATTCAATATCACATACCTCTGTGATCCCTTCATCTCTTTTATTAAATTCGCTTTTATCATAATGCTTTACTTTCTCTCACGTTCGGATTCTTTCCATTGTGTAGTACAATTCTCCACGGATCGTTGCCTTTACACATCGCAACATCCTCTTTCAACTCTCACGGTTTTTGACCCCTGTCAATCTCTTTTTATTCTTCACTAACTTCTTAACCTTTTCGCTCACTTCCATCAACAAGTGTTTAATTGTCATCATCGGATGAGAAACTATGATTCTCCTCCCTGAAAATGCCATAACTTTTCTGATTTCAGCCCTGTGTTCCTTCGAGTAACAGTGAATTTCACAGCTGCTGCAAAATCCTTTTTCTTCACCTTTAGGACATCTCTCCACCCTTTCAAAAGGCGTAGTCTACCAGTTCTTTGCAATGAGGACAGAGTCCATTTTCATCTTTTTCCTGACCCTTGTTTCCATGATTTTTTTATCACAGTAAATTTTTATCATCAGTTCAACGATATCTTTTTCCTTATATTTCTTTTTCATACTCTCCAACGCCGAACTGCTCACTCTCTTTCTTGCGCTTATCGCTTCTCATGAGTTTTTCTTCTTCCGTAATAGTTTCAATACCTACAATGAAATATACGTATTTAACCACTATGAGCACCGCTATAAAAATTCTGACATGCAAGTTTTTCGTCAAAACTATAACCGCCAAAAGCATTGCCGTGACCGGAATCAGTATGCACAATTTGGTTTTTAATGTCATGGACCTGTCTTTCTCAAAAATCTTCCAGATGTCTTTTATATAACTTTGTCGATAGAAACCACATTCTGAATCTATCCGATCCTTTTGTAAATGCAAATGATGCGACTAAAAGAAACGGTGTTGTAGGCAATACCGGCAATACAACTCCGACTGCACCGATGCCGACACATAAAAGTCCCAATCCTATCCAAAAATATCTTTTTCGTTTTATTCATATTCGTTCTCTTGCTTTCATATATTTACACTTATCAATATAGGTTAGTATTTTCTAACTGTATTTTTAATTTACCATTTTTTTACTGAGTTTGTCAAAGAAAAAAATCTCCCTCAGCTATTTTTTTACTGAGGAAGATCTGTCTGCTTTATAATACTTTTTCCAAAAATTCTCTGACCCTTTCTTCTTTCGGATTATCGAAGATATTCTCCGGACTGCCTTCTTCTATGAGATATCCTTCATCCATGAAAATCACCCTATCTGCCACTTCTCTTGCAAATCCCATTTCATGAGTAACTATTATCATAGTCATGCCTTTTTTTGCCAAATCTCTCATAACTTCCAACACATCTCCTACCATTTCCGGATCCAGTGCGGAAGTCGGTTCATCAAACAACATCGCTTCCGGATTCATCGCCAACGCTCTGGCTATTGCCACACGCTGTTTCTGTCCTCCCGACAGTGAACTCGGATACGCATCTTTTTTATCTTCCAACCCGACTCTTTTCAACAGTTCCAGTCCCGTTTTTTCGCTCTCTTCCGCTGTTTTACCCAGCACGTTAACAGGTGCTAAAATTATGTTTTCCATAACGGTTTTATGAGGGAATAAATTGAAATTTTGAAATACCATTCCCAATTTTTGTCTGACCTTATTTATATCGATTTTTTCGGCGTTTATCTGTTCTCCGTCTAAATATATTTCTCCGGATGTAGGTTCTTCCAATAGGTTCAGACATCTTAAAAACGTGCTTTTCCCTGAACCTGACGGACCTATCACACAGACCACTTCTCCCTGCTTTATATGTTCATCTATGCCTTTTAAAACTTGATTCTCACCGAAGTTTTTTTTCAAATTCTTAACTACTAACATCTTGCGACATCTTCCTTTCCAATACACCCATAATCTTTGACAACGGTATGGTCAGCATCATGTATACTACTGCCGTTCCCAAATACGCCTGCCACGGTAAAAATTTCGCGGACGCCCAGAGCATACTCGCCCTCGTTATATCTGTAATCGATATAGCTGAAAGCACTGCCGTTTCTTTGATGAGCGTTATGAACTCATTTCCCAATGCCGGAATGACTATTTTAAATGCTTGAGGGATAACGACCAGCCTCATAGTCTGGGCATGGCTCATTCCAAGAGATCTGGCAGCTTCCGTCTGTCCTTTATCCACAGCCTGTATACCGCTTCTGATAATTTCCGCTACGTATGCCGACGAATTTATTCCGCAGACGATCATGCCTGCTACCAGTGCGTTCCACGTGAAATCTATCCCGTAGTTTTTCAACAACATAGGTACGCCGAAATAAACCAAAAGGGCCTGTACCAGCAGAGGTGTTCCCCTCAACATCTCGATATAAACCGTTGAAATTCCTCTCAGCACCTTCTTTTTTGACATTCTCATAAGTGCGATTAAAAGTCCAAGGGCAACTCCTATAACAACCGCTACGGCTGTTATTGATAACGTCGCTCCAACACCTCTGAGTGCAACTCTAATTCCTTCCAAGTAACTCATTTTTTCTCTTGAGGGACAATCCTCATCCTTTCTAAGACATCTCTTCTATATATGCCTATATATCCATCTATAACCTGTTTACAGCGTGCATAAAGCTGTATCAAATACTTCTTATGTTATCGTCAAAATATCACAAAGAAGCATTTTAAAATTAAACGCCACTATGCCAAGGATGCAGCAAAGTATCCTCGGCATTGAATAGTTTCACCGTGCAAGCACTAGTTTAAGTTCCATTTTTCAACAGCTTGTCAAATTCTCCGCTTTTCTTTAAATTAGCTAAGCCTTTATTTATCTTATCCAAAAGTTCTTTATTTCCCTTCTGGACTCCTATCCCCAAGTTTTCCTTGTTCAAAGGATTACCTACAATTTTTATCTTCCCTTTTTGCTTATTCATGTATTCTTTGGTTACAGGTTTATCGTTTATGAGCGCTGAGACGGAACCGTTTTGTAAATCCTGAACCGCATCATTCACTTTGTTGTATATCTTCGCCTCTTTGATTTTTCCTTCCTTCTGCATCTTCTGAATTAACTCGGCACTGCTCGTTCCAATTTGAGCTGCAACTTTAGAATTCTTATCCAAATCATCTATGCTCTTAATCTTATTGTCATTTGCATTGACTGCAACTACCAAACCTGATTCATAATAAGTGTCCGAAAAATCCACTTCTTTCTTCCTGTCGTCACTCGCCCACATACCCGATGCGACTATATCAATATTACCGGATTTCAAGCCTGTGATCAGACCGTCAAACTCCAGGCTTTTAAATTCAACTTTAAACCCCTGGTCCTTTGCTATAGCCTTCATGAGGTCCACATCAAAACCGTCTAAATCTCCTTTTTCGTTTGTTGTATCAAAAGGAGGGAACGTAGGCTCCATACCTACTTTATAAACCTTGTCACCGCTCCCCTTGCTGCCGCATGCCGTAAATGCCATACATATCGCCACTGCACAAATCACCGCTGAAAATTTTTTCAAATGTTTCTTAAAACTCATCTTCATAATCTCCTCTCAACCTTTCTGTAAATCTCATCTCTGTTTCGATATGTATATACTACTACTTTCAAAAATCACATTTCAAGTATTTTTTTGTATTTTTTTATATTTTTTTGTTTAATTATTCTATATTCATTCTATAATCTTGATTTTATCACTATTTATGTGTATATTTATTCATAAAAATATATTTTTCATTTTTCCCTCAGCTGTTTTTTTGTCTCATGCTCTGCATCAGTTCCTGTGACAAGCAATCAAAAACTGTCCGATTATTCATATCAGCTTTTTCTATGTTATCTTTCCATATTATGAAAAACCGGAATGTCTTTTCACTTTTTTTCGAAAAAAACACTCTGGTTTAAAAATATCATTTTCATATTTCTTTCAATATCATTCACATTTTGTTCTCATCATTCATTCTTCACTCACATTTCTGCAGTCGCTATCGTGCAAGATCTCAAGTTGTTGTTTCGTTTGAAATCTCAGATGTTCACATAGACTTCGTTTGAAACTTCAGATGTTCATATATGCTCCGTATTTTCATCTGCTGATTTTCTCCTCATGAAAAGCATCGTAAATGGCTTTTACAGCTCTTTCGAAGTCTTTGTTTTCAACCCCTGTTATAATATTTATCTCACTGGATCCCTGGTCGATCATTCTGATGTTTATCTTAGCTTCCGCCAAAGCTGTAAATAGCTTCGCAGACACACCTAACCTGGACGACATACCGCTTCCGACTGTCGCCACCAATGCGATGTTATCCACTACCTCCACTCTATCCACTTTCAGCTCATTTTCAACTCTTTCGACCAACTCATCAATTCTGCCGTCTATGCTGGATGTCTGCATGACAATAGATAGAGTATCTATACCGCTCGGCATGTGTTCCAGAGGAATGTCCATATCTTCCAAGATACCTGCCATTCTCCTTATGAAACCTCGCTCCTGTGAAAGCCTGTTTAAATATAGCCAGTACTGTAAAATCCTTATTGCCTGCAATTCCTGTCACCACCCTGCTTTGACATTTGCTCAAATCATCGCTGATTATGGTCCCCTTGTCGTCAGGCAAGTTTGTATTTCTGATATTTATCGGAATATTTCCTACTTTCGCCGGATATATGGCATCTTCATGCAATACCGAAGCTCCCATGTAGGCAAGTTCTCTAAGCTCGCTGTACGAAATGAATTCAATCGGCTCGGGATTATCAATTATCCTCGGATCTGCCATCAGAAATCCCGAAACATCAGTCCAGTTTTCGTATACTTCCGCATTTACCGCTCTTGCCACCAAGGCTCCCGTAATATCCGAACCGCCTCTTGAAAACGTTTTTATGCTACCGTCAGGCTTCGCTCCGTAAAATCCAGGTATCAACGCTTTATCGATGTTTTTCAACCGTTCTTTCAATGCTTCATTGGTTTCTTCCAGAAGGAACTTCCCTCTGTTATCGAATTTTACAACCTGTGCAGCATCGACAAATTCCATACCTAAAAACTCGGCAATCAGCTTTCCGTTGAGATACTCTCCCCTGCTTGCGAGATAATCATGAGTAGTCCCCTTGTTTATACTCTCCTTTATTATCTCAAATTCCCGATCAATATCTCCACCGACTTTCAGATTCATTGCAAGAGCCTTGAATCTGTCCCAAATTACCTGGAACAGATGATCGAAAGGCAGGTTATGCTCCTTATGCATCATGCATGAGTACAATAAGTCTGTAACCTTGCTGTCGTTATCAAATCTCTTGCCCGGCGCTGACACTATTATATATCTTCTGGTTTCATCCGCATCTACGATATTTTTTATCTTGTTTATCTGTATAGCATCGGCAACTGAAGAACCGCCGAATTTTGCTACTTTTATTCCCATCTAAAACTCCTTCTTAAGCACATCCACCTTGTCCAGACGTTCCCATGGGATATCTACATCTTCTCTTCCCATATGTCCGTAGGCGGCAATCTGTCTGTAAATCGGTCTCAATAGATCCAAATCTCTTATTATCGCTGCCGGTCTAAGATCGAAATGCTTTTCTATTATCTTTGATATCTCCTCGTCGCTCAATTTGCCTGTGCCGAAAGTGTCAACCATTATCGACACCGGTTTTGAAATGCCTATGGCATATGCAAGTTGAATTTCACATTTATCAGCCAATCCTGATGCGACTATGTTCTTAGCTACATATCTCGCCGCATATGCTGCTGAGCGGTCGACTTTTGTAGGATCCTTTCCGGAGAATGCACCTCCTCCGTGTCTTGAATATCCGCCGTAGGTATCGACTATAATTTTTCTTCCGGTCAGACCCGAATCTCCGTGCGGTCCCCCGATCACAAACCTACCTGTCGGATTTACAAAAATTTTCGTTTTCTCATCCATCAACTCTGCCGGAACCACCTCATCTATGACATGCTTTATCAAATCTGCTTTAATCTGCTCATTGGTCGCATCTTCATCGTGCTGAGTGGATATTAAAATCGTATCAATTCTCTTAGGTTTATCGTCCTCGTATTCCACAGTCACCTGAGTCTTGCCATCAGGTCTGAGATATTTTATGGTCCCGTTTTTTCTGACTTCTGTGAGTTTTTTCGCAAGTTTATGTGCAAGGGATATAGGAAGAGGCATATACTCTGCCGTCTCATTACAAGCGAATCCGAACATCATTCCCTGATCGCCTGCACCTATAGCATCTAAATCATCCTCCGCATTTTCTCTATCCACTCCTATGGAAATATCGTGAGATTGCTCGTCTATAGCGGTTAAAAATTGCACAGGTGTTTCCATCGTATCCAATTTCGCTTTTCGTATATCCGATTTCCTTTATAACTTCTCTGGCAATTTTCTGTATGTCGATGTAACAGTCCGTTGTAATTTCACCCATAACCATGGCATATCCCGTATTTACCGTGGTTTCAGCTGCAACTCTGCCCTTTGGGTCCTGAGCTATAATCGCATCCAATATAGCATCTGAAATCTGATCGCAGATTTTATCAGGATGCCCTTCGGTAACCGATTCTGATGTAAATAGTCTTCTCATTTTTTTCCCTCCTATTTTTAATATTTTTATATTTTTAATCTATAAGTTCATATTTATAAAAAGCCTCTCCTTGACCGGAGAGGCTGGCTTATCAAGTTTTACCTCATCTTTCAAGAACTATCTTGTAGGATTTAGCACCGTCGCACATGCAGGTTGCCGGGTTTCGCAGGGCCTATTCCCTCCACCGCTCACAATAAAGGATTTCATTTTTATTAAAATGAATTATATCAACTTATAAATTTGTTGTCAACATTTTGTTTCCATATTTCGATTGATTTAAACCTCTCATTTTAAATTATATATATCTTTATATTCCATTATGTATTTTTAGCCATACTTACAGAATACGGGTATGTATAATACTAAATTATTTCCACATTGTTTAAACTTGTTGTGAATCGAATGTAAATCGTTGAAAATTACTGTTTTCTCAATTGTATTTTCCCCGGGTTTATTGTATAATCTTTCCTATAAACCATTTAGAAAGGAGATGGATATCGAGTTAGACTCTCGTTTAATCCAAAACTATTATGAAAAAAATAAACATAGGATTGCTCGGCTTTGGCAATGTCGGTTCCGGTACTTATGAGACTCTTTACATGAATAAAGAGCATATTGAAAAGAAATCCGACATCGATATTTCCGTTTCAAAAATTTTAGTGAGAAATTTAGAGAAATACAAGACTTCAAAAGTTCCCTTCGAGCTGTTCACAGACAATCCCGATGACATTCTGGAAGACGAAAATATAGATATTGTGGTGGAAGTGCTGGGCGGCGTAGAACCTGCAACATCATACATGATCAAAGCTTTAGAAAACGGCAAACACGTGGTCACCGCCAATAAAGCTGCTGTTGCATCGAATTTTAATTTACTGCAAGACGCTGCTGTTGCAAACGACGTCGTATTAAAAATGGAAGGTTGTGTAGCCGGAGGAATTCCGATTTTAAATGCGCTGACCACCGTTTTGAAAGCAAATCAGTTCATTGAAATTTTGGGTATTTTAAATGGTACTACCAATTACATATTAACCCAGATGACGGATTTCGGACTTTCATACGACGATGTCCTGAAAACAGCACAGGAAAAAGGCTTCGCCGAAGCCGATCCCACGGCAGATGTAGAAGGCATCGATGCAGCCAACAAACTATCAATTCTAATGGCATTGGCATTTGACGAATATATCCATCCAAAAGATATTCCTACAACAGGCATAACAAAGGTTTCCGCAGAAGATATAGAGCGGGCAAAAGCTGACAACAAGAAGATTAAGCTCATAGCTTCAGCCGTAAAAAACGGAGACGGCGTTGAATTTTCAGTGAAGCCTGTGGCTTTAGACAGTTCCCATCCTCTCGCCGGTGTTTCCAATGAATTTAATGCGATTTTCGTAAGGAAATGCTGTTGATGAATTGATGTTCTACGGTAAGGGTGCCGGTTCTCTGCCTACGGGAAGTGCTGTCGCCGGAGATGTTCTGAACATAGCGGAAATTATGACCATTCGCTGAAAATAGTCAATGACAGTTTTTATTCAATAATATTTTATTCATATTTGACCTATGCGTGTTAAGGAGGATGTATATGAGCCTTTATAGAGATTGGCAAAGTTTAATTGAAAATCAAACAGATGCGACATTGAAGAGTTTCTGGGAAGAATACAGCGGTGCTGAAACTAAAATTTATTCAGATATTCTCGCTGAGAAGACCTCTCTTTTGACCGGTACCGTTGCAAATTTATCCGAAAAATATCAAGTTCGTGAAGTTATATTCATGGGGTTTTTAGACGGTATAAACACCAGTCTTGAGACCGAATTGAACTTGGAAGATATTTCTTCAGATACGGAGTTGACTCTCAAAATAAAATTCGAAGAGCTTTTCAAGAATATGCTCAAGGCAGGTGCCGATTATTTGTATTCGTTGAAAGAATGGGACGATATATTTGACGATGACAGAAAAAGAATTAACAACTGAATATAGGCGTTCGAGAACCGTAAAAAGAACCCAAAACGGTAGAAACTCCCCTTGTCCGTGTGGCAGCGGTAAGAAGTATAAAAAGTGTTGTGGCAGATAGATCTCAATATATTTAATATGTATAATATTGCTCTTAATGATTTAGAAAGAAGGGAATTTAATGAATCTAAAAATATTTAAAATACTGGGATGGATAGCAACATTTACCGCCATGCTTATGTATGTATCGTATTTCCCTCAGATTATAAACAATATACACGGACACAAGAGCAGTTTTTTTACAGCCTACAGTTGCTGCAATAAATTGCATTTTATGGGTAAGCTACGGTTTTTCAAAAAGAAAAAGACTGGCCGATTGTGGTGGCAAATCTTCCCGGTGTAGTTTTCGGTGCTATAGCTGCGGTTACAGCTCTATAACCGATGATTTTCAAATTTAATTTCTAAAAAAATATCGTAAAAGCAATATACGCCTTTCAGCTTTATAAATTGTACTAGAATTTCATCTTTACGTTGTTGCATTACAAAAAGAATTTAAAATGCCGACTCAAGCATCATGGATTTTCCTTTCAGTGCGAGTCGGCATCTTTTATAATTTCACCTTTTATTCATCTTATCAAATTTAGACAATCGATTCTCTATCAATCATCAATCACAGGGATTTCTGTCGTATCCACTCTATCCAAATTGTGCATATACTTGTTTGTCTCCTTGACTATAACCTTGGATAACAACAGAACCGCAATTAAATTCGGAATTGCCATCAAGGCATTCAAAATATCCGTAACTTCCCATATGGTATTCAGCGTTACAATCGGTGCGATGATAGATATCAGTACGTACACAATTCTATAAGGAATTATGCTCTTCTTGCCGGCAAAGTACTCTATGCATCGTTCTCCGTAGTATGCCCATCCTAAAATTGTCGAATAGGCAAAAGTTATTATACCAAGAGTGAGAACAATCGGTCCAAAATATGGAATCTGGGCAAAGGCAAGAGATGTCAAAACTCCTCCGTTTTCAATATTGTTCACACTGATGTCCGGATTTTTCATAATGCTTGAAACCAAAACGATTCCTGTCAATGCACAAACGCATACCGTATCCCAAAATGTTCCAGTAGCTGAAATCAAAGACTGTCTTACAGGATTTTTCGTCTGCGCCGCAGCAGCTGCGATGGGAGCTGCACCTAAACCTGATTCGTTGGAGAACAAACCTCTCGCCACACCGTATTGAATGGCGTATCTGATTCCACCACCGACCAAACCTCCGGCAACTGCGCCTTTTGTAAATGCCAATCTGCAAATTACCTTTATTGCCGGAATTATGTAATCATAGTTGTATACCAACACAACTATACATCCTATGACATAGAATAACGCCATTACAGGCACCAGCTTTTCGCACACCGATGCTATGGATTTTATCCCTCCGAAAATTACGACTGCAGTTAGCAATCCTATACCAAGACCGGTAACCCACATAGGCACGTGAAAATTCTTTTCTATTACCACTGCGATCGCATTGGCTTGAGTTGCACTCCCGATTCCGAAGGAAGCCAATCCTGATAAAACAGCAAATACAACACCCAGCCATTTCATATTCAAGCCTCTCTCCAAGGCATACATGGCTCCGCCTTGCATTCTGCCATCTCTAGTCTTAACTCTGTATTTAATTGCAATTAGCGATTCCGCATACTTAGTCGCAATGCCGAAAACTCCTGTCAGCCAGCACCACAACACTGCACCCGGACCTCCCAAAGCAATTGCCGTTCCGACACCTACGATATTTCCCGTTCCTATGGTTGCCGCCAGCGATGTTGCAAAAGCCGCAAAAGCGGAAACATCTCCTTCTGCATCCTTGTCCTTTGTAACGGATAATTTTATCCCCTTTGTCAACGTGGGAATCTGGATAAACTTCAGTCTGACAGTAAAGTATAGATGTGTTCCCAAGAGCAGCACGATCATGCCCCATCCCCACACATATCCATCCACTGTATGGATGAATTGGCTTATTTTATCCAACATTTTTGAACCTCCTAAAATCTTTCAATAACATATCTATAATAAAAAAGCACCTGCGATTACTCGTAGATGCCTATGATTGCAATTATAGTCTTTTCAAAATATCGTTGCTTTATCCTTTAAATCCGGTGTGAATTTAATCTGTAAATCTTCGATCGTCTTACTCATCGGTAATTTTTGCTTTTTGAAACTATAAAGTTTTTGCACCTTCTTTTTGAGAGCCTCCGCTTTGATTTTTTTCTTTTTTCCCACTATGGTTTCATAAGATTTACCATTGTTGGCTTTCTCAAAAGTTGCCTTTGTATATCCGTATTTTTCCAAAGTATCATCTATGAATTTATCATATTCTGATGATGACACTTTTATACCCTCTTTCTCAGCGATTGAATACATTATCATATCCAATTTCACCTGAGTCTTCGCATACGCAGTCAACTCTTCCTTGAACTTCTTTTTCATCCATTCCAAAGTTCTTTTTTTACAAAATCCTTAAAAGACAAGTTCTCCTTATTCGCTTTGTCTTCATAGGTTTTCATAGTCTCATTCACAAAATTTCTCTAATTGTTTTTTTCAGGATATTTTTCCTTGTTATTTTTTTATCAAGCTTTTACGCTTGTTCCACTGACGACCTTTGACCATGCTTGTTGTCTTTGAGTTTCTTCGGCTGTGGCCTTCTTCTCCTTTTTCAAGTCTTTTTCTTTATAGCCTTTTTGTAATCAGCGATAGTCTTCTGTTTGCTGTTGTTCTTTACAAACTCCTCTGTCAATTTCGGAACTGTATATTCTTTCTTGCTGTTGATCTTTACCGCAAAGACCGCATTTTTACCAGCCAATTCCTTTTTGCCATAATTATCCGGGAATTTGACTTTAATGTTCTTAGTGCTTCCCACTGCTGCTCCAATCAATCCGGATTCAAATCCCTTGATGAAAGAATTAGACCCTATTACCAGGGTTCTACCTTTTTCCTCCCCACCGGAAAACTTGGTTCCGTCTATTGAGCCGACATAGTCTATATTTATACTATCTCCATCTTTCACCACGCCGGTTTTGACATCCTTTCCAACTTTCTTGGATTCCAGCTCTTTTTTTATAGCAGCATCAACATCGTCATCTGTAACTTCATTACTTTGTTTCTTCAACTCTATGCCCTTGTATTTCCCAAGTTTTATGTAGTCATCGAACTTTACTCCGCTATACGGACTTCCACAACTCACCATGGTAAACACCACTGCAAGACACAGGCTCGTCAACAAAATCAATTTACCTTTTTTTCATTATGTTCTCCTGCTTTATGTCTGTGATATTTTTCATACCGATTAACATTTTGTTCTCTGATAAAATCAATTTTATCAGATTTATCCATAAATTTCAAAATCAAATTGCATAAGTGACAATTTTTTTATTTATGGTGGCATGTATATCACCGAGTTTCATATTTCAATTGTATTCGCATTATCTTAACCCTTTTCTTGTCAGATTAATCCTATCCTGACTGTCGATTTCAGTTACTTTGACCGTAACTTCATCGCCGATATTCATCACATCCTCGACTTTTTTTCTATTCTCCTGTCGGACATCTTTGAAATATGCAACAATCCTTCTTTTTCCCGGAAGAATTTCGATAAACGCACCAAAGTTCATAATTCTGGTAACTTTACCCTTATATATTTCCCCAACTTCCACGTCTTTAATCAACAATTCAATTTCTTTCATTGCAGCATTTGCTGAATCCAAGTCCTGCGAAGCAATATATAGCATTCCTGAATCTTCAATATCGATTTTAACACCTGTCTTTTCGACGATGGAATTGATAGTTTTTCCGCCCGGTCCGATGATAATTCTGATCTTGTCAGGATCGATTTGCATCGATATAATTCTAGGTGCATAAGGTGAAAGTTCCGCTCTCGGTTCAGAAATTTCGGCAAGCATCTCTCTCATAATATGCATCCTGCCCTCTTTAGCCTGTGCCAAAGCATCTTGAAGCACCTTTTTTGAAAGCCCGTGAACCTTAATGTCCATCTGGATTGCCGTAACACCTTTCTCAGTTCCTGCAACTTTAAAATCCATATCACCCAGGAAATCCTCCATTCCCTGAATATCGGATAAAATAGCCATTGTTGAGCTGCCGTCCGCTTCCACTCTCTCAACCAGACCCATTGCGATACCTGCTACCGGAGCTTTGATTGGAACCCCTGCGTCCATAAGCGCCAGACAGCTTCCGCAAACCGATGCCTGAGATGTTGAACCGTTAGACGATAAAATTTCAGATACCACTCTGATGGCATAAGGGAACTCTTCAATGCTCGGAAGCACCGGAACAATCGCCCTTTCAGCCAGTGCACCATGACCGATTTCCCTTCTGCCCGGACTCCTCATAGGTCTTGTTTCACCTACTGAATACGGTGGGAAATTGTAATGATGCATGTACCTTTTCTCCGTGTCTTCAGTGATTCCGTCGATTCTCTGTCCTTCTGAAATCGTTCCCAAAGTAGCGACCGATAACGCCTGAGTTTGCCCTCTCTTGAATAATCCGCTACCATGAGTTCTAGGAAGCACGCCGGTATCCACCCAAATAGGTCTAATTTCTTCATACGCTCTGTTATCCGGTCTAATCTTGTCGTCTAAAATCAGACTTCTCACCTGTTCCTTGGTTATGGCATACAAAACATTTGCTATTTCCTTTTCCGATTCGGGATACTTTTCGGCAAAATGTTCCTGAGTTTCCACTTCTACAGCATCCATATTTTCCAGTCTCTCCATTTTTTCAGGAGTTTTCACCGCTTCTCTCATTTTGCCTTCTGCAAAGCTTCTGACGTCCGCTTCAATTTCTGCCGGTACTTTATAAAGTTCGACTTCTCTCTTTTCCTTGCCGACTTCCGCCACGACTTCTTCAATGAATGCTACTATCTCTTTAATCTCCTGATGGGCGAACATAATACCATCTAAAACGGTTTCCTCAGGAATTTCGTTTGCCCCTGCCTCTACCATCATAATCGCATCTTTTGTTCCGGACACTACCAAGTGCAAATCGCTTTTTTCCCTCTGTTCCAAGGTGGGATTTATGATGAATTCCCCGTCTATCATTCCGATCAACACTGAACCTGTGGGTCCGTCCCACGGAATATCTGAAATTGACAATGCCACGGAAGAGCCTATCATAGCGGCTATTTCCGACGGTGCATCCAAATCTTGTGACATAACTGTCGCTACAACCTGAACATCGTTAAAATATCCTTTCGGGAATAGCGGTCTGAGAGGTCTATCCATAAGCCTTGAGTTCAGAATGGCTTTTTCACTTGGCCTGCCTTCTCTCTTTATAAACCCGCCAGGAATTTTCCCTGCAGCATATAATTTTTCTTCATAATCGCAGCTGAGTGGAAAGAAATCAATATCCGGTCGAGGCTGTTTAGAAGCTACTGCAGTCACATTGACAACCGTATCTCCATATCTGACCATAACTTGTCCGTTTGCCATTTCGCAAACTTTTCCGATTTCCAGCTCCAGCAATTTTCCTCCTACAGCTGTTCTAAATACGTGATAATTTTCAAATTTCATTTTAACAACTACCTCCTGTTAAAATCCAATACCAACTTATACAAATAAAAGCGAGGGTTAACCCTCGCTCCAACTTTACTATTTTCTCAATCCTAAACGAGAAACAAGGCTTCTATATCTTTCGATGTCCTGTTCCTTTACGTAGTTTAGCAGATTTCTTCTCTTGCCGACCATCTTCAACAATCCTCTTCTTGAATGGTGGTCTTTCTTGTGAACTTTCAAATGCTCGTTCAGATCGTTAATCTTGCAAGTCAAAATCGCAACTTGCACCTCCGGAGAACCTGTATCTCCCTCTTTTAAAGCGAATTCTCTAATAACTTCCAATTTTTTTTCTTTAGTGATCATTTTATTTATCCTTTCTTCATGGTACACCTGGCTCCGAGATTGAGGTCGGATTTCCACAATCTAAGATGCCGGTAAATTTAATAACTGGCTAATTATATCACTTAAATCCATATTTTTCAAGTATTTTATGGGGATTTATCACTACAACTCTAGGATTGTCAAACATTTGTGATAAAAAAACCGTCCGCTCAAGTCTCTATTCTATATTCTCATAATATGATGCAATGGTTTCATTTTTGACTCATAAAGTTTAATGATTCTTACTGCTATATGACTTATCTTGCTTCGCCTTATTGCATATCGTCTGAATGCCTTATCCATTTCTTTCTCATCACAAAATCCTCACTCTGAATAAGATGATTCAACATTCATTTTAGTTTACTTTTTCCTTCCGTTTAATTATAATATCTCTATGAGTGAGATTAACAATATGAAACAAACAAACAGAAATAACTTAAAAATTATACGAGGCGGTCAGTTTGACAAGGACGAAGCCCCCAAGGAATTTGTTGAGGCCTATGCGACACAGAGCAGGTTGATGGGTGCTTCTTGGGTTTATGTGCGTTGGAATGTTTTGAATTCTCCCGATGCCGGCAGTCTAGTGCAATTTTTCTACATAGATTATGACCAGTACGGCATTGAAGACTTTCACAATTTTTGGGATCCCCGAAGAGAAGTCGTAAAAAATATGGAACATACCACTGTTGATTGCATGGGTTCCGACAGAATATATCTGGATGAAATGCAATTTCTGAAACTAATCTATTCCTATCATCACATAACTCTGTTGAGAGGCTATACTCTCGCTGAAAATCACAGCTCATATGAATTCATCTTAGACGAATATGAAAAGCCAACCTTGAGGGCTAAACACGACGTACAGCAAAATTTCTCAACAAAAGATGAAGTAAATCCGAAAAAAAAATTGAACGTTTTTGAAACTTACGGAGAAGAAATATTCAGAAGAATTTCTTTGGAAGTGGAGTTGTTGCTGTGTGCACCTATAAGAACGGTCAACAGCCTTTTAACCTATATGCTGATGCGTTTTATTTCTAAAGACACCTTGATTGCGGAGCAGTATATTAAATTTTCTGAAGTTGATAATCTTGATATTTTCCCCGACTTAACCATAGGTACGTTGTATAGAAATGAAATTTCAGAACTTACAGAACTTAAAAATTCTAAAACTTCATCCGAAGACAATTCGGATATTCGCCGGTTTTCATGCAGATCACTGTTATTGTGCAAAAATACTTACTACATATCCAATATGCATTTTAAGCTGGACGGATTGACGATATTAGATGTTCAACCGGTCGACCTAATCCGAATATCCTCGTGTGAAGCAGCTCTCATACTATCCGGTACGGAATTTACCAGCATATACAAATTTAACAGCGATCATTTGCCGCTTCCCTGGTTATCCAATGAATTTCCGCTAGCCAATTTTGAAAATTCCGCCATCAACGGATTCATGTATATGATTTTTTTAAACCTGACAACAGTCACGTTGATAGAGATATTTTCCTATTAAATGAAGATATGTATGGCAGCATGTTCATCTCTTACGAAAATCAAATTATCCTTTCATCGAGACATCCTGACTTTTTGAATATGCTCAGAAATAATCTCGAAGGTGTGTTCAACCGTATGGGTCTGACACCTTATCTGTCCCACGTACAGAGTTTTAAGCTGTTCAGTAACGACGGTTCTATTTATGATTTTTATCGATAGCGACTTTACAAATTTTTATCGAATTTTTTTAGATTTGAGTGATGATAATAAGCAATAATTATACATATTTTTTTCACTTTTATATTATGTAAACTATTGTTCTGTGTTTGAAAAATCTTTTTCCATAATCTAAAAACTTAAAAAAATAAACAGCTTCACAGATTTTCCACAGGAAATTAAAAATTGTATACAAACTATTCACATTGATCCTGTGGAAAACTTTCTTTTTATAATATATTGTAATTTCAATATTATTTAGATATTATTATAATTTGTCAACAACGTTATACACAACCTTGTTCGATTTTATTTTTTTCATGAAGAATAATGGATTTAAAATGAGAGATTTTATTTTTCTTTTGAGTTAGAGTTGTGTTTTTCCCTGTTTTTGTGGAAATTTCAGATAATGACAATCGGAGTTTGAATAATGAGTACAATAAAATTATTTCAAAAATGTATATTTAATCACATTTCTCGGAACGGTAATTAAAATTGACAAAAATTTTGTCGCTTTGGATCAAACGGCATTTTTTCCCTACCGGCGGTGGTCAAAGCTGTGATACGGGCAGAATGGAAAAACCTGCCGGTCACCGATGTTTTTCGAAAATGATGATCACATATGGCACGAAGTTCCCAATCATAATTTTTGTGGTGGGTGATAAAGTGACAGGCGAAATTGACTGGGAGCGACGCTTCGACAACATGCAAAGACATTGTGGTGAACACATAATGTCAGGAATCTGGCATAAACTCTACAAAGGGATAAACAGAGGATTTCATATGGGCGATAATTATATGACTGTGGATATTGATCTATCCTGTAGCGAACATAACCATATGACTCAAGACATGATAGATGAAGTTGAAATGGAAAGCAACATGATTATTTGGAAGGATTTACCGGTAATCTCCAGGCACTTTAACACCAGAGAAGAAACTGTCGGTTTACCTGTTCGAAAGCCTGTGGCAATTGAAAGAGATATAACCATAGTTTCCGTGGGCGATGTGGGAAATCCGTCAGACTGCGTCGCATGTTGCGGTACTCACCCTTCTCATTCAGGTCAGGTCGGGCTTTTAAAAATATTTAAATTTGAAAAAAACAAAGATATGTATAGAATATACTTTGATGCCGGAAAAAGAGCCTTCGCCAGGTATTCAAATCTCGAAACCATTATGGATGAGATTTGCCTTAAGTTCCACGGTGGATATAAGGATATAATTGATAAACTAGAGTCCTTTGAAACGGATTTTCTGAACTTAAAAGACAAACTGAATTCTCTTAGAAACTCCTTAATTGAGATTCATTCAGCCAATATTGAAAATGAGATTTTGAAAAATGACAGTTCCAACTATAAGCCTCCGGGATTTTTAAAGTATCAATCTCCTATTTACTCTATGTCTTTTGACGACTTTTCAGCGGACGATCTGCTTCTCTTCAACAGACTTCCGAAGAAATTTATTGATGTTACCTTTATTTTCATCAGCCGTCCCGATAAAACTGTACTGATTTTATCCTCAGGTCAAGGCTCGTGCCACTGCGGAAACTTCGTAAACGCCATGCGCGACACATTCACATTTAAAGGCGGTGGGGGCAATACTTCCGCAAGAATGAAATTCATCAGTATTGAAGATTTATGCGAATTTATGGACAGTCTCACACCCCAAATTAGATTTTAAAAGTTCTTTCAAAACGATTCTTTGAAAGAACTTTTTTTATGTCAGTCTATCGCATGAATTTCAATGTTATTTACAACTCGGCAATAAAAAAACATAAATATTTAATATTCCTAATTGCTTTTTGGTTAAATTATGGTATTATATAAGCATGTAGTTAGTTAATCGTAACTAATAAGGTGTATTAAGCCGACATAAGTCGGAGAAAGAGAGGTGAAACATATGATTTCATTAAAAAATTATTCTAAGAGAGCGATGATGGTTCTTCTAGCACTTGTGATGGTCCTTGCGACAGCGACGCTTTCTTTCGCAGCTGAAAAAAACGGTAAAAGCTGCCCAGGCAAAATCAGGTGAGACAACCCTGAAAAAAATGCAAAGTTTGTGAGAGCAAACGGCAAGGACTACTCTTTGGGTATGGGAACAGGAGTTATCGAATCTGCGAAGATGGACGGAACAAAGATTACCATACGGTTAAAATCTCACAAAGTCTTTCTTTTCACAGGAAAGATTACAGAAGCGTATTACACAGCAGGTTCCAATAATTTGGTAACAAACGATGATAGCGGATACTACATGACTCTCGATAAGAGCAAGTTGACCACCTTTGCAAATGGTAAAAAAAGGTATAAAATTGGAGATAATGAGATTTTTCATTTTTCGCCTTTTAAGCCTCCAATGCCAAACCCTGTGAAGAACGTATATTTTGTTTGGGACGAATTTAAGAAGTAATTGTGAATGAAAAGAATTTAACACTATGAAAAAGCGGAGTAAAGCGTGAAGTCTGCTTTACTCCCTTTTTATATTTACGCTAAAATTCAAATAAACTTGAGAGGAGAGGTTATGAACACGATGCATAGTAAGATGAAAAATATACATCTTAAAAAAATTCTATCTTTTGCCGTCGTCTTTGCTATGGTGCTCAGCATGCTGGGAATAAAGAACACTGAGCATTCCTATGCTCAAAGTACAGTTCAGATAAAGGACGCGAAAACCGGAATAATATATGAAAGCGATTCAGGAAATATTACAGGAAAAGAAATCCTAGAGGTAACAGATGTAAACCCTACGTATATAAACAGTTTACCAAGCTATAAATTGACAGACGATCAGCTAAACAATCCTACCGATGAGGATATGAAAAAGATTTTAGCAAATGGGAGAAAACAAATTTCTGAAGATGTTTATAATGATTTCGCCAAAACAGCTAATAATGGCAAATTTAAAGTATTTATGGTACATATGAAGCGGGACGGCAAATATTTTATACCGAAAGGTGAAGGAAAATTGCTGATTCCCATACCGGTAAACTGGGATACGAGCAAGTTCCATGCTACAATTAGGGGTCTTCAAATGGGTATAAGCTATCCCGATTCTATCATGAAAATTGTCAACAGAGGAGGTCAAAAGTATTTTGAAATCACAGATCCGGGAGCAAAAGACACTAAATTCAGCTGTTTAAATAAAGAGTTTCACAACAACATTGGCATGGGTGAAGTTAAACGCAAAGTCGATGTATCCAAGCTTACTGAGGGTGTATACGAAGTCGAGCCCGACTTTATAAAAGCTAACACAGAAAATACAGGTTCAATGGCAGGTGGAACTCTTCAGCCGAAAGGATATCTGGTAGTTAAAAAAGACGGCAGTAAAGAAGTGTATTTAAACTTTAAGTCAATGAAGGTAAGTGAGATAGAAGCTCATATGGCTACTCTCTGGAACAAGACCGATGCCGATGTTACCCATTTTGATTTTGTTACGGACAAAAATGGTGCTTTGGTGAGCAATGCAGGATTTGAACCTAATACTGAATTTGCATGTCTCAAATCAGCTAAGATAAAGCTGTCTGAGGATACATACGATAAAGAGGAGTTTAAATACCACTTTAAAGTGATTCCTCCCGCTATGGGAGCCGGTCTACCATTTAAAGAAGTATACAATGATCCTATAGATGCGGATTTGGTATTCTATAACGCAAAGAAATTGGATAACTTTGATATAAATAAAATTCCTACTCATCAAAAGTCCGTACTCAGAAGATCTATAGATAAGGCAAAGAGATTGGATTCATCCCACTACAGCAAAGAAACATACGATAAGCTGTCATCTGCCTTAGCTGATGGCGAAAAATACTATGACCAATTGGACGGTAATGATGCGGGAGCGAATCAGGAGATTTCATCAGCTATAGCAAGAAAAATCCGAAGCCATAGAAGCTGCTATTAAAGGTCTTAAACCTGGTGAAGCTAAGACTCCTGAAGAGTTAAATCCTAAGAAACCGGAAAAAAACAACCGGGTTCAAAAAACATACAGAATGCGAAGAAGATAAATAAATCTCAGAATAAAAATTCATCAAAATCGCCTAAAGACAAGAAACAGCAGCCTAAAACAGGTGATAACATGGACTTAGCTCTATATCTTGGATTGGCACTTGTGTCCGCAAGCACAGTGCTTGTTGTAAGAAACAGAAAAAAATAGAGAAAACAATAGTAAATAAATATTATATGAGATATTGACAGGTTAATTGTTAATATCTGCAATGCCCCTACTGACAGTTACGTTGGTGGGGGCATTTTTTTAGTTTTAGTTTTCTGAATATGCAATCCTTACTTATAAAAAAACAAAAATATTTAATATTTCTAATTGCTTTTTTTGTTAAATTATGATATTATATAAGTATATAGTTAGTTAATCATAACTAACAAAGTGTATTAAGCCGACATAAGTCGGAGAAAGTGAGGTGAAACATATGATTTCATTAAAAAAAGTTATTCTAAGAGAGCAATGATGGTTCTTCTAGCACTTGTGATGGTCCTTGCGACAGCGACGCTTTCTTTCGCAGCTGAAAGAAACGGGAAAACTACACAGGCAAAATCCGGTGAAGTAACCCTAAAAAATGCGAAGTTTGTGAGAGAAAACGGAAAAGACTACTCTTTGGGTATGGGAACAGGAGTTATAGCATCTGCAAAGATGGATGGAACAAAGATTACCATACATTTAAAATCTCACAAAGTCTTCCTTTTCAGAGGAAAGATCGCAGAGGCGTATTACACAGCAGGTTCCGACAATTTGGTAACAGACAACGGTAGTGAATACTACATGACCCTCGATAAGAGCAAGGTTGTTGAGTTTGCAGACGGAAAAAAAGGTATAAAACTTGAATTGATGAAGTTTTCTTTTACGCCTTTTCCTCCTCCAGGAATGCCTAATCCTGTAAAAAAATGTATATTTTTGTTTGCGAGGGCTTATAGTAATTGAGAATCAGAAGAATTTGACACTATGAAAAGCGGAGTAAAGCATGAAATCTGCTTTACTCCCTTTTTTATATTTATGCTAAAATTCAAATAAACTTGAAAGGAGAGGTTATGAACACAATACAACGTAAAAGAAAAAAATATATTGTAAAAAAATTTTGTCTTTTGCCATCGTCTTTGCCATGGTGCTCAGCATACTGGGAATAAAGAACACTGAGCATTCCTATGCCCAAAATACAGTTCAAATAAAAGATGCAAAAACCGGAATAATATATGAAAGCGATTCAGGAAATATTACAGGAAATGAAACTCTCGAAGTAACAACCATAAATCCTAAGTACATAAACAGTTTGCCATATCATAAATTGACAGAAAAACAGATAGATAATCCCTCTGATGAGGATATGAAAAAAATGATAGAAAATGGCAAAAAGCAAATCTCCGAATATATTTACAATGAATTTACCCAGACAGCTAATGACGGTAAATTTAAAATCTTTATGGTGAATATGAAGCGAGACGGCAAATATTTTACTCCTAAACATAAAGGGAAATTGTTGATCCCTATACCAAAAAACTGGGATACAAGTAAATTTAACGCTAAAATTATGAGTCTTAAATTGTCCATATTTTATCCTGATAAGATCATGAAGATTGTCAACAGAGGCGACCAAAAGTATTTTGAAATTACAGATTTCGGAAGAGAAAAAATAGACTACTGTTTTTTAAATAAAGAGTTTCATGCTGATATAGGTATGGGAGAGGTTAAACAAAAAGTTGATACATCCAAACTCACTGAGGGCATATATGAAGTTGAGCCTGACTTTATAAAAGCAAATACAGAAAATACTCGCTCAATGGCGGGAGGAACCCTTGAACGTAAAGGGTATTTGGTTGTAAAAAAAGATGGCAACAAAGAGGTCTACTTGAACTTCAAATCAATGAAAGTGGGTGAACTGGAGGCATATATGGGCACTCTGTGGAACAAGACCGATGCCGATGTTACCCATTTTGATTTTGTGACGGACAAAAAAGGTGCTTTGATGAGCAATGCAGGATTTGAACCTAATACTGAATTTGCATGTCTCAAATCAGCTAAGATAAAGCTGTCTGAGGATACATACGACAAGGAAAGTTTTAAGTATCACTTTAAAGTGAATCCTCCTGCAATGTCTGCAGGATATCCATTTAAAGAGGTATACAACAGTCCTCTAGATGCGGATTTGGTATTCTATAACGCAAAGAAATTGGATAACTTTGATGTAAATAAGATTCCCACTCATCAAAAGTCCGTACTCAGAAGGTCTATAGATAAGGCAAAGAGATTGGATTCATCCCACTACAGCAAAGAAACATACGATAAGTTGGCATCTGCCCTAGCTGATGGCGAAAAATACTATGACCAATTGGACGGTAATGATGCGGGAACGGATCAGAAAATTTCATCAGCCATAGCAAAAAAATCCGAAGCCATAGAAGCTGCTATTAAAGGTCTTAAACCGGGTGAAGCTAAGACTCCTGAAGAGTTGAATCCTAAGACACCGGAAAAACAACCGAATTCAAAAAATATACAGAATGCGAAGAAGATGAATAAATCTCAGAATAAAAATTCATCAAAATCGCCTAAGGACAAGAAACAGCAGCCTAAAACAGGTGATAACATGGACTTAGCTCTATATCTTGGATTGGCACTTATGTCTGCAAGCACAGTGCTTGTTGTAAGAAACAGAAAAAATAGAGAAAACAATAGTAAATAAATATTATATGAGATATTGGCAGTTTAATTGTTGATATCTGCAATGCCCCTACTGACAGTTACGTTGGTGAGGGGCATTTTTAGTTTTCTAAATACGCAATCCTTACTTAATAAAAAAACATAAATATTTAATATTCCTCATTACTTTTTGGTTAAATTGTGGTACTATATAAATATGTAGTTAGTTAATTATAACTAACAAGGTATATTAAACCGATAAAAGTCGGAGAATGAGAGGTGTAAAATATGACTTATACAAAGAGTTATTCTAAGAAAGTGATGATGATTCTTCTAGCACTTGTGATGATCCTTGCGACAGCGACGCTTTCTTTCGCAGCTGAAAGAAACGATAAGGCTACCCAGGCAAAATCAGGTGAGATAAGCCTAACAAATGCAAAATTTGTGAGAGAAAACAGTAAGGACTATCCCATGGGTATGGGAACAATAGTTATTAAATCGGGAAAAATTAAACGGAACAAAGATTACACTGTCTCTAAAAATCTCATCAAGTATTTATGTTTACAGGTAAAATTAAGGCAGCGTATTACAGTTCAACTAGCACAGAAAATCTAGTAACAGATGATTCCAGCGGATACTACATGACTCTCGACAAGAGTAAGTTGACTACCTTTGCAAACGGAGGTATAAAATTAGAGCTAATGAGCTTTTTCTTTTTGCACCTTTTTCTGCCTCCGGGGATGCCAAATCCTGTGAAGAACGTATATTTTATTTGCGATGAATTTAATAAATAATTGTAAATGAAAAGAATTTGACACTATGAAAAAAGCGGAGTAAAGCGTGAAATCTGCTTTACTCCTTTTTATATTATGCTAAAATTCAAATAAACTTGAGAGGAGAGTTATGAACACGATACATCGTAAAGGAAAAACATATATTGTAAAAAGGTTTTATCTTTTGCAATCGTCTTTGCTATGGTGCTCAGCATGCTGGGAATAAAGAACACTGAGCATTCCTATGCTCAAAGTACAGTTCAAATAAAAGACGCTAAAACCGGAATAATATATGAAAGCGATTCAGGAAATATTACAGGAAAAGAAATTCTAGAGGTAACAGATGTAAACCCCTACGTATATAAACAATTTGCCAAAGCTATAAATTGACAGACGATCAGCTAAACAATCCATCTGCTGAGGATATGAAAAAGATTTTAGCAAATGGAAGAAAACAAAAATCTGAACTCCTTTACAACACTTTTGAGAAAAAGTCTAGTGATAGTAAATTTAAAGTATTTATGGTACATATGAAGCGAGACGGTAAATATTTTACACCGAAAGGTGAAGGTAAGCTGTTGATTCCTATCCCTGAAAACTGGAATCCAAGTAAGTTCCATGCTGAGATTATGGGACTTCAAATGGGTATAAGCTATCCCGATTCCACCATGAAAATTGTCAACAGAGGAGATCAAAAATATTTTGAAATCACAGATCCCGGAGAAAAAAGCACTGCGTTCAGCTGTTTAAATAAAGAATTTCACAACAACATAGGTATGGGCGAAATTAAACGTAAAGTCGATGTATCCAAGCTTACCGAGGGAGTATACGAAGTCGAACCTGACTTTATAAAAGCAAATACAGAAGATACTCGCTCAATGGCGGGAGGAACCCTTGAACGTAAAGGGTATCTGGTTGTAAAAAAAGATGGCAGCAAAGAGGTATATTTGAAATTTAAGTCCATTAGAGTAGGAGAAATAGATGCGCATATGGGCACTCTCTGGAACAAGACCGATGCTGATGTTACCCATTTTGATTTTGTGACGGACAAAAATGGTGCTTTGGTGAGCAATGCAGAGTTTGAACCCAATGCTGATTTGCATGTCTCAAATCAGCTAAGATAAAGCTGTCTGAGGATACATACGACAAGAAAAGTTTTAAGTATCACTTTAAAGTGAATCCGCCTGCAATGTCTGCAGGACAACCCTTTAAACAAGCATATGACACTCCTATAGATGCGGATTTGGTATTCTATAACGCAAAGGAACTGGATAACTTTGATATAAATAAGATTCCTACTCATCAAAAATCCATTCTTAGAAGGTCTATAGATAAGGCAAAGAGATTGGATTCATCCCACTACAGCAAAGAAACATACGGTAAGTTGGCATCTGCCTTAGCCGATGGGGAAAAGTACTATGACCAATTAGATGGTAAGGATGCGGGAACGGATCAGGAAATTTCATCATCCATAGCAAAAAAATCCGAAGCCATAGAAGCTGCCATTAAGGCTCTTAAACCAGGTGAAGCTAAGACTCCTGAAGAGTTAAATCCTAAGAAACCGGCACAACAACCGGATTCAAAAAACATGCAGAATACGAAGAAGATGAATAAATCTCAGAATAAAAATTCATCAAAATCGCCTAAGGACAAGAAACAGCAGCCTAAAACAGGTGATAACATGGACTTAGCTCTATATCTTGGATTAGCACTTCTGTCTGCAAGCACAGTGCTTGTTGTAAGAAACAGAAAAAAATAGAAAACAATAGTAAATAAATGTATTTTTATCTGCGATGTATTTAAAAATCTGCGTTGAATTTAAAAATAATGGTAGAGCAAGAATAATTTAACACTGTGAAAAAAAGCGGAGTAAAAGCATGAAATCTGCTTTATTCCGCTTTTTATATTCAAGTAGAAATTTAAATAAAACTTGTTGAAAGTAGAGGTTATTAACATGATATATAGTAAAATAAAGAGTATATCTTGTAAAAGATTTTATCTTTTGCAATAGTTTTTGCTATGGTTATGGGGATAATGGGTATAAAAAAATACTCAATATTCCTATGCTCAAAACTCTGTGCAAATAAAAGATGCAAAAACAGAGAATAATTTATGAAAGCGATTCAGGAGAGCTCACGGGAAGAGAAACTCTAGAAATAACGGATGTAAATCTCTCATATGTAAATAATTTGCCAACCCATAATTTGACAGATGAACAAATGGAGAATCCTACTGATGAAGACATGAAAAATTTATGACAATGCAAGAAAAATGTATTCCCAGACTATTTATAATGATTTTTCTAAGTCAGCTTTCAATGGTAGATATAAAACATTTATAGCAAGTATGAAACGTGATGGCGAAAATTTTTCTCCTAAAAATGGTGGTAAGCTATTAGTTCCTATACCAAAAGATTGGGACAAAAAAAATTTTAGTGCTTCCGTCTTTGCTTTTCAGAGAAGCACCCAGTATCCTGATAAAACTATGAGGATCGTAAACAGGGATGGTCAAGATTATCTTGAAATTACAGATACCAAAGAAGATATTCAGTCTTCTAAGTATAGCCTTCTAAACAAAGAAAAGATGTATGGCAATATAGGTCTGGGGGAAATTAAGAAAAAGCTCGATGTATCCAAGCTTACTGAAGGTATATATGAAGTTGAACCCGGTTTTTTAAAGGCTAACACTGAAAATATGTCATCAATGGCTGATGGAACTCTTCAACCTAAAGGATATTTAGTAGTAAACAAAGATGGCAGCAAAGAAGTGTATCTGAACTTTAAGCCTATTTATATGGCAGGAATGGAAGCACACATGGCTACTCTCTGGAATAAGACCGATGCAGATGTAACTCTTTTTGATTTTGTTACGGACAAAAAAGGTTCTTTGGTGAGCAATGCAGGATTTGAACCCAATACTGAATTTGCTTGCCTAAAGTCAGCTAAAATAAAGCTCTCTGAAGATACTTATGATAAAGCAGGCTTTCAATATCACTTTAAGGTAATACCACCTGCTATGGGAGCTGGACAACCTTTTAAAGAAATTTACAAAACCCCTATTGAGGCAGATTTAGCATTCTATAGCGCAAAAAAATTAGAAAACTTTGATGTAAGTAAAATTCCTACTCATCAAAAATCAGTACTCAGAAGGTCTATAGATAAGGCAAAGAGATTAGATTCATCCCACTACAGCAAAGAAACATACGATAAGCTGTCATCTGCCTTAGCTGATGGCGAAAAATACTATGACCAATTAGACGGTAAGGATGCGGGAACAGATCAGAAAATTTCATCATCCATAGCAAAAAAATCCGAAGCCATAGAAGCTGCCATTAAAGGTCTTAAACCGGGTGAAGCTAAAACTCCTGAAGAATTGAATCCTAAGAAACCTGAAAAACAACCGGATTCAAAAAATATACAGAATGCGAAGAAGATGAATAAATCTCAGAATAAAAATTCATCAAAATCGCCTAAGGACAAGAAACAGCAGCCTAAAACAGGCGATAACATGGACTTAGCTCTATATCTTGGATTGGCACTTCTGTCCACAAGCACAGTGCTGGTTGTAAGAAACAGGAAAAATAGAAAACAATAGTAAATAAATATTATATGAAGTATTGACAGGTTAATTGTTAATATCTGCAATGCCCCTACTGACAATTACATTGGTAGGGCATTGTTTTTTGTTATTAGCTTAACTACTTAAATAATCAAGGCATACGTAAAAGAGCCGTAGCAAAAACGCTACGGCTCAGTGTTAGTTTGGAATTTATTTAAAGTAAAATATCATCCATTTGCTTTATACCACGTCAATCGTAATTTAAGCCTTCTTTGAATTTTTTGATGTTAAACTTCAAAGTTTCATCCACATTCTCAATCTCCACAGTATCTCCATCTACAACCTCACCGCCGATTATCATCTTGGCAATTTCCGTTTCAATATATTTTTGCAAATATCTCTTTACGGGTCTTGCACCATATTGCGGTGAATAGCTTTCACGACCTATCAATTTTAACGCATCATCTGAAACTACCAGTTTAATATCTCTTTCTTCCAATCTCGACTCGATACTCTTTAAACTCAACTTGATAATTTCGATTATCTCATCTTCTGACAGCGGTGTGAATACTATAATTTCATCTATTCTGTTGATGAATTCCGGTCTAAAGTACGACTTCATATCATTTTCGACATCTTCCTTGACCTTTTCATCAATTTTACCACCATCGCTTACGGCGTCTATCAACTTATGGCTTCCGATATTAGAAGTCATAATCACAACGGTATTCTTAAAGTCTACAGTTCTGCCCTGATTATCCGTCAATCTGCCGTCGTCTAAAAGCTGTAACAAAATATTGAAAACGTCCGGATGTGCTTTCTCAATTTCATCGAACAATATTACGCTGTAAGGTTTTCTGCGAACAGCCTCGGTGAGCTGTCCACCCTCGTCGTATCCCACATATCCCGGAGGAGCTCCAACCAGTCTTGAGACGCTATGTTTTTCCATGTATTCCGACATATCTATCCTTATGATATTTCGCTCCGAGTCGAACAACGCCTCTGACAAAGCCTTAGCCAGCTCAGTCTTACCTACACCGGTAGGACCTAAGAATATAAATGAGCCGATAGGTCTGTTCTCTGCTTTCAAACCTGCTCTCGCCCTTAAAATAGCCTGGCTTACGGCTTCAATTCCCTCTTCCTGACCGATGACTCTCTTATGCAAGATCTTTGGTAAATTCAAAAGCCTTTCCTTTTCGCTCTCAACCAATTTCGATACAGGCACACCGGTCCACTGTGAAACAACTTCCGCAATTTCTTCTTCGGAAACCTCTTCCTTCAAAATTCTGTGTTCCTTCGCCTCATCCGCCTCTGCTTTTGCAGCTTCAAGTTCTTTTTCTTTTTCGGGAAGCGTTCCGTATTTCAGCGATGCCAATTTCTCCAAGTCGTAATGCCTTTCAGCAAGCTCAATTTCCTGTTTTAAATTTTCAATTTCGGTCTTTATATCTTTCACTCTGGATATGATTTTTTTCTCATTTTCCCACTGAGTCCTGAGAATATCATTTTCTTCCTGCAACTGGGAAAGTTCCTTTTGGAGCTGCTCCATTCTCTTGACAGATGCCTTGTCTTTTTCCTTTCCTAAAGCCTGTTTCTCTATTTCCAACTGCATAACTCTTCTGGAAATTTGATCCAGTTCAGTTGGCATGGAATCGATTTCAGTTCTGATTTTAGATGCCGCCTCATCCATTAAATCTATCGCTTTATCAGGTAAGAATCTATCTGTTATGTACCTATCAGATAACACGGCACACGCTATCAAAGCGTTATCCGTAATTCTCACACCGTGGTGAATTTCAAATTTCTCCTTCAATCCGCGCAGAATCGATATGGTGTCTTCTACTGTCGGCTGATCCACCATGACTCTTTGAAATCTTCTCTCCAGTGCCGCATCCTTTTCAATGTATTTTCTGTACTCATCTAAAGTTGTCGCACCTATGCAGTGAAGCTCTCCTCTCGCTAATTTTGGTTTTAACAAGTTGCCCGCATCCATGGACCCCTCGGTTTTTCCGGCACCTACTATGTTGTGAATTTCATCGATGAACAGAATTATCCTACCTTCGCTTTTTTCTATTTCGTCTAATACAGCCTTCAACCGCTCTTCAAATTCTCCTCTGTATTTTGCTCCCGCAATCAACGCACCCATATCGAGAGCGTAAATAGTTTTATCTTTAAGCCCTTCCGGAACATCTCCTTTAAGTATTCTCTGTGCCAAACCTTCCACTACGGCTGTTTTGCCCACGCCGGGTTCACCTATTAGAACCGGATTGTTTTTCGTTCTTCTGGACAATATCCTTATGGCATGTCTGATTTCTTCATCTCTGCCAATTACGGGATCAAGTTTTCCGTCTTTTGCCATTTCAACTAGATCTCTACCGTATTTCTCAAGAGCTTCATAAGTTTCTTCCGGATTTTGGGTCGTAATCCTATGACTACCCCTAATTTCTTCCAGGGCTTTCATGAAACTTTCCTTCTCTATTCCGTAATCCTTTAATTTTTTCCCGTTTATCCTGTCATTTAACTCTATTATAGCCAAATAAATGTGTTCAACGCTCACGAAATCATCGCCAAAACTCCTGCAAATCTCTTCTCCCTTTAGCAACAATTTGGTCAGACTGTTACCTGCATACATCTGAGAAGCCCCACCTGAAATTTTCGGCAACTTTTCTATCTCTTTATTTAAATCTCTTTTCAGCTCGTCCGCATCGACTGACATGTACTTTAAAATTTTTGAAATCAGCCCATCTTGTTGAACTATCAGAGCCATGTGTAGATGAATTGCTTCAAGTTGTTGATTTCCTTGTTCAATTCCCATATTTTGTGCATTCTGCAATGCTTCCTGCAATCTATTTGTGTATTTTTTTCTATGTTCATAATACACCTCCCTTAACTTATTCTCTATATTTATTCTAATACTGACAGAAGCAAAAAGCAAGAACTTTTTAGCACTCATATACTTAGAGTGCTAACAACTTGCAATTCTCCCTAAAATCTCTATAAATTTCAACATTTTTAAATATATAAATTCTGTCACTTTACTTTTTCATATTTATTCGCTGCATTTGTCCGTTTACCGGATCTTATCTTTTTGATACAAAAACTTAAAAAGGCAAAACAGTCAATTTCGCTGTTTTGCCTTTTCTACCCTCCATTCTATCAATATTACACTTTTTTTCGTCATCCGTAATAAAAGTCAATCTTTATACTTCAGCCTGCTACAAATTTTCTGTAATTTCATCAATATCTTCAAAAGTCAACTTCTATAGGCTTCCATTGTCGATTTCTTCTCCAACAACGGTGTCATGCTGTGCAATCCGACACCGAGAGTCGATGCGTTGTGCAATAGAGCCGATGTTCCCGGCTGTAACACACCTGCAAGACCCAATCCTATCAACCCCAAGTTGAATCCCATGACGAATCTATAATTTGCACTTATTCTCTTTACCAACTGATTGCTTATTCTCTTCAACGTTACGACTTCAAATAAGTCTCTTCCCGAAATTGTAACATCTGAGATTTCTCTGGCTATTTGTGCTCCATCGCTAATTGCTATCCCCGCATCTGCCGCTGACAATGCCGGTGAATCGTTTATGCCGTCGCCAACCATGATTACTTTCCTGCCCGACGCCTTCTCGGCTTCCACAAACCTGGCTTTATCTTCGGGAAGCACTTCCGCATAATATTTGTCTACACCGACTTTTTCAGCGATGGCTTTCGCAGTCCTCTCACTATCTCCTGTCATCATGACAACATTTTTTATTCCGGCTTCTTTCAATGCGCTAACAATGCCTACAGCCTCTTCTCTCAGAGGATCCTCGATGCATATCACTGCTGCCAACTCCCCTGCGATGGAGAGATATAAATGCGAATATTCCTCAGGTAAATTGTCCAGTTTTTCCTGTTCTAATGGATTCACTTGTGTATTCTCATCTTCGAATATGAAGTGATGGCTTCCTATTATAACCTTTTTACCCTCTACCTCAGATGAAATTCCGTGAGCTACCACATATTCCACCTTGCTGTGCAATTCCTCGTGAGTTATGCCTTCTTCCAACGCTTGATTTACCACTGCATTGGCTACGGAATGCGGAAAGTGCTCTTCCAGACACGCAGCCATCCTGAGCATTTCTCTTCTCTCTCTATCTCCGAATGTTATGATTTCGGCAACTTTCGGCTGTGCTTTCGTGAATGTCCCCGTCTTGTCGAATACGACAGTTTCCGCTTCCGCTATCGCTTCCAGAAATTTTCCACCTTTGACAGTTATCGAATGGTCCTGAGCCTCTTTCATAGCCGATAAAACCGCTATGGGCATGGACAGTTTCAATGCACATGAGAAATCTACCAACAATACGGTCAATGCCTTTGTTATATTTCTCGTAATGCCGTAGACTCCCAGCGTTCCGAGGAATGTCAACGGCACCAGTCTGTCTGCAAGGTGTTCGGCTTTGCTTTCCAAAGAAGACTTCAACTTTTCAGAGTCTTCGATCATGGATACTATTTTCTCATATCTAGTCGCACCGGCTGCCTGTTTAACCTTGATCAGCAGTTCTCCCTCTTCAACGACTGTGCCTGCATAAACGTATGCACCGTGTTCTTTTTTCACGGGAATCCCTTCACCTGTCAACGATGCCTGATTTACCATTGCTTCTCCACTGTCTACAATACCGTCCAAGGCTATCATATTTCCCATATGTACAGCTATTAAGTCATCTTCCTTGACATCTCTGATATCCGTTAATATCTCTCCGTCTTCCGTCTTTAACCATACTTTTTCTATGTTCAACGACATGCTCTGTGCCAAGTCTGCAACAGATTTTTTATGCGTCCACTCTTCTAAAATTTCTCCGATTCCGAGCAGGAACATGATGGAGCTCGCCGTTGTAAAGTCTCGTCTCGCCAGCGAAACTCCTATTGCTGTGGCATCCAACACCGGAACTTCCAATTTTCTCTTCCACAGAAGCGAAATGCCTTCTTTTAAGAATTTTATGGATTCCAATGTGATTTTTGCAACTCCGAGTGGATACGGCAAAAACCACTTACAAGCATACCTCACCATAATTTTTTTAATTAACTTTTTCCTTGTATGTTACCATCAGCTCTCTGCTGGTATTTTCCGGAACCAGCGCCAGAACATCTTCATCATCGAAAGAGAAATCGTTCAACTTTTCCATTATGTCGTCTCTCACACCTTTATCTCCTCCGTACGAAAATGCCACATCACCGGTTCTCTCATACACCTTGGCAGATGTCACACCATCTAAAGAAAGCAGATAATATTGCATTATATCTGCTTCTCTGAAAGATAGTTTTTCTTTTATCTTCAATGGAAAATCTAATTCTTTTCCTTATCTCATGTTGTATTTTTATTTGCATTACAAGCCCACCTTTATGCTTCCGGCTGGGCTTTTGCGTCTGCTTGTTCCGCCTTTTTCTTCTTTTGCTTCATTTACTTCTTTTGCTTCGGCTATTACATCTTCAACATTTTCCTGCACTTTTGTAACGGTGTTCATAATGCCCTCTTTAGCCTTCAATACAGCTGCAGTAGTTTGAACTGCCGCCTTCTTAAAACAAGGGCAAGCTGCTACTTTGGAACCTACGCTCCCTGCTATCATTCCACCTATAAATAACGCTGTACATCTCACTGCCTTCTTTGCTATAAAGTTTATCATCTCATTTCCTCCTTAAACTTCTCTACTCGATTTTCATTTCTGATTTAATATAACTTAGTAAATCTTTTTATTACTTTCTTTTGTATCCCGTCAAGAATACCATTCCCATGCACAATACCATTGCCCACGCCCAAAATCTATGCTGTTTCACCTTACCCTCCTATTCTCTGTTATGCCATAGTGAGACGATATATATCCATTGTCAATATAACGACTTTTTAATGCCTTTTTTTGACAATTCCTCGTTATAATTTATTCATTAACCTTCAATTTTATTCACTAATATTTTAATTTTTTTATTCACTGATATTTTTGAGTGTATAATTTCGGTAAATAATAAAATCAGCTGATAAGATTCAAGGATTTTTGATTTTTTTGCAAAACACCTATAAACACATGTATTGACCCTCTGCTACTCTATCAAATCTCCCAATGATTACATCGAAAATCGCTTTATAAAACATTTTTGTAATCTGTGGTTTAATGCTACCACTTATTCAGAGTCATTGTCAACTGAAAATTCACAGTTTTTCTCGCATTTCAACTGTTTTTTAGCACGTTTAAACTCATTTATAATCTCGGATATTAGATTCCTCTAACAGCTGATATTTTGAAACCGTTCAGCTGCAGCAAATTTTTTTCTTGTAAATTAGGGATTTCTATTGCAGTTCATTATAGTAAGTTCGCATTTTTATACAAATTTGTGAGGGGTGACTACTAATATCCACCCCCTAGTTATAAATTGAATTAACACCTGTATTCCTTTGATTTTTTGAATACAATTACGATTGTTTCCATTATTATAAGTTCTATCAGACGGTTTTTAACCATGGGGCTTTTTCTACGGCTCAACTGTTTATCCGGTTGGACTATTTCTCCAGTTCAAATAATTTCAGTCCCATTTTCTGCAACTTCATACTCGTCAGTGCCAGAAGAGCTTTTTCTGTTGCAACGACATTTCTTTTCCTCTCCCTTTGGTGTTCACATATCCGTTTTTAGTCTTGTATGACAAGAGTCCGTCAAATAATGATTTCCCATCTTTGATGAATTGCTTTTTCACTTATAGGGTCTTTTCCCAGAGATGTCAATGCAATTATCATCTCCGCTGTAGATTCACAGCTTCCCATAGAACCGTCATCTTCCTGCAATCTGCTCAGCCCGTCCATCCATTTTTCCACATTGGCATTTACAGAGATGTCTTCTCTGTTCTTATAGTAACTGAGTCCCTGAATAGCTCTGATTGCAAGATTTGCTCTCTTTTTATCCGTATATCTTTGCCCTTCATTTATATCCCTGATCAAAGCTTTGATGTATTCGTTTTCATCCGGTAATGCAACTCCTGTCATTTGAGACAAAATCAACGCAAATGAAACTGCATCCGAACCTTGTTTTCTGATTTTTCGAAATCCTTTATGTATTTTGTAATGTCATAACCGTCAACGTTCTCGGGGTTCTCTCCAATGAGTTTGACCCCTATTGCCGTTATTTCGCATTTCGTATAATCATCTCTATCTAAAACTCCATTTTGACTGCTCAATTTCCTTTTGACATCATCGTAGAACTCTTCCTGATATCTATCCGTTGCGGCATTTTTAACTCCGCTCTTTATCAATCCTATCAACGACCATGCACCGCCTGAAACTCCGATATTGCCCTTAGGTGAAATCTCTTTAACGCTCTTTACTGCAAATTCCGTCTCTTCTTTCAGTCTGTTGTCAGCGTTGTCGATTTTACAACTTGTAAAACCCACTGCTATCATAATTCCCATAATGACAGTGACAATTTTGTTTCTCTTCACAGATTTTCTCAACTGTTCGTTTCTCCTTTCAATATTATTCATATAAAACGGCAACGTCTCGTTGGAATTCTATCCGCTTTTTCATATCCTTTCGTATATCGTTTTTCATTCTATCATATAAACATCACATAGTAAACTGTTCATTTACTTTGATTATTTAATATGGTATAATTACTTTCATACTTTGAAAGGAGGCGGTATAATTGTTTAATTTCAGGAAGAAAAATTATCGGCGGAAAAAGAACTTTTTCCAATATACCAAAAACTTATCTTAGCACGAAAACAAAAGAAATCGAGTCAGCTAATAAAAATTGATGAATCTCTATATGCCAAATACAATGTAAAAAGAGGTTTGCGAAACGCCAACGGAACAGGCGTATTGGTCGGACTCACCAACATAGGAGCTGTCAAAGGCTACGATGTCGACGATGAAAAGAAAAATTCCTATTGAAGGGCGCCTTTATTACAGAGGCTATGAAATAAAGGATCTTGTTAGAAATTACATTGAAGAAGATAGGTTCGGCTTTGAAGAAGTCACTTATCTTTTAATTTTTGGGAGCTTGCCCACGACAAAGGAGCTGACATCATTCACCGAGTACATTTCAAATAAAAGAGCATTACCTGCCGGATTTCCACGTGACATGATACTGACAACTCCGTCAAAAAGCGTCATGAACAAACTTGCACGTTCGGTTTTGGCTCTATACTGTTACGATGAAAATCCCGACGACACGGATGTTGAAAACGTTTTGCGTCAATCTATCGATTTAATCGGGTATTTTCCCGCTCTACTCGCCTATGCATATCAGGCGAAGGCGTCCTATTTTGACAGCAAGACCCTTCACCTGCGCCATCCGTCTCCTGAACTGTCAACTGCGGAAAACATTTTGAGGATGTTGCGTTCCGACGGTTCTTATACGGATCTTGAAGCCAAGTGTCTGGACTTGTGTTTGGTTTTACACGCAGAGCACGGCGGCGGTAACAACTCCGCATTTACAACCCATCTGGTCTCATCTTCCGGGACTGATACGTATTCCGCCATTTCGGCAGCCATAGGGTCTCTGAAAGGTCCGAAACACGGCGGTGCGAATATTTCGGTCATCAAAATGATTGAAGATTTGAAATCCAATGTAAAAGACACCAAAAATCTCAGCGAAATTGACGACTATCTACGCAAGGTACTCAGGAAGGAAGCCAACGATAAGACCGGTTTGGTATACGGTATGGGTCACGCTATATACACGCTTTCCGATCCACGTGCCATGATTCTAAAAAAGATGGCGAGGCGTCTCGCTGAAACGCTGAGTCTTATTGATGACTACATGATCTGCGAACACATTGAAAGGAGAACACCTTCATTGTACGAAGAGATAAACGGTATTTCCAAGCCTATGTGTGCCAACGTCGATCTGTATTCCGGCTTTGTATATTCAGCGCTGAACATTCCGCAGGATATCGCAACCCCTCTGTTTGCCCTGGCCAGATTATCCGGCTGGGCTGCACATAGAATCGAAGAACTGGTTGCCGGCAATAAACTGATTCGTCCTGCTTATTTGAGCGTTGAAGAACACAAGGAATTCGTACCCATAAAAAAAAGAAAATAATTTTATATAAATCCCTTTCCTGCTATATAGCTGGACAGCGACGAGTTTAGTACCGCACTTAAACTCATCGCTGTCTTTTTATTTAAATGATATTTATATCTTCTTCAGATATTGCATAAATTCAATCTGTACCGTTCTGCATCTTTTTTCTGTATTCGCTGGGTTTCATTCCCGTGTGCTGCCTGAACATGTCCGATAAGCTGCTGATGTATTTGTAACCCACCATTTCCGCAATCTGAGCTATTGGAATCTTCGTATCTCTGAGGAGATGTTCCGCATGTGTTATGCGTCGTGTAACTATATACTGCTGTATGCTCATATGGTATACATGTTTGAATATATACTTCAACTTTGCCTGACTCATACATGCGATCTGTGAGAGAAATTCCATTTTTATATCCGTAGCATAATGATCGTTAATGTAATTGGATACTGATATGACTGCATCCAAATCATCATTTGGTATTGAAAATCTCGGATTAGCACGTTCTCTTTTCCGCTTTTTACCCCTTTCCATGATTATGGAAAGGGCTTCATTCACCTTGCTCTCGTAGAAGAGCTTCGCCGATATACCATCGCCCTTGTAATTTTTTATTTGATTGAATATCACGACCAATTCGGGAAAATCACAGCATCCGTCTATCTGTCTAAATGCTTCTGAAGGATTTTCATAAATGTCAGGGTATTGTTCATTTAAATATTTCTTATAATATTCAGGCATAAAGGTAATGCTTATACTATCGATAGGAATTTTTTTGTGAAGTATCATACGATATTCACTCTTTTTCCCTACATACGCTTGAATTGCTCCGGATGTCAAACGACGATAAGGTGTCAATATTTCGCCGGAAACGGAGTAGAAATAACCAACACAAATATATTCCGGTTGTTCAAAAGCACAATAGGTATCTTCATAGTGAATCTGATCCATAATGGTGATAGTCACATACGGATTACATTGATAAACCCAACAATATCCCTTGCCAAGCTCAGGATTCATTTTATAAAATTTACCATTCGGATTAAATCCCGGTACAGGTTCACATGGAATAACACCCCTGCCTGTAAAAATATCCTTATACATTTTTCTAATTGTCTGCTCATAAAATTATATTTTCTCCATTCGACAAATGATTTGTGCTAATAGCTAATCATTGATATCTTTCATTGACGCTAAAGATATGAATAAGTAAAATAAAACATAAGTTAGATAAAACTAATTTAATTATATATTAAACAAAATAAGTTTTCAAGATTTTTGGGCGAAGGAGGAGACAAAATGGAAATTGAAAAAGTATCTTTCTGCCATGAAAAAAAGATGCTCCCGCAGAAAGTATACAGATAAACCAATTGATTCAAAATATGTAAAAGAACTCGAAGATAGCATCACTTTGTACAATAGAGAATCCGGACTTAATATGAAATTGATAATTGGGAATGGAGGGAAGCTTTTTGACGGATTTCGCAAAAGCTATGGTCTGTTTGTAGGTGTTCAGAACTACATTGCCATGATTGGAAGCAAAACACTTCTAAATCGTATGGAAAAAGTAGGTCGTTTTGGCGAAAAGTTAATTCTTGAAGCAACTGCAATGGGTCTATCCACATGCTGGGTTGGGACAAGTTATGATAAAAATGCAGCGAAGGAATTATGCGAAGGAAATGAAGTGCTGGATTGCGTTATAGCTATCGGATATTCAGATGAAAAGCATTCACTTAAAGAACGAATGATGGAATATGGTATGCACAGACAAAATAAATCTAAGAAAGCTTTAATAGAAGCGGAAGAGCCTGTGCCGGAGTGGTTTAAGCAAGGTATGGATTCTGTTTATCTTGCACCTACCGCAAGAAATTTACGCCCATTTGTATTCAAATATAAGGATGGACAGGTAACTGCTTCCATTACACTTCCAACAGAAACTGCGATAATTGATCTTGGGATTGCCAAATTACATTTTGAATTGGGAGCAAGGGTTGGAAGTTGGGATTATGGAAATGGCGGCCATTATTATTTTGATGATAAACGGAAGGACAGTGATATATAATGAAAGCTGTTTTTATTGTATTCAGTCCATCAGGACATACTCTCATTGCTGCACGAAAATTCATGAGTCTTCTTGAAGATAACGGAATTTCCTGTCATATGATTAACATCACAAAAAACGATAAGTATCTTCAGGATTTCACAATTACAAAAACACTGGTTGATGATCTTGGAGAACATCATTTATTGATTCCCTGTGCCCCGGTATATGCTGGACATTGTGAGCAAAATATGCTCAGGACAATACGCGCACTTCCTCGGAAAAAGGAAAAACAGATTCCTGCGATTCCGCTTGTAACATATGGAGGAGTACACAGCAGTGTTGCGCTGGAAGAAATGGGTAAAGCACTTAATGACAAAGGATATATTCCGATTATGGGCATTAAGATTGCTGCGGAGCATACTTTGACATCAACTTTCAAAAAACGGATCAATCCAAATCTGCCGGGAACAGTGGAGGATCAAATCCTTGCAGAAGCGGCAGAAATAACAGAAAAGGTTCTGAATGACGAGATCGCTATGGTCAATGTAGAAAAGAAACTTGCGTATGCACCATTTATGAAACGCATTATGTTCCGCATTTTCAGCCAGGAAAAAATTCATGGAAAATATAAGAAAGTCGCAATCAATACTGAAAAATGCATTGGTTGTAAACGATGTGTTTCAGCATGTCCTGTCAATATGTTTGCATATATTGATAACACAATACAAATGGTTCGTGATCCTAAACATTGTATTTTATGTGCCGAGTGTTATCATCAATGTCCTGCAAAGGCCGTTGTACATCCATATATTGAAGTTGCAAGGAAGAGACTTTCGAACGGTTTTTGCAAAGCTTGAAAAACCCACAATCTGAAATTTATCGATAAAACTGATATCCGTTAAATATAAAATGAAAAAAATTATGCCACAAATAAAGAAAGGATAAATTACTATGATTAACAAAATAAATATTTATGAACAGCTTACAACACTGCCGTATCTCCCCGCTTATCAGCAACTGATACATGGTGCCATTGAATTAGATGTATTTTCAAATTTAGAAAATCCTATCACCACAAAAGAGCTATCTAAAAAAATGAGCTGGGATGAATCCAATACCTTCAATCTTTTTGAAAGGTTTATATAGTCTTGGTTATCTTAAGCGAAATGGAGATACATTTTGTAATATGCCGGAAACATCAAAATATCTTGTTAAGGGGAAGCCTGCATATATGGGAAGCGTGCTGACATTTTTCTGTAATAATCAAGGAATGAGCCTTGGAAATGTGGCACAGCAAGTGAAGGAAGGTCCTAAACCGCAGGAACGGACACAGCATTCTATGGATTTTGCAGCTTATGGCGATGCGATGCGTGATGCTCAATCAGGGATACGTCAACATGAACTGTTGAAAATTCTCCGATCTCTCCCGGAGTACCGCTCATCACGGAGAATATTGGATCTCGGTTGTGGCGCAGGTTGCCTGGGAATAGCTGTGGTTGAAGATTTAGAAAATCGTACCGGAACACTCTTTGACCAACCATCTATGAAAAATTTAATTGAGGAGACTGTAAAACTTTCCGGCGTGCAGGATAGGATTTCCGTCAAAACCGGTGACTTCTTAAAGGATGACATCGGAGACGGATATGACTTGATACTATGCTCTTCCATCATGCTTTTTGCCATTGTCGACGGTGCAAATTTCTTTGCGAAGCTGAAAAAATCACTGAATCCCGGTGGTATAGTCGTATGCATAAACGAAGGAATTGAACCGGATTATTCCGGACCTTGGGATATGGTTTTAGGCTATATGGCTTTCAATCTACAGGGATTTCCTATGGGTGTCATCAAAGGTCAGGTCTCCGATGCTGCCAAGGCAGCCGGATTCAATTCCATAGAAAATCGCACTCTGCTTCTCAGCACCGGAACACACGATATCAATGTTTTAAGAAACGAATAAAATTTTAATAAAATATTATATTTATAAACTATTTTTTTATATTTTTAAACATATTTTTTTATGTTAGTCTTGGCAAACTTTATAGTTGATTTTTTTAACTTTTTGTGTTACCATTTCTTTAACAGACGGTTGCGTCTGTTAATTTTTCTGGAAAAGAGGTGATCATTTGGCTTCTAAAAGACTTTCGGCAAAGGACAGAAAAAGACAAATTTGTCACTGCGCTAAGAATATTTTTTAGAAAAGGGATTTTCTAAGACGACTATGGAAGATATAATGCGTGCCAGCGGTCTCAGCAAAGGCGGTCTTTACCATCACTATAAGAGCACTTCAGAAATATTATACGATCTAATCGACATGGGAAATGAAAAGAGATTCGATATCACCATGCAATTTTTAAAAGAAAATGAAAATTTGTCTTTTGAAGATTTCTTAATTGAAGTTATCCTTTTTAAAAATGGTTGACTATAGCGAATTTAAATCTCTTTATGTCATGTTTTTGATAGAGGCGAGAAAGAACGATCATCTACAAAAATTGTTGCATAGAATTGAAGAAGACTCCAAGAATGAGTTCATTCAATTCATCAAGAAAAACAATCTGGAACAGCTTTCATGCATCGTCAATGAAGAGTTTATAGCTTTTATTACCTCCATGACGATTGCTATGGAATTTCTCGACGTGAGAGAACTCTTCTTAAAAAGATTTCTTACGAAATATCATAAGAAACTATATCAGAGAAAATGCAAAAATATTGAATGAAATACACTAAACAATTAAAGGAGGAAGGTTTATGAACAACAAATTAAAAGTTAAAGATCTGGTTCTAATAGGTATTTTTGCGGTTATTTATTTTGTAGGCATGTTCGCCATAGGAATGATGGGTTTGATTCCCATACTCTTTTTAGTATGGCCTTTTGTCAATGGCACTATCATGGGAATTTTAGTCATGGTGTTTATGGCTAAGGAACAGAAGCCTTGGACTCTATTCATCTTTGGAATCTTGGCTCCGTTGATCATGTTCATCATGGGTCATAGCTATGTGGTCTTGGTCAACGGCGTGATAGTTATGTTGCTTGCAGAATTGACTAGAAGGAAGGGCGGATACAAATCTTTCAAGCACAACGCCATCGCCAACGGTTTTTTCTCAATGTGGGCGGCAGGTTCTCTCATGCAGATGTTGCTGGTTAAGGAGGCTTACATGGAGATTACCGTGAAAATGATGAATCAGGGAATACGCCAACGCTCTGGAAAAAAATTGATTACTTATCCAAATATGGTCATAGTTTATATATCCGCTTTTATCGGTGGAATTTTAGGAGCGTATCTTGGCAAAAAAGTTTTGAAGAAGCATTTTGAAAAAGCAGGTATGATTTAATGCTGATAAAAAATGAAAGTTTCAATCCCACACCTATAACCAAACTCGTAGTTTTAGTAGCTCTCGGCATGAGCATACTGTCTCCGATGAGTTTTTAAAACTCTCAAATTCTACACTGTAAATGATATTTTCAACCTTTTTGATAGTTGTAACTTTCAGTGTTTTCTACGCTTTAAACGGATTCGTAAAGCAAGGATTGAAAACTTTTCTCACCTATTTCATCTTGATAAACATAAATTATATATTCAATTTAAAATCGAACAACTACGTATTGAATATGTTTTTCACTTTGATAGTAATCGCAAAATTTTTTTCTTCTTACCTTTTATGGCGGGAAAGTTTCTCATTCGCACCAGCGATGTCGGCAGCATATTGACCTCTATGGATAAAATCAAAATTCCTAAAGTCGTAAGTATTCCCATAGCTGTTATGTTTCGATTTTTCCCTTCCTTCAAGGAAGAGAGAAGGAATATCAAACTCGCTATGAGAATAAGAGGAGTAACACCTAAAAATCCTCTAAAAATACTTAGAATATGTTGCGATTCCAATTATAACGATTTCCTTGAACATTGCCGATGATATTTCTAAATCGGCAGAGACAAAGTGCATCGCAATGCCCTGCCAAAAGGTCAGATACAATGAAGTTAAATCCGGACTTGCGGATATTGTTTTTCTGTCAATCATCGTAATAATTGAGATTGGAGGACGGTTATGCTGGAGATAAAAATGTGAGCGTCGGCTACAGGGATAAAAAATTCTCGAAGGAATTAACCTGAGTGTCCAAGCCGGAGAATTTTTTACTCATTTGCGGAAAAGTCAGGGCAGCGGCAAAAACCACCATCACAAAGTTGATCAACGGAATCATTCCACACTACGATGAATGTGAGTTTTTCAGGGGAAGTATTCGTTGACGGCGTCGACACCAAAACTTCCGAATTCTATGAAATTTCAAAAATGGTGAGCAGTGTTTTCAAAATCCAAAGACTCATTTTTCAATGTGAACACAACGATGGAATTGCTTTTTCTATCTTGAAAACATAGGGTGTCCTAAGGATAAAAATGAAGCTGAGACTAAAGGAAATGCTCCAGCTCTTCCCTATCTCTCATCTTTTAGATAGGAGTATTTTCAATTTATCCGGAGGTGAAAAACAGATACTTTGCATAGCTGCCTGTTATATTTCAGGCAACGACATCATAGTTTTAGATGAGCCTTCGTCGAATTTAGATAGCGAATATACACAGATTATTTCGGAAATGTTGAAGGTTCTAAATGAAAAGAACATAACTATAATCGTTTCCGAACATAGGCTTCATTACTTGAAAGATTTAATAGACAGAGCTATCTACGTAAAGGATGGGAAGATAGATAGGGAATTCTCTAAAGAGGAGTTTCTCTCTTTGACCTATGAACAGAGGCTACAATTGGGATTGAGATCAATCGAAAAAGAAGAGCTGAAAAATGTCAACGGCGATGCCGATGTCAACAATTCAAACCCGAAAGATTCAATAAAGATAGATAACATCCACTGCGACTTCGCTAAAAGCAACAGGGGTATAGATTTAAAAGATCTTGAAATTCCACTAGGTTCAATAGTGGGAATCATAGGTAGAAACGGCATCGGGAAAAGCACCTTCGTTCATTCGCTCATAGGTGTCCAGCCTAAATCTAAAGTGAATGTGCTTCTGAACAACCAGGTGTATTCCAAGAAACATCTCGTGAAGAACAGCAGTCTCGTCATGCAAGATGTCAACCATCAACTCTTTTCAGACAGCGTAATAAATCAGGTCACACTGGGCATGAAGGAAATTGACGAGAAAGCGGTCGATGATGTTCTAAATACTTTGGACTTAACTGAATTTAAGGAAGATCATCCCATGTCTCTGTCCGGCGGGCAAAAGCAGAGAGTTGTCGTAGCGAGCACTATCCTTGAAAACAGAAAAATAATCTGTTTCGATGAACCTACCAGCGGTATGGACTTTTGCAAATATGGTCAGAATCTCCGAGATTATAAAATCGGTTTCAAAGCCTGACAACATTATTTTTATCATCTCTCACGATACGGAGTTTTTTTAAATCGAACAGCGGATACTTTCTTAGACATGAAAAATTTTTCTTTTTAGGACGGAGGGAAATATGATACAAAGATTATTTAATTATGCAAAAGACGCTAAAAATATTTTTAAATCTTCTTTAGCTTTTTCTTTTTATGAGCACAATATCTTGGATTTGCTCCTTTATCGGAGCCTACTTTATGATAAATTCGTTTTTACATTCAACGATGAACAGCGATTTATTCATCAAATATTCGACTTGGATCTTAATTTCCATAGTTCTATTCTCCTATTTCAGGTCTATAGGACTGAAACATTCTCATATCTTCGCATATTCAACTCGGAGAAATGAGAAAAGAATTCTCGAACAAAATGGTAAAAATCCTTTAGGTAAAACCCTGAGTGAGCCAGCCCGGAAATTACAGACAGAAAATCGTGGACAGCATTGAACAGATAGAGCTTCTCTTGGCACATGCTTTTCCTGAAGGCATACCTTATGCCATGTCGACAGTTTTAATCATAGGCTGCATATTCGTCGTGGATTATCGACTTGCACTTCTATCTCTGATTCCTCTAATAATAGGCTTGCTTTTCATGATGCGATTGTTTAAACATTCCGTTAAAAAAATGCAGAAATATTATGAATCCAGTAAGAATATGAGCTCGAATATAGTCGAATACATCAGCGGAATTGAAGTGATTAAAATTTTTAATCAGAAAGACAATTCCTACAAAAAACTCGTGGATTCCGTCTACAATTACAGAGATTACACTTTTAGGTTGGTTCAGGAAAGCTGGAATATTATGGCGATAGTTGGTGCCGTTGCGCCTACCATGAGTCTGTTTGTAATCCCCTTTGGGGTTCTGATGTTGAAAAACGGCTCTCTTTCTTTAGAAAATCTCATATTTGTTAGTATTCTGTGCTTTTCGGCTTCAATGGCAATCTCCAAGCTTCAATTCTTCATGGGAGTTATTGCACAGATAAATAAAAAAATGGATGATTTGGAAAAAGATTTCGAATCGACTGAACTCAAGTGTGGGAATGAAAAGTTGTCGGATAAATTCGATATAGAATATAAGGGTATTTCTTTCGGCTACAACGATGTCGAGGTTATAAAGGATTGCAGCTTCTCTATAAAACAGTCGGAAAAAGTTGCTTTCGTAGGTGAATCGGGAAGTGGTAAGAGTACCCTTGTAAAACTGCTCATGCACTATTACGATGTCAACGACGGGGAAATTTTAATCGGAAATAAACCCATAACGAATTTAGACTTGGAAAACCTCATGGAAAATATAAGTTACGTCTCTCAAGATAACTTCCTATTCGATATGTCAATTAAAGACAATATCTTGGTGGGGAATCCAAAAGCTACGGAAGAAGAGTTTTTGGAAGCCTGTAAAGCTGCTAACATTCACGATGTTGTCTTGAATTTTGACTACGGATACGATACTCAAGTGGGTGTTGGTGGTAATAAACTTTCCGGAGGAGAGATGCAGAGAATCTGCATCGCAAGAGCGATAATTAAAAATGCACCCATAGTCATCCTAGATGAGGCAACTTCCTTTACGGATCCGGAAAATGAATACTACATAAACGAAGCTCTGGACAAACTCTGTACAGGAAAAACCGTCATAGTCATAGCACATAAGCTATCGAGAATTGTAGATATGGATAAAGTAATTCTAGTCGATGATGGAAAGGTCATCGCAGTCGGAACCCATGATGAGTTGCTTGAAAACGAAGTTTACAACAAGCTATGGAATCGATTTGTAGTCGCAAAGAAATTTGAATTCGATGTAAAGGAGGTTTAAAATGTTTAAGATACTTAAAAGTCTAAAAAATTTAATAAGTTTACTTGGAAAGTATAGAAAACACGTTTATTCGGGTTGTATCATAGCATTGTTTGAATCTTCTATGGCTTTCGTGCCCTTCGCACTGTTGTTCTATGTTATAAAGGTGGGAATTGAAAGGCCTTTTGAGATGAAAGATTTTTATTTCGTCTTCGGGATTATGGTCGCAGGAGTCCTCCTGAGAGCATTGTTTAAAAGGTTGCAGGACAGTCTACAGCAGGACAAAGGCTACTATGCCTTTTCCGAAAACAGATTAGATCTCACCAACCATTTATCAAAACTCAACATGGGATATTACACCGATACAAATATTGGAAACATAACCTCCGTCGTAACCACGGACATAACTTTTATAGAGGAGTACGCCATAGCTCAGCTTGGACTTGCAACGAGCAGTCTTGTCAGCATCGTTCCATCGGTCATCTTCCTTTTTCTCTTCGACTACAGGCTGTGCATTCTTTATGTATTGCTGATGATTGTCGCCATGTGGGGACTCGACATTTCTCTCCGTGCCATGAACAGAAACTCCAGAACAAGACAGGACAACCTGGGGAATCTATCAAATTCGGTTTTGAATTTCGTCAAGGGAATGCAGACTATAAAGGCATTCAATATGCAAAAAGAAAAGACTTCCCTTCTGGAAAAAGACATCGAAACCACGAAAGAAGGTTCTATCCATTTTGTAAAAGACGTAGGACTTGCTAATTTTATCTTCTATATTCTATCCAATCTTCCTACAGGGATTATGATCGTAGTAGTTTCGTATCTCATGATCAACAGCGGGTTCAGCTTGGCTTACGGACTGGGATTTATAGTTTTTTCCTTTGTGATGTTTTTACCGGTTACAATTCTCGGTACTTCGGCAGAAATTTTCAGCGTAACCGACGCTGCTGTGGACAGATTTTCTGAGATAATGAATGAAAAAGAGATTTTCAACAGCGAAAAGAACGTAGCTTTGGAAAAGATGAATATTTCATTTAAAAATGTTACCTTCGCCTACGAAAACAAAGAAGTTCTAAAAAATATAAATTTGGATTTCAACGACAAGACCTTCACTGCACTGGTAGGGAAAAGCGGCAGCGGAAAAACTACCATAGCAAACTTGATTGCGAGATTCTGGGATGTTGAAAAGGGAGAAATAACCATTGACGGGCACAATATAAAAGATATTTCCATCGAGAGCCTCCTCGATAGTATAAGTATGGTATTCCAGAGGGTATATCTGTTCAACGATACCATCTTCAACAACATAGCTTTCGGAAACAAAAAAGCTACGAAAGACGATGTTATAAAGGCTGCAAAAAAAGCCCGATGCCACGACTTCATCATGAAGCTTGAAAATGGTTACGACACTATCATCGGCGAAGGCGGTTCCACTCTATCCGGCGGTGAAAAGCAGAGAATCTCCATAGCCAGAGCCATACTCAAAGATGCAAAACTCATTTTGCTGGATGAAGCAACCGCAGGAATCGATCCTGAAAACGAAAAGTTCATCTTGGAAGCCATAGATGAGCTGGTAAAGAATAAAACTCTCATAGTTATTGCCCACAGACTGTCCACCATTCAAAAAGCTGATAACATCGTATATCTCGAAGATGGGGAGATAAAGGAAATGGGAACCCATGACGAGCTTTTTAGAAAAGAACGGAAGATACAAAACAATTCGATTTTTATACGAAAATGAAAGAATAATCTAAAAAGCCGATTGGATTCCAATCGGCTTTTTAGTATATGAAAATGTGAATAAGAAAGAAAGCAATTTTGATATAATTCTCTGTCAAGTGAAACCAACGTATCACCTTATCAGACTAAACTATACTATTATTATAAACATAAAACAAAAATGTCAACTACATCACAAAAAGTGTGTAGTTGAGCATTTTTTTATATATCTTGAGTATTTCTCACTTTACATATTGGCAAGCCTTTTGTACTTGTTGTATCTTTCTCTCGCCTCTTCTTCCAACTTGATAAACAATCCCTCAGCTGTATTAGGAAATTCCTTTAACAAGGAACTGAATCTCACCTGACCCAGTATGAATTCTCTGAAATCCGCAGTAGGCTCTTTAGAATCCAAAACAAAAGGATTCTTACCTTCTTTTTCCAACAACGGATTGTATCTGTACAGATGCCAGTATCCTGCCTTAACAGCATCTGCAGTATCTTCCTGAGTCTTGCCCATTCCTTTCTTGATGCCGTGATTTATACATGGAGCGTAGCAAATGACTATAGATGGACCCTTGTAGCTTTCGGCTTCCTGAATCGCTTTCATAAATTGATTCTTGTCAGCTCCCATACCTACCTGAGCAACGTACACATATCCGTAACTCATAGCCATCATACCCAAGTCTTTTTTCTTTGTCTTCTTACCTGATGCTGCAAACTTGGCTATGGCTGATGTCGGTGTAGCCTTCGAAGCCTGTCCTCCTGTATTTGAATAAACTTCCGTATCGAATACCAATATGTTGATGTCCTCGCCTGAAGCCAGAACGTGATCGAGTCCGCCGTAACCGATGTCATAAGCCCATCCGTCACCGCCTACACACCACACTGATTTCTTAACCAGGAAGTCCTTTCTCTTGACAATTTCAGCGATTGCTACCGCCTCTCTTCCTGTCGCCTTCGACTTTTTAATAGCTGCCATCACATTGTCGCTGCATTCTCTGCTCTTGCTGCCTTCCTCTTTGTTGTCCAGCCACTGCGAGCATGCAGTTTTCAACTGTTCATCTGCGGAAATCTCGAGTATTTCCTTCATCGCATCTGAAAGTTTATTTCTCATTTGTACAACACCCGTTGCCATACCTAAACCGTATTCGGCATTATCTTCAAATAGAGAGTTCGCCCACGAAGGACCTCTACCGTTAGCATCTTTTGTATACGGTGTTGCCGGTGCGGAAGCTCCCCAGATAGATGAGCAACCTGTCGCATTGGCGATCATCATTCTATCACCGAACAGCTGAGTGATCACCTTGATGTACGGTGTTTCTCCACAACCTGCACAAGCTCCTGAAAATTCCATATAAGGTTTCGCAAATTGAGATCCCTTTACAGATGTCTTCGGAGTTATATCATCTCTGATAGGAAGTTCCATTGCATACTCCCAGTTCACAGCCTCTTCCATCTGAGTTCCTATGGGCTTCATCTCCAACGCCTTTGCAGGGCATATATCTGCACAGTTTCCACATCCCAAGCAATCCAACGGAGATACTTGAATTCTGTATTTGTACTCTTCAAACCCCTTTCCTTTGGCTTGCAGCGTCTTAAAATCAGCCGGAGAGTTTGCATCTTCTTCACCGTTTAACAATACCGGTCTGATGGATGCATGAGGACATATAAATGAACACTGATTGCACTGAATACATTTGTCAGATAGCCATTCAGGGACGTGAACCGCTACTCCTCTCTTTTCATAAGCCGCCGTTCCTGACGGGAACGTACCGTCGGCAGCGTCCTTAAATATGCTCACAGGTAAATCGTCACCTTCCTGTCTGTTCATAGGTATCAGAACCTTTTCAATAAACTCAGGCAGTTCCTTTCTCTCCTGCTTTGCATCGACTGCACTCGCCCATTCTGCCGGGATTTGGACTTTGTGTAAGCTTGTGATTCCTCTGTCCACGGCTTCCTTGTTCATATTTACAATTGCTTCACCTTTCCTACCATAAGATTTTACAATTGATTCTTTCAAATAATTTGTCGCTTCTTCTACCGGAATTACATCTGCCAGTTTAAAAAATGCGGACTGCATTATCATGTTGATTCTATTTCCCAATCCTATTTCTTCCGCAATTTTTGTTCCGTTTATAGTGAAGAAGTTGATATCGTTTTCAACGAGATATCTCTTCATCGCTGCCGGCAGCTGTTCGTTCAGCTCTTCATCGCTCCATACGCAATTCAATACAAATGTACCGCCTTTTTTCAATCCCTTGAGAAGGTCGTACTGATGAACATATGCCTGATTATGACAGGCGACGAAATCCGCTTCCGTAATCAGATAAGTTGACTGAATCCTGTTCTTACCGAATCTCAAGTGAGAAACCGTTATACCGCCTGACTTTTTAGAATCATAAGAGAAATACCCCTGAGCGTACATATCCGTATTGTCACCTATGATTTTAATTGCCTGTTTATTGGCACCTACCGTACCGTCGGAACCCAATCCCCAGAATTTACATCTAACTGTTCCTTTAGGTTCTGTGGCTATTTTAACCGTTTCAAGAGATGAATTGTTAAGGTCATCTATTATGCCTATTGTGAAGTTGTTCTTCGGTTTATCTTCTTTCAAGTTTTCGTATACTGCAACAATCTGTCCCGGAGTGGTATCCTTTGAACCCAAACCGTAAACGCCTCCTACTATGTATGGAGCGTCTTCTTCATCAAAATACATGGTCTTGACGTCCATATATAGAGGTGAACCCAATGCTCCGGGTTCCTCGGATCTGTCCAAAACCGCAATCTTCTCAACTGTTTTCGGCATTACTGCCTTCAAGTATTCAGGTGCCCACGGTCTGTAGAGTCTAACCTTGATTAAACCGATTTTCTCGCCTTTTTCAATCAGCACTTCTATTGTTTCTTCTATCGTTTCACAAACTGAACCCATGGCTATAATCACATTTTTCGCATCAGGTGCACCGACGTAGTCAAACAGCTTGTATTCCCTACCTGTCACCTTGGCAATCTCCTTCATATATTCTTCTACTACCTTTGGCAGAGCTTCATAATAAGGTTTACACGCTTCCTTTGCCTGGAAGAATATGTCCGGATTTTGTGCTGTACCTCTGGTTACGGGATGTTCCGGGTTCAAAGCTTTATCCCTGAATGCCTGCACAGCGTCCATATCTACCATCTTGGCGAAATCGCCATGATCTATAACTTCTATTTTCTGTATTTCATGAGATGTTCTAAATCCGTCGAAGAAATGTACGAAAGGAACTCTACCCTTGATTGCCGCCAAGTGAGCTACACCACCTAAGTCCATACATTCCTGCACGGATGATGAACACAACAGGGCGAAACCTGTGTGTCTCGTCGCCATAACATCACCGTGATCACCGAAAATACAAAGAGCGTGAGTCGCCAATGTCCTCGCCGTCACATGAAAAACTCCCGGCAGAAGCTCTCCTGCAATCTTATACATGTTCGGGATCATCAGAAGCAATCCCTGTGAAGCTGTGTAGGTCGTCGTCAAAGCTCCTGATGCCAAAGATCCGTGAACAGCACCGGCTGCACCCGCCTCCGACTGCATTTCAACTACTTTAACTTCCTGTCCGAAGATGTTCTTAACTCCGTGAGCCGCCATATCATCAACGATTTCTGCCATTGGTGATGATGGTGTAATGGGATATATAGCTGCTACATCAGTAAATGCGTATGACACATATGCTGCTGCAGAGTTACCATCCATGGTTTTCATTTTTCTCTGTGACATTTTAACTCCTCCAAATTTATCATTTATCTAAAATCAATAATTATTATATTATCTTATGTCTAACTCTATACCACTTACCGCTGTTTGTCAACATTTTCGCCGTAATGTTCTTTTAAACTGGACACGGATAAAATCCCCATTTTTTTCAGGTTTTTTTATATTTATGTCCTCCAGTGGCCAAACATTTCCCTTTCTCAGTAGTTATTTTTGTTTTTATAAAAAAATATTTGTATATTTTTTTACATTTATATTTTTTTATTTTTTTATATCAAAATATAAATGTATTTCGGTTTAGTGTGTCTATTTACACAATTCAGTATGAACACGTATGTCTCGTTCATCGTTAGCAAGCAACTTCTCCGGAAATTTAGTTTAACATTTAAATTTCATTCATCCGTACGACTCTCCACCTTTTTAAATTAAATTTAAACCATCTCTCCCATCAGAGAAAATGTATTGCTGGAAGTGATTTCAACCTCTTGCATAGTTCCTATCAAAGACCTGCTTCCCTTGAAGTTGACAATCTTATTTTCCGAACTTCTGCCTGTCATATAGTCATTTCTGTTCTTGCTCACACCCTCTACCAAAACGGACACGGTTCTTCCACGGAAAATTGAATTCTTATATGCTGCCGATCTGTTTACCTCTTCAACTAATCTGTTGAATCTGTCGTGTTTTGCCCCTTCATCCACCTGTTCTTTGAACTTCTCAGCCGGCGTCCCCTTTCTCACGGAATATATAAATGTGAAGGCACTGTCGTACTGAACTTTTTTTACCAGCTCCAGAGTCTCTTCAAACTGCTTCTCAGTTTCACCCGGAAATCCCACTATTATATCTGTGGAAATTCCTATATCGGGTCTAACCTCTCTCAATTTTTCAACCAATGTCAGATACTCACTCGCCGTATAGTGCCTGTTCATTTTTTTCAGCACTTCGTCGCTGCCCGATTGCACCGGCAGATGAAAATAATTGCTCAGCCTGTCACAATCCCTAAATGCTCCTATCAATTTATCCGATAAGTCCTTTGGATGTGAACTCATAAACTTTATCCTCTCGAGCCCTTCTATATCGTTCAGCATGTATATCAAGTCTGCGAAGTCGACATTGTCTCGACCCCTATATGAATTTACGTTCTGTCCCAGCAAGGTTATCTCCTTCGTTCCCTGTGAAACGAGATTTCTTGCCTCATCGATTATCGCCTGAGGATCTCTGCTCCTCTCTCTGCCTCTGGTGTACGGAACGATACAATAAGTACAAAAATTATTGCATCCGAACATTATGTTTACGAATGCCTTGTGTTTATAAAGTCTTTTTGCGGGAAGGTTTTCAATTATCTCCATCCCGTCGTTCCATATATCTATCTGTCTCTGCTTCTCCGCTTGAGCGCTCTTTAAAAGCTGAGGGAATTTGTGTATGTTGTGAGTGCCGAAGATGATGTCGACCCAAGGATATTTCTGTTTTACTTCATCCACTATATGCTGTTGCTGCATCATGCACCCACATACGCAGGAAACAAAATTTTTATTCTTCTCCTTCTGTTTTTTCAGTTGCCCCAACATTCCGAAAAACCTTTTATCCGCATTATCTCTAACACTACATGTATTTATTATGGCAATGTCAGCCTGAGTTTTATCATCTGTAGATTCATATCCCATTTCCGTAAGCATTCCGGCAATGGTTTCACTATCCCTCTCATTCATCTGACATCCCAGAGTCTGAATGTTAAATTTGTTCATAATTTCTTTCTCTTCTCATCAAATCATCGACTGCTTCCGCTGCAGATTTAGTTCCCTGCAGAACTTCATACAACTTTTCTGTTATGGGCATCGTCACACCTATTTTCTTGCTGAGCATATATGCTGATTTTATGGTGTAAACTCCTTCTACCGCCATTCCGATCTCCCTTACCGCATCTTCTGCACGAAGACCTTTTCCTATGAGAATTCCACATTTTCTATTTCTGCTGTGCATAGATGTGCAGGTTACTATCAAATCGCCCACGCCTGTAAGTCCCAGGAAGGTTCCTTTAGATGCCCCCATAGCATCGCCCAGCCTTGCAATTTCCGCAAGCCCTCTGGTCATCAACGCTGCTTTTCCATTATCTCCGAAACCTAAACCATCTGAAATTCCCGCACCCAGAGCTATGATATTCTTCAGTGCACCGCCCAGCTGTACTCCTATTAAATCTTCATTTACGTATACTCTGAACCTGTCCGTAAAAAACAAATCTTGAACCTTTTCCGCCACGAGTTTATCTTCTGAGGATACCGCCACCGTGGTCGGTATATTCTTCGCTACTTCCTCAGCATGGCTGGGACCCGTGATAATTGAAAATTGAATTTCATCATCTACTTCCTTTGCCACTTCAGACAACAGCTTTAAACTCTCAACTTCTATGCCCTTTGCTGCATTTATGAAAATTGTACTCTTTCTCCACTCTCTATTCGTTTCATCCAATTCATTCTTTATTTTCACCAAGGTATTCCTAAATGCATTTGTGGGTACTGCCATCAAAACGAAATCCGCCCCCTGCAAGCAACTCTTCAAATCATGTGAAATTCGAAGAGTCTTCGGAAATTTAACATTGGGAAGATACTTTACATTCTCCCTCTTTTCAATCATGTCTTTTCTTTGTTCTTCATTTCTCGCCCACATCTGAATGCGATGTCCTTTATTTGCAAGAACCTTAGCCAGAGCTGTTCCCCAGCTGCCACTTCCTATGACGCTAACTTTGTTCATATTCTACCTCTTCGTTTTTTCACCTATTTTTGGTTCCGTTCCGTTCAACAGACGAATTAGATTACTCTTATGTTTGAAAATAACCAGAATTCCCATTATGCATCCTTCGAAAAAAGAAATCCTTATCTATAAACAACGTCAAAACAGGGAAACATACACTTCCCAAAATTGAACCGAAAGACATCCTCTTCGATATCAGAACGCCGATTATAACCACGCCCAGCGCTGAAAATCCCAAAATTACATTGTAACCGGTAAGGGCACCGAAAGTTGTCGCCACGCCCTTTCCACCTTTGAATCCGAAAAAGACAGGCCAAACATGACCTGTGAAAACCGCTATAACGCAAATCGCCGCAACGGTTTTTCCACCTAGAACACCTCCCAGAACGACAGCCAACACGCCTTTTAATATATCTACAAGTAACGTTACGATTGCCGCTTTCTTGCCCATTACACGCAAAACGTTAGTAGTGCCCGCATTACCGCTACCTTCCTTTTTAATGTCTATATTCCGCTTTCTGCCAAGTATTATAGCCGGTGATATATTTCCAATCAAATAAGCTGTCGCCACCATTATAACGCCGACCAGTACTGCCTTCTCGGAACCGAAATATCCAAAATCGCTATACATCTTCCTTCTCACCTTTTTCTCTAAATATAAATTTAATCGATGTACCCTCAAATCCAAAAGCTTTTCTAATCTGATTCTCCAAATATCTCGCATATGAAAAGTGCATCAATTCTCTTGAATTTATCTTAAACGAAAACAAAGGCGGTTTTACACCTACCTGAGCGACGTAGTAAATTTTTAATCGCTTTCCTTTGTCCGAAGGAGGCTGTTTCATCAGCACGGCATCTGCGATCAATGCATTGAGCTGACCTGTAGGCACTCTCATCGCTCTCTTTTCCGCTACTGTTTTTGCAAGTGCCAAGACGTTTTTAACCCGTATTTTATCCTTTACCGATATGAATATGCTGGGAGCATATGACATGAATACCAGCTCTCTTTCAATCTCCTTTTGGAAATGCTTCATGGTGTGAGTGTCTTTTTCTATCAAATCCCACTTGTTCACCACCACTACTATTCCTTTTCCCGCTTCGTGGGCAACTCCCGCAATTTTTTTATCCTGTTCGGTTACTCCTTCTACGGCATCGATCATAAGAAGGCACACATCGCACCTTTCCACTGCCGCAACAGCCCTTATAACGCTGTACCTTTCAATATTTTCAGTCACCTTACTTTTTCTTCTTATCCCTGCGGTATCTATCAACACGAATTTTTCTCCATCGATTTCTATGGAAGTATCTATGGAATCTCTCGTGGTTCCCGCAATGGGAGAAACTATCACTCTGTTTTCTCCCGTTATTTCATTTATGATGGACGATTTCCCCACGTTGGGCTTGCCGATTACGGCTATGGATATGGCATCTGCATCTTCGTCGAAGTCGACTTCAGGAAAGGCCTCCACTATTTTATCCAATACTTCACCGAATCCCAACATATTCGCCGATGATATCGCCATGGGTTCACCCATGCCAAGCTCGTAAAAGTCGTAAAAATCTTCCGGCAAATTATGGGTATCCACCTTGTTAACGACTAGAATAACCGGTTTTCCCGTTCTTCTCAGAAGATTTGCAACTTCCCTGTCATCAGATGTAACACCTGCCTTTCCGTCCACCATGAACAGAATCACATCGGAAGTGTCCATAGCGATGAAAGCCTGTTCTCTCATCTGTGCCGGGATTATCTCCTCGCTGGCAGGTTCAATTCCACCTGTGTCAATTAGACCGAACGTGATATTTCTCCACTCTCCCTCAGCGTAGATTCTATCTCTTGTAACCCCCGGGGTGTCCTCTACAATGGCAACTCTCTTGCCCACTATTCTGTTAAAAAAAGTCGATTTGCCGACATTCGGTCTGCCTACTACGGCAACGATGGGCTTACTCATCGAATATACCTCCTATAAACTCTTTCGGCACAAAGGGTTTCAAATCATCAATTCCTTCTCCCACTCCGACAAATTTTATCGGAAGGTCAAATTCATCTGAAATGGTGATTGCGATTCCTCCCTTTGCGGTTCCGTCGAGCTTCGTTATAATCACGCCTGTCAAATCCGAAACTCCTCCGAATTCCTGTGCCTGAGAAACCGCATTTTTACCTGTTGTCGCATCTAAAACCAGCAGGGTTTCCCTGTTCGCATCGGGGAACTCCTTTGTCAATACCTTATTCATCTTTTCCAATTCGGTCATCAAATTTTTCTTGTTCTGCAATCTGCCTGCCGTGTCGCATATTAAAACGTCTATGCCCTTTGCCTTTGCCGATTGTGCAGCATCGAATAAAACTGCCGAAGGATCAGCTCCTTCCTGATGTTTTACGATGGGAACTCCAACTCTGTCAGCCCAGATTTGAAGCTGCTCGGACGCAGCTGCTCTAAACGTATCCGCCGCCGCCAGCATAACTTTCTTTCCTTGTTTTTTATACATATTGGCAATCTTACCTATGGTTGTGGTCTTACCGCCTCCGTTTATTCCTATGACTAAAATCACCACCGGATAACTTTCAGAAATTTATGTCTTTCCTGTTTATCAACGGCCTCCACCATGAGTCTTTTCAGCTTGCTTTTCACCTTGTTCGGATTTGTGATAAATTCCGCCTTTACTTCGGCTTTCAAGCTGTCGATAATCTTCATAGTCGTCTCAAGCCCTATGTCACCTGTTATCAAAACCTCTTCCAAATCATCGAACAGACTTTCGTCGATAGTCGCTCTTCCCATTATGGCATCGCCGATTTTTTCGGACAACCTTCCGAAAAATCCCTTTTTTTCTCTTATACTCATATTTTTATTCCTCGCATAATCACATTGAAATTTTAAAAGTTTTACCTAATTTAACCGACAGGTAATTCATCTCCCATATTCAGCGAAAATATTTTGGATATCCCTCGTTCGGGCATTGTGACACCGTACATTACATCTGCATGTTCCATGGTTGTCTTCTGATGCGTTATGAGAGTGAATTGAATGTTCTCAAACTTCTTCAAATAATTTGCAAATATGTGAATGTTGTTATCATCCAATGCCGCCTCAACTTCATCCAGTATACAGCAAGGTGTCGGCTTCGTTTTCAACACTGCAAACATCAGTGCTATGGCAGTCATGGTCTTTTCTCCGCCGGACAACAGATTTATGTTTCTCAGCTGCTTTCCCGGGGGTTGTGCCGTTATGTCGATGGTGCTGTTCATAGGGTCCTCGATGTTATCGATTTCCAATTTTGCTGATCCTCCTCCGAAAAACTCGGTGAAAATCTCTTCAAAATATTCCCCTATGCTGTCAAAGCTGTTTTTAAATCTCTCTTTTATTATGTCATCCATCTCACCTATGATATCTTCCAACTGTGATATGGATAGCTGTATATCCTTTCGCTGTTCCTTGAGAAATTCGTATCTGGTTTTCACTTCATCATATTCTTTGATCGCACCGATATTGATATCTCCCAAGGATTTAATTTTGCTTTTTACCTCTCTATTCTCTTTGATTGCACTGCTTATGGAAATGTCATCATCCCTCAGTTCAACAGCTTCCTGATATGATATTTCAAATTCATCCCAAATCCTGTTTTTCAAATTTTCAAGTTGAGTATCGAATTTTGCCAGTCTGAGATCCAGTTCATACTTGCGACCTGCCAATTGATTCAGTTTATTCAAAAACCTCTTCTCGTCGCTCCAAGTTTTTTTCATATGCCTTTTTTTCGTTCCGCAACCCTGGATTTTTCAACGTTAATATCGTGGTTCAAACTATTTTTTCTCATAGTCAGCGAAGTTACTTCCCTGTTTCTGCTCACGATTCCTTCTTTGATGCCCTCCTCATCAATCCTAAGATTTTTCAAGCTGTTTTTCCTTATCTTCCAAATTCTCTTCGATATCTCTTGCGATTTCACGATTTCTTTCAACTAAGTTCCCTATGGAAGATATTTCATTTTCTCACCTGGTTGGCTTTTTATTCGCATATCAACCATTTGCTGAATTTTAGCCCTGTGCTCCTCTTTCAGAGCCTTCAGAAATTCACTCCGTTTCTCAAGACCTTTTTTCCAACTCATCTATTTTTCAGCTCTATTTTTTCAATTTCAATATTTTTTTCTCAACTATATCATCTGCGGTTTTTTTCTATTCTCCCTGAGATCTGCAAGATTTCTGCTTCTCTTTTCGTCTTCCTTCAATGCTATTTCGCGCTTTATTTCCAGGCTTTCCAGTTGATTTCTCAAACGATTTTCAACATCGTTAAGCCGATCCAGCTCTTCGTTTTTTTCCGATAAAACCGTTTCCGTCGTTTCAATTTTTTTCCCCTAAGGTCGGCACAATATCCATCTATTTTTTCAAGGGATTCGCTGAGCTTTTCAATATCGCAACCAAGTTGATTTATCTCCTTTTTACGCTCCAGCACATTGTTTCCCTTGTTCTTATACGCTCCGCCGCTCATGGCTCCTGCACCGGACACCACGTCGCCCTCCAAGGTGATATATCTGTATTTTTTCGAAATTTTCTGCATTTTTATGGCACTGTCAATGGTTTCTGCTATTACGGTTCCCCCCAACAAATACGACATCACTTTCTCATATTTCCTGTCAAATTTCACGGTATTCTCGCCATATCCTACAAAACCTTCGACATTTTCTATTCTGTCATCACCGAACTCATCTCTGCCTTTTTACTGTTGTAAGAGGTAAAAACGTCACTCTGCCCGCTTTTTTTTCCTTGAGCAGTCTTATGGATTTTTTGGCGACTGTCTCATCTTTGCATACTATGTTTTGCAATGAGGAGCCGAGAGCTGTTTCTATGGCTTTTTCCATTCCTTTCGGTACATCTATCAGGTTTGCCACGACATCTTCGATTCCGCCTACATTTCTATTCATTACAAATTTTTACACCGTAATTATAGCCCTCATATCCTTCTTCAAGGCCTTCCAGCGTCTTTTTCCTCGTGAAGAGCTTCTCAGTTTCTACGATAATTTTACGTTTTTCAACCTGTTTTTCATCGTATCTCCTGACGAAATCTGCCAAATGCTCCTTCTGTCTATCTATTTCTTTTCTCAAACGGCCGATTTCCGCCTTTGCTCCTTCATAATCGATATTTGCTTCTTTCAGTTCTCGTCTTATGTTTTCAGAATTTTGACGTTCCTGCTCACCGGACACATCACGGTAATCTTTTTCGACGACTTTTGCAAAATTCTCCAGTCCCAACCTTTCGTTTATGAGAATGTTTCTGCTGTTGTTCAGAGAAAACATATCCTGTTTCTCTTTTTCAAGCTCATGTTCAAGCTGTTCTATTTTCTCGTTTCCTACAGCTTCTTCATCTTCCATTCTGTCGAAATCCGAAAAATCTTCTTCATATTTCTTCTGCAAATGCGATTGTTCTCGGGCTAATTCCGATATGTTGTCCAATTCCGCCGTCAGCTTTTCCCTTAGCTCCAGCAACTCTCTGTTTATTCTGAATCGATTATTTTTCAATAGCTCTAAGCCTTTCTCTGCCTATGGTGTTTTCTCCGGCTTTGCTGTTTAAATCTTCATCCAGTCGGGCTAAACTCAGCATTTTTTCATCTAAATCAGCTTCCATATTCTGAATGTCATCCTTCATGCGAACAGTCTCGCTCTCAGCTTTTTCTTTCTCTCCAGTAAGACTCTTGATATCTCCTTCTATTTCTGATAAATCTTCCCTGAAAATCAAAGGTTTCTCCTCGATATCCTCTATGTTCTTGACCGTTATATTTACTTCCAGTTCCTTGTAGCGATCTCTCAAGTTCAAATACTCTTTTGCTCTTTTACTTTCATCTTCCAAGCTGCCAATTCTGCTCTCAATTTCCAAGATTATATCCTGTACTCTCTCCATATTGGAAAAGGTTGCTTCAAGTTTTCTCTCAGCCTCGCTTTTCTTTGTTTTGTAACCGACTACCCCTGCAGTTTCTTCAAATATCTCTCTGATGCTGTCTTTTTTATTTGAAATTATTTCGGAAATTTTACCCTGTCCTATTAGAGAATATCCGTCCACACCTATTCCTGTATCTGCAAGCAACTCTCTGATATCTCTCATCCTACAGGCGTTGTTGTTTATCGCATACTCGCTTTCGCCAGATCTGTACATTCTCCTGGTTATTGCCACCTCTGAAAAATCTACAGGTAAAAACTTGCTGCTGTTGTCGATTACCAAGGTGACTTCCGCCATTCCTCTCGATCTTCTGCTGGCAGTTCCGGCAAATATCACATCCTCCATTTTTCCGCCTCTCAAAAGACGAGGACTCTGTTCTCCCAACACCCATCTGATGGCATCGCTTATGTTGCTTTTGCCGCTGCCGTTGGGTCCTACTACACATGTTATACCTCTGTCAAATTCAATGATTACAGGTTCTGCAAAAGATTTGAACCCATGCATTTCTATTCGCTTAAAAAACATTATTTCTCCTAGTCATCTATCTTTTTCAAAGCAGCCTTTGCTGCGTTATTTTCCGCTTCTTTCTTGCTTTTTCCCGCACCTTCACCTATTACCGTTGAACGTGCAAAAAAACCGCTGCGTAAAATACCTTATTATGACTTTTACCTTCTTCTTTTACTATGGTGTACTTTAAGTTTCTCACATTTCGCTTATGCATAATTTCCTGCAATGCAGATTTGTAGTTTGTGTCCAGTTTTCCCATAAATGCGTCATCTATGCACTGCTCAAACAGCTTTAATACGATTTTTCTTGTCACCTGATATCCTCCATCGAGAAAAATCCCACCGATTACAGCCTCCAATGCATCTGCCAATATATTCTTCTTGCGTCTGCCACCGCACATCTCTTCCCCTCGTCCAAGGATTAAATGTCTACCTAAATTGAGATCGTTCGCCACTATCTCCAGAGACTCCGCTCTGACGATTTCAGATTTTAACTTTGCCAGTTTTCCCTCTTTTTCCGTCAACATTCTCTCATACAGCTCCTGAGTTACTATCAATCCCAATACGCTATCACCCAAGAATTCAAGTCGTTCATTGCATTCCCATCTCGGAATTCCCTCTTCTTTCGAAAATGAGCTGTGTGTCAATGCCTTTTTCAGAATTTCAGCATTTTTAAATTCGTATTTCAGCGCTTTTTCCAAACTGTTCATACTATCCTCTCCTAGACACATTTTTACAGTCTATATTATACCTTGAAGATGAAGATTAGTCAAAGAATCAAAAGGAACCGCCCTCTGTACCTCACCCGTTTCTCGTGTTCAAGATTTCGTGATCAGCACACCACTGACAGTTCCTTTACTCTGCAATAAATCTAGGTTCATCAATTTCATTTAGCTACTTTTCACATATGCAGGAGATCCAATGTTTTTCTTTCTCATTGTACGTTCGGATGTTTTTGAATCCGGCTTCCTTTAGAAATTTCACCAACTCATCCTCTGTATATATGGACATTCCCTCGATGATCTCCTTCATTTTTTCGTCGTTTTCCGAATTTCCGTCGGCTTCGTTGCATATCATAAATTTACCGTTTCTCTTTAAAACCCTGTATACTTCCTTCAATGACTCTTTCATATCCGGCCAGAAGTAAACCGTTTCAAATGCTGTAATCACGTCAAAATCCTCATCTTTCAACGGCAGCTCCATCACATTGCCCTGCAACACTTCGCATCGCCCCGTTTCAACGGCCTTTTTATTTTTCTTGCGTGCAATCTCTACGCTTACCTCGGCGTAATCCACGCCCACTGCTGTCCCCTTATCAGCTTTCTGCAGTATTATCGCCAAATTCGCTCCGCCGCCGCAACCTATGTCGAGAACTCTGTTATTCTCTTTTATATCAAGATTTGAAAATCCCCATTTCGCAAGATGCCTGTGTCTTTCATTCATTCTGTTTATGACAAACTTTCCACCGCTTCCCTGAGGCTTCTTTGCATTTTGGTAAAGTTCTTTGCTCATTCCCATTTCAGTTTCTCCTATTTTTCAACAGCTATATCTTCATGTATCACATAATTTACGCATAACTTATTCTATCACTAAATTGCACTTTTTCCAACTAAAAAGTACCTGTACAAACCGGTGAAATTTCTCTATCTGAAATTTTTAAATCTTACTAATATGAACAATAGAGGACTTCTCATTTTCACATGAGAAATCCTCTGAAGTTGTTAAATATTTTCTCTCACTTTCACCGATATTTCCAGGCGGTTTCAAAGTTGCAGAACAATGTTCGACTTAATGGAATTCTATTTTTTTCAATTTACTCCTCTTTTATTTTTGTATTTTTTTCTGCGCTTGATACCCCTTAATATCGACAAGCTTCCTGTCGCAACCATGAGCCATGCATAAAGATAGATATTTTCTCTATCTCCTGTCTTCGGTGGCTTTTTCATCTTCTTGAATTTATCAGCTTTGCCATCCAAAACTTCAGGTTGGTAAGTCGCCCTTGCCGGCGTACCGTTTTCGTCATTTATTTGAATCATGACAGGGTCCACTTTTTCCTACGTAATCCTTGTTCGGAGTAAAGATGATTTCACCCGTTTCCGGAACAACGGTAAACTTGCCCACTATCTTGCCTTTATATGTAGCGGCTACCGTAGTTTTATCGGTCACTTTTCCATCTACAACAAATCTTGCGGGATTACCCTTACTCGCTCTCAGTTCACTGCCGTCTCCATTCCTAAATGTCGGCATGCCCTTTTGCTTTTCGTTCTTATGTCCGATGGATGTTGTATTTTCCCCTACTGGCGTAACAGGAATCACAGTAGGTGTATATTTAGCTGTCACAGTTGTTCCGTTGGAATCTGTCGCTTGAACCGTTACTCCATTCGCCTTTCCTACAAACTTCCTTTCCGGTACAAAGGTTACCCTTCCGGTCTTCGGATCTATGGTGTAAATACCTTCATTCGGCACCGTAATCTTTTCTACCGGTTTTCCATATTTATCAATCAACGTATACGAATCAATTGTTGTGATGTTGCTACCCGGTTTAAACTTCGGAGTTCCTCTTTGGATTTCTCCTTGTTTTCCTGTAGATGTAACATCTTCTCCCGTCGGCACATCAGGTATCACAGTAGGAGTGTAGGTTGTTGTTGTGGATGTTCCGTTTTCATCATATCCCTTTACAGTGACAGGTTTTGCAGTTCCAATAAACTTATTTTCCGGTACAAAAGTCACTTTTCCTGTCTTTGGATCTATGGTATACGTACCTTCTCCATCTACTGTGACTTTTTTAACATCATTACCCTTTCCGTCCACAAGGGTATAGGACTTCATAGGAACTTTACTGCTACCCGGTTTAAATTCAGGTGTTCCCGTTTGAGCTTCACCTTGCTTTCCTGTGGATACTGCCGATTTTGCCGTCGGAACAACTGGGGTAACTGTAGGCGTATAAGTTGCTCTCGCAGTTTTCCCGTGCTCATTTTTCACCTGAACTGTAATCGGATCCGGTGTTCCCACAAAGTCTTTTTCAGGGACGAAGGTCACTTTTCCTGTTGACGAATCCAATGTGTATGTTCCTACCTGCTTTCCATTTTTCACTGCAGGTATGTCGGTCTTATCCGTTTTAACTCCGCCTACTACAATCTTTGCAGGATTCTTTTTGGAAGGACTCAACTTGCTTCCGTCTCCATTTTTAAATATAGGCGTTCCTGTCTGGATTTGTCCCTGCTCACCGATTGAAGTGACACCTTCTCCTACAGGAAGTGGCAAAACAGTAGGTATATAAGTCGCCGTAGCAGTATTACCGTTTTCGTTGGTAGCCTTTACGGTTACGCCTTTTGTAACGCCCACAAAGTCTTTTTCAGGGGTAAATGTAACCTTGCCCGTCATCTTATCGATTTTATAAACTCCTTCTCCGTCAACAGTTACAGTATCAACCTTATCTCCTGTTTTAGGATCTACCAAGCTGTACTCGGTAATTTTCACTCTATCATCGCTGGAGGTGAACTTCGGTGTTCCCGTTTGAGTTTCACCTTTGTACGCTGTTGAAACGGTATTTTCGCCTGTTAAGGTGACAGGAGTTACAATAGGTGTATATGTGGTTTCTGCCGTCGTTCCATTTTTGTCAGCTATCTGAACTCTAACCGACGGTGCTGTTCCCACGAAGTCTTTTTCCGGTGTAAACGTTATAACCTGGTTTTCCAACTTATAAGTTCCCACCTTTTTACCGTCTTTGCCTGTAACTTCCAGTTGAGACACTTTTTTACCGTCTTTATCGAGGAGAGTAATCGTAGATTTATCCAAATCCACGGATTTTTCACTTCCATCGCTCAAAGTAGCTTTGCCCTTTTCAAACAATTCGGAAGTTTCCTGCTTTTGCTGTTTACCCTGAACGTCCGTAGTCGTCGCCGGTTTTCCCGTAGGCACAACGGGAATGACAGTCGGCGTATAAGTTGCCGTCTTTACACTTCCGTTGGAGTCTGTCGCCTGAACGGTCACGCTCGGAGCAGTGCCTTTGTAGATTTTTTCAGGGGTAAAGGTCACTTCTCCCGTTTTATTATCTACAGTATACTTACCGACATCCTTTACGGTAATAGAATCAACTTCTTTTCCGCCTTCTATCAACTTAAATTTATCAAAGGTTACCACATCGCTCTCTGAAGTAAATGTCGGCTTGCCTTTTGCGTTTCTCCTTGAATGTCTTCACTCACTGCATTTTTACTGGAAATTGCTGCCGGAGTCACTGTTGGCGTATACGTGGTCTCCGCTTTCGTTCCGTTTATGTCCTGCACTTGAACCTTAACCGGAGGTGCTGTTCCCACGAAGTCAGCCTCAGGATAAAATTTGATTTCTTCTCCTTTGAGAACGTAACGCCCTATCTGCTTACCATTGCCATCGATCGCCGCAACCTCTTTTGTCTCCTTACCGTCTGAATCAAGCAACGTAAGCGTCTTCTCGTCCAGTGAAACATCTATGATTCCATCTTCCGTCTTTTTAGTTCCCTTATGGAAATTAACACTGGTCGTATCTTCGTCGCTGCCGAATACCACCTTAGATGTTTGAACCTGGCCTTGTTTTCCGGTAGTCGATGACCTGTCCGCGGTTGGTTTTAAAGATTCTACAGGTATTTGGAAGTCTTCAACTTCTCCATCTTTCGCTATGCCTGTAGGATTTTCCACATCTTTTGCCTCCGTCGCAATACGAACCCTTGCGTTCAGTGTTCCGGTCTCCTTAACACCGGTTCTTTTACCGAAATTGAGAGACAACGAGCCGTCCTCTGAAACTCTGGCTTTCACTTGCTCGGATTTGTCAAAAGTTCCGTTTTGATCAAAATCAACCCACGCAGATACATTGGCTGAATCTGCTCCATTTAATTTGGCAATGACTGAAAGTTTATACTCCTTATCTACACCTCGATAGAAAGTTGCATATTTCCCTCCTGTCAACTGTTCTTCGCCTTCATCACCTTTTATATTCAACGACTCATGATTATCGTCGTATTTCCAATATTCTTCCGTGTTTTTAGCTGTTGAATCCGGATCCGGACGGACGGTTCCCAGCGAAGGAGACTTGGCGTTTTTGTTCACTTCAACCGTTGCTTCTTCACGTTTATCCAGCGTTCCAAGTTTTGCCCCTGAAGTCGCAGATGGAATCAAATCGACAAAGTGTGCCGGATTTCCATAGCTGCTTTCTCCATCGCTGGTATCAAACGGCACTAAAAAGCCCAGTACGATACCCTGTGCACCACCCGACATGGTGTAAGCGGACAAGTTCTTCACGTTCCTCGTAGCAAAAATCGGTGCAAGCATGAAGTTCTCAGTCGTATACGGTCCAACCACTTTCGTGTCCTGACCTGCGTAAGGCTTATCGTTAACCACCGCATCGAATTTATATCCGCTGCTCTTATACCTATCACTGAACTTCTTCGGATCGCTAATCGGTTGTGTCGGTAACACTCCCGATCCCGATCTGGACATATCTATCAACCTGAACGGTTCTCCGTCAGTTGTAGCAACCACAGCCTCGCTTTCAGCAATGGATTCACCGTCGGCTACGAGAGCTTGTACGGGAACTTCTTTACCGTGAAACGTCGCGGAAAAAGAAAATGTAATTCCTATATCCATATTGTTTTCTTTCGGCTGCAGAATCGTTTGATAGCCCAGCGTGTCGTAACCCGATTCCCTGTAAAGCCTGTTAAACGACGATGTCGCAGTTTTCGGGTAAAACTTCGACTCCTTGTTGCTGTCCATCTTTGCATTGGTTGCATTCGGATCATAATTTGTATCATTCAAATTGTACCCGAGTTTTTTCAATCTGTCACGATACACATCCGTCGACCTGAAAGGTGCCAGTTTCGTTACCGTCACAGTTATGTTATATCCTTCCACCGGTGAAACAACCAATTTCGTACCTACTTGAATTGAACCATCTTTAGCAAGGTTTGTCGCCTTGCTCCAGTCTGCAAAATAAATCAGATTTCTCAATTTTGCGGATTCTTTAAAGGTTCCGTTCTTCTTCGCATAGACTCCACCTGTGCTTTGCATTTCTGAACTTTCAGCATGAACTGTTTTGAACGAAAAAGCACCGATGACCAGCAACAGCGACAGAACTGATGCAAGCATTCTTTTTTTCATTTATTTTACCTCTCTAATTACATCGATCGGCACAAAAATCCAACTTACCGCTGACTCACCATATGTTCTTTAACTAGCATCATTTTTGCACCTGCATTGCACAATGCTCTTTGCATAAAGCTCCATATTTTCGTCTCTATATGCAAATGCATATTACACAATCTTCGCAAAGATATCAATCCTGTTTTTCGTCGATCTTTTCCACTTTTTCTGCGGAAACTCCTTCCTTAATTTCAGAATTTTCCTTAACATCGGCTGCTGTCTTTGCAGCGACATCTTTCGCTTTATCTGCATCTGAGACAGAAGGTGGAATATTTTCAACCGTTGCCACATTTGCTACTGTACCTTTTCCCAGTAACATAATCGAAATCACCAAAATTATTATACTTGATATAGCCAATAACAAAATGAAAGTCATAGCACCGGCATCGTTCAAGAGAAGCGAAGCGAGACTTCCCACGGAATTACCTGCTGAATTCAATTCGCTGCCGCCATACTGCTTTAGGTTATTGTACAATGCTGAAAATTTTGCAAACATGTTCATAATTTCAATACCTTTAGCAAGTAATATCCCTAAGCTGACCGCCTGTGCGACTAAAAGAATAATTCCCTTTTTAGTCCAATTGCATTTTTCTCCGAACTTTGTATATAAAAGTCCGACTATAACTAATACGCTGGCTACTATAGATATCCACATCAGTACGTTAAACAGCGTTGCCAGCGAAAGCAACGTCATCGTAGCAAATATCAATAAAATTAAAAACGCAATTACATAAATTGATGTTATCAATCCTAAGATAGCCATAACCTTGTTGTTAAAAATTTTCTGCATAATACACCTCTCTTCAATCTCATCAATCCTTTAACTTGTTTTTCATTCTATCACATCTTTGTTTGAATGTATACTTAAATGTTCAATTTTTCTCCGACAGATTCTTACAGCGATTTTCCAAGCAAAATGCAACATGTAACATAGTGTGGTTTCTTACTTAACTAATGCGAATTCTATTATCTCGTTCACTGCGACAAACTGTTGAAATATATTCAATTATTTAGTAAAGAAATTTTTTTCGATTTGAGAATCCCAAAACAAAAAGCACACATCGAAAATGCATAGCTTCAAATTCGACGCGTGCTTTCCAAAGGTGCTTTTTGAACATTTGGCATATGAAATTATTACGACACTTCAAAATCATTTGAGTTCATATGTCAAACTCACTATAGGATATAAATCTCCCATATAAACATATTCGCACTGATTACTTCTTTTTTATAAATTTTTCCCGTGTTTTCTACTGCGGCTTATTTTACGACTTCAGAATCTTCCTTAACTGTATCTGCTGTTTTTTCGGCAGTATCTTCCGCTTTAGCTGTACCTGCGACAGGAGACGGATTGTTCTCAACTGATGGTTCATCTACTTCGATACCGTTTCCAAGCAACATTATTGAAAGCATCAAAATCACAACATTAGCAGCAACCAATACAATTACAAACAACGTAGCACTGATATCTCTGAACATAAGAGAACCTATGCCGCCATTCATTGCAGTGGTACCATATTGGCCGAAACCGCTGTACAAAGTTGCAAGCCTTGCAAGTGCACTTATAAGCTCAATTCCTTTAAAAATCAGCATTACAACACTGACTATTTGAGCTGCTAAAAGGGTAACTCCCTGCCTTGTCCAGTTTCTGTTTTCTCCAAATCTCCTGTACAAAAATCCCGCTATGACAATTAAATTTGCCGCTATGGCTACCCACATCATAATGTAGAACAATGTTGCTACATTCAAAAGCGTCATGGTAGAAAAAAGTAACAGCACCAGAAACGCAATTACATAAATCGATGATATCAATCCTAGAATTGCTATGACTTTGTTGTTAAAAATTTTTTGCATAATATACCTCTCTATAACCTTATCTATTCTTTAACACGTCGATATTTTATCACATTTTGGTTAAAAAGTATACTGAGACATTCAAAATTAGCAAGACAAGCCTTATCTGCACAGAAAAAGGCTTGCCTTACTATCCGTTTAATAAAAACTCTTTTTATATTTTTGCACGCAAATTTAGAATTTATCTGTCAATTAGCATATCGATTTACAAGCATACGGTCATATTCAGCAACCATACCTGAATTCATCTATCAATTTTGAATTTTCAACTAAAAGTTTGTACGTTTCGGAACCTGCCAACAGTTCTTTATGACTTCCTGCCATCTCCACATATCCATCGTTCAGCACTACTATTTTGTTTGCGTTTTCAATGGACTTTAGCCTGTGAGAAATTATTATCACCGTCTTGTTTTCTATCAGAGTATTCAAGCTATCTTGAATGATCTTCTCGTTTTCTACATCAAGCGAAGAAGATATTTCGTCCAAGATTATAATAGGTGCATCTTTTAAAATTGCCCTTGCAATGGAAAGTCTCTGCCTTTCTCCACCTGAAAGAGATGCTCCATTTTCCCCTATCATAGTTTCGTATCCTTTTTCCATGTTCCCTATAAAATCTTCGCATCCTGCCAGTGCGGCAGCTTTTTTAACTTCTTCATCTGTGGCGTTCATATTTCCGATTCTTATATTTTCCATGACCGTATTGTTAAATAAAGTGACATCTTGAAAAACCACAGACACATTCTCAAATAGTGAACTTGTAGAAATTTTACTTATATCCTCTCCACCTATGGTAATCTTACCGCTGTCACAATCGTACAGCCTCGAAATCAGCCTCAAAACACTGGTCTTTCCACATCCCGACAGGCCTACCAACGCTGTAACCTTCCCCTGTTCGGCGCTGAACGATATGCCTTTTAAAACTTTTTCATCATCGTTATACGAAAATTCCACATGGTCCAACTTGATATCAAAGGAGCTCAACTTCTTGTCATCGCCTTCTTGTGTCGGCGTTTCCCTGATTTCCTTAATTCTCTCAATCCTGGCATCTATGTAAAACAGCTCCGCCATATTCCCCAAAAGTCCGTCCACAGCTTCTTTTATCTTTATGGCACCCAGAACGTATCCCACCAGGTAGAGCAAATTTATTTTTCCGTCAACGAACAGAAGACTTCCTACCAGAATTATGATACCTATGCTGCAATTTGTAATAACTGTCGAAATATTTAATGGAATAGCCTGTGAAATCTCGCTTATCAAATGGATTTTCTCACTTTCATCCATCTGCTCATACATGGATTTTTTCACTTTGCTCCCCAAACCGTAGCTCTTTATTTCCTGTTGCATTTCTATAGCTTCCTGAAATGCCTCCGAATTTTCTCTCAGCTTCTTGTAATATTTGGTGGTCTGCCTCACTTGCATTTTCTTGGACAGCAACAGCAGTACGGCGGCGACCAAATTCACTCCCAGTATTACGAGTCCCAGCTGCCAGTTTCCGATTATGAGCAGTATGGAGAAAATCGGCAAAAACAATACAAAGCCCAAGGTTTTCGACACAGCATGGCTCACCGCATGTTCTATTCGCTCAACATCCGACATGACTGTTTGTGATAAGTCGGTTAAATCGTGCTTTGAAAAATACCAAAGCGGTAAATTTCTAAGTCTTGTCGCGATATCCACTCTCAGTTCTTCCGCCTCTCTATACGTCACTGTATACAGGTTATTGTACTCCCAAAAATTTAACGCATACATCAAAATCAGAGTTACGACACTCAAGCCTATGATCAGACTGCTATTGACATCTCCGTTTATTACGCCATCCAAAAACAGCATGACCACCACTATCGACATTATATTCCACAAGTAATTCAGAAACGCTATCACACTTGCCTTTAGAATGCCTCTCGCACCTTTATCTGTAAGGGCAAACCATTGTTTTATTTTATTTGTCATCATACCCTCCATTCGTTTGCACTTTGGTACATGTTCTGTAACGTCTTATATCGGGTATCTCCTCTCATCAGTTCATCGTGACTTCCTCTCTCAACAATCTTGCCTTCATCCAGAACCAACACCTCATCTACACCCTTTATGCTGGATAACCTGTGTGCTATCATAATTACGGTTTTCCCTTTCATGAGATTTGCGAATGCCTTTTGTAATTCGTGTTCGTTTTCCGGATCCGTCGCCGCACACGCTTCATCCATAATTATTATGTTGGCATTTTTCAGTATCCCCCTCGCTATGGCAATCCTCTGCTGTTCTCCTCCGGATAAGAACACGCCTTTGCTACCTATCACCGTATCTTCTCTATCTTTGAACTTATCCAAAATTTCGTCGCAACCTGCCAAGCTTAACGCTTTCAAAGCCGCTTCTCTGTCAGCTGCCGGATCACCTATCATGACGTTTTCCAGTATGCTGGTTTTGAAGAGTTTTGCATCTTGAAAGATAAAGGCTATGTTTTTCATTATGGCTTTCTGAGAATATGCACTTATATCCTTTCCTCCCAGCTTTATACTTCCTCTGTTGATGTTGTAAAATCCTGACACCAGCTTTGCTATGGTGGATTTGCCGCTTCCGCTGGACCCTACCAGGGCATATATTTTACTCTCGGGCAACTTGAAGGACAGCTTTTCGATGACGTTGTTTTTATCATATCCGAAAGTGACATTATCAAATTCTATATCAAAGTTTTCGAAGGTGTCTTCGTCGCCGAACGCCAATTTATCCTGTTGCATTTCTCCATATAATTTTTCAATGTTATCTACTGCCCTATTTCCCATATATTGGTACATGGCAAGATACATAATTCTCATCATCACCGTAAATATTATACCGAGAAGAATCATTCCATATATTATGCTTATTACGAGGCTGCTCTGCAAGAATTTCAAATCTGAGAATATTATTATGAAAGGAACTATCAACACCATAACTCCATTGAATAAAACCAAGAAGTTGACATATGCCTGTCTGCATTTCATAGAATATTTAAGTGCGAATCTAGAGTACTCTACAATAGCCTTATGCAAGGATTTGAACGTGAATACGGATATACCGAAAATTTTTATAACCTGCATCCCTCTTATGTATTCCACCGTTTCAGCGTTCATATTGTCCATAGCTTCCATATACTGGTTCATAGCTTCCTTGTTCGTATCCATAAGAGAAATTAAAAACATTCCTATTGCAATGGCGATGACAAGTCCGACACCTATTTTCCAATCTACGTAAAATGCGATTGCCAAAGTCAAAATCGGTGTGACAACAACATTTACCAAATCCGGTATCAAGTGTGCCACAATCGTATGAGTTTGCTCCGCATTATCATCTATAATCTTTCTCACCTTTCCTGAAGGATACTTATCAAAAAATTTAAAACTCGCATCAGTTAGGCCGTCAATTCCCCTTTTTCTCAAATTTGTTTCAATTCTGAAACCGATTTTATGGGTGAGCATCAGCGATAAAAAGTATATTATTCCACCTGACACAAGACATGCCACAATTATATAAGCTACATGCAGTGTCTCCGACAAATCTCCTTCCACTACCAGACTGTGTAAAAACCTGTATATGTAATAGTTCCCTGCAGAAACCAAAACCGCTGATACAGCTATGGCAACAATTGCGATATACGCATATTTTTTCTCTTTTGGAATATAGCTGAACAGCTTACCGTAAACTTTAAACATTTCATCCCACCTTATCTAGATTAGACACAAAATACAATTTGACGACTTCTCCTTTCAGACTGTATGATCTTCTTCAATCGCTTGGCATTTTCTCTGTTCAACGTCTTGAACCCTTCATAATATACCGTCATATCTCAAGCAATATCGCAAATTCACCTTCACGTTCACATGTGTCTTTATTCCTTTATCAGCATTGTACCACCGTATTTTATGTGGTACAATACATTCATATAAGATATGTCTAATCTTAATATATGTCTAATCGAAACATTCATGCGAATTTGGAGAAATATTCATGCGAAAACATTTTATGCACTATACCATAGATGAGAACCAATCTATACAGGAAGCCTTTGTCTCAATGGGACTTAAACGTGTAGAGACTCCATCTAATTTACCTAAGTACGGTACTACATACTATATGGATATCTATCCTTTCAAAGGATATTACTGGATATATGAAACCGACGATTTCATAATAGATATCGAAGACATTCAAATTTTGGAGGACGTTATTTTGGATTCCTTTAAAATCGAGGATGTCGTCATAATGTCGGCGTTTTTAAAATCAGCTAACGGAGAGTGTCTCTATCCATATGAGCAGATGAACAGCAACAGCGTCTTTGTGACGGACATGGGAAATGTGGACTACAGATTTTTAGTTCACGGCGGCTTTCCTTTTGTTTCGGTGGGCGTAAAATTTAAAAGGAAGATGTTGGAGACGTACATAAACAAACATACCGACTACTCGATGGAGTCGATTAAAAATATGTTTCACTATTCGAGAGGATTCATAAGCAATAAAATAGGGAAAATAGCAGATGAAATTTTAAACTATTCCCCCTCTTCTCATCTCGGAAGCGATTTGTTCTTGGAAGCTAAGGCAAAGGAATGGCTAAGCGTTACTATAAACGAGTATTTTGCCGATAAATACTACAACAAAATATCCAAATCGGATGAAAATGCCCTACAAAATGTTGCAAACTACATAAACGATCACCTATCATCAAATATTCCTCAGGATTTTTTAACTAAAATCGCTATGATGAGTCCTACTAAACTGAAGACCGCTTTTAAGAGCAAGTATCATATGAGCATAACCGAATACACTCAAAGAAAGAGAATGAATACGGCTGAACACATTCTCTCTACGACAAACCTTGAAATAAACAAGGTTGCCAAGACTGTGGGATATAATTCACAGAGCCGATTCACTACTCTCTTCAAGAAATACATCGGCGTATATCCATCTGAAATACGCAAATTGAAAAAGCAGAATGCCGAAGAGGAAAAATGAGACGACATAAAAAACACCGCAAAGGAGTTTTACAACTATTTTGCGATGTTTTTTGTATATAGTAAACTAAACTCTTCCCTATGTTCTATTCTTCCTCGATGAGCACTTCTTCTATTTCGAATACGGATTCTGATATGATTCCGACCACATTTTCTTCAGCGAAAGGAATAGCCTTTAAAATGCTGTTTTTTACAGCGTTGGCATTGGACGATCCGTGCATTTTAACCACAGGACCTTTAACCCCTAAAATCGGCGCTCCGCCGTATTCGGTGTAGTCAAACTCTTCTTTCAGACTTCTCAATTTCTTTGACAGCAATACTGCTCCCATTTTGGCTCTGGCATTTTCCGTAAACTTTTTCTTTAAAAGATTTACAATATTGATTGCCAATCCCTCGGTCAATTTTAATATCACATTGCCTACAAAACCGTCGCACACCACTACATCCGCACCACCTAGCGGAACTTCCCTAGCCTCTATGTTTCCCGAAAAATTCAGATGACTCTTTTCCAATAGACCGAATGCCGCCTTAGTTAAAGTGGATCCCTTGGTTTCTTCAACTCCTAAATTCACCAGTCCAATTTTGGGATTTTCCCTTCCTAGGACCTTTTCCATATAAATGCTGCCCATCATGGCAAATTCCAGCAAATTACTCGGCTTACACTCCGAATTCGCGCCAGCATCGACCAGCAACGACGGTTTTTTCGTTCCCAATATCGGATATATCGAGGCGATTGCAGGTCTGTCGATTCCCTGTATGCGCCCCAGATTGAACAAGGCTCCTGCCATCAAAGCTCCAGTATTGCCCGCCGAGATGAAAAGATCTCCCTCTCCGGATTTTACCATATTCAATCCGACCACCATTGAAGAATCCTTTTTTCTTCTCACCGCCCTCACGGGAGCATCGTCATTTTCAATTACCTCGGAGGCGTGTTTTACTGATATTTTTTCATCGCTGTACTTGTATTTTTTCAGCTGAAACTCGATTTTTGTCTCCATCTCCTACGATGACAATCTCATCTTCGATCAATTTCGATGCTTCTACCGCTCCCTGACAATTTCACCGGGTGCATTGTCACCGCCCATACCATCTAAAAATAATCCTCATTTTTCATCCTCCCATTTCATTATTTCAGGGAAGCAATCTACTTTGTACTGTGGACACTCCGCACACTCGTAAAACAAAGGGGCTTCCTCCTGTTCAATTGTAACATAGCCCTGAGTTTTAAAAAAACCGGGCGCTTTTGCTACCAAAAAGATTTTATCACCTCCACGCTTTCTGACTTCATCCTTTGCGATATCTAAAATCTCCTGTCCGATTCCAAGTCCTCTCAAGCTACCATCCACGGCTATTCCGTCGATAATATATTCGTTTTCCCTAAAAGCCAAACATATTCCCGCTACTATTTCATCTTTTTCATTTTCGATTTTCCAAGCCTTTATAACGTTAGTCTCCACCGGTTCCGCATCGCTGATTTCCAGTTCATTTTCTTCGAAAAAAGAATTCAAACTATCCATGTCATCTGTCGAAGACAAAAATAAATTCTTTCTTATTTCCTTATTTTCATTTATGGATCTGTTTCCCATCTCATCACCTTCCCGACAATTGCGTCGCAGAATTTATTCGTTGTTTTCTTTCGTAAAAATTTTAATTCTCCTGTTCAGTACGCTGAATTCCAGAGGAAGTTTTTCACCGTGCTCGCCATCTACATCTGTCGAAATTTCAACTTCCGATTCAATTGTCAATCGCTCTGTTTCAAATGTCAACACATTCTTGTTATCCTCGTGGTTTCCGCTTATTACCGAAAAGAACAGGGGCACAAATTCCCTGATAGGCATCTTCTTGAAGAGCACTACATTCAATTTGCCATCATTTATTTCTGAACACGACGACAGCTTCTTAAAACCTCCTGCCGATTCTCCGTTCATAACTACCATGAAGAACATATCTTCCCTATATATCTTATCTTGCGTTGTTAATTTTACCGGCAGGGCTTTCAACCTGACTACTTCCGTCGCACCCTTCAAATAATACGCAAATATCCCAAGAACGTTCTTCAGTGCCGGATTCGTCTTCTGGCTCACATCTACCAAATTCCCCAAAGCTGCAACATTTATAAAACATTTTTTATTGCAGACACCCACGTCAGAATACGTATAACACTCACCTAACGCTATGTTGATCTGTCCTCTTATATTTTTCGGCAAATTTAAGTATCCGGCAAAATCGTTGGCTGTACCTGCCGGAAAAATTGCCAAGGGCAAATTTATATCATTTTTGACCATCGCATTTACACAGATGTTTATAGTTCCGTCTCCACCGGCAACCATAATCTGTCTGTACTCTTTTTCATCTATGCTCTTCATCACGTCGTTTAAATCGATTTCGTCTGACGCTCTGACGGGAATTACCTGATGACCCGCCTTCTGAAACTTTTGAATTATCAAATCCAAATTATTTTTAAAATCGCCGTTTCCCGATTTCGGATTATAGTACAGCAAAGCTTTCTTTTTGGCATCATATGTTTTTTCAGTTCCCTTGCCATCCTTTTTTTCTGTTGTCAACGGTAAATTTTCCATAATCATAACCTCTTTTGTTAGCATCTCACTTCAATATCCCACGATAACATTTTATTTAGCTTTTTCAATCTTGGCGTATCCAACTCATACCGTGAATAGCGTATTTCTCGAACAATGCCAATAAACTAATTTTGTGCCGTCAATTTTTTTCTAACTCACCTATCAAATACAGCGAACCGACAAACATCACTTTATCATACTTTTGCATATTTTCCGTCTAAAGACTTTACGATTTCCAGTATATCTGCTGTCTCGATGACATGTCCGCCCTTGTTCTCCAAAAGATTTTTCAGTTGGTCTTTATTCAATTTCCTTTCGCTATCAGGTTCGGTACTGACAAAGTCTACAGTTATATTTCCTCCTGTAGCTGAATTGGTGCATTCATCTCTTTCGTAACGCTTTTGCTTTTGTCCCAAATCGATGAGAATTTCAGTCATTTTATCAGTGTCCTTGTCTTTCAAAACTCCGCAAATCACCAGTATGTTATCAGAATTCCGTTTTTCCGAAAAATCATTTGAGGCTTCTTTGACACAGAATTTTCTGATTACAATTCTCTCTGCAGTGTTTACAAACGCTTTCATGCCCGCTTCATTGTGAGCACCGTCCAACACTATCATCTGTCCGTTTCTTCGGAAAATCTCAAATCTGCCTTTAACCTTTGACTTTTTCAACCCTCTTTTAATCTGCTCCAGTGTCAAATCCACTACATTATACGACATCATCGTTTCCACAGCTCTTATCGCTACTGCTGCATTAAGCATCTGATGAAAACCCGTCATGGATATTTCAAAAATCGATTCTTTCATGGAAAACACGTCTCTTAACACGAACTCGCTTCCCAGTTCATCCTCTTTTATAATCCGTATCGGCACATCACCGTATACTGTGCTCGATTTCATACTCTCAGCCTTCTTCACTACTACGTCCATAGCTTCCTTCGGCAAATTTCCCACGATTACCGGTCGTCCACTCTTTATTATACCGGCTTTTTCACAGGCGATTTCCGCAATTGTCGTGCCTATTCTATCGGTATGATCAAGGGAGATCGAAGTGATTATGCTGGCGACAGGCTGTTTAATGACATTTGTGCTGTCCAATCTGCCTCCCAGCCCCACTTCTATGACTGCGAAGTCAACTTTCTTTCTCTTGTAGTACATGAATGCTACTGCAGTGATAATATCAAATTCCGTAGGAACCGGCTGTCCTGCCTTTTCCATCTCCTTAGCTTCCTTTGCGACTGCCTCCAGAAGCTCCGATAACTGATCGTCCTCGATGTACTCACCGTCCACTTCTATTCGTTCATTGAACACCTCTATGTACGGCGATGTGTAAATTCCGACGCTATATCCGCCTGCCCTCAACATTTCATATATATATCTGCTGACCGAGCCTTTTCCGTTAGTTCCCCCAACGTGAATGATTTTTAAATCTTCCTGGGGATTTCCCAACCTTTTCAGCAGACTTTCTATTCTCTCCAAGTCCAATATGCTACCGAACTTTTCGAAATACTCTATGGATGCTTTTATATCATTTTTATTTTTCCCCATATTTTCAAGCTCTTTTCTCTATGGTTTCAATTCTTTCAATAACTTTCTCAAGCATATCTTTGTAGTTTTGAAGCTTCTCTTTTTCAGCATCTATTTTCGCTTTGGGTGCCTTTGAGATAAACCCCGTGTTTGACAGCATCTTTTCACATCTTGAGACTTCCCCTTCAAGTCTTTTTTTCTCTTTTTCCAACCTTTCCATTTCCGCTTTAAAGTCGATCAGATCTGATAGGGGAATCCTTATTTCCACTCCCTTTATCACAGCGCTCATGGATTCTTCATCGACTTTGGATGTTTCATCGCTTTCCAAGATTTCTACCAAATCTATGCCTGCCAATGCTTTTTATCAAATCTATATTATCATCTATTGCCTCTCTGTATCCCGCTTTGGATATAAAACATGCTCTCAGCTTCTTCGACGGTGCGACTTCCGATTCCGCTCTGATATTTCTCACAGCTCTGACAATTTCTTTAGCGATCTCAATCTTTTCAACAGCAGTCTGAAATTGCAACTCTTCTCTATACTTCGGATATTCCGAGCACATGATGAACTCCTCCGTGTCCGTTTGCTCCATTCGAACAAAACCGTATATTTCTTCTGTGATAAAAGGCATATATGGGTGAAGCATTTTCAACAATCCGATCAAAACCGTTCTCAAAACGCCCCTGACAACTTTCTTATCCTCTTCATCATCGCCGTATAGCCTTCTCTTCGCCATCTCTATATACCAATCGCAATAGTCGCTCCAAATCAAGTCATAAACCTTTTGCGCACCCAAGGATAAGTCCAGCCTGTCCATGGCTTTCTCGATATATTTTGAACCCGTGTTCACGGTGGATACTATCCATCTATCTTCTTCTCTCCACTTTGAATCATCGTCGGACATAGGCAAGAAGTTTCCATCTTCATCCTTTATGTTCATTATCACAAATCTGGATGCATTCCAAAGTTTATTTGCAAAGTTTCTAGCAGATTTTACTCGGTCTTCGATGTATCTCGTGTCGTTTCCCGGCGTTATTTGAGAAATAAGCATAAATCTCAACGCATCCGCCCCGTACTCATCGATGACATCCAGTGGATTTACACCGTTTCCTAGAGATTTGCTCATCTTCCTTCCCTGTTCATCCCTGACCAGCCCGTGAACATACACTTGACTGAAAGGAGCTTCTCCTGTCATTTCCAATGCGGAAAACACCATTCTGACAACCCAGAAGAATATTATATCGTAACCTGTCACAAGGACATCTGTCGGATAAAAATACTCGTATTCCGGAGTTTTTTCAGGCCAACCTAGAGTTGAAAACGGCCACAATGCCGAAGAGAACCACGTATCCAACACATCTTCTTCCTGTCGTAAATTTCGGTTTCCGCACTTCGGACAGCTTTGAACACTCTCTCTGTCTACGATAATCTTATTGCAATCATCACAGTAATATGCCGGTATTCTATGTCCCCACCAAAGTTGACGCGATATGCACCAATCTCTGATGTTTTCCAACCAGTGTAGATATATTTTTTCAAATCTCTCCGGAACATGCTTAACTTCTCCTTTTTTAGCCGCCTCTATGGCAGGTTTAGCCATCTCTTTCATAGCAACAAACCACTGTTCCGACAACATCGGCTCCACTGTCGTATGGCACCTGTAACAGGACCCTTTCGGGACATCGACTTCTTCGATTTTCTCCAAGAAGCCTTTCTCGTCCAGCTCCTTTATCCATTCTTTACGACACCTATATCTGTCCATTCCTTCGTACTTACCTGCCGCCGAGGTCATTTTCGCATCAAAGTCCATACATTCCAACATTTCCAAGTCATGTCTCCTACCCACTTCAAAATCGTTATGATCTGCTGCAGGTGTTATTTTAACTGCACCTGTACCCTTTTCCGGATCCGGATAGGAGTCTGCAATTATCGGTATAATCCTATCTATCACAGGAATTTTAACGTTTTTTCCTATTAGTTTCTCATATCTTTCATCCTCAGGGTTAACGGCAATTGCAACGTCTGCAAAAATTGTTTCAGGTCTCGAAGTTGCCACTGTAACGCTTCCCGTTCCGTCCTCTAACGGATATTTTATGTACCAATAATTTCCGTTCACATCTTCGTGTTCCACTTCCGCATCGGACAAAGTGGTCTTGCACACCGGGCACCAGTTTATCAATCTGTTGCTCCTGTAGATATAACCTTTTTCATACAGTCTCACGAAAAATTCCTTTACGGCTTTGCTGCAACCTTCATCCATGGTGAATCTCTCCTTGGACCAATCGCAAGAATCTCCCAATCTGCGGCACTGTTCAGTAATGGTACTTCCAAACTCTCTCTTCCACTCCCAAACTCTTTTCAAAAACTCTTCTCTACCCAGATCTTCCTTTTCCAACCCCTCTTCTCTTCGTATCTTCTCCTGTACTTTGACCTCTGTAGCTATGGAAGCATGATCGGTTCCCGGAATCCAAAGAGCTTCAAATCCGTTCATCCTTTTAAATCTGATTATTACGTCTTGCAACGTCTGATCCAGAGCGTGTCCCATGTGAAGTTGCCCCGTTATATTAGGCGGAGGCATTACGATGGTAAAAGGCTTTTTCTCTTCGTTGACATCTCCTTTGAAACATCCGCAGCTCTCCCAGTTCTTATATATTTTCCCCTCAAATTCACGGGGATTGTAGTTTTTTTCCAAATTATTTTTCATACTCACCTCTATCAGCTCCTATTTTTCAATAATCATAACAGCAGAATCCCATAATAAAAAAACCGCCCTAACTAAAGGACGGATTCATTCCGCGGTACCACCTTTATTCCGAATTTATCCAATATAACAGCACTTCTCAGCCCGTTGTCAAGCAACTGCACGAAATGAGCGTTCAAGCCGAACACCCACCGGATGCAGCTGTATAAGCCACCCTTTCCCATGATGTGAAATGCGTATGCTGCCGATAAATTCAGCACTTTCAAAAAATGCATAGGCTCCAAAGCAACCTTCGAAAGACGTTTTTCTCGAAAATCTCTCAGCCACGAATTTCCGTCTCTGTAAGGACTATCTTTCTACTCCTCTTTTTCATCGCCTTATTAAGTTTTAAATCTAAAGATTATTATATATCCACATATGGTTCAGGTCAAGTTTTTTGCCAAAGTATTAAGCCCTTTATTGTCAACGCTATAGAAATTCTATTCGTATAGCTACAATCGATATGGCTCTTCATCAAGACAGAACCTCTCTCGTCAATATCGGACACTCTCCCTTCACATATGCTTTATCGCCATTTTTATTTTCTGTTGCAGTCCATCTCTGCGGCTCTAACTACGTGATCCATCAAAATACTCGTAGTAACCGCACCTACTCCTCCGGGAACAGGTGTTATGCCGTAAACTTCGCCAAACACATTTTCAAAATCCACGTCGCCGACCATTTTACCACTCTCATGGACATTTATGCCGACATCTATAATTTTTTGATTTCCACATGTGCACTCTGCTGTAACCGTATTCGCTCTGCCCACCGCACTTATTACAATTTCATTTTCTGCAATGATTTTCGACAATTTTTCACTTTTACTGTGGCATATGGTTACAGTTGCATTCTCATTTAGCAACATCATCGCAACAGGCTTTCCGATTACCATACTCCTTCCGATGACAACTGCCTTTTTCCCTTTTATCTCAACATCGAAATGCTTTAAAATCTCTATACACGCCTTTGCCGTACAAGGAGCGAAACCGGAAGTGTCTCCTCTGTATATCTTCGCCATGGACACATCTCCTATACCGTCTACGTCCTTGTCCGCTTTCAATCTGTTTCTCACCTTGTCATCGTCGATATGCTTTGGTAAAGGTCTGAAAATCAACACTCCGTGCACTGTATCATCGCTATTCAATACATCTATTTTCTCCAGTACTTCATCTGTAGTCGAAGTTTCATCCAATTCCAAAATTCTCGTTTTTAGACCGATTTTTTCAGCTCTATTTACCGCTCCTCTCTCGTATGCCAAATCCGATGGGTTTACACCAACTCTCAAAATTGCCAACGTGGGCGACTTTCCTTTTTTCTTCAACTCATCTACTCTTTTTACCAATTTCTCAGAAATGTTATCGGCAACTTCCCTACCTTTAAAAATTTTTCCCATGGGTTCCTCTTTCCATATTTTTTCTAGAACAATCCTATAATTTTACCTTTTTTTATCGACGTCGATGCTTTCTGCAGCGGGCTTTTTCGGCAATCCAGGCATGGTCATAATATCTCCCGTGTACACAACTACAAATCCCGCTCCGGCAGATAACTTGACCTTTTTAACGGTTATTTCAAAATCTCTTGGAGCGCCTTTTAAATCGGGATTATCTGAGAAGCTGTATTGAGTTTTCGCTATACATATCGGCAATTTCCCATATCCCATCTTTTCCAGTTGTTCAATTTCCCTCGCTGCAACATCGGTGAATGAAACGCCATCCGCTCTATAAACCCTCTTTGCAACGGCTTCAATCTTGCTCTTTATACGGTCATCTTCTTCATAGGCAAACGAAAAGTCGCCGGCTTCCTTGCAAAGTCTCACCACTTCCTTGGCGAGTTTTTTCCCGCCTTTGCCACCTTCTGCCCAAACGTTGGACAGCTCCACATTGACACCTATCTTGTCACATTCTCTTCGCACTGTTTCAAGCTCGGCTTTCGTATCTGTCGGGAAGGCATTTATCGCCACGACGCAAGGCAGCTTATACACATTCTGAATGTTCTCAATGTGCTGAATCAAGTTGGGCATACCCTTTTTCAATGCATCAATATTCTCCCCGTTCAGTTGTTCCTTGGCAACTCCACCGTGATTTTTTAACGCTCTGACTGTAGCTACTACGACTACCGCATCCGGTTTCAATTCCGCCTGCCTGCATTTTATATCGAAGAACTTTTCCGCACCCAAATCAGCCGCAAATCCTGCCTCAGTAATCACGTAATCGGCGAGTTTCAAAGCTGTTTTAGTCGCTATCACAGAGTTGCATCCGTGGGCTATATTGGCAAAAGGTCCTCCGTGAACAAATGCCGGAGTCTTTTCCAAGGTCTGAACCAAATTTGGCTTGACTGCATCCTTTAAAAGGGCTGCAACTGCCCCCTGAGCACTGATTTCTTCGGCCTTTATCGGTCTGTTGTCGTAAGTATATCCTATGATGATGTCAGAAATTCTGTCTTTTAAATCCTCTATATCCTTTGCCAGGCACAGTATTGCCATTATTTCACTTGCAACTGTGATTTCAAAGCCGTCCTCTCTAGGTACTCCATGAGTCTTTCCACCTAAACCGTCAACCACGTTTCTAAGCTGCCTGTCGTTCATGTCGACACATCTCTTCCACGGAATTCTTCTCGGGTCGATTCCCAACAGGTTTCCCTGATGAATGTGGTTATCTATCATAGCTGCCAACAGGTTGTTTGCCGCACCTATGGCATGCATATCTCCTGTGAAATGCAAATTTATATCTTCCATAGGAACTATCTGAGCATATCCTCCACCTGCAGCTCCACCTTTCATTCCGAAAACAGGTCCCAAGGAAGGCTCTCTGAGAGCTACCATGACTTTTTCACCGATTAAGTTCATTCCGTCAGCCAATCCCACAGTGGTGGTCGTTTTTCCTTCGCCTGCCGGAGTGGGTGTTATAGCCGTCACCAATATCAGCTTTCCATCTTTGTTGTCCTTGATTTTTTCCCATATGTCGGCGCTGATTTTAGCCTTGTAATTTCCGTAAAGCTCTAGGTGGTCCTCTCCTATTCCGATTTTCTTCGCAATTTCCGTTATTTTTGCCAACTCATTTTCCTGTGCGATTTCAATATCGCTTTTAAATGCCATAACCTTTACACCTCTTTAACATTCTCTGCAATACCTAAATTTCCGATAATTTCAAAGGCATATCATCCACTCGACCTGTCAATATTCTCAAAATACTTCTTCAGAAATGTAATTCTATGAATCTCACATACCCCGTGTTCTTCTATGCCATTATAATGCTCTTTTGTGCCGTATCCCTTGTTCTTCTCCAACTTGTAATACGGATATTTTTCACTCAACTCTATCATGAGCTTATCTCTTGTTACCTTTGCTAAAATCGATGCTGCCGCAATCGAGACAGACTTGCCGTCACCTTTCACTATACCGGTCTGTCCTATAGGTACATCCTCCAAAGTCAGCGCATCAATTAAAATCCAATCTATGTCTTTACCGTATTTCCGATTGACTTTATCATTGAGATTTGCCAATGCCCCATTCATAGCCATCTTAGTCGCTTCCAAGATATTCACCTTATCAATCACCGTATTGCCGACCATCCCTATGGAATAACATACAGCTTTTTCCTTGATCGCTTTCGCCAACTCCAGCCTTCGTTTCTCCGATAATTTCTTCGAATCATCAATGCCTAAAATACCGTGATTTTTCGGAAGAATTACAGCTGCCGACACGACCGGTCCCGCTAAGCATCCTCTGCCGACTTCGTCTACCCCGGCAATCAACTCAAGGCCTCTGTTGTACAATTCTTCTTCAAATATGGACATCTCTGAAAGTTTTTCTCTCAGCAACTCTTCTCTCCTGCTATCTGTCATCTGCTACCTCCAGGGAGATCCTGCCGATCTTTCCACCTCTGAATTCGTCTAATACGGTCCTTGCGGTTCTCTCGTAGTCTATTCTATTACCCGACATAACAAATCCTCTTTTCACAGCTATATTCTCCATGTTTATCAGCGGCATATGCTCTATTTTCTCCAGCTTGTATCTTTCTCTCAGATTTTCGGGATAATTCTCTGAAAGCCATTCTATCAGAGATAATCCCAGCTCATCTATAGGCAGTATCTCGTCCTTAATCGAGCCGCAATACGCCAAGTTAACTCCAACCATAGGGTCTTCGAATTTCGGCCATAAAATTCCCGGCGTGTCCAAGAGCTGCATTCCATTCTTCAGAGTCAACCACTGCTTTCCCTTGGTAACTCCCGGTCTGTCTCCTGTCTGAGTGCTCTTTCTGCCCGTAAGTCTATTTATCAGCGTTGATTTTCCCACATTGGGAACGCCTACTATCATTATTCGCAAGTTCTTTTTTCTGACTCTGTCTTCGTTTTTCACCTTTTCCAGTTTTCCCAGTCGTCCTAGCAGGTCCTTAACACCCGCCCCTGACAGACAGTCCACGGTCGCAGCCATAATTCCTTGCTGACGGTAAAACTCCAGCCATTTTTTATTATCCGCCACATCGGACAAATCGCTTTTATTCAAAACTATTATTCTATCCTTACCTTTTACCAGCTGGTCTATGATAGGGTTTCTGCTGGAAATCGGAATTCTGCCATCTACAACTTCTATTACAACATCTACCAACTTCAGATTTTCCAGTATCAGCTCCCGGGTTTTCTTCATATGCCCCGGATACCAATTTATATTTTTCATAGTCATATCTCACTCTCAAATCGCAATATTCTCACGCAATCACCCATATGTGAAGCGAGTTATTTTATTCTGTCATTTTATTCCGTCATCTAATTTTCACCTAATATTCTCACTGAAATCCGTCGATTTTTCATCGGATTCATCTCTGTCAAAGTTTTCGTTGTAGACTGTTCCGATAGAACGGTTTTCACTAAGAATAACATTATATATTCTACCACATGTATGGATAAATTTTAATAAGTATCGCAAAATTAACTGCCATATTTACATAGAGTTCTCTCATAGGCCGATCTTTACAAATCGACATCATCGACTCTCATTGCACGAAAAAAAGAGAGCCTAAGCTCTCTCAATTAATCAAAATTACTGTTGCTCGCTATGAGCAGGCTTAATCTTAGCAGCCTTTCCTGTTCTCTCACGCATGTAGTTAAGTTTAGCTCTTCTTACCTTACCTCTCTTAACGATTTCGATTTTATCAATCTTAGGTGAGTGCAATGGGAATGTCTTTTCGACGCCCACACCTGAAGCAATTCTCCTAACGGTAAATGTTTCCGAAACTCCACCGTTTTGCTTCTTCAGTACGAATCCTTCAAAAACCTGTATTCTCTCTCTTGAACCTTCCTTTATCTTGATGTGTACCTTTATGGTATCCCCGACGTTGAAAGCCGGAATATCGGTTTTCTTGTATTCGTTTGTTATTGCAGTCAAAATATCCATGTCATTTCCTCCTTCCCTCAAAGACGTTCTTGCCGTATCTTCGCTTTTCAGCTCCACAGTCAGAGGACCGTCCGTACTAACCGATATATGATATCATATATATTCATATTTTTCAAGGGTTTAATCCTTTTTCTTTTTCTTTTTAATTTCCGGTGCTTTTTTATTCGGATCAGTTAAAACTACATATATGTACAATATGGCTATTCCCAAAAGCCCTGTGGTCTCCACTTTCAATCCACGGCTTAAAAGCACCGCCGCCGTACTCATGATTCCGCAAACTCCGTACATGCATATCACTGTTCTCCTCTGACCCATTCCGGATCTCAAGAGCCTGTGATGCAAGTGTCCCTTGTCAGCTTCCATGATGGGCTTCCATTTAAAGCTCTCCTGAGTATCGCCAAAATCGTGTCCAAAATGGGCAACAGCAAGGCTATGCTCGGAATCAACACAGCTATGACCGTCGCTCCTTTAACGCTTCCCAGAACGGAGAAGCAAGCCATTATAAATCCCAAATACTGTGAGCCGCAATCCCCCATAAAAGTTTTTGCCGGATAGAAATTATACGGCAAAAATCCTAGCGCGCCTGCTGCTACGGCTATCATAGGAAAGACCCCCATGTAGTATCCGAAGATGTATGCGACATAGGCTATGGCAAGGGATGCGATGGCGGATATGCCCGCCGCAAGTCCATCCAAACCGTCTATTAAATTTATCGTATTCGTTATGGCTACTATCCATAAAACCGTCGCCAGATAACAAGCTATCTGTGCTATCAGAGCTGTATCATTCGGGAAGAACTTCAAAACGAATTCCACGCGAACTCCTGTAAAAAAAACTATCGTCGCCGCAGCGATTTGTCCAAGCAGCTTAATCCTTGGGCTCAGTTGCTTTACGTCATCGATCAGTCCTGCTACAAATATTACGGTTCCACCGAGTACAACTCCCAGCGTAGGATTGAAACTTCCCTTTATTATCCAATCTACATTCCACGTCAATTTGGCTATTCCAAATATCCTCGACACATTTTCGCCATTGAATATCCCAAGCCCGGTGCATATGATAAGCGATATGGTAACTCCCAGATATATGCCGACTCCTCCAATTCTCGGAACAGGTCTTTTATGGACTCTTCTCTCATCTTTCGGAATATCTATGGCATTTATCCTGCGTGCTAATTTTATCGATAGCGGCACCGTCGCCAAAGTTATTAAAAATCCCAGTCCGAATATGATTGCACAAAGGTATATTATCCTTATTTCCATTCATATTTCCTTTCAAATTTTTCGTTTTGCACAGTCAATGTTTTATACTACAAAATACTCATAACATCTTCTAGGCTCTTTTCTTCAATACGCTGCGATACGCCGTATCACCGTTTGATCATACTTGTCCTTTTATCTCGCGTACAGAGGAGTTTATGAAATTTTTAAATTTCCCTTCACGCCCTGAACCAATTTAACTCTACGCTCTGGGGTGGGTTTTATCGTAGACATCCTTGATTCTATTTTTTGTAACATACATGTATATCTGCGTTGCTGTTACATCCTCATGCCCCAAAAGTTCCTGTAGCGATCTCAGATCGGCACCGTTTTGTACCATGTGAACTGCAAAGGAATTTCTCAAAATATGCGGTGTAAATCTATCTCCCAGATTTGCCTTTTCACTGTAATTTTTCAATATTTTTCCAGAGCCCTTGCCTGGTCATCCTTCCACCTGTGAAATTCACAAACAGCGCCTTTTCACCGGTATTGTTTTTCACTAACATGTCTCTGGCATCATCTAAATAATCTTCCAAAGCTCTTCTCGCCATCATACCTAAAGGCACAATTCTCGCCTTGCCGATAGCGCCTTTACAAGTGAAAAATCCGATTCTCAGGTTTACATCTTCAACATCTGCTGCGACTATTTCATTTACTCTCACACCTGTGGCATACATCACTTCCAAAATTGCCTTGTCTCTTTTTCCTTTCAGAGTTTCATCGGGCATTTCCAAGATTTTTTCAACCTCCTCTACAGTCAGATATTCGATATGTCTCCTCTGAATTTTAGAGGCTTTTAAATCCGTAGTAGGGTTTGTGTCGACAATTTTTTTCGCTTATGAAGAACTTGTATATAGCTCTGATTGCTGCCAATTTTCTATTTATAGTCGAATTGGACTTGCCACTCTCCTTCAAGTCCATCAAATACGCTGCTATATCAGAGCTTTTCGCTTGCTCCGCCCCATCTATATCCTTATTCTTCAAATACACTTCAAAATATTTTACATCTCTCACATATGCCTGAATCGTAACCTCGGAAGCTCCTCTGCTATCGCTTAAATATTTTTCAAATCTCTCTAAATTCATCTCTTCTACCAATCCGAATTTCCATTCATCTTTCGCCATATATCAGTTGTACACCGTACGATCCGACGAAAAAAATTACACCGAACTCGACTAACTTCGCATCAAATTTCATGTTTCACTTTAGATAATCATATCACTATTTTCATCCACTGTAAACAAATCAATTCATCCTATCGAAAATCATATATGATGTGTCGCCAACAAAATACCTGCCATAGTTTTTCCATCGGTAATTTCACCTTTTACTACTAAGTTAACAGCTTCTTGCAGAGGGATCTCCATCAGTTCCAGGTCTTCATCATCATCGAAATTTGTTTCTCCCTTTGTCAGGTGTGTTGCCATATATATGTAAAGCGTCTCATCGGTATATCCAACTGACGGATTGAACTCTCCGATCAGCGACAAATTTTCAGCAGAATATCCGGTTTCCTCCGCCAACTCCCTCTTCATTGTCTCGACGGGATTTTCTCCTTTTTCTATTTTTCCCGCCGGCAGTTCCAACATTTCCTTTCCCATGGCTTGTCTGTACTGTCTGACCAGCAGAACTTTATTTTCATCTGTAATCGCCACAGCAACAGCTCCGCCATTGTGTTCGACAATCTCTCTATATGCGGTCTTTCCGCTCTTCACTCTCACCTCGTCTTTTCTGAGGTTCAGAATCTTTCCCTCATATATCCTCTCACTGTTTAAAGTTTCTTCATGAAATACCATCGTCCTGTCCTTCATTTCTCCATTTTCTTTGATTTTTCAATAGCTTTAATCGCTGCATTTTCAACTATATCTTGAAAATTTACCCCTTTTAAATAATTTACCGATTCGATTGTCGTGCCACCGGGAGAACATACATCCTCTGCAAGCTGTCCCAGCGATTTATCGCTCTCCAATACCATCTGTGCAGCTCCCAGCACGCTTTGCGCTGCCAAAATCCTCGCATCGCTGTATTCCATTCCATACTTCATAGCAGCGTTGATGAGACTGTCTATGTAAATATACGTATATGCAGGACTGCTGCCGCCGGCTCCTATTACGCTATGTATAAGCCTTTCAGGAACTTCTACAACCTTCCCTATTTCTCTCAAAATACTTCTTATCTTTTCCATAGCTTCTTTGGGAATATCGCCTTCGTGGGATATGGAAGTTATCCCCTGACGTATCATAGCAGGTGTGTTAGGCATAATTCTAACGACTTTGCTGTCTTCACCTAAAAAACTCTTTATATAATTCAAACTTATGCCTGCCGCCATGGAAACACACACTTTATCCGGAGTGTATTCCTTTGATATTTTAGGCAGCACTTCATCGAACTTATCAGGCTTTATACCTATAAATATCACATCTGCATCCTTAACCAATTCCTCAATCCGAAGGCATGGTTTCACCCTGTATCTTTGGGCATTTTTCTCCAGTTTCTCGCGGTTCACGCCGAAGATCAACACTTCATTCGGCTCAAAATCCCGGGATTTTGCATACCCGTTCAGTATGCTTCCCCATATTTCCTACTCCTAAAAATCCTATTTTCATATTTCTCTCCCATAGATGCTATCTGCGCTATACATCTTAACCGAAAACTCAATTTTTGTCTCTCACTCCTCGCCGGTGAACAGAGTACCTCTCAGCTTTCCCCGTGCAGCTTTTCCTATAGCGTTCTCAATCTTTCCATTGATCAGGACTGTCGGGATTCCGAATTTACCGATTCTCTCAGCGGCATCTATCTTAGTCGCTATGCCTCCTGTCCCGAAAGAACTCATTCCTTTGATATCGATGTTCTCTTTCAACTCATGAACATCTTCGACCAATTCAATCAATCGCGCATCTTCATTATTTTTCGGATCCTTGTCGAAAACCCCGTCTATATCGCTTAAAATTATGAGGCAATCGCAGTTCCAGAGACTCCCTGCAAGAGCGCTTAAAGTATCGTTGTCTCCTATGCTGAACTCCTCAATGCTTACGGTGTCATTTTCATTGATAATAGGTACGACACCTTCATCTACCAAGGTAAATAGGGTATTTCTCATGTGCAACCTTCTTTCAGGATGTTCAAATCTTCTCCTACAAGTAGAATTTGCCCTACGTGAACGCCGTATTTTGCAAAGTATTCCTTGTATTTATTCATGAGTTCGACCTGCCCGATAGCACACAGTGCCTGTTTGTAGTTCATGTCCTTTCGCCGACTCCACTTATTTATAGCTCCGACGCCGCAAACACCCGCACCGCTGGACACGACGACTATCTGCTTTCCCTTTTCCATGAGAGCCGCCACGTCATCTACAATTTTCTCAATCAGATTTTCGTTCGGTCTTCCATCGTCGGTGGACAGCACATTGCTTCCAAGTTTCACCACGATTTTTCTGCTTTCATCTATAGTTTGACTGATACTTATCATTTCATCTCTCCCGTTTTCATCGTTGATTTTTATTATATCACATCTTTTAATTCCTAAAAAGACACTTGCTCACCTATTTCTCAATTTGTTTATCTCACTCGACATTTATTCGTATCGACTATTTATATAAGCATTTTTGTGGTACAATATAACCATGAAAATGTTAAGTGAAACGATTAAAATAGAGCCTGTTTCATCTGCCGTTTTCGACTTCTATTTCAAAGACTTAAAGTATGGAGTCTTCGACATTGAAACAACCGGCTTGAGCCATAAATACAGCAGACTGATTCTGTCGGGATTTGCTCTTCCGCAAGACGACGGTACTCTTTTGGTGAAACAGATTTTTTCTGAAGGTGGAGATGAAAAGGATGTCATCAGAGAAACGTTAAATGAACTATCTGAGCTGGACTTCATCATAACCTTTAACGGAAAAAGCTTTGATGTCCCTTACTTGACAGGACGAGCTGATGCTCTTAATTTTTCATCTGCTCGAATTCCATATAACCTGGACCTGTTTAACGTAGTAAAAAACTTTTCCGACATCGGAAAGTTCACTCCAAATCTAAAACAAAAAACTTTGGAAAACTATCTGGGTTTATGGGATCACCGAAAAGATGAAATTCACGGTGGAGAAAGCATCGAATTATATGCCGATTACCTGCAAAGCGGAGATGAAGCCCTCGAAGAAACCATTCTGCTTCACAATTCCGACGACGTCAAACAGCTCTACAGACTCCTTGCAATTCTGAAACAGACGGATTTTCACAGAGCCATGGCTATCGGCGGTTTTCCGACGGCACTTTTTGAAACCGATAAAATAAAGTTGCAGAAAAACAAACTCACCATCAGCGGTATTCAAACCGATCCTTCAAATCCTCTGCTCTACAAGGGATTTATGGACCACAAGGGCATATCATGCGATTTTTCCCATGAAACCTTTACCGTCATCATCAACCTGATAAACCATCAAGATGTCATATTCGCTGATTTGCATAAATTGCAACTACCTTTGGAGGAATTCAAAAACAGCGGTGGATTGTCCGGTCAATTTCTCGTGCTGTCCGACAGGGGTTCCGTGAATCATCTGGCTATAAACACCCTGACAAAAGAAATTCTGGGACTTTTCGAAGATGACTTCACATCTGAAATGAATTTTTGATTAAACTCGCCGCACTCGATTCAATTTTACCGATTTAATTAAATCTATTCGACTGATGACATTTATTCGGTGATGAGTTTTGACGTTCTAAAAATGCGTTGCCATTTTTCAATTTTATTCAGAGAATTTTAAATATGCGACACGTTGGTGCTTTTTTACCCGGATGTTCGCGCAAACAACGCTCATGCAAGCTGAAAATAACAAAATCTATATTGAAAAGGAAAAGAACATGAACAATTTGGAAAAATGAAAAAAATTTGATGAAGAAAGGTTGAACTCTCAGTTCAACCTTTTGAGGCAGGTAAAACAAGACAGCATAATCTTGGGAAGCTCTACCTCTGATGTCAGAAATTCAGCTCTGAAAAGCATAAGTTCTTCTCTCGTAGACTGCAAAGATAAATTTTTGAAGCTAACCTGACAGATTTAAGAGTTGGAAGATCAAACGGTCTAACCGAACCCATATTGAAAAGACTCGAATTTGATGAGAAAAAATTGCGAGACTGCATCGATGGCATCCATAGTTTGATAGGTCTGGATGATCCTCTCGACAAAATCGTTTTAAAAAAACAATTGGATGAAGGACTGATCCTTTCAAAAGTCACATGTCCCATCGGCGTAATCGGCGTAATTTTTGAATCTCGACCCGATGCACTGGTACAAATCGCTTCACTATGTGTAAAAAGCGGCAATGCCTCCGTTCTAAAAGGCGGTTCCGAAGCTGTGAATACCAATAGAGTGCTATTTGATATCATCAGGGAAAGCGGTATTAAAAGCGGTCTTCCTGATGGTTTTACAACCCTCGTTGAAACGAGAGAAAGCGTTTCTCATCTGCTGAAAATGGATAAGTTTATCGATTTAATCATCCCTCGAGGTTCGAACGCATTTGTAAGACACATCATGGCTAACTCCAGCATCCCTGTAATGGGACACGCAGATGGAATTTGTCACGTTTACGTTGCAGAAGATGCGGATGTAAACATGGCTCTTAAAATCATTGAAGATTCCAAGACTCAATATCCTGTGGCGTGCAACGCTTTGGAAACCCTCCTTGTTCATGAAGAGATTTATGACGAATTGGTGCCGAAAATATCCGATAAAATAATCATAAGAGAAGGGAATTTCAGCGAGGAGTATTCAGATTACATCATGACTTTGAGAAAAGTTGCCAACATCAGCGAAGCCATTGATATAATAAATGAAAACGGTTCTCATCACACTGACTGTATAGTTACATCCGACCCTGAAAAAGCCGAATATTTTATGAACTCAGTCGATTCCGCCGGGGTGTATCACAACTGTTCCACCAGATTTGCCGACGGCTTCAGATATGGGTTCGGAGCAGAGGTTGGTATCAGCACGGGCAAATTGCACGCACGTGGTCCGGTGGGGCTTGACGGTCTCGTAACGTACAAATACAAACTGTTCGGTAACGGGCAAATTGTCGGTGACTATGCCACCGGTAAAAGTTCCTTTAAATTCAAGGACTTATTTTAATTTTAACCCATGATAACTTACGAAAGGACTCAGATATGCGCGTAGTATTTTTAGAACCTTTGGGTATTTCCGAAGAAAAATTATTTCAAATTTTCAACGATGAGTTTCTATCTAAATGCCACAATCCTCGAAATGTCGAAGTAATTTTTCACAAGGATAGACGTGAAGATGTGGATACTCTCATAGAACGCAGCAAAGATGCCGATATTGTCATCTTATCCAATATTAGATTCCCAAAAGAAGTAATCCGCAAATGTTCCAAATTAAAGATGATTTGCGTAGCGTTTACGGGATACGACCACGTGGATATAGACTTCTGCAGAGAAAATAGCATTGCGGTTTACAACTGTTCAGGCTACTCCGATGCCGCCGTCAGCGAATTGGTTTTCGCCATGGCGATAAATCTGATGCGAAATGTAATTCCGTGTCAGGAAAGGCTCAGAGACGGCGGTACTAAAGATGGTCTTGTGGGGGGGGTGAACTCGCAGGAAAGACTTTCGGAATAATAGGTCTCGGTGCTATAGGAATGAGAGTCGCTAAGATTGCAAGCGCTTTCGATTGCAACGTCATATATTACAGCAGGAGTGAAAAGGATGTTGACTTTGCGCAATATATGTCTCTTGAAGGAGTCCTCAAATCCGCCGACATACTTTCGGTTCATCTGCCACAGAACAATGAAACTGTCGACTTTATATCCCATGGAGAATTGGCGATGATGAAACCGTCAGCCATTTTAATCAACACGGCAAGAGGTCCTATTGTAAACAGCCGAGCTTTGACGACAGCACTTAACAGCGATTCTATCGCAGGTGCCGGAGTAGATGTTTTTGACATTGAACCACCTGTTACAGACGATCCTCTTTTAAGTGCTAAAAATACCATTTTAACACCTCATATAGCTTTTGCCAGCGAGCAATCCTTTGAAAAGCGCGCAGTGATTTTATGCAAAAACCTCATAGAATGAGAAAACGGCGGTATTGATAATAAAATTGTATGATAAAAACGATTTCTGTTCTCCGTTTTAAGGTCTTCCAAAACGGATCAACTATCTGCAGATAAGGAATTTTCTCGACTATAAATCTCCGTCGATTATCTTTTGCATCCATGTTGAAATATCCGCTATGAAGTCTTCAAATTCGCAAATATCTTGAAGTTCTTCATGTTCCACATCATAATATGCTATCTTCTTCGTTTTCGGACGCCATACAATTTGAATATGATCGTAATCGCCTGTCGATTTAGATATGCGAAGCAATTTCTGTCTTCCTATCTTCATAGGCACAGCTTCGGTCAGAGAAAAGAAATCTATAAATCCGACATCGCTTTCATCAAGGTCAAAATGCAATTCGTCTCCCTGTAAAAAATACTTCAACTCCTTGGACAGTTTAAACGGTTTCAACTCATCCAGCTTATTTTGTATATCATGATATTCCACAGGCTCCAATGATTTGAAATACTCAGCCATCTCGTCATCGCCTTTCTCCAATGCGATGCTGTAGGGCCTCGTACCGTCCTTTTCCGACAAAGTCACATCTGCACCATGCTCGACGAGATATTTACACATAGGTAAATCTACATATCTTGCTGCGACACATAGAGGTGTCGGCTTAAACGGATATACCATGTCGGCACTATTGTAGTTGACATCAACTCCATTATCGATAAAAAATTTGATAACTCTGTAATTCCTATCAGAAATCGCATTGCGAAACGCATTGCCACCATATTTATCCACAGTATGACCAAGAGAATGAATAACAGGTAAATTCTCGTAACGCTTTCCGTATATTGCCTGTTCAAAGGCATCCGATCCCACATCGTCCCTTTCATTGACCTTTGCACCATGCTCTACGATGTATTTCATAACGGTTTCATCGCAATACCTGGCAGCTTTTAAAAAACCGGGATTTCCCTTCACATTGAGATTGACATCATGTTCTACAAGCCACTGTACAGACTTAAAACAATTCATAATCAAAGCGCAGTCCAAGGGCGACAAACTTTCAGATTCATCTATTTCTACTTCTTGTTCAATATCCCATCCCTGTGACAGATGATCATCGAGTGCAGCTGTATTTTCATTGATTATATCTTCTATAACCTGCGGTACTGATTTAAATTCTCCGATATCTTTCAACTTCATAATATTTAACTCCTATATACCGTTTCCTAAAACTATCTTTCTCTTAATTGCGTATTTTCAGCCATGTATTCTGATTTAATCTCTTGAAATACGGCTACCGACAGTATATCATTTTCAAAATATTTTTTCAAAATGGTGCCGAACATCTTGACTTATGTGTGAATACATGCTAATATACCAGTGGTATATACCACTGGTATATTAGTGTGCAGGAGGGAAATATGAACATATCGGAAACACAGAGAAAAATTTTGGAAATAGGAAAGCGTGAATTTCTGAAAAAGGGATTTAAGGGAGCATCGTTGAGAAATATCGTTGCCGAAGCAGGCTTCACTAAGGGTGCATTTTATGGATATTACCCTGATAAAGCCGCTCTCTTTGAAGCGTTGGTTTCCCGAAGCTGCGGACGGGCTGGTTGGGCAGTTCAAAGTCGCTCAGGATGCCCATTTTAAATTGATTCCCGCTGGTAAAACTTCTGAAAGCAGAGAATTATCCACTGAGTACCTGCGTCACTTTGTGAATTATATCTACGATTATTTCGACGAGTTTAAACTCGTTTTATGTTGTTCGGACGGTACAAAATATGCAAATTACGTCCATGATCTGGTGGTATTGGAAGTTGAACGCACAGAGAAATACTATGAAATTTTACGTAAAAAAGGTAAAGTAATCGGAAATGTAAGTCGTGAACTGCATCATATGATCACCAGTGCATATTTTACTGCGGCATTCGAAACTATCGTACACGACATGACTAGGGAACAAGCCGTGGAATACATAGAAGAACTTGCAATTTTCTTCAATTCCGGCTGGGAAGGGCTTTTAAAGCTCACATAAGCTCAGATAAAAATTGTAATCACATATGACCAGAACTCAAGAAAGGACGGTATAGTATGCTAGACAAGAAAACAGATTCATTGCAGACAAAGGATTTTATTACAATAGGAGTTTTTTCGCTGATATATTTCGCAGTATCCTTTACAATTGGAGGATTAGCTCAGATGACTCCGATTACATTTCCGTTTATGCCTATGATAGTAGCATTGTTTACGGGAAGCATTTTTATGCTGTATGCGACAAAAATTCCAAAACGCGGTTCAATTTTTATTTTGGGTATTTTAGCAGGACTTTTATTGTTCATTACAGGAATGTTTTGGATGATGTCGGTGTTCTTTATCGTATTGGGATTCATTGCCGATCGCATTGCGACTTCGACAAATTTTCAGTCTTTTAGAAAAAATCTCACCGCTTACTGTTTTTTTGCACTCGCACCTATGGGCGCATATATCCCCATGGCGATAATGCCGACTCAATTTGATGAATTTATGAAGAAAAAGGGAAATGTTTCATCTTTTTCCGGAGTCATTCACTCCATCGGGGCCAACTGGTGGGCGATTCCTACGATGATTTTGGGAACTGTAATATGTGCGGTTATCGGTGGCATGATCGGAAAAAAATTATTAAAAAAACATTTTCACAAGGCAGGTATAGTGTAGATGTTTTTAGATCCTCGAACGAAGTTATCAATTCTTGCCGTCACCGGCATATCAGTCTTTCTCAACGATAGCGTTTTAATAGAGCTTTTATTTACGATGATTCCGTTTTTGCTGCTGATGCGAGCACATAGATTTCATTTAGCGTTGAAAAGCGTCATGATATTCGTGCTCTTACTGGCAGTACAGATGCTCATCGTTCCACGACTTCCTGTAACAGCTGGGGGTATAGTCTACATGTTCGTCATGTACATACGAAAACTGCTTCCCTGTTTCATGCTCGGATCGTTTCTCATACGTACGACAAAGGTCAGTGTATTTTTAGCAGCGATCAGTCGATTACATCTGCCGAAAGGCTTTACAATCGCCCTGACAATTACTTTGCGCTATTTTCCTACTATGACGGAAGAATGGAGACTAATCAAGGATGCTATGTCGTTGCGAGGCATATCGACCTCATTTGTAGGCATGCTTTCACATCCTATTAAATCGATGGAATATGTTTACGTACCTATGCTTGTGTCTGCATCGAAAATATCCGATGAAATAACACAAGCTGCCGTCACTCGCGGCATCGATCGTGTTGGAAAGCGAAGTTGTCTCGAGACTGTACGATTTTCTCTATGGGATGCAATGCTTTGTCTAGTATATTTATGCGTGGTTTGTCTGATCATTTTCAACCGTATGAAAGGAGGAATTTGATTTGATTGCTTTTGATGATGTCTCATTTTCATATAATGAGTCTGCAGAAAAAAGTCTGAACAACGTGTCCCTTCATATCCCCAAAGGACAGTGCGTCCTGTTGTGCGGCTTGTCCGGATGTGGCAAGACGACTCTTGCACGCATGATAAACGGATTGATTCCATGCTTTTTTGACGGACAGCTCGATGGAAAAGTTACAGTTCACGGATTTGATCCCACAGAGAGAAGCATTTCAGCTATTTCAGATGTTGTCGGCACGGTTTTCCAAAACCCTCGAACACAATTTTTCAATACGGATACGGATAGTGAAATCGTTTTTGGGCTGGAAAACCGCGGACTTCCATCACAAGAACTGCGAAATCGCCTTGAAGAGGTTTCCGACCAACTACAGATACAAAATCTGAGAAATCGCAGTATTTTTAATCTCTCAGGCGGAGAAAAGCAAAAGATTGCATTCGCTTCCGTATATGCTTCAAATCCTGAAATTTTTATATTGGATGAACCTTCTTCAAATTTGGATTATAGCTCTATAAAGGAACTGAGATCTCTCATAGGAAAAATTAAGGACCAAGGTAAAACTATCGTCATTGCCGAACACAGAATATGGTACTTGATGGAGATAGTCGATCGAGTGATTCTCATGGAAAAAGGAAGGATAATGGCAGATATGGATATCGACAAGTTTCGCAACCTTCCCAAAGAACAGATTGAAACAATCGGGCTTCGCTGCAGAAACCTCTCCGAAGTCAACACATCTGTCATCGATATAAATTGTGATAACCGTCTCTTGGAAGTAGATAATCTGACTGTCAAATTCGAAAATAATTCGCTCTTAAATGGGGTTTCATTCAGTGCAAACGGTGGAGATATAATTGCCATTGCAGGTGAAAACGGAGCGGGAAAAACGACTCTGGCACGTGCCATATGCGGACTTTTAAGACAAGATTCGGGAAATATATTCATAAACGGTAGAAAATTAAATACAAAATCACGCACAGAAAAATCTTACATGGTGATGCAGGATGTCGGACATCAACTTTTTACGGATAGTGTAGAGGCAGAATGCAAACTTGGAACTAAAACGGAAAGTAAAACTTGCATCGATGAAACTCTATCGATGTTATCCCTTTCCGAACTGAAGGACAGACATCCGTTGTCACTTTCAGGTGGACAAAAAAACAAAGACTTGCGGTTGCAATCAGTTTGCTCTGCGATAAGGAAATTCTCATTTTCGATGAACCGACCAGCGGACTTGACCTGAAAAAGCATGCGGGAAGTTGGCGTTTTAATAGAGCGACTTTCTGAACGAGGCAAGATTCTGCTCGTTATCACACATGATATTGAATTTATAAAAACAATATGTTCCAGGGTCCTGCTTTTGTCAGGAGGTAAAATTACTGCCGATTTAAAAGGTAAAGAAAAGGAAAATATCGAGAATTACATCTCAGTAGGAGGATATCGGAATGAATAATAAAAAAACATTACATCGCTTATTTGAGTTTGCCGAGTCTTGCCGGGGACTGCTGGTCAGTTCGGTTGTTTTCGCCGTTATCGGTGCAGGTTGCGGGATAATTCCGTATATTGCCGTTTCACGCATTATCATTCAAATATGTGCCGGTGATTACAGTTTAAAATCAATCATACCTATGGCGATTATCGCTCTTTTAGGCTATCTTCTGCAACTGTGTCTTTCAACTGTTTCAACTATACGATCTCACAGGGCAGCCTTTAGCATATTGAAAAATATTCGTACTGCACTCACAAAGAAACTTTCAAGAGTACCTATGGGATTTGTTTTAGACACACCTTCCGGAAAATTCAAAACAATGATCGTTGACACAGTTGAAAAATTGAATTACCCCTCGCTCATATGATACCGGAATTGACAGCCAATATCATGATTCCCTCCTGATGATGATTTATTTTTCTCATCCTTGATTGAGGCTGGCACTTATCGCCGCTGCCACTTTTTCCAATAGGGATGCTATGCTATATCGGTATGATGAAGGATTATGAGAAGCGCTATGCCAGAGTTCTCACCGCTGCAAAAGCTATGGACGCCTCTACTGTTGAATATATAGGCGGAATAGAAGTTGTCAAAGCTTTTAACCAAAGCAGTGTCTCCTATCGAAAATACGCAGACGCGGTGATGGAGAATGAAAAATTCAAAATCGGAATGGTTCAAGAAGACAAATCCATACTATGCAGCAGGGATTGCCATAGCACCTTCCAGTTTAATCGGAGTTCTCCCATAGGAAGTTTATTCTATATGAACGCAAGCATAAGTGCGGGCAGCTTTTATATCCTGCATTATTCTGTCTATGGGGCTTATTTCCCTCTTATTCAGGCATTACGATATACGGACAGCCTCGCTATGGTAAATGCCACAGTCCAAGAAATCGGAAATCTTTTAGACACTGAAGAAATGAAGCGTCCTGAAAAGCCGGTGCAGCTTGACGGAGAGCAGATAGAATTTATCGACGTTTCCTTTTCCTATGATGACACAGAGGTTCTGCACAACGTTTCGTTTACGGCTGATGCAAACGAAATGACCGCACTTGTAGGACCGTCCGGCTCAGGGAAATCCACTGTTGCCCGATTGATTGCATCGTTTTTGGGATGTAGAAAGCGGCATTGTAAAAAAATAGGAGGCGTTGATGTTCGCAACATACCTCTTTCACAAGTTATGGAACATATTGCCTATGTTTCTCAGGATAATTATCTGTTTCATATGTCGATAATGGAAAATATACGTATCGGAAAACCTGATGCTACGGATATAGAAGTAGAAAATGCGGCAAAACAAGCGGCTTGCCACGATTTCATCACGTCTCTTCCCGATGGTTACAACACAATCGTCGGAGATAGCGGAAGCAATCTTTCCGGTGGAGAAAAGCAACGCATTGCCATTGCAAGGGCAATATTGAAGAACAGCCCTATCGTCATTTTAGATGAGGCTACGGCATTTACAGACCCGGAAAACGAAGCGGTCATTCAGCGCTCCATAAGCAGATTGGTATCGGGAAAAACGCTTATCGTAATCGCACATCGCCTCTCTACCATCGCGTCAGCCGACAAGATTGTAGTTATGAATGAAGGAAACATAGAAGCCATGGGAAGACATGGGGAACTTATTGAAAATTGTCCTCTATACAGCGACCTTTGGAATGCACACATCAGCACTCTCGACACTAAGGAGGTGACATCATGATTCAACTGTTCAGACGCCTTTTGGATTTTTCCGGACCGGAAAGAAACAAATTGATTTTATCGTTTATCTTTCATATGTGTAACTCCATATTTGAGATGCTTCCCATTATAGCCGTGCTTACTGTTCTGGACGGAATATTATATTCTCTCTCAAATGGTGCAATGCCGGTTAAAACGATATGGATTTCCTTTGCGATTATGCTTTTAAGCGTTTTAGGTCGCATTCTCTTTACAAATCTTTCCTCCGTAAAAAGGACTCTGGGAAGTTTCTCCATGTGTTCCAAGTGGCGTATGGATCTCGGAGAAAAACTGAAACGAGTTCCTATGGGATATTTCAATGAGCATCGACTCGGTGACATTACAGCGGCAGTTACTACTACTCTGGGCGACTTGGAAAACAGTGCGGTCACTGTTATGGAAGCCGTAGCCGGAGGATTCATTCATGCCGTAGTGATAGGCATATGGCTTTTGTTTTACGAATGGAAAGTCGGTATTCTAATGTTTGTTGGACTTATCATTTCTCTTTTGATATATGCAAAAACGCAAAAAGCCGGCGTGAAGCATTCTCCGCGCAGACAAGCTGCACAGGTCGGACTTGTGACAGGTGTTTTAGAGTACATCCAGGGCATGTCTGTAGTCAAGGCGTTTGGGCTTGCAAACCGTTCGGATAAGTCCATAGACGCCGCAATCAGTGAAAGTGCAGAAGCGAATATCTCATTGGAAAAAGTTTTTTCCATTCTAGCAGCATTCTTCCAGATGGTATTCAAATTTGCCAGATTTGCAATTCTCATCGTTTCTCCATACTTGCTTATGAACGGAGAAACAACTCCTGAGAAATGCCTGCTCCTCATCGTCGCAAGCTTTATGATTTATACGACAGTGGAGCTTGCAGGTAGCACAGCTGCTGTTGCGAGAGTTGTAGATGCTTCTTTAGACAGATTGGATTCTATATCAAAAATGCCCCTTCTGGACGAATACGGAACGGATTTTGCTCCGAAAACTTATGACATTACCGTTTCAAACGTCTCATTTGCATATGATGAAAATGAAGTCATACGCAACGTGAGTTTCTCAGTTCCACAGGGGACAAGTTGTGCTGTTGTAGGGCCGTCGGGCTCAGGAAAGACGACTCTTTGCAGTTTAATTGCACGCTTTTGGGATGTAAATGAAGGAGAAATTCTCTTAGGCGGCATCAATGTGAAAGACTATACCTGCGACAGCCTCTTAAAAATTTTTCCATCGTGTTTCAAAAAGTATATCTTTTTGAGGACACGATTGAAAATAATATTCTTTTCGGAAAGCCGCAAGCTACGAGAGAAGAAATGATTTTAGCTGCAAAGAAAGCATGTTGTCATGATTTTATATCCGCACTCCCCGATGGATATGACACAAAGGTTGGAGAAGGAGGTGCAAATCTTTCTGGTGGAGAGAAACAGCGAATATCTATTGCACGTGCCATTTTAAAAGATGCACCCGTCATCATTTTAGATGAGGCTACGGCAAGTGTCGATCCTGAAAATGAACAGGAATTGCAACAAGCTATTTCAGAACTTACAAAAAATAAAACACTTCTAATGATCGCTCATCGGCTGAATACGGTGAGAGAAGCTGATCAGATTCTCGTCCTTGATGACGGTCAGATCGTGCAAAAAGGGAAACATCTTGAGCTTATGCATCAAGAAGGTCTTTATAGACGCTTTGTGGAAATCCGAGAAAATGCAATTGGCTGGGAGTTAGGAGGTCGGACGTGACATACAGAAACTTTTTATTCAAAAACTGGATGTACATATTCTAAAGGATCTAGATTCAAAGCATAAAAGAAACATGAAACTTCTCATCGAAAAAATCGATCAGGGCTCATGGACAAAAAAGCAGAAAAAGCGGCAAAAAAACAGCATTTTATCCAATGTAGCACTGTACAAAACACTTATAGAAGCTGGTATTCCAAAAGAACAATCCTATGAACTGGTCAAAGAGTATTCATTTCACGTTGCCGGGAAGTTTCACGGTATTTTAAAAGCCCTCTTTTACATTCCCGGGTTTTTCAGACTATTTCGCTTTTTTATGCGAAAGGGAATGGCAGGAACGGAAATCTGGATAAGCGATATTCTGACAGATAACTCAAGAGAATACTCAATGGATGTTCTAAAGTGCCTTTGGTTTGATACTTGTAGTCATTTCGGATGTCCGGAGCTATGTGAAATATTCTGTTTGTGCGATCATATTGTCTTCGGCAACATCGGGAAATTGCAGTTTGATAGGAGCCAGACCTTAGGCATGGGCGGCGACAAATGCGACTTCTGTTTTCGTTCTAAAAAACTACATGGAGTCGCAGATTGAACTATAACTGAGATAAGGAGGTCACAATGAGCAATAAGAACAATGAAATAAACAAATGGAAAATAAAAGATGTGATAACCACGGTGCTGTTAAGCATACTTCTCATCGCCATACAGCTCATCATCAATATGATATGCATGGCAAACCACTTTGTCAGCATGGTCCTATCCATAGGATTTACGATGTTACTGTGCGGACCGGTCTACTGTCTGCTCTTGCATCGCGTAAGAAAGCATTTCGTAACCCTTACATACATGACCATAATAGGGATTATATTTCTCTTGATGGGAAATTGGTATCTCCTTCCGTTCTTCATATTTGTAGGTATAATATGCGAATGCATTCTATGGAAAGACGTTTCTTTGAGGAAGGCAAAACAAGTTACAGCTTCGTGGACCGTAGCCAGCCTCATGTATAATGGAATCAATCTCTTTCCTATCTGGTTTTTTTGGGACACCTATTATGATTTCGCTCTGAAAAGCGGCATGGAACGGAGTTATATCAATTCATACGTGCACTATTATACCAATCCAAAATGGATAATCTTCATTTTGATTTTTACCACTGCGACGGGTTTTATAGGCAGCCTGATAGGAAATAAACTGATGAATAAACATTTCAAAAAAACGGGGTTATTGTAATGTGCAGATGCTATCTGTCAGTGCCAACAAAACTATGGGCGCTCATATGTATGCTCATAGCGGTTTCTCTCGGAAAAGCTGTAGTTCTAAGCTGTTTCTCACGTTGCTGTGCTTTCTACAGTTTATTGTACAAGGAAAATTGAAAGTATTGCTTTCCTACGGACTATTCTATGTGGTGCTTGGAATTTTATTGTACGGAATCCGTTATCACGGTTTTCACTTGGCAATATTTTCAGAGTTTTATGTGCTCATGTTCTGGAATCTTTCACCGATTATTCTTATCTCATGGGATCTGATCACTACTTCTCCGGGAGAATTGTCATCATTTCTAAGCAGAATACATACGCCCACTCCTATTATCTTAGGAATGCTTGTGACATTCCGTTTCTTACCTACTATGAAATCAGAGCTTAAAACCGTATCTCTCTCCATGAAAAACAGAGGACTGACAGCATTAAAAAATGTTTTGCTACATCCTGTGACCATATGTGAGTACGTTTTGATACCTTTTCTTTTCAGAATTTTAATGATAGCCGATCAACTTTCCGTTTCGGCTGTTGCCAGAGGAGCTGAATCTCCGGGATATAGAGGCAGCTATTACCGTAGGAATATAGGAATTTTGGATTTTGCCACAGCGATTTTATGGACTGCATCCACCGTAATCTACCTGAAAATCGGAGGTATTAAAGTATGATAGAAGTGAAAAACGTCTCCTTTCAGTACAGTGACAGCCGGTACGGTGTACAAGATATCAATTTGACAGTAGCTGACGGTGAATGTATAGCCATCACCGGTGAATCCGGATGCGGAAAAACTACCCTCACTCGTCTCGTAAACGGTCTTGCACCGTCATATTATCATGGCGATCAAACAGGCTCCATCCTTATAACCGGCGGAAATATATCTAATCTTCCCCTGTATAAAATAGGGCGAATTGTAGGAAGCATATTTCAGGACCCACAGAGACAGTTTTTTTCATCTCAACTTGCCGGAGAAGTGGCGTTTGCCTGTGAAAACTACGGTTTTTCGCAAGATGAAATAGTAAATAGAACGAATATATCAATGAAAAAAATGGATCTGAATCACCTGCGAAACACTTCTCTGAATGTGCTCTCAGGTGGAGAAAAGCAACGTGTAGCCATTGCCTCGGTATACGCTCTCAGGCCACAAGTATTCGTTTTCGATGAACCTACAGCCAATCTGGACTCAGCCGGTATTAAACAGTTGAGTAAAACCCTTTCCGAGTTGAAATCTGCCGGACACACGCTGCTCGTTTCCGAACATCGTCTCGATTGGCTATGCGGCATCGCCGACAGATATATCCTCATGTCATCAGGGAGAATAAAAGCGGAATTAAACGCTTCAGAGTTTTGTTCCATGGATGAAGACGCGAGAATATCTCTGGGGCTACGAAGCAGATCCGAATTTTCAGTTTCGACATTGCCCCTACCAAATCCGAACATTCCTTCCGTTATATCTGCAAGTGGAATATCGTGTAAAAACGGAAAAAATAAAATATGGAAAAATCTATCCTTTTTCATAAACGGCGAAAGCATAACGGCATTGACCGGACATAACGGTGCCGGAAAGACTACGCTGGCACTTGTTCTAAGCGGATTATCCTGCATGCAGGATGGCTGCATACGCATTGACGGAAAAAGGGCAAGCTCGTGCGAATCTGAGAAAAACTGTTTATTACTGTTCAAATGATACGGTTACACAATTTTTCACCAACAGCGTATCCGAAGAACTTCTTTTGAATATGAAGCAAAATAAAAAAACAATTTGCGACGCAAAAGATCTTCTGAAACGAATGGACTTGTACGAATATAAGGATGTTCACCCTCAATCACTGTCAGGTGGTCAAAGACAGCGGCTTGCAGTTTGCTGTGCATTGCTTTTCCGAAAAAAAGTTTTTGATTTTCGATGAGCCGACCAGCGGGCTTGACGGTAGAAATATGCTGTTGATAGCGGAACAGCTGAAAAATGCCGTAAAAAACGGTAAGACGGTCCTGGTAATCACCCATGATGAAGAATTCATCTCCGAGTGTTGTGATTATAGATTGTGCGTAGATGAAATGAAAAGTATGAAAAAAATAAAAAAATCTAAAAAGTATGGTATAAAAATGTAATGTGAAAAACGCATTACGTTACATGAAAAACATTTAAATCATAAGAGAGGAAATTTGTAATGAACGTACGCGACAAATTACTTACTGAAAATCCGTGGAAGCTGATGGTTAATCTAAGCCTTCCTGCTATTTTAGGTCAACTGATAGTTGGACTCTATTCTTTCGTCGATTCTATTTACGTAGGTCAAATGGTTGGTACCGATGCGATGAGTGCCGTTTCAGCGGCATCTCCTTTTGTGCTTATCAACAACGCTATCGCAGTTCTCTTGGGAATCGGTTCAGGTTCGGTACTTTCTCGTGCAATAGGCAAACAGGATAAGATGACCATAGATAGGATCATGGGCAATCTTTCCTGCCTGGTTATTTTACTCTCATCGGCTGTGATGTTTGTAGGCATACTGTTTGCACCTCTATTGCTCAGTCTGTCCGGTGCACAAGGTGAGGTTCTCGATATGGGTGTCTCTTATCTCAGAACAGTTTATCTGGGGTCAATATTCGTCAACTTCATGCAGGGAGCTAATATGCTTATCCGTGCGGAAGGTCGCATGAAAACCGCCATGGGAATAATGGCGGCAGGTGCTATTTTAAATATTGCACTAGATCCTGTATTTATACTTTTGCTTCCCTCCAGAGGTCCTCAAGCCGTGGCGATTGCGACGGTTATTTCCCAGTTTATTCAAGCTGTAGCAACCTTGATCTACTTTCTCAAAATGAGTCCTGTTGTGCGTTTTCACGGATTAAAACTCGCCAATGAACTCAATCCGGAAATTTTTTCTGTGGGCATCAGCGCTATGTTCATGCAGGTTATGATGTTGATACAGATGACTGTAGTATATAATACAGCAGTACGCTTCGGTGGAGAATATCAAATTGCACTGATGGGAGCCGCACAAAGAGTAATGCAACTCGCTTTTGTACCGATTTGGGGAATGAGCCAGGGAATGCAACCTGCCGTGGGAACCAACTTCGGTGCTAAAGAGTATCTGCGAGTAAAGAAGCTGACAAACGTATTCATAATAGGCTCCACATGTCTTGCAGGAGTGTTTTTCATAGCAATTGAACTATTCCCTGCACAGATTTTATCCGCCTTTATCACCGATTCCAACATTGTATCTTTCGGCATATCGAACTTTAGGCTGATGTACAGTGCTTTTCCTACATATGGTCTATTGATCATGGTAGTTACCTACTTTCAGTCACTGGGTAAAGCGAAACACGCCGGAGCTCTGGTCGTGCTCAGACAACTCGTATTAGTGGTGCCGTTGGTTCTCCTCATGCCTATTCTGCTCGGAGGTGACGTTCTGGGAGTATGGCTCGCTTTACCACTGAACGATGTAATCATTCTTTTAATTGCAATCAAATTACTGATGAATGAATATAAGCATCTGAACAAACTGACACTCAATCCACACAATCGCAACGTCCAACACGACCTTGACATCTAACACAATTCTGACATTTCGCACGACGCAAAAAATGCCGGTATGATCTGTGACAACAGACTTTACCGGCATGTTAAAACTATCCAAAAATTTCTAAAAATCTCTTTATATCATATGAGCTACATCTCATCACAATATATCCCGTAAAAATTCAATTTAAAAATCAAATTTCGCTTCTATATTTTTCCATATTATGCTATACTTCCGAAGTTGAACTTGGAAGGTTATCCTTTCCCTTGCTGAGAGTCAGCTGAGCAACCATAGTCATTACAGCGCTCAAAATAAGCTGAATATAGTAGGAAATTCCCCTGCTCAACACAAGACCCGGCAATACGAATTCCGTGCCGAAAATGCTTACGAAAAAGACGTTAAACAGCTGCTCACTTATACCCATACCCCCCGGGAGCGGCAACATGTCAACCGCAATCGATATGGAAGCCTGAAGCAAAATTATAATTATAGCTGATCCTCCTGATAGCCCCAACGCTTTATACATAAAAAAAGTTATCGAGAACAACAAAAACCTCTGCACCAGTGTGAGCAGCATCACATTGACGAATATGATTTTGTTCTGCTTCAAATAACTTGCTACTTCCCCATAAAGACCCATGGATTTCTCAAGTTTTTCTATTCTTTTAGGTGTGTGTTTAATCAGCCTCAATTTAGCTAAAATACCGAATCCCAAATGTGCCAGTTTTCTGGCTAACGCCGTATTGAATACGAGCATGAGCATTATGGACACAAGCCCTGCATTGAGCACTATCCCCAAATAGAAAATCCACCTGTAGCTCTGAATATATTCCATTATCATATTCTGACCAAATATTGCAATTCCAACTCCTACAATAACCAGGACCAGCTTATATGCAATAGTTATAATCATCATGATCAACGTTGAAGTCGGGATTGGCATATTTTTCTTTTTCATATAATAAATTTGCATAGGTTGTCCACCGCTGGCAGAAGGCGTTATACAACTAAAAAAGAACCCCACAGACGAAAGTAAAAAACAAGTCCATCTGGTAAATCTAACTTTAATCGAATTCAACAAATAATGAATTATGGCTGACTCGCTGTAAATGTACAACACTACGAGAATGCAACCTAAAGCTATATATCCCTTGTTGCTATCCTTGAGGACGACAAGCAACTTACTCAAATCTTCACCGTGAAAAACTCCATAAATAGTAAATCCAAATACCAGTACAACAAAGAGTCCTTCCAATATCGCTTTTCTATATTTCCCAAAGTTCATACGTACCTCTATTGCTGAATAAAATTCATCAAATTATACTTTTCCATTCTATTACGAAACACTAATCCTGTCAACTATTGTGACCTTATTATTATCTTCTCCATCCGGCTGCTTGAGAATATCCCCATACTCTCCAGGATAAATCACGCTATACAATAAAAAACACCGATCAGCGCAAAATCTAATCAGTGTCCTTCTCGAAATGGTGCGCGTCGAGGGACTTGAACCCCCACGGTCTCCCACCAGAACCTAAATCTGGCGTGTCTGCCAATTCCACCAGACGCGCGAATATATGGTGACCCTACCGGGAATCGAACCCGGGTTACCGCCGTGAAAGGGCGGTGTCTTGACCGCTTGACCATAGGGCCAAAAGAACTGGCAACGTCCTACTTTCCCAGGCAGTCGCCCGCCAAGTATCATCAGCGCTACGGAACTTAACTTCTGTGTTCGGGATGGGTACAGGTGTAGCCTCCGTGCTATTGTCACCAGATTTTCGTGCTTCGCACTTTTTCATTCTTCGTATTTCTTTTAAATACTATTTTGATTGTACCTTTAAAACTGAATATCTCAATTATGTAAATATCTTTCTAACCTTTGACCATTGGTCAAGCGTTCGACCTATTAGTATCGGTCAGCTCAATACATTGCTGCACTTACACCTCCGACCTATCTACGTGGTAGTCTTCCACGAGTCTTACCTTTTAAGGAGGAAATCTTTTCTTGTGGGGGGCTTCGCACTTAGATGCTTTCAGCGCTTATCCCTTCCGTACTTAGCTACCCAGCTATGCCCTTGGCAGAACAACTGGTGCACCAGCGGTACGTCCATCCCGGTCCTCTCGTACTAGGGACAGCTCCACTCAAATTTCCAACGCCCACAGCGGATAGGGACCGAACTGTCTCACGACGTTCTGAACCCAGCTCGCGTACCTCTTTAATGGGCGAACAGCCCAACCCTTGGGACCTACTTCAGCCCCAGGATGAGACGAGCCGACATCGAGGTGCCAAACACCGCCGTCGATGTGGACTCTTGGGCGGTATCAGCCTGTTATCCCCAGGGTAGCTTTTATCCGTTGAGCGATGGCCCTTCCACTCGGTACCACCGGATCACTAAGCCCGACTTTCGTCCCTGCTCGACTTGTTGGTCTCGCAGTCAAGCTCCCTTTTGCCTTTGCACTCTCCGTGCGATTTCCGTCCGCACTGAGGGAACCTTTGGGCGCCTCCGTTACTCTTTTAGGAGGCGACCGCCCCAGTCAAACTGCCCACCAGACACTGTCCCGACACCGGATTACGGCGCACGGTTAGAATTTCAACATTACAAGGGTGGTATCCCAACGGTGACTCAGCTAAAACTGGCGTCCTAACTTCTCAGTCTCCCACCTATCCTGTACATGCAATGCCAAAACTCAATATCAAGCTACAGTAAAGCTCCATGGGGTCTTTCCGTCCTGCTGCGGGTAACCGGCATCTTTACCGGTACTACAATTTCACCGAGTCTATTGTTGAGACAGTGCCCAGATCGTTACGCCTTTCGTGCGGGTCAGAACTTACCTGACAAGGAATTTCGCTACCTTAGGACCGTTATAGTTACGGCCGCCGTTTACTGGGGCTTAAGTTCACACCTTCGCTTGCGCTAAGCATTCCCCTTAACCTTCCAGCACCGGGCAGGCGTCAGCCCCTATACTTCAGCTTTCGCTTTAGCAGAGACCTGTGTTTTTGGTAAACAGTCGCCTGGGCCTATTCACTGCGGCCTGCTCTTCGCAGGCACCCCTTCTCCCGAAGTTACGGGGTAATTTTGCCGAGTTCCTTAACAATAGTTCTCTCGCTCGCCTTAGGATTCTCTCCTCATCTACCTGTGTCGGTTTGCGGTACGGGCACCTAGTGTCTTGCTAGCGGCTTTTTCTTGACAGTATGAAATCAGTTGCTTCTGTCTTTTTAGACTCCCCGTAACGCCTCAGAATTGCTGATGCGGATTTGCCTGCTTCAGCTCCCCTTTAACGCTTTGGACGCACTCTACCAACGGTGCGCTCAACCTATCCTTCTGTGTCCCCACTTCACTCATAACGACATCTCGGTGGTACTGGAATATCTACCAGTTGTCCATCGCCTACAGCGTTCGCTCTCGGCTTAGGCCCCTGACTAACCCTGAGTGGACGAACCTTCCTCAGGAAACCTTAGATTTTCGGCGGGCAGGATTCTCACCTGCCTCTCGCTACTCATGCCAACATTCTCTCTCCTGTGTTGTCCACCAACCCTTCCAGGTTGGCTTCAGCCTTCACAGGATGCTCCTCTACCAACTATTTCTAGTTCCCAAGCTTCGGTAGTAAGTTTTAGCCCCTGTTTATCTTCGGCGCAAAGTCACTCGACTAGTGAGCTATTACGCACTCTTTAAATGAGTGGCTGCTTCTAAGCCAACATCCTAGCTGTTTATGCAACTTCACATCCTTTTCCACTTAACTTACATTTTGGGACCTTAGCTGTGGGTCTGGGCTGTTTCCCTTTCGACTATGAAACTTATCTCCCATAGTCTGACTCCCAAGTATGATTGCACGGCATTCGGAGTTTGATAGTTTTCGGTAACCGGTGAAGGCCCCTAGAACATTCAGTGCTCTACCTCCGTGTATCTTTTTCCTTGAGGCTAGCCCCTAAAGCTATTTCGAGGAGAACCAGCTATCTCCGAGTTCGATTGGAATTTCACCGCTATCCACACGTCATCCCAACCCTTTTCAACGGATATGGGTTCGGTCCTCCACGAGATTTTACTCTCGCTTCAACCTGCACATGGATAGGTCACCCGGTTTCGGGTCTACAGCATGTAACTTTTGCCCTATTAAGACTCGCTTTCGCTACGGCTCCGGTGCTCCAGCACCTTAACCTTGCTACACACCATAACTCGTTGGCCCTGTTCTACAAAAAGTACGTGGTCACTTTAGCTCCCACTGCTTGTAAGCATAAGGTTTCAGGTTCTATTTCACTCCCCTCCCGGGGTTCTTTTCACCTTTCCCTCACGGTACTATTCGCTATCGGTCACTGGGTAGTATTTAGCCTTGGGGGGTGGGCCCCCCTGCTTCAATCCGGGTTTCACGTGCCCGGACCTACTCTGGTGCCACCTTGGTAATTTATACATTTCGTCTACGAGGGTTTCACTCTCTTCGCCTGACCTTTCCAGAGCCATTTGACTATATATAAACCTTCCTCTTTGGTGGTCCACAACCCCATGCCTAAACATGGTTTGGGCTCTTTCCCTTTCGCTCGCCGCTACTTAGAAAATCGATGTTTCTTTCTCTTCCTAGGGTTACTTAGATGTTTCAGTTCACCCCGTTACCTTCTCTTAGCCTATGTTTTTAGCTAAGGATACCTACATATTACTGTAGGTGCGTTCCCGCATTCGGAAATCCACGGATCTATAGATATTTGCTCCTCCCCGTGGCTTATCGCAGCTTGTCACGTCCTTCTTCGGCTCCCAGTGCCAAGGCATCCGCCTTATGCTCTTATTTGCTTGACCTTACTGCTTACGGTAGCGTCCCCTGTAGGTCTTTAACTATTCTTAAAGTGAATAAGCTTTTTCTGGTTTCTCGGTTTAGATACTTTACGTATCTTTCAAAATCGTAGTAATTTACCCTAATCTTCTTTTTCTTACAGAAAAACTTGCTTAGTTTCTAATTACTGATACGTATGCTTTTGCATACTTTCTTATCCTTTCGGATTTTTCTCGATTTCGTTTCGTTGTAAAATTTGTTTTACACATTGTATATTCAGTTTTTAAGGTACAATCAGGCCTTTTCGACCTTGGTGGAGACAAGGGGGATCGAACCCCTGACCCCCTGCGTGCAAGGCAGGTGCTCTCCCAGCTGAGCTATGTCCCCATAAAATTCATAGTATAAAGACCTTCGTCTCCTTAGAAAGGAGGTGATCCAGCCGCACCTTCCGATACGGCTACCTTGTTACGACTTCACCCCAGTCATTGGTTTCACCTTAGGTAGCATATTTATCTGCCAACTTTGGGCGCCCCCAACTTCCATGGTGTGACGGGCGGTGTGTACAAGACCCGGGAACGCATTCACCGCAGCATTCTGATCTGCGATTACTAGCAACTCCGACTTCATGTAGGCGAGTTTCAGCCTACAATCCGAACTGGGGCTGGTTTTTGAGCTTTGCTCCACCTTGCGGTCTTGCTTCTCTTTGTACCAGCCATTGTAGCACGTGTGTAGCCCAGAACATAAGGGGCATGATGATTTGACGTCATCCCCACCTTCCTCCGAGTTGTCCCCGGCAGTCTCACTAGAGTGCCCAACTTAATGATGGCAACTAATGACAAGGGTTGCGCTCGTTGCGGGACTTAACCCAACATCTCACGACACGAGCTGACGACAACCATGCACCACCTGTCTCTTCTGTCAAAAGAAAGGTCCTATTAAAGACCGGTCAGAAGGATGTCAAGTCCTGGTAAGGTTCTTCGCGTTGCTTCGAATTAAACCACATGCTCCGCTGCTTGTGCGGGTCCCCGTCAATTCCTTTGAGTTTCACACTTGCGTGCGTACTCCCCAGGCGGAGCACTTAATGCGTTAACTACGGCACCGAAGCCTTACGACCCCGACACCTAGTGCTCATCGTTTACGGCGTGGACTACCAGGGTATCTAATCCTGTTTGCTCCCCACGCTTTCGTACCTCAGTGTCAGTTGCAGTCCAGAAAGCCGCCTTCGCCGCTGATGTTCCTCCTAATATCTATGCATTCCACCGCTACACTAGGAATTCCGCTTTCCTCTCCTGCACTCAAGCCTTCCAGTTCATAGGGCGAACAATGGTTGAGCCATTGCCTTATACCCTACGCTTAAAAGGCCACCTACGTACCCTTTACGCCCAATAATTCCGGATAACGCTTGCCCCCTCCGTATTACCGCGGCTGCTGGCACGGAGTTAGCCGGGGCTTTCTCCTAGGTTACTGTCAGTTTTCATCACCTAGAACAGAACTTTACGACCCAAAGGCCTTCATCGTTCACGCGGCGTTGCTGCATCAGGGTTTCCCCCATTGTGCAATATTCCCCACTGCTGCCTCCCGTAGGAGTTTGGACCGTGTCTCAGTTCCAATGTGGCCGTTCACCCTCTCAGGTCGGCTACTGATCGTCGCCTTGGTGAGCCGTTACCTCACCAACTAGCTAATCAGACGCAGGCCCATCCCATACCGATAAATCTTTGACCTACCTAGCATGCACTAGTTAAGTTTCATAAGGTATTAATATTCGTTTCCAAATGCTATCCCTTTGTATGGGGCAGGTTGCCTACGCGTTACTCACCCGTCCGCCGCTTTCCATTTTAAATTTCATCCGAAGAATCTTTTCAAAACTTCTCGCTCGACTTGCATGTGTTAAGCACGCCGCCAGCGTTCATCCTGAGCCAGGATCAAACTCTTATTTTTGTTTGTATCTTATCTTCATTATATATATTCTCATATACATATGAAGTTAAAAATCTGTTTTGATCAAACTCAGTTTCGCTTGCGCTCTTTAATAATTATCCCTAATTATTGTTTTTTTGAGTTTAGAAATTGTCGGAAACCACCTGCAATTGTCTTACCAATTTGCTGATTGTTTCCATTTAGTTTTTATGACTAAATCTCTATACTATGAAGTTTTTTTAAGGTTCTGTCCGCTATCTTGCGAACGTCCTTTATTCTAACAGTTTTGCTTTTTACTTGTCAATATGTTTTTTTGAAACTTTTTATCGACTGCTTTCTGTTAGTTTTTTTCTTGCTGTCAGATGACAGCTTGATTAGTATACCAAAGTGTGCTTTTTGCTGTCAATGCCATTTTTTAAACTTTTTTTGTTGTTTTTCTCGCCCACCGACTGGGATATTTATCTTTAACCTTGTTTTTATCTTTTCCCTATAACAGAATCCATCTGTAGAATTGGGCATTTATATGGTCTAAATTCCCGGATGCTATTACAAATTGATTTTTTTATCTACAGCAAGTAGAAATTATAAGGTCTAAATTTCATATTATATTATTTAATAAACACATATCTACAAGTTTAGTAGAAATTATAAGGTCTAAATTCCTAGCATCAGAGCATGCAGATGAAAAAAATCTACAAGTCAGTAGATATTATAAGGTCTAAATTTCAAATCCAAGTTCGATGACTGCACTTGGAATCTACAATAAGTAGATATTATAAGGTCTAAATTTCTGGCTCTCTTGTTAATCTCCCAATATCTACAAGTTTAGTAGAAATTATAAGGTCTAAATTCCTTTTTCTGTCATTTTTTTATCTCCTAAAATCTACAAGTTTAGTAGAAATTATAAGGTCTAAATTACATAGTTTGTTTTGGTTCTCTTGCAATCTACAAGTTTAGTAGAAATTATAAGGTCTAAATTAGTCCAATGGTTACTTGCAAGGCTGGGAATCTACAAGTTTAGTAGAAATTATAAGGTCTAAATTTTTTGCCACACATGGAAAGTTGGATATATCTACAAGTTTAGTAGAAATTATAAGGTCTAAATTTATTGTTACAGGTAACCGTACCGGGGATCTACAAGTTTAGTAGAAATTATAAGGTCTAAATTTAATTTTTAAAGTGCCGCAAACACTTAATCTACAAGTTTAGTAGAAATTATAAGGTCTAAATTTCCTTGAATCACCGGACCCATTGGGAATTAGCCTTTTTCAAGTTATTAAAATTTTTCATCGTTTTTTTAGTCCATTTACGCTGTACCATTGAAATTCAGACCTTTTTAGATTCTTTAGCTAAATATTAGGACTGAGGTTTGCAATCCACAATTTAGCCTTACTTAATTATATATTTAATTTAATCCAATGTCCATAGTTCCCATGAATTTTGACTCGTACTGCCAATGACATACAAATCTATATGAATATTACTTCTTCATTCTCATGCTTGGCATATCCATATCTTACTATATTTTTTTCACTCTTTTATATCAAATATCATGACGGAATCGCTTTCACCAAATCTCTTAGAAAATTTATTATCTAAAGTGAGTTTGATATTATTTAATATTCTTTCGCTATTTTTCTATTTGAAATACGGAATATTGAAAGCCTGTACCCAAACTTCAATAAGTACTTTGAAAACTGGCTTCTCAATTTATTGTCTGAAATATCATAACTGATGATTATCATGTTTACCTCATTTTCAAATATGGGGAGATTCTCCATTGAACTCCCTCTCATAAATTCTCTATAATACCTTTGTATATAATAGAATATACTGATTTTATTTTTCATTATCGGCTCAATTATGGCTTTTGCATACTTTTTATTATTCTTCCATTTTAGTTTATATTTGTCTTGAAATTTTTCAAAATCTTCCTCCCTGAATTTGTTCAAATTTATATTCTTTCGTATTTCATAGTCAATCATTGCTCTAAACGGCTCGACCATATCGCACACAAGGGATTTTTCGCATGTAAAATTCCCTATGGAGTACTCCCACGTACAAATCAAACCCATAATAGCATAGTATGCATTCAATGAAATTAAACAGTATACTGTAACCTATATCCAGCGTTGTATTTACAAAATCTCTTTTTATTCGCGGCTCTCTTCTCTGCCACGGCACATTGTCAAATAATGCTGAAAAAAATAAACTTTTGCTACACTTCCCTCAACCCCCATAATCGTTGCTATATCCTTTGCATCAAAAACTTGCTTCGATCTGGAGTCTATAAATTCTATAGCCCTATTTCTCGCTGTAGTTTTTCGTTCTTATTTTTTTCCAATGTTGATTTTTGATTTAGCATTTTATTATAGATTATATGTTTGCCGATTTCCAAACTACTATAATCATATTGTTTCTTATGTAAAATCGTATTTCCTTCAGTTATACTCCCTATCACTTCATAGATTTTTCATTGTGGCTGTCATGAAAAATATCACAAATTTGTATTCCCTTGCCTTTTTAGAACCGGTGTTGTTATTGTTGTATTGCCAATTATAAATATCATTGCAATTCTATAAAATGTCGATTGATGTTTTATCTTTCCATCCTTATCTTTTACAACTATATTTTGATTTGACACAGATATTTTTCTCCATCATTGGTAAAAACAAATAACACCTGCTTTTTCTCGAAATCTAATTTACTTATCATATTAAACTCCTATCACCAATGGTTCATAAATGCAGTTTGCACATTTATCTATATTTTTGTGGTTTGAAATCTGCAATTTTAAATGTCTTCATTTCATTGATTATCTTCTCAAATTTATTCAGCATTTCTACATTTTCTTCCGGCATATCTATACCGTATTTTTTTATTATCACTTGTGCTGTAAATTTGAAGTTTTTCAACGTTAAATCCCATTTCTCGCATAGCGAAATATTGTCCATATATTTGAAAAAAATCTGACCGTCAAATAGCTTATGTATTTTTCTTTTTCGTTCTATTAACATTTTTATTCTTTCCATCAAATATATCTATTTTTCCCCAATCAAACCATATTTTTTTCACAGTAGATTTCCTTGTTGCAAATAACATCTTTCCTAGTCGAATAGGTGTCTTCATCTATCGAATTATGCACTGCTGTTCCAGAAATTTGATATTCTCCTTTTAGAAGTAAATCGCTCATATTTCCATACAACTTATGGAAATATATTGATAATGGGCAAAAAATGAAATCGTTTAAGGAACTAATTGAAATTAAACTGTCCATCTTATAATCCTCTCAGCTACTATACGTGTTAATATGCGTGACCGCAGTCATCTGCTGCAGTCACATATTAACTTTTCAATACTGATTACCCTATCAATGTTTAAAATAAAGTCTTTTTTGGTAGTCATCCAACCACTCTGAGTCATTCATTTTGTATAGATTTATCTTTCCATCTTTATATTTTTCTGCTGTTTTCTCAATTTTGAATTTTCCCTTCAACGCTATATTATATGCACCATTTAAATCCGAATCCTTTGGAAGTCCCTCAAAATCATCCTTTGAGTTGAAAAATTTACCAGCACTGTTCTTAACAGGGGACAAAATAAAATCCTGATTCTCATTTTTGTTTCTCAATTTTGTTCTTTCTTTTGAACCAACAATCTACAGTTTTTAACAGCTTCTTATTTTTCTAATACTATTTCCCTCAATTCTTGGCTCTCTTTGTATTCAATATTTTCACTGTTGAATACTGCCTCTAATTTCTCTGTAACATTGACTATATCAATGCTTTTTCTATCGGAATTGAATATGAATTTTTCGCCTATCGTATATATCTCCCAGATATTATTCTTGAGTTCAAATATTCTCTCCATTTTTGCTGAAGTCGATTTTTAAATTTAAATCCTTCTTCCGGAGAAATGTATCTGAGAGACAATAATGAATCCTCCGTTATCACCCTAATCTTTCTTCCATTTTTCTTCTCCTTGAAGTTTCTCACAAAACCTGTAGCAGGATCAATCTGCGATGTCCAAAACGGGCTTATATAAAATATGATTCCGTTATGTCCCTTTAAATCTTTCTCTTCCTTAAATTCTCTTGTTAACTGTATTGGCTCTCTAATGGATCCCGGTCCCATTTGTATATTTTTTTCGACTAAAAAGCTGAGCTTGTTCATAAGCATCTTTTCAAATTTTTGATATATTGATTTTTCAATTTTCTGTCTGCTTCTCTTGAATCCTGTATTTAGACTCTCCATTATGATAATCGCATTTTCTTCGATAGCCATTTTTGCAACTTTATGTACCACGCCGGAAAGGTAGCCTTCCTTGAGATTTCTTATATTTGATATGCTCTTCCAGTTTTTCCTCTCTTCTTCTCTCGTTTTAGCCTTACTGCTAAGCTTTTCATTGTAGTCAACATTGATAATGCCTTTGCCATTTCTGTTTGTTTCAACTAAGTTTATATTTTCCTGATGCTCAATTTCCCCTTTGCTGTTTACGAGACATAAAGATATGAGATTTCTCTCTCCTCGGTCAACTCCAAGATATTTTATTTCTTTTGCATTTTCGCCATCTTTTATTTTTTTAATTAAATGTTCTATAATTCTGCTGTTTAACTTGTTTTTACCGTTTTTCAGCAACAAAGTTCATCTCTATCGGTACATGTAAAAAAATACTTGTTTTCAAAGAATCTTTTGTCTTTTTTTGATTTCATATTTCGCCCTGTTTATTTCTATTTGTTCGGTTTTAATTTCTATATCACCTTTATGACTCTTGTTCCACTTTTTTTAACGCATATTTCTAAGTCTTTATCATATTTCTTATCTGTCTTTTTACATTCTTGTAAAATCTTACATATATCCATGTACAATTCTTCCGGAAGATTTTTTTATAGATTTTTCTTCCCGTCCTTCTCTTGGCTAAAATAAGTTTTTATTCACCAGATATTCTCCCTTTTTATGCGAAAACGAGTTTTTCACTCTTCTTTCTATAGAAAATTTCAGCGCCGCCACTTAATTTATGTATTGGATTTTTCCAGATTTTTCTTCGCTGAATATTTCCTTAAAGTATATTGTATGAAGATTTTTCCTTTCCTCTGCTGTGTTCTGAAAAAGTCCTTATTATATATTTGGAATAAATACAATTTACCTTCTTCCACTAACCTGTCAATTTTATTTTTTTGATAGATTTACAAATTCTATTTTTATACGCTGCTTTGTTTATATCATTATAAAATTCATCTAACGCTCTATATTCTTCAGATTTCTTCAGATGCGAAAAATCAAATATGCTGGTGCCTTTTATATTTAGATAAAAAAATCTTTTGAAAAAAATCTATCCATTTAGCCAGTGCCTCTTTATACACATCTAATTTATATTTATCATTCTCTTTTAACTTCTTTTCTTCACTTCCAATCCTCCAGCTCAGGATTTATCCATTTATTTCTTATAAACTTAGTTGTGAAAGTCTTGTCTTCATATACCTCCCTTCTTTATCACAGTAGCTCGGATTGTATAGCTCATATAATTCTCTGCTGATTTTCAGCGGTTGTGTAAAATTGCCACCAGACAGTATGATTTCATTTTTTTCCCGTTTTTTCGAACGCATTTTTTTACTTCTTTAGTTGTAATTGAGCATTTAGGAATCATTTTTCGCCGCATCCGGGAATAAGAAATATTCCATTTTTCGTAGGTCTCTGCATCTTCTGAAATCATTTCTTCAAAGTCAATTTTTTCCTTCTTTTTCATAATCCCAAGGTAATACATATATTTACCGTTTATTTTTCCTTCTCAGGATTATCGTTAAATTTTTCTCTTTCTTTGGATTTTGACCACCCACTACCTAACATCGGCGTGCTGAAATTCAGCTTAATTTTTATCTTCAACGTCTTCCTTTTTAGTAATGTAATTCCTTGCTTTTGTTGTATACCAAATTAACAGGACTTAAAATTTCCAGACTTTCTTGAAAAACTTGTCTGATTATCATCGCCCAGTTTAAGCTCATGATGTGAAATAAACTTTAAAAAGTTCATTAAAACTTTCTAACAACTGCTTTACAGATTCTTCATTTCTATCGTTTCCTTTGATCTTAGCCCCTCTGCTGATATTAGTAACATACTTTTTCTTTTTCTTTTTGTGCAGTTTCAGCTTTTGCTATAGCCTCACTCTTTAGCCATAAAGTTACACTGTCATATTCATCTTCGGATATTGAGTTTTTAATCTCATACATCGAAATTTTGTTGCTTGCACTTTCTTCCAGCGATTTCTTGATTTTTTTCTTTTTTTCTTTTTTTACTTAATGATTTTTTCACCTTTTTCTTGTTGATTTTCTCTTACTAATTTTTTTCTTCTATTTTTTTGATTTAAGTAACTCCAATCTTTAAAAAAATTGCGTTGCTGATATTGTTTAGCAACTGTATCTTTATTGCAAAATTATTTTTTCTCTATGCAATTGTTGTATAGAGATTCGATGCTCTCAGTGAATTTTTTTCAGGAATGGTCTCAAGATATCCATTGATGGTATCAAATAGTTCCTCATCATCTTTTATTATGTCCGGTACCCATGAAATTGTATTCTTAGGAGATAAAGGTTGCTTGTATAAGGCGGTAAATCTTTTGATCTTACTTACAGATTTTTTTGATTGTATTCATTTATAATTTCATTTAACCCTTGTATTTTTTGCCACTCTCCTTTGTAAAACCACCTATCAGTGCATTATACCGTTCAATTCCATCTTCATCAATTAAATTATTGAAATTCTCCACTTTGAAAAAAACTCGTCTAAATCATCAACGCCAAACTCTTCGTTCTTTCTGATATTATCTCTAATTTCAGTTATTACCTTTTCGTTATTTATGATTTTTTTATAATTTTTACTCCATCCAGAAATCTAGGGAAATTTTTCATTAACAATTCGGTTTTATCGCTGATACCCCTTTGCCTGTCTCCAAAAATATATTTTCTCTATTTTTGAAAATAAGTGGTCAAATATGTTGAAAATCCCTTAAAGTGTTCTATTAATTGTCGCTCCCTATCGGTTATATCTTCATATTCCAACACTGCTTTTTACAAATTTTTTTCAGTGAACATATTTTTAGTGTTTTTTTCCTTATGTGTTCATTAAGTTTACCTGCAACCTTTTCCTTTTTCTTCATTGACTATTTCTCTTCTATTTACAACATCGCTGTTTAAAAGTAAGCGCATCAGCTAAATTTATCCAATCCGTTTCAAAAATTCTTGAGTATACGAGTTAACATATCGTTATACTCCCTATCTAATACTTTTTTTAAGCTCTTGATAATTCTCTTCTCTTATTCGATCCTCATTTAAAATATTATTTACTTTAATATATTCTAATGTTTCGCCAATTGGCTTCAACTCAAATCTCAATGTTTTTGATACAGGAAATTGGTTTTGTGAAATTTTTTTAGTGTTTTTTTCTGCAGTTTTGTTCATGTCTAACATCCTTTCTTTTTTCAGCATTTTTCAGCTATTAGTTGACTTCTATTGCTGTTCTTGATATTATTATTTTTTGTAATGGTTAGCAACGATTTGATTTCTGTATATCCTAAATGAGATCTTCTCGTTGCTTTTTCTTTTTCTTGTGACAATGCTATCATCTCCTTTCATTCTATGTGCTCGCTTGATAAATATTTCAATATTTTTTTAAATTTGTCATCTCCTCTCTCATTATTTTTTTGGTGCTGTGTTTTTATATTAGTCATGGTATCACAATTAAAATCCCCTGTCAATACATTATCTCAAAATATTTTTTTAGTGCTTTTGTTTTTTTATTCAAGCTGCAAAAACTTTTAAGACTGAAAAATTTAACACAGCACATCTACAATAGTAGAAATTATACTTTTCAGTCTTCAAGTGTATTCTATCATAAGAGTTTTTAAGACTCAAGAATTATTTTATATAAACACAAACCACACTTCCCTTTCAGCGGCTTTTATGCAACTTAAAACGGTTCCTCGTCAAATTCAAGGAACCGTTTACTTCACTTTATATTCTTTATCTTTTTAAAATCAGAGTTACGAAAAAAACTCGCTGTCTTCCACAAACTTTGCGCTTATGGTGTTGCTGCCGTCAAAGGAAAGAATCCGTCCCGGAACTACATTGAACACATCCTTATCTCCGATGGTGACTTCCATATGCCCTTTCACGACAGTAAATAACACATTGGCTTCAGGATGATCGTGCTTTTCCACAGCTTCACCTTTTTTCCCAGCCTTTTTAACTACTGTATAGTCACTTCCCTGTACCGCAACTCCTAAATTCTCCGCTACCTTTGCCATATTGATACCTCCATTTTCTTTTGTACGACTGTTCTCCTCATTTGAGTTTTGCTCAATTTTTTTACCTGTTAATATAGAGTATGTGCCCTTCTGTGAAACATCATTTCAGCTCTTCCAGAAATTTTGTGAATTCTCTCTGCAAAACTTCCATAGAAAATCCCGTTCTCTTTGAAACGTCCTTTACTGTGGCTACCTTTTTCATGAATTTAAACATGGGAGAGTTCATCATTTTAAACTTGTCAGACTTTGAAATCATATAATCCTTCAATGTCGGATAAGCATCTAAAATCGGTGCAATTTTCATATCAGGTTTCAGCACTGTGATTTTTTCTGAGCTTTCCTCCGAATTATCATCGTCTTCTACTGCACTATCCGCCACCTGTTCTCCTCGATCGCTGCCTTCTGTGCTGTCCTGTTGTCTATTCTCAGAATCCCAATCTAAAAGAGTTTGGCTTCCTTGGAGATTTCTTATATGCGTACAGTCTTGCATCATCTCCATTACGCCTTTAAACTTTCCGCTCTCATCTCTCACCGCAACGTAAAGAATGTATATGAACACTTCCGGCTTATTGATCCAGAATTCGACTCTATCCTTTTCGCCGCTTCTGAATTTCTGAATTATTTCTTCCACGGTTTCAACCGAATTTTTCGGATGGCAGTTTTTGACATCTCTACCTATCACTCCCTTGCTTCTCGGAAATACTCTGTGCTTTGTATCGCTGTAAAATGCAACCAGCTCGTTTTCATCCACATAGGATATATCCACAGGAAGGTGCTGAAACAGCAAATTTATTTGATTTAAGCTCAAAATTCCCTGTTTTACATTCATAGGTGTATCTTCAGTCCATCCACCTTGAATTCCATATTTTTCAAGCAGCTGTGACAACTCGTCTTTAAAACCGCTGAACTCGTTTCGTTCCGAGCCCCGCATTCCCTTATCATGCAACCTATCGAAGCTTTTTTCGTAATCATCTTTTGGAATGATCAGACAGTACCCTATTTCCTTATCTCCCGAGATCATCTCCCTAAATTCATCTTCGCTGATCAGCTCCAGTGAAGTGGGATAAAGAATAGTGTCTTCTTTTTCCATCAAGTCTAGAATATACCCCTTAAAATTATCAAAGGCCTCTTTAATGTGCTGTCTGTCATCATCGTCATTTGCCATTTGGGTTATACTTGTGATTTTATCCCTGATTTCATTATCGTACAGCCACATAGTCTCTGTCGGTCTATCAAAACCTTTTCTTTCAAGAGCTGTATACAGCTGATTCTGTTTCCTGCTGAGATGTATTTTGAACTGATTTAATTTTTCAAATGCCTCATCCCATTGATTTTTAATATATTTCTTTGCCAATAAAACATCCAATTCCTCTATCACATTTCTGATGGCAACGTTCTCATCCACATAATTCTTGATGGGATGTCCGTCCGGCAAATCCGATAATTTAGGTTCCTCGATAATGACTCCATCATAAATAGCGAGCATTTGGGCAATATCCTCGGAAGCGCATTCATCTTCGACTTTTTCCTGGAAGTGCTGCTCTATGTATGCCAGTTCGGCAGGGGTCAGGCTGCCTACGTGAGCCTTCATCTGCGCATTGGCAAAATCCAAAGGAATCTCTCCCTTTATGTACGCCTCTCTTATTTCAAATGCTTCTTTTAACTTTTCTTCATTGAAATTAGTCATATAGTCTTTCATTTTTCTCCTCCCGGTTGAAACTCCTGTCACATCTCCCATAAAAATTCTCTTCACATTTCATTTTCCACTTCACATTTACTTTAAACGAAGTATCTGCAAATTCACCAGTCCACTGTTTCGGTTTTTCTCATTTTTCATCTGCGGTTTCATCCACAGCTGTTTACCCGTTCATGTAATGACCTTCTTCGGGAATTAAGATTTATCACTTTTTGAATTCAAGTTTCAATATTCTTTAGAATTTTTTAGTTATACTCTCATCTATGCAAAAATACAGAGGGCTATTAGGCCCTCTGTATTCATATTCGGATGCGATATTTAAAATTTGGTACTGTCGTTTAATATCGCATCCTTTTTCAATACTACTAACTTCAACACTTTTTGACTCATCGACTTAATTATATCATAAGTTATGAAAATTTATGCGAATTTATATATTCTTTTATAATTATTTGCCGAAGAACAGTTCCATGTCATCTTCAACGGTGCCGATTCCTGCGATGCCGAAGTTCTCAACCAAAAACATTTGCAACGTTTGGTGATAGGAATGCCGGTAATGTCGGGCCTAGGTGAATGTTCTTCACTCCTAGATATAGAAGTGCTAACAATACTATTACCGCTTTCTGTTCATACCATGCAATATTGTAAATGATCGGCAGATCATTTATGTCATCCAATCCAAATACCTCTTTTAATTTTAGCGCTATAACTGCCAGAGAGTATGAGTCATTACATTGTCCTGCATCTAAAACTCTCGGAATTCCCCCTATATCGCCTAAATCCAATTTGTTGTATTTGTACTTCGCACAACCTGCTGTCAGAATTACCGTATCTGTCGGAAGTGCTTTTGCAAAATCTGTGTAGTAGTCTCTCTTCTTTGATCTGCCGTCACAACCTGCCATTACCACAAACTTCTTAATCGCTCCGCTCTTTACCGCATCTACAACCTTATCTGCCAAAGCTAGAACTTGATTGTGTGCAAATCCTCCAACGATTTGTCCCTGTTCTATTTCTGTAGGTGGTTGGCACTTTTTAGCCATTTCTATAATTTCTGTAAAGTCTTTTTCTTCGCCGATATCTCCTGCTATGTGCTTACATCCCTCAAATCCTGCTGAACCTGTTGTAAACAGTCTATCTTTGTAGCTGGCTTTTGGCGGAACGATACAGTTTGTAGTCATCAAAATAGGTCCGTTGAAAGTTTCAAACTCTTCTTTTTGCTTCCACCAAGCATTTCCGTAGTTTCCTACAAAGTGGTCATACTTTTTAAATGCCGGATAATAATGTGCAGGTAGCATTTCTGAGTGAGTATATATATCCACTCCTTGTCCTTCACTTTGTTTCAGCAACATTTCCATGTCTCTCAAATCGTGACCTGATACCAAAATCCCCGGTCTATTTCCTACGCCGATATTTACGGTGGTAATTTCAGGATTTCCATAAGTTTCAGTATTTGCTGCATCTAACAGTGCCATTCCCTGAACTCCGTACTCGCCGGTTTTCAACGTCAATGCAACCAACTCATCTACAGTTAAATTATCATTTAGAGTCGCTGCAAGTGCTTCCTGTAAAAATGCATCCACTTCTTCATTGTCATGTAACAGCGCATTTGCATGCTTTGAGTAAGCTGACAGTCCTTTCAGTCCATAGATGATAAGTTCTCTAAGACTTCTTATGTCTTCATTCTCAGTTGCAAGCACACCTACTTCTTTCGCCTTGCTTTCAAACTCTTCCTCGCTGCCGTTCCAGAAAGCCGCCTGCGGTAGCGCTTCTTTATCTTTAACTTCTTTCAGCAGCTCTTCCTTTGCTGCCAGCGTTTCTCTAATTCTGCTGATGATGGCTTCATTGTCGAAGTTAGCGTTAGTAATAGTAATGAATAAATTCAAAGTCGCTCTGTGATTTATTTCCTTTGGAATTGATTTCCCTTCTTTTCTGAGCTGTGTAGTAACAGCTGACAACCCTTTTGTAGTAAATACTAACAAGTCCTGCATCGCTGCAATTTCCGGAGTCTTGCCACACTCCCATTTTGGTGCATCCTGTGCAACCTGCCGTTTCCTGACACTGATAACAAAACATCTTATTTTCCATCTGACTCTTCCTCCTTGAATTCACTATATTTTCCAAATATTTTTCAGTCGTTATTGACTTGTTGGACACATTATACTATACTTCAAATTACAATTATGTTGTTAAAACAACAAAAAAGGGAGAAAGTTATGTATGAAAATTTTCTAATTAAAACTCCTCTATTTGCAGGAATATCCATTGAAGAAATAGCTGCATTAGGTCCTTGTCTGAAATTAACTGAAAATACTTATGACAAGGGAAGTACATCTATCGTGCCGGCGATAAAGTTTCGGATATCGGCATAGTGTTGGTAGGAAGCGTTTCCATAGAGCACAACGATGTCTGGGGAAATACCAGCATTATGGACAGCATCGGTCCGGGACAAGTTTTTGCAGAAACCTATGCTTGCGTGCCGAGCGTTCCCATAATGGTCGATGTGGTCGCAACTTCCCGTTCAAAGATACTCTTTCTCGATGCAGCTCACATACTGAACTTTTGCGCTAAAGGTTGTTCTCATCACATCAAACTTATTCACAATATGTTGTCAATAGCTTCTCAAAAAAACTTGAATTTATCGAGAAGAATCTTCCACACCGCTTCAAAGTCCGTTAGAAGCCGATTGATGTCTTACTTTTCGTTTCAGGCGACTCTCCAGGGAAGTTTAAAGTTCTCCATTCCGTTTGACAGGCAGCAGTTAGCCGATTATCTGAGCGTCAACAGGAGTGTGCTGTCAAACGAAATCAGCAAAATGCAAAAAGGACGGGCTGATTAGAGTTTCTAAAAAGACTTTTTGAAATACTGGATGCAAATATGATTTCCTGATAGAAAAATTTTTCACATTTCAACTGATAAAAATTACATGTTCAAACATAAAATACATGTTTAGAACCGGCACTTAAATATTATGGAGGTGGATTTAATGGCAAGATATGAATTAGGAGCAATTTATAAAATAGATGGTGGAGAAAAGTTATTACGCACGCCTTCTGACAAGTGATGTCTACGGAGTATTTGAACCTGTTCTCGGAGAAATATGCCAAGCAACTTTTGAAAACACACCATATCGCCTCTACATTTCGACGGGTTCTTTCGCCGTAAAGAGAGGTTTCTGGGAAAAAGTTATCCCTTCACCGGATAAGACAGATGCTGAGAGATGGAGTGGACCGTCACATTTAATTGGATTTGCTCCATGGGATATCGAAAGTTCTCTGGAAAGGCGTAATTCATTTGATCGACACGGCTGCACCGAGATACTGAATAGAGAAGAGTATATCACCTACCTTAAGCTGGGCTATATGTCCAACATTCTCCCTATGTATGAAAATATTCCGAAATTTCTCGACATATATTATGAAAATTGGCCGCAAAGCTATATTTACAGCTCCGTCTTGGGCGGCACTCACGAACACGAAAAACAAATCTCAATTCTAAAAAGAACTTGGATTTGATGTTTCACAATACGAATAGCATATATCTGAGCGAATCTAAAAATATGAATAAAATTCCATATCCTAAGATTCGCTCTATATTTTATAAAATACCAACCGACTGTTATCGGTTGACATGGTCTGAACAGCCTTTTATTGAGTCATTTCGATAAGCCTTTTCACAAAATCGCCGGAAGGATTGTTACGGATTTCCTCCTTGGTTCCATACTGCTCGATTTTCCCTTCACTCAGAACCAGTATGTGCGTAGCTAACTTAAACGCTTCGTGTATATCGTGGGTGATAAACACCACTGTGCAGTTGGTCTTCCTGTGAATGTCCTTCAAATCTTTTTGCAACTGATACCTGGTTATGGAATCCACTGCGCCGAACGGTTCATCCATGAGGAGAACATCGGGATTGTTGGCATACGCCCTGGCAATTCCCACTCTCTGTTGCTGTCCGCCGGACAGTTCATCGGGATAACGATATTTCATATTTTGGGGCAAGCCTACCAGCTCCATGGTTTCATCCACCGTTTTATCCAATTCCGCTTTGGACCTCTTATCCAAATTAGGAACGTATGAAATATTTTCAAAGACGCTCATATGAGGGAAGAGACCGTTACCCTGAATTGCATATCCTATCTTTCGTCTCAGTTCAATCAGATTTTCATCTTCAAGTCTTTTTTCTCCGATGAATACATCTCCCGAAGTCGGTTTAACCAATCCGTTGATCATCTTCATAATAGTCGTTTTGCCCGACCCGGAAGTTCCCACTATGCACAGAAAATCTCCCTGATCTATTTGCAAGTTGAAATCTTTTATCACATCCACCGAGCCGTATTTCTTTGTAACATTTTTAAATTCTACTGCTATCGTCATTTTTTCACCTTGATTATCCCCTTGCTTTGCAAGAATTCCATCGCCACTTCCCTAGGAGTTTTCTTTCCTCTTTCCACTTGATCATTTAATTTCGCCATGGTTTTCTCGTCTATTATTCCATCCAGACTGCCCAGCACTTTTGACAGCTCCGGATGTTCTTTCAATATATCTTTTCTCACGACCATTCCAGCCATATATGAAGGATAAAACTTTTTATCATCTTCAAGGACTTTAATCCTCGGATCTGACAGCTGTCCGTCCGTTGTAAACACAGTCATCACATCGATTTGCTTATTCAAAAGAGCCTTGTATTTAAGCCCGTTGTCCATATCCACTTTCTTTCGGAAGTTCAAGCCGTACGCCTTGCTCAAAGCGTTAAAGCCATCTTCTCTTTCAAAGAAATCGTATTCTGCACCAAAGGTCAATTTATCCGAAACTTTTGCCAGATCGCTGTAAGTTTTCAGATTGTATCTATCCGCTATTTCCTTTCTGACTCCCAAGCTGTATGTATCGTTAAAACCGAACATTCCCTTCCATGTTGCATCGTACTTTTCTTCATATTTTGCAACTAATTCCTTAAACATGCTTTCAGAATATTGTGCCTTTTCTTTCAAAACGATCTGCCATGCAGTACCTGTATACTCAGGATACAGATGAAAATCTCCCTTTGTCAGTGCGGGATGTATATTGGATGTTCCACCCCCTACCCCGTGGGTGATTTTCACGGACAAATCGGTTTTATCTTCTATTAAAATTCCCACGATTTCTGCCAGCACCTGACTTTCTGTCGTCGGTTTTGATGCTATTTTAACAGTTTTTTTCATGTGGTTCATACTTCCCAAAACCGATACCGCCATCAGTATGGCTGCCAAGAGAATCAGCAACCACTTACCTATTTTGCTCTTTTTACCTTTGCTAAAGGTCACCCTCTGAACAATTCCAAGCAATCCGTCCGATACCAGTGCGAGCAATGCGATCAAAATACTTCCTATGAGCAATAAATTCGCATTATTTGTCGTTATTCCTCTGTATATTGCTACGCCAAGTCCGCCGGCACCTACAAAAGAGGCTATCCCTGCCAAGGCTATGGTCATAGTGACCATATTTCTGATAGCGGAAAATATCACCGGAAAAGCCAGCGGCAGCTTGACTTTATACATGGTCTGAAACTTGGTGCTTCCCATAGCTTCACTGGCTTCGACTATCTTTTCATCTATATTTACAATTCCGGTGTAGGTACTCCTCACAACGGGGAGCAAGGCGTACAGAGTCAACGCTATGATAGCCGTCTTGTTCCCTATTCCCGTAACTGATATCAACACCCCTAACAGCGCTATGGACGGAATCGTATATAAGACGTTTACGATCGATATGACGATTCCGGCTATTTTCCTCTTCTCGGAAATGACAACTCCAACGGCAACTCCCACGATAATGGCAATTGTGATCGCAACCATAGTTATAAATAGATGTTCTCCAACCAAACTCAGATAGAAGTTTTTTTATTTTGGAGAAAGTTTTTCAATCAGGCTTTTTCATTCTCTATTAGCCTCCTCTCAAATTCACACGAATTCCCAAATATTTTCTTGACTTTGAAAAGCGTTTTAAGACTTTTACTTCTGCGGATTATATAAAATTTCTTAGTATTCTGCTCGGGAAATTATAAATCATATATATGGTAATAATACCATCTTATGTTTTTCACATAAACCTTTTTTTATTGAAATTCCATCTTTTTGACACATTTTCTATAGTTCATCATCTCTATGAAACTTATCGATAATTTTTTTAACTGTACAAAAACGGTAAACCGTCGTTGATGTATCCCCTTTTTACCAAATTGTCCGGTGAATATGGTACATGTCATTTCGATCTACCGTTTCTTTAATATTCTATACTAATATAAATTTTATTTTTCACTTATTGCTATATCTCCTTTTTGATGGATACCGCAAGATGTTATGGCAACTTTCACTTTACCGTCTGTCTCTTATTGCAATAGCCCTTCGTGATTATTTCTCATCTCCATGAGAAGTTGTTATGAGCACATGCACCTTTATTTGATAATTTTTGCAACTATTTCTCCATGCTTAACTTTTTTAAATGAAACATCTTCTGAATTTACAGCCTAAATTCGATTTACATCTCCATATGTTCATCCAGTTCTACAATGTCCAAAATTGCTTGCCGATTCAATTGCATTTCAGCTAATGCGGAATTTCTCAAAAGTCGTCTATCTATTTGTATCTTTCCTACAACGTGAACGGGATTATTTCTCTCCTTAATCATACAAGTAACAAAGGGAGCCTCCATAACTATCAGCATACTTTCATAATCCACATAGTAGGGAGAACTGTCAAATACAGCAGGGGTTGTTATACCCAAGGCAATATTGATTCCGTAGAAATTGGCAACTGAATTATTTTGCTCATCTCCTCGTTTAAATTTTCTGTAGGCTGACAACACATCCATAGCTGTGTCCAAAGAAAGCCATTCGCCTGCATCCGCTTCATTTTTTCCGGTACATTTGACAAATACTACTCTGTGTCCCGGTACTTTTAATATATATGTTGTATACCAAAAAGGCTGTGGGTATGGAATACTAATTCTCAAGTCTCCCTTTTTGATGAATAACTCCTTATTCTTGTAATATAAAACAGCATGTTCTTCATACAGCTCAATTTTTGCCTCTTCTTCCGTACTGCTCCACCATTTCTTTGCAATCCATACCGGTAACAACATAGCGACGGGAATCAATGCGAATATCAAAACAACGGCGTGTTTAGGATGTTCTCTGAAATATGCCGGTCCCTGCTCCGGTCCTTCCGCAATGCCGGAAAATATGATAAATTCATATAAAATCAGCAATCCTAGAGTCACTCCGAGTACAACCATAATATACAACACTCCCGGTGAATATTTGTTATAGCGAAATCTTATTCTTCTCATAGTTTCCAATTCTCCTTCTCTATTTTGCAGGGTAGAATAATCAAAAGCTGCGCAGAACTGAACCGTTTTCAACGTGCACTTCCATTGAATCACTCTCTCCATTGCGATTTCGCCTCTTTTATATCTTCTGATATAATTCGTGACATAGAAATTTACATCGCGTTGAGATTTCTACCATCCTACGCTCATTGTACCACTTTTTTCAAGGACTGCAAAGCGTTCTGCTCGTTTTCAATCTTCCTTGTACTTAATGTATAGGTTTTCATAATCAGACCGCTCTACCATCTTTCATCTATCTCATTTCATATAACTTTTTGTTTTCGTATCTACAACATAAGATGAATTCAATTAACATGATACTTACTTTTTTTACTAAGCATACCTTTCTATGTATGTCTGTTCTTTCATAACTCTAACTTTGTCTTTCTCATTATAATTCGATATATTCCGTCATTAACACTGTTTTTGGGGAAATTTTTAATTCTATTGAAAACAATCTCTGTCCATTCATCTGCTTTTGATTTTTGAATTATTTATATTTAACTTTGATTCTATTAAAACTCAGCAAATACGAGATGGAGCAAAGATGAAAAAGCAATTTACATTTCATTTTTGATTCTATTAAAAACGAGTTAATTGCTGAACTATCAAGCTGTTTTTTTATCCATTTACATTTCACTTTGATTCTATTAAAACCCTCAAACTTAAATGTGTAAAAAAACAGAACAAGTGGAATTTACATTTCACTTTGATTCTATTAAAACGCTGTATTATCTGTGGTAGCCCTCAGGGACTGCCCGATTTACATTTCACTTTGATTCTATTAAAACAAGTCCGAGAGGCATCGGACACGGCGACATGATAACATTTACATTTCACTTTGATTCTATTAAAACTGAAGATGTGTACGGAAAACACGCAGATAATATAAATTTACATTTCACTTTGATTCTATTAAAACTGTTATAATCTAAATTGGTATCATCTAGAGGTAAAATTTACATTTCACTTTGATTCTATTAAAACTGTTATAATCTAAATTGGTATCATCTAGAGGGTAAAATTTACATTTCACTTTGATTCTATTAAAACTACTACAGCAAATTCACTTGTAAAGAGCTTTTAAAAATTTACCTAGCTTTGAGGAACTTACGCAAAAAGGCAAATGAATTATTTACATTTCACTTTGATTCTATTAAAACATACTTATTACCCCACATTCCAGCTTTTGTTAATCTATTTACATTTCACTTTGATTCTATTAAAACTGGAAAATCTCCTCACCCAGAAAGTAGGTTCACCAACATTTACATTTCACTTTGATTCTATTAAAACTTTACATAGTAAGTTGCACTCCAAGAATCATAACCGATTTACATTTCACTTTGATTCTATTAAAACAGAATGCTCCTGTGACATTCTCCCCAAATGATATATCTATTTACATTTCACTTTGATTCTATTAAAAACTCAAAAGGTAGTTGATTCCTTTGCTCCGATTATTTCAATTTACATTTCACTTTGATTCTATTAAAACCTATCATAACTAAGATAGTCGACTATCAGGAAGATGATTTACATTTCACTTTGATTCTATTAAAACGTCAGATTGTTCTGTTTTTGCATTTGCCGCCCTATCATTTACATTTCACTTTGATTCTATTAAAACAATTAGAACAGCTAGTTAATCTAATAGTAGATATTCATTTACATTTCACTTTGATTCTATTAAAACGAAAACATATGAACCATTAACAATTGTTTCGAAAAAAATTTACATTTCACTTTGATTCTATTAAAACTTTATAAATTAAAACAGCACCGTTCAATTTTTTTCTTTATTTACATTTCACTTTGATTCTATTAAAACATATCCATTATTGTCCGAATATGCATGAATTTTTGATTTACATTTCACTTTGATTCTATTAAAACTGCTTTTTCAGAAAACATGTGTTCGAGAGATTCTTTAATTTACATTTCACTTTGATTCTATTAAAACAGCATTTGCTCTTATTACATTTGCAATTTGGTTATATTTACATTTCACTTTGATTCTATTAAAACAATATTTAAGGAAGATAAAGCAGAAGTTTGTAATAGATTTACATTTCACTTTGATTCTATTAAAACGGTAAAATCAGAAAAAGAATTACTAGAAGCTCTTAGATTTACATTTCACTTTGATTCTATTAAAACAATTGAAAGAACACATACTAAAATCCTCTTCACACAATTTACATTTCACTTTGATTCTATTAAAACTCAAGGATTGTCAGCACTGCAAATTATTCATACACGGATTTACATTTCACTTTGATTCTATTAAAACAAGAATTTTAAGACAAATAAAATTAAAGAATTTTTCCATTTACATTTCACTTTGATTCTATTAAAACGAAAGAAGAAAAGTTCATATTCTTCTAAAATATCTTAATTTACATTTCACTTTGATTCTATTAAAACGATTATAAACGTTAAGCGTTGTTGTGATATCGCAACAAAAATTTACATTTCACTTTGATTCTATTAAAACGGAATTGCATGCACAAAAATTCCATCTCTTGGTTAAATTTACATTTCACTTTGATTCTATTAAAACCAATATGCAAATGATAAAGGCACTCCAAATCAAAAATTTACATTTCACTTTGATTCTATTAAAACCCCTATACCTGTGAACGAACCGTCCATAGTTATCCAATATTTACATTTCACTTTGATTCTATTAAAACCAAGCATTTTTTGCGAAACTGGGGAAATTTGATCGTATTTACATTTCACTTTGATTCTATTAAAAACCCTATTTTTATGATAGTGTCATTTTTGCCCAACTCATTTACATTTCACTTTGATTCTATTAAAACTTGCAAAACATAGACGAATTGATATTGAATTCGATAATTTACATTTCACTTTGATTCTATTAAAACGTTCCTTGCCGCGTACGTATAGTCGTCATATACCCTATTTACATTTCACTTTGATTCTATTAAAACCATATCCGTTTAATTTTCTGCAGATAAGTAATAACAATTTACATTTCACTTTGATTCTATTAAAACGAGGAAGTTCATGTCTTCACTAGCTAGTGGAGCAGTATTTACATTTCACTTTGATTCTATTAAAACCACATATTTAAAAATAGCTGAAATATACGAAAAATTTACATTTCACTTTGATTCTATTAAAACCTTCTAACTCTTCTAGAATCTCAATAACATCTTCAAATTTACATTTCACTTTGATTCTATTAAAACCAATGCGAATTCAGAGATTATCAAGGAGAGAACGTAATTTACATTTCACTTTTGATTCTATTAAAACAAGGAGAAAAATATGAAAAATACAAACTTTAGAAAAAAATTTACATTTCACTTTGATTCTATTAAAACTGAATTGAAAGTTGTAGCATGCTCTGCAGCACTCGCATTTACATTTCACTTTGATTCTATTAAAACAAGTAATCCTACCTTCACGATAACACCTTGAGTCTGATTTACATTTCACTTTTGATTCTATTAAAACCATTCCGTTGAGTGTACGTATAATCATCGTATATCCTATTTACATTTCACTTTGATTCTATTAAAACGAACCTGTATCGTTAGGAGACTATATCGCCAACTATATTTACATTTCACTTTGATTCTATTAAAACCAATAATCAAATTCAGCTACAAGATTGTAGTGATCATTTACATTTCACTTTGATTCTATTAAAACTCTTTCCCAGTGAGTTAAAGCGCCAGCGTTAAAATTATTTTACATTTCACTTTGATTCTATTAAAACCACTACCTGACGAAAAAAACATATTATCGCGCCCAGTTGCATTTACATTTCACTTTGATTCTATTAAAACTAACTCTGTGATCTTCAGTTGTGATTGATAACTTCAATTTACATTTCACTTTGATTCTATTAAAACAAATTCCTTTTTAATTCATCTCTCCAGGCAGTCTCATTTACATTTCACTTTGATTCTATTAAAACGTGTAGCTGTTTCCATTGTTGGAAACTATCGTTAAATTTACATTTCACTTTGATTCTATTAAAACATGAATCTCCGAGCAAAATAAATTTTTGTCTTTAAATTTACATTTCACTTTGATTCTATTAAAACTCTGAACCTGCTGCAAAAAGCCGCTGGCTCTTTTGCATTTACATTTCACTTTGATTCTATTAAAACTCCCGGAAACTTCAGCTTTTTCCATGTTGAATGCATATTTACATTTCACTTTGATTCTATTAAAACAGCAGCAAATGTCAGAGTTTTCTGTGGGCGGCATTCATTTACATTTCACTTTGATTCTATTAAAAACCATTCCGTTGAGTGTACGTATAATCATCGTATGTCCTATTTACATTTCACTTTGATTCTATTAAAACATTCTATAATTTGTTTCCGCAGAGATTCTATTTCATATTTACATTTCACTTTGATTCTATTAAAACCCGTTGCTATCATATATCGATATTTCAACGTTTTTATAAACTGTTTCTGTCTCATCACAATCTATCATTTATATTGCGATTGATTTTTAAGTAATCTTAGTTCCCTTTTCTATAACCTCTGAAATTGATGGGTTACCAAACGTTCTGTCGTTCTCCCTATGTTTTTGCACTATTACACGTCGACATAAACTGAAAAGAATATAGTTTATTATATAATCATGATATCTAAATTTTGTATATTATTCAAGATTATAATTATTTCTTTCCTCATGTATCTATTTTAAAAGTTTTTGTACATGCTTTCATCATAAAAAAATTTGATACTTTATCATCTTTGGTGCCCTCAAAATTCTTTATCTAGCCATCTCCCGTTTCTACTTTTTAAAAACTATCACGGAATCCATAGCTCTTCGTATATGCTTGGACAGTTCAGCCTGCAATTTCATATACTGTAACTCTGTTATTTCTCCTTCAAAAACTGATTTCTGTATGTGTGTTAGATATTTCTACATATCTTAAATATGTTACGTGCGGCTTTTCGCCCCTCCTTCACCCATCTCAATATCATACACCAAAATGCAATACATCTACTATCACCACCAAATCTTAAATCCCTCATACTCTTTTTCCTCAGTGAAATGTTTAATTAATTTGAAACATTCCAGCCGAAACAAATACCTGTATGATACACTTCTTTTCAATTCTTTATGTTTTATTGTCTTCTGTAGCCTCTATCGTATTCCTCCACAATGGTCCTCTTTGCACGCTCCTTTAAATATAAATAATTCGATTCCCTCTCAAAATCATCTTCTGTGATCATTTTTATTCAATAATGAAAAATCATTCTTTCCGCTAGAAGTGGTTTAAAGATTTCTGCAATATCTAATGACAGTGAAAAATCTTCTAGTTCCCGGCTCGTGAAGATAACTTATAGTCGGATTAAGCTGTGTCTTGTATATTTCGGACAGTGCCGTAGTATACACCAACGAGTTTGAAAATGATAATAATGCATTTATCATATTATCCGGAGGATTTTTACTCGTTTTTCAAAATCTATTTTTGCTTTATTATAGCATTCCACGCTTCATAATATTTTTCTGATATTGCCTTCTATACCCATAAGTTCATCTACAGCATTCACATTGTCTATTTGCTTTCTCAATGATTCTACTTCTTTTAAGGTTTCTCCTAGTTCCACGCCTCTACTGTTATAATATCTCACATTCCTATATATGTTGTAAGATGCTGCCGTGATGAAACTTTTAGCGATTTTAAGCCTCTTTTCATAATCTTCATAATTCTTTACCTGTTTTACAAGTAAAAAAATCCACTTACATTTCTTTTCTCAGGGTGAAAAGATCCCTGAGTAAAATCCATAATAATTAAATATATGAACAAAAATTTGTCTCTGTGCTAAAAATTCAATATTTTAGTATTTAAATTCATTTCTCCAAATAGATATATGTCAGATATGGTTTCACAAGGTAAATCCTTTTTTTATCTTATCTTCAGTCACTACTCTTATATTATTGTTTTTCCGTTGTAGTGTTCCATTTTTAAAAAAATATAATAATTTCTATTCATGTGATTCTCCTCATATAAAGCAAAAATTCGTAATAAGCACACTTCCCACATATACTTTTTCTACTCAGTTTTGGCGGTTGTGACATATTCACAATCTTTTCAATTTCAGTCAATGTATTTTCAATTTCTTTTTATCTTCCTCTACTAAATATACAATTTCTCGTTTTCTTATCTTCGGGAAATCTAAAACACCTTTTTCAACATCTATTCCTTTTTTCTCAAGGATCCACATGTAATATTTTAATTGCCAAATTGAAGCTTGCTCTATGCTCTTTGATTTTTTAATTTCGTGCACAACTTTCCAGCTCTTCAAAAAGTCAATGCTGATGATATCATCGACCATGATATGCTTCTTTTCTCTACCATAGGACTCTTCGTCAATAAGTTTACCTATTTGAACCAAATCACTGGTATGCTCCATATCAAGTTGATGGGAGAAATACCATAACTTCCTGTTGCAGACATAATAATAGTAGACCATCGCTCCAGTCACTGCTCGCATAGTTTCCTCCCTTATACGTTATAATATAAATGATTCTTCATTTTTTTATTATTATGGGGTTTAGATCTTTCAAACCGATTTTTCTCGCTATAAGACCCTTCCACAATGTATATTTCTTCATCTCCAAACGCAACTTTTTGAGCCCCCTTAATTTCAACTTGATTTGCCTGAAAACAATAGCTATTTAAACGTTGCTTTTAGTTTCATTTTTCTATCTTGAGATTATCCAACACCGATTCACCATTTTTCATAGCATTTTTTTATCTTATCTTCGATATCCTGCATGCTAATTATTATATCATCTATTTCAGCTGTGTATAACTCATCAAATATTTCTCTAGGAATTGCTTTTATATGAGATAATATTGTGAAATGTTTTTACATCATTCAAGTTTTGACAGCTGTGGTAACCATTTGAGACTTTATCATAAAAATACTTTATAATCGTCTATAAATTGGCTATTTCTTATTTTTCATAGGTAAAATACACGTCAATGAGTTCTTGCTTATCTTTCACTAATTATTCCATCATTTTTGTTTTTATTGCTTCTATACTCATCTCATGTAATGTTTTATCTATAAAGCCGCTAACAACACCTTTCTCCTTTGTCAAGAATAAACTTTCATTTATATCTGTGTATATGAAACAATTCGGATTTTCAATGAGTTTGCATCCTTTTCTATTCACCCTTCCCAATCTTTGAAATAATGAATTTAAATTCACCACTTCCGTGAATAAATAATCAAAATCGATGTCAAGGCTTGCTTTCAACAATTTGAGTTGAAATCCAAAATGATTTTCTTATCGTTTAAATCACTGGTCCCTTCACAGAAAGTTTTTGCCATCCTCCATTATCTGATGTTCCTTTTTCTTTCTGTCTTGACTAATAAACTTGCTATGCAATAATCTACAATTACAATCATCCGAAAGCTCTCTGAAAATTCGCTGTGCCTCTTTAACCGTGTTGCATACTACTAAAATCTTTTTATTTTCTTTTCTTTCATAAGTCTCTTTAATGTCATCTGCTTTTAACTCGCTTTCTGTAATTTTTAAATGATGCCTGTTTATTTCTGTTGCATACTTCTCATCTATCAAATGCTCAACCCTAATTTCTAACTCCTTTTCATATGTGTTTTTTATTAAAGGTTTTACCTAACAAATCCTTTATAAAAGGAGGAAATGTCGCTGTAAAAATCGCAAATTTCCCACCCTGCCCTTACTATACTCTGTAATCCAAATATAAGATACGCTAATAAGTCCGCACTATATGCTTGAATTTCATCGATAATTACTTTTGAGTAGCTTAAATTGGCCAGCTTTAGTTCATATCCATTGTAATGGTATACAAAATTAAAAATTTGATCCGGCGTGCTAATTGTTATTGGCAATGATAAGTTTTTAGTTTCGTAAAAGTATCTCGTCGTCTTTTTATATTCCAGTTCATCTATTTTCTCATTGCCTTCAACTAACTGTTCCATATAGATGGGGAAAGTGTCTCCATGCAATAAACCCTATGTGATTGTTTATATTTTCTTCTTGCAAAATTTCATCCTTAATTCTCTTATATATTTCATTAATTGCTGTTTTTCAGTGGCAACACATATATCCCTTTATTATTTCCTAGCCACAGCATAGCTGCCTCGGTTTTTCCCATTCCTGTAGATGCGGTAATTAAGATATTATCATCTCTATGTTCGCGACAAAATTTCTGCATATCATTCAGCTTAAAGTTCTTTTTTCTAATATACTTATCAAATTGTTCTTCTAAAAATCATTTTTAAATTCAATCTCAATTCCACTGCTCGCTGCATAATCACATTTATGCAAAAAGTCCTTTCAATAATCTCGTTTCCAATTTGTTTTCTTGAGATTTTTATAGATTTTAATACTCTCCTTCCAGTCTTTCTTCGCGCTTTACATCAATTCCGATTTTCTTTAGTATATCTAAAAATCTCATTTTTGTTTCTCATACAGCAACTTCCTCTTTTCATCGATGGCTGAAAAATTATTTTTCATGATAATGATGATGATTCAATACTACATAAACAATTTTTTCATAATCTTCATTTGAGAGCACTCTTCTACATCCACTAAAAATCCTGATAGTAAAATTATGTCCCTACTTCTTTTCCAGCGTCAAACTTGCTTCCTGTCCTAATTCTTTTCTTGAAATTCTTTTGTTCATTTTTTCCCAATGTCATGATATCGACAGGCCATTATCAATTTTAGCCAGCACATCCTCTGTAATATAGCCAAATTCTAGCAACTTTCGAGCATTTTTAATTAATTTTTTTCCGTATGTTCCCATAAGCTCTCATTCGGCTTGGCTCTAAACTCTTTCATAAACTCGAATTTCATAATTCCCTCAGTTTTTAGACTAAATTCACGATGTACCCATCCAGATCAACAAAAATATTTTTTCGAATTTTTATTCTACACAATATTCAGATACGTATGTAACTTTTTATACTCAAATTGCCTTCCTTTTTCTGTAATTATATAATTTTTAGGAATATAATAAGTAGTTCCTCTAACCTGTATACCTTTATGATCTTCCTTTTTCGTAGATAAATATACATCAAAATCTTGAGAGTATCTATTTTTGCTAGTAATTTTCTCTCAATATATCCTGCAAATTCTTTGTTTGTATATTCTCTGTCAACATTATCCAATAATTCCACTTTTTACATTCCAAAACATCAACAAAGTCTTCACTTCTTCCAAGACACGTAAAATTATTTATTGAGGCTTCAATATCGTTTAACACTTCCTCGTCTGACTGAATATGCAAAACAAGTTCGACACCGTATAAAACTTCAACATATCTAGGACTTATCGTCAGCGTTTGAAAATGTGACAACGGTAGTTCACACATTACTTCTCTTTTGATCTTAAATGCCTCTTCTTCATCCTTCATAATCTTATTTTTTTATTTTTTTATTTCTTCATTTTATTTTTCGAGTATTCATCCGCTGTTTTTGTCTAAACTTTTTAAATATTCTTTTAGCCTTTTTTCTTCTTGCTTAAACATCTTATCTTTTAAATTCTTATTTTTCTTCGTCCAAGCTTTCTTTAAGTCCCAATAAATTCCAATATTCCTCCATGTAATTTCTGTCTACAATTCTTATTGTTCTATTGTCTTTAAAACTATTGCCCTGTTTTTTCAGTGCTCTTCCCACTATCTTATATCCCTCAGATAACTTATTCGGACTTTTGAAGATATATCAATATACCTCTGTCATCTTCTCTGTGGTTTAGAAGAATTTGCTGATTATGAATCTCTTTTTGCATGGATTGAAATCTTCCTGAATACTGATATTCATCGGATGATAACTGCCATATCCACAAGCATTATGCACTGCTCCGATTATTGTAGAATATGGTGGCAATGGATATGTCATTCTATTTTTCAACACATTCTGCTCTTCCGTAGTGTGCTTTTATTCTGTTTCAACTTAATTCTGATTACTTGCATAATACTCTTTCACCTCTTTACTTGATCAAAGAAAGAAGTAATTGTAACCGTTTTTTAATTCTTCTTTTATTTGAGCTTCATTGATGAAATTGTTACCCTCTAAAAGTCCCTACTTTGTAACCTTTGTTCAGTTTATCCTTCAAATCTTTACTGATATTAAGAAGTCCTTTTTAACCCTGACGACATTTTTCAAAATAATGAGTATTATAGGTTCCTATTCCTCCCACAATGAAAAATTGGCTCTGCATTATCCAAATTTCCTTTTACCGTCAAGGCTAAATTTTTCCACAGCTGTTAAAAATAGAATTTACTCTGTCGATCTTTTCTTCTATGCTTGCTTCAGCACTAAAATTCGTATCTACCCCTACTTCATCTAACTTAATTGTTAAACTATATTGCTTCATCGATTTATCATATTCGTATTGATAAGGCATTAATCCTGACTCTTTAGCTTTCTCCTGCAGATTTATTTTATTATCCCTGCATATCTTCCTGCTAAAAAGATTATTGTGAAATCTGGTTTCATTAACAAATTCATCACATGCCACAGCATCAGTTAAATAGAACGAACTTTTTCTGATTTTTGTTTGACCGGATGTATTCATATATCCACCCTCTAAGGCCCTACAATTAGATGCATTTATATCTTCATCAGCCTTTTTTTGGGTTGCTCCATCTACCTCAACTTTTAAATCGTCGTACATTCCACTATTTACCATAATCGCATTTTTAAACTTTCTCTTGAACGTGTTGCATACGTTCTTCCATCTCGAAACACCTTCTGTACGCTGGCAATATTACCTAGTCCTTCACCATAGTTAGAAGTCATTCTCGCTACTGCTGTCAATGTTAATGCCTGATTTTTTTCATATTATTTTTCTCCTTCTTCTTTGTCTACTCGAAAATTTTCTAAATTGTTAGTAAATACATATGCTAAATTTTTATTTTTCTTCAAAAATTCTCCACTAAATCGCTCAGAAATCCCATCGATACCTGTGAATATGCAGATAGCTGTAAAACTATTTCTATAAATCGCTCATAATTTTTAAACACCAAACATGATATTAATTTTTTTGCCTATAGCTACGAAGCTTAAGATCAGCTTTTTCCGCTCTTTTCTTATTATTAGCTTTTTCCGCTATCAATTTCTCCTAAACCACATTCTCTGTAAATGCTTCTTACCACTTCTTTAGCTGTAACATATGTAGCTTTCATTTTTGGATTTTTCCATATCTCCTCCTTTGTATATAACTTGATTTACTCTAATTAAAGCATCCAGCAAATTTTTTTATGACTATTTTTAAATTTATTTGCATCTGAGCTATTTTTATTCTGATTTTTCACCGTCTTTCAACAACATGTCGATAAAATTATCCAAGATTACATAGTTAATTATATGTTCGCAAACAGTTTTCATCACCTGAATATACTCCCCATTTGCCAAGCGACAAGGAAAATTAAATATATGATAAAATCTATAATCTCCATCTATATTTGTCTTGCTTTGCATCTATCCTATCGATTCTTTTTAAAGATCTCGAATTGCTTCTTTTTCGCACAAATAACGTTTTATAATATTCCTCATCTCTATCTTTAATTATTACTTCAACATCATAATCTATAAATTGAGTCCCTTTTGCAAAGTTAAAAATAATAACTCACGAATATCCTTTTGGTCCATCTTGGTCATAATTGTTATATATTTCGCTATCAATTGTATTATTTGCATCTAACAAAGTCTCTATTGTATAATTATTATTTATAAAAATCGACCTCGCTCCTTTCGTAAAAGCAAATGGTATAAAGTCAAATTCAACAGCATCTTTACCGTTATAATTTGCCGCATTGAAGTTATAACTTATCGCTCTCGTCTTTCTGTTTTTGTCAACGCTATATCCGCTTAATCTCGATATGTCTCCTGCTTCTTTTCGCATTAAATTGGTATTAGCATATTTTCTATATCCCGACAGCATATACTTATACGTTTCCTTGATTATATCAAGGCGATTTTCCTCAATCAGATTTAAAAATTGTTTTTTGTTTCTTCAGAATATTTGATGCCTTTTAAATATTTTTCATAACGGCATTCGCAACTAATTTTGTGTTTACTTTTTTATTTCTTCATCATTTAATTTCTCTTTTTCAAGTAGTTGTTTTAGCCTTATATGATGCATATCCTCATTATAATACCATTCTACAAATTGAAAAATATTTTTTGTCAGCTTTCTACCCTCTATGTATTCGCTATTATACTGCAATATATCGTTATCTACGTTATACTTAATGTCACATTTTCTAAAAATCTTATCATTCCAAGTGCTGCTGCAGAGAATCTCCAATCTGACATTTCCAGCTTTTCGATCATAATCCCCTGCTCAATTTTTTTATAATCATCATTTCACCCTCATCAACTTTTTCTTAATAATCCAAACCTCCTGATTTCAAACTTCCTGCACCAGCTTTTATAAAATATTCTAATAAATACGGTTTTTCCTCTAAGTTCGAATAATGCTAAATTTCCATCGATCACAATATCATAATGTTTAACTTTTACTTTCTTTATTTTTTTAGAACTTTTCAATTGCAGTTTGTCTATGTCTTCCATTTTTCTCCGGGAATTTCAAACTTGCCTGAAGTTTTTAAATTTTCTAAAAATTGTTGCTTTCCTTTTTCATCTGATAAGGAATGATACCATGTTTTTGCTGTTGTCATGTGCATGCTCTCTGCAACACATGGAGACTGACATTGAAACACGACCTTATCATTTTATTATATTTTTTTCTCATTTTAATAAGTTTACCGATTTAATAGTAAGAGTTATCTCATCACGATAACTGTAATCATCCCCTATTCCTCGTATAAATGAGTTATATATTCTTATGCCTTCGACCAAATCATATACTGAAAAAGTGATAATAATCTCTCGATTTGGTATTTCAATAGTTTCTCTATGGAAAATACAATCTTTCATGTATAAGGCAAAACAAAAATCTTTTTCTTTTAGCTTTTTCCTGTTCTATACCAATCATCAAACAATTCAGTGTCAGATTGACTTAATTGATGCTTTTATTAAAGATAAAATTATTCTGTTTTTATCCTTAGGAATTTCTCTTTTACTTGTCTGAATAGTAACTTTATATCTCACGTTGCGCTCCTCCTTACGCTTATATGCTACAACTTTCATTTATTATTGTCAACCCTTTGTTTTTATTGATTTAGTCTTGATAAGCTGTATCTTTATTTACTTTAGCTTATCAGCTGTGATATAATCTTCGTTGAGCATATATTTTTAATAGTTGCAAATTGCAATGTAAATTTGTTTTTATTTATTTACTTTAATAATAGAATCATACTGAAAATCCCATACTTGCCTTTTAATAAAATAACAGCCATGAAAATCCGGTAACTTGCTAAAATTACCTTTACGTAGCTGTTATTTTTAGTATGTAAGAATACATCCTTCATGCACACACCTCTTATACACAATATAGTGCTTACTCATATTTGAAACTTCATAAAATTTGATTTATGTTTTTCTCATAAATACTACATTGTCTATCATTTTACATCATTAAATGCAACGAACCATTTAAACTCAATACTCTCTCAACACTTTTTCCAGATATTCCTTATATCTCATCTTTACGCTTTTCTTTTTACTATCATTGGAAGTGCAAGTTGATTCTGCCAAAACATCCTTCCCGGATATATCTTCCGTGTCCACAATTTTTATCATCGTGCCGATACCTGTGAGCCAACCGAAAAACTGAGGGCTTACGGACACGTTTACACTAACTATGAAATGTTCCTTATCATGTCCCGAATTGACTATGTTTACGCCGTTGCCGAAACGATCCAATATTATTCCGATGGCATCATTTTTGCATTTCAAAGTAACCGTAGAATCTTCTCCTCCGTACATACCGAAAGTCTTCTTCATATACGTTTCTAAATTCCTATTTGAAAAGTTCTCTTCTCCCTTTCTCTCCGAGTCCATCAAGTCGATATCCGTGATTTTATCCACTCGATAGTGCTTGATTTTGCCGGTTTTTTCTTCATATCCTACCAAATAATAATTTTCATCACTCCAGGTGAGTTCCCACGGGCTTACTACATATTTCATGCCTTTGTTCTTAGGCTTCAGCTTCTTTTCCAAAGTCCACTCGTTATATTTGAACGAAACTTCCTTGTTTTTTAAAATTGCCGTATGTATACAATCGACGTTGTAATAGATGTTCTCATTGCCGGTTTTTACCGCATCTTGCAAATATATATCCCTGCTCAGCTGTTCCGCTTGCCCCTTACTCGTGAGACTTTTCAGCTTATTGATCAGATGTTCCGATTTCTTCGTAGTTATGAACTTGGATATCTTCACTGCATCCGCCAACAGTTTCAGTTCCGGAAGCTCCAAGTTTCTGCTGCCTATATACGATCCGCCTCCTTTCCCTTTAACCTTAATAACATCTATCCCAAATTCCTGTAAAACTTTAATATCATCGTTAACGGTTTTAATGTTTGCATCAATGTTACAACTTTCCAAATATCTCAATATGTCGTCAGCTGATCGAATATGCTCCTCATCGCTTTCTCTCATTAAAAATTCCATGACTCTAAGCATTCTAAGTTTATTGCTCATAGCGTTCAACCTCCCTGAGGATTTCCTCTCTTATTGTATTTTGATGATGTCTTTCTCAATACTATCTTACCATTTTAATCCATTAAATCAAAATCTTTTTATTGTGAATTCTCAAGATTTTCTCATCGCTTCTTCTGTTTACAATCCTCGTTTATTATGTCTTGCCCTCTATACAAGCGTCGTTGCTCTTCCTTTTTCACATAGCTATCTTCAATGCTGCCCACTATTCCGCAATCGGTAATGAATATTATCTTCCCTATGGCTACATCACCGATTTTATCGTAGAGCCTGCCTGCACTCATACACTCTCCCAGCACGGTGTAGTGGCTGTTTGCAACGTATCCGATCTTACCCAGCCCCTCAATTTTAACGGTAATTGCTTCATTATCGTGCTTATTGTCCACATCTTTTTCCAGAGTGACATTCATACCTTTTTCTAAAAATTTATCACCGTAATAATGATATAAGCCTGTTATTGTAAAATACATTCTGTTCATTTTCACTCTCCTCTTCGTATGATAATTACACTGTTTCACCTGATGTCATCTCTCCTGATAGTTTTCACTCCGATTTCCTGACAATCCGGATACCTTTGAATCAAATTAACTCTCTAGACAGACTCTACCACATTTACTATCCAAATTTTTCCCTATTTAAGATATTGTCAAAAATAACTGCACCGCTCTTCATCAAAATGTGCACCTTTCCTGTTACGGTTAAATCTCTATATGACCTAATTATATTCACACGAAAAAAGGATGATCATATAACAATATCACCCTTTCCGTAAAATCTGTCTAATTACGCTAAATTTATATCTTCTACGATAACAGCTCAATCGATATTGCGTCCTTACCGATACGCTTAACTTGTCTCTTTCCTGTAACCTAAAGCTCACAGAAATTCTTTGGTAACTTTAAACTCGTAACGTACACCTGCATCACATATATGCTTCTTTGATTCTGAACAGTCCGTCCTTAAATATCAATCCGTCAGCTGTATAAAGTTCCTTTGGTATAGCTCTGCAAATCAAGTTGTGTTCTATGAGGAATTTCAGCATTTCGGCTTCTGTCACAGCCCTATATCCTAAACTCATCAATGTCCTTATGACCACGTCATCATAGGTTTTTAGAATGCTGTTTTCATCTACGATGATTCCCCTTTCAAATCTTCTATCCACAATGTTCATATCGATGATTTTGAGGCTCGGTATATATCTTTCCACTACTTTTCTCAGCAAAAACGCATTCCACCGGTGTCCGATCTGTGGTAATTCCTCCGGAATTTTGAGGTTTATCATCGATATATACTCCAGCGGTTTCTCTTTTTGCATACACCCGCCTTCACTCCGTTTTTTTCAACTCCGCATTCACTGACAACTTTTTCCCGTTTTTTCTCCCTTGTCATTAGACTTCTAACCACCGTTTCAATTTGTACGAGCTCTTCCTTTCCTATTTTGAAATTATCATTTTTCATATACATGTCTTCGTTGAGTCTCATATGGTTTTGCTCAATCTCTGCAAAAACCGCACTGGTCGTCGCCGATGACCACCTCAATTTTTTTGCTAAATTTTGATAATCCCCGAGGGACAAGATAGCTGTATCTCCTATTAAATGAGGAACTACCGTCTTAAAAGATATATTTTCGATGAGCCCCTTTTCAAGGATATGCGGTCTCCTGAAGTCAAACTTGTTTCCGAGAAGTTTTTTGCGCACGAAGTACAGGTTAATTGCAGCCCTTATTCTGTTTTTCTTCAAAAAATCCTCTCCAGTTTTCTTTACCTCTCCGAAAAGCAAGTTATCGCTGCAATAGCCCTTGTTCTCTTTTGCTATGCTCCTTACACTCTCTTCCAACAGATCTTTATCTTCTTTTGAAATGTCCATCAGAGATAAAGAATAATATCTATTGTAATCCCACTGTATTAACTCGGCATCCCTTTCAATTGCACCGAATATGACTATATCGGAAGCAAATCCCACCACATTTCTTTTCAGTTCTCTACGACTTGCGGGTCTTCCTGCCGATATGATATATTCCTTGATTCTTTCACTGTTGTCGTGTACTTCACAGTCTCCCCGTTTACTGAGGTAGTCTCTGTTGGTGAAATCATAATGCCCCTCAAAGTACAGTTTTAATACTCCATGTAGGAAGTTGTAATTGTCAATATTGCTCTTTTCTCTAATTTCCCTCTCATATTTTGTAAAAATCTCCGAATAATATACATTTTTTCCGTCGTAGTTTTCTATGAAGCCCCTTATGCTGTCCAAAAGCGATTCCTCAACTCGTATATTTGATTGTGCAGTCGCCTTTCCACGCCCTGATAGAACTAAAAATTCCGATAATCTCGCTCCAAAAGATCTTGTGCTGTTCGGAATTCCTATATCTCCATATTCGGCATTGGCGTATTCTCTGAGCTTATCCAAATCATTTTTATTGTATATTCTGATGCCTTCCGGGAATTTTTCCGCAATTACTTTACTGCATAAATATCCATAAGACTGCTTTCCCTTCGCTAAAAAGTCTTTATATTTCTTGTAGCCCCGTTGTATAAGGAAAGTTTCAATTGAAGATTCATCCATATATCCGTATCCGTTTTCTTCCATCACCGATTTGAGTTCATCTATTTTTTTGCTCCACTCCATTCCTTCTCCGATAAAACTCTCAGCTATATTCAAGAGTTCCTCTTCAATTCCATCTCTTGACATTCGGCTTCTAACAAACACTTTCGCAAAGTCCAGATACACAAAATCATTGTTCATCTTGCACCACTGAACGAGAATTTTTCCGTAATGTTCATTTTCGTACAGATTCGTCAACTTTTCTCCTGGATGCAGTCTGTGCTCACATTCAACAGGGGATCGATAACATAACTCTCATCATCTACGACCAGTTTTAAAACATGTATCATAAACACATCTATTTTCGACGCTAAATTTTTAATTTTCTGCCTTATGCGTTCCCTGGTCAATTGGTACTCTTTTCCCAGCTCTTGTAGAGTTTTTCCATCCATTCTTTTTTGAAAAATTGCGAAGTCTCTTTCATTTGTGAAGTTTTCAAGAACATCTGCAAAAATCGTCACAAAATTTTTGCTCAGTGTTTTTTCAATGTTTCTAAACTCTTTCAACTTTCTATTTTCCGTAATTCTACTAACTTCAAATTCGGAAATATTTTTCAAATCGCCTATTTGTACATATCCGTTTTCCATAAACCTGTTAATCATCTTCCGCCTTATCCCAAGACCTGATAATAGGCTTATATCCATTTCAGCAAGTTCGTCATTCACATTCTTAAACATCAATCCGTTCAAATTCTCATGGTGTTCAGATTTCGCAGTTTCATATTTTTTGCCCATTTCCCAGCGTCTCTTCGGCCGTTTTGCTGATTAAATACGTTTCATATACGGCTCTTATATCTTCGAATTTTCCTTTTCCTATCCCTTTAACATTCAGCAGCTTAAAAAAATCAAATCCTCGAAGCTGCGACATATGTGTAATTGACTCTCGTTGACAATACTCCAAAAATCGATTGAATTTATTTTCAAAATACACCTCTTCAATTTTATAATCCTCTTCATCGCAGCCGGTCAATTTGATTTCCTGATTTTTATCCTTGAAGTCGGCTCGAATTTCTTCTTTGCCATATTCTCTGCGGTTTTCATGATGTTCTTGTTCGCATTCACCTATTTCGTCCCCATTTATACCGCTTTTGGTTAAGGTATTTTGCGAGAAGGAATTTTCACCGGACTCTTTTTTATCGATTTCCTCTACTCTATGGTTTTTCAACTCAGACTTAATTTTATCGGATTTTTCAAAAAAAGATCTAAGTTTATCATAAATTTTTCTTGTGAAACACTCTGCTTTTACCTCCCTTTTAAAATAATTTCTGTCCATTCTCTCTTTCTAAATTCTATTTTCTATCATTTTGGAAATATTATACATTTATTTAATGATACCATATTTTTGCATATTTTTTTCTAATTTATCTCAATTTAAATTTGTATTTTTATATAATTTCTTGTCAATTTAACATATCGAGAGCAATTTATGATCTTTTGATTGCTTTAAAAATTACAGCACACTTAAATTCGGTTATAAAAACCCTAAAAATAATTAAGTAAGCTGTAAAAATATTTACTAAATCTTCAGATAGTCGAAACTCAAAATCATCTCCGTTCCCCTATCCTAAGTCTTTGATGTTGTGCAGAGATGATGTTTTAGATCTTCTCTCACATCCATATTTGGCTCAACATATATCACTTATAGTTGTCGCGATCAACTCCGCTGTTAAATGCATTTTCCCATTGACTAGAAATCTGCGTCTTATCATTTTATTATTCCGTTCTCATTCATGGGCAATCACGTATTTTCTTGGACTTTCTATTCGACTTTGTATTTTGCCCACTATGACAAAAGAACCGTTTCTTCATAATATTCACAATGGACCAAAAATCATTTTATTGCATATCCTAAATAAAAAAGAAATTGCTCCCCCTCGGCATCTATGCGATATCCAAATAAAGGAGCAATTTCTTATCTCCGACTACGAGGAGCCGGATTGATTAAGTATACTTCCTTAAGTATACACTAAATTTATCCTGTTGTGTAGGCGCATGCCCAAAAAAACATTTTAAATTTCTGGAGTTGTCAAACATTTGTGACAAAACCCATACGCTTGACCACCCCTATACAATATTTCCATAATATTGCATGGAAAAATATTCTTATTCTGACTCGATTCCATCTTCAGATAATACAGCTCCATGCTTTTCAATGATCTTTGACAGCTATTCGTTGTTGTTTATTCATTATTTTTCGCTAATTTATCTCTGATAATTTTATTCAGATACATTTTATCAACGCTAATCCAATCAACAGCTGCTTCTCCATCTTCCAGCTCATAATGTCTGAAAACCAATTCATCTCTTGTCTGATACAGAGTATTTATATCTGCAACAATCACTGTAGTTAGATATGCCTTCTATTGCTAATTCATCAATCAACTCCAGTGTCTTCAAGCTAAATACGTACCATTTCCCTTCAGTAGTACAAAATATCCCAAATGACCCATTGATCATCCACACATTTGACAAAGCATCATTTTCAAATATCGAATACGTTTTTATCGTCTCTATTTGGAAATCATCACTGGATATTTTATAAAAATCAGCTGTATAAAAATCCACTGCCAGGGCAGATTTGTTGAAAGTAAAAATATAGGTCAGATTTTGAGGGAATTTATGTACTATTCTCAATTTATTTTGAATAAATGCGATGCAAAAGTCCTGAGATCCGTCTTGTCCTGCTGTCAATGAAACAATTACCATATTTTTCATCGGGTAAATTCACAAATGATACGTCTGAATGCCGAAAGTCATCTTTCAATTCTATATGAGAGGATTTTTCCGTCTTCATCTGAAACTGTGATACGAATACATGCCTCATTCATTCTGTGTCAAGCCAAATAAATTTATTGTTGTATGACTTATGCCATCCAATAAAAATTATCTCCTTTAGCTAAATTAGGCTCATTTTTCGCATTATATTTTTTTCAGTCTCTTCAACAAAACAATTTTTATTATTTCTTCTATAATTTCCAATGTGAATCATATAAAATACTCCTCAATGAATTCTATAATGCCACCTGTTTCAGATCACTTCTAAAAATTCTTTAATTCATCAAATAAGTTCAACAATTGCTCTTTATCGACTTTCAAGTCTTCCGGTAGTAGGTCTAACATTTCATCAAGCGCGGTATAAATATCCTCTCGCTCAACGGTATAGATAAAACAGTTTCGCTTATCCATCTTATTGAATCCCTCGGTATACTCCCTTACCAAAGTTTCGGCACTTGTCATAGCGTCTTTATCGGAACCTTCTGCAATCTTGACGATTCCCGCTCTTGTTTTTCTATACAAAGTAGCAGCTTTCTTGGCATTGGCAGGTGTAATATTTTCCTGTCCGTCCCATGAACGAAACGGATTGTCCAGGTTCTGAGCAAGCCATTCCGGTTTTCTCGGCTTTCTAATCCAAAGATCAAGTCCTTCTTCTTTTCGCTTTTTATAGAGTTTCTTCGTCATTTTTGCAGCATCCTCAGGCAAGCTATCCATCCAAAACATATACAAATTCGGAAGCCTGTCCGGGTTTGGAATATCCTCTGCAGTAAAACCGAACAAGTCCATTGTTGTAAAAACTTCCAACTGCTGAAATTCCGGCAACTTATCAAAATGAACAAGATTTCCCGGTTTTCCCCACAATCTTAATTCTGTAAGTTTTGGATATGTCATTAAAATCTCCTCAATATCAAGCTCTGTTATATTGATAACATGTAATTTCCCTAAAGCTTCCAAGCCTTTTAACTTAGGAATCACTTTATCACAATGTAACAGCAAGGTCTCTTCATTTCCATTCGCCTGTATGTTGCAATCTTTCCTTACTTCTCCCAATAAAATAAGCTGCTCCAAACCGTCATTTAAGATAAGTTCTTCTACCCCTGTCATATCAACAGAAAGCATACTCACTGATGTTTTTGAGAAATCCAGTTTTGTTTGTTTATGGTTTTCAAGAACCAGTTCATCAATAAAAGGAGTTGATTGTAAATACTCGTATAAATTTTTGTGCCATTTGTTTAATGTTAGATGAGACAAGCAAGGAAAAACCTTTAATTCCATCGCATCTTCAAAAGGTTTCCACTCATCATTTAAACGGTGCTTGGAAATGCCACACCCCTCTCCTGCAAAGATGACTTTTTCTTCGCTCTTATCCGCTTCCTTAAATGCATCTCTCTGTTCTTTCGGTATTTCCTGCCATTTAAGCTGTCTGTAGACCTCATAACCGTTTCCCCATGTTGCATATGAATTTGTACTCTCATCCGTTAAGGGAGTAACATTTCCAACGAAAGTATAGTTTGTCGGTACATTCACATCGACATTCGATAGATGTATCCCTCGGTTCCAGTACATAAAGTCCTTATAAAGCGGTTTTATGGAAGATAATTCCTCCTCTTTCATAGACTCTTCCCCCGACCAATCCAACGAAAGAATTACCGCCTTGGACTCCTTATCATCTTCTTCTATCTTTGTTATTTGACAGGCGGTATATTTCTTTAAGTATTTATTATAGACGCAGTACACATCTCCCGCTTTTGCTATCATATCAATCCCTCCTTATATTTTGTGTATTCACTCCAATATTTCAGCTAAACTATCAGTTCCATACTTCGCCAATACGCCGGATGCATATCCCAAGAATCTAAGCATCTGAATACTATTTATCACATGTAATTTATCAATCTATATCACATCATACCTATAATAATCCTTCGTTCCAATGCCAATTGTATCCCAGTGTTTGCTTTTATCATTTTTACGCCAAAGACCCTATACTTATATTAAAAAAAGAATAACAGCAATTTGCTTCACTGTCATCGATCTCATCGTCATGCTCAGTAATTATTTCAATCAATTTGTCAGCATCTATTTCAAACGCCGATAGCCCATAAATATATGGTTTAAGAGAACCATCGTTTCCAGCGAGAAACTCAATGAACTCGAGGAAACCATTTTCATCAAAATCCAATCCCCAATTCGCTATTAAAATAATAATGCCTATAAGATTTTGAGCCGTATTGCTCGAAGATTCTATCCGGTATCCCGATCAGTTCTTGTACCTGTTCTGAATTCATTCCAAATATAATTTCCTTGTCGTCAATTTGTATTTTCTCAAGGGGAAATATTTCAACTCTCATCTTATGTTCTCCAAACAATAATTTAAATCACTAAATGTTGATGTCAGAAATATCAAAACTCGCCTGACGTCTGCTTTTGATAATAAGGGCTCTTATGTCGGCTAATCCAGAATTTTCCTCTGAATCCACACCCTTACTTTTTATATTATATCATACCGGTAAACTCAAATATAACATTCTCATTATTTTTTGTATTTTTATAGATAAGGAATGTACAGTATATTCTATTTTTTGCTTTTTCATCACATATAATTATCGGTATCTAATTCTTAGTTTAATAAATTGGCATTTTTACTTTTCTATGGTACTGTATTTCATTTTGACCAACTTATTTACTAACAGTTTCCTTGATAATCTTCATTTTAATAATCTCCAGTAACAATATCAAATTTATCATAGATTATATCTTTTCCTTTTATGGAGTCCAGCTTATAGTGCCCCTTATTGAATTTAAGTCGCTTTTTCATAATTACCTCTATTTGTATTCTTCACATTTTCTATTTTACAATCCATTGTTACAGCCAGTTCCTTATGATAGGTCAAAACAACTCTATATTTTGAATCATTTATCTTAATAATTTCATACTTCCTAATATTGCTAGGGTCACTCCCTGTTGTTACTCCAACCAAAAGCACATACATAAAAAAATAATTGCGCCGCTCAGAAAAAAATAAATAAGCTTTCATACACATTCGATGTTTTTCTGTTTTTCTCCTGCTAAATTGTTCTCTACTGTTTCATTTTTCTTTTTCTATCATTTCCAAAGTAAAAACTCTGCTCTAAACATGTATACGTACATAATAAACGATGCTATACTTATTGCAATGCAAATTATAAGTGGGATCCAGCCGAATTCTATTATTTTCAATCTATTATCGAGATACTTTATCACAAAATTCTGATATCACCATAAAATTCATAAAAACTATCAGAATCGAGTATATAATACTGGGAATCATGTTAACTTTACCTTTTTCAAACCGTCTTATTAAAATTGGGGAACATAATATTAATCCTACTATTGAAAACATATATTAACTTAATAATAATGTCTCTTGATTTCCCTCAGAAAAAAATAAAACCTCGGTATTCCATAAAATACTTCTGCATCTCTGGCATATGAATAATTACCGCTTTTATTGACCCATAGAAAAATCACCTGAACAATAGGCAATATTATGGATATCCATGTAATACATTTCCATAAGGTAGATTTCTTTAGTTTATTTATCATATTCACTCCTTTGCAATTAACTGCCTTTTTAATATATTTTCTCTCCCCCTAAAAAATATAGCTGCTCGATTTTGTACCTTACAGCTATAGTATATCCTTTTTTCTCGGAGAGCGGTCGCACTGAAAGCGACATTTAATTTTCATCAAGCTCCAATCAAGCTCTGGTCAAATGCAAACAGCGCTTCATTGATCTCATAAACATTGTGATTGCCGTGTTCAACAAAATATTCCACAATAATATCAAATTTGCTCGAATGAGATAATGTAAAGCCTGCTTTGTCAAGCATGTCCTGTATTTCCTCAATGGGCAATTTCAGAGCCAGTGCAAACGCCAGCACTGTCGGTTTAGATGGCTTATAGAATTTATTTGATCGAATCTTGGAGAAGAGTTTGCGATCGATGTTAGCTTTTTTGTAACACTGTGAGTCCGTCATGCCACATTCGTCTATCTTCCGCATCAACATCTCCGAAAAGCTCTCATCAATGTGACTTAATGCTTCTTCCAGGGATTTGTTTCTGACAGATTTGTGCATTGTCTCCGGCGGCATTGACACTTGAACTTTTCCGAAGTAACCAGCTTCAGATGCTTCCGCTACGCACAGCCTTCTCTTCGTTTGCTTGTTGATACGTTCTTCCACATACCGATCATCTATGTAAGCCATGATATCTGAAAACAACTTTTCACCGATATTATATGCCTGACGGTCCAAAATTACGATGTAAACCATCATCTCGTTTTCTAACAGAAATGCACCGATGGTATCCACTGCAACTTTCAGCGCCTGATCCTTGGGATATCCGTAAATGCCGGAAGAAATCAGTGGAACGCGATTGATTCACAGCCGTATTGCTTTTGCCAGATTTAGCGATATCCGGTAGCAGGATTCTAAAAGCTCCTTTTCCTGATGGTTTCCGTCTCGCCACCCTCGGACCGACGGCATGAATGACATATTTGCAAGGAAGTCGATATCCCTTTGTGATTTTTGCACTTCCCGTTTCACAACCACGAAGCACCTTACATTCTTCAAGCAGCTCCGGACCGGCAGCACGATGAATACAGCCATCTACACCACCACCGCCCAAGAGGAAGTGTTTGCAGCATTGACGATGGCATCAACGCTCTATTTTTGTAATATCATTTCTTACAATTTTTAATGGCATAATGTTCGCCTCCTATTTACTGTTCATCATATATCGGTGGAATAGTAAAAATCATCATCTATCTTTATATTAGCATAAAGTATTTTCATCTTTATAACAATATCCTTCAAATGGCGGATATTTGTTCAAATTCCTCAATATCTCATCAGGTAGATGTCTGAAATCATAATCCCTCAATGCTCCTGCTCCAATCAATTTGTTCGTCCTGTAAGCACTCGATTTCTTTCGCATATTTTTTGATAAAATTCTTCTTGAGAGTCTTCATAAAGTGCTATATCCTCTTGATCTATGACATAATATCGATCATAACCTGCAACCCACGAAATATGAACGCAAAGTAAATAGCGATCTATTTCCGGACAATATCCTATTGCAAAAATCGCTCTCTATCGATTTTTGTTTCTCTATGGTTATTTTTTTTTATAGGCAAACCCATATAAACTCCTTTCTACAATAAGGTCTACTTTAATTTCCACCCTTGTGTCAAGTATTGGATACATAATTTTTCAAATTCCTACAATGAATATAGACCCTGTATATTCCCAAGGCATAATAACCCATTCTCCATTATCTCTCCAAGGTACAGCAACTTCAGATTTTTCTTCATCTCCCTGATAAACACACCCAAAAACTAATTCTGATTCTTTTACTTTTTCATTTTCTTTCCATCTCACTTTTATCACTACTTTTGATAAAGCACAAGCTCTTTCTTCAACCTCTACTAATTCAAAAGAGATTAGTTTCTTATTTTCAAAAAAATCCCTACATTCTCCCGCTCTTCTTCCTTCAGATAAAGATACAGAAAACATTCGTTTTAAATACTTTGAAAGCTCTCCATAATTTCCATCTCGCCAAGCATTTATCATATTGATGATAACCACAATATACGGATATTCTATATATTCTTCTACATTTCCATAAATAGGAATATCTTTTCCCAACACATACAATTCTTTTTTCCCATGCTTCTATTTCATCCTGAACTTCTTTATTATATTTCATGTGTTTTTATTAACTCCCATATTGGTGGAGGATTTATAGATTTATGGTATTCTTCTTTTTCTTTGTTCTTCACTATTTTTTTCATCTTCATCCAATCTGCAACCACAAACATTAAAGATAGCACTTTGCAAGAAACATATTCATTTGCATAATTCAAATCACGACCATGGAGAATTCCATTCCTGTATGGCATTTTTTATAATCTCAAAATTGGTTTTTCGATTTTTATTAAATATCTTTTTGAGTTTTTTTCTAATCCATCACTACACCCAATAAGACAATCCCATGCATCAACATTAGTCCCTTCTGCAAAAAGCCTTTACTCTTTGTAAAATCATTTACGGCACCATCAATTATTATTAGACCCTAAAGGAACACTTGAATAATACATTTCATCAAAATGATTTTTGAAAAAAACGCTTGTAACAAGTTATATCTATCTGAAAATTCTTTTGAACTCTTCTTTATCCAATGTGCAATCTCTTTAACATCAGATTTATAGTAATCTATTAGAATTCTTTCCGCACTTTCTAATCCATTTTTTTCAAATTCAACATTACATTTTTTATTAAGTACATACTCATACTATCATATGCACACCAGCCAGAATCAGAGAATCTACTATTAAATTTATCTATTTGAGTCAACATTTCATCTAATTGTTTTTTTCAACTTCCTTTATTTTTCTTCTTTTGATTAGAATTAAAAAAATATAGATAATGATTCCATTGACTTGATATCAGACTTTAACTTATTCATGGAAACAAGATTTTTATCCAAACTCTATTACCTCCAATATTTCATTTATAACTTATTTTTAACTGCAACACCGGATTTTTTTCAAGAGGTTATTGATAATGTCGGTGTAAATCATCTGATCGACTACTTCCGTTATGCTTGTAATTCTTTGACCTGCATCTTTAGAAGACGCTCCACAATGATAGATTCGCTGATGTTCGGTATTCCAGTCGATAATAATGTACCTGTCATGAAACTCTCCGCCGGATTTTTGGAATGTTATCTTTCTAAACGGCTATTCCTCACAAAAATCCTGATATTCAAGGGTATGAAGTCCTTTGCCGATGTTATCACTGAATATAATGACTTCTACTGATAAAGGAACATCTTTTAACAAGACCAAAAGTTTTCACTCCGATGTAGTTATCTCACGATATAAATGCTCTTTTTCGCTATGTTGCAAATGTCCTTATAAGCGAGATTTGCTTCAATCGGCTGTCCATTCAAAAGTAAAAATCCGTATTTAAGCTGTGGATTGCTAAGCTCGAGAATCAAGTCAGACAGTTCAGATTTATGCACCACATTATTTAAGGTGTCCATCACTTCCGCCACCTGATCTTCCACATCTCTTAAATCCTGTCTTAAATCCTGTATTTCCACTACATTGCTTGTAATCTACATCGAAAGCTGCAAAAACTCTCTTTTCCCAATCAAACCTTGATTTTCTACGATATAGTCTTTCATCTTCTTAAAGGTACGAATCAGAGCTTTACTCTGCTTGACCGCAAGCTCTCCTTTGAGAACTGTCATCAGCATATAGATTCCCTGCTCGGTAAAAGCATGAGGATTGTATTTAATATTACTACCTCTTCCTGCTCTCTTATTCAAGGTCACATTTTGTGACCTTGAAAGTTCAGATACTTCCCCGTCAGTTAATCGGAACATAAAATCTTCATCAAATTTTTCGATATTCCTTTTTACTTGCTGATTAAAAGCCTTTGTTTCATATCCATAGATCTCGGCTAATTCAAAGTCAAGCATAACTTTCTGTCCCCTAATAATATAAATCTTTTTCACAAGAGATTCCCCGCTTACAATCATCATTTCATCTTTTTATCCATTTCTTTATCCTCATTGTTCAAATTCCAAACAGTTCATTTCATTGACCATATTGTACTATAAATAAAATGTCATTCATTATAAAAACTTATATGTATCTCTATAAGACCACAAGACCATCATTCTCAAAAAATAAACTTCCAGATTCTCACCGTTTCCATGTCCAAGATGATACTCTATCTTCAAGCGTTATGGGTTGCTCTTTCACGATTGAGCATTATGCGATAGAGTCGGTTGTATTCATAGCAATCTTCCCTATAGATTTGTTTTTTTAGCTCAATTTAATCAACAAATTGTCTACCCTGAATCCTTTTTAATTTAACAATTCAAACTCATTTTACAATCTGCCTTTTCTGGAAAATGAATTATGTTTATAGAAGTTCTTTTTCAATATCTCAGCAGTTAACGCATATAGAAACGAAACACCGAGTAGAGCCGACAACACTTTAGCAGGTAGAGCAATCAATCCCAGATATGAATTTATCGGGCTATACACGATAGCAAGCAGAACTGCGGCTATGCATACTATGGCAATCACCAATTTATTGCTCGGCTTACTGGATAAAACCGGTCTCGCCGTTCTAACTATGAGCATTACCACCATAGCGGAAATAATGGACTCCAACATCCAACCCGTCTGAAACAATGCTTCGTCAGCCTTGAAAATAAAAAGCAATAACGCAAAAGTTATGTAGTCGAATACCGAAGAAGTAATCCCGAATAAGATCATAAACTTCTTTATAAACTTCGTATCCCATTTAACGGGTCTCTTTAGCCAGTCTTCATCAACTGAATCCGAAGCAATTTGGAGTGACGGAAAATCCGTCAGCAAATTTGTCAAGAGAATTTGCTTGGGCAATAGAGGTAAAAAATTCAGAAATAAGCTTGCCCCTGCCATTGAAAACATATTGCCGAAGTTTGCACTCGTAGCCACAAATATGTATTTTAAAGTGTTAATAAAAGTCCTTCTGCCTTCGTTTATGCCTGATATCAACACCTTTAAACTATTTTGTAACAGCACTATGGAAGCTGCATCTTTCGCTGTATCAGCAGCAGTGTTTACAGATATCCCGACATCCGCCTGCTTTATGGCAGGAGAATCATTTATACCATCTCCCATATATCCCACTATTTCACCGGCCTGCTTGTATGCCATAATTATTTTTTTCTTTTTTTGATTAGGGACTTATTTCTGCAAAAAAATATCCACATCTAAAACTTTCTTGTTAAGCCGGCTCGGAGAATATGAATCCAATTCCTCTCCCAATAAAACCCTTTCGGGATCAAGTCCTATTTGACTGCCTATATTTTTAGCTATGAGACGGTTATCTCCTGTAATCATTTTTAGAGAAACTCCCAATCTGTTCATCTCAGCAACAACATCTTTTATATCATCTTTCAATGGATCTATAAATAGTAATAGCCCCACAAAGACCATATCTTCAGCTTTTTGTTTTTGAATATCTGTCTCATCTTCTATGGATTTATAGGCAAGTCCTAAAACTCTATAGCCCTTACTCGAATACTTCTCAAATAAATCCAGTATCCGCGTCTCAATCTCTTCGATGTTTCCACCGATCTTATCAGCTCTTTCATAGGTTTTGCATGCATTAAGTACACTTGTTAATGCCCCCTTTGTAACCATTATGTTTCTGCCCAAAAAGTCCGGCTCGGTTCTTACCAGAATGCTCAAAAGCTTACCTTCAAAAGAGTACGGTATCTCAAATAATTTTTCATAATTGGAAAAATCATCTGTATTCGCTTCTAAAATAGCCTGATCAATAGGATTTGCATATCCTTCCTGGAAATATGAATTTATCGCTGCCAACTTGCTTACAGTGTCCGAGATTTCACCGTCACAATCTAAAGCTGAATCCAGCTTCACCTTTCCTTGAGTTATAGTTCCCGTTTTGTCAGAACACATTACAGTCATCGAACCGAAGTTTTCAATAGCATTCAATTTTTTTACTATGACGCCTTGCTCCGACATTCTCTTGGCACCCTGTGATAAATTTACGCTTATAATCGCCGGTAGCATTTGAGGGGTTAAACCTACTGAAAGAGCCAGAGCGAACATAAAAGATTCTAAAAACGGTTTATTTAAAATTATGTTAAACAGGAATATGAGACCGATCAATAAAGTTGTAACATGGAGTATTAAATTGCCGAAATCTTTTATGCCTTTTTCAAAATCCGTGTCAGAGTCCTTTTCATTTAAAGATGCGGTAATTTTTCCAAACTCCGAATCTTTAGCCAGGTTTACTATTACCGCTTTTCCCGACCCGCCTATAACATGGGTTCCCATCCAAAGTGAATTCTTCCTATTGGAAAGTCCTGTATCGGCTGATAGTTTTTCCGGAGTTTTTTCAATGGGGAAGGTTTCACCAGTCAAACTCGATTCGTCCATGGAAAGAGAATTCTCTTCTATAAGCAGACAATCTGCGGGGATCATGTCTCCCGTTTTGACGTTTATGATATCTCCTACTGTCAGCATCGCATTATCTATTTCCTTAAACTTTCCATCTCTTAAAACCGATGATTTTACACTCACCGAAGATAGGAGTTTTTTTACTGCATTATCAGCCTTGCTTTCATGACTGTAACTCAAAAGTGCAGAGACCATAATAATGACTAAAATGATAATGCCGTCAGAATAATCCTTCAAAAATATGGATAGGACCGCCGCAAAAAATCAATATCATGATTATAGGATTTTTAAATTGATTTATGAACATCTCCAGCTTTGAAGACGATTTCTTTTCTTCAAAAATATTCTGTCCATATTCATCCATTCTTTCTTCTGCTTCTCTACTTGATAATCCACCTTTGTCGGTATTAAGTTGTTTTTAATATATCATCTACCTCGTAAGACCAGAATTCTTTCATAATCTCCTCCTCGTTATATTTAAAGTATATTGCTAAAATGGACATATTACAATAGGCTTTTACAAACAACCCTTATTAAACCTTTATAAAATCCGTCGGCTTCGACATGGATGATATGATCTGCATCAGATAAATGTCCAAGATGTGCGATGGCTCTGTGTAAGCATATACCAAAAGTTTGAATTTTCAAGCTTTAAAAGAAAGTATCCCTCCTATGCTCATATCCGTTTGAAGGTTATGTTTTTCCCTCATCTAAATCTTCGGATAAGAGCAAAGATATTTTTATGCTTTTTGATATTGATTTGATAAAATCAAAGTGCTAAAATTACAAAGTAAGCTAGTATCGTCTAACTTGCTTGATGTATGTATATTTTTACTAAGGTTAATCACAATTAGGGAGGAGAGATAATGAGTTATATCAAGAAAAAGGCATTGCAATAGCATTGTCGCTGGTCTTGAGTATCGTATTTTGCGGAATTAACACCGTTTCTGCCACCAGCAGAACACAGGATGTATATAAGCCTTACGATGTTACGGTGAAATCCGGAAGCAGTGCATACGGATTTACCGACGGCGATAAGTGGAGCGCAGTGTATGAGAAGATTACGGGAAGTGCCGGAACAAAACAACAGAATATATGGTATTCACCAGACGGTTCACATTATTATTCAGTTGAAACGAGCAAGGCGTATAAGTCCGGTGTCGGATATGTCTATACGTTCAAGGCAAATGGTAAGGTTCTGTATGAAGGCGAAAACGGCAGGATGGATGTAGCTACGATTTCTAAGCTGTATGACGGTAAATTGACAAAAACCATCTATAGCGGAAAGGAAACCGTCAACGGCAAGGCTTTTGACGGGCCTGTAGAGGTTGAAGCAGGTGCAAATATTTCTTTTGAAAATTGCAAGTTCAATGCAGGATTGGAGACTTTCGGCGTTTCAAATGTTTCAAATGGTACTTTTACGGATTGTACCGCAGTTAATAAAGGAAATGGCTTAACATACATATCAGATACATATTTCGGTCATGTCGCAAGCTCATCCGGTCTTTACGGACAGACATCATCTGTGGTAGGAGTCAAGGTAAAGAGCAACCGCGTTTCTGATGCTGTAAAGGGCAAATCATATAGCGAATCGCTGAATTTCCCTGATTTCCCTTACACTTACTATCCAAGCACATTTGAACAGAAAGTCACAAAGCAGATGCATTACGATAAAATCAACATTGTAGGCGCTCTTCCTGACGGGCTATCTGCAGAAGATGCAAAGTATGATAAAAATGCACACAATACAGTTGTCAACATCAAAGGAATTCCTTCAAAAGCAGGTGCTGACCAGAGATTCAGCGTTCATTTTCAGGAAGGTATATCCAAGCTTGACATCACAGTGCCGATGTTGATAAATGTCAACACATATAACTTGGAGTATAAGGTGATAGGCGACTCTCCTGCAGGGTTCACTACTCCGGATAGAGTAACCGGCTTGGGGCATGATGATGTTATTACTCTAAATGAGGCTCCGAAGAAAGTCGTTGCACAAAAGAATGGAGAAAACGGTGTATGGGAATTTATCGGATGGTCTACAGATAAGGACAATATCGATTCCAGCATAGTAACATCTGTAAAGATGACAAAAGATACGGTAGTGTACGGCAAGTGGAAGTTCACACCTATGAATAAACTATACGTGACCAAAAAGTGGGAAGGAAAGAAGCAGGACGAAGCGCATTTCATAGTTGAGAAAACGGTTAACGGCAAGGCTTCAATACTAAATCGAAAAGACGGTAACGGTAATTACATACCTCATAAGGTGGTTACCGGCAAGACAGAGGTCATCGAAGTTGAAAACGAAAATGATACAAGCTATAGAATTATCGAAACTGACAGCACCGGTAAAATGGTGAAAAATAATGAAATTACTATCAATGGTACCAAATATGCCGTAAGTTACAAAACGGAAAACGGCGATAAGTTTGAGATGCTAAATAAAGAGGTTGTCAATCAAGGCGGTGCTCTACCGGGCAAGCAAACACCGGATAAAAAAGTGCCGGACAAAAAAGCACCGAACAAACATACATCGAAAAAGCAATTACCTAAAACAGGAGATGACAGCGCTATTTGGCAATATATGCTGTTCTTGGGCAGTGCTTCTGCAATTATTTGCTGCATTGTCAGAAGGCGAAAAATAGACTAAACTTAATAGAATACAAATGAGGGAACCGATATTCTATCGACCGGTTTCCTCTGTACAATAAAACTGACCCCTAAAAGTTAGCTTTCCTGTATAACTTTTGGGGGTCAGTTCATTTCTCCTTTCTATGCAGAATCTATAATTATATATTCTTCTTTTTCAAGCGTTAATATACAAAAGTATATGTGTGTAGAAATCTACACCTTTACTATTAGTTGTACAATTCCGTGTGATAAGTGAAAATGAGCATCGCTTATAAGCACTGAGTTTTTCAATAAAAAAATTAACTTGTAAAACTCAATTTCACAAGTTAATTTTAACATTCAGCTTTTCTAAAAATTATTCTCCATATCTTCTCTGCCGACATCTCCATACATTTCCTGAAGATCAAGCATTATAAAATCAATTGTTTTATCAAATCATCTCCATAATTTTTTTGACAGCAACTATTATTTCTTCTCTAAGCCTGCTCATTACACATACTTCCTTATTTAAAACACCCCTAAGTTGCTCAAACATTATCTGTAAGACACTAACAATTCTCAAATTTTGCCCAATCATCAACCGATTCAATAACCGGTATCCAACTGTCTATTTCAAATGTCTCCTGCACATAAGGATCGGAATACCCGTCCACTATCATTATGCCGCTACACCTGACATGAGCCATGCTGTCCTTTATCTCAAGCACTTCTACCTCATATGAAACCATCGGCTCAAATTCGTAAATATAAAACGTATCTTCTCTGTCAGCACATTCTTCTACTGTCGCTACCTTGAATTTTTCTCCCACTAATTCCTCTACTGAATTTTTATCTGTATCTATCGGATTGATACAAATTACAGGCGATACTGTTTCGTCTCCAAAATCTTCCTCTGAAAAGCCAATATCCACTGACCATGACACAGGATCATCTTCGTCAAAGAACATCAGGCAACTCCGTCTGTTTGATAAATTGTCCTCAAATGAGTATTTTCCACCTATTTTAAGCACTTTCCGCCTCCTATTACTGTTTTCCAATGATATAATTATTTGCCCTTCATAAAATCATTTTTCCTTTTGCAGTTTTTAAAAATTCTTTTTATGTAAAAGGCTCTGTTTTTCCAATTTATTTAAATTAACAAAGATTGTTACAGCCATTTTTGTTGCCCCTGCAGTCAATTCTGCCAATTTCAAATCTGACAAAGCAGAATTCGTATATAGTTTTTTCAACAAATTATTGTCGAATTCCATAGAGTAGTATTCTGTAACGAATTCTCGAAATCTTTCATACGTATCAAAAGCATATCCCAATAACCAGCGACCTCCGTCATTTCCATCCTTTTGATTTTGATGGACTTCCCCATCATACCATTTAACGTTAAACTCTTCCACATGCTATGGAGTTGCTTTCTATTTTCTTTATAATTATAAACAAAGGTTACAGGCCGAACAAGATATATCGCCACTACTTCGACATGGAGTCACTCTATACCTCTTCCCAGCCTCCTTCCTGCACATCATATTTTGCAAACTCACCAGTATCCGTGAATTCAGATGCTGTCATTTCCACTTCCAAAATACAATCAAAGTTGTTTGAAGTGGAAAAATATAGTGCACCGTCTGTCAGGAATGCTTCTCCAAAATCAGGATGTTCAAATATTTTTCCCGTCACTGTTATTTCCCCACCGGTTTTATACCGATATTTCAACAAACGGTTTTCCAATGCCGTTCGCTGCTTTTGGTGTGAATTTTTTTCCAGATTTTCATCCTTTTTCGAAGAAATCGGGTTGTGCCGACTGTCGTTCTTTCTGTTTTGTACCAACAGTGAACAAAGAAATTGTGTAACTCATTTACGATTTTTCTCTCCTTGAAAATAGTTTATTTTTAGATTTTTTTAACTCGTCTCAGTTCCGGCTCAGATAACTTCCAACAATCTTTTTAGAAATTATAAGGTCTAAATTCCTATAATAACAGTGGAGGGTAATATGAAATCTACAATTCTTAAAAAGTATAACTTATTCCATCGTTTCTTATATTCAACTAGTCTCTGATTATTATAGCATTTTTATCGTTATTTTTAAATCGCGAAAGCTTGAAATGGACAATTTTATGTTCTCTTTGAGAAAAAGCTGTGTAAAAGTTTTTATGAAAAAGGTATATCCGTTGAGATTCCACCATGTATAAAATAGCACAGAAAAAGCACATTGTTGAAAGATTTTAGAATCTTAAAGCTATGTACTTTGTTTTACACAATTCGACAATTCGGATAAACTATGGGTTGTTTGTTCAAGTATTTTTTTAGAATCTATATCCTCTAGCGATAATTACTTTTAACACACTTTTGTTTGAAGTTTCTTGTTTTTATCTGTATTAATTTGTTTTTTTCCTAATCTTTTATCTGCAGCCTTTAAAATATCCGTTAGTCTCCATTTATCATCTTCAAAAGTTTTTACCAAACAATTCATTAACTGAGGGTATCAATATACTCTCGAATCACGCAAGAGATATCTTGAATCTCTGTATAGTATGGATACAAATCTTCCACAGACAAATCCCTGTTCAATAACCAACTTGAAGTACCCGTTGGACGTAGTTCTCGACTGCCTTCCCTTGGTATTAAATTACTCAAAAAGTCTTTGGATAGTCAAATATTATTTCTTTGTTCAAAACAATCCAATATCTAGGAAGTGAAGTAGTTCCACGCTGACTCTTCATTCGATATGCATTACAATGTATCTGAAAATCAAGATTTGGATCTACCAATAAGTATAATTGTTTTTGAAGTTTACTCCACGGTTTCATTTTTTATCCCTCTACAAATTCTACCTTGTCACCTTCTATTTTCATAAAAGCCTCCCACCAAAACGATGGAAGGCTTCATAGATAATTATATTAAATTAAACTCTCCTCTTCAAGGATGCCATTTAGAGATCGATTTTGTCCTAGTTCACATCTGGCAGCAGCTCAGTGACTCAACCTTCGTGCCACTGCGTTCGCTTTCGTCTACTGTTCCTTGCGAAGTGGCTACCTATAGCTCAGCCTTCGCAGAGCTCGGCTTCGCCGGATAGCCATATTATTCGAACTCGATATGTCCATCTCTATTGCCCATCTTACAATTTTCTCTTTATGAGCCAATCTCTATTTTCTGAAACATTCAGGAATTTTGGCATAAACTTCTTTTGAGTAATCGAGCTGAGCTTGCTTTATATACGCATCCATTTCCTCAGAAAGTTTAACTCCACTATCTGATACAAAACCTTTACCATTTGCTCTGTCATTCATCTTAACCAGCAAATTGGCAAAAGCCTCATTACAACCGTCATCACAGTATTCAGGACCTCCAAATTCATCGTAGTAATAATCAGGTGCGGAAAGCCAATAAATCATTTGAGCTGTTTCAATAGCACAATTAGGATTGTTTACAATGTGCTCCAGCAAAAAAGTTCCGTCGTCATAATTATGGTTTTCTGCCATGAAATGCAACTCTTCGGACGATGAGATTTTCTGAATCTCTGCCATAATTTCATTGGCATAATTATCAAATCCTATTTTTTTCTTTGTTTCGAAAAATTCTTTATACACAATCCCTTCTTCATCTTGCTCAATCTCTTCTGCAAATTCCTCTTCTGACATGTCAAGACAGTCGTCATTTCCGGCAACGCTAGCTTTGAATACCAAGTTTTCTAAAATCTGTTTCCTCTCATCTGTAATCATAATAATCTCCTCCTTAAATTGTAATTTGTCCATACATCAACTAAATTGCTTCTCGCAACAAAGTAAGCTCTGTATCATAACTAAAACTAAATTTTCCGGTTTTATTTCAAATCCGTCAACTGTAATGCTATTGTTGAAGTATTCAACCGATTTATCGTGATCAAGAAACTTATTGACACTGAGGTATTGTTCAATCTCATCCAGTAAAAAGCACTTTGTTTTAGGGACAAATCTTCAAAACCATTTGCGTAATGAATACTTTTCATAGTTCGTTTTAGCCTTGTTTTCGGGTATTTTTCTTTGAGTATATCCATTAATAAAACCACAAGATCATTAAATGTCTGACTATCTAAATCACCTATTCTCACACTGCCAATAATATTTTCATTGCGTAGATATTCAATTAGTTCAATCAAAGATTGTTTCAAATAAATTATAACATTTTCACTCATTAAAATCATTCCCTACTTGTATATAAAATTCCGACTTACTAATCATTATTTTCGCAAAAGGCTCTCGCCAAAACGATGGAGGGGTTTTATTGCTTTTGCTATCTTATCGCCTTTTGGTCAATAAGTACCACTCGCAAATCCAACTCATTTTTGAGTCTGCTTTTTCGACTTTTTAGTATTAAAACGATATCAATGGTGAGTTGCTTGCATTTCTAAATCGCTTAAACGCTGTGATTTCAATGATTTATTTGTAGAAATCTGTTTGATGCTGTTGCTTTGAACTGGACATGTCCATTGATGTTGTTTTTACATAAATGGTATAAAATTAATATTTTTGTTATCAGATCTAGTCTTATTATCCGTTTTATTTCTGTTTCTCTGATTTTTTTGCAAGCACGAGGATTTATTTTAAATTTTCTATCTATTGTTTTTATTTCTTTAAAAAGTTTAGTGTTTTTTTAGTCAATGCAGAAATATTTCTAACACCATCCGGATAAGTCTCAATTATATTTTTGTATATCAAAAGTATTGCAGCCCTAATTAACTTTTTCATCATTAAATTCTATTTTTTTGATTTTTTTATATTTATCCTTTAATAATTTTGCTGTATTTAATATAACTATATCACCTCTATTCATAAACAAATACTCATCAATCTTATTCAAAAAAATCAAAATGAGGTATACCTAGAAAGTCAGAAATTTCCGTCTTATTTTTCATTTCTTCTGGTCCTTCTATAACTGGTTATTATTTTTGCTAATTTCCCTATACCTGTTATTAGCTTCTATGACTCTATCTGCATTTATGTCCATCAATATTTCATCAATTTTATTTTTTTATCAAACAATAGACCTTTTCCTCTTTTAACCGTAGAAGCATATTCACCAAGCTAATATCCTATTTGACCTTTCATATCAACGACTTTTACTCTTTTTTCTAACAAATATGTTAAGGCTTTCGTGCATAACCTCTCCGTTTTATCGTTATCCAGATGAAGATATACAGTGTCTATTTCCGGATGTTTTTTTCTAAAACAAGCTTTAGTGCAACAGGAAATTTACTTTTTTTCTATATCCTTTTTCGGCTGGTACACCCCTGCAAGGGAAATCAGATTCTCACTCCTATATTCCATTCCTGCACACTTCATATATGTGACATAAGAAAGTAGATTGATAGCAGATTCAAATATATGTATGCTTCCAGTGGGCTTTTCTGCCGGCAGACGAACGAAATACCTATTATCGCTTCCATATGCTTCTTCCTTAAAGTCTCTTAAGGTGCCTCTTAGATTTGCATATCTTGCCTTTCCATTTTCATCTTTTCCAATAAAGACATCGTTATGATGCTCCATGTTTTCATAAAGGATTTCGTCCTTTATGCAGGAATTTATGATTGTTTCATCAATTCCTCTCTCTGAAAGATACCCACTTACAATATTCTCATATCTGTTTTTCTTTGAAAGCAGAAGTTCTTTTTCATCTTTCTTCACCTCCTCTTTTTGTCCTTGAACTTTTATATCTTCAGGAACTTCCTTAAGAAGCATGTTCGCAGCCTCAATAAAGGAATATCCTTTTTACCTTTATTAGATAATCAAGGGCAAATACACCGCCGATTCCTCTTGACCACCAGTAGCGTTTTCCGTTTGAAATCTTTAGACTATCATGCTCTCTTGTTCAGTACACCCCTCTTGAAATTCGCATAAGGTTTGCTGGTTCAAAAGTCCTAAGATAGCTTAAAAGATCTATCCTTCTGATTTCTATGAGCTTTTCTGGACGAATATATGTCATATTTCACTCTGCCTTTCCATTTCTTTATTCTGTCTTTGTCATTCCATCAAAATGTTTACTCTCGCTTTTACCGTTTCTCAAATATCTATCATATGATCTGTTTCTTTCTTCTCCAAGTCCTTAAACACATCTGAAAGTATATTCTCTGACTTTGATAGTGCCTTTACCTCATCATCAGAAAGCTTGTTATATTCAAGTGAAAGTAAAATATCCTTTCGCAAGGTGTACTCATAGGCATTACGCAGGATTTCTTCAGGTGGCTGTGATATCAGCCACTTTCTAAATTTCTCCTGCTTTGCAAATGCTTTTTCATAGACTTTCGTATTCAATTCTTCATTTTTCATTGGTTTTTTCCTCCTTTGATGCAATTAAAAAAGCCGAAGGGCTTTCCTAATTGAAAACCTTTCGGCTATGCAAATATTTATCTCTGTATACATTGATACAATCTATCCCTGATTACAATCTTTATCAATCAATTTATTCTTCACCATATTCATTTTAATCTCTTGTTGAGCAGAATTACTAAATAATTGATCCATTAATGACTGTGCTTCTCCATATAATTTAATATTGCTATTTCTTAAAAAGAAATCACGTACTGTAAACCTTATTATTGATTTTTGAAAGGTTGTTTTCAAGCTGTTTATCTAAAGCTTTTACTTTTTAGAAAAAGGCATTTACATCATTAGTTCTTGCTACCATCATTAAATTTTGCAATTTATAATTTGAATTATTTGTGAAACCAAAGGCATTGAGAGCCTCTATACTCTGTTCATTACTACAGGTTGATGCCATAAATTGATATAATGCAATAACAATTACTGATGATATTTGTTTTAAAAACCTTTCGTACACCTTGTATACTAATTTCTGCTATGTTCTTTTCCTTTCTTAATGCAGAAATTTCACTGTATAAATCATTTGTAAACTCATCAATATTATCGGCAATATCCTTAAATATCATAAATAAAAACTGGTTTGGGCAACGATAAATTATTTCAACTAGCCTATCTTGTTGATTAGCCTTCATATTTTGACAAAATGCTGGTAGTGTCTTTGATAAGATTTCAAGGTACTTAAATGAGATTATGACTTTGTTTTCAAATTTTTCCAAATCTGCCTCCGTATAGTCATATTCATTAACAAGTTCTATCAAATCTGTTAGCTTAACTTTTTCTTCTTGCTTTGCTAGCTCATTTTTCTCGTTGTTTCTTTTTCATCCTTATCTGGCAAAAGAATCTTTTATCGGCAAATTCGTATCAAGTATGTATTCCACATTCTTTTATCAAACGATAATTCCTCTTGATTTTCAAAATGCTGTTTTGCACCTTCAATAATCACATTAATAAATTTGGGATTGTTAGTAATTAACGCAAGAAACAGAACGATGTCACTATTGATACTAAAGCATAATTCTTTTAATAATAATTTTAGGTTTTTGTTTAATATCCTCTGCTTGATTATATTTTTGATTTAATGCTTGTGCCACAAAAATACGCAATAATTGTACGATCTTTTGAATCTATATTCATTTTCGTTTTCAATTAATATTTTTTAGCATTTAGAGCAGCGTCTATAAATGCTCTAATACTTACTTTCTGACGATAATTTTTTTCTTATAATCTTCAGCAATTTGACTTATATCAGCTATCTTAACACTGCTTCTTTTTCAAAGTGCATCTTATAAGCAAGTTCTCTTAAAATATTTATTACATGTGTAGGATCAATTCCAGCCGAATTAACAATTATTTGATTTTTTTATACTGCTTTCATATACCACATTAAACACATTAATCCCAGCAGTAAACTTAAAGTTTATATCCATTTCATATTGATTTACAAAACTAATAATAAACTCAGGATCTAAGTTAAAATATTTTACCTGCATGTTTATTAAGTCATTTATCTTTCTTGTTTCTACTTCAATATTGTAGTCCTTGCTCGAATGTTTTTAATATATTACTAATCAATATTTTTTTCTTTTATCATATAAAAATGGTTTAATATTCAATGTTAAATCGTCTTCATGAACCAATGTGTCTACAACTTGCTTTTCGAACATTTAAATCAATATGATCTTCACTACATACAATAATTTGACTCATTTGTTTTTTTCCAAAAATTCATTAACTTATCTAGAGTTCGTGAAGATAGCATATCAGCTTCATCTATTATTATAATCCTTTGAGATTTATCTAACTGTTTATACTTTTCATAAGCACAATCATCTGTTTTATACTCTTCCTGAAATGCATAATCTATCGTTTTTTTCAATTCTTCTATTATTGATATTACTTGCTTCTATAAGTAAAGGTTTCTTTCCATTATCGTAAAAATACTTAAATATTCTTCTTGCTAAAAGAGATTTTTCCTGATTTATGCTCACCTGTAATAACGGTATGCGATCTATTATCTAAAAAAATTAAATAGCTTTTGTTCATCATCAATATCAACCCTTTGAATATTATTCTTTTCGTCTAACGTATTGTATGTTACACCTGGGAAAACATAATAATCATCTATTTTTTTCTTTTACATGAATCATATACTATTTGATCTTGAAAATCATTTCGTAGCTCAATATCTCCGAATGAACTTGTACAAATCTTTTGAGTCTATTATTTTATTTGGTAGGTATAATGAATTCTTCCAAATATAAGAAAAACCCTCTATCAAAAATCATCCAGGTCAATTGTAAGCGTACAAAATCCATTTCCCTCTTCTGTATATCCTTGTAATGCATTTCCTTGAATAAACTGCACTACTCCCTGAATTGTCAATCTGACTACTCTGACCAAGTGAAGAATGCTCATGACCTGATATGACCAAAGAATATTTCTTAGTAATACTTTTTACGTAGTTTTTCCTTATAACTAGTTCTTAACCACTCAATACTATGATGAAGAACAAGTATATTTATATCAGCATCCGTCGCCTCATCTATCTTTTTTTAATTCCGAATCAGAGAAATAATGATTTCCATATCTTCTGCAGTTCCACCAAGCAATGACAAGGGGGCAGTGTTACATAAAACAAAACCCACTTTTTTATCTCCATATTCTATAACTTTTTTTGATATTATTTTTATCATCATCAAAAATCCATATTCAGTGGCATATGAAAAATAACTTTGCATGTTATCTATATAACGTATTTTTTAGTTCATCTACATTTTTTATCTCTATATGCTTTAAGAATATCTTTGATATTTACATCCAACATAGAGAAATCTATATCATGATTTCCAGGACTGTGCATACATGTATTGTTTTTATTTTTAAAGCTTTTTATCTAATTCCCAAAGTAAATTCTTAACAAACTTTTTTTCACATAGCAATACTCAGTTTTTATACCTTTACTAGCCATATCTCCTGAAATTATTATAATGCATTCATCTGCATGTGCTTTTGCATCAATTGCAGCAATCATCTTTTCTATTTTTACACTATACACTTGTTCTTCATTTTCAAAATGCATGTCGCTTTAACTGTATAATCAGTAATTTCATTTTATACCCTCCTAGTATAATATTCTGATTGTGTTATATTCCTCTAAATAATTTAAACAATGATCTGAAGCATTTCTTCTCAAATTATTCACTGCCTTTTAGATATTTCACGAATATTTTAACAATGCCTTTTTATCCATAGTTTTTCCAAACTTATTACCGTATACATGTCACGGCGAACTCGTTCTATGTAATTCTTTTTAATAATCATATATAAGGGAAGCTGCTGCAGATTCTGAGCCAGTAAGACTGACAAAATCTTTTCTTGAAAAAGCAGCCAAGTTCTACAAGTTTTTCATAATATTTCATAAATCCCTCCCTTTCGTTTTTAATTTTAGCACAAAATAATTCTTTTTCCCAATCATTTTGTGCATTTTTTTATAATAAATGGTCAAAGTTTATTTTTAGAATAGGAGTTACGCAGATTACAGTTCTAGCAGTTAATATAAAGAAGATATAAAACTGACAGCCTTTCAAAATGCTTGTGTTTAACTTAAGATGTACTCAATAGTAGCAAGTTTAAGTAGCGAATCAAAATAATTATAAACATTTATAAACTCCTTTTTATTTAATTAATAAACACCTTGTGTTATAATAATGATATTATTACTACGATATATTGAGGTAACTATTTTTGAATATATACATTGATGAATCAGGTTCAATAAACAATACATTTAAGCAAAACAAAAGATTTTATAATAACACTAATAGTCCCTACTAATAAAAAAACAACTAGACCGTACTTATAAACGATTTGTGTCTAACAACCATGATGATTTAAAAACCCTAGATAAAGATAATAAAATGTTTCTTAACGATAAGTTCCGTGAATTGAAGGGCTCACAATTTGATAAACCTATGAAACAAAAATTTGTGAGATTCTTTTTCGAAAAAGAAACATTTTTGAAATTTATTACATTCGAATTAAAAATTGTCACTTGTCGAATGATTTTTGCAAAAACACTGCAAGAGTGTTTAACTATGTAATGCGTTTAGCTCTGCAATATCTAATAACAACTAATTTTCTTAAGCAAGAGGATTTCAACCTTCAACTTGACGAAAGAAATGAAAAGACTGAAACCAAACACTTTTTAGAAAAATTATCTCAATACGGAGCTATCTTTAGGTGGTACAACAAATGGAAAGTTTACTGTTTGTTATTTTGATTCTGCAAACAACAAATTTATACAAATTGCAGATGTTTTTTCGAACATATTCTATTCTCAGTTGCTTACAAGCGCTTACGACAATGAGATTCAATTATTAAGAGACAACGATATATTAAAGTTCATATTTGTATTTCCTCCTGAGGATTGACAGTAGATAAAATAAGTGATATTATAATTATACCAACAGTAAGTCTTATGTTCGTGCCGTTGTCTAGGTAAGCGTCATGTGTTGGCGTCACAAATGAGCTATTGGTAAATAAGAATTTTGAAATCCAGCTCGTGCGAGTTGGATTTTCCTTTATCGAGTTATAGGACAAGAGTATAAACGCAAAAAGACCGTAACAACTAAGCTACGGTCTAATTTTTTTATATTCAATTGCAAGCTCATTTTGAACAATTATTGAGATTATTTTTTTTTGAAAACTTTGCCCAAATTTGTCCCAGTTGCTTATTCTAATAGGTTATAAGTCTTGAAAATAAGCCTTTTTTAGCAAAATATGCTCTATTCCAACTCAATAGTACCCGGTGGTTTGCCTGTGCAGTCATACAGCACGCGGTTTACATGATCCACCTCGTTGACGATTCTGCGAGTGGCTACTTCCAGGACTTCCCAAGGGAGCTGTGCTGCTTCCGCTGTCATGAAGTCCGAGGTTAGAACTGCCCTCAGGGCGATAGCATAATCGTAAGTTCTAAAGTCTCCCATCACTCCTACCGACCTCATGTTTGTGAGGGCTGCAAAAGTACTGTCCTATATCTCTTGAGATACCTGCTTTTTCCACTTCTTCGCGGTAGATTGCATCGGCTTCCTGGACGATTTTAACTTTCTCAGGTGTAACTTCTCCGATGATCCTCACAGCCAATCCCGGTCCCGGGAAAGGTTGTCTGAGCACCAAGTATTCAGGAAGTCCAAGTTCCAAACCGGATTTTCTGACTTCATCTTTGAAAAGGTCTCTGAGCGGCTCGATGATTTCCTTGAAGTCCACGTGTTCCGGCAAGCCGCCTACGTTGTGGTGGCTCTTAATCGTAGCGCTGTGTCCCGAACCGCTTTCTACGATATCGGGATAATGGTCCCCTGCACGAGGAAGTCGACGGCTCCGATTTTCTTCGCCTCTTCTTCAAAGACTCTGATGAAAAGCTCACCTATGATTTTTCTCTTTTTCTCAGGTTCGGATACTCCCTTTAGAGCTTCGTAAAATCTCTCTTGGGCATTCACTCTGATGAAGTTTAAATCATACTTACCGGCTTCTCCGAAAACCGCTTCAACCTGGTCTCCCTCGTCTTTTCTCAGCAGACCGTGGTCGACGAAAACACAGGTCAATTGTTTGCCCACAGCTTTGCTGAGCATAACTGCAGCTACCGATGAATCGACACCGCCTGACAGGGCACACAAAACCTTTCCATCGCCTACCTTTGCCTTGATTTCTTTGATGGATTCTTCCACAAAGGAGTCCATCCTCCAATCTCCGCTGCACCTGCAAACATCTTTTACGAACTTTTTGAAAAACTTTCATTCCTTCCACGGAATGCATTACTTCCGGATGGAACTGAGTTGCGTAAAAGCCCCTTTCCGTATCTTCCATAGCCGCAACCGGACACACGGGAGTGCCGGCAATTTTTTTAAATCCTCTTGGGACCTGTGCTATATAATCCGTATGGCTCATCCACATTATGGTCTTGGCGGAAACTTCGCCCATTAAAAACGAATTTTTATCCACGTCTATTTCAGTTTTTCCGTACTCGCTGACCGGTGCCGTTTCAACCTTTCCACCCAGAGAGTGGGCCATCAGCTGGGCTCCGTAGCATATTCCCAAGATTGGGATGTTCAGTTGGAACAGCTTTTCATCGTAAGCGAGCGCTGATTCTCCATAGACGCTGTTTGGTCCCCCTGTAAAGATTATTCCCTTCGGATTCATCTCTTCAATTTCCTTCACGGTAAACGTATGGGGTTTTATCTCCGCATAAACATTCAGCTCTCTGACTCTTCTCGCAATGAGTTGAGCATACTGTCCCCCAAAATCCATTACCAAAATTTTCTCATGTTTCATCATGGTAAGTTTCCTCTATTTGTAATTTATTTCAATATTTTCTATTCGAATGTTCAATGTGCCCGATATCTGTCCATAGGCGAACGGACAATGTTGCATATGGCTAAGCCGAACTTCAACATTCAATTCGCAAAACTCAGAGCAGACTTTTACAGCAAAGCTCATAATCCGTCGCATTTCAACATTCGATCCTCTAAATTCAGATTTCAACCGAGCTTATCTGTTTGAACCGCTGCCCGTAGTTTCCTTGGTTATCACGTCGTGAGCGCCGCCTTCTACTATGGAAGTCGCTGAAACTAAAGTCATCTTGGCGTTCTTCTGCAGCTCAGGAATTGTCAGTATTCCGCAGTTGCACATGGTAGACTTCACTTTTTGCAGAGATTGTCTAACGTTATCAGACAGCTTTCCCGCATATGGAACATAGGAATCGACACCTTCTTCAAAGCTCAACTTCTTATCTCCGCCCATATCGTATCTCTGCCAGTTTCTGGCACGGGCTGAACCCTCGCCCCAGTACTCTTTAACATAGCTTCCGTTCAGGTTAACTCTCTGTCCGGGAGCTTCATCAAATCTCGCAAAGTACCTTCCCAGCATTATGAAGTCCGCACCCATGGCGAGAGCCAAGGTCATATGGTAATCGTAAACGATTCCGCCGTCGGAGCAAATAGGAATGTATATGCCGGTCTCTTCAAAGTACTTATTTCTAGCCTTCGCTACATCTTGAACCGCCGAAGCCTGACCTCTGCCTATGCCCTTTTGCTCTCTGGTTATGCAGATAGAACCTCCACCGATACCGATTTTTATGAAGTCCGCACCGGCTTCTGCAAGATACCTGAATCCATCGCCGTCGACTACGTTTCCCGCACCTATTTTGACGGTATCGCCGTATTTTTCTCTGACGAATTTCAAAGTGTCCGTCTGCCACTCGGAAAATCCTTCCGAAGAATCTATGCAGATAACATCGACGCCGGCTTCCACCAGGGCAGGAATCCTCTCTTCATAGTCCCTCGTGTTGATCCCCGCACCGACAATATATCTTTTGTGATGATCTAAAAGCTCATTCGGATTCGCCTTGTGACTGTCGTAATCCTTCCTGAACACGAAATGGGTTAACCTCTGATTTTTATCCACTATCGGCAAGGCATTTAACTTGTTATCCCACAGAATATCGTTCGCCTCGCTGAGAGTAACTCCAGATTCCGCATATACCAACTTCTCAAAAGGAGTCATAAATTCTTCAATTTTTGTATCCGGGCTCATCCTGCTGACTCTGTAATCTCTAGAAGTTACCAGTCCAATCAGCTTTCCGTCAGCTGTCCCGTCCTCTGTTACAGCTGTTGTGCTGTGACCGGTTCTCTCCTTGAGTTCAAGTAAGTCTTTCAAAGTCTGATCCGGTCTTATGTTGGCATCGGAAGTTACAAACCCGGCTTTTGTATCTTTGGCTCTTTTTATCATTTCCACTTGGCTTTCAATTGGCTGCGAACCGAAAATAAACGATATGCCGCCTTCCTTTGCCAGTGCCACTGCCATTTTATCATCTGAAACCGCCTGCATGACTGCTGAAACCAATGGAATGTTCATTGAAAGTGCAGGTTCTTCTCCTTTTTAAACTTTACGAGAGGTGTTCTCAGTGATACGTTCTCCACTCTGCACTCCTTAGAAGAGTAACCCGGAATCAGTAGGTACTCATTAAAAGTTCTCGACGGTTCATTGAAATACTGTGCCATAATTCCTCCTTAATATATTCTGTGATAGCTTTTCAATCTTCTCACACTCTAAAAATTTCACACCCGAAAAATGTTGATAGATATCCTTGTGAATTCAACGTGAATTACAACATAAAATTATGATGAAACTCTCTTAAAATTCTCTAATCTTTTTGAATTTATATTATATACCAGTTACTTTTGTTTTTCAATACATTACAGTTGGAGACACGGGAAAGTTTTTCACTTTTCGCGTGAGATTTTTTTCAGACTGAACTTCAGCTGCTTTCATGCTGTCTTCACGTAGATGATTTTCTTTGAAAACTGTACCAAGTCTGTTCTTAAAACATCCCATTTTTTTCGGAATGCTTCTCTCCTGGAAGCGATACATTTTTTATCTCATATCGACTTCTCTCGTTCGGTGAATCCTATACGCTCCTCTTTGCTACAGCGCTTTTTTTATCAAAATTCTCATCTTTATCGAAGCACTGCTCTTTATCAAATCCCTGCTCTCTGTCAAAACACTTCTCTCTGTTGAAGAACTGCTCGTTTTCAAAAATGTTCTTCTTTATATGGATGCTTTTCTTTGATTGAAACGCTCTCTTTCTCTTATTTTATACATTGATGCTCATATAATTCACGTTCTCGTAAAATCGTAATTAAACAATATAAAAATTGAATAACTGAACGCCTATGAATACTCTCTTTACTACGCCTTAATTTTCAACTTTTCGAATATTTCTTCTATCTTCTGCTCGCTGCATTTTCTATAGCATCGCTTTATTACGATATTGCCTCTGACTAATTTTGAATTTTGTTTTCTGCCTTTTAATTTCATCAAATCATCTATTTCTCTTTCAAGGTTCAATTCTCTTTCATATACATCGATATGTCCCATGTAATCGCAATTTAACCTCCATGAAAAAAAGCGCTTTTCCACTCCCGCTATTCTGGCTATTTTTGCGCTGTTGATCCCCTTGTGAAACCTGTCCGTATACGTTTTCAAATAGTATAACTCTCCGTCTATATACCATAAAAATTGCTTTCCGTTAAGCCACATGATTTTATCCTGAGAGTACTTTGCCAGCCGGTTGCCGATGAACACCATCAATATGAGACCTGCGGCAGCGAGAAAAAATAAATACATAAATTGAAACTTCAATATGTTCCACACGATGATCAATACCAAAAACACCGATGCCACTGTAAGCCACATCGGCAATGCTCGAACCAAAAACACGACAACTTCAATCAATAATACCCTTAAAATGCTATACCCTGTTATTCTTCCGGCTATATTTCTCACTTTCACCAACCTCTTCTCTATAAAATCACATCTGCTATCACATTTTTTCAATGCTGCTTATTATCTCGTCGGCATTTGCAGGTGGTAGGTGAAGTGTCAACTTATCATTTTGCCTTATAGTCGTATCTCCCTTTGGCAGCATCAACTTGCCGCCGCGATCAATCTGCACGATTATGCTTCCTTCCAACCATTTCAGCTCCCTGATCTTCTTGCCTACAACCGGACTTCCGGCTTCCACGACAGTGACTATTTCAACTTCCACTGCCTGCTCTTTGCTGTCGTCCTCCTTGTCCAAAACTCTGTCCAACAGATATTCATATACCGGTTTTGTTCCAAGCAGGTTCGCCGTAAAATACGATACGAGACATGTCACAGCCAAGGGGAGAAATCCGTTTAAACTCCTGGTCATTTCAAAGATTAAAACCACTGATGTCAGGGGATTTCTAACTACGGCTGTCAAGTAACCGGACATGGATATTATAACGTACAAACCGAGATTGTTTCCACCTAAAACCGTTCCGAACAGACATCCCAAAATTGCCCCCTGGACCAAAATCGGCAGAAAAATTCCTCCGGGCACTCCTGACGTAAACGACACCAGTGAAAATCCCATCTTGAGAAAAAACAATATCGCCAATCCATATATAGTATATTTACTGTACAGCAGCATTTCCACAAGATTATGCCCGCTGCCCAGAACCTGTGGATATACGAAAAACATGATTCCTGATGCCGCATACGCTACGAAGGGTCTTATTTTGACGGATACGTTGAACTTCTTATAAAGATCGAACATACCTTTCATCACTTTGTTGTAGACTGTTCCGAACAGTCCCAGTACAATGCCCAGCAACACTATGTAAGGATATGTGGAGATGGAAACTCTCTCTATTTCAGGAAATGAGAACACGGGTTTGAATCCGAAGATCAACTGACTTATTATATCAGCTACTACAGCCGCACTAAAGCACGATATTATCAATTTTTTAGAGACGTTTTTATGAATTTCTTCCATGGAAAACAGAACTCCTGCCAAAGGGGCATGAAATGCCACTGACAACCCTGCACTGGCTCCGCTGGTCATAAGGTAGTTCTCCCTTATCTTTGTTCTCTTGAAAAGCCTCGCCACAAGTTTGCCGCTCATGGCTCCCAATTGAATTGACGGACCTTCACGGCCTAAAGACAAGCCTCCCAGAGCCGATACCGTTCCTCCTGTCAATTTTAAAATCAGAATTCTTATAGGATTGGTTTTTATTCTGCCGGTTACTTCTGCGGCAACCTGAGGAATTCCGCTACCTCCCACATACTTATCCTTTGAAATTATCCGACTGGACATGAGCCCTCAACACTGTCAACAATATGATCAATCCAAATATATATAAATAGCTTTCTTCGGTTTTCCTCACAAATAAATCAGTCGTCTTTCCACTGTAATCTATGAGAATTCTGTACACGACTCCGACAAATCCCGCTAATATTCCCACTATGACACCGTCTATCAAAAGCGTGGATTCCATCTTCTTGTCTTTCGTTTTTATCGTCTGTTCTTTTCACTACTTTCATTTTATCCAAACAACCTCTTTTTCACTGATTTCAAGACATCACCCTATTTACAGTTGAATTCATGTTCGCCTACGTTTATTTCATGGGTTCATCTGCTGTAAATGCTGTTTCCCATGAAATTGCACCGTGTTCCTATTCAATGGAAAAACCTTTCTCTATTCATTATACATTATTTGCAGATTTCGTGAAGTTCATTTTCACCGGATTTATCAAATTATTGCGTGCCTTTAGCACATTGAGGCTTTGAGTATTGAATTTAAGTGCATTTCTCATTCGATTAAAAAGTCCGAAGTGCCGTGTTTTGAGATATCTGCATTTCTCCCACGTACTAAATCCCCTCTTATGCCGAACAAGTTCGGCATAAGGGGGACGGAGCTCAATTGTTACAATTTTCGAAAAATTTAATTCCATATTCCGAAAAATTTAATTCCATATTCAGCACATTGAATTTCTTTTTTTCTTTCAGCTGTCTATTTATCCGATTTCTTTCTCCCTAACAGCCAAAAGCCAATCCAATCGCAGAAAGCATAGCCGCTATGAGTCCTATCAAATTTTTACTGTCGCCGGTCTTTGGCTTTGTATCATTCTTTTTCTTTGTTTCTTTCTGTTTGTCTTTAGCCATATTTCCTTTATCTCCTGACTTATCCTTTGATATATTTCCATCCGGAGTCTTGCCGTCCTTATCCTTGTCTTTAGGTTGCTTAATCTCCGGTTTATTAGGATTAGGTTTATTAGGGTTTGGTTTATTAGGGTCAACTTTACCTATCAACGATATCACAAATGGAGAAAAAGAGTCCGTTTCCACCGTTACAGTTCCGTCTTTGACTTTCTTGTCAAAAGTCTCCACGCTACCGTCTTTTTTAAAGTGCGTTATCTTAACATCTCTGTCCTCTATATCTTTACCTACATTGAATGTCAAATTCACCTTGCCCTTTGACGTCCCGTTCTCGATGGCTATATCATAGCTTCCCACAATCTTTTCAATATTTGCAAGTTTTGCCAATTCCTTTTTCTGTTCATCCGTCAACTTATCCGTGATATCTTTTTTAACTGCCAGCTTGCTGTCTTCAGTGAACATTCCCTTCGCAGCTACGTCTCCCTCTTTAAGAGTCTTTTCGAAGTACGTGCCTGCGGGATTCAAAGAATCCATCACATCCTGAAGCTCCTTCATGTACGCAGCCATCGTGTGCTTTGTCATATCCGTCTTATAAAAATTTTTGATTTGCTTTCTTTATTGCCTCTTTAAGTCTCGCAAAAGATTCCTTGGTATATTTTTCAGGATGTTTTTCCATCTCTTCCGCTTTGCCTATAAGGGCTGCGAATTTATCCTTATTTAAAGACAAGTCGAGATTTTTTGAATTCAACAGATCTCTTGTTGCTTTATCCACGGTCTCTTGCGTAGCATCGGGATCTTCAGAACCTTTAGAGCTTTATTATATTTTTTCAGATATTCGGCTGCTCCTACGGGTTTGTAGACACCAGCATTTACATCATCAAAAGTTTCCTTTTCTCCGTCTATGGCTGCCTTCAACTTAGTCTTATCAGCCTTGGTTCCCACTTCTCCTTCCGGTCTCTTGGAAGTCAAGTCCAACACGAGCAATACAGGCATTTCCTGAATATCAGGTCCCACCATTTTAGCAGCTATTTTGAGATCTATTCTGCCTTCACCCTGCTTGCTTCTGGTAATCCTGAACAGCTTGTTGTATTCTCCCGTTCCCGGCAGTTCCTGGGCCTTTATCTCCTTGCCGTTTTCAATGTGTTTCAAGTATTCCACCTGAGATGTAATTCCCTGGAAACCTCCCTTTTTAAATCCTATCGTATAGATGGCTTTTCCATCTTTCTCTTCCAATGTTATCAGAGGATTCATAAATCCGTTAGCCATTGATGTGGTATCCGGATCTCCCGCCTGAGCCAGCTTTCCCTTATATTGAACATCTTCCCATGAGACGCTTTCTTCTCCGCATTCTTTATAGCCTTTTTCCAATTTTTCTTCTAATTTTTTTCAATTCCTCTTTGTTTTTAGCTCCGATGTCCAAAACGTTGTTCGCTTCGCCGAGAATCTGCTTCAAATAGGCAATTGAAAGAGCTGAATACTCAGCTTCATGTGCGACTATATCCTCAGCCTCTTTCACCAGTTTTTTTAATTTCGTATAGTCCAGAGGTTTCTTTCTCAAATAAGTCGCCGCATCGTCTAAATCGTTCAAAGCGGTCTTGATTTCACTGTCGCCGGGATTATTTTTCATGAGAACTCTTTCCGCTTTTTCGTACGCTTCTATGAATTCTTTCATTGAACTTTCATCGTATTCGCTGTCATCCCTCTGTGCGTATATGTTAAGTTTTGACAGAAATAATTTTGCAAGTGCAGTCTTATTTTTTTGAGCCTTGATTTCGTCCTTCTTTTCCAATTCTCCGATGAGCTTCAAAATCGCATCGTGAACCTCTCCTGGAGTTTCATCACTGGCTCCCATGATAACCTTCGGCGCCGGTTTCGGCATTTTCTTTATTTCATCAAACGTAAGACCGACATACTTTTTCAATCCGTCTTCGGCCTTAAATTCTTCCCAGATATTTCCCAAATATCCCGGTGCATTTTGTGTCTTATCCTGAATGTAATAACAAACATTTCCGTACTTGTAAATTTTCACGGACATTTTGTATGTTGCAATTCCGTGTTTTATCGTAATGTCATGGGAAGTCACCTTGTCGTTGTCAACAGTATACCCCTTATCCGTCGCAGATGATACGGCATCGACAGGTCTACCATCTCCATTGGCAAATGCCATTCCGAAACTGGATAAAACCATCACGAAAGCCGTTATCAAACTCAGAATTCCTTTGAATTTCAATTTCATTTTTCCCTCCGTAAACAATTAAATTTCACTTGCTGTTCAGCAATTTTCATCGCTATTTCTCACAGATATTATCTTCCACATAGCTCAAAGTAAAATGTGTGTCCTTGCGATTACACATATTCTAATCGAACCTTTATGACGGAAAATAAATCCTTTATCCCAGTTAGTTATTCTATGCTAACTCAGTTAATTGTATCAGAGTGGACGGCTTTTATCAAGGGGGATTTTAGCTGCATATGTTTTTATTCTTGTTTTATTTTATCTTTAGTTGGATTTTTGCCAAAACAATGATATATTATCTATAACAGATTGCAAGGAGGTATATGTTGCTGGATCAGATCGCAGATTTGCTATCACATACATTTTTAGACATAATAGTTCTGACAATTTGGGCATTTGCAAATATTTACGCTTTGGTCATGTTGTGTTTCAAGTTCAAAAAAATCTTGCAGATTGCATACTTTATCAGAACCGGTATTAAAAACAGGTGGAAGTTCCTTCCGAAACCTAAAGAATAGCAGGTTTAAACGAGCTGATTTAAACCTGCCTTGTCTATGTGAGATATATGAGAAAGAGCTCTGAGTTTTATCTTGAACTGCTTTTTCCTATCCGCACTTCTTTCTGAGACATGCTTCTCATCGTCAAACCTATCCCCTCAAAGCTTCAAACTCCTGATTTTCATTGAAAATTTTTTCCGCATACCAACACACCGGTACTATTTTAACTTTTTTCTCTTTAGCAAAATCTATGGCAGCTACGACCAATTTCCTAGCTATTCCCATCCCCTTAAACTTTTCCGACACTTGCGTATGATCGATTAGCAGCTTTTCATCCGAAATCCATTCGTATGTCAATTCCCCCATTTTTACTCCATCTTCAAAAGCCTCTATAACTCCTCTTTTCCCATCATCTTTTCTAGTTATCTTCATATTTCGACCCTCCATATTTTTACTATATCACTATAGCTCATTTATCTCAATATGCTATTTTATGCACTTCACATAACCGCATCTCAATTTGCTTTCCACGGCTTTTTGCTAGTTTCGGCTATAGAAGCATCTCCATTAAAATTTCCTTGATAGTGTAAAATAATTGAGGAATTTTTAAAGGAAGTAAAATCAAGCAACCGGCACTTTGTAGATTGCGTCAAGCGAAAACTCCACAACAACTTGACACTATCCAATCTCCTTCTAAGTCTTGACAAACATTTTATTTTTATTTATAATCATCAGTAATTGAATATCTATCTTCAGGGCAGGATGAAATTTCCTACCGGTGGTACAGCCCACGAGCCGCAAGGCATGATTTGGTGAAATTCCAAAGCCGACAGTTACAGTCTGGATGAGAGAAGATAAAAGCATATCTATGCGCTTTATATGCTCTGAAATAATTTCATTATTTCAGTTTTTTTTATTTCGACACCGCATCCTGTGAACTTTAATCGCAGTACGCTTTACCTAACATGTCTTGGAGAATTTCATTCAAGGCATGTATTTTTTTACTCGATATCATCAATATCAGGAGGTGCAATTTGAACGATTTGGAGTACATGAAATTGGCTGTAACCTTGGCTCGCAGAGGTTCAGGAAGGATCAATCCCAATCCTATGGTCGGTGCGGTCATCGTCAAGGACGGCAAAATTATAGGACAGGGATATCACGAAAAGTTCGGCACAGCTCACGCCGAGATAAATGCTCTGTCGAGCTGCACAACTTCACCAAAAGGTGCAACGATATATGTTACATTGGAGCCGTGTTGTCATTACGGTAAAACTCCTCCCTGTACGGAAGCGATCATACGAAGCGGTATTTCCAGAGTGGTCATAGGTACGCTGGACGTAAATCCTTTAGTTTCCGGCAAGGGTGCTTCTCAATTGCAGCAACACGGTGTTCAGGTCGATACAGGTATATTAAAACACGAATGCGACAAACTGATTAAGGTATTTAAAAAATTCATAGTGGATAAACGACCTTTCGTATTGATGAAATACGCCATGACTGTAGATGGCAAAATAGCGACTCACACCGGTGCTTCAAAGTGGATCAGTTGCGAGGAGTCGAGATTGAAAGTCCATGAACTGCGAAATGAATTTTCAGCTATTATGGTGGGAATCGGAACGGTGATCAAGGACAATCCCATGCTGAATTGTCGCATGGAAAACGGCAAGGACCCTATTCGTATCATCTGCGATACACATTTGAAATTGCCGTTGACATCCAACATTGCTAAAACTGCCCACTCCATAGAAACATTCATCGCCACTTGTCAAACGGATGATGCAAAAATGCTTCCCTATAAGAATCTCGGATGCAAATTCATCACAGTGGATAAAAAAGATGAATTCATCGACCTGAATCAACTGATGTTAAAATTGGGCGAAATGGACATAGACAGCGTTTTATTGGAAGGCGGCGGCAGGCTCAACTGGAGTGCTTTAAATCAAAGGATCGTTCAGGAAACGGCAGTGTTCATCGCCCCGAAGATATTTGGCGGCAAGGCTCTAACGCCTATATCCGGCGTTGGCGTCTCCACACCGGGTGATGCCGTTAAGTTGAAACCCTACTCTTTTTCTAAAGTAGGAAGCGATTTCTTAATTGAAAGCGAGGTGATATATTCATGTTCACGGGAATCATAGAAGAAGTAGGTAAAATTAAAAATATTCAAGGTGGTACCAACTATAAATTGACCATCGGAGCTTCAAAAATTTTGGAGGACATTCACTTGGGAGACAGTATCGCGGTCAACGGAATATGTCTCACCGTAATAAGCTGGGACAATGGCTCATTCACCGTGGATGTAATGAGAGAAACTCTCGAGAGAACTTCTCTGCACAGATTACGTGCAGGCAGTTTCGTTAATTTAGAACGCGCATTGGCCGCCAACGGCAGATTTGGGGGACATATCGTGTCAGGTCACATAGACGGTACCGGTGAGATTATCAATATCCGCCGTGATGCCAACGCTGTGTGGTACAAAATTAAGACTTCGGAAAAAATTATGGAATTTATCATCGAGAAAGGCTCTATCGCCATTGATGGAATCAGCCTGACGGTGGCGAAAGTAGACAGGAGTGCATTCTATGTATCCGTCATACCTCATACACTGGAAAACACAATTTTATTGAGAAAGAAAACCGGAGATATTGTCAATCTCGAAAACGATATTGTCGGTAAATACATCAAATCATTCACGGATAAAAATTCCAATTCAACCTTGTGTGAAAGTTTTCTTAAAAACAATGGTTTCTAAATATTTTTGAGCGGGAAAGGAATGGTAAAACTATGAAATATCAAAATGTAAAAGATGCCATCAAGGCATTGCGAGAAGGCAAGTTGATCCTTGTTATGGACGATAAGGATAGAGAAAATGAAGGAGACTTGATTTGCTCGGCAGAACATGCCACAACTGAAAACGTAAATTTTATGGCAACACATGCTAAAGGGCTCATATGCATCCCCATGAGCGGTGAAATTGCAAAAAAATTGAAACTGCAACCTATGGTTTTGGAAAACACGGATAACCATGAAACCGCATTCACGGTGTCAATCGACTATAAGACCACGACGACGGGCATCTCAGCCGCTGAAAGGGCGTTGACTGCTCGAATGTGCATAGATGACAGCGTTAAGCCGGAAGATTTTCGCAGACCCGGGCATATGTTTCCCCTGATTGCAAAAGACGGTGGCGTTTTAGTCAGAAATGGGCATACTGAAGCCACCGTGGATCTGATGAGATTATCCGGTTTTGATGAATGCGGTCTCTGCTGTGAAGTTATGAAAGATGACGGCAGCATGATGAGAACTTCAGACCTGTTGGATTTTGCAAAAAAACACGACCTACCGTTTATAACAATTAAGGAGTTGCAGGAATATCGCAAAGTTTTCGACAGCTTGGTCGATTGTGTTTCAATTTCAAAAATGCCGACAAAATACGGTGATTTTACGGCGCATTGCTACGTGAACAGGCTTAACGGCGAACACCATATAGCCCTTGTCATGGGAGACATATCCAATGGAGAAGATGTACTGTGCCGAGTTCACTCGGAATGTTTGACAGGAGACGTTTTCGGTTCCATGCGATGCGATTGCGGACAACAACTCGATAGAGCTATGGAAATGATCTCTCAAAACGGCAGCGGTATATTGCTGTACATGAGACAGGAAGGCAGAGGCATCGGACTGGTGAACAAGTTGAAAGCCTACCATCTCCAAGATAATGGAATGGATACTCTGGATGCCAATTTGGCATTAGGCTTTGACGGCGATTTGAGAGAATATTACATAGGAGCTCAAATACTCAGGGATTTAGGTGTTAAATCCTTGGAGTTGCTGACGAACAATCCCGACAAAGTCTATCAGCTGGAAGACTACAACATGATCATTTCAAAGAGATTACCTATTGAAATTGAAGCTAATTCTCACGATCGTTTCTACTTGGAAACCAAGAAAAACAGAATGGGACACATTTTAAACTTAAAGGAGGCAAAATAAATGAAAATCTATGAAGGAAAATTAGTATCAAATGGTATGAAAATCGGTATTGTGGCTGCCAGGTTCAACGAATTCATCACCTCTAAATTGCTATCCGGAGCCATAGACGGGTTGCTCCGTGAAAATGTCAAAGAAGATGATGTTGAAATCGCCTGGGTTCCCGGTGCTTTCGAGATTCCGTTGACAGCAGCTATTATGGCTAAGAGTCAAAAATACGATGCGATCATATGTCTTGGCGCTATCATTCGTGGAGCTACAGATCACTACAATTACGTTTGCAGTGAAGTTTCCAAGGGGATAGCTCAAGTGAGCTTGGAGAACAAGATTCCTGTTATTTTCGGGGTTCTCACAACAGATACCATCGAGCAAGCCATCGAAAGAGCCGGTACAAAAGCCGGGAACAAAGGATATGAATGTGCTCATACCGCCATTGAAATGGTCAATCTGTTAAAGAATATCGATATGTAAATTAGAACAAAGCGGAGATATACAACTAGTTCATTGTATATCTCCATTTAATTATGCACTTTATTATAACGGTAAATCTTTTCTCTTAAACCTCATAATTCCTACGACATATAGCACTAATGCCGATATTCCCATCGCTGCAAATTTTATTCCATACCCCTTTCCGTCCAATATGGCTTCGCTGTCAAATAACGTATTTGCCGTCACGTATTTTAAGTATGATAAATTTTCTGAAAGCAATACCAGAATGTGGGTTATAAAGAAAAATAAAGGCAATCCCGCTCCAATCATGAGAGAGTGTCTGGATGTATTAAATACGCATGAAGCAAAAAAACATATTCCGCTGATCAAGAGATGATAAAGCAGCATTCCGACGTTGAGCATTATGAATTTTTTAATTTCCAGAGCATCCGGTTGAAATATTCTCGATGATATTATTCCCACAGATGCTATTACGCTGAACATGAATGTCAGTGAAATAATAAAATACAACCCGCCGGTTCCGCTGACCTGATTCCTTGTCATCGGAGTAGCCAGAAGCCCTGCCATTCCACCTTTATCAACTTTTTCCGCAATGAGTCTGTTTCCTACAGCTATTGAATAAGCCATAGGAAAAATTATAGCATTTCCCGCGTAAAATGAGTTTGCTATGAAGTTCACCAGAGTTATTTTTCCCGTCATCTTTCCCATAGTCGAACCTTTAAGATTCTTCAAACTCTCCACAGTCTCGGGTGTGAATACATAAATCATCATCGCCATAAACACGCTGAGAGCAGCTGTGAAAATTATGAGCAATTTAATATTGGATTTAATAACCTGCCTAAAATACACACCGTTAAACATTCTTGTCACCTCCATAAAATTGCATGAAATAATCTTCCAAAGTCTGCTTGATCTCCTTCATATACTTCACATCGCACCCTGCCAAGCATCTCAACAAATCGTTGGTCTGCAAGTCGTTTATGGATACGACTACCTGATTATTATCACGAACTTTCACACTATCCGGAAATGCTTCTCTAATTTTGTCTACATTTCCAGCTGCGTTGAACTCTATTTTAAAAATTTTCGTTTTAGCGTGTTTAAGCTCATCTACTTCAACTTCTTTTATGAGTCTTCCCGCCTTGATCATTCCTACTCTATCGCAGATTTTTTCCACTTCTTCAAAGATATGTGAAGATAAAATTATGGTTCTCCCTGCCTGCTTCTCTTTCTCTACCAGGTTGATGAATTTATTTTGCATTAGAGGATCAAGTCCGCTGGTCGGTTCATCCAGCAGTATTACTTCCGGCTTGTGCATAAATGCCGCAACTATGCCTATCTTTTGCTTCATACCTTTGGACATCCTCTTTATTTTGGACCCGGGATCAATTTCAAAATATTCCAAAAGCTCCTCTGCATATGAGAAGTCCTTCTGACCTCTCAATTTGCCTATGAACTTCAAATAGCTGCTCCCTTTCATATCGTCCAAGAACGCTATTTCTCCCGGCAGATAACCGACTTTTTCCTGAATTTTTTTCTGCTCCCTCCAGCAATCCATTCCAAGAATTCTTATATCTCCCTTATCCGCCTTGGAAAATCCCATCAAATGTCTCATAGTAGTCGATTTGCCGGCTCCGTTAGGACCTAAATATCCATAAATTTCTCCTTTTTCAACCTGCAATGACACGTCAAACACTCCTCTACCCTTGCCGTAATCTTTGGTCAAATTTTCTATACTTATTATTCCCATAGTCAGCCCTCTCACATTTTTACAAACTGAATTTTTTCTTTTCCAAAATCTGTTGTAATATATCCTATCATTTTTGTAATATCAAAACAACCGGCAACACGCTCATGAGTAAATACAGCCGAAATCCGATTTTGTCTTTTGAATATTTTCTCATCGGTGTTATACTATAGTGGAACATGAAAAATATAATTAGAGGGTTATTTAATGTTTATAAAAGTCAAGGATAAATCTCACATAAGAAATTCTATTTTCATACGTTCATCACAGATGTCGGATTCGATTTTTCTGGGAATCGTCCTGGCTCTCGCCGGCGGTTTCATGGATGCTTATTCGTATATTTCCAGAGGACAGGTCTTCTCTAACGGACAGACCGGTAACCTGTTATTATTCGGTGTCAATTTAGCTTCGGGCAACTTTTACGTCAGCTTTCATTACATCGTTCCGGTAATCGCTTTCGCTTCGGGCATCGCCCTTTCGGAAGTAATCCACATAGTAGCATACAAGAGAAATGAAAAGTTTCTTTCAGATACCTCGAAAGATTCCGACAATGTTTGCAACAAAATCGTTGAAACATCCGGCAGAAGACCTTCCAGACTGATGCCGTCTTTTTCCATGCTGAGTTTTCACTGGAGACAAGTGTCAATTTTGATAGAAGCTGTGATAATAATTTTGGTCGCCTTCGTTCCCGTTGGGGAGAACCAGTTGGCAAATTCTCTCACGTCTCTCGCCTGTGGAATTCAGGTGGAATCGTTTAGGCGAATTCACAACAGGAACATAGCCACAGCCATGTGTGTGGGAAATATGCGAACTGCTGTCGAAAGCCTCTGCTCGTACTATTACCACAGGGAGCCGTCGGTCAAGAAGACGTTTTTAATATACAGCTCTGCCATTTTCTTTTTCATAGTCGGTGCCATACTTGGAAACTTTTGCATCAATCTGTTTTCCGAGAGAGCAATGTTGGTCTGTGGTATGCTGTTGCTAATCGGCTTCCTTATCATGTTCATAGATTTAGAGAAAGCCGAGTAAATAAAAAAGCTCAATTGTACTGCGCGTGTCCATTTTTAATAACTGGAATTTTTCAGCTTTATTCGGTTGAACTTCCCTGTATCCATTTGATATAATAGCTTCGTGCGTTTTAAACCGTCGTGACTTATCACGATTTAAAGTTAGGAGTATTCATGAAAAAATATTTGAATAGAGTATTTATAGAAGGGCTTACAGGAATGGCTCACGGGCTTTTCTCCACCCTCATCGTAGGTACAATTCTGGTGCAGCTCGCAAAGCTGATTCCAAATCCCTATGGGAGCTACGTAGCCGTCATCGGGCAAATCGCTATGGCACTGACAGGTGCCGGAATAGGTATAGGTCTGGCGGGAAAATTAGGTGCATCCACCTTCGTAACTCTGGGAAGTGCCGTCTCAGGTCTCGTAGCTGCTCATGCTCAGTCGATTATAGCAGGCACGTTCTCAGTTGGTAAAGGAGTTTTGTTCATAGGTCCCGGCGAACCTCTAGGAGCCTTCGTCGCTTCTCTGGTAGCCGTGGAGTTCGGAATATTTATTTCCGGCAGAACTAAGCTGGACCTGCTTTTGACTCCCGCACTATCAATGTTGGTGGGTAGTTTCACCGGCTTTTTAATAGGTCCGCCTATCAGCAAATTATTGCTGTTAATCGGCAACGCCATAGAATATGGAACTTCATATCAACCTTTCATCATGGGAATAATAGTTTCCGTCATAATGGGAATGGTTCTGACTTTGCCGATCAGTTCTGCAGCTTTAGGCATAGTTCTGGGATTGTCCGGAATAGCCGCAGGTGCTGCCACTGTGGGGTGTTGTTGTCAAATGGTAGGATTTGCTGTTGCCAGCTTTAGAGACAACGGTGTCAGCGGATTGATCACTCAGGGCATTGGAACTTCCATGGTTCAAGTTCCTAATATCCTGCGAAAGCCTATAATCTGGCTTCCGCCTATATTTGCCAGTGCCATTCTGGGTCCTGTTTCCACCATAGCGTTAAAGATGACCAATTTGCCTGCCGGTTCAGGCATGGGAACTTCCGGACTGGTCGGACAGATAATGACATTTAAATCCATGGCGGGTTCTATTTCAACTTCCACCATCTGGCTTTACGTCGCAATTTTACATTTCATCGCTCCTGCAGTTCTGACCTTAATTTTCTCCGAAGCATTTTACAGATTGGGTTGGATAAAACGTGGAGACATGAAGATTTAACTAAATGATATTTATGCAAAACAAAAACTATCCATATACAGATTGAAATATGGATAGTTTTTTATTCGCTCTATTCTAACTGCCATGCTGATTTTAATTTCCAATTTCCTCAGCACTATTCGGGCACTATGGCAAAGCATCTCGCCGGCGAACCTACGCCCCCTTTTATCTTAGGAAATGTCGCAAAAATGATCCCGCCGACCGGAGGGAGTTTATCCAAATTTTTCATCACTTCAATTTGAAATCTGTCAACACCCAGTATGTATTGCTCCGCCGGATACGGATATATATCTTCTCTCGTTGTAATATAGCTCGGGTCGGTATCTGCCGGCTCATGGCCTATGGCACCGATATTTCTTTTCTCAACTAACCACTTTATCGCATCTACAGACCAGCCGGGATAGTGTGGAACTCCTCGATCATCTTTATTTTCCAGATCCTTTTTATGACACCAATCTGTTCTGAATGCGACAAACGCCCCTTCGGGAATCTTGCCATATACGTCTTCCCATTGTTTTATATGAGCAATTTCCAGAGTGAACTCCGGATTTTCAGCAGCTTCCTCGGATTTGTCGATTACCACCAACGGAAAGACCAGCTCTTTACAGTCTATTGCCTCTAATGCCCTTGCGTTTTGATGGAAATGCACAGGTGCATCCACATGTGTTCCATACTGACTTGCAACGGTGTACTGGAAGCATCTCATCGGAGCCTTTTTGTCTTCGTCTGTATCATCGGTATAGTCGAATAAAACCTCCGCCTCAAAAGGCTTGAATCCATACCAGTGTGGAGTCTCAGGACTCAGCTCGTGAGTCAAATCCACCCACCGATAGTTTTTTTGTAAATCCTTTAATACTTCCCACAACTTCAAACTTGCCATGATTCCACCTCCTCAAGAAAGCTCACATCCTGTATCACCGGACAAGCAATGCAGTCGACGGATATTTTATCGTTCTACAACTGTGTTCCATTATCCGATAAAACAAAACTCTAACTACTGTTCTTTAACCTAATAATATCACAGCCTACCCTTCTTTACAATGGTTTAAATCCTTCTTTATAATTTATATTTCATGTCGCCGTTTGCACTGGAAAATTCACCGTGGCAAATTTCTCTCCAGCCTATTGAGAAATGTCGTAAAATGTGATATATTATTTAGGCTGAACAATATTTGGAGGATTGACCGAGTGGCTAAGGAGCTCCCCTGGAAAGGGAGTAAGGCGTAACAGCCCCGTGGGTTCGAGTCCCATGTCCTCCGCCATATTAAAAGAGTGGACTGCACTTAAGTCCACTCTTTTTGCTTATAGATTTAAAATTTATCGTCCGACTGCCAACCTGCATGTCTTGAGGTTCCCCCACATATCAAACTGACTGAACCGATGTCAGCACTACCTGCTCCATTTCATCCACATCGATAACCCTGCGATGCAGAATCTCTTTTTCTTCTAAACTTTTCAGTTCCTTCGGAACTTTGCATCCTGTCTTTTCGAATACCAGTTTGATATTTTCAAAACCGTTTTCCGATGGGTGGATTCCAATTGCAGTTGCCACGCTGTCCGCAAATTTATACGGGCTTGCCGTGGAAACTATTACCGTCTTGTTTTTATCTCCTGTCGCCGCTTTATATTTTTCATATACCGCATACGCCACTGCCGTGTGAGTGTCCAGCACGTAGCCGTACTTTTCATAAACTTCTCTTATAGTAGCCAGCGTTTCCTTTTGGGTGGCAAAATCACCGTAGAAATCCCTCAACTCTTCTCGCATCTTGTCGTTTATGACATATTTTTTATCCTTCTCAAGATCCGTCATCAACTTTCCGACTTCCGAAACATCGCCTCCGCTGATATGGTACAGCAATCTCTCAAGATTGCTTGAAATCAAAATATCCATGGAAGGTGAATTGGTCAAGGTGAACTCTCGCCGGATGTTGTATTCTCCCGTTCTTATAAAGTCCGTCAAAACCTTGTTCTCGTTGGAAGCACATATGAACTTATCATATGGAATACCCACAGCCTTCGCATAATATGCCGCCAAGATATTTCCGAAATTTCCAGTCGGAACCACTGCATTTATCTTTTCTCCAGCTTTTATTTCTCCCCTTTCCAACATCTCTACATAAGCGTAGACATAGTATGCAACTTGAGGAATCAGCCTTCCTATGTTGATGGAGTTGGCACTGGAAAGTTTTATCCCCTGTCCCGCCAGCTTCGCTTCAATTTCTCTATTGTTAAAAATAGATTTTACTCCGCTTTGGGCATTGTCAAAATTCCCGTTTATAGCAAAAACGTGAACGTTATTTCCTTCCTGGGTAGTCATCTGTCTTTCCTGAACTTTGGATACTCCCGCATTGGGATAAAATACTATGATCTCCGTTCCCGGCACATCGGCAAATCCTTCTAGAGCAGCCTTGCCTGTATCTCCCGAAGTAGCCGTCAATATACAGATCTTGCTTTTTTCATTTTCTTTTTTCATGGAAGTCGTGAGCAGATACGGCAGTATAGACAGTGCCATATCCTTGAATGCAGCCGTCTTTCCGTGGAACAGTTCAAGTATATCCACGTCTCCCACATTTTTTATAGGTGCAATTTCAGAATCCTCAAACTTTTCATCGTATGCATTTTCAACACAGTAAGCGATTTCCTCATCGGAGAAATCATCGAAAAACAACTTCAATACAACTTTTGCAATCTCCTGATACGATTTCCCTTTCAACTGATCCGGATTCAATGAAATTTTTGGAATATCCACAGGTACAAACAGCCCTTTATCCCCCGCCAGACCTTGAATTATCGCCTGTGCGGATTTTTTTTCAATTCCTTCACCCCTCGTGCTTATATATCTCATATTCGATTCCTCCTTGCGTTTCATACATACGATTATACCAAATTATCCCTATTATTCCAATACAGAACTTCAACCGATCGGCTTATATCAATACTTTTAAGGCATTAAGTTGACTCATTGTACAAATAAAAAAGCTGCTGCGATCAATATCTCTGTTCCTCATATATGGTTCCCTCCATCACGATACATATAGTTTCTTTTTCATAACATCATCTTCTAAAACTTCGGCTATTTCCTCGTTATACTTAAAACGATTCTATCAAATTGATCATATTAAATAAAGACTGTTCTTAATAAAGTCTGTTCTTATTTGGCTGACTACTATATAATTAGAATTATAACGTTTATATTGTAAATTGAGTATAGCTCACCGGTGAACGGATATACGCCGAAATACGTGGCTGTTACAGTTGCTCATCACGATGATGATAAGTTGATATATAATGTGAAAAGAGAGAATTTTTAGTTGTAACTATTTTAATGAGAGGAGTTCGAAATGAACAAAGGTAAGGTATCTCTGTTAGCTCTAATAGCTCTGATTTTGGGAGTTATCTATGCAGCATATGTAAATTACTATTTTTTCGTAGCCACGCCAACTGAGCAAGACGCTGCTGAGGCTATTAGTGAAATTATAGCAGGCGCTCTAGTACTACCACACATTGTAGTTACTTGTACAGCAGTGCTTATGAACGCTCTGGGTTTCTTTATGTATCATCGAGGGTTCATTCTCACCGGAGCGATATTATATATAGTCGCAATTGCCTTAATGCCGATCTACTTTATGTTTACATTATTGCAGGGAACTTTGCTATTTATAGCCTTTGCGAAAATGAAAAAGAAAGAATAGATGAATATAAATAGATTCAAAAGTTCGAAAAAACCCGTCCTAATTCAACAGAGAAACCATCAGAAGCTGTTGCACGTTTTATTCACATTCTAAATCGGCTTGCATAATTTTGCCGTTTATTGTACCCTATAACCATAGAAATAGTCATAGGACTTTATTGAGATAAAATTGTTTAAATGGAGATTATATTATGGATTACAGGAGAATTGACAACACTATCATAGGAAGAATTGATACAGGGGATTCCTTGGCAAAAGCCATCGAAGAAATCGCAAAGAAGGAAAACGTTAAAACGGCATTCATCACAGGAGTCGGTGCTGCAAAACATCTCGATATCGGATGTTATCAATTCAGTAAACAGGTTTACGTTCCATACAGCCTTGATGGCGATTTCGAAATCACCTCTCTGATTGGAAATATAACCACCAAAGACGGAGAGTTCTACCTGCATTTACATATCACAGCTGCCGATGATGACTGCAAAATGTATGGCGGGCATTTTAACGATGCTATTATAAGCGGTACTTGCGAACTCAACATTCAAGTTCTGGACTGTGTTGTCGACAGAAAGCTGGACACATCCACGGGCGTCAATATTTTTGATTTTAAATAGATTTGGGAGATATATATGAGCTATTCGTCTAATAAAAGCACTTCTAAGGATGCTAAGATCTCTGACCATTCCAACTTGACTTCCCAAAAGGGTTCAGGGCAAATATGTGAAAACAGCTGTCCTGTAGATTTCATGACTTCGATTTATCCAAATGACAAGCTGCAAAAAGACAAGAAACATTCTTCCGTGTTAATAGTATCGGCATATATCGATTTTTCGGAAGACAAGAACAACGATTTACATTATCTTAAGAAGCGGATATCTAAAATCGATCCGGATTACATAATTTGCACTGATAGCGGATATGAAATCGCCAAGGAACTTGAGTTAACTCCGAACCTGGTCGTAGGCGACTTCGATTCGTCAACCGGTTTCTCCGTCAACAGCATACCGGATGACATCGAAATGATTCCGGTACCCGTTGAGAAGGATTTCACAGATATGGAAATGGCTTTGGATTTGGCTGTCAAGTTATCGCCTGACCACGTCAATATCATCGGCGGTCTGGGCGGCAGACTGGATCACACCGTTGCAAACATGCAAAACATCGCTCATTTTTCCAGCGACAGCCTGATTATAAACATTTTTGACAGCAAAAATTTTATGACGGCTCAACACCCCGGTACCAGATCATATTCGAGCGTTTTCGGTCATCATTTCTCGGCTTTTGCACTTACGGAAAAGGTCACCGGTCTCACTTATTCCGGAGCTTACTATCCGCTGAATAACGATACTCTGTACAACACACTTCCCCTAGGAGTTAGCAATTCTTTTATCGAAAATGAAATAACCGTAACCATCGACACGGGTATTTTAATTGTGATAATTTCAAAGTGTAAGTAGTTGACCCCTATTATTTAATGTGTTATATTAGATGTAAGTTAATTAGTTGCTAGGGGAGCATTATGCTGAGAATTGGCTGCGACCATTACCCTCAAAACCTGATTCAGTTAACGCTGACGTAGGAAAGCATTTTATAGGAAATTTACTCCCTTAGTCTGAAGGGAGTTTTTTATGGGAAATTTACAGCGTTTTTTACATCGACCAAGGGACAGCTTCTCATAGTGTTGGTTATTTTAATTCTATTTGGCATCATTTTATTTTTCGGCAAGAATAAGAAAATGGATGCAAAAGTTCTATCGATTTCAGCTCTTTTAGTCGCTCTGTCCACGGCGTTGAGCTATGTAGTTTTGTTCAAAGCCCCTTACGGTGGCTCGGTTACTTTGTTTTCAATTCTGCCGATAGTGTTGGCTGGATATTTTTTCAACGTTCGCATCGGACTTATTGTAGGCATGGCTGTAGGATTTTTAAACCTTTTGCTCAATCCTTATATAGTTCATCCGATTCAATTGCTTTTGGACTACCCACTCGCTTTCGGTGCATTGGGCTTAGGTGGAATACTCAAGAAAAGGGGAGAGTATTCCATCATCGGCGTGCTTTGGATAAGCATTCTGGCAAGGTATTTCTGCGCATTTTTGTCTGGAGTGGTATTCTTCGGTGCCTATGCTCCGAAAGGGTTTAATCCGGTAACCTGGTCTCTGGTATACAATGCCTCATACCCTGTCTGTGGAAGGAATAATGACCACGGTTCTGCTGTTTGTTCCGATCATTCGTCATACCTTGGCAAGGTTAAAGGACAGCATATAGAAAATTATTCTTAATAACATACACGTTACACCTCTCGATGAAGAACGCCTCAAAAGTTGAATATGAATCAACTTTTGAGGCGTTCTTTCTATTCCAATACTTCTTTAATTACTGCATATCTTCGCGTAAATCCCTTTTTGGGAAACGATTATCTCACCTGATTTCCGTCTTGTGCATCTGATGAAACGAACTCCAAAGTTTCCTTGCCGTCCTTCACATGATCAGCGAATAGTATCATTCCTTTCGATTCCAAACCTCTGAGCTTTCTAGGTGCCAGGTTCGCTACCACTGTAACCTTTTTCCCAACCGTATCTTCCGGTTTGTAGTAATCCGCAATGCCCGATATGATCTGTCTCACTTCATTTCCAATCTTGACCTGGAAGACCAATAACTTATCGGCTTTCGGGTGTTTTTCCGCCTTTAAAACGGTTCCCACTCTGAGATCTATTTTTTTCAAAGTCGCCGAATTCTATGGTTTCTTTTATCGGTGGGAACTTTTCATCCTCTTTCACCAGCTCCGCTTTGGCCTGTGCCATTTTAGCATTTTTAATGGCTTCCATCTCCTCCAGTTCCTTTTCTATATCCAATCTAGGGAAGATAGGTTCGCCTTTTTGAACCTTCTCTCCACCTAGGATATGAAATCTTTCCGCATCTGCCCAAGAGGCATCTCTATCGACTCCCAACTGTTTTTTAATTTCATCAGCTGTGGTGTGCATGAACGGGTGTATCAGCTCAGCAATTACTCTCAGCGATTCGGCTAAGTTGTGTAGCACTGCATCTAATCTGCCTTTTTGACTTTGGTCTTTTGCAATTACCCATGGCGTAGTTTCATCGATGTATTTGTTGGCTCTCTTGACTAACACCCAAATCTCTTCCAGTGCCACGTTAAATTTGAAATTATCCATTTCTTCTTCAACTCTTTTAGCTCTGCTCTGTGCAATCTCAATCAACTCCTTATCGACGATTTCATCCTTTCCGGCTTTCGGAACCACTCCATTGCAGTACTTATCAATCATTGAAACCGTTCTGCTGAGCAGGTTGCCAAGATCGTTTGCCAAATCGTAATTCAATCTCTTCAGCATAACTTCACTGGTATAGTTTCCATCCTGTCCAAATGTATACTCTCTCAACAGGAAGTACTTCAATGCGTCCACGCCGTATCTCTCTATTAACTGAACCGGATCTACCACATTACCCTTGGATTTGCTCATCTTGCCACCGTCTATCAGCAACCATCCGTGTCCCAGCACATGCTCCGGCAGCGGAAGTCCAAGAGACATTAGAATCGCAGGCCATATAATGGTGTGGAATCTCACGATTTCCTTTCCTACCAAATGATAATCGGCAGGCCAGAATTTATCGTAAAGCCCTCTGTCATCAGGGTATCCCAGCGCTGTTATGTAGTTTGTCAGAGCATCTAACCAAACGTAAATTACGTGTTTATCATCGATGGGAACCGGAATCCCCCAATCGAAAGATGACCTGGAAATGGACAGGTCTTCCAAGCCTCGTTTAATGAAAGCAATCATTTCGTTAGTTCTGGCTTCCGGCTGTAAAAATTTCTTATGGGGATCTTTCAAAAGTTCCAAAAGCCTGTCCTGATACTTGCTCAATTTAAAGAAATACGCTTCTTCTTTTTCCTTGGAAACCGGTCTGCCGCAATCCGGACAATGTCCATCTTCATCTAGCTGATTGTCCGTCCAGAAAGACTCGCAAGGAGTACAGTACCAACCTTCATATTCCCCCTTGTAAATATCTCCTTTTTCATAAAGCTCCATGAATATTTTCTGAACTTTTTCCGTATGTCTCTTCTCTGTGGTTCTGATAAAATCATCGTAGGATATTTCCATAGTTTCCCAGAGTTTTTTAATCCCTTCCACCACTTCATCCACGTACTGCTGGGGACTTATACCCTTTTCGTTCGCTATGGTCTGTATTTTCTGACCGTGTTCATCTGTTCCGGTTAAAAACCTCACGTCATATCCCGTAGCTCTCTTAAATCTCGCCATAGCATCCGCCATAACTGTACAGTAAGTATGACCTATGTGCAAATTGGCACTGGGATAGTATATAGGAGTTGTTATATAGAATTTTTCTTTTTTATCACTCATTTGCCACCTCCAAGACATTTCCGTTCATATTTTATCTGATTTTGCATTTAATTATATCACATATCGTTGCATTTCTCTACACTGGCGCAGTAAAATGCCCTTTTTACAGGTGAAATGGAACTGCACACGGCAGATCAAGCAATTCGCATTATCTTGACTTACGTCTACAGCTAGAAATATTACACATATCAACTGATTGCTTTTCCGCGTGCATCTCTCTTCTTCCCATAGGTTCCACTAAAAAAAAGCGTAAGTTATACGCCTTTTTCAGTCCAATATCGATAATTAGAATTTAACTTTACCTATGAGTTTTCCCAAGGCCTCAGTTTCTCCATTGTTTAGAGTGATTCCTCTCGACATATGTTGGTGCTCTTCGTCCCAGTCTCTAATGTCCAATTTGGTCGCTCCATTGTTCCACGCTACAAGATTGACTTCTTTTTTCCATCCACCGGTTCCTTCTGATAGAACTCCTATATGCTTCTCGATATTGAAAGTTATTTCGGTATTTCCTCGCTCTTTGAAAGCCACTCGCTACCTCCTTTCCTTGTATATTTTGTTATTATAAGGGGATGAGAATATGATATTATCGACGGTCAAAAAGGTCAATACATATTGTAATTTCAACGGTTCATTCCCTTTCATATTACAATTTTTGTACGTCATATTGCATTTTTCGTTCACGTCTGCTTTTTTCGACAAGAGAAACTTTTCGTTTTTTACAGTAAATGTTTTCCCTCTTCAAAAGTTTTTTAATATAGTGCTTGCATAGCGAGTGGTTTCCCATTCTCTATACCTTGCATGCTCGATAAGTTAGAGCATAATTAAAAACATCTAATATGAAACTCTCTTCTTCATATTAGATGTCATCAACTGTTATCTCCAACTATGTGGGAAGTTAAAATCCAATTTCCTTCAGAACTTCCACCACTCTTTTGCATTGTTTTTCATTTATAGATGCGATGGATATTCTTATTCCCTTGGCTAAAGGTACTGCAAATATCCCGTATTCGGTCAACAACTCGCTCACCTTTGCCGAATCATCACACTCTACACAGATGAAAAAGCCTGAAACGAACGGCACTGTTTTTAAATTTGATCTTTTGGCTGCTTCTTCAAATGCTCTGCCTCTTGCCAGAAGCATATTTCTGAAACCAGCCCTTTCCTCTTCAACTTTTTCAAAGCCTCATGGCTCTTGTATATATTTGCAATTAACTGTTGTCCGCTTCTAACGCAGTTGGACCATGTGTTCCTCGCAGAAAATTCGAAAACTCTTCTGAATTCCTCTGCTACCGCTTCTTCCTGCGCCATGCACATTACCGCACCCGTTCTCAGTCCATACAGGGTAAACGTCTTGGAAGCGCTGTATCCTATGAGAGATAATACGTTGTCATCAAACTGTTTCAACATGGGAATGAAGTTTCGGACCTTGTCGGGTTCACCGGCGAAATCTATATACGCAACATCTATAAACAGTATAATTCTGTTCTCTTTATACTTCTCATCGTTTAGAATTTCAATCAATCTCTGCCATTCTGTCAGACTTATTTCATATCCCGTAGGATTGTGTGCCGGCGTATTGAGCATGATTACAACATTCTCCTGCTCTTTGCACAATTTGGAAAACTGCTCTTCAAAGTCTGCGAAGTTAAAACTGCCTTCATCGTTGAACAACCGGTATGTCACCAGGCTTCTGCCCTGTTCTTCACATATGGTCTTGTACGGTGCCCAATGCCAATCTGAAGTCAAAACCTTATCTCCGATTTTCGTATAATTTGCTACGGTGTTTCTGATTCCTCCCGTACCGCCGGGAGTTGCTACCACTTCTGTAAAAAGCTCCTCAGGATTGTTTCCGTGAACCGCTTTTACAATGGCATCCTTGAATTCCGGGATTCCACCAATAGGTGCATATTCCGCAAAATCCTTATCTCTTAACTTGTTCATTTCATGTATCACGGAAGTTATGACAGCCAGTTCTCCTTCATCATCGAGCAAAGCTCCTATGGTTCCGTTGATTACCCTATCTCTTCCATGCTTTTTTATCATTTCCTTGGCTCTCGCATTAAGCTCGAATATTTTGTCTCTCTTCGGTATCGTTCTTCCGTTTTCAAGTGCAAATATCATCTGTTCACCCCCTAGTGATCTTTACGTGGTTTATATTCTTTCCCCTGTTGCTGAATTTTTCTTCATACTCGGTCATCACATTGCCTTCGGCGTATTTCGAACCGTGCAAATTTCTAGTGACTTCCTCTTCCAAGATTTTCATATTTTCACTTTTTCGCAAATCATCTATCTCTTCGAGAGTAAATTCAAACAGATTGTCGTTGTCTGTTTTCATCCGGACAAATCCGTCCTCCTTCAACACTTCAAAGTATTTCTTCAAAAAAATTTCTATGGGTCAACCTCCTTTTGGCATGCCTCGCCTTATGCCAAGGATCGCTGAAATTCAAATATATTCCGTCCAGTTCACCCTTTTCGAACAACTGAGTCACATCCTTCATATGGAAATTCAAAAATATCACATTGTCCACTTCCTCTTTCAGAACCTTTTCCACTGCGAGGACCCATACGCTGGGCTGAACCTCCACAGCTATAAAGTTGCAGTGGGGATTTTCCTTGCCCATCTGAGTTATGAATTGACCTTTTCCACTGCCGATTTCAAGGAAAATCGGTTTTCCGCCTCTGCCTTTCTTCGCAAAGTACGCATCCCACTTTCCGCGGAAAGCCTCAGGCTCTGAAATGCTATGGTCTTTCAGATTCTCTATTCTCTCTTCCAGATTTTTTATCCTTCTCTGTCTCAATTTATTCTCCTAAAACTAGCTGAAAATTCTAACGACGATTCCGCTGCACAAAAACAACACTATTGCCACGGCGGCGATTCCATCTCTCTTTCCATATTTCATTTCCTTCATTCTCGTTCTATTTTCTCCGCCTCTATAACATCTGGCTTCCATAGCCATAGCCATATCCTGGGCTATTCTAAATGCGCTGATGAACAAAGGAACTAAAATAGGTATCATCTGTTTCGCTCTGTGCAGTATATTTCCAGTTTCAAAATCCGCACCTCTCGCCTGTTGTGCTTTCATTATCTTGTCGGTTTCTTCCAGCAGAGTCGGTATGAATCTCAACGCTATTGTAGTCATCATGGCGATTTCATGAGCCGGAAATCCAATTTTTTTAAATGGAGACAGCAACCTCTCGATACCGTCTGTCAAATTTATCGGTTTAGTTGCCAAAGTCAACATTGAAGAGCCAAGTATGAGCAGTATCAGCCTTATTGCCATTATCATGGCTTCTCGGAGTCCCTCTTTGGTTATCTCAAAAATCCAAAACTTGACCAAAACTTCTCCTCTTATCATGAACATATTGAGTATAAAGGTGAATATAATTATAAAAAAATATAGGTTTCAACCCTTTCACTATAAATTTAAACGGAACCTTCGAAGTTCTGACGACTCCGAACAGACACAGTGCAGCGAAAGCAAACCCCAAAAATGTGTTAAATATGAACAGCGTTATTATGTAAATCAGAGTTCCTATCATCTTGACTCTGGGATCCAGCCTGTGAATTATCGACTCAGCTTGATAATACTGTCCTAAAGTTATATCTCTAATCATTTTTCACATCTCCTTTTATAAGATTGAAAATGATCTCTTCTGCCTCGTCTATTGAAAAAACACCATTTCCCACAGCATCTGCATCTTCTTCATCCTTTGATGTTCCCGGGCGAAAACCTTCTCTCTCTTTTCTTTTTCCGTGTAAATCCAACAAAAGCTGTGTTATATCGGGCAAATCCAGTCCGATGCTCTTTAACTTATCGCTTTCCGCAAAAACGTTTTTTGGAGTATCCATCATCAAACACTTCCCGTCGTCCATAACAACCACTTTATCGCATATATCCGCTATGTCATTCATGTTATGAGATATGAAAATGGTGATATTCCCCTCGCTTTTGTGAATGTTCTTTATCATCTTCAAAATATCTTGATGAGTTTGCGGATCCAGTCCCGCCGTCGGTTCATCCAGTATGAGAACTTTCGGCTTCATGGCGATAACACCTGCAATGGCAACCCTTCTCTTTTGCCCTCCGGATAAGTCGAAGGGGCTTTTCTGCGAAAATTCACTGTAATTCAGTCCGACCAGCTCCATAGACTCCTCAACTCGTCGCTGAATTTCACTTTCGTCTAATCCTAAATTTTTCGGTCCGAAGGCTATATCCTTCTCTACAGTTTCTTCAAACAGCTGATATTCCGGGTATTGAAAGACCAATCCCACTTTCTTTCTGACATCTATCATGGAAATTTTGCTATCTGTGAGATTTACTCCGTCTACAAAAATTTCTCCGCTGGAGGGTTTTAACAAGCCGTTTAAGTGCTGCACTAATGTCGATTTTCCCGAGCCTGTGTGGCCTATAATGCCCACCAGTTCATTGTCATCGATATTAAGCGATACATCATCTAGAGCTATTGATTCTTCCGGCAAGCCTTTCCTGTATATATGATTTATATTTTTTACATGTATTGACATAAAAATTTTACCATACTTTCTCTATCTATAACTTCTTTCGGGATTTCAATTCCTCTCTTTTCAAGTCTATATCTCAGTTTCACTTCCAGTGGTACATCCAAACTCAACTCTCTGAGCTTATCGACTTCCTGAAAAATTTCCACCGGGCTACCGTCGGCTGCGATTTTTCCTCTATCCATTATTATAATTCTATCTGCTTGCGCCGCTTCTTCCATGAAGTGAGTTATGAGAATGACTGTTATCCCCTCGCTGTTCAGCTCTTTGATTATTCTCATCACTTCTTTTCGACCCTTCGGATCGAGCATGGCAGTAGGCTCGTCAAATACGATGCATTTCGGCTTCATAGCCACAACTCCGGCTATTGCAATTCTCTGTTTTTGTCCTCCGGATAGCATGTGTGGTGGCTTTTTCTTAAAGTTGGACATGTTGACCGCAGCAAGAGCATAATCAACTCTCTGTCTTATGACCCTCGGTTCTATCCCTAAATTCTCGGGTCCGAAAGCTACGTCATCTTCTACCACGCTGGAAACGATTTGATTATCCGGGTTTTGAAACACCATTCCGACTCTCTGTCTGATTTCCCATACATTTTTTTCATCTAAAGTGTTGAATTCCTCTACGATAACTTCACCGAAGTTGGGTAAAAGCAAAGCGTTTATGTTTTTCGCCAACGTCGATTTCCCCGAACCGTTCCTGCCTATTATAGCTGTAAAACTTCCTTCCGCTATGTTGAGTGAAACATCATCGATCACTCTATTTTTGCATCGAAATTTTCTCTCTTTCGCCCTCTATTTCACGAGAGGTATCCGTTTCATTGCCACCTGCCTTATCGGAAGATTTCTTCGTCTCCTCGTTTCTATTCACAGTTTTCGAATCTTTTCTATCTTCCGTATTTTCATTATGTTTATATGAAAACACCAAGTCTTTGATCTGAATTATATCCTTCATGTTTCTTCCTTTATTTTAAAGAGAATTTTATTTTCATCACATTTCTTCTATATCTATCTGTCCTGTAAGCTCGCTATTATTTTTATCGACTTTTCTACCTACCGGCTTTGCAAAGCCTATTGCGCTCTTATTCAAGTTGCCCGGCAATCTGGTTTTTACACCCATTTTACCCATTGATATCGCAATCAAATCGCCAATTTGCGATTTTGCCTTTTCAGCACCGATCACCATGCTTATGACATCTTTTTCATCATTTGCCATGGCAGCTATCTTAGGCATGTGGCATCCCAGATAATGCATCCGCATAAACAGCATTTCAATTTCTTTTGCGCTTCCCGTATAGATTAAATCGTGTTTGCTTAAAATCGTTTTCGTTCCGTAGTGATTTGCCAATCTGATGTACATCTTGGCATTGGCATCACTGCAACAGCTGGATAATTCCAAGTCTAAATACTCAGGCCTCACTTCCTTTATGACTGTTCTAACCACCTCGTTGTATTCAGTGATTGAACTTTTACCCAATCCGCCTTCAAACCTGGTGCGATAGGTGAAAAGGATCGGTTTTTTACTGAGTTCCTTCAGCTTACTCCAGCCTTTCATCAACCCGTCGTAATCCATATCATCCAGGAAAGTGTCGGCTCTCAGCTCGTACATATCCACCTTTGTATTATCGTTATAACTTTCAACTATTTCGTAAACCTCTCTAAAATCCTCTGCCATTATGGGCAAGCACTTCCTCATAGTTTCAACTCCAATATTCATATTAATTTTCAATGAATTCTCTTCTCCAAGCCATTTTACTTACCGCTTTTTCGGGCTATCTTTCTAGCCCAATAAACGAACGGTGTGTCCAAAAGGCTCGTAACGACATAGATTAAATACCCTGAAATCACTATGCTCAAAAGTGTCTTTGAGTCATAAGTTCCCCAAAACGCACCTATGTTGAATATTACCGTATTTATCAGTTGCGAGATGAGAGTAGATCCGTTGTTTCTGAGCCATAGGAACCTGTCGTGCTTTCCAAATCTCCTATCTGTAAACGCCCACCATTTATGATACAACCAAACATCCAATTTCTGCGAAACGGCATACACCAAGAAGCTCACTATCATAAGTCTCGGCGTGTTGGAAAATATAGCTTTTATATGCTCCATTGCACTGTCGTTTTGCGAAGGTGTATACATCAACCAAATCTGCGATAGGACTATGAAACTGATAGATGTTAAAATCCCTATATTAACCGCTCTGTTAGCTTCTCTTTTTCCGTAGATTTCACTGACTATATCGGTGATGAGAAATGAAGATGCGAACATCACGTTTCCGAGGGTCTGCTCCATTCCAAATGCCCTTATCAAAATCAGTACCTCTATGTTGGCACATATGGTCGCAATGACCGTCCAGCTGTATAGCCCCTGCAGTTTAAACGCCTTAAAAAACACCAAAGTTCCCCCGTAAATTACAATTACGGAAGCTATCAACAACAACTCATTATTCATTTTTTCCTCCTTAGTTTTGTTTATAGACAGGATGGTTTCGAACTGTCTTTTTGCTTAACGTTTTAATTATATAAGAAAATAGATCTTATATCAAGGATTATATTGCCATCTCCGATTTTCCAGTGATTTCAATTTTTCCTCAAGAAAAAACTGACGGTTTCCCGTCAGTTTAAAATACGCTTATTTATTTTTTTCTTCTTCTGTTTGCAAATCCTGCAAATCCCGCTCCCGATACCATCAACACTGCAAGCATCAGCTCAAGACTTGAGCTATCTCCTGTCTTAGGTGGCTTCTTTCCTTCAGGTTTCTTCTTGTCAGGAGTCTTTCCTTCAGGTTTGTTTCCGTCTTCACCCGGCTTGTTTTCAGGCTTTTGTCCCGGCTTCTTAGGGTCGTTTTCAGGCTTCTTATTTTCTGTAAACTTCCAAACTCCTGTGAAAGTTACATCCGAACCTGATACTTTCTTGCTGTCCGCATCCCAGCCTTCAAAGCTCCATACACCTTTTTTTCAGTCTTTATCTTTTTCCTTGTTAAAGTCCCCAGGCATTGCCGTTTTTTTCCATCTTCAACAGTTTGGTTTCCCGAAGTCTCTTCATGATTTTTCTCATCAAGATCCATTCCCTTAGTACCGCTCACAAACTTGTGTACTACTTTAAACGTCTTTTTTTCGGTGGATTAACCTGATTCTCCTTGTATTCCCATCTACCTGTAAAGTAAACATCGTCTTTGTTCACTGTCGCCTTTTCAGGAGTCCAGCCTTTGAATGTCCACATGCCGTTTCCGTCTTTGACATCGCTCTTATCCATATCGCCCGGCATCACAACTTCTTTGTGTACGATATTCTTTTTATCTGCCGGAAGTCTTTTCAGAACGTCTGCCGGCAGCTTCTTGCCCTTAGTTAGGGATTCAAATTTGTGGAATGCTTCATATGTCTTTGCCTTAAATGTCCATGTTCCCACAAAGGTGATATCCGCTCCATTCACCGTCTGTTCTTCTTTGTCCCAGCCTTCAAAGGACCATACACCGTCATTGTCTACATCTGTCACTTTTTTCGCAATAAATGAGCTTGCTTTTACGGTTGTGCCGTCTGCAACTTTCTTGTGCGGCGGCAACAGAGTTTTCACGTCATTTGGCAGTTCCTTCGTAGTTCCCTTGGCTACAAACTTGTAGTTCACGTCGTACTTCTTAGTTACCTTAGGTGTGAATTCCCAAGTTCCTGTGAAAACTACGTTCTCCGTACCAACTTGTACACTTTGCTTATCCCAACCTTTGAAGTTCCACGTACCGTCAGCAGTGGCAACTGTCGTTTTATCAGGATCTGTAGGTCTTGCTGTAGTTCCTTCATATGCAACTTCTCTATTAGGTTTCAGTTTTTCCACTTCTTGCGGAAGGTTCTTACCTGCAGTTCCGCTCTTGAATACATACGTTACATCGACCAACTTGCCTTGAACGTTTTTACCCGGCGAACCTTGTACTGCTCCCTGAGCGTTTCCGCTGCCTGCAAATACCTTTGACAGAGGTATTATACTGGCAACCATGGCCACTATCATCAATGTGACCGACACCTTTCTCATTACATCTTTTAATTTCCTCATTCTTCCTCTCTTTCTCGATTGAACTTCATCTTTTATTGAATTTTCATTCAATTTTTACTTAAAAAAATATCTTAAACTTCACTTTTGACGCACAACTGCAAAATAAATTGCAGTTGCACGAAAAATGAAGGGCTTAGCGTTAACTATTCAATAATTTCAGTAACAACACCTGAACCTACCGTTCTTCCACCTTCTCTTATAGCAAATCTCAATCCTTCTTCTATTGCTATCTGCGTTATCAGCGTAATTTCCATCGTGATGTTATCTCCAGGCATACACATTTCCACACCTTCAGGTAACTGTAAGTCCCCTGTTACGTCTGTAGTTCTAAAATAAAACTGCGGTCTGTATCCGTTGAAGAACGGCGTATGTCTTCCACCTTCTTCTTTCTTAAGTACGTATACTTCTCCCTTGAACTTCGTATGCGGCTGTATTGTTCCCGGTGCTGCAAGTACCTGTCCTCTTTTGATCTCATCCCTTTGAACACCTCTTAGCAACGCTCCGATGTTATCTCCTGTCTGAGCATCATCCAAAAGCTTTCTGAACATTTCTATTCCTGTTACCGTAATCTTTCTCTTTTCATCGGATAGCCCCACAAGCTCTACTTCTTCTCCTACTTTTAGAACTCCTCTTTCAACTCTTCCTGTCGCTACTGTTCCTCTTCCTGTTATTGAGAACACATCTTCTACCGGCATCAAGAACGGCTTGTCGTTATCTCTCTTAGGCTCAGGAATGTACTTATCTATTTCTTCAAACAGTTCTACTATCTTATCTCCCCATTCGCTTGACGGATCTTCAAGTGCCTTTAGAGCTGATCCTCTTATGATCGGTGTATCATCTCCCGGGAAGTCATATTCGCTTAGCAGTTCTCTAACTTCCATTTCCACTAAGTCAAGCAACTCTTCATCGTCAACCATATCGCATTTGTTTAAGAACACTACGATGTACGGTACTCCTACCTGTCTTGACAAAAGAATGTGTTCCCTTGTCTGCGGCATAGGTCCGTCTGTTGCTGCTACTACCATGATTGCTCCGTCCATCTGGGCTGCTCCTGTAATCATGTTCTTTACATAGTCGGCGTGTCCCGGGCAGTCTACGTGAGCGTAGTGTCTGTTTGGCGTTTCATATTCTACGTGAGCTGTTGCGATTGTTATTCCTCTTTCCTTCTCTTCAGGGGCTTTATCAATCTGGTCAAATGCTACTTTTTCTCCTAGGCCGTATCTTTGCTGCAACGTTGTTGTTATCGCTGCTGTCAACGTTGTCTTTCCGTGGTCTACGTGTCCTATTGTCCCTATGTTCACATGGGGTTTATTTCTTTCAAATTTCTGTTTTGCCATGATAATTCTCCTTCACATAGTAATAAATTAAACTTTTTTAAACTGGAGCTGTTGAGCAGGATTGAACTGCCGACCTCTTCCTTACCAAGGAAGTGCTCTGCCACTGAGCTACAACAGCTTAACTGATATTCTAAGAATACTATATTATCATTACCGTGTCAACAGTTGCAACAATAATGCTTATAATTATTGAACTCCCCTTTGAGCGGTCACTTCGTACATAATAATCGCTGCTGCATTTGAGGCGTTAAGCGAGTTAATTTTTCCTTTCATGGGAATGGAAACCGTAAAATCGCACTTGCTCTGCACATTGCAACTCACTCCGTCTCCCTCGTTGCCGATGACCAGCCCGACTCCACCGTCGTATTTTAAAGATTTATAATTTTCGCCGCCCATGTTGCACGAGTATATCCATAAACCTTCTTTTTTCAGTTCTTCTATAGTTGATGCGATGTTGGTCACCTTTGCCACTTTCATGTATGAAGTTGCACCTGCGGAAGTTTTCACCACAGTAGGGGTAACCGATACTGCCCTTCTCTTTGGAATGATAATCCCGTGTACCCCTGCACATTCCGCAGTTCTTATTACGGCTCCCAAGTTATGAGGATCGGTTATGCCGTCTAAAATCACAACGAACGGTTTTTCATGCCTATCGCGAGCCTCTTTTAATATATCATCTACAGTGGAATATTTGAAATCCGTAACATATGCTACTATACCTTGGTGATTTTCTCCATCTGAAATCCTGTCCAGCGTTTTCTTATCACAATACAAAACATCTATGCTCTTTTCCTTCGCTCTTGCCACAAGTTGTCTTATGGAGCCTTCTCCGTTCTTGATCACCAAAATTTTTTCCACTGTGTCATCGGAATTCATCACTTCCTTAATTGGGTTTCTACCCATTATAAGCCCTTTATCTCTATTTCTTCCGTCTCTATCCACTGCCTCAATTTTGTTTCTCGGATTTTTAAAAGCGCTTTCACAATTTTCTCCGCCTTTAACCTTTTTCGTTCTATCACAATTATCTTTTGATTTTCTGCTGTTTCTTCTGCTGTTTTTTCTTTTCTTATCTACTGTCATCTTTTCTCCTACTTGCGGATTTCAGTTTTTTCATCTATTCGTTTATCACATATGCAAATATCTCTTCATGATGTCAAAGAGCAGGCTCCGTGCATCTCTCATATTTGGTAAATCTGTATCTTATGCCGTTTTCTTTCATAGGTTCACTCTCCCAAGTCATTTTGAACAAATCGCTCTCGTCCAGGTTCGGAAAGTATTTATCCGCCACAAACTCGGCATCCATTTTCGTTACATAAACCACGTTGCACTTTTCGATAAACTGTTCATATATCCTCTCTCCTCCCGAGATGAACACATCTTCCTCATCGTGTTTGAGCAGCTCTTTTTCCAGACTTTCCTCGCCCACACACACTGTGCAGTGATTATTTTTATAATTCTCATTGCCGGTCAGCACTATGTTCAATCGATTGGGTAGAGGTCTTCCTCCGGGGAAGGATTCCAAGGTTTTTCTTCCTATCACTATAACCTTGCCCGTAGTTTTTTCTTTGAAGTACTTCAGATCCGAAGGAAGATGAACCAGCAAGTTGTTATCTCTTCCGATCCCCCAATTTTTATCCACTATCACTATGGCGTTCATATCATCTTTTCTCCCTTCAAAACATAATCGACTACATCAGCACTTTTAAATTGCGATGGGAATGTTTTTAATTTGCGGATTTTTTTCATAGTCTTCTATTATGATGTCCTCCACGGTAAAATCATAGAAGTTTTTAATACTCGGATTCAATGTGAATTTAGGTGCCGGGTACTCGTCTCTGCTCAAAAGCTCTTCGATCACGGGAACGTGCCTGTCGTAAATATGAGCATCTGCAATCACATGAACCAGCTCTCCCACTTTCAGGTTGCTGACCTGTGCGAACATGTGCAAAAGAACAGCATACTGCACCACATTCCAGTTGTTTGCAGCCAATATATCCTGCGACCTCTGATTTAAAATACCGTTCAGTTTATCTCCTGTAACGTTGAAGGTCATGCTGTATGCACACGGTTCAAGTCCCATCTCCATCAAATCGTCAAACTTATATATGTTCGTAATAATTCTCCTGGAATAGGGCGTATTTTTCAGCTGCCAAAGCACATTGTCCACCTGGTCCATACATCCGTGTGGAAATCGATATTTAACTCCTAATTGATATCCGTAAGCCTTTCCTATCGAGCCGTTTTCATCCGCCCATTCATCCCATATGGAAGATTTTAAATCCTTTATGTTGTTGGATTTCTTCTGCCAAATCCAAAGCATCTCGTCTACAGCAGACTTAATTGCTGTAGGTCTCAACGTCAGAGCCGGAAATTCCTCTTGCAGGTCATATCTGTTGACAACTCCGAATTTCTTTATCGTATGTGCCGGCGTTCCATCGGGCCATACTGCCCTGACCTTTTGTCCTTCCGATGAATATCCGTTTTCCAGAATATCCCTGCACATATTTTTAAAAAGTTTATCCGCTCTGCTCATCAATTGCCTCCATTCCATTTTTTCATAACAAATTTCAGTCTTTCAAAATTCCCGCAAAGATATAGATATCCTATCAACGCTTCGAAAGCTGTTGCCCATTTATACGTCATAACGTCTGCATTTTTTCGCCTTGCTTATGGGTCTCCTATTTCTCCCTCTTCTGACTATCGATTGCTCTTTCTCATCTAAATCCTTTACAATAGTTTTTCATTGCGTGGCACTGTCCCTTTGCACTGACGTATTTTATTACCATTTTATGCAGAACATCGACGTGCTCAATGTTTTTCTTTCATGAGTTTTTTCTCTGACGAACAACTCGTATACGCCATCTCCCAGATATGCCAATGCCGTAGTATTCATCTGTGCAACATCCTTCTCATGAAGATGCCATTCATTGTCATCTCCATCTGCACCGTCGCAAAACATGTCAAATTTCATCTAAATATTCTCCATTTAAAAATCTACTCAGCCTTAATAATCTGCACTCCCTGCGGGGTATCTTTCAGTGTAATCCCTCTTTCTTTGAGCATATCTCTGATTTCGTCCGCTCTTTGGAAATTTTTTTCCGCTCTCGCCTGTTGCCTCTCCTCGACGAGTTTGCTGATTTCATCATCTACACTTTCGTCTTTCTCAGTTTCCAAGAGTCCTAGAACCCCTGTTAACTCGAGCAGAATACCCAAGGACTTCTCTGCCATTTCCTTTGAGCATCCATCTTTGACGTCCTTGTTTATCTCCGTTACCAACTCGAAAATTGCAGCAATGGCATCCGCCGTATTTAAATCATCGTCCATGGCATCTTTGAATTTCACCCTGAACTGTTCAAAATCGTTGAGTGCATGTTTCTCCGCTTCCGTCGTATTTCCCTCTTGGGTCCCAGCTAAAAATTTCAGATTATCTCTGGCGTTTTCCAATCTACCCAGGGAAGCCTTTGCCATATCCATCAGCCCGTCGTTGAAGTCGATAGGACTTCTATAATGTCCTGATAATAAGAAAAATCTGATTGCTTCTCCATCGTATCTCTCTAAAATTTCTCTGACTGTAAAGAAATTGCCCAAAGATTTCGACATCTTTTCTTTATTTATGGTTATGTATCCGTTGTGCATCCAGTATTTGGCAAACTCAACTCCGTTGCATGCTTCCGACTGGGCTATTTCGTTTTCATGATGGGGAAATTTTAAATCTTGTCCGCCTGCATGAATATCCAGCGTCGAACCCAGATACCTCTTTGACATCGCCGAGCACTCTATGTGCCAACCGGGTCTTCCCATTCCCCAAGGAGATTCCCATGCAATTTCACCCTCTTCTTTTCTCGCCTTCCAAAGAGCAAAATCCAGGGGTTCTCTCTTCTTTTCTTCGACCATGATCCTTGCTCCTGCACGCAGCTCATCGATGTTCTGCTTCGACAGCTTTCCGTAGCTGTCAAATTTAGTAGGACTGTAATAAACATCACCGTCGACTTGATAAGCATACCCCTTTTCAATCAACGTACTTATAAATTCGATGATCTGCTGTATATTCTCCGAAACTCTCGGATGGGTTGTTGCCGGATGTATATTCAAAGCCTTCGTATCCTTAAAATATTCAGCTATATATTTTTCACTGATTTCCGGTGCTGTCAGCCCCTCTTCTTTAGCCCTGTTTATTATCTTGTCATCAACATCTGTGAAGTTCTGCACGAAGTTCACCTTGTATCCTATGTACTCCAAATATCTTCTGAGAGTATCGAATACGACAAACGGTCTGGCGTTTCCCAGATGAAAAAAATTGTAAACCGTCGGTCCGCACATAGATTTTCACTTCATCTTCTGAAATCGGCACAAATTCCTCTTTTTGCTGACTAAGAGAGTTATATATTCTCATTTCATCCTCCATCACATCGTTTATATTTTTAAGCAATCATCATTTTACAATTGTTGCACCAACAACTGAACCGGCTTCTTTACCGTCACCGATCATCTTGTTTCTCACATTCTTCATCCATCATATCGTCGATTTGAGTTTCTGCTCTGCCGTCAAATTTTTCTTCATCAATATCTCTTCCCTGACATATTTCGCAACTTTCATCTACGCGGAAGATTTCCAATTTATCCCCTAAAGTCGCAGATAAGTGTTCTTCCAGCTGAACTACTCGCTTTCTCAAACACTCCAGTTCCACTGCAATCGGGTCCGGAATTGACACTTGGTCCATATCTTCCGTAAGTTCACCGAATTTATTTTTCACAACGATGCCCGGAATACCCACTACGGTGCTCCCCGGGGGTACTTCTTTTAAAACTACCGATCCCGATCCTATCTTTGAATCATCACCTACTGAAAAAGGTCCTAAAACTTTGGCCCCCGAGCTCACCATAACTCTATTCCCCAGAGTCGGATGCCTTTTGCCTGTGTGTTTACCGGTTCCTCCCAGGGTAACACCTTGATATATCGTGCAATCATCTCCTATTTCCGCAGTTTCTCCTATTACGATTCCCATGCCGTGATCGATGAAACATCTGCGTCCGATTTTTGCTCCCGGATGAATTTCAATTCCTGTTAAAAATCTTGCGAATTGCGAAATCATTCTGGCAATGAGCTTCACCCTATGCCTGTACAAAAAATGTGCCGGCTTATGAAAAATCAATGCCCATATTCCCGGATAGCACAAAAGAACCTCTAATCCGTTTCTCGCTGCAGGATCTTTTTTCACTATATTTTTAATATCTTCCCTTATATATTTAAACACTGTTATTTTACCTCTTTAACAAATTGCGTTAAAGCTCATTATACTATATACAACCGTTTTTCAACTTTACGAATTTGAATTATATTGAAAATTCAATGGTTTTTATTATTATCTACAGCCATGACAAAACATCTTTGAACTTGCCGATGCAAGTTTTTCATATTTCATGTATTTCAACACCTCACCTTGCAGCCGGTGATGATTTTTCATTTTGATATCTCGCTCTCACTGCGATAAATCTCGATTTATTGAATGAGCACGTCTTCTTTTATTTCCATAGCTGTGTCCAATGCGCTATTAAATACCTCTATAAAATCCCGACCGTCACTCGTTACAAAAATAATTTCCCAAACTTGTAATTGTATTGCTGATATTATTCCCCCACGGTGGCTGCTTAGATAGATCACCAATATCCCATATCACCTTGTCCGGAAGGATCTCATCTAAACCCTCTCGAATTTGCTCAAGTTCTCTTTTAGCGACAAATGCATTTTCCCAAGACAATTTACCCTGATATAATTCATTCATAACTTTAGGGAACTTACTGCCCCATCTATCATTTTCAAGCCTGTATGCGACTGTTGAAAAACAATGCAAAAATGATGACGTGCCTATTTCATACATTATCCAGCCGACTCTAAAACTGACCACATTTACCTCCCTATAAATTCCAATGCTTTCATGCAGATGGTTACTCTCAAAAATTAAGCTACAACTGAAGTGAACCATCCCCTTTTAGAAATTCTCTCACATTTAAGTAATTTCATATAAATACTCTACAACCTATTTTTATCCCCATATCTTTCACTCTAAATCGAAAGCAATTTCTTATAGTATTGAGCTCTTATCTTCTCACTCACAAAAGGAATTTTTTCAAAATCGGCGATTGCCTCTTCTTTTAGATTCAAACGATATAAGATAAATGCCCTTGAGATTGCAAGTCCCGGATTTATAAAGCTGTAATACTCATTATTTAAATTCTCATCTATTCTACTCAATACGGATTCTAATGTTTTTGTAGCATTGTAATACTTTTTAGTAGTCGGAAGCAAATGTTTTAACGTTTCTCGATAATCTTTTGCTGCCTTTGCGATTACATTGTTGGAACGCTTTTCATCGAAATAGTATCTTGACATGATAACTTCGTCGCGAGCTTGCCTCTTTTTGTCATTCATACCACCAACATCGTAAAAGTCCTTTGACACTTCATACACGTGGGTATAAATACTTTTATCTGTTCTCGCCCACACAATTTTGCTTCCGGAGTACTTCGGCACAAATTCAAAATTCCATCCCCATTTCAAAGTTGCATAAGCATCATTTATGTGAAAGAATGAAATCACCTTTCTCATCCCCATACTATTATATTCACTTGCCCATATGAAATCTGCAACTTGTGTCATTTGTAACTCTTTTTCAATAACCGGTGTAAGATGCTCTCTTATAAGTGCTTTTCTATCCTCTGCTGTAATTATAAAATCCAAGGTCAAACCACCACCTTTTTAGATCATCAGTTAAAAACTGTTTGAACTTCTGTAACAGCGACATCGATATTCCTCCTCACGCATTCATGCAAATGGATAAATTAAAATATCTCTCACAAATATTATGTGTTTTTACGACATGCTAACATTTCGGTCAATATGCATAATAAATGCTTCATATCCCATTTATCAGCATTTCTCTACATTTCACTTTTATAACTTGAGCTCGTATTTTTATTATACATGGGAATTCACGTATTATATACACAATTTTATCCTTTTTCAGACTTATTTTTTAACTTTACACCCTTTTATGTTCCTTTACGTGTTCTATATAATTTTTGCAAACTCGTAAATTCTCAAACTCATCCCAATTCCCCTTGAATTCGCTTCGTTTTTTGAAATATGCAAAAGAAAAAAACTGCACAATTACACCAATTTTACAATTTTTGTTACAATGGTCTATGTGCAGCAATTTTACACTTTTTACTTTCATTTCCCTGTAATCTTTCATCATTCCGTCGAAACGCCTTTGTCATGACTTTCATACGCATTCAATTTCATCCTTTATCCGTGATAGTCCGAACCTCTGGTTATTATCATATCTTCTCTATCTGCCAACTCGCATAAAAATTCCGTCTCTCTTTCTTCATTTCTCAAATACATTGCTTCTATGCCTATTACACCTTTGGGTTTCACTTTTTTTACAATGCTTTCAACGGCTGAAAATCTTTCAGCGCTTCCTCTTTCACCTATCTTTATAAAGGCAGGGTGAGCCAACACGGCAAATCCGCCACTGTCTACGATTCCATCTATCGCCTCGTCGATATTAACGGACTTTCTATTGATCCTCGCCATCTCACCGACGTTGAAATATTTTTCAAAAGACTCTTCCAGACTTGCAAAAATGCCCTTTTTAACCATTATTCTCCCTATGTCGGGTTTTCCAATGTAATCCGTATTTTTACTTTTCAAAATTTCTTCTCTACCTATGCCGAAATCTGACTCAACCAGTTCAAAAACTCTCTCGTTGGTTTTTTGCCTACATCTTTTGAGATATGAGAATATACCGTTTAATTTCGTATTTCCCACATCTATGTCATATCCTAAAAGATGCAATCCTATGAATTTTCCTTCAAAGTTCATATGCGTCGATATTTCAACACCCGTATGGAATTTAATTCCCAGCCTCTCAGCCTCTCTTTTGGCCTCAAAAATACCCTCTATCGTATCGTGATCCGTTATCGCCATCTCGTCTATACCTTTCGCAAAACAGTATTCCACCATCTGTTTGGGAGACAACAAACCATCGGAGTAATCAGTGTGAAGGTGCATGTCTATTTTGTCATTCATATTCTCGTGTCAATGCCTTTCTCATATAATCCAAACAAACTCCTTTCAATTTTGCAATTTCATTCCATTTCGGATCCGCACTGCAATTCACCTATGTCCGGCAGGCGAAATCTCCATATGGTTCATTTTCATTGAAAATCTATAGGCTCTTATTGAACATCTTTTGATAGCTTACGAACTTGTTCATCAAATACCAAATTACTATCATCATCATTACTGCCAAGATGAGCGTCATAATGGCGTAGTATGATGGAAGATGTGTTTTGAATATTTGGATTAAAACATCTCCGGGTTCAAACCTTACACCGTACAGGATTCTGAATATCAGTTTTCTGATCGGCGTAATGAGCAATGCACCTCCGTATATTGCACATATCACCGAAAACCATATGACGGAATTGGTGAAACTTTCGTAAATCAACCGCCTTTCCTTTTGTCTGTATAGATAAATCACTATTACCAGTGCCACAACGGCGAGGCTGATACCTATTGCCAACGAGACATCAAATATAGTTCTTATGTTCTCCATAATGGATATTCCTCTATCCGTGAAAACATTCTGCGGCTTGTACTTGCTGTTCTCTTTTATTTGAAAAATCACTTTTCCTGTGTTGCATGTATTTCCCAAAATTTTCTATCAACTGATCTTTTTTTATTTCGTATGGGATTTCTTTTACAACATCCGTTCTGGTAAAATAAAACGAATAAAAAAACGTTCCTCTGATTATTATATTGCTTGCAAAAATAACTACTATCAGTGGTAAAATTGCCATGAATATCGCTGCGAAAATGTCATTCCAAGGCATATTATAGTCATTTCTCGTGTTTCTCCATGGGTTTCTCTTTGCCCTCATACCAATATTTTTTTCATCTTCAATCCTTATAAATTTGACCTGTTTCTAGCACTAAATCCGCTGTAATCGTGAGACTTTCAAGCAGTTTTTGTATTTATACCTTCTTTAAGACACCAAAATAATTTAACCCTCTGCATCTTTCCGTTTATGTGCAGTAAAGATAAATTCTGCGATGCTTCCTATGAGTTCATGAAACTTCTCGTCATTAAAAATATCATTATTTTTTTAATTCAAAAAACAAGATTTTTTTGAATTGCTTCGCTTTAACCAAATTTAAATTTGTCCGTATTATATCACCCTTTATTATATCCATATCTTTAGGTCTTCTGTTGCAGCGTGACCGGATGCTTTCGGATTCCGTTTTTATCGTTATATTATAGCCGTTTTCTCACTCAATTCCAAGTTTTATGACAGATTTTACACCTACTGCAGTAATGAATTGCTTTAAGCGTAGTTTCCCTGCTATTTTTCTCGAGAATCTTCTTTTTCTCTTTCAATAATTTTTCGTATTTTTGCCGGCATCTTCTCCGCATTCCCCAAGAGCAAAATAATGCCCATCTGCTTCAAAGCCGGCTGAATTTCTTCTCTGAAAACCTTTTTGTATTTTTCACGGTTACCTCGTAAAAACTCCCTTGTCGTTCTCGTTATCCTTCCCACGAAACCCTTGGGCATCTGAGAAAAATCCTCTCCGTATTCTTTTACGAGACACTTCTCCATCATCATAGACGACAGAGTATAGTAAAAGTACTTTAAATCATCCGTTCTCAACTTTTTCTGATACTCCCACAAAAAGCAAATGCAGCACTCTCATGGCCTCATTTTGAGGCACGATATCTCCCAGAACAACTTGATTTTCCATCACTCTGAACATGGCAAATATGCTGTGATAACCGCCAAATCTATGAGCTAAAATATTATCTCTCTTCTTGCTTTCCCCTTTCGTGGTGCTGCCTTCTATGAACACCTCGCTTTTTGCACCGCTTTTGAACAGTATATTCACGAAATCCGAATCGCTGGAAATTCCGATTATCTTGTGAGCATTATTTATTATTTCTCTCTTGTACTTTTCGTGGAAGCTTCTGTTAAACCCCGGACCATCAAAAGAATACACTCCTTTCAGTCTGGCATCATCTCCCCTTTTAATGCCAACGTATTGTGCCTTATTCCCTCCTTTGGAATGACCGCTCACCCAAATTGACACATCGTCTTCTTCAGCCAACAGATTAACCATTTTATCATAGTATTTCAGCGCTACGATCTGCTGCCTCGTGTCGGTCCTATCCTCATAACCTAACTCGCCGTTATCTCTCCATTCCAATGCTCCGGCAGTTCCCTTGTATACCACATAAATATCTTTTCCCACGGTAAACGTCCCGCTTACCACTTTCTTGCTTTCATGATCCTTTCCTTCTACTCTCTTATTTCCAACCTGTTTATTTTCTACGTTCCGTATGATCACCTTTTCAAAAATTTTTTTATTTCTCTTTATAGTATTTACGATATATGAAAACTCTGTTTCGTTCATCTCTCCGGGCAGGTCATCTTCAGGAAATCCTTCACATTGGAAATCCATCGCAAAGTCGTATACGCTCTTTCCTATGAGAGATTCACTTCGCTTCTTTATTTCAAAATCTCTCAGATATATAATCGCATTTAATATCAGTATTTGTTCGACAGCTAGTTTCATCTCTCCTCTCCCCAAATTTTAATAATATATCTGTCACATTATAAATATATATGTTAATGCTTCCATTTATATGGTAACATGAACCTATGAAAAAGAATATAAAAAAATGGTAAATTTAAATAAGAAAAAAATATAATTGCAATAATCGGAATAGTTCTGGTGATAGCGGCAAGCATACGAGTTGTCAACATAATTTCAAAGGGCAACAAACTGTCTATGGAAAAAACCGTCCAATCTCAACTACGAGGTTTTCGGTGTTGATATATCCCATCACAACGGCAATATTCGCTGGAATGATTTGGCGAACAACGGGATTAGTTTCGCCTTTATTAAATCCACTGAAGGCAGCAGCCACAAGGATAAAAAAACTTTGATGCCAATTGGAAAAAAACTCAAAAAAAGCCGGAATTACAACCGGGGCATATCATTTTATGAGCTTTGAGTCTCCGGGAGTTGACCAAGCGAAAAAAATTATATTAAAACTGTCCCCAGGAAAAGGATTCCCTTCCACCTGTTGTGGACTTTTGAATACTACGGTAAATTCGAGAAAAAAATCACCCTTCTCAAGAAACCGTAGATAAAATTTTGAAACCCCTTCTAAAAAAATTAAAGGATCACTATGGCAAGGATCCTATCATATATGTCAACAGCAATATGTATAAAAAGTACATATCAGGGAAATACGAAAATCGAATTTGGCTTGCCGACCTTAAAGCTCAAAGAAATTGCCCGATGGCAAAAGCTGGGAATTTCTGCAGTATTCATTCAACAGCAAATTGACTAAATACGCCGGTGGCATACCCCACCTGGACCCTAAATGTTTTCCGCGGAAGTAGATTTTCATTTGCTGCGAAGTATCTATAACGAAATTCCTTTGAAATCCCGGGAACATTTCCTCCAAACAGGATTTTAGTTATCGTGCCAGTGACGAGCTTTACACTGTTAAGTCCACACACAACTTTACAGTCTCCTCAGGCGATGATACAATTAACTTGTTTGGGGATCCAAAATCACAATGTGAAAAATAATAGAACGAAAAAATTGAAATATAGTAAATTTGATGATATCATACGATGAGTGATCTATCACAAAAAGTCATATCAAGTGCAGTGATGATTGAATTATAGGTGCCACATATGAAGAGCAAGATAAAATTTCATAGTATTTTTCTACAGGTATATACTGTTCATAGTTTTACTTCCCATAATGCTCTTATATAGTATCTCTAACACTACAGTGATAGACATAGCGTTCTTTGACTATACCTTAATCATAAACGAGGAATGGTTGAAGTATATCGCAATTGCAATTTCTATCATTTCCGTAGGAATTTTTTTCTTTTGTAAATTGGAAATTTTATATTTGTAAAGAAGGAATTTATTTGAGGAAAATTGATTTATTTGTACCGTGGAATGATATTGTTGCAGTCAGTCATATCTGGATTAACGAATGTGGGCGTGCAGGAGGTGCTAATAGGTTTTATTATAATCGCAAAACTCTTGTAATATACAGGAAAAAAATATAAACCAATCTGTATTTACAATAGTTCCTTATTTGCATTGTATTTAGCAAAAACTCTATAATCCTGAAATTAAAACCAATATTATATCGTCTACCGTTGCTACCACTTTTAATCTTATTTTGAACGGATTGATATTTTATGTGCTTTGGTTTAAGCATTTAAGTAACATAAAATTTGATGTTTTTACTGTTTGGGTTGTTATGTATGCGATTAAGTCATTGATATTACCATTGCTGATGGTTAAATGTCAGAATAAACTCTACGGGGCATATTTGTCTCATGATACTGTATATAAGCGCAATCCTTCAAATGTAATACACATATAAAACTGCTAAATGGCAATCTGATAAATCCACCTATGGGATACAGTGAGCATAAGAACTCTGTTAAAAAATTTTAAAAGTCTGCAAAACGAGAAAAAATCAAAAGTCAAAATACAGAAACACGAGATAGTCATCGTGGTGGTGAAATTTAAACAAACTGCTGCGAACAGCTAAAGTCGAGTAAAAAGAATATGCAGTCAATGTGCAGAAAGGAATTGAAGGCTTTGGAGTTAAATAAATATACCACTATAAAAGAGCTTGTTGAATACGGTTTAGATAGAATTTCCGATGAAGAAATGATAACGATGAATCTTACCGATTTTCTATATTTGCGTCGGGTTTTGGAAGAATATATGCGCTTCTTTCACAATCCCGACCATTATCCGACCATTGAAGCCGTCAGAGAATATTTAGGCGATGTTTCTTCCGGCGGAGGATTTGAAGTTCTAAATACGGCTCTCTACGAAAAGACACATAAAGTGAAATTGCCGGATGAAGTCGAAAAAATGTTTGCAGATGATATGTTTGAACACCCTCTCTATCCTGAGTATTATCGGGAAAATAGTTAGATGAAATCCGACTTGTCAAATTAAAAAAGCAAGAGAAAAATCTTCGGCATATCATATGGAATATTTCAAAGGATTTAGAACAAAAAAGACTCTGCAAGGGACAATCTGAAATAGAATATCAACCAATACTACAAGAGGTTTCCTGATCATAGGAAATCTTTTTTTATGCAGGCAAAACTGAGAAATCGAATGACACAAAATCCAAAATCACAGAGCGAATGAGTACAGCTATCAGAAGAACATACGACCTTCCACGAAAGCCTATTTATATCATGATAAATAAAATTATAGGAAGCCTTTTTTATCCACGATATATTTTACCGTAAACAGAAAAAAATACATTTAAAAAAATAAGCTGATGCAGTTATCAAATTCTGACCGGAAAAGCGAATTATGAATAACTTTTTTTCATGTTCTTTTTATTGTTCTGTGTTCAAATAAAAAAATTTTTGAAATGATTTTTAAAAATGTATTGACTATAACGTAACGTAATAGTTTATACTTGTCATTGTTAGGAGGTGCTTAAATGTATTTGATTAAAACAGTTAGCAAAATTAGCGGTGTATCGGTGCGCACTTTACACCATTATGATGAGATCGGTTTGCTATCTCCTCAAAAAAACAAGAAAAATGGATATAGGTACTATTCTGAAGAGGATATGTCGTTTTTGCAGATGATATTATTTTATAAATACTTGGGATTTCCTTTTGAAAAATAAAAGAATTGCTGAAACAAAAAGATAGCGAAATATTAGAGCATCTGAGAATGCAACTGAATTTAATGCAAAAAGAAAAAGCAAAAGCTCATAACATTGATAGATACTTTGGAAAAAACAATTGCGTCACAAGAAAGGAGAATCGCTATGTCAACTAGAGAAAAATTTAATGGATTCACATTTCAAGACAATCGAAAATACAAACAAGCTGCAATAGATATGTATGGGGAGGAAGTTATTGAAAAAGCTATGGAAAAGCAAAAAGGCAAAGAGCGGGAAATTACTGATGGTTTCAATAAAATATTCTTTTGCTTTTTTTCCGAAAATATGTCCAATGGATTGACGGCTACATCCAAAAGAAAACATGGACTTGGCAGAAAAACTTCATAACCATCTTTGCAAATACTCTTTTGATTGTCAAACAGATATATTTTCACGCATCGGTTATGGATATGTTCAAAATATGGAATTTAAAAATAACTTAGATAAATTTGGAAAGGGAACAGCTCAGTACGTATGTGATGCTATTCAGCAATATGTAAAAGAGAAAGAAGATTAAAAATATAATTTAATCCATTTAAAACAGTAAATCAAAATGACATATACAACTAAGCTTAAGCATTATATAATGTTAACGTGGATTTTTATTAGACGATCTACGAATTATTAAGTAGAAGTGGATTTTATATAAAAAAATTATGGTTTTTATTGCAATAAGGAGGATTCTTTGCATGGGAAATTGGGAAATTTTTTAAAATAATTTATGTTGAAGATAACTACGGCAATATTCATAAAAGAATTTCTGAATGTGGAATAAATGTTCATTATGAAACGGAACCCCCTCATGGAGATGGTATATATTCTGTTACTCTAAAAAAATAAAAAGCTGCCCTTTTTGGATATATGGGAGGAATGTTGTATTTATTGCAGAAAATTTAATTATAGTAGAAAGCGTAAAAATATAATACATTTGATCCCATCACCAGTATGATCATAAATATTAAAGAAGAAAAAAATATGCTAGTTTAAAAGATTGGTATCCCGATATTGAAGCTAATGATGATAGGATAGAGCTGAGTAATCGATTCCAAAAAAATAAAAAAATTGTTTTCAGTGATATTGATGAATTTCAATGGTTGGATTTGTAGACTCCGGTTTAGGCAACTGAACAATTTAGTAAGAACAGCAGTTTAATAAACTGTAAATCCATCATTCTATACAACTTGCAGGGTGTTTTAAGTATAATCACTTTTAGAACATATCGTCTTATCTCACGCAAGAAAGATGCCCGACTGCAAAAGCCGGACATCTTTCTTTAGTTATGTTATTTGGATTTTAGCATATGTATTTTTAAACTAGTCTTTTTAGTTCACCTCTATCTCTTTTTCTGATGTTCTTATATCCGATTACCCAAAGAGGTATAATCAAGAATATCCAGTTAAATATGCCCAGATATTTATATGCTCCAGTGATTACGAACATCAAGCCGAATGTAGATACACCGTAACATATCAAGAGTCCTACAACGCATATGATGGTCTTTTTCAGAAGTTGATTGTTCATGTTCTTCAGAACATACGGTTCAACACGATGAACCATTCCGAACATCAAGCCTACTGCTGTAGTGATCAGTGCCAAGAATAACAATATAGGATATAGCACTGATAAAATCGGAACATCCAACTGTTTTACTATGAATATAGTCGGAAGTTTTCTAGCTACCTGATCTGTATAAATATTAGGCATCTGGGAGAATATCAACAGACACACTCCTATCAGCATGATGATATTTAGAACGTATCCGAGAATCATTGCTCCCTTTGATTCGTTTTTATAGCTGCCGCCCTTAAATGATGATACCACTCCACCGATAGCACCCATTTGGAATCCCGCATAGGTCAGTGCCCATAGGAATGAGTTGAAGAATCCGCCTTGAACAGTTTCGGTGGTACCTGTCACGCTCCATTTGGAAGCGTTGGGATTTACATATTTCTCACCGAACAACTTCGCAATCTGCGGAGCGAACTTTATCAATCCTGCAATTAAAACTATAGCAATGATTATTAACATGGCACTTGTCATCACCACAGCATTTTTTCTAACCAAACTCTCTCCGAATATGCACAAAACCGTAATAACGACCAGCATCATCAGAGAACCTACGACTACCGGCAAGCCTAAATACTGCTTCACAAGCAAACCGCCTGTCGCTATTGCCGCTGCCGATGCTGCGATAGTCGTCATTATGACACTTATATCCATTGCCGGCGATAACACCTTTCCTATAGTCGGTCCATAGGCCTTTTTCGCCCATACATCATAGCCCCACGAATCCGTCTGTCTAGCGGTTTCCAATCCCACATAATAGGTGAATGCTATAATTGCAAAAGTCAGCAACGGCATAAATATTCCGAACCACCCGTGGTTTGAAAAATATTGCAGCTCTTGTGTTCCCGATGCAAACCCGGCACCGCAATGGGCTGAAAACCAAACTGCAGCTACCCCCAATACTTATTGAGGTAAAATACTTCCCATTCTTTTTCATGTAAATAACCTCCCTAACAATATATAAATGCCTTCTCATTTCAATTATGGTGATTTCCGTCTTCGTTAAAAGAAAAACAACAGTTTTTGTATAAAAAATTTACTTTTAAGAATAAATACTGAATTTATTAACATGCAAGTCAACTTTTTATTCCACATTCTCGATATCTCTACGACTTCAAAAATCTGTAAACTGAAATTCGATATAAATAATTTTTAGCACATTTTTTTAACAAAGATAGTATACTTTTTAATTTTTTTGATTTTTTTAAATTTTTCATATCTTATAATCACATTTATCCCAATCTTTTCAAAAATAACTTTTGATAATTTGTTATTCTATTTTTCTTTTTTTGTGTATATGTATAAAAATGCAGCCCGCCGAATGTGATGCGTGGCTGCATTTTACAATTGCAATTGTATCGTTTTCATCCAATCATGAAGCTGATTTCCGCTTCTGTGCAAAGTTCTTCTCCGCAGTAGATTTTTCCCTTACCTATGCCGAAGTTTCTCCTCAACTTCACGATTTCTACATGTATATCCAGTTTGTCACCGGGTCTCACTTCTCTTCGGAACTTAGCCTCCTTGATTCCCGCAAAGAATGCCAACTTGCCTTTATGTTCTTCCATGGATAATATGGCTACAGCTCCAGTTTGCGCCATAGCTTCCACAAGCAACACTCCGGGCATAACTGCGTGTTCCGGAAAATGTCCCTGAAACCACGGCTCCGTTGCCGTAACGCACTTGACTCCATGAGCTTTTTCGCCGACTTTCATATCGACTATCTGATCGATTAACAAAAACGGGTATCTGTGAGGAATGATTTCCTTAATCTGTTCTATATTCAGCATACTAATCCTCTTTTCTATAAGCCTTGAATAGCAAGCTTCCATTGTGTCCGCCAAATCCCAAGGAGTTTGATATTGCATATTCAACTCCTTCATACCTCGTTCCTTCGGTGATATAATCCAAATCGCATTCCTCATCTGGAACTCTATAGTTTATCGTCTGAGGTAGGAACTCATCTTTTAATGCATATGCACATACGATGGCTTCAACAGCTCCGGCAGCGCCTAACATATGCCCCGTCATACTCTTTGTAGATGATATCGCTAGTTTTTTGCTGTGTTCTCCAAAGGCCTTTTTTATAGCTACGGTTTCCGTCAAATCATTTAACTGTGTACTCGTACCGTGAGCGTTGATATATCCAATTTTTTCAAGCCGGATGCCTGCATCGATCACAGCTTCTTTCATCGCCAATGCGGCTCCTTCCCCCTCGGGATCCGGTGCCGTTATGTGATACGAATCGCTGGTCTGCCCATATCCTGCTATTTCACATATTATGTTTGCACCTCTGGCGACGGCGGACTCCATTTCTTCCAGCACCAACACGGCAGCTCCTTCTCCCATCACAAACCCCGTTCTCTCCTTGTCGAAAGGAACTGAAGCTCTGTTGGGATCTTCACTGAAGCTCAATGCCGCCATCGATTCAAATCCCGCTATTCCCAGCGGGTTTATAGTCGATTCACAACCGCCTACGAACATGGCATCTTGATATCCGTCTCTTATCAACCTAAATCCTTGCCCGACCGAATCCGTTCCCGACGCACAAGCTGTAACCACCGATGAACATACTCCCTTGCTACCCAGCTGTATGGAAATCTGACCTGATGCCATATTTATTATGCTCTTTGGAATAAAATGAGAAGAAACTTTCTTTCCGTTCAAAAGTTTTTCATATTCTTCCTGGATAGTCAACAGCCCACCTATGCCGCTACCAACCAACACGCCTACCCTGTGTGCATTATTTTCATCTATTACAAGCCCGCTGTTTTTATTTGCTTGATATGCCGCAGCAAGAGCATATTGAACGAATTTATCCTTCTTTTTACTACCGCTTATTTCAAATTCTTTCGGATTGAAATCCTTTACTTCTGCAGCAACTCTCGTCTTATATCCCGTATTATCAAATGCGGTTATGTTATCTATTCCACACTTGCCATTTTTCACATTTTCAATAAAAGTTTTCACATCATTTCCGATGGGGCTTATAACTCCGCATCCTGTGATAACAACCCTTCTACTCATCTATGCTCCCTTCAAAACTAGACTATTGACAGACCTCCGTCTACGCTCAACACCTGCCCTGTTATAAACCTGCTTCTATCATCTGCGAAGAACGATACCGCATTGGCGATATCCGCAGGCTCTCCCATGGTCCTTAGCGGAGTGCTGGCGATCATCTTCTCCTTTATCTTGTCCGATACGACATCCGTCATATCTGTTTTAGTAAATCCCGGTGCAATGGCATTAGCGGTAATTCCATATCTTCCCAATTCCGCCGCCAAAGTTCTGGTCATACCCATAACTCCGGCCTTTGAAGCTGAATAATTCACCTGTCCTATATTTCCGATAAGCCCTGCAACGGATGCGATGCTGATAATTCTTCCCCCATTTTGTTTAGCCATCACCTTAGCCGCATGTTTGGTGCAGTTGAACACGCCTTTTAAGTTTGCTGCTATTACTACATCAAAATCCTCTTCACTCATTCTGGAGAGAAGTGTATCCCTTGTAATTCCGGCATTGTTTACCAACACATCCAATCTGCCGTAATTTTCGACGATATCTCCCACCATTTTTTCCGTATCTGCAAAAGACGCCACATCGCACTTATATGCTTTTGACTCTATTCCTTTTTCTTTTAATTCTTCAACAAGTTTTTTCGCTTTTTCATCAGAACTGACATAGCTGAAACAAACCGTATATCCATCCGCACCTAATCTTTCGACAATTCCCTTGCCGATTCCTCTTGTACCTCCTGTAACTAAGGCAATTTTTTTCTCACTCATAGTCTTTTCCTTTCCTTTGTACAATTTCAGGATTTTATGCCTGACTGTTTAACTTTGCGAGAACACACTCCACATCTTCCAACTTTTCAACATTTAACACCTCTACTGTCTTATCAATTTTTTTCACGAAGGAACTCAAAGTTTTTTTCCTGCTCCGATTTCTACGAAAGTGTCATAACCGCATTTTATGGCTTCCTGCACATTCCTGAAAATCTCACGGGAGAAAAACATCTGACGTTTCAATTTTTGAACTATTTGAGCTTTATTCATCTCGTCGCCATACACATTTCCGTCTACATTGGAATATATTCTGAAGTCGGAAGGAAGATATTCGACGTTCTTCAAAAAATTTTCAAATTCCTCTGCTGATTCCTTCAACACCTCTGTGTGAAAAGGTCCTTCCACATTTATTCTAACGATTTTTTTGACGCCTTTCTCCACGCAGAGCCTTTCAAACTCGTCAAGTGCCTTGAAAGTTCCGCCGACTACTACCTGCTGTGGGGAATTGTAGTTACAAATGGCTATAACTTCATCGCTATCTACGTTTTTGACAGTTTCTTCAATGATGTCTTTTAGCAAATCCAGGTTCGGTCGCATCACGGCTATCATCGCTCCCTTGCCTTGAACCCCTTTTGACATGATGTTTCCTCTCGTATTTACGAGTTCAATCGCCTGTGACAGAGAAATTTTACCGCCTGCACACAGTGCCGTATATTCGCCTAAACTCAGCCCTATCATGGCTGCCGGCACATCACTCAATGGACTTTTGAACACTGCATCCACATCTGTGCCATCTGCCATATCGTAACCTGTGATAGCTTTTTTAAACTCAAAATACAAAGCCAAGCTGTTTAAGAATATTGCCGGCTGGCAGTATTTCGTCTTTTTCTAAAAGCTTCTTTCTTTCCTTCTCTTATCACTTCAAATACTTCTTCACTCAACACTTCTTTAGCCGCAGCGTAAACCGGATTGTTCTCAATCAATTCACTACCCATATTTTCGTATTGAGCCCCTTGTCCGGGGAATAAAAATACAATTTTTCTATCCGCTAAACTCATCTGTCATCTTCCCAATTATCTTTTCACATCCGCAAACGATATCTAAAATGATTTCCTTTGCTGATTGTCTTTCACTTACCAGCCCTGCTATCTGACCTGCCATTACAGATCCGTTGTCCACATCTCCGTCTACTACGGCTTTCTTCAATGCTCCTGCTCCGAGTCGTTCAAACTCTTCAGGTGGCAGATTTTCATCTTCCATTTTTTTCAGCTGCTTTGCAAATTTATTTTTCAAAACTCTGACGGGATGTCCTGTGGAATTTCCGGTAATCATCGTCGAAGTATCCTTGGCTTTTAGTACCTTATCCTTGTAGTTATCACTGGCGGTACACTCATTAGCTACTATGAATCTCGTTCCCACTTGAACTGCCGATGCCCCCAGGCAAAAAGCCGCTGCCATGCCTCTTCCATCAGCAATACCACCGGCTGCGACAACCGGTAAAATCGTAGCATCGACTATCTGTGGAATCAGAGACATTGTATTTGTGACACCGATGTGTCCGCCGGCTTCCGCTCCTTCCGCTATCATTGCCACGACACCTGGATTTCTCGCCATTCTCACCGCCTGTGCTACTGACGGAACTACCGGAATTATCTTTATCCCATTTTCATTCAGCATCTTGAAATACTTTCCGGGATTGCCCGCTCCGGTGACGACAATTTCAACGTTCTCTTCTATTACGCCCTCGATGACTTCATCTACGAAAGGGCTCAGCAACATGATATTCACCGCAAAAGGTTTGTCGGTAATCCGTCTGACCTTGCGAATCTGCTCTACAACCCAATCCTTCGGAGCATTTCCCGCAGCTATGATTCCCAGGCCGCCGGCTTCCGATACAGCCCCCGCTAAATCGGCATCCGAAACCCAAGCCATGCCGCCTTGAAACACAGGATACTCAATTCCTAATACCTCGCATATAGGATTATTTTTCATTTTTCTCTTCCTCTCTACTGAGCATTTAGAATCATCTGATTTCTATCCATGGTATTATACGATTTATTTTTTTATTTTTTTGCTTTCTATGTATTCCTGGATTTTTCTTAGGAGTTGTCAATGACTCTATCACATCGTCTTCCATTTGAATATCAAACTCATCTTCAATAGCTGTCATTATATCCATCACATCCAGCGAATCGGCTCCCAAATCTTCTTGAATGTGACTGTCATCACCGATTTCATCCATTTCCACTTCTAAATTGTCAGCTAATATCTCTTTAATTTTCTCAATCATTTTCTTCTCCTTTTTACAACCACCAAGTGGTCATCCTCTACCGTTCATCTAATTTATTTCGAATTCTCTCAACGCTCTGCTGTCTCATCCGTACTCTGACTCGATTTCTTGTCGGTCAATCGATACAGGTCGCAGACGTCGTGCAGCTCCTTTGAAAAAATTTTCGACTGATTAAATTTCATCCTTGGCTCAGCTTCTCGCTTCTCTACTTTATCTTAAACAATATCCCCGCGTAGCTAAGTCCTCCGCCAAATGCTATGGACAATATGTATTTCGCCCTGTCTGAACCTTCATCATATTGACCTGTCTTTTCCACATTCTCTCCTGTTTTGCGAGAAGATGCCTTCAGAACGTCACTCCACTTTTCCAATGCCTCATCCAATGCCATGGGAACGCTGGCTGCGGAAGTGTTTCCGTATTTTTCTATATTGGTATACCATTTATCCAATTCAATCCCGCTTTTTTGAGCCATGGTTTTTATTATTCTAACATTGGCTTGATGTGGTACCACAAATTTTATATCATCTTTCGTCAATCCGGTTTTGTCGAACAATTTCTCTATGACCTTGGGACCTATTTCTGTCGCAAACTTGTAGACTTGTCTGCCGTTCATTCCTATGAATCGGTTGTTCTCCTCATCTATGTGATTTTTTGAATGCAATGTTAACAAGCCTTTGTCATCAACTCTTCCCCCAAGGTAAATATCGCAAATTTCCAATCTGTTTTCGCAGCTGCATTCCACGTTTCCGGACATATCTCGAGTATTTTCCAAAAGTGCCGCACCTGCACCGTCTCCGAACAAAATACATGTGCCTCTATCATCCCAGTCCACATATTTTGAAAGTCTTTCAGCTCCGACAACGAGGGCATATTTTTTGTTCAGTTCCTTCATCATGGATTTTGCTACAGTCATGGCGTATAAAAAACCGCTACACGCAGCATTTACATCCAGGCAAGTACATTCCCTGATGCCCAGCTTCTCAGATAGCCTAAACGATGATGCCGGAGTTTTTTTGTATCGCCGGAAACCGTTGCAAATACGATTAACTCAATTTTGCTCATCATATCCGAAACATCGATGCCGTTGAGTTCTGCAACTTTTTCACTGCCCTTTCACATGCCATCTGTGCCATTTCTTCTGTAGTCTTATCTTCCGATATTCTCCTTTCGAGAATTCCGGTTCTCTCTACAATCCATTGGCTGTTTGTATCTACCATCTTTGACAACATGTCGTTGTTCAATATATGATCGCTGGCATATCTTCCAGTGGAAATTATATCAATTGACATATATTCCTCCATATTCTTTTTAAGAAAAAAATCATTTATATTTTTTTAAAGCTCTTATCAGAGCTTTATCTTCATCTGGTCGCAAATCAATCATCAGATGATCGATCATCTCATCGTGAAAAATTGGTGTGAATTTTATTTGCCAATTCTCCCTCTTCGTCAAAACCGGCTATTACTATTCTCTTGTCCTTCACATCTTTAGTCCTAGTTGCATATCCTTTTTTTCAAGTTTAATTAGAGTTGCTGTCAATGTCCCCATAGTGACATTTTAGATTTGCCGCCACTTCGGACATCTTCCGACCTTTTCCTATACCTATCGCCTCAATCGCATGCATCTCAGTCATAGTCAAGTCTTTTATCCTCTCACTTGCAATGCTCTTTCTTCAATATTCAAAATATTTTTTAAAGAGATCAACTACGATTTCATTGATTATCCTTCTGCTGCTTTGATAACTGTCTTCTCTCGTGTTTTTTGCACGCCGCATCATCTCTTTGATATTCTATTTTTTTCTCCGTGTTTCACAGTGAATATTTATATTTTCTTTTTTTAGATACGATTCATCCGATGGAAATTTTTCCATTTCCAAAGTCGTTTTTTCTCCATATTTATTTTTTTCTCCTACTGACAATTTGCATATCAAATTATTTTTTTCTATACTTATAATATCTTTTTTTCAACAGTTTTTTTCCATAGAGATACTCTGATTTTTTTCTAAAAACCATATTATCTCTTCTTTCAATCTGTAAATTTCACTTCCGTCTTCCGGAATGATCTTATCTATGAATTCATCATCCATCAGATGCTGACTGGTCAGCCCCATAAGTTGTGCAGCTTCTTCCTTCTTGGACGCATTTTTCCAGAGAATACTTGCAAATCCCTCCGGAGACAAAATGGAATAAACGCTTTTTTTCCAGCATCCAAATCTCATCTGTCACGCTGATCGCCAGAGCTCCGCCGCTGCCGCCTTCACCGATTATCACGGATAGTGTGGGGGTTTTCAGTTTCGAAAATTCCATAATGCAGTTGGCTATTGCCGACGCTTGTCCCCGCTCTTCAGCTTCAATTCCACAACTCGCTCCGGGAGTGTCCACAAAAGTTATTACCGGCATTTTAAATCTTTCAGCCAATTTTATTACTCTCAAAACTTTTTCTGTATCCTTCCGGTTTTACCATGCCGAAATTTACGCTTTTCTGCTGTCCTATTACCATTACGGATCTATTTTGAATTTTCCCTATTCCACATATTATAGCCGGGTCTTCACCGAATAATCTATCTCCATGCAACTCCATAAAATCCATGCAAATGGCTTTTATATAATCCATCGCTTTTAAACGATCCGGTTCTCTGGAAGCCCTGACCATGTCCATAGCCGTTGTCATATTCAACCTCTTTTTCTCACACTCATTTTTTTGTTTTCTTTTTTTCCGCCTGCTTGTCGCTCTGTTTTTCCGGTACGAAAATATCCAATAGCTTTGCCAATGTGTATTTCATATCCTCCCTTGCTACAACCATATCCAGCAAACCGTGCTCCAGCAGGAAATCGGCTCTTTGAAATCCATCCGGCAATATAGTTCCGGTGACCTGCGAAATTACTCTCGGACCTGCAAAGCCGATCAGAGCACCTTTTTCACCTATAATCACATCTCCCAGACTTGCGAAGCTGGCACTGACACCTCCCGTAGTAGGATCTGTCATAACACAGATGGATAACAATCCCTTTTCCCTGTGTTTACCAATCGCCTGTGACGTCTTTGCCATCTGCATAAGAGAGAACATCCCTTCCTGCATTCTCGCTCCTCCGGAAGCCGAAAATATTATGATGGGAATTTTCTTCTTCATGGATAACTCTATGCTCTTAGTGACTTTCTCTCCGAGAGCAACTCCCATGCTGCCCATCATAAAATGAGTGTCCATAGCTACTATTACGACTCTCCTATCATCGATTTTTGCAAATTCCGCTGATTACCGCTTCATCGATTCCCAAATTTTTTTTCAACTCTTCCTGTTTTTGATCATAACCCGGAAAAATTTAGCGGATTTTTACTTTTTCTCGCTTTAAAATATTCCACGAAGGTTCCATTGTCCGCTATGCTGTCAATTCTCTCAAGTGCAGACATCTTAAAATAGTTTCCGCAGTAGTTGCAAACTCTGTATTTATTCAACTCCCTTTGAAAATCATCTTTTCACATGCCGGGCATTTTATGATTCCGTCAGGTTTGATTTTTTATATTTTTTGCATCGTATTTTTTTCTTTTAAAATGGTCCAGTATCATATTTCCAACCTTTTTTCTATGTTTTACGACGATTTGCTCAAATTTAATCCATCGGTTTTTCCTCGGTTGCTTTCCGACAGCTTTGCATATTCTTCCATATATTCTTCCATGTCGGAAGTAGTGTATTTACTCTTTGCAAATGCCTTTTGTTCCAATAAAAATCCATTGAATTTATTGTTTATGCTAACTCCTCCCACAACCAATTCTTCCAAGGCTCGGCTCATGATCGCCATCGCCTGTTTCTTATTTTCTCCCCAAGCTATTATCTTCATTAACATGGAATCATAAAACGGCAACACGTCGTAACCCTGATAAATTCCGCTATCTACTCTAATTCCGTATCCTCCGGGCAAATTTAACTCTTTGATCTTCCCAATACTGGGTGTAAAACCCTCCTCGACATTGCATGCATTGATTCTGCACTCAATTGCATGACCTCTGAATTTTATATTTTCCTGTTTTATTTTCAGCTTTTTCTTTTCCGCAATGTTTATTTGTGCACGAACTATGTCTATTCCCGTTATCATCTCTGTCACCGGATGTTCGACTTGTATTCTGGTATTCATTTCCAAAAAAATAAATTATCGCCGGAAACCAAAAACTCCATCGTCCCGGCACTGTAATAGCCTATTTCCTTGGCACCTTTAACTGCATACTTACACAATTTTTCTTCCAACTCTTTGGAAAGATTTACCGGCGGTGCTTCTTCTATTATCTTCTGATGATTCAACTGCAGTGAACAATCTCGACAACCCAGATGAATAACATTTCCGTGTTCATCTCCAAGTATCTGAACTTCTATATGCCTTGGCGACTTTATGTATTTTTCGATGAATACCTCTCCATTTCCAAAAGCATTTTCAGCTTCCTTTTTTGCCGAAGTCAAAGCGAACTCCATCGCATCCTCGGAATTCACGATTCTCATGCCCTTTCCGCCACCGCCCGCTCTGGCTTTTTATCATCACAGGATATCCGATTTTCTCTGCAATTTTCAGCGCTTCTTTCAGTGAATCCACCACGTCATCAGATCCGTCTATTACGGGGATTCCCAACTCTCTCATGGTTTTCTTCGAGATATCCTTATCAGCCATCGCTGACATGACTCTGTGGCTGGGACCTATAAATTTAATTCCGTAAATCTCGCACATCTTTGCGAAACTCGAGTTTTCCGATAAAAACCCGAATCCCGGATGGATTGCATCGGCTCCTGTGACCAACGCCGCATTTATGATCTGAATTTTATTCAAATAGCTGTCCTTAGGGCTTCTGGCACCGACACAGATGCTTTCGTCTGCCATCGTTGCATGAAGAGAGTTTCTATCCACGTCGGAAAAAATTGCAACGCTTTTTATACCCATATCCCGCAGAGTTCTTATTATTCTCACTGCTATTTCGCCGCGATTTGCGACCAATACCTTCTTTATCCTTCTTTTCTTGCTATGTTCTTCCTTCTCTGCACTGCGTTTCAACTGTTTTCTCTCGTCGGAAGGATTTGCTGTCTTCATTTCATCTTCTTCGGATTCCTCACTCAGTTTCTTTCCCAAGCTGCCTTCATCTATGAAAATTCTCTCGTTCTTCATATACAAATACTCCTCGATATCGTCTCGAATTTACAGAGCTATCTTTTGCCAAAATAAATATCACTCTCGGTAAAATCGCTCTCTTTTCTCACAACTCTAACTTTTGCTCACTTTAAAAAGTTCTTCTCCAAACTCTACGACTTCTCCGTCAGAAATCAGAATTTTCTCTATTTTACAATTAAAAGGAGCCTTGATTTCATTCATCATCTTCATAGCTTCCAAGATACATATCACCTGACCTTTTTTGACTCTGTCTCCTTCTCGCACAAATGCCTCGCTGTCCGGATCGGGTTTTGAGTAGTAGGTCCCTATAGTGTTAGCCGTAATGCTCTCAAACTTCTGATTACCCTCCATTTCACATCCTGCATCTTCTGCATGTTGAGCGTTTAAGTCTTGACCTTCTCCCTCTGCTGAAATACCTTCTCTAAGCCCTCTAACTGCGGTGCTTTGCGGTGATAAAAGTTGATTTGCTTCCAATAACTGTCCTATTTTTGGAATATTTTTTTAAAAGTTATCAGGGCTTCGGAATTTTTGAAAGTCAGTTCGTCCACTCCTATGTCGTTCATTATTTCACCCAATTCTCTAATAAATTTCTTATCCATATCAGCTTTACCTTTCTAAAAATGCTGGTAATTCAACCTTCCTCTATTGATTTCGTGGAATTTTAATCTTCGTCAAAATAATCCGTTCTCACTTATTACATATATTTTCCCATCTTGCTGTACTCGGAAGTATATTTTTCTCAAAATTTACACTGCCGACTTCTGCAATGTCGAGATTTAAAAATCATATCCATACTGTTATCAATATCGCCTTTGAATTTTAACAAGCGAGTGCGATTGCATTCACCGTGAATAAATCATTTAAAGCCCTCTGATTTCAGTGTGATATCTATTCTATATGCAAATTCCAACAATTCAATTGCCTTAGTGGATTATACCCCTATTCAAATTTCATGTCAATATTTATTTTGATATTCAAATTTTTATCCTCACCATATCTATACAACCTATACTCTCTTTAAATTTCATCGAACATTCCCATGAAAATAGCAACCAACCTCCCCTCATAGGGAAGATGGTTGCCATACTTTTTTAATCGTTTAGTTAAAGTTGTATTCTGTGACTATTTTATCTCTGCCTGTAATAGCGTCACGGAAGTATTCATAGAATGAAATACCCAGGAAAGAACCGTCTATGTTGTATAAATTCTTATATCCTAAAGTTTGGAGCGCCATAATTACGTTATAACTTCTCTGTGAGGACCTGCAGTGCAGATATACGGGAATATCTTTTGGAATCTCATCCAGTCTATTTCTGAACTCCGACATCGGAATATTTCTCGCATTGACTAAATGTCCTGCTTTAAACTCCGCCTCTTCTCTGACGTCAATTATAAACGCATCGTTTTCCACCAATTCCCTCACTTTATAAACAGGGACTTTTTTAAAGTCTGCATGCAGCACGTTCAAACCTACTAAAGCTGTGTGGTTGACCACATCTTTTGCAGTTGAATAATAAGGGGAATAGCATAGTTCCAATTCTTTCAAATCTTCCAACGTTCCACCCATCGCAATAATTGCAGCTATGACATCTATTCTCTTTTCTGCATTACCCTTGCTGATCGCTTGGGCTCCCAGGATTTTGCCTGTGGGAACTTCAAAAATCAATTTGAAAAATATTGGATGAGGACTTGGCATTAACCCTACCTTATCATTTGGAATGGTATATGCAAAATCATAGTTTATTCCATAACGTTTACACATTTTTTCATTTAAACCTGTATTGGCAATGGTTAAATCAAATAGATGTAAGCAGCTTGATCCGATTACACCTTTGTTGTTATGATACTTTCCAAACATGTGATCGGCTGCCGCTCTGGCTTCTCTCTGGGCTGGTCCTGCAAGTGCTAACTTAGTCTTATCACCGGTCAACTTGTTAGTCACTTCTACTACATCACCTACTGCATAGATATCCGGATAGTTAGTCTGATAATTGTGATTTACCAAAATGCCTCCTGTTTTGCCGATTTCTATTCCACAGCTTTTTGCCAGTGACGTCTCAGGTGCTACTCCTATAGCCATAACGACTGCTTTAGCCTTTACACTTCGTCCTGATTCAAGCAACACTCTATCGCTTCGAATTTCAACAACTTTTTCATCTAATTTTATATCTACACCTTTATCGTACAGCTGTTTGTGAACAATTTGTGCCATATCAATATCCAGTGGCGCCATTACCTGATCGGTTCCTTCTATCATATGAACATTTCTGCCAGCTTCAATTAAGTTTTCACATACTTCCAGACCTATGAATCCACCGCCTACAACAGCTACATCTCGAACGTCATTTCCGACCAAATAGCTCTGCAATCTGTGAATATCCGATACATTTTTTACGACGAATACATTTTCTCCATCAATTCCCTTAATCGTTTTCGGCAGTATCGCACCGGCTCCGGGTGCTAAAGCCAATTTATCATAAGTTTCTTCGTACACTTCCCCCGTTGCGAGTTTTCTGATTTCCACAGTTTTTTTATCGGGATTTATCTTTATTACTTCCTGATTTACTCTGGCATCAATATTGTATTTTGTTGCAAATTCGTGCGGATCCATCAATACCAGCTTATCGCTTCTATCCACTATCCCGCTTAAATGAAACGGCAAGCAACAGTTCGAAAATGACACGTGATTGCCTTTTTCGATCATTATCACTTCTGACAGTTCATCAATTCTTCTGACTCTTGCAGCGACGCTTGCACCACCTGCCACTCCACCAACGACTACTACTTTCATTATTCATTTCTCCTATCTTTATTCGTTCTATTTTTTGACATATACATTATCCATCCTAACACAACCCATATTGCCAAGAAAATAAATGAATTTCCGGACAGTTGTGCCGGTGAATAAGGCAATGTCAACAGCAATATAAAACCGACAGATATTACCACTGCCAATTTTGCCAATAACTTGTTCTTCCTATCTTTTGATTTGCCAATACTTATATATCCTACATAACCATATGCAATAGCTGCCAGCAGACTCGCCATATCTACTATATACAATATGACTTCTCTTCCTATCCAAGGGGCGATCAGACTGATTCCGCTTACGAATATTATGGCATAAGGATAGGCACCTTTACCATTTTGGGTGTGAAACTTTTTGCTTATTATTTCGTATGCTCCCAGTGCGGATATCAACTTGCTGCTGGCTATCATAAATCCGTTTATTCCACCTGTTATCGCTGCCCAAAGCGCGACGAGCATAAGAACAAAACCTATATGTCCTACCGTATTGACTATGGAATCTGCAACAGCCCAATCCGATTTTGCAGCTTCGGAGGGTCCAAATCCAATTCCCGCAATGATGTTTAAGGCTGCATATATAAATATTCCAATCACAATAGATGCTATCGCCAACTTCGTCGCCTTTCCCACCGGAAATCTGAGTTCGTTAGATACCTGAGGTATAACATCAAACCCCACAAAGAGAAATGGCACTATGGCAATTACCGTAGCGATTTGTCCAAAGGAAAACCTATAGTCTGAAATGTAATTTCTGCTAAACGATACCATATCTCCCTTTGTTATCATTAAAATTAGAATTACCAAAACTATAGCAACTAAAAGTCCACTCATCAAATCTTGAACTTTAGAACTGACTCTGAGACCTTTTACGTTTATGTAAGCAAAGATCAGTATGACTATGCTCATAAATATGACGTCGCTCAGATACACTTCATACCCGGCAATGCTATACATATAGATGAAATTGAGTTTATCTTGAAAGATGACTTTAAATAAAAGCACATATGCACTGGCATTTAGCGGAATCATGCTCAGGTAACAGAGGCTGAGCGACCATGCCACAACGAATCCATGTGCCTTTCCGAGATTGTCATAGGCATATGTAAACTCTCCACCTTCTTCCTTGTTGTGCTCCAACATCGTATGATATGCATTTTGTATTACCACGACCAGAATCCCTCCTATCACAAGACCCAGAGTAGTGTTAACCACTCCGGAAGTAGGCAAAAATTGTTTTCCCGGTAAGGTAAATGCTCCCCATCCTATTACGGATCCTATTACAAGTCCTAAAACATCAATTCTAGTTAATTGCTTTTTCACATCTCTTCCTTTGTATCTCTGCAGTATCTATCGAATAAATCAGTTTACTCTATCTGGACTCCAGATAAATGACTGATTTTTTTCTTTACTTCACATATATTATCAATTTTTCATGGATATTTTTCAATCAATTGTAAATTTTTTTCAACATTTTCATCCAGCTGTAAAATCTCAATACATACTCTCTCTTGCAGTTACTTAAAATCTTCCGGATCTCTATGTCTTGCCGGTATCAAACATGAAACTCCGCCTTCGAAAATTTTAAGTGAAACAACTGCTCCCAGGGAAATCGCCACCAAGAATACCCATTCTGATATTGAAAAATTCGGTATTGAGGAGTATAGGACTCCTATATTACATCCCTTTGCAAAACGTGAACCAAATCCCATCAGCAATCCGCCCAAGCCGAATAAGAACGCATTTCTAGGATTGAATTTAAAGTTAAGTTTAAACCTTCCAGCCATCAAAAGCCTCCAAGTAAAGCTATCATCAACTTTAGCTTCTGTAAAGAGTCTCCAAAATATAATGTCAAGATCACTATTACAGCACCCAACACAGCTTGCCATTTCTTAAAGCCTTGCAAAAAATTCATGTTATCATATGTTACAACACATCCCTTTAATATTTTTTTGCACAATTTAATATTTTTTATACAAAAGAGGCACTCTTTAAAGAGTGCCTCTCCTGAATTCTCACTATATCTAGTCTATTCTATTCTGTCACATCTTCAGTCTCAATCTTCTCTTCAGCAGTTTCTCCCTTTTCTTCGGCAGCTTCATCAGCGACTTCAACTTTTTCTTCAATGATTTCATCTCCGGTTTCCTCAACTGTCTCAACCGGCTCAACTTTTTCTTCAGGCTTTTCCTCGTCCTTCTCCGTTGCACCTTTGATGCTTAGACTTATTCTCCTTCTATCCTTGTCAATTTCAAGAATTTTGGCTGCAACTATCTGTCCTATTTTGAGTTCTTCATTTATGTCGGCTACTCTACTGTGTCCAACTTCCGATATGTGAACTAATCCGTCCAATCCCGGTTCCAACTCTACAAAGCATCCGTATTCTTTGATTTGTACAACCTTTCCTTCAAAAATCTGACCGACCTTGTATTTTTCGTCTATAACTGACCAAGGTTCCGGTGTGGTTTGTTTCAATCCCAATGACACTTTACCCTTTTCAGGATTCATTGACAATATTTTTACATTGACTGTCTGACCGATTTCCAGTACTTCCTGTGGATGTCTCAATTTCCCCCAAGAAATCTCAGAAATATGAAGAAGTCCGTCCAATCCTCCAATATCTATGAACGCACCATAGTCGGTAAACCTCATTACGTTGCCCTCAACAATATCTCCAACGTTGATGCTTTCCCAAATTTCTTTGAGAATCTTTTCTTTTTCTTCTATCAGTTTTGCCTTGTGAGAGAAAATTGCCTTTCCTCTTCTGATATCAACTCTCGTAACTTTTACCGGTAATACCATTCCGACAAACTCGCTCGAATCATCGACAAACTTGTCTGATAGCTGAGATAGTGGGATGAATCCCTGTACTTCCTTGTAAGTAGCGATCACTCCACCGTTCACTGGTCTAACAACAGTAACATCTATTAAAGATTTATCTTCAAACGCCTTATTGATTTCTTCCCAATGTTCACTTGCTTCCAGCTTTTTCTTGGATAGTAGAATAGTTCCATCGCCATCGTCTGTCTTTAAAACTTTTGCGGTGATTTCATCTCCCACGCTAAACAAGTCAGCAAGTGTTTGTTCTCCTTCCAAAGTTATTTCGCTGAACGGAATCATTCCGTCCTTTTTACATCCCAGGTTCACTATGATCTCTTTATCTGTAACCTGATGTACTTTACCCGTAACCAGCTCACCGGTTCTAGGTAATCTCAATGATTTTTCAATCTCTTCCATGTAATCCAACATAGATTCTTCTTTAGTGATTTTGTCACCCATTTTTGTAGTAACCTCCTTAATTGCGTTTTCAGGCGTCGATGCACCTGCCGCTATTCCTATTCTATTATATTTTTGCAATTCTTTCAATGGAAAATTTGAAATATCACTTATAAAATAACTATTTTTACAATATTTTTTTCGCTATTTCATATAATTTTTTTACTATTTGAACTTGCTTCATCGCCGATTACCACCATCGCATCGACTTTTTGCGCTAAATCTCTACATCCTTCCTGTCTTTTTGACGTTGCACTGCAAATAGTGTTCTTTATCTCTATATCTCTCCTGAATTCTCTCTAAAACCTGTTCGAAAAACTTCTTTTCTGATAGTCGTTTGAGCTACGATAAGCACCCTGTCAAAATATAAATTTCCCTTTATTTCATCAGGATGATTGATTATGGTTGCCGAGTTGTTGCACCATCCGTTTATCCCCAAAACTTCAGGGTGTTTTTTTATCTCCAACGATTACAATTTCTCTACCTTCCTCGTAGGCATCCTTGACAAATTTGTGAATTTTCGCAACGTACGGACAGGTCGCATCGATAATTTCTACACCTTTGCCCTTTGCTTCCCTATAAAACTTCTCTCCGACTCCGTGACATCTGATTATCACTTTATCCTGATCGGTTAAATCTTCGATGGAATCTATTACCTGCAGTCCTTTGTTTTTCAGTTCCGATATGACCATCCTATTGTGTATTATATTGCCGTAACTGTAGATTCCACCCGAGTTTTTTTCTTTATCGCTACCTGACATATCGCTTCTATTTTCATCTGTCGCATCAGATAAGCTGTTTTCTCTTCCTTCAACTTCTCTATATGCTCTTTCTACACCTTGCTTAACTCCAAAGCAAAATCCGCTGTGTTTTGCTCTTATTATTTCCATAGTTTATCTCCATCTGTTCCGATTGATTGCACGCTACAACAGCTTTGAATCATATTCAATCATCCTTTCTACTTCTCCGCCTGAGATTCTCAACGTAATTTAAAACTCCTCTCACTGCCGTTTCCACTAGGTTCATAATATATCGTGCCTTCTTTGTAAAGGTTATCAGGAAGATATTGTTGATCTACATACCCTCCGAAATCGTGCGGATATCTATATCCTATACCCAAACCTCTGCTCTTTGCTCCTTTATAATGGCTATCTTTCAGATGATCCGGCACATCGTCGATTTTTCTGTTTCTGATGTCCTCTTTAGCTTTTAAGAGCGCTGCATATGAACTGTTGGATTTAGGACTTGCAGCCAGCAATATCACCCCTTGTGCCAAGTTTATCTCAGCTTCCGGATATCCGACCATAAGCGCTGCCTCAACGCAGCTCTGCACAATTGTTATCGCATTGGGGTAAGCCATTGACACATCTTCACTGGCCATCACCATAAGTCTTCTCCCAATCGTCTGGATGTCAGCTCCCCCTTCAAACAATCTCGCCAAGTAGTGAATAGCCGCATCCGGATCCGACCCTCTTACAGACTTCTGCAATGCTGAAAGCAGATTGTATTTGTCTTCCTCTTTGTTGAAAAAATAAGTTTGTTTCTGAAATGCCTCCTGTATGATTTTTTCCGTAATCTCTAATTGATACAAATCCGAACAGAAGTCCGCATCCTCTTCATCTTCTCCATTCCTAAACACATTCACACTTTCACACATGCTTTTATGCGAGTTTGAATCTGTACAACAATCCCCTTTTTCCGGATTTCTTTCAATATTGTTCGTTCTCAAATTATTTACTATGAATTCCAAAGTGTCCAGAGCAACTCTCCCGTCGCCGTTGCTCATGCTCGCAATCAGTCTCAATTCCATCTCAGGACATGCAACTTTCATATTGCCCAATCCAACCTCGGTATCATCAAGAGCTCTTCTAAGTATTTCTTCAAGATCTTCTATGCTGTGAAGATGAAATTCATATATGTGCCTAACTCTGCTCAATACGGCATTATTGATTGAGAAGTACGGGTTTTCAGTAGTGCTTCCGATAAATTTCAGCACTCCGTCTTCTAAAGCCTTCAGCAGTGAATCCTGCTGAAGTTTATTCCATCTGTGGATTTCATCAACATACACATATGTAGTTTTATTTTCGAATCCGAAAAGCCTTCGTTCTGCTTTTTCTATTACCGCTTTCAACTCTTTCGTCCCTGTATTAGTCGCATTTATTTCCACAAAATCGCTATCCATCTCTCTTGCGATTATTCTCGCCAAAGTAGTCTTCCCTGTTCCTGACGGTCCGAAGAATATGGCGTTATCAAAGGTTTTATTTTTTATGCTATTATAAAGCAGGGACCCTTTATATAAAAAGTGTCCCTGTCCAACGAACTCATCTATGTTTTGCGGCCTTATTCTGTTAGATAAAGATGGCATAATTCTCCTTATTTTACCGATACCTCAATTATATCTTTTCTCTTTCACGCCGTGTTGACAATTCTTAATCTGCTCAATCACGTACTTTCTCCGATCTCAACCCTTTTACATCTGCGTCCATCACCGGAATCTGTCCCCGTGTTTCGATTTATCTATGGATTCTTCAATCTCATATGTGATTTCTTCAACATTGTTCGCTATTGAGCTCACTGCGAGCATCGTCACGCCGTTTACTATTAGATATATGCCGGCTATCATGACTATCGCTGTCATCGTTGCAAACACATTCCATGCCATAAATATCGCAAATACAAGGTGTATAATGCCAAAAATCACAATTGCTTTCGTATCTTCTCCCCTTTTTTTACTATTCAACGCTATCATAAAGTTGTCAATTGCCATGACGAGTGCAAACACTGCCATTAGAATTCCGACAGTGAATATTGTAATATCGGGATTCAACAAGACGAACAATCCTAAAATCGCTATCACCACAGGCAAAATCACCATCGCTCCGCTGTGGTTTGACTTCTTTTTCAGCGATGCAAATCCGAATATTCCGATCAATCCTACAACCAATAGAGCAACCCCCACTATGGTGTTAATAATCAGCTGTGTCTGTCCGGGAATGACTACCAGGACTATTCCCAAAACGATCGATATAATGCCGAACAGTACGGCTATAGACTTAATTTCTCTCAGTTTACCCATCACTTCCTCCTAGGATTATTATAGTACATATTCTAGATTTTTAAAAGTCTTTGCCGATATTAAATTGTACTTTTATCAGAAACCTTATCTGTTACCGATTTTTCGATTCCACATTCGCTGCCGAGCCGAATTTTCTTTTCATCCGACACAGAGTTTCCTTCTTCATCATATCATCTATTTTTCACGGGAGAAAAACGAAACGTCATCCATCGATCACCGTTTTTCATCTCAGTTTCGCCCGGCGTGCACTGATTTATACTCCGCCTGTATTCCGATATGTATCCTGCAATCTGTCTTAAATTTCTCTTTTCTGCTTCAATATCCTCCTTAATAAGATTTAAGTATTCTTTGGTTTCTTCATTGACAGTCAATTTCACTTCATCTATAAGCCCGTTGATGCTACCGGCAATACTGTGATTTCTCTCAGGGACATATGCGATTTTTACGCTTCTGTTTTGCCGATTGTAATATATCGTATCCATGGACAGTTTCAGTTTTTCCGGCGGTATGTAAAAATCTCTGCTATGATTCAAAGATAACAGTGCTTTTTCAATTATCTCAAAAGTCTCTTTCGGTCTCTTTAAATGCAACTCTCTCATAGAAGTTAACCCGCTGCATTCATAGTTGATTTTAACCTTATCTCCTTCTCTGAAATCCACATCGGAACGACGAAGTTGCATAGTCCGGATTCCAGCATTTTTTCTTCCAAGCGACTTACATCTTCTCCTTTCACTTCTATTTCATAACCGCTTTTTCTCAAATTCATGTATTTTGCCTCCTCTATTTCTGATATTTCTGAATTTTACGGATTGCACTTGCTACATGGTGTATATCCCTTCTCCTTGGCTTTTTCTACAGTCATTTTCTCGATATTTTTCGTTACCGTTCTACATGCCCCTCTATGATAATAATCTCCATATCCGTTAAACACATAAACCCTATCATTTCCTTTCAAATTCTTGCTTTTACAAATAGGACAAGGTTTAAATTTGGATTTATCTATTTCTCTTACTGACAGTTCAGTGGCTTTCGGCACCACATATGAACACCTCTCTCGATGATAACGTTTCCCGTCAAGCGGGAAAATATATACTATTTTGGTGTCTTCATTTTTCTCCATTTCATCAAAAGGGAATTTTTCCCTTCGCTCTTTGTCCCCTACAAACATTCTAGCCAAAGTTTTTTCGCTGCCATAACCATTGTAATCACCTATTAACGGAATATGCAGATTTTTTTTATACTTCGTTTCCAACGCTATCAGACTGTTGTATCCACATTCCGTAAAATCATATCTATAGTCTTCTATTTTAAAGTTTTCAACGCTTTGCTTTTCGCCATCAACGTCCGAACCGATTCTGTTCCTCACTCTAAAGGGCAATCCCTTACCCTTATCGTCAAAATATGAGGCTCCCATCGTTAAACGCATTTCATCGTCTAATTGCGTTTTTATTTTGAAATCCCAATAATAGCTTTTGCTCAAACTGCCCAAAGTTAAAATTCCCAGCAGTACTATCGGTAAAATAATACACGCCTCTACAATATAGCTCCCTTTTTTATTTTTCCACTTTTCTTTCAATCTGACTATAACTTCTTTCATATGCTGTCTCCATTCTGCTGAAGGCTAATATTTTTCGCTAAACCAATATTTTTTACCATTTATTACTATGCTTCCCTCCAAACCTGTAAATGCTGTTGAAAAAGTAAATCCTGCATCATGATTTCCTTGAGTATTTATCTGCATTAAATCCATCGCTCTGTCAAGTTTCACTTTCTTACTGGTAAAAAACAGAAAGACTCTTAGATAGTCTTCGTAACTCATGCCTTTTTTACATTTGTTATCCACGTAACTGTCTCCGAATATTTTGTGTATATTCTTTATATCTATTGCCCACTCCCTGTGCGTTTTGGTCACCGGTATCTTACCGCCGTGTTCCAATATCTTGACATCGTTTTTTGCTTCCGCCAACGCCCATGTTTCAACGATACCGGCATAGAGTAAAGGGGAAGCTGGTCCTCCAGCAGATGCAAGCCCCATAGCTTTCGATCTCAAGATCGGGTCAGCCTGTATCACTCCCAGATTCACCAAATTTCTGAGAGCCACCAGCTTGCGTTTGACTTTACTTTTATTTTTTTCTCGTCCGACATATTGCCGCTTAAAATATATTCGATTTCATTTTTAAAGAAAGTGTTTCCGTCATCATTTACGCAGCTGTTAAATTTTTTAATGATGTATTCATTGATTAAGACATCAGCTTTCGTCTTATCAAAAATTTTATCTATATCTTTAATTGATTCGTGAATTTTATCAATATCACTGACTATGCTCTCACTGCCCTTCGATGGTAACATATACTTAATTTTTTTGTTTCTCAGAACTCTATCTCCATTTCTGTCAGATTGACCTTTTTTCTCACGCCCTTTCTTATCCAAAATCCCCATTGATGAAATTTTCATATAATCGCGGATTTCCTTCTCAATCACATCTTGATTTATCAATGCATATATGCTCTTGTTGGCTGATAGTCGCTCTACTTCGGCTTTTCGCAGGTTACCATTCAAATAAAACTTTATGGCATGTTCAATTTCTCTGTTATCTTTTGCAGTCGCCAGTATTCCATACCTGTCTTTGAGATACGGATTGTACTCGGATAATATGCTTCGCACTCCAAGAGACATAGATGATTGTATCTTTCCTTTTTCTATCTTCCACTTAGTTAATTCCACCAGAGAAATAACCAGCATCAGCACAGTTCCGATTACTACAGCAGTTAAAATCGTAGTACTACCTTTCTTATTCTTTAAAATATCCATTGAACAAATCCTTATATAAGATATAATTTTTCTCTCAATTTATATCTGCTTTGCCTTATCTTCCCCATCAATAATTTATCTACTAAACCTCCGCCTCTGATCTTTTCTATTCTGTCAATGCGCAATGCGGGGGTTAAATTCTTCCGACTCTTTTCAAAGTCATATTCTCTTATGTATTCCGCCTCTCTGACCGTCCCTGAAAGCTCTCCTGTCTTCAACCGTAAAAACTCATCTACATTAACTCCCGAAAATACCATATTGCTGATGAATACTACTGTTATAACTGCTGATATCACAGCTAAAATCACCACCGGCAAAATGATAGCAGCTTCAACAATAGTGCTTCCTCGTCGACATTTTAAGGTTCCTTCTATAAACGCCTTGAATTTCATTTCAAAAACCGTTATTGAGATTTGAAAACGTCTTGTTTACAAATGCCGTTATCTCCGATTTAAATATCAATCCCAAAATTATCGCCAAAGCGATCAGTATGGCAACCTGTATCATCTCCATTCCAGAGTTGCCCAGCCTCTTATTGAGCTGTTTCATCTTCCTAAATACCTTTCTATCCAAAAATTTTTAAATGATATTGTTCCTTTTTCTTTCCATTGTAATATTCATATTTTCTCTTTTCATAATTGCCTCCTAATCAAATATCTATCAGTGCAGGTGCCACTGTTATAACAACTAAAACCCCCAACATTATAACCATCGGAAATACCAATTTAGTTTCTGAAATGCGTCCTTTTTCTTCTATTGATTTCTTTTTGTTAAACCACATCAACTGGCTTTCAACTTGAAGTTTTTCTGCGAGCCTATCTCCTTTCTTTAAATTATCCCCTACTAAACCGACTATTCTCATCATATTTCGATCTTCATTTCTCTTCGCAAAATCGTACAGTTCATCAACTAAGTTCTTCTTATGTCTGAGAGTATTTTTTAGAGCCTGTTTCATCTGCATATAAAAATAACTGTTTCCCACTTCTTTTATCATCGAACTGTCCAATACCGCCCTCTCGAAAGCCTTTTCAAATATCATACCTCCGCCCATCAGCAACACAATCTTGTTTAAAAATCCCGGCAAATCTCTTTCAATGCTGTTTTTCGCCTTTTTTTCAATTGAATTTATATATGCAAATCTGCCCTTGTGAATAGCAATCATAAACACCGTTATGTATATTATCGGTAATATCCAATCTTTTTCGGCCTTTCTTTCCCAATGCAATTTCATATTGTTCGGCAACTTCTTCGGAAGAACAATCGTATCTCCCTTGCCGTTTTCCAATTCTCTTATCTGACGATTTAGCACTTCTTTCCAGTCGCTGTCCGAGTCCTTCAAGTTGTCCATCACTTTTTTACGATTTTTCCTATCCTCACTCATATTTAAAGTAACTTCTTCTGAAACTTCCTTACCCTTTTGCCGACTCTTCACCTTCAGGCTTATTCGTTCATTCCTTCTTCCAATCTTTTTTATTTTAACAATACCATGGGCATCGTCTTTATCTTTTATGAAGGAAGAGCCTTTTGAAATGTTCTGATAAACCACCGTCGCCATGAATACGACAAAGGTTATCATTGCCAATATCGCCAATCTGCGATTCTTTTTCAATATTGTATTCACCTGTTCTTCATGCCCTTCGACACCGTATATCCTGTTGAGCCTGATCCTGAATTCTTCTCTTTTCCCTATCAATTTTTCCGTCATCTTATCAACTTTGCTCTTTAGATTTTGAAAGTTCATCCGACTCCATCTCCTATATCATTTAAATTCTATTTCCAATTCACAATCTTAAATATCCATATAACAGCTGTTATAAATCCTGTCAGCGAAATTGTCATTATAATCTTTCCCGCCAGCGTATCGTACATCGGTGATAGATAGCTTGGAGAGACCAAGTTTAAAAATGCAAGCACGATAATCGGCATAATCGCCACTATCTTTCCTTCCATTTGCTTCTGTGCCACTATAACTTTTATCTCCCTTTGAATATTCATTTTATCCATGATTACTTCTATTGTGCTCATAATTACTTTCTGTAAGTTTCCTCCGGTGGTTTTACATTGCACATATACGTCTATGAACCCCCCTTATATCTTCCAGTGCAGACCTGTTGGCAAAATCGTAAAGTATGTCACTTTCATACATCTTTGCGTTGTCAAATGCATGTATCATATAGTCGATTTCTTTCACTATGTATCCGTCTTCCGAATACAATCTAACTAAGTTCTCTCTGCTGTTTTTCAGCGCTTCCTTTATATTACCCCCATTGTTCACTCCTGTTGAGATACCGTACATCAAATCTTTAAACTGAATCAAAAGCTGGTCTCTCCGCTTCTTTCCCAAATATTCTTCGTACAAGACTTTGAACTTCCACGATGACAATCCTATTATCATTGCAATTATAAAACTTTTGTAAAACAGGTATCCCACTGAAAAGAATGAAAAGTACGATGCTGCTACATACTTGTACAACTCATTTTTATTCAGCACATATCGTGCGTAATCTATACCTTTCCTTTCTTCTATGGGCACTGCTTTCTCATTTTCTGTCAATATGTCAATCGTTTTCATTTTCGTCAAATCCTTTGCTTTTTATGATAGTGTTATCCGTCCTTCTCAGTATATCTTTCTCTACGATGAAAATGGGATTTATATCAATTCTTCCTCTTTCTCCGATGAACAGTTCCGAAACTTCTACGACTCTTCTATCCCCATTTCCCAGCCTTTCAAGATGAACTATAATATCTACACCTTGTGCTATTTGCTCATCAATGCTCTCTATGGGAAACGACGATTCCTGCATATAAAGACTCTCCATTCGCCTTATCATGCCTTCCACGGAATTACTGTGTCCTGTGCACAGCCCCGTGTGACCGGTATTCAGTCCGTTCAACATGTTAACCAATGCCTTTCCATCTCGTATTTCACCTATTACAATCCTGTCGGGTCTCATTCTCAAACTGGCTTTTATCAACTTGTCAGTACTTACCTCATCATCATCGTAACCGCTTTTTTCCTTGCATTCCAACTGCACCACATTTTCAAGATCACCTCTTGCAAGTTCTCTGCTATCTTCTATTATCACAACTCTCTCATCTCTTGGAATACCTTTTAAAATTGCATTTAGCATAGTCGTTTTCCCCGAAGATGTTCCTCCTGACACGAATATGTTGTATCCTCTGTTTATTATCGCCTCCAAAAAATCAACGCATTCTTGTGTAAGCGTTCCGTTTTCCATTAAATCTGACATCGTTACATCTTTCATCACGAATTTTCTAATGGTTAAGATATATCGCCCGTCCGTTATATTTTTATAGATGGCATTTACTCTGGATCCGTCGTGAAGCCTGGCATCTAATATAGGAACTCTCTCGTTTATCTCTCTGTTTACGCTGCTGCCGATACGCCTTATAACCTCTCCCAGTTCCTCTTCATCGAAAAATTCATCCTCCACCTTGATTATTTCGCCGTTTTTCTCAATGAAAATTTCATTCCAACCGTTTACCATAATTTCCGAAATCTCTCTATCTGAGATATATTTTTCCAAAATTGATACATCGCTGTTTATCGCCAACTCGATTCTGTCCACCATAAACTTCACTTCTTCTCCTGTCAAATCCGAAAGCTCATCATCATCTAAAATAAACGATTCAATGTATGTTGTGACGTTTTTTTCTCTTGTGAAGAATCGCCTCTTCTGGACAGATTTTCCTTTATTTTCGCCGCTATTTCCTTTGTGATATCTCTGAGCTTATCATTTAAATATTTCTTCTGTTCTCCGTTTTCGCATTTCATATATCTTCCTCTGTCATTTGATGATATCGTCTTCTATTAAATCTATGCTTTGTGAAATTTTGACATAATCATACTCCTGTGCTAAATCCATTAGCAAGTGAATTGCCCAATTTTGTTGAAAAACCGCCAGATGACATTTTTCCCCTCTTCATATTACATTTTTTTGTACATTCTCCGAATGAAATGCTGTCGTCTGATGTTAACACATATTTCAAGTTTGCATTTAGTTCCAAAGTTAAAGAATTGATTTATATCAATATTTTTCAAGACATTAAGTGCAATAATCGTGCAAATAAAAAAATAGAGCTACTATATTTAGCAACTCTATTTTTTTCATTACCTTATTAAACTATTTGTCTTCATGCTGTTTTTTTCATCATATGTTTTTGAAGATATTTTATTCTTTTTTTATTACAACAGCAAATAGCCACACAAATGAAATTATAAATGGGATTCCTCTTAATACAAGAATTTCACTCAATATATTAGATTCACCAAAATTATGATAACTCTTAATTAATTCTTGAAAAAATACAATGTTGCAACAAGAGATATTGTTACATCAGTTAATTTAACTTTATCCATTCTCTCTCCCCCAAATTACTTATATTTAACATCGAAATATTTATCTCTGTATTCTACCTCTGCCCTATAATATGTATTATAATGAAAAGCTCCTGAATATTCATCATATCTAACTTTCATAAGTTTTACATCTGCATATCCCGCTAATCTGCTGTAACGTTTGCTATTTGCAGGTATTGTCATTGCCACACTCTTCGCAAATCCTAGAGTAAGGGATAAACCCTCATATGAATAGCCTGTACTCACGCTATAACTTTTTGATAAATGATATGAACTAGCCTTAGCCCATACACCTGTTACATAACCACAAAATACACGGTCTCTATAGGAAGTCTTGACGACAGTCCTTACTTTTTCTATAACCTATAGATGTTGGTATTATATTGCTTTCTGACATAACTTTAATACATTCTACCATAGAATTTTTTTGCGTTTGTTTTTCATTGTCAGATTCCGCAGCAAATGATGTCCCTGTTCCAAATATCATGATGCCTACCATCACAATACCTATAATTCTCTTTTTCATAATTCCACCTCCCTAAAATTCTAGCTATTTCATTGTTATGGCTAAGATAATTTTACTAAATTTATTATAAAAAAATAAAGATTTATTCTTATTTTTTTATAATAAAAACAACAGTATTAACTCCCTTAAATAAATTTATATTATCTCTATCTGCACTACCTGGATTTCGTATCCTCTCCATCCTGCATAGCCGTCTGCTCCATCTCCATAATCTGTGATCCAGCTAAGCCAGCCTTTTTCCCTTGCAGCAGCTAGACTTATTTGTAATTTTTTTCTGTCATTTTTACTCCTTTCTTAATTCTTTTTTTGTTTGAAATAGTTACATTACATATTAACCTCTCTGACTTAATGGAAGAACATAAAAGAAAATAAAAGGATCTATTTCACGCAGGACAGAATTACCTGACGGACTTGTGATGGCTGCACATCACGACAATTACAATGGCTTCACCGATGAGGAATGGGATAGTATCATTCGATTTGTAGAATTTATAAAAAGATAAAAAAAGCAAATAAGAGAAAAAGTTGATTTAGGAGCAAATCTTAATGAATGAAAAAGCAAAGGTTAATTGACAAAAGCATTGATGCGTTTATATTAGGATTAGAAATTTATAATAAACCCACAATCCAACACAGAATTTAAGGATTTAACTTTTTATTGTCAATGCCTGGAAATCGATGTTAAAAGCGGAATTGATAAACAGAGATATTGAATTATTTTAGTTTTATATCCTGTTCGTATTTCATCTCCGACAACCCCCTTTTTAAATAGCTGTTGAACTGCTGTATAAAAAAATTCTTTTTCAACAAAAAGAACCTCTATTCGAAGTTCTTTACATCGGCGTATAAACGTTCACTCATTCTGTTTCTTTCACATCCGACACTCGGTCACCATCCATCTCTTCCATATCATCTATCGAAATCTGGTTTTTCTCCCACTGAGAAAGCTGTGAAAAATCTTCAATAAAGTCATCTAAATCCGGTAATTCATCCAGATCGCTCATATTCATATATTCGAGAAATTTATCCGTCGTTCCGAAGATAATTGGCTTTCCTATCGTATTGCTTCTGCCTTTTTCCGCAACAAAACCCTTATTTATCAGTCCCTCGATTACTTTATCGCTTTTCACACCCCTGATACCTTCAACTTCACCTCTCGTAACAGGTTGTCGATATGCTATTATCGCAAGCACTTCCAAAGCGGACTGACTCAATTTTTTCTTTTTGATCGGTCTCACCAACTGCTCCACATATGCGAAGTTTTCTCTCTTACTAACCAACTGGAAGCTTTTGTTTACTCTTCTTATTATCAGACCTCTTTGATCGCTTTCGTATTTTTCCGTCATATCGAGCAGGACACGATATACTTCTTTGCTTTCAACGCCAAGAGCTTCGCTTATCATCTTTACGCTCATCGGCTCTCCCCAGACGAACAACAGCGACTCTATTATGCTTTCCATCTTTATCTTTTCCATATTACTCTCCGTTACCATAACCTATCTTCATAATGTAAAGGTTTCATCTTCTTCTGACATCGACGCTTCCGACAGCTTACAACCTCTGGATAATTTAATGTTTCCATATGTGGTTTCCTGGCTTGCAACAACTTGTCCCTGTTTTATCATCTCAAGGACGGATGTAAATGATAATGCTTTGTCATACCTGTCTTTCTCATCCTTTAACGTCTCGATAAAATCTATTTCCTGCTGATCGTCAATCATTTCAAGAAGCAATTTCTTTATATATCCTATTCTCTCTTCAGCAGTTATTCTCTTTCTTTGGATGTTATCGTATCTTTTTTTGATATCCATAACCTTTTGCTTCTTCAATATGAACTTTTCAAAAGCCTTGATGAATTCTTCGTGACTCAATTTCAAAATTTCCGTGGGATCGCTTAAAATCTCTTCCAGGTCCTCCTTAGGCTTTGCAATTAACTGCAACCCTTCGCCTTCTCGTTTTTTTAAATACTCCGCAACGTTTTTAAACTTTTTATACTCCATGAGCATGTCGACGATTTCTCGTCTGGGGTCATCTTCTTTTAAGGATTCTTCTTTATTATTTCCCGGCAAGAGCAGCTTTGACTTTATTTTGAGAAGATTTGCCGCAAGTAAAATAAATTCTGCTCCAATTTCTACATCCAGGTTCTGCATTTGTTTAATATATTCGATATACTGCCCCGTTATCTCGGATATCTCTATATCATAAATATCCATTTTAGCATTTTCTATCAGATATACCAGAAGGTCCAACGGTCCCTCAAACATATCAGTTTTTAATTTTATAGCTCATGTTTTCTCCAATTTACTATTCAAAGCTAAATCGCATTCTCAATTATTTAAATCACGTTTATACTTTCATCATTTAAATTAGGCTTGCTCTTTATAGTCTCTATATTTTTGGTATAATACATAGTGTGAAGCTGCGAGTAACCACGCTTCACATATACTATAACATATAAGAAAGGATAATTGTTAGCAAATGTTTCACAAAGCATTCACGCAAAGGCTTTCCTTGAAAGAATATATAGCATATTTAATACCATCTATCATATCCATGATATTTTTTTATCATTTTACACTACCATAGACGGATTTTTTATTTCAAAATATGTGGATTCCAACGGACTGGCAGCCATAAATATAGTCATTCCACTAACCTGTATATTTTTCGGAATTTCCATCATGCTCGCTACAGGTGGCGGTGCATTGATAGGGATCAGGCAAGGGCAAGGTAGAATGGACAGGGCTAATCGACTATTTTCATCTCTATTTGTTTTGCTTTGGATATTCATAATTTTGCTAACCGCTTTCAGTATAATTTTTCTGGAAAAAATACTGCTGTTTTCGGGAAGCAACGACGTTTTGATGCCCTATGCGAAAGTTTACGGCTTCTGGACTGCAGTAACCATTCCCGCGATGATGTGCAAGCTGTTTCTGGAGCATATGGCACGTGTGGACGGACATTCAAAGGTATCCATGGCTATGTCCGTGCTGGGATTACTCTCAAATGTAGTTCTAAATTCACTGTTTGTCATCAGTCTTGATATGGGCATCGCCGGTGCCGGCTTGGGAACTTGTATATCAATGTACATATCAGCGTTTATAGGGCTCCTGCATTTTACTGTGGGTAACCATAATTTGACATTCAAAAAACCCGCTTTTTTGGGAAAAGAACTTTTACATTCGTGTGGAAACGGTCTTTCCGAACTCATGACAGAACTCTCTACCGGTGTGACAACGCTTTTATTCAATATATCTCTTCTGGCGATTGCCGGAGAAAGAGGAGTTGCCACCATTTCACTGTTAGGATATTATTACTACTTTTTTACATCCTTTTACTTCGGTATAACCGTTGCCTCTCAACCCATAATTTCATATAGCTACGGCGCCGGAAACGAAAAAAAGTTAAAGGAAACTACTTTGTATGCTACCGCTCTGACCTCTATTTTGGCTCTTACGATAACATCGATGTGCATTGTTTTCTCATCACCTTTAATCAGTTTTTTTTCAGATGATCCACGCATACTGGAAATGGGTGTACCTGCACTAAAGCTGTTCGCATTAACCTTCCTCCTGTCTGGGGTAAATATATTTGCATCAGGGTATTTCACCGCCATGGGGAAGGGGCTTCCTTCTGCCATCATTTCATTTTTACGATCTTTCATATGCATAATTTTATACCTTCAGATATTACCGAAATTTTTAGGTATAACAGGTATATGGCTGACAAATTCTATGGCGGAATTGACGACGCTATTCGTGGTGATCATCTTGTGCATCGTATTTCGCAAAAAACTGTTTAAACCGTATTCGTAACCCTCAATTGACGATATGCACAACCGTTAACTTCGTTTTTCGTCAATTGTGACACTTTATATATATTCATGTCATTGCAGTGTCACCTGTAGCAGTTATAATGAATACATAAATAAATAACCTCTCAAAATAAAATGTTTAAAAGACGGAAGATTGAGTTTATCTCTCTTCCGTTTTTTCACTTCTCGTGAGTCATTTTATCGCAGCCTGCTATATGCTACCGCTTAAAATTGTAAATTAACGAAAAATAAAGAAGTCATCATGAGGTCACAGTCTCATGATGACTAACTTTTTTATTTATTTAAATATAGAAGCTAAACCAACGCTTTTCCCAGTTCCTGACAAGCAGCATCTCCGTCCGCATCAGGTGTTTCGTTTACGATAACGTAATCTGTTGCAAATGTCACACCAGCTCCGTTACAACGTTCTTCCCAATCTCTCATCCACTGACCGTCTCCCCAGCCATATGAACCGAACAACGCTATTTTCTTGCCACCCAGTTTTCCTTCACAAGCAGTAAACATAGGATCGAATTCACTTTCTTCAAGAACTTCCGCTCCCATTGATGGGCATCCAAATGCGATTGCATCAAAATCATCAATCTTTTCAGGACCGAACTCTGCAGCTGTAAACATCGTTACTTCCGCTCCAGCTTCTTCAGCTCCTTTTTTTACCTGAGCTGCCATCATTTCTGTATTACCGGTACCACTCCAATAAACTACTGCTACTTTACTCATTTTGTATTTCCTTTCATTATCATTAAATTATTTATATCAGGCTGACACAGCCAACTGCATCAATCCTTTTCCACTATTCCACAGGTTCTTGTAAACCTTCTTGCATTTGTCAAACTGTGCGAATTTCTTTTTCGCATTGCACTCGTCACAATAGACCTTCCAACATCCGGTACATTTGCTGTTCTTTCCGCTGTTCGCTATAAACCCTATAACATCTCCCAGCGGATATCCCAGAAACATACCTATCTCATGGGGAAAGCCTTCATTTTTCATCAGTTTATCTGACAACTTATCTATCGCCATATCAACACTCAAATCACCATATCCACGTTTTTCCATAAAGGATTTGACCCCGGGCTTAGCCCACTCATCTATCAGCTTATCCTTACGATAAACGTATACAAGTATTCTCGTGTTGCTTTCTTTTTACTATTCTTACGTTAACACCCTTTTTATTAAGTTTTTTTCATTTAACTCTTCTATGCTTTTTACTCGCATTTTCTATCTCATACTTAGATACGTTTACTAAATTTCCAGCCTTCAACGATGCCAAGGTGGGTGAACAATGCTCAATTAAAAATTTTTCCAACTTCATTCTCCATCCGGGACATCTCTCTTGAGGTTTGTATGCGAGTGCCGTTGCCGGCACTCGCATAAATGTTATGAGTCAAAAGTGTTTTTGTTAGTCCCGCCTAACGTATCTCTATTATATCACATTTAGATTTCAATGCAAGCATTTTTTGAAAAAAAGTAAAAATTTCATATGAGAAATATCCCCTTTTATTTCGCATTTTTTCAATGAAAATTTAATATTTTTTTCGTTTTTTTAATATCTTTTAGACGAAAGATTTTTTTATCTATCAATCATCCTCATTTTTAAAGTGATTTTATATCCATCACGTTCATTTTGTTCTATCTTGCTAACATAAAATGCTTTTACGAGCACTTCATATACGTGTACATTCATCTCGTTTTTGTGATAGATTTATTGTGTAGTTATAAATATTTAAACTGTGTCTAATTTATATTTTTGAAAAGGTAAAAACTATGAAAAAGCAAAAAGTTCAAAAAGATTGTCCACAAGACCAATGCCATGCGCATATTGGATAAGTTCAAATTACAATACGAGTGCATATCATACTCCGATATCTCAGCGGTCAGCGGAAGGTCTGTTGCAGATACTCTCTTGGAGAACCCGAATCAGGTGTTCAAAACACTAGTTGCACAGGGGCATTCAAAGAAATATTACGTGTTTATGATCCCTGTTACCAAATATCTGAATTTAAAGTCAGCGGCGAAGATAACAGGTGAAAAATCTATTGATTTAATTCCCCAAAAAAATCTCCTTCCTTTGACCGGCTACGTTCACGGCGGATGCTCTCCCATAGGAATGAAGAAGGAGTTTCCAACATTTATAGATAGCTCAGTTTCAAACTTCAAGGAAATATTTTTCAGTGGCGGAAAAATCGGTTTGCAAATAAAAACAACCCCGGATAACTTATCCGAGATTATCCCTCTTAAATTATACGAATTGACTGATTGAAAATGCGGAGCTTTACCTATTTCAATGTTACATTTCAACCCTTCGGGTTACAAGATGACCTACACGTTTGTCGTCTCTCACTTTTTTTATTATTTCATGTAAAAACTCCGGATATCCTTCATACTTTTTCAGTTCTTTTAATGCCAGCCAGTGAAACTCTTCTCTCACTCCCAAAGTACGACTCTCCTTGGTTATTTCCATGCACCTTCCCATGGGTTTCATCAAATAGTAAAATGAGATCTCCTGACATTCTCTCCTGATATCATCGACTTCCAGATTAAAAAAATATTCATGAATAAACGCTATCCTATCCACTTCATATTTTAACCCTGTTTCTTCGTACACTTCTCTTTCTATCGCTTCTTCGGAAGTTTCTCCCAGATGAACTCCGCCCCCCACAGTATAGTAAAATTCTTCCCTTCTGTTCCGGACGAATAAGATTTTCTCTTCTTCAATGATTATTGCTCCGACGCGAAATCTGAACCATTTATCGCCTCGACTGAAACCGCAATCCAGATTTCTATTATCTTCATCCGCCATGACACTGTTTTCTATAATCCATTTTTTTGCTTTTTCCCCACTTTTTTTCAAAATATTCACGCCCTTTTCTTCAAAATGCATCCACGCCCTTTTGTTTCCGATTATTCATAATGCAGTTTTATGATAAATCACTTCTATAATTGTTTTTAAATCCGTCAAGATATTTTACGTTTTTTTCCGTATGCAAAGATTCTATAAGCAGTTCTTCCGGCAGGGTCAAAGCTGTGAATATCATTTCTCTTGAAGAATAAAAATTATAAAAAGACCCTTTTGAAATATCTGTCATTGCTGCCATTCGATCAACTGCGGTTTTCCTAATCCCATATCTTTGAAAGCATTTCTTTGCAACTGTATGTAATCTATCTCTAATTACTTCTTTTTTTCTTCATCAGTAAAAGAGTATCCATAATTCCCTCTCAACACTCTATGACTTTTTCTGTATTTATTGTCATAAGGTATCATATAAAATGAAGAATGTCAAAAATGCTCATACGCTCATTGTGAGAAAAAAATTAAATCTTATCACTATATATTTCAACATATTAATCTATCGATTTATAGTTACAGGATGTGTGATGATAGAATGTATTATCCATTTACATTACATCCTCGCTCATATGTTGTGATCGATCAGTGCGCCCATCTCAGCGCATGATGTATACTCAGGCTAAAACCACTCAGCGGTATGAACTGCTGTTTGTTGCTCATCTCACATTCGTTCCATTAACCCCACTGAAGCAACGAAATAGACCCTAAATCGTAAAATTTAGGGTCTATTCATTTCAATTTAGTTTATTCCAATATGTTTATGATGTGATGCGTTTGTATATCTCATCTCATCACAACTGCTAATACTTGCTATTAAGACTCGACAACTACATCATACCCGGCATTCCGCCCATTCCCGGCATCATTCCGCCTTCGGGCGTGTCGCTCGGCATATCTACTACTCCTGCTTCCGTAGTCAACAGCATCGCTGAAGCCGATGCCGCATTCTCAATAGCCGATCTGGTTACTTTCGCAGGATCGACAATACCATGCTCTATCATATCATGATATTCCTCTGTATAAGCGTTGAATCCTACACCGACCTTGCTGCTCTTCACTTTCTCGACTACAACGCTACCTTCAAATCCCGCATTTTCCGCGATTTGTCTGACAGGTTCTTCCAAGGCTCTCATAATTATATTCGCTCCGGTCTTTTCGTCTCCTGACAGAGTTTTCACGTATTTTGCAACTGCAGGAATCGCATTTACAAGAGCAACTCCACCTCCCGGCACGATGCCTTCTTCCACACCTGCCTTGGTCGCATTCAGAGCATCTTCTATTCTCAATTTTCTTTCTTTCAGCTCTGTTTCCGTAGCCGCACCAACTTGTATTACAGCTACTCCGCCGGTTAGCTTTGCCAGCCTTTCCTGGAGTTTTTCCCTATCGAAATCAGATGACGTTTCAGCGATTTGGTTTCTGATGAATGACACCCTTGCCGCAATTTCATCTTTTTCACCTGCACCGCCTACGATAACCGTGTTTTCCTTATCCACCTTAACTGTGCTTGCCGTTCCCAGCATGTCGATTGTAGCTTCCTTCAAATCATATCCGAGCTCTTCCGCCAACACCGTACCGCCTGTCAAAGTTGCGATATCTTCCATCATATCTTTTCTTCGATCGCCAAAACCTGGAGCCTTTACCGCAACGCAATCAAATGATCCCTTTAAGCTTATTCAACACCAATGTTGCCAATGCTTCTCCTTCGACATCTTCGGCTATGATGACGAGTTTTCTTCCCGCCTGTGCTACCTGTTCCAATAACGGAAGAATTTCCTGAATATTGTTTATTTTTTTGTCGGTGAGCAGGATTAACGGATTTTCCAAAACCGCTTCCATTTTTTCGGGATCTGTCGCCATGTAAGCTGACAGATATCCTCTGTCAAACTGCATTCCTTCTACGACTTCCAAATTTGTCCCTATGGATCTGCCTTCTTCTACAGTTATAACTCCGTCTTTTCCGACCTTTTCCATAGCTTCAGCAATGAGCTTTCCTATGGTTTCATCGGCTGATGAAACAGATGCTATATTGGCAATAGCTTCCTTTGTTCCCACTTCCTTTGAATTCTTTTTAATTTCTTCAATTGCGATGTCTACAGCTCCCTGAATTCCTTTCTTTAAGATCATTGGATTTGCACCTGCTGCAACATTTTTGAATCCTTCTCTGATTATGATCTGTGAAAGGAGTGTAGCCGTTGTCGTTCCGTCACCTGCGACGTCGTTAGTCTTTGTAGCAACTTCTCTAACCAATGCTGCACCCATGTTTTCAACAGCATCTTCCAATTCAATTTCCCTCGCTATTGTCACTCCGTCGTTAGTTATTAACGGTGCACCGTATTTTCTTTCCAACAGCACATTTCTGCCCTTTGGTCCCAGTGTAATTTTCACCGTATCAGCCAGTTTATCTACACCTGCCTGTAATTTTCTTCTAGCACTTTCTCCGTAATGTAATTCCTTTGCCATTTTCAATACCTCCTGTGAACTAATCAATAATGGCCAATATATCCAGTTGGCTTAATACTATATATTCTTCGCTTTGGTACTTTACAGCAGTTCCAGCATAGTGAGTGAACAGAACTGTATCTCCCACGGATACTTCCATCTCAACATCCTTGCTGCCTTTTCCCACTGCCAAAACTTCCCCTATGGAAGGCTTTTCCTTCGCTTGGCTGGCTAACAAAATACCGCCTGCTGTCTTTTCTTCGGCTTCTTTTCTCTTAATTACTACCTTGTCTCCTAAAGGTTTGATTCCAAAACTCATCTTCTTCCTCCTTAAATTTATTAGCACTCTTTTTATTAAGAGTGCTAACTATATTCTACTATTTTTTTATTTTTTTGTCAATAGTCTTTACGATAATGTTAATTTATATATTGTCACTTTTTGTTTTTCCGTCCGAATTTTTTTCATCAAGGTTACATATTTTTTTAATACAAATTTATTTCTTTGCAAGCTCGGATACGGATGTCACAAGTCCTGCCAGATTCTGTATCTCAGAAGGAACGATAATCTTTGTCGCATGTCCGTTTGCCACTTTTTCCAATGCCTCAAAGCTCTTTAACGTGATTACTTGACTGCTCGGTTCCGCCAGTTTAATCATCTCTATTCCGTCGGCAGTTGCTTTTTGAATCATCTTAATAGCTTCAGCTTCACCTTCGGCTCTCTTAATCGCTGCCTGCTTTGCCGCTTCCGCTTCCAGTATCGCCGCCTGTTTTTCCGCTTCCGCTGCTAAAATCGCAACTTCCTTGTTCCCTTCAGCCACCAATACCGATGATCTCTTTTCACCCTCAGCTCTCAAAATGGCTTCTCGCTTTTCTCTTTCCGCCTTCATCTGCTTTTCCATGGCACTCTGTATTTCCCTAGGCGGTGTGATATTTTTAACTTCCACTCTGTTAATCTTTATTCCCCATGGATCCGTCGCTTCATCGAGCACGGATCTTATATTTGAATTTATGTAGTCTCTCCCTGTCAAGGTCGCATCTAAATCCAACTCCCCTATGATATTTCTGAGCGTTGTGGCAGTCAGATTCTCAACTGCCGACATGGGATTTTCCACCCCATACGCATATAGCTTCGGTTCAGTAATCTGATAATATACTACGGTGTCTATCTCCATGGTTACATTATCTTTTGTTATAACCGGCTGCGGTAAAAAATCGATTACGGTTTCCTTCAGATTGACGCGTCTTGCAACTCTGTCGATGAATGGAATCTTAATATGCAGTCCCACCTGCCATGTGTTGTTATATGCGCCCAATCTTTCAATTACATAGGCATTTGCCTGCGGCACGATTCTTATGTTGGAAATCACAAGCCATACAATGAACAGCACTATGATTATGCCTATTATAATTCCACCGATTCCGCCAATTCCTTCTCCCATTTTGACACCTCCTGTCAATTTTCATAACTTTACAATAATTTTCAACGTTTTATCATAGCCTATAAAATCGAATTATATATCAGCTCAGCTACTCTATTTTTTTCTTTCTTCTACAATTAGAGCTACGCCTGAAATTCCCACTACTAAAACTTCCTGTCCCACTTTGATCTCTTCGCCGTCTCTGGTAGTTGCAGCCCAATCCTGCCCAGTTACATCGACTCTGCCCCTTTTATTTCTCTCGATTGCCACCGTAACTACGGCTCTGTCTCCGATCAGGGATTCTGCGTTAGTTCTCACTATTTTTTTGAAATATATTTGTTGAACAACGGCTTGGTGTATACCAAAGAAATCACCGACACAACTACGAATATCGTCAGTTGCACTAAAAAATTATCGGTGAAAATGCTCACTATGCTGGCTACAAAAGCCCCCAGCGCAAACCAAATGGTCACGAGCCCTGCCGTCATCGCCTCACTCACTGCAAACAGCACGCAAACCACAAGCCACACTATGCTGTTTGGAACTATCCAACCAAATAGACCGACTCCTATAACTGCCATGTCAATCGCCTCCTAAAGATTTATTTCTCATATAATAGAACAGATACTGTTGTGCAATCCCCGCATTATCTCCAAAGTTTTTCACCGCATAACTTTCCATAGCCTTTACATTCTCAACATCTATATCATACAGGTGATTCATTACTTTTTTCATCCAGACATCTATGGGGAAGCTGTCTTTTTTCTTGAGCCCGAACAACAAAATACAATTTGCCACCTTCGGACCGACTCCCGTAAACTTGCTTATTTCATCAAACGCTTGCTTTGAAGTAATCCCGTCATCTTTTAGACTCTCATACTTTCGACTGCCGTCTTTCACATATTTTTTTGCTGTTTCGATTATGTACCTTGCTCTATATCCTAATTTACAAGGTCCAAGGTCATCCAATGTCAGGTTTGCAAGAGTTTCTGCCGTAGGGAACGAATACCTCTTCTTACCTCTGTACTCTCCTATAAGCTCTCCGAACCTTTCGCACAAATTCTCTATGCAACCCTTAATTCTCGGTATATTGTTGTTTGACGATATTATAAACGATACGATTACTTCCCATAAATCCTGATTTAGTATCCTGATTCCATATCCGCTTTTGATGGCTGTTTTCATAGCCTTATCGTTCTCGCTCAATCTATTCTTTATCGTTTCGTAGTTCTCATCCAAGTCCAGATAATGTCTCCAAATTTTATCGAATTCATCGGCTGTAGCGTTATCTACGATCAGACTGCTCCCTTTCATGTTCACATTTATGGTCTTGCCCATGGCAACCCCAGTGTAACTTCCGTCCGATTCCTTATTCCACCTGAAGCACTGTCCACAATCGAAAATATGATCTAAATGGAAATCCTTAACTTTATCTATCATCAATTTGCTCATGCTATCTCCTTGATTTCTATGTTCATCTCTTTTTATGTGAAACGCTGTCATCTCCTCAATAATTTTAACACATTTTTCCTGCAAAGCTCTACAATTTTCTAATATATTGCAGTTTTTTTTCACTTGAACAACAACTGTCACCACCATGTTTTCTATTCTGTTATCGCTCACAGTCCTATATACTCGCTCTATTCCTTCCACGCTGACCGCTGTACATTGTACGATATCTCCTATCACCTTATCTGAAACTACAAACCTGCCCATGTAGCTGTACGTAGGTCTAACGACGGATTTCTCATTTAAACTGCCTTTGCTGCCAAAGCCCTTCAGTATTCTCATAGGACTCAAAAAATATCCTGAAAACTGCCTTTTTATTTCCATAGTAGGTACGGGAATTATGTGTTTTCCGTATCCATGTCGCTCCTTATAAGCCATCTTTCTTTCGCTCTCAGTAGTAATATCTGTAATGTTTATTTTTTCATCCACTTGCTGGATTCCCATTTTCCCTGCTATTTTTTCCGTCATTTTTTCGGAAGTACCGATTATGAGAAGTGAGGTTGGGCTAACTTTTTCCAACATTCTCTTCACTTCATCGCGATGATTATCGTCGTTAAAAATAGCTCTGCGAACGGCTCCTATCTTTGTAGTTTCGCGTTTTGCAGATTTGCCGGCTATGGCTTTCCCTTTATATATCAAAAGACCGTCATCTATGATGGCTTCTATATCTCTTGCCTTACATAAATTTATAGCCTGGAAACTTTTCCCAGTTCCACTCTTTCCAACAAGTGTGTAGACTTTCATCTTTACTTTTCTCCCGTTTAATGTTATAATGGTTCCGATAAAAGTGATAAAATTATATTTGATAAAGGAGGAAATAACTATGGCTTATCATATTACAGATGCGTGCATAAACTGTGGTGCTTGCGTGAGCGAATGTCCGGTTGATGCTATCTCTGAAGGTGCTGAATTCCACGAAATCAATGCAGATGCTTGTATCGATTGTGGTGCTTGTGCCGGTGTTTGTCCGGTTGATGCTCCTCAGGCATAATTGAAATTTAAGCAAATTCAATAATAACCGTTTCATGACGAAACGGTTATTATTTTTGTTGTCTCAATTTATTTTCTAGATTTCCTCATCAAAACCTTTAAATTCACTTTTGTTGTCATCAACGTGAGACATGTGATATGCGAGGAAGTGCAAACCGTCACTCAAATGTACGTTTTCGATTTTCACATGTTCCGGCACTTCCAAATCTACAGGTGCAAAGTTCCAAATCCCTCTGATGCCTGCGAAGCAAAGTTTATCTGCCACTTCCTGTGCCGATTCCTTTGAGACACATATGATGCCTATATCTATTTTATTCTCTTCAACGTAAGAAACCATGTTTTCGTAGTCCATGACCGCAATATCATTTATCTTAATCCCCACCAATCTCGGATTTATCTCAAATATGCCTTCAACGATAAATCCTGATTTGTAATAATACGTGTAATTTGCAATTGCTTGCCCCATATTGCCTGCACCTACGATAATCATTTTGTAGTTCTGATCCAACCCCAAAATGGTACCGATTTCCCTATGCAAATCGGCCACGTTATATCCATAGCCCTGTTGACCGAAGCCTCCGAAGTTATTTAAGTCCTGTCTAATCTGAGAAGCTGTATACCCTGTCATGCGACTCAATTGCCCGGATGAAATCTTTTCAACGTTTTTTCTCATCAATTCTTTCAAATATCTCCTGTACCTTGGCAGTCTTTTTATGACTGTATTCGATATTCTTGAAACATCCTTTGAACTTTGCATTTTCTATCTGTTCTCCTCTACATAATTAACAATATCTGCAACCTTCTGGAATTTGTCAGCTTCTTCCTCGGGGATTTCAATATCATATTCTTCCTCAATAGCTACTAAAATTTCCGCAGCATCCAGAGAATCAGCCTCCAGATCTTTCAACAAATCCGTGTTCATAGTTACAGAATCTATATCAACCTTCAATTGTTCAACAATAATTTCTCTAATTTTTATCAAAAAGCCATTTTTATTTCCTCCTATAGTTTTTACGTCAAAACTTTATCATTATTTTTTTCTTTCCTCTTTTTCAATATATCCCTTAAATTGTGGATTACTTGCGTATTGACGTTTCTATTTATCACTTTTAAGTAATTTATTATACCACATTATACCACTTTATTAACAAATTTTTAAATAGCAACCTGTTTTTTTATTTGAATATTTTTGTACTTTACTCATAAAGTTTCATCCACTCCGCATATCTGTCTTCAAGAGTTTGTTCGATTTCCGAATACTTCTTGCTCAATTCTTCTAATTTTTTTGCGATCTTTTGATATATTTTTCATCGGAAAATTTTTGGCTCATTTTCGCCAATTCTCCTTCGAGATTCGTGATTTCCTCTTCCAAGGCATTTTTCAATCTCTTCACTTTCTTCTGCTTCGCTTCTTCCTCTTTTTTCAGGAGTCTTTCTTCCTTTGATGACAGTTCGCGCCTATTCGCCGCATCTTCCTGCTCCTTTGGTAAAATTTCTCCGCTACGTCTATTTCCCCATTCAGTCCGTCCCGCTCATCTCCGCAGAAAACGCCGCCGCTATCCACATCCGTTGGAACTCTGTTCTTCAAATTTGCATCTGTGACGTATCGTTGCTCTTCCGCCGCTTTCTTTTCCATGTAGAAATCGTATTTGCCAAGGTATATTCTGCATCCGTTGTTTGTCAGTTCCACTATTTTATCGGGGATTTTCGACAGTAAATATCGATCGTGACTGACTATTATAGCCGTTCCTGTGAAATTGAGAATCGCATCTTCGAACACTTCCTTGGAAGGAATGTCAAGATGGTTCGTCGGTTCATCTAAAAGCAATAGATTTGCACCTTGGAGCATCAGTTTCAAAAGAGAAAGCCTGGATTTCTCTCCACCGCTCAAAGCACGCACAGGAAGGTTGATCACATCATCTTTAAACATGAACATTCCTAAAAATCCACGTATCTCCCCACTGCTGTACAGTCTGTAAGTATCGTGAATTTCTTCTAAAACCGTCCGATCTTCATTGAGGTCTTCCTGAGTTTGATCGTAGTATCCGACTTCCACATTGTGCCCCAGTTTGAAATACCCGCTGCTCTGCTGTCTATCACCTTTTAAAATTTTTAAAAAAGTTGATTTTCCAATACCGTTTGCACCTACAATGCAAATTTTTTCGCCTCGTCTAACATCTAAATCGACATTTTGAAACAGATCAACACGACTTTTTCCATATCCGAAACTCTTGCAAAGCTCTTTCGCTTCAACAACATCTTTGCCGCTCTTGAAGTTCTGCTTCAACTTCAATGCCATTCTTTTCTTTTCCGGTGTAACTTTCTCCACGTCGTGGATTTTTTCCAGCTTCTTTTCCCTGCTTGCGGCCCTCCTTGCCAGTTTTTCCGTTCCGCGCTGTTTAAACCTTCTTATCATCTCTTCCTGCCGCAAGGTTTCCCTTTTGTGCATTTCGTAATTTTTCAGCTTTATCGCAAGTCTCTTCTTTTTCTCCTCTGCATAGAATTCATAGCTCCCATTGTAAATTTCAATCTTTTTATTCTCTATCTCCATGGTCTTTGTCACAACTTTATTCAAAAAATATCTGTCGTGAGAAACGACCATAAATGAACCTTGATACGCTTTCAGATACTCTTCCAACCACTGTATCGCCTCTATATCCAAGTGATTTGTAGGCTCATCTAAAAGCAATACGTCCGGCTTCTTCATCAATATACAGCCTAATGCCAATCTGGTTCGCTCTCCTCCGCTGAGAACTTTCGTTTTTTTGTTCAAAATATCTTCGCCAAACCCCATGGCTCTTAAAATGGCCTTTGCCTCATTTCTGGCTGAAAAACCTCTCATCTGTGTAAACTTTTCCATGAGGCTCTCATTTTCTTCCAATATTTTTCCCACATCTTGTTGAGCACATTTTCCGCAAATATTTTCCAATTTCGCATTATTCTCATCAATTTTTCTCTCTATATCTAAAACGTGGGAAATATTTTCCAAAGCGACTTCCCAAACAGTCATCTCATCGTCGTATTCGGCACTTTGCTTGAGCATTTCCACATGGACATCCTTTGGGACGAACAGTTCTCCGCTGTCATACGCGTATTCTCCTGCAAGTATATTTAAGAGAGTAGACTTGCCTGCACCATTGGTTCCGACTATGCCTACTCTATCTCCCCTGTTTAAATTGAACGTTATGTTATTAAGTATTATGTCAATGCCATAACTTTTGCATATGTTTTTACATCCTAAAACTATCATATCTTTAAATTCACATCCGCATCTAAATTCAAATCATCCATCTGTCCGGATCTATACTTATAGTATGCCGCACAAGCTATCATTGCTCCATTATCCGTAGATAGTTCAACAGACGGATAGAACAACTCAATTTCGTGATTCGCACATTTCTCTTCCAACATTTTCTTCAGTTTAGAATTAGCTGCCACTCCTCCTGCCAACACCAATTTATCCTGTTTTAACTCAACTGTCGCATCGACAGCTTTTTTGACCAAAACATCCAGCACAGCTCTTTGAAAGCTGGCTGCTACATCAGGTACATTTATCTCTTCACCTCTTTGCCTCTTCCCATTTATATAGTTCAGCACTCCTGTTTTGATCCCGCTGAAACTGAAATCCTTGCTCCCCTTTTCCAAGAATACCCTCTTAAAGTACACCGCATCCTCATTTCCCATCTGTGCAACTTTATCTATTTTAGGCCCTCCGGGATATCCCAAGCCCAAGACTCTGGCTACTTTGTCATACGCCTCTCCGACGGCATCATCCCTAGTTTGACCCAATATTTCATATTCCATGTAACTTTTCACATAGATTAAATTCGTATGTCCCCCCGACACTACCAAAGCCAGGAAAGGCGGTTTTAATTCCTTGTGTTCTATATAGTTTGCACATACATGACCGTGAATATGATGAACGCCTACCAACGGTTTACCGGTTGCCAGTGCATATGACTTTGCAGTGGCTATGCCTATCAACAGAGCTCCCACCAGTCCCGGACCTTGGGTTACACCTAAAACATCTATTTCTTCCATGGTGCACCCTGCATTTTTCAAAGCCTGTTCAACGACTCCATTTATGCTTTCCAAATGTTGTCGAGATGCTATTTCAGGTACTACGCCCCCGTATATTTTATGAATATCTATTTGAGACAATATAACATTAGATAAAACTTCTCTCCCGTCGGCTACAATCGCCACAGAGGTTTCATCACAACTGGATTCTATTCCCATTGTCACTATCTTATCATCTATCATATGATTTTATTTATAATCCTTTCTCATCATAATCACGCTTTCACCATCCGGATAATAGTTTTCTCTCGTTCCTCGGCGTAAAAACCCGCATCTTTCATACAGTTTGATTGCACTGTAATTTGATTTTCTGACCTCTAAGGTCAGAAAGCTGATATTTTTCAACTTTGCCCATTTATCTGCAAGTTCCATAACCCGATATCCGATACTATTGCCTCTATATCTGTCATCCACGGCAACATTGGTAATGTAGCCCTCATCCAGTATTTTTCTGATACCGCAATACCCTACCACCTTTTCATATCCTTCATCACAGCTCGCATATTTCCCATTTGCATGGATATCAGATTTGCACGTTTTTCCACCCGAAGTGTCGGCAATGTCGCCTGTCGTCTTTCCCTTTACTTCACCTATCTTTTCACAGCATATCGCATATGCGGAATTTTCACCGCTTCTTATTTCGTCCATAATCGCAGCCAAACTCCACGGTTTTAGCAAAGATCTTCATCTCTATTTCATATATGGCCTGTGCATCTTTCGTTTCAGCCATTCTAAATACAAACTCTTTCATTGGTCTTTTTTCAATCGTTCTTCGAGATTTCTCTGTGCTTCCGGTTTTCTCATGTACACCGGCAGCAGCTCCCTGAACTCTACAAATTCCTCCTCTAAGAACTTTCTTTTACCCAGAATGGCAATTCCCACGGCATCCTGATATTCATTCCTAAATTCCAAAGAAACGGATATACGGTCTGTGCACCATTGCAATTTCTGTTCAACTTCATCCGCTCTTTCATTTTCCCCGGAAGATGGTTTTTTTGACTTCCAAGAATGTCGCTCAAAAAAATTGGTAATCGCTCTCGTTATTTCACTTTTATATCGAACTGCTCCATCCCCTTTAAAAGATAGTGTAACTTTCGATATGGCTTCGCTCCCATCTGTCTCCATATTAGAGATTATTCCTTTCAGCTCACTCAAAAGTTTTTCCATATACTCGTCTACTGCATAGGCTCCCGGTGATACGATTTCAATTTCTTCGACGTAGCTTCCACCGTAAATCTGTTTTCTGCGAGCGTCGAAAATCGGACACGATATAAATCGTTTTTTTCCGAGGGTTTCCCATGTACTCCCGCTTCTCTATCGCTTTCCGAACAATTCTCTTTTTCGATTGTCCTCCGAACAATTTATTTTCGAAAAAAATCCTTCAGTGCAAACGCCTCTATAGTCGGAACTGAAATGCACGGGATGCCCCTCATTTGACTCATTCCTCTAGCTGTCGAAACTCCTATTCTGATCCCTGTAAACGATCCCGGACCTGTCGAAGTCGCTATTGCATCTATCTCTTTCATGGAAATATCATTATCTTCCAACAATTCTCTAATCATGGGGGTGAGCTCTTTTAAGTGATTAAATCTGCTGTCAGAGCTCCTGTGTACGATTTTATCATCTTCGTCTATAACTGCCACGCTACAGAAAAATCCTGTTGTTTCAATAGCTAAAATGTACATCTATACAATCTCTCCCCTTCATCTTCTCCATATTCAATAAAAATCACTTTAGCATCTTCAGGAATTATTTCTTCCACTATGTCAGCCCATTCCACAATGCATACTCCTTCTCCGTAAAAGTATTCCTCATAACCTATTCTGTACATTTCCTCTATATCATCTACTCTATAAACGTCAAAATGATACAGCGGCAACCTACCGCTGTGATATTCCTGGACTATTGTAAACGTAGGGCTCGTAATAGTTTCTGTTATCCCTAAAGCCTCCGCTATATACTTTGACAACGTAGTCTTCCCTGTTCCTAAATCTCCAACCAAGGCTATTACATCACCTTTTTTAAGTGTCTGTGCGACATCTATTGCAAACTTTTTTGTTTCTGTCTCATCTCTGATAATAACATTTCTCATAATGGAATAAGTTTATCATAAATTTAGCGGGTTTTCAAACTTATGCACCAGGGAATTGTCTCAAAGAATCGTTCGAAATACCCGCCCTTGGTGAGCTCCGTATTCCTCTAATAAGTCCTCTCTCAAGAATGATAAAGCATACCAAATGGTATCACACAATCAAAAACGCCTTTTAAATTTCTACGGCTAAGCGGCTGTGTGCTCACACGAATAAAATTTAAAAGACGCAAAAGTTACAAATTGTGGGATAAACCGTCACCACCTTTTCATAAGTGGTGCCCATACTCCGTCTCATATGATAGATTAAAACTTATGCAGAAACTTCGATACTTTTTTATACAGGACAAATGTGATTACACTATTCACTCCTGCCTTTATCAAATTAAATCCTACTATGAACGGTAATATTCCGGTAATCGCCTGCTTTGGCACGTTCATGAAGTAAGGCGTTATCAGATAGTTTGCAGGTATCATAATCGCTGTCATAGCAAGGGTTCCGCACAGCAATCCCAACACTGCCATCTTTCTGTTCTTTTTCATTTTATATATCGTGCTGGATACGAGCACCAACGTGCTGGTTGCAACTATGTGCATCAAAATTCCATACAAACCGCTCTGTGCACTGACTGTCAAACCCTGTAAAATTGCTGTCACAATTGTTATGCACACTCCTGCTAAAGGTCCGAATGCAAATCCTCCTATCAGTATTGGAATATCTGCCGGATCGTACTCTAAAAATGCTACTGGTCCGAATATCGGAAAGTGTATATTTACCAGCAGTATGGAAATTGCTACGAGCATTCCCATCTTTGCCAACTTCATCGTTTTCTGACGATTTACCGCAATCGCTTCATTTGTTTGTTTTTGCATATCAAACTCCTCTCATTATAGAAAATATGTAAGGAATCTGCTCGGGAAATAAAAACTCTGAACCTCAGTTCAGAGCATTATCAACTCAATCAAGTCACAATTTGTGACTCATCTGGTTTCTCTCATCCGGACTGTGACCGTCGGTACTGGAATCACACCAGTTCAGCCGTTTAGCTCGTGGACTTATGCTTTACAATTACCACCGGTGAGGAATCGCACCTCGCCCTGAAACAGATTACATAAAAATTATAATACTTTTTATCGCTCAAGTCAATACCCGTAAGATTTCAGAGTCTTCATCGACTCTATAACAGCTGCATCTCTTTTTTTATATATGTATTGTGTATTTAAATTTATTGTAGTAGAATATGTTTTTGTAATTTTTATGATAATACCTTTAGAGGTATTAGTTTTGTTCAATTTATATTTTTTTAGAGGAAAGGAGGTACAGTTTTGCAATCAACAATCGCTATAGGAATATTTTGCAATCGTAATGGTCGCAATTATATCGGATAAAGTGGACTCCACCGCAGCTTCTGTAGCCGGTGCTGTATTATTGCTTTTATCTCACATATTGACAGTTGAAAAAGCTGTATCATATATTGATTTTAATACCTTGGGTCTCCTCATCGGAATGATGTTATTCGTTTCCGTTGTTAAGGCGTCAGGTATGTTTGAATACATAGCCATAAGGTCTGCCAAAATGGCAAAAGGTAATCCTTGGAAGATTATGATGTTATTTATGATTGTCACCGCATGTCTATCGGCATTTTTGGATAACGTGACGACGGTTCTCCTAATCGGACCAATGACCATCTCCATAGCGGGAATTTTAAAAATCAATCCGGTACCTATGCTTTTAACTCAAATTTTAGCATCCAACATAGGTGGTACCGCCACATTGATCGGTGACCCTCCGAATATCATGATAGGAAGTGCCGCTAAGTTGAGTTTCTTGGATTTCATTAAAAACACCGCTCCCGTAGTTGTCATCATAATGATTATCCTGGTTCTTGTGTTTAAATTCATATACGGCAAAAAATTCTCTGTAAATTCCGATGCTGTATCCGAAATCATGGCACTTGACGAGAAAAAATCCATATCCGATATGTCCCTTTTAATTAAAAGCGTCATTATGATAGTTTTAGTCGTCATAGGATTTATAACTCACAATCTCTTGAAGATCGAATCCTCCGTAATAGCCTTGACTGCCGGTACCGTCATGCTTTTGATCGGTAAGCAGGATGTGGAAGACATCATCCACGAAGTAGAATGGTCAACTATCATGTTCTTCTCATCTCTGTTTGTAGTAGTGGGAGGTCTCGTTGAAACAGGTGTCGTGAATAAACTTGCACACTTAATCGTCGAATATACTGCCGACAGTCCTATTTTGGTAATGCTCGTATTGCTTTGGGCATCTGCTCTAATCTCCGCAGTACTCAATAACATACCGTTCATCGCAACTTTAATTCCTCTGATAATGGCTATGGGCAAGAGCGGAATAGATATTACACCTCTATGGTGGACCATATCTCTCGGGGCTTGCCTCGGCGGTAACGGAACACTGATAGGAGCTTCAGCTAACGTCTTGCTATCTACCATAAGTACAAAACACGGTTTTCCTATTACCTTCAAGAGTTATATGAAAGTAGGATTCCCTGTAATGATTTTAACAATTTTCATTTCAACTATATACCTACTACTGCGTTTTAGTGTATAATTTAGTAAAAGATGAAAATTTTATATGAGTTTATTGTGACAAACAATATAAATGGAGGTGTTTCAGTTTATGATTAAGTCGTCAATTTCCGCTGATATGCTCGGGCTTAGCCTAAGACAGATGGGAGCAAATATTCAGGTGAATTCTTCAAAAATACTTTTTGTGGAATTCAAAATCAGTGAAAAACTAACCGTTTCTTATTTCTGCAACATTAGAGATGAGGATCAGGTTTACTTGCAGCGCATTGAGCCGTATCCTGTTAGAAATTTCCGCTTCGAGGAAGTTGAAAACATTTTAAAATTCATTAAAAATGACGTGACTTTATTCGCCAATGCCTCACAGAGTTCCAACTTTCCCCTTTTTCTGGACATCATAGATGCCAACTACTATGTCCGAAAAGAAATCGAGCATCTGTTTCTATTAAAAATGTTCCTCACGGTCTGCTGGAAGATCTTTTAAAGAAGAACAACGACATACTTGAACAGATTAAGAACTCAAAAACACCTGATCTCGCTAAGGGAATCGTTCCATACACAGATGAAGAACATTATGAAGTCATCAACAAACACTCCATTGAAGGCTCTATTGATGAATATGCCAGCTCACACCAAGTGACTCGTGACAGGAATTTGCACAAGAAATAAATTTTCGGATTTTTACCACCCCTTCAAAAGTTAGATTAAAAAATCTAGCTTTTGAAGAGACACACATTTTTTAAGAAATAGCCATGTCATAAACATCGTACGATAAATTTACAAAATAAAAACCACCGATTTACGTATCTCTTTGCCGCACCGGACGAAAGTAATTCCGTTGATAAAATCGATGGTTTTTTCATATCAAATCAAAAAACTTTTCATATCAGATCAAAAAGCATTTGCCTATATCTTCTCTTTTCACTCCGGAATCCAGGAGTATCTTTAATTTAATTCTGGCTTTTAGTCCGCTCATTCCCCTTGTGAATATGACTCCTTTTTCCTTGAACTCTCCTCCACCGCCTTTATAGTTGTACACGTCTTGAGTCATTCCGTTGAAAGCTCTGGACGTGAATACTACCGGAATTTCGCTTTCCAGGAATCGATCTATACTTTCTATTGTCCTCGGAGGCATGTTACCTGCTCCCAGAGCTTCTATCACGAGACCGTCAGCCCCCAAATTGTAAATGCTGTCGAATATGCTGCCATCCATGCCAGCATAGGCTTTTACCAAATATACTTTTATTTCTGTTCTCAGTTATTTGATATTTTTTTCTGTGAAATTTGAATTTTGGAAGTAGTCCACTCTTTCCTTTGAGACCAGTCCGATGGCTCCAAATGTCGGAGACTGAAATGTCGCAACGTTGGTGGTATGGGTCTTTGTAACAAATCTAGCCCTGTGAACCTCATCGTTCATCACTACCAGCACACCTCTGTTCAACGAATCTTCACTTGCGGCAACTATGAGCGACGATCTCAGGTTTACGAGTCCGTCCGCCCCGATTTCGTTGCTGGATCGCATGGCACCTGTAATTACAACAGGTATCTTGGTCGTAGCTGTCAAATCCAAATAATACGCCGTTTCCTCCAGAGTATCCGTTCCATGAGTAACTACTACTCCGTTAAATCCTTCCGTTACAGCCTTATCGATTCTATTTTTAATGCCCAACATTTCTCTTTCAGCGATGTGAGGGGAAGGAATATTCATCAGCTCGTCATAGTGAACTTCCCACTTGTCTTTCATCAACTTGGCATTTCCAATAGGGTTTTTCTCATTCGGCTTTACCTTTCCCGTGCTTTTATCCTCGCTCATGGATATAGTTCCACCGGTATTTATCACCAGTATTCTCGTCATAATCTCTTCCTCTTTTCATATTTTTATATTTTTCAAATTCTATCATATTTTTTGCGTATTTCATAGGGATATTATTCAACATGTCACATTTCATCCCTAGGATTTTTTTCATCTGATATTTTCTAATCTAAAATCTATATGCAGCAAGTGTCAACCTGTGTTAGAATGTATGTAACACGTGTAAAAAAGGAGATTTGATTATTATGGTTAAAGATGATGTTTTGAAAATTTTGATGGCTAGTCCGAAACTCTCATATCCGGTCAAAGTATCGCCAAGAATATAAATGTATCCAGAACGGCTATTTGGAAAGCCATATCAACTTTACAAAAAGAGGGATTTCTCATAGAACAAGTTCCCAACAGAGGCTATGTTTTTCACAATACGTCGACAAAGATCAGCAAAAGCGGCATAGTCCAACATCTTACAAACAATGTCCCAGTTCATATATACGATTCCCTTCCATCTACCAACTCATTTGTTTTATCGAAAATTGACAAATTCCGTGAAAACGGAACGACGATAATAGCTTTGGAACAAACCGGCGGCAGGGGAAGATTCAATCGTCCATTTTTATCTCCTGCAAATTCCGGTGTTTACATGTCTGTTGTCTTGGAAAATTCCCTGCCCGCCGGTTCCGTGACCCTGATCACGGCGGCAACGGCAGTTGCCGTTTCCAAAGCTATCTACGACGTGTTAGGTATTCAGTGTGATATCAAATGGGTTAATGATCTGTTTTTAGGTGATAAAAAAGTCTGCGGTATTTTAACCGAAGGGATAACAAGCCTTGAAAGCCACACTATAAGCCATTTAGTCGTGGGAATAGGTTTAAATACTTCATCCAAAGGCATAGCCGGAATCTCCGATATCGCTGCTTCAGTAGGTGAAAATGATTTCAATGTAAATTTACTCATTGCCAATATCATAGATAACCTTTTGGACTTGCATGAAAAATTGTCATCAGAAGACATTTCATTCATGGATTATTACAGGTCTCATTCCAATGTAATCGGTAAAATCGTATTCATCAGGAAATTAAATCGTACTGACGATGCCCCTTTAATTCCATATGAAGCTATCAATATATCCGATGACGGTACCTTAGTTGTAAAATCAACAGACGGTAAAATTTCAAAGTTATCCAGCGGTGAGGTTTCTTTGAAGTTCAATCGATAACTATGTTTCTACAGCAAAATCCCCCTTTCCGATTTACAGGAAATCCATTGACTCAATCACATCGATTTCAACGGATTCTCCCTTCTTTCGAAAAGCGGGATTAAAAGAGATGTTATTTCGTTGTACTCATTTTTTAAATCATCTTCAAAAGCTCTCTATTTATTATTTTTTTGCTTCCGATATACGTGAATATAAAAGTATATACTGTAAATTATGATTACGAATACTCCCGTCATAAACAAGCCGTTCTTCATTCCGAGAATTCCTATGTCCTCCAAAATCCTGTTGACAGCTATCAGGCCTACGACGGCATGAACCAATGCCAGTGTCAAAGGCAATGCGAAAGTAAAAACAATTTGTCTGAAAAGCGCTTTGTTCAAAAGTTTTTTATCAGCTCCAATCTTTTCCAAGAGACCATATCTGTGTTTGTTATCATCTACTTCCGACAATTGCTGTATGGACAATATACTCGCACAGGCTATCATGAAAGTTATTCCCATATATATCGACATAAACGCTATAATCGCCTTAACCGACACTGCTCCAACCAAGGTCTCCTCCCTGGTTTCGATACCATGCACTCTGAAATTCGCCTTAATTCCCCCGGCGATTATATATCCGTTTTCGTCGGTTTCTATCTCACGATCCCCCTTGAGTCCTCTGCCCTTATCTACAAACAGCCTCTTTATCTGTTCGCTGATTTTTTTATCTCCGGTTTTTGATATTTACAAATTCACTGCTCGGCACTGCATTTTTCCATATGAATTCATCATTTACTACAAATGCCCCATGAACATCACTGGTATTTGCCAATGACATTTCCTTTATTTTTTTCATTGGTACAAATGAATTTTGACCCAGTTTCACTTTCTTGTTTTTATCTATAAACGCTTTTGCTACTTCTTTGAATGTGCTGTTGCTGGATACTATTAACGTTTCATTCTTTCTCAGTTCTATGGGCTTCTCTCCTCGCAGTTTCAGCAACCTGTTAAATTCTGACAACTTCACAACCGCTTTAGATAAATAGTTTGCTCTAGCATTATCCACTCCTGTATAATTTTCAACGTTACCTTTAACCTCATACGTCGACACATACACTATGTTCTCTTTCTTTACACCCTTTACATTGGCTAAAACCATCTTATCAAAATTTATCTTTTTTCTGTTTTGAAGAGCTTTACCCAGTTTTTTATCTGTAGGCTCTGTCGTGTCTACAAATGCCGATACATCGTATAGATTTTCATGTTTAGCCAATTCCGATACGCTTTCCTGTATCGTATATCCTGTAGAGAATATTCCCATCACCAGCAACAATGCGATGCAAACTACGGTTATCGATATGACGTTGGTATTTATTCTGCTGCCAAGCTGCCTGAAGGTAAACATATTCAAACCCTTGAAATAAGTCTTTTCCCTCGCCTTTACAAAAACCATCAACATGCTAGATATCGATACAAAGAATAGGAATGTTCCTAAACTCCCCGAAATTATCGATAGCATCATCTTTTTCGGATAAGCGAATCCGTAGTCCAAAATCTCATAATATGCAAACCACAATAGTGCCAGTGAAGTCACCAATAACACCATCGAGATTTTAGTGTTTTTTATTTTCAACCTTTCGCTCTTGCTTTTTCCGTACAGCAAATCTATGAGTTTTAATCTCCCTATGGTGAAAACATTTATTGCCATAGCCAACAGGAAGATTACCGCAAAATATAAAATCGACTTCCATATGGCTTTATATGCGATTATAAACGTGAGAGATGACATATTTAGCTCAAACATTTTGGCTGTAAATATCGACATCAACTGTGAGCCCAAAATCCCCAACACTATACCTATTCCCAGTGCCACGATTCCCATTATTACCGTCTCGACAATCAGAATAAACGTGACCTGTCTTCCGGATAAACCCAATGTTAAATATATCCCGAATTCCTTCTTTCTCCTCTTTATGAAGAAGTTATTCGCATAGACTACCAAAAATGCCAAAATAACCGCAACTGCCACCGATACGTAGCTCATCGCTTCACCTATGGCCTTTAATGACTCTTGAGCATATTCTACCGAACTCATTATCTTCTCTTGTGCGTATATGGAGTTGAAAATATAGAATATACTCACTCCTAAAACAAGAGTTATAAAATATATTATACTGTCTTTAAAAGCATTTTTTTCGCATTTTTTTACAGCTAACTTAGTTAACATCCACATCACCTCCAAGCAATGCGATAACTTCTATTATTTTATCGAAAAATTCTTTCCTGTTTTCATTTCCTCTAATCAGTTCTGTAAATATCTTTCCGTCTTTTATAAAAAAATAATTCTCTTGCTGTAGCTAGCTGTAAATGCGTCGTGAGTTACCATCAAAATGGTGGCATCTATTTCTCTGTTTAAACTTTCCATGCTTTCCAACAACATCCTTGCTGCTTTGGAATCTAAAGCTCCGGTGGGTTCATCCGCTAAAATTATCTTCGGATTTGATATAATTGCTCTCGCTGCTGCCGTTCTCTGCTTTTGTCCTCCGGAAATCTGATAAGGATACTTTTCCAAAATATCGGTTATATTCAGCCTCTTTGCAGCTTCATTGACTCTGTTTCTTATCTCCTTTGCAGGAGTTTTGGTTATAGTCAGTGCCAGTGCTATATTCTCAAATACAGTCAGAGTATCCAGCAGGTTAAAATCCTGGAAGATAAATCCTAACTGTTCTCTTCTATACTTTGAAAGAGCATCCGATTTCATCCGAGTTATATCGTCATTCCCTATGTGTATCGTTCCTGACGTCGCTTTATCAATCGTAGATATACAGTTGAGCAATGTGGTTTTTCCGCTTCCCGATGCACCCATTATACTTATGTATTCACCTTTTTCCACGGTAAAACTGATACCTTTCAGTGCGTTGGTGATGCTTCCCTTATTTCCATAAACCTTGTGTAGATTCTCTACTCTTAAAATTGTTTCACTCATAAATTCCTCCTCAATTACATATTCATCTTATCCTGAATCTCTCGCATCTACCATCGATTTTTCTTACATCTTCCTAACAGATATGTAAGTTAATTTTATATTCTCATTTCGCATCGCCACTGAGAGCTTTTCTGCTTTATCTTCTTCCTTTTCTGTAAATCATCTTCTTGCAGGAAAAATATGTTAGTAGAAAATACAATCCGTAGGTCAAGATTATAAACTTGCCGGTTCTAAACAAACTTCTCCATATTTCAAAATCTCCATATCTCGATATTAGCTCCCTTATGGATATAACTCCAACAAAGAAATCCATCATGGCAAATATCAGCGGAATCAGGAAATAAAAAGATATCTGTTTCAGCAATGCCCTGTTGATCATTTTATCATCTGCACCCAGATATCCTAATATTTTGTATTTCTTTGCACTTTTATCTATCTGCAACATCTGCTGAATAGAGATTACAACACCGCATGTCACCATTAAAACCAGGCTTATATATATGAATAAAAAAATGTCACTAAAGTTTCCTTTTTCAGAGAATCGTTTACAATCTCTTCTCTTGTCGAGTGCCAAAAGATCGCTTTTTGTTTTCATCTTTGGACTTCTCTTTTACAATATCGTCTATTTTTTTCCTAAAATTTCATCTCTCAAAGAACTATCTTTGTCGGTATTTACATTACACTAACCATCTCATTGAGAAATCTCTGTTTTACTTTTATCATTTTAATATGAAGGCTCCTCTACCGTTGTGCATATTGTCAAGTCTGCAATGCTCAACGCCTACGGAGGTAAAGACCTGCTTGCCTATTTTTCAATTTAACTTTATTTTTCTACCAACATCTTTCCGAATTTATATTTTTTTATCGTTTTCAGCTGCGAAAAATATATTCATTTTTCTATTTTAACACGTTTCCTGCCAATCATACCAAAACACTTATTGAAGTCCTTTTGGGACATAAAATATGCCACATCAAATTTTTGTTTATTGTCTTTAATATCCTTCAAATATTTCGAAACTGCTTCTCCGTTATGTTTTTATGGTAATTTGGGCAAATGATTTCCTATGAACTTTTTTTCTTTAACTCTTTTGGCAGTTGATCATAGATATCGAAATTAACCTTGCGTTCATTGTAATCTATCACCGTACTTACATCGTACAACATGGAATTAATATCTTTATCCTCGAAGGTGGTTTTTATACTGTTTCCAACCATAAATACCATGCTGGATAAAAAAATAGAGTCAAACATGTAACCGCCATAACTATAGAACTGCTGTTTATTTTATTTATAATTTGACCGAAAAACAAAAAAATATTTACTCCCTTAAAATATTTCTTCTTCCTCCTTTTTATGTAAAAAAATCGAAAATTGCTGAAAAGGGCTGTAAATATTAGTACCGTCCCGGATATTCCGAGAAATATCTCACCCATCATCTCTTTCGGTTCTGATAAAATTCCCTGTGTAATTGCCATGATATAGCCCATTCCCAACATTATAATCCCCGGTACTATCAAAATAATTGCCGTTTTCACATTCCTTGTATGCACTTTTTCCAAATCCGATTTTGAATACATCAAGTCTACAATTTTAAATCTCGAAATTGCTATCGTATTCACTATGACGGATACTATAAAAATCGCACTGAAGTTTATCAGCGTGGATATCAAAGCGTATTTTGAAATCATAAACTGAAATGTTGCAGCAGTCATTCCATAAGTTTTCAATATCATCACGGTCATAAATTGGGAACCAACTACTCCAAATAAAATGCCCAGACTTATTGCCAAAACTCCTATTACCAAATTTTCGATCAGAAGAATCCCGATAATATGCTCTTTTCTCATTCCCAATGTAAGGTAAATCCCAAATTCGTACTTCCTGTGTTTTAAAAAATACCAGTTGGAATATACTATCAAAATTCCCATTGTTATCACTATGAAAAATGAAGTTATCGTTATGAATGAAACTATGTTATCGAGTCCTTTGGATGCGTAGCTAAACTGTTTCATCAGCTGTGGATTTTCATTGATACTGTTGAAAGTAAAATATATAGCTATGCAGAATGCCAAAGTAAAAAAAGTATACCATAATATCACTGACGGATCCCTTTATATTGCTCCTCGCCAATTTCAATATCATAATTTCTCCCTCAACCAACAATTTTTAAACCTATTCGTTTACTATATATCCTATTAAAAAAATATTATCCTTTTTCCATAGCTCTCACTTACACCATCCTAACACTTTTGTAAGATTACGTGAAAGATATATAAAAAAAGAGAGATTAACACCTCTCCACAAGTTTTATACATCTTTATTTGCCGTCGGCAAGGAGTATCCTGCTGTCCTTAGGAAATGTCAGCACAACCTGTGTACCGACTCCCTTTTGCGAGTATATCTCGATGCCTATATACATCTTATTGCACATTTTTTTACATAAATACAATCCTATCCCCGTAGACTTGCCGTAGATTCTTCCGTTTTTCCCCGTGAAGCCCTTTTCAAAAACTCTTCCCAAATCCGATTCATCTACACCTATTCCATTATCGGATATTATCAGTTCACTGCAGTCAGGTTTGTTTATCATTTCATAAGTCAGCTCCATATCCCTGTTCTGATCCCGGTATTTTATGCTGTTTGACAATATCTGTCTCAATATGAACTCGATCCACTTTCTATCGGCGTATACATCGCCCTTAATTCCTTTGAAGCTGATCTTGGCAGATGCCGAGATAAGTTCTTTAGCTTCCTTTTTTATCACGTCTTTAACGATTTTTTCCATATCTAATGCCGAAATCAAATAATCTTTTTCGACAACGTTGCTTCTGGCGTAGTACAATGCCTGCTCCACATACATTTCAACGCTCTTCAACTCATTTAAAATATTTGTCGTAATTTCATTTTTATTGTTCTCACAGATTAAAGCAATTACCGCTATGGGCATTTTTATTTGATGAACCCACGCTTCGATATAGTCGCTATACTCTTCACAATCTACATTCAATTTACCGATTTCATCATTCATGGATTTTACGGATTCCTGTATTACATCATATATTAACTTCCCTCTACAAAATCCGGCTCATCCATCATGGCTGATATCTGATACTTTTTTTATCCAGAAGATTTAAATCTCTATAAATTTTTCTTATAAAAATCCCGCACTTCTGTGATATTCGCAAATCAATATGACCATGCCACATCCGCCTATTATAATCTCGATGAGAATCACTATATTTTTTAGGCATTCCCATAGTTCCGATGAGCCATCCCATAGCAGATCCCATCATCAAAAACAAGACTATGAACATGAGTTTATCCTTTATAAAATCTCTTCTTTTCAAACTATGTAACCTTGCCCCCTCTTGGTTGAAATATAATCATGCAAACCTATTTCTCCCAACTTTTTTCTCAGCCTGTTGACGTTTACCGTCAACGTGTTATCGTCTATGAACTCGTCTGATTGCCACATTTCATTGATGATTTCATCTCTGGAAACTATCTTTCCCTTTTTGCTCAACATTATCTGTAGAATTTTATTTTCATTTTTGGTCAATTCAACTTCATTGTCATCGTGAACGGCTGTACCCTTTTCTGGATAGTATGAAAGGCCCTTATATTCTCTAACTTCAGGATTTTCTCTTTTATTCAGCCTTTTAAAAATAGCATTTATATGTGCCAGCAGAATTTGAGTATTGAAGGGTTTCGTTATAAAATCGTCAGCACCCAAGTTTAAGCTCATCAATTCATCCATATCCGTATCTCTGCTTGTAACCATAATTACCGGAATATCCGACTGCTTTCTGATGTCCCTACAAATGCAATACCCGTCTTTATACGGCAGATTCACATCTAACAGCACCATATCCGCATTGCTCTCGGAAATTCTTTCTTCTATGTTTTGAAAATCATCGCTATATAAACATGAATACCCATACTTTTCCAAAAAGGTTTTCAGCTGTTTTCTCAACCCCCTGTCATCTTCCACAATGAAAATTTTCATAACCTCCCCTTTCTCGGCATATACATATCCGTTTTCTTACAGTTCTTTGTATTCTACTGCTTTACCATTATTTATATACAGTGTAAACCCTCTAGCCGGTCTTGGTATCCACTCTACAAAATGTCTCTGCTCTCTTTTAAAGACTTTAGACATGATGGCGCCAATCACTCCTCCATGACACACGCACAAACTGTTGGCTACAATATCTCCGTGTCTGTACTTCAATTCTGAAAGTCTGTGATTGTCCAAAAGCTCCATAAATCCCGATATCACTCTTTCTTGAAACTCGGTTTTGCTTTCCCCGTTGGGCAACTTGACATTCCCTATCTCATCCTCTATCCACCTGACATATCTTTCATCATCTTTCAGCTCTTCATGTGTTTTTTTCTCAAATTCCCCAAAATTTATCTCTCTGAGATTTCTCACATATTTTTTATCAACATCCCCATATATCAAGTTTAACGTCTGATTGGTTCTCAGCATGCCGCTGGTAAAAAATCCACCGTTTATATCCGGATATACTTGTAGAAGTTTTAACTTTCGTATATTATCTATCCCTTCTTCCGCCAACGGAATATCGCTGCTACCATAGTGCCAATTTTTTTGATTTCCCTCTGTTATCCCGTGTCTTATTATGTGTAATACCGATTCCATAATTTTTCTCTTTACCTACTTTAAATTTTTATAACTTTTTTTATCCGTAACCTGCCCATTGTATTCATCCGAATTTCTCTCTTTTGCGATTGTAGCTTCACAAAATATTGGCGCTGCGTATCTCTCATATCACATTGAATTTTTTTCTTTTGATTTATTGCTTTCATCATTTTTTTATAAATCCTCAATTTCTATTTTTATCATATAAATTAAACTTTCGTTTATAATTATTTTCTTTTTATCTTTTTCACTCTTTAATCTCTTGAATAATTTTTGGTATAATGTATCTACATTTTTTTGTGCAGGGGGTAATCTATGAGCAAAAATAAAAAAACTTCAAAGCGATTTTATGCTGCTTTTGACTTCTTTGATATGGGGGTCTTCTTTTATATTTCAAAGTCTTGGTGCCAACCACTTAGGTCCGTTTACGTTTAATACTTTCAGGTATGTTTTAGCTGTAATTTCACTCCTTCCGGCAATACTGTATTTTAATAAAAAAAATTCGGTTACTTCTGATTTCAACTATTCAAAACCTTCAACCGATGTTCGATCCGATAATGCGAATCGCTCACAGTTCAGAAATCCTAAAGTCCTCATAACAGGGGGTGTTTTGCTTGGAATGATTTTATTTATCGCCGGAAATTTGCAGCAATACGCTATGGCATTTACCACGTCCGGAAAAGCCGGATTCATAACTACTCTCTATGTAATCATAGTTCCGATACTCGGTATATTTCTCGGCAATAAAACTCGTTTGATAGTATGGTTTTGCGCTCTGCTGGCAGCTGTCGGCTTATACTTTCTGTCCATAAAACCGGGGTCTTTTACTATTTCAAAAGGTGATTTTTTCATTCTTCTATGTGCTATTGGATTTTCATTTCACATTTTGCTCGTGGATCATATTTCGCCTAAAGTTGACAGTATCGTTCTTTCATGTATCCAATTTGCGGTGGTTGCATCGGTTTCCGGCATCGCCATGATTTCATTTGAAACCTTTACCATATCGCAGCTTGTCGATGCCATCATACCGCTGCTATGTACCGGTGTGCTGTCTTCTTCTGTGGGATTCACTTTCCAGATTATAGCTCAGAAACATGCCGATCCAACTGTCGCTTCACTGATTTTGAGTCTGGAAGCCGTATTTGCAGCCATTTGTGGTGCTATATTTCTGGGAGAAGTATTGAATGCCCGTGAAATTACCGGTTGTGCTCTGATGTTTGCAGCTATTATCATCTCTCAGCTGCCAGCCGGAAAAAGTCGAATTTAAAGCATTCTGTATTTGACTTAAAAGCAAAACATTATTCAAAAAAAAATGCCCTCTTTACCTATCCTCTGTCCGGTAATGGGGCATAATAAATATATTAACGCAAGAGGAGAACTTCATTCATGTCCCATCTCTCACTTAATTATAACATTTCTTGTAAAACTCTAATATGATTTTTAACTATCTTTTCAAAAGTTCTTATATGCCGATATAGCCTGTCTTTACAGGTATTTTCGGCATTTTGTATATCGGGAGATACTCACATATTTTCTTAAATCTGCTTGTGTTTTCGCTTTGAAAGGTAGTAAAGAAGTAGTAAAACCTCTCTTTTCCTTTAAGCCGCCAGTCTGAAAAATTCCGCCTGTGCGCTGTCAAATGTGGCGTGTGCGTAATAGTTCAGTGTCATGGTAATGTTGGCGTGTCCCATAAGATACTGTAAGGCTTTCGGATTCATTCCCGCATTTGCCATGTTGGTGCAGAACGTGTGTCGCAGGGTATGGGGCGTTGTTACCGCCGGCAAAGCTTCCTCATGATTTTTGTTATACTTTTCTACAAGTCTGCGAAACATAGCATCATAGTTGATACAAGCCTGTGGTGTTCTGTTCCTTGTGAGAAAAAGAAAGCCTGTGTAGCCGTCAACCTCGAAACTACTTTTTCTTCGGCTTTGCACAACTCTCTGCAAGGCCTCAAGAACTCGGTCGCTCATTGGAATTTTCCGAATACCGTTTTCCGTTTTCGGTGTTTCAATGCGGTACGATTTTTTACCGGAGTATTGAAGTTGATGATCCACATTGATTGTCCGATTCTCAAAATCAATATCGCTCTCCGTCAATCCGCAAAACTCTGAAATACGAAGTCCTGTTCCAAGCAGAATGATAAGCTCGTCATAATACTTATGATAGACCTTATCGCTTTTCACAAAGGAAAGTAAACTTTCTTCTTGTGCAGGCGAAAGAGGAACCTTCGGCTCGGTGTCATCCTCAATAACTGTGTTGATATGAAAGTCAAAAGGATTTTTCCTGATACAGTCATCCCGAATAGCGGTGTAAAAAGCTGCCTTTAGAGAACGCTTATGGTTGCTAATCGTGATAAAAGAATAGCCTTTTTCTTTCATGCGTAAAGCCCATTCCTTTGCATCGGACATTTTCATATTCTCAATGCTGCATGCTCCGATTGTATCTTCCTCAAGTATTCTCATGAGCTGCTTTCGCACTTGCTTCGTACCATGCCTTACATTTGCATGATTTCGTATGTGCTTTTCGTAAAGCTGGCAGACGGTCATTTTCTTTACTACAGGGTCAATCCCGTCATCAAGGTCTTTTTGTATCTCCTTGACTTTTTCACGCAAGGATTTATCCTCACGCTTGCCCTTAGGGATCTTATCCGTAGGAACTAATTTCCATGCGTACACAAACTGCGTCTTTCCAAAGGTGTCTATATATTTGTAAGCATATCTCCCGTCTTTTCTCTGGCTCTCTCCTGACCGCAAAACTCGGTTTTTGCTGTCCCGTCTTTTTTCTGACATGTTATGCTCCTTTCCAAGACGGAAAGAGCCTTGATATCCTATATCTATTATACCATCGTCAAGGCTCGATCTCCATTAGATTGTGTCAACCGTATCGATCATTTTTTCAAACTGCTTGCGCTTGATCTGAATACGGTTGCCGTTCATAATAACCCAATTTGCAGTAGGATTTTCTTCTGCCAGCTTTCGCAGCTTATTTTCTCCAATGCGAAAATACTTTGCCGCTTCTTCTATTGTAAGGGTATATTTTTCCCAGATAGGCACATCAGTATGATTCATCTCATCGCCCCCTTTCTCAAAATAGGTATAGTAAAAGTTCTGATATTTGTATGTTTTAAGAAAGGCACTACCTAACGGCTTTAAGCATTAGCCTCACGGGAATTTCACCCCTGCATGGATCTCATCCAGCCCTGCCCATTACCTGCGACGCTTTGAACGCTCGGACTGTGGCTATAGGGGAGTATCATTATATATTTTGCGCCGTCATGGCTCGCAAGCAGCTACGCTTGCTTTACGGCAAAATGTTTCTCGCTCGGCTTCCGGGTAGGGAAGTGTCATGGCGCATTTTCCGCATAGCTAAAGCACAAAAGGAAAGTATCCGGTTTGCCCTATGATACGCCGCCGTTATCTTGCGGGTATATTTGTCAAAGAACAGGCGGCAGCTTCTTTCTGCCTTGTCTGCGGAAAGGGGAACTCAGACAGCTACATTATTAAATCTTGAAAATCAGGACAGCCTGCATGGGCTTTGAGCGAAGGCGATCTCGTATATCCTCGTCTATGCCGTAATAGGTATTTCCCCGTTCATCACGGAGTTTTCTCATAGAAAGGTGGGCGATATAGCCTACGTAATGCTGGCAGACAATATTCATTGCCTGCGGCTCTCCTTTAGTTGCGGCTATGATTACCGGATAAGGCAACAAGCCGCGTTCATCGTTTCCTGTTTTACCAGTCAGGGTAGTCATAGGCATGTTCCTCCAAATAGCGTTTTAATAGCTCAAAAGAGCTGGTACGCCGATACTGCACTGTACTTCTTGGAATCTGATAGAGCTTCGCAATTTCCGCATCACTCATATCAAAGAAGTAATAGAGCAGGACGGCTCTGCGTTTTTCTTCCGGCAAGCTGTGGATCGCATCGGCAATCGTCTTTGCATCCCATTCTTTACCGCCTGCGAAAAAGGTTTGTTCTTCTTCACTGCCTACAAAGAAATCTTCACGGGTATAAAGCTGATTTTCCTCTTTCGGTGTCAGGTCGGAAAAGCTGATTTCTCGTGCCTGCCTTCTTTTGATTTCCTTATGTGCATTGATACTTTCGTTTTTCAATGCACGTTTACAAAAACCGTTAAATGCGCAGCGTATCTGCCATTCAGTCCGTTCAGGCTCATTCATGATATTCACCTCCTTTCGCAGCCGCGAAATCGGGCAGAATTTCCCCTTTCACAAACCCTCAACAACGGGCAGATGAAAACTGCCAAAGAAAAGCGAATATTTTTGAAAAAAAGTTTTTGTAGACGCAAAAAATCCCGACTGCATAAGGCAGCCGGGATTGGACATGAAAAGATAGCTATATAAATATGATTTAACAGATCATCTATATAAGCATAGAAACATGTAAATAGAACATATTCCCTTTAATAATGCTTTTATCATAATAAAAAAATGAACACGATGATACCTCCTTTGATACCGCCATGTTTTTTTCGTAAGTTATGATTGATTTTTGAGTCTTCACTCCCTTATTCAAGCAGAATAATATAGGCGGTTTAATATTATATATTCTATCTTTTGCATAAATGGTTCTCTCCTTAAATAAAATAAGCCGGTAATTACAGTTTCGTAGCTGTAAATCACCGGCTCTGTGTCTTTGCATCTGGCTCTTTTGATAACTGATACATTAAATTGTTTTGACATTGATTAAAGATTCTTGTTTGCATTTCGGACAAAACAAGGGAAAGCTTTTTAACTCTGTATCGCTTCTGATTTGCAATCGTGTTTTATTTCTGCAAACAGGGCAGAGTAACCATTGCCTTTTAACTTTTTTATTCTTCATTGCGTAATCCTTCTACGTTCATTTTATAAGCTCATATATCTTATCGTTAGATTAATCTATAAATTCATTTTTATCATCGCCATGATATAAAATTACATTGTGTCCAATACGAGCTCGCTTTGCATTTTTCTTAGAAGTCTGTATTCACGCATAAGCAGGATGACAGCGATAAAAAGGATAACTATATCGTTCAGCGGAAGAGCAAGCCATACTCCCAAGACATTCCCTCTCATCAAGACAGGAAGCAAAAGAACCATAGGAACCACCAAAACTAACTGGCGAAATACGACAATGAAACCAGCCAGTTTTGCTCGCCCAAGTGCTTGAAAATAGGTAAGTGTCATAATCAGCAGACCGTAAGTAAAAAATGCACAAAACATCAAACGGTATAATGAAATTCCTGATTCAACAATATCTGATTCTGTAATAAATGCCGACAATATTTGATTTGGAAAAAGCTCAATTACGGCAAAGAATATTCCGGAAAGGACAGTAGAGCCAATAATGAAGATGTTAGTAAGCTGTTTTACTCGTGTATAATTTTTTGCCCCGTAATTCGTGTCGACAGCAGGCTGCAGACCTTGACTCATCCCCCAAATGGGAACGAAAGCAAGCTGCATAACACGCTGAGAGGCACCCATCAATGCAATTTGCGTTTCTCCTCCATATTTTACCGCTGTATTATACACCACTGTCATCTGTATCAACATCATGACCTGCATAAACATGGCACTGACTCCGACAGAGAGAATTTCAGGAATCAAATCTTTTGCCGGACGCACCCCATGAAAACGAACGATAGGACTCTTTTTCAGAAAGTAAATAAGGGTGACAGTAGCTTGGAAAAACTGGGAGATAACTGTTGCAATCGCCACAGCCTGAGGTCCCCTTTCAGGAAAAATTATAATAAGGATCGGATCTAAAACGATATTTAATATCGCGCCACCGGCCATGATTACCATGGCAAGACCCATCCGACCCTCTCCACGTATAACCATATTGGCACTTTGCATGAAGTTGACAAAAATAGAACCCAAAAATACGGTGCGCATATATATACCACACCCATCTCCAGAACAGCTCCCTCTGCACCAGAAAGACTCAGCAAAATAGGAGCAAAAGTAATTCCCGCCACCATGCTGATAGATGAAAGTAACAGCACGAGAAAAGTAAGATTTCCCATAATTCTGTTTACTGTGTCCATATCTTTTTTCCCAATGGCACGGGAAAGTACCGAGCTGGAGCCTATACCTATCAAAACGGCAATGCCATTATTGATAAGGACAAAAGGTGATGCAGCCGAAACTGCACTCATGGCAGATGTTCCCACCATCTGCCCAACATAAATTGAATCGACGAAGGCATAAAGCCCTACCACAAACTGTCCCAAAATTGCAGGAAGCGATAATGTTATCATTAGCTTCCATGGATTTTCCGTCAATAGACGCTCTCTTACATCTGTCATTTGTATAATCTCCTTTGTTTAACTGTTTATCTTGAGTTTGCCTTCTCCTTCATCTTATGTGACTATCAATATTGCTTAATCCAATTCAGCACAATATTTTGAAAATCTATGGGAGCTTCAGCAAACATGAAATGTCCACAATTTTTGATTTGCTGCAATTCTGAGTTTAGAAATAAACGATTGAGCTTTTGTGCTGTATCAATTGTAGTAAGAGGATGTTCGTTTTTTTCACCAACCAAAATCAGAGTTGGAATATCTAATCCCCGTACCATTGTGGAAATATCATTTTTTGCTCCACCTACATGAGCACTCACCGAATAAGATGTTACAGTATTTGAAAAGATGTTTTTTGCTTGAGTGTTATAAAAATATCCACCAAGAAAAGCATCTATATTCTCCATATACCATTTATTTGCATCGATCTGATTTTTTGGTGGAAGTCCTGTTTTCAAAAATGCAAATGTGTTCTGTGGTTTATAATCCGTATAAACAGAAGATATTAAAACCAATCCCTCTAGTGAAGTTTCGTATTTTGCGGCATATTCCATAGCAATAAGTCCACCAAAAGAATGTGCTAAAACAATGACATTCCTATCGGGGAAAAAGTAATCTTTAATTGCCTTGCACTCGTCAGCAAACTTGCTTGTGCTGTAATATGATAATTCTTTTTTTATTTGTGAACGCCCGCATCCTCTGGCATCGTAAAATAAAAGAGGATGGTCAATAGATAGAAATCAAAGTGAATCTTCCATGTAATCCGAAGATAAACCACTGCCTCCGGCAATCACTATAATTGGCTTTTTATCTGAATCTTCATTCAGAAGTTCAAACCAAAGTTTGAAGCCATCGATTTCTAAATAATCACCATAGTCTATTTCAAGAGCTTCCCGTTCCGCAGCAAAAGGTGGCATCGTTCGATATGAGATAAACTTACTTATACCAAAGAACAATGCCGCGATAATGCCGATAGAAATAATCCATACAACAATTTTTCTCTTTTTGCATTGTATATTTTTTGTACTCATTCGATACTCCAGTTTCGTGCCTTGGCTTGCTCCGCAATCATGCGAGCATACCAGCCATTTTGTGCTAACAGTTGCTCATGATTTCCCTGTTCACGGATTCTCCCCTTGTCCAGCACAAGGATTTGGTCGGCGCCGATAATCGTGTTCAGACGGTGAGCGATGACGATTACCGTTTTGTCTTTCATCAGCGCGTCCAATGCCTTGTGAATTTCTTTTTCGTTGTCCGCATCCAGACTGGAAGTGGTTTCGTCAAGTAAAACGACGGGTGCATTTTTAATCAAAGCGCGGGCGATGGAAATCCTTTGTTTTTCCCCTCCGGAAAGTGTATTGCCGCCTTCACCCACCATCGTATCGTAGCCGTCCGGCAGTGCGGAAATAAATTCGTGACACTGTGCCGCCTTTGCCGCTTCGACAATTTCCTTCATCGTAGCGTTCGGCTTTCCGACGCGGATATTGTTTGCAATGGTATCGTGTAGAAGATATACATCCTGAAAGACAATAGCGATATTCTCAGCGAGTGTATCCGGCGATTGTTCTCGAATATCGCAGCCTCCGATGGTAATCGTGCCCTTCGTCACATCCCAAAACCGTGAAATCAGACTGATAATTGTGGTTTTACCGCTGCCGGACGGACCGACCAAAGCCGTGGTCGTTCCGGGTTTTACAGAAAAAGAGACATCATGTAGCACAGGAACATTTTTCTCGTATGAAAAATCTACATGAGAAAAACTGATGTCAAATGCTTTGAGCTGTACCGCATCGTCACGATACGATAGGGGCTCCTCCTGACGAGCCGCCAAGATATTTTCTGCCGCCTTACTCAAATATTTTAATTCCGGGTACAGACTGCCCAGTGTCGCCATCATGCTGGAGAGAAAAACGCCGATCATCAGAAGAGCGACCATCCGGTTTGTGTCAATCACTCCCGATTGATACAAACCGGGAGCCAAAATCAATGCGGCAGGAAGAATCAACGATGTCACAAAGCCAAAGGAAACGGAGAACGGCATAATCGCAAGCTCCAATTTTACAGAATCTCTTTTTAAGGTGGTAAAGCTGTCATCCAATCGTTCAAATTTTTCTCCGGTCAAATTATAGAGCCTAAATATCTTGATCCCGTTAATGTATTCCACGATTCGAGAAATCACTCGGTTGATACTCGTGCGCTGATTGCCGCCGTACTTCTGAGACATTTTTCCGCTGAGCTGCATCAAGGGAAAAGCAATTAGAATCAGCACGGTAGCAGTCAATCCGAATTGCCACGAAACCATGAAGGCAAACAAGAGCGTCAAAGCACTGAAAAACAGCACTTTAATTAAGCTTGCCAAAGAATGGGTTAAGATCTGTTCAAAGTCCGTAATATCGGTTGTCAATGTGCTCATCAGTCGTCCAATGCTGTTCTTGTTGAAATATCCGAGATTTAAGCTGCGGATATGGTCTCCGAGGAAAAGACGCTGTTGTGCCGAAATATCCGCACCCCGATATTGAACTTGTGTATAGTTTATAGAAAAGAGGATCGCACGCACCAAAAACAGAATCCCGAGGACAATGCTGTATAAAGTCAGTTTTTCCACTGTAAAGATGCCGCCGATCAGTTCAATAATCGTCAATATCATCGTGCTGAACATCCCCATGTGAAGCAAAGCGTCCACGCAGGACAATGCAACCGGTAAATACAAAGATCTACTGTTTTTGCCGGCGACCTGTTGAATCATTTTGAATATATACATCATATGGCTACCTCCTGAGTATAGCTTTTCCACATATCAGCATATCGCCCGTTTTCGGACAGGAGCTCATCATGCTTTCCTTTTTCTGAAAGCTGTCCTTCGTGGAATACGCAAATCTGATCCGCCCCGGTAATTGTATGAAGCCGATGAGCGATCATAATGGTTGTTTTCCCCTTCAACAAGTGTGACAGGGCAAGCTGGATCTTATGCTCATTTTCCAAATCTGCAAAGCTTGTTGCCTCATCAAAGATAATGATGGGCGAATCCTTTAAGATTGCTCGTGCAATACAGATACGCTGCTTCTCACCTCCGGATAATTTCACTCCGTCCTCGCCCAGCTTGGTTTGGTAGCCGTTTGGAAGACTCATAATAAAATCATGGATTTGCGCAGCCTTAGCGGCATCCTCCACTTGTTGGCGAGTAGCATTTTTGTTTCCTATGGCGATATTCTCATGAATGCTGTCGTGCAAAGTAAAGGTTTCCTGAAAGACGAAGGATACCAAGTCCATCAGATTTTCATTTTTCAGATCCAAAATATTCTTGCCGTCGATGCAAATTTTTCCGTCGGTGACTTCCCAAAATTTGGGAATCAGCTGTGCGGCGGTCGTTTTTCCTGCTCCGGAAGCTCCCACAAAAGCGGTTAGACTGCCCGCAGGCATGGTGAGGTTGATATTTTTTAGCACGTCGGACTTATCATAGCGGAAAGTAACATTCTCAAAGCTTACGCCATGAGGCTGTGTGCGGTCTAGTGTACTGTCTCCCTCGGTCGTGCAAGGCAACTCCATGATGTCCTGTATCCGTCCCACGCCGCTCATGATCTGACTGAACATCATGGCGAGGTTTAACAAATTCAGCAAGCTGGAGAGAAATACTATGCTCATAATCATAAAGTAAAGGTAATCTTGCTTAGGTAGTGTTCCACGGAAGTAGAGCATACCGCCCAATGGCAGTGCAAATAGGATTCCGCTTTCTACGAGAGCGACGAAAAGTCCATAGGTATAGCCCTGACTCTTGGTGCATTGCTTCCAAAAGGCGTTGTATTCATCTACGGTGCTTGCATAATCACGATAGCTCTCTGCCGTCATATTATAGGCTTTCATAACAGGCATTCCGTTGATAAACTGCATGATTGCCGTGTTCAATTTTTCCAACAGACGATGATAGGTCGGCATTTGCTTGCCGGTAATCGCCATAGCCGTGCCTTGGATGATGAGCCCCAATATCACCGGAACCAGAAGAGATAAGGACATCGGGATATTGATTGTCAGCAGGTGAATAAAGACAATGATCGGCACGCAGATGGCTGCGGTCACATCCGGAATCTGATGAGCCAAGAATTTTTCAATCCGTTCCACATCCTCAATGATGACTTTTTTGATTTCTCCCGAAGCATGATCTGTAAAGAATCCCAAGTTTATCTTCGCAATATGACGGCTAATTTGCACGCGAACATTGTAAAGCGTATTAAAAGCTCCAACGTGAGAAAATGTTCCCGAAATGATGGAGAAAATAAACTTCCCAAGGATCGATACTGTGGCAATCAGACCATAGTGCAGGGCATTTCCTTCACCACCCAGCAAAACCAGAATACTTCGGTACACCATAACATAAGGCAAAAATGTACATAATGCACTGGCTATTCCAAACAACGCAGATACAAATAGATGTAATTTGTATTTCCCGGCCAGTTGCATTAGGTAAGCAGCGCCGGATTTCTTTTCTTTTCCATATTTCCTCCTGTTATTCCCGCATGGCAGCCATTAGCTTCGCCGCCTCCTCAATTTGAAAATCATCAATTAAAGTACCATTACGGATCACCAGAGCCCTGCTACAAGTGGCAAGAGCACATTCCAGATCGTGGGTAATCATAAGGATGATGTGTCCCTTTGCCGCAAGTGCGTGAAGCTGCTCACTTACAGCGTGCATATTGCGACCATCCAGACCGCTGGTAGGTTCATCCAAAACAATCACTGGAGCTTCATTCAAAAGCGCGATCGCCAAGGCAAGACGCTGTTTTTGTCCACCTGATAGGGTAGCCGGGTGACGCTCTGAGAATTCATCTAAATTCAGGAGCGCCAACAGCTTATTCGCCCGCTGCATCAAAGCGGATGTCTCCTTTTTGCCGATCAAAAGCTCATCGGTCAGACTTTCTCCAAACAGCTGACTGTCCAAATCCTGCATGATATACCAGATTAGTCCGCGTCGCTTGTTCTTTTTCATCGGTTTTTCCGCGAAACGAATCATACCTGCATCCTCCTGTAAAAGTCCGGACAGCAGTTTCCCAAGCGTACTTTTTCCCGCAGCGTTTGGACCGATTATTGCAACGATCTCTCCCGGTGCACAGGAAAACGAAACATTCGACAAGACCGATTGAGTTCCAAAATGCTTGCACAGATTCTCCACTTTCAGTACCGGACCGGATGCAGTTTCTTTATAGATCTGTGCAGAAATCGGCAAACGTAAAAGCTCCATACCGCGAAGCCCCCACTCCGAAATCTGTTCGTAGGATAATTCCTTCATTTCCTGCGGAGTCATTATGCTGATAATTTCGCCATTATTCATATAGACAAACCTATCCGCAATATCACGAAGATAGTAGAGTCTGTGCTCCGCAATCAGAATCGTTTTTCCTTGCTTTTTCAAAAGACGTACAAATGCAGCAAAATCCTCCGTGGCTCCCATGTCCAGATTGCCAGAGGGTTCGTCCATAACATAAATATCTGGGTCAATGGCCTCGGCGGAGGCGATTGCTACACGCTGACGCATACCGTAGGAAAGATACCTGACCTTTTGTTCTAACAGGTTTGTAATACTCAGCGTCTCCGCTGCACCCTGAACTCTTTTTACAATTTCATCATGGGAGATACCGTAATTTTCACAGCCGAAAGCAATTTCTCCGGCCACCTCATTGGCAAAGAATTGACTGCGTGGATCTTGAAATACATTCCCCACATATTTGCCGCGTTCCCAAGAGGGAATTTCATTCATGTTTTTTCCGAAAAGTTTGACTTCGCCACTCAATTCTCCTGTAAAAAAATATGGAATCAAACCATTTATTACGCGGGTTAGCGTACTCTTCCCACTGCCGGATGGACCTGTAAGTACAATGACCTCTCCCGGTCTTATGTTGAGATTGATATTTTTTTAACTGGTCATCTGTGCTTGTATAAGAAAAGCTGAGATTTTTTATTTCAATTGTCGGATTCAATTTCTCACCTCACAATAAGATACATATTATCGCTGTTGATACAAACAAAACGATCATAATGCCGTCGCTTACAGCCATTTTATTCAGATAGTAACCCTTTTTTTCTTATATGGGCTCTCAATCCCACGGACAACACTGGATGCGGCAAGTTCGTCCGCAATTTTTAGCGAACGAAAGACCATAGGTACAATCACATACTCAAAGGTATTAAGAGGATGTAAGATGACTTGAAAAGGAGAACGCATAAGTCCTCGTGTTTTCATAGCGTCCAGCACATCGGAAAACTCCGAAGCGACCGTAGGAATAAAACGCAAGATAACAATCACCGTCAACCTTATAGAGGATGGCAACGGCAGTTGCCGAAGCGCTGTTGTGAGTTTGCCAGACGGTGCCTGTGAAAGCAGGTAGACCGCCATAAAAACGGGAATCAACTCAATCAGAAAGGTAAAGAGCATTGGAGAGGGTATATTGATCCCATATCGCACATTGAAAATGAGCCATCCGTAGCTGATGAGAAAAGAGATTAAAAACTTTAATCCCGTTTTTAAGCATCCGAATATCGCCATCACCAAAAACAACGCAGTCGTATAAGCAATATGCAGCCACATATTTTTGCAGAAAAAGGCTACGGTACAAACACAGATGGACAGTATCAGCAATGTAAAAATATTGACACGGCGAATTATTTTTCCGTTGTTTATTATTTCCCCCATTACTTCACGATCCCGGCTTTTTGAAAATGGCGTTTCAAAATCCGCTGTCCGAAGAGGCAACCGAGTAAGGCAAGAACCACCGTGATAGCGCAGGCTCCAATCATGTGCCACGGATTGGAGAGCATACCCAGTTGCATATCAAATACTTCCTTTGAAATCCCTCCGTAGATGCCTTCGCCACATAGCTTTCCCATGCTGCCCAAATTGGAACAGCGTTTCCGATAATCATACCAAGCCCGTAGCAAGACCAACCAATAGCGTTGCGCAAAGGTTTCCGATAACTGTCCTTACCAAGCATAACAAGCTCGCAAAGAACGCCTACCAGCAAGAAATAAGGAAGCAGGAACACATAACCTCCGAGAGCGCTGATGATGCCAAACACAGTACTCCAAATCAGCAAAATCCCATGTTTGTTCAGACGGTTGGCAACAACGAGGTAAAATGTTGCGCAGAAAAACTCCTGAATGCCGGCAGCAAGGTAGAGGTAGAAAAATGGAAACGGTAGTGTCAGCGTGCCAACGGCTCCGTATACTGCAAAGGTCAAGACCATCATGGCTGCAATCACCATCACATCTCGTGTAACAAATTTTTTCTTTTCAGTCGTAGTATTCATATAGATAACTCCTTTCAAAAAATAGATCTGTAGGATACACAAAGCGATAAGTTAGATTAGGATAACTAACGTACAAAAAAACACCTCCTTACGCAAAGTACAATTTCCATGCACTGCCAAAAAAATCCGCAATGAGGCGTATTCTGTCAAGTGCCTCCTCTTTTTCCAGCTTATGACGTACAATCTCAAAGATCGCATAATACTGTGCACTAAGTAGAACGTGGATTTCATCCGGAGTTAACGCACGGCAAGGGTAACCACGCCGGATCATCTCCTGCTGAAATTCATAAGTTTGCTTTTCTCTTTCCGCAACAAGCTGATCTACAAAGTTTTCGTAAGCACTTCCCGCTGATTTGCTGATGAGCAGATAGAATGCATCATTGTTAGCAAAAATGTATTCCACCAGCATAGAAATGACCTCTTCCGAAATGTTCCACATGTTTTCAGGGCATCCATCTGTTAGAGAATCAAATCCTCTTTTTTCACCTTTGCGATATAACTCCAACATATGGTCTGCTACAGGTGAAACAAGTGACGCAAACAAACTTTCCTTATCAGCAAAATATCGAAAGATTGCTCCGGTGGTCAGTCCGGCTTGTTTTGCAATGTTACGAACCGAAGCATCACTATAACCCTTATCCATGAACTCGATTTTTGCCGTATCCAAAATCAATTGTTTTGTATCGTCGCTTTTACTCATTATGAACTCCTTTTTATAAAAATAGCGGTGCTATTTTTTTATTATACCTAAATTTACACTCTTGTCAAGATAGCAGTGTTATTTTTTATTTGACAAACCTACAAACTTTATCAATGAAAACTATCATCATAAAAATCTTTTGCACGAAAATCAAGTTTGATTATCATCCCAACTCTCTATGAAATTTTTATTTCTCCATACCTACCTTTTGAAGTTTTTTTCAAGAAATTTGGATTTTTGAATTTTTGGCAAAAAGCAACTTTCCATTGTTGTAGAGATTAAGGAATAAGTGGAATAGCAAGCATAGGAAAGGGTACCCTTTTCCGTAAAAAATCTCTTTTTTCCGCAGTTCCGGAGATAGAGATTTTGCTTGTTGGGAAGTATCCCAAACCCTCTATGAAAACGGAAAGGAATTTTGCCTATGGAAAAATAGAAAAAGAAATATACAGATTAAATTCCGTGTTACGGAAGAAGAACGCACTTTGATAGAAGAAAAGATGAAACAGGTGCCTACAAGCAACATGGAAGCGTACCTTCGGAAAATGGCAATAGACGGATATATCATTCAAATCGACCACAGCGATATAAAGAAAATGACGGCAGAGCTTCAAAAAATCGGGGTCAACATCAATCAGATTGCCAAAAGAGCCAATGAAACAGGAAATGTGTATCAGGAAGATATAGAAGAAATCAAAGGAGCCCTAAAAGAGATATGGCGGTTACAAAGATTAAGCCTATTAAAAGCACACTGAAAAAAGCACTTGAATATATCCAAAACCCCGATAAAACCGATGATAAAATGCTTGTATCTTCTTTCGGGTGCAGCTATGAAACCGCAGATATTGAATTTGCATTTACGCTTTCACAGGCACTTGATAAAGGAAACAATTTAGCCCATCACCTGATACAGTCCTTTGAACCGGGAGAGGTCAGCTTTGAAAAAGCCCATGAGATTGGAAAACAGCTTGCAGATGCCGTAACGAAAGGACAGTATGAATATGTCCTAACCACTCATATTGATAAAGGGCACGTCCATAATCACATCATTTTTTGTGCCGTCAATTTCGTGGATTATCACAAATATAATTCCAACAAAAGAAGCTATTACGGAATCAGAAATATCAGCGATCGCTTATGCTATGAAAATGGCCTGTCGGTCATCACTCCGGAAAAAGGACAAAGAGGAAAAAGCTATATTGAGTATCAGGCGGAAAAGAAAGGTACAAGCTGGAAAGGAAAATTGAAAGAAACGGTTGATCTTCTGATTCCTCAGGTAACGGATTTTGAAGAGCTTTTAGAGAAGCTTCAAGCTTCCGGCTATGAAATCAAACACGGAAAATATATATCCTGCCGTGCACCCGGACAGGAGCGGTTTACAAGACTGAAAACCCTCGGATCTGATTATACGGAAGAAGCAATCAAAAAACGCATTGTCGGAATAAAGAGCCGCACCGGAAAGAAATTAACACAGGAGAATGGAATATCCCTACTGATTGATATTGAAAATAATATCAAGGCACAGCAATCGGCAGGCTATGAGCATTGGGCTAAAATCTATAATCTGAAACAGGCTGCAAAGACAATGAATTTTCTCACGGAAAATAACATTAAGCAGTATGAGGATTTAATAAAGAAAATAGATGGACTGATCCTTGATAGTGAACAGACGGCAGACAGCTTAAAGCAGGCAGAAAAGAAGCTTTCCGATATGGCTGTTCTAATCAAAAATATCTCAACCTATCAAAAGACAAAGGATATTTACAGAGGATATATCAAGGCAAAGAATAAGGAAGCATACAAGCATAAGCATGAAAGCAGCCTGATTCTTTATGAAGCTGCGACAAAGGCGTTAAAGGATGCAGGCATTAAAAAGCTTCCGGAGCTTACTATATTGCAGAAAGAATATTCCGCTCTGCAAAAGAAGAAAGATACCATATATTCCGACTACGGAAAATTAAAAAAGAAAGTCAAGGAATATCAAAAAATCAAACAGAATGTTGATACGATTTTACAAAGAGAAAATACAGGCAAGGAGCATACAAAGACCCTTGAATAATTCCTCTTGTGGATGATGAGTAAAATTCATGGTATGATATGGCTAACTAAAGAAACGGGAAATACACAATATTGAGGGCAGAAAAACAGTTCCCGGAAGAAAAGGAGCTGATAGAATGACGTGCAAAGAAATATGGAAAGATTTTTTT